>BNJS01001910.1_pt1 | contig 965939 bp, 1034 predicted proteins | sample 8540461 | NCBI WGS metagenome assembly BNJS01 (sample SAMD00202454, study PRJDB9452) | human saliva metagenome | isolation source: human saliva | place: Japan
TAGAGCCTGATTCTTGCATCAAGAGGCGTCAGGGACGCCGGCCAAAGTTTGTCGGGTACCCGCCAGACTCCCCGGCCATTTTACGATACACCCCAGAGGCGTCGTCGACACTCCCTGTCGATCGGCGCCTCTTTCTTTTTGTACCGGCGACGCTGACCGAGCATCTCGTGATACGTCCGTTTTAGACTCCCGCACCGCCCGATTCATCAGATCCACCAACCGCTCGATGGCCTTGCGCGCCCTCGTCGGTCGTGGCCATGAGGTGTGCCGCCTCGACCAGCCGACAGGCCCGCTCGTAATACACATCCGCCTCCCCGACGCGTCTCGAGCATCGTCGGCCGTTTCTCATCCACGTGCTGTTTCACGCGCTCCATGCTGAGCGACCTCGTACGCCGTCGTCACCTCATGCAGCTGCTGCACCGTTGCGGTCAGGCCCAGCGTCTCCACCTCGCTCTTGAGCTCCTCCAGATCCTTCTCCAAGGCCGCAATGCGCGCGCTACGCGCCATCTTCGACCCTGCCGTGCTGCATGCCCCGAAAGCGGTGCAGCTTAGCATCGAGCTTCAGTGCCGCCTCGCGCTTCGGCCCATCCGGCAGGTAGATATTCCCGCGGATTGTGCCGAAAAAGAGGCCAGTAATCGGCGTCGCTCCGCGTCTTTCTCGTTCATCAAAGGCGTAAAACGCGAGTACGTCCGCCCCTTCGACGGCGACTGGCACTCCATCATTATCAGTTCCTCCCAGCGCTCCATCATCCCCTTCGGAAATTGCACCAGCTCCGGACTGACATTCTGCAAAAGGTCGTATTGACTGCGGTGTAAACTGGCATGCAGCCCCACTTTGAAGCTCACACAGTTGCTCTCTTCGATCTTTACCGCATGCGGTATCTTCAACGTCGTTTCGCTCATCTTGTTTATCCCTTTCCTATTAGTTCTCGCAAAAATACGACTTCCTTTAGATTATAAACAGCCACCTCCTCTTACTGCAAAAATTTACTCAGGTTATAAACCGTGGCTTCCTGATCCTGATAAATTCTTTCGGCTTATAACTGTTTACCCACTCGATCTAAAAATAAATCTCAGGTTATATCAGGTCACTTTTTGTAGATGAGAATCTACTTACAGCATCAAAAAAAGTGACTTTTTTTATAGGTGTCATTACTTATACAGAATCAAACAGCTAGTTTTTTTCTAACTGAAAATCTTCTCACAGAAACAAAGTGTGACACAATATAACCCGATAAGAATTGACACAAACAAAAAGTGAGCTGCTATATCCTCACATATAGTACACAAAAACAAACTGTCGACTTTTTATACCTGACACTATCTGCATAGCTATAAAAAGTCACTTTTTTATTTCCGAACAAGTCTCCTCATGCGTAAAAACAGTACGAAATCTGTCTTTCGTCACCTGCATAGCGGCCCTCGTAACCTCCGTCTCAAGGATCCCCGATTGTATGCGTGCATTTTTCATGTTCAACGGGGGTTGTGGCCTCGGGATAGTGCCTTTCGAGGCATCGATCGGAGCATTCCATTCGATCTACCCCCGATTTTTGAACCATCTTTGCAGAAACAACAAGCTATCGTTAAATCTTATTTGTTATGAAGCGAATTGTAATCACAGGTATAGGAGGCGTCGGCGGATATTTTGGCGGCATGCTGGCGCGCACCCTATGCAACCAACAGAGACGTTGAGGTGTATTTCGTCGCCAGAGGAGAGCACGGGCTGGAGATCGCGCGGCACGGGCTGCAGGTGGAGACCCCGAAGGGCTCGTTTCGCGTGCGTCCGGAGGGCGTCGTAGAGCAGCCGGAGAAGCTCGGGCGTCACGGCCGATTACATCCTCTGCTGCACGAAGAGTTACGACCTGGAGGCGGCCGTGCAGAAGCTGCGACCCATCATCGGTCCGGAGACCGTCATCGTGCCGCTGCTCAACGGCGCCGACATCCGCGACCGCGTCGTCGAGCAGCTCAAAGACCGTGGGCAGGTGTGGTACGGCCTGACGTACGTCGTGGCCATGAAGACGGCCCTGGGCACGATCCGCAATGTGCACGGGCGCGGCAAACTGCTCTTCGGCTCGGGTCAGCCGCGATGCGAGCGCGGCCAAGAGCTGGAAGACCCTGCTGCGCGAGGCCGGCATACAGGGCCGAGTGGCACGACGACATCCAGCTGCAGGTGTGGAAGAAGTTCATCATCATCTCCGTCTCGGCCGCAGCCACGTCCTACTTCGACCTGCCCGTGCTGCTGGCCCTGGAGCGCCACGCAGACAAGTGTCGCCAACTGCTCCAAGAGGCCACCAGCGTGGCTCAAGCTCGGGGCTTCGACCTGACGGAGGAGTATTGTTGGCAGGAGCTGTTCCGGGCGTGGGGCAGCGACGACAAGTCCACCACCTCCATGCACCGCGACTTCCGCGCTGGCCGGCCCACGGAGGTCGACAGCCTCTGCGGATACATCGTGCGTGAGGCCGAGCGGCTCGGCATCCCCGTGCCGGCGTACGAGGAGATTTATCGGGGCCTGAAAGTGGGGATATCTAAGTGAGACTTACAGCGACGATGTTTGGAACGGGAGGTTGACCACCACGGCCAGCCTCCCGTTCGGCATTTGGAAGAGAGGGGCGTGCTACTTTTTGCCCCACTTTTTTTCGGCCGGGGAACTCCCTCCCCACTCAATAACTACCCCTGACTACTTTAACTACTCAAGAGATTAGATATGGCTGTTTACTTAGAAGACGTCTCCAGAACCTTCGGAGAATACCTGTTGATCCCTGGTCTGACGACCAAGGCGTGCATCCCGACCAACGTGTCGCTCAAAACGCCGCTCGTAAAGCACGCCGTGGGCGAGCCCTCGCCTATCCGGCTGAATATCCCCTTCGTTTCGGCCATCATGCAGGCCGTGTCCGGCCCCGAGCTGGCCATCGAGCTGGCGCGCAACGGTGGCCTATCGTTCATCTTCGGCTCACAGCCCATCGAGAGTCAGGCCGAGATGGTGCGCAGGTGAAGAGTTCAAGGCCGGCTTCGTAGTCAGCGACTCCAACCTCACGCCCGAGCAAACCCTGGCCGACGTGGTTAAGCTGGTACGCCAGACGGGCCACTCCACCATCGGCATCACCGACGACGGTACGCCTAACGGCCGACTCTAGGCATCGTTACCAGTCGGGACTATCGCGCCGAGAAGGACGATCCGGCGATGAAGATCGGCACCTTCGCGACGCCCTTCTCCAAGCTCATCTACGGTCGATCGGGCATCTCGCTGAGCGAGGCCAACCGCATCCTTTGGGAGCACAAGCTGAACTCCCCTGCCTATCATCGACGCCGACGACCGTCTGGCCTACTTCGTCTTCCGCAAAGACTACGACAGCCACCGCAAGAACCCGGACGAGCTATCCGACGCGCGAAGAAGCTGCTCGTCGGCGCGGGCATCAACACGCGCGACTACAAGGAGCGTGTCCCGGCGCTCATCGAGGCCGGCGTGGATGCGCTCTGCATCGACTCCTCCGACGGCTATTCCGAATGGCAGCAGGGAGACCCTCGAATGGGTCAAATCGAACTACCACATCCCCGTGGGTGCAGGCAACATCGTGGACAGCGAAGGCTTCCGCTACTTGGTCGACGCCGGGGCGGACTTCATCAAGGTGGGCATCGGCGGCGGATCGATCTGCATCACCCGCGAGCAGAAGGGCATCGGACGCGGACAGGCTACGGCGCTGATCGACGTGGCGCGTGCCCGCGACGCCTATCGTGAGGAGACGGGCATCTATGTGCCCATCTGTAGCGACGGCGGCATCGTGCACGACTATCACATGACGCTGGCCTTGGCGATGGGAGCCGACTTCCTGATGATGGGTCGCTACTTCGCCCGCTTCGACGAGTCGCCCACGCAGACGCTCCGCATCGGCAACAACTACGTGAAGGAATACTGGGGCGAAGGATCCAACCGCGCCAAGAACTGGCAGCGCTACGACATGGGCGGCTCCGAGGCGTTGAAGTTTGAGGAGGGCGTCGACAGCTACGTGCCCTATGCCGGCAAGATGAAGGACAACCTCGACATCACCCTCGGTAAGATCCGCGCCACGATGTGCAGCTGCGGCGCCATCACGCTCGAGGAGCTGCAACAGCGCGCCAAGATCACGCTCGTCTCCTCCACCAGCATCGTAGAGGGCGGTGCGCACGACGTGATCCTCAAAGACCAGAACTAAAGGGGCAGGGACCCCGGCCAATTTTTACCTGTTAGGGTCAGAGACCTCGGCCAACCCTGCCGGGTACACGTTTGTATCCCCAAACAATTAAACACCCAACACCCCAATAAGCAATGACCGACACCGTCCTCGAAAAGCTGAAGATCCTGGCCGAATCCGCCAAGTACGACGTCTCGTGCTCCTCGAGTGGCACGGTGCGGCACAACACGGCGGGAGGGATCGGCAACACCGTCGGCGGCGTCGGCATCTGCCACAGCTTCACCGCCGACGGCCGCTGCGTCTCGCTGCTGAAGATCATGCTCACCAACCATTGCATCTTCGACTGCGCCTACTGCGTGAAACCGCCGCACGAACGACCGCCCACGCGCCACACTCTCCGTTCGCGAGCTCGTAGACCCTCACCATCGAGCTTCTACCGCCGCAACTACATCGAAGGGCTCTTCCTCAGCTCCGGCATCATCCGTAACCCGGACTACACGATGGAGCGCATGGTGCGCGTGGTCAAAGACCTCCGCACCACGCACCGCTTTAACGGTTACATCCACCTCAAGAGCATCCCCGGCTGTAGCCGCGAGCTGGTCGAGGAGGGCGGGCTCTACGCCGATCGCATGAGCGTCAACCTGGAGCTACCCACCGAAGAGAGCCTCCGACGCGTGGCCCCGGACAAGAACTTCGAGAGCGTCTTCGCCCCGATGCGTTACATCCGCCAGGGGCATGCTGCAAAGCCAAGAAGACCGCCGCAAGTTTCGCCACGCACCACGCTTCGTGCCCGCCGGACAGAGCATACAGATCATCGTCGGCGCCACGCCCGAGACCGACCACGACATCCTCCGCGTCTCCTCCGCCCTCTACCGTCGGCCGAGCATGCGACGCGTCTATTATTCGGGTTACGTACCCGTCAACACCTACGACACGCGCCTGCCCGCGGCCGTCGGACGCGTGCCCCTCATCCGCGAGAATCGCCTCTACCAGGCCGACTGGCTGATGCGTTTCTACGGCTTCGGCGCCGACGAGATCGTCGACAGCGCCACCCCCAACCTCGACCTCGAGATCGACCCGAAGCTCGCCTGGGCGCTGCGTCACCCGGAGTGTTTTCCCGGTCGACATCAACCGCGCCGACTACGCCCTTATCCTCCGCGTGCCCGGCATCGGCGTCAAGTCCGCCCGCATGATCGTCGCCTCCCGCCGCTACGGCAGCCTCACCTCCGACAGCCTCCGGCGCATCGGCGTGGTGATGAAGAAGGCGCAGTATTTCATCACCTGCCGCGAGCTCCCCATCGGCGGCACCATCCACGAAGTCACCCCCGAGCAAGTGCGCCGCGCCCTCGTTCCCACCCCATCGCGCAGCAAGAAGCTCGACCCCGGCAGCTGAGCATCGTCTGGGAATGATTTCTCGCGTGTTCCCGAACGGTTTCAGCCCAGAAACACTGATTCTGGAGCATTCCCGAGCGGTTTCAATGCAGAAACACGGTTTCCGCGGCATTCCCGAACGGTTTCAGCGTAGAAACACGGTTTCTGGAGCGTTCCCGAACGGTTTCAGCTGAGAAACATGGTTTCTGAAGCATTCCCGAGTCAGTTTTCACCCTATCAACCGGCTACCCAAAGGCCAGCCTTACCCGGGGCCGTTTTTCGTTTTTCAGCTTTCGGTTCCCCTGTGCTCATTTTCTTCTACGATAAAACCTTCGAGGGCCTCCTCACGGCCATCTTCGACGCCTACACCCGCCGCACCTTCCCCGACCATCTGCTGCGTGTAGGGCGAACCCGCGCCGCTCTTTGCCGACGAGACATACACCGTCGTCACCGACACGGCCCGGGCCGAACGCGTCCGCCTCGGACTCATGCGCAAGCTCCCGTCCGAAGTCACCACCCAGATCCTCCGTGCCTGGCTCTCGGAGCAGCCCACCGTCGACGAACTCCTCTTCCGCTACATCCGCAAAACCTTCGACACCACCGAGTCCATCGCCCTCAACTTCGCCGATCCGGACGTCCTCGAGGTGCGCAACCTCGCCCTCAAGGTCAGCCGCGAAGCCCACAAGCTCAAGCAATTCGTCCGCTTCAGCAAGACCGCCGACGGGCTCTACGTCGCCCCCATCCGACCGCTCTCACAACGCGCTCCCGCTGGCCGCGCCCCACTTCACCGACCGCTTCTCCGACCAGCCCTGGGTGATCTACGACCTCCGCCGTCGCTACGGCTACTACTACGACCTCCACACCACGCGTGAAGTCACCCCTAGCCGACGACGCCGCCCTCCGCTCCCGCCTCGACCCCCGACCTCCTGGCCACCGACGAGCAGCGTTTCAAGCCCTCTGGCGCGCCTACTTCCGTTCCCTCACCATCCGCGAGCGCCTCAACCCCCGCAAGCAGCGCCAAGACATGCCCATCCACTTCTGGCCCCACCTCACCGAAATGCAGCCCGGACGACCTCTGAGGCGCCCCCGTCGCACACAGAACACCCTGCCATTCACCACTTCCGACATGCATCGCCATTTGCGCAACGTGTTAATTGGTCTACTTTTTGCGCCTCAATAATCCGCAGAGGGCATGAAAAGAGATCCGTCGGACCCCCGACGTGTCCGCCCCCGGGAGTCACGATTAATACGAATAATCAATGTACGTAATTGTAGAAATCAACGGCCAGCAGTTTAAGGCCGAGCAAGGAAGAAGTTGTTTGTCCATCACCTCCGTGACGTCGAGAGCGGCGCAACGGTGGAGTTCGACAAGGTGTTGTTGGTCGATGCCGACGGCAGTGTACAGGTGGGCGCGCCCACGGTGGAAGGTGCCAAGGTGATCTGCGAAGTGCTTTCGCCGCTGGTTAAGGGCGATAAGGTGCTCGTCTTCCACAAGAAGAGAAGAAAGGGCTACCGCAAGCTGAACGGACACCGCCAGCAGTTTACCGAAGTGAGCATCAAACAAATCATCGCTTAACCATTTAACCACAACAAGACAGAGAGAAATGGCACACAAAAAGGAGTCGGCAGTTCCAAGAACGGCCGCGAATCAGAAAGCAAACGCTTAGGCATTAAATTATTCGGTGGCCAGAAGGCCAAGGCCGGTAACATTATCGCCCGTCAGCGCGGCACGGAGTTCCATCCGGGCAAGAACGTGGGCATGGGTCGCGATCACACGCTGTATGCACTCATCGACGGTATCGTAGTCTTCAAAGCGCGGCCGCGAGAATCGTTCATACATCTCCGTCGAGGGGCTTCGAAGCCGCCCCGGCGCCACAGGTGGAGCAACCGGCAGAAGCATAACCGCCGCCCGCTCCCCGGAGAGTAACACGAATCAGAAAGAGGGCTGTCCTATCATCACATGAGGGCAGCCCTCTTGTTTCTATACGTGAGGAAGATTGGGCGCACTGCACAGTAAGGAGTCAAGCACCCTACTTTTGTCACCCAGAAGAAACATCAAACAGGAATACCCCCATGCTCACAATTAAAAACCATCACCGAACAACGCGACGAAGTGATCCGCCGACTAGCCGTCAAAGCACTTCGACGCAACCGAGATCATCGACCGAATCATTGCACTCGATAAGACCCGACGCGTCTCCCAGACCGCCCTCGACGCCAACCTCACCGAGGTGAACCGTCTCTCAAGCAGATCGGCGGACTGATGAAGGAGGGCAAACGTGCCGAAGCCGACGAAGCCAAGGCCGAAGTATCCCGCCTGAAAGAGACCAACCGCACGCTGGAGGCCGACAAGACACAGGCCGAAAAAGACATGCACGAGCTGCTCGTGCTCATCCTCAACCTCCCCACGCCTCCGTGCCCGAAGGTACGGGCGCCGACGACAACCGTTGCGAGGAGACGGGTGGCACCATCCCCGAACTGCCCGCCGACGCACTGCCGCACTGGGAGCTGGCTCGCAAATACGACATCATCGACTTCGAGCTGGGCGTCAAGATCACCGGCGCTGGATTCCCCCGTCTACAAGGGCAGGGGCACGGCTGCAACGCGCGCTCGTGAACTTCTTCCTCGACTGCGCCCGCGACGCCGGCTATGTCGAGATCGAACCGCCCTACGTCGTCAACGCCGAATCGGGCTACGGCACCGGACAGTTGCCCGACAAAGAGGGGCAGATGTATCACGCCAACCTCGACGACCTCTACCTCATCCCCACCGCTGAGGTGCCCGTCACAAACATCTACCGCGACGTGATCCTCAACGAGGCAGACCTACCCATCCGCAACACGGCCTACTCCGCCTGCTTCCGCCGCGAAGCCGGTTCGTACGGCAAGGATGTGCGCGGGCTCAATCGCCTGCACCAGTTCGACAAGGTGGAGATCGTCCGCATCGATCGGCCGGAGCACTCCCACACATCGCTCGAGGAGATGGTCACGTACGTCCGCTCGCTCGTTGAGGCACTCGAGCTGCCGTGGCGCATCCTGCGACTCTGCGGCGGCGATCTGAGCTTCACGTCCGCCCTGACGTTCGACTTCGAAGTCTTCTCCGCCGTGCAGAAAGCGTTGGCTGGAGGTCAGCTCCGTATCGAACTTCGAGAGCTACCAGGCCAACCGCCTGAAGTGTCGTTACCGTGACGCCGATAAGAAGGTGCAGCTCTGCCATACGCTCAACGGTAGCGCTCTGGCCCTGCCCCGCATCGTGGCCGCATTGCTCGAGAACAACCAGACGCCCGAAGGCATCATCATCCCCAAAGTGCTCGTGCCTTACACCGGCTTCGAGCGCATCTCGTGAACAGCTACAAACGGCCGGGGCGCCTCAACCGGTCCCCGGCCGACTTTTAGACTCCCTCATTTTCCCTGACCTTCTCTTCAAATCACCCACGCACTCACCCTTAACAAACTACACATCTATGAATCGACTGATTGCTTTCGCTATGCTGTTGTTTGCTGGAACAATAGCCGCACAGACCCCGAAGCTGCCCCAAAGCGGGGCTTCGGCAGAGGACTTTGCCCCCGAGGGGTGGCATGTGTACTTCATCGAGAATGGCGACCTCAACAAGGACCATGTAGACGACATCGCTTTCATCTTGCAAAAACGATGATTCAGGCAGCCGCATTCTGGGCATCGCCTTCGGCAAGAAGAAGCGCGGATACGTGCTTCAAGAGCAAGACGGCGGCCGCTTCATCGCTCCCCAAAGGCAACACCGACGCCTTTGTCGACATGAGTATCCAAGACGGTACACTCCGCTTCAAGTTCTTTCCTGCCTGGCTCACATGCCTACGACAACGACGACAGCTTCATCTTCCGCTTCCAGAACAAACGCTTCGAGCTGATTGGCTGGGAGCGTAAGCTACGCAGCAAGAAAAATGACCGGGTGCACGAGGTCACCAGCGTGAACTTCTCCACCAAGACAGTCATCTACGAAGACCGCACGAAGAAGTCCGAAACACGCCAAAAACGCTTTTGACTATGGCCGCCTGAAGACCCTCGGAAACGTTGTGCCCGGCAAGTTCAGCCTCAGTTACGACAAGCTGTAAACAAGAGCGCAGCACAACGGAAGGAGATTCCCATTTCCCCACGGAAAGAGGACATCAATCCCCGTCGGATCCCTTCCGGCGGAGATTCTGTCTTTACGCCGTGCAAGTGGCGAACTGGGTGAGTTATTCTTGTCGCCTGCGAAACTAGCTGGCGCTGGCGCCTTCGGGGCACGCGCCGTGCGAGTAGCAAAACCCGGGCGGGTTTCGGGAAGCACACGCTGTGCGAAAGTAGCAAAACCAGTGCGGGTTTCGGGGCTTGCACGCTGTGCGGTAGTAAACTCGGCGGGTTCAGGGCGCACACCATGCGGTCATAAAACCAGCGGGTTTTAGGAAGCACACGCCGTGCGGATAGCAAAAACTTGGCGGGTTTCGGGGCTTGCACGCTGTGCGAATAGCAAAACTCAGGTGGGTTTGGAGCTTGCACGCCATGCGAATGGCAAAACTCGGCGAGTTTCGGGAAAGCGACACGCCGATGCGAGTAGTAAAACATGAGCGCCTTTCCGGGGCTTGCACGCTGTGCGGGTAGCAAAACCGGCGGGTTTTGGAGCTTGCATGCTGTGCAGGTGTTAGTAAAATGAGGGGTCTCTTTCGGGCCCTGCGTTGCGCAAGGAAAGCAAAAGGGTCTCTTTCGCCTGCGTTACGCAGGAAGCAAAAAGGGTCATTTCGGGCGGACAATCAAGGGGTGGATACTTTTGGCTCGATTAAACGCACCTCTCAGAGGTTACAATGAATAAGAATGGATGCAGAAGACATCAGGACGCTTCCTGCAAATAGGCGAGCACAATCACGTTAGGGGTCAAGAAGGCTGAGCGAGGGACTTCGATCGCCATGGAAGCCTATTCAGCCTTTGCAGAAAGACTAATCAGAACGATCCTTTTTAGGAGCTAACGGAAACGAGACGCGCGGAGACAACCTTACTCGATTTGAAGCGACGGGGATCGGTAACCCGACCAAAGACAAAGGGGCTGCTTCGATGCGCTGAATATGGCGATAAAGGTGGTGACAACATTCTCAAGAGACGCAGATGTCGAGATTATTCCGTACAGAAGGCGATCGACCTAATGTGTATTCAGGTTCCTGCAGGCGGACTATCGCCGACGCCCCATCTACATCAGCGGAAAGTCCGATGAGAGGGACGTTCAAACGCAACTACGAAAGGCGACTATCACTGCACAGAAGATGAGGGTAAAAAGCCATGATGCGCGACTCCAGCGAGACGGGAGAACGACGGCGTATTGATGGAACACTATGACGCAGATGACGTGGATCAGGCTATGGCGCCTATCGCATCCGCTTTTCGCACGCAGCCAGCGGATCATCCATGGAACGGTGCGACGATACAAGAACTTCCTGAAAATAGGAGAGTTATGCTACGGACCGGGCTACCGGCCAGGAAAGAAGTTTGACGTTAGCCGGATTGGCCGATGTTCGGTAAGGGGCCTGCAAGCTGTTAGAAACGATTCGACAACATCCGGAATGGACTATTTGGATAGGACCAACTTGGCACCAGAGAGTCGTTGGGTGATCGACTAACGACAGAGTGTGGAGAACAACCTCTATCATTTTCTTTACGCGTGTCCTTGCAAACTCGTCAAGCAACATCAAAGCGCCCTTTATGCCCCGAAGGAATGGAACGCGAAGACGACACACCGCTGCACAAAGCATCCGAGAGGCGGACGAACCCTCGTATCATGCCGACTATACGACGGAAGGAATTCCTGAAAGTGGAGAAGCGCGGCGAGTCAGCTTCGTCTTTTCCAATCCCGGCTCACTCAAATTTGCCACTTGTGGATATCTCACAAGGGTGGAAACTCTAAGGCACGCAATCCGCATATACAATCGATGCTGCGTAAGTGGTAGGTTTTGGTGAGAACATCGGATCCGGCTCACCACCATCATAGCTGTATGCAAAAGGAGAGTGGAGCAGCCTATCACTCTGTGAACGCCCCGATCTGGAAAGCTGGTCGAGGCTGGACTATCTCGATGACCCCACTTATCTCCGCCGAAGAATGCTTGCATAAACTGCAAACCGTGTTTTCAGGGCGCTCCTATAAAGCGACCCGATAGAGGCAAGAAAGTGTTGGTGCTCTCTACAGCTTTTGAGGAGGAGGCGGCGTTACAAACAACATGGTTCAAAACGCTCCTTGATACCCCCATAAGTGGGCGACTGCTCTATGCCCTCGTAAGAGAAAAAGATGCCACTATCTAACAACAAACGACGGAAGACAAGCTACACGCTCAATAGACTATGCACAGATGAAAAGTCAGGGTAAAAAAGTCAAGGGTAAAGTCAAGGTAAAAGTCAAGGTGAAGTCAAGGAGCGACAGAGACAAGAGATCGAAGCAAGGATTGCTCGCCTTCTGTAGCACCCCGCACACATTGCTGGAAATTGCCGAGAACTGGGTTACACAGAGCGCTGGAGATGAACAGATCTATATCAGCCCCTATTGGAACAAAGTTTTGGATGACCTCTCAAATTAAAAACTGATCCTACCCAGCGATAACGACGATTTCAGGGCCTCTCTGCCTCCACTCCCCCACAACACGAAAATTTATAGTCCGCACCATTAGGTGCATATTTCTACCCGCGATCATGCTGGAAGATTTACTGCTACAAACGGAGCTTCGGCGCTTTTACAGGGACGAACGCCTCGGCGCGCGACGTGCTCACCGCGGCCATTGAGGCCGCATGACTCTGCCCCTCGGCGCGCAACGCCCAACCGCTGAAGTACCCGCCTGCCTCGTCACCGGAAGGCGCGACGAGTGCGACCGGTTTCTCCCGCGCTTCCGGGCGGCCCACCTCAAAGTCACTGGGCGTGACCGGCCGAGGGCGAACGACGCGCAGCATACCTCATCCAACCTCGTCATTTCGCGCATCCGTCGCGATCCCTACTGCGACGACGGCATCCAGGCTCTCGCCATCCTGCTCTCGCTCGCCGAGCTCGGCCTAGAGCGGAGATGCATCATCAAGGCCTAATCCACAAACAGATTCAGGCCGACTTCAAACTGCGATTATCTCGAAGTGCGCACCGTGCTGGCCATCGGACGGCCGCGAGGACCGTCGTCATCTGAGCCGATGTCGCCCGACGCAGCGATTACCGCTCCCATTGGCGCGATGCCGCGGGCGTGCACCATGTGCCGAAGCGCCGTCGAGGAGCTGATCTGGAAGGAGGAGCCAGTCACGGACGAGGTACAGCGCGAACTGCGCGCCTCAGATCCATCGGAAAGGCGGGCCCGCGTTCTTCAAGACGGGCCCGGGAGTATGGCGAGGGCGATCGCTTCCTCAGGGTGCCCGTACCCGCGGTGCGCAGCGTGCGCGTAGTCATTATGCCGAGGCGGGCGACGAGGATCTGTGTCGGCTGCTTGAGAGCGACTTTCACGAGGTGCGTCTCTGCGGATTGTTGATGCTTGTGAGGCAATATGAGCGACCCGGACGCGGGCGGTACGCGCGGCCACGGCCGACTTTCTACTCGGTCATCGCGCACATCGACAACTGGGATTTGGTGGACTGACGGCGTCATAAGATCCTCGGCCGCGAGACGTTCACACGCTGGCTGACGCCGACCTCCTCCCAGCCTCCTCTGACTCCGAGCGGATGTGGGACAAGCGCATCGCCATCGTCTCCCTGTGTAGCTGGCCCAGGCAGGGCACATGGATCATGACCTTCGAGCTGGCACTCCATAGCCTCACCCACCCGCACGACCATGCACAAAGCCAGCCCCATGGCTGGCTGCTCCGTGAGGCTGGCAAACGCGACATCGTCGCCCTCCGCGACTTCCTCCGCACACCATCGGCCTGCCCGCGCACACCCTCCGCTATGCCATCGAGGCGTTTCCCGGCCGAGGATCAGCAGGCATTCAACCTCGGTAAGACGTTAGAGCACGACGGCTGATCTCTTTGATAGCCATTGATCCAGCCAGCGTCCTCGTCACGGGCTGGACCGCAACATCAAATGGCAGGCCCTGCGCGACGCCCCTACCCGGGACGTATTGGGTGCGGGCCGAGACGAGGCAGTGCGCGTAAATAGCTATCTCAGGCCATTGCTGTCTGGGTTTGTCGAAAGGACAGGCGCACCCGGGCGGGTGGCCGCTCCGAGCACTGGCACGATCTGCGCGACAGCAAAGTACGCCGTCATCCGCCCTTATTTCGAGGAGGAGACGGGCCGGCCCCTTCACGTCAGCTCGAGGATTGCGCCCGTGCGCGTGGCCGTCGACTTTCACGAGCCAGGCGGCCTCCCTGACCGTCCACGGCGGCGGCGTCTCACGGTGGGCGACCCGGTGGCGCCGCGAGGAGATCGTCGGCAGCTGTCAGCCACGGTGTCTTTCGACCTCGACCGCGCGCGTCGCTCCCAGCACGGCCTGCAACGCATCGCATGTCATCTCGTCCGCCACGGCCGCAGGCTGCAAGACTCTCCACCGACCAGCTGCTCGGCAACGAGTATGGCTTCACCCGATTTCCACGTCCGGCTCTACGCTACGCACGGGCGAGCGAACGGAGGCGAGCATCATCGCCGCGTTGATCGCATCTGCGTCCGCGAGTGCCTTCGACGTCGTCGTCATCATCCGCGGCGGCGGCTCCAACGTGCCGACCTCAGCAGCTCTCGACGCTACGCCTTGGCGCGCGTACCGGCTGCGCGCGGTTCCTCTCTGCCCATCATCACCGGCGTCGGCCACGAGACGCGACGACACGGTGGTCGACCTCGTGGCCCATGCGACTCAGGGCCGCAGGCTAAGACAGCGACGGCCGTGTGCCGCGTTCCCTCATCGATTGTATGGCGACTCAGCTGGCTGATATCAGCGAGCTGCGCGACCGCCTATCGGTGGCCACGGCCGCATCGAGCGAGGAGCATGCAGACGTCTGCGGCAGCGTCGTCGCACGCTTTGCCCGCTCTTGGTCTCCAGGCCACGTGGAGCGGACGGCGCGCGGAGTGGCTCCTGACTCTCGGCACGCCCGGCAACCGTCCCCCAGCTCATCGAGCGACGGCGCACGGGTGGCATCGGCCTCGGCGCGCCTGCCGCCGTTCCTGGCAACGCTCGCACGCCATCGCGAACGCATCGACGCCCTGCCTGCGCGCTCCGCAGCGCTGGGATGAGTTCTGCTAAATGCGCCGCCGGCACGACCTCGAGGCTGGGCGAGGCAGCGCATCCGACTGGCCTCGCCCGACGTGCTCCTCAAGCGCAGCGGCCATCGATGACCCTGCGCCGACGGCGTCGTCGTCCGACGCGCCGCTATGCTCTCCGGCGACGCCGTCACCATCCGCCGGGCCGACGGCTGGGCGAGAAGGGCGGATTGTCTAAGCCAATGATTTCACATTGGTTTTCACAACCCATGTCAGAGTTAAAAAGCAACCTGCCACAAACAGCGACGCCGTGGCCCGTCTGCGGCAGATCGGTCAGCAGATCCGAGCGCGGAGAGCTGGACTGTCGACGTCGCTTTGCCGCCAAAGTCCAGGGAGGCCGGGCGGCTGCCCATCCAACTATGCAAAGACAAGCTCCTCAAGGCCGACGAGGGCAGGTAAGATCCTCGATGAGCTTTGGACCAGTAAGCGCACCATCCTCATCATGTTGGCCCGGCGGACGCGGCACACGCATGGGCGGCCTCCGCAGCCGAAAGCAGTTCCTCGAGGCTGGCCGCTGGCGTGCATGGCACGCACTCGAGGCATTCGACCGCTGGGACGCGTCAGCGCGCACTCATCGTGAGTGCTGCCCGGAGGCCCAAAATCGACACGTGAGCGGCTATGTGAGGCGCATGTAACTGTGGCCGGATGCACGTACGTGTGCCGGTGGCGAGACTCGTTTCCATTCCGTGGTACGGACGGACTCGGCTGCCGTTGCGTCGAGACGGACCGATCGCGAACGGTGCTACGGCGTCCGTCCGCTCGATGGCGCCGTCGGTCGTCGCCGCTGCTCTGCTGCGGCGGCTGACGGTGGCGCGGCCGCGTGCTGTGGTGCCCTGTGGTCGGAATCGGTGCGCGAGGCTGGATGCCGCCGACGGCGGCAGTCGGCCCGTCGACCGCACTCACGGTTGCGCGTGGTGCCGCACCGCAAGTCTTCCGCCGACGTGCTGCGTGCTGCCTGTCGCCCGTCTACGATCACGCGCCTTCACCGGCGACGCCCGTGGTAGCCTCGGCGTGGCTGCCCGCCTCGTCGTCCCGGCTGTACGGCGAGAACATCAAGCCTCGCACGCCGATACGATCTCTCCTCGCGGAGCAACCGATGCGCCGGAGGTGAGCCTACTCTCGCCGCCTCGGCGCCGGCTGTAGACTGAGGCGGCCGTCGTCCGGGAGGAAGGTGCAGCGGAGGGGTGCCGATGGCCAGGAGGTCGCTGGGATGTGGCGGGCAGCGGGCGGCGGATGTGCGCCAGGCGACAAAACTCGAGAGCGGGCGCTGAGTGGGTCTCGAGGTGGCGAAACAGCGATTTCGAGCTGGGACGGGTGAGGCGGAGAGATCGGCCGTCGGGGCGGCGTGCTGCTTCCGTGCCAGCACCAGTCGGTCAGCCGGACGGTTCTCGTCGTCGGCCACGCGCAGGTAAGCTAATGCGCGTTGGTCGTCCTTATCGGAGCGCCAAGCTAGGGGCGGTCGAGCCCGCGGCGCGATGTCGATCTCCAGCACCGTGCGTCCGCCGACGTCCGCACCGTCGGGCGGTGTGAAAGGGCGCAGCGCGCGCGAGTGCTGTAGCGCCTCGCGCGGCCTCGACCGCGATATGCACCCTCCTCGCTGCGTACGCCGGCGATGCGTCCGTTGTCCTTCACGCTGCGATGAGCGGGCGTCCGCCGTCGCGGTGCGTGAAGGCGCTGAGGGTGCGGGCGATCTTCTTACTGTCGCCGATCTCGAAACTGTGAGTCTTGCCTGCTGGTGTTTCGCCTTCTGCGATCAGGGCTTCGAGCGCATGTTCATTTCAACTAAAAACGGAAAACGGGCGGCTACCGGTAGCGCAGCATGGGTTCAGCGGCGTGTCTCGCTCAAATCAGGCCGGTTTCGCTGAGCATTGGTTTTTGACCAAATCAGGTGGTTTCCTCCAAAACTCATCGTGGTTTGGCCTCAAATCGGGGGCCGGTTTCACTCCAAACCATTGGTTGACACAAATTCGCCGGTCTCGCTTTCAAACCATTGGTTTGACCCAAATCAGGAGGTGCGCTTTCGCTCAAACCATTGGTTTGAGCAGCTAAATCAGGGGGCGTTTCGCTCCAAACCATTAGTTTGGAAAGGCAAATCCAGGGGCGTTCACTCAAACCATTAGTTTGACTCAAATCAGGGAATTGGTTCGCTCCAAACCCATTGGTTTGGCCCCAATCGGGGGTCGGTTTCCTCCAAACCATGGGGTGACGGTCAACAACCGTCTTCAGCTTCCTTCGTCGTCCATCTGCCAAAATTGATTAGAAGTTTCGTCTCAAACACACAGCTGTCCATGTCTTTGAAGTAGCCGCTGTATCCTCCCAAATACCTTTGAGCTGGCTTCACGATGGTTGCCCCAAACGCCGGCTTCTGCATCACCCGTCCACCCTTCTTCTGATGTGGCATTATAACTGATCGTCATACCAGAAAAAATCAGTGAGCTGTCGGCTGATGTAGTCTTTTTCCAACTCTTCAATCGGATACAGCCCCAAAACGATTCTAAAGGAACATAGGACATAATCCCCTGACTCTGTTCTGAGCGTTTCCAGCCTAAGCCTCATAGAAAGCCAACGCCTTTAGGAAGTCTCTACCCTAATGTGATCAGCGGAATTTCGTCTCATAATCACTGATGCATGACAACCCGCTTCAGGTGAGCAGGGCGACGGCGCGGGCGAGGTCGTCCGAATTGTCGACTGCCGACGGTGTCGTAGGGGGTGACATGGCCGCACGGATGCGGTAGCCGTTTTCGAGCCAGCGCAGCTGCTCAGAGGCTCTCAGCCGCCCTCTAACGACGTGCGGCAGCAGGGTGGTGGCGCGGAGTGTCTCGGCGCGGTGGGCGTAGGCGCCGATGTGCTGAGTAGAAGGCTGCATGACGTCGGAGCCCACTCGCGTGCACGGCGTCGCTGGATGCTGGGGATGATGGAGCGGCTGAAGTAGAGCGCGTCGCCGTGGACGTCGAGAGGCCACCTGGGCGTGTTCGCTGAAGAGCGTTCGTTTCGAAGTCGCCCTCGGGGTCGAAGGCTTTGGCTAAGGTGGCGATGCGCACGTCGGGCGTCGGCCGAAGCAACGCTTGAGGCTGTTCGGTCTGCTCAGGGCGGATGAAGGGCTCGTCGCCCTGGATGTCGATCACCATCGTCGTACGTGGCGCCCACCTTGTCGCGTATCTCTCGACGGTGGTCGCGGTGCCGCTGCGGTGCGTCGGAGGTCGACGCTTCGCATGCCGAAAGCCTCGACGAGCTCGACGGATACGTTCGTCGTCGGTAGCCACCCACGAGCGCGGTCGCGATATGGGGCGTACGCTGTTCCGTGAGACGCGCTGGATCATGGGTTTGCCGCCCAGTGTCGGCCAGCGGTTTGCCGAAGCGCGTCGAGGCGTAACGCGGTGGATAATGCCATGAAATTTCCATAGGGGAGAGGTGAGTTTATGCGGCCTTTGCCGCGGCGGTCGAGAGTTAGCAAGTGGGGGCGGCCGCGCGACGCCCCCAGCGCGAAAGAGGGCGGAGCATGTTGTGCATTCATTCCCTTGCAGAGGTCGTTTGCGTCGTCGCAATACGCCCCTCACGTAAAGAATTATCGCCTTGCGCTCTTGCCGCTTTGGCGTTCTGCGCTTCGCCGCTGGGTGTTGCGCTGCTGCACGGCGCTCCAACTCGGCTTTGCTGCTTACTTCTGCATCTCGGCCATGCGCTCCATGAGGCTGTTGCTCCTTGCGAGGCTTCTTCTTGTTCGCCCTCGAGCTTTGGCCAGCAGCTTGTCTTTCGTTGATGAAGTAGCGGAACGGGGCCGTCTGCAGGATGGTGATCAGCGTGGAGACGAGGAAGTAGTAGCTCATGACCCGCGGCGTTCTGGTTGAAGATGAAGAAGAACATCCACGGGCATCATGGCCGCCATCATGGCCATTGCGCCGGGCATCTGCTGGCTGCCGTGTTGCCTGGCGTTCATGTCATGATCTTGGAGTGACCACGTTGACGATCGTCATCCAGCAGCAGACAGAAGGGGCTGATCGCGGTTTCGCCATGAAGGCGCTGATGAGCGGATGCGTTGGCGTCCACGATGATGACGGCGTCGAACGTCGAGAGGTCTGGCCCAGAGGAACGGCTCGCCGACGCACGCTCGGTGGCCGTCGGGAAGAGCAGTAGAGCGCGATGAGGATAGGCATCTGGAGCGCATCGGCCAAGCGGCCACCATCGCTGGCCGCGCACGACTCGTATAGCTCCATGCGCGTCTGACGGCCCATCGCCTGCTCCTGCTTCGGTAGCGGGCGTTGATCGCCTCCACCTGCGGGCGCAGGACGCGTATCTTGGCCGCGGACGCGCGACTGGCCTGACGTCAGCGGGAGAGGCGCCAGCTTTGACGATGAGCGTAAGGATGAGGATGAGTCACACCGTAGCTGAGTGAAACGGCACCGAGGTGGTCGAAGATGGAAGGCACGGTGAAGTAGCGTCGATGGGGCGCACCCATTTGTAGCCCGGCGGCACGAGCTCGTCGAGGCGAGGAGGGCGAGTCCGTCTTGTCGCGACCCTTATCAGCCAGAGCGCGAAGGAGTCTGCGCAGGCTCTGTCGCCGATGAGAATGGTTGAAGCCGATGGTATGTCGGGGCGAGACGGGTCTGAAGTCGACGCTCGTCGTGGCCGTGAAGGTCTTCAGATGCGCGTGTCTGCTGTCGGGCGTCAAGCGCGACTCGCAGTCTACAGCCGTGAAGGCATGCGCGGCACTGAGCTACCGTGGCGAAGTACTTGTTCTTGTAGCGGATCCACTTCAGGCGGTTGGAGGATCCGCTTGTTCAGCTGCATCCTTCGTCTCGCTCACAGCTTTATCCACATCGTCGGGCCACGCATTTACAGTAAAGTGACCGTGTACTGGTCTCTCGTACTTCCGACTACCGTGCTCCAGCTGGCGCGCGCGCTGCGTCCAGAGCCAGGTCGAGGCGAGGCGGGTAGAGGGGCGAGGGATGCCATTCATGCCGTACGCCCGAGGATCGTGTAGCGCAGCATGTAATCGTCCGGTGCGAGCGAGTAGCAGTCTGACGTCCATGTGCGCACCGTCGCCCGCGTCGAGACGCGCATGGTGACCGAGTCGATCGCGTCGGCGCCCTTGATCGGCGTGAAGTAGAGGTCGGCCGTGCTGATGACGCGCTGCTGGCCGTGATCATCGTCAGGTTGAGAGCCGGCTCGTCCGCGCCGTCGAAGAGCACGACGAGCGGCTGCTTGTCGGTGGGTGGTGTATTCCTTCCAGTCGTGGGCGTAGCAGAGGCGGCCGCGCCGTGCTGATGCGCACTCACCTTGTCGTTCTCGAGGGTGACCGACTCCTCCCGTACCGACGGCGGCGCGTGCGAAGGCTCGTATGTATGTGCCGCGCAGGCGCTCTCACGTCACGGAGTCGAGCGAGGCCGACGGTATCCGCGGCCGTTGTCGGTGCGAGACGGCCGTGGCCCTTCCGCTTGGTCTATCTGAGCCAAGGCGGCCTGTTCCACGGGCCACCGAGCCGTTGTAACGCTGCCATGCGCCTTTGATCTGTTCTCCTCACTCGGGCGGTTGAACCGGACGAAAAGCACCTGGCACCACTGATCGGTATAGGAGAGCGATCACCGTATTCTTATCCATTGACACTTCTTTATTCCGAGTGGTTATGCAGGCTACTGCTCCGGTAGTTGCGCTGGCTACGCCGCGGTGGTTAGTAGTTAGTTAAGAAGAGGCCACCTCTCACCCTCTGTCTCTCACCCTCATTTATTGATCGCGGCTTTGATGAGACCCGCGAACAGCGCGGGTTGGGACTGAGCACGTGCGCTGGTATATTCCGGTGATACCGCACGCCGATGAACCAGCAGGCCGCTCACCTCGACGCCCTCGACGAGCCCCGTGTGCGGTTCGCCCACGCGCACTGCATGCCGGCAGCCTCGAGAGCGGTCTTGTATTCGTTGTGTGAACTCGGAAGGCGGTGGCGGTGGCGCTCCTGGATGTGCTCCTGCATAGGCCGCTTACGGATGTGTGAGCCGGGCGCAGGGTGCAGTCGTACGTGCCGAGGCGCATGGGTGCCCGCCCATGTTGACGATTGGCTGCTTTTCTGAGTCCTCCATGAGGGTCGATGACCGGATGCTGAAGCGTCTGTGGATCCATCTCCGTGGAGTTGGCTCCCTGCCAGGCCGAGCACATCGCTTGGGCAAATTCGATGACCATACACTGCATACCCAGACGTGATGCCGAGCGTGGGGATGTCGTGCTCGCGGAGGCACGGATGGCGGCAAATTTGCCCTCCACGCTGTTGTCCGAGCGGGCGATGACGCCGTCCAGATCGGCCAACGGTTTCCGGCCGCATTCGCGTCGTTGACCTTCTCCGAATGGATGAGCCGCAGCGAGCTTGCGGTCGTTATATATATGGAAGCAGAGTGAGGCAGCGATTCGTCCGATCGATTTATAGGCGTTCCTGCAGTTCGACGTACTTTGCCCACGTAGCAGGCCCGATGCGGACCACGTCGGTGGCGCGCTTCTTCCGGTCGAGGGAAGTCCTTGCACGGGTTCAGCCCGGCGTGCCGACTTTCGAGGCCGAGCTTCTCCAGCGCGAGATGGAGTCCATCCGTTGGCGTTGCAGCATGAGGGCACCTCGTAGATGGGTGGGCACGTCGGCCGGACTGGATGACGGCTCCTTCGAGACGCGTTGCAGAAGAGGGCCACACTCGCAGGATCTCGAGGAGTTGAGCCTGGCGCTCCGTGCGCAGGACGAGCATATCCGGGCTGCACGCCCAGCTCTTTGGAGCTGCCCGGCGGAGTGTTGCGTGGGCTTCGTCTTGTACTCCTTCGCGGCGGCGATGAAAGGCACGTGCAGGTCAAGGTGGATCGCAGAGGCGGTCGCCCCAGCTCCCAACGCAGCTGGCGGACGCTCTCGATGAAGGGCGGCGACTCGATGTCGCCCACCGTGCCACCGAGTCTCGAGTGATGACGAAGTCGAGACTGATTCTTGGCGCCAGAGCAGCTTGCGTTGCGCCGGATCTCAATCCGTGATGTGTGGATCACCCGCACCGTCTTGCCCAAGTAGTCTCCGCGGCGCTCCTCATCGATGACGCTCTGGTAGATGCGGCCCGTGGTGTGCTGGCGCCTTGGCGGGTGGTGGGGAGGTTGAGGAAGCGCTCATGGTGCCCGAGGTCGAGGTCTGTCTCGTGCCCATCGACGGTGACAGAAGCACTCGCCGTGTACTCATGGGGGTTGAGCGTCCCCGGATCTACGTTGATATGCGGGTCGAACCTTTTGGATCGTCACCCGGTAGCCGCGCGCCCGCAGCAGCTTAACGCCCAGCGACGCCGAGAGACGATGCCTTACCAAGGGACGAAACGACACCGCCTGTCACAAAATGTCCTTGGTATTTGCCACATAATTACTCCCATCTAACGGCGGGCAAAGTGGAGCGATCTCAAACACTAAGCCAGTAACGCAAAAGGTCCCGCCGTCCGCGCGGCCGGCCTACGTCCGTGCTATGTCATCCGGCCGGAAAGCGTTTTTCCGGCCGTTTTCCCATGCAGAAATCGTCGACGCCCAGGCGAGCGGCATGATTTGCTCAGATCAACCGGCTCCTTACTCACTGGCCATGATTGCTTCAGCAGTCGGCGCCACTATATACTATCGGCTCATGACCTTCACTCAGGATGATCAGCTATCAGCTCACTTACTCACTACGATTGCTCAGCCATCGATGGCGATTAAGCTCGCTGCTTGCGATTGACTCACGTCAACGATGCAGACTGGAACGTCAAAGGCAGCAAAAACGGAGCGAGTAGACTGAAACGCGTTTCGATTGAGCCCTACACAGGCACTGCCGGAACTCCAATCCGGCCAGCGCCTCACGCCCTGTTTTATCCGGGAAACGAGGTGTCTGTCACCCTCCAAACTGATGCTGCGCAAAGGGTGTAAAGCGATGAGGAAAGCGTCCCGCCAGGAGTGGCAAAAGCGTGCGGCGACTGCCGCGGGTCGCAGCGTGGATGCCCAAGAGAAGGACGGCGTAGAAACCGATGAGCAGGACGTGAGGTCGAAGCGCATCGGGACACCGGCCGCAGGGAGGAGGCTGAACCGATCGACGGCGGCGACGAGCGTAGCGCCGCCAGGCGCTCCACCGCGCTCTGCAACTCGAGGCTCCCGGGCGCTAGCGGGCAGCGCGACTACCGAGGAGCCATGATGAGCAGCGTGGCGGACAGCATGAGGAAGAGATTTGGCGAAGAGAAAACGAGGGGAGATGCGGGCGAAATGGTAGCAACAGAGCGGGAAGGTGCCGACCTGAGCAGCCGAGGCTGACAGCCACATGAGTCGCCAAGGGAGGGCGATCCACCGGCGGCGCACATCGATGAGGCAGGCTATGGGAGGCGGGAGCAGAAGGATGAATAGGACGGTCTGCAGGTGAGCTGGAACCCGACGTCGAGAGAGGGCTAGCGGATCGACTGAAAAGCATCTTGTACAGCAGAGGCGAGCAGCGTTGTGGCGTATGGCTCGAGGGTGCGGCGAAGGGCCACGCCACTGTAGATGGTGAGCATCGTGGCCGCGCGGACGGCCGGTGCAGAAACGCCTCGACACGGCGGCGTAGGCCCAGGCGACGAGGTCATCAGTCCGCAGCAGAAAGGAGTCGGCGGGCGTGGTCGGCGGCAGAAAACCGCGATGGCAGGGCAAGCGCGCCGCTGACCAGTCCCGACGTGAAAGCCGCCGCTGACGGCTAAGGGTGTGCCACGCCAGCGATCGAGAACCGGCGGCTGCGTCACGCGTCGTGCGCCGCTACGGTCGTTGACGGTGATCGAGGCTGGTACAGCGTGCCTCGTCGGGCGAAAGGCGCAGCTGCCCGAGGCGTTCCACGATGTGCCCTTGCACAGCGTGCGCCGCCCGTCGCCATGCGTTGCCGCGCGGGCCTCGGATCGTCAAGGTGTTGCCATCGCCAGCGCGGGCCCGCTGTATGGCCAGAAGAGAGGACTCACGAAAGTCAAGATGCGCGCGCAAATGTAGGGCGCTCTCAGGCGCAGCTCGCGGTGGTGCCGTCGTCCTCGGTTGCACACAAGCGCCCTGCAAATGGCAGGAACCAGCACATGCGAAAGACAAGTACTGGAGCGGGTAGCAGACCTCGCCAAAGGGTTCCGACAATCCACAAAAGCGGCCTCGATAGAGGTCGCTTGCTTATTCCGACCTGTATGCGATCGCGTTCGATCGTGCTCGATTCTCTTTCTCGCGGGGCGTCGGGCCCGCCGCGTTGCGTTATTGTTTGCGGGATGAGTGTCCGCGCGCGCTTCTCGGACAGCGATCTTCGCGCACTACGCCTTATTTCCGCTCACCCGCCCAGAGGAATCGGGTGGCAAACCAAAGTGCTGGGTGACGTACCGTGGCAACGCCTGCAGTAGCGACACATGATGCGTGAGTTCGCGAGGGCCAGATCTAATTATCCAGCAAAGAATGATATCCCCATTTATACTTTCACTTATTTATTCCATCCTTTTATGCATTATTTGAGCTCCCAAATCTTTTGACACATGGTATCTCAACCAATAATACAAAAGAGATGTAGATATAAAGGAGAGGAACAACAGAACTATACAATATTGAAATAAGAAAGGTCTCCTATCTATTGATGTATTAGCGCACCAATGTCCGTCTAATAATCTTCCCAAGTTTCCGACAACAACTTCTAAATAATGCAACACTGCAAATGGGTGAAATAAATACCGAAACTCACTCTTCCTGACATACCGAGTAAATCGATTTATTAATAGAGAATAAGGTCTAATGATAACATATAGCCTATGAGAACGAATGCCAATCCAAATTTGATGGTATGAGACAACATGTTTCTTTTGTGAACAATTCAAATAAAAACAATCAGTAGAAACATGAGATACACCACTGAAGCCAATTGTTCTTGAGGAGTCAGATATAAAAAAAAGAGGAGAACACACAGAGAAAAACTGGCAATTGATTAAAATAAAAAAGAAAAGAGTCCCAAAACCGCTTGGAAATCAAAGGCGTAGAAGAAAAGAATCAAATGCAAAATACCTTTCAAAAAGAGAGGCAAAGAAGAAGTAGAATGCATGATTTATTGTTCTAATCATATAGGAACAATATTGGTAATATAGACAGACATTACCTCATCCGTAATCGACCAGCCCCCAAGTATCAACCATTGATCCAATGGATTTATACCATGAATGAAAAAATATATTCGATAGATATTCCAAACAGCTATACCCCGAGCATCTCCCACAATACCCCACCCAGCCCATCCCGTGAAACAGGAAATAAATAATAGCTATGTACAATGTCAATTTCTAAAAAGGTTGTTCTGAATAAAAGTTAGAGATAAAACCTTTTTCTGATCTTCGAGCAGATAGGGATAAAACAGCACAGGCACTTACAACAAAAAAACAATTGCACACCTATACCGCCCCACGATATCCTGAAGAAGTATCGGCAACTGCTGAGAGACGCAATGCGCTGAAACAACACCTAAAATAGCCCATCCTCTCATAGCATCTATGTAATCGTATTTTACGATCTTCGATACTGTGTTCATTATTATATCATTTGGATTTCTCACCCGCCCAGAGGAATCGGGTGGCAAACCAAAGGTGACGCATCTGCGTGGGCAACGTCCCAGGTGTATGGCACATAATGCGGTAGCGTTTGGGCCAGCGACGCCTTATTGCTGCGCGTCGTCATCCCCTATTTCATAATTCACTAACCGCATGCGTGAGTTGATGATCCGTTGCGATTGTTTCGCGCACCGGATGCAACCAATCGAAGTCGGCCGAGAACCGGTATTGCAATCGGCATGTCGGCGCCACGTCTCCCGCTTGACGACAAACGCCTGATGGCCGACACGCACTTTCGTCTGAAAGCTGCGCCGTCAGCGTCTCAGGCGCTTTAAGTCGACGCTCGGCGATAAATCGCCTGCTGTCGGTCACGTCTGTCTCAATCGTAAAGAAATATCTGGCCAACTGTTTCGTTCGGGCCACATCGGCCAGTTGAGCCAGTCTCTGGAGACCGAAATGTCACCTGGTGTTGAGAAACCAGATAGTCGCCTGTTGCCCGTTGCAGGCCCTGTTCATCGCGTCGTACAGCCCACGTCCGGCTCCGAACGGTTACGCACCCCATCGGCTCCACGCCACGCCGCGTGCGTCTATCTGCCATCTCCGCCTCCCAACGCAAGTGACCTTCGCTCCATCGTCCCGTCAGTCGATCCCTCGTCAATCACGAGGTACTCCATCCGCTACATGTTCGCACCTCGACGCTCGCAACGTCCGCTCGAGCGCCTGAGCATTATATGTGACCGTGATGATGGAGAAGAGGAGAGGCATATGAACAGCAATTAGTGCAATAGGGGTTAGAGGTGTGTCTGATTACTTTGAAATGATCCTCCGCAAATCCTCCAACTTCTTTGCGCTTGGCTTTCAAGATTATACACAAATTACTTGTGAGGTATGATCTCGAGCTAAAGAAGATCTCGTCTAGTGACGTAGCGATCCAACTTTTATGCTCCAGCCGTTTGTCATCGGCATTTTCTTCTGATCACCCTGATTCAGGGGAACGGTTTGAGCTGATATTGACACCCTTAAAAGCAATGCAGTGGTGCCCCATACCCATCGCCGCTTTCTCGACTTTCTCTCAGATAGCTTGGAAAACATACAATTGCCAACCACCCCTACGAATAACGATTCTTCCAAAGTTTGTTGGGATCAAGTTCGATCGAACAGGTCACAGAGGTTCTTCAAAAAGACCAAAGAGGACATCTTACAAAGACATCCGTCGGCTCAATCAACAGCTATTCTTCTAGCTACCTGAATCATCTCACACAATCCCAAGTAAGCACGCGGGAAAATGAGGAAAGACTCTTGCACAAGACATAATGAATGCATCTTCACCATATTCAATCTGCTCTACATTTATTCGATCATATGCATCAAATCAATTTTAGACGATAGCGTTTCCTTTATATATACATCTGAAATATCCGATGCTATTGCCTTCTGACCTTGCTCCAAGATACATCACAAGCCAACTCCCGTAAAATCTCCGATAGTCAGCCATGAACAAGACTCTTTCAACAGAGAATGGAAACATCGTAAACTGACACAAGGCCCTATGCTAGGATTTTGATTCCTCAATGCGTACAAATAATCCAGTCCTTCTTCAAAATGTTTCTTGTGATGAGACATTATGAGCCTCATAACTCCACATCGTATTTATCTCTCTCAGTTTTCTTTTTTTTTCGGCAGCACTATAGTCATATTTTACAGACAAGCTCGGATACAATTCATAATGTTTAGCAACAACCGCCTCAATTGCAATTTTCTTCAACTCTTTCATATCGCGCGATAATTTATCCCTATCAGCCTTATTAAGCACCCAATCAATTCCAGTCGCAAGATCGGCTGCACTTTACATGCGGCGACGTAACCATTCTCCTTGGCGGTTCATCACTTCTGCATACCCGACCCGGAAACCAACACAAGGAACCCACGCTCATAGCTTCCTATAATTGTATTCGGCAAATTTTCCAACGAAGACGTTAAGCAAAACATCAATCACCGCATTATATAAGGCTACGATCTGAGCGTAATATCAGACACATAGCCCAGCGGATATACGTATTTCGGCTAGACTGACAAACCCAGCCTTCCTGCCTCGCCAAAAACGACAATCCCCCATCTTTTCAGCAAGGCGTGGCTCGATTAGTGAGCAATTGATTGATTGCATCAATCAGATAATAAATTCCCTTTCGTTTATCCGTGACATTTGCAGCTCCGAATAAGATCAATCTGTCTCTGCTCCGGCGAGCTAATCGTCTACAGCCTCCCTTCTTATCTAAAGAAGGTTTGAATTGCTGAGTATCAATTGGATTTGGATTGAGATAACTGATGTTTTTAGTCAAAGCACTTGCTTTTGCTGTCCTGCCAGCCAATTACTGCACACCATTTGTGATATTCTCTGTAGAGAAAATCCACTGCTGTTTTGAACACCGCAGTAGATAAATCATCTGTTTTCTTGGATTGTGAAAGGTGCGGCACCGCATTGACTTGGTAAAAGACACGCAGTCTCGAGCATGATGGCAAATGCCTGCACAAAGCCCACATATCGGCGCATCGTCCACAATAGCTTTACTCCATGGCAATCAATCGATGAATGTCTCTCAAGAGAGAAACTCCTGATTAATCCAATGAAGGTGGATACATATCTGCACATTTAACCTCGCTGCAGTCGTGAGATATTTTACCCTCGTATTCTCCGCTGCTTTCATGATACGGCAAAAGATTTTCTCGGTTAAAGCCATTATAAATGAAAGAGATCGACGCTTGCTATACATAAAACGAGATCTTATTCATCCATTTTAGTTGGGCGTATTCTCAAGGACAGCAGAATCATTGCTCTCTTTATCTCCTATCATCATCGAGACCTCAATTCCATCTTTCCGCAAAGTATCCATCAAACGTTTTGTAGGCACGCAGCCCCCGCCTTTCGTCTCTGCTCGTGCTGAGAGCTAAAACCCTCATCGATGAACAAACATGTATTCTTCTTTTGTATCAGGGACTGCAACAAGTTTAAACCATTCTTGTGAGTGCTCTGCGGCCTCTTGGTTTCTGTAAGCCTATGCCCTCAAGCGATGATGAAATTCTATGCAAATTTGAGTCACTGCCACATTTTCAACTTTTATCAAATTATCCAAGCACAACATATTCGTCACTCTCTATGTCCATTTTCAATAAATCGATTTGGAGGTGATGATTTCACTGTTAGCGTAGACAATTTATTAACAGGCACCTGAATTGGTGTTTTCTTTCATCATATCCCCAACGATTATATGCCGAGCAACTAACGTATTCGTTATTCAGGGAGATAAAATCCATTGTCCATCAAAATCAGAAATACCGACATCGAAAAGTGTAATGCAGAGGCTTTTTCTTTTGAATAAAAACCTTGACCTCAGTGTTGGATCATAAGCAAACACTTCACAATGAAAGTTTTTCATTAGATCTTCATCAAAAGAAATATCTCTCGACTCCAAAAGAGAATATACAACATCTTGTCGTGCAAAAGCTCTGGGACAATGTAAAAACCACAATTAGATTCCAGCCCATTGTATCTTCATTTCTCGCTGTATTGGAAAGTTTGTACTTTTACCTGCAAGCGAGTCTTTATGCGAAGCGTGATTTTACGAAATAACTTATTCATGAGTTGTTTATCCTGAGATTATATTCAACAAACATTCAGGCGGCATACTTGTCCTCAAGCTTAAGGCTGTATCCTTGGGTGATCGCTTCAGAAAGCTTCCAATAAATGGAAAAATACAAAGCTGCATCACCACTATCATCTCATACATGCAGATGGACGGTATGATGTAAATAGCGTACAATCGGCTTTTTATAGATATAAAAGGTAATATAATTCTCCGATTATCGCTAAACTAGGTATACATCGGATTCCTTGTATAGCCCTCGCTATTCCGATCTCGAGCATATAACACCATATAAAGTCCGGTTATTTAGGCTCAAACAAATCAAAATGCCACGGTTCCAATCTTCACATCCTCTTGGTTCAAGAAAGTGCCCTTATAGAAAGTGAGTCGAAACGACGTATTCAAATCATCTGCCTCTGCAATTTCAATACCAGTACATTCTACCGTTTCGACCGGTCCAGCATCTCTCATTCAAGAAAGCAGATCAAAGTGTTTGTCTCGATGCCTCACATAAGAGGGTGATAGTGGTTGACGATCCTCTTCTATTACTTGAATGATCGTAACCGGTTTACTTCTCCAATCCTGTCCATCGAATATGTCAACAGCTTTATCTCTCAAATAAGCTGGCACCATTTCTCATATTTTGTACGATACACTACAATCGACTCGTATGAAAAGCCTCGGATCAGTCTATACTATATGCGCTCACCCTGGATGTGGTATAGTTCTGTTATCGAGGAAAAACTGTCGGATCATTCGAGCAATAAATACATGGATTTTCATATTCAACCCGTTCGTCTGTAAGGGGTCGTCGCTTCAACCAATAAGAGTATCCCTGCCATTTCTCCGGACATATTGATGGGTGTGTTTGCCCGCTGGCGGGATAAACCAGCAGGCACAGGAATATTACACCAGTGATAATGATGTATCAATCATACAAGCACGTTCTTTGCAGCGATTATAATCATATCGGGATCAAATAGTTGCTGAAGCACCTCGCTTTATGCCTCTCATCGAACAGCACGTATTCGCGCCAGCGTTGCCTGACAATCTACCATCCCTCACATTAAGAAGGATTTATCCTCGATATCACTCCAGCAGCAATCCTTGAAGAAAAGCGTTTTGCAGCACATTCCCGACACATCTGAATGGTTATATTCTCTTCCCTAAAGTATTCAGCAAAGAGGCTATTCAACAGATGAGATCTGTATAAGTCGCCATGGTCCCCCATCGATTCATATCTACTGAGAGATCTGAGAAATTCCACTAACCGTACCAAGAGACTCCACCCATCTTTCAACAGCTGAGACATCCTCTATCGCCTTCCTTACGTCAAATATAAAATTCAAAGTTTGTGTGCAAAATAAAACAATCTCACCGTTTTATCAGGAAGAGTCTCAGGCCTGGGTTAGACGTCCAATAATGTAATATGGCTGATTAGATCTGTCAACATGAAGAATTTCAAACGATGTTATGCACGTGGTTGAAACTGCTATACGCCTGTGCTGCTACTGCTTTCAAGAGCGGCCCCTTTACATCTAAAGGCATTTTCACGAAGAAAAAGATTCGATATAATATCGATCTATAGGAGTACCTCCTCCGATAATCCCGAAATCATTTTGAAAATAGGCTTTGTAGATACTGATTAAATGCACAATTGGTCTACGTGAGTAGTGAAAGAATAGACGTAACATACTTTTTCATCGAAACAGCTCATAAGATTTTCGCTCTTGTCTGAACCGGAAAGAGAAGCTTTGATGAGAAAAATCCAGCGCAGATGTGAGCGTATCTCTATGTTTCTTCTAACCGCATTTGAGATACTGGACAATGGGAAGTCTGTGACAATTCGACTATCTCACCATGGCTCGTATACGCAGTTGGTACCTGTGTTGTCCCTCCATTGCGAAAGCACTTCACAACGGATTTGTTTTGGACAAAGCGACAACTCTTCTAGGCCAAAAAGCCGAAGGGCATACCAGCGAATAGCCCATGAATTGTTTTTACCCTTGATCCGCCGTCTAAGCATGGCAAAATCATAAGAACCATCGAAAATTAAAGTTTCGAGCATTGTTTTCGCTGAATTAACTGACTCAAAGCTCCTTTTCCACTGGGATTAAAGTATATCCATTGAGATTTTTCCATGTACCCCACCCAAAGCGAATCAGTATTGAATTCAAAGAAGTTTTGCCTCCGGCTGCTGCTATCGGATAAACATATACCCATGCACGCTGACTACCTCTCTCAACATGCCTCGCACATCGTCAGTGCTTCATTCCTGAATTTGAGGAAATAAGGAGAAGTCAACAGATCGTCTTCCAAGACAATGATTCGGCCGTACTCATTCACAAACTTGAGTTACTCCATCAATGATGTTTTACGCCTTAACCCATGTTTTCTGTACCGCTCAATTATTTTGAGTTGAACGAAAAGCCGGTGATCCCTTTATGTATATTCTTGTTTGAAGCGTCTCTCTTCCGCTCGCACTGTTTTCAGATCATCCGAATAAATAATCAGATCAAGCTTCTCCGAGGCATATTCATTTTCAACAATGCCTCTACCAAAGTCTGGCGAGTATGCACGGACGATTGTATGTGAAGAGCACTATAGTGCTTAACTGCATCATAATGAAAAGAGCTCGTCAATTAAAGCCGCCCGTGGATAAGCTGTTATCGAGGATCCCTTACACGTCAAATAAGACAGTAGGTTGGTTGCCGAACAAGCAGGGGAGAGTCGATCGAATCGAAATTCGTCGTGAGCAACCGTCACAAAGCGATACCGTCATATTGTTTGGGATCAGGCTGCTGAGCTAGGTAAACTCGATGGCATATTCTGCTTTTACTATCGTCACGCAGTACGCATGAGGATCATACACATCCACATGAATGCCGAAATCCTTCAACTCATCGATCACATCAACCACTCGTGATTCCGTGTGTCTGGACAGATCTTCCTGCCAAATGTCAAAATCCAAGTACCAATACACGACCCCGATCACATCCGAATGTCACGTTGACGAATCTGTCAGTTGCGGCGTCTTTGTCACAAAACGCCGGCATCCCATCGCTGACAGAGGCGGCCGGAAAAGGATGCCACCTGAGGATTATAGCCTCAAACACCGCGTGACTTATGCGTCAAATATAAGGACTTTCAACGCTGTAGCGTCCACCGACCAAGCCGGAGGGAACTTCAGGAGTTCCATTTTCGCAGCAGCTGCTTCCGGGCACCTCCTGTGTATCTATTCCCATACGATCGAAAATTAGCGATACTCGCTGACCAAATGAAATGTTCACATCACGTTGTGCATTTTCGATCGCCTTACCTGCTTCGCGACCTTTATCGACGACGCACGAAACGTACCGGCTGGAACGATCGATCGATAAAAAGCGATCTCAACTCCTCAGCACCCTTCAGTCGAACCAGAAACAACCTTTGAATCGTCTGCAATGTGTCGGTCGCCGAGTTAATTCGCTCAGGATAACCACAGAAGAAATCAACATTATACTTTAACCTTAGAGACTTTCTTCCAAGACTGGCACACAGTCCTCCTCCACATCCGTAAACCGTCGATTCGTAAACACAATATCTCCAGACTTTAACGCCCGACCTACCTTGGTAGCTGACGCAGCCAATAGCGGAGCTAAATCTGCGTTTTCAAAATCTCGTAATCGGCGTTGGGACAGTCACCAATCAAATACCGTACAATCACTTAACTGCTCGACATCGTCCAGTCAGCATGCCGTTTCCTTTTTCTTCTGTACTGGATAGGCCCCTGCGTGCCCTCGTCGCGATCCGTCTTGGGTGTGATCAAGCCCTTTCTGCAGTTCACCGATCCGTTTTACGATTAATGTCCGAGCGACGGTCGGATATTATGCTCAGCATAACGCGACCGCCAACGGTAATCCCATATCCCAATCCTATAATCGCTATTTTCATCTAACAGTTCTGCTGTGATTTGTCTGCGTCTTAAACCACAGAGAGGCGAGGATAGCCTCTCATTCCCCAATCGAAAAGCTTAATTTGCACTGCATCGACCCTTAACAGCAGCATGGCTTTTGAGGATAGATCGAGCAAGGTCGTAGTTAGCGATTCTTCAGTCGAGAGGATAATCCTTTCTCTCTTCGCTGGCATCGTGCATCCTCATCGATATGCCATGTACTTCCGCACTTGACGCAAATCGTTGTTAAGCTCCTCCCGCGCCAATATTAGGGTGTCTAACTTCCCGCTTTGCGCCGTTGTTCCGCCGATAATGTCCGTCTGCCAAAACAGAACAGGCTCCTTAAATGTTGCTGGAAACTGTTTCACGCAAAGACCTCGCCGCTGTCGCCATGCAAAAGCAGCAACACCTCCGTGAAACGGCGCTTACGCTTTTCGATGCAATCCTCTCACTCAATTTCAATCGAATAGATACGACTGAAATTGTTCCAACTGCATAGCATATCATAGTAATCACCACCACTAAGTTCCGGTCTCAACCAGTAAATGTACCAAAGCCTGTGTCGCTTTTGAGCTGTTTCTTACAATCAATTTGTTTAACAACATGAGATGGCTTTACCCCGGTTCATCCACTCGACGCATTCTTCGGCGCCTCTTTTCCATGAGAGACTTTCCTCTGAGACCCGACTTTTCACGCAAAATACACTATCGAAAATATTGCTCATGTGTTCGCGTTTTTGACTATAATTCACCTTACTCAGGCAACGTGGATATCATCGCCTCGTCATCTCCCTTTTCCTTCTCTATCCTCCTTTTCTATCTTTTCGTCACCTCTTGCTGTGTCATCGTCGTCTCCCCTGCTCCTTCTCTTTCTCTGTCAAGGGTGTGGCGCATTGCGATGGCGGCGTTCTGCTCATCGATGGCCTGTGCAACAGCTGCTGCGAAATTCAGCATATTTCTTTACCGTCACGACATCCTTCATCGCCATCAAGATGGCAAACTAAGTCTCAATGTTAATCGTTGCGTCGCAGAGTCAAGCTTTTAAGCTGCCACCAGCACTCTGCAAGGCCCTTGTTTTTGGCTAACTCCTCCAAATATACTACCTGTATTAGTGGCAAATGCAGTTTTGCGCCGCGCGCATGCAGCTGCGCACCGCCCCACTCACACCGGAAGGGCCGTGATATGCGCTTGCAAGCTGCGGCTGTGTTCAAACTCAGCAAAGCAGCGATTCTGAGCGAAAGACGTCACTTTCGCATAATTCTCCACGAGTAATTGAGAGCGTATAATTTATCAAACATAGAGGTGGCGGTGTGTTGATGTGCATCGGCTGTTGGCATGTTGCATACCCATTTTAAGCACATGTCCCAGCGCACTGAGCGCTCGGTCTCGAACAGCATCCAGATTCTCTAACTCGCCCAGAATGAGTCGTTTATATCTCCGTAAGTCTGTTTTGGATTGCTTTTTCCAACATCACCATCGTGCCAGGCAAGACGTGGTTCCGTCTTTCAGAGCCGTTCGGGCTTCAAGGGTTACATCGCAACATCTGACTCGAAACGGCATGTCTCCTGCGGGTTCGACTGGCCGTGTGTATCATTGCTCCATTTTTCTTATCTTCCCATCAAAACATGTTATTTATTAATTCGTTGTGAAACGTCTGTTGCTCATTTTCTGTAGATCGTTACAGTAGCGACACCCGGCAATCTGCTGGGACGGTTCGTTACGGCAACGATTGCAGCTACATCTACTGAATGAGGACCCATTATAATAACAACACTAACAGCATCACCGGCGAGATGAGTTGCTGCGATAAAGATATTCCTCTCATCAGACGTATAGTTATACCACCATTTTCTTCTATCATTGAATAATCCCGTATTACACCTTGGAGTTGCGTCATGGGATTGCCATACCACATAGAATATATCTGCTGGATAAAAATATTTTCTTTTCAGTATTCTCGATATAATCTATACCAAGACGTAGCCGACATATCCGAATCAATAGATTGACATATCGCACCAAACTAAATGAAAGGACTCCCCATTGTCCTCTTCTCAGAATAATCTGAAGACATTCATTTCTCATTTAATGCATCCAGTTTCTACAACACGATCGATCTCTTGGAGCCTTTTTGATGGAGAACGACCATCAAAGAAGATATATCAATGTTTCAGCTGCTTGAAAGCGGTAAAAATGAGGTCGATCTCGGTCTGGAGGCACTCCCATCCATTTTCGTTACGAATCGATTTCGACCTCGGTTTAAGGAGGAAATAAAGTATAACTGTGTCCCGTGCACTCGGGGAAAAACCTCGTTTCGATTCGAAACAATCGGATGCCATTGTTGAAAAATGGGTATCTATATTTATCTAACTGTATAGACGGCAGCACTGATCCAATTCCGCATTTCTGATCGAGATCTGGATCCTCCTGCAAAACAGCTCATCCTCGTCAAAGCCATGAATCGCGATTCTGGAATCCGAGACGATATACTACAAATTGCACCACCGGCCCATCTCCAGAATCTTTGAATTTGAGACCGAGGGACAGCAAACAATCGATCCCAAAGCTGCAATGTTTTACCTAAGTAGAACATACTTCCAAAACAATTCGCTTTGGGGAGCCGCTCCATCAATCCGAAAATAGCATTTGGAGAATATATCAAATCAACATCTCCCATCAGGAATATAGGGAGGCATCTAACTTTACGCGTATGCACAGTATTTGAGGCATGGAGCCCAGTCGTTGACGCCCTACAGTATAAAGATAGTAGTAACGCACTAAAGGCGTATTGCTCTCACTAAGTGAACGAATCTGTGTCGCATAAGAACTCATTACTCCATAATCAACCAATAAAGATGACGTCAAAGAATCTTACTGAAAGTTTGACGTTTCAGCGAATCCAAAGCATCGCTTAACACGCACATACTTCTCGATTCCTGTGCAAAAACGATGGAAAGTTTCGCCATGTTTACATGCGTCGTTTATCTGAAGAAAAGAGGCTCTGTGAGGTCTATTGGCGAGGGACACAAACCCACTCTTCTGAGTAGAAATCCACAAAATGCTTCTCTATTAAAAAGATTTCACCAAGGGAAAAACTGATATTTATTCAAGATTAATTCACGCGCTTTTATATGATCTAAATCGAGTTTCGTAATAATCAGCCGCCATGGTGCCCTCTTTATGTCGCTGCAAGGAATATTCCGCACTTTTTCGGATCTCTCAACAACATCGATTCTTTTGGAAAATAGTGAGTAATATTCTTGGCTCCGCAGTAGATGTGGGCAGTGTCCCTGATAGAAAACAATCGGTAATCCGTCCAATAATCGTCACAAGAATAATTTTCAATAGCAATACTGTGTATATGAAATACCCACATCAAACTTATCGTCAATCGGACGGAAGCCACGCCCGAGAGATTAAATGAAAATCGTTGTTGATGTAGAAAATTTTTGAAATTCGTTGTTCTTAATCGATGACCTTCTTTTTGTTGAGCACTGCTTGTCACGCACGCGATGACGGCAGTTCTTTGCCCACTGAGCTGCATCTTTCAACGAAAGATCACTAAGTTCATCATATGTACTGTGCGCTACGAAAGCGCTGTCTGTATTAATGATGTTGGTCGCTTCCAGCTGTGAATTCCACTACAAAAGTATTTGTCGGAAGTGAGGAGCAGCTTTCAGATAATATCGATTCTCTAAATCAACTGGCGATTCTTGCGAGAACAGCCATCGTGCACCTGCGGACATTGAGTGATTATCTTTTGTAGAAGGTGCATTTAATAGACCAAAAGATCACACTCTTCAACCTCTTTTCTTCCGTAAAACGGATTCCTCCTAAACACCTTTATTCTGTGGTGTTTGACTGAAAATGTCAGGCCATCGCCAGTCCTTTACATAATGCGAAACCAACATCGGGCGAGTAGTTTGTCTTCTAATACTACTCGACACAATGCATCTATGCTCTTATCCAAATTTTAGAATTGAAGATGCTGTACATATTTGGCCAAAAGCTCAGCTATACTTTCCTTGATGATGCGATCAATCGTGATCATATTAGGCATCGGGCATATCCAAAAGAGGATAAATCGTTCCTCAATTCACCAGCTGTATCATTATTCTCAATTGAAAAGGCGCTGTATCTCCAATCCTGTAAAAATCAATGCTTTCTTTGCAGTACTACTAACCTCCGCGCACCTCAAGTGTCTATGCTACAATAATCGAGTTTCACTAAAGTCCCTGCGTTTCTAAGAGACGAGTTGATATTGTGTCCATAGGCCATAATCATATCCCGGTAGCCTGGCCCATCAGCAATTATAGACGCTTCCAGCATTGATCCTGTCAATACAGCCTCTGATCAGAGACTCCGAGAATGCCACTCCAACATTTCCACTGGAGGGAAAACGCTTCGGAATGTCGCTTCTTTTTCTTTCATCCAAGATGCAACAATTCCTAACAGAGCACTGACGATTAGACCGTAACCGTGCGAACACCTCAGGTGTATCGGTTCGATACATAGCCCTGTCCAATTTCTGGCTGTCTGCTACGCTCAAAAAGAAATGCTGTATTGGACAGCGAAACACAATCATGAGCTCCAATATCAAGAAATATCCCAGAACCTCGCTTTCTATTCAGCGCAAAGTCGATCGCTTTGTCTTGATAATACTGTGAAAAAGATTTCATAATTTATTCCCTCCTATCTATTTATTGCCGGACAAACAGTGCATTACTCCTGTTCTTTCCACTGCAATTCATCACCAATTTGGGTAAACCAAGAGAATATATAGCGCCACTCTTTGTATTCATCATAAAGAATACATCCTTCATATGTCTCTCTTCAAAATTGACTTCTGTATATAGAACCTTGAACCGTCTTCATTATGACTGGCGAGGCGCATCGTAGCACTTTACTCCGAACCTTGTGCACTCAAACTCACATAGCATCAATTCGAGTGACTTTTATTTTCTGCGGCCCAACTGTCAATAGTTCTCACATCAACCTCTTCCTGATTTTCCAAAAGCGATATGAGGATGTGGAAGATAAGGTCAAAGTCTTCGGTTTCATTAACGAACGAAGATGCGACATTATCGCCTGCTTCTAATGTCTCGACTGACATTTCATCCCTCATTTTTCCATCACTTGAGCCACCTAATGCCATTCGAAAGCACAAACATTATGCTGATCTTTCCCAAGTTCTCTCAATCGTTCAAAATTTTGCAGGACTGGCTCAGCAGGCATATATAACCCCTTGGGGGAGGAGCAACTTAGCGAATCGTAACGCATCCGGACCTGTCAGCAGCTCGCTCCAATATAATTGGGGCTTCTATATCGGGTAGATATTTCAACACATCGTTGACAAATATCTGTCTTCTATGAAGAAGACGATAAATCGCATTAAAGCTATTTTTCATATGACTGCAAATTTAGTGCAACTCTTTTTGAGGGCATTGGGATCACTCGCCCATTCATATTGCTGACCATAATCTTCCGGAAGGATTACCATTTTATCTGGATGCTGCGACAAACCACGCTCCCCACCAGCTAAAAGCAGACTATTTGCTATAATGAAATGGTGGCAAAGAGTCATCAATTCCAATTCGTACAATTCATCCTCAAAATTATCCACATAATAGGTTGAATAAGAAATTTTCAAATTCCGCCTACACCAATCCAGATCATCAGAAAGACAAAAACAAGGAGAGACACTGAACTTGCAATCAATAAAAATAGCACGCATAATAATCGTGTCAGACATTGATAATACTGAACCGACGCACATGCAAACAGATAGCCTCTGACGCCTGAATTTTGATTTAACAACTCTAAACGCAGGTTTTGCGGGAGATCAAACCGCAAAGTTCAGGCACACTACTTTACGAATGGATAGAAAATTGATGTGCTGCCAATAACCTGATAAAATAAGGTCTTTTCTCTCAAATTAGAAGGAGGGATAAATTCACTCACATTGGAAATTAGTTGATCCTCATTCTCATAATCAATCGAGAGGAAGGGAAGAAAAAGCGTTTTAAGGGCGGATATTTTTCGGTTGAAAGAAAAGAAAAACGAAGATTCGACTTTTGGCAGTGTTATGTGAAAATGATCCAGTTTATAAGTGCGATGGTAGCTATCACCACGTAAAAACCACTGTAATGTTTCCAAAATCCAACCTTTTCCGAGCCAATTGAGTGATATACATCAGACAAAGCATAAACAAAAATAGCTGATTTCCGATTCCACCCCAAACCCTTATGTAGATATTTTCTACCATTCAAAGAATCAAAGAAAGAGTCTTCCTTTATCGCTTAACGGAAGTAAACAGTTTATGGCGTGTGTCACAATCGTATAAGCAGGATTAGCCTCTTTGGAATAATACTCTCAAGCACTTTGAGGATCATCTTTCAAGTGATATGTGCAACATCAATTTCGGGGCGAATCGGCGAAGCGTCTCGGTCACACCCTTTAGTGTTATATCGTTCTGCACCTTCAATATCTGCCTTGATAAAATCAACTTTTTCGGATTTTATTTTCAGAAAACAAACTGATCTATTGTAGTCACATTGACTAATGGCAAAGCATGACCTTCTATGAACCCTCTTCTGTTTGTTGATTTATGAGAGAAGGGAAGCCTCATTCGATCCACCTCCGCTATTATCAAAGGAGCAGTTCGATCTCTTCACACTTGTCTCCTAAAGCTTTTTGTACCGGTATAATCTCCCCTTTACTCAGAGAAACCGTTCTACATAGCCACTCAAAGTACTCAGGCGTAGGTTGCAAAAGCATAAACGAGAGCCCCTGCACCGCAACCAATGCACTAAAGTCGCCTATCCAGCGCCAACATCGAACACGACATCTCCTTGTTCGATCATCAACCTGCTCGCTAACCAATCCGTAGGACCTTCAACCGTAAACTGATCAACTAAAGCAACATTCTTTTGCGAGTAATCGTTTTGAAAATAAATGGAATCAAATACACATCATCAAAGACGTATTTCAGGCGGACAATAAGTTAAAATTTCCGAAACGTCCGAAGTAACACACCATTGAAATCAAAGACAAAATCATCTCGCTGACGATAGCGCCATTTTTCGCAGGAAATCGTTGTTAGATCACTTTTTATATCTCCTATACGATGCTCTTACATTCAGTCGAGAAGAAGCCTGCATCAATATATACCAACAAGTTTGTGAGAATACTCCAACCCTTTATAACGATGCGAATAGATCGCCTGAGTAATCATTTTCATATTCGTTGTTCTTTATAAAAGCTCAAAACCTCTTTTAGCATAGTTGAATCCAAGAATTTAGCAATAAGCAAATAGCTTCCGATATACAAGAAGGACTTCCCAACAAAGAAAGAAATATATCTGTCAGTTGTAAAGAGGGCTATAAAACATGTAATTAATACTGACGTTCCGGTAGCAGCCAAATAGGCGCAATGTCTTTTAGACTTGCCAAATTGATAACGAGATCAATTGACCAGCAACTTTATGCCAATAAAGCAAGCTTAAACACGAAACAGCCACAAAACCAATAACCATACAGTAGGTGCCCAATGGGTAAACGCTCCAGATGAAAAGGAGTTGTACGACACCGGTTAATACGGTCCCCATAAATACGCAGCAGATTTTCCATGAGCCATCACTCAGTGTATAGTATCCACAAATAAGAGCCTCCCCATGTACAGAGTAACTGTAAATACGGAATGCTGGGCATCCATTTTTCACCAAGAAAAATCCAAATAAATTCTTTCGCGACTAATGCTAGTCCGACCATAGCAGGCAAAGAAACAAAGGCTCCAAACCTCACCATCTTACGAAGATATACCGCTGCCTCTCTTTGTTATCAGTAGCTTCAACAAATACCGGCTGTGCAATATAGCTTATCATGCCATTTACGACTTGATTAGCCATTCTCTGTCCATTCTGCCCTTGTGTGTAGAATCCCAGTTGATTAGCATTGAATCGCTCTATTATCACAGAAAGCATGTTGCTGTTCAACTGAAAAATAAAGTTTCGTTAGGATCAGTTTTGGAACTGAATCGGAACATTTCACGTAGGGGAGAAAATTGAAATGAAATGCCGGTCGCCACGATAAGATAGAAACGAAAAAGACACTGACCCAACATAAGTCACAGTCTGTATGGCATGCCCGATAGCTGCATACCCGTTTTAGAGCAAGAATTGCGCCGAGCGTTCCTGACATGGGTCACTGTAAATCATATCGCCGATCCTCGCTCTTTTGCCTTCAGATTTTTATACAGATAAGCGTTCAATGAAACCCTATTCCTCCAAAAACAAACCCAAGAAAAGAATCTGAGAAAGAGGAATCAAATCGGGTTTTCTGTAAAAGAAGGATCAACAGCGCATAAGATTACATAGAGCTGACACTGGTTAAAGTAAGCAAAACCAAAATACTGCATTGTAATCCTCATGCTTTTTATTTCTGCCTATTAGCCAATGCAGAAGTAAAACCACTTTCTGGGAGAATAAGTTACAATGCCATTGAAAATAGCTAACATGCCGATCAATCCATAATCTTCAGCGTTGAGAATTCGTGCAGTAATTAACCCAAATACGGCTCCGAGCAATTTGCTTGCACGCTATTACTTAACCCTCCCCAAGGCCTTTAGCTGCTTTCTTTTAGCGAAGCTGTAGATGACATTTTTAGAAAGAATAAATCATAGAATAACACTCATTACTTTTTATCCAATTCAAATATGCCACATCCGTATCGGCAATGACAGTTACAGTTAATTAGCTCATTAGTTAATTGTAATGTCTGGATATTGTTTTTGGTCATCAACGTAAGAGAACATATCTATCGTATAAAACGGACTTATCATCTCCATAAGGAATGAAAGAGAAAACACCCGTGTGCATGAAACTCTATCCTTTGTGGGGCTCTATTGGTACTGAAAAAGTATGAGTTTTCCACCTGACTACCATAGATCTGCTATGTTTTTAAATCCACGTTAAATCCATCAAGTTACTGGGATCCCCATATCTACCCAAACCAAAAATGTTCCAAGGCATGTAAACATGAAATAGAAGAGACGCAGCTTCTTGATGCATGTAATGATCCATAATATTCCAACTGTTTAAAAGTCACATTGGGTATGTTCATCTCTAAGGACGTATATCAAAACCTTCAACTGACCTAAAAGATGCCAAAATGGGCAAACGAAGCCGTCGGCACGACTCCCAATGTCTACATGATGCAATGGAGCATTCTTGAATATTCGTTGGCTAGCAAATAAATCCTGAAAGAAGTAATGCAGGAAAGAGAACCCCATCATCTGTTCTATCAGAATAGCTACGGACGTAGACTCGTGATTGGGAAACAAAATTCTGACTGTTTTGCCTCGGCGCAACAATGCATTCTTGTCTTTTCGAAGGCGCCAATAATTCATCAACGAAAATGTCCCCAAAAGGTATAACACTTGTATAGTAGATAGGTATATCGTTCAGTCGTCCAACGAGATCTGAGCAATGAGAAATTCACTTGTGTGGTTGTTTTGTTTGAGAAGATATTCTATTTTCTAGATTTTCGCTCACATAAAAACATGGAGCTTTTTGAGACCCCTATTTGTGATGAAAAGATGAATGCGTACAAATTAACAATACAGCATGAAAACTTTACGCATACATCCGCCCAATAATGTCCACGACTTTCATGCCTTCAAGAACGTTCGTTGTAATTGTGTCCGAACTATTTTCGAGAGGACGTTGATTACGATTACGATGACATAGTATGATTCTGAGCCGAACTTTGTAGTCCCCATAATCATTTAGCCGGGATTAGTGGGTGGTAAAGATCTGGCGATGTGGGTCTTTTAGTGACAATATTCAACCTTATCCATGTACTGTCCGCCGATCTGACGCTGCTGTTTTCAGCAATGATCGTCAGGCTGCTTTTCGGTTCTCTATCCCATACCGACGTCGAATAGTTGAGCGAACCGAGGCCTCCATTTGTAAAACCGAAAACTAACGACCCCGAATCCTCAAAGTCCGTAAGAGTGCTCGTGATTGAAGTCTGCGAAACGCGCTTGTATATCGGTGATATCGCCAAAAAGCCAATAAAGCGATGTCGATGAAGTGGGAGAACTGAGTAAAAGAGTGTTCCTCCATCTAAAATCAGCTGCCATGCCAACCACCGGGGCGATAATAACGTGTGCTATCGCGATTCCAATAGCAATTGAGCTGCACCAGTATATATGCCTCAGCCGACCAGATTCAATCAAATCCTCGATCCAAACAGAAGGTGGCGAGTAGCGATTTTTGCATCACGCAGAGATCTGCTTTCCGATACTCAGACCCGGCACAGACTACCTTTTCTGCGTCAGCTGCTGAGCGCCATTGGCTTCTCTATTACGACGTGATGACCAGTCCTCGATTGCCCGAATCGCCATGCGGGCATGCAGCCCATTCGGCGTACAAAATGTTTACTACATCGAAGGAGAGATCCACTGCCAAGCAGATCGTCCAGGTTGCTGAAGAAGGGCGATAGTTGGCATGAGGCCTCAATGGATAATTCCTGACTTCGGACGAGTGTCGCATAGAGCCACCAATTCTGCACCGTCTTCACGTGCAGATCATCTCTGCGTGACGCTTGATGTGGTCCGCAACCGACAACGGCAAAACGAATTGGCTTCATTGTGCTTGCTCCACGATACAAAAGGCTCGTCACCCTGTGCGGAGCAACGGGTCTAAAGCAAGGGCAAATATACGAAAGTTGCAGTATGGGCGTTTTTGCATGAAAAAGGTTCCCCACCGTGTCAAAAGCCATCTTTCAACGGGTCACCTCTCGAGGCTTTAGTGTTTTGCCCGCGATCTGGGATCAGAACTTCGTCGGCATCTAACGCCTGAATATCTACTTTATTACCCTATGATACGATACGCATTCCTACTGATTATGGCCGTAACTGCCTCACCGGGTACGCCAAACGATTGACGCCGTGCACGACGCTGGCGTCTCACGCGAAACTAGCCCAACTGCGCTAAAGCGAAGGTCAAAGACTTGACAAGTTACGGACCTACACTTCTCGATTCCTCGAGACAAACACACCTGTCACGGGTGAGGGGCGGATCCGCTTCCGACCGATACGCCCACCGAGATCGCCCATCGACTTCGCGAAGCGGCGGACAAGATCGCCGAGGTGAGAGTGAACGGAAAGACGGCCGCATACAGCCCTTCCGCAACGAGCACATCATCCCGCCTGCTACACTGACTCAGGCGGGCGAAAAACGCGATCAGCGTACGATTCACCGCGGGCGACCAGTCGCTCAACCGCAACGACGACTACCTCTACTCTCTCCGTGCCCGACCGTGCGCGGACGATCTTCCCATGCTTCGGACCAACCTAACTTGAAAAGGCCGTCTTCGCGCTTACGCTCGAACTGCCCGCCGAATGGGTCGGTGTCGAACACGCGTGTCACGAAAGAGGAAAAACACGCCACAGAAAGACGCTCCACTTCGCACCGACACGGCCCCTGAGCATCGTATCCTTTCGCCTCGCTGCGGACGTTTCATAAACGAACTCGCCGCAACGAGGGGCGCACACGACGGCCCATTACCGCGAAACAGACCCGCAAGGTCGCCCAGCTGGACACCATCTTCCGACAGCGCCGCACTGACCTCCGCTGAGGCCCACCGGCATGCCCCGCCCCCTTTGGACAAGCAAGACTTACCATCCCGCCCGACCCATATGCATGGGCAACCGGCCTATCTATATGATGACACTGCTCTCTCGGCTCCAACCCTACGCCCGACGAGGAGCTGCGACGCATCCAACTCATCGCGCACGAGACGGCCCCACGCGTGGTTTGGCAACCTCGTCACGATGGATTGGTTCGACGACGTGTGACGAAGGAGTTCGCCAACCACTCTCCCGCCCGGATCACCGAGCCACTCTTCCCCAGTGTCAACCATAAGCTGCAACGCCCGCGCACCTTCTTCGCCTCCGCCCCTTTCTGAGGACCGCACGGGCACGAACGCCATCCACCAGAGCTGACAACCTCCGCAACGCCGGACTCATCTACGGGCAAATCATCTGCAACAAAGCCCCCGTGGTGATGGGGCAAAATCATCGAGCTCATAAGCGAAAACGCTTTCCGCAGCGCATCCGCGATACCTCCGCACATACGCCACAGCAACGCCACGTGGGACGACCTGATCCGCATCCTCGACCGCCACACGCCGAGTGACTCATCGCGCCTTCAACGACGCCCGGTGAACCGCTAAAAGGCATGCCCATCATCCGCTTCACGCCACGCGGCAAGACGCTCGGAGATCCGTCAAAAAGATCGCTACGCAGGCATCGTCCGCCCGCAACGCTTCGCCGTCACCTCGCCGCCAAGGGACAAACGGACACCACTCTCGAGGTCAACCTGCGCGACAGCCTCGTACGCCTTACCTGCGTCTTCGCCCCGAGCGCGTCCTGCCCGAACACCGACGGCCGCGCCTACGGCCTGGCTCATCCCCCGGACACCGCCAGCCGCGACTGGCTCCTCGCCCATTGGCACGAAGCCACCGACGAGCCACCGCGCTTGGCCCGCCTCGTACTTCTGCACGAAAATTATCAGGCCTGCCTCATCCCGACGCCCTTGGCCCGACGCCCTCATGAACGGACTCGCACCGAGGCCAACCTCCTCTTCTCCACCATCACGTCGTACATCTCCACGCCCCTCCGCGCCCTCCCTGAGCGCCCTCCGCGAAAGGCCCTGGAGGAGGGTTTGCTGCGTCTCAGCGCCAGCCATCGCAGCGATCCTCCCGGCAGCGCCCCTCCGCATGCTGATCCACAGCACCGCCGCGCTCGCCACCCCTCGCTCGCCCTCACGCCATCTGGCGCGACCGCCCGAGCCGCTCCTCAACTGAGACGGATTACACCGACCTCGCCTACCGCTCGCCGTGCGCCTGCCCGACCGCAGCGCACTCGATCGTCCGCACCCAGCGCACTCGCCTGACGGACCCTGATCGCATCCGCCGCTTCGACTTCATCTCCCGCGCTATGACGCCCGACACGGCCGCCCTCGACACCCTCTTCCGCCCCTGCTCATCCCCGAGATCGCCGCATCGAGCCTTGGGCCTCCGCGCTGCCTCGGCTGGCTCAACCATCCCACCCGCGAGCGCCACGCCGTCCGTTACATCCGCCCCGCCCTCGACGCCTCCTCGACGTCCAGCGCACGGCGGCGACATTCCTTTCCCCGCGACTGGGTCGACGCCCTCCTACGCAGCCACCGCAGCCCCGAGGCCTACCGCGCCCTGCTCGACTTTATCGACGCCAATCCCGGCTATCCGCCCTCTACCTCAACAAAGTCTGGCAAGCAGCGCCTATCGCGCCAATCGGGGAAGTGAAAAACGAAAGTGAATGAAAGCCGGGTGCACGATCATTTCATCATGCTGTAACTTTCCCCGCGGTTGGGAGCTGACTTTTTGCTCCTTTTCTTGTGTCAAGACAAGAAAAGGAGGTCTCATGAAGATAAGAGATCCGGAGACACCCGAATCAATCCGCGATAGCACTAGTTCCATCCCCGCGAGTATCATAATCAATCAGCAATGGCCTCGCGGGATCAGCTGCTCTCGTGCACGCACATGCATATAAACAGCATCGATTTACCTTCTTCATGCATGCAGGCTGATAGCTTCCGTCATATCTATCATAGATCATCCATACATTTATTCGTAGATAATGAGCAGATATAATTCATGTATGCACTAGAATATAGAGAGATTATTATACACAATCACCAGCACGCATATTTTCACGCGAAATATATATATCCTAATCTAATCGCAAGCAGGTATATATAAAAACGAGTATGTACATTATCCCTCCAAGCAGATTTATATAAAAACAGATTCCTCCATCTTATACTGCATATATATACACGGGAAAACAGATCAAAACACATCTTCCTGCTATCACATACATATACACAACGACCATACAACCTTTGTGCGCACAATGAAAATAAGAACAACACCTCCGTGAACTGCGTTCGCGGAAAAGCAGCGTCTCCACAAAACGAAACGGAGCTGACAGCCGCCGCAAGCGTCTCCAGCTCCGTCGCCCCTGCGACCGCGAAACAGGCTACGCCATGCGCCGCGAGGTTCTCTCTCATGATTTTGATACCGCCGTGTACCGTCCAGACCCTTCGCCAGCACGCCAACCATCGCCACGATGGCGGGCAAGGCCTGCGCGAAGAAGACTTCTTCGACGCCGTCAGCGCGCCATACGTCCCGGCCACAGCCGCAGCCGAGGAAAACAGGCGGACGTTCGCGCTCCACATCAGGTCTCCGATAAAAAGCTCCACGCCAGTCCCGCCGCAAGGAAGCTGCTTTGTACAGCCCTGATTGGCAGCCATCGAGCGGGTGGGCGCGAATAGATCCGGGGGTAGGAGCGGAGAAGCGCCACGCGTCTCTGTGCAAACATCTCCATGTACATCATGTAGAGGTGCTCCGGGGCGGACAATGAGGGTAAGAATCGTTGCAATCATCGTGTGAGGTGGGGATAGAAAAAGATCCGAAACCGATCATCATTCACTGATAAAACCGATTGCGGAGTTCGTTTTTGAGCCTCTTGTCGGATTCAGAACCAACGACCCGAGATTACAAATCACGTGTCTGGCCAACTGGAGCTAAAGAGGCAAAGTGGGAAAGCTGAACTGCATCGCACCGCTACAACAAGTACCCTTTGCTGCGGTCAAGCCCCGGGGAATTCCGAGGAGCTGGTCGTGCAGGACTTTCCGCCGCAAAATATACGCCAATCGAAATTCCCAAACTGCTCGGGAGTTTATTTCATAGACATGGTTTTTCGCGTACTTTTGCGTTATAGATAGTAAAAACGAAAGCACAGATACACGACGATCACCGAACGATTTCTCCGTTACGCCGCGTCCGACACGCAGTCGGACGAACATGCACGACTATGCCCTCTACCCCCGGGCAGATGCGCTTCGCAGAACTCCCTTACGAAGAATTGAGTCTCTGGCTAGACGATGTCTCGCTCGACGAGAACGGCTACGTCATATACTACACTGCCGGCTAACACACGCACGCACATGTGCCCGTCATCGGCTTTATCGCGCATATGGACACCAGTCCGGATAGGTCTGACGGGACGTGAAGCCGCGTATCGTCGCCACGCTGAAGCGATGTCGTGCTCAATGAACCCGTTGGGCATTGTGCTCTCGCCGGACGTGTTCCCCGAGCTGAACCATTACGTGGGGCAGGAGCTGATCGTCACCGATGGGACAACGCCTGGGCCGACGATAAGGCGGGCGTGGCGGCCATCGTATCGGCGATGGAGTATCTTCGGCACCCCGAGTGGAGCATGGCACGGTGCGCATCGCCTTCACGCCGGACGAGGAGATCGGGCGGTGCCGACCGTTTCGATGTGGCGCGCTGGTTGCTCGGCGCCTACACCGTGGACGGGGCGGGAGCTCGGCGAGTTGAGTACGAGAATCAATGCCGCACGCCGTTGTCACCCTGCGGGGCTGGAACATCCACCCGGGCAGTGCGAAGGGGCGCATGATCAACGCGTCGCTCGTGCTATGCAGCTCATCGAGATGCTGCCGCCCGCTGAACGTCCGGAAACGACCGAGGGGCGTGAGGGGTTCTTCCATCTGACGGAGATGGCGGGATCGGCTGAAGAGGCACGGCTGACGTACATCATTCGCGCGACCATGACCGCGCCTTGTTTGAGAAGAAAAGAGACACTGCGCGAGGCGGTGCGACGCATCCATGCGATGTATCCCGAAAAGCTGCACGCTGGACATGCGTGACCAATACTACAACATGCGCGAGGTCATCGACCAGCGCCCCGAACTGATCGCGTGGGCGACAGGTGGAATGAAGCAGCCGGCGACGCCTATCGAACGACCTATCCGCGTACGGACGGCGCCCGACTGTCGTTCATGGGGCTGCCCTGCCCGAACCCTCTTCGCCGGCGGAATGAACTTCACGGCCGCTACGAATACCTACCCCGTCCTATCGCTCCAGAAGAGCATGGAGACGATCATCCATTTATGTCACATCATCACCAAACAGATAGAACAAGAGATGAAAACAACACGTTTACCGACGTGCACATCGCCCCAGGCGCCTAAGATGCATCGAGTTTGCCGGCTATAATATGCCGATCGAGTATGAAGGAATTATTGAGGAGCACCTGACCGTAGTGCAACGGCGTGGGTGTTTTCGACGTATCGCGCCACGGGCGGGATCCCGGACAAGCGTCGACGCGCTCGAACTGGTGCAGAAAATCACCTCAACGACGCCTCCGCCATCGGCGCAGGTGAGGCCCAATACAGCGCTTCCCAAACGAGACGGGCGGGCATCGTGACGAGCATCATCGTCGTCATCACGAGGACGACAAGCACTCTTAGTGGTCAACGCCGCCAACTTGGAGAAGGATCTGCGCCGCTGGCCAGAAGCACAACGAGGGCATCGGCGCCGAACTGGAGAAACGCATCACAACATGGCCCAGCTGGCTGTGCAGGGGCCCGAAGGCGAAGGAGGTGCTGCAACGCTTGACGAAGGTCAACCCTCGACGCCATCCCCTACTACTGCTTCCGAGACGGGCGAGTTCGCAGGCTGCCCCTGACGTCATCATTTCCAACACGGCTACACCATGCCGGCGGCTTCGAGCCGTATTTCTACCCGCAGTATGGACTCCAGATCTGGGAGGCGCTCTTCGAGGCTGGCAAGCCCGAGGGCATCAAGCCGATCGGCCTCGGCACGCGACACGCTCCGTCTGGAGATGGATTCGCCTGGCAACGACATCGACGAGACGACGTCGCCCATCGAAGCCGGCTCGGGCTGGATCACGAAGTTTGTCGACGGCAAGAACTTCATCAACCGCGCCGCCCCGGAGAAGCAGAAGAAAGAGGGCGTAGAACGCAAACTCTGCGCCTTCGAGCTTCAGGATAAGGGTGTGCCCCGCCACGCATGACATTGTTTGCCGAAAGGCGAGGTGATCGGCCAGCGTGACCTCCGGCACCATGTCGCCCCACGCGCAAGATCGGCATCGGCTGCCACATCCGCACGGATCACTCCAAGATCGGCACCGAGATCGCCATCCGCGTCCGCAAACCGCGACCTGAAGGCGACGATCGTCTGTCGCCGTTCCGGCAAATGATATAGTTGCTTGATTTTGTCAGTGAATCCTCGTCGGAAGATCGCTCGCGATCTCTCTGGCGATTCTTCTTTGACGGGGCCTCATTCCCGAAAAACGGCCTGTTTCTTCCGGAGAAACAGGCTCAACTCCAAAAATTTGGGGTATCTTTTCTGAAGAAACGGCCCCTAAATCCTGAAAACGCCGTGTTTCTTCCGAGAAACATGCCTAAATCCGGAACTCTGACGAGTTTCTTCTTAGCAACGGGGCCCAAATCGGGAATTCCACCCAAGTTTTCTTCTGAGCAACACGCCTAAATCGAGAATTCCAGCGTGTTTCTTCTGAGCAACACGCCCTAAATCGAGAAATCCAGCGTGTTTCTTCCAAGCAACACGCCTAAATCGAGGGAATTCTGCCGCGTTTCTTTTTAGCAACGGGCTCAAATCGAGAATTCCACCCAAGTTTCTTCTGAGCAACAGCTGTAATCCGAAAAACGGGGCATTTCTTTGGGGAAACAGACCTCAAATCGGGAAAGGCCTGCCGCGTCACCGCAACAGGCTGTTTTTCGTGGAGCGAGGTCGTTAGGACGAATGAAACAGCGCCTTTCCCCCACCCGGTTACGTGCATTCGCCGCTTCACTCTTCACGTCTTAGCCCCTCCCGCCATCCTTTTCGCGGATCTCGACGCGGCGGATTTTGCCGCTGATGGTCTTGGGCAAGGCGTCGACGAACTCCACGATGCGGGGTATTTGTGTGGGCGCCGTGACACGCTTGACGTGATCCTGAATCTCGTGGATGAGGTCGTCGCCGGCGCGGTCGCGATACTCGCGGGCGGGACGATGGTGGCCTTTCACCACCTGCCCACGGATCTCGTCCGGACGCCCGTGATGGCGCATTCCACGACCGCGGGTGCGTCATCAGCGCGCTTCCACCTCGAAGGGGCCGATGCGATAACCGGAGCTCTTGATCACTACGTCGGCGCGGCCCACGTACAAAAGTGCGCCGTCCTCGTCGCGCCAAGCAATGTCGCCCGTGTAATAGACGCCGTCGTGCCACGCCTCACGCGTGCGCTCCGGGTCGCGGTAATACTCATGAAAGAGTCCGATCGGGCGACGCTTGTCGGTATGGATGACGATCTGCCCTGTTCACTCGTCTTCGGCCGGCGTGCGCGTCGGGGCGCAGCAGATCGATGTCGATGCCACGGATTGGGCAATCCCATCGAGCCGGGCTTGGGCGTGGGCCCAAGGAAGGTGCGGATGGTGAGGCGTCGTTCCGTCTGGCCGTAGCCTCCATGAGGCGGATGCCGGTGAGGCGGAGGAAGGTCTCGTGAGACCGCCGGTTCAGCGCCCCGCCAGCGATGGTGCAATACTGGAGCGAGGAGAGGTCGTAGCGCGTGAGGTCTTCGCGGATCAGAAAGCGGAAGATGGTGGGCGGAGCGCAGAGTGAGGTGATGCGGTATCGTGGATCATGCAGGATGTCGGCCGGTGAACCGCTCGTGGTCATAGACGAAGACCGTAGCGCCAGCGATCCACTGCTCCAGAGCTTTGCCCCAGACGGCTTTCCCCCAGCCCGTGTCGGCGATGGTGAGGTGCAGGCTGTCGGATGCAGGTTGTGCCAGAAGCTGCCGGTGGTGATGTGGCCTGTGGGTAGAGGAAAATCTGGATCACCATCTTCGGTTCGCCTGACGTTCCGGAGGTGAAGTACATGAGCGAGGTGTCGTCGTTCGTGTTCACGAAGGCGGGCGGACAAAGGGCGCGAGCGTGCTCGATGCCCTGCTGGAAATCGTCGAATCCGGGCGCTATCTCTGGTCCTACGCTGACCAGCGTCTGGAGCGTGGGGGCGTCGGTAGCGTCCTGACGTGGCGAAGGATCTCCGGTTCACCGGCGCAGATGACCGCCTTTATGTCGGCCGCATTGGCGCTGATAGACGATGTCCTTCTTCGTCAACAGATGGGTGGCAGGGATGGCCACGGCGCGCGAGCTTATGCAGCGCAATGATGGCGTACAGAACTCGTAGCGCCGCTTGAGGATCAGCATCACTTTGTCGCCGCGGCCTATGCGAGCGACTGGAAATAGAGGCGGTACGATCCGTTCGCTCCTTGATTTGTGCAAGGTGAAGTCGATGTGTTCGCCGTGATCATTCGTCCAGCAGAGGGCGCGTCGCAGGCTCCTCTTCGGCCCAAGCATCGACGATGTCGTATCCGTAGTTGAAATTCCCGGGTACGCGGATATGGAAATTGTGTTTGAAATCTTCTTGCGACGCGAACGTGGTCTGCGTCAAAAACGTTCTACCATCTCTTGTAAGTGAAAAGCCTAAAGTGAAAACCCAAATGCAGCCTTTGTAGGATCTATTTCTCCAGCCGGCGGGTGTAGCGTATCGAATACGCCCCAGCAGCACGTCACCCGGTTGTCGAATCGTTCGCCCCTGCGGGCGTTTGGAGGGCGTATTCGATACGCCCTTACGCCTGCCGGCAGGAGATGGATCTTTCTAACGACCGATTTGGGATAAAAACGCCTTGCGGCGCCCTCTTTTTCGAGAGCGCCGCAAGGTCTATGTGAGAAAATGCGATATCAATCGGGGAATGATCATGGAATGATGATGGCGAGAACCGCACCTCTTCGCGCGTCGAGTGCCTTCATACCGTGAGGCAGATCGGAGTTGAAGTAGATGCTGTCTCCGCTTCGAGGATCAGGTCCCTGCCATTGATCTGAAGCAGCATCCGACCGCTGACCACGTAGTTGTACTCCCGTCCGGTGTGCCGATTGAGGAAAGATCGGCGTACCCTCTGGCTTGGGGTGCACGGTGACCATGAACGGATCGGCCCGACGGCTGAGGAATCCAGCCGCAAGCGACTGGTATTTGTGAGGCCTTCGTACGCTCCACGGAGGCACCGCGGCACACGGGTGACGAAGTAGGTGCTCATCTTCGGCTCGTCGCCAAACATGAGCGTGATCGGCTCACGCCATACTTCCGCGCAATGGTGTGGAGCATATCGATCGAAATATCTGCCGTCCCACTCTCCAAACGCAAGTATTCCTCGGGCGTAAGGCGGCAAACCTCAGCCATCTCCTCGACCGAGATCTCCAGCACGTCACGTAAGCCGCGTAGCCGTTCGGCTATTTGTTGGATTAGCTTCGCTCATAAGAGTGCTGTTCTGGCGCATGCGTTGGGTCAGACTTCCCAACGGGTGTCTTAGCTGCAGCGGACGATGTCTTGGGGCCCGTATTCTTCACCACCGGGGGCGGCGTAGCGTGAGTTTCTTTCGCAGTGGCTTCGGGCGTCTCAACCCTCCTCTCTTCGGCCGACTCTTGCGGATCGAAGTCCGTGATGCCGGCGCTGATCAGGAGGTTATACCAGCTCAGCAGACGCTTGATGTCGGTCGGGTAGACGCGATCACGATCGAAGCTGGGAGCACCTCGGCCATGTAGGCACGCAGCTCGTCGGGTGTAGCGCGGGCAGCATCAATGGAGCTGACAGCCTTGCCTCTTCTTTCGCTTGCTATACTGTGAGCACCTCGTGAGAGGGCACCTCGTCGCCGTCGGTATAGATCGCAATATCACCCAGCGAGATAATCTTCTCGCGAGCATAGACGGGTAGCCGTCGACCGTCGGTCAATGCTTCAACGATCAACATGCTTTTACCCTGGAGATACCAGTTTGTATAAGCCGGGCTTACCTGACACGGACAGAATCAGCATAACTCTTTATCTACTTAGTGAATATGATGGGGAATAAAATTCGGGGCAAAAGTAACTCAACCATTGAATCTGCTTCAGGGCGGACGCAACGCATGCCATGCGGCGCGCAGGATTGACTACGAGCAGCCTCGCCCTGATGTATCCGGGGCGAGAAGTGCGACGCCAAGCCCCCTGCAGCCATCGATTCAGAAAGGCTTCCACCTGCGGAATGAGCGCCGATAGGCCGTCGTTAGTGATCACTGCATCACTGAGGGCAGCCTTACGCTCGTCTGTCCACTGGCTTTGCATGCGCCGACGCACATCAGCTTCCGCAGCACTCATCGCGAGGCCATGACCCGCTGTAGACGAAATGGCCTCGGGGCATACACCGTCAGCCGGACATCGGCCCGTCGGTCAAAAACCAGATTCGAAGAGGATGGCGGACTCCATGGCGCAAAGTGGGACTGTAAGTCGTTTGCGCCAGCATCGAAATCGCCGCCTACGGCGGGTGGATGATGGCACTGACGCGTGCCAAAGATCGGCGTCAGCGAAGATGAGCGCAGCCATACGAGCACGGTCGAGCGTGCCGTCCGGGCGATAGATCTCGGCCGAGCAGGGGCCGTCAGCCCACGGCGGATGGTGGGCGAGGTGACAGGAGGCGCTTGCTCTCGTGATCGGCGTCGTAGACAGGCACGCCATAGACCCTGGAGCAGGGCGGAGACCATCGACTTGCCACTACCGATGCCGCCAGTGATACCAATCGTCGTCATGCACAATCCTTCTATCAATGATAACGCCCATCGTGACAAGGCCAGAGGTTACTGCTCCTCGAGAATGAACTCGATCGCGTCCGGATTCAGATCGTAAATCCGTGAGCCAATCGGGCTTTTTGGTCAGGCGGAGCGTGATCTTTCCCTCCTCACGGTGGGCCTCAAACTCGCGGAAGGGGATGAGGATGTCCAGACGGTCTTCGCACAGCTCCCTGAAGTGCGAGAGGGGCACGTTGCAAGACGGGCCTCGGCGGTGTTGGGGAACATACGCAGGGCATAGCCCGCGGGACACTGTCGCAACGGATAGAAGCGTGAGGCGCTTCTCCGTAAACTCCTCCACGGGGACAGTCACCTTGACCGACTGTGGTTCGAAGCGTACGCCAGCGATCTCGGCCGGGCGTGCCGTCAGCGTCTTGGTGCGGCTCAAGCCCTGTCAGGCGGATGGGGACGGTGCGTACAGCCCGAAGGCTATCCAGCTTCGCGCGGTCGGCATAGACGCGCACTTTGGCCGGTGTGATCGTAACCCGATCCGAGAGCTGGAAACCGACTTCGGTCTCGACTGTGAGGTCGGCCTCGACAGCGATCTCCCGGTTGCCAAGCTCGGTGTAAGTGACGCGGATGGTGCTCGGCTCTGAAGCTGAGCAGGCGGGTGGACGAGGCCAGATGCTTCAGAATGCCCGCCTCAAGCGATGCGCCGCGTAACGGTCAGCTCTTCGCTGCTCGCTTCGCGAGGCAACGTACGGACGTCTATCTCGAGCGGCGAGAAGGAGCCCGTCCAGAGGTAGTTGAGCAGCACCGTCCCTTTGTCCTCACCTTAGCCACAACCTCCGTCGGACTGTCAGCTGCGGGCACCATGTTGGCCGGAATGTTCTTGTATCTCACCGGCAGAGCGATGTTGATCTCATAATCATCCTGCAAGGCTTGCAGAAACCAGAGGCAGAGCGAAGCCGGACGAAGCACATAAAGACAAGCACATCGCGCCATCCCTATGCGACGGAAGAAGGCTTTGACCCCGCGAGGGCTTTGGTCGGTAGCGGAGAGGCGTTCCCGTGTTCTGACATAAGGGAGAGGGGAAGGGGCGGGAGTAGACTATTTCTGCTGTTGTGGCACGTCTTCGGAGTTGGCGAAGATGGCGTTCTTGTCTCATGCGAATACGGACACCGTCGGCCACTTCGATGAGCATCGTTTGCTCACCGAGCTCCCCTGATCTTGCCGTGTATACCGCCCGAGGTGACGACCTTATCGCCCACCTCATGGCCTCCCGCGAGCCTTACGGATGGCTTTCGTCGCTGCTGCTGGGGCGCAACATCATAAAGTAGAAGATGGCCACGAGGGCGACCATGAAAAAGGATGTTCATGTAACCGGCACCGCCGCTTGCGGGTGCTCCGGACGTCTGGAGAAATACGCTGAGTAGGTTCATTGGGATAGGGAGTTTGATAGTAGTTACGGCCTTGTGGCCGGATAGTTATGTGCGCCTTGTGGGGCGGTGGTTATCGCAGTCAGGGGCGAGGCGGGGACACGCTATTCGTCGTCATCGTCGTCGGTGTCCCTACGCGCACCCCTTGGCGAGCACCTTGACGAGCTTGTTCTCCTCCTTCAGATCCTGAACGACGGCGTCGAGGATGCCATTGATGAAGGTGCTGCTCTTGGGCGTGCTGTAATACTTGGCCGCGTCGATGTATTCGTTGAGGGTCACATTGACGGGGATGGTGGGGAAGTTGATCAGCTCAGCCACGGCCATCTGCATGATGAGGCGGTCCATACTGGCCACACGATCCGACTCCCAATTCTTGAGATGGCGGTCGATGCGGGCGAGATATTCCCTGACCGCGCAGCATGGTGAGGTGAAGCAGACGGATGGCATAGTCGCGTCCCTCGGCGTCCTTGAACATCGGCAGCAGGGGTCGGTCAGGGGCCATCGGCTGCGGTGGAGTATTTGATGGTTTTGATGACGAACGTCTCGATGATCTCGATGTCGTCGTTCCAGTAGATGCTGATGTCCTCGTGGCGTCCTCGAGCGACTCTGTTGCCGCAGATGAGGCGGCGGAAGACGGCGCGCCAGAAGTCGCGATCGGCCTCGTAGGAGTCCGTCTTGGCATCGCGATACTCCGCATAGATCTCGGAGCCGAGGATGAGGTCGAGGACACTCTTGACGAAGTCCGTCTCGTTGGCCCACGAGATGCCATGCTCCTTGACGTAAGCCTGCAACGCCGAGGTTGGCCTCGATCTGACGGGCGAAGCGATTGTCGACCAGACGCGTGTTGGGGCGCAGATCTTCCTCGGCGGGGCGATAGCGATTGCGACGCATATCGAGCCGTCGCTCTTGGAGGTGCGTGACCTCAACGATGAGGAGTAGGAAGTAGTAGTATAAGTCGTAGCGACCGGCGCAGACTCAGCAGCAGTTCGTTTTTCTGCCAGCTTCAGGTCGTTGCTCCCGTTCTGCTGATAAGCGAACAAGATCTGGAGCACTTTGATGCGGATTAGGACCTGTTAATCATTGTATGTAAGATCTATTGCGCGATGCTTATTTGTTCTCATTTTTACGGGCGGCAAAGGTAACATGCCGTATGGATTAGAAAAAGCTGAGGCAAACCGCGCCGACAAAGCCGGGGAGCAGGCTGGGCGTTACGGAGATTTTTCCATGAGAATGCCTCTACGGATCGGTGTATATAGCCGTTGCACAACGGTAAACGCGTGCTCTTCGGTGTGATTCCTCTATAGGCAAAAGTATTTGGCCCTACCGAAATGAATGGCCCGATCCCACGTATCATCGGCAGGGACCCACCATTTTTAGAATTATCGAGTCACTTTTTATTCAGTGTAAATATTTTCTCACCTATAAAAAGCCACTTTTTATTCGTGAGAATCTTTCTCAGCTATTAAAAGGTCACTTTTTATTCATGGAAATATTTCTCGCCTATTAAAAAGCCACTTTTTATTTGTGAGAAGCTTTTTCGGCTATTAAAAGGTCACTTTTTGTTCATGGAAATATTTCTCTGCCTATCAAAAAGCCACTTTTTATTTGTGAGAGAGTTTTTCTCAGCTATTAAAAAGTCACTTTTTTTCATTTCTGACAGACCCTTACTCAGTAACAATAAGCAGACATTTATATCCCTAATAATTTTTCGCACATACAAATTGTCACTTCCTATTTAGTGAAATATTTTTCATGTATAAAAAGTGACCCGATAATGATTTATCATAGTTGATCATCATAAAAGTGACCTGATAATTTCTAATCAGGGTATCCTAGTGACTTCAATTTTTACGTGGGGCTTTATATGGCTGAGGCAGCGAGATAATGCCCCATATCGGGGGCTCGCACAACGCGCTACACTGTTTGCAGTTAACTTTTTCCCCCGACGACAATCCGCAGGTCTTTTCCTCTTTGCTTTCTGGAGGAAACAGCGGCGCTGCCGAAATCTCTTTCGACAGCGCCCTTTCGATGCTTTGTGAAGTGTACGGCCAACTTCCCCGACCTCGGCCGAGGCCCTATTTCTGGAAGAAGGCCTTGACGCGATCGGCGATATGGGTCACTTCTTCGTCTTTTATCTCGGCATGGATGGGCAGCGAGAGGACGTCATGGGCGAGGCGGACGGATTCGGCCATGCTGCCGCAGGTCCGGGCGACCCACTTGTAGGCTTCTTGCTCGTGGATGGCTTTTGGGGTAGTAGACCATCGAGGGATGCCCTGCAGAACGTAAGGCTTCGCGGAGGGCGTCGCGGCGGCCGTCGGAGACGCGGAAGGTGTACTGGTGGAAAGACGTGCGTGGAGAACTTCGACCGGGCGGGAGCCTGAGCCAAGGCAACGCGCGGAGACCCTCGTCGTAACGGTCGGCCACGGCGCGCGGCGGCTGATGTCGTCGTCCATGTGGCGCGGAGATTGACGCGCAGGATGGCGGCTTTGCAGGGGCGTCGAGGCGGGGAGTTGCGACCGATGGCGCGGTGGTCGTACTTGGCCGCCTGACCGTGGTTGGCCAAAACAGCGGATGCGCTCGGCTGGCTGACTGTCGGCGGTGAAGACGGCGCCCCTCGTCGCCATAGCAGGCCAGCGGCTTGGGGAAGAAGGACGTCGTGCCGATGTGGGCGATGGTGCCTCGCCTTGCGCGTGCGGCCGTCGGACGAGATATAGTCGGCACCGAGCGACTGGGCGTTGTCCTCGATGACGCCCAGCTTGTACTTCTTGGCCACGCGCAGGATCGGAGTCCATGTCGCACGTCTGGCCGAAGAGGTGGGACCACCACGATGGCCTTCGTCTGTCGTGACACGGCCTGCCTCGACGAGTGCCGGGTCGATGTTGTACGTGTCCGGACGCACATCGATAAGCACGGGCGTGGCGCCAAGCAGAGCGACCATCTCGGCAGCGGCGATGTAAGTAAAGGCGGGCATGATGACCTCGTCGCCCGGCTGCACGCCAAGGGCACGGAGAGCCAGCTCGAGGGCGTCGGTGCCATTGGCGCAGGGGATGATGCGGGGCGTTGAGATACTGCCCCAATTCGCGGGTGAAAGTGTCCACCTCCGGGCCACCGATGAAGCTGCCCGCAGCCATGACGTCGGTCGTGGCCTTATCGATTTCAGACTTCAGGCGGGCGTAACGCCGCTTGAGGTCTACCATTTGAATCGTTTCCATAAGAAGAAGCTGTTTGAGTTATTGATTGGTCGTCACGAGGCAGTGTCTCACTTGACTGCGCTACCGGGTTCGACCTCTTTTTCGGGTGAAATGACCGCGAGGCGGCTGTCGGCGCCCTCGGCCGAAAAGGATCATGCCCTCGGACGTGATGCCTTTGATGCGCCGCGGCTCCAGATTAGCTACAAAGCAGACCTGTCGCCCGACAAGCTCCTCGGGGCGTAATGCTTGGCGATGCCGGAGACGATGGTGCGCCCACCCAGCCCGTCGTCGATCTTAAACTGTAGCAGCTTGTCGGCCTTTAGGGCACCTTTGGTGCACTCCGCGACGCGGCCCACACGGATGTCGAGGCGCGTAAAGTCGTCGAGGCGACGGCCTCGCGGATGGGCGCCGCGTGATGTTCAGCCACCTCATTGGCATGCTTCGCGTCGAGGAGCTTCTGCACCCTGTCGCTCGATCACCTCGTCGTCGATCTTCTCGAAGAGCAGCTCCGCCTTACCGAGCTTATGGCCAGCGGTGAGCAGATGGAAAGTCGCCCAGACGATTCCACGCGAAGGGCGCATCAATGGCCAGCATGCGGCGGAGCTTCTCGGTCGTAAAGGGCAGGAAGGGATCGAAGGCGATAGAGAGGTTGGCCGTGATCTGCAGGGGCGACGTGGAGGATCGTCTGCACCCGCGCGGGATCGGTGGCGAAGCGCTTCCACGGCTCAGTGTCCGCGAGGTACTTGTTGCCGATGCGAGCCAAGTTCGCGGCCTCACGCTGGGCATCGCGGAAATGGAACGTGTCGAGCAGACGCACCAACTCAGCCTTTACGGACTCGAACTCATGGAGCGTAGTACGATCGTAGTCATCCATCTCGCCACATTCGGGCACAACACCGTCGAAGTATTTGCCCGTCAGCACGAGTGCACGGTTGACGAAGTTGCCGAAGATGGCCACCAGCTCGTTGTTGTTGCGGGCTTGGAAGTCTTTTCCACGTAAAGTCGTTGTCCTTCGTCCCGGGCGCGTTGGCGGTAAGCACATAGCGAGACACATCTTGCTTGCCGGGCAGATCGTCGAGATACTCGTTGAGCCATACGGCACGGTTCTGCGACGTAGAGATCTTGTCGCCCTCGAGGTTCAGGAACTCGTTAGCCGGCACATTGTCCGGCAAGATGAACGACCCTTCGGCGCGGAGCATGGTCGGGAAGACGATGCAGTGGAAGACGATGTTGTCCTTGCCGATGAAGTGCAGCATACGCGTCTCTGGATCCTTCCACCATGTCTCCCAGCGTCCGTAGCGCTCGGGCTGCGCGTCACACAGCTCCTTCGTGTTACTGATGTAGCCGATCGGCGCGTCGAACCAGACGTAGAGCACCCTTGCCCTCGGCACCTTCGACAGGTACAGGATACCCTCAATCCAGATCGCGACTGACGGCGCGCGGTTGCAAGCCCATATCGAGCCAGCTCTTGCACTGACCGTAAACGTTCGGCTTCCATTCCTTATGATCCTCGAGGATCCATTGGCGGAGGAAAGGCTCGTACTGGTCGAGCGGCAGGTACCAGTGCTTCGTGCGACGCATCACGGGTGCACTTCCGCTGATGGCTGAGCGTGGATTGATCAGCTCCGTGGGGCTGAGCGACGTGCCGCAACGCTCGCATTGGTCGCCGTAAGCGTGTTCGTTGGCGCAATGGGGACAAGTGCCGGTGATATAGCGGTCGGCGAGGAACTGTCCGGCCTCCTCGTCGTAGTACTGATCACTCTCCTTCTCTAAGAAGACCCCTTGTCGTAGAGCGTGCGGAAGAAGTCGGAGGCCATGCGATGGTGCACCTCGGAGGAGGTGCGGGAGTAGATGTCGAAGGAGACGCCGAAGCGCTCGAAGGTGTCCTTGATAAGCGCGTGGTAGCGGTCTACGATGTCTTGCGGGGTGACACCTTCCTTCTTGGCGCGGAGGGTGATGGGCACGCCGTGCTCATCCGACCCACCGACGAAGAGGACGTCGCGTCCGCAGAGTCGCAGGTAGCGCGCGTAGATGTCGGCGAGGCAGGCAGACACCGGCAAAGTGTCCAATATGCACCGGCCCGTTAGCGTAGGGCAGTGCGGAGGTGATGAGGGTGCGTTTGAAATCTTGTTTTGTTTCTTCCATAGGGGTGATCGATGTTGTACTGTTTATCTGTGTTCGTTTTTCTCTCTGGGGTGGATGATCTTCATTCATTGACATAGCCCATCTCGAATCCGGCCTCGGTGCCTTGGCCCAGACGACTGCGGAGAATGAGTTTACTGTGGTTACGGACGAGGAGCTCGCGACAGATGTTCAGGCCGAGCCCGCTACCCTTCTCGCCGCGTGTGCCACGTGTCGTGACGAGCTCATCGGTGTGGAGGATGGAATGAATCTGCTCGTCGGTCATGCCTTGGCCACTGTCGCAGACGAAGGCGGAGATGGTCGATCCGCTTCGCTTGACGACGAGGCGTATCTCGCTGCCGGATTCGGAGAACTTAAGCGCATTGTTTACCGGGTTACGCAGGACGGTGTGAATCATTTGGCGATCGGCCCGGACGGTGCACGGCTCGTCGGAGAAGTCGGTCCCGGAGCGTAATCTCCTTGTTTTCGGCCGACATGATATAGAGGCCCATCGCGTCGCGCATGACGTCGCGGAGGTCGAAGCGAGAGGGCTCGTAAGTGATGCGATCGGTCTGCGTGTGGGCCCAGTTGAGCAGGTTATGCAGCAGATCAACCTGCGCTTCAGAGGCGCGATAGAAGAGGCCGAGGTAGCGCGAGAGTGTCTCCGAATCGTAATCCCTCGAGGTTGGCCGGGATCTCCTCCATAGCCATCTTCTGCGCCACGGCGGGCGACTTGAGGTCGTGCGAGATGACGGAGAAGAGCTTGTCTTTCGTCGCATTGATGGCGCGCAACTCACGGTTGCGCCGGACGGACGAGCCGGCGGTAGCGGTTGACGAAGTAGAGCACCACCGTGCAGGCCACGATGCCGACGACCAAAAGCCACAGTTGCAGGTAGCGCTGTTTCAGCTCCTCGTTCTGGATGGCGATGCGATGCTCCTTCTCGGCCGTCTCATACTCCACACGGAAGGCCTTCATCTGCGTCTCGGCGTCCATCTGATAGAGCGAATCGCCCAGCGCCTTGTTGCGCTCCAGATATTCCAACGCGAGAGCTGGGTTCGAGGTGCGATAAAGCGCATAGAGCTGCTCGCAAAGCCTTCATCTCCATTTCCGTGAAGTTCATCTCGCGGGCCATCTCGTCTGCCTGACGGTAATAGGCTGCCGCCCTCAGCGACGAGTCCTTGTTTCGCTTGACCCTGCCCCGGGTAAACCGAGGCAATAGATCATGCCCACGGGTGCTGGAGACGCCGGACGCCGTCGAGCGCCTGAGAAAAATACTGCTCGGCCTGCGTCCAGTCGCCGGCCGCCATGGCGGCCAGACCCATAGACGACTCGGGCGGTGGCGATGCCCATCGTGTCGCCGAGCTGTTCACTGATGGCGAGGGCCTCGCGGAGGATTTGCATGGCCTCCCTTCGGGCGGTTCATCTCGCCGTAGGCGCGCCGAGGTTACGGAGCAGTTCGGCGCGCATGGGCAGGGACTCCGGCGCCGGGATTTGGCGGAGCGTCTCGAGCCCTTGCGGTACATGACGATAGAAAAGGAGTCGTCGCGCATGTGGTGATAGAGCGCGCCCATGTTGTTGTGAGGCCGAGGCCAAACGTTTCCGGATTGCCTTGCTTCTCGGCCACCTCGAGGCAGGTACGGATGCTCTGCCGGGCGCCGTCAAAGTCGCCCGTGCGGACGTAGGCCTCCGTCTGCATGGTCAGGAGGGCAAACCAGCCGGCAGTGTCCTTCAAGGCGCATGTGGGCGGGATGGCCAGCTGCGCGCTGTGGATGCACTTACGGAAGAGCGCTTGGTCGTAATAGTACTGTGCGAGGCCACTATAGAGGATCCATCGAAGGCTGTCCTCCGTCGTGTTGCGGGTGAAATGATACGTGTTCGACAGCGCCTTTTCGCGGGTCAAGACGGCTGCCAGGCGATTGGCGGCCTCGGCGCGTTTGGCTCCGGGGCGAGCCGCCTCAAACTCACCGGTGAGGAGCTCCACATCCGCGTCGCTCTGCGCCACGGCCAAGAGTGGTGTCAGGGTTAGAATAGGCCGATACCGGCACGGTGTAAGATCTTCTTCATCTCTCTGTCTGTATATCTGAATGTCGCGCAAAAGTAACGGCCGCCGGGGCAATTTTTTCAATTGTTAATGGTCAATGACCCAGATGGAGACCTATCGCCGGGACAAGTATGGCCATATATAATACGTATAGGGGGACGCAATGCCTACGCCCCCTCTCTCGTACCCGAAAAACTTCGCGACTACGCACGCTTACGTATCCTCTTCAGGAAAATCTGACGTGTTTCTCGAAAAGTCGATTGTAACAAAGTGTAAATTGTATGCAGTTTCAGGCGATCCATAGAATTCGATAGACATCTGATAAACAGTGGATAGCGCACTTGCAAAAATGAACATTCCGGTCGTTGACACGGAAAAATGAAATACGTAATATTACGTATTGACACGCCTCTTTACCGCCGGAACTTTGCACTCGCAATCGGACAAGATTTCGATCGCAGATAAACAAGATGAATAAGTATACGGTAGATCAGAAATTTCCATTTATCAACTCGTAAGCGGTGCGGACAACCTCCTCACCTCCTACACATCCCCCAAAACGATATGAAAACAAAATTCCGCATTTCAATCCTCCTCATCACCCTCTTGAGGGCTGATGAGCGCCACAACGACAGCTGGGCACAAAAATCACACGCACACGAGGTGACGTTCACGCCCGAGAAGCTCATCGTCGGCCGAAGGCGGCACCTTCAAGATTCAGATGAAGGCCTTAGGTTATTTCTGGAATTGCTCCGCCCACCCTCTTGGGTGACGTATCTGGAGCCGCGAAGCAATGATAAGGACCATCTGGGCGAGCGACATCACCATCACCTTCATGCCCAATATCGGCCCCTACACGTAGTCCATCGCTCTACTTCAAGACCGAATACGCGTATGCCGGCGGCCCCGGCGACGTGGACACCTTCAAGTACGTCATCACGCAGCTCTCCGGGGAATTCGTCGCACCCACCGTGGCCAACACAGGCGCTCACCCTCTCGGCCACCGAAGACGCGATCACCGTCACCGGCACGCCGCGAAGGACAACAAAAACCCGTGCAAACGACTTGACGTATCGTGTCTACGTGGCCGACAAACCCTCGCTGCTGACCGACCTTTCCTTTGACAGCGATCTCCCCGCGGCGCACGACCCAAATGGGTTGAATCCCTCCCCAAGCGGGCACTTTCACAACCACCATAGAGAAGTACACCGACGGCCAGCAGCTTATCGAGGGGCTCGAACCGGGCACGACGTATTACGTCATCGTGGCCGTGTACGACGAGGATGAGAACGTCACCGAGTACACCATGGGGCAGGTAAAGACCGCCACCCCGCCACCCCTTCGTCAAGCTCTCCGAGCAGGAGATCGTTATGGACGCCGGCGGCGGCAAGCATACGCTCACCGTGACCAGCAACTACGGCTGGAACAGCGACGTCTCCCCAACGGGGCGCTCAAACGAAACGGAGGCTGGTTCACCAATACCGGCATGTCAGCCATCGGTGGCAACGGCATAGCGTCGGATGATGACTACTCCTTCGCTGTCGAGCCGAACACAAGCTCGGACGATCGCAAGCTCACCGTCACCTTATCGTCCACCAGAGACCCCTCCATCACCACCACGCTCACCATCACGCAGAAGGGCACTAAGCCCACCGAGGTCAAGGTCAGCTCGCTGCTGATGAACCCTGCCCCGCGTAACGGTCAATGGCGATCGTAGCCGCTTCAACCTCAACGCCACCGTCTATCCCGCCGACGCCACCGACAAGCGCCTGCAATGGTCGAGCAGCGACGAGGCGTGGCCACGGTGCACGCCACTTCAGCCTCCGCCTCACGGCTCAAGTCGGGCGTCACGATAGGGACTGCCGTAGAGGTACGCATCCATAAGAAGGGTAAGGCCGTGATCACCGCCCGTGCCATGGACGGCAGTGGCAAGTCGGCCTCGTGCGAGGTGGACGTCCTCTCCACCGTCGGCAACGCCACCGTAGCCACCCCGCACGTATCTATGCCGCTAACGGCACACTCCGCATCAGTCTTCCGACAGCCTCCCGCGTAGAGATCTACACCCTGCTCGGCCAATGCTTCCACAGCTTCACCGCTCCCGCCGGCGAGACCTCCCTCACGCTCCCCGCCGGACTCTATATCGTCCGCGCTGGTGAATCCGTACAGAAGATCAGCATCAATTGAGCAGCTGTTGGGACTTTGTTTCGGAGACAGCTCCACAGAACAATCATCCAATAAATTCAAAACAGCTTTTCTAAACAGTTTCTGAGACAGCGATGAACCACGACAGCCACAGAACCAGCAACAAGCCTCCCCCACCTCCCTACAATCGGGAGCAGCGAAGGCTTCACTGAAGCGGTTGATCGACGTGTATGCGCATTACCTGAATGCCTGTCACCCTCTCGACAACCCCAACAGTCACACGCCCCCGAACAAGCGCAACGGCGAACGATAGCCCGCTGTCGCCACGACAAGTACCCCCGCCCACCCTGCCATCCGTGCAGAGGGCTGACGCGAACAACAAGGCCAGACCGGCCTCCAGTAAACAGAACAAGGGAATGCTTCCCACCCAACAAACATGTATCACACAACAAAAACCCCTACAGAAATGAGACGATTTATTTCAATGATGATGATGGCCATCGTGGCCGTCACATGCGTGACCTGCCTCGCGAGTTGCAAAGACGATCCCGTTCCGGAACCCATTCCGCAGCCGCAACCCCAGCCACAGCCGCAACCGAACCCCCAATCCGCAGCCAAACCCCTAACCCGAATCCGAACCCCAACCCCGGCGGCGAGGCGAAGTCGATCAAGCTGGGACCGGACGGAGCTTACGCTCAAGGTCGGCGAGCGGGCCCTCGATCAAGGCCGAGGTGAGAGCCCGCCAACGCTGCGGTCAAACTCGTGAGCTGGAAGAGCAGCGACGAAAGTGTAGCCACGGTGACGGACGGTGGCGAGGTGGTGGGCAAGAGCGCCGGTAAGGCGACGCTCACGGCCAGCTGCGGCGGTGCAAGAGCGACCCTGTCAGGGTGACGGTCAAGAAGGAGCAGCAAGCGCTCGCACCGATCCGGTGCAGATGACCGGCTCGATCAACCACACGCAGTACACCGCTGGCCAGTCGGCCACGATCACCTTCAACCGCTTCCCCGCTTCGGTCGAGGAGTTCAAGCAGGTGCGTGAGCAGATCGGACGTGAACCGCAAGGCGCCATCGCCCTGCAAGTCATGGCCCATGAGATGTTCCGCCGCGACCGAGAGATAGGCCGCGCGTGTATCGAGCTGAACAGCACCGGGACGGAAGGGCGAAAAGCTATGGAGCGGCTCAAGGAACTTTACCGCGCCGGCGACTCTACGCCCGTCCGTACCTGATGGCAGCCTTCCTGAAGGGTGCCCGTCCCGACAACGGCTACAATCCCACGAAGCCTTACACGATAGAGATCACGGCAGACCCGGGGCACAAGTATGACAGCACGAAGGACTACACGTTCCAGTGCCCCGATCGTGTACTTGCGCATCAAGACCCAAGGCCGTTCGCAAGGCTTCGAGATCATCTCCGTGGTCAAGACCTTTAAGCCGGACGAACCGAGCGATGGCACGTATTTCATTGTAAACAGCTGCCCGGGCCTGTACGTGCAGGTGGCGCCGATCTCGTACGAGCATAAGTTCTTGGGCCTCGATTAAGAGACTGTTTGGGCTCCTGCCCCGCATACAAACGAATCTTCTTCATCCTTCCCCCTCCCCTGACGCCCTCGATCCTTTGTCGGGGTGGAAGGTGGGGAGGGGATTCCCCAAACCCCACAAACCCTATACACACCGAACCATTATGAGAACGAATATGATTTGGGACCACCTTAGTGGCACTGCTTATAGCCCTCACCGCCTCCGGTTGTAAGAAGGACACCCCGAGCCGAAGCCGGAAGGCGCGTTCCGCCAAGTGACCCTCAAGGGCTTCTCCTACATCTGCCCCACGATCCTCAAGCCCGTCCAGCTGGCGGACAGAGAGCAGAAGGCTCAGCTCTTCACGCTCTACGGCGACGACGTCACCAACTCCATCGCCTGCTCCGTGAAGGAGTTGGAAGGCGACGACGACTTCACCCTCGAGGACGCCGAAGAAGCCCTTGCGGAGCTCCTCAGAGAGTTCCCTGACGCCACGGGCCAAGCTCTACCCGGACGGCGTCCTGCTGCGTAAGTCCGGCGTCAACCCCCAGCTCGGCAAAGAGAATATCTATATGACCATGCGCCTTATGGTCAGCGGAAACAAGCTCTTCACGTTGGTCTTCAACTACACCGAGAGCAACAAGGTTATCCTCAGCAAGTATGTCGACCCGGTCATCAACTCCATCCAAGCCCCCAAGTAACTCCCCCTAACACACGATTCAAAAATGAAAGCAACCCGATTTCCTCCTCATCCTCATCGCCCTCTGCGCGATGACGCTGGCCGCCACCACGACGCTGACGGCCCAAACCAAGACCTTCCGCGGCGCATGGTTCACCGTGGAATACCCGGCGAACTTTACCGCCGAAGGCTCCCTGCCCTCGGCCACCTCGGGCGAAGACGAAGCGTTTGACAGCGCCACCTTCACCTCGCCCGACGGCTCCGTCACCTTCTACGTCTATTCGCCCCAGTGGTCAGGCGACCCGACCGACATCGAACTTTCGGAGAACGAACGCGAGGGCCAGCGTAAAGTGACCCGCGGCAAGCGCCAGACCGTCACCTACTGGACCATCGGCGCCAAGGACGGCAGCTACACCCGCAGCTATCAGGAGGTGCGCGAAGACGAAACGATGCACGTCCTCGGCATCCACTACACCACGCAGCAGGCGTACAACAAGTACAAGAAGCAGTACCTCCAATTCAAGGCCTCCCTCAAACAATTCGCTGACTAAAATCTCAACGCTCACTCACGCTCAACTCAACTCCCGGGGCGGGCGCCCACCCGACGCCCATGAAACCGTCCGGTGTACACGCCCGCCCCAATCACCACGCAACCCAATCACCCGCACCCAAACCCCCATCCCCAAACACCTAAACACCCCAAACAATGAAAAACAACATTAAGAATCCTCTGCCTCATGGCCCTCGTCGGCCTCACAGGCATGACCAGTGAACGCGCCGCGGCGCAGAAGAAAGAAAAGGTGATCCCGGACACCGACATGGTCGAAGTCTTTGACGACGGCGTGGCCATGATGATGCTGGCCAAGGCGCCGAACATCGACCTCCCCGGCGTCACCATCGTCATCGGCAACACCGGGTGCCCGAGGGCACCGCCTACGGCATCCGCCAGCTGGAGTGCGTCAATCGGACAGACATCCCCATCGTGCCCGGCATCCGCCAGCCGATCTATCCGAACCGCTTCGAGACGATCAAGAACGAGCGCATCCTCTTCGGCATCGGCGACGCCTACGTGGGCGCAGCCGGATACCCCGAGCCCGCCTCTTGGCGCGCCGTCTACCTCCAGAAGTACGGCCGCGAGCCGTCCGTACAGCCGCTCGACATGAAGGCCGTCAACTTCATCATCGACCGCGTCAAGGCCAACCCCGGCGAGGTGACCATCCCGCCATCGGCACCTGCGTCAACTCGGCCACCGCCGTGCGCATCGCCCCCGAGATCGTGCCCCTCATCAAGCGCGTCATCTACATGGGCGGATCCTTCTTCCGCCCGGGTAACACCACGCCCACGGCCGAGTTCAACTGGTGGCTCGACCCGGAGGCCGCCAAGATCTGCGTCCGCACGCCCTTCAAGGAGCAGGTGATCGTCGGGCTGGACGTCTGCGAGAAGATGGCCTTCCGCAAGGATCGCTACGAGCGGATCACGAACCTCGTCCGCAACGAGGGGCATCAAGGGCATGATGAAGCGCAACTACCTGAACGTAAAATTCCTCGAGGAGCCCGCCTATACGCACTACGTCTGGGACGTCATCGCCGCCTCCATCCTCATCGACCCCACCCTGATCCGCGAAGAGGTCAAGCGCTACGTGGACGTCAACTCGCAGTTCGGCTTCTCCTACGGTCAGGCCCCCGGCCTTCGACTCCAACCAGCCCGTCGGCAGCCAGCCCGCCCGCATCATCCTCACCGTCGACGAGCCTCGCCTCTGGTCGATGATCGAGAAATACTGCTCCGAGTTTTAGGGGCGTCTGCACGTACCCGGGGCGGCCTGTAGGGCCACCGGACCATAGCCCGGCGAAACCCCGGGGCGTATCGCATACGCCCCACCAAACATCCCACAAGGGATGAATGATCAATACCCGGGTACGTGTATTCGCCACCGATGGTGGCGTCCCGGTGGGGCGTATGCAATACGCCCCTACACGGGTACCCGCCTCAACAAAACCAACGGGCCGCAGGCCCCCAACGCATAAACATCTCAACAGGGCCTTCAGGCCCCAACACATAAACGCATAAACAATATGAAATACATCATCCTACAGCGGGCCAACCCGCAAGACCGCCGCAAGGCCAAATGGTACGCCACGCCCCTCTTAGAGCGCCGCGTGCGTCAGGCCGAGCTCACCGGCCAGCTGACCGAGAGCCTCGGCATCCGTTACGGCATCGTCCGTAAGATCATCCAAGTCTTTCTCGAGGCCGTCGTGCGCCACCTCCTCGCCGGGCGCAGTGTCAGCCTCCGACCCTTGGGCACGATCCGCATCTCCTTCACCAGCGACGGCATGGAGGAGCCTGAGCACGTCACCCCGGACATGATCCGCGACCTGAAGATCGTCATCACCCCCGACAAGCTCTTTGAAGGAGCAGCTCAGCAACCTGCACTTCGAGCTGCACGAAGACCCCGCCGCAGCCCCTCTCCCCACGAGTCGGTCGTCGAGATGATGCCCAGAGCATACCCCCGGGGGCGTCTGCGGACGGCCTCTACCGAGGCAGGGAAGCTGGCCGGGTACCCGAATGCACGTACCCGGCGCACGTAACGATGCACGTACCGGTGTAGGGGCGGGCGTCTGCGGACGGCCTCTGCCGAGGCAGGGAAGCTGGCCGAATACCCGAATGCACGTACCCGGCGCACGTAACGATGCACGTACCGGTGTAGGGGCGTATCGAATACGCCCTCCCAAACGGGCCACAGGCCCGAATGGATGAACGCCGGGTATATGTATTCGCCACCGATGGTGGCGCCCGGTGGGGCGTATTCAATACGCCCCTACCCCTGCCGGCAGGAGGGCCTTCGGGTACCCGGCAAACTTGGCTGGCGTCCCTGACGCCCCTCGGAAAAGCTCAAAAAAACGCGCCGCTGAACGTTTCCGACGCGTCGGAAAGCTCGAAAACGCGCCGCTGAACGTTTCCGAGGCCTCGGAAAGCTCAAAAAAACGCGCCGCTGAACGTTTCCGACGCGTCGGAAAGCTCCAAAACGCGCCGCTGAACGTTTCCGAGGCCTCGGAAGGCTCAAAACACGCCGCTGAAGGTTTCCGAGGCGTCGGGGCGTTTTTTTCACGAACAGAATCAAGAACTATCACTCTTAATCCCAGATTTTATGGAAGATTACATTGAGATCAACAGAGCCGGGCTAACCAAGCTCGACAACGGCAGGCATTACGAGTATCACAACAATGTGTACGACCTGCTACACGAGGTTGACGCCACGAAAATTGGTGTCCCCGTAGAGAAAATCACCCAGTACAAGGGCGGCATTGACGTCGAAGGTCAGATCAACCGCGAGAGCCAAGCCAGCCTCGACACCCAGCGGATGCAGAAGGCCGACGAGGCGCGCGACCGTCTCCTCTCGTACCTCTTCGGCATGATCCGCACCAACCGCTTCTCGCCCGAAGCGGCCGAGGCTGCGGCAGCCGACGAGCTGGAGATCGTCATCAGGCCCTATTACGGCATTCAAAAGATCGACGTAGATCAAGAGTCAGCCGCCATCGACGGCCTTTTGATCGACCTCCGAGAGGCGAAAAACACGCCCTTCCTCACCACGCTACGCCTCACCGCCATCCTGCCCAAGCTGGAGGCGGCCAACGCCGACTTTCGCAAGATCTACAAGACGCGCACCTCCGCCCGGGCCGACGACAAAGAGCTGCCCTCGGCCAAGGCAGCCCGCGCCAAGACCGACGCCGTCTTTGACCGCATCGTCTTCATCCTGCAAGCCGCCTACTACTCCGGCGCCTCGCCCATCGAGCGCACACTCATCGCCTCCATCGTCAAGCAGATCAACCAACGCACCCTGTGAGATCTTCGACAAATACAACCAGAGCCTCGCCAAGAAGAAGGCCGCCAAAAAGCCCAAGGATCCCGCCGATCCCAAAGCAACCCAAGGAACCTAAGCAGCCGAAGGAACCCAAGGATCCCAAGCAGCCCAAGGAACCCAAGGAGCCGAAGAAACCCGATGGCGAGAAGCCGAAAGATCCCAAGAAGCCGGACGAGGGCGGTAAGAAACCCGAAAAGCCCGGCGGCGGCGACGGCGATCCCGACATCCATCTGCCGGAAGAGTAGGCCCTGCGGCCCGCCCCATCGGGGCGAATGCATGTACCACGGTAGGGCGTATTGCATACGCCCTCCCAAAACGGGCCCGTGGGCCCGAATGGATGGACGCCGGGGCGGCCTGTAGGGCCGCCGGGACCATAGCCCGGGGCGAAACCCCGGGGCGCCGGATCATAGCCCGTGGCGAAACCCCGGGCGGCGAAAACCCAGGGGCGCACGGGTACCCGGGGACGTGTATTCGCCACCGATGGTGGCGCCCGGTGGGGCGTATGCTGTTGCGCCTCCTACACGGGTACCCACAACAAAACCAACGGGCCTTTTAGGGCCCCAACAAACCAACATCTCAACGGGCCTTTAGGCCCCAACAACATCAACCGGGCCGCAAGGCCCCCAACACAATCAGAATTATGGACTCAAAAACGAATTACAAAAAAACATGCTCCTCGTCCTGCTGCTCGTCGTAGCGGGGCTGGCAGGAGCGATGATGCCGCAACAGGCGGCGGCGTACGAGAACTACTACATCCGGGTCGGCGACGTGGAGGTCACCTCCGAGAATTACACCGACATCTCGGCCTCGGGCGGCTTCCCGGCCGTCCAGAGCGGCACGGTGACGTTTGACCCCGCTACCTATACGCTGACGCTAAACAATGCCACGATCGAAGGGAATATATATTCTATGAATGTCTCAAAATCTTACACGATTGTATTGCAAGGCGACAACACCATAAAGAATCACGTGATACCGATCAATTTCAGATCGTCATTACGGATCACCGGCGAGGGGCTTATTGAAGATCGAGCCCAATAACATAGCGATATCTGTAGAAGGCGATTTGACCATAGACGGATGCTACATTGAAACCTCTCGGTATATCGAAGTGAGAGGTCGCTTGGAGATCATTAAGGGCCAAGTGGTCGTCGCAAATGATGAGGCTAAAGGATTTCGCATACAAAGTGAGTGGAGGTATTACGCTCTCTAACTCTACGATTACCCAGCCCGAGGGCGGACAGGTCAAGCAGATCAAAAACCTTAGAAGGAATGTTCTACACGGTGGTAGATAAGAATGGAGAGATTTCTCCAACAGTCGCTATCGCCCCCGGCACTCCTCGCCCCGATAAGATCTTCTTTACTCTTTCCCCCAAGGAGCTGGATGTGGATGCGAATCGAAACGAGGTATCGTTCACCCTCAGCTGCAACGTACCCTATCACATCACCGGTGCCGATAAGCCGGATTGGCTATCGGTTAGCGGAAACAGCAGCGGATTGGAGGCCATCCAAAAGATGACGATCGCCGTCCAGCCTAACACCGGCAGCAAGCGCGAGGGCGTGATCACCTTCAAAACCTCCGAAGGCGACGTCAAGCTCAAGGTGACGCAGGCGGCCGCAGGCACAAAGCCCGAAGCCAAGTTTACCCTCGAACCGAAAGAGCTGGATGTGGATGCGAATCGAAACGATGTATCATTTACCCTCAGCTGCAACATACCCTATCGCATCACCGGTGCCGATAAGCCGGATTGGCTATCGGTTAGCGGAAACAGCAGCGGATTGGAGGCCATCCAAAAAGATGACGATCGCCGTCCAGCCTAACACCGGCAGCAAGCGCGAGGGCGTGATCACCTTCAAAACCTCCGAAGGCGACGTCAAGCTCAAGGTGACGCAGGCGGCCGCAGGCACAAAGCCCGAAGCCAAGTTTACCCTCGAACCGAAAGAGCTGGATGTGGATGCGAATCGAAACGATGTATCATTTACCCTCAGCTGCAACATACCCTATCGCATCACCGGTGCCGATAAGCCGGATTGGCTATCGGTTAGCGGAAACAGTGCCGACTATGAGGCCATCCAAAAAGATGAGGATCGCCGTCTACCCCAACACCGGCGGCAAGCGCGAGGGCGTGATCTCCTTCAAAACCACCGCAGGCGACGTGACGCTCAAGGTGACGCAGGCAGCCGCAGGCACCAAGCCCGAAGCCAAGTTTACCCTCGAGCCGAAGGAGCTAAAGGTGGAAGCGGACGGAGGCAAGAAGGAGGTAAAGCTCAGCTGTAACCGGGCGTTTGAGTTGAACAAGGTGACGGTACCCAGCTGGATGGAGCGAGTACCTTCCTCCGCCACCTCTGACGAAAAGAGCCGCGTCTGTGCCTTCAACATCAAACCCAACACGGGCGCCGAACGTAAAGGGAAATCATCTTCCATACCGATAAAGGCGACGTCACGCTCAAGGTAACGCAGGCGGGCAAGAAAGAGAAGCCCGAGCCGACGCTGACGCTCAGCCCCGATATGCTCACCTTCCCCACCGGCGGCGGCAAGCAGACGGTCAACGTCAAGAGCGACTACGGTTGGGACACCAAGGCCAGCGCCGCCTCCGCAAGCTGGATGAAGCTCACGACCGACGTCAAGACGGGCAAGATCGTCGTGAAGTCACACCCAACACCAGCACCAAGAAGCGCGGCGCAACGATTCAGGTGATCTCGTCCGAGAGACGGATAGGCCACCGCACCCCCATCACCCGCCACATCCTCGTCACGCAGGATGCCGCGAAGGCCGTGGAGCCACCCGTGGCCGCCACCGGAATCTCCTCAACCCCGCAGCCATGACCATGGGCAGCGGCGGCGGAACGGTCGGCTTCAACGTCTATGCCGGCAAGGGATGGACGATCAGCGGCAGCCCCGACTGGATGCACCCCGACGCCACACGTGGCTCGGGCACGCGCCTCGTCATCGTCCGCTTCGACCGCAATGAGTCCGGCGCCGAACGCACGGGCAAGCTCACCGTCAAGAGCGACGACGGCAAAGCCGAACGCACCTTCACCCTCACCCAACGCGCCGGCCAACGCAAGCCCACGCCCAGCCCCGGCAGCACCCCATCCGAGGAATACGACTACGACTTGGCGCTGAACCCCGAAGAGATCACCGTCGGCCCGACGGACGGCGCCGGTAGCTCGATCAGCGTCGTGACGAGTCGCCTCTGGGCCGGCTCCACGACCGAGGACTGGATCCGCCTCGAGAGCGCCGTAGGCCGCGGCAACGGCACGTTCACCTTCCGCCTCGCCGCCAACCCGTCCAAGGAGATGCGCCACGGCACCATCACCGTCCGCACGCAGCAAGGCATGGACGAGCTGAAAGTGGCCATCCACCAGCAGGGCAACGACGGCACCATCGTGCCACCCGCCGAGGTGAAAGTCTCTAACGTCACGCTCGACCCGGCCACGCTCACCGTCAACGGCGACCTCTCCACGGCGCTCATCTCGGCCATCGTCTCGCCGGACAACGCGCGCAACAAGGGCCTCCTCTGGATGAGCTCCAACGCCTCCGTGGCCACCGTGCAAGTCTTCACCCCGAAGCAGTCGGCCGCACTGCCCCAGCTGCGCTTCGCCCCCCGACGCCGACGACTACGCCCTCGTGACCATCGTCGGCAAGGGTAAGGCCGTGATCACGGCCGCCGCCTCAGACGGCAGTGGCATCGTCGCCCGCTGCGAGGTGAACGTCCTCTCGACCGTCGCCAACACCGTGCCCTACGCCCCGCAGGCGAAGGTCTACACCGTCGGCCCGACGCTCTACCTCTCCCTCCCCACCGCGGAGACAGTACAGGTCTACACCCTCGCCGGCACGCTCTATCGCACCTGGCAAGCCCCCGCCGGCGACACGTCCGTCACCCTCCCCCTCGGCACGTACATCATCAAGGTCGGACAGCTGACGGAGAAGGTAGCGGTGAACTAATCGTCTTTGGTAATCTGGGTGGCGGGTACCCGCCCCTGCACGTACCCGGTGTAGGGGCGGGCGTCTGCGGACGCCGGCGATTTTGGCCGGGTACCCGAAGGGGACCCGAATGCACGTACCCGGTGTGAGGGCGGGCCCTGCGGGGGCCGGCGAATTTGGCCGGGTACCCGAAGGGGACCCGAATGCACGTACCGCGGTGCACGTACCCGGTGTAGGGGCGTATCGCATAAGCCCTCCAAACATCCCGCAAGGGATGAATGATCATACCCCGGGTACGTGTATTCGCCACCGATGGTGGCGCACGGAGGGCGTATGCGATACGCCCCTACCCGGGTACCCATCTCAACATCTCAACAGGGGCGCAGCCCCCAACACTTTACAATGATGAAAACAAGAACACATTACAAGAACATGCTCCTCGCCCTGCTGCTCATCCTCGCGGGGCTGGCAGGAGCCATCGCGCCGCAACAGGCGGCAGGGCAGGAGGACTACAGAATCCAGATCGGCGACGAGTGGATCACCTCAGATAATTACACCAACATCTCCGCCTCGGGCGGCTTCCCGGCCGTCCAGAGCGGCACGGTGACGTATGACCCCTGCTTCCAACACGCTGACGCTAAATAATGCCACGATCAATACGGGCAAATCAGGAATTTATATCCGAAGACAAACCACCCTCGTGCTGCAAGGCAGCAATACAATAACAGCATTCGGCGCCGGAATCGGGATAGATGGAATAACGAAAGATGCCATCTCGCCGAACATCACAGGCTCGGGAAACTTGACAATCCATTCAGCTCTACGCGTGGGGATCTCGGGGATCTCTTCCTCGGCAGATGGCCTGAATATCACCTCGTGCACCTTGACGGTAAACGGAAAGATTGAATTGGGGGACTGACCATCCGTAGCAGCAACGTGTATGTCCAAGGTGCTGGATTGAAAGCGGGAGATATATCGCTGTCGGGATGTAAGATCGTGCATCCGGCAGACGCCGCCTCCGAAAGGATCAAAGGCACGCCGTATTACGCTGTCACCTCATCATCCGGCGAGATCTGCACGGAAGTCTGCATCAGCACGGGCAACCAATGTCATGAAAGCACCGGCCCCAGCACCCCCACCACATTCACCTTCTCCCCCGGAGGTAATCCTAAATGCAGCCGGGGATAAGATCACAGTAAAAACTCACCTGCAATAAGGAGTTTTTCTTGTTCAGCATACGATAAGCCGATATGGATTGATGCACCCTACCTCGACCACGGCTTAAGTAAGGAGAAAGACATAACGATTTCAGCCCAGCCCAACACCGGCGCCGAACGAACGGCCGACGTCGTCATCAAAACCGACAAGGGCGAGGTCACGCTCAAGGTGACGCAGGAGGGCGGCGCAAAGCCCGATCCCGAAGCCAAGCTTACCCTCGATCCTAAGGAGCTGAAGGTGGAAGCGAAGGGTGGCATGAAGGAGGTCACGCTCAGCTGCAACAAGGAATTCCTCATCAACCGGTTCGAAGTACCGGATTGGATCTCCAACTATACCTATTATTCTACGGCAGCGAAAAGCAATGAAATCAAACTTTTCATCAGTCAGAACACCGGCCCCGAACGGACGGCCGATGTCGTCTTCAAAACCAGCGCAGGCGACGTCACGCTCAAGGTCACGCAGGCAGGCGGCGCAAAGCCCGAGCCGAAGCCCGAAGTCAAGTTTACCCTCGAGCCGAAGGAACTAAAGGTGGACTCCTACGGAAGTAGCGTGTTGGTGAAGCTCAGCTGTAACCAGAAGTTTGTTGTCTCTGGTATAAAACAGCCGGAGTGGGTATCGCACTTCTCTACCCATTGGGATCCCGAAGCCAATGTCTATACCTGTAAATTTGACTGTAAGTCTAATCTGGGCCCCGAACGCAAAGGGGAAATCATCTTCAATACCACCGAAGGCGACGTGACGATGAAGGTGACGCAGGAGGGCAAGAAGACGGAGCCGGAGAAGCCCGAGCCGGAGAAGCCCGAGCCGACGCTAACGCTCAGCCCCGATATGCTCACCTTCCCCACCGGCGGCGGCAAGCAAACGGTCAACGTCAAGAGCGACTACGGTTGGGACACCAAGGCCAGCGCCGCCTCCGCAAGCTGGATGAAGCTCACGACCGACGTCAAGACGGGCACGATCGTCGTGGAAGTCACCCCCAACACCAGCACCAAGAAGCGCGGCGCAACGATTGGGGTGGTCTCGTCCGAGAGACGGATAGGCCACCGCACCCCCATCACCCGCCACATCCTCGTCACGCAGGAAGCCGCGAAGGCCGTGGAGCCACCCGTGGCCGCCACCGGAATCTCCCTCAACCCCGCAGCCATGACCATGGGCAGCGGCGGCGGCACGGTCGGCTTCAACGTCTATGCCGGCAAGGGATGGACGATCAGCGGCAGCCCCGACTGGATGCACCCCGACGCCACACGTGGCTCGGGCACGCGCCTCGTCATCGTCCGCTTCGACCGCAATGGGTCCGGCGCCGAACGCACGGGCAAGCTCACCGTCAAGAGCGACGACGGCAAAGCCGAACGCACCTTCACCCTCACCCAGCGCGCCGGCCAACGCAAGCCCACGCCCAGCCCCGGCAGCACCCCATCCGAGGAATACGACTATGACCTGGCGCTGAACCCCGAAGAGATCACCGTCGGCCCGTCCGACGGCGCCGGTAGCTCGATCAGCGTCGCGACGAGTCGCCTCTGGGCCGGCTCCACGACCGAGGATTGGATCCGCCTCGAGAGCGCCGTAGGCCGCGGCAATGGCTCGTTCACGTTCACCGTCGCCCCCCAACCCGTCTAAGGAGATGCGCCACGGCACGATCACCGTCCGTACGCAGCAAGGCATGGACGAGCTGAAGGTCGCCATCCACCAGCAGGGCAACGACGGCAGCGTCGTGCCACCCGCCGAGGTGAAAGTCTCTAACGTCACGCTCGACCCGGCCACGCTCACCGTCAACGGCGACCTCTCCACGGCGCTCATCTCGGCCATCGTCTCGCCCGACAACGCGCGCAACAAGGGTCTCTTGTGGATGAGCACCAACGCCTCCGTGGCCACCGTGCAAGTCTTCACCCCGAAGCAGTCGGCCGCACTGCCCCAGCTGCGCTTCGCCCCCGACGCCGACGACTACGCGCTCGTGACCATCGTCGGCAAGGGTAAGGCCGTGATCACGGCCGCCGCCTCAGACGGCAGTGGCATCGTCGCCCGCTGCGAGGTGAACGTCCTCTCGACCGTCGCCAACACCGTGCCCTACGCCCCGCAGGCGAAGGTCTACACCGTCGGCCCGACGCTCTACCTCTCCCTCCCGACGCCCGAGACGGTACAGGTCTACACCCTCGCCGGCACGCTCTACCGCACCTGGCAAGCCCCCGCCGGCGACACCTCCGTCACCCTCCCCCTCGGCACCTACATCATCAAGGTCGGACAGCTGACCGAGAAGGTGGTGGTGAGGTAGGTGTTTAGTTGTTTAGTTGTTGGGGCTGCGCCCCGTTGAGATGTTTAGGCGTTTATAGGTAGGGTGTTTAGTTGTTGAGGTGTTTAGTTGTTGGGGCGTTTGGGTGTTTGGCTGAGTACCCGCCCCAACAAACCAACAGGGCCGCAGGCCCGAATGGATGTACCCGGAGCGGCCTGTAGGGCCGCCGGACCATAGCCCGGGGCGAAACCCCGGGGCGTATTGAATACGCCCACCAAACATCCCGCAAGGGATGAATGAACATACCCGGCGTCCATCCATTTCGGGCCCGTGGGGCCCGCCCGGTAGGGCGTATGCAATACGCCCCTACACGGGTACCCACCTCAACGAACCAACGGGCCGCAAGGCCCCAACATCTCAACACCTCAACGGGGCACAAGGCCCCAACAAACCAACAATTCACCGGGGCGTCTGCGGACGCCGGCGAAGCTGGCTAGGTACCCGGCAAACTTGGCTGGCGTCCCTGACGCCCCCCCAACATATTAACATCATAAACCCCAAAAACAAGATGAAAACAAAAGCATTCACCCTCATCCTCGCCCTGGCCATGCTGGGGCTGATGGCAGTCATTAACCCCGCCGCAGCGCAGGACATCCGCCTCAGCGGCTCCGTGGCCTACGTCGTCAAGTCCGACGGCAACGTCTACAACGGCTCGAACAGCCAGATCGGCCAGTTCCGCGGCAACACGCTCTACAATCGCGGCGGATCCAGCGTCGGCGAGATCCGCGGCAACAGCATCTACCGCGGCGGCTCCAGCGTCGGCGAAGTGCGCAGCGGCACCGTCTACAACCGCAGCGGACAGAGCATCGGCGAGATCAAGAACGGCACGATCTACAACGCCTCACATTCCAGCATCGGCAGCTATAGCAACGTCGACCCGACCCGGGTGGCAGCGCTCGTCTTCTTTAAGCTGCTCAACTAAGTAACACCGTAACCCCAGAGAGCAGGCGGACGCGGGGAGGGCCGCAAACTCGTTCCTCCCCTCCCCCCGCCCCTCTCTACAACACCACACAAACTCATGAACTCGAAACGCAACCTCTTAGGAATCCTCTTGGCCCTCGCCGTAGGGCTCTTCTGCATCGCTCCCGCCGCTCAGGCGCAAGAGAGCGAATCCGACCTGACGGCCATCCGCGAAATGTGGGAAGGCCAACCCCTCACCGTCAAGATCTCAGGCAACCGTGCGGCTGGCACGGCTGACTTTGCCCGCGCCTTCGCCCGCGCCTATCCCTCAGACCTCACCGACGCCATCGTGGCCCGGCTGAACGACCCGAACAACACGCGCAAGGACCCGAACACCTTCGTCTTCGACCCTCCGCACGGCTACCTCAAGTATCGCTACGCGATGGACGGCGGCGCGTGGTTCGAGCTCTGCTACTGGGCCCTCCCGAAGGGCCATCGAATGGTGGCCGTGAGCATGGTCGACCTCTACAACAGCGACAAGGAAGGTCTGCTGGCCTTCTACGACTACGACCCCACGACGCACCGGATGAGCCCCATCACGCCGCTGCCCGTACGCAGTGGACTCGAGCGTGGCATCGACGGACGCATCGTGGAGCTGCCCCGCGTGGGCTACGACATCCGTCTCTACGAACCGTCTGACCGTCGAGCCAAGCCCGAAGTGCTGAAATGGGTCAAAGGCACCACGTCTTTCGAGGCCGAATGATAGCCCACCCTGTCCCCCCTTCGGAGCGTCCTCACCGTGCGACGCTCTGAAGGGGTCATGACTTCTTATTCATATCACACTTCAAACCCACCCACACAATGAAAACTACGCACCGCATTATCGCATGCTTGATCGCACTGATCTGTTTCTGCGCACAGCGCGCCGCGGCCGACTCGCCGCTCACCTCGACCGATTTCCATCAGGCTTATGCCGACGAGCCTATCGTGGCGCAGGTGGAAAAGGGACGTACGCCCTCCGACGACACGTGGGCCTACTTGGCCGCACCCGACAATCCCGTAGCCGTCAAGATGGCCATCATCAACAAGATCGGATGGGCTTTCGAGGGCAAGAACAGCTACCAACTCTTCCTCAGCTACCTCAAGCGCCAAGGCATCTGCAAGCGGGAGAAAGATCTCTACCAGAAGCGCCCGGGCGACCTGCTGCTCTCGGCCGCTTACCTCAAGGCGATGGACAACTATTTCAACGTCGAAGAGGCAGCCCGCATGGCGCGTCGGGCACGGCAAATGCACCCGGACAGCTACACAGTGAACATCATCTGCGCCCTCATCGAGGCACAAATAGCCTTCGACAGCGACTGGGGAGAAGTCTACCGGCTGACCGACGCCGTACGCCGCAACACCACGCTCAAGAACGACATGAACGACGAGGCCAAACGCATCATCTTCGAGTATATGGATCTCTACGGCTCGGATGCCTAACGCGGCTGGCAATTATCCGCGACTATGCGGATCTTTACGACCAGTAATCACCCCTCATTTACACACACAATGAAAACGACCAAGCATCTTTTTTTACGCAGGGCTCATGGCCATCCTTCTTGGGCTGATGACCCTCGGCGCAGCGCCCATCGAGGCACAGACGGGTAAGCACGACCTGACGCGACGCACCGGAGCGACGGCTTCACGGCTTACACCGTGCGACGGGGCACGGGCGGACTGCTCCTCTTCGAGGGCGGATCCCTCTATGAGGGTGGGTATGCCTTCGCCCTCAAGCCCGAGGGCGGCGACTTCTACCGCCTGCAACCGGCTCCGGGCCGGAGCGACATCCCTATCCTAGGCGAGCCGGGCAACATTGTCCGCCTGAGGCCCCTACGGCCCGGAGATGTATCTCGTGGTCTACGACGAGAAGAATCTCCCGTTCAGCGTGCTGGCACCCATCCGTGACCTCCGCCAACGGATCGAGGACGACCTTTCGAACTACTACTTAGCTGGCGAATACCGCACCGCGAACGGTCGCACGATCACCTTCTACCCTGCCTCCATCACCTCTAAGCGGCGCGTGCAGGGGACTCACCGACGAGGGTGACGAGGCCGTACCCCTACACCTTCGGCGAGGAGTACAACACGCCCATGAAAGTTGTCATCCTGCCTGACGGCTCGGCCTATCGGGTGGAGAAGACCGACTTGGGGCTCACCATCCACCGTGTCACCCAAGACGAGGAGGGTCTCTGGACGGGCGACGGCGAGGAGATCATCCGCAATGCACGACGCACACGTTTCCTCTCGGAGCTGGACGATCTGCCGGGCGACTTCCCCTGCACCGCCATGCGGGCCCTGACGATAGGGCAGCTGAGCCGCCTTGCCGACGTGGATCTCCGAATCATGCGCAACGAGATCTATGCCCGCCGCGGACTGCGCTTCGCCGGCGGCGGAGAGATGCAGCGACATTTCGAGTCGAAAGACTGGTATCACCCCGAGGCCGACGACGTCTCCGACCGACTCACCGAGCTGGATGCGCTCAACATCTCCATGATCCGACGTGCGGAAGAGATGATGACTAACGAGACCTGCCAGCATTGAGATGGATAAGAAACAAGGATGAATGATCCATGATTCTCCCCGGAGATACACCGGGGAGCATGGTGCCGCCCATAGAGAATAGATCACTGACCACTACTTATTAACCACCCATCCCCCAAAAAAACGCCGATGAACGCAATACATTTCCTACTCAGCCCCTTGGCCGTGCTACTGGTCGTCCTCGCCCGATGCGACGACGGGAACGAGATGCCCGGCCGTCACCGCACGCCCGAGCCTACGGCCGTCCGCATGGACCCCACGGCCCACATCTGGAGCGACGGCTACTACGCCTTCGTGGTTAGTCGGACGAACGGCGGAGCGTTCCGCTTCCGCGGTGTCTCCTGTCGTAAACGCGAGGCCGAGGTCAGCTTCCAGCTCGTCCCCGACGGCCGGGACGGCGCCTACCGTATCGAAGGACGCGGACGCGCCTTCAAGAACGCCCACTCGGGCGACGCCATCCGCTTAGAGGGCTTCGACGGCACGGCCTACCTCGTCGCCCGCGACGAGCGGGGACGCGCCTGCGCCGCCCTCGAGATCATCGCCCCACGGCCTGCGAGCGCAGGCGACGGCTATCGGCCCCTACGAGGAGCTGATCCGCACCGTGGAGCGACACATGGCTTACTACTACCTCTCGGGCGAATACCGCACCGATGAGGGTCGCACGATCCGCTTCTCGCCCGACCGTCAGGCCGTCAGCGGACTCACCGCCGGCGGCGGCGAAGTGGCGTACACCTTCGCCCGCGAAGGAGGCGACCCGGTGAACGTCATCCTGCTGCCCGACGGATCGGCTTACCATGTCTTCAAAGGCAGCATTTCGAGAGGGCTGAATAAGTGCGACGCCCTCATCATCCGCCGTACCACGCGTCGGGGCGACCGCTGGGTGGACGGCGACACCGTGGCCTCACTCTGCACCACTCGCCGCTACTTCGAGACCGAGGTGTGCCCGGCGAATACCCCTTCCCCAGCATGCGCATCCTGACCTATGGCATCATGCAGCAATTCAGTTTCGAGGAAGCCAGACTCCTCTCTTTCGAGCTGACCGCCCGCTACGGCGCTCGCTTCTCTTACCCGGTGAGGGAGATAGAGCGCCAGCGCTGGTATCAGCGCATGAAGAAGCGCGACGTGAAGCAAGACGATCTTTCCCCCTTGGAACGCATCAACTACGACCTCCTCCGCTGGGATCAGGAGCATGGCTCAAAGCGCCCCTACCCCTGGGAGTCGTCCGAGGGCAACGGCGGATGGAGGGAGTCGGACATCCAAGATCTTCGATAATCCCCAATCGGCCATTGACCCATTTGGGTTGATAATTGACCATCGATAATTCTCACAGATATGAAAACAAAAAAACTCTCCCCTCATTCTCACGCTACTCCTCGCCCTCCTCGCCTTCTCCTTCGCCGCCCACGCGCAGAGCAACGGCGATAAGCAATGGGGCACCCACGCCTTACGCGTACACACCCAGCCCGGCAAGCGGCCCACGATCGCCGACTTCGCCCGCGCCTTCACGAAGCAATACCCCACCCCGCTCAACACCGCCGTCCTGGCCAAGCTCGACGGCAAGGCACCACAGCCGAAGAGCTGCACATTGGAATACCTCCTCGACGCCCCCAGCGGCTATCTGAGATACGGCTTCCATGAGAACACCTGCAACCGGACCCGACTACCCGACGATGGAGATGTGCTACTGGCGCACCGACGCTGGCCACTGCTTAGTGGCCGTCAATGGCAACACCTACAGGGGCAACCTCCTCCTCGTTTTTTACGACTACAACCCCACCACCAGACTCATGACGCCTCTCTCAAGCCACCCTTCAAAGACCTCCATGACGACGTCCGAGAGTTCATCGTCCAACTCCCCGCAAGGGCAAAAGACATCCATATGGAAGGCTGGTCGGACGAAAGCGCCCCCGCCCCCTCACCCTCCGCTGGGACGGACTGGGCGGATTCACCCGGTCGGCGCAGCCGAAACGCTATCGGCAGCCCGCGGCCGGCTTTTTGGAGAAACGGCCAATTCCCGGCCACTTTCAAGACCCGCTTCGGAGACTCCGACGAATACCCGCCCCCTTTCAATGTTCACTTCGGGAAATCCGACGAATCCATTCCGCGCTATAACGGGCCCAGCGGCTCCGCCACCCATCCCATCACACCCGGCGACTTCTGTTACGACATCACCGTGAAAAAAAGGTGCAGACGGGGAGGGCGTACATCCATTACGCTCAAATGTCCGAGGATCCCACTGTCGAACCATCATACGATCACGCACGGGTAGACTGTTCCTCGCTCTACGTCTTATTACGCTCCAGACACGAAAGCGTCGCCATGACCCTCTTCGCCGAGCCCACCCGCACCTCGCGCCCCCTCCAAACCATCAAAAACGAATACGTCGATGACTCCCAAATCCGTCCATTCCCTTGGCTGCTCTTGGATGCCCGCGAAGGATGGCTGAAAGTGCGCCACCTCCGCACACACGTCACCGGATGGGTCGAATCACGCTTTGCCTCTTCCGACTTCGTTCAGTAATCCCCCTAACAGCCTCTCACTCCCCCTCATTGAAACAGGTATGAAAACGAAACATCTTTTCATCGCCCTCCTCCTCGGGCTACTGACCATCGCCTCCGCCGCCCATGCACAGGATAAGAACCTCGAGATCTCCATCAACGGTTTCTACTATGGCCAGCCCGGCTTTATCAAGAACCTCGACCGCGGCACCGTGACGGTGGACAACAACGTCATCACCCTGCACAACGCCATCCTCCGCAATGGCAGCATCGCCGTCGATTTTTATAGGCGACACCACCGGCCTCGTCGGCGACGTCCCCCTCATCCTTCGCCTCGAGGGGGAGAACATCCTCGAGGTATGGGAAGCTGAGACGGCCATCGAGTGCAATAAGCACATCAACCTCCACATCGTCGGCAACGGCAGCCTAAGCGCCCTCTCGCAAGGCCCCATCGTCCTCCGTGCCCACTCGCTCACCGTCAAAGACAGCTGCCAAATCAAGTTCAAAGGCGGCATCGAAACAGACTTCGGGGTCACCTTTGACAACGTCGATGTGCACGTCCTTCAGGGCGGCATCGGCACCTCACCCAACGCCGGCATATCGCTCCGCAACTGCGCCATCGTCCAGCCCGCAGGCCCACCCCGGTTTGAGCTGCACTCCGCAACCGAGGAATACGGAAGCCCAACTATCCTCGCCATCAGTCATCCCGACGGCTCGAAAGCCGAAGAAGTACGCATCAAACCCGCCCCCGGATATCCTCCGCAATAAACTCCCATCCGCGTCCTTAGAGACACCGCATGGAGCTCTACTCATCAACCACATCATGAAATAGAACCGATATGAAAACGAATCTCTTCCCGGCGCGCTCCCTGCGCCTCTCACTCGCCCTACTCCTCGCCCCTACTCGCCTTCTCCTCCGCCGCTCCGGCGCAAGACGACGACGCTCCCGATTACTTCCGCCGCCCCTTACGCGTGCAAATCGCCGCAGGCAAGCAGCCCACGATCGCCGACTTCGCACGCGCCTTTGCCAGCGCCGACCAAGAGAAGGATCCGCTCTTCAGCACCACCCTCGCCCGGATCGACGGCCGCCAACCCAAGCTCCCCCAAGGCGACCGGTTTACCTGCCTCATCGACCGTCCACACGGCTACCTCCGCGCCTGCTACACCTTCGGCCAAGGCGGCATAGATCCGAACCAAATCCTGGAAGTATGCTACTGGCGCACCGACACCGACCACCGCCTCGTCGCCGTCTGCAGCTACAGCGACATCGGCACCTACATCCTCATTTTCTACGACTACAATCCCGCCACCGGACTCATGACGCCCCTCGCCCAGCCGCCCTTCCAAGATTTCCACGAGCTCCTCGGAGAACTCATCGTGCAACTTCCCAGCGAAGGCAAAGACATCCACATGAAAAAGCTGGTGGGCAGGCGGCCCCGCCCCCCTCACCCTCCGCTGGAATGGCCGCGACGGATTCACTCTTGTCGGCGCCGCCGAGCGCTACCGACAGCCCGCACCCAACCAACCCACCACCTGCGACTTCCTCGCACTCTTCAAACCCGAGGTAACTACCGGCGGCGAACCCGTCGACCTCTACGACGCCCCCGACGGCAAAGTCATCCGTCATCTTACCGGCAATGAACTCGATTACGACTTGCGGGTCAAGCGCACAGAAAATGGCTGGGCTTACGTCGACTACGGCAATAACTTGCTGGGAGCAGGCTCATCCGAGGGTAGCGCCCGGGTACGCTGCACCTCCCTCTACGTCCTCCCCGCCGGCCCCGTCTACACCAACTACCTCTACGCCGAGCCCACCCGCGCCTCACACCGCATCGCCACCTTCGACCAAGCCAAGGACAATAGTTTCGATATCTGGTGGAAAGTCCTCGAAATCCGCAAAGGCTGGGTCAAAATCCGCACCACCCATTTAGGCATCACCGGCTGGATAGAAAGCCGCATCCTCTGCGGCTCCATGGGCGTAGACTGCTGACTCGGCCGCATACCCTTCTTTTCGCGGATACCCGGATAATCCTTGACAATTAAAAAGCTGAACATTATGAGAACCCCTATCACCCTTGCCCCTACTTTTTCGCCCCTACTAACCATCGGCGTCACCTCCTGCACACAGAAGCAGGCCAAAGCCGAAAAACGTCCCACTCGCCGGCGACCCCACGCCGAAAGTCTCCCAATCCGTCGACCGGCCGGAAGACCCTGTCCGAGCCGAGATCGTAGACAGACGCGTGCGCCTCACCGCCAAAACAGACGAGCTCGGTTGGCCCCAGCGCACCCAATTCGTCGAAGGCCTCACGGGCCGCTGCGTCGGGCTCTTCGTCGGCGACATCGGCCAAGACACCAACCCCTTCCTCTGCATGCTCATGGATGACGGCGGCGTGGAGCTCCTCTCCTACAAAAGCCTCGGCCATGAGGCCTACGGGCGTACACTCTGCTTCACCTCCTCCGGCCGCTTGCCCGGCCTGAAGGACATCACGCGTTTCCGTGAAGGCCCCGTCATGAACGAGTATGGCTTCGCCGATTACGGCACCATCTTCGCTATCGATCGTGAAGGCCACGAGCACGAGATCGAGCCCCTGCATCCGACCCTTCTCCGCGCTCTACAGCTACTCCTCCGGCGGCACCGGCGTCGTCCTGGAACAACAACTCGTCATCTATCCCGATTGGACCTTCCTGTTCACCCTCGGCATCGCCGAAAGCGAACTCGTCTACACCTACACCGGCCGCCTCCGCCCGATCAAAATGGATTACGAAAACGAAGTCTACGAGTACAGCTACACCATGCTCACCCGCTTCGACTACCCGCCCGTAGGCGACGAGGAAGCGTACGAAAACGCCCGTCCTCAGCCCGCCACCGAGCGCGGATCCTTCCGCCTCACCTACAAAGACGGAAGCCGCAGCTACGACCTCGTCGTCCTCAGCGGCCCCCTTCCCTTCGCCACCGAGAAGGGCTCCCCCGCACGCTACAGCCTTGTCCGCAGCAACGATATTCCTGCCCCCAGTCTCGTAACCGACTAACCCCCTCACACATCACAGATATGAAAACCTCCCTCTTTACGCTCCTACTCGGGCTACTCGCCCTCACCGCCACCGGCTGCAACCGCAGCAACGCCCAAGGCGCCGCAGCGACGGACGCCTCCGAACTCCCTTGGGGAGAAACCGACATCGTGGCCGTCGCCTTCGTGGGCTACGGCGCCTCGTTTGAAGACTTCAAACAGACGCCTGCCTTCGCCAACCTGAATCAGCGCTACGGCCTGCCCGACGACATCAGCTGCATCAGCCGCAAGGACGAAGAAGGCGAAGAGAGCGCCACCGACAATGAGCTCTACCTCGTCATTCCCCGCGATCCAAACGCCTCCGTAGCCGTCAACGACCTGCCCGTCGAACGCCCTCATCGACCCCGACGCCGACGTCTACGGCCCGATCCTCTACAAAAGCGAGTCGGGCACGCCCTTCTTCGTCCGCTGTCAGAGCAGCGGCGGCATGATGAACCTTGAGATTATCATCGTGGACAACAACGGCCGACAGATCATCTACCGCCCGCAGCTCTCCACCGACGACGGCTCGCTCGTCACGCCCGGCATCGTCAACAAGGGCGAAGGCTCCGTGCTCGACATCACGCAGCCCCTGCCCACGAGCCGCCTGCCGCAGTCTGTCAAGTGCCCCGAAGATCCCATCACGGCCCGCGTCGCTCAGGGGCGCGTCTTCCTCGACGTGCAGGAGGCCTTCGGCACCGTTGAGAATCGCACCCTATGTGCTGGAGGGCATCACGGGTCGCTGCGTCGGACTCTTCGCGGGCGAGATCGGCAGCGACAAGTTGTTCTTCCTCTGCCTGCTCATGGACGACGGCGGCGTGGAAGCCTTCTGTCCGACCAGCATCAGCGGCTTCAATCCGAACAGCGGCGCAGATTTCATCTCCAGCGGCCGCCTGCCCGACCTGAAGGACATCACCGGTTTCCGCCAAGAGGGCGACGCAATCCAAGCCATCGACAAGTCAGGCGGCAAACACGCGCTCCGCCCCAACCTCCTACCCAAGCCTTACCGCTCACTCTTCCACGAGGTCGACGGCGAGGAGTATGAACTGCGCATTTACCCCGATTGGAGGTTGATGTTCATCGACGGATCGCGCGAGGGCGGTACGATTGCGTGCTACGCTGGGCAAGTCTTCCAGACGAAGGCCGACGCCAAGTCCGGACAGTACGAGTTCCGCTACCTCATGCGCTCGCACACCGCCTTTGAAAGTGGCGACGACAATCCGGACATCGTCGAAAAGACCACTCCCTCGACCGCGAGCGGCTCCTTCCGCCTCACCACCCACGATGGCGGCCAGACCTACGACCTCGTCCTCCTCAGCGGCCCCACTCTCTTCCGTTTCAAGCCCGGCAGCCCTGCCCGCTTCAGCATCGTCAGCAACTACGAAGGCCAGCCGCGCTGGAGCGAGGAATAAGCGGACAGAGAACAGCCCCGCCATTCCCGATTGAGCCCCGTTTCCGCTCGGAAACAGCCCCGTAATTCCGGATTACAGCGTGTTGCTTGGAAGAAACAGGCCGGAATTCTCGATTTGGGCGTGTTGCTCGGAAGAAACTGGGGCAGAATTCCCGATTTGGGCGTGTTGCTCGGAAGAAACAGGCCGGAATTCTCGATTTAGGCGTGTTGCTCGGAAGAAACAGGCCGGAATTCACGATTTGGGCGTGTTGCTTAGAAGAAACTCGCCGGAATTCTCGATTTGGGCGTGTTGCTTGGAAGAAACAGGGCAGAATTCCCGATTTGGGCGTGTTGCTAAGAAGAAACAGGGCAGAATTCCCGATTTAGGCGTGTTGCTCGGAAGAAACAGGCCGGAATTCTCGATTTGGGCGTGTTGCTTGGAAGAAACAGGCCGGAATTCCCGATTTAGGCGTGTTGCTTGAAAGAAACAGGCCGGATTTCCCGATTTAGGCGTGTTGCTTGGAAGAAACAGGGCAGAATTCCGGATTTAGGCGTGTTTCTTGGAAGAAACAGGCTGGATTTCCCGATTTAGGCGTGTTGCTAAGAAGAAACTCGCCGTAATTCAGGATTGAGGCACGTTTCCGGGTGGAAATGTGTGCGAGATGAAAGCAAGACGTCCTGCCGACAAGGGATTTCCCCTCCGCCGGCAGGACGTCTCGCGTGTAACCCTTGCGCCTCTTACACGTTGCGCCCCACGATATAGTCCGCCAAAGCCAGCAGGCTCTCGCGCGCCGGGCCGTCGGGCAGGAAACGGATCTCGTCCTTGGCACGGTCGCGGAACTCATTCATGCGCTGCTCAGCGTAGGCTATGCCGCCGTGCTCCTTGGCAAAACGGATCAGCGCCGCCACGTTCTCCGGCGTAAAGCACTGCTCACGGATCATACGCAAGAAGGGCGCCTTCACGGCCTCGGCCGTCGCAGAGAGCGCGTAGAGCAGCGGCAGCGTCACCTTGCCCTCACGGATATCATTGCCGCCGGGCTTACCCGTGGTTGGCATATCGAAGTAGTCGAAAAGGTCGTCGCGGATCTGGAAACTGTAACCGAGTAGCCGGCCGTACTCGCGACAGTGTGCCTGCACCTCCGCGTCCGCACCTGCCGTGACCGCCCCGATCTCGGCACAGACAGCCAGCAGCATGGCCGTCTTCTTCTCTACCGCGGAGAAGTAATCCTCTTCCGTAAGGAGCTGTTCGCGCGCGTTCTCCAGCTGTTTGATCTCGCCCGCGGCCATCTGTCGGCTGAGGGTGGAGATGATGGAGACGATCAGCGCACTCCCCGTTCGGGCGGCACGGATCAGTGCCTCGGACAGCACAAAATCGCCCACCAAGACGGCGATGCGGTTGTCGAACACCGCATTGATGGAGGGCTGTCCACGGCGTTGACGCGTATCGTCCACCACATCGTCGTGGATCAGCGAGGCCATGTGTAGCAGTTCGATGAAGACGGCCGAGTGCACCGAATCGGAGCGGACGCCGCCCGCAGCCTCGGCCGTGAGCAGCAGCAGCAGTGGGCGGACATGCTTGCCGCCGGAGTGGTATACGGCCTCAATGGCTGCACGTATCGTGCGCACATCGCTGTGTAGCGCCTCGGTGTATTCGCTCAGAAACTGCGCAAGCGCCTCTTGCACCGGCCGCTCTATATCCCGTTTATTGATCATGTTCTGGGTGTATTTTAATGTCGGGCAAAAAGTAGATAGAGGTGGGAATTATCCTTTCATCCCGGCCCCATCCGCCGTTACAATCGCCCCCTTCTGCCGAAAGGGGATTCGTTGGGAGCATACTCACATGTACCCGGCCAAACTTCCCTGCCCCGGCAGGGGCCCCCGCCGGATCTACTCTTACTTTTACGCCCGCAAATCCAAACTCATACATCCCAAATGAAGCTCCTCCTCATCGATGCTTACGCACTGATCTACCGTTCCTACTACGCCTTCATACGCAATCCTCGCGTCAACTCGAAGGGCATGAACACCTCGGCCATCTTCGGCTTCATCAACTCGCTTGACGATGCCCTCCGACGACTCACGCCCACCCACGCCGCCATCGCTTTCGACCCCGCCGGCCCCACCTTCCGCCACGAAGCCTTTCCCGAATACAAGGCGCAACGCGAGAAGACGCCCGAGGACATCCACGCGTCCGTACCCTACATCCGCCAACTCATCGAGGCCAGGCATATCCCCCTGCTCGAGGTCGCACGCTACGAAGCCGACGACGTGATCGGCACCATCGCCACACAGGCCGCGCAGGAACAGTTCGACGTCTACATGATGACGCCCGACAAGGACTACGGGCAACTCGTCACCGACCGCATCTTCCAGTTCCGGCCGCGCCACGGCGGCGATTACGAGACGATGGGGACGGCCGAGGTACTGGCTAAGTATGGCCTAACATCCGTCAGCCGGTGATCGATCTGCTCGGGCTGATGGGCGACGCGTCGGACAACATCCCCGGCTGCCCGGGTGTCGGCGAGAAGACGGCGCAGAAGCTGCTCACCGAGTTCGGCAGCATCGAGCGACTACTCGAGTCTACCGACCGACTCAAGGGCGCGCTCCGCACGAAGATCGAGGCGCACGCCGAGCAGATCCGCTTCTCCAAGTTCCTCGCCACGATCGTCACTGACGCGCCGATCCGATTCGACGCCGCCACGTGCACCGTCAGCGAACCCGACCGCGACGCCCTCCGCGAACTCTACACCGAACTTGAGTTCCGCAGCTTTCTCACGAAGCTCGATGCGCCAACCGACGCTCCGGCAGCAGGCAGTCAGCTGGCACTCTTCGCCAACGAACCCACGGCCATGCCGCCGCAATCGCCCGACGATGCCGATACGACCGACGCCACCACGACGCCGCACACGTATCACTTGGTCGATACCGAGGAGGCACGTCGTGCCCTCGCCGAACGGTTGAACCACGCTGAAGCCTTCGCCTTCGACACGGAAACGGAGGGCGTCGACGCACTCCACACGCGGTTAGTCGGCATGTCGTTCGCCCTTCGTGCCCACGAAGCGTGGTATGTGCCCGTGCCAGCCGACGAGGAGGAGGCGCGCACCACGGTCGCCCCCTTCGCCGCGCCACTTCAGAACGCCACGATCCGGAAAGTGGGGCAGAACATCAAGTTCGACCTCATGGTGCTGATCAAATACGGCATCCGCGCGGACGGCCCACTCTTCGACACGATGATCGCCCACTACCTGCTCCACCCCGAGCTGCGTCACAACATGGATTACCTCTCCGAGACCTATCTCCGTTATCGCCCCATCGCCATCGAGTCGCTCATCGGGCCGCGCGGTAAGGGGCAACGCACGATGCGTGAAGTGCCTGTGAAGGACGTTTGTGAGTACGCGGCCGAAGATGCGGACGTAACGTGGCAATTGATGGAACACTTTCGCCCATTGCTCGTGGAACACGGGGCGGAACAACTCTTTCACGACATTGAGATGCCCCTCGTGCCCGTCCTTGCAGAGATGGAAGAGGCCGGCGTCACGCTCGACACGGAGGCGCTCCGGCAGTCGTCCGACGAGCTAAACACGACCCTCCGCAACTTGGAAGAAGAGATCCACACGTTGGCCGGCATGGAGTTCAACATCAACTCGTCGCGGCAGGTCGGCACGGTGCTCTTTGAGCATTTACGGCTGGAGGAGAAGGTGAAAAAGACGAAGACAGGCCTCTACAGCACGGGCGAGGAGGTGCTCGAGAAGTTGCGCAGCAAACACCCAATCGTGGACAAGTTGCTCGACTACCGGCGGGTAAAAAGCTGCTCAGCACCTACATCGACGCCCCTGCCCGAGCGCGTAGACCCGGCAACGGGTAAGATCCACACCTCGTTCAACCAGACGGTGACCTCGACCGGCCGACTGAGTTCGTCAAACCCCAATCTGCAAAAACATCCCCGTGCGCGAGGAACTGGGCCGCGAGATCCGCAAAGCCTTCACCGCCGACGACGCCGATTCGGTCTTCTTTTCGGCCGACTATTCGCAGATCGAGCTGCGCATCATGGCCCACTTCAGCGGCGACGAACACATGACGGACGCCTTCCGCCACGGCACCGACATCCACGCCGCCACGGCCGCCAAGATCTTCGGCGTCACGCCCGAGGAGGTCACCTCCGACATGCGCCGGCGCGCCAAAACGGCCAACTTCGGCATCATCTACGGCATCTCCGCCTTCGGCCTGGCCGAGCGCCTAGCCATCCCCCGCGCCGAGGCCCGCGAGCTGATCGATGGCTACTTCGCCTCCTACCCCCGCATCAAGGCTTACATGGATGAATCCATCCGCACGGCCACGGAGCGGGGTTACGTGGAGACGCTCTTCGGCCGACGCCTCTTCCTGCCCGACATCCGGTCGCGCAACGCCGTCGTCCGCGGTTACGCCGAGCGGGGCGCCATCAATGCCCCGATACAGGGCACGGCGGCAGACATCATTAAGATCGCCATGATCGGCATCCGGCGCCGTTTCCGCCAGGAGCACCTCCGCAGCCGCATGATCCTGCAGGTGCACGACGAACTCAATTTCAACGTCCGGAAGGAGGAGCTGGATGTGGTCCGCCGGATTGTCCGCGAAGAGATGGAGGGCGCCGCCAAGCTCAGTGTCCCGCTGACCGTCGACTGTGGCGTCGGGCGCAACTGGCTCGAGGCGCATTGATCAACGGATCAACAGATCAACTAAAAACGGATGGCTACAGGATGGGAGCGTATGCATGTGCGGGCCCTTTTTGTTGCGTCTCTCACAACGCAGACTTAAGAGACGCTCTTAAGCAGGCTTGTAGACCTCGTGCAAGGTAGCTTGCACGATGACCGAGGGGCTATCCCCTTTAGTCATCATTAGGTCATTGAAGCCCACGCATAGGGGTGCCGCCGGGTGAGGTAGCTCGGATCGGCCATGTAACGGTAGGCCTCGCGTTCGAAGCGGATAGCCCGATAGGCCGCGAGAGGGCTCTGCCTGCGCAACAGTCCCCACAGCCATTCCGAGATATAGATCAGGTAGAAGCCAAGGAAGGCTGTCTCCTTCATCTGCGCCGTGTGGATAGCCTCGTGCCTAAGGATGGCGGTCGAGAGTGGCCGATATTCCACCCTCGCGAACACGACGCCCATCAGATTGATAGCCGTGAAGCCGCGAAAGGGCACGAGGCGATTGTAGATCACTTTCATATCATCGAAAGGCTCCATTGGGGCGTATCACACCCAGAGAAAAGTCCTGCCCGCAGAGAGCCTTTTGCTCCCCTTTTGGCAGGACTTTTCGGTTTTAGTTCTCCTTGATGAAATCTTCTTTTCTTCCCTTGATGGGAGAAAAAGCCCCTGCCGGGGCAAGGAAGTTCGGCCAAGTACGCCGGCCAACTTAGCCGGATACCTGTTGCCGTTGGGTCATGGTTACCATTGACAATTACGTCACAGGTAGGCCGCCATTTGCTGCTGCACGGCGCGCGCTTCGCGAGCAGCAGCCGTGGCGAAGGCCTCGGTGCGGTCGGCATAGAGGATGGCGCGCGAGGAGTTGACGATCAGTCCGCAGTCCGCATTCATACCATAGCGACAAACCTCGTCGAGCGATCCACCTTGTGCACCAACGCCGGGCACGAGCAGGAAGTGACGCGGGGCGATGCGACGGATGTCCTCAAACATGCGTCCCTGCGTGGCTCCGACGACGTACATCATCCGCTCGTCGTCGGCCCACTCTTGCGACTGCCTGAGGACGCGCTCAAAGAGGCGTTCGCCGTCAGCCGAAGCTGTGAGTTGGAAGTCCGCCGAGCCTTTATTCGACGTCAGGGCGAGCAGCACGACCCACTTACCGTCGTAACCGAGGAAAGGCGTGACGCTGTCTTCGCCCATGTAGGGCGCGACGGTGAGGGCGTCCACGTCGGTCTCCTCGAAGAAGGTGCGAGCGTAGAGCGCCGATGTGTTGCCGATGTCGCCGCGTTTGGCGTCGGCGATGAGGAACGTGTCCGGATGATGCTCGCGGAGGTAGCGAACGGTCTTCTCGAAGGCCAACCAGCCGCGTGCGCCAGCGCACTCGTAGAAGGCGAGGTTGGGTTTATACGCAATGGCGTATTCGGCCGTGGCGTCGATAATGGCTCGGTTGAAAGAGAAGATCGGGTCGTCGTCATTCAACAAATGCGGCGGGATCTTCTTCAGATCCGTGTCAAGCCCGACGCAGAGGAAGGATTTCTTGCGGCGGATGTTCTGGATGAGTTCGTTCTTATTCATGTGGCTATGTCATTATGAATTTTTCTCAGGGAGATAGTCTTTCGGGGCTCCGGCATAATTGGCCGGCAGCCCTGCTGCCTTGATCTTCTTTTGCTTCTTTTCTTCCCTTAATGGAAGAAAAAGAAGATCCCTTCATTTCTCCTTTTCTTGTCTTGACACAAGAAAAGGAGACGAAAAGAAAGTCAAGGCCTCTGCCGAGGCCGGGAAGCTCGGCCGGGTACTCGTCGTTTTTTCGTTTTTTTCCCTTTTCGTTTTTTTAGCTATCACAGCTCACTCTCCTTGATACGTTCAGCGTTTTTCGGCGATCGTGAGGCGATCGATGCAGTCCTGTATGTCGCCGTTCATGAAGGCGGGAGGTTGTAAATGGTGTAATTGATGCGGTGGTCGGTGATGCGACCTTGGGGAAAGTTGTAGGTGCGGATCTTGGCCGAACGGTCGCCGGTGGAGACCATGGTCTTGCGACGCGAAGCGATGTCGTCCATGTATTTGCTGTGCTCGCGGTCGTAGATGAAGGAGCGGAGGCGTGAGAGGGCGCGCTCCTTGTTCTTCGGCTGGTCGCGCGTCTCAGTACACTCGATGCGGATCTCTTCCGACTCGCCCGTGACGGGGTTGCGCCACGTATAGTTCAGCCTGACGCCCGACTCCACCTTGTTCACATTCTGTCCGCCCGCACCGCTGCTGCGAAAGGTGTCCCAACGGATCTCGCCCTCGTTGATCTCCACGTCAAACTCGTCGGCCTCGGGCAAGACGGCCACGGTAGCCGCCGACGTGTGGACGCGTCCCTGCGTCTCGGTCTGCGGCACACGCTGCACGCGGTGCACGCCCGACTCGTATTTAAGCGTGCCGTACACGTTGTCGCCCGTGACGGTGAAGATGATCTCCTTAAATCCGCCCGAGGTGCCCTCGCTGACGCTCGACACGGCCACTCCCCAGCCCTTTATCTCGCAGTATTTGGCGTACATCCGATAGAGGTCGCCGGCAAAGAGTGCGGCCTCGTCGCCGCCCGTGCCGCCGCGAATCTCGACGATGGCGTTCTTAGCGTCCTCCGGATCGGCAGGAACGAGCATGAGCTTGATCTGCTCCTCTAAGGCGGGCAGACGCTCCTCACCGGTCGCGATCTCTTCGCGGGCTATCTCCCTTGAGGTCCCGGATCGTCGTCGTTCATGACGATGCTTCGCGCCTCGTCGAGGTTGGCCAACAGTTGCTCGTAGTCGCGTTTTGCGGCTAGGAGCTCCCTCGAGGCCTTTGTATTCTTTGGTCAGCCGCACGAAACGGTTGCGATCAGCGATGACCTCGGGGTCAGTGATCAGCGTGGACACTTCCTCGAAACGCGCCGTAAGGCCGTCGAGCTTTTGAAGGATGGGATTTGTGGATGGCATGGGGTGGATTATTCTTTTTCTAATGCTTTGCTTGATGAATTCAGCCGTACGATTTTGTTCCAATCGATACTGCCGTCTTCTAAGCAGTACTTCGCGATAAACTCTTTCGTCATTTTATTGATCATGTTGTCATAGGCTGTCCGGTATTCGTCGTTACGCTCTTTGGCATTGACGGATAACGGTTCGATGATATCGGTATAGAGCGTCTTTTTCTCCAGATATGAAGAACCAGAAGTCCTGTCCGCAATATTTCAGATACCCCCCTTGTCAGGTTTATTATATCGACCGTAACAACAGCCAATAACAGCACGAACGTGCAGGCCAGAATGACCAGTGCGGAGCGTCCGCTGAGCTGCTTTAAAATCCAGATCTATCTTTTCGATCTGCGAGCTGTTTCCCCAATTAGGCCCTGATTTGATAGCCACGATATATCTAACACCGTCTTTATCGAATTCCAAATCAATCCCTTTAGTCGAAGATTTGCGTCCGGCATATACTTGCGCACAGACATATATCGCCAGCCCTTCCAACCAATCACCGAACAGGGTCTCCTCGGCAGAGGAGAGGTAAGCATCAGCAAAGCTCTCTACGATATCAGAGGCTTTCGTCAAATATTTGGCTCTGAAGAGATAGGGGTTCTTTCTTTTTATGAAGTCGTTCAATCGTAGACGCCCCAATTTTTCTATTCTGCTTTTATGGAAAGAGGCGATATTGTCTTTCACGTACTGGGTAACCAGACGGATTAATTCCTTGTTCATGTGACGTTTGTTTTACGGTGGATGCTGTTCCAAATGATGCCTTCACTAAATCATAATACTCGGGTAACAGCTCGATGCCAATGCTGTTACGGTTCAGCTTAGCCGCTACGATATTCGTTGTGCCGCTGCCCATAAAAAGGGTCAAGGACGCAATCTCCGACTTGGGTGAAAAAGATGGATAAACCATGCCGGCAATGCCTCGGGGAATGTGGCACTGTGTTTCTTGTTATTGCACTCTGTAGCCAAGTGCAACACATTGGTGGGATATGCCATATCGCGCCCTATCCAATGGGAAATGTTTTTTTGCCAAAGCCGCTCTCCACTTTCGAATTATCTCTGCGAAGATCCGTCTTACTCAAATTCTTCAAGCGACTCTTTGCCCAATCGCCGACAGGCACCATGACTGCTTCTTGATACATGTTGAACTGTTTGCTCTTGTTGAATTGCAGCAATCGCTCCCACGCATCCCGAAATCGGTTAGGCCATTTACCCGGGTAGCAGTTCTTTTTATGCCAAATAAACTCCTCGGTCCAGAGCCAACCTTGCTTCTTCATTTCTAATATCAGCTCCATGACATAGGTACTGCGTTGTCCGTCCACAACCTTCTCTTTTTATGTTCAGAATAAAGGTTCCGGTGGGCTTCAGTACGCGCAGCAATTCCGCTGATATAGGCAGAAACCACGCGACATATTTGTCTACACTGATACCGCCATAGGTGTTTTTTTCCTTTGGTCAGCATAGGGCGGAGAGGTGACGATGAGGTCGACGGAATTGTCGGGTAGGCACTTCAGTTCCTCCTTGCAGTCGCCCAAATAGATCTCCACTTTGGGATATTGGTTGATTCGTTCCATTTATCAGCTGTTTTTGTTTGAGGTTTTTCCAAATATGATTTGAGCGTCACGCCTGCCTCCGTCTTCCATTCGGTAGTTCCGTTGCTGCTTCGCCCCAAGCAGGCACCAGACGCTCCACTCGGGGTTTTTAAATACAAGATCCTCATTGAGCACATATTTTTTTCATCACCATACAGCGTGCAATGCTTCAACATCTCGACTCGTGCACGTCCACCTTTGTCATTGCTTTCTTTTTACCGAGATCTCCGACCCTTTCAGTACTACGAAAGAGGTCGTCCCGTCATTCAGGGGATAACCTCGTGCCACACGGGTTTTGCTTGGTATGTTTTTAAAAAGAACAATGGGGGCTGATTGGCAACCGGCCGTGACACAATAGCGCCTCGGTAAAAAAACGTTTTGACAATTGGCTGCGGTTCGATAGGCTCTGATGAAACCGCTTCGGCAAGTGAATTCGAAGCAGTGGACTCTGTTGAAAACGTTGTCTCTTTCTGCAAAGAAGTATCTGCTTGCGCGCTCATCTTAGTAAAGACGAAGCACCGCTCATATTCGAGAAAGAACTTGATCTCCTCAAATATTTTTTGTCGTACTCAGGTCGTCTCCATTCCTCCAAAGTCGGATCCGTCGGCGTTTGCCCATTTTTCCGACAAATCGTACACGCCGGCGGCCAACCCCTCGCGAATAGCTAAGTACTCCAAGTATTCAATGATAGCCACATCGAACCGACCACCATCGGAGACAAATACATAGGCTCGCGTCCACCATTTCTTCTTTACTAAATGATCCTTTACACGGCTGTTGAACTTCTTTGTCTGTCCGATATAGGCTTTTTCTCCTCGTCCACGAGCAGATAAAGGGCGGGCTTCTTCATCTCATCGATTTTTGGAGAGATCCATCTTTTCGCAGAAGCGGCGAGAAACTACCGTCATAACACAACTCGAGGTGCTCATCACCTTTTGATGGTCGTGTGGACTCTCCGTATGGATAATAACTGTCAGTATACGTGTGCTCATATTCTTATTTCTATTGTTTGATATCTATGTTGATAAACTGTTCAAAGCGTCCATCTTTCTTCTGATTTCTACTTCTTCCGGAAGCGTTTGCAACGGTGTTGCAAACGCCAGAAAGTTTTTCGCGGGACTTGCAACGGTGTTGCAAACGCCAGAAAAATTTTTTTCGTGGGACTTGCAACGGTGTTGCAAACGCCAAAAAGTTTTTTTCGTGAGACTTGCAACAGTGTTGCAAACGCCAGAAAGTTTTTTCGTGAGACTTGCAACAGTGTTGCAAACGCCGAAAAAGTTTTTTTCGCGGGACTTGCAACACTGCTGCAAACACTTTCAATACCGGAACTCCCCAAACTCACTGCGGATGATCAATTCCTTTCGCTCGGCAGACTCTACGCAGCCCACAATGCGGGCGTCGATGCCGAACGAGCCACTGAGGGCGATAACTTCTTCTGCTCGCTGGGCGTCTAAGTAGACCTCCATGCGGTGGCCCATGTTGAAGACTTTGTACATCTCGGCCCAGTCCGTGCCGCTCTGCTCGCGGATGATGCGGAAGAGGGGCGGCAGGGGGAAGAGGTTGTCTTTAACGACGCGCATGTCGTCGCCGATGAAATGGAGGATCTTCGTCTGCGCGCCGCCGGAGCAGTGCACCATGCCGTGGATCTCGGGGCGCATGGCGTCGAGCAGGGCCTTGACGACGGGAGCGTAGGTGCGCGTGGGAGAGAGGACGAGGCGGCCGGCATCTACTTTCAGGCCTTCGATGGCGTCCGTGAGGCGGAGCCCACCGGCGTAAACGAGATCGTCCGGAACGGCGGCGTCAAAACTCTCGGGGTATTTCTCGGCCAAGTAGAGGGCGAAGACATCATGGCGCGCGCTGGTGAGTCCGTTGCTGCCCATGCCGCCGTTGTAGGCATGCTCATAGGAGGCTTGACCGAAAGAGGCCAATCCGACGATGACGTCGCCGGGGCGGATGCGCGCATTGTCGATCACATCGGCGCGGCGCATGCGGCAGGTGACGGTGCTATCGACAATGATCGTGCGCACCAAATCGCCCACGTCGGCCGTCTCACCGCCCGTGGCGTAAACGCCGATGCCCATCTCACGCAGCTCGGCCAGCAGCTCGTCTGTACCGTTGATGATGGCAGAGATCACTTCACCGGGGATCAGCAGTTTGTTACGCCCGATGGTGCTTGAGACAAGGATGTTGTCCGTGGCACCGACGCAAAGCAGGTCGTCGATGTTCATGATCAGTGCGTCCTGCGCAATGCCTTTCCAGACGCTGAGGTCGCCCGTTTCGCGCCAGTATAGATAAGCAAGCGCCGACTTGGTGCCGGCGCCATCAGCGTGCATGATGTTGCAGTAAGCAGGATCAGCACCCAGTATGTCAGGGATGATTTTGCAAAAAGCCTTCGGGAAAAGGCCCTTGTCGATGCGTCGAATGGCGTTATGCACGTCTTCTTTCGAGGCGCTGACGCCGCGCCGTGTGTACCGTTGGTCGCTCATTATTGTTTTTGTCTTCTGAGGGTAGACGTTTTTCTGCGGTGTTTTGGGTTCTTTTTTTCTGAGAAGCCTGAGGGGTCGTCCTCTTGACGAGAGCCGTCTTGGCTGCAGGCTTAGCTGTCGGCTTCGCGGCAGTGGCTTTGGCTGCCGGTTTGGCAGCAGACTTTGTGGCCGGTTTAGGGGCGGGCTTAGCGGCAGTCGGTTTGGCGGCCGGTTTAGCAGCGGGAGTCTTCGCCTTATTAACGACAGAAGCCGCAGGCTTCTTTGCCTGCGGCGCGCGCTGATCTTTAGGAGTGACCTTTTTCGTTGGAGTCGCTTTAGACTTCTCCGACGATGCCACCAGTTTACCCGACTGTTTCTTCGGTGTCTGGGCAGGCTTCTTCGCGGCGGGTGGGGAGACGGCTTTCTTCGTCGCCACCGGTTTCTTGGCGCTGGCTATGGCTGACTTCTTGACGGCAGTCGCAGGCTTTTTTACAGCAGCAGCGGCCTTCGGATCGGCTGCGGGTTTCGTGGCAGGCTTAGGAGCATCCGCTTTAGGGAGCAGGAGCCGGTTTCTTAGCGTCAGCCGGAGCTGGCTTTTTCGCAGCAGCAGCCTTCGGATCGGCTGCGGGTTTCGCGGCAGGCTTAGGAGCATCCGCTTTAGGAGCAGGAGCCGGTTTCTTAGCGTCAGCCGGAGCTGGCTTTTTCGCAGCAGCATCTTTCGGATCGGCAGCGGGTTTCGCAGCAGGCTTGGGAGCATCCGCCTTGGGAGCAGGAGCCGGTTTAGCAGCCGGAGCTGGCTTTTTTTCGCAGCAGCATCTTTCGGATCGGCTGCGGGTTTCGCAGCGGGCTTAGGAGCATCTGCTTTGGGAGCAGGGGCTGGTTTAGCAGCCGGAGCAGCTTCCTTTTTTTCGGTGCAGGTTTCGCCGGAGCGGGTTGGGCAGCTGGCTCTTTTTGAGCTTTTGGGTGCGGCCGCTTCCGGTTTCGATTTTTTTGGGAACCTTGATACCGTGGGCTGTGGGTTTCGTTCCCGGCTCAAGTTGCGTGGCGGCAGCGGGTTTGGTTTCGGCAGGTTTCTTGCGCTCCGGCTTTACCTCGGGTGAGGTGGCGGGACGCTTGGCCGGTGCCGATGGTGTGGAGACGCTCCTTGCGGGTCTCGAGGCGATGGGTTCGGAGGACGAGGCACTGGCGGGTCATAGGCGTGCAGCTCGTAACGCTCAATCAGCTCGATCAGCTTACTGGCATACTTGGGATCGGAGGCGTAACCACATCGTTTCAATCCATGCGCCCAACCCACATAGTCTGTTGGCTTGAGCTCAAAGAGCGACTTGTAGTGCGCTCTGTCAGCGATGAAGTGCGAGTGATCTTCGTAGGATTGTTCTACGGAGGTGTACTTACGAAAGCGTTCCAAGCGACCATCATCTTGTTTATAGAGATAGTCACCCGTCCAGTTTCCGCATTTGATACCGAAGTGGTTGTTACCCTGAATCGCCAGGTAACTTTTCCCTGCGCTCGATTCAAGGATACCCTGTGCCAAGGTAATACTGGCAGGTATACGATGTCTGGTCTGCTGATGAATAGCAGCCTGATGATAAGCCTGGATATACTCTTCACAAGCATCCAAATTTCGAACTTCTGTTTTGCCAGCCTCCATGCGTTCGACGAGCACGGGGCCACTGGCAAGCGTAATACAGCCTATAATAACGGCAAGACGATATAGTGATAATGTACGTGGGCGCATCATGTATGAAAGTTCTATTATCTGAGTTTAAGTGTCTCTCCCTCTCGGGGCACATAACTTTGGTTTTTCTCGTTCAGGGCATAGAGCGTACTGACCTGTATGCCGTAGTACTGAGAAATGCTGTGCATAGATTCTCCGATCTGCACCTGATGATAAAGATGAGGCATATCGGCCCGTTTCTTCTTTTTCTCCGGGTAAACGATATCCCCCGTCGCAGGGAGAAGTTCTCGGGGATTCGTTGAATCGCGCCAGTTCGCGTGCCGTGAAGCCGAGATCCTGAGCGATCCGATCGAAGGTGTCGTTGTAGCGTGCGATGGTATAGAGTAGGCCACCCGTCTTGTAGACGTCACGGGGTTTCAGACCCTTGTCGTCTGGTGATGAGGGTTGAGGCTGCTCGGCCTTCTTTTTGCCGAATAGACGTTCGAAGAAGGTGCCTTCTTTCTTCCCCGGCTCGGTAAGGGGTCGGGTAGAGGGCTTCTGACTGGGCGTGGTAGGCGTTGTTCGAGGCTGTTCGTTTCTCGTTTTTCTCCTGTATCTCACGCGCTATCCTTTTTGCCGGTATCAAAGAGATAGAGTTCATAGTCTTCGATCATTTTTGATCAGCTTGTTGGCATAGGCGCGATCGGTGGCGTAGCCGCATTCTTGCAAAGCCTTTGGCCCATCCGCGATAGTCTGTCTTGCGGAGGAAGAAGAGTTTGCTGTAGCGCTTTTTTTGTCGACTAAGAAACGGGAGTGATCTTCATAGGATTCGGCCACGTTGTTGTATTTGCGAAAGCATTCGTCCCTTGAGATCGTCGTCCCAATAGGTACGTGCGCCTTTCCAGTCTTTGTGGCACTTGATTCCGAAATGGTTGTTGGATTCTAAAGAGAGGCGTGATAGGCCTGCGCCAGATTCATGCAGCGCTTGTGCGAGGGTTATGCTGGGGGGGTATGTTGTATCGATCACCCTGTTGTACGGCGATATAGCCGTATTGGGTAATGTATTTCTCATAAGCAGGGTGTCGCTTTCGTTCGGCATGGCCTGCCGCTACGATCGTGAAGCCTGTATAGAAAGTGAGAATAAAGTATCGGATACATCGAGGGATCATCGGGGCCGTCTCTTTTAGGAATCGGGGCAAAGATAGAAAATAACCAGAACGCAATTAACCTGTTAGGAAAATCGGGCTACCTTCGTTGGCCCAACCAAAGACCCTAAAATATGCGAGAAGAAAGGATTGAGATACGCCTCCATAGAGGCCGTATTGAAGAGCTCACGGCGGACGAACGTCGGGGCATGGATGTGGCACTTGCGGCGGCCGAGCGGGCGTACGCTCCGTACTCGGGATTTCACGTTGGGGCGGCTGCAGAACTGGTAGACGGTACCTTGGTGCCGGGCAGTAATCAGGAGAATGCGGCGTATCCGTCGGGGCTGTGTGCGGAACGGACAGCGCTGTTCACGGCCGGGGCACAGCATCCGGACGTGGCGGTGCGGGCGCTGTATGTGGTGGCCATGAAGGATGGCGTGGTGCAGGACAAGATCAGCCCGTGCGGCGGCTGTCGGCAGGTGATCTCGGAGGTGGAGCATCGCTACGGGCAATCCATCCGTATCTACCTCTGCGGACGGACGGAGTATTGCTGCGTGGAGTCGGCTGAGGCGCTGCTTCCGCTGTCGTTCGGAAGTAAGGATCTGTGAGTAGAGGGCGTAGAGGGTAGAGGATAGAGAATAGAGAATAGAGGGTAGAGAGTAGAGAGTAGAGCAGAGGCTTCTTATCGGTCGTGTATAGCTGATGGGGAGCCTTTTTTTCTGTGTCTCTCGCTTGGGAATCTATGCCGCCCGGTGCAAAAAGGGCTTGTCGCCCTAGATGCGATAGGCCTGTAATCTGGAATTCTGCGGTGTTTCTTCTTGAAATAGGCCCGTAATCCTGAATTACGGCGTGTTTCTTCTTAGCAACGCGCCTAAATCCGGAATTTGGGCGTGTTTCTTCTTAGCAACACGCCCTAAATCGGGAATTTGGGCGTGTTTCTTTTTAGCAATGGGCTGTAATCGGGAATTACGGGGCGTTTCTCTACCTGCTTTTCTTCCCTTGATGGAAGAAAAAGCAGCAAAGAAGATCAAGGCCTCACCGAGGCCGAGGGAGTTGGCCGGGTACCGGGCAAACTTCCCTGCCTCGGAAGAGGCCCTCGGTGAGGCCTACTGATCGATGCACCTTTGCGCGCCTAACATGTATCATAACACAGAGAATGAGACTTTGCATTGCGGAGAAGCCGAGCGTGGCTCTGGAGATTGCGCGTGTGCTGGGGGCAAACACGCGGCGAGATGGGTTTTATGAGGGCAACGGCTACGTGGTCTCATGGACCTACGGCCACCTCTGCACGCTCAAGGATCCGGGCGACTACACGCCGGCGTGGAAACGCTGGGATATGCGCTGCCTACCGATGATCCCGCCACGATTCGGTATCAAGCTGATCGAGGAAGAGCATTGCATGCGGCAGTTTCGCGTGCTGGAGGCACTGATTGCGAAGGCAGACGAGGTGATCAACTGCGGCGACGCGGGTCAGGAGGGGAACTGATTCAGCGTTGGGTGATGCAGAAGGCGCGTTGCCAGTGTCCCGTGAAACGGCTCTGGATCTCGTCGCTCACGGAGGAGGCCATCCGCGAGGGCTTCCACCGACTCAAGGACGCCTCGGCCTACCAACGACTCTACGAGGCGGGTCTGGCGCGCGCCATCGGCGATTGGCTCTCGGGCATGAATGCCACACGACTCTACAGCCTGCGCTTCGGTGGCCCCGGACGCGTGCTCTCCATCGGACGCGTGCAGACGCCCACGCTGGCACTGATCGTCCGTCGGCAGCGCGAGATCGAGGCATTCCGGCCGGAGCCGTATTGGGAGCTAAAGACGGTCTATCGAGACGTCACCTTAACGGCCTCACACGGGCGATTCGCGAAGAAGGAGGAGGGCGAGGCGCTACTGCGTGCCATCGAGGGGCAGCCCTTCACCGTAACCGACATCGCCAAAAAGAAGGGGCGTGAGGCACCCCCGAAGCTCTTCGACCTGACCTCGCTGCAGGTGGAGTGCAATCGCCGCTTCTCGCTCTCGGCCGAGGAGACACTGCGCCTGATCCAGTCCCTCTATGAGAAGAAGGTGACCACCTACCCGCGCGTAGACACGACGTACCTCAGCGAAGACCTTCACCCGAAGGTGTCCGGAATATTGAAAGGGATGACCGATTACGCCGCCCTGACCGCACCACTCACAGCCGCACCGATCGCGAAGAACAAGCGGGTGTTTGACAACAAGAAGGTGACAGATCACCACGCCATCATCCCCACCGGTACGGCCGCACCAGCAGGGCTTTCGGCCGATGAGCGACGGGTGTACGACCTTGTGGCACGACGTTTCATTGCCGCTTTTTATCCCGACTGTGAGGTCGCAACAACGACCGTCACGGGCGCCTCTGCCGAGGTCGATTTCCGGGCCACCGGTCGGCAGATCTTGAAGCCCGGATGGCGCACCGTCTTCGAGCGGGAGGGCAGCAAGAAGGAGGATGAGAAGCCCACGGAGGAGGAAGCGGCGGAAGAGTCCGTGCTGCCAGCCTTCCGAAAGGGCGAGGCGGGCCACATCGGCCATCGCTCGTAGAGAAACAGACCACCCCGCCAAAGCCCTACACCGAAGCCACGCTGCTCCGGGCCATGGAGACGGCTGGCCGTTTCGTGGACGACGAGGCACTGCGCGAGCTGATGAAGGAGAATGGCATCGGCCGACCCTCCACGCGTACGAACATCATCAAGACGCTGCTTAAGCGCGATTATATCCGCCGTGAGCGGAAGCATTTGGTGGCCACCCCGACGGGTGTCAGCCTGATCGACACGATCCACGAGGAACTGCTGAAGAGCCCCGAGCTGACGGGCCAATGGGAGCGTAAGCTCCGCGGCATCGAGCAAGGCAGCTACGAAGCCTCGGCCTTCCTCACGGAGCTCAAGGAGATGGTCGCAAGGATCGTGCGGTAGTCAACTGGCTGGCGTCCCTGACGCCTTGATCTTCTTTTGCTTCTTTTTCTTCCATCAAGGGAAGAAAAGAAGGTAATGAGACAGTGAGACAATGAGACACCACAAAAAAAGTCCCTGCCGGACGCGAGAAAAAAAGGATCTGATTCCCCTCTCCCACTGTCCGGCAGGACTGTTCTCACTTTTCGTTATTACAAGGTTCAGTTCTCTTCGATCTTCGTCTTGAGCGCCTGACGGGCAAAGAAGATGCGACTCTTGACCGTCCCCAAGGGGATGCCCAGCGCATCGGCAATCTCGTTGTAGCGATAGCCACTGACATACATAGTGAAGGGCACACGCAGCTCATCGTTCAGCTCGCCGATAGCCTTCGTGATCTCCTGCAGTCGACAGGCACTCTCGGGCGTCTCGATGCTCGATTCGGTAGTGGCCTCGAGGTGGTAGAGGTCGATGTCCTGCTCCACAACCGTCTGCGAGCGCAGCACACGGCGGTAGTTATTGATGAAGATGTTCCGCATCACGGTCAGCACCCAACCCTTGAAGTTGCGGTTGTCCGTGTACTTCTCCAGGTTGTCCAAGACACGGAGCGACGTCTCCTGCGTCAGATCCATCGCATCTTCGCGATCGGCCGTGAGGGTGAGCGCAAAGTTCATCATGTAGTCCTGCAGACCCAATAACTTATTCCGGAAATAAGAGGTATCCATCTTGAAATCGTTGTATTACTCGTTGCGGGCGCAAACATAGAAAATCGGAGATCAAAGCAGCATCCTAGGGGGCCAGATCTTTTGACGCATGGAGCCTGTCTGGGACTCCAAAGACCGTTTAGAGGCCAAACTCATCGAAGATTCCGACCAAACGAAAAGCCGGGTTACCGGACGGAGCGCTCCGAACCAGTACCCGGCTTCATTCTTTGCTTTTTGGTTTCTTAGTCCGCGTACACTTTCTCGGCCGTATCGCCTACTTGGACGATGTGGTAGCCAGCTTTCAGGCGAAGGGTGGAGGAGCCAGCGGGAGCGCTGAACGTCTGCAACAGGCGACCGCTAACGTCGAAGATGCGGACAAGCTCCGGCTGCGGAAGCGTGAGGTAAAGCACGCCCTCGGTAGCGTAGATGCGGCGACCGTCCACCTCGGCGTTGGCCACGGTGCCGATCTTCAGGAACTCGTTCCAAACGGGCATCGAGCGATACGTCGACTCTGTTCCCCGAGGAACATTCAGCTGCACGTTAGCTACGGGTACGGACGGGAAGATCGGATGACGCGGCATAGGCGGAACGGTCCACCCTACGGTCACGCTGCGCAGGCCTGTACACCCACCGAAGGCACCACTCTTAATCTCCTTCACACTGGCGGGGATAGAGACATTCGTCAGGGAAGTGCAACCCCAGAACGCGTTCTTATCGATCTCACGCAGGCCAAGCGGGAGCGTGGCGGCCTTCAGGGCCGTACAGCCGTAGAAGGCGCCCTCGTCGATGTCCGTCAGGCCAGCCACGGGGAAAGAGACGGAGGCCAAGGAGGTACAGCCGGAGAAGGCTCCCTTTTCGATCTCACGCAGGCCGAGGGGCAGCGTAATGGAGGGCAGGGAGGTACAGTTCGCAAAGGAGCCGTCGCCCACCTTCTGCATACCCTGCGGCAGCGTAACGGAGCGCAGCGAGGAGCAATTGAGGAAGACTCCTTCTTCGATTTCGGTCACGCCAATAGGGAGCGTAATGGCAGGCAGGGCGGAGCAATTCGCAAAGGCGTAATCCTCGATCTGAGTCACGCCAGCGGGGATCTGCACCGAGGTCAGGGCGCTACTCCCTGCAAAAGCATACTCGCCGATGCTTGTGATGCCGCTCCCGATAACGATCGATTTGATCTCCGCCCGGTGTTTGGCCCACGGTGCGGGCTGAAGGTTGGAATAGTCCGGGATGCGGCCGTAACCCGTGAGGGTCAAGGTGCGCGTGGCGGTCTCGTACTTCCAATTTATCGAGCTACTCCCATAACCACCGCCGGGTAGGGGGCCATATTGTGCCTTCAGGGTGGCACTTCCCAGTGTCGCCGCAAGGGCCATGCATAAGCATGTAATCAACTTTTTCATCTTCTTTTCTCTTGTCTAATGGTTATATATCTATTGTGATCTATAATCTCTTGCGAATGTCTTGTACGAGGCTGCTGGCGCCGATGCGGAAGGTGTCTTTATGCAGCCATTCGGCTCCGAGCAACTCCCGGACAAGGGTGTAATACTTCACCGCGTCCTCGGCCGTCCGTACGCCTCCGGAGACCTTCAGGCCAGCCCGTCGCCCACTGATCTTTTGGTATTGCTTCAGCACACGGCAGATGGTGTAGACGGCTTCAGGCGTGGCGCCGGGATAGCCCTTGCCCGTAGACGTCTTGACGAAGTCAGCGCCCGAATAGAGGGCCAGGATAGTAGCTCGGTGGATCTCCTCGGCCGAGGCTAAAGCGCCCGTCTCAAGGATCACCTTCAGCCGTGCACCGCGACAGCTCTCTTTGATCTCCTGCAATTCGTCGGTCAGCTCCTCGTAGGCTTCTTCTTTGAAAAGCCCCAGATTCATCACCACATCAATCTCGTCTGCACCGGCTAGGGACGGCCATACCGACCTCCGCGATCTTGACCTCCGGGAAGGTCTGTGAGGCGGGGAATCCGGCCGCTACGGCCGCTATCGAAACGTCCTTGACTTGTAAGGCCCTGCCGAACGGTCTCGGTGAAGTTGGGGTACGTACACACGGCCGCCACATGGGGTACATCCGGGCGGGTTCCCTCCCACTGATTGACCTCCGTATCGACCATCTGCCAGACGGAATCCTTCGTGTCCAAGGTGGTCAGTGTGGTGAGGTCGATCAGACCGTGGAGCTGCTTCAGCGTGTCTTCCGTGAAGTGCTTAGGCGCCTTTTTCAGCCAGCAATTGGGCTGTCTTTTTCGGCTACCTCCGCGTCCGTCAGAGCGGGCTGAAAGCGGTTGAAGCATTCGTGATACTTATCCGCCATCTCATCCTCATCATGGTGATGATGGCAGTCGCAGTCGTGGTGATGTTCGTGTTCGTTTCTGTTCATCCTATTGTAGTTTTTTTGATTGTGTAAATGCCTCTCGTTGTCACGTTCGGTTTTTCTTCTTCAGGTTCCTCTCGAAAGCCTCGGTCAGGTCGACGCCCGTCTGGTTAGCCAAACAGACCAAAACCCACAGCACATCGGCCATCTCGTCGGCCAAATCATGCTTCGCATCGCTGGCCTTAAACGATTGTTCGCCATATCGACGAGCCATGATACGCGCCACCTCTCCCACTTCTTCGGTAAGGATAGCCATGTTCGTCAGCTCACTGAAGTAGCGTACGCCGTAGGTCTTGATCCAGTCGTCGACGCGGCGTTGCACGTCTCTTATCGTCAGGTTTTCCATCTCGTTCATTCCTTATGCTTCGTGTCTATAACAATCGTCACGGGGCCATCGTTCACCAGCGACACCTTCATATCGGCGCCGAAGATGCCCGTCTTTACCCGTTTTCCCAAGTATTGGCTCATCGTTTCGCAAAACGATTCATAGAGCGGAATGGCAATATCCGGCTTCGAGGCGCGGATATACGAGGGCCGATTGCCCTTCTTTACAGAGGCATAGAGCGTGAACTGACTAACGACGAGCAGCTCGCCCTCCACATCCTTCACGGAGCGATTCATCACGCCCTCTGCATCGTCGAAAATGCGCAGGTTGGCCACCTTTTGCGCCGTCCACTGCAAGTCGTCCAGCGTATCTGCGTCCTCGAAACCGACCAAAAGCAGCATCCCCTGCCCTATCTCCGCCACACACTTTGCGTCTATGGCCACGGAGGCCTCTCGTACGCGTTGCACTATGGTTCTCATCTTCTCTCTTCTACTATTATGATCGTCTAATACATTCTTCCCGTTAAAATCCTTAACAGATCACTCATTGACTGTTGTCAATGGCATGCAAACTCGGTTTTCTGCCCATTGACAGCTGTCAATCGGGATAAAAACGCGTTTTAGATGCCTCTGACTATTGTCAATGGGGTAAAAAAATGCGTTTTAGGTGCCTCTGACTGCTGTCAATGGGATAAAAAAACGCATTTTTAGATGCCTCTGACAGCTGTCAATGGGCAGAAAACTCGGCGGAGCAACCCATTGACAACCGTCAACGCACTTCCATACCTAATCCCTCGGCCACCAACGCGGCCTTTTTCTTTCCGATCAGCTCTTCGAGCTCCGCGGACGGTGCCTCTCGAATACGCTTCACGCTTTTGTATTTCTTCAGCAGCGCCTCTTTCGTCTTCTCCCCGATGCCTTTTATCGCATCCAGCTCGGAGACGATCTGCCCCTTGCTGCGCATATGCCGGTGAAAAAGTGATGCCAAAGCGGTGCGCCTCGTCGCGCAAATGCTGGATCACTTTTAGCGTTTCAGACGTCTTGTCGAGCACGAGCGGAAACGGATCGCCGGGGTAAAAGATCTCCTCAAGCCGCTTAGCCAACCCAACAATGGTGATTTTACCTAACAGATTCAGCTCACGAAGCACCTCCGTAGCCGCATTCAACTGCCCCTTGCCCCCGTCGATAATGATCAACTGCGGTAGCGGTGCCTTCTCCTCCAAAAAGTCGTGTATAGCGCCGTGTGACGATCTCTCGCATCGAAGCAAAGTCGTCAGGCCCCACGACGGTTTTTGATATGGAAATGGCGGTAATCCTTCTTCGACGGCTTCGCCTTCTTGAACACTACGCAAGCGGCCACGGGGTTCGTTCCCTGGATATTCGAGTTGTCGAAACACTCTATTTGCATCGGTAAAACGGGTAAATGCAAATCCTTTTGGATCGTAGTCAACAGACGTGTCGCACGTTGCTCCGGGTTGAATTTCTCCGATCGCTTCAGTTTATCCACCTTGTATTGCTTCGCATTTTGAAGTGAAAGCTCGAGCAACTTCCGCTTATCCCCCCTTTGCGGAACAGTAAAGCTGATCCCTTCCGGGAAGACGCCTTCGGGAATAAACGGCACAATAATCTCGTTTGCATGGCTCCGAAAGCGCTCACGCATCTCCACAATACCCAGCCCCAGGACGTATTCTTTCTGTTCATCGTCGAGTTTCTTCTGATACTCGATCGTGTGAGACCTGAACGATTGCACCGCTCCCAACATGCATGTAATTGATGAAAAAGGAGGTCTCGTTTTCGTCCAACGAAAACACGTCCACGTTAGTGAAGCATCGGCACAACAGTAGATTTCAGCCTGAAACTTTCCACCAAATCATACTGTCGCTTTACCTCTTGCGCCTCTTCAAAACGCATCTCTTCAGCAAGCGCCTTCATTCGTTCGAGCAACAGTTCGCTCACCTTGGAGCTGTTTCCCTTCAGAATCTCCTTGATGTCGGCGATGTTCCTGTTGTATTCCTCCGCCAACTGCATCCCCACACATGGTGCCTTACAACGCTTGATATGGTACTGCAAGCAGACTTTGTATTTGCCCGATCCGATAGCCTCGGGTGTCAGTGCATGTTTACAATTACGAATCGGATAAAGCTCTTTGATCAGGTGTAATAGCGTGCGGATAAAATGCACAGATGAATAGGGACCGTAATACAGCGAGCCATCGCGGATAATGTTGCGCGTTTGGAAGATGCGCGGGAAGGGCTCGTTCTTGATGACGATCGAAGGATACGTCTTATCGTCCTTCAATAATACATTGTATCGCGGGCGATACTGCTTGATCAGATTATTCTCCAACAGTAATGCATCCGCCTCCGAATCGACAACGATGTATCGAAGGTCGTAGATCTGCTTTACCAACACGCGCGTCTTCCTGTTCTCATGCTCCTTTTGGAAGTACGAGGAGATACGCTTGCGTAGATTCTTAGCCTTACCCACATAGATCACCGTCCCCTTCGCGTCGTAATACTGATAGCATCCGGGCTTCTCGGGTATAGTGGAGAGCAGGGGAGATGATGTAATTCAATCGATCGTTCATAGTCCATGCTTCCTGTTTCACGTGAAACAAATCAAGGTTTCACCGACCGAGTAATACAAGCAACACATTGATATCATTCGGTGAAACACCGGAATTCGCCCCGCCTGAGCGAGTGTTTCTGGATTGATGCGGGCGAGCTTCTGTCGTGCCTCAATGGTGAGCGATTGTATGGACGCATAATCGAAGCGCCCCTTGATCCGTATATTTTTCAAGTCGAGAAATTTTATCGGCCACTAATCGCTCGCGTTTGATGTAGCCCCCATACTTCATATCGATCTCCACAGCCTCCAAAACTTCATTTCTATAATTCGCGGAAATGGCGTCAATAATTTCTCTGAACTCAAATATGCCATTTATGGCGTCTGTGAATTTGACCTGTGGGCGAGATAATATATCGACCAACTTGCATGCATGCTCCAGCGGCGATGTGCCCAAACGCAGCAGTAAATCATTCACCCGTTCGGGCGTGACAGAAAAAAAGATCGAATGAAGTTTGTCACTTCCTCGCAAGCTTGCTTCTTACTCAAGAATAATCGGTAGCGGTAGTCGTCTGCCAAACCCTAAACGATAGGCACGCTCGGTCAGACGCATATCTGCGTTATCCTGACGCAATAGGATGCGATACTCCGCGCGGGAGGTGAACATGCGATACGGCTCATCGACACCCTTCGTCACTAAGTCGTCGATCAGTACACCGATATAAGCCTCGTCACGCCGCAAGACAAACGTCTCATCCTCCGAATGGCAACGTAGGTGTGCATTGATACCTGCTACTAACCCTTGTCCTGCTGCCTCCTCATAGCCGGTTGTTCCGTTGATCTGTCCGGCAAAGAATAGACGCGAGATACGTTTCGTCTCAAGCGTGTGGAGCAATTCTGTCGGGTCGAAGAAGTCGTATTCAATGGCGTAACCGGGGCGATAGAGATGAATATCGCGGAAGGCGGGGAGCTGTTGTAGCGCCCGAAGCTGCACATCGAACGGAAGCGACGAGGAGAAACCATTCAGGTAGTATTCGTTCGTCCGCTCACCCTCGGGCTCGAGAAAGAGCTGGTGTTGCGTTTTATCGGCAAAGAGCATGATTTTTCGTTTCGACACTCGGACAGTAACGCGGACCGATGCTCTTGATACTTCCGTTGTAAAGTGGCGACTCGGAAAGCCCACTGCGCAACACTTCGTGACAGGCTGGACTCGTGTAAAGCGTCCAGCAACTTAGCTGTTTCAACTCGCTACGGACATTGTCTAAATAGGAGAATCGATGTGGATCGACGTCTCCTGCTTGCTCCGTAAGTTCTTCGAAATGAACGCTTCGACCGTCAATTCGGACCGGTGTACCCGTCTTCATACGGTCGGCAGTGAAGCCGAGCGAGACAAGCTGCTCCGTGAGACCTGTAACGGCTGGCTCAGCCATGCGACCACCCGAAAAACGAACACTTCCCACGTGCATCAGACCATTCAAGAACGTACCGTTAGTCAGCACGACACAACGAGCGTGAAACTCGATGCCCAATTGTGTCCGAACGCCGCGCACCTCCTGCCCATCGAGCAGAAGCTGGTTCACGGTGTCTTGCCAGAGATAGAGGTTCGGGATTCCCTCGATTGTTTCACGCCAAACACGCACGAACTGAGCGCGATCGCACTGTGCACGCGGACTCCACATGGCTGGCCCCTTGCTCCGATTAAGCATACGGAACTGGATCGTCGTGCGATCTGTCACACGGCCCATCCATCCACCCAAGGCGTCGATCTCACGAACGATCTGCCCCTTGGCAATGCCCCCCACAGCGGGGTTGCAACTCATCTGAGCCATGTTATTCATGTCGCGGGTGATAAGCAGCGTCCCGGAACCCAGTCCAGCCGCCGCAGCTGCCGCTTCGCAGCCAGCATGACCCGCACCCACCACGATCACGTCGTAATCAAACTTCATCTTACTTGTAACTCCTACTTATAACGATTACAAAGGTACGCCCGCAGCCAGATCCCTGCAAAATAGCGCCTCAACGACCTCTCCAGCTGGTTGAAAACCCACTCATAACTCCGTTTACAACTACTGAAAAGGAGATTTGGAGAAATCAAGATGCGCTATAAGAGGAACTGTTTCCCGTTTTGCCAAAGAAATTTCCAATAAATCGTACCCATACTCTCCACGTGAAAATCCACCGAGAAAGAGGTTTTTCCACAGTCCGATTTAATCCCCTCAAAAAGTTATTCGCAGGGTGTTTATAACTTAGATGAAGTCGCTTCTGGAGCACATTTAGGCCGTTCATATCTGTTTGAAAATGTACGCTCAAGCGCTCATAACCCGGATACCCAAATAATCGATGAAAAAAGAATCAACGCTTTCCACTGGTTATCATCCCCACTATAGTAAATCAAAAGAGCAGAGATGATAAAATGAGGTTGTGGATGATGATCGCCGGTGGAAAAAAAGTCTTTGCCAAGGGAGCGGAGGAGTGCTCACCAAAGACATCGAGTTGAGCTCCGCTTTCGTAGATGAACCGCCTCGGTTGAAGTGAAACATCTTTGCTCCTAACCGAACTCCTTCCGCAGGTGTGTATAACCCCGTGGATTCTCTTGGGATAGCCTCGTTAAGAATTGCTCATAAATAGATTTGGAAGATTCAGTGCCTTGCATAAGCCCACAGACTTCTCATAACGCCAAACAAACTTTGGAGGAATCTTCCGCACATTCTCCACCTGTCGTTCCACCGCTCTCTCCCCTCTCCCACCCCCATTTTTTTAATCCCCTAAAAGCGTTTTTCCGCCGCTTGTTCATAACCCCGATAAGCCCGCTTGCAATCGCATTTCTATGGCGTTTATATCCATTTGAAAAAGCTCTCAGCCGACGCTCATAAGCCATACCGCCAAACAAAAAGCACCCAAAAACAATCAACGATTTCCACCGCCTATATTCCCCTTCATAGGAGATTTCAAAAGAGAAGAGATGAATAAGATGGAGTGAGGTTCGATGGGTGATGATCGTCGGTGGAAAAAAAGGTGTCGGCCGGAGAATTGGACTCTTATTCTGCGATGGGCTGGGTATAAAAGCAACGGCGGCGACAGGGAACTGCTCCCCATCGTCGCCGTGACTGTATATATAAAGGTATGTGCCCCCTGTGCCTATTCCTTGGATTTCTCTCGGTCGTAGTCTTCGCCTTGTACGCCTAACTCTCCTAAGCTCGTCGCACGGGCTATATCCAGCTTCAGCGCCTCGTCATAGTCTTCGCCGGCCATGAAAGCATACATCATGCGAAGCAACAAGTCAGAACTGATATGCGAGGCCGCGATGTGATAAATGATCGATTCAAACTGCTTCATGAAGACACATGCGTTCCAATAACGTTCGTTCTTATGCAGGAAGTAGGCCCCCAAGGTCAGTGCGATACGCTTGTTGCCATCCGTGAGTAATGCCTTGAACAGAAGGTGAAGACAAGGTAGGACAGCTTATCCGTGAACGTGGGGTAATAGTCATCATTCCGTACGAACTCCAACGTGGCTCGAATTCCACCCTCGTCGCGCACACCGGAGAATCCGCCGTCGCTGGCTGAGATCATCTTACGATAGACTACCAACGTCTCGTCATAATCGATATACAGGATCTCCTTATTCATTCCTCGGCCTGTTTTAAGCGCTTGAGTACATCTTTATTGTCAGCCAATATCTGATCGAAATCAACGGACTGATCGCCGATGAATCGCTCGAACTCCTCCGGCGTGACGGCCCGCAGATAGTCTGCTATATTCCCGTGATAGGCATCGCGGAAACTGTAATCGCGAGAGGCCATCTTCGTTCTGGCGTCATGGATATAGGGCTTTTGCATGGGGTGTTCGGACATTTTGTCAATAAGCTCCGCCACGTCTTCGATGGTAAGTGGGATGCCCTCATTCTCCTCGAAGTATACTTCTATGTATGCGGCCAATCCGTTTTCAAACGATGAAATGACGAGCAGCACCTCTGCATACAACGTCTGCCGGACATTGTCTTTCGGTGCTAAGCGAAGAATCTTACGATACTCCTTGGCCTTCTCTCCAAATACGGTTTCATAGATGAGATCCGTCACCTGAGCATACTTGTAGGTCGGATGCCCGAACACATATTGGTTGATGGCCGAGGTCAGGTTCTTGCGATAATTCTCTTCCGTAATGGCCGCGGTCAGGTAATTCACATCCCTTCGGTTGATGTATTTCGTCCCGCCTCCCGTCCTTTCGTTGATGGTGGCGATGACCACATCCAAGATCAGACTCCGCACTGCTTTGGCCTTCTCACTCTCGGCCAGCAGCATGCCCATGTTCAGGAAGGCACGGAAATTAAAGAGTCCGAGCTGTGTTATTTTGCTCGTCTCATTTATGAGATGATCAAATTGTAACTTGAACTCTCTAAGTGTTTTACCCTTACATAAAACGTATCCGTTATGCTTTAGCTCCTCGCCGTTTGAGTCCAAGTATCTGTTGATTGTCGAGATGTCCACGCCGTAGAAATCCGCAACCATCTTTTTTTCGTGAATCGGTATTCTCCTTCAAAGAGCATACCCTCTATCCCCAGCTGTCGTTGCATTTCATCGACAGCGAAACGGTTGTTGAGCACGTTTTGGCGCTCAATGTCTGATGTAGTCAGATCTTTCATATTTCACTTTCTTATTTGAGTTACTTCTCTTCATCCAAGTACTCTTCCTTGAAGATATTCACCAGCAAGAGGAACATGGAGATCAGCAGCGGGCCGAAGATGATGCCCCAGAAACCGAACAGGGACAGGCCGAGGATGACACCGAAGACGGTGATCAGTGGGTGGGTGTCGGCCAAGCGTTTCTGGAGGATGAAGCGCACCACGTTGTCGATGTTGATCAGTATGATGGAGCAGTAGGCCGCCAGACCCGCCGCGTCGACCCATCGGCCAAGGATCAGCAGGTAGACGACGAGCGGTACCCACACGATGCTCGTCCCGATGATCGGAATGATCGTCGCAAAGCACGTCAGGACGGCAAAGAGCAGTGCACTCGGCAGGTCGAAGAAAAAGTATGCCGCGTAGGCCACCAGTCCCTGCACGATGGCCAGCAATGGGATTCCCACGGCATTCGACCGCACCATCCGGTAGATCTCGTTAACCACCCGCAGCCGGTGCTCCTCCTTGAACGGCAACAGCTCGTAGACATAGCGCTCGATGCGACGGAAGTCGACCAGAATGAAATAGAGGAAGAAGACGAGCACGACGAGTGTCACCGCCATGCTGCTCACCTGCCCGATCACGTACTGCACGCCGCGACTCATGTATCCCGTGGCCATCGTCAGATTGTCGAACGTGAAGAGGTCGTAGCCGAAGCGCCGCTTGATCTGCCGGTCAATGTCGTCCACCATCTGCTGCAGACCCGAAATGTCCATGTTGATATGCTGCACCCGTTCGACCGTCATCCAGCCAATCAGCGTCAGCGGCCCCAGAATCATCACGGCCACCTCAATAAGCACCACCACCGTGGCCCAAGACCCGCGGCCAGTGCCACCGCTCTGTCAGCGTGATCATCTGCCCACGTACGAGTACAAAAATCGTGAACGCTCCCAGCAGTCCGCTGACAAACGCCCACAGTTCACCCACAATCAGTGCCCCCAGCCCCAAAATGAGCGTGACGAGCGAATACTTCCAATACTTCTCTTTCGTTGACATTGATTCTTCCTTTTGATAGGCCCATTCTATATGGCCCGCACATTATATAATGTATAAAAATCGCCTGTTTGCAGCCCAAAAGTAGCCCAAACCGAGGCTCCGCTGCATTCCTTTTTGTCCAAAAGCCCCATCTGTGCCTCACGACAGGACTTTTGGACGAAAAGGACGCCTGCCCGTGCCTCGTGGCAGTACCTCTGGAAAAAAAGGAGGCCTGTCGATGCCTTGAGACAAGAGTTCTTGGAAAAAAAGAAGCCGATCTTCTGGTTCTGATCCTATCATATTTCGAGATATGGTGGAGATTGAGTCCTTGTTTTGTACTTCATCTTAGGATATATAGGTATATGAAATCCGGTTTGCTATGTATCTCAAAATACATAGCTGTATGAGGGTATGTAGATACTTCATTTTGAAATACGCTATAAGATGGGTGTTCGAATTAGACTGCATTTTTCTATGAGATAGAATATGAATCACCTATTTGATACGTATTTTTGGAATGATATAGTGGCGTATGATCGGATCAGATCTTATTTTTGAGATGAGCTATTGGCGGAATATAGGATAGATACGTATCTCAAAAATGACTAATCAATCTATGCTTTATTTTTGCGCCATATTTCCAGATATAGAACAATATGAATGGGGTTTCGAGGTTCCTTTTTTTATAGACCTATTGTCACGAGGCGTTGACGGATCTCCTTTTTTCCCAGAGGTGCTGCCACGAGGCGTTGGCGGATTTCCTTTTTTCCCAGAGGTGCTGCCACGAGGTGCTGGCGGGTCTCCTTTTTTCTCAGAGGTACTGTCACGAGGCGGTTTCAGAGCTTTGGTGCTACAAAAGTTAGGATAAGCATGCCGCTTCGATAAGATTTTGCCGGATAGAAGCAGGATAAAAGGACGGAATTACCTCGCTGGTCTTTGTTCTTGAGATAAACCGGATAGGAAATTGAATCCGCCGCTTACCTTTGCCCGCACATTAACATTATTCACTAATAAAGCAAAGTCACAATGGAAATTACCCACATCGAACATCTCGGCATCGCCGTGAAGAGCATCGAGGAACAGCTGCCTTACTACGAAGAAGTATTGGGCGCTAAGTGTTACAACATCGAGGTTGTGGAAGACCAGAAGGTTAAGACCGCCTTCTTCAAGTTTGGCCAGACGAAGATCGAGCTTCTGGAGCCTACCAGCCCTGAGAGCACCATCGCCAAGTTCATCGAGAAGCGCGGCGAAGGCATCCATCACATCGCCTTTGCTACGCCCGACGTACAGGCCGCCCTTGACGAAGCCGCATCGAAAGGTGTGCAGTTGATCGACAAGAAGCCGCGCCCAGGCGCTGAAGGCCTCCACATTGCCTTCCTGCATCCCAAATCCACACACGGAGTCCTCACCGAACTCTGTATGAAATGAGAACCCTTTAAATAGATAAGAAGGAAATGAGCAATCAACTTGAAAAAGGTAAAAGAACTCATCGCCCAGCGTGAGAAAGCCCGCCTGGGTGGCGGCGAAAAGGCCATCGCTAAGCAGCACGAGCGCGGTAAATACACCGCCCGTGAGCGCATCAATATGTTGCTCGACGAAGGCAGCTTCGAAGAGATGGACATGTTCGTAGAGCACCGCTGCACGAACTTCGGACAGGACAAGAAGAAGATCCTTGGCGACGGCGTAGTGACCGGTAGCGGTACGATCGACGGACGCCCGGTGTACGTCTTTGCGCAAGACTTCACCGTCTTCGGCGGCTCGCTCTCCGAGACCATGGCGCAGAAGATCTGCAAGGTCATGGACAAGGCCATGATGATGGGTGCACCCTGCATCGGCATCAACGACTCGGGTGGCGCACGTATTCAGGAAGGCGTCAACGCCCTGGCTGGATACTCGGAAATCTTCCAGCGTAACATCCTGGCGTCGGGTGTCATCCCGCAGATCTCGGGCATCTTCGGCCCCTGCGCAGGTGGCGCTGTGTACTCTCCGGCCCTGACCGACTTCACGCTTATGACCGAGGGCACATCCTACATGTTCCTCACCGGCCCCAAGGTGGTTAAGACCGTGACGGGCGAAGACGTGACGCAGGAAGACCTCGGTGGCGCCAGCGTGCACTCCACCAAGTCTGGCGTGACCCACTTCACGGCTAAGACCGAAGAAGAAGGTCTGGCCACCATCCGCCAGCTGCTCAGCTACATTCCGCAGAACAACCTCGAGGAGGCTCCGCTGAAGGAATGCAACGACCCGATCGACCGTCTGGACGACAACCTGAACGAGATTGTTCCCGACAACCCCAACCGGGCCTACAACATGTACGAGGTGATCAACACCATCGTCGACAATCACGAGTTCTTCGAGATCCAGCCCAACTACGCCAAGAACATCATCATCGGTTTCGCCCGCTTCAACGGCCAGTCTGTCGGTGTAGTGGCCAACCAGCCGAAGTTCATGGCCGGAGTGCTCGATTGCAATGCTTCGCGTAAGGGTGCCCGCTTCGTTCGCTTCTGCGACGCCTTCAACATCCCCATCATCACGCTCGTTGACGTGCCGGGCTTCCTCCCCGGAACGGGTCAGGAGTACAACGCCGTCATCCTGCACGGAGCCAAGCTGCTCTACGCTTACGGCGAGGCTACAGTGCCCAAGATCACTGTTACGCTGCGTAAGTCGTACGGTGGATCGCACATCGTCATGAGCTGTAAGCAGCTCCGTGGCGACTTGAACTACGCTTGGCCGACGGCCGAGATCGCCGTAATGGGCGGATCGGGTGCAGCCGAGGTGCTCTACGCCAAGGAACTGAAGGAGGCTGCCGATCCTGCTGCGCTGATGGCTGAGAAGGTGAACGAGTACAACAAGCTCTTCGCTAACCCCTACAACGCCGCACGTTATGGCTACATCGACGATGTGATCGAGCCGCGTAACACGCGCTTCCGCATCATCCGCGCCCTGCAACAGCTTCAGACCAAGAAGCTGACTAACCCGGCTAAGAAGCACGGAAATATCCCCTTGTAACCTCTTGTAGAACCAAAGCAACCATTTGGTCTTATGAAAACAAAGGGAATGTTTTTGGCCATGGTACTGCTCGTTTGCAGCCTCGCTGCAAGCGGGCAGTCCGCTTCTTCTATCCGCCTGAACGAGGTGCTGGTCATCAACGTCGACAACTTCGTCGATGATTATGGATCAAGAAGCGGATGGATCGAACTCTTCAACAACTCGCCCGGAACGATTGATCTGAAGGGGTGTTACCTGACAAACGACGTCAACAACCCCCGTAAATACATGATCCCCAAAGGCGACGTCAAGACCAAGATCCCACCTCGCCAGCACGCACTATTCTGGGCCGATAACAAGGCTTCACGCGGAACATTTCATTTGAACTTTACGTTGGATCCCGAGCGTGAAAACACGATTTTCATCTTCGATTCTGACGGGAAAACGTTGATCGATAAAGTCACCGTCCCCGCTGGACAAAAAGCCCGACGTGAGTTATGGCCTGACACTCGACGGGGGTGACACCGGGCAACACTCGAAAAAGTAACCCCCGACACGAACAACAAGGTGTTGGACTCAAATGAAAAGATCGAGAACTTTCAGACGAACGACCCACGGGGCATAGGCATGACCTTAACGGCAATGGCCGTCGTCTTTGCGGGGCTGATCGTACTCTACTTCCTCTTCAAACAAGTCGGACGCATCGCTATCCATGCCAGTCGTCGACGCTCCGAAAAGGCCGGTCTGTCCGGTGCCGCCGTTAAGAGCAGCGGACAGGAGTCTGGCGAAATCTTTGCCGCTATTGCATTGGCACTCTACGAAGTGTCTGAGGATACCCACGATATTGAGAGCACGGTGCTTACCATGAGTAAGGTGGCGCGTCGATACTCTCCGTGGAACTCTAAAAATCTATGGATTAAGGAACATCCCCGCGAAGCGATAACTCACAGGTTAGTCATCACATCCGCGGTACACATACACCACTTTTATCATCCTCTCAAATGAAACAATTCAAGTATATCATCAATGGCAACGTCTACAACGTCTCCGTCAACCAAGTGGAGGACACCACGGCCGAGGTGGAAGTGAATGGCACTCCCTATAAGGTGAAGATGGATAAGCCAGCCAAGAAAGAATTTGTCACCATCAAGCGTCCTGCACAAGCACCCACCACGTCAACAGGCGCACCCGTAGTCAACCGACACGCTGCCGAAACCTCGGCCGCCGCCCTCAAGTCGCCACTACCGGGCGTTATCCTGACCGTCGACTGTAAGGTGGGCGACACCGTCAAGCGGGGGCAAAAAGCTCTTCGTGCTCGAAGCCATGAAGATGGAAAACATCATCCCCTCCGATCGTGACGGCCAAATCGTAGAGATCAAGGTCGGCAAGGGCGACTCCGTCCTGGAGGGCGCCGATCTGGTAATCATCAAATAATACAGCGGCACAATGCATGAGAATTTCTTGACATTCTTGGGAGAGAACATGCAGACGTTCCTCTCCTTCACCGGATTCGCCAACGCCACCTGGGGCCATATCATTATGCTCCTCGTTGGCTTGGTCTTCATCTTCCCGGCCATCAAGTACGAGTTCGAGCCGATGCTACTTATCCCCATCGGATTCGGCATTTTGATCGGCAATATCCCCTTCAAAGACGCCGGATTGCAGATTGGCATCTATGAGGAAGGCTCCGTGCTCAACATCCTCTACCGGGGCGTCAAGCAGGGCTGGTATCCGCCGCTCATCTTCCTCGGTATCGGGGCCATGACCGACTTCTCGGCGCTGATCTCCAACCCCAAGCTGATCCTCATCGGGGCCGCCGCACAGTTCGGTATCTTCGGCGCCTATATCGTCGCCCCTACAGTTCGGTTTTTGATCCCAGCCGGGCCGGTGCCATCGGTATCATCGGCGGAGCGGATGGCCCCACGGCTATCTTCCTCTCCTCTAAGCTCGCCCCTAACCTCATGGGCGCCATCGCCGTTTCGGCTTACTCCTATATGGCTCTCGTGCCCATTATCCAGCCTCCCTTCATGCGCCTCTTCACCACGAAGAAGGAGCGCGTGATCCGTATGAAGCCGCCCCGCGTGGTGTCGCAGACGGAGAAGATCGTCTTCCCCATCATCGGCCTCTTGCTGACGGCCTTCCTTGTACCCTCGGGGCTGCCCCTGCTCGGTATGCTCTTCTTCGGCAACCTGCTGAAGGAAAGTGGCGTCACCCGTCGCTTGGCTGAGGCGGCTCGCGGACCGATCATCGACATCGTCACCATCCTGCTCGGTGTCACCGTCGGAGCCTCTACGCAGGCTACGGAGTTTCTCCGCTTCCAGTCGGTGCAGATCTTCATCCCGGGCGCCTTCTCGTTTATGGTGGCCACCAGCGCCGGTGTACTCTTCGTGAAGTTCTTCAACCTCTTCCTCAAGGAGGGCAACAAGATCAACCCCCTGATCGGTAACGCTGGCGTGTCGGCCGTGCCTGACTCTGCGCGCATCTCTCAAAACCTCGGTCTGGAATACGATCCGGGCAACTATCTGCTCATGCACGCCATGGGTCCGAACGTAGCCGGAGTGATCGGATCGGCCGTGGCCGCAGGCGTACTGTTAGGCTTCCTCGGTGCGAGTTGAAAGGAGGCCGTTTCTACGCGATCATAACCAGTCTTTGTTCATAGCATCTTGGGCTAAGAAGCTGTTTTGAATTAAACTCCTTGGGAGCCGGACGTTGACAAACGCCCGGCTCTTTTCATAGCCCATTTATCATCTTACCCCTAATCATTTCACACAAATGGCAACAAACATCCAATGCATCGGCGTCTTGACCTCTGGCGGTGACGCTCCGGGCATGAACGCCGCCATCCGGGCCGTCACCCGTACGGCTATCGCCAACGGCATCATCGTAAAAGGTATCTACCGCGGCTATCGCGGACTGATCACGAACGAGATCACCTCGCTCGAAACCCAAAGCGTCAGCAACATCATCCAGCGTGGTGGCACCATCCTCAAGACCGCCCGCTGCGACGAGTTTCGTACCCCCGAGGGCCGACGTCAGGCCCACGACGTGATCGTCGAACACGGCATCGAAGCCCCTCGTCGTCATCGGTGGCGACGGCAGCCTGCATGGCGCTCGCGATTTCGCCCGGGAGCACAACTTCCCCATCATCGGCCTGCCCGGTACGATCGACAACGACCTCTCCGGCACCGACCTCACCATCGGTTACGATACGGCCCTGAACACCATCATGGAGTGCGTCGACAAGATCCGTGACACGGCCTCCTCGCACGAGCGACTCTTCTTCGTCGAGGTCATGGGACGCGACGCCGGCTTCCTCGCCCTCAACGGTGCCCTGGCCACCGGCTCCGAAGCCGCCATCATCCCCGAGATCTCGCTCGAGAAAGACCAGCTGGCCGAGATGATTGAGCAGGGTTTCCGCAAGTCGAAGAACAGCAGCATCGTGCTCGTGGCCGAAAGCGAGGTAACGGGTGGCGCCATGGGCGTGGCCGAACGCGTCAAGAAGGAGTATCCACAGTTCGACGTCCGCGTCTCCATCCTTGGCCACCTGCAACGCGGTGGCTCCCCTTCGGCGCAAGACCGTATCCTGGCCACCCGCATGGGCGAAGCCGCCATCGAAGCCCTACTCGAGGGACAGCGCAACGTCATGGTCGGCCTTCAGAACGACGAGCTTGTCCTCGTGCCCTTCGCCAAGGCCATCAAGAAGGATAAGCCCATCGATCGCCACCTGCTCGACGTCCTCCGCATCGTCTCCCGATAGCGCGTCCTCCCCCACCCCATCGACGACCGAACAATGAAGCACGTCCCGAACCTCCTTTCCGCCCTGCGCATTCTTCTCTCGCCCGTCCTCATAGCCACAGCCGATCGGCCCCCGCTACTGGCCGCCCTGATGCTGCTGGCCGGAGCTACTGACGCCGTCGACGGGATCATTGCGCGTCGCTTCGACTGTCAGACGCGGCTTGGCGCCCGCCTCGACTCGGTGGCCGACTGGACGTTCTTTCTCGCCCTGGGGTGGGTCTTCTGCACGCGCTACGAGTCCGTGGTGCGCTCCTGCCTGACGGAGCTCGTCGTGGTCCTTGCCCTGCGACTGGCTGCAATCGTCGTCGGGTGGCTGCGCTTCCGCCGACTGCTCTCCGTCCACACCCTTGGCAATAAGATCAGCGCCGTGATCGCCTTCGTCCTACTCGTGCGCATCGTCTGGTGCGGTCCCCGTATCGGCGACAGCCCTGCGCATTGCACTCCTCTTCGCCGCCCTGACCGCCCTCGAAGAGCTGCTCATCATCGTCCGCAGTCGCACCCCCGACCCCAATCAGCGCAGCCTCTTCGGGAGACGCTAAAGACAAGACGCGAAAAAGGCGAAGCCCCGCCGGCAGGCCGTAGGGACGTATGGCATACACCTCTTAGGACGACCCCTCAAGAGGCGTATGATCAGGCGGTGGGGAATGGCGGATGTCCGGCAAATTAGATCGGCGCACATGTGGGGCGTATGCCATACGCCCCTACAGCCTGACGGCGGGATGAGTCGTTCCTAATGATCCTCAATCTGTCGTTGTCCGGGTAGGGGCGTATGGCATACGCCCCTTAGGACGACCCCTCAGGGGGCGTATGATCAAGCAGTGGGGAACGTCTACGATCATCCGCAAATTAGGTCGGCACACATGTGGAACGTATCCCATTCCCCACCCGCTCCGCCCTCCCAAACGGCCCACGTTTTCTATTCCCCCAGCCTATCTCACTCCCAAATGGGGCCCGTCAGGCATTCCCCCGGGCCGTCGGGCAGTCATTTCGCGTGCAAATTGGCTTCTCTCACACTGAAAGCCTATGATGTGCAGCGCAGATGCGATTCTCGCGCATTAGAAACCTACTGTATGCGTTGCAGATAAGATTCTTCTACTTCAAAAGCATAGCTTGTGCGTTGCATAAGATATATTCACGATGTGAAAGCCTGGCAAGTGCAACGCAGATAGGATCTTACCGAGTTGAAAGCATAGCTTATGCAGCGCGGATAGAATCTTCCTGAGTCGAAAGCATGCCCTATGCAGTGCATAGGGTAGACTTTTAATGTAGGAATATTCCTTATGCGACGCATAAGGTGAGGCTTCTACACGGGGAACATGCTATCCGCATTGCGGAGAAATGGATTTTATAGTAAGAGATAGCGTTATGCAGTGCATAAGGCAGGCTTTCAGTGTGAGAGAATCCGATTTGCACGCGAAATAACTGCCCGACGGCCCGGGGGAATGCCTGACGGGCCCCATTTGGGAGTCGGACGGGCCGAGGGAATGGCAGACGTGGCCTGTTTGGGAGTGGGACGGACTGGGGGAATGGCAGACGTGGCCCGTTTGGGAGTCAGACGGGCTGGAGGAATGGCAGAGGCGGCCTGTTTGGGAGTGGGACGGGCTGGGGGAATGGAAAACGGGGCCTGTTTGGGAGTGGGACGAGGTGAGGGAATGGAAAACGTGGCTCGTTTGGGGAGCACGACGGCCTGGGGGAATGGCAGACGTGGCCCGTTTGAGGGTAAGACAGGCTGGGGGAATGGTGGACGGGGTGTGTTTGGGAGTAATCGAGGGTGGAGGAATGGTGGACGGGGGCGTTTCGGATGGGCCGAGGGGCGGGGAACGAGAGGCGTGGCAGGGGGCGGGAAGCGCTGATTTTGCGGGGCTTTCTGATTAGCCATACTTTTGTCTCACTTAAAAGAAAGGAAGAAACCACTGTGGCAAAATCCGTCGAAACCCCCTTGATGAAGCAGTATTTTGGCATTAAGGCCAAGCATCCTGAGGCCATTCTGCTCTTTCGCGTGGGCGACTTCTACGAAATGTATGGGCAGGACGCTGTCGATGGGGCTGAGACGCTCGGCATTGTGCTGACGAAGCGCTCTAACGGCGCGTCGCAGGATGTGCCAATGGCGGGCTTCCCTTATCACGCGCTCGATGCCTACCTGCCGAAGCTGGTGAAATCGGGCTGGCGGGTGGCGGTATGCGACCAGCTGGAGGATCCGAAAATGGCCAAGAAACTGGTCAAGCGAGGGATCACGGAGCTGGTCACCCCCGGCGTTTCGATGGATGACAATGTGCTGGAACGGAGGGAGAATAACTTTCTGGCTGCGGTGCATTTTGGGCGGTCCCAAATGCGGGGTGGCTTTTTCTGGATATTTCGACGGGCGAGTTCCTCACGGCTGAGGGCACGGTGGAGACGGTGGACAAGTGGCTGGCGGACTTTGCGCCTAAGGAGGTGCTGGTCTGCCACGGTCTGCGCGACCGCTTCGGATGCACCTTCGGGCCCGTGGGTAGTGTGTTCGAGATGGAGGATTGGGTCTTCATGCCCGACACGGCTCGCGATCGGCTCCAGCGCCACTTCGAGACGGTCGGGCTGAAAGGCTTCGGCGTCGAGGATCTGGAGGACGGCATCGTGGCCGCAGGCGCCATCCTCGTTTATTTGGATCGCACGAAGCACACGCAGGTGGGACACATCACGTCGCTCCTGCGCATCGAGGAGGAGGGTTACGTCAGGCTCGACAAATTCACTGTCCACAGCCTTGAGCTTGTGCGATCGATGAGCGAAGGCGGCCGCTCCCTTCTTGAAACGATCGACGAGACCACCTCGCCCATGGGCGCACGACTGCTGAAGCGCTGGCTGCTCTTTCCACTCCGCGACGAGGCCGAGATCAGTCGCCGGCAGGACGCCGTGGCCTTGCTTGCGGGCGACGCCTTGCTGCGCGAGGCACTGATCGGGCAGCTGGCCGAAGTGGGCGACGTGGAGCGGATCATTTCCAAGGTGGCCGTGGGGCGGGTATCGCCGCGCGAGGTGGTGCAGCTCAAGCGTGCCCCGGAAGCCATCGGACGGATACGCACGCGCTCGATGGCGTCGGATAACGCGGTGCTCCGGGCTTGGGGTGAGGCACTCGATCCCTGTTCGGAGATGAGCGAACGCATCGGACGCGAGTTGGTCAGTGAGCCACCCGTCACGATAGCCAAAGGAGGACTTATCGCCGAGGGGGTAAGTCAGGAGCTTGACGAGCTGCGCCAGCTGGCCTATTCGGGCAAGGACTACCTGACGAAGGTGCAGCAGCGCGAAAGTGAGCGGACGGGCATCCCGAGCCTCAAGATCGCCTTCAACAACGTGTTCGGATACTACATCGAGGTCCCGCAATGCGCACAAAGACAAGGTGCCCACGGAGTGGATCCGCAAGCAGACCCTGGTCAATGCCGAGCGATACATCACGGAGGAGCTGAAGGAATACGAGGAGAAGATCCTCGGCGCCGAAGAGCGTATCGTGGCCTTGGAAGCGGAGCTGTTCAACCGTTTGACGGCCGATCTGACGCAGCTCGTCCGCCCCATCCAGCGTGACGCGCAAATCGTGGCCCAGCTGGACTGCATCGTCTCCTTCGCCCGCACGGCCTCCAGCCAGCGTTATGTGCGGCCGGTGGTAGACGACTCCGATGTGATCGACATTCGAGGTGGGCGCCACCCCGTCATCGAGCGACAACTGCCCTCGGACGAGCCTTATGTGGCCAACGACGTCTATCTCGATCGTCGTGAACAGCAGATCCTCATCATCACCGGGCCAAACATGGCCGGTAAGTCGGCGCTGCTTCGCCAGACAGCCCTCATCGCCCTGCTGGCCCGGTGGGCAGCTTCGTACCCGCTGAGAGCGCGCGTATCGGTTGGGTGGACAAGATCTTCACGCGTGTCGGAGCGTCGGACAACATCTCCGCAGGCGAATCCACCTTCATGGTCGAGATGAACGAGGCGGCGAACATCCTCAACAACCTCTCTGCGCGCAGTCTTGTGCTCTTCGATGAGTTAGGACGCGGCACGAGCACCTATGACGGCATCTCCATCGCCTGGGCCATCGTCGAGTATATCCATGAGCACCCGACGGCGTCGGCCCGCACGCTCTTTGCCACCCATTACCACGAGCTGAACGAGATGGCCCGCAGCTTTCCGCGTATCCGCAACTTCAACGTCTCGGTGCGGGAGTCGGGCAATCGGGTCATCTTCCTCCGCAAGCTCGTATCCGGGGGCAGTGAGCACAGCTTCGGTATCCACGTGGCGCGTATGGCGGGCATGCCGCGGAGCATCGTCGAGCGGTCGGGCGAGATCCTCGCTCGTCTGGAGCGAGGCGGGGCGCAAGCCAAGCCCGTAGTGGTCGATGTGCCCAAATCAGCCAAGGGCCGAGCCTATCAGCTGAGCTTTTTTTCCAGTTAGACGATCCGGTGCTCAGTCAGGTGCGCGACGAGATCTGCAACCTCGACCTAAACAATCTCACGCCGCTCGAAGCGTTGAATAAGCTGAGTGAGATCAAACGAATTATTCAAGTCAAATAGAGGGCGGAGAGGAAAGAATGATGCTACCGATGCGGTTCTTACTGCTACTCCCTACTGAATCAAAAACAGCTTCTAAGTATGATACGTGGCATGAAGTCGATCATCAAGTCCACCCGCGGGCTGCTGCTCCTTGTGGCGGCCAGTGCGGTGCTGCTCACCCTCGCCAACTCCTGTTCGGAGGTGAGGCACATGAGCGCCGAGGTGGCTTACCGGACAGAAGCCCAGCTGGGCGAAGGCGCCATCTGGCACCCCGATCGTGGCTCCCTCTTTTGGGTAGACATCGAGAAGCGCACGCTCTATGAGTTTATGCCGGAGAAGAAGAAATGCCGCTCGTGGCAGTTCGATCGGAAGGTGACGACCGTCGTTCCCGAGACGGATCATACCGTCATCGTGGCGCTTGAGAACAGCATCGTCCGCTTCGATCTAAACACCCAGCAGAAGCAAGAGATCACCCCCGTCGACACCAAGGGCGGTCGGCTGCGCTGCAACGACGGCAAATGCTCGCCTAACGGTTGGCTGTGGGTGGGCACGATGAGCATCGACGAAAAGTCGAACGACGCAACGCTCTATTGCGTCCGTCCCAGTGGGCGCATCGACGCCATGATTCGCGGCGTGACGATCTCCAACGGTATCGTCTGGTCGCGCAACAACAAGTACATCTATTATAACGATACGCCTACGGGTAAGATCCGCCGCTATCGCTACCACCAGCATTCGGGTGACATCATCAAGAACGGTATCGCTGTCGATATATCCGAGGGTACCGGACTGCCCGACGGTATGACCATCGATCGCAACGACAACCTCTGGGTGGCCCAGTGGGGCGGCTTTGGTGTCTATTGCTACAATGCCTACACCGGCGAGCTGATCGCCAAGGTGGAAGTGCCTGCACCGAACGTCACCTCGTGTGCTTTTTGGTGGCAAAAAAACATGGACATCCTCTACATCACTACGGCCCGCGAGGGCCTCACACCGGACGAGCTGGCAGCCTACCCCTTGAGTGGCTGCATTTTTCTCGTGTAAACCGGGAGCCATAGGCGTATCCCCGAACTATTTCGGGCAAGAGAATAAGTAAGCAGAATGAAGATTACACGTAAAAAGAAGCCCACGTCGGCGGGCAAGCAAAGTCGACGAAACGACAGGGACACGCGAGGCAACAAGAAGAAAAAAGCCGCCCAGTCCGCCCATCACGGCAAGCGCATCCTTAAAAAAAGACGCTCTCACAAGGGCCATCTTGGATACGTTCCAGCTCAATCCTCGCACGATTTACAACTACAAGCAGATCGCCAAGGCTATCGGCGTCGAAGCACAGGTGCAGAAGCTCCAAACGGCCGAAATACTGCGCAGTTTGGCGGACGACGATGTGCTCACGGAGACCGAACCCGGGCGTTATCGCTTGAATCGCATCGGCGAGTCAGTTACCGGAATCTTTCGGCGCCGTAGCAACGGCCGACATGCCTTTATTCCGGACACTCCCGCTACGGACAATGCGGACGGTGACGCATCGACGCCAGAACCCATCAATGTGGACGATCGCAACACGGCCCACGCGCTCGATGGCGATCGTGTACGTGTGCAGCTCTTCAAACGTCGTCGGGGCGAGCCTGAGGCGGAGGTGATGGAGGTCTTGGAGCGTGCGCCACACACCTATGTGGGTCGGTTGGAGGTCTCCAAGAACTACGCCTTCCTTGTGACCGAAGATCGCACGCTCTCCAACGACATCTTTATCCCCAAAGCAGCGCTTCAGGGCGGTCGCACGGGTGATAAAGCTATCGTGCGTATCACCGAGTGGCCCGAACACGCGTCGAATCCGACGGGCGAAGTCGTCGAGGTGCTCGGTCGCGCGGGGGATAACGACACGGAAATGCACGCCATCTTGGCTGAGTACGGTCTGCCGACGCGTTATCCGGAAAATGTCGAGAAAGCTGCGCGGCGCATCCCACGTGAGATTACGGCGGAGGATTTGGTTGAGCGTGAGGACTTCCGCGAGGTGACAACCTTCACGATCGACCCCAAAGACGCCAAAGACTTTGACGATGCACTCTCGATCCGTCGCTTGACGGACGGCCGCTGGGAGGTGGGCGTCCATATTGCCGACGTGACGCACTATGTGAAACCGGGCAGCATCATCGACAAGGAGGCATACGAGCGCGCAACCTCCGTCTATCTTGTCGACCGAACGATTCCTATGCTGCCGGAATGTTTGTCAAACGATCTCTGCTCGTTAAGGCCGGATGAGGAGAAGCTGACCTTCTCCGTCGTCTTTGAGATGAACGAGGAGGCTGACATCCTCGCCTCACGCATCGTGCGGACGGTGATTCGTAGTGACCGCCGTTTCACTTACGACGAGGCGCAGGAGGCGATAGAGACCGGCAGCGGAGATTTCTGCGAAGAGATCAACACGCTGAACCGTTTGGCTAAAAAACTCCGCGAGCGACGGTTCGCGCAGGGTGCCATCGACTTTGATCGCTACGAGGTGAAGTTCGAGATCGACGACAAGGGTCGTCCCTTGAGCGTGTATTTCAAGGAGTCGAAGGACGCCAACAAATTGATCGAGGAGTTTATGCTTATCGCCAATCGCACGGTGGCGGAATCCGTCGGGAAACGTTCGGGCAGTAGAGGGGCGAAAAAAACGTTCGTTTACCGCATTCATGAGCAACCCGACGCAGAAAAAATGGAGACGTTCGCCACGTTTGTCCGACGGTTTGGATATAAACTGAAGACGGACGGCAGTAAAAACGAAATCACCCGCAGCATCAATCGCCTGTTAGACGATGCGAAGGGTCGGCCGGAGGAAAATCTGATCGAAACATTGGCTGTGCGATCCATGCAGAAGGCTCGCTACTCGACGGAAAACATCGGGCACTATGGCTTGGCCTTTGCCTACTATTCGCATTTCACCTCGCCCATCCGCCGCTATCCCGATATGATGGCGCATAGGCTCTTGGCGCGTTACGCGGACGGTGGCCGGAGCGTGTCAAAGGTCGCGTGTGAAGAAGAGTGCGATCACTGCTCGCAGATGGAACAGTTGGCGGCCAACGCGGAACGTTCCTCGATCAAGTACAAGCAGGTGGAGTTTATGAGCGACAAAATCGGGCAGGTTTTTGATGGCGTGATATCTGGCGTCACCGAATGGGGACTGTATGTGGAACTGAACGACAATAAATGCGAAGGTCTGGTGCCCATGCGAGACTTGGACGATGATTTTTTTATGAGTTTGATGAAGCCAATTATGCCTCGGTCGGTCGTCGTCGACACCGTACTTATCGCTTAGGAGACCCGATCACTATCACAGTAGAGCATGCCAACCTGGAACGTAAGCAGCTCGATTTCCGGCTGGCATAACCGCCCGAAAAAATGGGTTCCGCCAACGTGCGCGGAACATTTTTGGATACGTACCGAATAAAAACGTGATTCCCCGAATCATTTTGAGACAGATACGAGGGTTATCCACGTTCGCATAACAAAAACCAAGCCCCGATTCCTTGCATGCGAAGGGACCGGGGCTTTTTTTCTTGAGGTGAAAACGTTTCCTGCGGATCGGCATAGATTTTTCATGTATCCGTGTAGGGCGCAAAAAGAATACGCCCTCCAGACGCCCCGGAACGAGGCGAATACGTGTGAATTGGTACGTATCCATTCCGTACCCGGTTCGTGATGTCTCAAATATGCACGTATCTATTCCGTACCCGTGTAGGGGCGTATCGCATACGCCCTTCAAACGCCCCGGAACGGGGCAAATACATGTGAATCGGTACGTATCCATTTCGTACCCGGTTCGTGATGTCTCAAATATGCACGTATCTATTCCGTACCCATGTAGGGCACAAAAGTATACGCTCACCGGGCGCCCCGGAACGGGGCGAATACGTGAATTGGCACGCATCCCGCATACGTGTAAAAATGAATGGTGCAAAAACGTATTTACCCCCAATATATTCAGGCGCGAATGGTGACGAATGACGCGGCCTTCGTTTCCTGCCGGAAACGTTTGGTGGGCGTATTCGATACGCCCCTACCCTACCGGCAGGAGAATATCCACGTTCGCATAACAAAAAAACAAGCTCCGATTCCTTACATGCGAAGGGACCGGGGCTTTTTCTTGAGGGCGAAAACGTTTCCCGCGGATCGGCATCCATCTTTATTTGTAACAGATAAGCCCTGTGCACATTGGCAGAGATGCGTACGGAGCTTATTTTATTCACTTACAAAGCGAAGCCACTGATCTGGAATGAAGGAGCATATATTTGCAGATGAAATGAATGCGAAATAATCATGGACACCATAGAATCAAAAGAAACGACCTCTATTCGTATCAATAAATCCTTATTGGACAGAATGAGAGCGAAGGCAAAAGGCTGGCAATCGTACGTTTAGCAATCTTGTGGAGACACTCCTGTACGAATTTGATGATGCAGAGGATGACAGCTTGATCTCCGAAAAAGAATATTTCGATCGGATAGATGCCGCGAAAAAAAGCATAGAGGAGGGACGATTTGTGGAAGTTCGCAATAAAGAAGAACTTCATAGATATTTAGACAGTTTGTAATGTACAGACTTCGAATTTCAGAAGAAGCCGATCATGACCTATCACGGCTGAAAAAGCATGAGCCACAAGCGTTCAAAAAAGCTTTACAGCTACTTGAAGAGCTCGCAGAACATCCCCAAACAGGAACTGGCCATCCAGAACGGTTAAAAGGAGACAGGCCCGGACAATGGTCTCGTAGAATAAACAAGAAGCATAGGCTCGTTTACGAAATACAAGAAGAAATAGTGCTTGTCCTTGTCCTTCGTGCATATGGGCATTATGATGATAAATGAAAGGTAGAATAGATATCCAACCTTCCCCACAAAAACACACGGTCAAAAACGTTTCCCGCCGACTCTTTTCGGAAAAAACCAAGCCCCGATTCCTTGCTTGCGAAGGGACCGGGGCTTTTCTCTGAGCAAAAAAAGGCTGATGCTTATTTGCCGAAGATGTGCAGGAAGGAGAGATTGCCTACCGTGCTCAGCGAGAGGCCTGCCTTGCCCGTAGCCGGGTTATATGTAAAGAGGCCCGCCTGTTTCTCGCCGAAGGCACCGAGGAGAACCAAATTGCCTTGAGTCTCAATCGCTGTACTATGGCCATCCGTCATCGGAACTCCCACAATTCTTTTGATCGTTTTGGCCCGGAGGTCAATGATTACGGCCATTGCGCTCTTGGAAGTGTATGGATTCGTTCCGTTCAGCTCCAGAATGGCCACGAAAGCCACCACTTTACCATTGCCCGGTATTTACAGTTCAGGATCGCGGATGATTTGAATTTAGAGCCTTCAATCGTTACGCCAGAAATCTCCCACGTACGCGACGCATCAAATTCATCCTTGCCAGCAGGGATGCAGACAAACCCATTCTCCCGATATTTCGGGTTATAACCGAAGTAGCCAGCGCACGCGATATAAATATCGCCCTGTTCATCGGTAAAGATCATGTCCTTATACAACGGTCTGGTCGGAAAGGCGATCTTTTTGCTGTTCTCGGTGATCACTTTCAGCACTTTGTCGGTCTTCGGGTCGATCACAGCCACTTCCACCTGCCGACGATCTTCGTACGGCATGTAATTACTACCGATTTGGTCCAGAGTAAGGAAGTACCGATCGCCACGAAGAATGCCCAGACTGGGCTCGGGGCTTGCATCTTTGTACGCATACTGCTTCAGGTCGATCTCGCCTGTTTTCTGTAGCGTGGTCGGATTCATCACCCAAACGTTACCCAAGGAATAGTTCGGCATATACATTTTTGTCGGCAGAGACCTTCTGGACATTGTACGGCGTAGCTCCCGCGGGCACATCGATGGTCTTGAGGTTTCCCATCGTCTGTGTTTTCGGGTCATACGTGTAGCGGCGAACCTTAAACTCTGCATCTTTTCCCATACCGGTGGGCAGGACAAAGATGTAGTTGTCAATCACGGAGATCATGCCGGCAAAAGCAATCTGAATGCCCTTCGAATTGTCGATGGAGCCACTGAGATTGTTCGTCAGCTGCAAATAAGACGAGCCGCTCATACCGTCGGGATTCTTCACGGTTGTCTCTAAGAGGTACTGGCCTTTGCCGCCGGGCACCACGGTATTCGTCGTGTCCGGTTTGGGTTGGGGCTTGGGTTCCGGGGAGTGTCTTTTTCCACATCCGGTGGTCATCACAAGGGCAACGAGGCATGCTGCCCACATCATTTTCTTGTTCATCATCTCAATACGTTTTTGTCGGTTAAAAAAATAGGGGTTATGGGCTTTCGCCCGAAAAAAATTCAATCGGAAAAAGGGGACGGTGAGGCGTTGCAAGACGCTGCATCGGGCGGAAAAAAAGGTTCACGAACGTATGCAGCTGTCTGTCTTTTTGCTCTAAATAGGTTCTGGACAAATGTCGGGGCCAAAATTTTTTTAGCGGCTGATCTTCTTATGCATGTATCCGGCCAATTTCTTCGAGGGCTGCAGCCTCCTTTTCTTTCCTTGATGAAAGAAAAGGAGCAAAAGAAAAATCAAGGCGTCAGGGACGCCGGCCAAATTTTCTAGCGTCTGATTTGCTGATGCAGGTACCCGGCAAATTTTTTTCGGGGGCTGCAGCCCCCCACGCCGTTTCACTTGAACACATATCTCACCTTAACGCCGAAGCTGCGGCCCGGCAGGGGGCGATTAAATTCGCTGAGGACGCGCGCGTCGGTCAGATTCTTGATCTTGGCCGAGAAAAAAAGGCTGTTGTTGAAAAAAAGCTATGCTCCAAACCAAGGTCGACGGTCGTGCTGCGGGGTATCCGCCGTTGATCTGCCGCCATTTCGAAGTCGTAGAGATATTCCTCCACAAAAGATAGATCGCTAAAAAGACGCGTGTTCTGTCCGCGGCCGCCAAAAAGGTTCTCATGATGGAATTCCAATCCTGCATTGCCCATTAAATAGGGAATGTTGGGCATGCGCAGACCCTTCGTAGGATTAGGTAGCGAACTTCCTTCATCATGCTCACGTACATCACGAAGATCTTGGAACGTAGCGTTCGCATACCCATAGAGCCAAGGCGTTATGTCGGCTTTCACCTCTGCTTCGACACCCATCGTACGCATCTCGCCAAAAATTTTTGATACTGTGCGCCGAGGATTCCCTTCGTATAGCGGATCATATGTTGCAGATACATATAGAAGGCATTGACTTCGATCTGAAGATTACTTGCTGCCCGACCCGTCAGGTCGTACAAGAAGCCCACATTGAGGCTCGTGTTTCGCTCCGGCATTAAATTTTCGGCCGGAGAGACCGTGTAGCCATCGCCCAAGAGTTCCGTTTCCGAGGGATACGCACGTCATACCCCGCGGACAATTTCGCCATCAAATCTGGCAAGATGCGGAACCGCAGGGCATCATTAACGCCCACAGCGCTCTTGTTGACGTCCACATCATGTACCTCACCGATGCCAAAAATGTCCGCCTGACGTGTCTTCATCGTGTATAGGTAGTAACGCACGGTCAGGGAGTTCAGCAGGCGGTCTTTCGGCGTGCGAAAATCGTACGTTAAGCCTGCCGACCAACTCCTCATGCGCGAATTGAAGACCGCTTCTCTTCCTATGCTCAATTCTCGCAGCGAATCTTTGGGGAAACCGTTTGCCAGAGTAAAAAGTGAGTTGAAATTGAGCGAGTGCTGTTTATGCAGCAAGTATTCTAAGTTCAATTTGTGGCTGATGGTAAACTTCTTATCCGAAGAATGCGACGCATAACGGTTGCCCAATTCCCCGCCATAAATAGATGGCGAGGGGTAGGCCCGTCCGTCCCAGTCGTACCATTGCTTGGCCGTATCCACGAGCCCGTAAGACGTAATGGCCGCTGCCAGGTGCATATCGAAGTCCAAGCCAGGCGTCAGGAAGTTTTTTTTCTCCAATTTATTGGCCAGGGCAAAGAGCATGGAGTGCGTTTCCGCCTTACGGATATCCTTTTTCAATGCCCTGTATCTCATGATTCGTCAAAGCGAAAGCCGGTTCAATCTCCACCTTGTCAAACCACCATTTGTAGGCCTTCACGGAGCCACCCAGGATCAATTTTCGGAATCCATCGTGGTCGCGGCGAATCTTCAGGCCGTCCACATAGGGCGAAAGCATGGTGTAGTTATTGTCCGAATAGGTATATCCGCCGCCGATGCCGAACACGAGGCCCTGATTGCGCAAATTTCGCTTCAAAACGGTTTGCACTTTGTGCGTATTGAACGATTCCAGCGTGTAACTAAAGTCCGCGTAACGTGCCGGATACTCTTTCAGCACCAAATTGACGGCCCCGCCCATTGCCGAGCCTCCAAATTTGGCCGGAACGACACCCTTGTAAATCTCAATGCGATCAATCATGTCGATAGGGATGTCGTTGATGTCGATAAAGTCCGAATTATCGTTCATGGGCGTCTCGTCGATAAAGAACCCGATCCTTTTTTTCCCTCCAAGCCGCGCACGGACAGTCTTGTAGCGCCTCCCACTCCGCCAGACGAGCGCAATGTAACTCCGACCGTCTTCGACAAGATGTCTGCAATGCCTGCTACCGTTCCGCTCAACTGATTCATGGATATGACAGAGATAGGCATCGCTTGTTCGCGCAATTGTCGGGCCTCACTTTTGGCTGTTACCACTACTTCGCTGAGCGATTTCGACTCCGATTGCAGTTGTACCTTCATGCGGCGCACCTCCCCTTCGCGTAGCGTGACCCGTTCCGAATGGCTTTCGTAGCCCATGTAATCAAATCGGACCGTGTAGGTGCCCGGGGGTAAATTTTTGGATCGAAAAGTTGCCCTTGGCGTCGGTCACCTCTCCCGTTTTCAGTTGTTCGATAAAGGCGCTGGCTCCGATGAGCGGTTCGTTGTTCGCAGCGTCGGTCACGACGCCCGTAATGCGTGCCGTTTGCGCCGTGGACGTACTCCGGGCGATCGTCAGCAGGCACGCGAAAAGCATCCATAGGGTGTTTCTCTTCTTCATGTTCTTATGATACAATATAAAAATACATTCTGCACTTAAACAAATACGGCGGCAAAAAGTAGAGCGTGGAGAATACTGTTCACAATCCCCAATAATGGGGATAATAAGGAGGAAATGCGAAAACGCATAACTAAAAACGAACAACTAAAAACGAACAACTAAAAATGCATAACTAAAAATGAAAAAAACGAAAAAAACGAACATACGACCCCTCTCAACAAAAAAAACATCCAACAAAAAAACACTCATGCGATTTCGCATGATGAAAAACACCCAACGAAAAACAATCATACAGAAACCCCCAACAAAAAAACATCCAACGAAAAAAACACTCATGCCGATCCGCATGGAGTTCGTTTTTCGACCAAACGAACTCCATGAAAAAAATGCCGGGCACATACATAGGCGAACCTATGCTGTACCCGGCATAACTACCGGTGATTCATCACTAAAAAAACGACGGTCTATTCTTCTGGCAGGGTTATATCTGGCCCGCTGCCTTGACTGCCTCCGGGTTGCTTGGGCTTCTCTCCTTCGCCTCCGGGAGTCTTGGGGTCTGGTTTCTTCGAATCTTTATCCTCAGGGAGATGGATGTCGGGTTTGCCGTCATCCTTTCCCGGCTTTTTGGGATTCGGTTCTTTCGGCTGCTTCGGATCTTTCGGCTTTTCGGGATCCTCGCCGTCTTTCTTCTTCTTCGATCCGATCACTTGCGTCTTGTTGCGATGGACCACCTTATTCATATGAATGATAAAGGGGGCCGTGTCGAGTGCGTCGTCAACCACCGCCAAGGCATTGACTACCTTGATGAGCCACTGGTAAGCCAAATCCGACTCATGACGGGCCGTGCGAAGTGAGCCGAGCGTTTGTGGCATGTTGTCGGAACGCTCGGTGAGCCACTTCTCGATTTTTTCGTTGGCAGCTTTCAACGAGTCGACATACGGCTTAACGCCCAGCGATGAAATGTCGGTCGCGTACGTTTTCTCGCAGTCTCCCACGAAGCTAATGATCGCCCCGGTCTCTCGCTCCAGCTGCATACGGGCGTCGAGACGATAGGCGGTCATCACCTTGAGGATCGTTGCGGCCGATCGAGCCTTGTCGGCTTCCGGATGGTCCGCAAAACCTTTCAATGTTTTGCGTAGGGCGTTCAGCATACGTCCCCTTTCCTGATCTGCTTTGTGGATGTCGGCCGTAATGAGGCTTTTTTGCGACTTAGCGTAACAGTCATCCTCTTTCTTGGTCGCCGCAGCGAGCAGATCGGCAGCCTTTTTGATCTTCGGGTGTGCCAAAAGGGCCGTTTCGGTGGCCATGCGGTCGCTCACGTTCTTCATAAACAAGAAGTGCGCACCGTTGGTCATCAGCGTGCAGTTAATTGTGTCGATTTCGACAGGCGGTACAATCCCCGCCGACGGATTTTGAGGAGCAGAAGGTGTCTCTGGCATTGTAAACTCTGTTTATTTGTGATGTAATACATGTCCGTCATCTTTCAAGACAAAAGATTGTGACGCGGCAAAGATGGGAAGATTTTTCATACCTCCAACATGCGCGCAAAATACTAAGCAACGCGCATGTTATTTAGTTGCTTCATCAGAGCAATTAAGCAACATTTTTGCGGATTAATTGCTTCAACAGAGCAACTAAGAAACATTTTTACGGCTTAATTGCTTCCTCAGAGCAACTAATAAACATTCTTGCGGCTTAATTGCTTCCTCAGAGCAACTAAGAGACATTTTCTCGGCTTAATTGCTTCACCAGAGCAACTAAGAAACATTTCTACGGCTTAATTGCTTCATTAGAGCAACTAAATAACATTCCCTCCATTTAATATTTTCCGTCCAAGCAATCCCCCCGCCACTCCGCACAAGGCCCTCCCGATCCCAAACGAGGACGTTGCAACCCTGCACGTAACGTTTTTGCGTCCAATCATGAATGCCACAATCCCGCACGTACCATTTTTCATCACCGTGTAGGGGCGTATTGAATACGCCCTACAAACGTTTTTCGGCAGAAAACGAACGCCGCCACCCCGCACGTACCATTTTCGTCCCCGTGTAGGGGCGTATTGAATACGCCCCACAACCGTTTTTCGGCAGAAAACGAATGCCGCAACCCCGCACGTACCGTTTTCGTCCCCAATCACGAACGACATAATCCCACGCGTACCATTTTCGTCCCCGTGTAGGGGCGTATTGCATACGCCCCACAAACGTTTTCGGTAGAAAACGAATGCCGTGTATTTGCGTCATCCATTTTCGGATGTATGCGGGATTCATGCGGTTTCGCGTTATCCGTGCCTGATTACGTGAAACATTCGTGCGGTTTTGCACGTATTCGCCCCGTTCCGGGTCGTTTGTGGGGCGTATTCAATACGCCCCTACACGGGGACGAAAACGTTACGCGCAGGATGTCGTTATCCGTGCCCGGGTACGTGAAACGGTCGTGCGGTTTTGCACGTATTCGCCCCGTTCCGGGTCGTTTGTGGGGCGTATTCAATACGCCCCTACACGGGGACGAAAACGTTACGCGCAGGATGTCGTTATCCGCGCCCGATTACGTGAAATGTTCGTGCGGTTTTGCACGTATTCGTCCCGTTCCGGGTCGTTTGTGGGGCGTATTCAATACGCCCCTACACGGGGACGAAAACGTTACGCGCAGGATGTCGTTATCCGTGCCCGATTACGTGAAACGGTCGTGCGGTTTTGCACGTATTCGCCCCGTTCCGGGTCGTTTGTGGGGCGTATTCTGTTGCGCCCCTACACGGGGACGAAAACGTTACGCGCAGGATGTCGTTATCCGTGCCCGGGTACATGAAACGGTCGTGCGGGTTCTGTTATTCATCGATATATAGATCATCGCCTTGCCAATTTTCTGGATTGATGATGATGTATTCCGAAATACGCTGATACGATTGGCTATTTCGAATGATATGTTCGTAATAGTTACGTTGCCAAACGGTAAAGCCCAATCTTTTAGACACAGCCGCTTTATACCCTCTTACAATAGCCCCTAATGTATGAGAAGGGGAACGGCATGGAATGGGATTATCGTCCACAACCTCCGGAAATCCTGCGTGCCAGTTGTTATATATGCTGCGTAGAGTCGATAAAGATGTGGACTGTGTGATTTCAACGATGGCATGCATATGATTAGGCATAATCACATATTCATGTAGGAGCACTTGACCCGGGCGAATGTTAATCGTGTTCTGCCATTCCTCTTCAGCGACATGTCCGGCCTCATTCAAAACCATTTCATTGTCGATGATCTCACCGAATAGGCACATCCGTTGTTGACAACAGAGGGTGATGAAATATAATCCATCACACGAATAATCATATCCGTATAAACGCATCGAATGACGGTGGTGCACCTTCGGATCATACTTTGTGTTCATGGGTGTATTCATTTTTTGTAACGCAAAGGTGGGATAATGAAACGAATCGGGTATATGCCACCCCGCACGTACCATTTTCGTCCCCAATCACGAACGCCGCAATCCCACGCGTACCGTTTTCGTCCCCGTGTAGGGGCGTATTGAATACGCCCCTACAAACGTTTTTCGGTAGAAAACGAATGCCGCAATCCCGCACGTACCGTTTTTCGTCCCCGTGTAGGGGCGTATTGAATACGCCCCACCGATGTTTTCGGCAGAAAACGAATGCCGTGTATTTGCGTCATCCATTTTTCGGATGTATGCGGGATTCGTGCGGTTTTGCGTTATCCGTGCCCGATTACGTGAAACGTTCGTGCGGTTTTGCACGTATTCGCCCCGTTCCGGGTCGTTTGTGGGGCGTATTCTGTTGCGCCCTACACGGGGACATAAAATGGTCATGCGGTTTTGCGGCATCCGTTTCCGGGTACATGAAATATTCATGCATATTGGCCTCCCCTCTTTTTCGGGAGATAAAAAAAGAGGTGGACCCGTCGCGGGTGCACCTCTTATCATAATGCAATGAAACCAAATAAAGGCCTTGTCAAGACCCAATCAAAACATATCCCATCTTACTGGGCGAATAAAAGACATATCGAAAGACTTTCTTATTCAAGATACTTTGTGATAGATCGCGGCAGGTAGAAGGTGTTGTTCTTGTCTACGTAGACAATCACGGTCGAAAGACGGATCTCGTCGTTTGCCTTCTTCCCTTTTCGGATGATGTTGGTGAAGGGCACGATCGTCAGCTGTTGTTTTTTGCCCTTAACAACGAGCGTGGGATTGTCCTTCTCCGTTTTCGCCGGCAAGATAGTGTATTTGTAGCCTTTCAACAATTCGGTATGGGGCACAAAATACTCCCGGGTGAGTTCGTCGGGCTTCCCTAAGAGGCCTACGGCGGAGGCCATGTAGCGATGGAGGTCGATATTCGTGTTTACACCTATGGGGAGGGTTCCCTGGGGGTGATATGCGGCCAAAAATAACGTCCTCGCCGGTGTGCCCGCCCGTGGTAAAGCCAAAACAGGTCTTGGAGGTAAGTAGCTTAGCTACAAATCCGTAGAGAGAATTGCTGTAGAGGGCCGACAGGGACTCTTTTTTTCCGTGCGATCGGCCTCCGGGATGGGGCTGTTCTTATAATCTTTGCAGTTGTAAAGGGCCTGCAGCTCCTCGTCGGTCAACTCAAATCCGGCATTTTCTTTGAAGATCTTTTGCACCTCTGTCGATGGCGCGGCGTTGAGCTTGTTGACAAAGCCCTGGGCCGTATTTTTTTTACGCCAGTGACAAAGCTGAAGAGCTGATCCTTGGTCAATTTGTCGTAACCTTTACAGTCGCGGCGCCCCAGACTAAAACCACTGTTGCCATGATCGGGCACGACAACCACGAGCGTCTGTCCGTCCTTCTTGGCAAAGTCAAGCGCCACGGCACAAGCCTTGTCAAAGGCCACATATTCGGTAAGCATACCCACGGGATCGTTGCCATGCGCCGCCCAGTCTACTTTACTTCCTTCAACCATCAAGAAAAAGCCATTTTCGTTTTTGGACAGTTTCTCGAGGGCCTTTCGTGTCATCTCTTCGAGGGCAGGCTGTTGGGCAGGATCGCGATCCGTGTCGTAATCCATCTCCTTCTTACCGAAGAGGGCCCACATTTTGCCATTGTTGTCAGCGCGCATACCGGCCAGATCGTCGCGATAGACGCTGTAACCCCGCGACCGAAGGTAAGCCTCGCCTTCTTTGTCCAAAAGAGAGACGCCACCACCCATCACAACGTCTACATCGTTATGGACAATCTGCGGCGCAATCCAATCATAACGTTTCCGGCTGTAACTATGTGCGGAGCAGTCTGCAGGAGTGGCATGTGTGAACTCGCAAGTGACAACCAAAACCGGTAGCCTTGTTTTTGTACCAGTCGCATGGCCTCCAGCAGAGTGATCATAGGCTGATAAGCGCGCGAGGGATCTACGGGGAAAATGTCATTGCCCGGATCAGCCGGCGGGTAGGTAGCGATATAACCTGTACGGCTCGGATGTCCGGTCACATAACAGGAGGTCGTAGGTGCAGAATCGCCGATTGGGGCGTTGGAAGAGAAGGTCCGAACCGTACCACAGAGATACGGGTCGATGGCCAGGTGCTGCCGATTGGGATCTTTGTACCATTGGTACCAGCGAGCCGTAGACACGGTCGCAATAGACGTTCCATCGGGGATCAAGAGGATCAGGTTTTTGACCGGCTTCACATCGGCCGGATCAATCGCGCTCGCACGTCCGCACAGGGCCATCGCAACGAGCAACAAGAGCGTAGATGTTGTCTTTCTCATCTGATTAAACGGATTATAGGATGAATATAAATAGGATAAGTGTATTTTTTTGAGCGTGCTAATTACTTGAAAAGTTACGGGAGAGCATTTTTTTGAGCGATATATTTCTTGAGAAGCGTCAGAGGTGCCTTTTTTTGGAGAAGGCACTTGCCCTGCAAAAACGTCGGGGACGTATTTTTTTGAGAAGGAACATATCCTGAGAAGCGTCAGGGGTGCGTTTTTTTGGAGAAGGCACTTTCCCTGCAAAACGTCGGGGAGGCGTTTTTTGGAGAAGGCACATCCCTGAGAAGCGCCGAGGGGCGTATTTTTTTGAGAAGGGTATGTTCCGGAAAAAGCAGGGGCGAAAAATGCTTCGCCCCTACCCTACTGGTGAATGTCTCGGGTCCTTTTTTTGTATCACGATGGACACGTGCACCCGGACACGTTTCCTTTTTAGATGCTCATTTTCAGCGTTCCGCCTTACGTCAGCGAGATAATCTCCTCTTCGAAATGGGTGAGCTTTTCCGCGCCCGTCTCTGTGATGAGATAACTATTCTCGACACCTACCGCGCCCACCTCTGGGATCACAAATTTAGGCTCGAAGGCGATCACCATGCCCGGTTGCAGCGCATCTTTTTGAGCGGGGAGTGAGCACGGGTGGCTCATTGATTTCCAAACCAATGCCGTGGCCCACAAACTTGGCCTGTTGACGCGTTCCCATGAAGCAGTCAGCCAGATTGGCCTTCTCTGCCATGCCAACAGCCATGCTGTAGAGTTCGCTGCATGCCAATCCGGGTCGCATAACGACCTCGGCAGCCGCCATGATGTCTCTTGCCGTGCCATGCGCACGGTAGGCCTTTTCGCTGAGCCTTCCTACGGAGAAAAACGCGCGTCATGTCAGAGATGTAGGCCGTATAATTGCCCGCCATATCGACCATGATGGCCGTCCCGTCCGTCAATTTCGTGCCATTAGCACCGATGGGACATATCGGCGTTTGTCCTGCGCCGCCAAGAGCAAAGTCGAAAGGTGACGCGGCCTCTGCATTCTCGCCAGCCAGAAGGCTGCCCATGAAGATGTTCATATTTGGCCCGTAAGTACGGAAGATGCCAATCGACCCGTGAAGCCTCATCCGCCTTTCGATCTCGGCTTGAAGTTCCAGATCAGTCATTTCGGGGTGGAAACAGTCCGGGATTTCTGCATAGACCTCGGCATGACGCTGGGAAGAGAGCCGCAATTGCTCCACCTCCCAGGGTGTCTTAATCATACGCACGCGCCGCATGGCGGCGGAGACATTTCCAGCCTTTTCGGGTTGGAACAGGTTGTAAAGGCGCATGTAATCGCTATACGAGAGTGTATCGGCTTCGAACAGGAGGTGTTTGGGCCGTGATTGTCCCGGTGCATTGCTGAACCAGGCGAGCATGTCGTCCGGACGATGCACGCGAACCGCCTCGACCGGCAAATCGCAGTCAGCAGGACGCCTTACAAACGCAATCGGCGCGCCTTCCGTCGGCAAATAGAGCCAACCATTGAAGACGCGCCCGGTAAGGTAAAAAGAGATGGACGTCCGAAGCGAAAAAGGGCCCCGTCCGCCGCAGCGTCGGCCAGTGCACTTTGTACACGGCGGCGCCTCAGGAGAAGATCATCGAGAAAAAGCATTCATTTCTTTTCTACTTAGTTTGATGTGTTCACTTGTTAGGGGCTGCAGAGGTACATTTTTTTCGGCTTTTTATTCGGTCGTTTCGCTGCCCGCGTGGCTCGTTTGGGTCCGAAACATGGTCGTGCCATGTCTCGCGACCCCATCCTGCGGAAGAGCAGAGATCCTTCCGAATGGCGCCCATCAAGAAAAAGCCTCGAAAGATTTCGATGTCCTTCTGCGGCTTCCCCTTTAATCTATCCTAAACAGCCATTCATTGGATGGCAAAGGTAGGACAATTTGTAAGGGACGAATTTGCATTCTGCACCTTACAAAAAAATGCAGATTGTAAAAAGACAAGAATCGTGCGTAACTCATTTTCTTCTATCTATTTGCCTCCTTTGATGTTTAAGAAAGGGTTTTTATCTTTGCCGCCGTCCCCGTGCTAAATTCCATGAGGGAAATCATGGCCGAGGGATGATTGAAGTCATTCTTTTTTTATCCACTTAAAAAAATCGATAAAGTATGGAAGAAGTAAATGTTACGCCCGATCCGAACGATGTGCAGAGCAACAAAGTGATGGCCATCCCCGGCCTATTTCGGAATTTTGTTCCTGATCCCTCTCTTGGCTGCAAAAAGAGTCGGCTTATGCACGCTATCACACCAATCAGGGGCTTATTTTTGTTCCTGTTTGTATTCGTGTGTGGTATCTTGGGAGTCATTCCGAAGATTGGCTGGCTCATCACCACCGTCGGATACCTTGCTGGATTCGTATTTTTTTCATCATCGGTATCATCAACGCAGCTGGTGGGAAGATGAAACCCCTGCCGCTGATTGGCAACTTCACGCTGATCAAGTAAGCAGCCATCCTGCGAAATTCGTCTGACGGATTTCTCCACACCAATCGCCAAAACGGGCGCCTCTTTCACGTATGAAGGGGCGCCCGATGTTTTCTAAAAGGGACCGCGAGGCCTTTTTTTCAGATTAAAAAAACGGCTGTGCACTTATTCCTCGTCCAAATATCGACGCGTGAGGGGGCCAAACGCATCGATCCGACGGTCGCGTAGGAAAGGCCACCAGCGGCGCACATGTTCACTACGCTGCAAATCGACCGAAATCACACGGATAGCCTCCGCATCGGTCGGTAATTCGGTCAAGATTTCCCCCTGCGGACCTGAGGCAAAGCTGTTTCCCCAGAATTGTATGCCGGCAGTTTGCCCAGAGGGGGCTATTTCGTGCCCGACACGGTTAACCGTAATGACGGGTAGGCCGTTCGCCACAGCATGGCCCCGCTGCACCGTCCGCCGGGCGTCGAGTTGCCGACTTTGCTCCTCCGGCCGATCGGAACGTTCCCAGCCAATAGCCGTGGGATAGATAAGCAGATCTGCACCACGAAGGGCCATCAGTCGAGCGGCCTCCGGGTACCACTGATCCCAGCAAACCAGTACGCCAAGACGACCCACGGAGGTCGGTATGGGCCGGAAGTCGAGGTCGCCGGGCGTGAAGTAGAACTTCTCGTAGTACGCCGGATCGTCCGGGATGTGCATTTTGCGGTACCGTCCCTGCTATCGTTCCGTCTTTTTCGATCACGACGGCCGTATTGTGGTAAATCCCCGGCGCACGTCGCTCAAAGAGAGATAGCACGAGCACCACACCACACGCACGAGCTACCTCGCCAAAGTGCGCCGTCGAAGGTCCGGGGATCGATTCAGCCATGTCGAAGACGGCGGTGTCCTCCGTCTGACAGAAATAGAGGCCGTTGTGCAGCTCCTGAAGCACTATGAGCGAAGCACCTTCGGCGGCACACGTCCGGATAGCGTCCGTAAGGCGGGCGATGTTGTCGGTCGTGTCGGCCGTGTTATGCTGTTGAATGAGTCCAATTTTCATCGTTCAAATAGGGATTAAAGGGGAGAATATTCGTCCGACTCCGTGTCATCGTCGTCGGTATAGACGTTGAGCACGCCTGCAGGGATACTGCATGGTGGCGCAATGGATGGCACCGCCTTGCTGGATGAGTGGCAGGCAGTCCACACTGATGATTTCGCGGTCGGGGAAAGCTGTTTGGAGAACCCCTCGAGCCTGTTCGTCCAGCTCGTCGTTACCGTAGGCAGGCACCAGCACGGCACCGTTTAGGATGAGGAAGTTCGCATACGTGGCTGGCAGCTGATAGCCGTCCTCGTCAAAGACCGGCTCAGCCATTGGCAGCGAAATGAGGCGGTAGGGCTTCCCCTCGGCCGTGCGTAGGGCGAGGAGTTCGCGCTCCATGGCCAGTAGCTCGTCGAAATGGCTGTCGTCCGGGTCGGTGCACTGTACATAGGCGATCGTTTCCGGGTCGCAGAAACGCGCCAAGGTGTCCACGTGGCCGTCCGTGTCGTCGCCTTCGAGGTATCCGTTCTCCAGAATAAGAATACGGTCGGCATCGAATATGCCCTTTATGATGCCCATGATCGTATCTTTTGACAGGCGCTCGTTGCGGTTCTTAGAAAAGATGCAGCTGGCGGTGGTAAGCACTGTGCCACATCCATCGGACTCAATGCTGCCGCCCTCCAGCACGAAGGGAGGACTAAAGACTTTGATACCGGGGGCGAAGGCCTGACCGCTTTCCATCTCGGAGACGATCTGGTTGTCGTAGTTGGCTGGATACTTCATCCCCCAGCCGTTAAAGATGAAATTGAAGACCGCGGGTTTGTCGTTGTTTGTGACAGTGATGCCACCATGATCGCGCGCCCAGGTGTCGTTGGTGCCCCTGACTTCACAGATGTGAATGCGGTCCTGATCGAGGTCTTCGATGTAGGGATGGACGATATCGGCACTCGGGGTGACGATCATCACGGGCTCGAATCGGATGATTTCGCGAACAATACGGGCGTAGCATTGTGAGATCTCGTCGAGCATAGGCTCCCAGTCGGTGCCGCTGTGCGGCCACGTGAGCTGGATGCCGCTTTGAGGTTCCCATTCGGCGGGGAGGACGACAAGCGGCAGATTCTCCTCGTCTGATTCAGGCGTCTGACGCTTGCTTGTTTCTTTCTGATTGTCCATTGGGTGTTGGGTTTTGCGACTCTGGTCGGATGCTGAACTCGCATCCGCAGTAGTTCTGGTTATAAAAATTGTATTCCTTGATCAGTGCGTTGCGGCGATCGCTGAGGCCACCCTTGCGCCAGTTCTGCGCCCAGAAGGTGAGCCCCGGATAGCGCGCTGCAGCCGCTTCACCGGCAGCGGTGATCTGCTCGAGGCTCTTCCAACGCGACGAGGCGAGGGTGGTGGTGAAGACGGGGAAGTCGTGTTCGTGTGCGTAGCGGGCCACGGTCTCGAGCCGCACCGCGAAGCACATCTGACAGCGGGCGCCGCGCTCCGGTTCGTGCTCCAAGCCACGGACGCGCTGGCGCCAAGCCGCGTGGTCATAGTCTGCATCGGTGAAGGGGACACCGAGGCGCAGGGCGTGGCGCTGGAGCTCGGCCTTGCGTTTGGTGTACTCCTCGAGGGGGAAGATGTTCGGGTTGCAAAAGATCAGCGTCGGGTGCAGCCCGTGGGCCAGCATCCACTCCAAGATGGCGCTGGAGCAGGGTGCGCAGCAGGCGTGGAGCAGCACGCGGTCGGCACCGTCGGGGACGATAAAGGGGGATTTCTTCTGTTTCATGTTCTGGGGTGGGGACGAGTTATTCCGAGCCACTTCTTAATGCGGGTGCGGCGTAAGCGATGGGTCGATGGAGGGGGTATGATAGTCGTGGCAGAATGTCTGCCGACGTCTTCATGGGGTATGATAGCCTCGGCAGAATGTCTGCCGACACCCTCATGGGGTATGATAGTCGTGGCAGAATGTCTGCCGACACCTTCATGGGGTATGATAGCCTCGGCAGAATGTCTGCCGACGCCCTCATGGGGTATGATAGCCCCGGCAGAATGTCTGCCGACACCCTCATGGGGTATGATAGCCTCGGCAGAATGTCTGCCGACGACCCTCATGGGGTATGATAGCCCCGGCAGAATGTCTGCCGACACACTCACGGGGTATGATAGCCTCGGCAGAATGTCTGCCGGCACACTCATGGGGTATGATAGCCTCGGCAGAATGTCTGCCAGCATACTCATGGGGTGTGGTAGCCCCGGCGACAGTGTCGCCAGCACGCTCATGGGGTATGATAGCCTCGGCAGAATGTCTGCCGGCACACTCATGGGGTATGATAGTCGCGGCGACAGTGTCGCCAGCACGCTCATGGGGTGTGATAGCCCCGGCGACAGTGTCGCCAGCATACTCATGGGGTGTGATAGCCCCGGCGACAGTGTCGCCAGCATACTCATGGGGTGTGGTAGCCCCGGCGACAGTGTCGCCGGCATGCTCATGGGGTGTGGTAGCCCCGGCGACAGTGTCGCCAGCGTATGATTCATCGATACCCGATCCACTTTACGATCTCCTTCAGGTTGGGTTTCTTGCCATAAAGCAGGATGCCGACGCGGTAAATGCGGCCCGAGAGCCAGACCACGCCCGGGGCTGTGGCGTAGAGCAGGGCGATGGATAGCAGGGGCTGCCAGAGGGGAATGTCGAACGGCAGGCGCATCATCATCACCACGGGCGATGTGAGCGGGATGAGGGAGCACCAGAAGGCCAGCGGGCCGTCGGGGTTGTCGAGGCTGTAAATGCCGGCGTAGAGGGCGAAGATGAGCACCATCATCACGGGCATCATGAACTGCTGAGCGTCCTCGGGGTGATCGATCACGGAGCCAATGGCGGCGAAGAGGGAGGCGTAGAGCAAGTATCCGCCCACGAAGTAGGCCGCGAAGGAGAGCAGGAGCAACGGCAGGTTGAAGGAGCTGAGCGCCGCCATCCATTCGGCCGTCTGGGCCACGTCGGCGGGCGCTGCGGCGGTGTCGGTCGGGGTGACTGCGGCGCCGGTGAGGGCTGTGATGGCCCCGACGCCGACCAGGGTCAGCACGCCCCAGAGTAGGAGCTGGGTGAGTCCGACGAGTCCGATGCCGATGATCTTACCCGCCATCAGGTCGAAGGGCCGTACGGAGGAGACCATCAGCTCGACGATGCGGTTCGTCTTCTCTTCCGACACGCCCTGCATGACCATCGATCCGTAGAGGGTGATGAACATGTAGACGGCCGGGTGAAGACGATGCCGATAATGTAGGCCAGTTGGGTGGAGGAGGTGCTCTCGGAGCCGTCGTCGTTCAGCTTGACGGTGCGGATCTGGTAATCCACGCGGCTCTCGCGGACGATCTGCTCGAGGTTGGGTATGCCATAGGCGGCCATCTTGTCGTGCTCCATGCGCTGGCGGAGCGTCTCGTTGACTAAGCGCGAGAGGTCGGCGGGGATTTGCTGGCGGGAATAGAGGGTGGCGGCCGAGGAGTCGCGGAGCAGGTCGTCGGTGACTTCCAACGTGGCGAAGGGGTCGTCGGTCCGCGTGGTGACGAAGCGATAGCCGTCGGTGTCGGTGAAGAGCGGTGCGTAGTGGCCGGTGTGGTCGATGACGGCCACGGTGCGCACGTCGTCGGCTCGGAACGAGGCTAACCAGAGCGGCACGAAGATCATACCGATCATCAGCAGGGGCGTGAGTAGCGTGAGCAGCAGGAAGGATTTCTTGCGTACGCGGAAGAGGTACTCGCGGCGGATGATCAGGGGAGGGTAGAGGGTAGAGGGTAGAGGGTAGAGGGTAGAGGGTAGAGGGTAGACATATTGAATAGGGGGTTAGAGGGTAGAGGGTAGAGGGTGGAGGGTAGAGGGTGGAGAGTAGAGGGTAGAGGGTAGAGGGTAGAGGGTAGAGGGTAGAGGGTAGAGGGTGGAGGGTGGAGGGTGGAGGGTGGAGGATAGAGGGTGGAGAGTGGAGGGTAGAGGGTGGAGTCAATAGTATTTGGATAGCGTTTTTGATCATGCTGCTGATCATGCGTCCTACTTCTGTTGAGAGTTCGATGTGTTGTCTCAGATGTGCCTCGGTGATATATCCGACTCGATAGCAGATTTCGACTTGGGTCTCTAATTCGACGCGTGATCCTTGGGCGTATTGCAGGAAGTGCACCATTTCTTTTGGGCCTCGTGCATTCCCTTCGGCAATATTGGAGGGAATAGATACCGCAGAGCGCCTCATCTGATCTCCGATTGCGAATTTCTCTTCTCGAGGAAGAAGCAGGGTAAGGCGATAGGCATACACCGCCAGTTGCATTGCCCTTTCCCAAACGATTAATTCTCGGAAACTCTTTCCAGCCATGTCCTGTGTCTGTTGTCTTGTGATCTCAAACGTAGAAGGCGCATCTCTCTACCCTCTATCCTCTACCCTCTACCCTCTACAGTCTTGATAAATATCTCATTCATGGAGGGCAGTACCTCGCGGAAGGCGCGCAACTCACCTTGGGCGCTCAGGGAGGTGAGCAGTTCGGCGTTGCTTACGGTCGGTGACTTACGGATTCGGATCGCTGTGCCGCTGCCTGAGGGTGCGGCGCCGATCAGGGTGTATCGCGTGGGGTCGGGTTGGAGGGTGATGGCGCCGACATATTCCACCTCGAAAAGGTGCTCCTTATATCGCTCTCGCACCTCGTGCACATTGCCCGAGAGCACCACCCGGGAGTGGTCGATGAGTGCGATCTCGTCGCAAACCTCCTCCACCGAGGCCATGTTGTGCGTAGAGAAAATCAGCGTCCGCCCCTCGGCCTTGAGGCGGAGCATTTCGCGCTTGAGCTGCTCGGCATTGACGGGGTCGAAGCCGCTAAAGGGTTCGTCGAAGATGAGCAGTGCGGGCCGATGTACGACGGTGATGATGAACTGCACCTTCTGCTGCATGCCCTTCGATAGTTCCTCCGGGCGACGGTTCCACCAAGCCATGATGTCGAACCGTTCGAACCACTCCGTCAGGCTCGCCCGGGCATCGGTGGCGCTCATGCCCTTCAGCCGTGCGAAATAAAGCGCCTGCTCGCCGACCTTCATTTTTCTTGTACAGGCCGCGCTCCTCGGGCAGATAGCCAATCCGACGGACGTCGTCCGGGTGCGACGGGTGTCCGTCGAAGCGGATGGAGCCACTGTCCGGGGCCGTGATACGGTTGATGATACGTATGAGCGTCGTCTTTCCGGCGCCATTAGGCCCCTAATAGCCCGAAGATCTTCCCTCTGGGACACGCAGGCTTACCCCATCGAGGGCACGATGGTTAGAGTATTGCTTGACGATGTTGTCAGCTTCTATAAAATACATGGTGTTCGTGTTGCATAATGAGGGCGGCAAAAGTACAGGCCGATCCGCCCCCTTCAAGCCGTGCGCCTATCCCCGCGGTGGTAAAGCCGCTACCTGTAAATGAGTGACGATGTGCCGGGTACAAGTAAGCCCCCGACCACCCCATAGAAAGCGGGGCGACTGGGGGCTTTGGTGTGATATGGGGGCGGGAGATTCAGTGCTCTATATGATCATGCACAAACGGCTCCTTCACACGGCCCAGCGTGTCGATCTTTCCCCAACGGCCGGACTTTCGCACCCACACCGTGCCGTCTTCATCAAAGGCCGGGGAGGCTTCCTCATATTCGCAAGGAATGACGATCTGCCCCGTCTTGTTTATGTAGCCGTATAAACCGTCAAAGTGGACGGAGTCATTGGCAAGGTCGACGCTTGTGCCGTCGTTGACCATCATTAAGCCGAAGGTGACCGCAGGATAGATCGCTACATAGGAAGGCGGCAGGACAACCTCTCCACGTTCATTGATAATCCCAGTCTGCCCACCAGAGAGATAGAACTTTCGTTCTGGATCGACGTGCCCAACCTTTACCAGATATTGATCGGCAAATCCGGCCTCTCCTTTTTCGGAGATCCAATCATAGACGAAGGGATGCACCGTATTCCCTTGCTCGTCTATAAGGCCCCACTTGCCATCGAGCACAGCAACAGCCTGCCCGTCGACAAAGACGCCATCTCCGACGGTGTAATGGTAGGGGAGCAGATAGGTCTTACTCCCTACCTCATATTGATATTGCCCTTGCTCATTCTTGAAAATGGCCGCCTTCTTGTTCGAGCAAGAAAGAAGCGCCATGCAGCATGCGTAGAGCAGGAGGTTGGATACAAGAATGTTTTTTTGTTCATAGGACTTACATCTTCAAAAATGATCCGGTCGCCCTAGCTCACGGCTCAGTGCCACCTTGATTTCGTTCAGTTGTTTTTGCTCCTTCATCAGTTCGATGGCCTCATCGAGGCGTCCCTCGGTCTGAAGCTCCTTGATGCGGCTGTTGATGGCCGATATACGTTGCAGCAGGTAGGCTCCCTTGAGTGCGAAGAGGTCATGCACAATGGCTTTTTCAAGCTCCTTGAGGCGCTTTCTGGCGATCTCTTGACGCTCATCGTCTGTCATTCGGTTGTTGTCCTCCGGTTCCTCTTCGATCGCTCGGTAGCGGTCGTCCATGAGGTACATGGTGACGCGCGAGATTTCCGCGTCGGGGTGCGAGAGGAAGTGACTCTCGGCCCGGAATCCCGGTTCAGAGACGTGTGAAACGGCCTCGTCGAGCATGGACTGGAAGATAGGCACGGAGAGCGAGAGCCCGTCGCGCTGCAGTTCGGAGAGGATATATTCCGCGATGTGGATGACGACGTGCTCGCCCGATTCCTCGTCGGTGTAGTCATAGAGCGTCTCTTCGCCATGGAGCACGACGTAGCGCATCAGCGCCTCCTCGGCTGCGCGATAAGGCGAACGCACGGTGCGCGATGTCGGTTTTGTGGCCGGCTGAACAGGCTGAGGCGACGTGGGGGCGGGCGTCGGTGCGGTAGCCGTGGATGGGGCGTCGGGCGATGGCTCCGGATGGTGTTCTGAGGGAGTTGGCTGAGTGGGCGGTGGCGCAGCGGGGCGAACAAGTGGGGGCGCTGATCGACGCGTGGCGCGGATCTTATTCAGCTCGGCTAGGAGTATGGCTTCTTTGATCTCCATCATCCGACTGCATTCCTGGAGGTAAACGGAGCGTTTGATGGCGTCCGGGATCAAGGCCACGGATTGCAGAATGTCTGTGATCAATGCGGCCCGTCGGATGGGGTCGCCCTCGGCCTCGCGGAGCAGAAGCTGTGTCTTGAAGCGGATGAAGTCCGTTTCGTGGTTGTTGAGGTACACCGATAGGTCGAAGGCATTGCGCGAGCGGGCGAAAGAGTCCGGGTCTTCGCCGTCGGGCAGCAGTAATACTTTCACGTTCATGCCTGCCTCGAGTAGCAGGTCGATCCCTCGAATGGCGGCTTTGATGCCCGCTGCGTCGCCGTCGTAGAGCACGGTGATGTTATTCGTCATGCGGTGGATCAGGTGGATCTGCCCCTGAGTGAGGGCGGTGCCTGACGAAGATACGACGTTCTCAATGCCCGACTGATGCATGGATATGACGTCCGTATATCCTTCCACCAGATAGCATTTATCGGCCTTGGCGATGGCTTGCTTGGCGAAATAGAGTCCGTAAAGCTCATTGCTCTTGTGGTAGATCTCACTCTCTGGCGAGTTGAGGTACTTGCCCACCTTCTTGGTGGAGTCTAGGATGCGTCCACCGAAGCCGGCCACCTTACCGCTGATGGTATGGATGGGGAAAATCACTCGCCCTCGGAAGCGGTCGGCCACCATGCCGTTCTCGTAGAAGCTCGAGAGGCCGGTCTTTTCGAGGTATTCCCGCTTGAAACCCTTGGCCATGGCGGCGCGGTAGAGTGCATCGCGCGTCTCCAGACCGTAGCCCAGCTGGAATTTGCGGATCGTCTCTTCGCGAAATCCGCGCTGCGCGAAGTAGGAGAGGCCAATCGTGCGCCCCTCTTCGTGCTCCATGAGGCAGCTGGTGAAGTATTTCTGCGCCCAATTGTTGAGGATAAACATGCTTTCGCGGTCGCTCTGGGCGCGCAGCTCGTCGTCCGTAAGCTCGCGTTCGCGGATTTCGATGTGATACTTCTTGGCCGGGTAGCGGAGGGCGTCGGGATAGCTCAGCTGCTCGTGCTTCATAATGAAGTAGACGGGCGAACCGCCCTCGCCACAGGCGAAGCATTTGCAGAGGTTCTTGGCGGGCGAGACGTAGAACGAGGGGTTCTTGTCGGCATGGAAGGGGCAAAGGCCGACGTAGTTGACGCCGCGCTTGCGCAGGGTGACGAACTCGGAGACGACATCGACAATCTGTGCCGCCTCGAGGATGCGGTCTTTCGTTGCGGAGTCGATCATAGGGGGAGGGCTTTGGTAGGGGCGGTTATTGCGGGTAACGGTTAGATGTATCGCCCGGTGATGCTCTCCGGATTACTGGCCACGTCATGGGGGCGGCCTGTAGCCACCATGCGTCCGCCGGCATATCCGCCGCCCGGGCCCATATCCATAACGTAGTCCGCTCGACGAATGACATCCAAGTCGTGTTCGATAACAATGACCGTTGCTCCTTGGTCAGTCAGGTGCTCAAAGACTTTCATGAGCGTTTGCACATCAAGCGGATGTAGGCCGATCGTAGGCTCGTCGAAGACAAACACCGCATCGCCCTGCCCTCGGCCCATCTCACTGGCCAACTTCAGGCGTTGCGCTTCGCCACCGGACAGTCCCGGTGTGGCTTCGCCCAGTGTGAGGTAGCCCAGACCGAGGTCGTGAAGCACTTGCAGCCGGCTGTTGATCACGGGCAAATCGTCGCAGTCGGTCAGGGCTTCATCTACGCTCATGGCCATCAGTTCGGGGAGGGAGCGACCGGCTCCTGCATGCTTCCTTGTGCGATGGACGGAGTAGGCCGCCCGGGCGTAGCGCGATCCGCGACAGTCGGGGCAAGGGATGTCGACGTCGGGCAGGAATTGCACATCGAGGCTGATGCTGCCTGTGCCGTCGCATGTGGGGCAACGCAGCCGGCCTGTATTGTAGGAGAAGTCCCCGGCCTTGTATCCACCGGTTTTTGCCCCTTCGCTGCGGGCGTAGACTTTGCGCAGATCGTCGTGCACATTGCAATAGGTGGCTACTGTGGAGCGGACATTTGCGCCGATGGGTGCGGCGTCGATCAGTTGCACTCGGCGTATCCCTTCTGCCTCAACGGCTGCTACCTGCGTCGGCAGCTCTTTCCCCTCGATGGACGCCTTGAGTCCGGGGATCAGGCACTCTAAGACCGGGGTCGTCTTGCCTGATCCGGATACACCTGTCACTACGGTGAGCCGGCCTTTTGGGGATGCGCACATCTAAAGGTTGCACGGTGTGGATGGCGCGGGTGACAAGGCGAATGGTGCCGAGGTCGAAGAGGGGGCTGGCGTGGGGTGGTGCGTTGGTTTGGGGGGTAGGAAGGGCCCGATGCGTGACGATGGGTTGGCGCAGAGCATCACCGCCGTGCCCTCTGCGATGATTTGCCCCCGCCTGCGCCCGCCGCAGGCCCCAGCTCAATGAGGTGGTCGGCATGACGCAGCACTTGGGTGTCATGGTCTACGAGCACTACTGAATTGCCATCCGCCACGAGGTCGTTCATTACACCGATCAGGCCCTCGAGGTTGGACGGGTGTAGGCCGATGGAAGGTTCGTCGAGTACGTAGAGCACCCCGGTGGTTCGATTGCGTACGGCGCGCGCCAGTTGCACGCGTTGCCGTTCCCCTGTGGAGAGGGTCGCGCCGGCTCGATCGAGGGTGAGGTAAGAGAGGCCCAGCTCCATCAGTCGGCGAGCCGTGTCATAAAAGGCCTCACAAATGCGTTCAGCCATTGGTTGCATTTCTTCGGGCAAGGATGCGGGTACGCCTGCGACCCACTCTACTAACTCTCCGAGTGTCATCCGGCAGGCGTCGGCCAGTGAGATGCCTCGCAGGAGGGGTGCCCGGGCGGCGTCGCTGAGCCTTGTGCCGCCGCAGGCTGCACAGACGTCTTGCCGCAGGAACTTCTCCACGCGCTTCATGCCCTTTTCGTCCGTCACTTTGGCCAAGGCGTTCTCCACCGTATAGACGGCGTTGTAGTAGGTAAAATCCATTTCGCCGGCGACGTTGGAGGTCTTGGACTTATACAGGATGTGCTTTTTTTCACGGCCGGCCCATGGTAGACGATCTCGCGTTCTTTGTCTGTCAGCTCTTTGAAGGGCACGTCGGTGCGCACGCCCATTGCGCGGCAGACGTCGGTCATAAGCGAGAACATGAGTGTCTGCCACGGTGCCACGGCGCCCTCGTCGATGGTGAGCGATTCGTCGGGCACGAGCGTAGATTCATCCACATGGCTTACGAGGCCCGTGCCGTCGCATGTGGGGCAGGCGCCCCGGCTGTTGAAGGCCAGTTCTTCGGCGCCGGGGGCATAGAAGTGGGCGCCGCATTCGGGGCAGATCAGCTCGCGTTCGGCGGCTACGTTGATCGAGGGCGGGAGGTAATGCCCGTTGGGGCAACGGTGGCTGGAGAGTCTCGAATACATTAGCCGCAAGCTGTTGAGCAGCTCTGTGGATGTGCCGAAGGTGGAGCGTATGCCGGGCACGGCGGGGCGTTGGTGGAGGGCCAGCGCGGCGGGGACGTATCGCACGTCGTCGACTTGTGCGCGTGCGGCCCGGGTCATCCGTCTGCGGGTGTAGGTGGAGAGTGATTCTAAGTAGCGACGCGATCCTTCGGCATAAAGTACACCCAATGCAAGTGATGATTTGCCTGAACCTGATACGCCGGCGATGCCTACGATCTTGTTGAGTGGTATGTCCACGTCGATGTGCTTGAGGTTATGTGCGTGTGCACCTCGGATCTCGATTTGCTGGGGGGATGTCCTATGCTTATTCATATGATGGGGTGTTGTGTAAAAGTGAGGGGGACGGCGTTCGTCCGTGCGATGTGTTAGAAAATGAATGGCGGGTAGAGGAAGGTGGTTTTACCCCATGCAAGGCGTTCGATCCGTCAGAATCCGTAGGGATTGAGGCCAAACAGACCTCTGTTTGGCTCGCGCACATCGGCTGAAGCAAACAGACCTCTGTTTGGGGCCGCGCACATCGGCTGAAGCAAAACAGACCTCTGTTTGGCTTCGCGCAGGCCTCTGCCGAGGCCGGAAAGTTTGCTCGGGTTCAAAATGTATTTCGAGCGCGTTTCCGATAACGCTGAAGCGGCTTGTCCGTGCCTTGCTGTGCCACTCTGCATGTCAGTACGCCTCGCGATACTTGTTGCCGTCGGCGTCTTCCAAGATGTTCAGGTAGCTGCGGTAACGCGACGATGCGATGTTTCCACACTCCATCTCGCGACGTACAGCACATCCGGGTTCATTCGTGTGGGTGCAATTGTTGAAGCGGCAGTCGGCCGATGCGCGGAAGATTTCGGGGAAGTAATGGGCCACCTCCGGGCCTTGCATTTCGATCGTCCCGAAGCCCTTGATGCCCGGCGTGTCGATCAGGTAACCCGAGCCGTCGGAGAGGGGGAGCATTTCGGAGAAGGTCGTTGTGTGGACGCCCGTGCGATGGTACTCCGAGATCTCCTGCGTGCGCAGATCGGCGTGCGGCAGGAGCCGATTGATGAGCGTCGACTTGCCTGTGCCCGAATGGCCGGAGAGGAGCGTGATGCGTCCGTGCAGACGCTCGGCCAAGGCCTCGACACCCTCGCCCGTGAGCGCGCTGATGGGGAGGCAGTCATAGCCGATGGCGGTGTATAGGGCGACGTATTCGTCGAGCGTACGGTGGGCATCGGCGTCGTAGCGGTCGATCTTGTTGAACACTAACAGGGCGGGAATAGAGTAGGCCTCAGCGGTGGCCAGGAAACGGTCGATGAAGGTGAGGGTGGTGACTGGGAAATCGATGGTGGCGACTAGCAGGGCGAGGTCGATGTTGGCGGCCAGGATGTGCGACTCTTTGGAGAGGTTCGAGGCGCGGCGGATCATGTAGTTGCGGCGGGGAGCGATGGCGGTGATGTAGGCCGTGTCCGCTTCGTTGGCGGGCATTTCGACCGTGACGCGGTCGCCGATGGCCACAGGGTTGGTGGTGCGGATGCCTTTGATGCGAAAGGCTCCCTTGATCTTACAATCGAAACACCGGCCGCCGTCGATACAAACTGTATAACGACTGCCGGTGTTTTTAATGACTAATCCGTGCATGGGATGCGGGGGATAAGAGGGGGTCAGACCGTCATGATCTCCTTTTTCCTTGGCGGCGTAGAGGTCGTCTACCTTCTTGACATACTTGTCGTGGATCTTCTGTACTTCGGCCTCGGCGTCTTTACCGAGATCCTCGGGCGTACCGTCCTTGACGGCTTTCTTGATCACGTCGATCGTGTCGCGGCGGGCGTTGCGGATGCTGACCTTGGCGGCTTCGGCGTGTTGCTTGGCGTTCTTGGCCGGGCTGCGGCGACGATCCTCGGTGAGCGGGGGATGCCCGGGCGGATGGTCTCGCCATTGTTCTCGGGCGTTATGCCGACCTCGGAGGCGAGGATGGCCTTTTCGATCTCCTTCAGGAGGGACTTCTCCCACGGGGTGATGAGGATCGTCTTGGCGTCAGGGGTGGTGACGGAGGCTACGTTCGAGAGCGGCGCGAGGTCGCCGTAGTAAGTCACGCGGACGTTGTCGAGGATGCGTGCACTGGCTTTGCCGGCGCGGATGCGTGCCAGCTCGTCGTCTAAATGCTGGACGGCGGCGTTCATCTTCGCTTCGGCGTCCTTGATGATTTGTTTGGTGTCTGTTGCTGCCATATGATGAGGGTTCTAAAGTTGTTCAGAGGGTGACGCGTGTGCCGATGTTCTCGCCGGAGAGCACGCGCTTGAGGTTGCCGGGGGTGTCCATGTCGAAGACGACGAGGGGGAGGTTGTTCTCCTTGCACATCGTTGTTGCGGTGAGGTCCATCACGCGGAGGTTGCGGGAGTAGATCTCGTCGAAGGTGATCTCGTCGAACTTCACTGCCGTGGGGTCTTTCTCCGGGTCGGCGGTGTAGATGCCGTCCACGCGGGTGCCTTTGAGCAAGACGTCGGCACCGATCTCAATGCCGCGCAGTGCGGCGGCGGTATCGGTGGTGAAGAAGGGATTGCCCGTGCCGCCGGCCATGAGTACGACGTGGCCGTCGCGAAGCAGTTCGGCGGCGCGTGAGGGGCTGTAATACGTCCCGACCGGCTCCATACGTACGGCCGTCAGCACGTCGGCCTCTACGCCGAAAGCCTCGAGGGCGGAGCTGAGCGCAAGACTGTTGATGACGGTGGCCAGCATACCCATCTGGTCGCCCTTGACGCGGTCGAAGCCTTTGGCGGCGCCGGCGAGCCCGCGGAAGATGTTGCCTCCGCCAATGACGATGCCGATTTGTATGCCTTGATCGGAGATCTCTTTAATCTGTTTGGCGTATTCGCCGAGGCGCACCTCGTCGATGCCGTAAGCGCGGCCGCCCATGAGTGACTCGCCGCTTAGCTTGAGTAGGATTCGTTTGTAGATCATATGTATGGGGATTTTTTTCGGAGGACAAACGTAAGCCTAAAACAGAAAAAGGGGAAAGGCCCCTGCCGGGGCAGGGAGGTTTGCCCGTCTTCAAGCATGTACAGCAGGGATAGGCCCGATGAGCAATCAGCAATCTGTTAAATCTTTTAAGAGATGACCCGTTGACAACAGTCAGAGGCATGCAAAATGCGTTTTACGGCTCATTGACGGTAGTCAGCGGCATCTAAAACGCGTTTTAAGCCTCATTGACTACTGTCAGAGGTATAAAAAACGCGTTTCGCATACCATTGACTACTGTCAGAGGTGTGTAAAACGCGTTTTTGAGTCCATTGACAGTTGTCAACGGGTACGAGGGCTCGTTTGGCCTACACCTTGATCGCGTCGAAGCCTTCGCCGTAGACGCCGCGGACGGTGCTCTGCGAGATGAAGGCTTGGCTATCGATCATCTTAATGAGGCGGAAGATGTTTGTCCGCTCGCGGTTGCGGGCCACGAGCACGATCACCTTGATCGGCTTGTGCGAATAGCCGCCCTCGCCTTCGAGGATGGTGCAGCCGCGTTGCAGGCGGTGGATGATGGCGTCAGCGATCTCGTCGTATTTGCGCGAGAAGATCATGAACTGCACCGACTGTGTGTTGGCGTTCATCACGCGGTCGAGCATGTAGGAGTTGACGCCCATCTCGATAAGTCCGAGCACAATCTTGTCGAAGTTGTGGAACAGCAGGTAAGAGCTGCTCACGATCACGAAGTCGAGCAGCACCATGCCCATGCCGATGGAGATGTCCTTGTACTTGTTGATGATGGCCACGATGATGTCCGTGCCGCCCGTGCTGCCGCCGGCGTAGAAGACGAGCCCCTAGGCCCGAGCCGCAGATCATGGCGCCGATGATGACGGACATGAAGACTTCTTGCAGCTGCATGAGCGGTTGGCCGGCGAACACAAGCTCGAAGAACCAGAACCAGAACGAGAGCGAGGCCACGCCGAGGATGGTCTTGACGAGGAATTTGAACCCAAGGATCTTGAAGGCGATGCCGAGCAGGAGGACGTTGATCGCGAAATAGGAGACAGAGACAGGCAGCTTGGTGGCGAAGAAGATCAATCCGCAGATACCGCTCAGGCCGCCGGTGACGATCTCGTTGGAGAGGATGAAGGCGTTATAGCCAAAGCCGTAGAGGGCGGTGCCGAGGATGATGAGGAGGTAATCCTTCACCGGATAGTAGACTTTGAGTAGAGAATCTTTCATAGAACGATGTTGATGATTTTGTTGGGTACGATGATGATTTTCTTAGGGGTCTTGTCACCGATCCACTTCGCGGCGGTGTCGTGGCCGAGGGCGGCACGCTCGATGGACGCACGGTCGAGGTCGGCGGGCAGCTCCAGGTTGAAACGCGTCTTGCCATTGAAGGAGACGGCGTAGCGCACGGTGGTTTCGATGAGGTATTGTTCGTTGTAGTCGGGCCATGCGGCGTCGCAGATGGTCGTGGTGTGGCCCAGTGCGTGCCACAGCTCCTCGGCAATATGCGGGGCGAAGGGCGCGAGCACAATCAGCAGCGGCTCCAGCACAGCGCGCTTGCGGCAGCGCAGTGTGGTGAGCTCGTTGAGGCAGATCATGAAGGCGCTCACGGAGGTGTTGTACGAGAAGTGTTCGATGTCGTGCGTCACCTTCTTGATCAGCTTGTGGAGCGCCTTCTGCTCGTCGGCCGTCGGCTCGTCGTCGTCGACGCCCCACGCGCCGTCCGGGCCGGAGTAATAGGTGGCCCAGAGCTTCTTCAGGAAGCGGAAGACGCCGTCGATGCCGTTCGTATCCCACGGCTTGGATTGCTCCAGGGGCCAAGGAACATCTCATAGAGGCGAAGCGTGTCGGCGCCGTACTTCTCGACGATCGTGTCCGGATTGACGACGTTGTACATCGACTTCGACATCTTCTCCACCGCCCATCCGCAGATGTATCGCCCATCCTCGAGCACGAACTCGGCGTCGCGATACTCCGGATTCCAAGCGCGGAAGGCGTCCAGATCGAGGACGTCGTTGCTGACGATGTTCACATCCACGTGGATCGGCGTCACGTCATAGTCGCCCTTCAGGCCGTACGATACGAAGCGGTTCGTGCCCACGATGCGATAGACGAAGTTCGATCGGCCCTGGATCATGCCTTGGTTGATCAGCTTGTGGAAGGGCTCTTCCTCGCACGAGGTGCCAACGTCGAAGAGGAACTTGTTCCAAAAGCGGCTATAGATCAGGTGACCCGTGGCGTGCTCCGTGCCGCCGATGTAAAGGTCCACGTTGCGCCAATAGGCGTCGGCTTCGGGCGATACGAGTGCGCGGTCGTTGTGCGGATCCATGTAGCGCAGGTAGTAGGCTGACGAGCCAGCAAATCCAGGCATGGTGCAAAGCTCAAGCGGGAAGATGGTCTGGTTATCGATGCGACTGTTGTCCGTCACTTCACGCTTCGCGCTGTCCCACGCCCAATGCGTAGCGCGACCCAGTGGCGGCTCACCCGTTTCGGTCGGCAGGAACTTGTCCACCTCCGGCAGTCGCAGCGGCAGACATTCCTCGGGCAATGGACGCGGCATACCGTCGGCGTCGTAATAGATCGGGAACGGTTCGCCCCAGTAGCGCTGGCGGCTGAATATGGCGTCGCGCAGGCGGTAGTTCACCTTGATCCGACCCAGCCCTTCGGCTGCGATGTAGCGCTTCGTTGCGGCGATGGCTTCGGCACATCCATGCCGTTCAGCACGAGTCCGCCCGCGCGTTCCCGACCAGCCATCGGCGAGTTGATCATGCGGCCCTCTTTGGCGTCGAAGCTCTCCTCGGATACGTCGCACCCCTCGATCAGCGGAACGATGGGCAGGGTTGAAATGGCGAGCGAAGGCATAGTCACGACTGTCGTGCGCGGGAACAGCCATGATGGCGCCCGTGCCGTAGCCAGCTAACACATAGTCGCTGATCCAGATCGGGATCTGTTCGCCCGTCAGCGGATTGATGGCGTACGAGCCACTGAAGACGCCCGTCACCTTATGGTCGGCAATGCGCTCGCGCTCCGTGCGTCGCTTCACGGCTTCGAGATACGCCTCCACGTCGGCCCGTTGTGCGTCGGTTGTGAGTCGCCCGACGTACTCGCTCTCAGGTGCCAGCACCATGAAGGTGACGCCGAAGACGGTGTCTGCCCGCGTGGTGAAGATCTTCAGCGACTCCGACCCGTCGGCCAGCGGGAAGAGCATCTCGGCGCCCTCGCTACGACCGATCCAGTTGCGTTGCGTCTCCTTGAGTGAGTCGCTCCAGTCGACCGTGTCGAGACCGTCGAGGAGGCGTTGCGCATAGGCCGACACGCGCAGACACCACTGCCGCATCACCTTTTGCTCCACCGGATAGCCTCCGCGGATCGATAGGCCTTCGCTCACCTCATCGTTAGCCAACACGGTGCCAAGCTGCGGACACCAGTTCACCATCGTATCGCCGAGGTAAGCCGTGCGATAATTCATCAGCGTCTGCTGGCGTTCGCGTTCGCTCATCGCCCTGCCATTCGGCCGCGGTGAACGACAGCTCTTCGGTGCATGCCGCGTTGACGCCCTCCGTGCCGTTGGCCTCGAAGGCTGCGATCAGCTTCTCGATCGGCTGCGCATGCTGCCCGATATTGCAATAGTAGCTGCCGAACATGCGCAGAAAGGCCCACTGCGTCCAGTGGTAATACGTTGCTCGCAGGTGCGCACCTCGCGGCTCCAGTCGAAGGAGAAGCCGATCTTATCTAACTGTTCGCGATAGCGATTGATGTTGTTCACCGTCGTCACCTCCGGGTGCTGACCCGTTTGGATGGCGTACTGCTCGGCCGGCAGACCGTAGGCGTCGTAACCCATCGGATGGAGCACGTTGAAGCCGCAGAGGCGTTTGTAGCGAGCGTAGATGTCGGAGGCGATGTAGCCCAGCGGATGGCCCACATGTAGCCCCGCACCTGAAGGATAGGGGAACATGTCGAGCACGTAGTATTTCGGGCGTGCATCGTCCTCATGCACCTCGTAGGTCTTGTCGGCGATCCAGCGTTCACGCCATTTCTTTTCGATTTCTCTGAAGGTATAGTCCATTGTGTGATAAGAGTAGTCAGGGGTAGTTGTGCGCCTAATGGCGCGGTAATCAGAAGTAGTTATGCGCCTAAGGCGGGGTAGTTAGGAGTAGTTATGCGCCTAACGGCGCGGTAGTCAGAAGTAGTTATAAGAATACGCAGCCGGTACCCGGCCAAACTTCCCCAGCCTCGGTAGAGGCCTTTCTTGCATCAAGGCAAGAAAAGGAAGAAGGACAGGTAGGCCGGCCGTATCTATCAGGCGTTCAGCGATGCGTTGAGCACCTCGTCCGGAAGCACATAATTCGTCAAGTCGCCGGCCAGATATTGATCGTAAGCCGTCATGTCGATCAGCCCGTGGCCCGAAAGGTTGAAGAGGATCGTGCGTGCCTTGCCTTCCTCCTTCGCCTCCTTCGCCTCACGGATGGTGGCGGCGATGGCGTGGGCTGACTCGGGTGCAGGGATGATGCCTTCCGTCTCGGCGAAGAGTCGGGCGGCGTCGAATGTCTCAAGCTGCGGGATGTCTACGGCGTCCATCAGCCCATCCTTCTTCAGCTGGCTGACGATGGCGCCCGCACCGTGGTAACGCAGTCCGCCGGCGTGGATATGTGCCGGAGCGAAGGTGTGGCCGAGCGTGTACATGGGGATGAGCGGCGTGTGACCCGCCTCATCGCCGAAGTCGTATTGGAAGCGACCGCGCGTCAGCTTTCGGGCAAGAGGCCGGTTCGGCGGCTACGACACGCAGTGTGCGACCCACGGTCAGCTTATGTCGCAGGAAGGGGAACGACAGTCCGGAGAAGTTCGATCCGCCGCCGAAGCAGGCGATCACCACGTCCGGATATTCGCCCGCCATCTCCATCTGCTTCTCCGTCTCCAGCCCGATCACCGTCTGGTGGAGCGCCACATGGTTGAGCACACTGCCCAGCACATACTTGCAATTTGGCGTCTGCATGGCCAGTTCTACGGCCTCCGAGATAGCCGTCCCAAGGCTGCCCTGATACGTCGGATGATCCGTCAAGATCTTCCGCCCCGCCTTCGTGCTCATGCTCGGCGAGGCGATGACCTGCGCGCCGAACGTTTGCATGATGGAGCGTCGGTAAGGCTTCTGGTTGTAGCTCACCTTGACCATGTAGACGGCCAGCTCCAGCCCGAAGGCCTGCGCGGCGTACGACATGGCGGCGCCCCATTGACCTGCACCCGTCTCGGTGGTGATGTTCGTCACGCCCTCCTTCCGACAGAAATAGGCCTGTGGGATGGCTGAGTTCAGCTTGTGCGACCCGACGGGGCTGACGCTCTCGTTCTTGAAGTAGATATGTGCCGGTGTGTCCAGCGCGCGCTCCAGTCCGTAGGCCCGGACGAGCGGTGTGGGGCGCCAGTTCTTGTAGAGGTCGCGCACCTCTTCAGGGATCTCGATCCATGTATCTGTCGTGTTCAGCTCTTGCTCCGCCGAGCTGCGGGCGAAGAGCGGGTAGAGGTCTTCGGCCTTCAGTGGCTCCTTTGTGCCCGGGTTCAACATCGGTTGCGGTTTGGTGGCCATGTCAGCCACGATGTTGTACCATGCTGTGGGAATATCCTGCTCCTGCAGTAAGAATTTCTTCGTCTTCATTTCTGCTTGCTGTTTATGTGTCGTTTATATACCGTTAAAATCGACTGCAAAGGAAGGGGGCAGCGGGGAAACGAAAAACGGAAGGCGAAAAAAACGGCTGAGTCGGATAGAGCGGGGGACGATGCTCCATCCCATGCCCGTCCGTATTGAGTTGTTCGTCTTTAGTTCTTTGCTTCCTCCTTCGCCTTTCGTGCGGCCCGATGTTTGGCCAAGATCGTGCGCCGTGTAGCCAGCTTAGTGTGCGCATGCGAGATCTCTCCGGCGAGGCTCGCCGTGAACGCTTGATATGGCGCCTCACCCTTAACCAAGATCAGCGCATTGACCGTTTCCACCAGCGTGTGATAAGCCGCATCGGTTGCCATCCGCTTCGCACGCAAGAGTCCCTTGACGCGTGCCCCCGTGCCATGGCTCGCCGTTCGGTAGCCGCAAAATGCACCTCATTCTCCTGCTCCAACTTCTCCAGAAACGGTGTCAGACGCGCCTTTTCCAGCGCCTCCGCCCCCAGATTGCGCAGCGTGTCCGTCAAGTTTTTTTCATCCGCCCCGATCGACCCGTCTCCGACTTCTGCGGCATATTGCCATAAGCCTTGAAGAGGTCGGCTGCCCGTCGGGCCACTTCCGCCACCTCCTCGTCAGGAAAGGCCATCGACGCCCGCACGAAAGCCCGCATCTCGCGCCAAGTACGCACCCGCTGTCGGTCGATTTTTCTTTGCCACCGCAGCCGGAGTCGGTCCGCTCGTAGCGTTCACGGCGTCATCCCATTCTTGGAAGACCGTCTTGAACGCCTGCGCCGCCTGCTTCAATCCCGGAGTGTATCCCACGGCCCCGTCACTGAGAGGCAAATCCGAAAGATGCCTTATCACGGCCCCATGAAACCCGAAATCCTCCATCATATGCAGTGACGCCACACTCAAATGCCCGATTTTCATCTCTAAATCCCTTCTCGTTACAAGGTTCTACTTCATTTTGTCGCACAAAAGTAGTGTCAAATGCTTCAGTTGATATCATATCTCGAAATAAGAAGGAAAATGAAGCCTCGGTCAGTACTTCATTTTTCTATACGCAGCAATCATGCACTCCATTAGGATCATATTTTGAAATACATAATGATCTGATCTTCCATCGCTATCTCATCTCAAAATTCGATGCCAATCATACCCTCTGTTAGGAATACATCTCGAAATATATAATGATCCGACCTTCCATCACTATCTCATCTCGAAATTCGATATGACATCATGCTTCATATTATATTGCATTTTTTTAGATGCACAAGAAAAACGATGTTCGTCTTGATCTGTATTTTTGAGATGAAGTATCCGGTGTATATTGGATAGTATCATATTTCAAGATATGATATAAGAAGAACCATCATACAAATAGATATTTCAAGATGAGATGCTTGCATAGAAGCTAATAGTATCACATTTTGAAATACACTATGAATGGATAGGCTACTGATGATACATCAAAAAAATATGGAGATGATTCATAGTTCAGATTGCACGATATTTTTAGATGAGATACAGAATGAACCAGATGATAGCACTTCTGGAAGAAAAAAAGGGGCTGTCACGTGGTGGATCGTGCCCTCCTTTTTGCTGAGAAAAGCTGTCATGCGTCGGGGATCGTGCTTCTGAGGAAAGAGAGAGGCCGTCATGCGGTGGATCGTGCTCTCCTTTTTGCTGAGAAAAAAACTGTCATGCGTCGAGGAGCGTGCTTCTGAGGAAAGAGAGGGGCTGTCACGTGGTGGATCGTGCCCTTTGGGACAAGAAAAAGCATGGGCTGCGGTCGTGGATGGCTCTTTGGAACGTCGCAAAAGGCGGTCTGCACAGTGTGACGCCGTTTGTGCGATATGGAAAAAAAGGTCTACATTTGCCGCCGCATCGGGGAGATAGACGATGCATCGATTCGCTAGCTCAGCAGGTAGAGCACATCCCTTTTAAGGATGGGGGTCCCGGGTTCGAGCCCCGGGCGAATCACCGGTATTCAGATGAATAAAAAGCGAAGGCCTTCCACTCGTGGACTGATCCACAGTGGAAGGCCTTTTCGTGTCTTCCTTTTTCTTGTCTTGATGCAAGAAAAGGAAGCGAAAAGAAGATCAAGGCCTCTGCCGAGGCCGGGGAAGTTTGGCCGGGTACCGGGCAAACTTGGCTGGCGTCCCTGACGCCTCTTGATGCAAGGAAAGGAAGCGAAAAGAAGATCAAGGCCTCTGCCGAGGCCGGGGAAGTTTGGCCGGGTACTGGGCTAACTTTGGCTGGCGTCCCTGACGCCCCTTGATGCAAGAAAAGGAAGCGAAAAGAAGATCAAGGTCTCTGCCGAGGCCGGGGAAGTTTGGCCGGTTATCAGGCAAACTTGGCTGGCGTCCCTGACGCCCCCCGAGGGTTAGTCGTCTCGCTTGCGATTTTGGAGGAACTTACGGAGGAACTCGGCTTCGGCTTGCTGGTATTTGGAGAGCTTCTCAACGGAGAGGATCTTCTTGAAACGCTCGATGTATTCCTTCTCTAACTGGGCCTCTTTGAGGCGTGTCTCGGTGAGACAGTCGGAGAGTTCGCGGCGCTCGCGATCGGTGAGGCCTTGATGCGAACGGTTCTTACGGGCTAGCTTACGGCACTCGCGGCCGACTTCCATCTTGCGGCGCTGGAGCTCGTTTTCGAGCGGGATAAAGGCTGCGGCCTCGTCGGCGGTGAGGCCGGCTTCGGCGGTGATGTAGGCGTTGCGTCGGGCGAAGAAGGCTTCGCGGTCGATGTGCTTCTGCGGGTCACCCTTTTGCGCCGCGGATGGTGTGGGCGCCATGAGGGTGAACGTGAGGGTAAGGAGTAGTAGGAGTGTCTTCATCTGTCGTTGTTGTTATTCCCATTCATTGATGTCGTCGGAGAAAAAAAGAGGTCGGCGTATTGCGCCTCGAGATAGTCCAGAAAGTCAGCCTCGTCGTCGGCCGCGGCGGAGGGTGTGGTGGCGTGCTGCACATAGAGCGGCTGCTCGGTGGTGCGATCGGCTGGGCGGAGGGCGGAGAGTCCTTTGAACAGGAGTACCATGCCCAGAAAGGCAGCGGCCGGGTAGATCAGCGGTTTGACCTTCTCCATGAGGGAGACCGTAGGCGGTTGTGGGGCGTCGGCTGGAGGGTCGGGCAGGGCGGAGAGGATGCGGTTCGTGAGGGCCTTTCAAAGTAGCCGTCGGGCACACGAAACGGTTCGGTGTCACGGCTGGGAAAGTCCGGGGTGAGGGGTTCTTCTTTTGTCTTCATCAGATCTGTTTTTTGGGGGTAAAGCGGCCGTAGGACGGAGGCTGCGTGAACGGGTTTAATCGTTGCCGCTGGTCATGTAGGCCGTGATTTTCTTGACCGCGTGGTGATAGGAGGCTTTGAGGGCGCCCTCGGAGGTGCCCAAGGCCTCGGACATGTCTTCGTATTTCATGTCGTTGTAATAACGCAGGTTGAAGACGAGTCGCTGTTTGGGGGCAGCTGCAAAAACAGCTGTCTGGAAGCGGGTTTGGACCGCATCGCCATCGAAGAACTCGTCGCCACGGAGGGTCTCCACCCGGTAGCTGTCGGCGTCATCGAGCGAGAGGTGGCGGCGCAGGCGCTGCTTCTCTAAATGGGTGAGGCATTCGTTGGTGGCGATCTTGTAGAGCCAAGTGGAGATGCGGGCTTCACCACGGAAAGTGTCCGAGTTGGCCCAAGCCTTGAGGAAGGTGTTTTGGAGCAGGTCGTTGGCGTCCTCGTGCGAGATGACCATGCGTCGGATCAGCCAGTAAAGTCGCTGGCTGAAGGCCTCGACCGCCTCAGCGAAGGCGGCGCGTCGGGTGGAGGGATCTTGCAGTCGGCTGTGCCACTGGGCGAAATCGGGTTCGGGTTGTAAGGGAGTCTCTTTCACGGCGCAAAAGTGTAGAAATCGAGGTGGACAGCCGTCGTAGGGAGGCGAATGGCCTCACGGAGCGGCATCATGGCGTTGATGAGTAGCAGCTCGTCGTAGGTCGGGAGGTCATGGAGGCGAACAGGCTCCGTGTGGATGACGCCCTCGCGGAGCAGCCGTCGGCGGCAGGTGCCATCGAGCAGGAAGGTGTCGGGGTGACGAGCTCGTCGCCACGACGCAGGACAAGATTCGTGTACGACGTATCTGTCAGGTAACCGTCTCGGACGAAGAGCAGTTCGTCGGAGGCCCCGAGTGGCACGTCGGGGCGAGCCAGCGGCGCACGGTCGGCGTACTTGAAGGCGTACGTCGTGGTGCCTGCATCCACAGCGAAGAGTCGCTCGATGTGCCGCCGACGGTAGGGTGTGAAGGTGACCTCGCGCAACGTGTGGTCATACATCACGCGGCAGCGGACAGTGCCCGTGCGCAGCTCATCGGGGACGAGCGATGCTAAATCGGTGGGGAGCGTGGGGGCCATGAAGCCGAAGTGGTCGGCGGTGCGGCGCATGCGGTCGGTGTGGTCGCTGAGGTGACACACGTGGCCGTCTTGAATGCGTATAGTTTCTATGAACATGGGGGAGTATAGGGTAGGGTAGTTAAAGGGTAGTATAAGGTAGTTAGGGGGTAGTTAGAAGTAGAGAGAGAAGGGTTGTGGCACTACATCTGACTACCCTTTAACTACCCTCTGACTACCCCTGACTACCTTCTATTATTAGAACGGGAGATAGACCTTTTGGATGACCTCCTCGTACTCGTCGTGCATGCGACTGCGGGCGGTGATGCCGCCGCCGCTCTGATAGGTGAAGGGGTCGGTCGTGAGGTCGATGAAGCGGATGAAGACGGCCGAGTCGAGCGTGTGCCCATCGAAGAGTCCGAAGACGCCGGTGTAGAATCCGCGCGGCGTCTGCTCGGCCTGACGAATGAGTCGCACGGTGGCGTCTTTCGGTGCGCCGGAGACGGAGCCCGCGGGTAACAGTCGGGCGATCACGTCGCCCACATGGCTGCGCCAATCCGTGGCCAGACGCCCCACGATCTCGGAGCTGACTTGCAGGATGGGCCCGGCCGACGTCTCGAGTCGGTCGATGTATCGGAAGCGCCGCACATGCACCCCATGGGCCACCATCGAGAGGTCGTTACGGATCAGGTCGACGATCGTGTTGTGTTCGGCCGTCTCCTTGGGGTCGGATAAGATGCGTTCGCGGGCACGGGGCAGTCGGGCGTCGATGGTACCCTTCATCGGGTTCGACGCGATGGTGCCGTCGGCATCGATCCGCACGAAGCGCTCGGGCGAGAAGCAGACGAAGGCCCCCGGGTAGTACATTTTATAGAGGGCGCGGGCGCGGCGGTAGATCGCCTCGGGGGCGAGGTCGGTGCGGATGGGCGTGCGGACGGTGAGGTTCGTCAGGAAGGAGTCGCCGCGGAGCAGCCCCGCGTGGACGATGTCGAAACGGTGTGCGTAGATCGCCTCAGGCTCGGGCGTCCGCTCGAAGGTGTAAGACACTTCGGAGCCGTCGTCCGACGCGTTGCTGACGCCGCGCAGGTTGAATCGCACCTCCGTCTGGTGGAGGGGGTCGGGGATAAAGAAGGCGTGCGTCAGCTCGAAGTCGAAGCCGAAAAGGAAGGGTCGGCCCGCCGCTCCGGCCCGGTTCATGTCGCGCACTACATCAGATGCATTTCTCATGGCCGCAAAAGTATCCATCCGCCCCTCCCCCATGATATGGGCACCCTTGGACGGGCGTAGGTGGCCCTAATGGCTTCTGTTTATTAAGTCGCAAGTGCTTTCATTTAATAGGAAGAATCTTCCTATTAAGTCGCATGTGCTTTCATTTAGCAGGAAGAATCTGCTTATTAAATCACATGCGAATTGACTTGTTAGGAAGAATCTGCTTATTAAATCACATGCGAATTGACTTGTTAGGAAGAATCTGCTTATTAAGTTGCAAGTGATTTGATTTAATAATCAGCATATGTTTTGCCCCTAAAAGCACTCCGGGGTTCCTAAGCAGAAGCTGTTTTGCCCCTAAAAGCACTCGGAGGTTCCAAATCAGCATATGTTTTTTGCCCCTAAAAAGCACTCCGGGGTTCCTAAGCAGAAGCTGTTTTTGCCCCTAAAAGCACTCCGGGGTTCCTAAGCAGAAGCTGTTTTGCCCTTTAAAAGCACCCGGAGGTTCCTAAGCAGAAGCTGTTTTTGCACCCGAAAGCCATCCGGGGGCGTGCGGATTTCTTGGGATGGGTATACGAAAATCCATTCGCACCTCGTTCTACTTTTTGTGTTTAGAACCAACCCCCATACGATATGAGTAAGACAATCATTGTGACAGGCGGCACAGGCTACATCGGATCGCACACCACGGTGGAGCTGATCGAGGCCGGATACGACGTCGTCGCCATCGACAACCTTTCGAACTCCACCGCCGACGTGCTCGACGGCATTGCGCGCATCACCGGCCGGCGCCCCACCTTCTACGAGGCCGACTGCAACGACCGCGAGGCGATGGACCGCATCTTCGCCCAGCACGCCCCCGTCAGCGGCATCATCCACTTTGCCGCCAGCAAAGCCGTCGGCGAGTCTGTCCACAAGCCGCTGCTTTATTACCGCAACAACATCGTCTCCCTCCTCAACCTGCTCGAGCTCATGCCGCGGCACGGCGTCGAGGGCATCGTCTTCTCCTCCTCCTGCACCGTCTACGGCCAGCCTGCGCCCTCCGATCTGCCCGTCACCGAGGACGCGCCCATTCGGCCCGCCACCTCGCCCCTATGGCAACACCAAGCAGATCAACGAGGAGATCATCCGCGACACCATCCACGCCGACGCACCCTTCCGCGCCATCCTGCTCCGCTACTTTAACCCCATCGGCGCGCACCCATCAGCCGAGATCGGCGAACGCCCCGCGGGCACACCGCAGAACCTTGTGCCCTACCTCACTCAGACGGCCGCCGGGATCCGCCCCGAGCTACGTGTCTTCGGCGACGACTACGACACGCCCGACGGCTCCTGCATCCGCGACTATATCGACATCGTCGATCTGGCTCGTGCGCATGTGGAGGCCGTCCGTCGGCTCGTCGAGGGGCAGGCCACAGAGCCGCTCGAGGTCTTCAATCTCGGCACAGGCCGCGGCGTGTCTGTCTTGGAGCTGATCCGCACGTTCGAGGAGGCCACCGGTGTCCGTGTGCCGTATCAGATCGTGGGCCGGCGCGAGGGCGACATCGAGCAAGTCTGGGCCGACCCCACGCACGCCAACCGTGTCCTCGGCTGGACGGCCCACACCCCCCTCTCCGACACCCTCCGCAACGCCTGGAAGTGGCAGCAGCGGCAGGAGTAGATCCCGCACACATTTTAATTACACACGCATATGAAAACGACTATTACACTGATCATAGCCATGCTCCTGCTACTTACCACGGGCGAGGACGCACTCCGGGCACAGACGGATGTGCCCCCTGCCGGCGCACGCTACGGTGTCAAGTCAGCTATCATCAAGAAGTCCTTCTATGGCCCGGGAGGAGACCGTGAGATCACCATCTATATAGATGATTACGGGGCCGGGGAGGCCGAAGAGGATAGAATGGGCAAGCATCAATCGCTGAGAATCCGCAATGAAAAAGACAAGACAGAGGTCGTAGTGGATTTCAGCGAGCGTACCGTCAATATCGGTGGGTGGGAGTCGAAGCGTCAGATCAACTATCGCCACCTCAAGCTCGGGGAATTGGAACGCTATGGCCTGACGGAGGCCGGTACGAAGGTGTTGTTAGGCAAGACCTGTCGGGTGTACAAGCAAAATACGTGGTTGAAGAGTTACATGGTAACGGTCACGCACTACGTTTGGGAGGGTATCAATCTGAAGTCAGATCTCAAGTATGATGAAGTCCCCGGGTGGGAAGAGCGAGAAGAAGTGAAGTCGATCCAGGTGAATGTTGACGTCCCACAAGAGAAATTCCAAATCCCCCGGGGCTTTAAGGTCAAAGATTGGAGAGGTAGGTAGCTGGGAAATGAAGGACTAACAACAGTCAGATACATGTGTGGCGTGTCAAGGCCGTAGATACTCCGCCTCGTTTTTTTAGCTTTTTCGTTTTTTTAGCTTTTCATTTGCCACCCTCATTTTATACGATAAACGATATGAAGACAACACTTTTGATTCTTGCGTCGCTCTTGCTTACGGGCACGCTCTCGGCGCAACTCGATCCTACCGCTGGCCACCGCTACGGCATCCGTTCGGCCATCATTAAGAAAGAAACGAAGTCCATGGCCGGCGCGATAGCCAACACGCTCTACTTCGACAACTTCGGCGACCGTGAGGCGACCGAGATGACGATGAAGATGGGCGAAGAGGAGAAGCACCTCCGTGTCGTCGCTGAGGACGGTGGCCGCATGAACGTCACCCTGGATCTCGACCAGAAGAAGGCCTTCCGCATGCCGGCCCCCGACCAGCCGCGCAACTTCCGCCAACTCTCGCCCGAGGACATCGAACGTTTCAAGATCAAGGAGGTGGGCACGGGCGACGTGGCCGGAAAGCCCTGCAAGAAGTACGAGATGGAACTCACCCAGTCCGGAGTCAAGCTCCGGGCTACGGTCTGGATCTGGGAGGGCATCATGCTTCGTTACGAGGCCCGCTATCAGGGCAATCTGATGGTGACCGACGAGGCCTCCGAGGTGGAGGAGAACGTGGCGGTACCTGCCGATAAATTTGCCATCCCCGCCGAGGTCAAGGTGGAAGCAGCCCCGTCGATGAACTAATAACGCACGTCTAAAGGCGAATGGACGGCCGGATACCGGATGGGGGCGAGTCTCCCCTCCTGTACCCGGCTTTCGTTTGTATTCGCCCGGACCGCTTCTCCCAACACCGCAACACTTAGACTACCCCCTATGAACTGGCAACAACTGATTTCAGGCCGCCGACTCGGCATCGAATCCTATCACGAGCGCAAGCATGAGCGCACCAACTTCCAGCGCGATTACGATCGGCTGATCTTCTCCGCCCCCTTCCGCCGGCTGCAAAACAAGACGCAGGTCTTCCCCCTGCCCGGCAGCATCTTCGTGCACAATCGGCTTACGCATAGCTTGGAGGTCTCATGCGTCGGGCGCTCGTTAGGGGCCAACGTGGCCGCCCGCCTCGCCCCGCATCACGACGCCGACACGGCCGCCGCACTCCACGAAATGGGCGCCATCGTCTCTGCCGCCTGTCTGGCCCATGACATGGGCAACCCGCCCTTTGGCCACTCTGGCGAGCGCGCCATCTCGGCCTTCTTCACCGACGGTGACGGTCGCACGTTGGAGACGGCCGTCCGCGCCGAAGGCAGCCGCTGGGAGGACTTCGTCTGTTTCGAAGGCAACGCCAACGCCATGCGCCTACTCACCCACCGTTTCGTGGGCCGTCGACAGGGCGGATTCGCGCTCACATACAGCACGCTCGCCTCGATCGTCAAGTACCCCTACGCCTCCACGCTGGCCGGCAGCCGCGGCAAGTTCGGCTTCTTCCAGAGCGAAGAGCCCACCTACCTCGGCATCGCCAACGAGCTGGGCATCCCCCACCTCGACGGTCGCTTCGCCCGCCACCCGCTCGTCTATCTTGTCGAGGCGGCGGACGACATCTGCTACCAAGTCATGGACATCGAGGACGCCCACAAGCTCCGCATCCTCTCGGCCCGCGAGGCCATCGACCTCCTCCTCGGCTTTTTCGAGGGCCAGCAGCTGGAGCACGTCAGCCGCACCATGATGATCGTGGACGACACGAACGAACGCATCGCCTACCTCCGCTCGTCCGTCATCGGACTACTGGTCGACGAATGCACCCGCGCCTTTGTCGAGGGCGAAGCGGCCCCTGCTCCGAGGTGCCTTCCCCGCCAAGACGCTCATCGAAAGCATCAGCAGTCATGCCGCTGCCGCCTACCGCGCCTGTTCCGAGGTGGCCCGACAGAAGATCTACACCGCGGGCGAGGTGGTAGACATCGAGCTGGCCGGTCACCGTATCTTCAGCTACCTCTTGACGGCCGTCATCGACGCCGTCCTCCATCCCACCCACGCCTACAGTCGGCTCCTGCTCAGCCGCATCCCTAACCAGTACGACACCGCCGCACCGACCGTCTACGGCAAGATCCAGTGCGCCCTCGACTACATTTCCGGCATGACCGACGTTTACGCCCTCGACCTCTATCGCAAGATCACCGGCATGAGCCTTCCCGCGGTGTGAAGCGGGGGTGGCGGCCCCGTCATGCGACTTTTTGGCGTCGCTGCGTGCCAGCGGCCCCGTCAAGCGACTTTTTAGCGTCGCTGCGTGCCAGCGGCCCCGTCAAGCGACTTTTTAGCGTCGCTGCGTGCCAGCGGCCCCGTCAAGCGACTTTTTGGCGTCGCTGCGTGCCAGCGGCCCCGTCAAGCGACTTTTTGGCGTCGCTGCGTGCCAGCGGCCCCGTCAAGCGACTTTTTGGCGTCGCTGCGTGCCAGCGGCCCCGTCAAGCGACTTTTTGGCGTCGCTGCGTGCCAGCGGCCCCGTCAAGCGACTTTTTAGCGTCGCTGCGTGCCAGCGGCCCCGTCAAGCGACTTTCTGGCGTCGCTGCGTGCCAGCGGCTCCGTCAAGCGACTTTTTGGCGTCGCTTTCGACCCAGCGGGCCCGTCAAGCGGCTTGCCGGTGAATGAGAAACAGAAATCCCTTTAAATCCTGCGGCAGATCATCTCCCCGGGTCATCGTAGGCAACGATCAATTGACAATTCCCCCTCCGCCTCTACCTTTGCCGCCTCAGAATAAATTCACAGCAAACGAAATGGAGACTTTGAAGCATGAATGCGGCGTGGCAATGATCCGGTTGCTCCAACCGCTCGAGTATTATCATCGTAAATACGGCACCTGGATGTATGCCCTCAACAAACTCTACCTCCTCATGGAGAAGCAGCACAATCGCGGGCAGGACGGCGCGGGCTTCGCCTGCGTAAAGCTCAGCGCCACGCCCGGCGAGGAGTATATGTTTCGTGAGCGGGCCGCTGGGACGGGTGCCATCACGGAGATCTTCGAGACGGTCTACAGCCAATATCGCGACATCGCTCCCGAGCGTCTCGCCGATCCGGCTCACGCCGCGGCCAGTCTGCCCTTCGCCGGCGAACTCTACATGGGCCATCTGCGTTACAGCACCACCGGCCGGTCGGGCCTCGCTTACATCCACCCCTTCCTGCGCCGCAGCAATTGGCGCGCCTGCAACCTGGCCCTCTGCGGCAACTTCAACCTCACGAACACGGACGACATCTTCGCCGAGATCCGCACCTCCGGGCAGCACCCCCGCAAGTATGCCGACACGTATTTTTATCCTCGAGCAAGTGGGCCATCTGCTCGACACGGAGGCCGACCGCCTACGCCGACAGTTCGAAATCGACGAGGGGCGCACGGGGCTGGAGGTGACGCGTGAGGTGGAGCGGCACATTGACCTTTCGCGCATCGTGCAGCCCGCTGCCCGTACGCGGGACGGCGGCTTTGTCATCTGTGGCGCCACCGGCAGCGGCGAGTCCTTCACCATCCGCGACCCGTGGGGCATCCGCACCGCCTTCTATTACGCCGACGACGAGATCGTGGTCATCGCCTCCGAGCGCCCCGTCATTCAGACCGTCATGAATGTGCAAGCCGCCGACGTCCGCGAGCTGGGCCGTGGCGAAGCGCTCTTCATCCGCCGCGACGGTACCTGGCGCACCGAGCAGCTCCTCGAACCCCGCGCCCTCAGCGCTTGCTCCTTCGAGCGCATCTATTTCTCCCGCGGCAGCGACCGCGACATCTATCGCGAGCGCAAGCAGCTGGGCGAGAACCTCGTCGCGCCGATCCTCCGTAAGGTGGACGGCGACCCGGAGCACACCGTCTTCTCCTTCATCCCCAACACCGCCGAGATGGCCTACTTCGGTATGCTCGAAGGCCTACAGAAGCACCTCGATCGACGCATGGAGCAACAGCTGGCCGAGCCCGCAGTGCTCAGCGATCCCGAGGCCGTGCGCCGCATCTTGGCCCAACGCGTAAGGAGCGAGAAGGTCGTCTTGAAAGACATCAAGCTCCGCACCTTCATCGCCGAGGGCAACACCCGCAACGATCTCGCCGCACACGTCTACGACATCACCTACGGCAGCATCGAGCCTTACAAGGACAACCTCGTGGTGATCGACGATAGCATCGTGCGCGGCACCACCCTTCGGCGCAGCATCATCAGCATCCTCGATCGGCTCCACCCGCGTCGCATCATCGTCGTCTCCTCCTCGCCGCAGATCCGCTACCCGGATTATTACGGCATCGACATGTCCAGCCTCGGCGAATTCATCGCCTTCCGCACGGCCATCGACCTGCTGAAAACGCGCGGCATGGCCCACGTCATCACGGACGCTTACGATCGTGCCCGCCGTCAGCAGGGTACGTCCGACGAGCTGCGCGTGAACTGCGTCAAAGCCATCTACGCGCCCTTCACTGACGAGGACATCTCGGATCACATGGCGCGTATGCTCACCGGCTCCGACATCCACGCCGAAATCGGCATCGTCTTCCAGCCCCTCGAGGGTCTCCACCGTGCCTGTCCGCATCACCCCGGCGATTGGTACTTCTCGGGCGACTATCCCACGCCCGGTGGCACACGCTTAGTCAACCGTGCCTTCATTCAGTACATGGAACAGACCTATCGCCATCGCTCTTGAAGTCTCGTAAGGCAAACAGCTACTCCCCCACTTTCGACACAATGAAACGTATTCGACTGACTGACCCCGGCCACCCGGACTTTGCTCGTGCCTGGCGGCTCTACAGAGAATCCTTCCCCGTTGACGAACGTCGGCGGCTGAACTCTCATCGCCGTATCATGCTCCGATCGATCTACCATTTTGATGTCGTGATGGATCACAATGTCTTTATCGGCATCCTGCTTTGGTGGGACTTTGAGAGCGTGCGCTACATCGAACACCGGCTGTCGTCCCCACCCTGCGCGGCATGCAGCACGGCGAACGCATCCTCCGGCACTTCCTCTCCGAATCCGACATGCCAGTCTGGCTGGAGGTGGAGCCTCCGGACAACGAGCTGCGCAACCGTCGCGTAGGCTTCTACCGTCGCGTGGGCTTCACCCTCAACGAGCATGACTACACGCAGCCGGCTTACGAGAAGAGCAGTCAGCCCGTCCCCCTGCTCGTCATGACCTATCCCGAAGCCATCACCGAACCGGACATCCGCTTCTTCTGCCGCCAGTATCATCCCCTGCTCACGGATTACAGTCTGGCGGGGGCCTAAGAAGCTGTTTTGCACGGAGGGAACAGCAAACTCTTGTCTGCGTGTGTAGTTTTGCCCGCGTTTTAACAATTGACTTCCCCCGCTGCTGATCAGCAGACACCGCATAAATGATGGATAGAGAAAGAAACGATTACCACGTCCCCGCCCTGCTCGACGAATGTTTGGAGGCGCTCAGCCTGTCGCCGGATGGCGTCTATGTAGACGTCACCTTCGGCGGCGGCGGCCATAGCCGTGCCATCCTCAGCCGACTGGGCCCCGACGGCCGACTCTTCGCTTTCGATCAAGACGCCGACGCCGAGGCCAACGCCCCGACCGACGATCCGCGGTTCATCTTTATCCGCAGCAACTTCCGTTATCTCGCCTCCTTCCTGCGCTATCACGGCGTCAGACAGGTGGACGGGGTGCTGGCCGACCTCGGCGTCTCGTCGCACCACTTCGATACGCCCCAGCGCGGCTTCTCCTTTCGCTTCGACGGCGAGGCCGATATGCGCATGAACAATCGTGCGGGGCGCACTGCGTCCGAGGTGGTGAATACGTACACCGAAGAGCAGCTCACCCGCCTACTACAGACCTACGGCGAGCTGACGAATGCACGCCGTGCCGCCGAGGCCATCGTCCGTGCGCGTGCCGAACGCCCCATCCGCACGACGGCCGAGCTGACCGCCATCCTGCAACCCATGGCCCGGCCGACGAGATGCGTCGGGCTACTATGCGCAGGTCTTCCGGGCGCTACGGATCGAGGTGAACGACGAGATGGGCGCCCTGAGCGACCTGCTCCGTCAGGCGCTGCGTGTGATCCGGCCCGGCGGACGGCTGGCGGTCATCACCTACCACTCGCTGGAGGATCGGCCCGTGAAGCGCTTCATGCGCACCGGTCGCATCGACGGGCGGAGCGAGGAGGACGTCTATGGCAATCGCCTTTCGCCTATTCGCCCCGTGGGCCGTAAGCCCATTGTGCCGACGGCCGATGAGGTGGCACGCAATCCGCGGGTGCGCAGCGCCAAATTGCGCGTGGGGAAATCATAAACGAAGAGGAACAATGACGAACGAAACGAATACATCAAGCAAACCCAAAAGGCAGCTCACGCTGCTCTATATCCTGGGCGGAGGCGTGCTGAAGGAGGACTTCATCATCCGCCATACCCGCCTGATTGTGTTGGTGGTGGTGATGCTTTTCATCTTCATCAGCAACCGCTACACCTGCCTGCTGAAACTGCGCGAGATAGACCGTCTACAGCGCGAGCTGAAGGACGTGAAGAATGAATCGCTGGCCGTGTCGGGACAGCTGACGGGCAGCAATCGCCTGTCGCAAATCGAGCTATTGGTCAAGGAAAAAGGCTTAGACATCGAGACAGCTCAAACGCCGCCTTACATCATTCGTAAATGATATGCCAGCGATGAAAGCCTTTTCCCACCCAGTGAGCAGCTCACTGGCATCACGCTTTAAGAAGCTGTAAATAGATATGTCAGAGCAAGAGAAAGACAGCGCTCGCGAGCAAGCCGCGCGCAAGGCAAAGGGCGGGCAGATACTGACGCGATACTTTATCATCGTCATGTTGCTTAGCCCCGTGGCAGCGGGCATCCTGTTTCTGGCCTTCAAGACGGCCATCTTAGAGAAAACGAAGTGGACCAAGGTGGCCGAGAGCCGCAAGAAGCCGAACCGACTCGTGAACCCCAGCCGCGGCAATATCTATTCGGCCGACGGCAAGCTGATGGCGACGAGCGTGCCGCGCTATTACCTCTACGTCGACTTTCAAGCCGCAGGCTTCCGCGCCCTCGCCCAAAGGGAAGAAGGTGGTGAATATCGACACCTTCATGCGGTCGCGCAAAAACGGCATTGACTCGCTCGCTTACTACTTAGCCCGTAAGCTGAAGAATCGCACTGCTGCGGGTTATCGCGCCTACTTGCTGCGTGGGCTGAGGCAGAAGAGCCGACAGTATCCGCTCTATGAATACCGCCTCTCTTACGCCGACTATAAAGAGATCCGCGAGTTCCCCTTCTTCCGCCTCGGCCGCAACATTGGCGGGCTCTATGAGCGCGAGATGGTGCAGCGGCAGAAGCTGTTCGGATCCCCGGCCTCACGCACCATCGGCGACATTTATAATGAGATAGAAACCGGCGGACTGTCGAAGGGCAAGAATGGCTCGGAGCTGCGTTACGACACGTTGCTGCACGGCAAGCCGGGATACAACTCCATCGTACGCGTGGGCGGACGGTGGACGAACGTCGTTGAGGAGGAGCCAGTCGACGGCTTAGATATCCGCACGACGATCGACTTGCAGATTCAAGACCTCACGGAGAAGGCGCTGGTGGATAAGCTCCAAGAGGCTGACGCGGCGTCGGGCGTGGCGGTCGTTATGGAGGTGAAGACGGGCGAGGTGAAGGCCATATCGAATATGGAGCGCATCCGTCCGGGCGTCTATGCCGAGCTGCGCAACCATGCGCTGGCCGACGAGTTAGAGCCGGGCTCGACGTTCAAGATCGCCTCCATGATGGTGGCCCTCGAGGACGGGATCTGTACCCCCGAATCGCCCATCGATGTGGGTAACGGCACCTACAAATTCAACGGCCGCACTATCCGCGACCACAACGCCCAGAGCGGAGGCTACGGCACGATCACCGTAGCGCAGAGCATCTGGTACTCCTCCAACGTGAGCATCGCCAAGATCGTCCTCAAGGGCTACGGCAACAATCCGCGTAAGTTCATCGACGGTCTCCACCGCACGGGTATCGACGCCGACTTGAATCTCGACATCGCCGGTGCCGGTCACGCCAAGATTCGTCAGCCGGGCGATCCGCAATGGTCGCGCATGACGCTGCCGTGGATGTCGTTCGGCTACGAGGTGCAGATCCCGCCGATCAATACGCTGGCCTTCTTCAACGCCATCGCCAACAACGGCCGACTCATGCGTCCGATGTTCGTCAAGAGCATCCTCAAGAACGGCAAGGAGCTGCGCGTCTACGAGCCGGAAGTGCTCATCCCCGAGATCTGCTCCAAGCGCACGCTTCGGGCGGTGCAGGAGATGATGTACAACGTGGTGAACCATAAAGACGGCACGGGCAAGCCCGCACGGTCGAGCGTCGTCTCCATCGTGGGCAAGACGGGCACGGCGCAGATCGCTGCCTCTAAGGCCGCGCACAACCTGTCCTTCTGCGGCTATTTCCCTTACGAGAACCCCCAATACTCCTGCATTGTCGTCATCTCTCGGCCACGTCGGGGCATCGTCTCGGGCGGTATGATGGCCGGCACAGTGTTTAAGGAGATCGCCGAAAAGGTCTACTCCAACCAGATCCGTTACGACCTCAGCTCCATGAAGCCTGAAGCGAGTCGCACGCTCATGCCGCCGGTCAAGAATGGCGAGTCGCGTTCGGCACAGGCCGTAGTCAAATGGTTCGACATACGAACCACGCCTAAGCGTGTGGACGCCGACTTCTCGGTCTTCTGGCGCAACGCTACGCGTGACACGCTCAACGTCCGCAAGCTGACGGTCCGCGAGGGTATGATGCCTTACGTGATCGGGATGGGGGCCAGAGACGCCGTCTATGCCCTCGAGCGATGCGGACTGCGCGTCAACTTGGCCGGTCATGGGCGTGTCATCTTGCAATCCGTCCCGTCGGGGCAGGCCGTGACGCGTGGGCAGACGATTGATATCATATTGAATTGAGGGAGGAGGGATTCTTTCGAAACAAGAAAAAGACAGCATACACACATGAATTTGACAGAACTGCTACACGATTTACAGATCACCCGCCGCGATGGTACATCTACCGACGGCGTCGACGTGACCGGCATCACGGCTGACTCGCGTCGCGTCACCGACGGCATGCTCTTCGTCGCCGTCAAAGGCACAACCGTCGACGGGCACAACTATATCGCTTCAGCCATCGAACGCGGTGCCTCAGCCATTGTCTGCGAACGCATTCCGGAGGCGATCGATGAGGCCGTAAAGGCTCGCGTGCCGTTTATCGTCGTGCCGGATGCGGCCGCGGCGCTCGGCCAACTGCTCGACGCATGGCACGGCCACCCCTCCCGTCGTCTGACGCTCGTCGGCGTGACCGGGACAAACGGCAAGACAACCGTTGCCACGCTCCTTTACGACCTCTTCCGCCGCTTAGGCTACCACGTGGGACTCATCTCCACCGTCTGCAACCGTATCGACGAGGAGACACTGCCCACCGACCACACGACGCCTGACCCCGTCACACTGCATGCGTTGATCGCTCGTATGGCCGAGGCCGGGTGCTCGCATGTCTTCATGGAGGTGAGCTCGCATGCGGTCGATCAGCAGCGCATCGCCGGATTGCACTACGCAGCCGGCGTCTTCACCAACCTCACCCGCGATCATTTTGGACTATCACAAGACGGTCGAGAACTACCTCCGCGCTAAGAAGCGCTTCTTCGACACGTTGCCCGCCGAGGCCTTCGCACTGACTAACGCCGACGACAAGTCGGGCGCCGTCATGCTGCAAAAACACGGCTGCCCGCAAGCTGACCTATTCGCTCCGCACCGCAGCCGACTTCAAGGGCAAGATCGTGGAAGCGCATTTCGAGGGGACGGAGTTGCTCATCGATGGGCGCGACGTGACGGTGGCTTTCGTCGGCCGTTTCAATGCCTACAACCTGCTGGCCGTCTATGGCACAGCGGTGGCGTTGGGCGAGGATGCGGAGCAGGTGCTTGTGGCGCTGAGCAGCCTCCGGCCCGTAGCCGGACGGTTCGAGACGATCACGTCGCCCGAGGGCTTTACGGCCATCGTTGATTATGCCCACACGCCGGATGCGCTGGCCAACGTGCTGACGAGTATCCACGAAGTGCTGCGGGGCACGGGGCGCGTGATTACCGTGGTCGGCGCCGGTGGCAATCGAGATACGGGTAAGCGTCCGCTGATGGCCCGTGAGGCTGACCGACAGAGCGACCAGCTCATTCTTACGTCGGACAACCCCCGCTTTGAGGATCCCGACGCCATCATTCGCGAGATGGAGGCTGGGCTGGACACCGCCGCTCGGGTGCGTGTGCTCTGCATCACCGACCGACTGTCGGCCATTAAGACGGCCTGCCGACTGGCTCGCCGTGGCGACGTCGTGCTCGTGGCCGGTAAGGGGCATGAGGACTATCAGGAGGTGCGCGGCGTGAAGCACCCCTTTGACGATCGCGAGGTATTGCGCACCCTTTTCTCCACCTCTAAAGCATAACCGAAGGCCCCATGCTGTACGAACTATTCAACTACTTGGATCAACTGGACGTCCCCGGCGCTGGTGTCTTCAAATACGTCTCCTTCCGCTCCGTGATGGCCTTCATCCTGGCCCTCTTCATCTCCACGGCCATCGGGCGTCGCATCATCGACCGCCTGCGCCGCCTTCAGATCGGCGAAACCGTCCGCGAACTGGGTCTCGAAGGTCAGCTGAGCAAGAAAGGTACACCCACGATGGGCGGCATCATCATCATTATTGCCATCATCGTCCCCTTGCTCTTCTTCGCCCGGCTGAACAACATCTACCTGATCCTTATGCTCATCACCACCATCTGGTTGGGCACACTGGGCTTTGCAGACGACTATATCAAGGTCTTCAAGAAAGACAAGGAGGGGCTGCACGGGCGCTTCAAGATCATCGCCCAAGTGGGTCTCGGGCTGATTGTCGGCCTGACGCTCTATTTCAGTCCGGACGTCGTGATCCGCGAAAACATGGAGATCCGTCGTGCGGGGCAGGACACGATCGAGGAGGTGCGTATCCACCCCAGCGAAGTGAAGTCCACCAAGACGACCATCCCCTTTGTCAAGAACAACAACTTCGACTATTCCGTGCTGGCCGCTTGGGCCGGTCGCTACAAGACGGAAGTCACCCGGCTGCTCTTTGTGCTGATGACCATCTTCGTCGTCACCGCCGTCTCGAACGGCACGAACCTCACCGACGGACTCGACGGACTGGCGGCGGGTAGTTCGGCCATCGTCGGCATCGCGCTTGGGGTGCTGGCCTACACCTCGTCGCACTTCGAGTTTGCCTCCTTCCTCAACATCATGTTTATCCCCGGCGCCGAGGAGTTGGTGGTCTTCGCCTCGGCCTTTATCGGCGCCACGATCGGCTTCCTGTGGTACAACGCCTATCCCGCGCAAGTCTTCATGGGCGACACGGGCAGCCTGACCCTTGGCGGCATCATCGCCGTCTTCGCCATCATCATCCGCAAAGAACTGCTGGTGCCTATCCTCTGCGGCGTCTTCTTCGTCGAGGCGCTGTCGGTCATGCTGCAAGTTTTCTACTTCAAGTACACCAAAAAGAAGACCGGCACGGGGCGGCGCATCTTCAAGATGACCCCCTGCATCACCACTTCCAGAAGCCCGGCAATGCAGGCATCGACGCCATCATCCAGAAGCCATTCAACGTGGTGCCTGAGTCGAAGATCGTCGTCCGCTTTTGGTTGATCGGCATCATCCTCGCCGCCATCGCCATCATCACGTTGAAACTACGATAGAGAACAAAACAAACAGCCGTACGCGTATGGGTCTTCCGCTTACTCCCCTTATTGATTAACAAGATTATGGACAAAGGTTCCTTCACACATACATCCCTTTTTCCGAGCCCTCGGGGCCTCTGCGGAGGCCTGCGAAGTTTTTCCGGGTACAGACTTCCGAGCCCTCAGGGGCCTCTGCGGAGGCCTGCGAAGTTTGCCGGGTACAGGCTTTCGAGCCCTCGAGGCCTCTGCGGAGGTCGGCGAAGTTTTTCGGGTACAGGCTTCCGAGCCTCTGCGGAGGTCGGCGAAGTTTTTCCGGGTACAGACTTCCGAGCTCTCAGGGGCCTCTGCGGAGGCCAGCGAAGTTTTCCGGGTACAGGCTTCCGAGCCCTCGAGGCCTCTGCGGAGGCCGGCGAAGTTTTCGGGTACAGGCTTCCGAGCCCTCGGGGTCTCTGCGGAGGCCAGCGAAGTTTTTCAGGGTACAGGCTTCCGAGCCCTCGAAAACCTTCAAACAACCTGTTTGAGCCTTTCCGAGCCCTCGAAACCTTGAAACAACCTGTTTGGGCTTTTCCGAGCCCTCGAAACCTTCAAACAACCTGTTTGGGCCTTTCCGAGCCCTCGAAACCTTCAAACAACTTGTTTGGGCCTTTCCGAGCCCTCGGAAACCTTCAAACAACTTGTTTGGGCTTTTTCCGAGCCCTCGGAACGGCTGCGGCTGTCGGCGAAGTTTGTTGGGTGCTCGAAAAACGGGGTAAGCGTCTCTGATGCCCCTCTGCCGAGGCTGGAAAGCTGTCCCTCGGGTGCCCAACACACTGGGCAAGCGTCCCTGACGCCCTCTGAACCGTTAGAGGGTGATCCGTCAAATCGAGGTGCCTCTCAGATAGATCAGAGCAGCGCGGGCCGTATCGTCGTCCCGGGTGCAGGCGAGAGTGGCGTGGGAGCCGCGGTGCTGGCCGGGGCGAAGGGCTTCGACGTGTTCGTGTCCGACAGCGGCACGATCGCAGAGAAATACAAGGCGATGCTGCTCGAGCGTGATATTCCCTTTGAAGAGGGCCATCACACGGAGGCCGACATCCTCAACGCCGACGAGATCGTCAAAAGCCCCGGCATACCCGACACGGCACCCATCGTGCGCGCAGCCATAGAGCGTGGCATCCCGATCCTCTCCGAGATCGAGCTGGCCGGGCGATACACGGACGCGCGGATGGTCTGCATCACGGGCAGCAATGGCAAGACGACAACCACGTCGCTGACGTACCACATCCTCCGCGAGGCCGGCATGGACGTCGGCTGGCGGGCAACATCGGGCGCAGCCTCGGCCCTGCAAGTGGCCGAGGATCCGCACGCGTGCTACGTGATCGAACTGAGCAGTTTCCAGCTCGACAACATGTACCGCTTCAAGGCTGACATCGCCGTGCTGATGAACATCACGCCCGACCACCTGAACCGTTACGGCGGGGAGATGCAGCGCTATGTGGACGCCAAGCTGCGCATCCTGCAAAACCAAACCCGGGCGGACGCCTTCATCTATTGGGCCGACGACCCCATCCTGCGCCGCGAGGTGGCCAAAGCATCACCCCGAGGCCACCTGCTACCCCTTCTCCGACGCCGATCGGCCGGAGCTGAAGGGTCGCCTCACGGCCGACGGGCAGATCTGCATCGAGACACCCCGCGGTACGCTCCGCATCCCCCGCACCGCCCTCGCGTTGCGTGGCACACACAATCTCTATAACTCCCTCGCCGCAGCCACGGCGGCCCGACTGGCCGGAGCCGACGATGCGTCGATCCGTCGCGGTCTGGAGACGTTTCGCGGTGTCGAGCACCGCTTGGAGCCGGTGGCACGTGTGGCCGAGGTGGAATACATCAACGATTCGAAGGCTACGAACATCGACTCCTGTCGTTATGCCCCTGCAAAGCGTCGAGACCCCGATCGTGCTCATCCTCGGCGGCACAGATAAGGGCAACGATTACGGGGAGATCGAGGCCATGGTACGGGCGAAGGCCCGCGGGCTCGTCTTCCTCGGTGTGGACAACCGGAAGCTCCACGCGGCCTTCGATGGTAAGGTGCCCGCCACCTGCGATGCCCGCTCGATGGCAGAGGCCATCGCTCAGGCCGCCCGCATGGCTCGCCCGGGCGATACGGTGCTGCTCTCGCCCTGTTGCGCCAGCTTCGACCTCTTCCGCAACTATGAAGACCGCGGCGAACAGTTCAAACAATGTGTCCACGCGCTGGCGGACGGAAAGGAGGCCGGGGCATGACCAAGGAGACGTTCACCCGCAAAGTGTTCCAGGGCGACATTCCGATCTGGATCATCTTCATGCTCCTCTGTAGCCTCTCGTTGGTGGAAGTGTTCAGCGCCACCAGCACGTTGGCCTACAACGAGGCGAACATCTGGACGCCCATTGCGCGCCATGCCATGCACCTTACGATCGGCTTCTTCTGCGTCCTGGGCCTGACGCGTATGCCGACGCGTTACTTCCCCATGGGCGGCTCGTTCCTGATGGTCTTGGCCATCATCCTGCTGGCGGCCGTGCCTTTTGTCGGCATCAGCGTGAACGATGCCTCGCGCTGGATCCGCCTCTTTGGCATCCAGTTTCAGCCCTCGGAGGTGGCCAAGCTGGCCAGCGTCGTCTACGTGGCCTTCCTGCTCAGTAAAATCGGCGTTCGCTTCACGGAAAAGACGGCCTTTTATTGGATCATCGGTGGCGTGGGCATCGTCTGCTCCCTTGATACTGCTTTTACAACCTCTCCACAGCGGTGCTCCTCGGGCTGGTCTGCCTGCTGATGATGTTCGTGGGACACATTTCCCTGATCCGCATCGGGCGCATGATGCTCGTGCTGTTGCTCCTGCTCGTGGCCCTATTAGGCTTAGCCAAGATCGCCCCGGAGACGACGCACCGCGTGCTGCCACGCCTCGAGACGTGGAGCAACCGTCTGACGGAGCATCTCGACGATCGCGCCTCGGACAACGACCTCGTCAAAGACGATAATCCGCAAGTCATCACCGACGACAACTATCAGGTCTCGCACGCCAAGATCGCCATCGCCCGCGGCGGCCTCTTCGGCAAGATGCCCGGGCGTAGCGTGCAGCGTGACTTCCTGCCGCTGGCTTATTCGGACTTCATCTTCGCCATCATTATCGAAGAGCTGGGCCTGGTCGGGGGGACAGTCGTCTTGTTGCTTTACATCATGTTACTCATCCGTGTGGGCATCATCGCGCGGCGTTGCAACCTGCTATTCCAGAAGTACCTCGTCATCGGTTGCGGCCTGATGATCGTCATCCAAGCACTGACGAACATGGCTGTGGCCGTCAATCTGATGCCCGTCACCGGTCAGCCCCTGCCGCTGATTAGTCGTGGCGGTACATCGACCGTCCTCACCTGCGTCTACTTCGGACTCATCCTCAGCGTAAGTCGCTTCGGCGCCGGCATGGGCGATGAAGAGGCCGCCGAGGAAGAAGCTGTCGAGGAAGCGGAGGCTGAGGCCGAAGCAGCCGAGGCTGTGTCGTAAGGGAGCGCGGCGGCGCAACGTCTCTAAGAAGCTGTTTGGAATTTATTTCGGAGGGTATCGGGCGTACGTTTCTGTCTTCGATAGGTTCGAAATAGAAAGGAGAAAGATCTGTCCAAACAACGCCTTAATGCGACCACTCAATAAATTCAAAACAGCTTCTAATCCCCCCGGCAGGCAGCCGAAAAATCTATCTTCGCGGCCGAAACGGCTGAATAATCAGGGATAAAGGAACATTCATGAGTCACTATAAAATCATCATCAGCGGTGGCGGGACAGGCGGCCACATCTTCCCCGCCATAGCCATCGCCAATGCATTTCGGCGTCGTTACCCCGACGCCGAAGTTTTTATTTGTCGGCGCCGAAGGGCGTATGGAGATGGAGCGCGTCCCCGCCGCCGGCTATCGGATCATCGGGCTACCGGTCAGTGGCCTTGACCGTCGGCGCCCATGGCGTAACATCGGCGTGATGCGTCGGCTGTGGGTCAGCCTCCGTCGTGCCCGTACGATCGTCAGCGATTTTCAGCCAGACGTGGCCGTCGGTGTGGGTGGCTACGCCAGTGGTCCCCTGCTCCGCGCGGCCGAAGCGGCCGGTGTGCCTACACTCATTCAGGAGCAGAACTCCTACGCCGGTATCACTAATAAATGGTTAGCCAAACGTGCCGCGCGTATCTGTGTGGCCTACCCGGGCATGGAGCGCTTCTTCCCCGCAGAGAAGATTGTCTTGACGGGCAATCCGGTGCGAAAAAGACTTGGAGGAAGCCATCCATAGTCACGACGAGGCACTGAAACACTTCGGCCTTGACCCGGCGTGCAAGACGTTGCTCGTACTCGGCGGTAGCCTCGGTGCACGCACCATCAACGAGGCCGTAGAGGTCGCCCTCCCCACGTTGGCCGACCTCGGCGTTCAGCTGATCTGGCAGACAGGCCGCAGCTATTACGATGCCATTCGCAGCCGTGTCGCCGATCTCGAGCCGGAGCCCAAACGCTGGGTTGGGCCGTTCATCACGCGGATGGATTACGCCTATGCCGCAGCCGACCTCGTCGTGTCCCGTGCCGGAGCCAGCTCGATCTCCGAGCTGTGTCTGTTGGGTAAGCCTGCCATCCTTGTGCCGTCGCCTAACGTGGCGGAAGATCATCAGACGAAGAACGCCCGATCTGTGGCCGATCGGGGTGGAGCTGTGATGATCGCTGACGGCGAAGTGCGGAAGTTGCTTCCCGACACCCTCCGCCGCCTCTTTGGCGACCGCGAGCAATTGAAGACGCTTGGCCTCCACAGCGGTCAATTGGCCGAACGGGATAGCGATGAGCGAATCGTGGATGAGCTGGTCGCTTTAATCGAAAATAATAAGCGCCTCGGAGCAACCAAGGCGCCTCAAACAGAAAAGAAAAGATGATCGAGATAGCACACATTCGTTCCGCCTACTTTATCGGTGCCGGTGGCATAGGCATGAGCGCCCTGATTCGTTGGTTCATGGCGCGTCGCGTCCGCGTGGCGGGCTACGACCGTACCCCCTCACCCCTCACCGGCCACCTGATTGATGAAGGCGCCGCCATCCATTTCGAAGACGATGTCCACCTCATCCCCGACGGTTTCTCAGATCCGCAAACGACGCTTGTAGTCTACACGCCCGCCGTCCCCTCTGACCACACGGAGCTGAACCATTTCCGTCGTTCGGGTTTCGAGGTGATGAAACGTGCCGAGGTGCTCGGACTGATCACATCGGCCAGCCGCGCTATCTGTGTAGCTGGTACGCACGGTAAGACGACTGTCTCCTCCATGACGGCACACCTGCTCAAGCAGTCGCATGTGGATTGTAACGCCTTCCTCGGGGGTATCCTGAAGGGCTATGCCAGCAACTTGATGCTCTCCGATCACAGCGACCTGACCGTCGTGGAGGCCGACGAGTACGACCGTTCCTTCCATCGTCTCCACCCCACCACGGCCATCATCACATCTGCCGATCCCCGATCACCTCGACATCTACGGCACTCCCGCCGCCTATCGCGAAGCCTTCGAGGTCTTTACTTCACTCATTCGGCCTGGCGGCACGTTGATCATCAAGAAGGACGCCCCCATCACCCCACGCCTCCAGTCCGATGTCCGTTGCTATACCTATTCCGCCACCGACACCTCGGCCGACTTTCACGCCGAGAACGTCCGTATTGGTGACGGTGAGGCTGTCTTTGATTGCGTTCTCTCGGACGGGACACGCATTGCCGATATCCACCTTGGCGTACCTGTCCGAATTAACGTCGAGAACGGTGTCGCAGCCATTGCCGCTGCCTGGCTTCACGGTGTCCGCCCCGACGAGATCCGATCCGCCATGGCCACCTTTCCCGGTGCCGAACGCCGCTTTTGATATCCGCCTCCGTAACGATCGCGTCGTCCTCATCGACGATTACGCCCATCACCCAGAGGAGCTCACCCGCAGCATCCTCTCCGTGAAAGAGCTTTACGCTGGCCGTCGCATCACGGGCATCTTCCAGCCCCACCTCTACTCCCGCACCCGTGACTTTGCCGACGAGTTCGCCCGTAGCCTCTCCTTACTCGACGAACTGATTCTGGTCGACATCTATCCGGCTCGTGAGGAACCCATCCCCGGTGTCACCTCAGAGATGATCCTCGAGCACGTCACCATCGCCGACAAGCGTTGCTGCACGAAAGCCGAGCTGCCCGACATCATCGCTGCGGGTACGTTCGATGTCGTCCTCATCCTTGGCGCCGGTGACATTGATCGTCTCGTCGAGCCCATCCGTCAAATCCTCGCCCAACGATGAAAAAAAGCTGCTGCCTGTCATTGTCGCCGTCGTCTTCGTCTGCTACATCGTCTTCTCGATTCTTCTGGTAAACGAGAAGGGGATGGACGCCGTTTGCCATGGCGTGACGGTAGAAATCAAGGACAGTGCCGACCGCAACTTCATCACCCGTCGTGACGTCATCCGTCTGCTCCGCAGCTCCAATCTCTACCCCGTCGATACCCCTCTCCGTGCCATCAACACGGCACGCATCGAGCGTCGCATCTTAGAAAGTGGCCCCGTCGAGCGGACGAAAGTCTACAAGACGCCCTCGGGAATGGTTCACATTGAGATCACGCAGAAAACGCCCATCCTTCGAGTCTTTGCCGATGGCGGGAGTTATTACGTCGATGAACAGGGGCATGCCATGGCGGTCAGCTCTCGCTATGCGGCCTATTTGCCCGTAGCTTGCGGGAAAATCGAAAAAAACCTTTGCCACAACAGACTTGTACAAGTTTGCCGTATTTTTGCACAAGCATGACTTCTGGAACAACCAAATCGAACAGATTTTTTTGTTTACCCCAATAAGGAGATAGAACTGATTCCACGGGTGGGCGACTTTCGGATATTCTTGGGCAGTTTAGATGGCTTTGAAGAGAAGATGGATCATCTGCAACTGTTCTACGAGCAAGCTATACCTAAGGTGGGATGGGATAAATACGAGATGATCAATTTGAAATACAAGAACCAGATTGTATGTACTAAAAAATGAATTTATGGTGACGGACTATATAGTAGCGATCTATTTGGGCACTTCTCATTTGGTGGGGATGGTCGGGAAAAAGAACAGTCGGGGCGCGCTCTCCATCGTAGCCGAAGAGGTGAAGGAATCGAGCGGCTGCATCCGGCGTGGACGCATCCACAACGTGGCTGAGACGGCCGCACGCATCAAACGACTCGTGCTGGAACTGCAGAACAAACTTCCCAACCTCCGTATCGAAAAAGGTCTATATCGGTATCGGAGGCCAATCGCTACGATCCATTGATCACTCCGAGGTGCGAACTATCCGCGCTGACGCTTTCGTGTCAGAAGAAGACATCCAACTGCTCAACGAACAGTGCAAAAGCTACCGCCCCGAAATGTCAGACGTCCTGGCCATCGCACCGCCCGTCTATTATCTCGATGACAAACGCACCTCGAATCCCGTTGGGGTCTCTTGCCGTCGCATCGAGGCGCGCTACAAGCTCGTGGTTGGACAGCCGATCATCCGCAAATCTATCATCAATAGCATCGAGCAGCAGGCTGGTATTACCGTGGCCGGAATCATCGTGTCGCCCCTGGCACTGGCCGAAGCCATCCTGACTCGCAACGAAAAGGAGTTAGGCTGCGCCGTGATCGACTTTGGCGCAGGCGTCACCTCCATCGTCGTCTACAAGAACGGTTACCCGGCCTACCTCGGCGTCATACCTCTTGGCAGCGACCTGATCACGCGCGATCTGACGAGTCTCCGTCTCGTCGAGTCCGAAGCCGAACGGCTGAAGATCACCTATGGTAACGCCAAGCCTAACGAGAACCAAGAAGGCAGCATTTCACTCGACACCGTCGACGGCATCGGTACGCGCAAGATCAATCTGAGCGAGATCGATATGGTCGTTGAGGCGCGTGCGAAGGAGATCGTCCAGAACGTCTACGCCCGCATCGAGGAGAATAAGCTCACGAACGCCCTCGGCGCAGGTATCGTCCTGGTCGGAGGTGGCGCATCGCTGAAGAACCTGCAAGAGCTTATCCGCGATACGTTCAAACTGCAAGAGGTACGCTATTCTGCCATCCGCAAAGGACTCGTTGACGACGCCAGCGACAAGGTCAGTGACCCACGCTACATGTCGGCCCTCAGCCTGCTGTTGCAAGGCACTGAGAGCTGTGTCGGTCCGATTCGTCGGAAGCAGGAAGAACCGGCGCCAGCACCTCCCGTTCAGCCCGTCGAGCCTGTCAAGGAACCCGAGCCGGAACCCGAACGCATCGAGCCGGAACGTGACCGAGAAGAAGAGCAACGTCAGAACCGACGCACGCAGAAACGCGGCGGAATCTTCGGTAGTTTCGGGCGCATCGCCCGCGGGCTCTTCGACGAAGAATAACATCCACAATCACCCCCACACCAAGCACATACAGCAATGAGTAACGATACAACCCCCCTGCAATTCAACTTCCCAAGAGACACGCGAAAGATCATCAAGGTGGTCGGCGTGGGCGGAGGCGGTGGCAACGCCGTCACGCATATGTTCAAGGAAGGCATACATGACGTCTCCTTCGTACTCTGTAACACCGACAGCCGGGCGCTGTCACGCTCTGACGTGCCCGTCAAGATCGCCCTCGGACGTACCGTCACCGAGGGACTCGGCGCAGGCAACAATCCTGCACGCGCCGAACGTGCCGCAGAGGAGAGCGAGGACGATATCCGCACCATGCTCGACGACGGCACGAAGATGGTCTTCATCACCGCCGGTATGGGCGGTGGCACCGGTACGGGCGCTGCCCCCGAGATCGCTCGTGTGGCCAAAGAGATGGGCCTCCTGACCGTCGGCATCGTCACCATTCCCTTCCTCTTCGAGGGGCCGCCCAAGATCATTCAAGCGCTCAAGGGCGTCGAGGCCATCAGCAAAAAAACGTCGACGCGCTGCTCGTGGTAAACAACGAACGCCTGAATGAGATTTACCCTGATCTCACCATGCTCAACGCCTTCAAAAAGGCCGACGATACGCTCACGGTGGCTGCCAAGAGTATCGCTGAGATCATCACCCTTGACGGCGTCATCAACCTCGACTTTGCCGACGTCGAGACCACCCTCAAGGACGGTGGCGTAGCCCTTATTAGTAACGGTTACGGACAGGGGCGAAGGCCGCCTCCAGCAGGCCATTCAGGATGCCCTCCGCTCACCCTTGCTCAACAATAACGACATCTCCAACGCCAAGAAGATCCTCTTCAACATCTCCTTCAGTAGCAATACGATCGGCGAGGAGGGCAACGAGCTCCGCATGGACGAGGTGAACTATATGACGGAGTTTATGAAGCAATTCGGCGACGATATCGAGGGTGATTTGGGGTACCGCCATTGATGAATCGCTCAAGGGCAAGGTCAAATTCACCGTCTTGGCCACCGGCTTCGACCTCAACGACATCCCCGAGATCCGCAGTAAGCGCGACGAGCAACACCTGCTCAAAAAGCGAAGACGAGATTATCAAGGAAGAGGAGATCCTCCGCCAGAAGGAGCGCGAGCGCGAGCTCATGGCCAAATACTATGGCCGGAAGACGGAAGACCGACGTCCTGCACGTCGCCCGACTTACAACCTGGCCATCCTCACCGTGGGCGAGTTGGACGACGACGCCATCATCACCCTCCTCGAGGAAAATCCCGCTTACAACCGTGACGCCCGCCTCTTGGCCCGCGCCCGAAGCCGAAGCGGTGGCACATTAAACACCTCCACCACCCGCACCGACATTTCCCCCGTAGGCAAGCCCAGTGGCCGCCCGCGCATCAGCTTTCGCATGGGATGATATAGAGGGTAGAGATTAGAGGGTAGAATTGATGAGTACCCAGCTCTACCCTCCACCCTCTACCCTCTACCCTCTAAATACAAGTAAACAATGGATTTATTCGATCAAATCAGCGGCGACATCAAAGCCGCCATGTTGGCCAAAGACAAGGTCAAACTCGAGGCGCTCCGTAACGCCAAGAAATGCTTCCTCGAAGCCAAAACCGCTCCCGGTGCGAACGACACCCTCACCGACGAGGCCGCCCTCAGCATCCTCCAAAAAGCTCGTCAAGCAAGGCCGCGAGTCCGCCCGCATCTATACCGAGCAGAGTCGTCCCGACCTCGCCGAAGCCGAGCTGGCACAAGTCGCTGCCCTCGAGGGCTACCTGCCGCAGCAACTCTCGCCCGAAGCCCTCGAGACCGAGGTTCGCGCCCTGATAGAGAAGGCAGGCGCCACCAGTCTCAAAGACATGGGGCGCGTCATGAAAGCCGCCACCGCCGCACTGGCCGGACGAGCCGAAGGCGGAGCCATCTCCGCCGCCGTCAAGAAAATCCTCTCCCAATGAGAGGAGTCTTTTCTACTCATAGCTTACAATTCTCAAGCAGATCCCCCGTCGCACCCCGTGTGTCGGGGATCTTACTATCGAAAGCACCGGACACATAGAGCCCCCAACATGTACCCGGAGATAACCTCCCCGGCCTCGGTGAGGCCTCTTGCATCAAGGGGCGTCAGGGACGCCAGCCAAGTTTGCCTGATACCCGGCCAAACTTCCCCGGCCTCGGCAGAGGCCTTGATTTTTCTTTTGCTTCTTTTCTTGCATCAAGGCAAGAAAAGAAGAAGGAGAAGGCTTCTTGCGGGGCGTATGCGATAGCCCCCCTACAAGATCCGGATTGCGATCTCCGCGCAAGCCTCCGCGTCGGCCAAGGCATGATGATGCTGAGTGAGGTCGAAGCCACAGGCCGCAGCCACCGTCTCCAGACGATGGTTCGGCAGCTGTTTGAACACCCGCCGAGCCGCCCGACAGGTGCAGTAAAACCGATAGTCCGGATACTCCAACTCGTACCGCTTGAAGGCCGCCCGGAGGCAACTCTCGTCGAACGGACTGTTGTGCGCCACCAACGGCAGTCCCCGATCAGCGGCACCACCTCCTGCCACACCTCCGGAAACGTCGGCGCGCTGTCCGTGTCCGCCGCTGTGAGCCCATGCACGCGCGTATTCCATGACATATAATAATTCGGCTCCGGGCGGATCAGTCGATAGAGCGAATCCGTCACCCGCCCCGCACGAACCACTACCACCCCCACGCTGCACACGCTACTCCGGTACGGGTTGGCTGTCTCAAAATCTATTGCCGCAAAATCATCCATTGTCAACAGTCGCTTGTTAATCCATTCTCTGACGGCAAAGATACGGCCCGTGCGGGCCCATGTCGCACGGTCAGGCCCCAGAAACGTCCCGCGCAGGTTCCGCGGCGTTCTATTTCGCCTCGGCTCGACCTTGTGCAGGTCCCGCGGAGGTCTGTTTTGTGGCTAAACTGACAGGGGAAGGCCCCACGGACTGTCATTTTGTCCCCGATCGGCTCCGCGCAGGCCTTACGGGGTACGTTTGGAGGCTTTCGGAACTTCCCGAGGGAATACTACTTATAAATACAAGATTCCGGAACTTCCCGAAGATATACTACTCATAGATATAATTGCTCGGAACTTTCCGAAGTGATTAAACATAGGAATACAAGTCTTCGGAATTTTCCGATCGATATGAGATAAATAAAGTAGCTATTCGGAGTTTTCCGGAGAGGTTGAATCTTAGATTTATTCTTTTCGGAGATTGACGAAAGTATTATAATGGTGTTTTTAATCGATCGGAATATTCCGAAGACTTGTAATATAATGGATAGATGCTTCGGAGTTTTCCGGATATTAGGATAAGCATATAGATAGGTCTCGGAGCTTTCCGAATGGCTGAAATAGTTAGATAAAATCGTTCGGGAAGTTCCGAAAGCCTCTAAACGTACTCCGTAAGGCCTGCGCGGAGCCGATCGGAGACAAAATGACAGTCCGTGGGGCCTTCCCCTGTCAGTTTAGCCACAAAACAGACCTCCGCGAGACCTTCGCGGGGCTGAGCTGGGGGGGAATAGGTGTCCACGGGGCCTTTGCAGGGATGAGCTGAGGGGGAATAGGTGTCCACGGGGCCTTTGCAGGGATGAGCTGAGAAGAAATAGATGTCCGTGGAGCCTTTGCAGGGGTGAGTTGAGGAGAAATAGATGTCCGCAAGATCTTCGCGGGGCTGAGCTGGGGCGAAATAGATGTCCGTAGGGTCTGTGCAGAGCCAATCCGAGGCGAAATAGATGTCCTCGAGATCTTCGCAGGGGTAAACTGAGGCGAAATAGAATGCCACGGGGGTCTGTGCAGGGATGAGCTGGGGCGAAACAGGGGGCTGCAGGGGGCGTTTGCAGCGTGCGTGCCGCGAAAGGTCTACTTTTGTGTATATAAATAACGAGTAACAAGAGACTAACGATGAAAAAAAGTATCTCCTCCTTCTCCTGGCCGGGCTTTGGACCTGCGCCGCACAAGCTAAGATCATCCCCAGGGGTGCGCCTGGGGCTGTCATACAACCAGCTCACGCAGATCGTCGACGAGGAAGTGACCTACGGCGGACGTATCGGATTTGAGGCCGCGGGACTGCTTGACATCCCACTGTCACAGCGCTTTTCGATCGTCCCGGAGCTGGCCGTCGCCAGTGAGGGCGGCGCGTACAACTATCTCTATCTCTTTGACGATATGATGATCACCGGACGCCACAGCAGCAGCTATCTCTCGCTCCGCCTGCCGGTCAATATGGTCTACAAGATCCGCTTTGCCGACTGGCAGATGGGTATCATGGCTGGGCCTTTCGCCTCTGTCTCTACACGCGAGCGTGAGCACCACGAGTGGATCAGCCGCGAGTTCCGTCGCTTCGATGTGGGGGCTGGCGCAGGGCTTTATGTGGAGTATCACAGCGTCTTTTTCTCTGTCTACGGTCGCACGGGCTTCATCGATAAGTTGCGCCAGAAGCAGCCTTTTGAATCGCAGGTCTACCAAAACAGCGTGGCGCTGTCGTTTGGGTATAGATTTTATTGATCCGCTTGGGGGCGTCGTCTCTTCTTTTCTTTCTTCCCCTCTGGGTAGGGGCGTATTGAATACGCCCCACGAACGTCCCGCAAGGGGCGAATAATCAAACAGCCGGGTACACGCTGGGGCGTATTCAATACGCCCCTACCCTACCGGCAGGAGAAGCTGTCCCACCACTATCACACACCATATGGAACCCTTCGTTCATCTACACGTTCATTCGCAATACTCGCTGCTCGATGGCCAGTCGTCTATCGATGCGCTGATCGATAAGGCGCAGCGTGACGGCATGCCTGCCATCGCCTTGACCGATCATGGAAACATGTTTGGCATCAAGGAGTTTTACAACAAGGTCAAGAAGAAGAATAGTAAGTACACCGCCACCATCAAGGACTGCGAGAAGGAGCTGCGTGCGCTCAGCGATAAGGAGCATCCGACGGACGAGGAGACGGAGCGCATACGCAAACTCTCGGAGAAGATCAGCACCTGTCGCCAGAGTCTCTTCAAGCCTATCATCGGCTGCGAGTGCTACTGCGCGCGCAACGGTCGGCTCCAGAAGCAGGAAAAAGACGACCCGGGCGGCTGGCACCTCTTGGTCTTGGCTAAGAATTTCACGGGCTACAAGAACCTCATCAAGCTCGTTTCGCTGGCTTGGACGGAGGGCTTTTATCGCAATCCGAGGATCGATAAGGAGCTTTTTGGAACGCTATCACGAGGGACTGATCGTCTCCTCGGCTTGCCTCGGAGGCGAGATCCCGCAACTGATCATGGCCGGTAAGCAGGACAAGGCCGAGGAGTCGCTGCTGTGGTTCAAAGGGCTCTTCGGCGAAGATTTCTACCTCGAGCTGCAACGCCACGAGACGCATGCGCCGGATGCGGACACGACGACGTATCCGAAGCAGGTGGAGGTGAACCGGGTACTGATGGAGCTTTCGCGAAAGCACGGCGTGAAACTGATCGCTACGAACGACGCGCATTTCGTGAACGAGGACGACGCCGATGCACACGAGCGACTGATCTGCCTCAGCACGGGCAAGGAGATCAACGACCCGAACCGCATGCGATACTCCAAACAGGAGTGGATCAAGACGACGGCTGAGATGAACGCCATCTTCGCCGATGTGCCTGAGGCGCTGCGCAACACCGTAGAGATCGCTGACAAGGTGGAGATGTACTCCATCGACTCGCCGGCGCTGATGCCCTTCTTCCAGATCGATCCGTCGTTCGGATCGGAGGAGGCGTATCGGGCTAAATACACCGCCAAAGACCTCATGGAGGAGTTCAACGACACGGATGCCGAGGGGCGCGTCGTGTCGGACAATTACCTGCGTCTGGGGGCTACGAGAAGGTGATCCACATCAAGTTCGAAGCCGACTACCTGCGCCATCTCACCTTCGAGCGCGCCCGGGAGCTGAACCGTTACGACGGCGTGATCTCGGACGAGGCGCGCGACCGCATCGACTTCGAGCTGAACACGATCAAGAAGATGGGCTTCCCGGGTTACTTCCTCATCGTGCAAGACTTCATCGCAGCGGCGCGTCAGATGGGCGTATCCGTAGGGCCCGGGCGTGGATCGGCCGCAGGATCGGTCGTGGCCTATTGCCTCGGCATTACGGACATCGACCCGATCAAGTACGACCTGCTGTTCGAGCGTTTCCTCAATCCGGATCGTATCTCGATGCCTGATATCGACATCGACTTCGACGACGACGGTCGCAGCGAGGTGCTCAAATGGGTGACGGAGAAATACGGGCAGGGATCACGTGGCCCACATCATCACCTATGGCACGATGGCTGCCAAATTGGCCATTAAGGACGTGGCGCGTGTGGAGCAACTGCCACTCCGGGAGTCGAATCGGCTGGCTAAGCTGGTCCCCGACCGCGTGAACTCGCTCAAGACGGCCATTGAGGTCGTGCCCGAGCTGAAGGAGGCGGCCAACAGTCCGAACCCCATCCTACGCGACACGCTGAAATATGCGCAGAAACTGGAGGGCAACGTGCGTAACACCGGTGTGCATGCCTGCGGCGTGATCATCGGTCGGCAGGACATCTCGGACATCGTTCCCGTGGCTACGGCCGAGGATAAGGAGACGAAGGAGACGCTGCTCGTAACGCAATATGAAGGCTCCGTGATCGAAGAAACGGGCCTGATCAAGATGGACTTCCTCGGCCTCAAGACACTCTCGATCATCAAGGAGGCGATCGAGAACATCCGCCAAACGACGGGCGAGGTGGTCGACATCGATAACATCCCCATCGACGACAAACTGACCTACGACCTCTTCTGTGCCGGACGCACCGTGGCCACCTTCCAGTTCGAGTCGGCCGGTATGCAGAAGTATCTCAAGGAACTCCAGCCGACGGAGTTCGAGGACCTCATCGCCATGAACGCCCTCTATCGCCCCGGCCCGATGGACCATATCCCTGCCTTCATCGCCCGCAAACAGGGACGCGAGGAGATCCGTTACGACATCCCCGAGATGGAGCGCTACCTGAAGAATACGTACGGCATCACCGTCTATCAAGAGCAGGTCATGCTCCTCTCGCGCCTCCCTGGCCGGCTTCACACGCGGGCAGAGCGACACGCTCCGCAAGGCGATGGGAAAGAAACTCATCGATAAGATGATGGAGCTGAAAGAGAAGTTCCTCGAGGGCGGCGCCCGCAACGGTCACGACCGCAGGACGCTGGAGAAGATCTGGGGTGAGTGGGAGAAATTCGCCTCCTACGCCTTCAATAAAAGTCACGCCACGTGCTACTCCTGGCTGGCTTACCAGACGGCTTACCTCAAGGCCCACTATCCGTCGGAATACATGGCGGCCGTGCTCAGTCGCAACCTCTCGAACATCAAGGAAATCACCAAGGCCATGGACGAATGCCGGGCCATGAAGATCCGCGTCTTGGGGCCGGACGTGAACGAGTCGCACCGCAAGTTTGGCGTCAACCGTAAGGGCGACATCCGCTTCGGACTGGTGGCCGTCAAAGGCATGGGCGAGAGCGCCGCACTGGCCCTTATCGAGGAGCGCGAAAAGCATGGGCCCTACAAGGACATCTTCGACTTTGTCGAGCGCGTGCCCTCCGCGGCGTGCAACAAGAAGACCCTCGAAACGCTGGCCATCTCAGGCGCCTTCGATAGCCTCGGTGTCGACCGCGAGCCCTTCTTTGTGGAGAACGATCGCAAGGAGACCTTCACCGACGTCCTCCTGCGCTACGGCAACAAGTTCAAGCTCGACCGTCAGAGCACCTCCTTCTCCCTCTTTGGCGCCGACGACGCCGTGCAGATAGCCCGCCCGGACATCCCGCGCTTCGACGCCCGGAGCGCCCTGGAGCGCCTCAATCGCGAGAAGGAGCTGGTCGGCATCTACCTCTCGGCCCACCCCCGGACGAGTATCGCATCATCCTAAACCACGTCTGCAACATGACCATGCAGGACGTCGACAGCCGCGAATGGGAGAGCTTCCAAGGTCGACAGCTCTCGCTCGGCGGCATCGTCACCGGCTATCGCGAAGGCCTCACCAAGAACGGCAAGCCCTACGGCATCATCCGTATCGAAGACCTCTCCGGCAGCGGTGAGATCCCTCTCTTTGGCGACGACTACATCAACTTCGGCAAGTACGGCCGCGAAGGGCTCTACCTCTTCGTCAACGCCACCGTGCAGCCGCGGCGCTGGAAGGAGTCCGAGTTCGACTTCCGCATCTCCACCATCCGCCTTCTGCAAGACGTCAAGGACAGTCTCGTACAATCGATCCGCATCAACGCCCCCCATCGACGCCCCTGAACGAACAAACCATCAGCGAGCTCTCAGCCATCGTCAAGAGCCATCCCGGCAAGACGCAGCTCAGCTTCTACATCCTCGGCCGCGATCACGTGGCATTGAATTTGTATTCCCATGACGTCCGTATCCGCGTCACCGAGGAGCTTGTCGACTTCATTCGCGAGTCAGGCAACATGGACTTCACCATCAATCAATCATAATTCAACATCAAAAAAACAGTATCAATCATGTCAGTAGTAAACGTATCAGATGCAAACTACAAGGAAGTGTTAGCAGCCGGCCAGCCGGTAGTACTTGACTTTTGGGCCGAATGGTGTGGTCCCCTGCCGCATGGTCAGCCCCATCATCGATGAACTGGCCGAGGAATACGCCGGCCGCATCACCGTCGGTAAGGTCAACGTAGACGAGAACGACACCGCCGTGGCCGAATACGGTATCCGTAACATCCCCACCGTCCTCTTCTTCAAAGACGGACAGGGTGGTCGACAAGCAAGTCGGCGCCGGACAGAAAGCCGCCTTCGTGGAGAAGATGAATAAGCTGCTTTAAGCCGATCTCGTCTTTTTCCCCCACACCTCATCGCCATCCGGGGACGGCGCCTCACTCCACCTATGAACAGGGGCGAGGCCCGTCCCCGGATTCTTTTTATGCCCCCGTCTCCGGAAGGCTTTGAGACAGCGACTCCGAGCCAAACTCTCGCTTATCGGCCCCGAAAAACACTGTCAGGCCGCCTGCCAAGACCATCGGACACTTCGGTGACGTTGGCAGGCCGCCTGCCGGGACCATCGGACACTTCGGTGACGTTGTCAGGCCGCCTGCCAGGGCTATCGGACACTTCGGTGACGTTGTCAGGCCGCCTGCTAGGGCTATCGGACACTTCGGTGATGTTGTCAGGCCGCCTGCCAGGGCTATCGGACACTTCGGTGACGTTGTCAGGCCGCCTGCCAGAGGCAACCGCTCAAAAATAGGCCAGAAAGTCGCCGCTTAGAGGCGATTCCCCGCCTCCCATAGGCCTGACCGCGGGCCTGCGCCTTGGATTGCGTATGTGGCGAAAAGGTCTACTTTTGCGACCCGATTATTATCAAACGTGTTAAATGATTCGTCTTTAGCGTCTTGCTGAATGCTCACCCCAGTGTCCGGGAGAATCAAACGGCAGACGAGGAAAGACCCCATTGTAGATTTTCTAATTAAAAGGTAAAGCAAGTGGATACGTTAAGTTACAAGACCATTTCTGCGAACAAAGCAACCGTAAACAAGGAATGGGTGGTCGTCGATGCAGACGGCCAAACGTTGGGACGCCTGTGCTCCAAGATCGCCAAGTTGCTCCGGGGCAAGTACAAACCCAACTTCACTCCGCACGTGGACTGCGGAGACAATGTCATCGTGATTAATGCCGACAAAGTCGTTTTGACCGGCAACAAGTGGAACGATCGCGTCTATTTGAGCTACACCGGCTACCCCGGTGGACAGCGCGAGACAACCCCCGCACGCCTCAAGGCCAAGGGTGAAGATCGCCTCTTCCGCAAAGTGGTAAAAGGCATGCTGCCCAAAAATCGTCTGGGCGATAAGCTGCTCGGCAACCTCTACGTGTATGCCGGCACCGAACACAAACATGAGGCGCAACAGCCCAAGTCGATAGATATTAATTCACTCAACTGAAGAATTCATGGAAACAGTAAATGCAATCGGAAGGCGTAAAGCCGCCATCGCACGCGTGTATATCAGCGAAGGAACGGGCAAGATCACGGTCAATCGCCGCGAACTGGCCGACTATTTCCCCTCCTCCATCCTGCAGTTCGTCGTTAAGCAACCCCTGAACACCCTCAGCGTGGCCGAGCAGTACGACATCAAGCTCAACCTCGTAGGCGGAGGCTTCAAAGGACAATCTGAAGCAGCCCGTCTGGCCATCACCCGTGCATTGATCAAGATCAATCCCGAGTCGAAGCCTGCACTGAAGGCTGAAGGATTCGTCACCCGCGACCCCCGTGAGGTGGAACGTAAGAAACCGGGACGTCCCAAAGCACGCAAGCGCTTCCAGTTCAGCAAACGTTGATGTATACCTATATATACACCTCCAAAACGGGAAGCAGACAGAGAAGACGTTTAGTATCTAAATCATGCGGATTCTCAGCCCATACATGCTGAGAGGCAGATAGAGACTACCGCACGATTGATCCTACGAACAGAGAAAGTAAACGATCATAACACCCCAAGAAATGTCAAGACTTAGTTTCGAACAGTTATTAGAAGCAGGCGTACACTTCGGACACTTAAAAAGGAAGTGGAACCCTGCCATGGCTCCATACATCTTCATGGAGCGCAACGGTATTCACATCATCGATCTGTATAAAACAGCCGCCAAGGTGGACGAGGCCGCCGATGCCCTCAAGAACATCGCCGCCGGTAAGGGACGCATCCTTTTCGTGGCCACCAAGAAGCAGGCTAAGCAGATCGTAGCCGAAAAAGGCCTCCTCCGTAGGCATGCCCTACGTCATCGAGCGCTGGCCCGGAGGCATGCTTACCAACTTCCCCACCATCCGCAAGGCCATCAAGAAAAATGTCCACCATCGACAAGATGAGTAAGGACGGCACGTTTGATAACCTCTCCAAGCGCGAAAAACTCCAAATCACCCGCCAGCGCGCCAAGCTCGAGAAGATGCTCGGCTCTATCGCTGACCTCAATCGCTTGCCATCGGCACTCTTCGTCGTAGACGTACTCAAGGAGCACATCGCCGTACGCGAAGCACAGCGCCTCGGCATCCCCGTCTTCGCCATCGTCGACACCAACTCCGATCCGAGCAACATCGACTTCGTCATCCCCGCTAACGACGACGCCACCAAGTCCATCGAGCTGATCGTCGGCACCGTCTGCCGTGCCATTCACGAAGGCCTCCAAGAGAGCAAAGCCCGCGATAAGGAAGAAGACGAGCGCAACCACGCCGCTGAAGAGGGAGTTGGCGAAGACAATCCGCGTCGCGATCGCCGCGCCAAGTCGAACGCCCGCCGCTCACGTCGTGACGACGAGGCTCGTCTTGCAGCCGAAGCTGAAGCCCCGGCCGCCGAAGGACAAGCCACCCTCAGAGGAATAACGAATCCACATAAACCAAACAAAGGAGAATCATAGCAATATGGCAGTAACAATGGCAGATATCACCCACCTCCGCAAGATGAGCGGAGCCGGGATGATGGATTGCAAAAAGGCTTTGGAAGAAGCCGACAACGACTTTGAAAAGGCAATGGAGATCATTCGCAAGAAGGGTCAGGCCGTGGCCGCCAAACGCTCCGATCGCGAGGCCGCCGAAGGCTGCGTGCTCGCAGCCGACGAGGGCGGATTCGCCGCCATCGTGGCCCTGAAATGCGAAACCGACTTCGTAGCCAAGAATGCTGACTTTGTGGCGCTGACGCAGGACATCCTGAACGCCGCCATGACTGGCAAACCCGCCTCGAAAGAGGCCCTTCTCGCAGCCACGCTGCAGGGAGGCCGCACGGTAGAGAACCACATCACGGACCGCATCGGTGTGACCGGCGAGAAGATGGAGCTCGGATACTACGAGTCCGTCCAAGGCGCCGCCACCGTCTCCTACATCCACCCGGGCAACAAGCTCGCGTCGATTGTAGCCTTCAACGAGCCGGTCGACCACCACGTAGCGCGTGAGATCGCCATGCAGGTGGCCGCCATGAACCCCGTGGCTGTGACCCCGGACGAGGTGCCCGCCCATGTGCTCGACACCGAGCGCGAGGTGGCTCGCGACAAGGCCCGTCAGGCCGGTAAGCCCGAGAATCTGCTCGACCGTATCGCCGAGGGCGCCCTCCAGAAGTATTTCAAAGAGAACACCCTCCTGCAGCAGGAATACGTCAAGGATGCCAAATTGACCGTCCAGCAATACCTGCAGCAGCAGAGCAAGACGCTCACCGTAACCGCCTTCAAGCGTGTCACGCTGAACGTGGACTAAATAACTGGACTTTCGCATACAAGAATTCAGTTTAGTAAGGAGAAGGAGCTGCCTGTGAGGTGTGGCTCCTTCTTTTTTTGCCATAAAGGGAGCGGCGGTCGGCCGATCTCTTGACAAAAAGCCCCGTCTGCATCTGCAGGCGGGGCTTTTCATTTCGTCAAAACGACGGCAGCGCCTCCGACAGCCGATTGTTGCCCGTCGAAGCCCAATAGGACTGTGAGGAGAATATTTTTTTCCATGAGAAACAGGACTTTTTATATGCTATGAGAATAAATAGACGATTGGAAATCTATTTTTTTATAGGCTATGATAGTTCACTCTCAATTGGATATCTACTTTTTATAGACTATGAGGATATGTCTTTATATGTAATCGAGAAGTTATCGTATAGGTGAGGAGTATTTATACGAAGTATATTTTTTTATAGACGATGAGAGATGTTATTCGGATAATATCAAGTTATTATATGGTATATGAGATAGTTCTCTTATGGGAAATAATTTTCATAGCTGATGAAGCATTGGATAGAGGTAAATAGAATCTGTCATAGACTGTGGATATAGCTTTTCAAAGAAAGAAGAATATTCATAGCCTATGAAAGTTGGTTTTTAGATGAAATACGATCATCATAGCTGATGAATTATCGTATAGAGATAGAGTCAATTCGTCATAGACTATGGCCATAGCTTTTTCAAAGAAGGAGTGATATTTATAGTCTATGAAAGTTGTTCTTCATATGAAATACGATTTTCATAGCTGATGAAAGTCGTGTTTCGATTGAAAGAATGGTTTTTATAGCAGTATCTGGCCAATGGAAAAAGAAAAAGCCTCGACTCCGGGTGGAGACGAGGCTTCGACAGTTATAAAAGGGGCGTCAATCGGGGGTGGCGCCTGTGGGACGGATCACTTTCTGCTTGCCCGAGGCGCAGTCGATGTCGATACGGATGATCTCGGTGCGGTGGAAGGACTTTTCGGCGTACTTCAGTCCGACGACCTTGTCGTTGGGGCTGTACTTATCGATGAGGAGCTCGAGGGCGTGCATGCGCTCCTCGGGTGGGAGGCCACGGAGTGCGCGGCCGCGCAGGAGGACGCCTCGTAGGCCGTGGTGAAGCCGGCGGGGACAACGCGCGTGTGGCCGACGACGGTGAAGGTGACTAATGGACGGAGGTCAAGGCAGCGGAGCTTGTGGCCCTCAGGGGCCGCAGTGCAGGTAGATGCGGTCGGTGGAGGGTTCGAAGACGTAGCTGATGGGGATGCCGTAGCCAGCGACGGCATCGGCGCGGGTTTCGACGAGGGCCAGAAAGCCGTATTCGCCTTCGTGAAGGATTTGCAGGGCGCGGGCCTCGTCGAGGAGGCGGTCTTGGCGCCGGACGGATGTGTTGTCGTAACGCATAATGGGTGATGGTTTTAATGAGGGTGAATGAATGTCTTCCTTTTTCTTGCCTTGATGCAAGGGCCTTTACCGAGGCCGGAGAAGCTGGCCGGGCGCCGGGCAAAACTTGGCGGGCGGCCTTGACGCCTTATTTTTTTGGCGCCGATATTTTTTTAATGCAAACACTAATGATCAAGTTACTTATGTCATTATTCTCGGTATGGCTCTCGATGGCGTGCGCGCCGTCGGAAGGGGCCGAAGGTGGAATCACGTCGCTGACGGCGGCGGAGTTTGAGGCACTGCTGGCACGCGATCAGGCGGTACAGTTGGTGGATGTGCGTCGGCCGGACGAGTTCGCAGCGGGCCATATCAATGGGGCGCAGCTGATCGACGTGACGGCGTCGGACTTCCTTGACCGTGCGCAAAAGTCGCTCGACGCGCAGCGTCCGGTGGCCGTCTATTGCCGCAGCGGAAAGCGAAGCATGCGGGCGGCGCAGATGCTGCAAAAGGCGGGCTTCCGGGTGATCTACAATCTGGACACGGGCTACTTAGGCTGGGTCGAATATCAGGCCGGAAAGAAGCGCTGAACGCGGGCTGCGGCCTGTGTTTTTAAGTGTAACGAGGGGTGGTGTCAATCGATAATGACGCCATCCCTCATTCGTATCGTGCGGTCGGCTTGAGCGGCGAGGGCTTCGTCGTGGGTGACGATGACGAAGGTCTGGCCCGGTCGCGACGAAGATCGAAGAAGAGACGGTGAAGCTCGTCCTTGCTGTGCGAGTCGAGGCTGCCCGAGGGCTCGTCGGCCAAGACGACGCTGGGCCGGTTGATGAGGGCGCGGGCCACGGCGACGCGTTGCTTTTTCGCCGCCGGAGAGCTCGGCCGGCTTATGGGTGATGCGGTCGGAAAGGTGGAGGAAGTCGAGCAGTTCGCGCGCCTTACGTTCGGCCTCGGCGGCAGAGTCGCGGGCGATGAGGGCGGGGATCATGACGTTTTCGAGGGCCGTGAACTCGGGTAGGAGTCGGTGGAACTGGAAGACGAATCCGATGTGTTGGTTGCGGAAGGCGGCCATGCGCCGTTCGTTGAGGGTGAAGGGGTCGACGCCGTCGATGATGACGTGGCCCGAGTCGGGTCGGTCGAGCGTACCGACGATCTGTAGGAGGGTTGTTTTGCCGGCGCCGCTGGGTCCGACGATGGCGACGATCTCGCGGTCATGCACCTCGATGTCGATGCCTTTGAGGATCTGTAGCCGGTCGAAGCGCTTGGTGATGGCGTGGGTTTGGATCATGTTGTCTCGATATGAATGAAAGTTTTTCAGCGTCTCACCCTCGACTGTCGCGCAGCTCTTCGACGATGAGTAGGGTCTCGGCTTTGAGGGCGTCGGGCAGGGCGATGTCGCGGAGTTGGAGGCTGCGTATCCAGCCGGGCACCTCGTCCCGGCGGAGGGTGTAGAGCACTTCGCGAAACTCCTCCACGACGGGTTCGGCGTAGGCGTCGGAGGGCGTGCCACGGTAGGCGTCAAGCTCTTCGTCGTCGTAATACTCGGCCTTCCGACCGGCTGCGACGGCAGCCAGAAGACTGTCGCGCTCGCACGTTTCGTGCTGTCCACAGCAGCCCTCGGGAATGACGGTCTGAGGCGTTTCATCCTCCATCGAGGCGATCTCGCCCCGCTCGAATCGTTGCCGACGACGGCGGCGATCCCATTGCCCCAGGCCGGCGGCCACGAGGCCTAACACTACGATACTGATCAGGATATACCACATGGTGAAACAAATTTCTAAGAAGCGGAAAGTGAAATATGAGGGGGGGGCGAAACGAGGGCGTCAGAACCGGAAGCCGGCGGCGCGGAGGTCGTCCCAGAAACGGGGGTAACTCTTGGTGACTACTTCGGGGTGTGCGATGGTGATGCCACCCGGACGGACGAGCGCGAGGGGTGCGAAGGCCATGGCCATGCGGTGGTCATCGTAGGTGGCGACCACGGGCGCGGCTTCGGGCGGGCAACGCGTACCGTCCCACTGGAGGGTGCGGCCGTCGTGCTCCGTAAGGACGAAGCCGAAGCGGCGGAGCTCGGTTTGCAAGGCAGCCAGCCGATCCGTCTCCTTGATGCGCAGGCTTTGCAGGCCGTCGAAGCGGAAGGGCAGGTCGAGCGCGGTGCAGGTGACGACGAGCGTTTGGGCCATGTCGGGGATCAGGACGCAGTCGCACGTGAAGCGCTCGGGCAGGCGATGGCCGGGCAGCCGGTCGAGGCGTAGGCCGCGGTCGGTGAAGGTGGTGCGTACGCCGAGGCGCTCGAATAGCGCAGCAATGGCGGCGTCGCCCTGCAGACTGTCTGGCGTGAGGCCCAACAGCTCTACCGTGGCTGTGGTATCCCGAGCGAGGGCCACCATCTCGTACCAATACGAGGCCGCGCTCCAGTCGGCCTCTACGGTGAAGGGCACGGCGCGGATCGGCTGCGGTACCACGCGGAACGTCCGCCCGCCATCGGACTCCTCTACCACAACGCCGAAGCGACGCATCAGCCCGACAGTCATCCTGAGATAAGTCTCCGACACGGTGGCACCCGTGAGCCGAAGCTGCAGGCCGCGTTCCATCGTGGGCGCCACCATCAGCAGGGCGGAGAGGAACTGCGAACTGACGCCGCTATCCATCGTCACCTCGCCGCCGCGCAGCCTCTGGCCGACGATCCGGAGCGGCGGATAGCCCTCGCGCTCGGTGTAGGTGATGTCGGCCCCGAGCCCCCGGAGGGCGTCGACCAAGAGGCCGATGGGGCGCTGACGCATGCGGGCGCTGCCTGTCAGCAGGCGGGTGCGGCCGGGTCGGGCGGCGAAGTAGGCGGTGAGGAAACGCATGGCGGTACCGGCGGCGCCGATGTCGACGGTCTCGTCTGCCGACCGAAGCGCATGTTGCAGGGCGCGGCCGTCGTCGCTGTCGGCCAGGTTGATGAGGGCGCGGCCTCGGGGGCGAGTGCGCTGAGTATCGAGACGCGATTGCTGATGCTCTTCGAGGCGGGCAGCGTGACGGTGGCTTGCAGGCGGTCGGGGGCTTTGAGGTTGTATTGCATAGAGGGTAGAGAGTAGAGGGTAGAGGGTGGAGGGTGGACCGGTTATTTGCCCAGTCAGGGGTGCTCCGGCGGCGGAGAAGAAGCCTTTGCGTTTGGAGCGGATGTCTGTGATTACGTAGAAGGCGTTCGGGTCGAAGGCGGTGACGAGGTTGACTACGCGGCGCTCGGATTTCCGACTGACGACGGTTTCGATGATCGAGACTTCGGAAATGGCGCCTTCACCGCGGATATGGGTCGAGCCGAAGCCGTTCGTGTTCAGCTCGTGGATCAGCGCGGCGCTGCCCTTCTTGGTGTAGATGCGAATGAGGAAGTAGCCGAGGGCGATCTTGTTTTCGACCAGTATGCCGACGAAGTTGCCCGCCGCGTATCCGCCGGCGTAAGCCAGATAGGCGGTGAGGTCGTTGGCGTGCGAAAAGATCTGCGAGATGACCACGACCCAAATGAAGACCTCGAAAAAAATCCAACGATGGGCGCCTTCATCTTCTCGCCCTTCGATACGAAAATGATGCGCAGCGTGCCCAGTGTCACGTCGCAGATACGCCCGAAGAAGATCACGAGCGGCAGTGCCCGTGGGTAGGCTTGTAGGAAATCAAACATGATGGATGGTTTTGGATGTGAATAATCGAATGAAAGCAACGTCTCGTCCGGGAGACGCGGACAAAAAGTACGCCAAAGACCTGCGGAGGGGCTCTGGTGGGCGATTGACTCAGTCAAACGGCCGAAAAAAAGTTTTTTCGTGTGATTGTACGATACAATGGGCCGAAAAGGGTTTCTCGCGATTGTACGATACAATGGGCTGAAAAAGTTTTTTTCGTGCGATTGTACGATACAATGGGCCGAAAAAAAGTTTTTTTCAAGCGATTGTACGATACAATGGGCTGAAAAAGTTTTTTTCTCGTGATTGTACGATACAATGGGCTGAAAAAGTTTTTTTCTCGTGATTGTACGATACAATGGGCCGAAAAAGTTTTTTTCTCGTGATTGTACGATACAATTGGCTCCATAACAACAGAAGGAGCCGATAATCGATCGATTATTGGCTCCTTCTGTTTGGGATGATTATCAGCGATAAACAGCCCGCAATTACTCCGGTTGCGCTTCGCTCAGCACGTCCGGGGTGGCCCTGGCCTCGAGGGCTCGTTGGCGGAGTTCGGCAAGCAGCGTCTGCGCCTCGCGGTCGTACCGAATCTTTTTGATGGCCTTCTTGGCCGCTATCTGTTGCGATTCTTTTTTTGGTGTATCCGGCGCCCGTTCCGAAGGGCACGTCCTCGATGTGGACAGTGCTTTGGAACATGCGGTTGCCGTTCTGGTCGGTCGACGTCTCGTTCAGGACAAAGGCGATGCGCAGCTTCGCCTTCTGTCCCCATTCTAAGAGGTTCGACTTGAAGTTCACTTCCTTCTGCGCCACCTTATCCGGGGGCGTGTATCGGTCTATCATGCGCTCCTGCACGAAGCGTCGGCAGCGTCGGTAGCCCTGATCCAGATAGATGGCGCCGATGAGCGCCTCGAGGGCGTTGCCGAGGATGTAACTGTTGTGCGTCTGTGGGCGTACGGTGGAGACCATCATCTTGTCCAGTCCCATCTCGAGAGCGATGCGGTTGAGCGTCTCGCGCTGCACGATCTTCGACCTTGTGCTGGTCAGGAAGCCCTCCTTTTGGTTGGGGAAATGCTTGTAGAGGATGTCGGCAACGGCGATGCCCAGCACGGCGTCGCCTAGGAACTCCAGTCGCTCGTTGTCGTTCGAGCGCTTGCCCTCGGGCGTGTTGTGCGACGAGCGGTGGGTGAAGGCCTGCTCGTAGAGCCACATGTTGTTGGGATAGAATCCCAACATGCGATACATCGATGAATAAGGCTCCTTGTTCCTGAGAACAAAGAGCCTTGCTATCATTTGGAAAAAGACGATTCACCGTTACTTCTCGAATTTCTTGACGATCACGCTGGCGTTATGCCCGCCGAAGCCGAACGTGTTAGAAAGCGCCGCGCGAACGGTGCGTTTCTGGGCCTTATTGAAGGTGAAGTTCAGCTTGTAGTCGATCTCCGGATCGTCGTCGCCTTCGGCATGGTTGATCGTCGGCGGTACGATATCGTTCTTCACCGCCAGCACCGAAGCCAATGCCTCGACAGCTCCGGCGGCACCGAGCAGGTGACCCGTCATCGACTTCGTCGAACTGATGTTCAGGTCGTAGGCATGATCACCGAAAACTTGCTTGATGGCTCGCACTTCGGAGATGTCACCGATCGGCGTCGAAGTCCCGTGCACGTTGATATAATCGATGGCGTCGGGTGTGAGACCGGCGTCTTCCAGCGCGTTTTGCATCACTAAGATGGCGCCTAAGCCTTCGGGATGACTGGCCGTCAGGTGGTACGCGTCGGCCGAGAGACCGGATCCCACCACTTCGGCGTAGATCTTCGCTCCGCGAGCCACGGCGTGCTCCATCTCTTCCAACACCAGCCCCGCGGCACCTTCGCCAAGCACGAATCCGTCACGGCTACCGCTGAACGGACGTGAGGCGGTCTGCGGCGAATCGTTACGCGTCGAGAGCGCATTCATCGCGTTGAATCCGCCCACGCCCACGATGGCCACGGCTGCTTCCGCTCCGCCGGCTACGATGACGTTGGCCTTACCCAGTCGGATATAGTTGAACGCATCGGCGATCGCATTCGTCGACGACGCGCAGGCTGAAACGGTGGCAAAGTTCGGCCCCCGAAATCCGTATTTGATCGAGATATGTCCCGCTGCAATGTCTGCAATGATCTTAGGGATGAAGAAGGGGTTGAAGCGTGGTCCACGCTCCTCGTTGTAGTCCCGCACCTCGTCCTCAAACGAGCGGATCCCTCCGATACCGGCGGCGAAGATGACTCCGATCCGGTTCAGGTCTTCCTTCTCCAAGTCCAATGCGGCGTCTTCGATCGCTTCGGTGGCCGATACGAGCGCCAGCTGAGCGTAGCGGTCGTATTTGCGCGCCTCTTTCCGGTCAAAGTGTTTCGATGCATCGAAGCCCTTCACCTCGCAGGCAAACTGCGTCTTGAATTTGGAGGCATCAAACTGAGTGATGGGCCCGGCGCCACTCACCCCGTTCAGTAACGCCGCCCACGTTTCCGGGGCGGTGTTTCCGATCGGAGTGATGGCTCCAAGGCCCGTCACTACGACTCTTTTTAATTCCATGACGAATAAAAAAAGCGTGGGGATTACTTCGCGTTTGCTTCGATATAAGCAATGGCGTCTCCTACCGTGGAGATCTTCTCAGCCTGATCATCCGGAATCGAAAGACCGAACTCCTTCTCAAACTCCATGATCAACTCTACTGTGTCGAGAGAGTCTGCACCCAAGTCGTTGGTGAAGCTCGCTTCGTTTGTTACTTCCGATTCCTCGACACTCAACTTGTCCACAATAATCGCCTTTACGCGAGATGCTACATCAGACATAATTCTAAGTTTTAAAGATTAGTGTAATACTACATTTTTTTACATTTGCGCCGCAAAGGAAAGTATTTTTCCCCGTCACTCATTGGTTTTTCCCCTATAAAAACCCCAAATCCTGCACATTCGCGCTTTGTTTGTGCACTTCATAGCTCCACAATTGATCCATAATCGAAATGAAACGAATAGCCATCCTCGCTTCGGGTAACGGTAGCAACGCCGAAAAACATCGCCCGATATTTCTCCGGAAATAGGTCCGTAGACATCGTTTTTATCTGCTCCAACAATCCCCGCGCACGGGTTCACGAACGGGCCGCACGCTTAGGGATCCCCTCCATGACCTTTTCCAATGCAGACTTCGCCGACGGTACAGCGGTGCTCAAGAAACTCTCTGAGGCTGCGATTGATTTCATCGTCTTGGCTGGATTCATGAACAAGATCCCCGACGTGATACTCCAGGCCTATCCGGAGAGAATCCTGAACATTCATCCCGCCCTCCTGCCCCGCCACGGAGGCAAGGGCATGTATGGCATGCATGTGCATGAGGCCGTGATCGCAGCTGGCGACACGGTGACGGGCATCACCATACATTATATTAATAGCTGCTACGACGAGGGGCGTATCGTCTTTCAGGCGCAATGCCCTGTATTGCCCGGCGACAGCGCCTTAGAGGTGGCTACGCGGGTGCATGCGCTCGAGTACGCTTATTATCCGCAGGTGATTGAGCACGTGGTATGTGGAGTCCCCTTCCTGATCAGGCTTGATCGTCAGACCACACGTCTATGGCAAAGACGCTCATCATCCGACTCTCGGCCATCGGCGACGTGGCTATGACTATCCCCATCATCTATTCCGTCGCACGTGCTCACCCAGAGGACGCGTTTACGGTGCTGACGCAGCCCTTCCTTACTACGCTTTTTATCCATCGTCCGGAGAATGTGACCCTCGTCGGGGTCGATACGAAGGGTGCGGAGCACTCGCTGTGGGGCGTTGTGCGATTGGCCCTTCGGCTGACGCATGAACGATTTGACCGTGTGGTGGATCTGCACAATGTGATCCGCAGTCGGGCGATTGGACTCGTGTTTCAATTGCGGGGAGTACCCGTCTATCGGCTGGACAAGATGCGGCGGGAACGTCGGGCATTGACGGCGCATCCGCCTAAAAACGATCCGCCCACTACGGCCCGTAACAGAGCGCTATGTCGACGTGTTTCGGGCGGCTGGACTCTCGTTTTCACGCACGTTCGTGTCACTTTTTGCCGCTCATCCGGTTGACGAGGCGGTGATTAGCGAGATGGCTGGAGTGAAGACGGGCCATTGGGTGGGCGTTGCGCCCTTCGCCCGCCATGTGGGCAAGATCTATCCGCCTGCGCAGATGGAGCGGGTGATCGATCTGCTATCCGGACGTGAGGACATCACCTTGTTTCTATTTGGGGGAAAGGGGGACGAGCAAGCGGCACTTGACCACTGGGCTGCGGCGCGGCCGCGGGTGAGGAGTATGGCCGGCCGGTACACGCTCAATCAGGAGTTGGCCTTAATCAGCCGCTTGGACGTATTGCTCTGCATGGACTCGGCCAACATGCACTTCGCCGCGCTTGTTGGCACACCGGTCGTCTCTGTTTGGGGCGCCACGCACCCTTTCGCCGGCTTCTATCCGTACGGACTGTCGCCGGAGGACGCCATCCAAGAGGATCTGGATTGTCGCCCCTGCTCCACCTTTGGCGACAAGCCCCTGCCATCGTGGCGACTGGGCCTGCATGACGCGTATTGCCCCCGAGCGGATCGTGCGCCGAGTCGTGGAGCGGCTCGGAGGAGTCAAACCCTAATCACATTTTCGCTTTCGAGCTGCAGAGCCATGGATTCTTCCGCCTGACTCTCATTCAGCAGCTGTTCAATAGATGGGTGCGTTGGCCGGTTGGCCCTGGTTGCACCTGCACCGGATTCAGCCTGCTTGCGGCGGTTGCATTCGGGGCACAGTCCACGCATATTGAGGCAAACGTTTTCAACAGAATATTCTTCTTCTAACGAAATGGTCGAATACAGGCCTGGAATGGCCAAATCGAAGATGCGATTGCATGAACGGCATTGAAAATGAGCGTGCGTAGAGACGTCGCCGTCGAAGCGGGCGTTACGCCCATCGATATCGATCATGATCGCCACACCCTTGCGGATAAACAGTTTCATGGTGTTGTAAACCGTTGTTTTTGGAGAGGGAAGGGATCTTAGGCAAGAGCTTCAGATGGATCTCTTCGGCCGTAGGGTGGGTATGGTTGTCTAATAGAAATTGCATGATGGCAATTCGCTGCGTAGAGGGCCTGATGCCATGATCCATCAGGTATTTTTCGCGTTAATCTTGATTCTGGCTGCTTCATGTAAAATCTCTTTTATTGGGGGCAAAGATAGAAGGAATATCTATCTGCGCCCCCTCGCAATGGGCATACATGCTGCGAACTATGCAGAAAAATCTGTACGAAACACATTCCAAACGCGAGTTCGGCGAAAGAATGAGGATCCGTATCCCGGAGGAATGTCTTTGATAGAGCCCTAAAGGCAGCGCAGAGCTTTTTGGAAATGCTTGCAGGAACGCTGCAAATGCCTCGAGAAACTTTTTGGTCTTTGCAGGAATGCTGCAAATGCCCCGAGAAACTTTTTGGCCTTTGCAGGAACGCTGCAAATGGCACGAAAAACTTTTTGGCGTTTGCAGGAATGCTGCAAATGCCCCTGAGAAACTTTTTGGCGTTTGCAGGAATGCTGCAAAATACTTCGAGAAACTTTTTGGTCTTTGCAGGAATGCTGCAAATGCCCCTGAAAAAAACCTTTTCGACGTTTGCAACACTGTTGCAAGTCTCACGAAGAACTTTTTGGCGTTTGCAACACCGTTGCAAGTCCCACGAAAAAAACTTTTTCGGCGTTTGCAACACTGTTGCAAGTCCCACGAAAAAAACTTTTTCGGCGTTTGCAACACTGTTGCAAGTCTCACGAAAAACTTTTCTGGCGTTTGCAACACTGTTGCAAGTCTCACGAAAAACTTTCTGGCGTTTGCAACACTGTTGCAAGTCTCACGAAAAACTTTTTGGCGTTTGCAACAATGTTGCAAGCATTTCCGAAAACGATTAGACCATCTCGTGGCTCTCGTAGAAACTCTCTGCGGGCTTTTATTCTGACGTCGAATCCCCACGCGTGATCATTCGCCCTCGTTAACATTCGGATATACGTAATGTTACGTATAGGGACGGCTGGAAGAGGTAGGCGTAACTTTGCCCTCGAAATCAAGACACGGTTACGATGGAAACGGAAAAAGATGAGCAGAGAAGATTTGGTGATGCGAGCTAAGCGACTGGATCGCTATTGCGAGTTGCTCATTGAGCAATGCGACAATTGGCTGGCAGCTCCGGATTATGAATACAAGGAGACGCTGTGGGGACAAAAAGGGTGGCACGGAAACGGGGCGAACCCTCGGATCAAAAAGTCGAAATGATGCGGGGAGAAGGGAGACAGACCATACATTTTTAATCTATACGAATCATGGCTTATACTGAGACAACAAGCACGAGCTACGGCCAACGCCTGGCCGGCTCAGCGAAGGGAATGATCGGCGGGCTGCTGATGTTCATCATCGGCACATGCCTACTGTGGTGGAACGAGGGACGGACGGTGAGAACGGCCAAGGCCATCGGCGACGCGGCATCGCACGTGGAGTCTGTGGCGGACGTCTCGAAGATCGACGCCTCGCTCAACGGCAAGCTGATCCATGCATCGGCCTTTGCCGACACGAAAGACACGCTCACGGACGACATGTTTGGCGTGCGCGAACTGGCTATCCGGCTCGACCGCAAGGTGGAGTATTACCAGTGGGTAGAAAACGCACAAACGAAAGAGCGAGAGAAGATCGGCGGTGGCAAGGAAACCACGACGACGTACACCTACGAAAAGAAGTGGGTGGACAAACCAGTGAACTCGGCCGAATTCAAAAGACCCGCAGTATCAGAGTGCGAACAAGGTGTTGAGCGAGGTGGAGGAGCGCAACGAGATGGCGCAGCACGTGACGTTCGGGGCCTACACCTTGCCCGAGTCGTTCGTCGCATCGATCGGTGGCAGCGAGCCCGTCGAGGTGCGCATGACGGAGGAGCAACGCTTTACGTGGAATGAGCGGCTACATATGCTCAGGCCGAAGGTGGATACTGAGACGTCGTTAGTGCACACGAGCGCGAACACGGTCTACTTTGGGACTCTCGCCCAACAGTCCGCAGATTGGCGACGTACGCGTGACGTTCACCAAGGTGCCACCGGCGGACATCTCGCTGATCGCCCGGTGGACGGCTCGACGTTCAAGGCTTACAGGGCCAAGAACGGGCAGAGCTTCTCACGGGTGCAGATGGGCACGGTCGGCGTGGACGAGATGATCGAGCAGGCCCGGTCAGAGAACAACATGTTGACCTGGGTGCTGCGTCTGGTGGGTGTACTGCTCATCGTGATCGGCCTGAAGGGCATGTTCGGATTGCTGCCGATGCTGTTCAAGGTGCTGCCGTTCTTGGGTAGCATAGTCGATGCCGGTGTGGGGCTGGTCAGCTGGATATTCGGTCTGGCCTGGTCACTTATCATCATCGCCATCGCGTGGCTTGTCTTCCGGCCGATCATTGGCATCTCGCTGCTTGTGCTGGCCATTGCGGGCATCGTGTTCCTGAAGCGCCGTGGAAAGAAGAACGAAGAGAAACAACCTGCATAACCCCCATAAACCATTCATATGAAACGCTATTGCATCTCCCTATTGGCTGTGCTGACGCTGTCAGTATCGGCCCAGACGAAAGAGTTTACGATTCTGGCCACGAACGATATGCACGCGGCGGTGGAGAACTTCTCCCGCTTTGCGGCCATCGTGGACAGTGTGCGCGAGTTGCACCCCGACCTGCTGCTGCTCTCAGGCGGCGACAATCGGACGGGCAACCCGATCAACGACATGTATCCCATCACGGGCTATCCCATGGTGGCGCTGATGAACAGCGTGAAGTTTGATCTCTCAGCTGTCGGCAACCACGAGTTCGACTCCAAGCTCGACGGCTTTCGCGAGCTGATCAACCTCTCCAACTTCCGCTACGTATGCGCCAACATGTATCCCAACGATACGCTCCGGCTGCACATCGAGCCATACAAGTTCTTCGAACGCGATGGCATCCGCTTCTGCATCCTCGGGTTCATACAGGTCAATCGCAACGGCATTCCGGACGCTCACCCGGACGCCATGCGGGGCATCACCTTCCGCTATCCCAACGACGTGGCGCCGGAGTACAAATGGCTGCGTGACCGCTGCGACGTGCTGATCCTGCTTACTCACAACGGCTATGAGGCGGACATAGAGTTGGCCAAGGTCTTCCCCGAGGCTGACCTCATTGTCGGTGGACACTCGCACACGCCGCTCGAGGGCAACCATCTGCACAGCGGTGTGCTGATCACGCAGGCGGGCAAGAAGCTGACGAACGTCACCGAGATCAAGCTGAAGCTGCAAGACGGTAAGGTCATCGACAAGCAGGCGCACCTGATCCGCATCGCTGACTGCCCCCGCATCGATACGGCCATTCAGGCGATGGTCGATAAGTTCAGCGACAACCCCTTCCTCAACCGTGTGCTGACGCAGGTGCCTAACGGATTCTCCTCGAAGCAGGAATTGGGCTGCATGATGGCGGACGCACAACGTGCCACCACGGGCGCCGACATTGCCATACAGAATTGCGGCGGTGTGCGCTACGAGACGCTCCCCAAGGGAGGCATGACGGTGGGCGATGTGCTCCGCCTCGATCCCTTCGGCAACGAGATGATGATCTTCAACCTCACCGGCGCCGAGGTCAAGGAGCTGCTGAAGGCCATCTGCCGCGCTGATGACTACGGCCCCGCCTACGTCTCCGGCATCACGTATCAGATCGACCTGGGTCGCACGAATCGCGAGGTGAAGGCCATCAAGGTGAGGAATGAGAAGGGCGGCAAGTTCGACGAGAATCGCACCTACAAGGTGGCCATCAACAGCTACGTGGCCTCCGTGGCTGACTACAAGCGCGGCGATAAGGACGGCACAAACCTGCACGTCAAGTCAGCCGATGAGATCATGAAGTACCTCGAGCATCACCCCTCGATCGACTACAAGGGCGCTGTCCGTCGCACTTACACGGGCGGTGAGGACATGGAGAAATGAACGAGTGAAAACGGTCTGCTTAACGCGCTGTTGGTCGTGAAAAAGAATGGAACGACCGAATACAAGAAGGGCCTCCTCTTGGTGAGGAGACCCCTTCTACTTTTTGTATGCTTGTCTGTTGAGAGCTTACTCCCAACCTTCTTTTCTTCCCTTGATGGAAGAAAAGAAGCAAAAGAAGATCAAGGCACCGGGGGCGCCAGCCAAGTTGGCTAACTACATGATGTCGGGCGTCCCCTCCGTCGGAGCCGCCACACCATCGCCACCATTGTCCGTGATGTTCACGATGCGGTCTACCACGTAGCGCGAATAGCCGCGCCGAGGGCAGGGCACCGAGATACTCCGTGTAGTGCAGCTCGACGGTCTGGCCTCCGGCGTTCATCAGCTGTTCGGCCACCTCTTTGTCAGAGACGGAGAAGACGAACTCGTTCGACTGGAAGCCGCCCGTATCCGCCGGACGAATGCCGGCCTGAATCAGTCTTCCCTCGTAGGTCTTGAACACGATGCCTTTATAGACAACGTAATTCAGTCGGCCCGACTTCATGCCCGTGGCAAACGGGAAGTAGTAATAGAATCCGCCCACGATCAGTAAGGCGATCAGCACGATCGGCACAGCGACACGGAGCATTCGGTGCAGCTTACGACGACGCTCTTCGGCGCGTTCCACTTTATCAACTAACGTCTGCATATGCGAGTGAGGGCTTTATTTGATTCCCAGTTTCGTGCGCAACGCCTTAGGCAGCGCGTCCTTGTGTACGGCGATGTTGATCGTCTTGTAGGCTACGAATGCCTCCGTAACGTACCAGATGCCTTTATACTTCGTGTCCGTGCCCCAAGAGTTCTTCACCATGTAATACTTACGACCCGTCTGATCCTTGGCGATGCCATAGATGAGCATGCCGTGGTCGTCCGTGGTTTGGAAGTTGTCGTAGGCCTGCTGGCGCAGCTCCTGCGTGACCTTGATCTCCTTGCAACCCGGGGCCTCGATCATCTTGCGCAGCTCCTCGTCCTTGGCCGAGCAGAGAGGCCTACCCAACGCGCCTGATCAGAACCGGAGGTCTCGAGCGCCTTCACGTCGGCTGCGATGCCGATCCCATCGCGGGTGAAGCCCTTTTCGCTCACGTCGGTGCCCCAAGCGAGCGTATAGCCGGAGTTGATGGCGTTGTCGATCACCTCCATCAGTTCGTTGATAGGCACATTGTAGCTCTCTGACCAGCGCCAGTTATCCTCGATCTCGAGTGGGAACTGGGTGTAGAAGGGGTGGTGCGTGAAGGAGGTCAGTGAGACGTAGTCGTCGAAGTTCAGGCCCAGCGATTCGCCGTAGCTCTTGGGGGTGTACTGCTTGCCTTTGTAGGTGAACTTCTCGGGGATCTTGCCCAGATAGGCGTCGATCAGGGCGTCGAAGCCCTGCTTCCAGACGGGCGAGAGCTTGCCATTCTTGTTACCCACGACGGCTTTGACGTAGGCGGTGGCGATCTCCGCCAGCTCGTTGTGCACGTGGCTGTCCTCGCCATACTCGAGGCCGGTGTAGAGTTCGTTCGGCATAGCGCCGTAGTGCTTGAAGGCGTAGAGCACGTCGTAGAACGATCCGCCCTGGGCGAAGTTCAGCATGCCATGCAGGCGGACATACTTGTCTGCCTTGTCCTTGTAAGAGTGGTTGACGATGAACATCTCCGAAAGGTCCACCTCACCCTTACCCGTGCGGAGCAGCTCAGACTCGATAAAGCCTACGCCGGAGAACGACCAGCACGTGCCCGTGCGGTTCTGGTTCTTAATCGGTGTAATCTTCAGCTCCTTGACGGTGGTAAACTGTAGGCCTTCGGTCTTGGCCTCGTCCTTCTTTGCATCCTGTGCATACGTTGCTGTGAGGGCCGTCATCATGACGCCCACGCCAGCCATAGTAATCCATCTTCTCATGTTATCTATCTGTACTTTTTATGATTGGTGCGCAAATATAGACAGTGCGACCAGAGGCGAAAGCGCAGCGACGAATCGGCGGCCGGTTCAGGGGACTATTCGCAGCGCTCGAAAGTGAAAAGCCATGATTTTCGGCCCCACGCGCAACGCAGGGAGCAAAAAAGGGTCTCTTTCGGGGCCCTGCGCAACGCAGGGAGCAAAAAAAGGGTGTCTTTCGGAGCCCTGCGCAACGCAGGAAGCAAAAAAAGGGTCTCTTTTGGAGTCCTGCGCAACGCAGGGAGCAAAAAAAGGGTGTCTTTTGGAGCCCTGCGCAACGCAGGGAGTGAAAAACAGCGCGTTTCGGTCCGTGCGATACGCGGCGGGTGCCTCGATCATTGATTTCGGTTTATGTGAGACCTTTGCGGCAGTTTTATCACGCGTAACACCCCTTCCTTATGAAATCGACAACGACCCGCAACCTGCTGCGACGCCGCGCCTTTCTCTTCACCCTCTTCCTCCTGCCCGTCGCCCTCTCCCTACAAGCCCAGATGCTCTTCTCGGAAAAACATGACGATGAAGATCGACAGCAGCAAGCCCATCCAAGGCACATTCTCCGCCATGGTCAACTTCAAGACCGAACACGAGGAACTTTTTGAGGTCAAGACCTTCTCCAACCTCAACATTCTGATCGGTAGCAAGCGCGTGATCAACCTTATGGGCCGCTTTGAGTTCACCACCTACGGCAGCAAAGTGACGGTCAACGAGGGTGATCTCCATGCCGAGTTCCGCTACCTGTTGCAGCCTTCTTTTGAGGTCTATCCCTACGTCGAGGCCCAGTGGGCAGGCACGCGCGGCTTGATTCGCAAAAGTATCGACCGGTGTACAGGCGCGTTATCGGCCGATTAATACCGAGCACAGCCTGATGTTCCTCACTACCGCGCTTTTTTTATGAAGCCGAGGACTGGAAAAAAACCTCTCCGGCGACACCCTTTAGCCCTCCGTACGGCTACAACCGCAACATCCGCCTCCATCTCTCGACCAGTTATCGCCATCGTCTCAGCGACAAATGGGAGATCACTGCCACAGCCATCCATCAGGCCAATCCACGTTATTACTTCAGTCGCGCACGCTTTTGGAGGCGCCTTGGACCTGAAGTTTCACCTCTCGAAAGTCGTTGGACTGCGCGGCACGTACCGATTCATCTACGACACCTCGCCCGTAGTCCCGATGCGAAAAATGTTGATGTTCACGAACGCCTATCTCGACATTGCGTTTTTGAAAGCGTCAGGTGCCGCAAGCCGAGGACTGGGAACGCCGACCGAGGCGAGACTTCCGACTTTCGTTTTCTGCCTTTCGTTTTTTCGTTCCCACCCCCGCCTATCTTTGTCGCCCATTTTTCAGCCTCAGAGAGGCCATACATATAGATACACCCCTAACCCCTACATCACACCACAATGACGGACAAGAAAGGATTACATCTGTTGCTGATCGGATCTGGCGGGCGCGAGCATGCGTTGGCCTCGGAAAATGGCGCAAAGTCCGCGCCTCGGTAAGCTCTTTATTGCGCCCGGAAACGCCGGTACGGCCCATCTGGGTACGAATGTCAACCTGCCTACAGGAGATTTCGAGGCGCTCGGTCGCTTCGTGGAGGCGGAGCGGATAGACCTGATCGTCGTCGGGCCCGAAGATCCGCTCGTGGCGGGCATCGCGGACTATTTTGACAGCGATCGTGCGCCGCGGCGCGTGCCCGTGATAGGCCCGAAGTGTGCCGGCGCACAGCTCGAGGGCAGCAAGGATTTCGCCAAGGCCTTCATGCGTCGGCACAACATCCCCACGGCACATTACCGCAGCTTCACGGCCGACGAATTGGACGTCGCAGAGCTTTATCTGGCCACCCTTCGCCCGCCCTACGTGCTCAAGGCCGACGGATTGGCCGCGGGAAAAGGCGTATTGATCGTCGAGTCGCTCCATGATGCCCGCGAAGGACTCCGACGCATGCTCCGCGGACAGTTTGGGGCCGCCAGTCGCACGGTTGTGATTGAGGAATACCTTGATGGTATCGAGTGCTCCGTTTTTGTGCTGACCGATGGCGACGGATACTTCATCTTACCCGAGGCGAAGGACTACAAACGAGTCGGCGAGGGCAATACGGGGCTCAACACGGGGGGCATGGGTGCCGTGTCTCCCGTCTCGTTTGCCAATGAGGAGTTCATGCGTAAGGTGGACGAAAAAATCATCCGTCCCACGCTGAAGGGACTCTCCGCTGAGGGCATTGACTATCGCGGATTCATCTTCTTTGGACTCATCAACGTCCAGGGCGAACCGATGGTGATAGAATACAACTGTCGGATGGGCGATCCGGAAACAGAAGTTGTGATGCCGCGTCTGATGAACGATCTCGTGGAATTATTTGAGGCTACGGCCCACCGTCGATTGCAGGACTATACACCCAAGATCGACCCGCGGGCAGCCACGACCGTCATGCTGACCAGCGGCGGATACCCCGAGGCCTACGAAAAAGGGCAAAACGATCTCCGGATTAGACGACCCGCGGCTGGATAGCGCCATCGTCTTTCACGCCGGCACTTCGGTCGGCTCCGATGGTGCGATCGTCACCTCAGGCGGGCGAGTCATAGCCGTCTCAGCCCTGGCTGACACGGTCGAGGAGGCCCTCCGACGGTCTTATCGTGGCGCCGAAGCCATCACGTTCGAGAAAAAAAATACTACCGCCGAGACATCGGCTTCGATCTCTAAAATACAAGTCCGGGGGGAGCAGCTACTCCCCCTCTTTTTTTGATTCACCCATAGCTTTATACCCCCAATGGAAACGGCAGGAAGGCGACGAAAACCACAGAGCAGGCTGCGGCGCGCGATTAAAATGGATGTCACGAGCATCCCTAACCTTTTGCTTTCAGCGGCAGTATGTCTGTTGTGCTGGATGATGGGTTATACCTATTCGGCAGGATATCCGGTGGCCACGAGGCCCGAAAATTTGCCCACCTGGCAGTCCCTCATCGGCCTATTGCCCGATCGCCTGACGACTTACGTCATCGGGGCCTCGCTCTATGCCCCTGGTGGCTGGAATCGTGCAGCGCATCAACTACAAATACATCATCGTGCGCGGTCGGCGAGCCCTTCCAGCCCTCTTTTTCTTCCTCTTTGTCAGCACCAACCTCGACACGTTTCCCTTGAGGCCCGTCTCCCTCAGTTTGATCGGCTTAACGTTAGCCTTGAGCCAGCTTTTGGGATCTTGGCAACGGCCCGACGACATTGGGAGGACCTTTAATATCTCCGTTTGCCTATCGCTGGGAGCCCTCGTCTGGCCCCACATGGTGTGGTTCATACCCCTCTTTTGGTATGGCATGTATCGTTTCGGATCCTTGTCAGCTCGCGGGCTGCTGACGTCCGTCTTGGGCCTCCTGACGGTGTTCGGGTTTGTCTTCGCCTGGTGCCTTTGGCAAAACGACTACCGCCTGCCTCAAGCCTTCTATAACGCCCTCGCAACGCCCGATGTCCCCTTTCTCCATGCTGCTTTTGAGCCCAATTGGATCAGTTCGCTGTGTGTTGTTTGCCTCGTCATCGTCACCAGCATATACCTCTCGCTGCACAACACGGAAAATTCAGTTCGCACACGCCAAAAACCTATCCTTCTTATCTGTCTTTGTCGGCTGGGCCTTCACTTTACTATGCGTCTATGCTAACGACGCGCCCGATATTTTGTGTGTACTCTATGTCCCAGCTTCTATTTTTGGTCGCCTATTTCTTCTCAGACAAGCGCAACCTGCTGACGTATCTCTTTTACATACTTATCCTCACCTTTCTGGTCTATCTGCTCCTCACACGGCTATGGACATCCTAATCAGTTATGGATATATCGGCGTTTTCATCGCTTCCTTCCTTGCGGCAACGGTCTTGCCGTTTAGTTCGGAGGTAGTCCTGACGGGCGTCTTGCTTGCCGGCGGCGCCTATTGGCCTTGCATGGTGGCGGCAACACTCGGAAACACGCTCGGAGGCATGACCTGCTACGCTTTTGGGTCGTCTCGGCAAAATAGAATGGATCAAAAAAATACCTCCGACTCGACATTACGCGTCTCCAACGAGTTCAGCATTGGATCGAAGGCCGTGGATCGTGGACAGCCTTTTTTTGTCTTCACTCCTGGGGTAGGCGATTTCATTGCCGTAGCACTTGGCTTCCTTCGTGCACGCATTGGCCCCGTCATTTTTTTGGATGCTCATCGGCAAAGCCCTCCGTTATTGGGTCTGGATGGAGCTCGTGTATAAGGTACAGGGCAGCTGAATATGAATCCTTGACCATCAATGAGTCATGACCTGCGATTGATGATCAAAAGAAGGCATCAAGATACACCGCAGGTCATATACCCTATATATAAATGTACCCATGTAGGGGCGTATTGCATACGCCCCACAAATGTCCCCACAGGGGACAAACAAATAGCCCTATATGGATAGATAGGCCGATCTGCCTTTTCGTTCTAACCCCATCAATACCTGAATTATTTATACCAAACGATATCCGATTCCTTCCGGGATCGTTTGTGGGAGCGTATGCAATACGCCCCTACACGGATACTGAAAATGCTATGCGATGATTTGTTTTTTTCCGATCCCTCCCGTGATAGTTTGTGAGGCGTATGCAATACACCCCTACCGTGATACGAAAATGATATATGATGATTCGTTCTATCCGATCCCTCCTGCGATCTTTTGTTGGGCGTATGCAATACGCCTCTACCGTGATACGAAAATGCTATGCGATGATTCGTTCTTTCCGATCCCTCCCGGAATCTTTTTGTGTGGCGTATGCAATACGCTCCTACCCTATCGAATGAAAAAAAGAAGATCTCAAAAATGTTTTTTTGTGATGCTTTTTTTGAGGCTCAAAATGGAGTGAAAAATACTTTCGTTGTGCTTTTTGAGGCTCAAAATCGAGTCAAAAATGCTTTTTGAGGTGATTTTTTTGAGGCTCAAAAATCGAATGGAAATGCTTTTTGGAGTGCTTTTTGAGCCTCAAAAATGGAGTGAAAGTGTTTTTGAGGTACTTTTTGAGGCTCAAAAATCGAGTCAAAATGTTTTTTGAGGTTCTTTTTGAGACTCAAAATCAAATGAAAAGTGTTTTTTTGATGTACTTTTTTTGAGGCTCAAAAATCGAGTCAAAAATGCTTTTTGAGGTGCTTTTTGAGGCTCAAAAATGGAGTGAAAGTGTTTTTTTGAGGTCTATCTTTTGCGGAAGATGAGAGATAAAGAAACGGCCGGGCACCTTCTTTTGAGGCGTCCGGCCGTTGAGCAAACGTTTTTGAGTCCCTACATGGGGCTCAAAACGCAGTTGGAGACTATTTGCTACTCATCGATACTTCGATGCGGTTGCCTTGAGAGAGTAGTTGGTTGGCAAAAATCGCGGACAGATTCGATGGTCAGGGCGTTGACCTTCTTCTCGTAGTCGGCGTTGAGGTCGATGCCAAAGACGAGGTAACGCCACGTGGCGCGGAGGGTGTAGCCGTTTTTCCTTGAGGTTGTCGGCGTGCTGTTTGAGCATATATTCTTTGACTTTGGACAGCATCACGGCGTCCGGACCGGTCTTTCGCATACGCTCGGACACCTGATTCATGGCGTTGGTCAACTCCACGCGACGCTCGGGGGCGCAATCGTATTGGAATTGGAGGCTAAAAGCCTTCCGTGGGCAGCTTCTGCGCATTGCTGCTGACACTTACGCCATACGTGCCGCCTAACTTCTCGCGAATTTTATCGACAAACTCCATGTTGAACAGCTGTTCGAGGGCAGAAAGCAAGATCAAGTTGTCCGCCGTATAGGCCATATCGCCAGAGTAATAGATGGAGGTTGTTGCCTTCTCCGTTTCGAGCTGACGGGAGAAATGATTTTCGAACTGACCTTTACGAACCGGCAAATAATCCTTATTAAAGGCCTTCGAAGGTTTGCCATTTGAGGGCAGCGAGGCTACGTATTGCTCCACAAGTGGGCGAAGCGCGGCTTCGTCGACGTTACCTACGAAGGTAAATGTGTAATCCGCTGCATTAGCCAGTCGAGCACGGAAAAGATCGAGCAATTTATCGTAATTGACCGCATCAATCTCCTTTACGGTCGGAATGCGCATGAGCGGATTGTCTTTATAGATGGCCATCATCACGGAATCATTGAAAGCATAATCTGGATTGTTGGCCAACATGGGTAAAAATGCCCTTGAGACGGGTTGCGAGGGCCGCGTAAGCCGTTTCGTCTTTTTCGTACGGCCGTAAATTGCAGGTAGAGCAGCTGCATGAGCGTTTCCAGATCCTTCACGCTACTCCCTGCCGCCCACGGATTGATTGTATTCGCTGATCGAGGCACTCACGTCGGCATTCTTTCCGGCCAAAACCTTCTTCAGGTCTGTCGCACTAAACTTTCCGAGTCCGCCCACGGACGATGCGTCATCCATCAACTTCTGCTCCGCCGCGTAACGGGGATCCATGAGCGACTTACCTCCGTAAGCAAATCCTGCGAGGAGGATCTCGTCTTTTTTGAAGTCCGTTTTTTTCACAGCCACCCTTGCGCCATTGGATAAAGTCCAAACGGTGACGCCGCGATCTGTCAATTTTTCCTCTTTAGTGATCTTTCCTTTGTTGGGAAGGGTTGCGATAAAGGGGCTCATTGATCGATTTATCGGCGTAAGCCGTTAAGTGCTCACCGTCAACCTGTGCGATAATTTTTCGGATCCTATCCGGCGTTGGGTAAGTGGGGCGTTGCTCTTCATTGCCCATCAAGACGACGGCGCGATTGTTGTCCGAAATAAATTCCGCAGCCAATTGATTGATGGCCTCCAAAGGAACCGAGGGGACGACCTGCGACATGATTTGATAGTATTCCTCGAGCGACGGAATGGGCTCCCCGAGCAGGAAGTGCTCCACATATTGCTGCACGTAATAGTTGTTCTTTTGCTTGTCTCGCTCGTTGTAGAGCTTTTCGATGTCGCTGAGCCAATCGGCCTTCGCGCGCTCATATTCGCTGGGGGTAAAACCAAAATCGTGCACTCGTTTGGCTTCGCGAAGAAGGGTCAAGAGGGTCGTGTCGGCCTGCCCCGGTTTAATGACGCCCGCCAACTGCATGGCATCCGTCGTAGCCACGCCAAAAAAGGATCCATTGCTCGCTCGAGCATATGCAAAAGGCGGATTTTGGTTCTGCATCATCTCTTGAAATCGATCCGTCAACATCCTGTCGATCATATCCGTAGCGAAATCGTAAACGAGATAATCGATCACCGTTTTTTTGCTCTTTGGGAAGGGCGTCACGCTTATAAGAGACCATAAAATAACCCGTGGGCTGCTCCTTATCCGTCACCACGGCTACGGCAGGCGCTTCGTTATCAGGTATTTTTTCGTACACACGCTCGGCGGGGTTCACCGGTTTGGGAATACTGCCAAAAATGCGCTTCACGTCTTTCTCGACCTGCTCGGCATCGAAATCTCCGACGATGATAATGGCCTGGAGGTCCGGACGATACCATTTATGATAGTAGTCGCGCAACTCCTTCGGCTTAAAATGATCCACGACGCTCATCAAGCCAATCGGCATGCGCTCGGCGTATTTACTTCCGGCAAAGATGACTGGCGCGATAGAGTCGATCAAACGCGACGAGGCACTGCGACGTGTCCGCCACTCCTCGTGGATTACTTTTCGCTCCTTGTCGATATCCTTGTCACGCAGAAAGAGTGAATTTGACCAGTCGTGAAGGATCAGCAGACACGAATCGACAGCGCCACGGCGGTCCGTAGGCACGTCATCAATGTTATACACCGTTTCGTCCATTCCCGTATAGGCGTTAAGGTTTCTCCCAAATTTCACACCGATTGTTTCGAGATAGGAGATGATTCCGCTGCCCGTTTGATCCTCTGGAAAGTGTTTGGAACCGTGGAAAGCCATGTGTTCGAGGAAGTGGGCCAATCCGCGCTGGTTCTCCTCTTCAAGAATCGACCCCACGCGTTGCACGATGTAGAAGTTCGCCCTGTTTTCGGGCAATTTGTTAGCACGGATGTAGTAAGTCAATCCGTTTTTCGAGGTGTCCGATGCGCACCTGTTTGTCCACCGGAACAGTGGGCATTTGCTGCGCCTTTGTAGCCGTAAAGCAAAGCACGGCCAGTCCCAGCAGCATGTGTTTGAATTGCATTTTCATTCTATATAAATGTTGATTTAACGCGGGCAAAGATATACGCCCCTCTGAGGGGACAAGGTTAATCTTGTGTTAGATTTAAGCTCACGTCGCAAGGAGGCGAAGAGATGAATGAGGTGTATTCAAATCGGGGCATGCCACTTCGGCTCACTCCGCAATTCCCCATTGCGGTCGAAAAAGCACCTCAGGCCACGCGGCAACTTCTATCGGAATCGTAAAAAGGGACCTCCGGAATGTCCGAAAATAAGAACGGGCGTGAACCGAGGGGTTCCGCCCGTTTTTGAACACGATGGGATATGAATTTTCGCCTTACCCGACACTTTCGCCCCATGTGCCGCGATCGAGCGTACGGTATCCGATAGCCTCGGAGATATGCTCGGGACGAATGTCGGACGACGCGTCGAGGTCGGCTATCGTTCGGGCCACTTTCAGGATCCGATCATAGGCGCGAGCTGAAAGATTCAGCCGTTCCATGGCCCGCTTGAGTCGGGCAAGGCTCTCCGCGTCGGGCACGGCATAACGGTGCAGCATGCGGGAGCTCATTTGCGCGTTGCAATAGATGCCGTCCTCATCGACATAGCGCTGCTGCTGAATTTCGCGCGCCCGAACGACCCGCACACGAACATCTGAAGAAGGTTCCGATGGACGTTGCTCGGAGATCTTTTCGAAAGGCACGGGAACAATTTCCACCTGTATGTCAATGCGATCGAGCAGCGGACCGGATATTCGATTCATGTATTTACGCACCGCTCCGGAAGTGCAGACACAAGGACGCGTTGGGTGATTGTAATAACCGCAGGGACAAGGATTCATCGAGGCTACGAGCATGAAGCTGGCCGGATAATCGACAGATAAGCGGGCTCGTGAGATGTGTATGTTGCGGTCTTCGAGAGGTTGGCGGAGCACCTCGAGCACGTTGCGATTAAATTCGGGCAATTCGTCGAGAAAGAGTACCCCATTATGCGCCAAACTGATCTCACCGGGTTGCGGAAATGACCCTCCGCCCACCATCGCCACGTCCGAGATGGTGTGATGGGGTGCACGAAAAGGGCGCTGGGCCAAAAGCCCCGTCCCAGCTCCTGTCTTACCGGCCACGGAGTGTATCTTGGTCGTCTCAAGTGCTTCCTGAAGCGTAGGCGGGGGTAAAATCGACGGCAGACGCTTAGCGAGCATGGATTTTCCCACTTCCCGGCGGTCCCACCATGATTAAATTATGTCCGCCCGCAGCTGCCACCTCTAAGGCACGCTTGACGCTCTCTTGCCCACGAACATCGGCAAAGTCGAGGTCGAAATGTTGTTGGCTGAAGAACTCCGCGTAGGTGTCGATCACCGTTGGCTCCAGCTTGCGTTCGCCGGCAAAGAACTCCACCACCTCGCGAATGTTATTCACGCCGTATACGGTCAGTCCCTCCGTCACAGCCGCTTCGCGAGCGTTCTGCTGAGGCAAGATGATGCCCTCAAATCCTTCCTCGCGGGCCTTTAAGGCAATCGGTAAGGCTCCGCGAATAGGCATGAGGCTACCGTCGAGCGATAGCTCTCCCATAAGCAAATAGCGATCGAGCAATCCGTCAGTCTTGAGCTCCCCGGACGCAGCCAAAATGCCGATGGCGAGAGGTAGATCGTAGGCCGATCCTTCTTTTTTTGATGTCGGCGGGAGCCATGTTAATCACAATGCGATGACGGGGGAAGGGATAGCCATTCACTTGCAGGGGCAGAAACGATGCGTTCGTGGCTTTCGCGTACGGCCACGTCGGGCAATCCGACGAGGAAGAACTGTATGCCTTTCGTACAACTAACTTCGATGGTAATGATGGTGGCAGAAATGCCGTATACGGCTGCCGAAAAGGTTTTGATGAGCATGAGTGAGTGGGATAGGGGGATAAAGGTGGTTAGGGAGGTGTATACAGTGTATGCGAGACTACGCGCCAAACGGAACGGCCATCAGAACCATTTCTTCCGCTTGAAGTACCAGAGGATGCCGATCACGCCGCAGATCATGAGCACGATGGCAAACGGATAGCCGAACTTCCACTCCAGCTCGGGCATGACCTTAAAGTTCATCCCGTAGATGCTGGCTACGAGCGTGGGTGGCATGAAGACGACGGAGACGATGGTGAAGATCTTAATGATCTTGTTCTGCTGGATGTTGACGAGGCCCAGGAACGTGTCCTGCATGTACTCCAGACGATCGAAACTGAAGCGCAGGTGCTCGAAAAGCGAGTTGATGTCCTTGATGAGGATGCTCATCTTGGCCTTGGCGTCGGCGGGGATGAGGATGCTCTTGATCATGTTGGAGCAGACGCGTTGCTTGTCGACAATGTTTTCGCGGATGATCATCGTGCGCTCTTGCAGCTCTTTGATGGCGATGAGGATGGCGTTGTCGACGTCCTCTTCGGATTTGAGGTGGCTGCTCAGTTCGGTGATCTCGCGGGTGAGGTCCTCGATGAGGTCGGCGTCGTAGTCGACTCGGGTCTCGAGGAGCGTGGTGAGGACATGATAGCCCGTGGGATAGCTGCGGGGGCTGGCGAAGAGCTTGCGCATGGTGTCGTTGAACGAGGGGAGCTCTTGGCTGCGTACGGAGACGAGCGTGTTGTCCTTGATGATGAACGAGACCGTCTCCTCTTCGAAGTTTGACAGCAGGAAGCGCGAGTTGGCCACGAGCGAGTTCTCTGTCTCCATGTAGCGCGAACTGATCTCGATCTCTTCCATCTCTTCCTCCTCTTGGATGTAGATCTTGAGGAACTGCTCGAGGCGACTTTCGGCCTCTTCGGTCACGTCGTTGAGGTCGATCCAAAGCAGGTTTTCGCGGGGCGCCCGTTTCAGCACATCGATGTCTTTGGAGAGTTTCAGGCGATTGTCTTCACGATAGAAAATGCGAATCTCAGACATGGGAATAAATTGTTAGAGGGGTGAGACGTAGTGGGGGAAATGGTTTGAAATCGTGTGTGCGGCTTAGTCGTTTGCATCGGCTTCTGCGGCCGCTTGGGTACGCTGGAGGTGCGCCTCGGTGAGGTGGGTGAGATGGATGAAGTCGTCCAGCGTAAGCTGCTCGGCGCGGAGGCTGAAGAGGCGGTCGTCGCGGCCCTCGAAAGTGCGTCCGAGCAGGGGTTCGAGGGCGTTACGGAGTGTCTTGCGACGGCGGTTGAAGGCCGTCTTGACGACGGTCTTGTATAGCCGTTCGTCGCAGCCGAGCTCCCTGCCGATCGTTGCGTGTCAATCGCACCACGGCGCTCTGCACCTTGGGCGGCGGATTGAAGGCCGAGGGGGACGGTGAAGAGGTATTCCACGTCGTACCAGGGCTGAATGAGGGCCGAGAGGATGCCTGCCGTGCGGGTGGCGGGTCGTGCAGCCAGTCGTTCGGCCACCTCCTTTTGGATCATGCCCGAGCAACACACCACGCGGTCGCGCTCCTCGAGCACTTTGAAGAAGATCTGGCTCGATATGTAATAGGGGTAGTTACCGATCACCATGAAGTCCGACGGGTAGCGTGCACGGAGGTCCCATTTGCAGGAAATCCTCGTCCGGGATGCGCCCCTCCGGGGCCGGATAATGCGCGCGGAGGAAGCTGATCGATGCGGGATCGATCTCGACTACCGAGAGGTCGTGGCCGGCGGCCAGCAGGTGGCGCGTCAGCACGCCCGTCCCCGGCCCCACCTCCAGCACGGGCCGCCCGCGGTAGTCGGCCAGCGTGTCGGCTATGCGCGCCGCGATGGAATCATCTATGAGGAAATGTTGGCCCAGCGCCTTTTTCGGTCGGATCGTCGTCATCGTGTTCGTATTTATAATGAATGCCGCAAAGGTAAAGAGGGATTAGAGGCGGTCGGTAACGAAGATCGGCCCCCGTGTGTGGGAGTGTGAGGCCTTTCGCACGGCAGAACAGGCCCTAAAGAGGTCATCGGGTCGGCTATCTGGGCCAACAATGCCCTTTTGATGGCGCCTTTTTGTGTGAAATGAACTTCGACAAGCCCGCTTCCTGAGTCAGAAATCGGCATTGTTCACCAGCAAAGCACTTTCCTGCCCCGGGGAATCAGCATTGTTCGCCAACAAAGCATTTTCCTGACCTAGAAAAAGGGCATTGTTGGCCAACAATGCACTTTCCTGACCCAGAAATTGGCTTTGTCCGTCAGCAATGCCCTTTTTCTGCCCCAGGATGCAACCGCAGCGTCACCCCCGACGGACGATCAGCAGCGAGAAGTACGGGAAGCGGCGCTCGAGGATGGCGTCGCGACGGCAGCTGTAGAACGCCCTCTCCGCGTCGGCGCCGGTGTGCTCGAAATAATGGAAGGCCACGCCGTCGGGGGCCTGCGCGAGCGCCTCCTTGACGGCCGAGGCATAGCGCGAGGGCTTCATCAGCACCACGCTACGCCCCGCAGCCACACGGCCGAGCAGCTCGTCGGCCGAAGCGAGGGTGGTCAGTACGTCCGTCTCCTCCGTCTGCTCGGCAATGACGACGCCCTCCGACGCGGCACAGGCCACAAAGGCGGGTATGCCGGCGATGCGTTCCGTCGAGAGTCCCCGCTCGGCAAGCAGTGCGCTGACGTAGCCCGACGAGGAGTAGAAGCCCGCATCGCCCTCGGCCGTGACGGCCACCCGACGCCCCTCGGTACATTCGGCCGCGATCCGCTCGACGGCCGCGCCATAGTCCGCCAGCGCCGCCGCTCGGTCGTCGCGCATGGCGACGGGGAACGGTCGGATGGCCGCCGGTCGATGTCGAGTGCGCGAAGGATGTCGGCCGCGCGAGAGGCGAGTGAGCCGTCGGGCTGGACGGTGGCAGGGCAATAGATGGCGTCGGCCTGGCGCAGTCGGCGTAGGCCTTTGAGGGTGATCAGCTCGGGGTCGCCCGGTCCCGAGCGAGATGATGGAGATGGGGTGCATAACGGGGGATGGGGGTTAGGGTGAGTCCTGTTGTATAAGGTCTTTTTATTGCTTCTATAGATGTTGGGCGACGATATGGTTATTGCTGATATATCTAACGAGGTAGTGAATTTCACCCTCCACCTGATATCGGCTGAAGAAAACATACCACTGTGTGGTTTTTGCTTTTTCGGAATATCGCATAATGCAGGCCTTTCCCATATCGTCTAAAATAGGGTGGGGCTTTTTTCGATGGGCGCAGTGGAAGCGTATCGCGTATGTCAAGAATCAATTCCAGTACATATTGGACAGCCGACTCCTCAAAGCTGAAGTATTCCATGTCAAAGAGCAACGTTTCCAACTCTTGAAAATACCGTTGCACTTCAGGCAAGAAAAGAACGCTCATGCGTACTGTGAGCGTCTCCTGAACGCTTCACGGATATCTTTCTCTACGCGAACCATCAGATCCTCGGCAGTAATGGCCCGCCGGAAATCATCGTCCGGGTTCAAATACTCTTCTTTTTCCAATACGAACGTCTGCCCACTCCCTCGTTGGATGATGATCTTTTCATCCTTGGCGAGATCAAGATACTTCGTCACGTTGTCGCTTAATTCTGCTTCATTGATTATTCTCATAGGGCTTGAGTATTTAATGGCACAAAAGTACAGGGATCTAAAAAAACGTGAGTGAGCCTCACACCTTCCTTTTGGGCCGTTACGCTTTCCATGGTTGCGATTTTTGGCTTTTTAGATCACGCCTCTATCTTTGCCGCCGCTCTTGGGAAAAAAAGGTGGCTTATCCCCCGGGATCCATGAGAGAGAGAACGAGAACGACAGTGAAGACGAGTTTACAAGGCAGAATACGGATCGCATGGTTGCTTTTTGGCAACGCTCATGCCCTTCTTCGCGGTGAAGGCTATCCATCACCACGAGGTCGTGCCGTCGGCCATCTGTCAGACGACGGACGCCGGGCAGTCGCAGTCAGCCTGCGGCGACGACAGCTGCCCCATCTGCCACTTCTCCCTCGAACCCTTCACCCCGGGCGAGAGCCTCACACTCTCCGTCACCCTTTCTTACACCCATCACGAACCGGGTACCCTCCGTGCGCCACTCTTTGGCCAGCCCGTCGCTTCGTACAACCTCCGGGCACCGCCCGCCTGCTGAATCTCTGCCCCCAGAGGCGCTTCCATCGTCCGACGGAGGCGCGGGGCACGTATTTCAGCCATTCATTATCCATTCATTTTTTAAGCAGAATACATGCGTATCCAACTCCTTTCGGGTACGCTGGGCATACTGTTCGCAGGGGCAATCCATGCGCAGCAGTCGGCCGATTCGGTTCGTACGGTAGCACTCGGCGAGGTCGTTGTCTCGGAGAGTTACCGCACGCGGCAGGAGAAGCTAACGGCGCTACCCGTCGATGTGGTGCGTAAGGACTTCCTTTCGCGCCATTTCTCCGGGCAATTTGGTGCAGACCCTCGAACAAATCCCCGGCGTGCATTCGATGGATATCGGTGCGGGATTCTCCAAGCCCGTCATTCGCGGACTGGGGTTCAACCGCATTGCGGTATCCGAAAACGGCATCAAACAGGAAGGCCAGCAGTGGGGCAGTGACCACGGGCTGGAGATCGACGCCTTCAACATCGACGAAGTGCGCGTCCGTAAAGGGCCCGCATCGCTCCTCTTCGGTAGCGATGCGATGGGCGGCGTCATTGAGGTATTGCCACCCGTGACGCCCATCCTGAACGGACTGGCGGGCGAGGCGGTGTTGCTCGGCAAGACGGTCAACGGCACGCTGGGCGGATCGCTCATGCTGGGCTGGAAGCGCGGCGCATGGTACGTCAAGGGGCGTTATTCGGAGCAGCGATACGGCGACTATCGGGTTCCCACGGACACGGTTGTCTACCTGACGCAAAAGATGCCCGTCTACGGGCGGCGACTCAAGAACACGGCTGGCGTGGAACGTAACGCATCGCTCTTCTCGGCCTACGCTCGCGGTCATTACCGCATGAACGTAGCCCTGAGCAATGCCTACCAGAAGATGGGCTTCTTCGCCGGTGCACACGGCGTGCCGGACTTGGCCCGTGTGCAGGGACGACGGTGATTCGCGCAACATCGACCTGCCCTTTAGCCGCGTCAACCACCTCAAGCTGACTACTCACCAAGAGCTTTTCAGCGAGCGCTTCATTCTCTCCGGCGACTTCGGTTGGCAATACAACCACCGCGAGGAGTGGAGCGCCTTCCACACGCACTACGACACGCAACCCCTGCCCGAGCGCGACCCTGACAAGGAGCTGGAGTTTCGACTCCACACCTTCAGCGCTTCGCTCCGACTTCGGTTGCTGCCCTCCACCACGTGGGAGCACACCGTGGGGCTTGACGCCCAAGCGCAGCGCAACGACATCGGCGGGTACACCTTCCTGCTGCCTGAATACCGACGCCTCACCACGGGTGCCTACTGGCTCACGACGTATCGACCCAGCAATCGCTTCATGGTGAGCGGTGGCGCGCGTTACGACTTGGGACGTGTACGCGTGGCGGCCTCCACGGATCCCTACCTCGCAGAGTTTCTCCGTCGGCAGGGGGTATGAGGAGGAGAAGGTGAAGGCTTACGAGCAGCGGAGCGTGGGCGCCGATCGCACGTTTGGCGACTACTCCCTCTCGGCGGGCATCGTCTGGAATCCTACGCCGCAGCACCTCGTGAAGGTGAACCTCGGTCGCAGTTTCCGTCTGCCCGGTGCGAATGAGTTAGCCTCCAACGGCGTCCATCATGGCACTTTCCGCCATGAGCAGGGCGACCCCTCGCTCGGTTCCGAGCGCGGATGGCAGGTGGATGCCTCGTACAGCTTCCGCCGCGGGGCGCTGGAGCTGACCGTCTCGCCCTTCCTCAGTCTCTTCGACAATTACATCTACCTGCGCCCCACGGGCCAGTGGTCCGTCTTGCCACACGCCGGACAGATCTATCGCTACACCGGTGCGCGGGTTGTCTTTGCTGGAGGTGAGGTGACCTTTGACGTGCCCCCTGCCGGCCAACCTCAGCTATCGCCCCGGCTGGCGAGTATGTCTACACCCGCAACCGCGATGAGCGCACGGCGCTGAGCTTCTCGCCTCCCGCCTCCATGCGCAACACGCTGACGTGGGAGCGTGGCCGCGTGCGCCTCTACGCCGAGTGGCAGGCCATTGCCAGCCAGCGCCGCATTGCCCGTAACGAGGACGAGACGCCGGGGCCAACCTGCTCCACGTCGGTGGCAGCCTCCGCCTGCATGCCCTCGGTACGCACGTGGAGGTGGCGCTGGATGCCCGAAATGTGTTCGATACGAAGTATTACAATCATCTGAGTTTTTTTATCGGAAAGTGGAGATCCCTGAACCGGGTCGAAACTTCCAATTATCCATCAAAATCCCCTTTAATCAACATTCAAAATGAAAGCGAAGATTTTTTCCGCAGCCGCGCTCTGCCTCTTGGCCGTGAGCGCCGTCCTTTTCACCGCTTGTGAGAAGGAGAACTCTGACGTAACGAAGCCTGTCATCAAGCTCGAAGAGCCTGAGAATGGCGACACTCTCCTGATCGGTGACACGCACGGTGTCCATCTGGAGATGGATCTCTCGGACGACGTGATGCTGAAGTCGTACAAGATCGATGTGCACAACAACTTCGATGGCCATAGCCACACGCGTGCAGGAGATGGTACGACACCCTTCAGCTTCAAGAAGGAGTACGATCTCACGGGCAAGCGTGAGGCGCACATCCATCATCACGACATCAAGATCCCGGCTACGGCTACGCCGGGCAAGTATCACCTGATGATCTATTGCACGGACGAGGCCGGCAACGAGTCTTATGTGGCTCGCGACATCGTGCTCAGCAAGACGGCTAAGCCGCACCACCACGACGATCACGATTGATCGCTCCCCCTCGTGCCCATCCGTGGGTGTTGTTCCGAGAGCCCCTCTGCCCCCATTCCCGCGGGTGGAGGGGCTTTTGTCTTTAGTAGCGAATCAGAAACAGATTGAAGGTTGTTTGGTGTCGGGGATAGTGAATCAGAAACGGATTGGGGGTTGTTGGGTGTCGGGGATAGCGAATCAGAAACTGATTGGGGGTTGTTGGGTGTCAGAGGTAGCGAATCAGAAACTGATTGGGGGTTGTTGGGTGTCAGGGATAGTGAATCAGAAACTGATTGGGGGTTGTTTGGTGTCGGGGATAGCGAATCAGAAACGGATTGGGGAGAAGCCTCCCGTACACTCCCTTCCCCGCAGTGTGCGGCACGGACATAAAAAGCGCGCAGGCGAAGAGAAACCGAATGCGTTCTCCTCGCCTGCGCTTAGCATGATTCGCCCCTGAGGGCTATTTGTCGCCGTAATGACCGACAGCAGAGAGTATCTCTACCTCGATCTTTTCTTCATAGATCGTATAAACAATGCGGTAATCCCGACTCAGCCGCCGCGACCACGTGTCTGTGTTTCTGTAATGTTTCAGCCGCTCAACCTGCCCCGTGCCACTGCGTGGATGCTCACGAATTTCATTGAGCAGTTCGGTCAGCTTTTTGATCATTGGCCTGTTTCCGCTCTTCTTGATGGTGCGGATGTCTTCGACCGCCTTCCGGGTAAAGCTGAGGCTATACATCTCTCACAGAGAATCCGGGAAGCTCTTCAGCTCCTCGGTGGTGTGCACGGTGGTAACGATCTCCTCTTTTCCCGCCTCGCGGAGATGGAGGCGTCGATTGAGTTCGTCCGTGTTTCGGCGATCGGCATAAAATGTGTCGCCACTCGGGCTGTATCGATAGGGGTCTTGGCGATACTCCTCCGGAATCTCGTCCAGCCGTGGCATGGTCTGCGTCTTGCGGCGGATATAAGCCGAGAGCTTCCGCAGTAAGGACTCATCCTCGATCTGATCAATGTCTTTAAACAAGGCATATTTCAATTCAGCTACACTCATCACACACCCCTTTCTTCGGTCACTTCTTCAGGAAGATGTCCATCATCTCCTTGGCGGCTACGAAGGAGCTGATCTCGTTGTGCAGCACCTGTTGCTCGACGATGGGCAGGCGCTCCTCAATGCCGGGATGGCGATAGAAGGCGTCGCGGAGCATGTCGTGGATGCTCTCGTACATCCAGTATTTGGCCCGGCGGTTGCGCTTACGGTCGAAGTAGCCGTTCTGTTTGGTGAAGGCAATGTATTCGTCGATCATGGCCCAGACCTCGTCGATGCCGAGGCCGTAATAGCCAGAGTAGGTGAGCACTTTGGGGAACCAACCGGACTCCGTTGGGGGGAAGAGGTGGAGAGCGTTGCGGAAGTGGCCCGCGGCCATCTCGGCACGGCGGATGTTGTCACCGTCGGCCTTGTTGATGACGATGCCGTCGGCCATTTCCATGATGCCGCGCTTGATGCCTTGCAGCTCGTCGCCCGTGCCAGCAAGCTGGATGAGCAGGAAGAAGTCGACCATCGAATGGACGGCCGTCTCGCTCTGGCCCACGCCGACGGTCTCGACGAAGACGGTGTCGAAGCCCGCGGCCTCACAGAGGATGATCGTCTCACGCGTCTTGCGGGCCACGCCACCTAAGGAGCCAGCCGTGGGGAGGGTCGGATAAAGGCGTTCTTCTCGCGTGCCAAGGCTTCCATGCGGGTCTTGTCGCCCGGGATACTGCCCTTCGAGCGTTCGCTACTGGGGTCGATGGCCAGTACGGCCAGCTTATGGCCGCGCTTGAGGACGTGCATGCCGAAGACGTCGATCGAGGTGCTCTTGCCGGCACCGGGTACGCCCGTGATGCCGATGCGGACGGAGTGTCCGGTGTGTGGCAGGCAGCGCTCGATGATCTCTTGGGCCTGCTGTTGGTGTTCGTGGCGGGAACTCTCGACCAGTGTGACGGCCTGGCTGAGGATGGAGGTGTCGCCGCGGAGGATGCCTTCGACAAACTCCGTGGTGGTGAATCTGCGCGGGCGTCGGGCCGTGAGGTAGGGACTGACAGTCGGCGCGTAAGAGGTGCCGCTGTTCACCTTCAGCCCTTTGTATTTCTCGTCGTTCTCAGGATGATTCATGTGTGTCAGTGATTATGAGTGGGGGGTGAAAGGGGTGGTTAGGAGTAGGAGAAGTAGTTAGGGGTAGAGGGAAATAGTGAGTTCTACTCTTCTGAATCCCCACGATTACTTCCTACTACCCGCTGACTAATTATTCCGCCTTGATGCGCACGATGCGCACAGGGCCTTGGGGATCGTTGCAGACGACGTAGAGATCGGTGGCGCCCTTATGGGCTTTGTCCTTCAGGGCAAAGGTGAGCGTCATCGATTCGCGTGGGCGAAGCTCCTTCTTCTTGTTACCGCTCACCTTGACCCACGATGCGTCGCAGGTGATGCTGTGAAAGACAAGGGGAGCGTGGCCCGTGTTGGTGATGGTCAGCTGTCGCTTCGTGGCGCCCTTCTTGGCGCTGAAGTCGACGACGGTGGCGGAGAGTGAGAGCGCTGGCCCTGCGTCCTTATCGGCTTGCGAGAGGGTGCTGAAGTCGTCTACCACGTTCACGGCCACGGGGATCTCTCGCGAGGCGATCTCGCGGCCTTTGGCGTCCTCAGACTTCCAGACCAAATAGCCCTCGGTGCGGCCCTTGCCATGGATAGCCTTGGCGTCGACGGTCACCTTGATGCGTTCCGCCTTGTGCGGTGCCAGCAGTCGGGGGCATCTACGTGCACATAGGCGGGTAGATGGCCGAAGGAGAGCCGGACGTCTTCGTCCGAGAGGTTCTCGATCCATACCTCTTGCGAGGCGATCTCGCGCTCACGGAGCAGGTAGAAGTCGAAGCGGCGCTGCTGGGTGCCGATCCGCCCGATGGTGTCGGGGAAGAGGATCTTCTGGCTGCGTGCCTTGGCGATCACTTCGCCGGTGATGGTCAGCTTGTGGCGGCCACCTTTGGCGTCGGAGTATACGGTGATGTTCTTACGGAAGGGGCCGGGGCGGTCGGTGGGATCGTAGGTGATGACCACGTCGCCCGTGCCACCGGCGGGGATCGGCGTGCGTGTCCACTCCGGCTCGGCGCAGCCTGCAGGACGACTGCACGTGGGAGATGTTCAGCGGCGCCGTGCCGGTGTTCTTGATGCGAAAGACGTGCATTGCAAAGCCGTCTTCCTCCTTGATCTTACCGAAGTCGAAGGTCCACTGGTCGGGCGAGAAGTCGGCCATCGGCTGCATGGGGGCGTTCGGGTTGGGCTTCACGCTGCCCTTGATGACGAGTGCGGTGGCCTCGGATGAGGCACTGCTGAGCACGTCGATGAGGATGCTGAAGTCGCCCGAATGGCCCGCGGGATTGTAGGTTACCTCCAGGCGGGCCGTCTGTCCGGGTGCGATGGGCGTCCGGGACCAGCGGGTGATGACGCTACGGTTGGCGCAGGTGACGCGTTGCAGCTCCAGCGGCGCCTGTCCGTCGTTGCGCAGAATGAAGTCGTGCTTGACGGCGCCTTTCTTCTCGTCGATGCGTCCGAAGTCGTGAACCGTCTGGCCTATAAACAATTTTGCCTCTTTCTGGGCAGCTGAGTACTGCCACAGAAAGAGACATCCAATTGTCACCAGTAAACTAAGTGCGCGGTGAGGTTTACCGATCATCCCTGTCTCAGGAGTTTTGTATGACATTACCGCGGATGGTCAGCACATAGTTGCCTCCGTCGGCTTTACCATTGCTGTAGACTGAGATGGTCTTGACGAACTTACCGGGGCGTCCAGCGGGGTTGTAGGTCACTTTGATCTGTCCCGTCTTACCCGGAGCGATCGGTTCCTTGGTCCATTCCGGTGTAGTACAGCCGCAAGAGGCTACGACACGCGAGATGACCAGCGGCAGCTCGCCGTTGTTCATCACCGTAAAGACATGGCTGGCGGGGCCGGCCGATTCTTTGATGTCACCAAAGTCAAACGTCGCACTGCCTGTAGCTGTGATCGACGCGCTCTTCTCTTGAGCCGAGAGAGCTCCTGCCGTCATCATTAAGATGGCTGTCAATACAAATAAGATACGTTTCATTTCTGTCTAATGATTAATAGTAAATACCGGCCGCAAAAGTAGTACGCAAGGGAGAGTAGCAAGCTGGCGCCCCAGCCGCGGCCAGCTCATCCGCCAGCAACGACAAGCTCGCGCGCCAGCATGGTGAAGCTCACGCGCCAGCTTACTAATGCTCGTTCACCAGCAACGACAAGCTCGCGCGCCAGCATGGGGAAGCTCATGCGCCAGCTTACTGATGCTCATTCGCCAGCAACGACAAGCTCGCGCACCAGCAGGACGAAGCTCATGCGCCAGCTTACTGATGCTCATTCGCCAGCAACGACAAGCTCGCGCACCAGTGAGATAAAGCTCACGCATCAGCTCTTTTTCGCTCACGTTCCGCCTAAAATCGGCTTCGATAGAGCCAGAGACAAGGCTGTTGATGTGGGTGATTGGGTTACTTCGGGGGATAACGAAAGAGGCGACCGAATAATCGATCGCCTCTCGCTCTTCCTCTTGGACTTGAACCAGGGACCCTCTGATTAACAGTCAGATGCTCTAACCAACTGAGCTAAGGAAGAAGGTGTCTGTTCCTCAAAAAGACGCCGCAAAGATAGAGGCAGATTGGAGACATGCAATACTTTTGCGAAAAAAATAAGCGAGACATGAGAATTATCGGAATCGGAAACGCGTTGCTCGATGTGCTGTTGCGCCTCGAGAGCGACGCTACGCTGCAAGCAATGGGAATGAAGAAAGGCGTCATGGAGCTGGTAGACGAATCTACGATGCGCACCATCCAACAAGAACAATCGGGCCTTGAACGCTCGGACGCCCCGGGCGGATCGGTCTGCAACACGATGCGCGCGCTGGCATTGCTCGGCGCCTCAGTCGGCTACGTGGGCAAGGTTGGGACGGACGCCAATGGCGCCTTCTATGAGCAGGCCATCTGCGATGCTGGCGTGACGCCGCACATCGTGCGCTCAGAAGGCATATCGGGCTGCTGCACCGTGCTGATGTCGCCGGACAGTGAACGCACGATGGCCACCTTTCTCGGCCCCGCCGCCACGCTCACCTCTGACGAGATCATGGACGAGACTCTCCGCGCCTACGATTGTATCTATGTCGAGGGTTACCTGATCTCCAACGCCTCGACGGATCGCCTCTTCCTCCCCATCCTACGTCGTGCGAAGGCCCTCGGGAAGAAGGTGGCGCTTGACCTCTCGAACTTCAACATCGTCAACGGCTTCAGCGACATGCTCCACCGGGCCATCCCGGAATACGTCGACATCCTCTTCTCCAACGAGACCGAGGCGGAGGCCTACACCGGCAAGTCGGCCGAGGAAGCGATTCGCGAGATCATGAAAGAAGTGAAGTACGCCGTCGTTACCGTTGGGAAGGACGGGGCACTGGCCGGTCACGCTGGCGAGACGGTCCATGTGCCGGCCGTGAGCAACAACCCCGTTGACACTACGGGAGCGGGAGACAACTTCGCTGCGGGCTTCCTTTACGGCTACTCACGCGGGGCCACCCTCCGCCAATCGGCCGAAATCGGTGCCCTGATGGCGGGGAACGTCGTCGAGACCGTCGGGCCGCAGATCGTGCCTGAACGATGGGCGCAAATCACGTCGAAGGTCAGCAGCATCCTCGGCTGATCGTAGACTTACTAATCATACACATCACATACATGTTACAAGTAAAGAGAGCGCAAGTCTTCTGCACGGCTATTGCGCTAAGCATCGGTGGCCCACTTTGGGCGCAGAAACCGCAGACGGAGCGCCGCTTCGAAGTCAGCAAACAACTGGACATCCTGAACGCGATCGTGAAGGAAGTCGAAATGTTTTACGTCGATTCGGTGGAGACCGAGAAGGTCGTACGCCGCGGCATCGACGCCATGCTCAAGGGCCTCGATCCCTACACCGAATATTACCCGGAGCAGGAGACGGACAACATAAAAATGCTCGTCACCGGCGAATACGGCGGTGTGGGCGCCTATATCCGTGCCCGCGATGGCGGAGTGATCATCTCGGAGCCTTTCGAAGGCATGCCCGCCGCCCCTGGCCGGACTGAAGGCGGGCGACCGCATCTTGATGATCGACACGGCCGACGTCCGCAAGGCTACCACCGAGCGCGTCAGCGAGCTGCTCAAGGGCACGCCCAACTCCAAAGTCGTGATCAAGATCGAGCGCCCGGGCGAGAAGAAGCCCCGCAAGGTGGAAGTCACCCGTAAGCAGGTATCCCTGAAGCAAGTCGTGCACTACGGCGTCTATGGCGACGGCACGGGCTATATCTATCTCGAGGGATTCAAGGAGCGCAGCGCCGATGAGGTGCGCGAAGCCTTGGAAGATCTGAAGCAGAACCACCACATCAAGAGCCTCATCCTCGACCTCCGCGACAACGGCGGCGGCCTCCTTTCGAGCGCCGTGCAGATCGTCAACCTGTTCGTCCCGAAGGGTCGCGAAGTGCTCTCCACCCGCGGCAAGATGAAGCTCTGGGATCGCACCTACCGCACGACGCTCGATCCGGTCGACTCCGTCATCCCCCTCGCGGTGCTCATCAACGGCAACTCCGCCTCGGCCTCCGAGATCGTCAGCGGCGCCCTGCAGGACATGGACCGCGCCGTGCTGATCGGCAACCGATCCTTCGGCAAGGGGCTCGTGCAGACTCCCCGCGACTTGCCCTACGAGGGCCAGATCAAGATCACGACCAGTAAATACTACATCCCCAGCGGCCGCTGCATCCAGCAGCTCGACTATTCGCACCGCAACGCCGATGGCTCCGTCTCGGCCGTGCCCGACAGCCTCACGTCCGTCTTCTACACCGCCAGCGGGCGGCCCGTACGCGACGGCGGCGGTATCCGCCCAGACTTCGAGATGGAGGAAAAAAAGACGCCCACGATGCTCTTCTACCTCGTCAACGATTTTGCATTCTTCGACTTCGTCACCGACTGGGTGCGGGCCCACCCCACCATTGCGCCGGCCAAAGATTTCGTCTTCCCCGACGCCGATTATGAGTCCTTCAAGAAGCGCCTCAAGGAGGCCAATTTCACTTACGACCGCCAGAGTGAGAAGGCACTCAAGAACCTTCGGGAAGTAGCCGAATATGAGGGCTATCTGGCCGAGGACTCCGCCACTTTCGTTGCTCTTGAGGCGCGTCTGAAGCCGAACTTAGACCGCGACTTGGAGCGTTATAAAGACGACATCAAAAAGCTCATCGCCGCTGAAATCGTCAAGCGCTACTACTATCAGGAGGGCGCCATGATCGAGAACCTCAAGGACGATAAGACGCTCCAGAAGGCCCTCGACGTGCTCGCCGACCGAGAGTTGTATCGCAAGACCCTCAGCCGACCTGAAGAGAAGAAATAAGTACACCGGGGGTAGCATAAAGCTGTGAAAAAGAGGGACGGGCGTCGCCACGCCTACCCGCTCGCCGCCGCTTTTTGCTACCCCTCATTGTATCGAATCACGAACACTTCAAATTCCACCCATCGCATGAAAAAGTTAGTCATCCTCACCGGCGCCGGCATGAGCGCCGAGAGCGGCATCTCCACCTTCCGCGACTCCAACGGGCTGTGGGAGAATTATCGCGTCGAAGATGTCGCCACGCCCGAGGGCTTCGCCCGCAATCCGCAGCTCGTCCTCGACTTCTACAACGCCCGCCGACGCGAACTCCTCCGCGCCGAGCCCAACGACGGCCACCGCGGACTGGCGGCGCTGGAGCGCGACTTTGACGTTCGCATTGTCACGCAAAACGTGGATAACCTTCACGAACGCGCCGGCAGTTCGCACGTCATCCACCTCCACGGCGAACTGATGAAAGCCTGTTCCGAGCGCAACCTCAATCGCCCGATCGACATCGATCCCGAGCATCCCGACATGCGCCTGGGCGACACCGCCCCCGATGGCGGCCGCCTACGCCCGTTCATCGTCTGGTTCGGCGAGCCTGTCCCAATGATCGAGGAGGCGATTCGCATCGTCTCGGACTGCGACCTCTTCGCCGTCATCGGCACCTCGCTCAACGTCTACCCCGCCGCAGGTCTGCTCAGCTACGTTCGCCGCGGCCAGCCCATCTTCCTGATCGACCCCAAGGAGGTAGCCGTTTACCGAAACGACGTCGAGTTCATCCGCTGCGGCGCCTCCGAAGGCGTCCGAATTTTTGACCGACCGACTGCAAGCCTTCCGCTAAATCTCCGCCGATAGGCGTGCGCATCAACAAAGGGCTGTCCGAGACACGGTTTCGGGCAGCCCTTTTTGTGTTCCGATAAATGTTTACCTCAAAAATCATCCTCCTTTCTGGAGTCGGATCGCCATTCTTTTTTTATTATGGATCATCCTCCATTGCTGATCTTCCTTTTTGTCTGATATGATAGTTATTCATCGGCTCAATGCATAGCTGATTCACAAAGAAATAAGGAGGATTTGGGGAGAGATATAGCCGTTCCATAAAGAAATAAGAGCACTTTTCAGAGAGGCATATCCATTCCATAAATAAAAAAACGAAGCGCTAATTAGAAGTATAGTCATTTAATTTGTCAGCAAAAAAATTATTCGGGCATATATATGGCTATTTCATAAAGAAATAGGAGCGCTTTTCAGAGAGGCATAGCCCTTCCATAAATAAAAAACGAAGCGCTAATTAGAAGTATAGTCATTTAATTTGTCGGTGAAAATCATTTGGGCAGAGGCATAGCCGTTGCGTAAAGCGCTGAGAACCCCTTTGTGGGTTGGATGAGTATTGCGTAAAGCGCTGATGGCCAGTACACGGATTGCATAGCTATTGCATAGTGCAATAAGAATGCTTCTGTAAATTACATAGTCATTGAGCGACTCAATAGCTATGTGATTCTGCAATCACACCCCATTGATGCTGTCAATATTAAGCGAACTATTCGATGGATTATTATTGACGTACGCAATATGGAGGATCCTGCGCAAATACTTATTATTTCTCTATGCGATATAAATCCTCCTGCGAGGATATTTATTATCGATCTACTCAATATTAAAGATACTGCGTGAGGACTTATTAGTTACGTACGCGATATTAAATGCTCCGCACGAGGATTTATTATTGCTGCGCGCGATAGCCATGTATTTATGAGCGGGCAGCTTTCTGCGTGATTCGATAGCGATGTTTCTGTGGAAGGGAAGCTATCGCATGGTACGAAGGTTATGAATCAGTCTGAGGGATAGCTTTCGATCAATCATTTTGGAGAATAGCGGCATTGAGGCGTATTGAATACGTGCTTTGATATGGACTATAAGGGGTGAACGATCGGATTTTTCAAGTATAGATGGTGGGGATGCAGAACGAATTTTTCCCTGCCAACAGAAAAAAATTTATTCTGATGACGAATGGGCGATAACGATCGCGCCGCGCAGCAGCCTCCGATCCATGGGCGGAGTGGCTGTTGCGCGGCGCAACGATGAGGGTTCAAAAAGAAATGGTAGATATTTCAGTGCGTGACGGCGGCCGTCGGCTCCGTGCGGCCCTCGGCGATGGGTCCGCTGCCGATGCAGAGGCGGTGGTCGCGGTCGTAGACGACGGCGAACTGGCCCGGGGCGATGCCCCGGATCTTGTCGTCGCTGTCGATCTCGTAGCCGCCCTCCACGCGGCGGATGCGGCCCCGCGTAAAGTCGGGCGTGTGGCGAATTTTTGAACGTGATTTCACGCTCATCGTCGAACGCCCCCGGGGTCGGCGGTGATAAAGTGGAATCCGGCGGTGCGGATCGTCCGCCCATACTGCGTTTCGGGGTCGTAGCCATTGGAGACGTAGACGATGTTCGCGGCGGCGTCTTTGCCGACGACGAACCGAGGGGCCGCCACTCATGCCGAGCCCTTTGCGCTGACCGATGGTGTGAAACCAGAAGCCGTGGTGACGGCCGACGGTTCGGCCCGTCTCCCACTCCACGATGTCGCCGTCGCGGCGACCGAGGTAGCGCTCGATGAAGTCGTTGTAGCGAATCTTTCCGAGGAAGCAGATGCCCTGACTGTCCTTACGGCGCGCGCTGGGCAGGCCCGCCGACTCGGCAATGGTGCGCACTTCATGCTTCATCAGGTGGCCGATGGGGAAGAGTAGCTTGGCGACTTGTAGGCCGGTGATCTGCCCGAGGAAGTCGGTCTGATCCTTCACCGGATCGGCGGCCGTCGAGAGCCACGTCTGGCCGTCGATCTCGGTGGTGGTGGCGTAGTGCCCTGTGGCGATGCGGTCGAACTGGTGGCCCCACTGCTCCTCGAAGCAGCCAAACTTGATGTAACGGTTGCACATCATGTCCGGGTTGGGCGTCAGGCCGCGGCGGACGGCATCGATGGTGTATCCCACCACGCGGTCCCAATACTCTTCGTGGAGAGGGACCACCTCCATCCGGCAACCGTATTTGCGGGCGATGTAGGTCGTGATCTCGATGTCCTCCTCGGCGGGGCAATCGATGGTGCCATCGCTCCGCTCCATGCCGATGCGGATGTAAAAGATGGTGGGCGTGTATCCGGCTTCCTTCAGCAGATGTACCACGACGGAGCTATCCACGCCCCCGGAGACAAGTGCGGCGATTTCCATTTGTTCTAATAAGTAGTTCGGGGGTAGTTAGAAGTAGTTAGCGGGTAGTTAGAAGCAGGCTGAACGCAGAAGAGTAATCGAATGACTACCTTTCACTCCCTCTAACTACCCTCTGACTACCCTTTTAACTACCTATATTCTGTTCTGCCGCTTGCGCTCAATCTCGTCAAGGATCACCTTGCGCATACGCATATGGTGAGGCGTCACCTCGACGTACTCGTCCGCCTTGATATACTCCAGCGCGTCCTCGAGGCTGAAGACTAACGGCGGCGCCAGCGACACTTTGTCGTCCGATCCGGAGGCCCGCATGTTGGTCAGCTTCTTGGATTTGGTGACGTTGACGACCAGGTCGCCCTCCTTGCTGTGTTCGCCGACGACTTGCCCGGCGTAGACGTCTTCGCCCGGGGCAATGAAGAAGCGGCCGCGAGACTGCAGGTTGTTCAGTGCGTAAGCGAAGGCGTTGCCGGTCTCCATCGCGATGATGGAGCCGTTCTGGCGGCGCTCGATGTCGCCCTTCCACGGCTGAAACTCGAGGAAGCGGTGGGCCATGATAGCCTCCCCGGCCGAAAGGGTCAGCACGAGGTTGTTGAGGCCGATGATGCCGCGTGAGGGGATGTTGAAGACGAGGAAGACGCGTCCGTTCTTGCTCTCCATGGAGGTCATTTCACCTTTGCGGCGAGTCACGACGTCGATGATCTTGCTGGCGCTCTCCTCAGGCAGGTTCACCGTCAGCTGCTCCACCGGTTCGTGTTTTACGCCGTCGATCTCCTTGATGATCACCGGGGTTGCCCCACCTGCAATTCGTATCCCTCGCGGCGCATGGTCTCGATCAACACCGAAAGATGCAACACCCCACGCCCGAACACGTTCCACGAGTCGGCCGAATCCGTAGCCTCCACCCGCAGCGCCAGGTTTTTATCCAGTTCACGCAGCAATCGCTCGTGGACATGGCGAGAGGTGACGAATTTGCCGTCCTTGCCGAAGAAGGGCGAGTTATTGATGGTGAAAAGCATAGACATCGTCGGCTCATCAATGGCGATGGTGGGCAGGGCCTCGGGCGTCGCAGCGTCGGCTATCGTTTCGCCGATCTCGAAGCCCTCGATGCCGATCACGGCGCAGATGTCGCCCGATGCTACAGCGTCCACCTTCTTGCGCCCCAAGCCCTCGAAGACGTCGATCTCCTTGATCTTCGACCGCACCGCGCTGCCGTCACGTTTGCAGAGGACGATGTCCTGCCCCTCACGCAGCTCGCCCCGGTGGACACGCCCCACGGCGATACGGCCCACGTATTTGGAATAGTCGAGCGAAGTGACCAGCATTTGCGACGCCCCCTCGAGCGTCTCAGGCTCGGGGATGTACTGGATAATGGCGTCTAAGAGTGGGTAGATGCTATCCGTCGGCTTCTGCCAGTCGTCAGACATCCAGCCTTGCTTGGCCGAGCCGAAGATGGTAGGGAAGTCGAGCTGGTCTTCCGTAGCGTCGAGGCTGAACATGAGGTCGAAGACCATCTCTTGCACCTCCGACGGCCGACAGTTCGGCTTGTCGACCTTGTTGATTACTACGATCGGTTTCAGCCCCAGCCCGATGGCTTTTTGGAGCACGAAGCGCGTCTGCGGCATCGGCCCCTCGAAGGCGTCGACTAGCAGCAAGCATCCGTCGGCCATGTTGAGCACACGCTCCACCTCGCCGCCGAAGTCGGCGTGGCCCGGGGTGTCGATGATGTTGATCTTGTAATCCTTGTAATTGATGGAGACGTTTTTTTGGCGAGGATCGTAATGCCTCGCTCGCGTTCCAGGTCGTTGTTGTCCAAAAATTGATCCGGCTCGGCTTGTCCCTCGCGGAAAAGTTTTTCCTGCCAAAAAGCATCTTGTCCACCAGCGTTGTTTTTGCCGTGATCGACGTGTGCTATGATTGCAATGTTCCTAATTTTTCTGCATCGTACTTATCTGTCGTATATATCTCTCGTTGAAAAAAATCGGGGGCAAAAGTAAGCGTCCGCTTAAATACGGGCGAAGTGAAATATAGGCCGCAATCCATCTTTTGGGGGATGAAGCGGAAGTTCGGAACCGCATCTTTTCGCCAGAAACGACCAAAAAGAGGTTTTCGGCCATTTCGGGTCGCCAGAAATGACCATTCCGACTGTCGACGCCGCTTGAAAGGGCCTGATCTCCATGCCGTCCCGGGTTTGCGCGTCCGGATCGAAGGAATACCTTTGCCGCGCTTAAATAATATGGTATCAATTTATTCAGAAGTAAAACGACATGTATTTAGATTCAGCGAAAAAAAGGAAGAGATCTTTGAGAAGTACGGAAAAATCGAAAGCGGACACCGGATCGGCCGAGAGCCAGATCGCGCTGTTCACCTATCGCATCAGCCACCTGACGGAGCACATGAAGGCCAATCACAAGGACTTCAACACCTCCCGGGCGCTGAAAATGCTGGTAGGTAAGCGTCGCCGCTTGCTGGACTACCTGATCAAGATCGACATCGAGCGCTACCGCGCCATCATCAAGGAGCTCGGTATCCGCAAGTAATTCCGCGCGATCAGTCGGTGCGCTACCGCGCCGTACACGTTTAGAGGGTGCGCTTCCCGCAAAGGGGGCGCGCCTTTTTGTTGTCCTACAATCAGCAGCCCCCGACCGCCCCGCTTTCTGTGTGAGGGGAGGCCGGGGCTTGATGCTTCCTATATAGGTCTCGTAGGGCGCTGCCTTTTAGCGCACGACGGCGATCTTCGTCACGACGCCACGGCTACCATCAGGCGTGGAGGCGAGGACGAGATAGACGCCCGAGGAGACGGGTTGGCCGTTGGCGCCACGGCAGTCCCACGTGAACTGTCCGCCGGCCGAGCGACCCTGACGGATGAGGTTGCCGTTGAGGTCGGTGATCTTCACGTTTGAGTCGGCGATGAGGCCGGTGATAGTCACGCTGCCGTCATAGTCCGGGCGCACGGGGTTGGGGTAGGCGTAGACATCGGAGTAAGTCTTGGGCGCTTCGGTGGCATCGCCGCGGTAGGAGACGAGGCCCTTGTCGGTGCCGATGAAGACCTCGCCCGAGGCGTTGTCGATGGCCAGACAGCGGATGTTGTCCGAGAGGAGCGGGGAGTTGGTGGTCGTGAAGTGCTCAAGCGTTTCGGTGCCGTCGGCATTGACGAGGTAGACGCCCGAGCCAGCCGTGCCGATCCATTTGCGGTTGCCACCGTCGACGGCGATGGCGTTGATTTGTTCACTGTCGAGGAAGTAGCGCGGGCGGCCGTCCTCATCGTTGCGGATGATGCCGTTCCAGTAGCAGCGGGCCGGATCGCGGAGGGCATTGATGGCCGAGGAGCAGACTATTGGGCCGTGGTTCGTGCCGACCCAGATGTCGCCCTTGCGATCCTCCGCGAGGCAGTAGTATTCGCTCACGTCGAGCGATGTGCCGCTGGCATTGGAGAAGGAGGAAAAGAAGTGCGACTTGTCGTCCGAGCCGTCCGTCGGTGTGCCGTTGTCGTCGAAGACGAGCAGGCCGCCATCGCGGGGCACGTTCACCCATTTCTGCCCGCGGGAGGTGAAGAGGATGCGGCCGACGAAGGTCTTGTTGGCCACGCCTTCGAAGTAGAGCGACTTCCACGTGCCGTCGGGCGTACGCACCACGATGCCATTCTGCGCGCTGCAGTTGGTCATCCAGAGGTTCTTGTTTTTGTCGAACCCGATGCCAATGGCACGCACATAACGCTGGGCGTCCTTCGCATTAGGCAGGGCCGATCGCAGTGGCGTGTTGGTGTGGTTATAGAGGCGGACGAAGGTGTTGTCTTTGACCTCGATCACGCCCTCGCCGAAGGTCGATACGAAGCAGTGCGTCGGGTCGTCCGGGTCGACAGCCACACCCACATAGTCCTGCACCCCGAATCCAGCGGCGCGCGTCACGGTCTCCTCGTCGAAGTTCGTCCATTTCTTGTCCACGCAGCTCATTAGCGTGCCTCTGCGATTGCCGCGTGCGGTGTTCGTGTACGATCCACCGACCACCCAGAGCCGTCCGCGGTCGACGATCATAAAGTCGTCTTCATTGCGCTTCGGGCCCCTCGATCTTGAGCCCCGAGATGGCTTTTTCGTATTGTCCCTCGGCCCGTCGGCGCAGGCCCACCAGCCCGTTGCGTCCCGAAGCCACCCAGAAACGGCCGTCCTCGGTGAGCGCCGTGACCCCATTGACGGTACCCGGCGCCACCGTCTCACCCGTACCCTCAAGCGAGGCGAAGATGTACATCGCTTCCGAGGCGTAAGCCACCAACCGATTGCCGACGACCGTAAGCCCGCGCAGGTTCGTCTGCTTGCGGATCGTCTTGATCGAGCCGTCCGTGTCGCGATAGAAGAGTCCACCGCCCGAGGCCACGAAGCAGAGTCGATCGCGGAAGGCACCGAGGCCGACGATCTTCTGATCGTCAAAGTCGAGGCTGTTCAGCGAGACACGTTTCCAGTTGCCGACGTCCATCAGGTTGGCTGTCGTGGGGGCGGAGAGCAGTCCGCTGTCCGTCGCCGCGTAGATCGATCCGGCCAGTAGGGCGGTGGCCGTGGTGCGTCGGTCTAAGCGATACGTCTCAGCGACCTCCCGCTTCTTGAGATCGATCACCAGGATGCCGAAGTTGGCCGAGAGATAGGCGCGGTCGCCGCTGAGGTCGATGGCGTTGAGCGTCTTATCCTGGATGTTCGTGGTGTTTTTGAGGAAGGGGAGGTTGTAGATGCCGTCGGAGGTCATCAAGTCGATGTTGCCGTTGGCGTAAGCGATGACGAGCGTGCGTGCGGAGGCGCTGTAGCGGATGAGTCGGACGTCGGAATCGCTCAGGCCCGTCTGTCGGGAGTAGACACGGATGTTGTCGTCCGACTTGCCATAGCTGTAAAGCGTTCCGTCGGCCACGGCGTAGACATTATTTTCGGCTTCAGCTACGGCGACGGTGTTATACATCGCGAGATAGGTGTGCCAGCGTGTGTTCTTGTCGGCCGCATGCACAGTCAGGAGCGAGAGTAGCAGGCCGTAAATCAGCAATTGAATCTTCTTCATTGAGGATAGGGGGTTAATAGATGACGATAGGGGAAAGGGGCGGAGTTATCGGTTTGTGAGGTGTTGCACCAGCCGACGCACCGCTCGGCCACGATGGCTGATGGCGTTTTTTTCTCGTCGGGGAGAGTTCGGCAAAGGTGCGGTCGAAGCCGTCGGGGCGGAAGATGGGATCGTAACCGAAGCCGCCCGCGCCGTGGGCCTCGGTCGTGATCTGGCCCGTGACCTCGCCCTCAAAGAGGCGCTCCTCGCGGTCTGTGATGAGGGCGATCACCGTGCGGAAACGGGCCTTCCGATGGTCCGTATCGCGGAGTGCTTCGAGTAGCTTGCGGACATTGGCCGCGCTGTCGCACGCCTCACCGGCGTAGCGCGCCGAATGGACGCCCGGAGCGCCGTCGAGCGCCTCGACTTCGAGGCCTGTGTCGTCGGCAAAGCAGTCGTAACCGTAGTGCTCCTTCACGTAGCGCGCCTTTTTGGAGGGCGTTACCTTCGATGGTGGCCGATGTCTCCGGCAGCGGCTCCATCTGACCGAGGTCGGTCAGGCCGACGAGCCGGATGGAGTCGTGTGGCAACATGTCGCGCACCTCACGCAATTTGTGCAAGTTGTGTGTCGCAAAAAAACAAGGGTTCGCATGATGTCTATGTGTGTATAATTATATGAGTGAACAGGAGAGTGCCCGCATAGAGTGGCCTGCAAAGGTCTCATTTCCGAGCATCCGATCCCGGAGATCCCAAACGGCGCGGCGTCAGAAAACGTATATCCCGAAAAAGAGGACACCCCACCCGAGGCGTGAAGCATCTCCCCGAAAAGCGAGAGCCGGCGACGGCCGTCGGGTGCCCTCCCGAAACGAATAGTGCCCTAAAAACGTGCAACGACAACCCACCCGAAACGAACGGAGAACAGAACACGCTCGGGGGCGGACGATCCGAAGCGGAGGGAGGGGCCACGGCCAGCGGATGCCTCAAGAACCATTTCAAGAAACCATTTTTTTGCCCGCCGATGACGAGTCACACATTACCTATAAGATATGAACAACGAGATGAAATGGACCCTCCGGGCGATCGTGAGCGGTGCGGCGCTGCTGCTGGCGGTGGCCTGCGGAAAGGAAAAAGGAGGCGCGCGCAGAGTTGGAGCGTGCACGGACCCCTGTATGAGAGCCGACAATTCCCCGGCGGCACGCAACGCGATCGACACCCTGCGCATGCGATACCCGAAGGAGCTGGGGGTGATGAAAGAGGCCCTGCAATTGATGCGCCTCGTGGAGCGGGGCGAAAGCGAGCGAAACATCGCGTACTGCGACAGCCTCATTCCCGTGCGGGAGAAAGAGGTGGAGACGCTGAAGGCCGGCTTTGTGCTGGAGCGGGATGCACGCTATGAGGAGGTCGGGCGCTATGTCCGGCCCGAGCATGCGGTGGAGCGCAACATCGGGCGGAGTTACCTGCGTTGCGGAGTGAACGAGCAGGGCGAGATCTTCCCGGCCAGCGTCTACAGTGGCGGTGCGCCGATCAACCACACCGGTCTCAAGATCGCGGCACCCGACGGGACGTATGCCGTCACGGCTGAGATCCCTTACGATGGGGGCGTGAACTACCGCTTCAAGGATGACGGACGGACGACAGAGGTGGTGACGTATGCCGGCGATAAAGGTCTCGATGCGATCCGCTTCGTGGACGGTGTAGCCGACGGAACCCGCCTCAGGGCCGAGTACACGGGCGGGCGCGCCTTCGCGATCGGACTGACCGAAGCCGACTGCCGAGCCATCCGCGCCACACTCCGCCTGGCGGAAGCCCTGACCGACATCGACGCCCTCAAAAAAGAACGCCAGAAAGCGACGCGGAAGGTGGCCTACATCGAAGAACGCGAGGCGAAAGGCCGGTGAACGACCGTCGACACCCCGCCCGGAAAGGGGGGCGCACGACCGAAATGAGTCGGGCGCCGATCCTCGACGGGTGATCAATTATAAATCGGTATACTTTTGCCCCCCACTGAAAATTAACTACATCAGATATGGCACGACAGGAAGATTTATTCAAGAAACTGATTGCACACTGCAAGGAATACGGCTTCGTATTCCCTTCTTCAGAGATCTACGACGGTCTCAGCGCCGTCTACGACTACGGACAATACGGCGTCGAGCTGAAAAAAACAACCTCAAACGTTACTGGTGGGATGGCATGACCCTGCTACACGACAACATCGTCGGGATAGACGCTGCCATCTTTATGCACCCCACCGTTTGGAAAGCCTCCGGGCATGTGGACGCCTTTAACGACCCCCTCATCGACAACCGAGACAGCAAGAAGCGCTATCGCGCGGACGTACTGATCGAGGACCACCTGGCCAAGATCGACGAGAAGATCTCGCGCGAGGTGGAGAAGGCCGCCAAGAAGTTTGGAGACAGCTTCGACGAGGCGATGTTCCGCAGCACCAACCCGCGCGTGGCCAAACACCAAGCCGAACGCGACGCCATCCACGAGCGATTCGCCAACGCCATGAACGCGAACGACCTGGCCGAGCTGCGACAGATCATCATCGATTGCGAGATCGTCTGCCCCCTATCGGGCACGCGCAACTGGACGGACGTACGCCAGTTCAACCTCATGTTTGCCACCGAAATGGGATCGACAGCCGATGGCGCCATGAAAGTTTACCTCCGCCCCGAAACGGCGCAGGGAATCTTCGTCAACTTCCTCAATGTCCAGAAAAACGGGACGCATGAAGATCCCCTTCGGCATTGCTCAGATCGGAAAGGCCTTTCGGAATGAGATCGTCGCACGGCAATTCATTTTCAGGATGCGGGAGTTTGAGCAGATGGAGATGCAATTCTTCGTTCGGCCGGGGGAAGAGCTCGCCCTGGTTTGCCCGTTGGAAAGAAGCGCGCATGCGATGGCACCGCAACCTCGGCCTTGGCGACGAAAAGTATCGCTTCCACGACCACGAAAAGCTCGCTCACTATGCCAATGCAGCTACGGACATCGAGTACGAGATGCCTTTCGGATTCAAGGAAGTGGAAGGGATTCACAGCCGCACCAATTTCGACCTTTCGCAACACGAGAAGTTCTCCGGCAAGAAGATACAATATTTCGATGCAGAGCTGGGGACGAGCTACACGCCCTATGTCATCGAAACCTCGATCGGTGTCGACCGCCTGTTCCTCAGCATACTGGCCGGGGCATACACCGAAGAGGCCCTCGAAGGGGCGACACCCGCGTCGTATTGAAGCTCCCCCGCGCTGGCGCCCATTAAGTTGGCCGTTTTGCCCTTGTTCGCAAAGATGGGCTGGCCGAGAAGGCCGAAGAGATCCTCCACATGCTGCGCTTCGACTTCCGCTGCCAGTACGACGAGAAGGACTCCATCGGCAAGCGTTACCGCCGTCAGGATGCCATCGGGACGCCCTACTGCATCACGGTCGATTACGACACCATGCGCGATAACACCGTCACGATCCGTTTCCGCGACACGATGGAGCAGGAACGCGTGTCGATCGACCGCCTCCACGAGATTATCTCCGACCGCGTCAGTCTGCGCAGCTTATTGGAGGGTCTGAAATGAAACGGACGCTCCACATCCTCCCATCCTTGTTGTTCGTTGTCGCTGTGCTCGTTGCGGCGACAGCGTGCAGCAAGTCGGAAGACGACTCGGCCGAACGCTGGCGCACGGCCAACGATGCGGCCTTCGCTGCCGTCAAGCGTGATGCCGCCTACACCGAACTGAAATCGCCCGGCAACGAGGGTAGCATCTACTACAAAGAGCTGAAGAAGGGCACCGGCACGAAGCCGATCCTCTTCACCAGCACCGTGAGCATCTATGCCCGCGGTTGGTTCGTGGCCGACTATCCGGATAACAAGTATATACGTCAGGGCACGTTCTTCCAGTCGTGGCTGGAGGCCGATGGCGTGCCGTTCACGACCGTTGTCTCAAACGTCGGCTTGATCCCGAGCGGCTTCAGCGCCCTATACCTTGACCAAGGGAGTGCGCGTGGCCCTGCAATACATGCACGAGGGCGATAAGTGGGAGGTGTGGGTGCCTTACACGCTCGGTCTCGGCGAAAATGAGGGGAGCGTGTTCCGGAGCGTGATGCCAAGTGCCACCGCCACGAGGATCCCCGCTTACTCGACACTCGTCTTCGAAATCGAAGTCGTAGGTGTCCACTCCTAACGACAGGCCTCAGCTATGAAAAAAAGACTTACATCGGACTCACTTGCCTGCTCTTCCTTTCGCTCGCGCTCTTCGTTGCGCTGTCGTTTTTGCGGCGACACCCACGGAGCAATGGCACATCAAGACCGGTTCCTTCGCCCGTGTCCTTCGCGGCGAGGCGGACCGCCGTCAACGCCCGCCCTCACCCGCGGCCGACAGCACGCGCGCCGTCAGTCAGGCGCCGGGCCAGGATTTCTCTCAGACGGTCGACACGGCCCGCAAGTCCATCCTCTTCATCGGCGACTCGATGCTCGAGGGACTCGGGCCGCGCCTCGCCGCCTATGCCGAGGAAAACGGTCATACGCTCGTCAATGTCATCTGGTACAGCTCCACCACCGAGGTGTGGGGGCGCACCGAAAAGCTGAAAGAGTATATCGCTGAGTATCAACCGGACTACATTTTTTTGTCAGCCTCGGTGGCAACGAGCTTTTCGTGAGCGACATCCGCGACCGGAGGCAGAAATACCTCGACAATATGCTCTCCCAGATCGGCGACATCCCCTTCGTCTGGATCGGCCCACCCAACTGGAAGCCCGACACGGGCATCAACGAGATGCTGGCCGAGACCCTCCGCCCCGGACAGTTCTACCTCTCCTATACGCCCGACCAACACTACGACCGGGCGCGCGATGGCGCCCATCCGACGCGCGCTTCGGCCTCGGCGTGGATGGATCGCGTCTGTGCATGGGTCATGAAGAGCGCCGCGCACCGCATTGTTCTCCATCGCCCGAAGGCCGCCCGCGCCACTTGCCACACCGTCGTCCCGGCTCCGGCCAAATGACCTTTCGCGAGGCGCGGCGACGGCGGGCAGCCCATTTCTCCCCCGTTCCGGAAGACCATTGCAAGTCGTCGACGGTGCTCACTTTTCGAGGGAAGCCCATTGCAAGCCGTCGACAGTCCTTACTTTTTTTAGGGGAAGCCCATTGCAGCCCGTCGACAGCAAAAAAACTTTTCGGGGAAAGCCAATTGTAAGCCGTCAATAGCAAAAAAACTTTTCGAGGGAAGCCCATTGCAAGCCGTCGACAGCAAAAAAACTTTTTCGGGGAAAGCCAATTGTAAGCCGTAGACAGTGCTTACTTTTTTTGGGGAAAGCGAATTGCAAGCCGTCAACAGCAAAAAAACTTTTTCGGGGAAAGCCAATTGTAAGCCGTCGACAGCCCTTACTTTTTTTGGGGAGGCGAATTGCAAGCCGTCAACAGTAAAAAAACTTTTTTTGGAGGAAGCGAATTGCAAGTCGTCAACAGCAAAAAAACTTTTTTTGAGGGAAGCGAATTGCAGGCCGTCGACAGCGCTTCCTCTTTAAGGGGAGCTAATTGCACGTCGTCCATTTTACATACTTTTTTTGAGGGAAGCGCATTGCACATCGTTTATGGCGCGTCCTTTTTAGCGGAAATCCTTTCGGGGGCAGACAAGACCCCATTTTTTTGAGATCAAACGAATCGCGGGTCGTCGGCAGACCTCTTTTTTTGAAGGGGGCACGTCCGCCCGCGATCTGTGGCCCTCTCGATCTCGGTCGAGGCCACCCATTCAGAATCATTCAAGCATCCTATTTCATACAACTCCGATGAACTCCTTACCAGACCTCTCCTCCCTGCCCGACCGGCTGCTCGCGCTGCTGGGTCCGGACGCCTCCCATCCGTTGATGTTCTCCAGCGGACTTTTTTGGGCCCTCTTCGTCGCCTTCTTGCCCGTCTACGCCTGGCTGCGCAACAGTGGTCGGATCGCGGCGATGAAAATCTTCGTCTCGGCCTTCAGTCTCTATTTCTTTTTCCACAACAGCGGCTGGCTCTTCCTCCTGCTCGTCTTCACGGCGGCCATCGACTGGGGTGTATCGCACCGCATCGCGTCCGCGAGCAGCGTCGGCACGCGTCGCGCGTGGCTCCTTTTTTCGCTCATCCTCTCCCTCGGCGTGCTGGTGGCCTTCAAATACACCAACTTCTTTATCGACAACCTGCGCATGCTCACCGGCGACGCCGCTTTCCGCCCCGTCAGCCTCACGCTGCCCCTCGGATTGTCGTTTTACACCTTCCGCACAATCAGTTACGTCGTCGACGTCTTCCGGAGGCGCATCGACCCCGCGCAATCGTTCCTCGACTATCTCTTTTTCCTCTCCTTCTTCCCCTGCCTCACCGCCGGCCCGATCGTAAGGGCCGACCACTTCATGCCGCAGCTCACCGCCGAGGCCCTTCGCCAGCCCGTCGACCGTGCACGCATCTACGGCGGATTTTTTACCGTCCTGATGGGCGTCATCAAGAAGGCCGTCATCGCCGACTACCTGGCGCAGTACAGCAACATCGCTTTCGGCAATCCCGCAGGCTACTCGGGCGTCGAGCTTCTCATGGGCGCTTTGGGATATGGACTGCAGATCTATTGCGACTTCTCTGGCTACAGCGATATGGCCATCGGGCTGGGCGCCATCCTCGGTTACGATCTGGGGATAAACTTCGATTTCCCCTACCGCTCGCGAAACGTCACCGAGTTTTGGCGCCGGTGGCACATCTCGCTCTCTCTCTGGCTTCGGGATTACCTCTACATCCCCCTCGGTGGCAACCGTCGGGGCGCGGTAAGGCAGTATGTCAACCTACTCGTGACCATGCTCCTCGGCGGACTCTGGCACGGCGCCGCGTGGACGTTCATCGCCTGGGGCGCAGGCCACGGCGTCGCCCTCTGTCTGCACAAGCGGTGCAAGGTGTGGCTCGATCGACTGCCGGACGGTGGCCTTGTCGGATTTCTTTCGTGGGCACTCACGTTCGCATGGGTCATCTTCCTCTTCATTTTTCTTCCGTGCCGATAGTTTCGATACGGCTCGCGAAATGATCGTAGGCATCGCCACGCGCTTCGATCCCGCTTACTTCCCCGAGTTTGCCAAGGTGCGCTACGTCTGGACGGCGCTCTTCCTTTCCGTCTTCGCCCTGCACTTCGTCCCCACCCCTTTCTACGACCGCCTGCGCGACCTCTTCGTGCGTAGCCCGTGGATCGTCAAGTTCGTTTTGTTCGTCGCCGTCGTGCAACTCGTCATCAGTTTTGCCTCCGCCGACGTCCAGCCCTTCATCTACACCCAGTTCTGAACCCGACGTATGGCCAAGAAGAAAACCGAGATCGGACGCGCTGGCGAGGCCGTGGCCCGCAAGTATCTGGAGCAGCGCGGCTATCGCGTTTTGCACATCAATTGGCGTTACGGCCACTATGAGCTTGACATTGTGGCCCGCCTACCCGACCTGCTCGTGGTCGTCGAAGTCAAGACGCGCGACCAACGCCGCATCATGGAGCCAGAGGACGCCGTAGATAAGGCCAAGATTCGCCGCACGGTAGCTGCCGCCGACGCCTATGTCCAGACGTTCGACATCGACCTGCCTGTCCAGTTCGACATCCTCAGCCTGATCAAACGCAGCGACGGAACCTACCACGTGGAGCACATCGAGGACGCTTTTTATGCCCCTGTTCAGTGAGTCGGAGCACTTCTGAGCACTCTCGCTAAATCTTTGTATGTATTTTTTTGCGCCGAATAACAAAAAAACCGTTATCTCCTGCAGAAGATAGATAGCCACCCCGGAAAGTCCGGTGCGGCTTTTTTTACGTAAAGTGAAACAGGAGATCATCGCATTTCCGTTGCGAACTAGATTTTTAGAATTATGAATATCGAAGAAGTACGTGATTACTGCCTGAAACTGAAGAACGCCGAAGAGTCGTTCCCCTTCGGCGAGGACACCCTAGTCTTCAAAGTCGAGGGCAAGATGTTTCTAGCCATGTCGCTGAACGACGAGGATCCCCACGTGGCCGTCAAATGCGACCCCGACGAGGCCCTCCTTCTCCGCGATCGCTACAAAGCCGTCGTGCCGGCCCATCATTTCAACAAGAAGCACTGGAACGACATCTACCTGAACCGCGATATGAACGATCACGACATCCGTCGCTGGATCCTTCATTCTTACGAGTCTGTCATACTCCAGCTCCCCGCCGCCATCAGGCGCAAGTACGAGTATGTCTGACCTGCAGCCCACACCACACACTCCGCGCATCATCCGTCTGCGCGAGACCGAGTCCACCAACCGCTATCTGCACGAGCGGCTGGCGGACGACGAGGTGCCGTCGGACGGTACGATCGTCGTGAGCGACTTCCAGTCCGGAGGGCGAGGTCAGCCGGGCAACTCCCCGGGAGTCGGAGGCTGGCCAAAACCTCACCTTCAGCCTCCTTTATGAGCCGTGTGCCATGCCCGCCAACCGTTCCTTCCGCATCTCTGAGATCGCGGCCCTCAGTGTGAAACACACCTTGGATCGGTACACGGCGGGCATCGCTGTGAAGTGGCCTAATGACGTCTATTGGCACGACCGCAAGATCTGCGGCATGCTCATCGAGAACCTGCTCGAGGGCAGCGCTGTCGGGCGGTCGATCATCGGGATCGGACTCAACCTCAACCAAACCGTCTTTCGTTCTGACGCTCCCAACCCCGTCTCGCTGACTCAAATCACGGGTCAGCGTTACGACCCGTTGGAGATACTCGGCCTATGGTACGGCCATTTCTGCGACCTCCGCGACCGACTCGAGGCTGGGCCGGACGGTGAGGCCGACGTCCATCAGGCGTATGTCCACGCTCTCTATCGCCGCGACGGCTTCCATTCCTACGCCGATGCCGACGGAACGTTCGAGGCTGCGATCGAAGCCATCGAACCGGGCGGCCACATGCTGCTTCGTCGCTCGGACGGCCGCATCTCTCGCTACGCTTTCAAGGAAGTGCGCTTCCTCTGACCTCGACCCCACGACATACGTTCCGACACGTCTAAGATGAACTATATCACCTCAGAAAATATCCTCTTGATCGGCTCCGTGCTGCTATTTGTGAGCATCTTGGCTGGCAAGACGGGCTATCGCTTTGGTGTGCCTGTCCTCCTACTCTTCCTCTTCGTGGGCATGCTCTTCGGCAGCGACGGATTGGGGCTACAGTTCTCCAACATGGAGAGCGCACAGTTCATTGGCATGGTGGCGCTGACCATCATCCTCTTCTCCGGTGGCATGGACACACGGTTTGCTGACGTCCGGCCCGTGGTAGCCCCCGGAGCGGTGCTCTCCACGGTCGGCGTACTGCTGACTACGGTCTTCACGGGGCTGTTCGTGTGGTGGCTCTCGGGGATGGCTTGGACGAATATCCACTTTGCCTGCGTCACTTCGCTGTTGCTGGCGGCCACGATGTCGTCCACCGACTCCGCCTCGGTCTTCGCCACCCTACGCTCGCAGCGCATGAACCTCAAGCATAACCTTCGGCCCCTGCTGGAGCTGGAGAGTGGCAGTAACGACCCGATGGCTTACATGCTGACGCTCGTCCTGGTTCAACTGGCCACGGCGGATCCCGGAGCGGGCGGCGCCGATTGGGGACACGTGGCGGGGCTCTTCGCGGTACAGTTCGCCGTGGGCGCCGCCGTCGGATTCGCCATCGGACACTTCGCCGTCTGGAGCCTGAACCGACTGAACATAGACAACGCATCGCTCTATCCCATCCTCCTCCTCTCGGTGGCCTTCTTCACCTTCTCCGCCACCGGGCTGCTGCACGGCAACGGCTACCTGGCGGTCTACCTCACGGGGATGATCATCGGCAACAATCGCATCCCGTATCGCAAAGAGGTGGCCACGTTCATGGACGGGCTTACGTGGCTCTTTCAGATCATCATGTTCCTCATGCTGGGGCTGCTGGTGAACCCACACGAGATGTTCCGCGTGGCGCTTGTGGCCCTGCTTATAGGCCTCTTTATGATCTGCATCGCCCGGCCAGCCCAGCGTCTTCCTTTGCCTTCTGCCCTTCCGGCGGATCAATGCGCGCGCCAGGCTCTTCATCTCGTGGGTGGGGCTACGGGGCGCGGCGCCCATCATTTTCGCCATCTACCCCGTGATGGCCGGCGTGGAGGGATCAGACCTGATCTTTAACATCGTCTTCTTCATCACGCTGCTTTCGCTCCTCACGCAGGGCACCACCCTGGCCGCGGCCGCCCGCCTGCTCGGTATTTCGGCCCCGCTGGAGAAGACAGGCAACGAATTTGGCGTCGAGCTGCCCGACGAGATCGACTCCGACCTCCGCGACATGACCGTCACCCGCCGCATGTTGGAGAAGGCCGACACACTGAAAGACATGAACCTCCCGACCGGCACATTAGTCATGCTCATCAAGCGCGACGACGAGTTCCTCATCCCCAACGGTTCCCTCCGGCTTCACGAGGGCGACAAGCTGCTGCTGATCTCCGAAAACAAGAAGTAGGCAGAAGGCCGCCGACGCAAAGGCGCCCCCGTCATGGGTGTGTACCCGGTAGGGGCGTATCGCATACGCCCTTCAAGCGCCCCAATGGGGGCGAATTTCGGTACATTCATTCGGCCCTTGCGGCCCGTAAAAGAGGGCGTATGCGATACGCCCCTACCCTATCGTCCGATAGGAGCCACCGGCACGTATGCGCCCCCCAAATGATTCACGACGGCAGCCGCCGACGCTGAGGCGCCCCCGCTGGAAGCCCATTTAAGAGCGCCTTACGCTCGGTAGCCCTTGTCGTAGTCTCCAATAAGAGCGCCTTGAGGTCAGTCGCTCCTATTTGATTGTCCAATAAGAGCGCCTTATGCTCAGACACCCCCGTCGGACATTCCAACGGGGCGTCTTTTTCACTCAGACACCCCCGTCGGACATTCCAATGAGGCGTCTTTTTGCTCGGACACCCCTGTCGGACATTCCAACGGGGCGTCTTTTTGCTCAGACACCCCTGTCGGATATTCCAACGAGGCGTCTTTTTGCTCAGACACCCCTAATGGACTCTCCAACGAGGCGTCTTTTCGCTCAGACACCCCCGTCGGACATTCCAACAGGGCGTCTTTTTGCTCAGACGCCCCCGTCCGGACATTTTCGCGCAGCTTCCGGCTGCCCACGGCCCCTTCCCGATTTTCAGTTGTTCGTTCCCACCGCCCTACCTTTGTCCCCAGCTAACCCATTCATTAAAGGCATTATGAAGATAGGCATCCTCTCAGCCGGCGGCGACTGCCCCGGTATCAACGCGGCCATCCGCGGCGTGGGCAAAACGGCCCTCCTGCACTACGGCATGGAAGTCGTAGGCATCCACAACGGCTTCTCCGGCCTGCTGGATCGCGACGTGGAACTCTTTACTGAGCGCACCCTCTCGGGCATCCTCGGCCGAGGCGGCACCATCCTCGGCACCTCGCGCGAAAAACCCTTCAAGAAGTCTGCCGACGGCTATCTCAGCCATAAGCCCCAGATTATCTATCAGAACTATCACGAGCTGGGCCTCGACGCTCTCGTCTGCATCGGCGGCAACGGCACCCAGAAGACGGCCTTTAAGCTCGCCAAAAATGGGTCTGAACGTCGTCGGCATCCCCAAGACCATCGACAATGACCTTTACGGCACCGACTTCTCGTTCGGTTTCGACACCGCCGTCAGCGTGGCCACCGATGCCATCGACCGCCTCCACTCAACCGCCAGCTCGCACAAACGCGTGATGGTGGTCGAGGTCATGGGCCACAGCGCGGGCTGGATAGCGCTCTATGCCGGCATGGCGGGCGCTGCGGACATTATCCTCCTGCCTGAACTGGGCTACGACATCGACAAGGTGAACGACAAGGTGATCGAACGCGCCCAACGGGGCAAGCCTTACAGCATCATCGTCCTGGCCGAAGGTCTCCGCACCGGAGCCGAGAGCCCCTCGGACTATCTCTCTCACGAAATCGAAGAGGCGACCGGCCTCGAGACGCGTCGCACGGTGCTCGGATACATCCAGCGGGGCGGCTCGCCCTCGCCCGCCGACCGCAACCCCGGCCACCCGCCTCGGGGGGCACGCCACGGAGCTGATCGTGCGTGGCGAATTTGGGCGGATGGTGGGCCAGCGCAACGGCCATATGGTCTCCGTGCCGCTCCGGAGGTGGCCGGCCGCACGCGACTCGTGCCCGTGGACGACGACCTGATCCGCTGCGGGGAAAAGCTGGGCATTTCGTTCGGTCATTGAGCCTTCACCTCGCGGGCCTGATTCCTGACGGAGCCTAAGGCCTTCTCCTGTCGGCCTACCGGTCGACGGGGCGGGCGTCCCTGATGACCGATGGGGTGTTATGAATACGTATATCGGCCACCGGATAGATGCCGCGGCGCTCCGACCTCTTTTCGATAGCGGTTGGGGCGCTGCGGCCGTCGTTTCGGATAATTAACGAAGCACATTTCGGAGGCCAGCTGTTTATGCACTTACATTTGCCGCCGAATCAGACACGTGGAAAGATTTGTAGCGCTTGCAACCACAGGAAAAAAATGCTAAACGGCCATCCCCCTACCCTGCGGCCGAAGGGCTCCACAATCTCACCCCATCGCTCCGATTCATTACAACACATGGTTTTATCACTCAATAAAGAATTGTAATGAGTTACTTATTCACCTCCGAGTCGGTGTCCGAGGGACACCCCTGATAAGGTGGCCGACCAGATCTCGGACGCCTTGCTTGATGAGTTCTTGGCCTATGACCGAGACTCGAAAGTTGCCTGCGAAACGCTGGTTACGACCGGACAGGTCGTGCTGGCTGGAGAAGTTAAATCGAGCGCTTATATCGACGTGCAGGGACGTAGCCCGCCGCGTCATCGAGCGCATCGGCTACACCAAAAAGCGAATATCAATTTGAAGCCAAATCGTGCGGCGTACTCTCCGCTATTCACGAGCAGAGCGGCGACATCAACCGCGGCGTGGAGCGCACTGACCCCTACAACCGTGGCGCCGGCGACCAAGGCATGATGTTCGGCTACGCCACCAACGAGACCGAGAACTACATGCCTCTGGCTCTCGACTCGGCTCACGGCCTCCTCACCGAGCTGGCCTCCATCCGTAAAAATGAACTCGAGAAGATGCCCCTACCTCCGGCCGGACGCCAAGAGTCAGGTGACGATCGAGTACGACGATAACGGGCGCCCGCTGCGCATCGATACGATCGTGATCTCTACCCAGCACGACGATTTTTATTAAAGCTGAAGGCGGTCGCACGCAGGAGCAAGCTGACGCCGAAATGCAACAGAAGATCGCCGAAGACGTACGCACGATCCTCGTGCCCCGCGTCAAGGCCCAGTATCCGCCGCACGTTCAGGCCCTGTTCAACGACGAGATCAAATACTTCGTCAACCCTACGGGCAAGTTCGTCATCGGTGGCCCCCACGGCGACACCGGCCTGACGGGACGCAAAAATCATCGTCGACACCTACGGCGGCAAGGGTGCCCACGGTGGCGGCGCCTTCTCCGGCAGGGACCCCTCGAAAGTGGGACCGTTCCGCTGCCTATGCCGCACGCCATATCGCTAAGAACCTCGTAGCCGCCGGCGTGGCTGACGAGATGTTGGTTCAGGTATCGTACGCCATCGGCGTCGCCAAACCGATGAACATCTTCGTCAACACCTTTGGCCGCTCGAACGTGAAGATCAGCGATGGCGAAATCGCTCAAAAAAATCTGGGACCTCTTCGACATGCGCCCCAAAGCCATCGAGGAACGGCTCAAACTGCGTAACCCGATCTACCTTGAGACGGCCTCTTACGGCCACATGGGCCGCACGCCGCAGACGGTGGAGAAGGTGTTCCATTCGCGTTACAGCAGCGAGCCGACCGTCTGCCGTGTGGAGCTCTTCACCCGGGAGAAGCTCGACTATGTAGACAAGGTCAAAGAGGCTTTTCGGACTGAAGTAACCCTCCGAGGAACATAACCGCCAAAAAGCTCTTATATGCCTGCCGCCCGTCCGTGCCACGCCGCATGGCGGGCGGCTTTTTCGTTTTGCCCTCGGCGATACCGCCCATCTCTACCTCTTACTCCCCCTACTACGTTTCACTACTTCTATTCCTTGCAACCGACATGAAACCGCTTGCCTGCTATGCCCTCGGCGCCCTGCTCAGCCTCGCCGCCTGCACCGGACACAAATCTGCCACCGCCGAAACCGAGGCGGAGGACTTCTCCGGGCCCTACAACGAAATGTATCGCCCGCAGATCCACTTCTCGCCCGCCGAACACTGGATGAACGACCCCAACGGGCTTGTCTATTACGACGGCGAGTATCACCTCTTCTATCAGTACTACCCCGAGAAATCCGTTTGAGGGGCCCATGCACTGGGGGCACGCCGTCAGCCGTGACCTGATGCACTGGGAACACCTGCCCATCGCCCTCGCACCGGACAGCCTCGGCTACATCTTCTCCGGAAGTGCCGTCGTCGATTGGGAGAATACCTCCGGCTTGGGCACGAAGGATAACCCGCCGCTCCCGGCCTTCTTTACCTATCACAACCCCGACGCCGAACAGGCCAAAAAGACGGAGGTCGAGTCGCAAGCATTGGCTTACAGCACCGACCGTGGCCGCACCTGGACGAAGTATGCCGGCAATCCCATCCTGCCCAACCCCGGCGACGCGCGCGACTTCCGCGATCCAAAAAGTCTTCTGGCACAAAGCGTCGTCACGCTGGATCGTTTCGCTGGCCTGTGGCGACGAGATCCGCTTCTATGCTTCGCCCGACTGTAAATCGTGGACCTACCTCAGCAGCTTCGGCCGCGATCGCGGAGGTCACGGCGGCGTGTGGGAGTGCCCCGATCTCTTCCAGCTGCCCGTCGCCGGTACTGACGAGACGAAATGGGTGCTCATCGTCAATATCAACCCCGGCGGGACCCGCGGGCGGTTCGGCCACGCAGTATTTCGTGGGCGACTTCGACGGCAAGACCTTCACCTCGCCCCAGCGCGAAACCCTGTGGATGGATCACGGTGCCGACAACTACGCGGGCGTGACTCGAGCGACGCGCCGGACGGGCGGCGGATCCTTATCGGCTGGATGAACAACTGGCTCTATGCCGGCGATAAACCGTGCGTCACCCGGAGCGGCGCCATGACGCTGCCGCGCGAATTAGGGTCTTGTGCCGGGGCCTGACGGCAAGGGCTATCTGCTCACCTCCACGCCCGTCCGCGAGCTGGACGGCCTGCGTGGCGAGACCGTCATGCTGAAAGGTCTGCAAGTAGACGGCACGCTCGACCTTACGAAGCGTATCCCCTTCGTTCGCTCGGCCCTTGACCTACGTCTCACCTTCGATCTCGCAGCCGCCAAAGGCTCCCTCGCCACACGTTACGGCGTCCGCCTCCGGAACACCCAAGGCGAATACATCGACATCGGCTATGACCGCAATCGTCAGGTCTTCTACATCGACCGCACCCACGCCGGATCGAAGGCACTCCCTGTGAAGGAGTTTGCTGCCGTCCACACGGCCCCCTTCGTCGTAAAGGGCCAGACGGTCGACTGGCGCCTCGTGATCGACCGCGCGTCGGTGGAGTTCTTCGCTGCCGGCGGACGCGTCTCCATGACCGACGTATTCTACCCCTCGGAGCTCTTCCGCACCGTCGAACTCTTCACCGAGAAAGGCTCCATCCATGTCGACGGCGAAGTGACCCAGCTTCAATCCGTATGGAACCCATCGAAATAGCCCACCAAAGACTTCAGAACTATGAATAAGAAACCCCTCATCATCGGTATCGGCGAACTGCTCTGGGACGTGCTGCCCACGGGCAAGAAAGCTGGCGGCGCACCCGTCAACTTCGCCTATCACGCCTCACGCTTTGGCGCCGAGGCCTACGCTTTCAGCGCCATTGGTAACGATCCTCTCGGCGACGAGATCCTCACGGAGATCGACCGCATCCGTATCCCTTACATCGTGGAGCGCGTCGACTATCCCACGGGCACTGTCATCGTGGAGCTACGCGACGGCATCCCCAACTACACCATCATGGAGGGCGTCGCGTGGGATCACATCCCCTGACCGACGAGATGAAGCAACTGGCCTCATGTGCCGACGCCGTCTGCTTCGGCACTCTGGCTCAGCGCGCCGAGGAGTCGCGTATCACCATCCAGACGCTCCTCTCGCACGTGCCGGAGAGGGCTCTGCGCGTCTACGACATCAACCTCCGCCAGCATTACTACTCCCGCGAACTGATCACGGCCTCCCTGCGCCATTGCAACGTCTTCAAGATTAACGACGAGGAGCTCGACCTGCTGCGCGGCCTCTTCGATCTCGAGACCGACACGCTGCACGACTTCTGCCGCCGCTTTGTGGCCCTGTACAACCTCCGCTACCTCATTCTCACTGCGGGGGCTGATTATAGCGCCGTCTTCACCCCCGCCGGCGAATCGTACATCGACACCCCACGCGTGGAGGTGGTCGACACGGTCGGTGCGGGTGACTCGTTTACGGGCACCTTCATCGCCTCCGTCCTCGACGGCCGCCCATTGGCTGAGGCACATCGTCTGGCCGTAGACCATGCCGCCTACGTCTGCACCCAAGCCGGCGCACGGGTATGATTCGTCCTGCGATCACTGCATGATTTCTTGACGAGGAGGGCGGACACAACGGCCCGCCCCTCTCTATCCTCCACCCTCCACCCTCTACCCTCTACCCTCCACCCTCCACCCTCTACCCTCTACCCTCCACCCTCCACCCTCTACCCCTCACCCTCTACCCTCTACCCTCTACCCTCTACCCTCTATCCTCTACCCTCCACCCTCTACCCTCTACCCTCTACCCTCTATTATGGAAAAAAGAAAATTCGGCTGGCCGCTGCTGCTCATTGCCATCGGCATTATCTTCCTACTGAAGAACCTCGGTTTCATCGACCTCAACTTCTACGAACTGCTCTTCTCCTGGCCCATGATCCTTGTGGCCATTGGTGTAGTGCAGCTGGTCGACCGCTCCTATGTCAGTGGTTTCATCCTGCTCTTCCTGGGCACCGTGTTCATGTTGCCCCGCCTCGACATCATCCAATACGACGCCATGCGTGTCTTTTGGCCCGTTGCCCTTATTGTCATCGGCACCGCCCTACTCTTTCGTCGCCGCGGCATCTCCTACGCCGCCTCCGCCGAGCGCTACCGTGCATCTGCCGCCAGCACCTCGCCCGACGCCGACGGCTTTGTCCGCATCGACACCTCTTTCAGCGGCTCTAAGACCCTCTTCACCGAACCCGTCTTTCGTGGCGCCATCCTCCGCAGCACCTTCGGGGGCATCGACCTCGACCTGCGCAGTGCCCGCCTTGATGACCTCGAAATCTTCGTCGACCTTGACTGCACCTTTAGCGGCATCACCCTCCGCGTACCCCCTACATGGCGCATTGACTCGCATCCGCTCCACCTTCGGCGGCTTCGACGATAAACGTCCCCACCTGCCACCCGACGCCCTCGACATGGCGCACACCGTCGTTCTGCGCGGCTCGGCCACCTTTGGCGGCATCGAAGTCAAGTAGTGTTTTGATGTTTGCGGAACTCCCGCAAAGGCCGTTTTTCTCCGTTTTGATGTTTGCGGAACTCCCGCAAAGGCCGTTTTCTTCGTTTTGATGTTTGCGGAAGTCCCGCAAAGGCCGTTTTTCTCCGTTTTGACGTTTGCGGAAGTTCCGCAAGGACGCTTTTTCTCCGTTTTGACGTTTGCGGAACTTCTGCAAGTGCCCTTTTTTTCCCATTTTTGGTGTTTGCAGAAGTTCTGCAAGAGCGCTTTTTCTCCATTTTGATGTTTGCAGAAGTTCTGCAAGCTCCATTTTCCCCTTTGGGACGTTTGCAGAAGTTCTGCAAGCGCCAAAAAGTTTTTTCGCGGCACTTGCGGGACTCCCGTGGCAACCGCATCAAAAATGTTGTTCTTAGGGGACATGAAAAAAATTTGAAGAGATCACATCAGCACTCGATCCACGGGTGAAAGGACGTTGTAAGCATAAAGTGAGTGATATAATTATTATTGCCATAGCCACCTATCTCTGCGGTGGTGATGATTACGTCTCTATGTATGAACTCTGTCGAGAACGAGGCGAGGACCTAAGACCTTTGGTGGAACTGCCCAATGGTTGTCCGAGCGTGGACACTTTCGAAAGAGTAATTTCTCGAATTGATCCGAAGGCTTTTTGGAGCGTGTTTATCGGTCTTCGGGGATACGCTTATAGAAGACCTTAAAAGGAAACACGTCTCTATTGATGGCAAACGAATACGCGGATCAAAATCCTCTAATTCGTTCACCCACATACTTTCGGCGTGGGTCAATGAACAGTCCATTTGCCTTGCCGGAGAGACGGTGGATGAGAAGAGTAATGAAATTACGGCCATTCCAGAATTGCTTGACAGCATAGACCTCTCGGGTGCTGTGGTAAGTATCGATGCCATGGGGACGCAAACCGGTATTGCTCAGGGAAGATTGTGGAATCAGAGGCTGATTACGTTTTTGGCTTTGAAGGGGAATCATAAGCACTTGGCAGAAGACGTAAAAGACGCTTTTACAGGCCGCTGCAAAGAGTTTGCATACAACACTTTGGAAAAAGATCATGAGAGGGTAGAAGAGCGGACTTATACAGCCCTTTGCTCTCAAGAGGTGTTGGATGAATCGCAATGCGATGCTTGGAAAAAAATTTGTCTTCTCTGATCTAGGTCGATCGCCTTGTCACCTTATCAGACGGGACTGAAAGGCATGAAAAACAGTACTATTTGAGCAGTTTGCCGGCTGAGGCTGTGGAAAAAGATCAGCTCCTATATTCGTGGTCATTGGGGAATAGAAAACAGATTGCATTGGCACCTTGACGTGACCTTTAGAGAGGATTATTGCAGGGCGCGCAAAGAATACGCTGCCACGAATCTGAACACTATAAGGAAACTTGCCTTAGCCATTGTCTCTCAGCAGAAAGACAAGCTATCTCTTAGAAAGAGGCTCTTCAAGGCAGCTCTCAATATCGACTACCTCAAAAAGCTACTCAAAATTTGATGCGGTTGCCCTGATCCGTCCCCCTGCGGGATGTCTCATTGAGGTGCTGTGATCAATTGATCAAACTGCTTTTGTCCCTTGAAATAAAACGCCGCAAGCAGCGACCTATTCATCTGTTCCGGGATAGGATCGAGGGTGGAGAGGCGGAGGTTCTCGACGCGGACGGGGGTGTACTCTGGGCGCAGGCGGCGGAACTCGCGGCGGGCACGGACGACGGCCAGAGCGTTCTTCGCGTGACCCGTCAGGAGGAAGTGAAGCGCCGCGAAATAGTCCAGCATGCGCCGCAGACGCATCACGCGGGGCAGCTCACGGTCGGGCAGGTTCTTGTAGATCATCAGCAGGTTGTTGCGGAAGTTGAGGAACGTCTTGTAGGGGCTCTCCGTGTGGAGTGTGCCGCCGCCGACGTGGAAGACGACCGACTGAGGCGTGCAGCGCAGGCGGTAGCCTCGCGAGCGGAGTCGCCAACAGAGGTCGATCTCCTCTTGGTGAGCGAAGAAGCGTGCGTCTAACCCACCTACACGGCGGTAGACGTCGGTGCGGATGAAGAGGCAGGCGCCCGAGGCCCAAAGGATGTCGGCCGGCGTGTCGTACTGCCCGCGATCCTCCTCCACGACGCTGAGCACACGCCCACGACAGAAGGGATATCCGTAGCGATCGATCCACCCACCGGCCGCTCCGGCATACTCGAAGAACGAGCGGTCGCGGCGGGAGAGTAGCTTGGGCTGCACGGCCGCTACCGAGGCGTCGGCGTCCAGCTCCTCGAGCGGCGCCGTGAGCCAGCCGGGCGTCACCTCCACATCGGTGTTGAGCAGCACCGTGTACTCCGCCGTGGTCTGCCTCGATGGCCCGGTTGTAACCCTCGGCAAAGCCATAGTTGCGGTCGAGCAGGATGAGACGGACACCGGGGAAGCGCTCGCGGAGCATGGCCACAGAGTCGTCCGTCGAACCATTGTCGGCTACGACCACCTCGGCCACGTCCGACGGCGTATGCGCCACGACCGACGGCAGAAACTTCTCGAGCAACTTTCGCCCGTTCCAATTCAAAAAGGATGACAGATACTTTCATTGATGGGTTCGTAAATGATGGCGGCAAAAGTAAACCGAGAGGCCAATCTGCGGGGCGGCTGCGGAGCGGCTGCAGCCGCCTGCGAAGTTTTCTTGGTACCCGGCCAGACTTGGCAGGCGTCCCTGATGGCCTCTACCGAGGCAAGGAAATTTTTCCCGGTACCCGGCCAGACTTCGCCGGCGTCCCTGATGGCCTCTACCGAGGCAAGGAAGTTTTCCCGGTACCCGGCCAGACTTCGCCGGCGTCCGCAGACGCCCCGACCCCTCGGAAACCTTCAAACAACCTGTTTGGGCCTTTCCGACTCCTCGGAAACCTTCAAGCAACTTGTTTGAGCCTTTCCGACCCCTCGGAAACCTTCAAGCAACTTGTTTGAGCCTTTCCGACCCCTCGGAAACCTTCAAACAACCTGTTTGAGCCTTTCCGACCCCTCGGAAACCTTCAAACAACCTGTTTGAGCCTTTCCGACCTCTCGGGCGGCTGCGGCCGCCAGCGAAGTTTGCCGGGTACGGGCTTTTTGAGGTGTTCGGCCGGCGGCCGCAGCCGCCCTGACGCCTCGGAAGGGGGGCAAACATGCGCCGCAGGGCGTTCCCCGCCCATCCCGCCTATCTTTGCCGCCGGTTATCTGGTATAGGGATGCGCTGCGAGCGATCCGATACCATGTCTGACTACTACTTACTACTCCGAGATTACTCTAACTACTACTTATAATGGCATTACAGTGTGGAATCGTAGGGCTTCCCAACGTGGGAAAGTCGACCTTGTTTAATTGCTTGTCGAACGCGAAGGCGCAGGCGGCGAATTTTCCTTTTTGTACCATCGAGCCCAACGTGGGCGTCATCACCGTGCCCGACGAGCGGCTCACACGGCTGGCCGAGCTGGTTCACCCCTGCGCGCATCGTGCCCACGACGGTCGAGATTGTCGACATCGCGGGCCTCGTGAAGGGGCCAGCCGGGGCGAAGGCTTGGGGAATAAGTTCCCCGGCCAATATCCGCGAGACGGACGCCATCCCTGCACGTGTTGCGCTGTTTCGACGACGCGAACGTGGTGCACGTGGACGGCAGTGTCGACCCCGTGCGCGACAAGGAGATCATCGACGCCGAGCTGCAGATCCGTGACCGGAGACGGTCGAGAGCCGTATCGCCAAGGTGCAGAAGCAGGCACAGACGGGTGGCGACAAGCAGGCAGCGTTGATCTACGGCGTGCTGGCACGCTACAAAGAGGCGCTCGAACAGGGTCGGAACGCCCGCTCGGTGACGTTCGATACGAAGGATGAGCAACGCGTGGCTCGCGACCTCTTCCTGCTGACCAACAAACCCGTGCTCTACGTCTGCAATGTAGATGAGGCGAGCGCCGCATCGGGCAACGCCTATGTGGAGCAGGTGCGCGAGGCCATCAAGGACGAAGGCGCGGAGCTGCTCGTCGTGGCGGCTAAGATCGAGAGTGAGATCGCAGAGCTGGACACCTATGAGGAGCGGCAGATGTTCCTCGCCGAGGCAGGCCTCGAGGAGTCGGGTGTGAACCGGCTGATCAAGGCCGCTTATCGCCTGCTGGACCTCGAGACCTTCCTCACCGCCGGGCCGGACGAGGTGCGCGCCCGGACGTATCGCCGCGGCAGCAAGGCGCCTCAATGCGCGGGCGTGATCCATACCGATTTTTGAGAAGGGATTCATCCGCGCGGAGGTGATCAAGTACGACGACTTTATTCAGTACGGCTCCGAGTCGGCCGTCAAGGAGGCCGGCCGTATGCACGTCGAGGGCAAAGAGTATGTCGTGCAAGACGGAGACATCATGCATTATCGATTCAATGTGTAACCCCGAGGCCGTGGGCCTCTCCGGGTAGTTTCGGAGCTTGCGCTCCGGGTAGTTATGGGTGCTGCGCACCCGGTAGTCATTGGGGCTTGCGCCCCTCAGGTAGTAAAGGGCACATCCCTACTACCTCTCTAACTACCCTCTACTACTTCTAACTCCCCCCTAACTACTTATCCAATTATGCGTTTAGACGGAAGAAGAGAAAGCACGAATGTGGAAGACCGACGCAGTGGCGGCGGCATGTCGGGCGGCGGTAAGGCGTCGCTCGGCATTGGCGGCATGATTATCGTGGCGCTGCTGACGTGGGTCATGGGCGGCAATCCGCTCGAGGTGTTGCAAGGCGGTGTCGGCGGCGGTGAGGCCGACGATGCGTCGCCACAGAAGGAATATGTGCAGAGCGAAGAAGAGGCTGCACTTTTTCAGCTTTACGAAGAAAGTCTTCGCCAGCACGGAAGACGTGTGGACGGAGCTTTTCAAGGCCGAAGGCCTGGAATATACCCAGCCGAAGATGGTGATCTACCGCAACTCCACGCGCTCGGGCTGCGGACAAGCCTCGTCGTCCACGGGACCCTTCTACTGCCCCGCTGATCAGACGGTGTATATCGATCTCTCGTTCTTCGACGAGATGGAGCGGAGCTTGGGCGCCGGCGGCGACTTTGCCTATGCCTACGTCATCGCTCACGAGGTCGGCCACCACGTCCAATACCTCCTCGGTAACATTGAGCGTGTCAATCGCGAGACGGCGCGCCTCGGTAAGAAGGAGGGCAACCGTCTCAGCGTCCGGTTAGAACTTCAGGCCGACTATTTGGCGGGCGTCTGGGCCAATCACGAGAACGAACGCTGGAAGTCGCTTCAGGACGGCGACCTGGAGGAGGCCATCAACGCTGCCTCGCAGGTGGGTGACGACCGACTGCAAAAAGGCGGCTGGAGGATCCGTCGTCCCCGACGCCTTCACGCACGGCACCTCCGCCCAACGCATGCGTTGGCTCAAGCGCGGCTACCAGTCCGGCAAGCTCAGGGGCGGCGACACGTTCTCGGGTCCCCTACGACGAACTTTAATCATGCAACGATCAGCAATGAATAACCCCTTACTACTTACACTGGCTGTGCTCGCCCTGCTGACAGGGTGCAGCGAACGCAAAGCCGAGCAGGCTCCAGCCGCGACGCCGAACGAACCCGTGATGGTGCCCAGTAACGAACCCGAACCCGGACCGGTCGTCATGGAGTTCGACAAGACGCAGCTGCGGCGAGAGATCACCATCGCCGTGTTGTCCATCCAGTCCATCCGTGACGCTTGGGAGCTTGTCGAGGCCATGACTCAAGGCGGCAAGCGCAAGTCAAAGCACTTGGTGGAGATGATGGACGCCCTGCCGGACTTTAGCAAAGGGGACCTCTCGGGCAGCGGCAGCGATTGCAGCCTCACGGAGATCCGTCGCCTGATCGAGAGCGGGCAGACGCGCGCGGCGTCGGTCAAGTGGCGCAGCCGACTCCTCTACATGGCCTCGCAGCTCAAGGACTACGCCATCCCCGACGCACTCAGTGGCTCGGTGAAGGTCGGAGAAGACACCTACGTCTATGAATGTGACTCTACCGGTCGTGTGTTCCATCTTACCGACGATGAGGGCTTCAACGATTTTGTTTCGAACGGTGAGCGAGAGGTGCCTCAATCGTTTTACAACTTAGCCAAGACAGCGATGAGCGAGAGCGCTGAATAAGGGCTCTTCGCTGTACCTGTCTACTCCTTCTTTTCTTGTCTTGACACAAGAAAAAGAAGCAAAAGAAGGTCAAGGCGGCAGGGCCGCCTGCTAGCCGGCCCGGTACCTGACCAAGCAATTGATCCTCTACCACATTTCGTTATTCGTTTCCCCTATGACATTAGAAGAAATCCTCCGCACCCGTCGAGCGGTGCGTCGTTACACAGACGAGGCGATCGATGCCGATACGGTGCGCCACTGCATCGACTTGGCACGCCCGGCTCCCACCAGCTCCAACATGCAGCTCTGGGAGTGCTACCACATCACCGACCCGGACACGATCCGTCGCTTGGTGCCCGCATGTTTAGATCAGACGGCTGTTTCGACGGCGCAGCAGCTTGTCGTCTTCGTCACCCGCCGCGACCTGTTCCGCCGCCGCGCCGCCGCGGCACTTGCCTTTGAACGGGGCAACGTAGCGCGTAACAGTCCCTGCCGACAGACAGGCTCATCGCACGAAGCGTTGGGAGTTGTATTACCAGCGCGTGATGCCTTTCCTCTACGGCAACGCGTTCGGGCTGCTCGGCCTGCTGCGCAAGACGCTCGTTATGGCCGTCGGACTTTTCCGCCCGATCACGCGGCAAGTCTCGGAAGCCGATATGCGCGTGGTGGTGCATAAGAGCTGTGCGCTGGTCGTGCAGACGTTCATGCTGGCCATGACCGACGCGGGCTATGACACGTGTCCGCTTGAGGGCTTCGACAGCCTACGGGTGAAGCGCATCCTACGCCCTGCCACGCCGTGCAGAGGTCAATATGATCATCAGCTGCGGCATCCGCGACGAAGGACGTGGCGTCTGGGGCGAACGGTTCCGTGTGCCAATGGAAGAGATTTATCATCGGATATGAAGAGGTAGTCAGAGGGTAGTTATAGGGTAGTCAAAAGGTAGTTAGAAGTAGCCTTATAACTCTCCCCATAACTTCCCTCTGACTACCCTATAACTACCCGGCCAAAGGCCGTAACTACCGCGCCAAAGGCGCATAACTCCCCTATAACTACCTTATATGATCAAGGCATTACAACAGGTAGGCGAATACGTCCTACTGATGCGCAAAGCGCTCACTCCGCCCACGCGTTGGAGCATGTTCTTCAAGCAGCTTGTGCGCGAGATCTACAAGCTCGGCGTCGACTCGATTTGGATCGTGGTCATCATCTCGATCTTCATCGGCACGGTGATCGCGATACAGATCTCGCTCAATATCAGCTCACCGCTCATCCCCAAGTTTACGATCGGTTACACCACGCGCGAGATCATCCTGCTGGAGTTCTCCTCGTCTATCATGTGCCTTATTCTGGCCGGTAAGGGTGGGCAGTAATATCACTTCCGAGATCGGCACGATGCGCGTCACGGAGCAGATCGACGCGATGGAGATCATGGGCGTCAATTCGGCCAACTTCCTGATCATGCCTAAGATCACGGGCATGATGCTGTTCATCCCCGTGCTCGTCTTCTTTAGCATGACGACGGGCATTCTGGGCGGTGTCTTCGCCAGCCACGTCGTCTCGGGCATGACGCCGGCGTCGTTCGAGTTCGGGCTTCAGTACTACTTCAACCCGTTCTACATCTGGTATTCCGTCATCAAGTCCGTCGTCTACGCCTTCCTCATCTCGTCGATCTCCTCCTACTTCGGCTACAACGTCAAGGGCGGCTCTTTAGAGGTGGGCAAGGCCAGTACGAACGCCATTGTGATCAGCAGCGTCATGATCCTGTTGGCCGACGTGATCCTCACTCAAATCATGCTTACGAAATGATCGAAATAGAACATCTGGTCAAGTCGTTCGACGGGCGTGTGGTCCTGAACGACATCAGCGCCGTCTTCGAGACGGGCAAGACGAACCTCATCATCGGCCGAAGCGGCTCGGGCAAGACGGTGACGGTAAAGAGTATCATCGGGCTGTTGAAGCCTGAGCGTGGGCGCGTGCTCTACGACGGGCGCGACCTGCTGTCGATGAACAAGTCAGAGCTGAAGCACCTGCGCCGCGAGACGGGCGTGCTGTTCCAAGGCTCGGCACTGTTTGACAGCATGACGGTGCTCGAGAATGTGCTTTTCCCGCTCGACATGTTCTCGCGCGAGACGGCTCGCGAGCGTGAGCGCCGCGCCCTGAGCTGCCTCGAGCGGGTGGAGATCAGTCATGCCCGCGACCTCTACCCCTCGGAGATCAGTGGCGGTATGATGAAGCGCGCCGCCATTGCGCGGGCCATCGCCCCTGCAACCGAAATACCTGCTGTGCGACGAACCGAACTCGGGCCTCGACCCGAAGACGTCGCTCGTGATCGATCGCCTCATCCACAGCATCACTCAGGAGTACAACATGACGACGATCATCAACACGCACGACATGAACTCGGTGATGAACATCGGCGAAAACATCATCTTTATCAGCGAGGGCCGGAAGGAGTGGCAGGGCACGAAGGAGCAGGTGATCTCGTCCGGCAACAAGGCGCTGAACGATTTCATCTTCGCCTCCGACCTGCTCCGCAAGGCCAGCGAGCTTCAGGAACTGGAGGAGGAGACGGGCGTCATGCCCACGCGCAAGTTCCCGCCGGAGTGATCGCGGGGAACGAAAAACGAAAAGGGCACCTCCGACATGCGTTGTCAGGGGTGCCCTTTTTATGGGGTATCTATAGAAATATCCTCAGCCGAGAGGGTGTGGCTTGTCTGTAAATCCAAGAACAGGTGTTGTTTTCCTATCAAAAAGCGTTTTCAAGGCCAATACAGCTTCTGCATACCTATCAAAAAGCGTTTTCAGGGCCAATACAGCTTCTGCATACCTATCAAAAAGCGCTTTTAAGTGCCACGACAACTATTGTATTCGAGGGGCCATCGACTTACTCCTCTCTGAGCAAGTCTGGCCGCAGTCGCTCGGTGCGCTCCTGAGCCTGCTGGAGGCGCCACTCGGCGATGCGTCGGTCGTGACCCGAGAGGAGGACGTCCGGCACTCGCCAACCCTTGTATTCGGCCGGTCGGGTGTAGACGGGCGGGGCCAGGAGGCCGTCCTGAAACGAGTCGGAGAGGGCGCTCTGCTCGTCGCCGATCACGCCCGGGATGAGGCGCACGGTGGCGTCGGCGATGATGGCTGCGGCCAGTTCGCCGCCCGTCAGCACATAGTCGCCGACGGAGATCTCGAGCGTGATGAGGTGTTCGCGGATGCGGTAATCGACGCCCTTGTAGTGTCCGCAGAGGATGATGAGGTTCTGGAGTAGCGAGAGGCGGTTAGCCATTGGCTGGTCGAAGCGCTGGCCGTCGGGCGAGGTGTAGATCACCTCGTCGTATGTGCGCTCGGCTTGCAGGGGCCGAGATGGCACGGTCGACCGGCTCGATCTGCATCACCATGCCGGCCTCGCCGCCGAAGGGATAATCGTCCGTGCGTCGCCACTTGTTCGTCGTGTAGTCGCGCAGGTTGTGGAGGTGGATCTCAGCCAATCCGCGGTCTTGCGCTCGGCGGAGGATGGAGCAGTTCAGGCAGCCATCGATCATCTCCGGCAGCACAGTGAGAATGTCTATTCGCATGAAGGCTATGATTCGTTGTTAATGACTAATTGTTATGAGGAGCGGAACCTTTTCCAGCGCATCTTTTCGCCCGAAACGGCTGAAAAGAGGTTTTCGGCCATTTCGGGTCACCAGAAATGACCAAAAAGTAGGTTTCGACCATTTCGGGTCACCGGAAACGACCCCAAAAGAGGTTTTCGGCCATTTCGGGTCACCAGAAACGACCAGAAAGTAGTTTTCGGCCATTTCGGGTCGCCGGAAACGATCCAAAAGAGGTTTTTTGGCCATTTCGGGCCACCAGAAACGACCGTATAGAAACGAGGCTGCCGACGGAAGGTGAGTTTTGGGGGATCCTCACTCCCGTCGGCAGCACGAATAAATCAATCGAATGTCACCCCTCAGAGGCTACTTCCCTTCAAGATTTCACACGTATCCGAGGCGATCATATACTCCTCGTCCGTAGGCACGACGAGCACCTTCACGCGGCTGCTGGGTTTGCTGATCACCACCTCACGACCGCGTACGCCACGGTTCTTCTCTGCGTCAAACTCGAGGCCGAGGAACTCCATGTCGCGGCAGACCACCTCGCGCGTCGAGTCTTGATTCTCGCCCACGCCACCGGTGAAGACCAGAATGTCGAGCCCGCCCAAGGCCGCAGCGTAAGCGCCGATGTACTTCTTGATCCGGTAGTCGTAGATGGCCAGAGCCAGCGCTGCGCGCTTGTTACCGGATTCGATGGCGCCTTCGATGTCACGCATGTCTGACGAGATTTCCGAGAAGCCCGCCATGCCGCTCTTTTTTTGTTCAGCAGCTCGGCCAGTCCGTCGGCGTCGAGGTTCTCCTTGTGCATGATGAAAGGCAGTGCACCCGGATCGACGTCACCGCTGCGTGTGCCCATCATCAGCCCCTCGGTCGGGGTCATACCCATCGAGGTGTCGATCGACTTGCCGCCCTTGATGGCCGTGATGGAGGCGCCGTTACCGATGTGTGCGGTGATGATGCGCTGCGATTCGTAAGGCACGCCGAGGATCTCGCATGCGCGGCGCGATACATAGCGGTGGCTCGTGCCGTGGAAGCCGTAGCGGCGCACACCGTAGTCCTTATACATGCGGTAGGGCAGGGCATAGAGGTAGGCGTAGTCGGGCATGGTCTGGTGGAACGCCGTGTCGAAGACGGCCACCTGGGGTGTGCCCGGCATGATCTTCTCGATCGCCTCGATACCCTTCAGGTTGGCTGGGTTATGGAGTGGTGCCAACGGGGTGCACTCCTTGACCTTCTCCAACAGCTCTTTGGTGATGAGCACGCTGGAGGCGAATTTCTCCGCGCCGTGCACCACGCGATGGCCGACGGCGTCGATGTCCTTGAAGTTCTTCAGGCAGCCATACTTGGCGTCGGTCAGGGTGTCGAGGATGAAGGCGATGCCCACCGTATGGTCGGGGATGGCCTTTTCGAGGATCACCTTCTCGCCGTTCTTGTCGGTAAACTTGAGGAACGAATCCGGGAGGCCTACTTTCTCGATGCCGCCCTGTGCCATCACCTCGCCCGAGGTCATGTCGAAGAGTTTGTACTTGATGGAGCTGCTGCCGCAGTTCAATACCAATGTTTTCATAATCCTGAGGTCTCCTTGTCTATTTCTGGTTCTTTAATGCGATGGCTTGGTTGCAGGCGATGGCCACCATGCGATAGATGTCGTCCACGGAGCAGCCGCGCGAGAGGTCGTTGACCGGCGCCGCCATGCCCTGCAAGATCGGGCCGACGGCCTCGGCGCCACCCAGACGCTGCACGAGCTTATAGCCGATGTTGCCAGCCTCGAGCGACGGGAAGACGAGCACGTCAGCATGTCCGGCCACCGTGCTACCCGGCGCCTTGAGCGCCGCCACACGCTCCACGAGCGCGGCGTCGAGCTGCATTTCTCCGTCCACTTGCAGCGTCGGATCCAGCTCACGTGCCAGACGTGTAGCCTCGGCCACCTTGTCCACACGCTCGTGTGAGGCACTGCCCTTGGTCGAGAAGCTCAGCATGGCCACGCGCGGTTCGGTGCCTAACATGGCGCGCGCTGTAGCGGCTGACGAGACGGCGATCTGTGCCAGCTCCGCAGCTGTCGGGTCGGGCAATACGGCACAGTCGGCGAAGATCAGTATGCCCTCGCGGCCGTACGATGGATCCTTGACAAACATCAGGAAGGCGCCCGATACGCACGAGATGCCCTTCGTTGTCTTGATAATCTGCAACGCCGGACGGAGCACATTGCCCGTCGTGTTGCGTGCCCCAGCGATCTCGCCGTCGGCATCGCCCGCCTTGATCATCAGGCAGGCCAAGTAGAGCGGATCCTCCACCAGTTCGGCGGCCTTCTCTGGGGTCATGCCCTTGGCGCGACGCAGGTCGAGCAACAGGTCGGCATAGGTCTGCTTCTTCTCGTGGTTCTTGGGGTCGAGCAGACGTGCCCCGTTGATGTGCTTCAGCCCGAGTCGGTCGGCCTCTTTACGGATGTCGTTAGGCTCACCGATCAGGATGATGTCGGCCACTCCGTCGGCTACGAGCCTATCGGCGGCCACCAATGTGCGCTCCTCCGTGCCTTCGGGCAGGACGATGCGCTGCTTGTTCGCTTTTGCGCGATCTACGATACTTTGAATCAAATTCATGGTTCCGTGAATTATATGAATGATGAATATGTGGATATATCTGGAATCTTGCCACGTGATGCTGTTTCCTTCGCAACAAAAGTACAAAGATCTGTCAATGGCAAAGGCTCCGAAAGGATCCTTGTCAGTGCGGAGCGACTCTCTCCTTCGGGCTTCCCTCCTCGCTATTCATCGGAGAGGGGGGTGTTGCAAAGGTTACTTTTTACAGCATCCGCTTTACAGACCTTTGCGGCCGAACTACTTGTAATCAATAGAAATTATGACAGCGAAAAGATTGTGGATGTGGCTTGGGGCTACAGTGGCAGCCTCATTCCTGGTGCTGATCATATTCGGTGTGGAAATCTACCGAACAGCACCTCCGTTCCCCACTAAAATCGTGGTGAGCGACGGCGAAGTCCTCTACGAAGGACAAGACATTAAGGACGGCCAGAACGTTTGGCAGTCGATGGGCGGGCAAACCGTCGGCAGCATCTGGGGGCATGGTGCTTACATCGCCCCCGACTGGAACGCCGACTACCTGCATCGAGAGACCGAAATGCTTCTCGACCTTTTTGGCCCAGAAGGACGGCAAGACCTACAAAGACCTCCCCGAGGACGAGCAGGCTAAGTACCTCGTACAGCTGCGCAAGGAGCTCCGTACGAACACCTACGACGCTGCTTCGGGCGTGATCACCTTCTCGCCCGAACGCGCTCAGGTGGCTCGGGCCTTGGCGGATTATTACACGAAGCTCTTTATGGACGACCCCTCGATGGATCATGTCCGTAAGAGCTATGCCATCCCGAAGGGCGCTATCAGGACCCCTGCGCGCATGGCACAGATGAACGCCTTCTTTACCTGGACCACGTGGGTGTGCAGCACCAACCGTCCGGGGAGTGATGTGACCTACACCAACAACTGGCCCTATGAGCCAGTGATAGGCAATAAGCCGTCGACCTCGCTACAGATGTGGTCCGGGTTTAGCGTGCTGATGCTGCTCTTTGGCGTCGGACTTCTGGTCTACTATCACGCCAGCAATAAGGAAAAGGAAGAGAACGATCGCCTGCCCGCCTCCGACCCCATGCGAGGCCTGAAGCCGACGCCGTCGATGCGTGCTACGCTGAAATACATCTGGATCGTGTCGCTCCTTATCCTCGTGCAAATGGTGGCCGGAGTCATCACGGCGCATTATGGCGTAGAGGGAGGCGGATTCTTCGGCCTGCCGCTCGACCTGATTCTGCCTCAGGCCATCTCGCGCAGTTGGCACGTGCAGCTGGCCATCTTCTGGATCGCCACCTCATGGCTTGCTACGGGACTTTATATCGCTCCCGCTGTGTCGGGCCAAGAACCCAAATACCAACGCTCGGGAGTGAATGTGCTCTTCATCGCCTTGCTCATCGTCGTCCTTGGTTCGCTGGCCGGACAGTGGTTTGGCGTCATGCAAAAAGCTGGGGCTGGTCGAGAACTTCTATTTCGGTCATCAGGGTTATGAATATCTGGAGCTGGGTCGCTTCTGGCAGGCACTCCTGCTCGTGGGCCTCTTCCTCTGGCTCTTCCTCATGGTTCGCGCCCTGCTGCCTGCGCTCCGTCGGCGCGACGAGAGTCGCCATCTGCTTGTGCTCTTCGTTCTGGCCTCGATCGCCATCGCAGGCTTCTATGGCGCAGGACTGATGTACGGCCGTCAGACACACATGGCCATCGCTGAATACTGGCGCTGGTGGGTTGTGCACCTCTGGGTAGAAGGCTTCTTTGAAGTCTTTGCCACCGTCGTAGCCGCCTTCCTCTTCTCCCGCATGGGACTGTTACGCCTGAAGGTGGCCAGCGTCTCGGTGCTTTTTCTCGACCATCATCTTCTTGGCCGGTGGCATCCTTGGCACCTTCCATCACCTCTATTTCAGCGCCACGCCCACAGCCGTTCTGGCCTTAGGCGCCACCTTCAGTGCGCTGGAGATCGTCCCCCTGGTGCTCATCGGCTATGAGGCCTATCACAACTATAGCCTCTCTCGCTCCACACCCTGGATCAAGGCCTACAAGTGGCCCATCTATTACTTCATCGCCATGTGCTTTTGGAACTTCTTGGGCGCTGGCATCTTTGGTTTTGCCATCAATCCGCCCATTGCGTTGTATTACATCCAAGGCCTGAACACGACGGCTGTACACGGACACGCTGCGCTCTTTGGCGTATATGGCATTCTCGGCATCGGCTTGATCCTCTTCGTCCTCCGCGGACTCTATCCTGACCGGGAGTGGAACGACAAGCTGCTCGGATGGTCCTTCTGGCTCATCAACATCGGCCTCTTGGTGATGCTCGTCGGGAGCTTGCTGCCCATCGGCATTTTGCAGGCTGTGGAATCTATCCAGAACGGCTACTGGTCAGCGCGCTCCATGGAGTTCATGCAGACAGACACGATGCAGGCCATTCGTTGGCTGCGTGTGCCGGGCGACTCTCTGCTGGCCATAGGCGAGCTGTTGCTGGTCTACTTTATTATCGGTTTACACACGGGCTGGTCGCTTAAAGGAAAGCGATAAGCAAAAACGATCTGCCCATCCGCCCTCCGGAGGGGTTACGGGTCAGATCGCGATCAACAAACATTCAACTATCTAGAAAGGTCTTGGCGGAAGTCCATCCCGTCAGGGCCTTTCGCCTTTTCTCGTGGTGCCCTTGCAGAACTTCTGCAAAAGCGCTTTTTCCCCATTTTGGCGTTTGCAGAAGTTCTGCAAGCTCCATTTTTCCCCTTTGGGACGTTTGCAGAAGTTCTGCAAGCGCGCTTTTCTCCATTTTGACGTTTGCAGAACTTCTGCAAGCGCTTAAACCCCGACCGGGGTCTATCTTCGCGCCCCATACATTGATCAGATGATGAAACAAAACTACATGACCCGCCCTAGGGCGGAAAGAAAGCCTACCGGTCGCACGATCGCGGCCCTGTGCATGCTGCTTGTGTCGGCAGTCATAGCCTCGTGCAGCGGTAGTAAAGGCGAGTTTTACGAAGAGGAGGGACGGTTTTCCATACCGTCTACCACATCAAGTACCGCACCGACAAGGGGCCGCTGACGGACAAGATCGCTGCCGAGTTGCAGGCCTTCGATGCCTCGCTGAACCCCTTCAATAAAGCTTCGATTCTGGCGCGCGTGAACCGCAACGAGGAGGTGGAGGTGGACGATTGGTTCGTGACCGTCTTCAATCGCGCGATGGAAGTGTCGGAGCGGTCGGGCGGCGTGTTCGACGTCACCGCGGCGCCGCTCATCAACCTCTGGGGCTTCGGCTATGAACAGAAAGACAGCGTCTCGCCGGCCGTCATTGATAGCATACTTCAGTTCGTGGGCTACCGCAAGGTGCGGCTCGACGGGCGGCGTGTGGTGAAAGATGATCCGCGGATCGAGCTCAGCTTTTCGGCCATCGCCAAGGGATACGCCTGCGACGTGGTTGCTGCGTTGCTTGAGCGCGAGGGCGTGGAGGATTACATGGTGGAGATCGGCGGCGAGGTGGCCTCGCGCGGCATGAACCCGCGGGGCGAATGCTGGCGCATCGGCATCAATAAGCCGGAGGACGACACCACGGGCGTGAAGAACGAAACGGAAGAGATCGTCCAGCTCTGTGGCCGGCGTGGCATGGCGACGTCGGGCAACTACCGCAACTTCCACGTGCGCGACGGCAAGAAGGTGGCCCACACCATCGACCCGCGCACGGGCTATCCCTCGCAGCAAAACATACTCAGCGCTACGATCGTGGCGCCGGACTGCATGACGGCCGATGCCTATGCAACGGCTTTCATGGCGATGGGTCTCGAGGCTGCCTGCCGCATGGCGGAGTCGGTGCCGGAGATCGCTTATTACGTGATTTATGCCGACGAGTCGGGCGTGCACCGCGTGAAGATGTCGCCGAAGCTGGAGGAGATGATCGTCGGGAAAGCGAAGAGTGAAAAGTGAGAAGACGAATGGAAAAGATAGACGTGGAAGCGCGCGTAGAGAAGGCGCGCACCTTGTTTCAGGAAGGATATAACTGTGCGCAGGCCGTGTTTTTGACTTACAGCGATGTCTTTGGCATGGACACGGCCCTAGCGGCAAGACTTGCGGCATCGTTTGGTGGCGGTATGGGACGCATGCGCGAGGTCTGTGGGACGGTCAGCGGGATGGCGATGATCGCCGGGCTGATAGAGCCAGCCGATCAGCCGGGAGATAAGGAGGCTAAGGCGCGGAATGCGGCGCTGGTGCGAGAGTTTGCCGACACGTTTCGCCAAGAGAATGGCTCGATCATCTGCCGCGAGCTCTTGGGCCTTGACCAGAAGGAGGGCGACGCCTCCGTGGCCCCTCGCAAACGTCCGTGTGTGGAGTTTGTGGCTACGGCCGCAAGAATCGTGGGAGAAATTGACCGTATCCACGGAAAACGAATAACGAACATCCCGGCCGGGATGGGAATAACTACACCTAAACAGAATAAGAACAATGGAAAGTTTCAATGAATTGATGATGCGCCGCCGCAGCTCGCGGAAGTTTACGGCCGAACCGATCGCACCGGATGAGGTGCAGGAATTATTGAAAGCAGCGCTCGTGGCGCCGACGTCGAAGAATGCACATTCGTGGCAGTTTGTGGCCGTGGAGGACCGCGAGATGCTGGAGCGACTGGCTGCTTGCCGGAAGATGGGTAGCTCCTTCCTCAGCGGCTGCGCGTTGGCCGTGGTAGTGATGGGCGACGTGACCGTGACGGATGTGTGGGTGGAGGACGCTTCGATCGCCGCCGCATACATGCAGCTTCAGGCTGAAGATCTCGGCTTAGGCAGCTGCTGGTGTCAGGTGCGTAACCGTCACACGCCGGACGACACCGAGGCCGAGCAATATGTCCGCGACCTACTCGACATCCCCTATCAGCTCGGCATCGTTTGCATCGTCGGCTTCGGGCACCGCGAGCGCGTGGGCCGGCCGCACGACGAGGCGGCGCTGCTTTGGGAGCGCGTGCATATCGGACGTTACCGCACGGCGGAGATAGCCGGCGACGGCCAAGTGCAGGCATGATGAACGAGACGGTCGTGATGATCGGTGCCGGGCGTGTGGCCACGCATCTTGCGCAGGCGTTGCGTGAGCGTGCGGGGCTGCGCCTGGTGCAGGTCTACAGTCGGACGGCGGAGCATGCCCGGGCGTTAGCCGAGAGGTCGGGCGGCGCGGCGTGGACGACGTCGGCTGAAGCCGTGCGCACGGATGCCGACGTGTACGCCTTCTCGCTCAGCGATGATGCGTTGGCGGACGTGGCCCGTCGGGTGCCGACGAACGATGGGCTGTGGCTGCATACGGCGGGCAGTGTGCCGATGGCTGTCTTCCGCGGCCGGGCGCGGCGCTACGGCGTGCTTTATCCGCTGCAGACGTTCTCACGCGAGAGGTCGGTGGACTTTCGTCGGGTGCCCTGCTTTGTGGAGGGCTGCACGGCGGAGGTAACCGATGAGGTGCGGACGCTGGCCGAGCGACTCTCGGACGAGGTGCATGAGCTGTCGTCGGTCGATCGGGCGTACCTCCATCTGGCGGCGGTCTTTGCTTGCAACTTCACGAATCACATGTATGCCTTTGGCTGACGGGATCGTCCGTGCGCGTGGCATCGACGGCTCCGTGCTCCGTCCGCTCATCGACGAGACGGCGGCGAAGATTCACCGCCCTCACGCCTCGCGAGGCGCAGACGGGTCCCAGCGCTTCGCAACGACCGCGCCGTGCTCGATCGTCAGGCCGCAATGATCATCGATCCAGACGTGAAGCGTCTCTATGAGGAGATCAGCCGCGGGATCTACGCCGAACAACTAAAAAAAGTTAGAGGGGCGGAGTTTGGCCGGGCACCGGATTGGTTCTTCTCGTTTTTCACTATTCACTATTCACTTTTCACTTTCAAACAATGATTCCTTACGATTTGACCCGCATACGGGCGTTTCTTTTTCGACGTGGACGGCGTGCTGTCGTCCGACAAAAATTCCGCTGGCTGACAACGGTGATCCGGCCCGCACGGTGAACATCAAAGACGGCTACGCGTTGCAGTTGGCCGTCCGACACGGCTACGAGGTGGGCCTGATCACGGGCGCTTACACGGAGAACATCCGCCGCCGCTTCGAGCACCTCGGTGTGAAGCACATCTACCTCTGCAGCAGTGTCAAGATCATCGACTATGAGGACTTCCTCCGTCGGACGGGCCTCACGGACGAGCAAGTGGCCTTCGCTGGCGACGACATCCCGGACTATGAGGTGATGCGTCGCGTCGGGCTGCCCATTGCCCCCAGTACGGCGGCTCCGGAGATCAAGCGCATCGCCCGTTACATCTCCCCACTGGCTGGCGGCGACGGCATCGCCCGCGAAGTGATCGAGCAGACGATGAAGGTGCAGGGCACATGGATGTCCGACAAGGCGTTCGGGTGGTGAATCTTAGAGGGTAGAGAGTAGAGGGTAGTGCCCGGGTATCCGGCAAACTTGGCCGGCGTCCCTGACGCCTTGATCTTCTTTTGCCTTCTTTTCTTCCATCAAGGGAAGAAAAGAAGGTGGGGCCTGGGGCGAAGCCCTCTAAAGTGCACGGAAAGATGATTATGGAAAAGCTGATTATTCACATTGAGGCGAGCAAGGATTACTATGATGGATATGCGGTCAACGTGGACGGGATATACGGAGCCGGAAGCTCGGTGGAAGAGTGTAAGGCGGACGTCGGACGGGGGCTGCGACTGATGATCGAATCGGCCGCCGCGCGAGGTGATCGCAGTCTGCCAGAGTGGCTAATGACGGGGAATTACGTGATCGAGTACACGTATGATCTGCCCCGCATAGTAAGTCGCCCGAGCAGCCGCCGGCGGGAGAAGGTCACGGGCTATGTCTAAAGATCTCCTCCCACCTCCACCCCTCAATCCATCTTTTGAAAAGATGCGGAGGAGGTTCGGGATCGCATCTTTTCACCCGAAACGACTAAAAAGAAGTTTGCGGTCATTTCGGGTCGCCTGAAACGACCAAAAAGAAGTTTGCAGCCATTTCGGGTCACCCGAAACGACTAAAAAGAGGTTTGCGGCCATTTCGGGTCGCCTGAAACGACTAAAAAGAAGTTTGCAGCCATTTCGGGTCGCCCGAAACGACTAAAAAGAGGTTTGCGGCCATTTCGGGCGAAAAAGATGCGGCGTCGAGGGGCCGGCGATACATACGTTTCCCCTCGTTCGTCCGTTAAGGAACCGGTTTACACAATAGATAAATAGGATGAAGAGTAAAAGACGATATACACGATGCGGCCTGTTAGCCACGGCGCTCAGCCTCTGCTTGAGCCTCACGACGGTGTGGGCACAGCGAATCAAGATCTCCGGCAACGTGCGCGACGCCGACGGCAACCCCGTGGAGCTGGTCCCGGTGCAAGTCAAGCAAACGATGAACGGCGCCATGACCGACGAGAAGGGGTTCTATTCGCTCACCGTGGCGCCGACGGACTCCGTCGTGCTCGTCTTCTCCTGCCTTGGCTACCACAAGGCCGAGCGCATCATCCCGCGGCCTGCTGGCGACATGCGCGTGAACGTGCAGCTCACCTCCGCAGCGCTCGAGCTGGGTGAGATCTCCGTCACGGCCACGCGCCGACAAACGACGACGATGGAGCACCTCGACGCCAACCGGCTCAAAAATCCTGCCCGATCCCTCGGGCGGCAGCATCGAGAGCCTCGTGGTGACGTACGCTGGCGTCTCATCCAACAACGAACTCAGCTCGCAGTACTCCGTTCGCGGCGGTAGCTACGACGAGAATATGGTTTACGTGAACGGCATGGAAGTGTTCCGCCCGTTGCTCATTCGCTCCGGCCAGCAGGAGGGGCTGAGCTTCGTCAATCCCAACCTGACGGAGCAAGTGCAATTTTCGGCCGGCGGCTTCGAGGCGCGCTATGGCGATAAGATGAGCTCCGTGCTCGACATCACGTACAAGCGGCCCAAGGGATGGGAGGGCGCGGCCACGCTCGGCATGCTGGCCTCCTCGCACCCCACGCTCAGCACGGCCAACGCCTATGTGGGCAGCGCCAGCAAACGCTTCACGCAAGTCACGGGCATCCGTTACCGCATGTCCAGCTCGCTGCTCAGCGACGCCGACTCGCGGGCCGAATACGAGCCGCGGTTCGTCGATCTGCAAACGTTTATGACTTACCGCCCGGCACCGAAATGGGAGGTGAACTTCCTCGGCAACATCGCTTCGAACCACTACTCCTACCGGCCCATCGAGCTACAAACACGCTTCGGCACGACCGAGGAGCAGCGCGTCTTCCACGTCTACTTCGACGGCCGCGAGCGCGACCGCTTCGATACCTACTACGGTGCCCTGACGCTCAAGCATACGCCCAGCGACAAGTCGGAAGTCGGTCTGCAAGCCTTCGCCTTCCGCTCCAACGAGGAGGAGAGCTACGACATCGAGGGCGCCTATCGCCTCGACAAAGTGGGGGAGGAATCGGCCGGCGAAGCCTCGTCGCTGTCGCTGGCGTCGTATTACGAACACGCCCGTAACCGCCTTCAGGCCACCGTGGCGCACGTCGGCGTCTACGGCCTCTCGCAGTTGTCGTCGTTTCATACGCTCAAGTGGGGCGCCGGCCTCCAGTCGGAGCGTTTCGTGGATCGCATCAGCGAATGGGAGAGCCGCGACTCGTCGGGTTATTCGCTGCCGCAGACGGGCCGCGAGGTGAACGTCATCGCCAACCTCTTTTCCAACAATAGCCTCAGCAGCATGCGTGGCTCGGGTTATGCGCAAGACGTCATCAAGTTTCGCACCCCGCAAGGACTCTTCACCGTCATTGCCGGTCTGCGCGCGACCTATTGGAGCTACAATCGCGAACTGCTCATCAGCCCTCGCGCCTCCGTCGGCTTCATCCCCACAGCCAACCAAGACATCACGCTACGCCCGGCCACCGGACTCTATTCGCAGTCGCCCTTCTATAAGGAACTGCGTGTGGAGGAACAAGATGCCGGCGGCAATACCGTCGTGCGCCTCAATAGCGATTTGAAAGCCCAGCGCTCCATCCATTTCATCCTCGGAGGCGATTATAGCTTCAAGGTCGGCGGCCGCAACTTCAAACTCTCGTCCGAGGTCTATTACAAGCACCTCAGCCGCATCAATCCCTACACGGTGGACAACGTCAAGATCCGCTACTATGGCGAGAACTGTGCACGGGGCTATATCGTCGGGTGGGACACGAAGCTCTTCGGCGAGTTCGTCCCCGGCGCCGATTCGTGGATTAGCCTCTCGCTCATGCAAGCCCGCCAGACGATCGACCGTACGGGTCAGCCGACCGTGCATGCGCCCCTGCCGAATAGTCCGGCCTACAACCTCTCGCTCTATTTTCAGGACTATTTCCCGGGTTATCGCCGAGCCATGGTCAACCTGCGCGGCGTCCTGACCGGTGGCCTTCCCGTCACTGTCCCGCGACAAGGCTACACCGGCAACACCTTCCGCACGCCCGCCTATCGGCGCGTCGACATCGGCTTCACCTATCAGCTCGTCGGTGGCGAGAGTCGCGTGATGGATAGCGGCCTCTTGCGTCACTTCAAGAACCTTTGGATCGGTGTCGACGTCTTCAACCTACTCGACATCTACAACACCGGCTCCTACTACTGGATCACCGACGTCTACAACCACCGCTACGCCGTTCCCAACTACCTCACCGGCCGCCAACTCAACCTTCGCGTCAGTGCAGACTTCTGACGGGCGTCAGGGACGCCAGCCAAGTTTGCCGGGTACTCGGCCATAGTCTCCGCCCCCATTTGCTTTTCACCTCCCCGCCTACCTTTGTCCCATCCATTCATCCTCAAAACGAAGCATCATGGCAACAGTAAACTTCACCACCCAAGAGTTCACCTCCCGTTCGGATCAAGCGTTTGACTTGGCCGATAAGGGCGAAAAGGTGATCATCCGTCGCGGACGCAGACGAGCTTATAGGCTCATCCCCTTCACCGAAGAGTCATCGGGCATCACGCCCGAATTACAAGCCAAAATCGATCGCGCAAGAGAAGAATATAGAAGGGCGAAACCCTGCATTTTGAGAGTAAAGAGGAAATGCACACTTGGTTGGACGCGCTATGAAATACAAAGTAGACTTCACGAAAGACGCTCAAAAGGTTGTCAAGAAGTGGAAGAAGTCCAACCCCATCTTGTTCAAGAAGCTGGTTGCCATTCTCGATGAGATTTCAATTCATCCGCGGACAGGCATCGGCCATCCGGAACCATTGAAAGGCGGCAACGACATCACCTATTCAAGACGCATCTCTGCACACGATCGAATCATTTTACGACATCTACGACGAGAAAAATCACGGTGCTCGTCATTGACGTCGAAGGCCATTACGACGACAAATAGTAAGCCCCCGGCCGGATGCGAAACAGTCTTGTATTCGGCCACTTTTTAGTTTTTAGCTTTTTCGATTCCATGCTCACCACCCTCCTACGTCCCTTGTTTTTACGCCGTGCGCGTCATTGAGACTTACGCCACGGAGGCCCACGCCATCCAGCGTCGGCAACTCGGCCAATTGATTCGCACCGCCCGACAGACGGAATGGGGCCATGTGCACTGTTTCGACCGTATGCCCGTCGAGTCGGACGCTTACGAGGCCTTTCGACGGGCGGTCCCCGTCAGCGCCTACGAGGATTTGCAACCCCTACATCCGACGCATGATCGACGGCCAGCGCAACGTGCTCTGGCCCGGAGCCACGCGATGGTTCGCACAGAGCAGCGGCACGACCGACGCACGCAGCAAATACATCCCCGTCACCCCAGACATCCTCCGCCGCGCACACTACGCCGGCGGATTCGACACCGTCGCCCTCTACCTCCGCAACAACCCCCGCTCCCGCTTTTTTTCGACAAAAAGGGACTCATCCTGGCGGCAGCCATAGCCCTTCGCCCCTCAACGCCCGCGCACATTGCGGCGACCTCTCTGCCGTACTGCTCCAAAATCTCAACCCGCTCGTCAACTCGGTTCGCGTACCCTCGCGCCGCATTATCCTCATGGACGAGTGGGAGGCCAAGATCCGCGCCATCGTTCGGAGCACGCGCAAGGCCCACGTGGGCAGCCTCTCCGGCATACCCTCACGGATGCTCGTCCTGATCGAAGCCGTCATCCGTGACGCTGGCGCGCAGACCCTCCTCGAGGTTTGGCCTGACCTCGAAGTCTTCTTCCACGGCGGCGTCGGCTTCGAGCCTTACCGCAACCGTTACGCCCGCCTCATCCCCTCGTCCGACATGCGTTACATGGAGACCTACAACGCCTCCGAGGGCTTCTTCGGACTCCAGTCCGAGCCCACCGACCGTAGCCTCCTGCTCATGCTCGACTATGGCATCTTCTACGAATGCATCCCCACCACCGCCCTGCCCACCGATGGCAGCCCCATCCCGCCGGATGCCGTCCTGCCGCTCGAAGAGGTGCGCACGGGCGAGAACTATGCCCTCGTCATCACCACCGCCGGCGGCCTCTGGCGCTATCTCATCGGCGACACCATCCGCTTCACCTCCCTCCGCCCGTATAAGTTTCTCATCACCGGTCGCACGAAGCATTTCATCAACGCATTCGGCGAAGAGCTCATGGTCGATAACGCCGAACGCGCCATCCGTCAGGCCTCGGAGGTCACCTCTGCCACCGTCCGGGCCTATACCGCCGCGCCGCTTTACCTCCTCACCGACCGCGCCAAGGGTCGCCACCGTTGGCTCATCGAGTTCGACACTCCACCCACATCGCTCGACGTCTTTGCGGCCTCGCTCGACACCGCCCTCCAAGCCCTCAACTCCGACTACGCCGCCAAGCGCTACAAAGAGATCTCTCTCCAGCCGCCCGAGATCATCCCCGCCCGCCCGGGCCTCTTCTTCGACTGGCTCCGCAGCCACGGCAAGCTCGGCGGCCAACACAAAGTCCCCCCCTTGAGCAATACATCTGATTTAATGGATGAGCTGCTGGCGATGAATGGGACGAAAGCGACAGTGTCGCCGGCGTTCTCATAGACCATGATAGTCGCGGCGACAGTGTCGCCAGCGTTCCCATCGACCATGATAGTCCCGGCGACAGTGTCGCCAGCGTTCTCATCGACCATGATAGCCCCGGCGACAGTGTCGCCAGCGTTCCCATCGACCATGATAGCCCCGGCGACAGTGTCGCCAGCGTTCTCATCGACCATGATAGCCTCGGCGACAGTGTCGCCAGCGTTCCCATAGACCATGATGGCCACGGCGACAGTGTCGCCAGCGTTCTCATAGACCATGATAGCCTCGGCGACAGTGTCGCCAGCGTTCCCATCGACCATGATAGTCGCGGCGACAGTGTCGCCAGCGTTCTCATAGACCATGATGGCCTCGGCGACAGTGTCGCCAGCGTTCTCATCGACCATGATAGCCCCGGCGACAGTGTCGCCAGCGTTCTCATCGACCATGATAGCCTCGGCGACAGTGTCGCCAGCGTTCCCATCGACCATGATAGCCTCGGCGACAGTGTCGCCAGCGTTCTCATAGATCATGATAGCCCCGGCGACAGTGTCGCCAGCATTCCCATAGACCATGATGGCCCCGGCAGAATGTCTGCCGACGCACTCATGGGGTATGATAGTCGCGGCAGAATGTCTGCCGACGTACTCATGGGGTATGATGGTCGTGGCAGAATGTCTGCCGGCGCGCTCATGGGGTGTGATGGTCGCGGCAGAATGTCTGCCGACGTACTCATGGGGTGTGATGGTCGCGGCAGAATGTCTGCCGACGTGCTCATGGGGTGTGATGGTCGCGGCAGAATGTCTGCCGACGTGCTCATGGAGCATAATAACCCCGCTATTGCGCCACCCATAGCGCTCCGATACGCGGCTCTGCCTACTTTTTGGTCTGTCAAACAAAAACCCCTATGAGTACATATCGATTTGAACTGGAGATGAAGGTGCGCGATTATGAATGCGACCTGCAAGGCGTGGTGAACAACGCCAACTATCAACATTATATGGAGCATACGCGCCATGAATTCTTAGAATCGCTGGGGGAGAACTTCGGCCGACTGCATGATCGCGGCGTGGATGTGTTTGTCTCGCGGGTGGACATCCGCTACCGCCACGCGCTGCGTAGTGGCGACCGCTTTCGGTCATGCATGAACCTGCGGCGCGAGGGCGTGAAGCTGATCTTTCTGCAAGATCTCTATCGGCTGCCCGACGGTGTGCATGTCGTTTCGGGGCGTGTGGAGACTGTGGCCGTCGAGGGTGGACAGCTGACGCGCGGTGAGTATTTCGATCAGCTGCTTAAAGATTAATCGAAGGAAGGAGACCGTATCACATGGACAACGAACGCATCGCTTTAATCGCACTGAAGAGAATCTATGGCGTGGGCGACATGTCCCTCCGCTGGCTGCAAAAAGCATTTCGGTTCGGCTGAGGCTGCCCTCGGCGCCACGGCCCCGCAACTGGCCGAAGTGGAGGGCGTGGGACGTGAGATGGCCGAGCGCATCGTGGCCGAACGCGACGAGGCCCTGCGGCGTGCGGAGCAGGAAGTGCGCTTTGCCACGGATCATGCCATCCGTATCTATACCCTCGCGGACAGCGACTACCCCAACCGACTGCGTGCCTGCCTAGACGCACCGCCGGTGATTTATTATCGTGGCACAGCCGACCTCAACGTTGCGCGTATCGTCAGCATCGTGGGCACGCGTCGCTGCTCGGACTATGGCACCAACTCGCCACCCGAATCGTCGAGGAGCTGGCGGCTACAGACGCCTCGATCATCATCGTCAGCGGACTGGCCTATGGCATTGACGTCTGTGCCCATCGTGCCGCGCTCCGTACGGGGCTGCCCACGGTCGGGGTGTTGGCGCATGGGCTGGATCGGATCTATCCAGCGACGCACCGTGCCACAGCGGCAGACATGGCCTTGCGCGGTGGCCTGCTGACGGACTATCCCTCGGGGACGAACCCCGTGCCCGAGAACTTCCTCAGGCGTAACCGACTGATTGCCGCCCCGGCCGATGCGACGGTCATCATCGAGTCGCCCGTCCGGAGCGGCGCCCTCTCGACGGCGGCTTATGCCCAAGGCTATCAGCGACGGGTCTTTGCCCTGTCCGGCGCGTGTGACGGACGAACTTTCATTGGGCTGTCTGCACCTCATCGCCGAACGGCGTGCGCGGCTGATCTCCTCGGCGGCCGATCTCTGTGAGATGATGGCGTGGGCGCCGTCGGGGAAGCGCGTGAAAGCAACGAGTAGCGCCTCCACCCCGTCCACCTCACAGCGTCCATCGACGGCCGAGCCTCCCCTGCCGGACAATGCCGTGACGCGTGTGCTCCGCGCCAAGGGGCCGACGCAGATCAACGACCTGGCACGCCTCACGGACCTCTCCGTGCGGGAGGTGATGGCCATCCTCTTCGATCTGGAGATGGACGGCCTCGTGGCCACCCTGCCCGGTGGGATGTATAAACTCGTCAGGTAGTTTTGCAGCCGCGCCGCATAACGGCCCCGGGCGCCCGATATGCCCTTACGCTACCGCGCCTTTAGGGCGCATAACTACGCTATCCATAGATATGAAGACCCTCTTGCAAATACTCAAGGAAAGGAAGTTGCAGCTCTTCTTCCTCCTCTACGTACTCATGCCTGTGCCTGTGTTGAGCCTATTGGCACAGAACCTCTCGCTCAGTGCCGTAGCCGTGGGCATTGGCCTCAGCTTGCTGCTGCTCTGCGTCGTCTTTTTTTGCTTGCCTCGTTTATGACCACCCGGGGGCTGAAGATCTTCTACTCCCTGCTGTTGGCCGTGACGATCATCCCCGGCACCATCCTCATTGGCTACCTCTTCATCGGCCATGTGCTCCTCTCGGGCGGCACCATCACGTCGATCTTCGAGACCAATACCGACGAGGCTTCGGAGTTTATCGCCTACCTCAACCCCCGGCTCGTGACGGCCGTCACGCTCTTCGTACTCACGCCGATCGTGATGATCTGTCGCATGAAGCAGCCGGAGCGCTTTTTCCGCATCCGCCGCCACAAGTACGCCTTCTTCGCCTTGGTGTTCGTGGCCCTGCTCTTCGTCACCGTCCGGCCCGTGGCGCAACGGATCTACTTCGTGGACTTCTATCGTGTCTTTGCCCACTATAAGATCGGCCGCTTCCGTGAGGAGCGCGCCCCGGCCCGTCGGCATACGCTGCCGTTCGAGGTGCGTACACAACCGGACAAGACGCCGCGGCTCGTGGTGCTCGTCATCGGTGAATCGCATGCCCGACGCCACATGTCGCTCTACGGTTATCCTCGCGACACGAACCCGTTGCTCTCCGCCCGACGTGGTGAGCTCTCGGTCTATACCGATGTAGTCTCGCCACAGGTGCACACCATCCCCGTGCTCCGCGCTGCGCTCACCTTCGCCGACTGGGGACCACCCCGAACGCCTCACCACCTACCCCTCGCTCATCGAGCTCTTCAACCGTGCCGGATTCGAGACGTACGTCATCAGCAATCAGCCCCTGCTCGACGGCTCGTCCAGCTACGACGCCTTCCTGAAGCTGGCCGATCACACCGTCGACCTCTCCGCCCGCAAGGCCCCCGACGGCATCCTCCTGCCGCCCTTCGAGCAAGCCCCTGACCGCCCCCAGCGATCGCCCGAAATTGATCGTGCTACACCTCATGGGCTGTCACATCGGGTATAAATACCGCTACCCCGCCGACTTCGACTTCTTCACGCGCCTCAACGACACGCTGCCCAACGCCCAGCCTGACCTCACGCCCGAGGCCCGCACCACCGTCGACGAGTACGACAATTCCGTCCGCTACAACGACTACCTCCTCTCCACACTCATCGCCCGCATCGAGCGTGAGCACACACCCGCCGCCCTGATCTACTTCTCCGACCACGGCGAGGAGGTGAACGAGTTCCGCCCCTTCAACGGGCATGCGTACGAGAAGGTCACGTCCTACATGTGCGAGGTGCCCTTCCTCGTCTGGCTCTCGCCCGACTTTAGGCGTATGCGGCCCGACCTGCGATTCGACCTCACGCGCCCCTATTCCACCGTCGATCTGCCCCTACACGATGGCCAATCTCGCCGCGCTCCGTTTCCAAGGCTATGACGACACGCGCAGTCTGCTCTCCGCACTTCCGTCCCCGCCCGCGCCGAGTGGGTGAATTGCCCTACGAGACTGTGCTCGACATGACCCGTAAGGCTAAGGAGCGCCAGCGTGCCCCTTCCTTCTTCGGCTCCCTCACGCGTCGATTCGCGGAATGATCCTCTCCTATCTTTGCAGCACAAATAATCAATGTATTACTCACTCAAATTAGACATTTGACCTATGAAAAAAATGATCTTCTTCATGGCCTTAGCCATGACCCTGACCGCCGCTCAAGCGCAAATCAGAATCGGCGGAAAGAGCATCAACCTCGACAAAGCCACTCAGGCCGTCAGCAAGGTGGCCAAGGCCGTCACACTGAGCGATGCCGACATCTCCAACCTCTGCCACGAGTCGGTCGAGTGGATGGACAAACACAACGAAGTGGCCAAGGACAACTCAGAGTATGCCAAGCGCCCCGGCCCGCCTCACGAAGGGCTTCAAGGAGGTGAACGGCATGCCGCTCAACTTCAAGGTCTATCTCGTGACAGACATCAACGCCTTCGCCTCGGGCGACGGCAGCGTGCGCGTCTTCAGCTCGCTGATGGACATCATGGACGACGACGAACTGATGGGTGTGATCGGTCGTGAGATCGGCCACGTAGCCAACACCGACGTCAAGGACGCTATGAAGCAGGCCTACATGACGGCCGGACTCATCGATGCCGCCGGCGCCGTCAGCAACACCGCCAGCAAACTCTCCGACACGCAGCTCAACAAGCTCACGCAGGCCTTCCTCAGCGCCCAGTTCTCACAGAAGCAAGAATCGGCCGCGGACGAGTACGGCATCAAGAAATGCGCCGAGCTTGGCTTCGATCCCCTACGGTCTGGCTAACGGATTGCAGAAGTTGGCCGACCTCTCCGGTGGTGCCAAGCAGTCGGCGGTGCAAAAGATGTTCTCCTCTCACCCGGACGATGGCAAACGCGTAGCCCGCGCCAAAAGCTCTGGCCGAGAAGTACAGCAAAACGCAGTCAAAAAAAGAAGTAACCCCCGCCCCGAATCTCCCGCCATCGCCCTCCGGCTTTCGTGATCTGAGAAATGCGCCTATATTTGCGGCGTCTTCCACGAAGGCCCAGATGGCGGAATCGGTAGACGCGCTGGTCTCAAACACCAGTGGATTCACTTCCATCCCGGTTCGACCCCGGGTCTGGGTACCGAAAAGCAAAGCCAAGGATTGATTGATTCAGTCCTTGGCTTTTTTGTTGGCCGATGCCAAACACGCGGCGCATTTCGGTGGTGCACGCTCCGTCGAATAGCCTCCTTTGATGCGTAAAGGTGGGGCAACCGACGGCGATCAGCCTCATGCGTCTCGTAAAGGTGTGCGCAGCGATTGCGGAGAGCTAAACGCGTCTCGTAAAGGTGTGCGCGGCGATTGCGAAGAGCTAAACGCGTCGAGTTTGGGGATCCGCAGCGAAAAAGTCTTGCCAAACGCGTCAAGTTTAGGGAGGTGCCGAAAAAAAGAGTAGGTTGAATAGCTCTTTTTTGGAATGTAGACGTCGTATAGATTCGCAAACAGCCTCTTTCTCCTAATTCATACGCCGTATAGGCTCATAAACAGAGGCTGTTTTGTATCTCATACGCGGTATGAATCCGCGAATAGAGTCTGTTTCTTTATGTATACGACGTAAGAGTCTGAAAATAGATGCTGTTTCTTATGCTCTACCTGAATAAGGCCCTCCGAAAGCCTCTGTTTGTGGGCCGATACGATGTATGAAGTAAGAAACAGACTCTGCTTATGGGCCTATATGACGTATGAGGTGAGAAAAAGAGTCTTTTTCTGGAGCGTTACGCCGTATGAATAGCAAAACAGCGTCTGTTTATAGACCTATACGCGGTATAGATTAGCAAACAGATGCTGTTTCGGAGCCTATACGACGGCTGATATTCGGAACACGATAAATTCACCTACTCCATTTTGCTGCATATCCCCGAACGAGCCGCGGGAGGCTCTTCGATGAACTTAGGCAGGGCTAACGGGGACCATTTTATAGAGTCGATCGGAGGGGCGAACCTTTTCCGCGGTGCGGATGGAGAATCGCTCGCCCTTCGAAGTGGTTTGCACGGGCTGGAGGTCGACTCGAATCTCGCGGATGGTCTCAAATACGGCGCCGGTGGTGGGGCCCGTGATCACGACCTCGTCGCCGACGCTGAGCGAGCCGCTCTCCATCTCGAACTCGGCCACGCCGATGCCGCCGAAGTACTTCACGCCGCGGGCCACGTACTCCTTGCGGCGCGTGGCACTGGAGCCGTAGCGGTGGGTCCACTCGCCGAGGCGCTGGCCGAGGTAGTAGCCGTTCCAGAAGCCACGATTGAAGACGGTCGAGAGGCGCTCGTCCCGGGCGGCTATGCGGGCCTCGTCGAAGGTGCCGTCGCAGCAGGCCGTGGCGGCCTCGGCGTAGCACTCCGTGACGGTGCGCACGTATTCCGGCCCCCGCGCGCGGCCCTCGATCTTGAAGACGCGCACGCCAGCGTCGATGAGTTTGTTGAGGAAATGGATCGTCTTGAGGTCTTTGGGCGACATGATGTAGGCGTTGTCGACGTCCAGCTCGTGGTTCGTCTCGCGGTCGCGGACGGTATAGCTGCGGCGGCAGATTTGGTTGCAGGCGCCGCGGTTGGCGGAGGCGTTCATCTCGTGTAGGCTGAGGTAGCATTTGCCGGAGACGGCCATGCAGAGGGCGCCGTGGCAGAACATCTCGAGGCGTATCTGTTCACCCTTGGGGCCACGGATATCACGCTCGCGGATGGCCCGATGGATGGCGCTGACTTGATCCAGATTGAGTTCGCGGGCCGGGACGGCGACGTCGGCAAAGCGGGCGTAGAAGGCCAAGGCTTCGACGTTGGCGATGTTGAGCTGGGTGGAGAGGTGGGACCTCCCGGCCGATGTCGGCGGCATAGCTCATGGCGGCCACGTCGGCGGCGATAACGGCCGAGACGCCAGCCTCGAGCGAGGCGTCGATGATGCGTCGCATGGTGTCCAGATCGGCGTCGTAGAGGACGGTGTTGACGGTCAGGTAACTCTTCACGCCGTGGTCGGCACAGGTGGAGGCGATGCGTCGGAGGTCGTCCGTGGTGAAGTTGTTGGACGATCTTGCGCGCATGTTGAGGCCCTCGACGCCGAAGTAGACCGAGTCGGCTCCGCCCTGAATGGCGGCCATGAGCGACTCGTACGACCCGGCCGGTGCCATCACCTCCGGGTCGCTTCGCTGATATTCCTTATTCATATTGTTGATGTTCCACGTAAAAATTTGGGGCCGCAAAGGTGCGGCGGGGCACGGGATAAAACCAAACCGCCCCAAATTGTCGAGGCAGGTAGTTGGCAAACTTCGCTGGCACCTCTAATTGTCGAGGCCGATAGCTGGCAAACTTCGCTGGCGCCTCTAATTGTCGAGGCCGGTAACTGGCAAACTTCGCCGGCGGCCGCAGCCGCCCCGCCCCGCCCCCACGCAGCAAAGGCGCCTATCTTTGCCGGCCAATCAAACAGAACCCTATAATGGACGTAAGAAAGATCGTCAATCAGACCGTTAAGATCGTGTTGCCCCTGTTGCTGGGCGTGCTTCTCTTCTGGTATCTCTATCGCGAACAAGACTTCGGGGCCATGATGGAGGTCGTCCGTGGCGGCGTACGCTACGACATCCTCCTCTTCTCGCTGCTTTTTCGGCTTGGCCGCCAACGTGACGCGTGGCTTCCGCTGGGGGCTGCTTATCGACTCGCTCGGCCGACGTGTTCGTCGGCGCAACGTCGTCTTCGCTGTCCTTGGCAACTACGCCGTCAACATGGCCCTGCCGCGTGTGGGCGAGATCTGGCGCTGCGGTGTGACGGCCAAATACGAGCGTGTGCCCTTCACCAAGCTCTTAGGCACACTCTTCGTCGACCGCATTATGGATACGCTCATGGTGGGCCTGCTCACGCTCTGCCTCGGTGTCTTCAACATCGGCTTCTTCCGCCACTTCTTCGCTGAGAATCCCCCGACGCTGGTTGCGACGCTGATCACCCTCGTTCGCTCTCCGTGGACGTACGTCGGGCTGGTCGGAGCCGTGGTGCTCGCATGGTTCGTCTTCGTGCGCATGAAGCATTTGCCCCTTGTTCGCAAGCTGACCGAGATGCTGCTAAATGTCTGGGAGGGTGTGCGGAGCCTCTGGACGATCGAGCACAAGGGCGCTTCCTCCTTCAGACGCTGGCTATCTGGGTCGGCTACTTCCTCTATTTCTACACCACCTTCTATGCCTTCGAATTCACTGCGCCTTTGGGTATACGCATCGGACTGATCGCCTTTGCCATGAGCAGCCTCGGCGTGGCAGTGCCTGTGCAGGGGGGCATCGGTGTGTGGCACTTTATGGTCATCTCGACGCTCGTGGCTTTTTGGCGTAGATCGTACCGATGCAGCGGCCTTTGCGTTGGTTGTCTTCACGGTGCAGACAGTCTGGGTCGTGCTCTGTGGCCTCTTCGGGATCTTTGCCCTGCCGCTGCTCAATAAGGACGAGGAGAGGAAAGACGAGGCGAAGAATGAGCTAATACAAGCTGGCGCATGAGCTTTTTCGGCTCATCAGCCAGCTTATTTTTGCTCGTGAACGAGCTTTTTTTCACTCACGCGCCAGTGATTTTTTGCTGGTGCACCAGTTTCTTTGCTCACGCGCGAGCTTTTTTTATCTGGCGTACGAGTGATTTTTCACTCACGGACGAGCTTTTTTTGCTGGTGTGTGAGCTTTTTTTCGGCACAAAAAGGCCGGCCCCCGATGGATGGAGGTCGGCCTAAGCCATAATGTGCGGGCGGGTCACTTGCGATCAGAGGCGATGAGCTCGAGGAGGCGGTCGACGGCCTCGGACTCTGGGATGCTGCGTAGGACACACTCCTTGCCGCGGTAGAGGCTGACGCGGCCGGGGCCTGCGCCCACGTAACCGTAATCGGCATCGGCCATCTCACCGGGGCCGTTGACGATGCAGCCCATGATGCCAATCTTGACACCCTTGAGGTGGCCCGTGGCGGCTTTGATGCGCGAGATCGTCTGGTGCAGGTCGTAGAGCGTGCGGCCGCAGCCGGGGCAGGAGATGTACTCCGTGCGACTCATACGGCGGCGTGTGGCTCGGAGGATGCCGAAGGCCGGGCGATCGGTGTCGGGCGTGCTGTGGCCGCCCTCGATGAGGAGGAGGCCGTCGGCGATGCCGTCGATGAGCAGGATGCCAAGGTCGGCCGAGGCAGCGATGCGCAGGCGATCGAGATCCGCCTCGTGGTAGTCGCGGCGTAGGGATGACGGGCGCTTGGCACGCTGCGGCGCGGAGGCGCAGGATGGCGGCACGTGTCTCGTTGACGCTGTCTGTGTGCACGCTGCGGAGGATGATCACGGAGGATTCGTCCGTGTTGAGGGCCTCGAGACGCTCGTCGGTCAGCTCGTCCGGTGTCAGCTCCACGAAATGGGGCGCGGGGACTGTGCGACGTTTGTCTTTTGTGGACGTGAATGTGCCGTCAGGCAGGTGGCGGAGGTAGTCCGGGCGGAGGGTTTCGTCGGGCTCTTCGCCGTTGGTGTACTCCGCCAAGACGACGGGCTGGCGACCGCCTCCGATGTCACCTACCATGCGCGTGCGACGGAAGTAGTCCGTCTCCGTGCCCTCGAAATCGGCAGGCATGGGCGCGTATTCTTCTGCACGCGTGCGGTTGATATGGTCGATGAGCTCACGGGCTACGGGGATCTCAGCCTCGGGTGGCTCGCTGAGGGAGACGCGGATGGTGTCGCCGATGCCGTCCGTGAGTAGGGGCGCCGATGCCGACGGCACTCTTGATGCGTCCGTCCTCGTCGTTGCCCGCCCTCGGTGACGCCAAGGTGAAGCGGATAGTGCATACCCTCGCGATCCATCGTGCGGACAAGCAGGCGGACGGTGCGCACCATGACGACCGTGTTCGAGGCTTTGATGGAGATAACGACGTCGTCAAACTGCTCCTCGCGGCAGAGGCGGAGGAACTCCATGCAGGACTCGGTCATGCCCTCGGGCGTGTCGCCGAAGCGCGACATGATGCGGTCCGAGAGGGAGCCGTGGTTGACGCCGATACGGATGGCGGTGCCATGTGCGCGGCAGAGGCGGAGGAAGGGGACGAAGCGCTCGCGGATCTTGCGGACGCCCTCGGCGAAGTCTTCGTCGGTGTAGTCGGCGCGGAAGGTGCGTGCGCCATCGACGTAGTTGCCCGGATTGATGCGCACTTTCTCCACAAACTCCGCGGCCACGTCGGCGGCTTTCGGATTGAAGTGGATGTCGGCCACGAGGGGCGTATGGCAGCCCAGCTCGTTCAATCGTTTACGGATAACGCCGAGGTTTCGGGCCTCGCGTATGCCCTGGGCGGTGAAGCGGATGTATTCGGCGCCGGCGCGTGCCATGCTGATCGCCTGAACGACGGACGCATCCGTGTCCATGGTCGATACGTTGGCCATGGACTGGATGCGTACGGGGTAATCCCCGCCCAGCGGGGTGTTACCAATGGCGACTACCGAGGTAGGTCGTCGTTTCAATTTGTCTTGAATTTGAATTGGACGCTGGCCAACTCTTCGTTGGCCTTGACGATTTTCTTTTTGAGTCCCTCCTTATAGTCGGCCAGTCGACGGGCCAGCGCCTCGTCGCTGAGGGCGAGCATTTGAGCGGCCGGGATGGCGGCGTTCTGTGCGCCATTGATGCCGACGGTGGCCACGGGTATGCCGGGAGGCATTTGCACAATGGCCAGAAGGGCGTCGATGCCGTCGAGTGAGGCGGCGATGGGTACGCCGACGACGGGCAGGGTGGTCATGGAAGCGATGACACCGCAGAGGTGTGCGGCCATACCCGCGGCGGCGATGATGACGCGGATGCCACGTCCCTCGGCGCCTCGGGCGAATCGCTCCACTTCCTCCGGGGTACGATGGGCAGAGAGGGCGTTCATTTCGAACGGGATCTCCATCTCATCGAGGAATTGGGCGGCTTTTATTCATCACGGGCAGGGTCAGAGACGCTGCCCATGATGATACTGACTTGTGGGGTCATCCGATGAGGTTCTTGTAGTCGTCGGCCGAAAGGAGGCCTTCTACATCTGCCACATTAGCGGGTTTCACCTTGATCAGCCAGCCTTGTCCGTACGGATCGGAGTTGACCAGCTCGGGCTTATCCTCAAGCTCGGGATTCACTTCGAGCACCTCGCCAGCTACGGGCATGAGCAGGTCAGAGACGGTCTTAACAGCCTCAACGGAGCCAAAGGCCTCGTCCTTAGCCAGCGTCTCGCCCTCGGTGGCGATGTCAACGAATACGATCTCGCCCAGCTCCTGCTGTGCATAATCGGTGATACCTACGAAGGCGGTGTCGCCTTCCACGCGGATCCATTCGTGATCCTTCGTGTACTTCAGTTCTGATGGAAAGTTCATGATGGTGTTATTGGTTTGATTAATGTGAAATTTATCGCGGGCAAATGTAGGGTGAGATATTTGGTTTGAAGCGGTGGCGATGCGTTTGCACCCTCGGAAAGCACTTCGCCACCCTCTACCCTCTACCCTCTACTCACAGCTCCTTCCTTAGGCGAGCCACAGGAATGCCGAGTTGCTCGCGGTATTTGGCCACGGTGCGGCGAGCCGGAGTGTAGCCTTTGGCACGGAGCAGGGAGCAGAGGGCCCTCGTCGGTCACAGGGTTGCGCTTGTCTTCGGCGTCGATCGTCTCGCGCATGATCTTCTTGATCTCGCGGGTGGAGATCTCCTCGCCTTGATCGTTGAGGACGCCTTCGGAAAAGAAGTATTTGAGGGGTAGATGCCGAAATTGGTCTGGACATACTTGCTATTGCTGACGCGTGAGACGGTGGAGATGTCGTAGCCCGCATGCTCGGCCACGTCCTTGAGGATCATGGGGCGGAGCTTCGTCTCGTCGCCGGTGAGGAAGAAGTCGGCTTGCAGCACGAGGATGGCCTCCATGGTGCGTTGGAGTGTCTCGCGGCGTTGCCGGACGGCATCGATGAACCAGCGGGCGGCGTCGAGCTTTTTGCTTGACGAACTGCACCGCGTTGCGCATTTCCGAGCTACGGTTGGACTTGTTGCCGAGATAGTCGCGAAACATGTCGGCGTATTCACGGTTCACGTGCAGCTCGGGGGCGTCGCGCTGATTCATGCTGAGGCTGAGCTGGCCGTTGTGGCAGTCCACGATGAAGTCTGGCGTGATGCGGTTCATGGCCGTATCCGAGGCCTCGTTCCAGCCGTTTCCGGGCTTGGGGTTGAGGCGGGTGATCTCACGCAGGACGGCCTTGAGCGTCGCCTCATCGAGGTCCAGCGCACGGCGGATCTTCTCGTAATGCTTGCGGGTGAAGGCGTCGAAATGCTCGTTGAGGATGCGCAGCGCCGTGGCGGTATCGGGCGTGGGGCGCTTCTTTTTCAGTTGCAGGAGGAGGCACTCACGGAGGTCACGGGCACCGACACCGGCCGGCTCAAAGTCCTGAATGATGCGTAGGACAGCCTCCACGTCCGCCTCGTTGGCCTCGATGCCAGCCTTGAACATCAGGTCGTCGGCCACGGCCGAGAGTTCGCGGCGCAGGTAGCCATCGTCGTCGATGTTACCGATGATGTAGCGGCCTATTTCGCGTTCGCGCTCCGTGAGTGAGCGCAGGCTGAGCTGCTCTTCGAGGTGGTCGTGCATGGAGGGCCCGACGGCAAAGGGGATCTCCTCGCGCCGCTCCTCCGCGTTACTCATGGCGCGGAGCTGATACTCGGGGATGTCGTCGTCCGTGAGGTAGTCGCCCAGATCGGCCGGGGAGCTGTCCTCCGCCGTCATCTCGTCGTCCGGGTCGGTAGCGGGTTCGTCGTCCGATTCGGTCGGGTCGCGTCCTTCCTCTAAGGCGGGGTTCTCCTCCAGCTCCTGTTTGATGCGCTCTTCCATCTCCAAGGCGGGCAGCTCGAGCATACGGACCACCGGATTTGTTGCGGTGAGAGGCGTTGCTGCAGGCTTTGCTGTAACTGTTGTTTCTGCATATCTGATACGTGGGGAAATCGTTCTGCTGTGATGATCTGCGGGCAAAAGTAGCGCAAAAGGGGAGCGGCGCGGGCCTTCACCCCGCCGGTTTGGCCCCCAAACGCAGCCCCCTCGAGGCTTCCCCCGGCTGGTTCGCCCCTAAACGTAAGTCCGCAGGGCCATCCGCCGTCCGGTTGAGGGGCGAATGGAGGTGTATATGCAATGCTTTTTACATTAAAACCCATCATAGTCTCCTGTATGTAGAATAATTTTAATATGATACGACATAATCTCAGATGTATGCAAATAGCTTTTTACTGTAAAAGCATACAGCCTGCATTGACATAGTCATGCTTTTTATATGAAAAAGGATATGATGTACACTATATATCTTATATTTTTCAATATAAAAAGAATCAAACCGGCATCATCTATTTCATGCTTTCAATCTAAAAAGCCTCATATATACTCTATGTATAATATGCTATCATTATAAAAGCACTGAACTTTCAATGCAGGTGATTGCCTTTTAATATGAAAGCCTTGAATAGACTCCCCTTTTTAGGGCCGTGGTGCGTGGGTGAAGGCCTATTGGGACACGTTTGGAGGCCGCGAGGTGTGGGTGAAGGCCCATTGGGACACGTTTAGAGGCCACGGAGCGTGGGCGAAGGGCAAAAAGAGGCGGCGCCTCTGCCTACCTTTGCCCCGGATCAGAGAACCATACTGCTATACATATGACTTCCTTCGACATCACCATCCTCGGCTGCGGATCGGCCACGCCCACGCTGCGACATGAGGCCACGGCGCAGGTGATCGACCTGCGCGACAAGCTCTACCTCATGGATTGTGGCGAGGGGGCGCAGCTACAGATGCGGCGCTACCACATCCGCTTCAATCGCATCACGCACATCTTCATCTCTCACCTCCACGGCGACCATTGCTTCGGTCTGCCCGGGCTACTCTCCACGCTCGGCATGCTGGGCCGGACGGGTGAGCTGGTCGTCCATGGGCCGCATGCCTTGGAAGACTTCCTCCGGCCCATCCTGGCCGTCTTTTGCAAGGACATGCCCTACGAGGTGCGCCTCAACCTAATCGACCCCACGCAGCACGCGCTCGTGATGGAGGATCGCTCCGTCAGCGTCTGGTCCCATCCCCCTCAGCCACCGCATCCCCGCCTGCGGCTACCTCTTTGCCGAACACCCGGCCGAGGCGCACATTCGGCGCGATATGATCGACTTCTACCGGTGCCCGTCCATGCGCTGCGGGCCATCAAGCAGGGGGCCGACTATGTCACTCCAGACGGCGTCACCGTGCCCCACGAGCGGCTCACGCGTCCGGCCATCCCGCCCCGCCGCTACGCTTTCTGTTCGGACACGGAGTTTCTGCCCTCCATCGTGCCCCTCGTCGAGGGTGTGGACTGCCTCTACCACGAGGCCACGTTCATGGAGCGAGACGTGGCGCGTGCCCGCCAGACCTTCCACTCCACGGCCCGCGAGGCGGCCGAGATCGCCCGTCGGGCAGGCGTAAAGCGCCTTGTGCTCGGTCATTACTCGGCCCGTTACGACGACCTCACGCCCCTCCTCGCCGAAGCCACGGCCGTCTTCCCCCACACCACGCTCGGCCAAGAGGGCATGCGGGTGGTGCTGTGACACCCTAATCATTGAACAAGGAAATGACACGACTAATTACGATAGAAGACTTCACCGACGTGTACGTCAAACTGCGCCAACGCGGTGCCCGCTTCCTGCTCTCCAAACTGAGTCTTGACCGCAAGAGACGCTCTGTCAGCGCCTTCGATGCCTCACTGGAGCACACGTCGAACTGGTGGGAGATTCCGCTTGTGAAGGAGCGCTGGAACCGGATGATTACGGGCGATGCGCACATGACTTTTTGAGGAGTACACCATCGATCGATACCTCTCACAGATGGCGCCGCCGCTACGGGTGCTCTCGCCCGGGTCGGGGTATTGCCAACATGAGCTGGCTATGGCTGACAATTCCCTCTTTGGGGAGATCGTTTGCCTCGACATCAATCAGGGCAACTTAGACGATGCCGCAGCACGTGCCCGGGAACGTGGACTCAGTAACCTGACTTTCCACTGTGGCGACATTGAAGGCTTTTGACTTTACCCACGAGCGCTTCGATCTGGTCATGTTCAACAACTCGCTGCATCACTTTCGCAATGTCCGCAGGCTTCTCGGCAGCCTGATCCCGCAATGCCTCAAGCCAACGGGGCTGCTGTTGGTTTATGAATACGTGGGGCCGACGCGCTTCCAGCTTCCCTCCACGCAGATACGCGCCATCAATGAGGCGATCCGCCTGATCGAGACGCCACTTCGGCAGCGCTACCGCACGTCGACCTACAAGACGCATTACTACGGCTCAGGCCTGTTGCGTATGGTCATGGCCGATCCCTCAGAGGCGGTCGATTCGGCCTCTATCCTGCCAGCCCCTGCATGCGTTTTATGACACCATTGAGGAGCGTCCCTTCGGTGGTAACATCCTGCCGTATGCGTTGAAAGACTTGGCCTTTCACTTTGTCCGCCCTGATGAACGCGCCACTGAAACGCTTCACCGCCTTTTCCGTTTCGAAGATGAGTATATCCGCACGCACCAGAGTGATTATGTGTTCGGACTCTATCGACCAAAGAGGGGTAGAGATTAGGATATGATACGCCAAGGCCTGAGACGCAAAATGATTCTTGCGCATCTCAGGCCTTGTGCCGTTTTCTCATGATCGTATCTTTGCGGCGTGTAGAACCTGCCAAGCCTCTCAACGATGCTCAAATCGGCAGGTCGTTTTATTTTATACCGTTTCGTGTTCATGAAAAAAGCCCCTTACACCAAGCGCCCTTTGTCAATCTCTGAACAACTCGCTCGATTAGAAGAGCGGGGACTTCTGATTGATGAGAAGAAGAAAGCCGAAAGATACTTGCGCACCATCGGCTACTTCCGGCTGAGTGCTTATTTCTATCCTCTGCTGTTGGAGCCTAAGACGGACCACTTATACAAGGCTGGTTCCTGCTTTACTGATGCCCTTAATATGTATCGTTTCGATCGGAAACTGCGGCTGTTGGTGTTCTCTCAAATTGAGAAAATTGAAATAGCTGTCCGTGCATCCATTGTGCGTGTAGGAGTGGATACGACTAAGAGCGTATCCTGGTTTTTGGAAGAACAGTTTTTTTCATGACAGAGGTCGTTTTGAGAAGTCGCGAGGCCTTATTCTGAAAGAATGGGACACCTCCAAAGAGGACTTCGTAGAACACTTCAAAACATGTTATACCGAAGAAAATAAACCGGTCTGGATGCTTGCCGAAATACTTCCTTTAGGGGTGCTCTCGAACTTATACATGAATATCGGGAAGACCTCTTTGAAAAAAAGCGATCGCCAAGGAGTTTGGATTGCCCGCTGATGTTTTCGCCTCCTGGTTGCAGTGTCTTTCCGGTGTCCGTAATATTTGCTGTCATCACAATCGGTTATGGAATAGGCAGCTTCCTAACAAGCCAAAAACACTTGAACGCCCCGTTCACCCGTGGATTGATCAGCAGGGGATTCATGCCGGGCGCACCTATTATAAACTAGCCATGATCCGATATATCTTGATTTCGGTAAACCCTCGCAATCGTTTTTACCCCCAATCTGAAAAAGCTCATCGATGAATATCCGACGGTTGACATAGTAGCGATGGGTTTCCCTCCCGGTTGGGAGTCACAGCCGTTATGGCTGTTATAGCACAAGGCCTGAGACGAAAATGATTCTTGCGCGTCTCAGGCCTTGTCGTATAAGCGTCCCGTCAGGAGATAGGGCGCCGCTTACTGCTGTGCGTGTCGGATGGACGGATCGGCCGTGAAGGGGTGAGCGCAGCGGGTGGTGTCACAGGGACGGTCGACTGTTGCTGCGCATAGCCCCTCGTGGGGCGTGGCGGCGGGTGAGATGGAGGTTTCGCCCTTCATCTCGGAGCGGGTGTGGTTGTAGTTGGCCGCCAAGACGACGACCAAAAAGGAGCAGTCCGGCTGCGGACTTTTTGCGATTGGCGATTTGATTCCTATTCATAGTGCTGATTGATCATGTCTCAAGCGGGTTGAATGAGGTGGGCACCGACGATCTCGCCGTAGATGGCGGTGTGGAAGTCGCGGTTGCTGCCGGTGGCTTCGCTGGGGACGTCCTGCGGGTAACACGACTTGAGTATCGCCTCGTTGCCGGGCAGGAAGCAGTCGGCCTGCTGGAGCTGGCGGTAGAGGATGCGACACTCGAGCGTGAGGGGTAGCTCGGCGGGCCGGGCACCGAGACCTCGCTGCCGGGCACGAGGTGCAGACCGAGCGCAGCGGCCTTGTCTTCGTTGCGCCCGGAGTGGGTGCCGAGGTAACTGATGAGGCGCGCGGGGTGATCCGTGCGGTGCGGGGAGGTTGACGGTGAACTCGGGGTTGCGCTCGAGTAGGCCGTGGGTGAAGCGTCCGGTGCGGACGTAGGTGATGAAGAGGGGCGGTTCCACTCGATGCCGATCATGCCCCACGAGATGGTCATCGAGTTCGTGCGGCCGTCGGCTGAGGCGGTTAGGCTCACGCCCCGACGGAGGGCTTGGAGGATGTGCCCGTAATGCGCTGTGAGCTCGACGGGCGTCTTTTTGAATGCTTCTGTCATTGTGATTCTGACTTTTATAACCTTGAATTGGGCCGCGAAGAAAGTGGTTTTTTTGTCGGCCGGTGTCTTCTTGTCTATACCTTCTTTTCTTCCCTTGATGGTGTCTTCTTCCCTTGATGATCTTCTTTTCTTCCCTTGATGGAAGAAAAGAAGCAAAAAGAAGATCAAGGCGTCAGGGACGCCGGCCAAATTGGCCGGGTACCTCTTAGTCTGTCATTTACTCAACAAACACCTCAACAACTCAGCAAACCCCTCAACGACTCAACAAACAAACACCTCAACACCTCAACGCAACTCGAGGTTGACGATGCGCTGGTTGAAGCGGCGGTGGGAAGTAGGGGATGTGGTAGAGGGTGCGGAAGACGAAGGGAAGCGTCCGCGGGCGTGGTCGCTCATGTAGTACTCGCGGACGAGGTGGATGCGGGGGTTCCAGCGCTCCATCTCGTGGGTGTCGAGGACGGACCATTTGAACTCGACCGTCTTATCGGCCTTCTTCACGACGTCGTGATGCTTGGCGTTGTTCACGAGCGAGTAGGCCAGCATGTCGAAGAGGATGGTGGTGCCGTCGGGGAGGTCGCGGCAGATGGCGTCGAAGAAGCTCCGCACCTCTGCCTCGGTGAAGTACATCAGCACGCCTTCGAGGATGAGGAGCACGGGCCGACCGTGGGCGCGGCCGGTGTCGATCCAGCGGAAGTCGAGGAGGGACATGGCGGTAGGTGTTGCGCTCGGTCTCGGGCAGGAGGCGACGGCGGAGGTCGATGGCCTCGGGCAGATCGAGGTCGTACCAGTGGGTGACGGCGGGGCGGCCCGTGCGGTCGTAGCGGGCGTCGATGCCGGCACCGAGCTGTATGACGACGGCGTCGGGGTGGGCTTCGAGGAATTTCTTGGCCTCGCGGTCGATCAGGTCGGCGCGGATGCAACAGCCGACTTGCGACATGGTGCCGCCCCGGAACTTCGTGAAGTCATAGTCGATGCGGTTCATGATTTCGACCGCTTTCGGGTCGCGCAGCAGGGCGTCCGGCCGATTCGTCTCGGTGGCTTTGGCCCAGAGGGTGATGAGCATGGTTTCGGGTACGCCCGATAGTTTATCTGCTTTCATATTTTGATGGTGTTTATCGTTATGCGATCTTGTTTTTACGGCGCAAAAAGTATCTCGTCTGAACGGTGATCAAAAATCCCTAATTCGGGGGAGGATGAGGGGGGGCAATGAGGGGTGTGCTAATAGGTTCGGAACGTATCGACACCACGTTCCGAGGTACCCAAGACCACGTTCGGAACGTATCAACACCACGTCCGGAACGTATCGACACCACGTTGGGAACGTATCGAGACCACGTTCCGAACCAACTATTCCCCTCAAAAAGCAGAAGTCCCGATGTCGGAGCAAGTGGACTGATAATTAGGCAGAAAGGGGGCGATATGCTTCCGATTGCGTCGAGCGGAAAAAGGCTGAAAAGTGCGGATCCGAGCAAGAGTTCAGTTACCAAACCATTACCCTGTCTGGTGGTAGGTAACGATGGTGCAAAAAGCAGGTAACTGAACCTTTCTCTCACATGGCTCTTTTGCATTGATATACAGGAATCTGCACAGGTAACGGGCGCTTTGAACCGGGTAATTTTGCCCACAGTTTTCAAAGCGTATGGATGACATGAAAATGAAGGTGTTGCTCTACCTCAAAAAGAGCAGTCGCGACAGGTCGGGCAAGGCACCGATCATGGGACGCATCACGCTGGGACGTTCCATTGCACAATTCAGTTGCAAGCTGTTCTGCAATCCCGATTTGTGGAACCCGCGCGAAAGTCGGATGGACGGGAAGAGCCGCGAGGCGGTCGAAGTTAATGGACGATTGGACAACCTCCTTCTTGCAGTTCAGACCTCCTATCAGTCCTTGCTCGCCAAGGGCTCACCGTTTGACGCAACCGACATCAAGGAGCATTTCCAAGGCTGCGTGCAGAGTCGAATTATGCTATTGGAACGGTTCGACGGCCTGATCGAGGACATGGAGGAGCACGTCGGGATAGACATCAAAAGAGAGTCTTTGGTCTTGTATCGTCAGACAAGAATGAGGCTGCAACAGTTCATTCGGGCGAAGCATAATGCTTCCGACTTGACCTTTTCGCAGCTCACGGAGGACTTCGTCAAGCAGTTCGAGCAGTTCGCAACCGGAGAGGTTGGACTGAAACAAAGCACTTGCTACAACATGGTCGTCCTTGTCAAGAAGGTCTGCAAGCTGGCGTATCGAGAAGGTGCGGCGGACTCCTTGTTATTCGACAATGTGCATGTAGACAAGGGAGATAGTAGACTGCCCAAAGCGCTCGATAGGGAAGCGTTGGACAAGTTAAAGGCGCTCTGTTTTGACGGCTGGGAGATTGACTTGGAGACAGCGCGCGATGTGTTTCTTTTTCGCCTGTTACACCGGCGCCGCCTATTGCGATCTAATGGCACTGAACCGTGGGCATCTTGTCCGCGACGATGAGGGCGCCCTTTGGCTGAAGTTCAACCGACAGAAAACAGGCGTCCTCTGCCGTGTAAAAGCTCTTGCCCGAAGCGCTTCGATTGATGAACAAACTGTCTGATGAAGGAAGGGACACGTTGCTTCCTCACATCAATTACCTAACCTATCAATCGCATCTGAAGGTTCTCAGATTGCGAGCCGGTATCGCGCTACCCTTCACCTCGCACACCGCCCGACACACTTTCGCTACGCTTGTTACCTTAGAACAAGGCGTGCCCATCGAGACCGTCAGCAAGATGCTTGGGCATAGCACGGTGCGCATGACCGAGCGATATGCGAAAGTCACTCCCCAAAAGCTATTCGAGGAGTTCGATCGCTTGATCACCTTCACCAAAGACTTACATCTGACCATTTAACCGAAACCAACATGAGAAGTACGTTCAAGATCCTGTTCTATATCAACAGACAGAAGACAAAAGCAGACGGTAAGACGGCCATCTTTTGCCGCGTTACCATTGATGGCAGAAGCGCGGTGATGGCAACCGGAGAAGAATGTCTGCCGACCGAATGGAACAGCGGACAGGGAACAACCGGCGAAAAGAAAATCAATCAACGCCTCGCGACGTTCAGAGAACTCGTGAAAAAGACTTACGCGGAAATGCTCGCAAAGAACGGCGTGGTCAGTGCAGAACTGCTCAAGAACTGCTTGCAGGGCGTCGCGGCCACTCCAACCACCCTTTTGACCATGAGCGAGGCAGAACTGCAATCTGTTAAGGCATGCGTAGGCAAGTCAAAGGCAGAAAGTACTTACCAGAACCTTACTTATTCGGACAAGTTGCTTCGAGAGTTCGTGAAGGAAAACGGAAGGCGAGACATCCCCCTCGCAGGCATTACGGAAGATCTGTTTGAGGACTTCCGCTTCTTTCTCAAAAAACGCGGTTTGGCGGCATCGACCATGAACAATCACCTCTGCCGATTGAGTCGATTGATGTATCATGCGGTAGACTTGAAAGTCATCCGCTGCCATCCTTTTGAAGATGTCACCTATGAAAAAGAGGAAAGGAAGATTCGCTTCTTGCAAAAGAGTGATGTAGCCAAGCTCATGGTGCTAAAGGTGAACGACAGGGAAGCAGAGCTTGCCCGACGGATGTTTCTCTTCTCCTGCTTCACCGGACTGGCCATTGTGGACATGGAGCGCCTAAAGTTCTCGCATATCCAAACGTCGGCCGACGGTAGGAGATATATCCGTAAGGAGAGGCAGAAAACGAAAGTGGAGTCCCTCGTGCCATTACATCCGATCGCGGAGGAGATCCTCAATAAAAGCCAAGTGGAGCAGACGGTGAAAGAAGAAGGTGACGCCCTTGTTTTTCCACACGATTGCAGTCGTAGTGTGATGAATAACAAACTGAGCACCGTGGGTAAAGCCTGTGGCGTCAGGCAACGAATCTCTTTCCATATAGCGCGCCACACGTTCGGAACCCTGTCGCTCAGTGCTGGCATACCGATAGAGAGTATTGCCAAGATGATGGGACATGCATCCATATCTAGCACGCAGATCTATGCACAGGTGACGGATAAAAAGATCTCGGAAGACATGGACAAGCTGATATGGAAATATCAAAAAGAAGAAACAAAGGAGGAAACCGTATGAATATCAATCACCATCAAACAAAAGGAGACCGCAGTTATTTCGAGTGGGGCGACAATATGCAAATCATTCGCAAAGGCAAAGGCGAAATCGCCATGACAGAGAGCGAATTGGTAGATTTCTTCTGTGTAACATAGAGGAAACTCAATTATCGATTGCAACTGCTCCTCAAAACATCTTCTCTGTATCCTGAAGAAAGGGACGCCAGAGATTCGGAAGTCTACGTGAACGGACGGCGACGAGGTTATGTTCCGCTTTATCCGCTTTCAATCATCATCGCTTTGTCTTATCAATTGGACAGCATGGAAGCATACTTCTTCAGGAAATACATCTGCCAAGAGTTACAACGTCCTGCATCTGTGATGGAGCAGATATTCCTATATGGAAGTGGCAGTATCAATTGAGTATGCTTTTTTCTCTTTCACCGATATTATCTTACTACATAACTACAAGGAAAGATAATACAGTGAAAGAGAAAGGGTTAGTATTGTAGTCAGAAAGTAGGAATGGTTATTACTACCGTCTAACTACACACAACTATGTATTTGAGGCCTTCAAGTTTACCGAAAGCCTTATAAGTAGTTATTCTCCAAGTAGTCTATCAACAGTAGAGATACGCATCTGTTTTATTGCATAACATTCCTTTTACCCGTATTTCCTGACCCTCTGATTTCTTCGTGATAAAGATAATTCACTATCGAGGGATGTCCTTTGGGACTTCGTTCGTAAGGCAATTCATTATCCACATACTTACATTGAGCCTCCTGCGCCATTTTTCGCGGCCTCTTGCTCCAATTGCTTCCAATATGTTCGGTCTTTATGCAAATAGATTTCTTCATAAAGTGGGAACAAATGGGGATAGTATGATTTGATATAACCCATAATGTTGGCCTTAAAACCACCCCGCAGATTGAGGTTCTCAAGCCAAAAGAGGTCGCAAATATCTTTCACTTCATGAAAAAAATAGCTTTGAAATTGGTGATGCCGGGAAAGATGGGCGACACAAAACAAATGGTTCGGATGCCCGCCTCGTAGACCTTTTTGCATGGCTGCGATGCGCCGCTCTATGCTCACGGCCTTATCCATGTCGGCACGAAATGTCTCATCAAGCGTGTTGACTGACCACGATACGGTGACTTTCTTCATTTGCCGGAGCAGGTCAAGGTCGCGCAACATGAGGTCGCTCTTTGTACAAATGAGTATTTCTGCATCGCTGTCTTTGAGCTCTTCAAGCAGTTTACGTGTCCTGCGGAACGTTGCTTCTTCGGGATTATACCCATCGGTCACTGATCCAATAACTACCCGTTGTCCGGCATATTTCTTCGGATTCTTGATTGCAGGCCAATGCTTCACGTCTAAGAAAGTGCCCCATTCTTCTTTATGTCCTGTGAAGCGCTTCATGAATGAGGCGTAACAATACTTGCAAGCATGGGTGCAACCCACGTATGGATTCACCGAATAGCCACCAACAGGGAGGTTGGACTTGGTCATGATGCCACGCACCTCTTTCGTTCCAATGAGTGTTTTTGCCATATTTCTTCCTTTATTCTTTATAAATCCTCTACCGTTTCACCGTCTTCAGGAATAAAGACGCGGTCTAAAATTCCTGCCACTTCCGCACTCTTTCTCACCATTTCACGCGTCACGCTATTATGGTTCACGCCTTCAAGATGCGTCACAAATAGCTTTGCATTAGGTGCAGCTGCAGCAACTTTTACCACATCTTCATCGTTCATAATAACGCGTCCACCCAAGCGAAAGCCATTGCCACCTGCATTAAGAGTGATAACCTCGGGATGAAAACGCTTCAAATTGCGTTTCACACCAGCATACCAGATGGTATCTCCGGCGTGATAGAGCGTTTTTTCTTGTGGATGAGTGAATACATAACCCGTTGTATGTCCGGCAGGATACTTCATAATGAAATTACCATGCTGGCTTTCGGCTTTTTGTATGCTCACTTCCCCGACCCTTGTATTGTCGCCGACAACTTCCACATGATTAAATCCATGCGACATCACCACCTGCCGATCGTTTTTGTCTTGCACAAAAAATCGTACACCTTTAGGCATCATTTCATAGGCCGCCTCATCAATATGGTCATCGTGTAGATGGGTAAGCAACACCGCATCTACACCTTTTTAATATCTCTTCTACAGGAAAAAGGTAGTTCATGAAGTGGGTTGCGCAGGTGTTGATTTCTACTAAAGGGAAAAAGGCTGCATGCAGCCTTTCTTTCCCAACATAGGGTCGATCAGAATTTTCTTTCCCCCATATTCAACGATTATCGTTGCATTTCTTATTTGCTGGATATTCATTGTTTATTAACAATTAAAGTTTAACATTGGCTTCCAGCATAATACTATCCTTCAGTGGTTCATCATCATCAGAGAACGAATTTGCCTTTATATTGTACACAAAGCACGAGCATTTCGTTGCTGCCTGTGTTCTTGAAAGCACGTTTGCTATTGGGCGCAATTCTCACGATGCTTCCCTCCGAAACGGGAAATCGTTTGCCGTCTACATCGAAAAATGCCTTCACCTTTAAGAATGAAATAAAGCTCTTCGTGCGTTTTATGGGCATGGCGTGTGCCATAATCCTGCCCAGCTGCAAGACTTTGGAAAGACAATTCTGCGCCTGTTGCTTGTAGTGCATGTCCGGCAAACACCTTTCCCGGGATAGAGAAATTACCCATAGTCAACTCATATTCATTAATTTCATTTAACCCACCTACGTTCACCGTGGTGAAGTTCTCGCCTTTTTTTCTATAATTTGAATTCCTTTCATAATGCTATTTTTGTTTTGATTACGAGTGCAAAGGTCGTGCATAAAACAAAGACACATTCTACCATTAATGATATATGCTCTACCATTTTGATAAACCATTGATTATTCGTGCATTTGTTGCATGAAATTAGAGAGTCATCCCCAAGAACTCACACAAGTTCCTTTCAGCAAAGCGGAATGTGGTGTAGACTTCAACATCAATACCGATACGCACGAACGTTTGCGGGGCGTATTGATGAAGTATCCGTCTTTCAAAACCAACTTCTTCGAGTTGTTTTTCTTCAGGAAAGCATCCGGATGGCTGCGTTATGGCTTTCAACATATCGCGTTGAAAGACAATACGGTGCTGATACTTTCGCCGCACATCCATCAGGAGTGGCATATTGATGAAAGCCAAACGGATTATCGTTTCCTTATTTTCCGTGATGATTTTCTTTCAACCTATCTTGCCGATCCTTTCTTTACTTATCGTTTGCTTTATTGCTACCAAACAGATTTCCCACCCTATCTGTCGGCTACTGCTATGGAACAACAAGAATACGAGCGTTTGCTTGTGCGGATAAAAGAAGAACTCAACCATCCTCTTGCCGACAGCTATCACATCATCGTATCCTTGCTTCATTATCTGCTCATGACCCTTAATCGTAGGTATTCTGCTCAATACCATCTGCCTTTTGATGCCCCCAAGAACCACCATGCCTTTGAGTTTAAACAACTCTTAGAAAAACATATTCGCCAATACCAGCAAGTGGCCGACTATGCAGCCATGCTGAACATCAGCCGCATCACATTGAATGCTTCTGTACAGGCACAATACGGGCAAACGGCCGTACATCTGCTGAAACAACGTCTGCTTGCAGAAATCAAGAATGAAATACTCTTCACTGACAAAACCACCAGTGAATTGGCATACGAATTCAATTTCTCGGAGCCAGGACATTTAATGCGTTTCTTCAAAAAACAAACGGGACAGACGGTTACGGAGTTTAAAGAAGAATATAAAGGACAACAGTTTACCGCAGAATAGAGAAATGGTTAAACGCAAGAACTTACCAATAAACGAACGGCACTTGGCGCAGAGATGTCTCTGCGCCAAGTGTCGTTTTCAATTCAATTATGCGCCTTTAGCGTCTTACCACTTCCCGTCTCCTCTATAGTTCTCTTCCAAGGTCCGTTCAAGATCCGAGGCCTTGTAAAGGATCTTGCCGGCAAACCGCGTGTATGAGATGATCCTCCGATCGCGATAGTCCTGCAAGGTGCGGGGGCTGATGTAGAGCCGCTCGCAAACTTCCTTGCCCGTGAGGAAGTGTTCGCCGCTGAAGAGAGGCCGGTGCGTCTCGGATACTTCCCGAATCCTTTCTCTTACTCGTTGCAAGGCTGAGATGACCACCTGCATCTCGCCCGTCTCCATACTCAAGTCTTGAATCGCTTCCATCATCGCTTCGTCGTGTTTGCCGTTTTGTCAGACTTCACGCAGAGCAACTGCTCCACGTCCTCCCGCTTGTAATAGCACTTGTGCCCGATCTGCGCGAAGGGCAACACACTTGTATCACGGTAATGTTGCAGAGTGCGTTTACTGATGCCGAGTAGACGACAGACGCCCCCGTTGTGTAGCCAGTCCGTGTATTTAGACTCTTCTCCGAAAGCCTTCATGCAACATTCTGCGAGGCTCAGCACCTCATCGCGCAGGCTCAGCCAATCGGCCTCTGTAATAATCAAATACTTCATGATCTCACTTATTAGTTTTCTGGTTGGTATTTAGGTTTTACTGATTTTCGGCGGCAAACGTAATTGCACGTAAAACGCTGTCAACGCAATCGGGAACAGGAGGGATGCAAATGGAACAGTAAGGAAACAGCCGGTGTAGCATGGACACCGCTTCCGTCCATTCGGAAAACTGCCGCAAGTGAAAGCAGATAGCAGCCTGCGAATTGTCCCCGGCCTCCTTTCCTTTCACGGCCGTTTTGTCTTATCGGAGGGGCGAATCACTCCCTTGTAAGTCCTGTTCCCCAAAGAAATCGACAGCAAACGGATGCAACATTATGCCGGACAACGCTGCATGCTTGGATGCCGGGGATGCTCATCACACTTTCACCCCCGAAAACTCATCCCAGCCAGCCATGAAGAAACAGGCAGATAGAAGCAACATAAACGTCGATAAAACACCGGACAACGGCGGACGTTCATCAAAGAACGGGGAGATCGAGGCCTACCTCGCCCGGCATTACACGTTCCGATACAATACCGTTTGGGGACGGGCGGAATATCGCGGCCGCGGGGAGGAGCGATTCGTGAAGGTCAGTCGCTATGAGATCAACACGCTGCGCCGCGAACTCGACAACGAGGCCGGGATCATGACCTCCCCGGACAACCTGTACTCGATCATTGAAAGTAGCTTTTCGCCCCGTGTCAATCCCATACAGGCGTATTTCAAAGCCCTGTCCACCGCTGTTCCGGATGAATCAGCAGCGCATGCCATCCGTGAATTAGCCGACTGCGTCGTTGTCCGTAACCCAGAGAAATGGCCGCTGTACTTGACAAAATGGCTTGTAGCTGTAGTCGCCAACGCAATGGACGACCGCGAGTGTCGCAACCACACCTGTCTAGTCTTAACGGGCGAACAGGGACGATTCAAGACGACGTTTCTCGACCTGCTTTGCCCGCCTATGCTGCACGATTACAGCTATACCGGCAAGATCTATCCACAGGAAAAGGACACGCTGACCCTACGTCGGGCAGAACCTCATTATCAACATCGACGACCAGCTCAAGGCGCTCAACAAACGGGATGAAAACGAACTGAAAAACCTGATCACCCTGCCCGATGGTCAAGTACCGCATGCCCTACGACAAGCACGTGGAGGAGCACCCCCACATGGCGAGCTTCGTGGCCTCGGTGAACGGCAACGACTACCTCACCGACCCCACCGGCAGCAGGCGCTTCCTGCCCTTCGAGGTGCTCTCCATCGACATCGATCGGGCAAGGAGCGTCTCGATGGACGCCGTCTATGCGGAGGCAAAATCGCTGTTGGAATCGGGCTATCGGTATTGGTTCAACGACGAGGAGATCGCGGAGCTATACCGCGAAAGTGAGGCGTTCCAAGTGCAGACCGCGGAGATGGAGCTCCTGTTGCGCTGTTTCGAGCTGCCGACCACCAACAGTGATTGTTCCTACCTGACAACGACCGAAATCTTGACTTACCTCGGCGCCTATACGCGCCAGCCGCTCACGGCCAAACGTATGGGAGAGGCGCTGAAAAAGGCCGGATACATCAAGGTCAGCCGGCGGCGGAACGGCGGCAGCCCGCTGTATGTCTACAAAGTCCGAAAGATCCTCCCCTGTCCGCTCCTTCAAATCTGTAGTAGTAACATGTAGTCAGCTGCGTAGTGACTTCTATCTGCATGAATGCTATTGGGAAACAATCGATTATGGCAATTGTAGTTTGTAGTAAGAAGAAACCAAAAAAAGTACGGGTGTTTGATCCTAAATCACTTGCATTCCAATAAAACACCACACCATTCCATTACCCATCTCAATGTTTAATCACCATGAAAGAAGAAAACCTATCGACCATCAAGCGGTACCCCATCACGGCGTACTTGGAAAGTAAAGGCATCACGCCTGTCCGACGGATGGCGACCTACGCGATGTACCGTTCGCCGCTGCGGGATGATCGTCACCCGAGCTTCAAGGTGGATACCGAGAAGAACCTGTGGATTGACTATTCCGAAGGCCGTGGCGGGAGCATCATCGACCTCCATATGCGGCTCGAGGGTGCACCCTTCCGGAGGCCATCCGCTGTTTGGGGAAGATGATTTTTCGGTCGCACGACGAGCGATTACCCGCGGACGGAATCCCACCTTCATAGCCCCGAGAGAACAGACGGAGGAAGAAAAATTGATCGGCATATCGGATGACCTTCCGCCACATTTGCAAGACTACCTGACAAAAGAGCGGTGCATCGACCTCGGTCGGGCTCGCCCTTCCTCCGATGCGTCCGCTACGAAGTGAGGGGACGGGAGTACGAAGTCATCGGCTTTTGCCAATGCCTCGGGCGGCTACGAGCTCAGGGGCGCTGGGTTATTCAAAGGAACGCTGGCTCCGAAGGACATTACACCAATCTTTTTCCGACGGGCGGCAGCCAGTCTGCCTCTTCGAAGGCTTCATGGACTTCCTCTCCTTCCTTTCAATGAAAGAAAAGGTCGGTAGCCATTGCCTTGTAATGAACTCCGTGGCTAATGTCGGGCGGTGCATCCGTTACTTGCGCGAGCGACACATCACGGTCCTCCGTGCGTTCCTCGATAACGACGACGCTGGAAGGCGAACCTTGGGCGCGTTCATCGAAGCTGGGTTTCTAGTGGAAGACATGGCCGTACACTACCAAGGATGCAAGGATCTCAACGAATTCCATGTCAACCGCATCCGTCGCCTACGAGAACAACAAGGACAAGCTCCAATCACAACCAAACCAACCCACACAATCAAACTAAAAAGGAGATAGCAACCATGAAAGAGAAAGACACCAACAAAGCAGACCGGGAGTTTCTCGATGTCTATTTGGGAGAAACGCGTCCACAGGTGGCAGAGCCATCCGAGCAAGCCGTGCATACCGAGAGTGCACTCACACCGAAACGCATCAGCGCCAAAAATGAGACGAGGGACGCTGGAGGCTTACAAGCAGACTTTCCTCATCCCCGCCAAGCTGATCGAACGTCGGGCAGTCTATTTGAGTCGGGCGACACAGGAGCGCGCCGACTTCGTTGTCCGCCGATTGGGAGATCGAGGAGCCAACCTCTCGAGCTTTGTGGAGCGCATCGTGCGCGCCCATTTGGAGGACTACGCCGAGGAAATCGAGGAATGGCGGAAGCTGTAATCCGAGCATACAGATCTATCAAAAAGTTCACGAACAATATGCACGTCAAGCAATCAATAACTGTCTGAATGCACGGCATGCAATGATCACAAGAAATACTGTAGGGTTTGTACCGGAGCGTGACGACGGTAATGCAAGACGTCAGTTTGTTCCCACAAACTGCGCTTGCTCCCCCGCCCCTGTCGGTCGGTGGAGAGGGCCGTAATCACATCCGTTCTCATCGGCCCGAACCATAGAATAAGCACCACAGAAAAGACCTATCTACATGGAAAAACACCCCCAAAAGAAAGACAAGAAGACGAACAAGACCGCCTTTATCAAGGTCAGATGCACGGCCGAGGAAAAGGAACGGATCCGTTCGAGAGCTACGAACGCAGGGCGGAAGTATTCCGACTACTGTCGCGAGATGTTGCTGGGTGGATCCGTTATCGCCGTCCCTCCGATAGGCGACAACGAGAAGGAGGCACTTGCCATCCTCCGTCAGACAGCGCTATTCTACGCGCACATTTCTAACCTGATTAAGGTCAAGGACGTCTCTCGGGTAGACGCGACGAAGGCACTCGCCACCTATGCCAAGATCGCTTTTAAGCGGTTCTTCAGCTCCCGCTATCGGGTCCCCGAGGAGGTATTTAAGCGCTTAAATATTGAAGACCATGATCGCAAAGTGTAAGGCCATCGCACACGGAGGCAACGCGCTGGAGTACATTTTTTCGCGAGGGAGAAAGCTCGGCCGGCTTCTCGCTCTCCATAATCTGTGCGGCGAAACGCCGAAGGAGATCCACGAGGAGATGAAGCTCATCGGTGATTACAACAGTCGCTGCAAAAACAAGTTCTTGCGCGTCGAGATCGGCATCGCCCCGCAGGACGAGGCGCGGATGACGTTCAAAACTCTGAACCGCCTTGCCCTGCGCTTAGCCAAGCAGATGGGGTTGGACGATCACCAATGGGTGGCCGTCACACACAAAGACACAGACAATCTGCACATCCACATCATCGCCAATCGGATCAGCCTCGGTGGGCAGGTCTACGACACCACCTTCGTCAGCAATCGGGCGGCGAGAGTGGCCGAAGAACTCAGTCGCAAGCACGGGTTGACTATCGCCAAAGAAGTCACTACCGTGCGACCGCACCGGAAAGCCCAAGCCAATCCGGCAAGAGAACGCACGAAGCAACAAGTGCGGAGCATCAGCTACGCCCCTCCTCGAGAAGCACCGAGGAAAGGCCTGTCGGGTCACTCCATGTTCCTCTACGAACTCCACCGAAGCGGCGTCACGATCGACCGCATGAAAAACAAACTGGGGAAAGTCTACGGGCTGAAGTTCACCTACGGCGATCACAGTTTCAAGGCCTCCGAGATCGGTCGTGAGTTTGGTTTTCGCACCCTGCCGAAACAGTTCGAAATCGGCAATGCGCAGAAGCCCATCATCCCCTTCGCCCATTCCTCCACGAGATCTACGAAAGACAGTTCTCTTATCGCACAAGTCGCAGGCGCCACTGTGGACGTAGCTTTAGACACTGCAGGAAGCGTTCTTTCGGAGACTGGAGAGGTCACAGCTCTACAGACACACGGCACCGACTATGCCGAAATCTCATGGCAACGACGCCTAAGAAACCAAGCCGGGAAAAAGAAGAAGCGGGGGCGGGGAATATAATGTTAGACGTTCATCCGCTCCATCCATCCCGACCTTTCCCAAACCGAAAGCCAAATCGAGAGAATCGCATCAAAAACGCCTGTTTTTCAAATAGTCATAGTAACATTGCACTCCCAAATGACAAGCGCCCTTTGTTTGTGCAGATTCCAGCAACCTCAAGCGCTTCGCTCGTTTCCACTTCGTTACCTATCAAATGCATACGACAAAGTAACTTCTTCTTTTTCAGAGGGATATTTGCTGATAATTTTTCTCCCGAACCTATTCTAATACGTTCCGAACCTATTAGAACCACCTCGGAACGTATTACAACCACCTCACCAACGTATTCTGACCACCTCGGAACGTATTACGACCACCTCACCAACGTATTCTAACCACCTCGGAACGTATTTCGACCACCTCCCTAACGTATTCTGACCACCTCGGAACGTATTAAGGGTCGCCTCGAAACATCCTCTCCGATACATAGAAAAGAGGGGCGGAGCACCCTTGTTGCTGGGTGTCCGTCCCTCTCTTGCGGTGTTTACAGCGTCACCCCGGGGAGGGGGCGCTGCGTGCGGGAGACTCCTTAGTCGATGAGTCCTTCTTCGCGTGCCTGATCCTCGCCCGACTGGGTGATGAGCTTGTAGCCCTTGCCGTGGATGTTGATGATCTCGATGTTGGGATCGTCGCGGAGCAGCTTGCGCAGCTTGGTGATGTAGACGTCCATGCTGCGGGCGTTGAAGTAGTTGTCGTCTACCCAGATGGTCTTCAGGGCGTAGTTACGCTCCAGCACCTCGTTGGCATGGGCGCAGAGGAGGGTCAGCAGCTCGCACTCTTTGGTGGTGAGCTTGGTCATCTTCTCGCCGATGGTGAGGGTCTGCTTCTGGGTGTCGAACATGAACTGGCCGATGCGATAGAAGGGCACGTCTTTGGGCTTCTTGCCCTTGACGCGGCGCAGGATGGCTTCGATGCGCGAGAGGAGCACCTCCATGCTGAAGGGCTTCGTGAGGTAGTCGTCGGCGCCGTTCTTGAAGCCCTCGAGCACGTCCTCGTTCATCGTCTTGGCGGTGAGGAAGACCAGGGGCACGTCGGGGTTGATCTGGCGGATGTCCTGCGCCGGGGTAAAGCCGTCCTTCTTGGGCATCATCACGTCCAAGAGGCAGATGTCATACTTGGCTTCGGAAAAGCCCTTCAGACCTGCTTCGCCATCGGTGAAGAGGTCGGTGGTAAAAACCTTTGGCCCGGAGGTATTCGCGGAGGATCATACCCAGGTTCTCGTCGTCTTCGCAGAGGAAGATTCTCAATTTTTTTCATCCATCATAATGCTTGTACTATTTAATGAGTGGTAAAGTGATAATGAATTTGGTTCCTGATTTCGATTCCTGTTGTTCGGCGCGGATCGTGCCGCCGTGATCTTCGACGATCTTGTGGACATAGGCCAGGCCCAGTCCGAAGCCTTTCACGTCGTGCACATTGCCGGTGGGGACACGATAGAAGCGAACGAAGATCTTCTTCAGGTGTTCTTTTTTGATGCCGATCCCGTTGTCCTCGATGAGGAATTGGAGCTTGCCGTTCTCGTTGCGGGTGCGGGCCATGAGGCGCAGGGGCACTTCCTTTCGGCGATACTTGACGGCGTTGTCCAGCAGGTTGAAGAGCACGTTGGTCAGGTGCATCTGATCGGCGTAGATGGTGGAGTCCAAGGCGCCGAGATCGAGGTCGATCGTGCCGCCATATTTCTCCACCTTGAGCGTGAAGGTGCTCACCACGGAGGCCGGGAGGTCGTTCGCGTCGATCTCCTTGAGCTTGAGCGCCGTCTTCTGTCGTTCAAAGAGCGACATCTGCAAGACCTTCTCCACGAGGAAGCCCAGCCGCCGCGATTCGTCATTGATCACGGTCGAGATGTGTTTGAACACCTCGGGTTGCTTCGTGAGGTCCGTGTCGCGGAGCATCTGGGCGGCCAGTGAGATGGTCGATACGGGCGTCTTGAGCTCGTGAGTCATGTTGTTGACGAAGTCGGTTTTCATCTCCGAGAGTCGCTTCTGGCGGAAGATGATGTAGATGGTGGTGATGAACGTGACGAGCAGGATGAACGAGAAGACGATCGAGGGCACCAGGAAGGAGACCGACCCCGAGATGTAGTCGCGCTTCGTAGGGAAATAGACCTTGAGGTAGTTCCACTTCGAGGGCGGATCGTTGGGGTAGAGCACCTGCGTGACCACGTCGGCAGCTCGGGGCGGCTTCTCGAACGATTCGTTTTGATAGACCGTCACGCCGTCCTTGTTCACCACGGCGAAGATGTAGGGCAGATCCAGACCGCTGTTGATGAGCTCAGCGCGGAGGTAGCTGTCGAGCGTACGGAAGTCCACGCGTTCGTTGATGGGCTTGAGGTAGGCCGTGTAGACCAGATCATAGAGCACCTCGTCGATCAGTCCGGCCTGATACTGGTAGCGCTTCAGCAGGTTCTTCTGTTGCTCCTCGGAAGCGCGGATGATGGTGTTCTTATGCGGCGGGTTGGCGGTGACGGTTTTGGTCGAGATCTCGATATGCTCGAAACCGCTGTCGGGGCCGCCTTGGATGTAGACTTCGCTGTGGGTGATGTTCTGGGCGATGGCCTGTCGGTCGGGAGGGTTCTTATACATGAAGCTGCTGCCATAGGTGTCGATGTCCTCCTCCATGTATTTGCGGGCCTCGTCTTTCTCCAGCGCCGATGAGACTTCCTCAAGGCAGTGGCGCACGGTGGCGTCGAACTGCTCATTGCTGGTCTTCATAATGATGCTGATGTAGTTGACTTGCAGATAGAGCAACCCCGCAAAGGCGAAGGCCATCACTATGGCAAGCATCCAAATCGTTGACTTCTTCATTCTCTTCTGTTTCCTGTCCCCGTTTTTAACACAACAAAGAACGGGTATTTCGGTTTAACATTTTACGAAGGGGTAAAAAAATGAGCGTAGCGGGGTCAGGGTGCAGGATCGTTTTCATGGGTGTATATATATAGGTATAGGCCGGTTGGCCTTGGATGGCGCATACACGGCCCCTTCGAAAGACGGATCTTTTTCACTTTGCCCTAACTCGGAGCCTCCCCCGAAAAGGCAGAATCTTACTGCCTACTTACCTTTGCCCCCGAAGAAAAAATGATCATTCCCTCGAAAACGAATCAAATAGAAATGGAACGCGATACCCTTGTGCGACTCGAAAACGTGGAGCTGACCTTGGACAGCGATGTCATCCTCCGCGACGCCACCTTCTCGCTCCTCAGCGGTGAGTTTGTTTACGTCATCGGACGTGTCGGATCGGGCAAAAGCAGCCTCCTGCGCGCCCTCTACGCCGAGCTGCCCGTAGCCGGTGGCCAGGCCTCCATCATGGGATACGACCTGCACGGCATCAGCCTTCGCGACACAGCCGGACTGCGTCGCCGCCTTGGCATCGTCTTCCAAGACTTTCAGCTGCTCACTGATCGCACCGTTCGGCGCAACCTCGAGTTTGTCCTCCGTGCCACCGGATGGAAAAAAACCCCGACGACATCGATCGACGCATCACCGAGACACTCCGCCAAACCGGCATCCCCGACAAAGCCGAGCGCATGCCTCACGAACTCTCCGGCGGCGAACAGCAACGCGTGGCCATCGCCCGCGCCCTACTCAACATGCCCGCCATCATCTTAGCCGATGAGCCTACTGGTAATCTCGATCCAGAGACCGGTCGACACATCGTGGGGCTCCTCCACGACATCTGCCGCAGCGGTACGGCGGTCGTCATGACCACACATAACTACGACCTCGTCCGTCGCTATCCTGCACGCGTTGTCAAATGTGAAGACGGTCGCCCTCACCTCCCTCGAGGCACCCATCGAATCAGCAAACATCATCACCCCCTAAAAAAACATTACCCACATGAACGTATTGAAATTCGAGGCACCTCCGTCGGCTCCGCTGAACGGATCAAAAACGTGGCGCGCCTCATCACCACCGGCGACGAGCCACGCATCGTCGTCCTCTCCGCCATGGCCGGCACGACCAACGCCCCTTGTCGAAATAGCCGACTACCTCTACAAGAAAAACCCCGACGGCGCCAATGAGGGTCATCAACCGCCTCTCGCTCAAATACGCCGAGGCGATCAACGACCTCTACGCAACGCCCGAATACCGCCAGCGCGCTGAAGAGAGCGTCACGGCGCATTTCGACCTCATCCGCTCACTCATCAAGGACATGTTCACCTCCTTCGAGGAGCGTATCATTCTGGCCCGTGGCGAACTCATGTCCACCGAAATGATGCACCTCTACCTCGCTGAGCAGGGTATCGCCTCCACTCCCCTATCGGCCCTCGACTTCATGCGCACCGATAAGAATGCCGAGCCGGACGCCTTCTTTATCAAGGAGAACCTCTCAACCTCCTCGATCAGTATCCCGACGAAAAGCTCTTCATCACCGAGGGTTATATCTGTCGCAATGCCTACGGTGAAATCGACAACCTGCAGCGTGGCGGCAGCGACTACACCGCTTCGCTCATCGGGGCCGCCGTCCGCGCCTCCGAAGTACAGATCTGGGACCGACATCGATGGCATGCACAACAATGACCCACGTATCGTCGAGGGTACCACGCCCGTTCATCGCCTCAATTTCGACGAGGCCGCCGAGCTGGCCTACTTCGGCGCCAAGATCCTCCACCCCACCTGCATCCTGCCCTGCCAAGCAGAGCAACATCCCCGTCCGCCTGCTCAATACCATGCAGCCCGACGCTTCCGGAACGCTCATCTCAAATGAGACAGATCGTGGAACAATTAAAGCCGTCGCCGCCAAAGACAACATCACCGCCATTTGGATCAAAAGCGGACGTATGCTCCCCGGCCACCGGCTTTATGCGCAAAGTCTTCGAGACCTTCGAGAACCACCGCACCCCTGTCGATATGGTCACCACCTCCGAAGTGGGCATCTCCGTCACCATAGACAACCCCAAGCACCTCGAAGAAATCGTTGACGATCTCAAGCGCTACGGTACCGTCACCGTCGACCGTGATCTGGTCATCGTCTGTGTCGTTGGCGACCTCTCCCGGCAGCACCTCGGCCTCGAAGTCCGCATCATCAGTGCCCTTCGCGACATCCCAGTCCGCATGATCTCCTACGGCGGCAGTAATTACAACCTCTCTCCTTATCCCCGCTGCCGACAAAGCACGCGCACTCGGGCCCTCAGCCGCCACCTCTTCGACGCGCCAGAAGCCACCGCAGAGCAATGAATTCACGAATAAATATGCGAACCATTACTACTCATCGAAGCGTCGGGAAAGCCGCTCTCTTGCTCTTCTTCCCCGCTGTTGCCCTCCCTATTACAATCAGCTGTCACGCTCTACTTACATGCCGTTGCGCTCTACATAGCCGCACTCGTCCTCCCCATGACCATCCTCCCTCCGACCGCCCTACTCCTTTATCGGCGGTACGGTCTGCCCGCGGGTGTTGTCGTCAAACTATGCCCTCGTTTCCCTCGTGCTTATCACCCTCTCTACCCTTCTCCCTCTGCTCTTCTCCAGCGTGTGACACTGTCAGCATCCTTTATCCCCAATCGGTCCATTAGAGCAATCCACAACTGCCCTAAATTATAGTGTCTGATCGTGAGGTGTTCTAATGACCGATTGGGGATAAATCGTATCCATGTGATAGTGTGAAGCCGCTTCGCTCCTCCTGTCCTCCTCCTATCCAAACGCAGAAAATCCCATCAAGATCTCATTAGGCCCTTCGTGACGTGAGTTCGATGTAGGAATAAAAGCTCGCCAGAAAGTTTCTACGGAAGCCACGCGATGCCCCAAACGCCTTTTGGAAATGCTTGCAACATTATTGCAACGAGGAAAAAGTGCTTTTAAGGGCTTGCAAGATTGTTGTAACGAGGAAAAAGTGCTTTTGGGAGCTTGCAAGATTGTTGCAACGGGGAAAAAGTGGTTTTTGGCGTTTGCAAGATTGTTGCAAGCATTTCCAAAAGCACTTTGGCCGTTACAGTGCTCTATCAAAGACATTCTTCTGGGATAAGGAGCCTCATTTTCTTTCGCCGAATCCGCATTTTTATAACATGGGAAACAAACATCTCGATCGAAAGCAACCAAGATCAATCGAAATACACCTCTCATAAATACCCCAGAGTTTTCCCTCGCGAGTTGTCCCTTTGTCGGGAATGGTGGCGTTATGAAAACTATCTAGCCCCTCCCAAATACGTCGTTTCCCATCCCTCGCTATCTATGTTCTTGCAACACGGAATGCCTTGAAGCCCAAATTCATTTCATGTCTCCATTTGCGGGATAGAAAATAGCGCGTATCTTTGCCACCCGAATTTGGAATAAGAAAAAAACGTAAACGTGTTTAAACAGTAGAAAGATGCCTACAATTCAACAGTTAGTAAGAAAAGGCAGAGAGTCACTCGTCGTGAAGGGCAAGTCTCCTGCTCTTGATGCCCTGCCCGCAGCGAAGAGGTGTGTGCGTGCGCGTCTATACGACCACGCCGAAGAAGCCCTAATTCTGCGATGCGTAAAGTGGCTCGTGTTCGTCTGACCAATCATAAGGAGGTGAACTCCTATATTCCGGGTGAGGGGCACAACCTACAAGAGCACTCCATCGTTATGGTGCGCGGTGGCCCTGTGAAAGATCTGCCGGGTGTTCGCTATCATATTGTTCGTGGCACGCTCGATACAGCGGGTGTAGCAGGACGTACTCAGCGTCGTTCAAAGTATGGTGCTAAGCGTCCGAAGCCGGGAGCAGCTCCGGCTGGAAAGACCGCAGGGAAGGGTAAGAAGTAAGTATACTGCGAGAGAGAAGATATAAGAGTTCGAAATTTCATAATCGGTTTGAGTGGTTGGGATAGATAGAGATTGATGACATTGAGGGTTGAGTAAATGGCTCGGAGGAGTCGTTGAAGACAGGATAAAGAATCAACAACCAAGCGCGAAAACGAAAATTCTGAAGATAAATGAGAAAATCAAAGCTAAAGAAACGGCAGATCCTCCCGGATCCTGTCTATGGTGATGTGCGGGTTACAAAGTTTGTAAACCATCTGATGTACGACGGTAAGAAAACGGTGTCGTACGAAATCTTTTATACTGCATTGGAACGCGTGAAGGCGAAAATGCCGAACGAAGAGAAGTCAGCGCTTGAAATTTGGAAAGCGGCGCTCGAAAATATAACCCCGCAAGTAGAAGTGAAGTCTCGCCGAGTAGGCGGAGCTACATTTCAGGTTCCTACTGAGATCCGCCCGGATCGTAAGGAGTCCATTTCAATGAAAAAAATTTAATAGAGTACGCTCGCAAACGCGGGGGAAAGTCGATGTCGGAGAAGCTGAGTGCCGAGATCGTCGATGCGTTCAATAGTCAAGGTGGCGCATTCAAGCGTAAGGAAGACATGCACCGCATGGCTGAAGCCAACCGTGCGTTTGCCTATTTCCGTTTCTAACAATGAGCAATAAAAAAGAAGATGAGTAAGGCTGACGAAATACTGAAATATACACGGAATATCGGCATCATGGCGCATATCGATGCCGGGAAAACAACGACATCGGAACGTATTCTTTTTTACACAGGTCTAACACACAAGATCGGTGAGGTGCACGATGGTGCCGCTACGATGGACTGGATGGCGCAGGAACAGGAGCGAGGAATCACGATTACGTCTGCTGCTACTACGACTTTCTGGAACTACAATAAGGAGAAGTACAAAATTAATTTGATTGATACCCCCGGACACGTAGACTTTACCGTTGAGGTGGAGCGTTCTCTACGTATCTTAGACGGAGCCGTAGCAGCGTTTTGTGCTGTAGGTGGGGTTGAGCCACAGTCGGAGACGGTATGGCGTCAAGCCGATAAATACAATGTGCCTCGTATCGGATATGTGAACAAAATGGATCGTTCGGGTGCCAACTTCTTTGAAGTGGTACGTCAGGTGCATGACGTGCTGGGTGCTACACCTTGTCCGATTCAAATACCGATTGGTGCGGAAGAAAGTTTTAAAGGCGTCGTTGATTTGGTAACGATGAAGGCGATCTATTGGCACGACGAGACGATGGGCGCCGAGTATGAAATCGATGAGATTTCGGCTGATTTACAAGCTGAGGCGCAAGAATGGCGTGACAAGATGCTGGAAACCATTGCGGAATTCGATGATGCGGTGATGGAGAAGTATTTCGATGATCCGTCGAAGATTACTGAAGACGAAATTCGTGCTGCTATTCGCAAGGGGACGTTGTCAATGAAGATCAACCCGATGATATGTGGGTCTTCTTTTAAGAATAAAAGGTGTGCAGACTCTGCTTGACGCTGTTTGTGCGTACTTGCCTAGCCCGGCGGATACACCGGCAGTGACAGGACATGATCCGCGCAATTCAGAGGTCGTAATTGAGCGTAAACCTCTTCCTGAAGAGCCCTTGACAGCACTGGCATTTAAGATTGCAACGGATCCTTATGTGGGGCGTTTGTGCTATTTCCGCGTATATTCTGGAGAGGTAATAGCGGGGTCGTATGTTTTGAATACACGCTCTGACAAGAAGGAGCGTATCTCTCGTTTGTTCCAAATGCACTCGAACAAACAGAATCCAATGGAAAAAATTGGTTGTGGAGATATTGGAGCTGGTGTCGGTTTCAAGGATATACGTACAGGTGATACACTTTGCGACGAAAACCATCCGATTACTCTCGAATCAATCGAATTTCCCGATCCAGTTATAGGTGTTGCGGTTGAGCCTAAGACACAGAAGGATCTTGATAAATTGGGAGTAGGCTTAGCCAAGTTGGCGGAAGAAGATCCAACATTCCGTGTAGAGACGAATGAAGAGACGGGACAAACTGTTATTCGTGGTATGGGCGAGCTCCATCTTGAAATTATTATCGATCGTTTGCGCCGTGAGTTTAAAGTTGAATGTAATCAGGGACGCCCACTTGTATCGTATAAGGAGGCTATCACAAAGCCGGTTGAGCTGCGTGAAGTTTACAAGAAGCAGACAGGTGGTCGTGGTAAATTTGCTGATATCATTGTGCGTCTCGAGCCTGCTGATCCTGATTTTGAAGGCCACTTGCAATTTGTGGATGAAGTGAAAGGTGGAAACGTTCCCAAAGAGTTCATTCCATCCGTGCAGAAAAGGTTTTGAGAAGGCGATGACTAACGGTGTACTGGCGGGTTATCCTTTGATAGCATGAAGGTGACGTTGATTGATGGCTCTTTCCATCCGGTGGACTCTGACCAATTGTCATTTGAGATATGTGCTATTCAGGCCTTCAAGAATGCATCGGAGAAGGCGGCTCCTGTTCTTATGGAACCCATTATGAAGCTGGAGGTTGTTACTCCAGAGGAAAAATATGGGAGATGTGATTGGCGACTTAAACAAGCGTCGTGGACAAGTCGAGGGTATGGAGTCAAGCCGTACGGGCACCCGCATCGTAAAAAGCAAAGGTGCCGTTAGCTGAGACCTTTGGTTATGTGACAGCTTTGCGTACTATCACCTCTGGTCGTGCAACATCGTCTATGCAATTCTCTCACTATGCCCGGTATCCCCATCAATTGCCAAGCAAGTGCTGACAGAGGTGCAAGGTCGGGTTGATTTGATTAAATAATATAGTAACATAGCGATATGAGCCAAAAAAATCAGAATAAAATTGAAGTCTTACGATTATTCTTTAGTTGATAAATCGTCAGAGAAGATTGTGAAGACAGTAAAGGCTACCGGTGCCGTAGTAAGCGGCCCTATCCCCTTGCCGACACATAAGCGGATTTTTACCGTGAATCGCTCGACTTTCGTTAACAAGAAGTCGCGTGAGCAGTTTGAACTCTCTTCGTATAAGCGTTTGATTGACATCTATAGCTCAACTGCGAAGACGGTAGATGCGTTGATGAAACTAGAGCTTCCCAGTGGTGTGGAGGTTGAAATAAGAGTGTGAAATAGTTTAATAGATAAGCGAAATGCCAGGATTGTTAGGAAAAAAAATCGGAATGACATCCATTTTCAGTACCGAGGGAAAGAATCTTCCATGTACTGTTATCGAAGTAGGTCCTTGTGTAGTTACGCAAATAAAAACCGTAGAGAATGACGGCTACGAGGCAATTCAGTTGGGCTTTCAAGAGAAGAAAGAAAAGCATACGACAAAGCCGGAAGCTGGCCATTTCAAGAAAGCGGGTGTAGCTCCACAAAGATACTTGGCTGAGTTCAAAAATTTCAACGCTAAGTATAAGCTTGGCGATGTACTCACAGTGGATTTCTTGAATGACACAACATATGTAGACGTCGTCGGTACTTCTAAAGGGAAGGGTTTTCAAGGAGTCGTTAAACGTCATGGATTTGGTGGCGTAGGTCAGAGTACACACGGACAGCATAATCGTGCTCGTAAACCAGGTAGTATCGGTGCCTGTTCTTATCCAGCAAAGGTGTTTAAAGGTACACGTATGGGAGGGCAGATGGGTAATGTTCGTGTAACTGTCCAAAATTTGGAAGTGATCAAGATCCTTCCGGAGAATAACCTTCTGCTAGTGAAAGGTTCTATTCCGGGAGCGAAAGGTTCAATCGTATTAATAGAGAAGTGAGTGTATGATACTGAGCGTATTGAATAGAAGAGGAGAGGATACTGGTAGAACCGTAGAATTAAGTGACGCTGTATTTGGTATCGAACCGAGTGACCACGCCATCTATTTGGATGTAAAACAATATATGGCTAACAATCGTCAAGGGACACATAAATCAAAGGAGAGGAGTGAGGTCTCTGGAAGTACGCGTAAACTTATCCGCCAAAAAGGTGGTGGAGGAGCTCGTAGAGGGGATATTAATTCTCCTGTACTTGTAGGTGGTGGGCGTGTTTTTGGCCCGAGACCGCGCGATTATAGTTTTAAGCTAAATAAGAAGGTAAAGCTCCTAGCACGTAGATCAGCTCTTTCTCATAAAGCAAAAGACAATGCAATTATGATTGTCGAGGATTTTACGATGGATGTTCCGAAAACTAAGGAGTTCATAGCGATAGTGAAGGATTTAAAGTTGGAGGGCAAGAAAATGTTGTTCGTGCTTCCTGAGAACAATCGTGCTATTTATCTGTCGGCACGTAATCTATCCCAGACTAGGGTGATGAATGTCTCAGAATTAAATACTTATCGGGTAATGGATGCTGCGGCTCTTGTGTTTACAGAGAAATCGATAGCAGCGGTTGAACAACTTTTAAAATGCATAAGGAGGCGAAATGATGGGATTAATTATTAAGCCGATATTAACAGAAAAAGCAAACTCTAATCACAGGAAAAAGGCCAAATCGCTATGGATTTTATGTGACTCCTGACGCGAATAAATTAGAAATTAAGAGGGCCGTTGAGGAACTGTATAAGGTGAGTGTAGAGAGCGTAAATACGATGAACTATTTCGGTAAACGAAAGAGTCGTTATACGAGGTCTGGTGTTATCAATGGTAAGCAATCTGCTTATAAAAAAAGGCAATCGTTTCACTAAAAGAGGGAGAGGTGATTGACTTCTTTGCGAATATTTAATAGAGGAAAATGGGTATACGTAAATTAAAGCCCACATCACCGGGGCAGAGGCATAAGGTTATTAGTGCATTTGATAAGATTACCGCAAGTGCACCGGAGAAGTCTCTTGTTGTAGGTAAGAAGAAAAACAGGAGGACGAAATAACGCTGGTAAAATGACTATGCGTTATATCGGTGGAGGACATAAACGTCGTTTTCGTCTTATTGATTTTAAGAGAAATAAAGATGGCGTTCCGGCAACAGTAAGATCTATAGAATACGATCCTAACAGGACCTCTCGTATTGCGTTGCTGTATTATGCCGATGGAGATAAACGATATATCGTGGCACCAAACGGCTTGGAGGTTGGTCAGACAGTAATGTCTGGAAAAGATGCTCCTCCTGAGATAGGAAATTCGTTGCCTATGCAAAATATTCCGGTCGGCACGATTATTCATAACATAGAACTTCGTCCTGGGCAAGGGGCTAAGTTGGTTCGTTCCGCAGGTGCATTTGCACAATTAACATCAAAAGAGGGGACTTATACGGTCATAAAGATGCCTTCAGGTGAAACTCGGAGAATGCTTTCTGCATGTAAAGCTACGGTGGGAAGCGTGGGAAATTCTGACCATGCTCTTGAAAAATCAGGGAAGGCTGGACGCTCAAGATGGTTGGGACGTCGTCCGCATAATCGCGGTGTTGTAATGAATCCAGTAGATCACCCGATGGGGGGTGGTGAAGGACGTGCTTCAGGAGGTCTTCCTCGTTCTCGGAAGGGCTTATACGCAAAAGGACTAAAAACAAGAGCTCCTCAAAAAGCGTCTTCTAAGTATATCATTGAGAGAAGAAAGAAATAAACTGATTAGTTGAGAGAATATGAGTCGTTCACAAAAAAAAAGGTCCATATATCAATATTAAATTGGAGAAGAAAGTCTTGGTCATGAATGAATCGGGCAAAAAGGCTGTGGTAAAAAAACGTGGGCAAGAGCATCAATGATATCTCCTGATTTTTGTAGGACATACTATAGCTGTCCATAACGGAAATAAGTTTATACCAGTATTTATTACTGAAAACATGGTAGGGCACAAATTGGGAGAATTCTCACCGACACGTATATTTCGAGGACATGCCGGGAATAAGAAGTAAAAATAATAGAAAGGTAAATATAGAATGGGCAAGAGAAAGAAGGTATCAGCAGACGCCAGAAAAGAGTCCCTGAAGAATGTCTCTTTTGCTAAGTTGCGAAATGTGCCTAGTTCACCCTCGTAAGATGCGCTTGATCGTTGATACGATTCGTGGTATGGAAGTATTCAGAGCATTAGGTGTATTGAGATTCTCAAATAAAGATGCAGCGATACCGGTGGAAAAAGCTTCTTCGTTCAGCTATCGCTAATTGGGAACAAAAAAATGAACGTCGGGCTGAAAGTGGAGAACTATTTGTTGTATCTGTAAATGTAGATGCTGCGACGACCCTTAAACGTATGCGTCCCTGCTCCCCAAGGAAGAGGTTTCCGCATTAGGAAACGTTCGAACCACATAACATTGTTCGTTGATACAAAGAATACGGCCTCTAAGGAGTTGATTGTAAGTGATAAGAATAAGGACGATCAAAATTAAGAATAGATGGGACAGAAAATAAATCCGATTAGTAATCGTTTGGGTATCATTCGAGGTTGGGATTCTAACTGGTATGGGGGTAATAGCTATGGAGATACATTGCTGGAAGATAGTAAAATCCGCAGTTATCTGAATACCCGTCTGGCTAAAGCAAGTGTATCACGGATTGTTATCGAGCGTACGTTAAAACTTGTAACGATTACAGTATGTACTTCACGTCCAGGTATCATTATAGGTAAAGCAGGTGCAGAAGTGGATAAGCTGAAAGAGGAATTGAAGAAAATCACAAATAAAGATGTGCAGATTAATATCTTTGAGGTGAAACGTCCGGAATTGGACGCCGTGATTGTTGCTAATAATATTGCTCGTCAGATAGAAGGAAAGATTGCGTATCGCCGTGCCATTAAGATGGCAATAGCTTCGACCATGAGGATGGGAGCGGAAGGAATTAAGATACAGGTTTCAGGACGGTTAAATGGTGCTGAAATGGCGCGTTCAGAAATGTATAAGGAAGGTCGTACACCTCTCCACACGTTTCGGGCGGATATCGATTATGCATTGGCTGAAGCCTTGACAAAGGTTGGTCTGATCGGTGTTAAGGTTTGGATTTGTCGTGGAGAGATATACGGCAAAAAGGATCTAGCTCCCTATTTTTCTACACCTCGGGATTTTGCACGCCGTGCAGGAGATGGCGGTGTGAGACGCGATAACCGTGGAGGTAAATCATATAGAAGAAGGGATAGAGATAGGATTAGTCGTTAATTTGAATAGGACAGGATTATGTTACAACCGAAGAAAACTAAATACAGGAGGTCTCAGAAGGGGCGCGCAAAGGGTTGTGCGCAACGAGGTAACCAGTTAGCTTTTGGTTCATTTGGCATCAAGTCATTAGGAACAAAATGGATAACTGGTAGATCAAAATTGAAGCCGCGCGTATTGCTGTTACAAGACATATGCAGCGGCAGGGGCAGGTTTGGGTTCGTATCTTTCCAGATAAACCGATTACAAAGAAGCCGTTAGACGTACGTATGGGTAAAGGAAAAGGAAATCCGGAAGGATTTGTAGCCTCGATTACACCGGGACGTCTTATCTTTGAAGTAGAAGGAGTTTCTTTTGAAATAGCAAAGGAGGCATTGCGTTTGGCTGCTCAGAAGCTTCCGGTAACGACGAAATTTGTTGTTCGTCATGATTATGATATGCAGAATGAAATGGCATAAACGTTATGAAGATAAAGGAAATAAGAGAATTGAGCATTAAGGAGCTGCATGAAAGGATTGATGCAGAGACCTCTTCTCTGAATCAGAATAGGATTAATCATAGTATTTCGCCGCTGGACAATCCCTCTGCTATTAAGGAACAGCGTCGTTCTATTGCTAGATTAAATACGGAGTTGCGTCAACGTGAATTGAATGACAATAAGGTTTGATATGGGAACAAGAAACTTGAGAAAAGAAAGAACTGGGATAGTCTTTAGCAACAAGATGGATAAAAGCATTACTGTTGCTGTACGATGGAAGGAGAAGCATCCCATTTATGGCAAGTTTGTCAATAAGACAAAGAAATATCATGCCCATGACGAAAGGAACGAATGTAATGAGGGTGATACTGTAAGAATTATGGAGACGCGTCCGTTGAGTAAGACGAAAAGATGGCGTTTGGTTCAGATCATAGAAAGGGCAAAATGATATGATACAGCAGGAGACAAGATTAGTAGTAGCCGATAATAGTGGGGCTAAAGAAGCCCTCTGCATTCGTGTTTTAGGAGGTACGCGTAAACGCTATGCTACCGTTGGCGATATTATAGTTGTAACGGTGAAGAGTGTAATCCCTTCGAGTGATATGAAAAAAGGGGCAGTCTCAAAGGCAATTATTGTGCGGACGAAAAAAGAGATCCGTCGTCAAGACGGTTCTTATATTCGTTTCGATGATAATGCTTGTGTATTGCTTAATCAGGCTGGGGAAATTAGGGGAAGTCGTATTTTTGGACCTGTCGCTCGTGAGCTGCGTGGGGCTAATATGAAGATTGTTTCATTGGCACCAGAGGTGCTGTGATTTATAAAGGAATTGATGCAATGAGTAAGTTACATGTAAAGAAAGGGGATACCGTTTACGTAAATACAGGAGAAGATAAAGGAAAGACTGGGCGTATTCTGGAAGTCCTTGTAAAAGAGAATAGAGCGGTTGTAGAGGGTATCAATATTGTAACGAAACATACAAAACCTAATGCACAAAATCCTCAGGGGGGCCGTGTTACGAAAGAGGCTTCGATCCATATTTCTAATTTGAATTTGTTGGATTCAAAGAGTGGAAAGCCTTCGCGTATTGGTCGTAAAGAGGTGGATGGAAAATTAGTCCGTTATATGAAAAGATCAGGAGAGGAAATAAAGTAATGGGTGCGATTGATACAGTAAAACAAGATTATAGAGAGAGGATTGTCCCAGCTCTAAAGAAAGAATTTGACTACTCCTCAGTGATGCAGGTTCCTGTACTGAAGAAAATTGTGATCAATCAGGGGCTGGGGATGGCTACAGCTGATAAGAAAATCATTGATGTCGCAATTGATGAGCTATCTCTTATTACGGGCCAAAAAGCTATTGCTACTTATTCGAAGAAAGATATTTCAAACTTCAAACTTCGTAAGAAGATGCCTATTGGTGTGATGGTTACTCTCCGTCATGATAGGATGTATGAATTTTTAGAGCGTTTGATACGTGTTGCTTTACCACGTATCAGGGATTTTAGAGGCATCGAGAGCAAACTTGATGGCAGAGGGAATTACACTTTAGGCATCGAGGAGCAGATTATCTTCCCAGAGATAAATATCGATAATATCACAAAGATATTGGGAATGAATGTCACTTTTGTAACTTCTGCAAAGACTGATGAAGAAGGGTTTGCCCTTCTTCGTGAATTTGGGCTGCCTTTTAGAAATATTAAAAAAAGAATCAAGCGTAATGGCGAAGGAATCAATGAAAGCTCGTGAAATGAAACGGGCGAAATTAGTGGCCAAGTATGCTGCTAAACGTGCGCAGTTGAAGAAAGAAGGGAATTATGAGGCCTTGCAGGCGATCCCTAAAAATGCTTCACCTGTTCGTCTACACAATCGTTGTAAAATAACGGGACGACCTAAAGGATATATGCGTCAATTTGGTATCTCGCGTATTCAGTTTCGTGAGATGGCTTCGCATGGATTAATCCCTCGTGTAAAGAAGGCTAGTTGGTAAAAGAGAGTGATAAATATTGTCCAGATTCGCTGGATTAATTTAAACGAGATATGACAGATCCCATTGCAGATTATTTGACTAGATTGCGAAATGCAATAAAAAGCTCGGCACCGTGTTGTTGAGGTGCCTGCATCAAACTTGAAAAAAGAAATCACAAAGATTCTTTTTGAGAAAGGCTATATCCTCAATTTCAAATTTATGGATGAAGGGGTACAAGGCACGATCAAAATTGCTTTTAAAATATGATGCTGTAAACAAGGTGAATGCGATTAAAAGATTAGATCGCGTTTCTTCTCCTGGTTTACGTCGCTATGTAGGTTATAGAAATATGCCAAGAGTTTTAAATGGTTTGGGCATAGCGATTCTTTCTACTTCTAAGGGAGTGATGACTAACAAGGAAGCCAGCGAACAGAAAAATCGGTGGTGAGGTTTTTGTGTTACGTTTATTGATAGGAGGAGGTTAGTAATGTCTAGAATTGGGAAATTACCTATAGAGGTTCCAAGTGGTGTAGCCGTTACAATAAAAGATGATCTTGTTACGGTCAAAGGTCCGAAGGGAGAGCTTTCTCAAAGGGTAAACTCGGATATTAAGGTTTCTCTTGAGAATGGAATATTAAAAGTTGAAAGACCTACCGATGCTAAAGAGCATCGAGCACTGCATGGTCTGTATCGTGCTTTAATACATAATATGGTTGTAGGCGTTTCTGAGGGATATAAGAAACAACTTGTATTAGTGGGGGTTGGTTATCGCGTGGCGAATAATGGTCAGATTTTAGATCTGTCCTTAGGTTATACGCACAACATTTATCTTCAATTGCCTCAAGAAGTGAAGGTCGAAACGAAATCTGAACGCAACCAGAGCCCAATGATCATTTTTAGAGTCGGCTGATAAACAGTTGCTTGGTCAAATCTGTGCGAAAAATTCGATCTTTCCGGATGCCAGAGCCATATAAGGGCAAAGGTATCAAGTTTATGGGTGAAGAAATCCGTAGAAAATCAGGTAAATCTGCAGCGAAGTAAAGCGACGAAAGGAGTAAGGTAAAAATGGTAACGAAAGAAGCAAGGCGCTTAAGAATAAAGCAAAGTATACGGAATAAAGTATCCGGTACGTCAGAGTGTCCACGTTTGACTGTCTTCAGAAGTAATAAGCAGATTTATGCGCAAGTGATAGATGATACGACAGGGAAAACATTGGCTGCGGCTTCATCCTTAAAGGTAATTGATGGAGGTCCGAAGAAGGAGATTGCGGCGAAAGTCGGTGAGACTATCGCTAAAAATGCACAAGAGGCAGGAGTGCATGCGGTCGTTTTTGATCGTAATGGATACTTGTATCATGGTAGAGTGAAAGAATTAGCGGATGCTGCTCGGAGAGGCGGTCTTAAATTTTGAAAGAAATGGCAGTGAACAATAGAGTAAAATCGACTAGTGATTTAGATTTGAAGGATCGTTTGGTCGCAATCAATCGTGTAACAAAAGTAACTAAGGGTGGTCGCACGTTTAGTTTTGCGGCGATTGTTGTGGTCGGAAATGAAGACGGCGTAATTGGCTGGGGCTTAGGAAAAGCCAGTGAAGTGACTACAGCTATAGCAAAAGGCACAGAGTCCGCCAAGAAGAATCTTATCAGAATACCCATCCATAAAGGTACGATCCCTCACGAACAAACTGCTAAATTTGGTGGAGCTGAGGTGATTATTAAACCTGCCACTCATGGTACTGGAGTGAAGGCAGGAGGCGCAATGCGTGCTGTTTTGGAAAGTGTTGGTGTAACAGACGTGTTGGCTAAATCCAAAGGCTCATCAAATCCTCATAATTTAGTAAAGGCTACGATTGCAGCTTTGAATGAACTAAGAAGTCCTGCGATGGTTGCTCAGAATCGGAACGTCTCCATTGAGAAGGTTTTTAATGGATAAATCGAGAACAGTCAAATGGCAACAATTAAGATAAAACAAGTCAGAAGTAGGATCAAATGCCCCAAAGTGCAGAAGAGGACTTTGGATGCCTTGGGATTGAGGAAGCTGAACCGTGTAGTTGAACATGAAGACAGTCCATCGATTCGTGGGATGATAGAGGTTGTGAAGCATTTGGTTTTTAGTTGAAGAATAGTAATGAAAGGGATGCTTAAAGATGGCGTCCTATAAAAATCATATTGATATGAACTTATCGAACTTAAAAACCGGCTTCTGGCTCGGTAAAGACAAGAAAACGTATAGGGCGAGGCCCAGGATCTGGCTTGGGCGGAACCTCTACAAGAGGTCATAAAGGAGCGAAATCTCGTTCTGGCTATAAGCACAAGATCGGCTTTGAGGGTGGACAGATGCCAATACAACGGCGCTTACCTAAGTTTGGTTTCAAGAATATAAATCGCATATCTTATAAGGCTATCAATCTCTCACTCTACAAGAATTAGCTGAGTCAAAGAATTTGACTCGTATTGGCTTGCAAGAATTGAGAAATGCCGGATTTATTTCTGCGTCTCAATTGGTCAAGATTTTGGCGAAGGGAACACTTGCTTCCAAGATTGAAGTGGAGGCACATGCTTTCTCTAAGAAAGCAGAAGATGCGATCACCGCACTTGGAGGATCTGTTTCCAAATTGGGCGGAAAATCCGAAAAAAAGCGGAATAGATTATGAGAGCAGTTGAGACGATTAAAAAAATATCTGGAAGATAGAAGACCTGCGGAAGCGTATTCTGATTACGCTTCTTCTGGTCCCTCATCTATCGTTTCGGAACATATATCGTACTTCCCGGGATAGATCCGAAGAACTTGACTGCGCTTGGGGAACAGACCAGAGGTGGTTTGATGGCTCTATTGGATATGTTTTCCGGAGGAGCGTTTTCAAATGCATCCATCTTTGCATTAGGAATTATGCCATATATCTCGGCCTCCATTGTGATGCAGTTGGCAGCAATTGTGATTCCGTCGTTCCAGAAGATGCAGCGAGAAGGTGAAAGTGGGCGAAGAAAAATCAACCAATGGACACGCTATCTTACCGTGATCGTGTTGATTCTTCAAGGATCGGCCTATTTGGTGAATCTGAATGTACAGCTTCGGAGCGCAGGGGCCAGTATGCCCACCGATTGGTGGTTCAGAATCTCTTCTACTATAATTATGGCCGGAGGAAGCATGTTCGTCCTATGGCTGGGTGAGAGAATTACGGATAAAGGTATCGGCAATGGTATTTCGTTTATCATCTTGATCGGTATTATCGCCCGATTACCCCATTCACTTTTTGAGGAGTTTACTTCGCGTGTGACGGAAAAATCGGGAGGTTTGGTCATGTTCCTGTTTGAGATACTGTTTTTATTGCTTGTGATGGCAGGCGCCATTCTGTTGGTGCAAGGTACACGCAAAGTGGTCGTGCAGTATGCAAAGCGGATTATAGGCAATAAGCAGTACGGTGGCGCACGGCAATATATCCCTCTGAAAGTAAATGCCGCGAATGTGATGCCGATCATCTTTGCTCAGGCGATTATGTTTATCCCGATCTCGCTTGCTGGATTCTCTAATTCTGGAGAGAATAGCTCTTTTATGCGAGCTTTTATGGATAATACGGGCTTTTTGGTACAACTTCGTCTTTTGCACTGTTGATCATCGCATTCACGTATTTTTTTATACCGCGATTACGATTAATCCAACGCAGATGGCGGACGATTTGAAACGCAACAATGGTTTTATCCCGGTATAAAACCGGGACGAGCTACGAGGGAATATCTTGACGAAATCATGAGTAGGATAACATTCCCCGGAGCTATCTTTTTGGCCATTGTCGCTATTATGCCTGCATTTGCACGAATATTAGGAATCAGCCAAGGTTTTGCTCAATTCTTCGGTGGAACTTCATTGCTGATTTTGGTCGGAGTCGTGCTCGATACGTTACAGCAAATAGAGAGTCATCTGTTGATGCGTCATTATGACGGCTTGTTAAAATCTGGCCGTATTAAAGGAAGGACAGGAGCTATAGCTGCCTACTGATATGATATACATCAAAACGGATGAAGAGATAGAATTGATGCGCGAGGCGAACCAGTTGGTGGGGAAGACGCTCGGTGAATTAGCTAAGCATATCGCACCGGGAGTTACAACCCCTGCAACTGGATCGTATCGCCGAAACGTTCATTCGCGATCATGGGGCAGAGCCGGCCTTTTTAGGTTACGGTGGTTTTCCCAATTCGATTTGTGCCTCGGTAAACGAGAATGTGGTACACGGTATACCGTCTGATAAGGTGATCCTGAAAGATGGAGATATTATATCAGTAGACTGTGGAACAAAGCTGAATGGCTTCGTAGGTGATTCAGCTTATACGTTTTGTGTTGGAAACGTTTCGGAACCAGTCAAGGATCTGTTGCGTACAACGAAAGAGTCCCTTTATAAGGGGATCGAACAAGCACAAGTCGGTCGTCGGGTAGGTGATATAAGCCATGCTGTACAGGAATGGTGTGAGAAGAAGAACTATTCGGTGGTTCGCGAGTTGGTTGGACACGGTTGCGGGCGAGAGATGCACGAGGATCCGGAGGTGCCGAATTATGGCCGTCGAGGATGTGGACCACTTTTAAAAAGTGGTATGTGCATTTGCATCGAGCCGATGATCAATCAGGGAAGTAAGAACGTCGTCTTTGAGGCTGATGGCTGGACCGTAAGGACAAAGGATCGCAAATGCTCAGCTCATTTTGAGCATTGCATTGCGATACGTCCTGAGGGCCCGCTTATTCTATCATCATTCGAGTATTTAGAAGCAGTAGTAGGTAAAGAGATATAAGCGAGCATATGGCTAAGCAAGCAGCAATAGAGCAGGACGGCGTCATCGTGGAAGCATTATCGAATGCCATGTTCCGCGTCGAGCTGGAGAATGGGCATGAGATCACGGCGCATATATCGGGAAAGATGCGAATGCATTACATCAAGATTCTACCCGGTGATAAGGTGCGTGTGGAAATGTCTCCCTATGATTTATCGAAAGGCCGGATATCATTCCGATACAAGTGAATAGGAAGCTGTTTGGTGATTATTTCGGAGGATGTTTCCGGGTTGTTTTGTTTTTCATCATTTTTCCACGGGCGCAGCGAGCCTCTGTGAGGATTGATGATGAGACAAGGCTTGGAAACAAACTTGGATAGCCTCGAAATAGAAAGAGCAGAATTGCCTGCCCAAACAGCTCCTTGAAAACAATCATCCAATAGATTCAGAACAGCTTCTAAAATAAAAACGAGATAGAACGATGAAAGTAAGAACCTCTTTGAAGAAACGGACTCCGGATTGCAAGATCGTGCGTCGTCAAGGGCGTCTGTATTTGATTAATAAGAAGAACCCGAAATTTAAGGTTCGGCAGGGTTGAAAGACCTGTATGTGTGCGTAAAAACGAGAAGTGAACAAATTACTAATAAACGAATATGGCGATAAGAATAGTAGGTGTGGACTTACCACAAGACAAGAGAGGGGAAATCGCATTGACCTATATTTTCGGTATCGGTCGGAGTGCGTCCAACTCGATTTTAGCAAAAGCTGGCGTTGATAAGAATATCAAGGTCAAGGACTGGACCGATGATCAGGCGGCAAAGATCCGCGAGGTGATCGGTGAAGGATATAAGGTCGAAGGTGACCTGCGCTCGGAGGTGCAGTTAAATATCAAGCGTCTGATGGATATCGGTTGCTATCGCGGAGTACGTCACCGCATCGGCCTTCCGGTCAGAGGTCAGAGCACGAAAAACAATGCTCGCACGCGCAAGGGCAAGAAGAAGACGGTTGCAAACAAGAAGAAAGCCACAAAATAATCAGCAGTAGAAATGGCAAAGAAAGTAGTCGCAGCAAAGAAGCGGAAAGTCAAAGTGGAAGCCGTTGGGGAAGCCCATATCCACTCATCGTTCAACAATATCATCGTGTCGCTGACCAACAGTGATGGTCAGGTTATCAGCTGGTCGTCAGCCGGTAAAATGGGCTTCCGTAGCTCCAAAAAGAACACACCGTATGCCGCACAGATGGCGGCGCAAGATTGTGCAAAGGTGGCCTATGACTTGGGCCTACGTAAGGTGAAAGTGTATATCAAAGGTCCGGGCAATGGCCGTGAGTCAGCTATTCGTACGATCCACGGTGCAGGTATCGAAGTAGCGGAGATTATCGACGTGACTCCGCTGCCGCATAATGGTTGCCGTCCGCCTAAAAGAAGGAAAGTATAACAGATAGAGAGATCAGAATGGCAGCACACGGGGCGTGTGAGAATCTACTTTCGGAAAGGGGGCGTGATAGATTGCACTATTCACAACCCTCTCTGCAATCGCGGCTGAACAGTTCCCCTCCGGAATCGCCTCACCACGGCGCTGCTAATTCAATAAACAAAGAAGAAAATGGCAAGATATACAGGACCCAAAACAAAGATCGCTCGCAAATTTGGCGAGCCTATATTCGGCGCTGACAAGACCCTGTCGAAGAAGAATTATCCTCCCGGACAGCACGGTAACAACCGCAGACGCAAGACCTCAGAATACGGCATTCAGTTGCGCGAGAAGCAGAAAGCAAAATACACCTACGGCGTGCTCGAGCGCCAGTTCCGCAACCTCTTCGAGAAGGCGGCGCGCTCACGTGGTATCACCGGTGAGGTGTTACTGCAACTGCTGGAGTGCCGTTTGGACAACATCGTGTTCCGCCTCGGACTGGCCAAGACGCGTGCGGCTGCCCGTCAGTTGGTGCTGCATCGCCACGTTGTCGTAGACGGTAAGGTGGTCAACATCCCCTCCTACAGCGTAAAACCGGGTCAGATCGTTAGCGTACGGGAGAAATCGAAGTCGCTCGAGGTGATCGGCGACGCACTCTCGGGATACAATCACGGCAAATATTTGTGGATCGAGTGGGATCAAAGCGTGATGGGCGGAAAGCTGCTTCATTTACCTGCCCGCGAGGATATCCCCGAAAACATCAAGGAACAGTCGATCGTCGAGTTGTACTCTAAATAATGATCTCATGGCGATATTAGCATTTCAAAAAAACCGGATAAAGTATTGATGCTGGAGGCGAGCAGCACCTTCGGGAAGTTTGAGTTTCGTCCTTTGGAGCCGGGCTACGGTATCACGATCGGTAATGCGTTACGCCGTATTCTTTTATCCTCACTGGAGGGCTATGCCTTCTCGTCGGTGAAGATCGAAGGAGTGGATCATGAGTTTGCTACGATTCCGGGGGTGATGGAAGACATGACGAACATCATCCTTAACCTCAAACAGGTACGCTTCAAGTGCCTCGGCGCTCCTCTTAGCGAAGAGGATGACGAGGAGGAAGAAGCGGAAACCGAAGAGGTAGAAGCCGAAAAGGCACCGGAAGAAAAAGAAGAAAAGAAGACAGAAGGCGACGACGAAGGAGAAGAGGCCGAAGAAGCTGGAGAAGACGAAGTCGTCGAAGAGGAAGACGAGCCGGAAGCCCTGCCGAAAGTTTGGATCAACGTATCCGATACGGACGTGCTGAAGGCCGGCGCACTACAACCGGCAGGCTTTGAGGTGCTCAATCCCGAAATGGAGATCTGTCACCTTGCCCCGGGCACTTCTTTCCAGATGGAACTCACGCTCAGCAAAGGCCGTGGCTATGTGCCGGCCGATGAGAATAGAGATCCATCCAATTCGGATGTGCAAGTGATCGCCATCGACTCGATTTTTCACCCCGATTCGCAACGTAAAGTACACGGTCGAGAATTTCCGTGTCGAGCAGAAGACGGACTATGAAAAGCTCGTCCTCGAGATCGAAACGGACGGCTCCATCCATCCTAAGGACGCCTTGCGAGAGGCCGCCAAGATTTTTGATCCATCACTTCATGCTCTTCTCTGACGACCGCATCGCGGTGGAGACACCCGAGCAGCCGGGAGTCGGTGGAACGGACGAAGAGTTCGACGAAGAGCTGGCCCGCATGCGTCAGCTGCTCAAGACGAAGCTGACCGACATGAACCTCTCTGTGCGGGCGCTCAACTGCCTGAAGTCGGCCAACGTAGAGACGGTCGGCGAGCTGGTGCAGTACAACAAGAGCGACCTCCTGAAGTTCCGCAACTTCGGAAAGAAGTCGCTCACCGAGCTTGACGAACTGTTGGATAGCCTCGAGCTGTCGTTCGGGATGGACATTACAAAGTATAAATTAGATAAGGACTAAACACGATGAGACATAACAAGAAAGTAAATCATTTTGGGGCGTACCAAGGCGCATCGCGAGGCGATGCTGGCGAACATGGCCTCGTCGCTGATCAAGCACAAGCGCATCTTCACGACCACAGCCAAGGCCAAGTCGCTGAGGAAATACATCGAGCCGCTGATCACCAAGTCGAAGGACTCGTCGGTGCATTCGCAGCGTATCGTCTTCTCTTCGTTGCAGGACAAGTATGCCGTGAAGGAGCTCTTCACCGAAATCTCGTCCAAGGTCATGGATCGGCCGGGAGGATACACCCGCATCATCAAGACCGGGCTGCGCGAAGGCGATAATGCCGCCATGTGCTTCATCGAGCTGGTGGACTATAACGAGAACATGCTCAAGACCACCAAGACGCGTAAGCAGTCGACAAGGACACGCCGCTCGCGCAAGAAGTCGGCCGTTGATGCCACCGTCGAGGCCGAGACCACCGAGGGCGCAGCCGAATAACTTCCCCCTCGATGAACGATAATAGCTAATAGATCATCTGCCCGCCTTCACCGTTAGAGACGGACAGAAGCAATAAGGCCGGGGCCAACATTCCTGAAACAATGGAGTGTGGCTCCGGCCTTCGTTATGTCCGGGGGGGGCGGTGGTGATGGTTAGGATAATAGGAACAGCCCCTCTCCTGTCGGTAGAGTAGGGGGCGTATTGCATACGCCCCACATTGTACCCGGTCTCTTGATCATACGCCCCATGCGGGGGCGTTCTATGGGGCGTATGCAATACGCCCCTACCTCCCAGTACATCCCTAACCGAATTGCCATGATGATTCGATGTGAAGATGAATGGGTGCGATGTCAGTCCATTCCCTGAGTGGTATTTTTCTGCTTTTGTGTCCTGCCTCTCCTGCCGGTAGGGTAGGGGCGTATCGCATACGCCCCACATGTATCGGGTCTCTGATCATACGCCCCATGCGAGGCGTTCTAAGGGGCGTATACAATACGCCCCTACCTCCACCCCCGTGTCAGCGTGCGTCGGCCAACTGCTTGGCTATGGTGTGCAGACCGGCCACAATGCGCTCGCGTTGTCGGGCTCTGGGGGTACGATTGCCATTGATGTAGTGCGACAGTTGTCGGGCGTTGATCCCTGTGGCGCGACTCATAGCGCTCAGTGTGACCACGTCGCCGTAGTACTTGAGCAGGGCTCCGGCGGTGAGCTCGAAGTCGAGGACATACTCCCCGCGCATGATCCATTCGGGCAGTTCGCCTTCGTTTGCCCCTTGGCGATGGAACTCCAAGGCCGAGGCATAAGCCTCTTTGACCTCGTTCAACGTCTTGCCGGTAGCCACACAGCCCGCCACCTCCGGAGCCGATGCGCCGAAGTTGTCGCCCGTCCATTCCACAATCACGGTCAGTTTCTTATTCATATCTCATTGTTCTCCTTTCTTTATGTCGAGGCATTCTCAGCGCTAATCAACGCCATCCGGCCTGTTTACTGATGCTGTTTATCATGAATTGACTCTGCGTTTCGCTCATCTTTCCGTTTATCGTCACGGTACCCCTTTTCGTCGGATGCTTGAACTGTCGGTGCGACCCTCGTTGCCTAGCCAGATACCATCCATCAGCCTTCAGCCGAGAGATGATTTCGGACGTTTTTCATTCTATCCATTGCCGCTTATTCCCTTCGTGCATTGTCCTCTTTTCAGAGGCAAAAGATAGCTCGTTGCGCCTCCGTCGCCATATATATAAATGTGTCCCCGCCCTCCCGGATGATCATTAAAAAGCGGTAGGTTGGTCATTCATCGGACAGGCAGCGCCCCCAAGTAAACAGGAAAGTTTTCATTCCACCCGAGGTTTTTACCTTTGCGCCCATCAGGTTCTGATCAACAGGGGGATCCTCAAATGTACATCGCCACTACACATCGCCACACGCACGCCAACCATCGTTGTTACAACGATCTGCACGCGTCGAGCACAGTCCGACGTCACCGCCTCGTTGCGCCTCGTGTGGCCCCCGCATCGCCCCTCCGATCTGTTAAAAGAGACACATCATGTGGTCTTATCGCCTCGCCCCTCGCTGGGGCAGATTTCGCCACGCATCCTCATGGCTCGCTTTTTCGAAAGTGTTTGCAACACCGTTGCAAACACCAAAAACTTTCTCGAAGCATTTGCAACGGCGTTGCAAACGCCGGAAAGTTTTTCGAGGCACTTGCAACACCGTTGCAAACACCAGAAAGTTTTTCGTGGCACTTGCAACACCGTTGCAAACACCAAAAAGTTTTTTCGCGGCATTTGCAACACCGTTGCAAGCGCCAAAAAGTTTTTTTCGTGGCACTTGCAACACCGTTGCAAACACCAAAAAAATCTCGGGGCATTTGCAACACTGTTGCAAACGTTTTCTTTTCAGAGAACAAAGCTCTTTACAAAGAGCCTTGCCCCCGATCCGTTATTAACCCCTTTTTAAGCTAAGCATCAACCATGCCCGAATCAGAACAAAAAAAGTGCCCGTAGGCACACCCACAGCAAAAAGAAATAGCCGGTATCAACTGCGTGCAAATGAATAACGGTGCGCATTTCGGCTTTATCCAAACCGTCTGCGAACGCATCGAGAAGGAAACAACCATCACGGCCAACCCCATCGCCAAGGCAGCCGCCGACGGTCTCAAAGCCGCCCTCAAGGAAGAAGACGCACGGCTGGCCGTCTCCCGCAAGAGCGACCTGACGGAGGAGATCATGGCCGCCGACAGCGAGCGCGATGCCCTCTACATGGGCTATCGCTCGGCCGTCAAAGGCTTCACCCGATCCTCCACGCCGGAGAAGGCCAAAGCCGCCACGACGCTCTGGAACAACCTCACCGCTCACCGCATCAACTCCAACATGCAGCTCGAGCGCGAGACCTTCCTCATCGTCAACCTCACCGACGACTGCGAAAAAGAAGTACGCCACCGAGGTGCAGAAGCTCGGCCTGAAGCCCTACGCCGAGTCACTCAAAGCCGCCAACGAGAAAGTCAAGCAGCTCCTTGACGACCGCAACAACAGCCGCGTCAGCCAGACTGCCGGCGCCCTCCGCACGGCCCGCCGCGCCTCCGATGCCGCCTACCTCTGGCTCGCCCGCGTGGTCAACTCCCTCGTCGTGCTCGACAACGGCACCGCCAAGTGCGACGCCTTCATCGACTACATGAACGTCGTCATCAAGCGCTACAAAGAGCAAGTCCTCACCTCCAAAAAGCATACGGACGACACGCCCGACAAGCCTAAGGAACCCAAGAAACCCGCCGATCCGAAGGATCCCAAGGATTCCAAGAAGCCGGCCGATCCGAAGGATCCGAAAAAGCCCGACGCCCCCAAACAACCGGACGAGAAGCCAAAGCCCGGTGGCGACGACAGTGGCAACCCCGACATCACGCTTCCGGAGGAATGATCTGGCCGAAGAGAATTAGCATAGAATAAATCATCGTGTCCCCCTCATTTGGGGGCACAAATACTCATCTTATTAAATACATATCGATATGAAAAAGAAACGACTTCGATTAGTAACAACCATCGCCATCCCGGCGGCCCTATTCGGCTCCGGTGGTGGCGGTACAGCCTGGGGCAAGCCTACAAGAAGAGCTATGTCACCAACGACGGACGAGCGCAGCTCCGAAGAGGAGATGCAACGTCTTTGCATAGCAGAGGATATATCGGCTTAGGAAAAAAACAGCGGGCACGGAAATATCAATAATGAATTTGGCGCTGGCGAATCCGCTATAATAACCAATGGCGCGATCACATGGCCGGCGTCCAATGGTGTACCGCATTCGACACCGAGTGCTATTCAGATCGGTAGCGAATATTCGGAAAAACATATTGATCAACTCCTTTAATGCCGGCGGTTATGCCGCTGGATGGATCAATTTGTCTGTGCACTCTACTGCATGTGGTGGAGGGGGACCGGCTACAGCTTATGCATGGATTGATGGTGTAAAACACACTCTAAAGCCGGGTCAGTTATATAGTGCGACAACGAATGGGACGATCAGTATGACGTTAAGTTCACAATCTAGTAATCTGTCTTTAATGAATGGTATTTTGTCCGATACGGCTGTTGATTACAAGGACTCTGTCGTGCTTTATTTGGTTCGTCACCAATTGACAGCAAGTGCAGCAAGTCCTTCAGACCCTGATTACAACTTAGGTCGATATCGATTTAGAAAGTGGGCTCATATCTCTCCCTATACGTCTACAGGTGTTTGGGACGATAAAATCACTGTTCCCAATATCGATATGTATATTGATGACAGTATCAAATTAGTGTTGACTGGAGGCAGTCGAATGTATAGTAATGCCACGGCAGCAGTAGCATCGGTTGGAACCGCACCGGTTCCTGCAGCTGCGAATAATACAGCTTATAGACGTCCGACTACAGTCTCAGTTGACGGGGGGACGTTCTCTCAGATTCGCTTTACACCAGTAAAATGGTGGTATCGTCGATATCATGTAGGAGGTAGTGAATCAAGCGGAACTCCACCTACTTATAGCACACTGCCTTCAACGACGATTCCTTCTGTGTACGACTGCTGTCATTTTGAAGCTCATTTATCGACAGTACAAATTACCGACCCGAGAAATTGGGTAAACGAAAGTCAGGCTGCCACGGGACATGATTCAGAAGAAGGCCCTACACAAGTTGATGCCGCTGTCCAGCTTTTGGCGGGTGCACGTGTCTGCGTTACGGGCAATGTGGAAGATGCCACGGGGAATATTGGGGAATCTGCATCACAAGATCCTGCAACCGCTTACGCTCACACTAATGCCGTGATTGTATTGCCAGACACCGTACGCTTTACGCTGCGCACGAAAGGCAACTTTAAAGCCAACATGATCCACTCCAAGGATTCAGTAGATACACGCAATGCCTTCTATTCGGCCGCAGATTTTTCCGCAAGTAAACACCACGCCCGGACAAGAGAATATCTGGCTTTGGGGTAGCAATACGAGTGATAAGCAGACTTTCGGTCGTGTGCTGCATGAGTTCCAGCCCGTCACGGTGCCCTTCCATAACAAGGGAGATCGCACACCGACAACGACGGTGAAGCCGTATCTGGAAACAACAAACGCCCTCTTCGGTGTGTATGGCGATTATCAATACGCTGGCCTGATGGCTGAAGTGCATACGGATACCTCGGCACTATACAACACAAGCGGTAAGGGTATCATCGAAGTAGGCCCCACCACAGATGGAAAGAAGCATTTCCATATCTATGGTCAGGGTATGCTGAAGAACTACCAAGATTGCAATGGTCCCCGCGCTTAATTTCCCGATGCACTTCGGAGAGAAGAAAGGCACCACAAACCATGGTGGCACGCCGTCTTTAGCTATCAATACGCAGGACACGCTGTACATCATCAATTTTGGCAACAACGGTCCGAATGGCTGTGCAGCCGATTTGCAGTTCTACACCACTTCGGTGGACTCGATTCATGAAGCATTCAAAGGCAACGGTTACGGAGCCTTGCAGATTCAGGCGCTCAATAGCGTACGCTTCCGCACAGATGGAACAGGAGCAACTGGCCCCAGCGGTGGTAATGGTTGGGACGCTTCGAGCAACGGTAACGACATCTATGTGCTTTCTGATGCAGGGAATATCTCTACGCAGAAGCTGAACATCAAGAGTGATAACGTATCAGGTAAAGGACATGGCTACATCAACTTCTTGGCTGCAGGGCTGAATATCCCTAGCATCGGATGCTCCTCGGGTAGTCGTAATTCAGGATTAGGCAGCATTTACTTCAACGATGAGGTAAAGATCGAACGTACCGCAGCCACCTCGACACAGACGAACATTATCGCCCAGAATAATATCCGTACGGCGAAGTTCACCAGCACCAATCCTAACGTGGACACGACGAACATCCTTTCTCGCATGGGTGACATCTGGTTGGGCTATAGTGTACATACACCGACCATTGATCCCTCATCAGATAACTCAACTACAAACGGAAAGTCGGCCGATGACAACGTATTTACGTATAACGGTACAGGTACGACGGGCCAGCTGAACATCATGGCTGGTTGGGACGATAGCCATACCACAATGACCACGTCGCAAGGCATGGAGGGCGGTAACGTCTATTTCACACACTTGACAGCAAACATGGCGGCCGCAAACAAGCATAACGCAACGATCGCCATCCCTTATTCGAGTGAATACATCTGCGGTGCTACCGCGGACGAATCGCTCTACAACCGTAAGAGTTCGTATCAGGATTACGAACACTCGGGTATCATCGGCGGTGTAGGTGCCTGCGGTGTTGATCCGAAATGGACTGCCTATGCAGGACTGCTCGAAGACGGCACGAACCCAGCAACGGCACACGATACGAGCTTGGTTTATCACGGCAATGAGGGCAATCTGATCTTGGATGCCGGTCGCCGTGGTAACATCATTATGAACCGAGGCGCCCAGATCGAGTTCCAAGACAAGACGGGCAATGCAACGTTCCGCACGCGTCATGGTGACATCGATATGCGTGATCCAGTCGATGTAGAAAAGATGAAGGGTAGCCTACTCTTCTTGGCTCAGATAGCAGACATCACCAAACTCTCGAACATCGGTGTCTGCGGTTGCGATGAAGAGCGTAACAACGTCTATCTGCAAGACTTCAAATACACGGCTACGGGCAATAGCGGTAGCGTATTCATTGGTGCGGATAATAACATCAAGCTTAACTACGGCGGTCTGGCCAACATTGGTACGCGTCAGGATCCGTTCTTGAGCAAGGCCTACAAGGAAGATCCGCAGACACATCGCCCACTGAAAATCGGCCGTGGATACGCGGCTGGTGGTGGCTGTGGCAACTCTTTCCACTGCGATCTGGATGGCAGCGAGAATAAGGCGCGTGACTTAGAGCTCAACTTCAGCGGCAGTGTAACCTCTGGTGGTTTCGCAGCTGTAGCTTCGGACATGATCGACGTCTACAAGAACTTGATTTATCACGGTGGTACAGGTTCCGGCTTAAGCACAGTTCCGGAAACCGGCACGCTGCACGGCGAGGATGTGGCTGGTTACGGTCTCTTTATGAAGACGCAGGGTAACAAGCACAACTGGACGGACAACATCCTCCTGCAAGCTCCGAAGTGCCCCTACGACATGTTCCCCGACGGGTTGTAGCGAAAGCGGTCGTCCGGCTACAGGTTTCTTGCACAACACGGTGCGCATGACCTTCCACAGCGATGCACGCTTCTTTGCAGAGAATCAGCACGTGCACCTCGAATCTCCGGTGATCGAGACCTTCGGAGCACTGGAGTTGAATGCTGAGGATAACGCCGGTGCCAAGGCGATGATTACGATCAAGACGGACTCCCTGATCTGCCATGACAGCTTGATCCGTAAGGGTACGGGCAAGGTGCAGCTGACGACATGGAGCGGTCTGCCGAAGGATCAACCGATCATCAAGCTCGGTTACAGCCGTAAGGCTGCGCCGTTTGCAGAGTATTCTGTAGACGAGGATCTCAGTGGTGCGCCGAAGCTCTGCCGCGAGTGCGTCTCACACTACAAAGGCAAAGTGTATCCTCCGGGCGAAACGCCACTCGATACGATGTTCGTCAAGTTTGGCCCTGACACCGAGTGGGAGCGCCAGAACGTGATGGTGGTTGATCATACCGTGATCTCCTTCCTCACCGACTCGTTCGACCATGTGAAGGGTGGCGATGTGCGGCATGCACGCTATTTCGTGGACACGACCAAGATCCGCAACCAGGTAGAGTTCTGGACCGACGCCAAGCATGAGCGTGACGGTCACCTTGAGCTGATCTCTGAGGAGCAAATGGGCTCGAAGGATTACGCTGGTCTCTACACGCGTCACTTGCACTTGGAGCCGATCGGCGCTTGCGGTCGTCCGACGAGTGAGCTGTGGCTGCCGGGTCTTGCCCTCGACGTGATCACGACGTCGACGTTTGGTGGTTTCGGTATCCAGTACACCGACGTGCACGTGGAGAACGGTGCCAACCTGAATCCGGGCTTTACCTCGCTGCGCCTCCGCGGACAGTGCTACGAGCAGGCTTGCGGTACGCTGACGATGAAGGATCTCCGTCTCGACGGTGGCTCTGAGCTCCACTTCTCTGTTGGTTCGACAAAGGGCTTGAATGGTGAATACAGCGACGCGATCGATGTAGACCGTCTGACGACCTACGGTCCCGGTGAACGTGAACATCGAGATCCGTCCGTGCGAGAAGATGCAGAAACGCTGCTATCCGATCATGTACTACAAGTCGGTAACGCCGAACAGCCTCAACAACCTGAAGCTGAACCCGCGTAAGGTGATGATCGACGGCGAGGAGTACCCGCTGTCGCTGAACGTATCGACCGACGGCATTGTCTACGTCTGCGTAGGCGACGCAGTAACGCCTGGCTTGACGCATACGGTAACGATGCCGGAGACGTCTGGCGTGAAGACGACCCCGAGCAAGGGTATCTATCCGCTGCCGACGCGCACCAGCTTTCGCTTCAGCGCTACTTACTCGGGTGCGAAGCCGCTCGTGGTTCGCACGAACCGCAAGGTCAATGGCCAGCAGGAAGTGCTGAACGGCGTGAAGAATGCGAACGGCGAATACGAGTATATCGTGCCGAGCGTACAGCAAGAAGTGACGCTGACCTTCGGTCCGGATGTGGTTGCGAACGAGCTACTGACGGCTGGCACGGCCGTTTGGTCGCACGGTGAGAAGATCTACATCCGTGTAGAGCGTGCTGACATTGCCAGCATCTATTCCGTAGCTGGTCAGTTAGTGAAGCGCGTTGACCCTGCCCGAAGGCGACACATCAATCCCGATGAGCCGCGGTGCGTACGTGATCACCTTGAAGGATGGTTCCGTTCATAAGGTGATTGTGAAGTAACGTCCCCGTCCCTATCGTATGGGTGGGCCTCGGTATCCGCCCATACATCAAAGAAGAATCCCCGGCATAGCTGATGAGGCTGTGTCGGGGATTCGGTGTTTTTGGATGGGGGAGTGCTTCTTACCTTCTTTTTCCGCCTTGGATACAAAAGAAAATCAGAGCCCCACCGAGGCTGGATAGTTTGACCGGATACGTGATTATTTATCCTCGTCGTATGTATCCGGCCAACTTGGCGGGTATCCCTGATGCCTTTTTAGTTTTTGGCTTCAAACAGCCACTCGAGGAAGTCTGGGCGGCGGAAGGCGTTGTACCAACTGCCATGGCCGACGCCAGGTAGTTCGATATACTCGACCGACGCACCTGCGCGCCGTAATGCCGCCGCCGCCTCACGCGAGAAACGTACAGGCACGACCGGATCGGCGTCGCCGTGAATGAGACGGAAACGTGTCCGTGTGCCACGCAGCAGCTCTAACCGGTGCACGTTTACGCCGCCACAGATGGCCACCGCGGCAGCGAACCGCTGCGGCCGACGGCTAACTAAGTCGAGCGTGCCCATGCCGCCCATCGAGAGTCCAACTACATAGATGCGCATCGTGTCGATGGGGAACTGTGCGATCGTGTGCTCCAGCAGCTCATCGGCCAGCCGCAGCGGACGCGACATAGGCTGCGACAGAGGGAAGGGAGTTGCACCACGCCCGAAATGGTCTTGCCGCAGGATAGCCGGCCAGAACTCGTCCGATGGACACTGCGGAAAGAGTACGTAGGCAGGGAACTGTCGTCTGGCGGTGGAGTCGACAAAGCGTGCCGCGCCGTGTCGCAGCTGTGCGCAGTTGTCGCGGCCGCGCTCACCCGCACCGTGTAGGAAGAGCACGAGCGGATAACGCTGTCCGGGCACGACCGTGTCCGGCGTCAACAGTCGGTAAGGCAGCGAATCGCCGTCGGCCGAGACGTACACCGCGGCTCGATAGCCAAGGCTGTCGCATTGCGCTGCGACACGTCCGACAGTAGCCGTGGCCAGAAGGAGTAGGAGGGGGTAAAAAAACTTGACGTTCATGTGGGGTTTGAATGGGGATTAAACGGTGTTTGAATGGAGTGGTAAGGCTACGTCGATCCGATCGACGGGACGTTTCACCCTGAAGGAGGTCGTCGATTCAATCGACGGCACCATTCTGATTTGAAAACAGCCGTTGATTCGATCGACGGGGCCATTTCAATCTGAAAATCGCCGTCGATTCGATCGACGAGGCTATTTCAATCTGAAAATCGCTGTCGATTCGATCGACGAGGCCATTTCGATCTGAAAACCGCTGTCGATTCAATCGACGGGACGTTTCACCCTGAAGGAGGTCGTCGACCCGATCGACGGGACCTTACCGCCAGCATAAAAAGCGGGCTGCCCGCCGGCGAAGAGGAGTGAACCTCTCCGTGGCAGGCAGCCCTATCAATACAAATGAAAACAAGTCCGTGGTTAAGGGATGGCCACCTTGCGGCTAACCTCGCCCAAGGTGACGATGTAGAGACCGCTCGGGAGCGCGATGAAGCGGTCGCCTACGACGGTCTCTTTGCGGTAAAGTGCGCCGGAGATGCTGTATACAGCCAGCGTGCGGGCCTTGTCAGATTGTACGCGGAGGCCGTTCTCAGCACTCCAGATGTTGACACCGGCAGCGGTCTCAACGTTCGGGCTGGGATCGTAAACGGTCACTTCGCAGGAGTCTTTGAAGCCGCCTTCGAGGCTTGTCACGCTCACGTAAACAGTGCCCGTCTTGAGGCCCTTGATGACGCCGTTAGCGTCGACGGTGGCGATGGACGTGTCAGCGGACAAGAACTTGACGCGCTGATCGGAGGCGTTGGCCGGGCTGAAGGCTACGGCCAAGGTGTCGGTGGTGTTCAGCTTCAGGCGAATCTTCTGCTTGTCCAACTTGATAGCCTTCAGTTCGACGGCATTGCGGACGTAGATGTAGCAGGTGTCCTTGAAGTTTCCATCCTCGGTCTCACCGACGATCATGGCCACGCCTACAGTCTTTCCTGTTACAACGGCGGTGGTGTCCGTCAGGCGCTCCACAGCAGCGAAAGAGGGATTAGTGGAGGTCCACGTTACCTTCTTATTCAGCGCTTCGGCAGGCAGGATGCGTGCCGTCAGCGTGTCCTTCTTGCCTACGGGCAGGGAGACGGTGTCCTTGTCGATGGTCATTGCAGTGACGTGGATCGGGTCGAGCACCTTGATGACGCGGTTTGCCGTGACACCGTTGGTGGAGGTGACGGTCAGGCGGGCGATGCCAGGTGTGGCGGCGGATTGGAGCTTGACCGTAAGGCCGCTGTTGGAGGCGATCGTCACGAGGCCCGGTGTGGCGGGTGCGATCGGGACGATAGACCACTGCAGCGTGTTGATGTTGTCGGCATTGGCCGGGGTGGCCACAGCCTGAACGTCCAGCTCGCTATTGATCTGCATGGGAATCGTATCCGTGGTGATGGCGAAGTTGAGGCCTGTGATGGGGTTATCGACTTTCACCAAGATGGTGTCTGTCTTCATGCCTGCGCCCTTACCGGCCGATACCGTGATGCGGGCCGTTCCGACGGCTTTGGCGGTGATGATGCCTTGCAAGCCTACGGTCTGCACTTCGGCCACAGCGCTGTTTGACGAGGAGTAAAGCACTTCCTGCGATGCGTTGTTGGGGGGTGTTGGGGAAGACGGTGGCGGTGAGTGTCTTTGTCGTTCCGATACCCATCGTCGTGTCGAGGGGGGCACCGAGGGTCACACTGGTGACGGGTGCGCTGATAACGAGCTTGACGGAGTCTTTGGCTGCGCCATAATTGATGACAACCCATCCATCGTAGTTGGGGCCGGCTGTGGGGGCAGTGATCACGCCCCATGTGCTGTCAGCGGCAGACTTGGCGACAAGTCCGGCGAGTGCGGGGTTTGTGCTCCACGAAAGGGTTTCGCCCGGGGCGGAGATGGTGGCTTTGACGGAGTCCTTCTGTCCGTAGATCAGTTGGATCGTCTCGTGACTGTTCAGCTGCACCGTGGCTTGCGCCCGTGCTTCGCTGGCGAACAAGGCCATCGCGCCTGCGACGGCCAGTAGTTGGATGGTAATCTTCTTCATGTTCTTTCCTATTAGGGGGTTTGAATAATCGGGGTGATGTGCAGTATAAACAACCGCGGCCAAGGATAAGTTCAAGAGGGGATTCCCAGTCCCCCTTCTCTTGGCTGATATACTGGCTTATTGAACAAGGATTTTGCGCCTCGTTCGGTCTACGGCGACAATGTAGAGACCGCGGCGGAGCGGCACGAAACGGTCTCCCGGCGTGAGGCTCTCGCGATGGGCCAGAGCGCCGGTCAGGGTGTAGATCTCGAGTCGTGCGGGACGGTCGACGTGTACCATCACGCCACCATCGATGTTACGAATGGCCGTCGTCTTGTCCACTTCGACGGAAGCCGTCGTGTTCGGATCGACGGTGAGTACGGTACACGAATCGAGTCGGCCGTCAGCCGCTTCAGCCACGACGAGCGCGGTATCGGCCACGGTAGCGCCGATCAGCTCGGCTGCTTGACCCGATAGAGTCAACCGGTAGGGACGCTTTGACTGCACCGCTTACAACGGTCCACTTTACTCGTTGATCCGTCGCATTGCGCGGGAGGAGGGTGGCGCGGAGCGTGTCGGTCTTGTTGATGTTTATCCGGATCGTGTCGTGGTTAAGCGTCAGACGCTCCACGGGGATGCGGCGGGTGATGATGACGCATGTGTCGCGTTTGCCCGATTCGTCCAGTGCACCCACGATGAGCAGGCTGGTGTCCGCATCGGCCGCAGCGATGACGCGGGTCACGCTATCCGTGGTGCCAAGCACGCGCGCGCCACCCACGGTGGTCCATCCGAGCTTCTTATCCGAGGCGTTGTAGGGGAAGATGCGGGTCGTGACAGTGGCTGTGTCGCCGGTGCGCAGGCGGATGGTGTCGCGCTTCAGGCGAAGGCTGTCGACGTAGATCTTGGGCGTAACGACCACAATGCAGCGGGCTGCGACCTCATTGACACGCACCACGATGACCGTCTTGCCCGGCTTCCGGGCCTTGACGATGTAGACGGAATCGTAGGGGTTGGTCGAATGGGGCGGGGCGATGGAGGCTACGACGGGGATGGAGACGCGATTGTCCCAATAGAATACGCGGGCACTGGGATAGGCATAGGCGCGGAGGGAATCTTCCCGGCCGACGTACATCCGCAGGGTGTCCTTCTCGATCTTGACGATTTGCTGCACTTTCTGCACTTGCGCTGAGGCGCTGTAGGGAAAGGCTCCTGCGATCGCAAAGAGGATCGCCATACAGAAATAAAAAGGAGGTTTTTTTCTCACACTCATATGGGGCTATTTATGGATTTGAATAATAGTGGATGATCCGAAAAGATAAAGGGGGATAAGGGGCATCCCAAATCCCCTATCTGCCTGATTACAGGCCTAACACTGACGCACAAAAGTATCCCTTTCCCTAAGCCTCGGCCGGAAGAGCGTCTATATTTGCGAGGTTTTAACAATCGACTGACATGGATATTCTACCTGATTTTTCCGGCCCACGAAACGCCTCGGAGACGGACGCGGTGATCCTTGCGGCGGGTGATTTCCCTACGCATCCGATCCCGCTGGGGTTACTGGCGAGGGCGACCGAGGGGCGCATCATCTGCTGCGACGGTGCGGCTGACCGACTGCTGCGCGAGGGCTTCACGCCGTTGGCTGTCGTGGGCGACGGCGACTCGATTTCGCCCGAGGCACGCCGCCGTTTATCCGACTGCCTGCACATAGAATCGGAGCAGGACACGAACGACTTGAGTAAGGCCGTGCGCTACGCTGTCTCTCAAGGGATGCGCCGCCTCACGATTCTCGGCGCCACGGGCCGCCGCGAGGACCATACGCTGGGCAACATCAGTCTGCTGGCCGACTATCAGGCGCGTGGGCTGGACGTGGAGATGTGGACCGACTACGGCGTCTTCACCCCCGCCACAGGCTGCCAGACGTTCGCCTCGCGGGCTGGCCAACAGTTCTCTGTCTTCTGTCTGGACGACGCGCCGCTTACCCTCCGCGATGTGCGTTGGCCGCTTGAAGGGCGACGCATCACCCGATGGTGGCAGGCCTCGCTCAACGAGGCCCTCACGGATACGTTCCGCGTCGAGACACGGGGCTGCATCATCGTCTTCCGTACCTATATAACCCTATAACTCCCCCCTAAACTTCATCCATCTATCCAGCGTTTACTATGAACCTGAAACATCGCTTGATCATCATGAACTTCTTGCAGTTCGCTGTGTGGGGCACGTACCTCACCTCCATGTCGCGTTACCTCGGGCCTGCGGGCATGGGCGAACACATCGGACTTTTTCTATTCCGTGCAAGGTCTTGTCTCCATCTTCATGCCCACGTTGTTCGGCATCCCGGCCGACCGTTACGTGCCGGCGCAACGCATGCTCGCTCTCTGCCACTTAGCCTCCGGCCTCTTCATGGCCGCGGCGGGCGCTTATGGGCTCTCGGCCGGACCGTCCGTCGCCTTTGGAACCTTCTTTGCGCTCTACACGCTGGGCGTAGCTTTCACATGCCTACGCTGGCGCTCTCCTACTCCGTGGCCTACAGCCTGCTTGAACAGGGTGGCTACGACACGGTACGCGACTTTCCGCCTATCCGTATTTTCGGCACCATCGGCTTCATCTGCTCCATGTGGGCGGTCGATCTGACGGGCTTCCAAACCTCCGCCATGCAGTTTGTCATCTGCGGTGCGCTGGGCACTCTGCTGGCTCACTATGCCTTCACGCTGCCCCATATACCCGTCAGCCGAAGCATGGAGCGCAAGTCGTTCGTCGAGGCCCTTGGGCTGAATGCCTTCCGACTCTTCCGCAAGCGTCAGATGGCCGTCTTCTTCATCTTCTCGATGATGTTAGGCGTCTCGTTGCAGATCACGAACGGCTTTGCCAACCCCTTCATCGCCTCTTTCGAGTCGGTGGCCGAATATGCCGACACCTTCGGCGTGCAGCACGCCAACATCCTCATCTCCCTCTCGCAGGTTTCCGAGACGCTCTGCATCCTGCTCATCCCCTTCTTCCCTAAGGCGTTACGGCATTAAGACGGTCGTGCTGATTGCGATGGTGGCTTGGATCCTGCGCTTTGCCCTCTTCGGCATCGGCAATCCCGGTGGGGGGCGTCTGGCTGCTCGTGCTGTCGATGATCGTTTACGGTGTGGCTTTTGACTTCTTCAATATCTCTGGCTCGCTCTTCGTCGATCGGGAGACGGATCCCTCGATTCGCTCCAGTGCGCAGGCTCTCTTTTTCCTGATGACCAGCGGCGTCGGCGCCACGGTGGGCACACTCGGTGCACAGGTTGTGGTGAACGCCTTCTGCCAATGGACGGACGTGGAGACAGCCAGCGGTGTCAAGACGCTCTTGGTGGGCGACTGGCCGACGGTGTGGTACCTCTTCGCGGGTTATTCGCTCCCTCGTGACCGTCTTCTTCGCCATCCTTTTCCCTTATAAGCACAAGCGCGAGGGCTGATCGTCGGCCTATCGGGATGCACAAATCGCAGAAAGCCTCCGGATACATGGTGTCGTCCATGCGTCCGGAGGCTTTCTGTTATCCTCTTAATTTGGATGCTGGTGAGCTTAGAAGTTTCTTCCACGGTATCCCCACCTGCTTTTACCCCTCTGGAAGAAACTTCCACGGTGTTCGCACCTGCTGTCAGCCCTCTGGAAGAAACTTCCACGGGGCTCTCACCTGCTTTTACCCCTCTGGCAGAAACTTCCACGGGGCTTTCACCTGCTGTCAGCCCTCTGGAAGAAACTTCCACGGTGTTTTTCACCCGCTGTTACCCCTCTGGAAGAAACTTCCACGGTGTTTTTCACCCGCTGTTACCCCTCTGGAAGAAACTTCCACGGTGTTCGCACCTGCTGTCAGCTCTCTGGAAGAAACTTCCACGGGGCTCTTACCTGCTGTCAGCCCTCTGGAAGAAACTTCCACGGGGTTCGCACCTGCTGTCAGCCCTCTGGAAGAAACTTCCCAGCGTGTCAAATGCTTAGAGCATGTCCTGCGCCTGCTTGATCTTACGCTCCATCTCGCTGAGGAGGGGGCCGGGGAAGGGGTCAGTGGCGATCTCTCCGCGCACTTGTAGGAAGTCGGTCTGCCGATCGCTCCGGGGCAGTCGGCGCCGTAGCTGATTTGCGACACGCCGAAGTACTCCAAGGCGGCCTCCTTAGAGAGGCGATGGCGGACGGTGTCGAGCGTCGAAATGTAGCGCTTCAGATGCTCGCGGCGCTTGTCTGCGTCGGAGAGGTCGTAACGGTCCGTGACGTAGCGCCCGAGGTATTCCTCATATCGCGCATGTGCCTGACGAAACGCGGCGTCAGCCCCGAAGAGGTCGTCGCGGACGATCTCCTCAAGCGTTTCACGGGGCATAACTAACCCCGACAGGTCGATCCACGGGCCGCGGCCCGGCCCCTCGGAGTCGTCGATGGTGCCGCCGCAGACGAGGTAATCGCCTACGAAGATGTCGAGCGCCTCACGATAGTAGGTGATGCCCTTCTGCAACGAGTGGCGATGGATGGAGCAGTTGCCGAAGGTGTAATACTTGGCCTCGGGCTTTTCCTCTTTCAGCCGCGTGAGGAGGCTGACGGCCGCCAGGATGCGGTCGATGAGGTAGGGGTTGAGGAAGTCGTAACGGATCAGGTCGCGCGGACTGTCGGCGGTGCGATGGTCGCGTTTGGGCCACTTCATGGCGTCGCGGAGGGTGCCCGTGCGGAAGAGGTTGACGGCCGGGATGAGCATCGACTGCCCGTCTTCGTCCATGAGGTAGGAGAAAGGAAGCGCGTGCGTATCCGGGTGGTTGCGGTGCTCGCCAGTGATCATCGAATAGGCGCCGAAGTGAGCTGGCGCCTGTACGTAGGAGTTGCTGCCGAATTTCGTTCCGCGCTCGGCCACAGATTGATGGACGGCGCCGAGCTTGTAGGCATGGTTGCTCATGTTTGACCCGCTGCCGATGTTAGCGAACGAGAGGCTGCAGGCGATCGAGAGGCTCGATTTGTGGTGCGAAACGGTGTGCGGGGCAGCGAAGACTGAGACGGCCTCGCCCTTGGCGAACATCCCATTGGCAAACAGTAGGCAGTCGATGGCCGTGAAGCCCTGCTCTACTAAGCAGGCCTCGCCCACGAAGCATCGTTCGATGAACGCGCCGTCCACGACGCGTGCACCGGGAGCCAGAATAAAGTCGCGAGCCATGACGCCGACGCCTACCTCTGTCGGTGCGTCTGGTTGGCTCAGTATGGTTCCGTTCTGCAACAGCGTGGCACCGCAGACCGTAGCCCGGTCGCCGATGCGCACATCCACGATGCGTCCGCACCCCTCCACCGTAGCCCCCTCGCCCACATATCCGCGTGGCGCAGCAGCGATGGTGGCGGCATAGGCGTCGATGCGGTCGAATGTGCGGCGGAGTATCTCCGTGCGGTGTCGATGGAAGACCATGAGGTGGGCCGTCTGGGCCGTAAGTCCGTCGAAGAGGGGACAGCACGGCCACCGTTCTCATTGACCGCAGCCACGCGCACCCCGTTACCGGCCGTCGTGCCCGCGCGATAGGTCATCGTGCCGATGTCAGTGAGTCGGGCGCCACGGCCGATCTCATAGCCGGCTAGGGCGGAGCGTACGCCGTCAATGCGTACGCCGTCGCCCACCATGCAGTCGCAGATCGTTGCGTCTCGGAGGTCGACAGCGCTACCCGGGCTGATCTGCCCCGAGAAGCGTACGTGGCGCAACCGTGTGGGGTCGAACCCCACATCGGCTACCTCCACGCGCTGCCAATCCTCGGCCTCGCAGCCACTGGCCACGAGCGCGTCGATCTCGCATTGCGTCAGTTTTCTGTACGGCATGGGCCGGAGGCTTTTACTTCTTCTTTCCGCCCAGCATGCCAGCCGGGTCGTCCATGATGTTGCCGTCCTTGTTCTTGTCGATCATGCCGGTGATCTTGTCGACAACACCTTGGCCCTTGCCGCCGAGGTTGCTCACGACGCCGCTAACCAGTCCGCTGAGGCCCTCGCCGCTGCCGGCATGTTTAGACACTACGTCGAGGATCATCGGCAGTGCCGCCCGGAGCGCACCCGAGGCCTGCGACTCGTTCAATCCCGTCTTCTCTACAATCGTTTTGATGATCGACTGCGTGGTCGATCCGCTGAATAAATCATTCAAGTTCATTGTCGTATAGGTTTTTATGAGTGAATAAAAAAATGTCGGCCAAAAGTACGGGTGACTTTCTGAATGCGTCGTCGCTGCCGCGATTGTTAACCATTCTCCATGACATTTAGGCAGCTCTGAGAGCTCCCGCCTGACCTATAGACATAGGTGAGGCGAGAGAGAAACTTAACGGTGAAAAGTGAGGTGCGACCTAAATCGTGTCGCTTCTTGGGCGTAGCTTTGGGTGCATAAACAGTAAGAAGAGAATAGGTATGGGAACTCAAAGCAACTGGGTTGAAGCTGCCGCCAGCGTGGCGAGGCGGCTACATGATGGGCAGAAAGACAAGGCTGGGATGGACTATTTTGAGGGTCATCTGCGTTTTTGTGGCCTCATTAGGGCGTACCTGGCAAGAGCAGGTGGTCGGCTATCTCCACGATGCAAGCGAGGATACTCCGCACACCGTGGAGCAAGTCTTGGACTTGTTGGAAGAAGAAGCTCAAACAGCGATGGAGCCTAACGATAGGGCAGAGATCGCGCAAGCACTGAAGCTGCTCAATCATCATACGGCCAGTGACCGCCAGACCTATATCCGCCACATCGGTGAGCATGCGTTGGCACGCGCCGTCAAGCTGAATGACTTAACGCACAATATGGATATGAAGCGTCTGCCGTCCCCCACGGAAAAGGATTACCAGCGTTTAGCCCGGTATCGGCAGGAGTACGAATATCTCGCTCAGCGATAAACCGCCCCCTCCACTTCGCATGGCTTAGCGTTCTTCTAAGACAAGCCATTTATAGCCAAGCGGAAATACCGCCGCGAATCATTTTTGTTCGATGATAGGCACAAAAAAAAGAGACCGCCGTAAGCCCAAGATTTTACGACGATCTCATTCATGCATGAATTGCCGACCCCATAATGGAGTCCCTAATTAGAAGCCCGAAAAAAAGCGGAGAAAGAGGGATTCGAACCCCCGGAACCTCTCGGTTCAACGGTTTTCAAGACCGCCGCAATCGACCACTCTGCCATCTCTCCTTGGTTTAGTTGCTATCGTAGGGGACGCTTCCCCTCCTTGCTAATGCGCCGCAAATATAGGACAAGACATTTTTTGCACAAGCATTCTCCCTTTCTTAGACGACAATATGCCGGAAGATTTGCCGCGGTAGGCCGGGGCGAAAGAAGACTATGCCCCGGTGTAGGCGTCGACGCAGACCGTGGCCGAGGGTGGGCGCAGAAGAGGGCTTGCCAAGTGCTGCGGGCGAGCGGTGTGGCGTGGATGCCGCGGATGAGCAGCATGGTTTGCTCAGAGAGGTGTTCGGCACAGCAGTCAAAGAGCGATGCGAGACGATCCGGGGGGACGTCGAGGACGATGCAGTCCGGGCGGCCGTATTCGGTGAGCGCATTGGGAAGTTCCGTCTCGTAAGTGCCGCAACGCACTTCAATGGGCGACATGGTGCGATTGTGGAGGAGCGTTCGGACGGTGTCGGCTGTAGTCGGACTTTCCTCCAAGGCGATGGCGTGCAGGCCGCTTGAGACGTAGGCGGTCAGGCTGAGCGGAGTCAATCCGCCACCGGAACCGACGGTGATGAGGCGGCGTGGGTGGAAGCGGTTGGCTAAACGGAAGAGCCACCGAGCGTCGCGTAACGGCAGTCGGTCGTGCGGGTCGGCAAGGGCGTGGGCGGCGTGCAGGCGAGTGTAGGCGTAATAACCGCGCGACTCTTCGAGCACGTTCGTGATCAGGTCGAAGACGAAGGGCGAATGGACGCCGTAGCCCTTGCGGCTGAACAGGCGGCGGTAGAGGGGGACGATGAGGCGTCTCATGGCTCTTTTGCCGAAGAACTCACCGATGGTGTAGTTCAAGAAACGGTTGAGGGGCTGCAGGAGGCGGAAGTCTTCCGTGGCGCGGTCGAGCCAGTCCGGGGCGGTGAAGTATGATTCGAGCTTGACGCTCGTCACGACGTAACTCTTGAAGCGCAATAGTTCGCCGCGAGGCGTGTCGGCGGGGAAGCCTTGGGGCATGCGCGTGAGCTGTTCGCCGGTGAAAGAGCCGAACGTGCGACGGAAGGCGGGCGCGTCGATGATGGCGGTCAGCTCGTCCATGTTGTCGCAGATGTCGCGGCGGAGCTGCTTGAGCATGGGCGAGGTGGGACACCAGACGCCGCCAGCTAATTGGGGCGCGTCGGGCTCGAGATGAATGTAATAGCCGCCATACGCGCTCGATCGGCCGCCGAAGCCGGTCATGTAGGCGCTGAAATAGGTCTTGTAGGGCGTCTTGTCGGGCGAGAAGCGGAGGTCGCGATAGATGCGATAGACACAGCTGCGTGCATCGAGTCCGGCGATCTCGGGGTCGAAGGTGGCGATGTGGTTGATCAGCAGGCCGACGTCGTTGATGAAGTCGGCGCGTAGGGCGTCGTAACGCTTCTTGTTGTCCTGAAACCATTCGCGGTTATTGTTGGCGCGTAGCTCGCGCAGGAAGTCAAATACTTCGGGAGTCATTGTGAGGGGTAGTTATACGTGAGAGGTAGAAATTGCTTTAGAGTACCGCCGACGTCTCGACAAATGCTTTGAGAGCGGCGCAACCTGCGCAGACGTCGCGGCAAATGCTTTGAGAGCAGCGCAACCTGCGCCGACGTCGCGGCAAATGCTTTGAGAGCGGCGCAACCTGCGCTGATGTCGCGGCAAATGCTTTGAGAGCGGCGCAACCTGCGCCGACGTCTCGGCAACTGCTTTTGAGAGCGGCGCAACCTGCGCAGATGTCTCGGCAAATGCTTTGAGAGCGGCGCAACCTGCGCCGACGTCTCGGCAACTGCTTTTGAGAGCGGCGCAACCTGCGCAGATGTCTCGGCAAATGCTTTGGGAGTTGCGCAACCTGCGCAGACGTCGCGGGGATGGCGCTTTTCGTTCAACAAAAAGCTCATCGCACGCCTTGCAGACGCGACATGAGGGTTTGCAATTGTTGCTCGGTGCAGACGCCGACCTTACCGTCGGGCGCGAGGGTAGGCAGTTGCTTCGTCTGGCGGAAAAACATATCGGAGACGAACTTGTTCAGTTGCGTGTTCAGGAAACTCATCAGCTTGGCGTCGCGTTTGGGGCGGGCCAGGTATTCGGTAGCAAAAAGCACGGTGATGAAGCGGCTCCGACGGGTATAGGCTTCGTCCTTTTCGGCGCGCTCCGTGTCGTTGTAATGCTCCCAGATGCGACCCAGGAGATCGAAGCGGTTGCGCTCCGTCCAGAGTTGATAATAGAGCGCATCGGAGCGTTCCTTTTGGCCGTCGCGCTCGAACGTCTCGGCGCGGAAGCGGGTGAGCATGTCGGTCAGTGCAGGGGCGGGCTGCATGAGGGCCTCGGCACGGTCGAAGAGGGCGAAGGCACGGCGGCGATCGTAGGTGCGACCCAGAGCAGATCCGAGCAGTAGGCAGACGTCGATGGCGCTCGTGTCCGCATCGTAAGCCGACTCTAAGAGCGGGATGGCGTCCATGAAGTGGCCCGTGTAATAGCGCGCGCAACCGCCGTATTTGAGCGTCAGTTGCGACGAGTCGCCCTCGGAGAGGAGGGCCGCGTAAACCGAATCTGCCGCCAGATACGCGCCCATGCTGAAGAGCGCCATGCCGCGGTTACGTCGGAGCGCGCGATGGCGTGGGTGATAGGTGAGGGCCTTGTCGCAGACCTCGAGGGCGATGTCCGCCAGCTGCATCGACAGCATATAGTTGGCCAGCGCCGCTGCGGCCAGCGCATTCTCCGGCTCGACTTGGAACGCCTCCATGTAGGGTCACCATCGCCACGCCCTTCTGCCCCAACTGTCGGGCACAGTCGGCCACGTTGCGCATCAGCACCGGGTTCTGCGGATCGCTGGCCAGCAGCTTCTCGTAATACGCCATCGCACGCTCGGTGTCGCCCCTGCCGGTCGTAGAATCGGGCCAGCTGATGGTTGGCATAGAAGTCCGCCGTGTCACGCGCACGCAGTTGCAACAGGTAGCGCTCTGCCTCGTCCGTCTCGCCCAATGGCGCCGGCGGTGCGTGCGAGCGCCACGAGCAGCTCCGTGCGTGCGGAGTCGGTGGCCGGGCAACGCAAATAATAACGATAGGCGTCGCGGTACTTGAGCAGGCCTTCCGCGGCCTGTCCCTGCGGCATAAAGCGCGGCAAAGTCGGCCGTGTCCGGGTGCGACTTAGCCAAGGCCAACACCTCAGCAAAACGCTTCTGGTCGACCATGCGTTGCCAGTCATCGCGCTGCGCCTGAAGGGTCTGCCCGGCAAACAGCGCGGCAAGGGTGAGGAGGGTGTAGAATGCTTTCATGTGCGTGCATGATGGATGATGTGCGGCCAAAGGTAGGGGGAGGGACGGAGAATTGCCCCTTCACGCCCCCGGCCTCACTTCCCTGCCTCGGCAGAGGCCGTAGACGCCCTCGCAGGCGCCCCGATCGCCTCCCTTGAGACGGACGATAGCGCGTGTAGCGTCGCCGCCTTCCTCCTCGAGCAGACTGACAAAGCGGCTGCCGATGATGGCGCCTGAGGCGTGCCGGCAGGCATCGCTGAAGGTGGCACGGTTGGAGACGCCGAAGCCGATCATACGCGGATTGCGGAGGGGTAGGGCGGCGATGCGGCGGAAGTAGTCGAGCGTGGGTGCGTCGAACGTGTCGCGGGCGCCGGTGGTAGAGGCCGACGAGACCATATAAAGGAAGCCGTCGGTGGCGGCGTCGATGGCGCGGATCCGCTCCTCGGACGTCTCGGGCGTGATGAGCATGATCATATCCAGCCCGTAGCGTTGAGCCAGGGGGCGATAGTCCGTCATATAGTCGGCGAAGGGGAGGTCGGGGATGATGACGCCGTCGATGCCGACCTCGGCGCAGCGCGCACAGAAGGCTTCGAAGCCGAAGCGAAGGATGGGGTTGAGGTAACCCATGAGGATGAGCGGTAGGCGGACGTCGCGGCGGATGTCGGTCAGGTCGTCGAAGAGCCGGCGGAGCGTCATGCCGTGGCGAAGGGCGTCGGTGGCGGCGCGCTGGATGACGGGGCCGTCGGCCATGGGGTCACTAAAGGGGATACCGATTTCGATCAGGTCGACGCCGTGGCGCTCTAGGGCGCGGATGGTGTCGGCCGTAGCGTCGGGGCGCGGTGTGCCGGCGCAGAAGTAAATGGAGAGCAGGTCGCGACGACCGCTCTGGAAGAGGGTTTCTATACGATTCATATTGGGGTTTGTAGTGTGATGGGGATGGATGATGGATAAAATGGAGGGCCGGGCCTATTGCGGGGGCGTTGCCCCCGAACCCCTACCACCTTTTCTTGTCTTGGTGTCCTTCTTTTCTTCCCTTGATGGAAGAAAAGAAGCAAAAGAAGATCAAGGCCTCACCGAGGGCTCGGGAAGTTTGGCCGGGTACGGGGCGCCCTCTAAACGTCCCGGCACGGGGCGAATCTGGGTTTTTGCATTCGAGCCTTGCGGCCCGCTTGGTGGGCGTATGCGATACGCCCCTACCGCGGTACGTGCATCATTTGCAGGAACGTGCGCAGGGCCTCGACGTCTTTCTCGGCGGGGCAGCGCTCGAAGCGACTGTTGAGGTCGTAGCCTGCTAAGCGAGGATGGGTGAAGCGGCTGAGGGCGTCGAGGGCATCGGGCCCCAGTCCGCCGCCGAGCAGGAAGGGCGTCTGGCCCACGTAATCCCTGCAACACGTGCCAGTCGAACGTGCGTCCCGAGCCGCCATGCGCGGCCGTGGGGGTGTCGAAGAGGAAGAGTCGGCAGCCGGACTGGCGTAGCGCGCCGTGTCGTTGCGCACCACCTCGGGTGTGGCAGGGAAGGCCTTGATGACGCCCAGCCCCCGGTCGGTCAGGCGGCGACAGATGTCGGGCGACTCGTGGCCGTGCAGCTGCACGAGGTGCAGGCCATAGCGATGGGCCGTGGCCGCGATCTGCTCCGCGGGGACGTCGACAAAGACGCCCACGCGACGCACGCCATCAGGCAGCGGCACGTCTGGCACATCTGTCACGCAGCGCGGCGAGGCAGGGTGGAAGATGAAGCCCACCAGATCGACGCCGAGCAGCGCCGCCACTGCGCGCACATTGTCCGCCGCGCGCAGTCCGCAGACCTTGATCAGTCGGCCGCCGATCATGCCGTAGCCTCCGTGCTTTGCGCCTCCACGTCGCGGAGGAAGGAGGCGAGCGCCTCGCCCGGGCGGCTGGCGCGCATGAACGTCTCGCCGATGAGGAAACCACGATAGCCCGCTCGGCGCAGTCGGCGGATGGTGGCCGGATCCGAAAGGCCACTCTCCGAGATGCGCACGACGTCGTCGCCCGCGGGCAGCAGTCCGGCCATGCGCAGCGAGTGCTCAGGGTCGGTGGAGAAGCTACCGAGGTGGCGGTTGTTGATGCCGATCATATCTACCTCTGGGCAGATGTGCCGCAGCTCGTCGGCCGTATGCAGCTCCGGGAGCACCTCCAACCCGAGCCGATGCGCCACGTCGGCCAGCTCGCGACATTGGTCGGGCGAGAGCACGGCGGCAATGAGCAGCACGGCGTCGGCGCCGATGATACGCGCCTCATAGAGCTGGTAGGCGTCGATGATGAAGTCTTTGCGGAGGATGGGCAGATCCGTCAGCGGACGGACGGCGCGGAGGTCGCGGACGGTGCCGCCGAAGAACTTCTCGTCCGTGAGCACGGAGAGGGCGGCGGCGCCTGCGCGGGCATAGTCAGGCACGACGTGCGCCGGGTCGGCCTCGCGGGCGATCCAGCCTTTCGACGGCGATCGGCGTTTGAACTCGGCGATGATGCCCGAGGGCGATTCGGCCGGGGCGCGCCGCATGGAGTGCGTCGGCCGTGGCATGCCGTCGAGCAGGGCTTCTTCGAACTGTTCCTGGGGGATGATGCGCTTGCGGATGTCGATCTCGAAGCGCTTGTTGGCGATGATTTGGGAGAGGATGTCTTGCATTTGAATGGTCAATGGTTATGGGTACCCGGCCAAATTCGCCGGCAGCCGCAGCTGCCTTTCTTCTCTGATGTCCTTCTTTTCTTCCCTTGATGGAAGAAAAAGAAGCAAAAGAAGATCAAGGCACCAGGGGTGCCGGCCAAGCTGGCCGGGTGCCTGTTATTGATTGAGTTCGATGAATCGCTTGAGGGTTTGGAGGGCGCGGCCGCTGTCGATGGTCTCGGTGGCTTCGGCGATGCAGTCGGGGAGGGAGGCGTTGGGGCGCATGAGGCGGATGGCGAAGGCGGCATTGGCGACGACGGCTTTGCTTCTGCGCGGCTGTCGAACGGTTCTCGAGCACGCGGCGGAAGATGTCGGCGGCTTCGTCGGGTGTCGCACCGCCATAAAGCTCCTCCGGACGTAGTCGCGCGAGGCCCTAACGTCTCGGGGCGATAGATCTGTTCGCCGTCGGCGCCCGACACTTTGAAGTCGGACGTGAGCGAGATCTCGTCGTAGCCATCCAAGCTATGCACCACGGCAAAGCGCGTCGTGCCGGCAGCCTGATAGGTGTAGGTGTAGAGCCGTTGCAGGGCCAGTTGTAGACGCCCAACAGTTGCGCGGCGGGCAGGGCGGGATTGACCAGCGGGCCGAGGATGTTGAAGAAGGTGCGTACGCCGAGGGCCTTGCGCACGGGGGCGACGGCCTTCATGGCGGGGTTGAAGAGCGGGGCGTGGAGGTAGGCCGGGCGGCAACCGTCCATGCTGCGGCGCAGTGCTCCCTCGTCGGCCGTGAAGCGCACGCCCATACGCTCGATGACGTTGCTGGCACCGCTGACCGACGTGGCGCCATAGTTGCCATGCTTGGCTACGGGCAGTCCGGCGGCGGCTACGACGAACGAGGCGGCGGTGGAGATGTTGAACGTGTTGCGACCGTCGCCGCCGGTGCCCACGATGTCGATGGGCGCGTAGTCCGAGAGGTCGACGGGGTGGCGCATCTCCAAGAGGGCGTCGCGGAAGCCGCAAAGCTCGTCCACGGAGATGTCGCGCATGAGGAAAAACGGTGATGAGGGACGCCGTCTGGGCGTCGTTGTAGCGCCCCTGTGCGATGTCTTGCAGGATGGCGCGCGCCTCGTCGCGGCTGAGGCAGCGGTGCTCGGTGAGCTTGTTGAGGATATCTTTCATAAGGATGAGTAGTTGGGGGATTGGGATCTTCTGATGAGTAGTTAGGGGAACCTTCTTTTCTTGCCTTGATGCAAGAGGCGTCAGGGACGCCGGCCAAGTTTGTCCGGGTACGTATTTATTCGTTGAGGAAGTTGCGGATGATCTTCTCTCCGACGGGCGTCAGGATGGATTCGGGGTGGAACTGTATGCCGTGCACGGGATAGGTGCGATGGCGTAGGGCCATGATGTAGCCGTCGGGGCTTTCGGCTGTCACCTGAAGCGTGTCGTCGGGGAAGCCTTCGCGGCTGACGACCCACGAGTGGTAGCGCCCGGCGGTGAACTCGCCCGTGAGGCCGGCAAAAAGGGGCTCGTCGGTGGCGGTGAGTCGGATGGGCGTCTGGACGCCGTGAAAGACGTCGGAGAGGTTCTCGAGGCGTGCCCCGAACACTTGCCCGATGGCTTGATGGCCGAGGCAGACGCCCGTGATGGGCTTCGACGGGGCATAACGCCGGATGAGCGGCAGGAGTAGGCCGGCCTCTTCGGGGATGCCGGGGCCGGGCGAGAGGATGATCTTGTCGAACGCCGCGGCGTCGTCGAGGTCGATGCGGTCGTTGCGGACCACGCTGACATCCCGCGCCCCAGCCTCGTGCAAGGCGTGCACAAGGTTGTAGGTGAAGGAATCGTAGTTGTCTAAAAAGGAGGATCTTCATAAAAAGGGGTGTGAAAAACGAAAAGCTAAAAACTAAACATGGGGGCCCGTGGACACGATGTTTCGCGACAATGGCCCCAATGGAGGGCTGGTGAGGGTGTTTCCTTGAGGATTTTTTTCACCGACGACCAGTCAATGGCAAAAATTCTCGAGGAAATTCTTTCAACCGAGGGCCGTTGGTCGAATTTCCTTGAGTATTTTTCACCGACGACCAGTCAACGGCAAAAATTCTCGAGGAAATTCTTTTCAACCGAGGGCCGTTGGTCGAATTTCCTTGAGTATTTTTTTCACCGACGACTAGTCAACGGCAAAAATTCCTCGAGGAAATTCCTTCAACCGAGGGCCGTTGGTCGAATTTCTTGAGTAATTTTCACCGACGACCAGTCAACGGTAAAAATTACTCAAAGAAATTCCTTCAACCGAAGGTCGTTGGCCGAATTTCTTCGGAGAAACACCTTCACCAGCCCTCGGGTGGATGAATTTCCGCGTGGAAAGAGCTATCCGAGTGTGGCGGATTGCTCCTCCGCCTCCTCGATGGCGCGGCGGAGGGCGGCCAACTTGTTGTTCACCTCTTGCAGTTCGCCCTCGTCGCTACTGTCGGACACGACGCCGCATCCGGCCTGATACCACAGCTCGTTGTTGCGGCTGACAAAGGTGCGGATGGTGATGGCCTGCGTCATGTCGCCATCCGGGCCGATGAAGCCGATCGTGCCTCCATAGGCGCCGCGGTTGTGCGGCTCGATCTGGCTGATGAGCTGCATGGCGCGCACCTTGGGCGCCCCGCTGAGTGTGCCCCCGGGGAAGGTGTCGGCGAAGGCCCGGAGCGGGTCTACCCCGGCGTTGAGGGTGCCCTCCACGCGGCTGGCCGGTGGATGACGTGGCTGTAATACTGCGGCTCTTTGTAGAAGACTACGCGTACGTCGTGGCAGTTGCGAGAGAGGTCGTTACGGGCCAAGTCGACCAGCATGACGTGCTCCGCGTTCTCCTTCGGGTCGTTCAGGAGGGCCTCCGTCAGGCGGCGGTCGGTCGGGGTGTCGCCCGTGCGTCGGGTGGTGCCGGCGATCGGGTCGATGAAGGCGCGTTGGCCCTCAATCTTGCAGTGCGTCTCGGGCGATGAGCCGAAAATGCGGTAGCCGCCGAAGTCGAAATAGAAGAGGTAGGGCGAGGGGTTGATGCGGCGCAGGGCACGATAGACGGGGAAGTCGTCGCCGTCGAAAGGCTGGATGAAGCGGCGCGAGAGGACGATCTGGAAGACGTCTCCCCGCATGCAGTGGGCGATGCCGCGGCGCACATTGGCGCGCAGCTCCTCGTCGGTGAGGGTGCTCACCGCCGGGCCACGTCGGGCGAAAGCGTAGGTGGCATAGTTGCGGTTGTCGATGGCCGCCTCCAGCGCCGGCAGCCCGCTCGCCTCGCCGTCGGCCCTAAGCTCCACGAGTCGCAGCTCTCTGCGGAAGGGGTTGATGACGATGACGTAGCGGTAGAGGATGTAGTAGATGTCCGGGGCATCGTTGCGCTCCTCGCGGCTCTCGCGGACGGGGATGCGCTCGAAGTAACGGACGGCGTTGAAGGTGGTGTAGCCATAGAGGCCGCACACCCGGCGGTCGTCGCCCGAGACATGGAAGCGGTTCATGAAGTCGCGCAAGGCATCGGTCACGGCTTCGGGGCGGTCGGGCAGCGTGTGCTCCTCGCGGGCGCCGTCGGGCAGTGTCACGGTGGCCGTGCCGCGGTTGATGGCGATGCTCGCCAGCGGACAGAGCGCAATGAACGAACGCGAGTTCTCGCCCGCGTGATAATCCGAGCTCTCCATCAGCACCGACTGCGGATAGAGGTCGCGTAACTTGAGGTACAGGCTCACCGGCGTATGCATATCGCCCGGGATCCGTTTGCTATGAGTAGTGTAGTTATAAGTTTCCATACGATGTAGATCAATTAATAATGAGTCAAAAAAATTAGAGGCACCCAGCAAAGACAGCCAAAGTCAGCCCCCATCAGATACCCGACAGGATGGTCTAAGTCAGCCCCATCAGGTGCCCGGCAGGATGGCCGGCGTCCCTGACGCCTTGATTTTTCTTTTTGCTTCTTTTCTTGCATCAAGGCAAGAAAAGAAGGTCTTCAAAGCAGACAAGAAGAGAAGGCCGTTAAGGCTTCGCAGAGAGATACGTCTCCATATCCTTATCCCCCCGCCCAGAGACAGTCAGCACCACCAGCTCATCCGGTCCGAAACGCAGTCGACCGAGCGCCCCCAGCGCGTGCGCAGACTCCAGCGCCGGGATGATCCCTCCAGCCGAGTCAGCTCGTAAGCCGCCTCCACCGCCTCCCGATCCGTCACGGCCACCACCTCCGCCCGTCCGCGGGCAAAGAGGTTGGCGTGCATCGGTCCGATACCCGGATAGTCCAGCCCCGCGGAGATCGAATAGGGCTCCTCGATCTGTCCGTCATTGTCCTGCATGACCAGCGTCCGTGCGCCGTGGATGATGCCCGGCAGACCCGGTGAAGCGTCGCCGCACTCTGTCCACTCTCCACGCCGTAGCCCGCAGCCTCGGCCAATACGATCCGCACCCGCTCATCGTCCACGAACGGATAGATCGTTCCCGCCGCGTTGCTCCCTCCGCCGACGCACGCCATCAGGCAATCTGGCCTGTCACGACCCTCCCTGCTCCTGCAGTTGCCAGCGGATCTCACGCCCGATCACCGATTGCAGTCGTGCCACCAGGTCCGGGTAGGGGTGCGGCCCGACCGTCGAGCCGATCACGTAGTACGTGTCCGACGGGTGACGGCACCACTCACGGATCGCCTCGTTCGTAGCGTCCTTCAGCGTCATGTTGCCCGACTCCACCGGCGTCACCTCCCCACCCAGCATACGGATCTTCTCCACGTTCGCCCGCTGACGCTCCGTGTCCGTCCGCCCCATGTAAATCATGCATTCCATGCCCATCAGTGCGCAGACGGAGGCCACGGCCACACCGTGCTGTCCTGCGCCCGTCTCAGCGATCACCCTCCGCCGACCCATATGTCGTGCCAGCAGCACCTGTCCCAGTGCATTGTTGATCTTGTGCGAGCCCGTGTGGTTCAGGTCTTCCCGCTTGAGGTAGAGTCGGCATCCGTAGCGTTCCGACATGCGTGCCGCGTGGTAAAGTGGCGACGGCCGACCCGCATAGTCGCGCAGCAGTGCACTGAACTCCCTGCATGAACGCTTCACTCTCGATCACGCGCAGGTAACTCTCGCGCAGCTCCTCCACGCATCGGTGCAGGATCTCTGGCACGTACGCGCCGCCAAACGTACCGTAGTATCCCTCCGGGCTGACTCGGTAATTGTTGTCTCTTTCTTCCATCCTTTTTGGGTTTATCTCATCGTTCTTTTTCGGGGGTTGCATCCAGGGCACAGATTACTCCCCGAAAACAACAGAGGCCCCTGCCGCAAGTCGTGTGCGACAGAGCCTCCATTCATTGTCTCTATTGTCAATCGGATCGTTTGTGACTTATGGACATGCGGGCGTGCTCCCAATTTCACGACAGTATTGGAACATCATCGGGCGCCACCACCACCCACACATCGTCATTGTACTCACTAAACGGATCATATTTCCTTTCGTTTCCGGGCCGCAAAGATAAACACGCCTGCTAAACACCCAAATTCATGCGCATTTATTCCCCGTTAAGCGGATCTTGCCGAAAATCCATCTACGTGTGATGGGTGCGAATGACCTTCTATCGCCGCACAGACGTCTGGCAGAGCCATATAGACGTGCCACTTTCCAAACTCTCTCTACATTCGCGCCCCCAATACAAAGCGTACATCGTATATATGAATCTCCAACAGAAAAGAATGCACAATGGACAACGGGCTTTTTGAGGGATACATCGGCCTCCGTCTGGCCGACGGATCCTATTTGAATGACGTCATCCCCGTCATCTTGCTCATTGAAATATCGCTTTTTGCTGCTGTCTTCCATTCTCATGCCTTCCTGCTTCGGAAGATGGCCAAGGATCTCCTTTCCGTCAAGGAGCGCGACAACCTTTTCGATCGTCCCGTCAAGAGCGACCTCTTCTTTCGTGGATTCATGAAGTTGCAGATGCTCTCCCTCTGCGCACTCTTCTTCTATCTCTTGGCCGGCCACTACTATCCCATGCCCACCGACGATCTCCGCTCGGTGTTGCTGCCTCTCGGACTCATCTTCGCAGCCGTCTGGCTTTATTACCTCCTCAAGCGCATCATCTACTTCCTTTACGGCCATGCTTTCGACGCTGGCGAACGGTACGCCATGTGGGATAATCGTTATCAAGCTCTAACGGGCATTTGGGGATGCACGCTCTACGTGCCCATTCTCTGGCTCTTCTTCGATAGTCGTTATCCCCATTATGTCGCTGCCGCTTTCCTTTTGCTTTATGCGCTCTATCGTATCTTGTTGATATATATCACTATCCGCATATTTTACAACAGGCGGACGGGCATATTGTTTTTTTATGTTCTTACCTTTGCGCCCAAGAAATCATCCCCTTATTCTTGGCTTACGAGGGGTTGAGATACACACTTCAATTAACGGATATAAGTTCTTTATGGCATTGAGTATAAAAAAACTGCTGGTATCGCAACCGAAACCGGAGACCGGGAAATCACCGTATTTCGACATCGCGGAACGATATGGCGTGGATATTGACTTTCGCCCCTTCATCAAGGTTGAGGCCTTGACGGCTAAAGAGTTCAGAAAGCAACGCATCGTTATACCAGATTACAGTGCAGTCATCTTTACGGCCCGCACGGCTGTTGACCATTTTTTTCACCTGTGCAAAGAATTACGCATCGTTGTTCCCGAAGCGATGAAATACTTCTGCATGACAGAAGCCATTGCCGTCTATCTGCAGAAATACACCGTCTACCGAAAGCGCAAAATCTTTTTCGGAGCCACTGGCAAAACGGACGATCTGATTAACCTCATCGTGAAGCATCCGAAAGAAAAGTACTTACTCCCCGCCTCCGATATCCATAAAGACGACATCTCTGAGGCACTTACGGAAAAGAAGATCCCTTGCAAGACAGCCATCATGTATCGCACCGTCTGCAGCGAGTTCTCGAAAGACGAATCGTTTGACTACGATATGCTTGTCTTCTTTAGCCCTTCCGGCATCTCATCGTTGATGAAGAACTTCCCACAATTTAAGCAGGACGACATCCGTATCGGATGCTTCGGTGCCACCACCGCCAAAGCGGCCCTTGAGGCAGGGCTCCGTCTTGACATCGAAGCCCCTACGCCCGAAGCGCCCTCCATGACCGCCGCACTGGAGCAATACCTAAAGAAGCAACTGGAAAACGACGGCCCGCAAAACGACGAATGACAACGGGCGAGACGAAAAATCAACTCCCCAAAAGGGAGCGACTTTATCTGAAAAGAGATCTTGAACGACTGTTCGCTAGCGGGCAGTCGTTCATTGCATATCCCCTTAGGGTCGTCTACTGCTCGGAGCCAGCCACGGACCGTGCGCCCGGAGTAGCCATCCCGGCCAGCGCTCCCAAACGACGCGTGCGCCATGCCGTCGATCGGAACCGCATTAAGCGACTCATCCGCGAAGCCTATCGCACCCGCAAGACGCCTTTGACCGAACGCTGCGCCCTTCATGGTCGATGCCTGCACATCGGCTTCATGTACGTCGGCAATGACCTGCCCACGCATGCGGACATCGAAAAAGCGATGCACAAAGCCGTCAGCCAGATCCTACAAAAAAACGACATGATTCGCCGTCTCCTCACCGGCCTCCTCCTCCTGCCCATCTACTTCTACCGCAGCTGCATCTCCCCGCTGACGCCGCCCAGCTGCCGCTACACCCCCACCTGCTCCGAATACGCCATCCAGGCCCTCCGCCGTCACGGCCCCTTACGCGGATCGTGGCTTGCCATTCGCCGCATTCTGCGCTGCCATCCTTGGGGCGGAAGCGGCTATGATCCCGTGCCCTGATCCCGCTTCCCATGCGACTTTACGACGTTCACACCCACCGTCCGCCTGCTGACCTCGCCACGCCCGCCGTGGTCAGCATCGACGCCAGTGAGCCCTTCGAGCCACGGCCCGGGGGATGCTATGCGGTGGGCATTCATCCTTGGCATGCTGCGGCGGATCGCCTTCCGCTGTTGCGCCTCCGGGCCGCCCATCCGCAGGTTGTGATGATCGGTGAGGCCGGCCTCGATCGGTTGGCTGAGGCGCCGATGTCGCTGCAAATCGAGCTCTTTGAGGTGCAGGTCAGGCTGGCTGATGAGCTGCGTAAACCGCTGATCATCCATTGCGTACGTGCTTGGGGCGAACTGCTCGATGTCAGAAAACGCCTTCGTCCGGATAGCCCGTGGATCGTCCACGGCTTTCGGGGCAAGTCGCCCTTGGCCACGCAACTCCTTGACGCTGGCCTCAGCCTCTCCTTCGGCCTCCTGCACCGCCCCGACGCCTTGCGGACGACTTGGGACCGGCGCCGATTGTTCGTCGAAACGGACGATAGTCTTACTCCGATCGTCGAAGTTTACGAGCGCATTGCCGGAGAACTCCACGTCTCCGTCGAATCGTTGGCGCATGATGTAGAGAAACGATTCGCGGCGCTCTTCCATTAAAATCCACCTTGTTTCCCCATTTCGGCGGGAGTAAATCATCGCAAAGCATTTGCCTTTCGATAAATTACTCCGGTAAGTATTCGCAAATCAATTGCATGGCAATAAATTACTCCGGTAATTTATCGCAAACTATTTGCTTTGCGACAAATTATTCCGGTAAATTATCGCAGATCACTTGCATTTCGATGAATTACTCTGGTAATTTATCGCAAACCATTTGCTTTGCGACAAATTATTCCGGTAAATTATCGCAGATCATTTGCCTTGTAACAAATTACTTCGGTAATTATTCGCGAAGCGTTTGCTTTTGCAATAAATTACTCCAGTAAATTATCGCAAATCATTTGCTTTGCGACAAATCGCTTCGGTAATTATTCGCAAAGCAGCTGCCTTGCAATAAATTACTCAGGTAAGTAGTCGTAAATCATTTGCATTGCGAAGAATTACTCAGGTAATTAGTCGTAAATCATTTGCATTGTAATAAATTACTCCGGTAGATGATCTTACGGTATATGCTTTGCGATGAATGGTGCATTCGTTTGTTTCTACGCAACCTGTTTTGAAACCTCTGCTCAGCGAAGTTTTTTTCCGCATCATCGTGCGGGAGAATGTGTGAATGGCGATGTTGTGGAACGGCGGTGTGAAACAAATAAAAGCCTATAACCGGAGCGGGCAAACGGCTTGCAGGGCGCATGACTCCGCGGTTTGGTGAAAAAGAGATACTTTTTGCTCTCCCTCCAAGCGGAGGGGGACGAACAGCGGAGAATAGAATGATACAACAAACCGAATACAATCAATTTCAGAAGTTTCTGGCCAAAACGAGCGGAAGTTTTCATGTGCTTGAGCATCAGATTCCGGTGGAGCGACAGATGGAGTACTTCCATTTCTCGAACCGGATCAAGCAGGAGGGGATCCCGTGGACAGCGGGCGACCTCGAAGCATTTGAAATAGACCTCTATAACCCCGAAACGACGGAGGAATACAAGCGGCGCATCCTGGCCATCTTCGCCATCTCGGGCGACGTGACAGCCTACCGACGGTTGGAGCGTTACGCACGGCTGGCCGAGCCTGACATGCGCGATTGGGCTTACATGGCGCTCATGGAAGGGCGCATCATTCTGGAGTCGGAACTCTCTGACGAAAAGCAGATTTATATCTCCACAGGCTCGGGCGGCAAGGGGCAGAAGTTGCGCTTCTACCCTGCTTTTTTTCCTGCGGCGGAGGGCATGACGATCGAGGGCTATCGGCGAAACGTGGTGGAGCGAGAGTTCAACTTCGCGCTTCGGCAGGCCGATTGGGATATCGAACGCCTGACGATACATCCGGACTACGCCGAACTGGTGGTGCTGCTGCCCCTTCGTGCGGACCTGAAGGCCGTGCTCGACGGGGTGCTCAAGGAGTGCAACCAGTATGGCGACTTTCTGGCCAAAACGTACACGATTTCGAATATGAAGGAGATGAACGAGGAGGAGATCCGCGCCACCATCCGCAGCAGTCGGGGGAAGAACTTTTTAGACGAAGAACAATGACACGGCGCCTATCAATCATCGTCCCCTGTTATAACGAGGAGGCTGTGCTGGCCGAGTCGTATCGGCGCACGCGGGCTGTGATCGACCGTCTGCCCTGCGAGGGCGAGATTATTTACATCAATGATGGCAGTCGAGACGGTACGCGCAACATGCTGAACGAGTTAGCTGACGAAGATCCAAGGGTGAAAGTGCTCCACTTCTCGCGCAACTTTGGCCATCAACCCGCCGTATCGGCCGGCATTCACCAGTGCACCGCCGATTGGGCCGTGATTATGGATGCCGATCTGCAAGATCCTCCGGAGCTGATCCCCGACATTCTGGCCCTCAGCGAACGCGAAGGCGCAAACAGCGTCTACTGCGTCCGCCGATCGCGCGAAAAGGAAACGCTCTTCAAACGCCTCTCCGCACGCCTGTTTTATCGCACCATGAACCGCATGAGTGAGGTGCAATTCCCGCTCGATACGGGCGATTTCCGCCTCATCGATCGCAAAATCATGGGACCAGTTCAAGCGCCTGCCCGAGCATGGGAAGTACATCCGCGGCCTCATCAGTTGGATCGGCTTCAAGCAGGTGCCCTTCTACTACGAACGTAAGGCACGCGTGGCGGGCGAAACGAAGTACCCCTTGAGCAAAATGCTCCGCTTCGCCTCCAACGCCTTGTTGTATTTCTCCAAAAAGCCACTGCGACTGGCCTCGAGCCTCGGATTCCTGGCCGTCATCGTGGGGCTGCTGCTGGCCCTTTGGACCCTCTTGGGCAAGATCTGCGGTTTCAGTCACGCCGAAACCGGATGGAGCTCGATCATGACCGCCATCATCTTTTTCGGAGGTGTGCAACTGCTCACGATCGGCGTACTCGGGCAATACATTGGCGTCCTCTTCGACGAGATCAAAAACCGCCCGGAATACATCATCGACGAATGCCGTAACTGCACTGATTCATAACCTCCGACCGTCACCGCGGACCGTCGTTTCTCCTCGATCTGGACAGGAACGCCAGACTTGTAATACATACAAAAAAACACTAATGTGATCAATTTCGTCCCTTATGGAGTTGCGTATTCAAAGAATCCTCTTCTTCTTTGCCCCTGCATTCGGAAAGGGTAATGCGTTATACGAACAAAACAATCGGCATTTATCCCCCCTCTTCGATGCCATCATTATAAACGAAGAAAACTGAATGAAGAAGAAGATTACACGACTATGTGCGGCCGCCCTGATGCTTAGCGTAGGGATCGCGTTCCCCACTGTCATACAAGCACAGCGCGTGAACACGTTCACGGTTGAACAGCAAGCCCGAATCGACGCTCTCAAACAAGGATATATCAAGCAAGGTGTGCCCGCTCATTGGGCTGAGAAACGCGCCACAATGATTGTTGAGCAGGAGAGCAAAGCACAGCTGCGTGCCTCTGTAAGACCCGCTACCCCGAATACAGGGAGTATAAAGATTGATCGTGGCTCTACGCCTGGGTCATACTCTTCCTATCATACAGCTGCCACGCAGGATGATTATGCGGATTATTTGGTGAAGCATGTTTTGCTCAATAATCCAGCTGCAGTTACAGCGATTAGTAATGTCCATTTCTATGGGGTGTATGGCCCGACAGATCAGCGGTCATTGGCCTACTTTTGAGTACGAAGGCACAGATTTTTCCGATTGACAAGGGCTTGATTCTTGCAACAGGTGATGTGAATGGAGTTGCTGGTCAATCTCCAGAAGGGACCAAAATGATATTGCCGGTGGTGCACTGTCTGCGAATGGCGGATATATGATGACAGGAGATCCGAATTTGACACCATTGGTGGCGCCAAATACTGTGCAGGATGGAAGCCATCTTGTGTTTGACTTTAAGCCATTTTAAGCCGGATGTATCATTTGATTTTGTTTTTTTGCGTCGGAAGAATATCCTCAGTTTTTCTAATACAGGTTTCAATGATATCTTTGGCTTCTTTTGTAACAGAACTCCCTTCAGGTACGCCGTTTAATATTGCCTATTTTTCCTGATGGGCATACACCGGTGACGATCAATAATTCAAATTGGGGTAACATCTCTTCGAGTAACAATGATGCTACGCATTTAGGAGCACCACTTCCTGATAAGGTTAATCCTCAATGGCATGTGCCAATATATCAAAGTAGTCCACTGATGGAGTATGGCGGTCGAACGATTAAATTGACAGCGAAGGCAACCGGTCTGTCTACTTCCAAGACGTATCGTTTGGCTTTGAAGGTTGCGAATGTGGATGATCAGAACTGGGGTTCTGCGGTCTTTCTTTCTAATCTTGACTTAGGTGCTCCTGAAGTAGGACTTGATACACCTTATATGGGTGCATGGAATCGGGAATGGGATGAACAGGGGAAGGATCATCTTTACTGTAATTGCCTTTCAGACGTTGGAACTGGGCTTCCTCCCTGCAGCATTTGATCGCAAGCTCGTTCTTTCTTATATGGGTATTGCTTCAAAAGAGAATGTGAGAAAAAGCAGATGGCTCTCCGCTTCCTGATACTTTAGATCTTAAGGCTAATGAGAAGACCATTTCCTTTCCTATCCAGATTCTTCCTGTTCCCGCTGAGGATAACGGAAAAAGAAGGTGCAATCAAGGCTTGTATCGTAAGTGGAGATTGCGATACGGTGATGAACAAGACGACCGGACACTTCTTCAAGTTCTTCAATGGCATTCAGACGAACATTGACTTTGTGGCACCATCACCGAAATATCCCGGTCGATTCAAACTGAACATTACTGGAGGTTCGAATAAAGTGTATCGAAGCATTGATAACGGCTTGCATTGGGAGTTCGCTCGTGATACAGCTACGGGTGAGGAACGTCCTTTCACCCACGACCAGATGGAGTACTTCTTGGCCAGCGATCGTAATATTTGGCTGCGTGAGCCAATGCCTGTGCACAGGTGCAGTTCTTCCACTTCACAAAGGATTCTTTAGCTGGACCTGTTCAGCCGGGGAATATCACGACAGGTAATTATGCCCGAAGTGTCAGGTTTGGTTTCGAGCTATGCTCCGGGAATCCACTACGTAAATTCGGGTAGCGATCTTACCTTCCGAGTGATGCCTACGGGTGCGAATGCCGGTAAGGTTCCTGTGGTGGAGACAGGCAGAAAGTCTATCCCCGACAAACAAGGTGTACGCGTGGTCAGCAATGGCGATGGCACCTATACGGTAACGATTTATAGGGTTCGTGAAGCGATCGATCTCAGAATCTCGTTTGCTGCTCCGAATAGCAATGTGGAGGCTGACGGTTCGTCGATCTACACCGAGCGTGAGACTCTCTATGTGACGAGTCCCACGGCCAACACGGCCAAAGTGTACAATGTGAGTGGTGTGCTCGTACGTACGCTGACCCTCTCAGCCGGCGAGACTGTTCGCACGGCACTTCCTGCGGGCTTCTATGTAGTGGCTCTGGGGAATGGTAATACGCATAAAGTGATTGTGAAGTAAGCGATTCCGCTTACTGAAAAGAGATAAGAGTTGAGTCTGTAAAGATTTTTAGTTTCATAGCTTTTTTTGTGGGAGGCCCCGGGGCGTGATGTCTCGGGGCTTCTATTTTTTGTATACCTACCTCAGCACGAAAAGGGAGAGGCGATTGCGACGTGTGACCCCAAAATGAAAGAGGCTCGTAAGACGATGATGCTTACGAGCCTTCTTGCTATTTGTGTATGTGGGAGGAGTTTATCGTCGGGCGAGGTAGCGCTCCAGTCCTTCATGGCGCAGGCGACAAGCGGGACAATGTCCACAACCGTCGCCAAGGACGCCGTTGTAACACGTGAGGGTCTCGCGGCGGACAAGATCGAAGACGCCGAGGCGGTCGGAGAGAGCCCAGACGTCGGCCTTGTCGAGCCACATAAGTGGCGTATGGATGACGAACTGTGCATCCATTGCCGGGTTGAGCGTGACGTTAAGCGAGCGGACAAACGTGTCGCGGCAGTCAGGATAGCCACTGAAATCAGTCTCGGAGACGCCTGTAACGAGGTGACGGATGCCACGTTCGGCAGCGTAGACAGCGGCCATACTCAAGAAAAAAAGAGATTACGACCGGGCACGAACGTGTTTGGTGGGCCCTCTGCGGGCTTCTCGCTGTCCATGAGAATGCGGGTGTCGGTGAGGGCACTGGTGCCGATGGAGGCGATGAAAGACGCGTCGAGCACGTCCCACGCTACATCAGCCGTACGGGCGATACGTTGCGCCACGTTGACCTCCTCACGGTGCTTTTTGCTCGTAGAGGAAGGTCAGCGCACGGACCTCTGCGAAGTGTTCCTTGGCCCAAAAGAGGCACGTGGTGGAGTCTTGTCCACCACTGAAAACGACGAGCGCGGCGTCGTGACGTGTGCCGGTTCTCATAGCTCCTTAATCTTCCAAACGTTGTATGAGATACCCTCGTCGTAGGTGTCGGTCTCGTCGACGCGCTTGATGTAATGCACCACGCGGATGGTGACGGGCAGGATGAGGATCTCGTAGAGCGTCTTGAGCAGTGCCTGCACAGCAATCATCTTCAGTAGCTCATCGGCCGGGATGATTCCACCGAAAGCTATGGGGAAGAAGAGGAGCGAGTCTGCACTTTCGCCCACCAACGTGGAGAGGATAGCGCGCGCTGAGAAGTTGCGGCCTGCAGACCGGATCTTCATGCGGCTCATCACATAGGCGTTGAGGAACGACCCAACGAGGAAGGCCAGCAGGCTGGCTGCGGCGATGCGTGGAGCGAGTCCGAAGACGAAATTGAAGGCCTCCTCGCCCTCCCAAAACGGTGCGGCGGGTAGCATAACGGCTACGCGGCTGAGGATGATAACGAGGAAGTTCATCGCAAAGCCGAGCCAAATGATGAGGCGTGCCTTGCGGTAGCCCCAGACTTCGGCGATGCAGTCGTTGATGATGTAGGAGATGGGGAAGACGAGCAGTCCGGCAGTGACGGAGAGGATGTGCCCGCCGGGCATTTGCCAAAGCCTCACGACTTTGGTCTCTAACAGGTTGGACGCTACGAGGCAGGTGCAGAAGAGCACGCCGAGCATCATGAAGGATACGGATACTTTACTTTTCATCTATCTTGTTTTTAACGTGGTGTTCAAGCACACGGGGGAGAGGCGTCGTATGGCTGCCTATCGGAGATCGCTGCCACTCCCTGCGCCGCAAAACCATCGCGGCGGGCGCAAAAAGTAGGGAAACGGGGCTACGGAAGGAAGAAAGTGCCTCCCTTGGACGGTCGTCGGAGCTCTGAACCCTGAGGGTTTTGCCCTCGGACGGTCGTCGGAGCCCCGAACCCTGAGGGTTTTGCCCTCGGACGGTCGTCGGAGCCCTGAACCCTGAGGGTTTGGCCCTTGGACGGTCGTCGGAGCTCTGAACCCTGAGGGTTTTGCTCTCGGACGGTCGTCGGAGCTCTGAACCCTGAGGGTTTTGCCCTTGGATGGTCGTCGGAGCATCTCAACGCCCGTGCGTAGACCTATATGAAAAGCGCCCGGCCTTACATCTTGCGTGTAAAGTCGGGCGCCACCTTTTGTGTAAGCTGTTATTGGAATAATTCGTGTGGAGCATACGAGACTCGAACTCGTCACCTTTTGATTGCGAACCAAATGCTCTACCAAGATGAGCTAATGCCCCATGTTTGGGATGTTTCCCTCCGGAAACGACGGGCGCAAAGATAGATGGATTTTGAAACCGCATTTCGCTCAGGGCATCGTGCGTTGCCGGGGGATGCTCTACGCGCTATCTGTCCCACGGGAGGCAGAAAAAGGAAGCGGGCAAGCAGAACGGATTCGTTCTACCCTGCCCGCCTCTGTGATCTGTAAAGCCGATTGGCAATTACTTCTTGTAGCGGTTGCCATAGCGGCTCATGAACTTGTCGACGCGGCCGGCGGTGTCCACCAGTTTCGCCTTGCCCGTGTAGAAGGGGTGCGAGCTGCTGGAGATTTCGAGCTTAACCAAGGGATAGGTCACACCTTCAATTTCGATCGTCTCTTTCGTGTTGATCGTGGAGCGGGTGATGAATACCTCTTCGTTCGACATGTCTTTGAAGGCTACCTGACGGTAGTTTTTCCGGATGAAGTCCTTTTTTTCATTGCGGTGCTGTTTTTTTATATGTATAAAATTGATTCGTTTCTTCCCTGTGAAACAGTGCGCAAAAAGTAGGATAAATGTCTATTGGCGCAAGAAGTGAGGCACTTGCGCAGCGTGTCAGTCCTGTTCGTAAGCGGCGCGGCCCGTCTCATAGACGTTGCGGCCCTGACAGTCGATGGCCACGATGACGGGCAGCTCGGTGACGGTCAGGCGGCGGATGGCTTCGGGGCCGAGGTCGTCGAAGGCGATCACCTCGGCAGTGTCGACACAGCGGGCCATGAGGGCGGCTGCTCCGCCGATGGCGGCGAAGAAGACGCCGAGTGTATTGCTTCAACGCGTCGACTACTTCGGCGTTGCGGAGGCCTTTGCCGATCATCACTTTCAGGCCTTCACGGATGAGGCGGGGCGAATAGGCGTCCATGCGGCCGGCCGTAGTGGGGCCGACGGATCCGATGGGTTGTCCGGGCTTGGCGGGGCAGGGGACCGGCGTAGTAGACGACTTGTCCGGTGAAGTCGAAGGGCATGGGTTCGCCGCGGTCGAGCATTTCGTAGAGGCGCTTATGGGCGGCGTCGCGGGCGGTGTAGATGGTGCCGGAGAGGTAGACGAGGTCGCCGGCTGTGAGTGAGCGGATGACGTCGTCGGTGAAGGGGGCACGCAGGATGCGTTTCTCTATTTGGGGTGTTGCTTCCATTATGTGTGATAGTCAAATTCAATTTCTATTTCTAGTTGGATGATGGGTAGGGGGCTATTGCATACGCCCAACAAGTACCGGCCGAGTCTATACCTTCTTTTCTTGTCTTGACACAAGAAAAGAAGCAAAAGAAGGTCAAGGCCCCACCGGGGCCGGGGAATATGGCCGGGTACCGGGAAAACTTCCTTGCCTCGGTAGAGGCCGTCAGGGACGCCGGCCAAGTTGGCCGGGTACTTCAAGATCAGAGCGACCCTTCGGCGTGGCGGGTGGCGTGGCAGCCGATATTGACGGAGACGGGTAGGCCGGCGATGTGGGTGGCGGAGGTGAGGATGTGGACGGCCGTGGCGGTGGTGCTTCCGCCGAAGCCGACGGGACCGATGCCGAGGCGATTGATGTCGTCATACAGCTCTTGCTCGAGGGCGGCCGTGTCGGGGCGCTCGTTGACGGAGCCGACGGGGCGTAGCAGGGCTTTCTTGCTGAGGTAGGCGGCGCGCTCCATCGTGCCACCAATACCGACACCGACGATGGTCGGCGGACAGGGGTTGGCACCGGCGTGCGAGACGGTATCGATGACGAACTGCTTGATGCCGGGCACACCGTCGCTGGGCATGAGCATTTTCAGGTCGCTCTTGTTTTCGCTGCCGAAGCCTTTGGGCGCGACAACGATGTGAAAGGCGTCGCCGGGCACCATCTCGTAGTGGATGATGGCGGGCGTGTTGTCTTTCGTATTCACGCGGTCGATAGGGTCGCGAACGACAGACTTGCGGAGGTAGCCCTTCTCGTAGCCCTGGCGGACGCCCTGGTTGATGGCGTCCTCGATGAAGCCGCCGGTGATGCGGACGTCTTGGCCCCAGGTGACGAAGATGACGGTCATGCCGGTGTCTTGACAGATGGGGACGCGCTCCTCGCGGGCGATGCGGGCGTTGTCGATGAGGGTGGTGAGCACCTGGCGACCCAGCGGTGAGCGCTCGGTCTGGAGGCAGCTGTGAAACTTACGGTTGATGTCGTCGGCCAGCACATAGCAGGCTTCGATGCAGAGACGCTCGACGAGGGTAGTGATCTTTTCTGCTTGAATTTCTCTCATTGGTAGTTACGTGCTAAGAAGTAATGGGTATTGCGATTGCTGACGTCTTCCTGCGGATCGTCGATGAAGCCGATGAGGCAGAAGTGGCCCGTCTTGGGATCTTCGACGAGGGTCTTATGAAGGGAGAAGTCAATGATTTCAGATGTGTTGCGGACGTGGAAACGAGGGCCATCGCAGGGGATGACACGGTCGCCGATGCGGACGTGATCCTCGTCGTGGTAAGCGATGTGGAGATGCTCGGCAATGCGCTCGCGGACGCGTGCCTCGAGGCGTTCCAGATCGATCTCGGGGCGCTGGCGGAACTTGAGCATAAAGCCATTGCGGACGTCGGAGAAATAGTAGTCATCGTCGGAGATGCCAAACTCGTCGCTGAGGAGGAGCGTGGTGATGTCTTCGGCCGAGTGGGCCATCTTGCGATACTTGAGCGACTCGTGGACGATGTCGTAGATGCTCTGTGGCAGGGGGCCAAAGACGCCCGGGCGGGCCACGATGATCTCTTCGCCGATACCCACGAGCAAGTCGGCGTTGCGGCCGAGGGCGTCGTAGAGCAGGTTGAAGTGTTCGACGACGACACGGCGCTTGCGCTCCAGCAACGAGCGGACAAAGTCGGCGATCTCGTACATCTGCATAAAGGCCATCTGGAAGCGGACGTCGAAGTGATAGGTGGTAGCGTCCTCGATGTCGTTGAGCGGGTTGCGCACCCTGCATGATCTTGCGCGGGTTGACGATGTCGTCATCGTTGGAGAGTTGCAGGCCGGGGAACATGCCCTTGATGAAGGACGATTTGCCAGCGCCGGCGTCGCCGAGGATGCCGATGAGGCGGTCGTTGAAGAAGAGGTGGCGGTGGCTGATCTGTTCGCCGAGGAACATGAGTCGCTCTTTGCCACGGGGCGCGAAGTACTGCGCCGAGACCATATATTCTTGTGCGTGATTGCGCATAGGAGCTGGGGACTAAAAAAATGAAAAACTAAAAGAGCCGGGGCCAAGGGACATCAGTCCCCTCCTGCCGGTAGGGTAGGGGCGTATCGCATACGCCCTTTTAGACGGCCCGCAGGACCGAATACAGATACCGAGGTTTGCCCCTGCCGGGGCATTGGTGGGGCGTATGCGATACGCCCCTACCCTACCGGCCGAATGAGACGAGGATGTTATGCCGGTACTACCCTATAAGGTAGTTCCTTGCTAACCTATAGGGTAGGACGATGCTAACCTATAAGGGTAGTCATCACTAACGCATCGGGGTTTGGAATAAAAGCGGGGGCAGGAACCGTTTGTGTCGGTCTTGCCCCCGCTTCTTGATTGGCGTAGAGCTGCATAGAGAGTTGTATGAATAGGTGCTCGCTCTTATATAGTAGCAAGAATTTATTCTTTATAAGCGAAACAGCTTATGTCCCAATTCCGTGTTCATTACAGGATTGAACTTCCTATTTTTATATAGATCTATAACGAGTTCAACTATAAACTCATCGTAGCTATTCAGTTTCTCTGCATGAAACACTTTCTTCAAAGAGCTTAGCACTGAGGTCGCAACGATGTCAGCTGTCTGTAGCAATGAATCTTTTGAATTAGCAACGCTAAAGCTTGATACATGATCCTTCCATGAGAAGAAATCAAACATTTTTCTCGGCAAAAAGCACTGTCGTTCGCATTGCTAAGAATATCGTATAGATGGTTGTATGCCCGATTAAATGAGCAACTGTCAAATATAAACTCGGTCCTATGCCCGTTTGGACGAAGCAATGTCTTTACTACCATATTTCCTAATGTAGAGAATGCTGTATAATTCGGAGAGTTGAGGACATTCAGTTTAAATGCTTCATCGCCCATTACATTGAATTCTCCTTCAAATACCTCTTGAATATGACAACCATTCAACATCTTAAGATAGCGCATATCGGTCGTCTTACTAATGACTCTTTTGAGCGCACTTTCGACGCCTTTCAATGTCGGAGTCTCAAAAACCGGAAATATGACTCTGATGTCTTCATCGTCTAAAGCATCGTAGAAGTATTGTGCAGCTTTCTTCATCTCCTCTTCATTGCCACACCATGTGTAATCTTTGATGTCATTATAATATCCATCAAGAAAAGCATTAACGATAAGTGTCGCGATCATATATCGTTTTTCCATAAAGAAAACCGAAAAGTCGCATCCTACAGATTTCATCTCTTCTAAGATGTTTCGTAAGACAGGCGATTTCTTGGCTGCTTTTATCCATTTAGCTGCTTTGATTTCCTTGTCATCCTTCTCTCTTACAGACTCAAATTCAGTCCGTAATTTCTCCAAAAGATGAGTCTCTTCTGAAATCGGAATAGAAACTGCAGCCAAAGTGTAGTATTCTTGCATTTCATCCAGCAAATTATGCCCAGTATTACCGGATTCGTCTATGTAGGTCTTATAGGTCATATATTGTGGTTGATTTTTGTGCCTATTGGATCATCCTTTAAGCACGGGTGTATAAATCGAAATCTCTAAAACAGCAAGTTCTGCCCCGATTGGCACGAAAAAGATGGCCCGTGAAGTCGGTGCGAGAGCACCCCGGAGCCTTTCTTCCCGGCAATGGGGCAGAACTGCTTTCTCCATTGAATCGTCTAAGAACGATAAACGACTATAAATCGAACTCTAGTTTCATCAGGGGGACGTGCTGTTGGGCGCCGTAGACGTCCGTTTCGCCCAGCGCGCCGGAGGGGATCGGACGCACGATGGTGGTCTTGATCGCCTTGGCGGGGTCGAAGTGCACGATGCCGATGATGTCCGTCTCGGGGATGTGGTAGAGCGAGGCGAACATGGCGTTGTTGAATACGCCGGCAGCCTTGACGCGCTCATACATCTCATAGTCCTTGAAGATGACGTCGAAGGTCAGCTCGTAGGGGCCCGAGTTCTTGCTTCGGATCACCGAAGCCACGTCTGTCAGTTTGTAATGCATGATAGATATCCTCCTTTCTTATTCCTGTCCCTGATTGAAGCTGATGTAGCGCGCGGGGAACAGCTCGGTGGAGTTGTCGACCTGCATCAGGTGGTAGATGTTGAACTCGAAGACCTCGCCCATCTTGGCATCCGAGGGCGAGAAGGGGAAGGCCGGGTTTCCGGCCGTAGCGATGCGCCCTTCGTAGCCGAAGTGGAGCATGGTGCTGCGGGCGAATCCGCAGATGGTGTTGGCCTGTTCCTGGGTGGCGGCTACGGCCTCGATGATGATCAGCAGCTCGTCGCTGTGCGACTCTTCGGCGTCCTTGAACATGGCCATGACACCCTTCTTGCCGTAGATCTTGAAGTCGAGGTAGAAGTCGGTGATGCCATAGTGCTCAAAGTTGTTCTTCACGCGATCCTTGACGCTGCGGACGATGTCGTCGATCTTGGAGATCATGATCGGATCCTTGACGCCGGCGCACGAGATGGTGCGATAGCCTACGCGGCGCACGCCTTCGAGCTTGACGAAGAACTTGTCCGTGGGGACGAACTTCGATCCGGCCACCTTCACCTTATTGTCGTCCACCTGCGTGAAGGTGCACTCGTGCAGGTCGAGGGCGCCACCGGGGCCAGGCAGTACGTAAGGGTTGGTCTTTTCGTAGAGCGTATGGGCGGCGATGGAGAGCGTGGTGCACTTGCGCAGGGGCGAGAGAGGCTCGAGCACAAAGTGGTCACGGCGGAGGTAGCCGAACATGCAGTCGCTACCGCTGCCGGGCAGGGCGGCGATGGCGGCACACTCGAGGATCTTGCCCATGTGGAGCGCCAAGGCTTTGTCGTAGCCCTGCTTGATGGCGAGGGCGGCGAAGACGGCGGGGTCGTACGAGCGACCGGCGATGATCACGTTCGCACCTTCGTCCAAGGCTTTGATGTAAGGCTCTTCGCCGATCTGAGCGACGATGTGCACGGCCTCGTCGACGTCCTTTTCGGCGATCTCTTTGGCCGGGTGCAGGGGCGTCACTTGTCCCTTGCGGAGCTTCTCCTTAACGAGCTCTTTGTCCAGCTCGGAGCCGATGATGGCCATCTTGAAGCTGAGCTTCTTCTCGCGGGCGATCTCCTTGACGATGTCCACGGCCCAGTCCAGATGCGGCGTAGCGCCGCTGCCGCCGGCCGTGCCGACGATGACGGGGATGCCGGCCTCGATGGCGGCGGGGATCATAATCTCTAAGTCGCGCTTCACCGAGTTGCGGTCGGTGAACGACTTGCCGGCGCCGAGGTAATAGGGGCCGGGATCGGACGATCCGGCGTCGACAGCAATGACGTGCGGCGCACGTTTCATGCCCTCCACGAACGACTCCATCGGGAAGCCGTAGCCCAGGATGGCGGTGGGGGATAAGACTCTTAATTCTTCCATTTCTATTTAGAGGGTAGAGGTTAGAGGGTAGAGGTTAGAGATCGGAGGATAGGGATCAAAGCATCCATCTACCCTCTAATCTCTACCCTCTACCCTCTAAAGGTTTTTACTTCTTTGCTTTCCGGATGGCCGTGATGCGGCTCATCTCGTTGAATACAATCATATAGCCCCTCGTCGACGCCCATGCCCGGCTTAGCCAGATACTGTACGGGCTGGGTGGCCATAGCGATGTGTGCGCAGACTTCGGCCGAGCGGTTCGTCTCGTTGCAGGTGCCGCCGAGGTAGGCGCCCATGCCGTGCTCCTTGCAGTAGAGGACGGCCTCGATGGCGTTGTTGATGCCGCCGAGGTCGGGCGTCTTGATCTGAGCCATGTGGCCGGATTTCTCCTTCGAGAAGTCTACGATGTCCTCCAGCGTGTTGCACCATTCGTCGGCTACGATCTCGGCGTTGATGCCTTCGCGGTCGATCACGGCGCGGATGTCGCGCAGAGCCTTGATCTGTGCCTCGCGCTCGCCCATATCCACGGGACCTTCGACGCGCAGCTTGAATGGCGCTGCGATGGCAGCCACCTCACCGATGTAGTGAGCGATGGCCTCGGGGTCGTTGTTGAAGACGATGCCCAGCGTGCCGTAGACGTCGATGTGGATCGTCGGGTTGTAGCCCTCGAAGGGTTTCAGCTTCTGGATGCGGTTGCGCAGCCATTCCACGTATTCCTTGATCTTCTCGCCCTTGAGGCCCACCTTCGTCTCGACGTGGTTGAAGAGGGCGTGCGGCAGTACGTCGGCGGCCTTCATGATCATCTTGTCGGCGTTCAGGTAGCGGTCGTCGCCCGACTGGGAGAAGATGGGGATGATGGTGTCGGAGATCTTCGTGCCGTACTCGTCGGCGATGACTTCGGCCATCAGCACGCCGCGGCTCTTGGCCACAGCGTCGAGGCAGGCTTGGGTCACGCCGTAGCGGATGGCGGTGTGATATTTCTGGCCCGTCTTGGGGTCTACATACTTGTCGGTGCGGTCGGCCATCTCGCGGAAGGTGGTGATCTCCTTGCCCACGTAGAGCGGAGCGATCTCCCGCTCGATGACGGGGATGAAGTCCTTGGCCGGGAAGAGCGGGTCGCGTCCGCCGGCTCCGGAGTACTGCACCGCGGCGCAGTCGCCGTAAGCCATCGCACCGTTTTTCGAGTACGAAGATGACTGAGATCGATTCGCCAGCCTGACGAACGGCCGTGAATCCGGGGGTTACAGGCGTTCCTTCATAGAAAGCGCCGTCGTTTTTTTCGCTCCGTTCTTGATGGCCTTCTGATCGTCGAAGAAGAAGCCCGTCTTGCCGGGAGCGCAGATTACTTGGGTGATTTTTCATTTCTGTTTCTATTTGATTGTGTGTACTTATTCCTTGTTTCTATGTGTGATGCCCTCTGCCGGGGCTGTGGATGGAGTCAAACCACCGGTTTGGCCCGAATCGGGGTCGGGTTTTTGCTTCAAACCATTGGTTTGACCCTGAATCGGAGGTGGGTTTCGCTTCAAAACCATTGGTTTGATCCGAATCAGGGTCAGGTTTTGCTTCAAACCATTGGTTTGACCCGAATCGGGGTCGGGTTTGGATCAAACCACCGGGTTTGATCCAAACCAAGCCCCTCGGAAGGCAGTCGTCTTTAGTGTTCGCTATTCGCTCCGCGCGGGCGTCCGACAAGGAAGCCCTTGCCGATGGCATAGACGTCGTCGATGACCATTTGGAAGCTCACGGGGCGGTTCTCAAACGCGGCGCGCTCTTCGAGCTTGCGGCGGTGGAAGTCTACGATGTCTTTCGAGAGCGGCAGCGCGCCCATGTCGAGCAGGCGGACGGCGCCCACATTGTCGCGCGCCGGCATGGCCTTACCCGCATTGTAGCGGCTGGGGGCGAAGGGGATGTCGAGCACACCGGCCTCGAAGGCGGCCACCGTGCCCACGGCATAGTCGCCGCGGCCCAGCTCCTCGACCTTGCCCGTGATGCAGTGCATTTCGGCCGAGATGATCTCGCTTTCCTCTAATACGGCGGGTACGGTGCGGAAGTCCCGGTCGCGCAGCATGGAGGTCACCTGCTTCGTGGCGCGGAGCCCGGCGGCGTTAGCCTCCTTCGTGGGCACACCCATCGCTCTCGTGCGGCGTCTTGACGATCACCTTCGTGGCCTTGGCCAACGCTGCGGCGGCCGCACCCCACGAGATCACGCCGAAGGCCTTGGCCTCGTCTTGCGGGAATCCGCCCATCCACTGGTGGAAGACGGTCGTCACGCGCACGTCCTGATAGCCGTACCTATCGAGGTAATCGCGCGTGAGTACGTTTAGAGTGTGCAGCGCGGCCACGTCCCGGATCAGGTTGCCACACTGGCCGTATCCCACGGTGATGTCCTTCACGCCCCTGTGCAGCGGCGAGGAGAGTCTCGAGGACGGCCACCGAGTTCGAGATACAAGGCGGGATCAGGGTGCCCGTCAGCGGCCCGAACGGCTCGCGGTTGATCGACACGCCCGCCTCTTCGTAGAGGCCCACCAAGCGGTCGGCGTACTGCCAGTGTGCGATGGTCTTTTTCGATCGAATGGCTCTTGGAGTAGGGGATGTTGTACGAGATGCCGCCGCCCTCGTACGAGGTGAATCCGCCGGCGATGGAGATCTCCGTCAGCAGGCGGGCGTCGGGCGTACCGTGGCGCACCTGCACGGGGCTCTTGAGCGCCGAAGTCACGTCGCGGCAGATCGTCTTGCCATAGTTCACGATCGGGAAGCCGTTCAGCATCGAGCGGTTCGTCTCTTTACTCTTTTCGATGCCCGTCTCGGCCTCGTGGTAGCGGTTCAGACGCGTGTAGCTGTCCACCGTCGTAGGCAGCAGGTCGGCCTCGCCCTCGGTCTCGAGGAATTGGAGCAGCTTCTTGTGCTCCTCCGGCAGGGCCACACCGGCACGCGGCTGGATCAGAGTCCGCCGTTCCTCGGTAGCCTTTTTGCAGCTTAGCGCCAAAACGCTTCTCTGCGGGGATGGATTTTTTTGATAGGCCACGGCCTCGTCGAAATCGATGTCTCGCCCCGTGTGCCATTGTCCAAGCACCTCCTTACGCTCGGCGAAGAAGGCATCTTCTGAAATCTTCTGATTGCTGATTTCCATGTGTCTTATATCTCTGTTTTTTTGCTGTTTCTATTTTTGATGATGCGGCCTTTAACCGCTTTCGGGGTGTATTACATACGCCCCAGTTTATATCCGGCCAAGTTTTTCCGAGTACCCCTGCCAAACTTCGCTGGCGGCCGCAGCCGCCTTGACTTTTTTTGCTCCTTTTCTTGTGTCAAGACAAGAAAAGGAGAAGAACAGGGCTTTGCCCCTTTATTTCACCTTCTTTTCTTCCCTTGATGGAAGAAAAGAAGGCAAAAGAAGATCAAGGCGTCAGGGACGCCGGCCAGTTTTTCCGGGTACCCGGCCAAACTTCCCTGCCCCGGCAGGGGACGTCAGGGACGCCGGCCAAGTTTTTCCGGGTACCCGGCCAAACTTCCCTGCCCCGGCAGGGGATGTCAGGGACGCCGGCCAAGTTTTCTGGGTACGTTATGCACCTACGGCGCAGTAGGTGGAGGGTAGAATCTACTTCTGACTACCCGGCCTTTAGGCCGTAACTACCGGGGGCAAAGCCCCCTGACTACCGTGCCCGAATGGGCGCATAACTACCTGCGGCCGACAGGCCGTTAAGTAATCTCTTCTTTCATAATGCGCAACGCCAGCTCCGGATTGACGGCGCTCAGCAGCCCCATCGAGGCGAAGATGTAGCGCCGGTCCAGTTTGTAGGCTGGATGCTGCGGTTTGGCGTAAGTGAAGTCGCTCGCGTCGGCCTTCGAACCCTCGAGGATGTAGTCCGGGTGTTCGCTGTGGATGATAGCGCCACCGATACCGACCACGTAAGCCACATCGGCGAGGTCTTTTCCCGTCAGCGCGAACAACTGTCCGCACGGCGTGTAGACCGTCTGGTAGACGCCGCAATGGCGCTCCACCGCGAGGCGTATGGCACCGCGTGCCAGCTCCTCCTCGATGCGTTGCTCCACGCTGCCCGACTCCGCCAAGGTGTCCGGATGCTCCGTGCAGCGGTGCACCCACGCCTCCACCTGATCGCGTCCGGCCGCAGCCGCATCGGCCACCGCGTCGAGATCCAGCTCGTCGGCCAGCGACGACAGACTGTACCGCATGCCCAGATCGCCCTCTACCGTACGCTTGGCATACGGCTCCGGCAGACCCTTCGTCACTGCGCCGTCGATCGTCGGCTTACCGTCCGTCATCGAGTAGACGTCCGTCGTGGCGCCGCCGATGTCGATAGCGAGCAGATCGCCCACACCGGCCTCCTTGCGCGTGCCTTTGCTGAAAAGTTCGCAGCCGTTCATCACCGCCAGCGGCGTAGGGATGATGCGGTGCGGCGTCATTTCCCTGCACACGGCTCAGCCCCTTGGCCTCGATGATGCGACTGATGAAGAGTTCCTTGATCTTCTCCTTCGCCGGCGCGATGTTGAGCCGATTAAACTCCGGCATCACATTGTCCGTGATCACATAGTTCTTGTTCGACGCTGCAAAGACCTCCTCCAGCTCGTACGAGGCCGACTTGTTGCCAGCCACGATGACGGAGAAGTTGCGATCGATGGCGCAGAGGCGTCGGGCATTGGCCACGATCACCTCCTTGTTGCCGCCGTCCGTACCGCCGCAGAGCAGCACTAAGTCGGGGTCGATGCGGTAAATCTCGTCTTGTTCCTGCTTCGATATTTCGAAAGCGTACGTCTTGACCACCTTGGCGCCAGCGCTGGAGGCTGCCAGACGAGCCGCCTTAGATGTCAGCTCGGGCACGAGCCCCAGCGCGACCATCTTCAGCCCGCCCGCAGCACTGCTGCAGCAGAGTAGCTCGTCGTACGCAAACGGTTCGCCGAGCGATTCCTCCAGCTGCGCCAGTGCGTTGCGGAAGCCCACACGCACGTCCGTGTCGATCGTGGTGAAGGCCGCAGCAGTGGCCACCACACAACCGCGATCAGCGTCGATGGCGCTCAATTTCGTGTACGTAGACCCGAAATCGACAGTAAGGTATTTCATCGTTGAATGTGAGAGTGTGGGGGAAGAATGCTTATTGGGCGGCCGCAGCGGCTTCGCGTGCTTCGAGGAGTGCTTGCAGGTCTTGGATCGTCGTCTCGATGGCTGTGCCCGGGGGATAAACCTTATTGAAGCCCATCGCCATGAAGCGCTTTTCAACGTCTTCAAAGTTCTGCTTACCCACCACGAGGTTGCCGCCAGCAAAGAGGGGGATGTCCTTCAGACCAGCCTCGTCACACTTCTCGCGCAGCCCGTTGCAGTCGATCTCGCCGTGCCCATAGAGCGACGAAACGAGGATGGCGTCTGCGTTAGTCTCCAACGCGGCTTCGATATACTCTTCCTGTGCCACCATCACGCCCAGGTTGACGACCTTGAAGCCGGCCTGCTGGAGCGCAAAGGCGATGATCTTATTGCCGACGGCATGCGCGTCCGCACCGATCACTCCTGTTACGATAGTTTTCTGTTTCATTATTATTTGATTGAGGATGGGGCAAAGGAAAAGACTTTGCCATGAATAAAACAAGCCTGATCTGCGGATTTTTTTAACGAGCTTACGATCTCGTCTAAACAGCATTTCGTGCGGTAACAAACCGACAGCAAAGGCCGCCTTTCAGTTTCGATCCGTTGAGGCCCTGCGAGGAGCCTGATGGGCGCAAGGCCGCCGCGGAGCTTTCCAGCCTCTCGGCCGACCGTCGCATAGCTGCCTGCGCCCATCCAACTTCCGTTATTAGAATTTAGTTATTCACTTAGCTTTGCGCTCCCAAAATCAGGGGGAAGGGACACTCATAAGAGAGATACACAATAACAATACACACATCAATCACACACTCACAGAGAAAAATCATGAGCAAAAGAACTTCTTGCCATTCCTTGTAATGGCCGCCATTCTCATGGCACTCGCTTCCCTGCTCGGGGAAGCTCAGCCGCTTTCGGCGCAGTACATTCAGGCCGATCCGCAGCCTTTAGAGGTCGTCGGCGGACAAGTGCCCGTCACGATCAGCATTGCCTATCCCGCCAAGTGGTTCAAGAAAAAAACGCTACGCTGACGATCACGCCTGTGCTCCGCTATCCCGGTGGCGAAACGTGGGGCACGGCTTACACCTTCCAAGGCGAAAAGGTGCGCGCTAACAACCAAGTGATCCCTTACGGTACGGGTGGCAACGTCACCATGAAGTCGTCTTTCAAGTATAAACCCGAGATGAAGCGATCGGAGCTTTACCTGACCTTCGACGTGAAGATCGGCAACAAGTCGTCGCGACTGCCTGACATCAAAATAGCCGACGGCGTCATCGCCACCTCTGCACTGGCTAACGCCGCAACGGCCAACCCCGCCGTCGGTGCCGACAAGTTCCAACGCATCATCAAGGAGGCCTACGACGCCAACATCCTCTTCCTTATCCAGCAGGCCGAGCTCCGCTCCAATGAGTTGAGCAAGGGCGAACTGAAGGACTGGAAGGATCGCGTGAAGAAAGCCAACGATGCCGCCAACCAAAAACGTCTCCGTCGAAGTCTCTGCCTACGCCTCACCCGACGGCGGACTCTCGCTCAACGAGTCGCTGGCTGAGCGTCGCGAGGCCAACACCACCCGCTACCTGAAGGGCGAACTGAACAAGCGTAAAATCGACGTCCCCGTCGGCGCACACTATACGGCTCAGGACTGGGAGGGCTTCAAGGAGCTTGTCTCGAAGTCGAACTTGCAGGACAAAGACCTCGTCCTGCGCGTCCTCTCCATGTATTCCGACCCCGAGCAGCGCGAGCGCGAGATCAAGAACATCTCCACCGTCTTCCGCTCCTTGGCCGACGAGATCCCTGCCCAGTTACGCCGCTCACGCCTGACGGCCAACATCGAAATCATCGGAAAATCGGACGAAGAGATCAGCCGCCCCGGCCCAGTCAAACCCCAAAGCGCTCAACGTCGAGGAGCTGCTCTACGCCGCCACCCTGACCACGAACGACGTCGACCGTGAGGCGATCTACACCAAGGCCTCCGAGCTCTTCCCCAACGACTGCCGCACCTGGAACAACATCGGTATGCAGCGCTACTATGCCGGCGACCTCCGCAAGGCCGAGGAACTCTTCAACAAGTCCAACAGCGTGCAGCAAAAACAGCGCCGCCAACATTAACCTCGGCCTCCGGCCCTCACCCGTGGCGAGCGCGACAAAGCGCAGCAGCTCATCGGCGGCGCCTCTGACGTGGCTGAGCTTGGCGAGGCCCTCGGCATGCTCTACCTCGAGCAGGGCGACTACGCCAAGGCCGTCAGCTCGTTCGGCGCAGCCAAGACGAACAACGCCGCCCTCGCCCAGATCCTCACCAAGGATTACAGCAAGGCCTCGCAGACCCTCAACGCCGTCACCCGCCCGGACGCAACGACGGACTACCTCAAGGCCATCGTCTCCGCCCGCACGAACGACGCTGCCGGCGTCATCAGCCACCCTCAAGGCGGCCATCAGTAAGAAGAAATCCCGGCCCGTGAGGCCGCCAACGACCCGGAGTTTGCTAAGTACGCCAAGGACGCGGCCTTCACGAGTCTCGTGCGATAGAAGAAGCAATTCATTAGAGACGGCCTCGGCCGATCTCGTTTTCTAAAAAGATTAGAGGCGGCGCGCACCCGTGAAGGGCCCGGCCGCCTCGCTTTTTCACCCCCTTTTTCTTCATGATTATGTCTGAAAAACCCTCTCCCCGTGCCGTTGCTCGGTCGGTTCACACCCTAAAAACGGCGTCCCGGGCGCATTGCTCGCTCGGTTCACACCCAAAAACGGCGTCCCGGGCGCGTTGCTACATGGGTTCACGCCCAAATTCCGGGTGTTAGCCCCGATACTGAATGTGGCTGTTCTGGCCATCTGCTTGTCTGCATGCGGCGGACAGGCGCGGATAGATAAAGAGGATCTGGCGGCCCGTGAGGCTGCGCGGCAATACGCTGACTCTGCGGCATGGCAGACCATCGATCGGTCCGATTTCTCCATCCGCTATCCGAGCGACTGGACGCTGCAGCCCGAGAGCGAAAACGCTGTCTTTTACCTCTATGCCCCGGCGGAGAGCGACGGGGATCGCTTCCGCGAGAATGTGTCGCTCGTCATAGAGATGCTCCCCAGTGGGAAATACGATGCGGATAGCTACGTCGAGGAGGCCATCAAACTCCTGCAAGTTCAGGTGACAAAGAATGAGCGCGTCGAGTGGTCCGGTCACGTGGGGCGCCGGTTGGTCTATACGCAGCGACCTGCGTTGGACATTGTGACGACGAACGAGCTTTACGTGTGGGTCATCAACGGAAAGGCTTACCTGCTTGCGTTCAGTCGCGAGGAGGGAAACGATGGCGAGCAAGCCGTCACGGGGCAGCGCATCTTGCAAACCTTTGAGTTGAAATAAAAGCATTTTATGCGCGATCATGGATCGACGTATCGTTTTAGGGCTATCGTCTTCGGACGGTGGCCATGTATTTTTACTGGTTGGGTTCATTGATCGTGATCAATAGATCTAATATGTAACATGAAAGTGCTTTTTGAATAAGATCAAAAGCATAATCATGCAACTCGAAATAGCTTTTTGATTGTGATCAAGAGTGTAAAATGCAGGTGAATGATGGTCTTGATCAGGGCGCGATGTGTGATTCATAAACAGGTTTGTGCTTTTGAATGAGATCGGAGGTGCGCCTCAGTAGATGGTTGGCTATTTTTGAATAAAGCGGAGAGATAGACTGTGATACAGGGTGTAGATTCGCGAGGTAGAGGTGTGAATGAGATGGTAGATAGTTAGTGTATTGCTTAATGTATGAGAGATGAGGAGAGAGACGGGTTGGATATGCAGCAAAGAAGAAACGCCCCCCACAGGCCGGATTTTTGGCCCCCAACAGCCCGAAAAATGAACCGCAGACACCGATTTTTGGCCGTGAACAGACCCAAAAACACACCTAAAGACACCGCTTGCACCCCCGATGCGCTCCTAACTTTGCGCCCGTACATTAGAATTTGACTCCAAAACCCTATGCATTTACCTGCGCTTATTGTCGATTTGGTCGTTATTCTCATTGCTGCGGGCCTGACCACCCTGCTTTTTCAAATGGCTCAAACAGCCGCTCGTATTGGGCTACCTGTTGGCGGGCGTGCTGGCGGGGCCAGCCGTCAAGGTGCTGCCGACGGTGCGCGAAGTGTCCAGCATCGACACTTGGGGCGAGATCGGCGTCATCTTTCTGCTCTTCAACCTCGGGCTCGACTTCAGCGTCAAGAAGCTGATGAAGGTCGGCGGCACGGCCACGGTGGGCGCCGCCACGGTGCTCATCGGCATGATGTTCGTCGGCTACATGGTCGGCTCGGCCCTCGGGCTGGATCGAATGAACTGCATCTTCCTCGGCGCCATGCTGTCCATGTCGTCCACGACGATCATCTTCAAAGCCTTCGACGAGATGGGGCTGCGCAACCGACAGTTTACGGGCGTCGTCTTCGGGATCCTGATCGTGGAGGACATCTTCGCCGTGCTCATGCTCGTGTTGCTCTCCACGCTGGCCGTCAGCCGCTCGTTCGAGGGCGAGGAGCTGCTGATGAACATCGGCCGACTGGTGCTTTTCCCGGTGGGCTGCTTTGTGTTCGGCATCTATTTCATCCCCACGATCCTCCGGGCGATACGGAAATACCTGACCGACGAGATGCTGCTCATCGTCAGCATCGGGCTTTGCTTCGGGCTGGTGTACATCGCCAACGCGATGGGCTTCTCGTCGGCCCCGGGCGCGTTCATGATGGGCGCCATCCTAGCCGAAACGGTCGAGGCGGAGCATATCGAGGGGTTAGTCAAACCGGTGAAAGACCTCTTCGGGGCCATCTTCTTCGTTTCCGTGGGCATGCTGATCGACCTCGAGGTGTTGTGGGAATATAAATGGTACGTGGCCATCCTCACGGCGGTCGTCATGGTCGGGCAGCTGCTGTTTGGCACGTGCGGCGTGCTGCTCCGGGCCGACCGCTGAAGACAGCCATCCAGAGCGGTTTCTCGTTGACGCAGATCGGTGAGTTTGCCTTCATCCTCGCCTCGCAAGGCATAGCGCTGAAGGTGATGCAGCCCTATATGTACCCCATCATCGTGGCCGTCTCCGTGGTCACCACCTTCTTCACGCCTTACATGATCCGCCCCGGCCGATCCTGCTTATGCCCGCCCGAGCGCGGCCTGCCCGCCAGCTGGATCCGCTTCTTGGGACCGCTACGCATCGGGCTCGAACACCATCCGCCAGCAGAGCGAATGGCGACAGTTCCTGCGCGCCGTCAGTCGGTTTGTGGGCGTCTACTTGGCCGTGACGCTTGTGCTGCTCTTCGTCTGGCTACAATTCGCCGTGCCGCTCATCTGCCGCCTGCTCCCGGGGCTCAACGGCCGACTGGTATCGCTTGTGGCGCTGCTCCTGCTCATGGCGCCGCTGCTGCGGGCCATTATGATGAAGAAGAATCGCTCCGAAGCCTTCCAGCGGCTCTGGAGCGACAACAAATACAACCGTGGCCCGCCTCGTTTCGCTCATTGCGCTGCGCATTGTCCCCGGCGCTGGCCTTGGTGCAGGTGCCTACGGCCATGCTGCTGCACATCAATCCGCTGTGGGAGGCCGCGATCACGGTGAGCGTCGTGCTCGTTATCCTGTTTTCGAAGGGCGTCCGGGCACGGTCGATCCTCATCGAGCAACATTTCGTCAGCAATCTCTCGGCGCGTGAGGCCGAGAAGGATCGGCGTGCACCCGTGCGGCGTGACTTCGCCAACCACCTCCCGGAGCGTGACCTCCACCTGACGGATATTGAGATCCGCCCCGATTCGCCCAGCGTAGGGCTGACGCTGAAAGAGCTGGACTTCCGTCGCAAGTGCAACGTGAACGTGGTGACCATCATTCGCGGCGGTCGGCGGATCAATATCCCCGGCGGTGAGGAGCGTCTCTACCCGTCGGACAAGGTGGTCGTGGTCGGTTCCGACGCCGACATCCAGCGCTTCCTGCAATACGTGACCGACCGCTACAACAAGGCCGCCGAAGCACGCCGTAAACAGAAGCGGAAGGAGATGAACATCGAGCAGTTTATCGTCGTGGAGGGCTCGCGACTGGTGGGCCGCTCGATCCGTGAGTCCGGCATCCGCGACAAAGCCCAGTGCCTCGTGATCGGTATCGAGCGCGGCGACACGTCGCTCAAGAATCCGCCGCCCTCCACCGTCTTCGAGCCGGGCGACATCGTCTGGATCGTGGGCGAACACGAGAAAGCCATCCAGCTGAGCGAGGGCAAGACGTTGTGATGGCGAATTGTCTGTGATTAGATCGGCTCCCGATAGCCTCCCTTTGATTCATCCGAAGATTTCAAACCCATTTTATACTACACACATGATGAAAAGAACGAAAACTACTACTCGTCTCGGCCGACGTGCCTCGTAGGGCTGCTTGTCCCTACTGGCCCTCGTCACCCCTTCGGTGGCGCACGCGCAGCTTGGGCGCCCCACAGAGGCGCATGATCACGACCACGAAGGGCGCATTTTTCGCCGGTGGTGCACTGACCTATTGGCGCAACACCAAGGAGCGCACGACCACCTTCGACTTTAGTCCCGAGATCGGCTATCTCTTCAACGACACCTGGGGCACAGGCCTCCTTCTCGGCTATGAGCACGGGTCGGCAGGCGAAGGCCCTGCTCGCAGCGTAGAGAATGCCTTCAAGATCTCCCCTTTTGTGCGCTGCTACTACATGCATCGGGGGCCTTTCAACCTGTTCATGGATGGCGGCGCGGGAGTCAACTTTGCCGAGGAGCGCAAGGGCGGATCGGTGGAGCGTCGCAACGGCTTTGAGGTCGGTATCCGCCCCGGTGGCTGTGTCGATCTGACCGAGGGGCTGTGCCTCTGCCTCCGCTTCGGTTTTCTCGGCTACCGCAGTGGCTACTTCTCCGGCGAAGAGCCAGGCCTCGGGCACGACGGCTTCGGTATACGCTTCGCTCCCGAAGAGTTAATGATCGGGCTGGAGCTGGAGTTCTGACCGTTTCGGCCTCAGTCTACAGACGCAGAAAGGGGGTATGTCCAAATGAATGGACATACCCCCTTCTTCTGTGCTGTCGGACGCAGCGAGAGCGGGATCAGTGCGCGGCAATGACCTCAATCTCCACGAGACCGCCCTTCGGCAACTTGCACACGTCGATGGCCGACCGTGCGGGACAGTCCATGCCGGCAAACTGCGCAGCGTAGACCTCGTTGACGACGGCGAAGTCGTTCATGTCGACCAGAAAGACGGTGGCCTTCACCACGTCAGCCAGCGTGTAGCCGGCTTCGGTGAGGATGGCGCGGAGGTTACGGAAGGCCTGTTCGGCCTGTTCGCGGACACCGCCCGGAACAAAGTCGCCCGTAGCCGGGTCGAGACCCAGCTGACCGGACACAAACAGCAGGTTGCCCGCCTCTACAGCCTGACTGTAGGGCCCAATGGCCGCGGGCGCTTGGTTGGTTGCAATTACTCTTTTCATTTCAGTATAGGGTTAGGGATGAATTTATACCTGATTGACGGCGCGAATCACAGTGTCTACCTCCTCGTCGGTGAGAGTGGGATACATCGGTAGGCTGAGGATCGCGTCGGCGAAGTCGTCTGTCGGGGTACGTGGCACGTCCTTATGCGGGCCGTGGTAGGCACGTTGTCGACGGATGGGAACGGGGTAGTGGATGAGTGTGCCGACACCTTCTTGTGCCAGTCGCTCGGAGAGTGCGGTGCGGTCCTTGGCCCGGACGACGAAGAGGTGGTAGTTCGGCAGGCCGTACGCGTGTTCCGTCAGGCATTCCACAGCCGTCAGTCCAGCGCGGTAGCGTGCTGCGATGGTGCGCCTACGGACGTTCCAAGCGTCGAGGTGGCGCAGTTTGACGCGCAGGATGGCCGCCTGCATCTCGTCCAGTCGGCTGTTGATGCCTTCGTAGTCGTGATGATAGCGCACTGTCTGCCCGTAGTTACGCAGCGAGCGGAGGCGTTCGGCCGTGGCGTCGTCGTTGGTTGTGATCGCGCCGCCGTCGCCATAGGCGCCGAGGTTCTTGGTGGGGTAAAAGGAGTAGGCGGCGCAGTCGCCCCAGCCTCCCGCCTTACGGTCGCGATAGGTCGTGCCTGCCGCTTGTGCACAGTCCTCCATCACCTTCAGGCCGTGCGTCCGTGCGATACGGAGGATGGCGTCCATGTCGCAGCTCTGCCCGTAGAGGTGGACGGGGACAATGCACTTGGTGCGTGGGGTGATCTGTGCCTCGATGAGGCGTTCGTCCAGAGGCCATCCTCCGGACGGATGTCGACGACGACGGGGGTAGCGCCGGCTTGTACGATGCCGGTGACGGTGGCGAAGGCGGTCATGTTGGTGGTGATCACCTCGTCGCCGGGGCCAATATCCATGCCGCGCAAGACCAGGGCGATGGCTTCGGTACCGTTGGCGACGCCCACACAATGGCGGACGCCGAGGTAGTCGGCAAACTCACGTTCGAAGGTCTCGCCTTCTTTCCCGAGGATGTACCAGCCGGAGTCGAGTACACGGCGCAGGGCCGCGTCAATCTCGGTGCGGATAGCCTCGTATTCCCGCTTAAATTCGTTGAATAGGATCATTTTGTCAGAATCGTTATCGGCCTTTGGCCGTAATTAGAGAATTGTTCTATGTCAGGGCGGCCCATCTGTCCGCCGGTTGTTTGACAGAGGGAGCGCTCCGTGTAACTTGAAGCCTCGGCAGAATGTCTGCCGGCGTTACCACACCCCATGATAGCCTCGGCAGAATGTCTGCCGGCGTCATCACACCCCATGATAGCCTCGGCAGAATGTCTGCCGGCGTTACCACACCCCATGATAGCCTCGGCAGAATGTCTGCCGGCGTCATCACACCCCATGATAGCCTCGGCAGAATGTCTGCCGGCGTCATCACACCCCATGATAGCCTCGGCAGAATGTCTGCCGGCGTTATCACACCCCATGATAGCCTCGGCAGAATGTCTGCCGGCGTTACCACACCCCATGGTGGCCCTGGCGACAGTGTCGCCGACGTTATCACACCCCATGGTGGCCCTCGGCGACAGTGTCGCCGGCGTTACCACACCCCATGGTAGCCCACGGCGACAGTGTCGCCGACGTTATCACACCCCATGGTAGCCCCGGCGACAGTGTCGCCGACGTTATCACACCCCATGGTAGCCCTGGCGACAGTGTCGCCGGCGTTATCACACCCCATGGTAGCCCTGGCGACAGTGTCGCCGACGTTATCACACCCCATGGTAGCCCTGGCGACAGTGTCGCCGGCGTTCTCGTACCCCTTCCGATGGTTGTGCACACGTGCCTCCTTCATACTTCTAGCTGTTGTTTCGGCTGCTCCTCCTTGACGATGCCGAAGGGTGTGCGGGTCAGGCGATGGGTGCGTGTTTCGCGGCGCAGGGCACGGTTGAAGCGGAGAGCGTCGGGAGTGACGTAGCCGCGCGAATGGTCGAGGTGGAGGCAGATGGCGGAGTAGCGGATCTGTCGGCCACGGATGCCTGCGTTCTCGAGGCGTTCGCCCAGCTCGCGGTCCTCGCCGCCATAGGCCATGCGTTCGTCGAAACCGTTCGCAGCCAAGATGTCGAGGAGCCAGCCCGAGGCGTTGTGCCCGTTCCATGTCGGGCGCGTGGGGGTGAAGGTGTTCAGCAGAGATTCCTTGAGGCCGAAGGCGGTGAGCTTGTTGTTCTTGAACGACCGCGGCATGCCGTGCGACTTGAGCCACGGGCTGCGGAAGCACCGGCCGCTGAGGATGTCGTCTCGAGTGATGGCCTTCGACGTCGCCATCGGCAGCTTGTGGTAGCCGCCACTGAGGAAGCGTCCCGGTGCACGGCGTGCGAGGTGCACGGCCACGAAGTCGCAGCGCGGGATGCAGTCGCCGTCGCTGAAGAGCAGGTAGCCCGTCGTGGCCTCAGCGATGGCTCGGTTCAGGATCTCGCATTTGCGGAAGCCGTTGTCCGGGTGCCATACGTGGCGGATGGGGAAGGTCACCTCGCCCCTGCATGCGCTCGATTAGGCTTCGGGTGCGGTCGTCCGACCCGTCGTCGGCAATCACCACCTCGAAGCGGCGATCCGTCTGCGCCTCGTAACCCCAAAGCACTTTCTCGAGCCACTCGGGCTGGTTGTAGGTGGAAAGGATCACGGACAACTTCTTCCGGTGGCCCTCCGCCGCCACATCATCCGGGGGCGATAGGCAGCGGACGCTTACGGGCGAAGCGTCGCCAGAAGGCCCGTCGGGCCGAGAGCATCCACGCCGTGCATTGCACCTCGTCTGCTCCGCGTGCCTCGGCATACACTTTGGCCAACAGGAAGAACATCCCATCTCCGCCCCACAGTCGGGCAAAGTTCTCGCAGCCACTGCGCACCGATACGAGGCCAAAGTGCATGCGGTTGATGTCGACCAAACAGAAGTCTATGCCTTGGGCGCCCTTCCGGAAGAGGATGTTGCCGGGCGAATAGTCGGCGTGCAGGAACCCCGCCTCGTGCACCCGCGCTGTGAAGCGGGCGAAGGCGCGGAGGATGTCCTCCCGACCGTCGATGCCGCCGCGCCCGAACTCGTAGAAGTTGCGGTCGTGGGGCACTTGCTCGCTGACGAAGTAGCTGCGGCGGAGCAGTCCGCCCTGCCGTTCGATGAGGCAGGCCAGCGGTGTGGGCGTCTCGATGCCCGCTTGACGTAGGCGCAGTGCATAGTCGTAGGCGCGTCGAGCCTTGGGGGCACGGAAGAACGTGTAGACGAAACGTAGGGGAGGGGCGGCACGCGATAACGCTTCACGTTGATCTGGCGGCCGTCCGGGAGGTCAAACACACGGATCTCGTTGCGCTGGCGATAGATCACCCGGCCGCCCTGCTCGAAGGTCTCGGGCAGCGAATGGACGAAGCGGCGCAGCGACTCGTCGGCGTCGGGGGTGAGCGTCACGTCAATGCTTGAGGCCACGGAGTGTGCGTTGCGAGTTGTCGTTCAGCGTGAGGCGAATCAGGCAGGCACCCGTGGGGAGTGTGCGTGTGTCGACCGTCGTGCCCGGGCGATCCTGCTTCAGGAGGAGTCTGCCGTCGGCGCCGAAGATCTCAATCTGGCTGACGCGGTCGGCTGCTCGGAGGGTGAGGTGGTCGCCGAAGGGATTCGGGTAGATGGCCGGCTCGGTGGCGTCCACCTCCGCGTTAGCTGTCGGGGTGAAGGACACGACCGCGCTCGGTTCGCCTCGCTGCGACCATAGACAGCTGCCACCTGATAGTTCACTGTCCGCGTTAGCGTTGAGGGATCGGTGTAGCGCGTCGGTGTGGTGCCGACGGTGGCCAGCTTGGCGCGATCGCGATAGATGGTGTAACCCGTCACCTCGGGGAAGGCATAGGGCTGCATGCTGCGCAGCGCTGCACGTTCGCTGACGTCCTCCACCCGTGCACTGCGCAGGCGAGGCGTAACATCAGACGGGGGAAGCACTTGTGCCCGACGACAGTCTGCATTCGTGCCGCATTCTTCCTGCACTCCCCTGCGCGAGCTGACCACGGCGGAGAGGAAGAAGTTGTAGTTGAATTTCGCCGCGTCCTTGCCCGTGTGCAGACGTTCCCAAGCGTGGCCGTCGAAGGAGTAGAGGTCGCCCTTGCCATCGATGGCGGGGCCCTCGTCACAGACGGCGGGGAAGTTGGTGGCGTCGGCCGTGAGGTGGGCCACATAGATGGCGACCGTGAGCGCTTCGGCACCGTCGATGGTGAAAGGCGTGGTGAGCGTCACGGTGTTTGTCACGCCGTAGGTGAAGGTCTGCGTGATGGCCTGTCGGTAGACACGGCGACCTTGTGAGATGTAGACTTCATACGTGTTGCCGCGTGTGGGGGAGAAGCGTACGGCGGTGATGGTGCGGAGGTTCAGGGGCGCAATGTCCGTAGGCTCCCAGCGTTGGCCGAAATAGAAGGGACGCGCCTCGCCCGTATTATTCACGTTCACCTGATAGTGTGCCCGCGAGCCGCCCCAGTAGATGGATTGCTCGTACACGGGAGCCTCCCAGAGGATGGCCGCCCGGCCATTGGTGGTGCGTGTCACCTTCACGTTCGTCGGTGCCTTGAGGGCGACCTGTTCGAGGAGGGTCGTGCTGCCGTTCGACTCGTTGCCGGACGCATAGACGGCGGTCACGGCGTAGGCGAGCGTCCCCTGTCCCGGTGCCGCATCGATGTAGGAGGTCGTGGTCGACTCGCCGATCTTCGTTTGGTTGCGATAGATGTAGTAGGTACGGGGAGCGCCCGAAGTCGGGGCTGTCCACGTCAGGCGTACGCGTCCGTTATCCATGACGGCCTTCAATCCGCTCGGAGCACTGGCGCTGCGGTGATAACGTCCATCGAGCACCTCCACGCCGCTGTTCGTGGGGTCGAGGAAACGATCGAAATGCGTGTCTGTGCCCGCCTGTTTGTTCCAGTGATAGCTGAGCTTGCCATAGAGGTTGTCGCCCTCAGGCTTTGTGCACGCCGACGTGCCGCCCGTCAGCGAACCCACGATGCGGTGGCTGCTGTTGAAGAGCGGTGCACCCGACGAACCCACCTCGGTCACTCCGTGGCCATTGTCGGTCTGGGCAAAGACGGCGTTCCAGTGGGCATTCGGCGCACCTTCCGTGCTACCCTCGCCATAGAACGTAGCCGAGGTCAGGGGCGGGTATAGGTCGAGATCTTCATGTAGTCGCCCTGCGGGTGATGGAGCGAGATGCCCCGTGCCGAGGCCTGCTCGCTGCGATCCCAGCCGTTATAGTAGACGTTGTAATCCTCCGGGATGCTCTGCCGGAGCAACAGCAAGAGTCCGTCCGATCCGCCGTGGGTAGGCGTGGAGGCCGGGCGGGTGCAACCCACCATGCTGCGCGTGGGCGTCGTTTGCCCGTCGCTGCGGCAGGTGCTGTACTCCTTATGGAAGATGAACTGCCACTGGCGCAGCTCCTCGTCGGTAGCCTTGACGCCGGTGGCATCTTGTCCGCAATGGGTGGCGGTGAGGATGTAGGGCTTCAGATCCTGAGCCGTATTGTTCAGCAGGGCGCCGGTGCAGACGTAGCCGCGGTCGTTGATTCGTTGGATCATTTGGCAGACGCCCCGCTTCTCGTTTTGCCAGGAGTCGCCCTCGGAGCAGTTCACGTTCACCTCGCACGAGGCCGCTGTCCGTCGGAGCTGTGCCCCTTGTCGCCACGTACGGTCGCCCTCGGGCAGGTTGTAGCCATACCCCACGGCCTCGATCTCCAGTCGTGGCTGACGGCCGTCCGGGCCCGGAGCGTATTCCAGCGTGATGGCATCGCCCGAGATGAAGCCCGTGGCGAAGCGTCCGCCGTCGGGGTTGGTGGCGTGGGTATAGGCCCCCAACAGCTCCGATTTGTCCTGATTATATAGGTAGAGGCGCCCACCTTCGGGGATGAGGAAGTCGGCGTAATAGAGCATCAGGGCCTGTGCGCCCTCGGCCTCGATCTCCAGCTGCCAGATGGTCTGGCCGTCGGGGAGGGTGGTCCATGCGCCGGCATTCTGGGGGTTCATCTTGACGTCGATGAGTCGGGAGACGCACCGCGGCGCCAATCCCTCGCTCCGCGCCAGCTGCCGACCAGCTTTTTCGTCGGCTATGCTGAAGTTCACGGCCACCTTCTCGGCCGCGGCTCGACTGCGCAGCGTCTGTTCATAGCGGAAGCTGGGAGGTGTGCCCCCAGACTTATCTGCGCCTTAGCGCCTGCAGCCATTCCCGTGCCGGGCACCCCGCCAGTGCGGCGCGCAGGATCGTTGATTGAATAGGAGTCATAATAGCAATAGTTACGGCTCGCAAGTGGAGGCGAGCGGCGCAAAAAGTAGGCCGATTTCGACGATCGAGGGGGCGTGAACCGACGCTTGGGGTGGGCCGTCCCTGCCTTGCGGCCGGTCGGACTTGGGGAGGCGGCCGCAAGGCAGCCCGGGGCGGAATGCAGGCCTTGTCGTATATTGCGCCCACAAAAAAACAAAAGGTTATGTGTATGCAAAAGGAAAAGTTCCATATCGAGTACATCTTCGACAAGGTGTCGAACCACAGCTTGTGGAATCATCTGACTACGCCGCGCGGACTCTCGTCCCGGTTTGCTGACGACGTCAATATCCATTCACAGACCTACACCTTCACTTGGCGGAAAGTGCAGGAGCAGGCGGTCGTCATCAAGTTAGAGCCCGAGGTCTGCATCCGTTTCCATTGGGTGGACGACGAGGAGGCGGCGAGCTACTTCGAGTTCATCATACACCACATTGAGCTGACCGGCGCCACGGCGCTCGAGATAACTGACTTCGCTACGCCAGACGAAAAGGCGGACGCGATCGAGCTGTGGGACACCCAAGTGGCCGAGCTTCGTCGCACGTTGGGCATCTGACCCCCGAAATCACCCCACAGCAAGGAAGGCGCTTCACCCTCGGAACGAACAGAGGGGAGGCGCCTTCCTTTTTGCGTGCGACACGTAGCGGGAGCGATAGCAAGCGGCCAGAACACCCGGTGAGTGGTCTCACCCGTCGGTGCCCGCCGCCTCTTCGTCATTCCTCCGGCAGATGGATGTCGGGGCCACCGTCGTCGCCACCGGGTTTGGGCTTCTCGCCCGGTTTGCCCGGCTGTTTGGGATCCTTCGGGTCCCTGGGCGTGTCTGGCTGCTTCGGTTCCTTCGGCTCTTTGGGCTGTTTAGGCTCCTTGGGCGTCTTGGGATCCTTGGGCTGCTTAGCGGCCTTCTTCTGAGCCTGACTTTGGCGATAGACCCTCGTTCAGCTCACTGGTGCGTGTGTTTATCTCGTCGACCATCGTGGCGATGAGGTCTTTCTCCACGGGCGCCTTGCCGAAGCTGTAGGCGTTTTTGGAGCACGAAGAAGATTTGGTCGAGCACCTCGTCCGTCTTGGCGCGTGCCACGCGTGCAGGGGGCAGCTTAGCGGAGGCGGTGCGATCCCGGGTGCGCTTAGAGGCGTAGGCGTCAAACTCCTTGTTGACCGTCTCCAGCTTGTTTACGGCGTTGGTAAGCCGGAGGGTGGTCACGTGCGAAGCGTATTTCTCGCTTCTGAGGTCTGTCACTAAAGCCATCGATGTCAGCCGATTCGCGGTCGTTAGACTTCTGCTGTATACGGTCGTAAGCGCGGATCAGGGTGTAAAGCATTTTGGCTGCTTCTACTTCGCTTGCTTCGGGCGAGAGGCGATAGTCACGGATCAGGCTGAAGATGAACGTGAGCAGGTTGTCACGCTCCACATCTTTCTTGTCCATGAGTTCGGTGTTGACATTCATCAGCGCTTCCTTGTTGATGTTGCCTTCCACCTTGAGGTCGCCGTCCCATTCGTTCATCAGCTCGTTCGGGAGACCGATTTTGGTCAGATCGAACCGATGGACGATGCCATAGAGTTCGCTGTGGTAACGCACATGGAGCGAGTTATCCAGCTTATCCGTTCCGATTTTTTTGATCTCGATTGTCCTTGCCATTTGTTTGAAAAGGGGGGATAGGGTGATTGTATGTGCTCTTTATCTTCATGGGATGAGGCCGGACGCCGATTGGCCCTCCCCATCGGACCGCAGTAAAGAGTTCCGCCGTCCGACGGGGGACAAATGTATAGGCAGAAGTAAAGAAGTCTACAACGGGCGGCACTTTTTTTGGGCCCCGACGGGTTTTGGCCTATAAAACAGACCGCCTTTTTGGGACCTCGACGGGGTGTTGGCCTGCAAAACAGACCGCCTTTTTGGGCCCCGACGGGGTGTTGGCCTGCAAAACAGACCGCCTTTTTGACCTCGACGGGGTGTTGGCCTGCAAAACAGACCGCCTTTTTGGGCCCCGACGGGGTGTTGGCCTGCAAAACAGACCGCCTTTTTGGGACCTCGACGGGGTGTTGGCCTGCAAAACAGACCGCCTTTTAGGCCCCGACGGGGTGTTGGCCTGCAAAACAGACCGCCTTTTTGGGCCTCGACGGGGTGTTGGCCTACAAAACAGCCCGCCTTTTTAGGCCCCGACGGGTGTTGGCCTGCAAAACAGCCCGCCTTTTAGACCCCGACGGGTGTTGGCCTACAAAACAGCCCGCCTTTTGGGCCTCGACGGGGTGTTGGCCTACAAAACAGCCCGCCTTTTGGGCCCCGACGGGGTGTTGGCCTGCAAAACAGACCGCCTTTTGGGCCTCGACGGGGTGTTGGCCTGCAAAACAGCCCGCCTTTTTGGGCTCCGACGGGGTGTTGGCCTACAAAACAGCCCGCCTTTTTGGGCCCCGACGGGGTGTTGGCCCTGCAAAACAGCCCGCCTTTTGGGACCCCGACGGGGTGTTGGCCTACAAAAGGAGGCGCCTTTTGGGGGCACGCTCGGTCACTTCCTCTCTACGGCGTAATCCTTGGCGCGGCGGACGATCTGGTAGCCCGGAGCAAGCGTCAGCCGCCAGCCGGAGCCGACGGCGCCGGTGGGGCTCGTGGTGTGTGGGGCACGGACGGTGATGGTCGTCCAGCTGGGCGAGATCAGCGCGCCGCCGTCCGTTACGTCGAGGGTGCCCCAGAGGTCGGTGAGCTGGAGCTGCGGATAGACGGTGCCCAAGGTGCTGCCGAGCGAGATGAGGGTGTTCGGGTTGAAGGAGAACTGCATGGCGCGGAGGGGCAGGGTCAGGTGTGGGCCGTCCACGAGGCTGGCGCGGAGGCTATCGGTGAGCGACTTCCGGTCGGCTTCGCGAGCGGATTCTTGGCGGATGATGACGTCGCCATGATAGGCCGCGACCCATGACGCGGGGAGGCTGTCGGGCAGGGTGAGGCCAAAGAGCCGGGCGAGATGGTCCGTGATGGGCGTCTCGTCCGTGATGGTGCGATGCCAATCGGGCGCGGTGTCGGCAGCGAGCCAACCGTAAGCGGGCAGAGTGGCGTAAGCAAACGAGCGGACGAAGGTGGGCATGCCCAGCAGAGCGTCGATGCGTGCGATGAGATAAGCCCGAGCTTGGTCGGCTGACAGGCTGGCCACGGTCTGGCCGGTGTACTCCGCCAGTCCTTCGTTGCACTCCGTGGCATGTTCGGACGCCGCGGCGCCGGGGAAACGTCGGTGACGCTCCGTGCGGAAAGCGAGGGCATGGGTGAGGTGCGAGCGACGCTCGTCAGGCGTGGTGGCGCGGAGGGCATCTCGGAGCGCCTCCAGCTCGAGTCGCATCAGTACGCGCCCCTTCTCCGTGTCGAGGTGCCCGTTGTCGCCCCCATGACCCGTGAAGTGCAGTCGGGGTTGGGCGCAGTGGAAGAGCTCGTGGGCCAACAGGACGGTGCGATCCGTCGAATCCTTGGGCAGGGGCAGGAGGATCATCGCCCACGTCCGCCCGCCCCATTTTTGTGGCGGTGTTGGCGGTGAGGACATCCTCCGGCAGGCGGCCCGCATAGAGGGAGCCGCAGGGCCGAAGCAAGCCTGCGCTGTCCGGTTCGTTGGCGTAGGCCACGCGTGTCTCGGGGTCGATGAAAAGGAGGGGGCCGTAGAGGTCAAGGCCCCAGAGGTCGGTGTGTCGTGCAGTGGCTTGACGGATCATGCGGAGATCGGCCGCGAGGCTGTCGGCCAAGCCTTCGGATTGTGCATGGGCGATGGTCGTAGCCGTGCTCAGCAGCAGGAGGGGGAGCAGTTTGTTGCGCATCGTGGGGGAGGGGTTAGGGGTTACTTATTGTTGTTCCTCCCGACTTATTGGCCGGGGCTGGCAGGCTTCTCAAAGCGGATATGCAGCACCACCAGTTCGGAGCGGGTGCCGATGCGATAGGGCGGACCGGCGCAGCCGATGCCGGACGAGATGTAGAACTGCGCAGGCCCCTCGCGGAAGTATCCGTAGGTGTGTTTGTAGGCCAGCTTAATGATCCACGAGAAGGGCCAGATCTGCCCCGCGTGGGTGTGGCCGAAGAGGCCGAGGTCGGCGCCGTTCATCACCACCTCGCGAAACTTAGGCTGATGGTCGGCCACGATCACGGGGCGGCTCGTGTCTACCCCGCGCATGAGTTGGCTCAGGGCAGCGCGATGGCGATTGGTGTAGTCGTCGCGGCCGATGAGGGTGAAGGTGCTGTCGGGCTGCACGACGGAGTCGATCAGTAGCGTCCCCCCGTGCGTCGGAGCCACCGCTGCTTGGCGATGCGGTTGGCGCGATATTCATGGTTGCCAAGCGTGATGTAGACGCCCAAGGGGGCGCGGAGCCGACGCAGATCCTCCTCGATGTGTTCGCGGGCGGCGATGCGCAGCTCGTAGTCGATCACGTCGCCAGCGATGACGACCATGTCCGGCTGCTCGGCATTGCTGAGGGCCACGAACCGTTGGGCGTTGCGCTTACCGATCGACTCGCCGAAGTGGGTGTCCGTCATCAGCACCACCTTCAGGCTGTCGCGCCCGGGCGTGGACTTGGGGATGGTGATCCGGACGTGTTTCACTCTGGGGTCTTCGACGTTGTGATAACCTTGAATCATCAGCCCAACCGTGAAAAGGGCCAGCAGCAGGTAGGCGCCACGCCTCAGCTGGAGGGCGTTCGCCGCGATCCATGCGGGGAACCAGCCCGGCCGACGGCGGTAGATCCAACGGCAGAGATCGAAGAAGAGTAGCCCGGTGACGAGATAAATGGACGCGATGTACCACGTGCCACAGATCATAAGGATCGGCACCATGACGCTGTCCGGCAGTTCCGAGTGCGTGAAGTAGCCGAAGAAATACAGGGCCCATTCGGCAGCAAAGAAGAGCGTGTAGAGGAGGCGCCATCGGCGTCGCCTCGGCAAGACAGCACGCCCCCGGAGGTAGATGTAGAGGGTGAAGAGCAGCTGCCCGAAGATCGCTTGCAGGAAGACCCTCATAACTCAGCGGGGATAAGTCGGAAGACAACCAGCTCCGAGCGTGTGCCGATGCGGAAAGGCGGCCCCCAGAGCGAGAGGCCCGAGGAAACATAGATGTTCGTCCGGCCGCGGCGTGTGTAGCCATAGGCCACATCGAAGAGTCGATCGGTGGCGAGGTTCAGCGGCCAAACCTGCCCGTGATGCGTATGTCCGCAGAAGATCAGGTCTACCCCGGCGCGTTCAGCCTGCGTCAAGTCGGTCGGCTGATGGTCGAGCACGATGATGGGCACCACCGTGTCGATGCGGTTCATCAGCTCCGGCAGCGTCTTTCGCGCCGTGTTCGTGCGGTCGTCTCGCCCCACGATCCGTATGCCGTCCTGTAGGGTAGCCACGGAGTCCATGAGCAGATGAATGTTTGTGCGTCCGCGGATGAAGCGCTTGCAGGCATCGATTCCGCTGAGGTATTCGTGGTTGCCCGGCACCATGTAGATGCCATACGTGGCATGTAGACGGTTGAGCTCCTCGTCCATCGCCGCCTCGTCCACCGGTCGGACGTCGTTATCGATCAGGTCGCCACTGATCAGAATGATGTCCGGATGCTGGGCGTTGATGAGATCCACATAGCGTCTGAGATCGTCGCGGGTCGTACCGAGCCCCAAGTGGACGTCGCTCACGCCGACGATCTTCAGGCCCAGCGATCCCGCGGGCAGTCGGTCAGTGATGATGTCTACTTCGCGCAGTTGAGGATGCTTATAGGTGTAGTATCCGTAGGCGAGTACCCCTGTCGTAACGAGCAGGGCGCACGCGAAACCGTGTCGGAAGCTGGGGACAAGCAGTCGGAAGAGGTCGAAGCAGACGAGTGCCAGCACCATATAAAGCGTAAAGACGAGCCAGCCCGTGCTAACCTGAAAGAAGAAGTGCCCCCAAGGATCGGCGCTCTCCCGTGCACGGAAGATGAAGACCAAAAAGATAGACAGCGCATAGCCCCAGTAGGCCAGCCCGAAGAGCCACTTAAAGATGGCGGGCATCGGCGGTAAGGCTTGGAGGGCACGCGTGAAGATGTAGGCGTTGCCGCCGATGTAGGCGGCCAGCATAAGGATGAGGAAAAAAGGCATCATGTATTTTCTGTTATGTGTTTGATGTTGTTTGGAATGACGGGCCAAAGGTAGGGCGCGAAACGAGAAGCCGTTTTATGAATCGGCTGTGACTCTACCTTTGGCGCCGCTTCGCCTAAGCCGATGCGCAGCGTCAGGCGCCCCTCGCACGAGGCCGCCCTAACAAAAATCGTTACACGTATGAAATCATCCCTACTCTTCGCCCTGCTCGGGCTACTCGTAGCCGTCTTGTGGACAGCCAGCCCCGGCCTACGGCACTGTGCCCATCCCGCCCATTGACGTCGTCCGGATTCTGCTTGGTCAGCCCTCAGACCCGGTGGCATGGAGCACCATCGTCCTCGAGTCACGCCTGCCACAAGCCACGACGGCCCTTCTCGTGGGCGCCTCTCTGGCCGCCGCCGGACTGCTCCTACAGACGCTCTTCCGCAACCCTCTGGCCGGCCCTCGATCCCGGGCATCAGCGACGGCGCCAACCTCGGTGTGGCTATCGTGATGCTATTCTTCGGTGGCACCATCGGCCTGACGACGGGCGGGGCGGCCATCGGTGGTTCTTTGGCGCTCATTCTGGCGGCCTTTGCCGGTACTTGCTGCGTGCTGGCGCTGATCATCTATTTCTCTACGCGGGTGAGCGGCAACGTGATGCTCCTCATCCTCGGTATCATGGTGGGCTACCTCGCTTCCTCACTGATCTCGCTCCTGAACTTCTACGCCTCGGCCGATCGCATCCGCGGTTACGTCATGTGGGGCATGGGCGATTTCAGTTCCGTCTCCAATACCCGCCTGCCCTTCTTTGCGCTTTGCACCTTGGGTGGGTTGATTGCCGCGCTGCTCCTTGTGAAGCCCCTGAACGCCCTGCTGCTTGGCGAACGTTACGCCACAAACTTGGGCGTTAAGATCCGTCGGACGCGCGTCCTTATCCTGCTTTGCACAGGGCTGCTGACGGCCACTGCCACCGCTTTTTGTGGCCCCGTATCGTTCATCGGGCTGGCTGTGCCACACGTGGCGCGCCTTACGCTCGGCCGCGCTGACCATCGCATGCTCCTGCCCGTTACGATGCTGCTCGGATCCGCAATGGCACTGCTCTGCAACCTCTTGACCGTCATCCCCGGTACCGGCACAGTCTTTCCGCTGAATGCTGTGACGCCCATCTTCGGTGCCCCGGTGATTATCTACGTCATCCTGCGCCGCCGTGGGATATGACCCTAAGCGCGTCGAACCCATTTCTGGCCAGCACACGTTGGCGGGCTATCGTCAGAGCTCTGGGGGCTATCTCGGGCAGTGTGGGATACGTTTCCGCAGTCTATGGAACGCGAGTTCGGTGTAAGAATAAAACCAGCAGAGAGTTTCTACGGAAGCCTGGCCAAAACGTTTTTGGAAATGCTTACAACGCTGCGACAAATGCTTCGGAGAACTTTTTGGTGTCTGCGGGTACTCCCGCAAGTCTCGCGGCGTTTGCTTTGGCGTTTGCGGGTACTCCCGCAAGTCTCGCGGCGTTTGCCTTGGCGTTTGCGGATACTCCCGCAAGTCTCGCGGCGTTTGCTTTTAGCGTTTGCGGGTACTCCCGCAAGTCTCGCGGCAAATGCCAGGGCGTTTGCGGGAGTCCCGCAAGAGCGCTTTTCTCCATTTTGGCGCTTACAAGACTGTTGCAAGCATTTCCAAAGGCACTTTGGCCGTTACAACATGCTATCAGAGACATTCTCTATGAATAAGGGAATCTCATTCTTTTGTCGAACTCACGTTATGGACAGTATCGGAACGCTTGCCTGATAGGGCGTCAGACTTATTTTTGGCACCCAATGAAGCCCGAGCTTCAGAGATACAATCATTATTCATATCCACTATACGTAAACCCAACCCATTATGGAATACGAGAACGATACGCTGGACGACTACAGTTCATCGTCGGAGAGGTATAGGACACGCCATGTGAACATCCGAACGCTGAGAGTCGAACCGCAATTCAACTTTGATGAGACCTACATTACCATTTTCTCCGAACGTCGGATATACGATCCTGACGGGGATATACATTACGATCCCATAAAGCCTCGCCGGACGTCCACACAGGTGGAGATGTTCGATGCTTTTCGCTACTACTTAGACGAGGGGAAGTCTAGCCTGCGTAACTTTTGCAGATCCTACGGACTCACCGTTCCCTATTTGCATGGCCTAATCTTCTGCCTCACCGGTATGGACGCCACCGACTATCGTCTCTCTTGGCAAATGAAGCGTGCCGACGAATTGCTCCGGTACACCAATCTGTCTATCCCTGAGGTTGCCCGAATGAGCGGTGTAGGTACGCCGCCCAACCTCTTTTATGCTTACCAACGCGACTATGATTGCTCGCCCTCTGAGCGGCGCCGTGCCATTCGCCAACCGAATGATGTGGGGCGTTTCCGTTAAACTGGATGAAACCGGAACGAAACAATTAGATGCAATCAGATGATGACAGCGAAACGATGTAGTTGGTGCGAACGGGATGCTCTTTATCGCGCCTATCACGACGAGGAATGGGGAGGCCTATCCATGACGATCAGCGATTGTTCGAGCTGCTTGTTTTGGAGAGTTTCCGTGCCGGGTTGAGTTGGTACACGATTCTGGCCAAGCGTGAGGGATTCCGCGCGGCTCTCGACGGATTCGACTATCGGCTTATCGCCGCTTACGACGATGCGAAAGTGGAGGCGCTCATGCAAGACACACGGATCGTCCGCAACCGGCGCAAGATCTTAGCGACCATTCAGAATGCGGCCCTATTCATGGAAATACAACAGGAATTCGGATCATTCTCCGCCTTCATTTGGGCGTTTGTCGGCGGGAGCCCTTGCGTGAACCATCCCCGCAAGCTGGAGGATGTCCCGGCTAGCAATCAGACGTCCGACGCGATAGCCGCCGAGCTCAAGCGTCGCGGATTCAAGTTCTTCGGCACAACCGTGGCCTACGCCTTTATGCAATCCGCGGGCTTGGTGAACGACCATATCGAGGATTGTGCCTTCAAGTATCCTGACTGATTGAAGCCTCATAGACGATGCTTTTCCCAAGCATCCGGACTGACTGAAGCCTCATGGATGATGCTTTTCCCAAGCATCCGGGCTGTCTGCATCCCCATAGACGGTGCTTTTCTCAAGCACTTAGGCTGGCTGAAGCCCCGCAGACGGTATTTTCCCCAAGCGTTTGGGCTGACTGAAGCCCAACAGCGATCTTTGCGGGCATGTAGACGCACTCAGCGAATACGAATCATCATTCATTTTATCTATCACTGAACAATGGAGTATATTGCAATTGCAGCGAAATTGGTTGTCGGCATGGTCGGCATATTGGTATTTTTACGTGTGGCGGGTAAGGCACAGATGGCACAATTGACGCCATTAGATACGGTGAGCGCCTTCGTGATCGGCGCGCTTGTCGGCGGCGTTCTCTATAACCCTGACATGAGTGTCTGGCATATCCTATTTGCATTAGCGGTGTGGACTGTCTTCAACCTGTTCATACGCTTCTGTATGCGTTCTTCCCTATTGCGGAGACTCATCAAAGGGGACAGCGTCTATCTGGTGAAGAATGGCGTACTGAACTTCAAAGTCTTCAAGAGAAACAGTTTGGAAATGGAGCAATTCCGGCTAATGCTCCGGCAAAAAGGAATCTTTAGCATGTTCGACGTGGAGGACGTACGCTTTGAAACGAATGGCGCAGTCACGGTGCCCGGGATTGGCGATACAACTACCTCGTACCTATTGGTGAATAACGGCGCAATCGTACAGAGTTCGCTGGTGCATTGCGATCGCACGGAGGAGTGGGTGCTACAAGTTATTCACGCCTATGGCTACAAGCGGCCGTCTGAGCTTTTCTGTTTGGAGTGGACTCCGGGTCGCGGTTTCTACTTGGTCGCTAAAAGTGGGGACGTGAAGCGTGGGGAAGAGGAGTTTGGCGTCGAGAAGATCGGTTCCGAAGTGCTGAACTAAACCGTAGGGACGTATCGAAAGCTATGTGCATCCCCCTTCAGTCTGGGGTTGCCAAAAACGAATGCCGAGCGCATGCGCGGGAAATATCCGCAAGCATGTGCTCGGCATTTTTCGTTATCCGCCGGTCGATTCGAAAACCCTCCGCCATTTCAGCGACCTATCTACTACACCAGACGAAAGCCCACCGAACCACGGAATGCCTATCCGCCGCGCCGGGTGATTCCCAATCGATTGTTAGAGGTGTATTCGGGAGTGGTGCGCAGAAGCATACGCTCTATAGAATGCACCTCGCGAGGGGTGTATGATTCGGCGCCAGGTACACGTGGGGCGTATGCAATACGCCCCTACCTTACCGACAGGAAAAGCTATCCCTAATGATTGGTTCAGGGTGATAGCTCTCCGCCATTTCAGCGACCCTATCTACTACACCGAACGAAAGTCCTTCAAATCACGAAAAAGTCTATCCGCCGCATCGAATGATAGCCAATCGATTGTTAGAGGTGTATTCGGGAGTGGTGCGCAAAAGCATACGCTCCATAGAATGCACTTTGCGAGGGGTGTATGATTCGGCGCTAGGACACGTGGGGCGTATGCAATACGCCCCTATCTTACCGACAGAAAAAAAGCTATCCCTAATGACTGGTTCAGGGTGATAGCTCTCCGCCATTTCAGCGACCTATCTACTACACCAGACGAAAGTCCTCCAAATCACGAAAAGTCTATCCGCCGCATCGAATGATAGCCAATCGATTGTTCGAGGTGTATTCGGGGGTGGTGCGCAAAAGCATACGATCCATAGAATGCACTTTGCGAGGGGTGTATGATTCGGCGCCAGGTACACGTGGGGCGTATGCAATACGCCCCTACCTTACCGACAGAAAAAGCTATCCCTAATGACCGATTCAGGGTGATAGCCCTCCGCCATTTCAGCGGCCTATCCGCCGCTCTCGACGAAAGCCCTCCGCTATTTCAGTGACCTATCCACTACACCAGACGAAAGCTCTCCGCAATTCCCTTATCCTATCCGCCACACCGGATGATAGCCCTCGGCAATTCCGTCGGCCTATCGGTTGCACCGAATGATCGCCTTCGGCGATTTCGACGGGCTATCGGGCGGTCTGGCTACTCCTTATAATAGATGCGTTTTACGCGGGGCGAGATGGAGGTGAGTACCTCGTAAGGGATCGTTCCGAGACGTTCGGCCATCTCCGATACGGGTAAGCCGGGCCCGAAGATAGTCACCGAGTCTCCCTCTTTGGCGTCCGTATCGGTGACGTCGATCATGCAGAGGTCCATGCAGATGTTCCCGACCGTCGGACAGCGATGTCCGCCTATCAGCACTTGCCCAACGCCATTGCCGAGGTGTCGGTCCATGCCGTCGGCATAGCCAATCGGAATGATGGCGATGCGTGATGGGCGCTGGAGGTAGGTGCGCCGACCGTATCCGACCGAGTCGCCGGCGGGGACGATTTGTATTTGGAGGATCGTTGTGCGTAGCGAGCTGACTGGCTGTAGGCGACGGCTGTCGCGATCGGTTGCGCTGATGCCGTAGAGTGAGATGCCGAGACGGACCATGTCCATCTGCTGCTCTCCGAAGCGCTCAATACCGGCTGAGTTTAGGATGTGGCGGAGCACGGTGTAACCCAATCCATGTTCCAATTGGCTTGCGGCGTCGGTAAACAGTTGGAATTGGCGACGCGTGAAGTCATCATGCTCGGCGCTGTCACTGCCCACAAGATGTGAGAAGGTCGATCGCACGGCCAATTCGCTTTGCGAAGAGAGTCGCTGACAGATTGCGGGCACATCCTCCGGTTGGAAACCGAGACGATGCATGCCTGTGTCGAACTTAATATGAATAGGGTAAGAAGTTATGCCGCGCCTTCCCGCTTCGTGGATGAGTGCCTCCAGCAGTCTAAAACTGTATACCTCGGGCTCGAGCCTATACTCAAAGAGGGTGTTGAAGCTACTAAATTCCGGATCCATAACCATAATGGGAATCGTGATGCCTTCCTTCCGCAGTGCCTCTCCCTCGTCAGCAACGGCTACGGCCAAGTAATCGCACCGGTGCTCTTGCAAAGTGCGCGCCACTTCGTATGCTCCGGCACCGTAGCCAAAGGCTTTGACCATACAAACCATTTTGGTTTCTCTCCGGAGTCGGGAACGGAAATAGTTGAAGTTATGCACCACGGCGTCGAGGTTGACCTCAAGAACAGTTTCGTGAACCTTTTTCTCCAGGAGCTCGGTAATCCGTTCGAAGTGGAACACTCGCGAACCCTTGAGCAAGACCAATTCGTGATCAAATGAGCGTATGGAGGGTGAATGGATAAACTCATCGGTAGTTAAGTAGAACTCCTTCTCGGGTATTTCAAAGGCCGCAGCATATTCTTTTTAGGTCGCGTCCGATGCCAATGATACGCTCCACGTGTTTCCGACGCAGTAGCTCGGCCACCTTCCGATAGAGCGTCTTAGGTAGCATGCCCGACTGGAGGATGTCGGAGATAACGATCGTCGTTTTAAGTGGCTTACCGGCGCGACGACTTAGTTGGAAATCGAGAGCTATATCGAGAGAGTTGATGTCCGAGTTATAGGTGTCATTGATGAGCTGACACCCATTGATGCCTTCCTTTACTTCCAAACGCATAGCCACGGGCTCAAGCTCGGAGAAGATTTGCTTGTTCTCCAGCGATGTGGGCTTCAAGTAGAGCATGAGGGCGATACAGTGAATGACATCCTCGATGGATGCGTCGTCAGTAAACGGTATCTCATAGACATGCTCGCGGTCTAGCATCTCGCAACGGAGCTCGGTCGTCGATTCCTTTTTTTGGATAGACTTAATGTAGAGCGGAGCCTCCGAGTCTCTCCGAGACCAACCGACGGCTTTATGGGATAGGTAAGCCTTATCCAGCGAGGATGCGATGAAGTCGTCGTCAGCGTTGTAGATTACCACGTCGCTATCGGTGAACAAGGATAGTTTCTCTAAGCACTTCTGTGTGGCAGACGCGAAGTTCTCCTGATGGGCCTCACCGATGTTGGTGATGATTCCTATGGTGGGGAGGATAATGCGCTGGAGTTTTTTTCCATCTCGTCCGGCTGCGAGATGCCTGCCTCAAAAATTCCTAAGGTGTGTCGTTCGTCCATTTGCCAAACCGAAAGCGGCGCCCCGATCTGTGAGTTGTAACTCCGGGGAGAGCGAACGATATTAAAGTCGGCATGCAGCAGCTGATAGAGCAACTCCTTCACAATTGTTTTTCCGTTGCTCCCGGTGATGCCGATTACCGGTATTTGAAATCTTTTGCGATGGTAGGCAGCCAGCGATTGCATCGCCGCGAGCACGTCGGTAACCACCGTGAAGTTGGCATCCGGCATCATGCGCGCTTCGGCAGGCTCATGGTTGACGACAAAGCTGCGTACGCTCAGGCGGTAAAGCTCGAAGAGATAGCGATGGCCGTCATTCGTTCGGGTTTTCAATGCAAAGAAGAGGGTAGTCTCCGGAAAGGAGAGCATGCGGCTATCGATGAGCAAGCGCTCAATGACGCCGTCGTTCAGTGTGCGATGGGTGGCACGAATGATCTTAGCGATCTCTTGAATGGAGTACTTCATTATAAGTAGGTAGTTGCGGCCAGAAGCCGCTGATTTATAGGGGCCAGTCCCCCGATTCATAGATGTACTTACGGCGGGCTATCCCCCGGGGCCAGCGATAGCCGTCAGGCATTCCGATGCCCTATCCCAGAGGGACGGCAGTCCGTCTTGGCGCCTCGTTTCCTCGATCACTGAGGCACACCGATAGGCCGCAGAAGGTTCGGAGCGCATCTGACCGACGGGGGTGAAGACCACATAAGCACGTTTTCTATCGAGCAAAAGTAGGCGGGGTTGGCAATTCGGCCCGTAGCTGCTTCAGCTTTAACTTAGTTTGCACCAAAAAGCGACGGTACGCCTCACTGTCCGGGCGGATGGGTCGGTGTTGCAGATCGCGGTGCAGAGCTTCGGCGCGTCGGAGCCAGGCGCGCGTCTTGGCGTCCATATACGTCGACTCAAATCGATCACTAATATAATGTATAGCGACGGGTGACGGATGGCACATGTCTTCCGCATAGAATCGATAATCCCTTAGCTCGTCCATCATCAGTTCGTAAGCCGGGAAGTAGTTGGCTATCGTAGGGTAAAGGGAGATGAGCTTCTCGATGATGAGATGAAGCGCAGACTTGCTGAGGTTGTTCTCATGGGCGCCGTCGCGCAAGTGGCGGACGGGGCTGACTGTGAAAATCCATTTCACTTCGGGTCGCTGGCGGTGTATGCAGTCCATCAGCGGGAGCCACGTGTCTGCAATCTCGTTCACCGATAGCCGTTCACGACGAAAATAGCTATCCGGCATCTTGTGGCAGTTGCCCACCACGGCGCCTGTGCCCTTCCACCGATAGACGTAGGATGTGCCAAAGGTGACGATGATGCGATCGGCCGCAGCCAGGAATTCGGCTCCGGCACTTAGGCGGGTATTGATCCGCTCGAGGCACTCGTCCGCCGTAGGTGCAGAGAAGGATCCATGATGCAGCAGGCTATGGTACAGATCATCGTATCGGGTAAGCTCGTCGGCCGTGAATAGGTTGCCGTCCATCAGGCGACGTATCGCCGTGGCAATGGAGTCGGGGTTATAAAGTATGCCGAAGGGATTCAGGTTAACGGGGAATAGCAGATCGGAGAGCCGCTGACCTATCGCCTCGGCAAAGCAAGAGCCAAAAATCATCGTGCGATGCTCATAGCCGATGCGGATGGTAGACAGCGGAATCTGAATCGGGGTAATGAAATTCATAGGGGATAAGCGATAGGAAAGAGTTTGAGGTTGCGAATGGTCCGAATGAATGCCGATAGAGGTGGCGAAGGCCTTTCCCCTATCGGCATCAGTTATCGACTAAAGCGCCGCGTGGCAATCATCCAGTGTAGGTGATTACCCACACGGAGTTCAGCGCTTCATGATCCACTCACCGACGAATTGCAACACTTCCGGTGAGACCGTCTCGCGGATCTCTCCGTATTCATCCGGCAGACACGTTTGGCAATGCTGGAGCATATGGTTAAGCCCGGGGAACTCCTTGACGGTAACTGCCTTGTTTCCGTGAAGGGTCAAAGCCTTCTCGACGATGGGAAGATTTGCCGCAGCGGGTACCTGCACATCTTCACTTCCCTGTACGGCGAGCACGGGGCATTGCACACGAGAAAGCATGGGGGCTGGGTCGTAGCGCAGGAAGTCACGCATCCAAGGTGCAGTTAGCATTTCCATCTCCTGATTGATAGCCAACTCGACTTGCTCGTGCGGCATGGGCGGAGCCAGCGGTCCGTCAAAGAAAGCGTCGCGGAGTACCTCGGCCAGCGATTGACGGAGCTCCTCCTCGTCCGTGGTCGGTGGCACGAGTAGCGCGAAGAGCGAACGGTTCAGCTGCACGGTTGCTTCGCGTATGCTGTCAGGCGTATGAGAACGCCGGGAGATTACCTCGTTCTGCATGACCAAGATGCTATCACCTCGCAGGCCGGGGAGCCGCGAGGAGGACGATAAACGACACATCTTTCGGCCGGCTTACGGCTACGATCGGCGCAATCATTCCGCCTTCGCTGTGGCCAATCAGACCGATCCGCTGATTGTCGATTTCTTTTTCGTGAGCGGAGGTAATCGACTGCAGCTTCGACGTCGCGAGCAAGGTCGGCAGTCCTCGCCTCGTTGAAATTGCCCGTAGAAGCGCCTACGCCCCCTGTCGTCGTAGCGGAGGACAGCTATTCCGAGCCGCGTAAGGGCATCAGCCCAGACCAGGAAAGGTCGATGGTTCATAATGGGCTCATCCCTGCTCTGCGGACCACTACCGGTAATCATAACGACGGCCCCTATGCGGACCCGGCGTGGTAGGCATCGTGAGTGTCCCGGCCAAAGTGTCTCCATCGGTTGAATTGACAAAGCGAACCTCTTCGACCTGGTACGGATACGGCGGTTTAGGGCTCCTGAGGGTGGAGCGCCGATCGATCTTCCTCGGCGGAAGGCGTAAGAACAAGCGGAGAGGATGCTCCGCCCTGAATGAATTGGCCTCGAAGACTATTGTCCTCAAGTGTCGCCTCATAGCGAGCGCCAATGGAGGAGATGATGACCTTCAAATGGGGCGCGGAGTAGACGACCGAATCGCAGGGGATATCATAGGCTCCCCTGATCGGGACTATCCATGAAGGCCGATAGCTTACCGCCTTCGACTTCTTGTATACGAAGAACAAGCGTGAGCTGTCCCCCGGAGACTTGCAACTTGCCGACCCATCGGCCGGTCACGCTTTGTGCAGCGGCTGTGCAGGTCATGCATAGCGCGATGATACATACGTAGAGATATTTTGCCATGATGTATAACAATTAATAAGTGATCACTGATAGAATAAGAAGGCCTGTCGGCGCTCCGATCGACCTTCATCTAATGAATGGGAAACGCGCCATAAATATACAAATCCTTTCACCGGGATAACTGGATCGCTAATCGATCCTCCGGTATCCATTCGTCCGTCAGGGTAGGGGCGTATGGCATTCTCCCCGCAAATATCCCATAAAGAGGATGAATGAAGAATGAACCTCCGGCATCCCTTCGTTAGGAAAATGGTATTACCAATCGATCCTCTGGCATCCATTCGTCCGTCAGGGTAGGGGCGTATGGCATACGCCCTCCAAGCATCCCCGGATGGGGATGAAAGACCGCAGCTTTAGGTGGGACTTTTCCAACACTCGCGCCGGTATCTATTATATACGCCCCACAAATATCCCTAAATAGAAATGAATGACAAAAGGATCTTCGGCTGCCCTTCATCTAATGAATGGGAAACGCGCGGCAAATACCGATGGCCTTTCATCTAATGAATGGGAAACGTGCAGTAAACTCTGATTGCCCTTCCAATGGCGCCGGGGAATACCCATAAGAAGGCCTGATGGCTATCCCCCGCACTCTGCGATAGGTCTCACTCTTCTGGAAGATGAATCTCGGGGCCTCCGCCACTGCCCGCACCACCTCCTGTGCCGCCGCCCGGACTGCCCGGGGTAGGCTTTTTTTGCCATCGTCAGGCTTTTTGCCTTCACCCTCACCACCGGGTTTCTTAGGCTCATTCTCAGGCAAACGGATGTCGGGATCGCTCTCCTTTCTCTTTTTCTTGGGTTCCTTAGGCTGCTTCGGAGCCTTCGGATCTTTCGGTTTCTTTTTCCGGTCGGCCGATGCTTTCTTTTGGGCTAAGCTGCGGCGATACGATGTCTTCGTGTACTGGAGCGCCTTGTTGATGCGGTCAATCAATTCGCCAATGGCTTTGCGGTCATCATCTGATGTGGTCGATAGGTAAGCGGCTTCGATATGCCGAAAGATTTCGTTTGCCGTTTCATCGTTCCTCGTGCGAAGGACAGAGCCTTTTGTGACGCCAACCGACGCCTCCGACTTTAAGCGCTCATCTCTTAATGTGATGAACTCCGTGTTGATGGTGCGAAGCATCTGAACCAGTGGCGCCATTCCAATAGTGGCTAGATCTGCCGCCGCGTCCGTCTTTTCCAAATCAATGAGCAAGCCGGATATGTGTCCGGTGGCATCATTCATATTCTCGTTCTGCAAACCTTTGTACGCATCTGTTGCGATACGCAATCGATGACCGGCCGTGCTACGCGCCTCGATCGGTGACTTCGATGCCGAGCGGATCTCCTGAAACAAAAGCGAAAATGATTTCGCTACGCTTCTATTCTTCTCAGACAAATACTTGGTTACTTTGAAGCCGTCGGCTCTCGGACTGACTCCTTCTCGAGATCGATGTCCGACTTCCACTTCGGGATGTCTGTCGCATCCAAAAGGATTTTCTCTGCGCCGAAGGGATGGACAAGGTCATAGATTTGCTGTTGCAAATCGACGTGCATACCCAAAGGGTACTGGCTGGTTATGCCAACAATGATCTTTTGATTTTCTCATGTCTTACAATCTTTGATTAGTGAATGAAGAGGTCTAACTGGATGAATATATGTGTTACAAATGTGTTGCGCTGATGAGCGATGCTATAGAATAGGTAAGTGTATTTTTCAATGCCTGACTCTATGGAGTCGCAAATATAAACAGGTATTTGGAACTTCCTCGTGCCCCGGATCATCCACATAATTTTTTTGCGGGCAACCTCGGAGCCTTCGGCACTGCAAATGTAAACAACTCTTGGTTATCACCTCGCCTCATAGCATCTAAATCGAAAATTTTTTTCGGGCTTCATCCGTATCGGGCGATAGGTCTAAGAAATACCTGTGGAGCTTCGCAGAGTGCCGCTGAAGCGAGTCCGTACCTACTTCTGCAAATCATCCAGCCTCGGTGAATGGGTAAAGCAACCCTTGTTCCCTATCATCGGAAGTAGATGCAGCCAAAAATGGCTTCTGATCAGCCTTCTGAGGGTGTTTGAGCATGCTTATCGAAAATCATTTTTGCCTTCACCGACACTCAGTGAAGCAAAAATCGAGATTCATTTTGGGCTTTCGGAGTGTCCGGGAAGCAAAATCGAGATTCATTTTTGGCTTTCTGAGTATCTGGAAAGCGAAATCGAGATTCATTTTTTTGGCTTCCTGAGTGTCCGGAGAGCCAAATCGCAATTCATTTTTCGCTTCACTGAGTCTCCGGAAAGCCAAAATGAATCTCGATTTTGCTTCACTGAGTACCCGGGAAGCCAAATTGCAATTCATTTTTTTGCCTTGCCGAGTACTCTGAGATCAAAATCGAGATTCATTTTTTTGGCATCGCATAGTATCCGGAGATCAAAATTGAGATTCATTTTTCTGCTTTGTATAGTGTCCGGAGATCAAAAAAACGAGATTCATTTTCGGCTTCATGGAGTGTCCGTGGATCAAAAACGAGATTTGTTTTTTTGGCTTCATAGAATAGCCGAGAATCAGAATCAAGATTTGTCTTCGGATTCATAGGGTATTGGCGAAGGGAAATAAGGATCTGTGGAGGCTATGACTGATGTCCCTACGTAGCTAAACAAGAAGTGCGGATGTGATACCCCTAAGCATAGAGATAGGCGAAAGGAGTTCATACGGATAACTGCCGAATGCGGACGATAGTATGAACTACATGCGGAGGTCAAGTGGCGAGAAAAAAAGAAAATCCCACCAGACGTCAAGGCGATCGACTCCAACCGTCCGGCAGGACCGTTCAGAAATAGCTTTCGTCGATCCTGTTTACTCATCCTTAGTCCGCTCGCGAATGTTACGGATAGCGGCCTCGATCATCGTATCCTTACCGCGATCCATGTCGGCCTTCGTCATATCTACGCGAATGTCCGGATCGATTCCGCTCTCTATGCTCCGTTTGTCGGCGTCAAGCAACGGCGACGCCGAAAAAGCGAACCTGCCACCCGTTCGGTAGCTCCGAGCTAAACGGCATGCCTCCCCGCCGCCCGTGCGGTCGCCAAGAATAACGACGCGATCGATTCGCCGCATGACGTTGATAAAGTCGTTCGTTGCGCTGTAGCTATGTCGGTTAGTCAGGATAACCGTCGGCCGACGCCAGCGCGTATGCGTTGAGGGTCGGAGGTCGACGGGATAAGGTTCGGAGAAGTCGGAATGACCCGGGCCAGTCTTATGCACAATGTATCCCGTCCTTATCGGCTCACTCAGGAATCGTGACGCGATACGCTCGACGTTAGTCAATGCGCCCCCGCCATTGCCACGCACATCGATGATCAGCCCGCGACAAGTGCGGAAGAAATAGAAAATCTCATCCAAATTCTTTTTCGCTGACTGCGGATGAAAAGCTACCGTAATAGATGTAGCCTATCTCCGTGCCCGGCAGCTTGACGTAACGCATGCCGCCGGCTATCCCATAGCGCGTGCCTAAGTAATTGCGCTGGATGTCGGCATTGAAATTACGCGGATAGTCCTCAAACCACGCCCAGTAGCGAGCCGTATTGAACGGCGACACGAGATTCGTGTGACCGTCTTTCAACTCCGCCAGCATATCGGAAAGCAAATCGAAGAGCTCATAGCGACTCATCGTATCCGAGAGTTGCCGTTCGTACTTTCTGCGGACAACCTCCCAGTCGACGTCCTTCTCCTCAAAGAAACAATAATGCTCGTCGATGATGCGCCAGAGCGCCTCAAAGTTCTCGCGAGGGCTTGCGCTGTATCGGTCCGCTTTGTCGCAGCCCGGCAAAAGCAGAATCAGAAAGATCAGGAAATAGGGAACACGTATTTTCATAAGCAATCAATGAGTAACAGCGAATAGCCGCCTACCCTTCGGAACGCAATCACTGACACACACCGATAGACAAACGACCCTAATTCGCTTTTCGTTTTTCATTTTCGGGTCAATGATACGCACTTTTATAGGTATTCAATGAGAAACAGTGAATGGTTGCCGATCTTTCGGAGCGCAATCGCTAGCACTATCCGATAGATAAACGGCAATGATTCGCCTTTCGTTTTTCATTTTCGGGTCAGCAATACGTGCTTTCATAGATATTCAATGAGTAATGGCGAATAGCCACCGACACTTCGAGTGCAATCGATGGTACTATCCGATAGATAAACGGCAATGATTCGCCTTTCGTTTTTCATTTTCGGGTCAGCAATACGTGCTTCCATAGATATTCAATGAGTAATGGCGAATAGCCGCCGACACTTCGAGGCGCAATTGCTGGCACTTCATGATAGATAAACGGTAACGATGCGCTTTTACTCCTTCGCTTTTTAGATCAGCGACACGTAACTACACAAGCATTCAATGAGAGACAGCGAATAGCCGCCGATCATTCGGAGTACAATTGCTGGAACTATTAGATAGACAGAAGGCTATGATTCACTTTTTAGTTCTTCGTCCTTGGATCATCGATACGTGCTTTCATAGGTGTTCAATGAATAACGGCGAATAGTCATCGATCCTTCGGAGTACAATTGCCAGCACTCCGCGATGGACAAATGGAAATGATTCGCTTCTCATTTTTTTCATTTTCGGGTCAATGATACGCACTTTTATAGGTATTCAATGAGAAACAGTGAATGGTTGCCGATCCTTCGGAACGCAATCGCTATCACTATCCGATAGATAAATGGAGATGATTCGCCTTTCGTTTTTCATTTTCGGATCAGCAATACGTGCTTTCATAGATATTCAATGAGTAATGGCGAATAGCCGCCGACACTTCGGAGCGCAATCGCTGGAACTTCACGATAGATAAACGGTAATGATTCGCCTTTAGCCCTTCGTCATCGGATCATCGATACGCAACTCTACTAGTATTCAATGAGATACGGCGAATGGTCGCCGATCCTTCGGAGCGCAATCACTGACGTACCCCGATAGACAAACGACCCTAATTCGCTTTTCGTTTTTTATTTTCGGGTCAATGATACGCACTTTCATAGGTATTCAATGAGAAACAGTGAATGGTTGCCGATCCTTCGGAGCGCGATCGCTGGAACAATCCGATAGACAGAGGGGGACGATGCGCTTTTTGGTTTTTCGCTTTTAGATCAGCGATACGTAACTACACAAGCATTCAATGAGAGACAGCGAATAGCCGCCGATCCTTCGGAGCGCAATCGCTGGAACGCTTCGATATATAGACGGGAATGATGCGCTTTTGGTTTTTCGCTTTTAGATCAGCGATACGTAACTACATAAATATTCAATGAGATACAGTGAATAGCCGTCGATCCTTCGGAGCGCAATTGCTGGCACTTCACGATCGGCAAACGGAAGTGATTCATCTTTCATTTTTTATTTTCGGATCAGAGATACACAACTCCACGAGCATTCAATGAGAGACAGCGAATACTCGCCGACATCTCGAGGCGCAATTGCTGATACTCTACGATAGGCAAACGGCAATGATTCGCTTTTAGTCCTTCGTCCTCAGATTAGTAATATGCACTCCGGAAGGCCTTGTTATGGCGCACGCGCTTGCCGGAAAAGGGTATGAATTCCTTGGCCACACCGAGGAGGATACTGCTACCGAAGTAATGCGTGCGAATGCCGTTGGTGTGCGATTGGTAAACGTCGGCCTCATACCCAATCCGCATGGTCCATGGACCCACGGGCACATCGGCGGTGAGCAAGCTCCGCAAGGCGAACCTATTGTGCAGCGATCCCAATCGGACTATACCGGCACGATGGCCAAGAGTAAAGATCTCGTAGTACGATTGCCCGTAGTGCGGGGAGAAGAAGACACCAACGAGTGGGAGGTTGGCCTGCCAGCGGACAGTCACCGGATAGCGCCGGCGCCCCAAGTCAAAACCGTAGAGGATAGCTGCAGAGAGCCCCAGATCGCCTTCCACGTGTAGCACCGCAGGGTTATTGCCGCCCTGCGAGCGATAGGCCGTGCCCAAGAGATAGCGCCCCGTACCGCCGACGAGCAATCGCAGACCGTCCACACTGGTCTCCAGACGCCGGTGCAGGCTGTAGCTGTAGTCAATGAAGGTCGCGTAACCACTCGATGTGCCTGCTGGATTGCGGATCGAAGCGAGATCGATGCGAAAGGTGCGTTGCCGCGACCAACGGTCATTGATGATCCGCATACGTTCGTTGATAACGCCGATGCCCACGCCATCATAACCGACGTCGGAGAGGTACGTGTTCTTGACGTAGCGACTGCCCGAGCTGACCATCGTGCCTTCATTCACCGAGCGCGGAGCTTGAACGACACTGTCCGTCTGTGCACGCAGGGTGAGAGGAAGGAGAATGAAGAGAGTGAGCAGAAAGAGTGAGCGGCGGATCATGGCTTATTCTTCAAACAGCAACATCTGCCCATCCTCATCCTCCTCCGACGGCACATCGGTAGCGGATGGCTCTCCGTCGGATGAGGGCGATGGGGCGTGGCGCGTCGGTTCCAGTTCGTCAACCGAGGCGACGGTGAATGTCGTCACTCGTTTGCCGCGGGCCTTGACGCTCTTCACGCCCACGAACTCCGCCGCCTCGATGGTCAAGGGATCGCGGTAGCTGTCGTGTCCGCCAAAGGTCACCTCGATGCGTGGATAGGTCTCGTCGGTCAGTAGGAAGAGGCGGTGACGAGGGTTGTCGCCCATCAGGTTCTGCCGCTTCTCGGAGTCCTCGGACGGGAAGCGCTTGAGGTAGACATAGCCCCTGATCGGCGTCGAAGTAGACGGCCGTCCATGTCTTGCGCGCGTCGTAACGCTCGATGAGCAGGATGTTCTCTTCGTAATGGTTGCTGAGGTCGAAGCCGGTGGTGTAGAACTCGCCCGACTGCAATACGACGAGGATGCGGTCGTCGCTGCGGAACTCACCGAGGGCTTCGCCGCGACCGTCGTAGTTCAGGCGGAGCACGTCGCGGTCGAACCACACCTCGCGCCCGCCGAGCGTCGACGAACCGCGCTGCTTAAGCGAGATCTTGTGGATCTCTGCCCGGGTGAGGATGTTGCCGAGCGAGGTGCGACCCTTGATCAGGATCTCGCTGAAATCCTTCTCGAAGACGAGCGTCTTCTGCCGTAGTTTCGGCTTGAGGATCACCTTCACCGTCTCTGCCTCGCCGTTCGGATTGGCACTGAAATAAAGGATGCGTGAGCCTTCCGTGCCACGCGTCACGTTGTATTCCTTGTCGCGCGTCGAGCCGGTGACGGCGAACCGCTTGATGTAGTTGCAACCTGCGCGGCCGTCGCGATAGATCACGTTGTAGATCGTCCGTGTGTCGTTGCGATTGAAGACGTTGACGTAGATGACGTCTTGCCCGACGAAAATCTTTTTCGCTCACCCGCATCACTTTGTACACGCCGCTGCGATAGAAGAGGATGATGTCGTCGATGTCCGAGCAATTGCAGACGAACTCGGCCTTCTTCAGCCCCTGTGCCCACGAAACCCTCCTCGCGGTCGATGTAGAGCTTTTCGTTGGCCTCGGCCACCTTGGTGGCTTCCACGCGGTCGAAGCTGCGGATCTCCGTGCGCCGCGGCCGGTCGGCGCCGTACTTCTTCTTCAGCCCCTCGAACCACGCCACGGCATAGTCCGTGAGGTGCGACAGGTGATGCTCCACGCGCTCGATCTCGGTCTTCAGCCGTGCGATCTGCTCGTCGTTGCGATCGGCGTTGAACTTTAGGATACGTCCCATTTTGATCTCCATCAGCTTCAGGATGTCCTCCCGGGTGACCTCCCGGATGAGCCGCGGCTTTGAACGGCTCCAGCCGGCCGTCGATGTGCGCCACGGCTGCGTCCATGTCCGGCGCCTGTTCGAACTCCTTATCCTTATAGATCCGCTCCTCGATGAAGATCCGCTCGAGCGAGGCGTAGAAGAGTTCCTCGCGCAGCTCGCTGCGTTCGATCTCCAGCTCTGTGCGCAGCAGCCCGAGCGTCTGCTCGGTGGAGTGTCGCAACACTTCGCTGACGGACATGAATCGCGGCTTGTTGTCCTCGATCACGCAGCAATTCATGTACACGCTCTTCTCGCAGTCGGTGAAGGCGTAGAGCGCGTCGATCGTCTTGTCCGACGATACGCCCGGCGCCAGATGAATCAGGATCTCCACCTCGCGCGCCGTGTTGTCGTCCACCTTGCGGATCTTGATTTTTCCCCTTCTCGTTGGCCTTGATGATGGAGTCGATCAGGGTGCCCGTCGTGTAGCCATAAGGGATCTCGGTGATGGCCAGCGTGCGGTTGTCCACCTTCGTGATCCGCGCCCGGACCTTCACCATGCCGCCGCGGTTGCCGTCGTTGTACTTCGCCACGTCCACCAAACCGCCCGTCTGAAAGTCGGGGTAGAGCGTGAACGCCTCGCCGCGCAGACAGGCCACGGAGGCGTCGATCAGCTCGTTGAAATTGTGCGGCAGGATCTTCGACGACAGTCCCACGGCGATGCCCTCCGCCCCTTGCGCCAGCAGCAGGGGGAACTTGATCGGCAGGCTGACTGGCTCGCGATTGCGCCCGTCGTACGACTGTTTCCAGACGGTCGTCTTGGGGTTAAACACCGTCTCGAGCGCGAACCGCGAGAGCCGCGCTTCGATGTATCGCGGTGCCGCCGTGCTGTCGCCCGTGAGGATGTTGCCCCAGTTACCCCGGCAGTCGATCAGCAGATCCTTCTGCCCGAGCTGCACCAGCGCGTCGCCGATCGAGGCGTCGCCGTGCGGGTGAAACTGCATCGTCTGGCCCACCACGTTGGCCACCTTATTATATCGTCCATCGTCGATCCGCCGCATGGCGTGCAGGATGCGTCGCTGCACCGGCTTCAGCCCGTCGTTGATGTGCGGCACGGCCCGCTCCAGGATCACGTACGAGGCATAATCCAGAAACCAGCTCTGATACATGCCCGGCAGATGGCGCACGCTGTCCGCACCGATCGCCCCCCAGGCACCACATAGCCTCCGCCCGTGCCCTCGGTCGTGTTCGCCTCCATCGCCTCGTCCGGCAGCCTTTCCTCTTCGCGTTCGTCTTCTTCTTTCATATCTATGGGTTATAACAGCTTCTAATCTATTAATCTACGCGCCGTTTCCATCGGCGGCGGGCAAAAAGTAGGCGAATTTGCCCACCCCTTTGGCGCGAAACGGCGGCCATCCGTGTCGGGGTGGAAATACTGCGCCAACCCGTCTGCCGCTTCTGGTTTACCCTCAAAAGTCCCCAACGATGTGATGTCTCGACCCATAAAACTCTCGTCGTGTCAAACGAAGGCAGGGTCTCAACCTATAAAACCTCCATCGTGCCGAACGACGCGACGGTCTCAACCCATAAAACTCTCGCCGTGCTAAATGATGTGATGGTCTCAATTCATAAAAAGCCCCATTATGCCGAACGAGGGCATGGCCTTGTGTCTGTTGGTTTTTGGCGAGTGACTTTTTATATCTGAGAAAAAAACTTCTCGATAATAAAATGGTGACCATTTATAAGTAGAGAAGTTTTTGGTGAGAATAAATCGGTCACTTTTTTTATTCCCGACAAAGTAGATTGCCTATAAAAAAGTCACTTGTTCATTCTGTATAAAAAGCTATTGGGTATAAACGGGTGGCTTTTTTTATTACCTGAGAAGATTTAGTCACTATAAAAAAGTCGCTGTTTTATTTCTGAGAGAGTTTGTTCAGTAATAAAAAAAGTGACCCGCTAAAAAAACGAAGCAATCGAGACCATGCCCTCGTGCGACATGATGGGGCCTTCACGCACCCGGACCATGCCTTCGTTCGACATGAGGAGGTTTTGCGAATCGATGTAGTGCCCTCGTTCGACATGATGGGGCCTTCACGCACCCGGACCATGCCTTCGTTCGACATGAGGAGGTTTTGCGAATCGATGTAGTGCCTTCGTTCGGCACGATGAGGCCTTCATGCACCCAGACCGTGGCATCGTTCGGCACGATGCAACCTTCACGAATCCAGCCCGCAGGGTCGTTGGACAGAATGAGGGATTTGCGAATCGGCGCGGTCGTGTCGCGGGGCATGACAGGGGCGGATGAATTTGAGCGGTATAGCTGCATTCAGGAATTGAAACTGCTGCTTACATTTGCCGCCGTATTGCAAACTCGATATAGCAATTGGGTTTATTATGAAGAAATTTATTCAGCATCGTGGTATTGTAAAACATACCGGAGGAGGCCGTATTGTGGTCTGTATCGAACAGCAAAGCGCATGCTCCGCGTGCCATGCCCGTTCGGCCTGCCTCGCATCAGACAAAAAGGAGAAACTCATTGAGGTGAAGGGCGAGAGCCGTCAGTTTGCTCCCGGGGAGGAGGTCATGGTCGTGGCCCAATCCTCGAGCGGCATGCAGGCCGTTGCCCTTGCGTTCGCCGTGCCCTTTGTGCTGGTGGTGGCTGCCGTATTTATCGGCGCCCGCCTGAGCGGAGGCGACGACGGCATCGGTGGACTCGCGGGGCTGGCCGTCCCCGGCCGTCTATTACGCCCTGCTGTACGCCTTTCGGGAGAAGATCGGGCGACGGTTTTCGTTCTCCGTCGCTAAGCTCGAAGCTGGCTCTCAGCTCGACACAGCTGCTTATTAACCGCCAAATCAATCTTACACGAAATGTATATAGCGATCATTTTTATTAGGAACGGTGGGGGCCATTGCGGCGCTCATCTTATTTGCAGTATCGAAGAAATTCGAGGTGCATGAAGATCCGCGCATCGGGCAGATACAGGAAGCCCTGCCGGGCGCCAACTGCGGCGGCTGCGGATTCCCGGGCTGCGGCGGCTTTGCCAACGCGTGCTTTAAGGCTGAGGCGCTCGACGGGCTGTATTGCCCCGTGGGCGGTCAGGACGTGATGAAGAAGGTGGCCGAGATCAAGGGCGTGGCCATGGTGGCTGCGGCACCGAAGATCGCCGTGGTGCGCTGCAACGGCACCTGCGAGGCGCGTCCGCGGACGAACACCTACGACGGCGCATCGAACTGCACCATCGCCGCCTCACTCTATCGGGGCGAGACGGGCTGCTCGTTCGGCTGCTTCGGTCTGGGCGACTGCGTGGACGCCTGCGAGTTCGACGCCATCCACATCAACCCCGTGACACGCATCGCGGAGGTGGTAGAAGACAAATGCGTAGCCTGCGGGGCGTGCGTCAAGGCCTGCCCGACGAAGATCATCGAGCTGCGCAAGAAGGGGCCGAAGTCGCGTCGCATCTTCGTCTCCTGCATGAACAAGGACAAGGGCGGCGTGGCACGCAAAGTCTGCTCGAACGCCTGCATTGGCTGTGCACGCTGCGTCAAGGAGTGCGCCTTCGAGGCCATCACGGTGACGAGCAACCTGGCTTACATCGACGACACGAAGTGCCGCCTCTGTCGCAAGTGCGTCGTGGTCTGCCCCACGAAGGCCATCCACGAACTGAACTTCCCGCCGCGTAAGGAGCCGAAGCCCGACGCACCGAAGGCCGCTGCTCCGGCCGCACTGTCGCTCGTGGAGGCCGCTCGCGCCAATACCCCGGCGGCGAAACCCGCTCTGGCTGAAACGGCTGTTGCCACTGCTGAACCAGCCGTGAAAGATTAACCCACACCCACACAACGACCTGTCTATAATGTACACTTTTAGAATAGGGGGCATTCACCCCTCAGGAAACAAGTTATCGGCCGGGCGCCCGATCGAGGCGATCGCGCCCACGGCCAAGGTGGTCATACCGCTCGGGCAGCACATCGGTGCACCGGCTGAGGCGGTGGTGGCCAAAGGCGACAAGGTGAAGGTCGGGACGCTGATCGGCAAGGCCGCAGGGTTCGTTTCGGCCAACGTACACTCGTCCGTTTCGGGCACCGTGACCAAGATCGACACCATGCTCGACGCCGCTGGTCTGCCCAAGCCCGCAGTCTACATCAACGTAGAGGGCGACGAATGGGAAGAGACCATCGACCGCAGTGAGACCCTCGTCCGCGACTGCACGCTGTCCGCCAAAGAGATTATCGGGAAAATCGCTGCCGCCGGCATCGTCGGTATGGGTGGCGCCACCTTCCCCACGCAAGTCAAGCTCTCGCCTCCCCCGGGCAGCAAGGCCGAGATACTGATCGTTAACGCCGTCGAGTGCGAGCCGTATCTGACGTCGGACCACTCGCTGATGCTGGCCAAAGGCGAAGAAATCATCGTCGGGGTGAAGATTCTCATGACCGCCATCGACGTTCGCCGCGCCGTGATCGGCATTGAAAGCAACAAGCCCGACGCCATCAAGCTGATGAAGAAGCTGGCCGCCAAGGAGCAGGGCATCGAGGTAATGCCGCTCAAGATGCGTTACCCGCAAGGGGGCGAGAAGCAGCTCATCGACGCCGTGATCCGCCGTCAGGTGAAGAGCGGCGCACTGCCCATCTCAGTCGGTGCCGTGGTGCAAAACGTGGGCACCGTCTTCGCCGTCTACGAGGCCGTGCAGAAGAATAAGCCGCTCATCGAGCGCGTCATCACCGTCACGGGCAAGAGTGTCGTTAAGCCATCGAACTTTATCGCCCGCATCGGTACGCCGATCAGCACCCTGATCGAAGCCGCTGGCGGCATCCCCGAAGACACGGGTAAGATCATCGGTGGAGGCCCCATGATGGGTCGCACTATGATCACGGACGATGTGCCGATGATGAAGGGTAGCTCCGGCATCCTGCTCATCCCACGCGCCGAGGCCATGCGCAAACCCATGCGTGACTGCATCCGTTGCGCCAAGTGTGTCGACGTCTGCCCGATGGGTCTGGAGCCCCTATCTGCTGATGAACCCGGCCGTCCACAAGACGTGGGACGAGGCCGAAGAACATTACATCGTAGACTGCATCGAGTGCGGCTCCTGCAGCTACACCTGTCCCTCGTATCGCCCGCTGCTGGACTATATCCGCATGGGCAAGGGCACGGTGATGGGCATCATCCGCTCGCGGAAGAAGTAACCCCCCGAGAGACGAACAGACTTAGTTTTAATGTATGAACAGACAATAACCGGATAACATGGACTCCAAACTGATCATCTCTCCGTCGCCACACATTCATGGGGGGGCGATTCGATAAAGCAAAAACATGTACGGCGTGCTTATCGCACTGGTGCCGGCCTTCCTCGTGTCGCTTTACTGCTTCGGGTTGGGCGCACTCGTCGTGACACTCGTATCCGTCGCCTCGTGCGTCATCTTTGAGTATCTCATTCAGAAGTACCTCTTCAAGCGCGAGCCTACCATTGCCGACGGCTCGGCCATTCTGACGGGCGTCTTGCTGGCCTTCAACCTGCCGTCCAACCTGCCCGCGTGGATCGTCATCCTGGGCGCACTCTTCGCCATCGGCGTCGGCAAGATGTCGTTCGGCGGATTGGGCAACAACATCTTCAATCCTGCGCTCGTGGGACGTGTCTTCCTGCTCATCTCCTTCCCGGCACAGATGACGACGTGGCCCGTGGCCGGCGTCTTCCCCCTGACTTACACCGACGCGCAGACCGGCGCCACGACGCTCTCGTTGATCCATTTCACGAAAGACATAGCCGGCCTCGGCCCGTCAGCCATCGGACTGACCGGCGGTAGCCTCGGTGAGATGAGTGAGGTGGCGCTGCTCTTGGGCTTTGCCTACCTGCTCTATCGGCGCATCATCACGTGGCACATCCCCGTGGCCATCATCGGCACCGTGGCTGTGTTCACCACCATCATGTACCTCTTCAACCCGACCGAAGTCAACAACCCGCTGATCCATCTCACCTCCGGCGGACTCATGCTCGGCGCCGTCTTCATGGCCACCGACTATGTGACCTCGCCTATGACCAAGCGCGGCTCGCTGATCTATGGCGCGGGCATCGGCCTCCTGACCGTGCTCATCCGCATCTTCGGATCCTATCCCGAGGGCATGTCCTTCTCCATTCTGATCTGGAACGGCCTCACGCCGCTGATCAACACCTACATCAAACCCAAACATTTCGGAGGCAGATAAACGATGGAAAAAATCAAATCCACATTCATCACCATTCTGGCGTCGCTCACGTGCTTCTGCCTCATCGCAGGCACCGCGCTGGCCGTAGCCAACAAGCTGACCGAGGATAAAAATCGCCGCCGCCAAAGCAGCCGCCCTGCAAGAAGCCATTAAGAAGGTGGCGCCCGAGTTCGACAACGACCCCTCGGCCGAACAATACAGGGCCGCCACAGCCGACGGCGATTCGCTCACCATCTATCCCGCCAAGAAGGGCGGCAAGCTGGTCGGTGCCGCCGTAGAGACGAATACCAAGAAGGGCTTCGGCGGCGAGATCCGCATCATGGTCGGCTTCGACGCGGGACCAGAAGATCGTCAACTACTCCGTGCTCGAGCACAACGAGACCCCCGGCCTCGGATCGAAGATGGAGGAGTGGTTCCGCACGGATAAAGGCAAGCAGAGCGTCCTCGGGCGCGACATGAAGGGCGGCGCGCTGAAAGTCTCGAAAGACGGCGGTGAAGTAGACGCCATCACGGCCGCCACCATCTCCTCACGCGCCTTCCTCGACGCCATCAACCGCGCCTATGCCGCCTACGCACAAGGTGCTGGCAAGGGCGACGCCAAAGCCGACGGTGCCTCCGGCGCCACCCAACAAACGGCTGCCGATTCGACCGCCTCAACGTCTCACAGCAAATAACCCCCCGGACTATGAACTACCTCAAAGTCATCAAGAATGGGATGATCACCGAGAATCCCACCTTCGCCCTCCTCCTGGGCATGTGCCCCACGCTGGCCACCACCTCCTCGGCCATCAACGGCATGAGCATGGGCCTGGCCACCGCCTTTGTGCTCATCTGCTCCAACGCCGCCATCTCGGCCATCAAGAAGCTCGTGCCCGACGAGGTGCGCATCCCCGTCTACGTCGTCGTTATCGCCTCCTTTGTGACCATCCTCCAGATGTGCATGCAGGCCTACATGCCCGAACTTTACAAGAGCCTCGGTCTCTTTATCCCGCTGATCGTGGTGAACTGCATCGTGCTCGGTCGCGCCGAAGCCTTCGCCTCGAAAAACGGCGTCGTAGCCTCCGCTTGCGACGGCATCGGTATCGGCGTCGGCTTCACCCTCGCCCTCACCCTGCTCGGCACCTGCCGCGAGCTCCTCGGCACCGGCCGCGCCTTCTCGCTCACCCTCTTCCCCGAGCACTACGGCGCCCTGCTCTTCGTCCTCGCCCCCGGCGCCTTCATCGCCCTGGGCTACCTTATCGCCATCGTCAATAAACTGAAGAAATAACCCCCCGCCCTTATGGAATACATCATCATTTTCATCGCCGCCGTCTTTGTCAACAACATCGTCCTGTCGCAATTCCTCGGCATCTGCCCTTCTTGGGCGTGTCGAAAAAGATCGACACAGCGATGGGCATGGGCATGGCCGTGACGTTCGTCCTCACCATCTCCACGATCGTCACCTTCTTGATCCAGAAATACATCCTCGACGCCTTCGGGTTGGCCTACCCTACAGACCATCGTCTTCATCCTCATCATCGCCGCCTTGGTGCAGATGGTGGAGATCATCCTCAAGAAAGTCTCCCCGCGCTCTACCAAGCCCTCGGCGTCTTCCCTGCCGCTGATCACGACCAACTGCGCCATCCTTGGCGTCGCCATCCTCGTTATTCAGAAGGATTACAACCTGCCGCAGTCCATCGTCTTCGCCTTTTCGACGGCCATCGGTTTCGCGCTTTCGCTCATCATCTTCGCCGGTATCCGCGAGCAGCTCTCGCGCCTAAACGTCCCCGCGGCGATGAAAGGTATCCCCATCGCGCTCCTCACCGCCGGCCTGCTGGCCATGGCCTTCATGGGCTTCTCCGGCATCGTGTGACGCGATTGCGATGCAAATAGACATAGCATAGAAAGGAGTAAAAGAAGAAATGGAAACCATCACATTGAATAATGGAGTAAAGATGCCGCAGCTGGGCTACGGCGTGTATCAGGTGGAACCGGCCGAAGCCGAACGCTGCGTGAGCGACGCCCTCAGCGTGGGCTACCGCATGGTGGACACGGCGCAGGCCTACCGTAACGAGGAGGGTGTGGGCGCAGCCGTCAAGAAGAGCGGCCTCAAGCGCGACGAGGTCTTTATCGTCAGCAAAGTGTGGATCAGTAACTATGGCTACGAGCGCGCCCGAGCCAGCATCGATGACAGTCTGAAGTGCTTACAAACGGATTACATCGACCTCATGCTGCTTCACCAGCCCTTCTGCGACTATTATGGCGCTTACCGAGCCCTCGAGGAGGCCTATCACGCGGGCAAGCTGCGCGCCATAGGCGTGAGCAATTTCCAGCCGAACCACTTCATCGACCTCGCCAGCAACGTGGAGGTAGTGCCGGCCGTAAATCAAGTGGAGACACACGTCTTCTATCAGCAGATCCGCGCCAAGAAGTACATGGACGAGTTCGACACCAAGATCATGTCATGGGGCCCACTGGCTGAGGGGCGCAATGGCCTCTTCACCAACCCCACGTTGGCAGAGATCGGCCAGGCACACGGCCGGAGCGTGGCACAAGTCGCCCTGCGTTACCTCACACAGCGCGGCGTAATCATCATTCCCAAATCTGTGCGCCGCGAACGCATGGCGGAGAACTTCCAGATCTACGACTTTAAGCTCACGCCAGACGAGATGGCACGCATCGAACGGCTCGACACCGCTCACAGCCTCTTCTTCGATCACAACGACCCGGAGACCGTGAAGATGTTCATGGGCTGGCGTAGCCTATAGTGAGAAGCTGTTTGGATACGTGTAGCAAGCGATAGGAGCTCATACCGTATCCTGACCGATAGCTCTGGGGACGGGTTCCCCGAAAGATTCTCTGGCTGTCGTGTGAAGCTCCGTCATTTCCGGGGGTTACGCGTCAAGAAAAAGGCACCTCCACCGTGTGGGGGTGCCTTTTTACGTGCGGGCGTATTCTCCCGCGCGGTTTCAGCGCAGAATCGGTGTTTCTGGAGCATTCCCGCGCGGTTTCAGCGCAGAATCGGTGTTTCTGAAGCATTCCCGCGCGGTTTCAGCGCAGAATCGGTGTTTCTGAAGCATTCCCGAACGGTTTCAGCGCAGAATCGGTGTTTCTGGAGCATTCCCGCGCGGTTTCAGCGTAGAATTGGTGTTTCTGGAGCATTCCCGCGCGGTATCAGCGCAGAATCGGTGTTTCTGAATCATTCCCGAACGGTTTCAGCGTAGAATCGGTGTTTCTGAATCATTCCCGAACGGTTTCGGTACAGAATCAGGGTGGGTTTCTGGAGTATTAGATGTCAGAGCACCTCGTCGAGGAAACGGAGGATGTGCGCCGTGTCGTCGGGGTGGAACCAGGTGATGGACGGGTCGCGGCGGAACCAGGTCTGCTGCTTGCGGGCGTAGACGCGGGTGTTGCGCTTGATGCGGGCCACGGCCTCGTCGAGCGAAAGCTGGCCGTCGAAATGCTGAAAAAGCTCCTTGTAACCGACCGTGTTGAGGGCGTTGAGGTGGCGCTGGGGATAGAGGGCGCGGGCCTCGCGGAGGAGGCCGTCGGCCATCATTTGGTCGACGCGGGTGTCGATGCGATGGAAGAGCTCTTCGCGCGGGCGGACAAGCCCGATCTTGAGGATGCGGAAGGGGCGCACTTTGACGGTACGCGTGCGGAAGTCGGAATAGGGGCGGCCGGCGGTGCGGCAGATCTCGATGGCGTGGATGACACGGCGCGGGTTGCGGCGGTCGACCTCGGCGAAGTGCACGGGGTCGGCCTGTCGGAGCTCGTCGAGCAGGGCGTCGAGTCCGAGGCGCTCATAGTCCGCCAGGACGGCGGCGCGGATGTCGGTGGGTACGGTGGGGATGTCGTCGATGCCCTGACAGACGGCGTCGATGTACATCATCGATCCGCCGGTGAGGAGTACGGCAGAGTGGGTCGTGAAAAGGGTCGTAAGGAGCGCAAGGGCCTCCGTTTCATAGCGTGCGGCGCTGTACGGCTCGGCGGGGTCGAGGAGGTCGACGAAGTAGTGCGTGACGCGGGCGCGTTCGTCAGCCGTGGGGGCGGCGGTGCCGATGGGCATGCCGCGATAGATCTGTCGGGAGTCGGCCGAGAGGATGGGGCTGCCGAGGCGTTCGGCCAGTCGCAGGCTGAGCGCCGTCTTGCCCACGCCGGTGGGGGCCGAGCAGGACGAGGAGGGTGGGGAGCGTCGTTGTTGTCAATGGGTAAAGTGGGAGGTTATCCTGTTCGCAAGAGCGTCGCCCCGAGTCCTTTCTTCCTTTTCTTGCCTTGATGCAAGAAAAGGAAGCGAAAAAGAAAAATCAAGGCGTCAGGGACGCCGGCCAAGTTGACCGGGTACCGGGCAAACTTCCGGGCCTCGATAGAGGCGGCTCAATAGCGCTCTTCTAAGTCGGAGAGGCTGACGCTGTCGCCATCCTCAAAGCCACCCATGCCCTCGCGATCCAGTTCGTCGTCGTCATACTCGGAGTCGCCGTAGAAGTCTTCGCCGGTGGCAGAGGCGGTCGGGGTGAGCGTCTTGCCGAGATCCTTTTCGAGCTCTTCTTCGGTGAAGGCTTGCTCGGGCGGATCGCCGACGGAGCGTGTGCAGACAGCCTCCCGGAGGGTGCGTCCGGTGATGATCTCGCGAAGCTCCATGTAGAAGGCGCGGTCGAACATGTAGTCGAAGACGTAGATGAGTCGCTGGCGCTCGTCTTCGAGCAGCTCCTCGAGCCGTGTGTCTTCCATGAGGCACGTGTCGGCGTCGGTGGGTGCGCCCATGTCCACGAGGGTGATCTCGGTGCGGCGTGTCCAGTCGTCGTCGCAGATGAAGAAGCTGCTCATCTCCACGGTCTGGAAGTCGACAGCTTGGAGGATGGCTTGATGGAGGTCGAGGAAGGTGGCCTCGGCGTCGATTTGTATCTCGCGCTTGAAGTCTTCGACTTCGTCAGAAACAAGTAGGAATCGGTAAACCATAGTTAGAGGGTATAGAGGGTAGAGGGTAGAGAGTAGAGAATAGAGGGTAGAGAGTAGAGGTTGGAGAATAGAGAGTCGCCTCATGTACCCGGCTCTACCCTCTACCCTCTACCCCTATTCTCTACTCTCTACCCTCTATTCATCGATGGATCCGCGGACGATGCCGCGTTTGGAATGCTTGATGAAGTTAAGGATCAGGTCGCGCTCCGCACCGGGCTCGTATTCGGTTTCGATGGCCTGCAGGGCGTCGGTGTTGTTGAGGCCGCGGGTGTAGAGGGTGCGATAGATGTCCTGAATGAGGTAGACCTGCTGATTGGAGAAGCCGCGTCGACGTAGGCCAACGATGTTAATGCCGCAGTAGACGATCGGGTCGCGACCGATCAGCGTGTAGGGGGGGATGTCTTTGCCAACGCGTGATCCACCTTGGATCATCACGTGCTGTGAGATGCGCGTGAACTGGTGCACAAGGACGCTGCCGCTGAGGATGGCAAAGTCGTCGATCTCCACCTCGCCAGCGATCTGTGAGGCGTTGCCGATAATCACATGGTTGTGTACGACGCAGTCGTGTGCCACGTGCGAATAGGCCATGATCAGGCAGTCGCTGCCCACCACGGTGCGGCCTTTCGAGGCGGTGCCACGGTTGATGGTGACGCATTCGCGGATGGTGGTGCGGTCGCCAATCTCGGCGGTGGTGTCTTCGCCCGCAAACTTCAGGTCTTGGGGGATGCCAGAGATGACGGCTCCGGGGAAGATGCGGCAGTCACGGCCGATGCGTGCACCGTTGAGAATGACGGCGTGGGGGTAGATGTGACATCCGTCGCCAATGACGACGTCGCGCTCGATGTATGCGAAGGGATCGATGGTCACGCCTTGGCCAATGCGGGCTTCGGGGTGGATGACGGCTGTGGGTGCGTGCATGTCGGCTTACTTGTTTTTTGACGATTTGGGCCATGAACTCTGCCTCACACACCACCTTCTCGCCGACGAAGACGTAGCCCTTCATCGTGGAGATGCCGCGTCGGATGGGCGATATGAGCTGGAGGCGGAAGATGAGCGTATCGCCGGGGACAACTTTCTGGCGGAACTTGACGCCGTCGATCTTCATGAAATACGTCGAGTAACGCTCCGGTTCGTCGACGGAGTTCAGCACCAAGAGTCCGCCCGTCTGTGCCATAGCCTCGACGAGCAAGACGCCCGGCATGATCGGCTCCTGCGGGAAGTGGCCCCGGAAGAAGGGCTCGTTGACGCTCACGTTTTTTTGATGCCCACGATGTAGTCACCGCCAATCTCGATGATCTTGTCGACCAAGAGGAAGGGGTAACGATGGGGCAGGAGCTCGCGGATGCGGTTGATGTCCATCAGCGGCTCGCGATTCGGGTCGTAGACGGGGGCTTGGATGCTATTCAGCTTGATGTCTTTGCGGATCACCTGCGCCAGCTGGTTGTTGATCTTATGGCCCGGTCGGGTAGCGATGATGTGGCCCTTGATGGGTTTGCCGATGAGGGCGAGGTCGCCAATCACGTCGAGCAGTTTGTGTCGTGCGGGCTCGTTGGCGTAGGCCAGAGGCTTGTTGTTTACGTAGCCCAATTCGCAGACGCTCTTGTGTGGCAGCCCCAGTTCGTCAGCGATGCGATCGAGCTCTGCCTGCGGCATTTCGCGGTCGTAGATGACGATGGCGTTATCGAGGTCGCCCCCCTTGATGAGTCCGTTTTGGAGGAGCATTTCGATCTCACGAACAAAGACAAAGGTGCGTGAGGTCGCTATCTCGTCAGCGAACTGACTGAGATCGGAGAGGGTGGCGTATTGGTTGGAGAGGACAGGCGAATCGAAGTCGATCAGCACGTTCATGCTGAACCGGTCGTCGGGCAGGATGGTGAGCGACGAGCCGGTCTTCTCGTCCTTGACTTCCATTTTGTGGCGCACGATATAGTAGTCTCGGGGGGCGTTTTGCTCCGTGAGGCCCGCGCTACGGATGCCCTCGGAGAAGGGGTGTGCGCTGCCGTCAAGGATGGGGAACTCGGGGGCGTCGACTTCGATCAGGCAGTTGTCCACTTCCCAGGCATAGAGCGCAGCCATAGCATGCTCGATCGTACTGATCTGCACATCCTTTTTCCCCACCACGGTGCCGCGTTGTGTGTTGATTACGTTCTCGGCCAGCGCCTCAACGATGGGGCCACCCTCTAAGTCGGTGCGTTTGATTTGGTATCCGTGATTTTCCGGAGCGGGTTTGAAGGTGATGTGTATATCAAGCCCCGTATGCAGGCCTTTGCCTTGCAATGAAAATTCGGATGCGAGTGTCTTTTGCTTTTGCATGATGTGTGTTGTATGATCGTTACTTAAATGGGTATTCATAATCTCTTTTTTAGCTCCTCGATTTCTTTGCTCAGGCGGTCGATCTCGAGGTACATGTCAGGCAGTTTGCGTTGGGCGATACTGGATCGGAAAAAGGTTTTGATAGGCATGGCTGGGGAGCCCATGACGCGCGATCCGGCGTCGATGTTGCTGATGATGCCAGACTGGGCACCGATCTGTGTGCCGTCGCCGATGTGGATGTGCCCACCCAGGCCGACTTGCCCGCCGATCATGCAATGACGGCCCACCTTCGTCGATCCTGACACACCAACTTGCGAGGCCATGACGGTATTCTCGCCGATCTGCACGTTGTGTGCGATCTGAATCAGGTTGTCCAGCTTGACGCCCCGATGGATGGTGGTGGACTCCATCACGGCGCGATCGATGGTGGTGTTGGCGCCCACTTCGACTTCGTCCTCGATGACCACGTTGCCCAGCTGTGGGATCTTGCGGTAGGTCCCGTTTTCGGGTGCGAACCCGAAGCCGTCCGAGCCGACGACGGCGCCTGCATGCAGGATGCAGCGGGATCCGACGACGCAGCCATTGTAGATGGTGACGTGCGGATAGACGATCGTGTCGTCACCGATCTGGACATTGTCGCCGATGTAAGCGTGCGGATAGATGCGGCAGCCACGACCGATGACGCTATGCTCACCGATGTAAGCGAAGTGCCCCACATAGCCGCCCGCGCCCACCCGGGCCGAAGGGGCGATGAAGGCCGAGGGGTCGATGCCCTCTTTTTGCGTCTGGGTCTGTTCCACAAAGTGGAGCAGCGAGGCCAGCGCGGCGTAGGCGTTAGGCACACGCAGCAGGGTGGACTCTATGGGCGCCGAGGGATGGAAGTCATCGTTGACCAGAACGATGGCTGCCTTCGTGCCATATATATAATGTTCGTATTTGGGGTTGGCAAGGAAGGTGAGGGTACCCGGTTTCCCTTCCTCGATCTTTGAGAAGCCATTCACTTTAGCTGTCACATCGCCCTCGATCGTTCCGTTGAGGAACTCAGCTATCTGTTTAGCTGTAAACTCCATTCCGTGTCTTACGTTCTTTATTATTACCGGCCCCAAAGGTAGACGCTGTTTTTTTAATCTGATACCTGTTTTCGATTTATTGGGGAGCGTGACTATGAGGTCGGAATAGCCTCTCGAGCGATCGTCGGCCGTCATGCTTGGTAAGAATAATAAGTCATGCGCATTTGGGTTATTATCCCTTGCGATAATCGAGATTGGATTACTCACGGTTTATGATTCTTCTCCAGGGATCGTAATCCCATTGTGAATGCTTTATTATCTCTTGTAAGTATCGTAATCCTTTGGAGAATGGTTTATTATCTCTCCCAAGCATCGTAATCCCTTTGTGCATGATTGAATATCTCTTCCAAGAATCATAATGCCTTTGCGCATGATTGAATATCTCTCTTTGAGGATCGTTAGCCGAATGCACAAGGATTATGATTCTTGGAGAGGATGATAAACCATTTGTGATGGGATGATTATGGCCGACAAGAATCATAACTCACAAGCTAACGAGTTATGATTCTTGATCCATTTCGGGCCAAGAGCCTCCTTCGTGGGGCTGTGCGATATCCCGAATGGCTCTCCGAAGCGTCCCTTCAGGGCCGGAAGAAGTAGTTGAGGGTGATGTAGTCCGATTGATGGTCGGTTGAGATGCGTTGGGTGGGGTCTGTGATGGGCGGATTGTCGGTCCACTCGAAGAGGTAATCGGCGGGGAAGAGGAGGGGCGTGGAGGCGATGGCCGTCGTGGCATCGCTGCGGAGGTTCTTGCGCCAACCCTTGTCGGAGGTTAGGGTGAGGCGGCGTGAGGGGGCGAGTTGGCCGCCCTCGGTGAGGGTGACAGCGGCGGGTTGGTCGAGTCGGAAAGGCTCAGCAGGCGGCAGGAAGAGTCGGCCGTGGCTGAAGGGTGAGGCCACGGTGGGCGGCCCGTCAGGGTGACCGACGCGCACCCAGGATTGGGCGCCGTAGGTGATGCGCATGCCCTCGTAGAGGTCGCGGACGGTGTGCTCGAAGTAGAGCAGGTACCAACCGTCCGTAGTTGGGGTGAACGAGGCCGTGTAACAGCTGTCGGTGGGGGCCTTCTCGAGTGGGATACGCGTGCCGTCGGGGGCGAGGAGGGTGAGGCGACAGTTGGTGATGTCCGAAAACCAGCGGTCGGCGGAGGAGATCATCCTCAAGGAGAACTCACCGAAGAAGATGCGGACGGTTTGCGGCTGTCCGATGTACCCCTCGAAGGGCGTATCGATCCACATCGTGTGCGCCTTTGTGACGGCGGAGAGGAGGAGCAGGAGGGCCAGCAGCGCGGCCAGTGAAAGGTTGTGCAGTCTCTTGTTCATTGCGGTTTATGGGGTTGATGTTTCGACTGCAAAGGACGCTCTGTGGCCACTTCTGGGCAATCCCGATTGGTGGGGAGGGTAGAGGGTGGAGGCGGGGGCTGTACTTTTTGCGGTCGGAAGAATTTGATCAGCATAGCAATCCGTATGACTCACACCCAAGAAGGCCTCTCGTCGCTTTTGCGATTTTATCGCCGAATACGCCTCACACCTGATGGCGGCGGGGGTACACACGTCGCGTGTCATGCGCAACTCGAAGCGCATCGGCAGCTCTTTTGAGGCGGACGTGAAGATGAGCATCCTTCACAAACACATCATTCTGACAGTGATCGACCGCACCACCTCGGAGCAAAGCAACCGGGTGGTGGAGGTGCCCCCGCACCCGATCAGCTTCGAGCACAACGCCTCCTTGAGTGCCCTGAGTTGGGCCGCGGCGGACCGCCACCTATCGCTCGATGAGCTGTGGGCGGAGTACACACGCATCGTCTCGGCGCCCATGATCCATCCGCTGTTTGTGCTGCTGTTGGTGGGCTTTGCCAACGCCTCCTTCTGCCGACTCTTCGGCGGCGATGCGGTCTCGATGGGCATCGTCTTCTCGTCCACCTTGACCGGCTTCTACCTCAAGCAACGGATGCAACAGCGGGGCATCAACCCCTACGTCACGTTCATCGTCTCCGCCTTCGTGGCCTCGCTCTGTGCCTCCACGTCGCTCATCTTCAGCACCACGTCCGACATCGCCACGGCCACAAGCGTGCTCTACTTGGTGCCGGGCGTACCGCTCATCAATGGCGTGATCGACGTCGTCGAGGGACACGTCCTGACGGGCTTCGCACGCCTCACAGAGGCCGCGCTGCTGATCGTCAACATCGCCATCGGACTCTCCTTCACTCTGCTTTTAGTCAAGAGTAGCCTGCTATGAATATGCTGACGATTACCCTCGACATCCTCTCCGACGCCCTCTTTGCAGCCGTGGCGGGCATCGGCTTCGGGGCCATCTCCGATCCGCCCCTGAAGGCCTTCAAAATGATCGCCCTGCTGGCCGCGGTGGGCCATACGTGTCGCTTCTGCCTGATAACCCTATGCGGGAATAGACATCGCTACAGCCTCACTGGCGGCGGCGTTCCTCATCGGCTTCGGCAGTCTGTGGCTTGGCAAGAAAGTCTACTGCCCCATGACGGTGCTCTACATCCCCGCCCCTGCTGCCGATGATCCCCGGACGATACGCTTACAACATGGTCTTCTCGCTCATCATGTGCCTCCAGCGGGTTAACGATCCCGAAGGACTCAGGCGCTACATGGAGATGTTCTTCTCCAACGGGATGATCACCGTCACGGTCATCTTCTTGCTGGCCGTTGGCGCCACCTTCCCCATGTTCCTCTTCCCCGGTCGAGCCTTCTCCTTAACGCGCCACTGAAGCCTTATGGAAACATTCTGGCGCACGATAGCCTATTACAATGCCTCCACTTGGGCCGGTCAGCTGATCCTTATCCTTGTAGGTATCTGCCTGACGGTGCTACTGGTACGGCGTCCCGCCCCGTGGGTCAAGTGGGCGATGAAGGTCTACTTGGCCGCGATCTATCTGTGGGTGGCCGTGGTCTACTACTTTGTCTGCTGCCGCGAGCGTGACTATAACGAGGTGATGGCGCTTTACTGGGCGTTATTGGCGGCCATCTGGGTGTGGGATCTGGCCACGGGCTACACCACCTTCGAGCGGTCGCACAAATATGACCTTGTGGCCTGCGTGCTGCTGACCATGTCCTTCGTCTATCCGCTGATTTCGCTGGCGCGCGGGCTCACCTTCCCGATGGTCACCTCGCCCGTGATGCCTTGCTCCGTGTCGGTCTTCACCATCGGACTGCTACTCTTCTTCGTCCGTCGGGTGAACCTCTTTCTTGTGTTGCTGCTCTGTCACTGGGCCCTGATCGGTCTGACGAAGGCCGGATCGTTTCATATCCCCGAGGACTTTATGCTGGTGGCCACAGCCATCCCGGGGCTGTACCTCTTCTTCAAGGAGCGCTACCTGACCGACCCCCATCGAGCCACCAAGCCAGATGCGAAATACATCAACGCCCTGCTCATTGCCGTCTGCATCGGTCTGGCCGCGCTACTGCTGGCCACGATGGCGAGTGCCTTCTTCTTGTAGCGGGTTATAGGCGGAAACGAGAAAGATCCGGTGGCGCAAGAGGGGAAATCTCTTCGCCATCGGATCTTTGGTGTTGCCTCTCCGATAGATGTCGGTGATGTCAGTAGCCAATGGTAAAGCGGGTGCGGTGATGTGCGGGGTGCTCGAGCTCATCGACGAGGGCAGCTGCGTAATCGCGCACGGAGATGTGGCTCTTGCCCGTAGCGTCCACGAGTAAGTCGTCCTTGCCAAGGCGATACTTACCCGTCTTCGGGCCTTCAGCGTCAAACTCACCGGCGGGTGAAAAGAAGACCCAGTCGATGTCCGTTTCACGGGTGAGCGTGTTCAGGTAGAAGTCGCCGAGGGGGCGCACACCGTCCATGATCTCGGCAGGGATGGCGCCGGAGTCCACCACGCGCAGCCCCGGCTTAACGAAGAGGGTACCAGCGCCGCCGACAATGATCAGTCGGGGCACACCGCTCCGCTTTGCCGCTTCGAGGATGCGCGGATAGTTCGTCTCGATCAGCCGTTTGATGTCGGGGTTAGCCCATCCGGGATTGTAGGCTGAGATAATGGCGTCCTTGCCACGTGCCAGGTTGGCCACCTTCTCCACATCGGCTACGTCAGCTTCGACTGCCTCTACTTGGGAGCTCTTAGGGAGCTTGGCAGTGTTACGTACGACGGCCGTCACGTGGTGGCCGCGCTCTACCAGTTCGTTGAGGACGGCCGATCCAACGAATCCCGTCGCTCCGATTAAAATCACATTTGCCATAATCTGGTTATCCTTTCTCTTTTTATAGGGTTACTGTGTCTGATTCTCTGATTGGCGGCGCGAGGTCGTCTCTCTTTGACGAGGCAAAGGTGCCCGTGTTCGTCGGGCCCCACAAGAAGGCACCGGAGGGTACGTCAGTTACCGATAGGTAAGAATTGGGGCGGAATCAGCGGGGCAGTTTGGAAGATTAACCGAGATTAACGAGGGGCTTGGCGCCGACTGTTTGCGCCTCTACCTTTGTCCGCCCATAGCATCCACCAAACGTATGATCGACATTAAAACGAATTACCCCAATTGTCCCATCCGGCATGTCATTAGTCGCTTCGGCGACAAGTGGTCTATCCTCGTTCTTTGGACGTTGCACGACTGCCCGGGGGGCGTACTCCGCTTCAGCGAATTGGGCCGGAGCATGGCCGACTGCTCGCAAAAAAATGCTCACAGCGACGCTCAAGAACTTGGAGCGCAGCCGCCTGATTCGTCGTGTGGTTTATCCCGAGGTGCCACCCCGGGTGGAGTATTCGCTTACGGAGACTGGGCGCTCGCTTATTCCGGTGCTGGCGACGCTGATCGAGTGGGCCGAGCGACACTTTGACGAGGTGACCGGCGCGGTGTCGTAAAACGAACAGCACCGCGGGCTTACCGTCGTCCCGAGGGCAGAGAAAAAGGGTATCCCTCTCCAGAAAAGGAGGTGGATACCCTTTTTACGTTCCCGCCAGCAGGAATAGGGCGCGTCGATAGGGTCAGAAGCGCGAGCTGGCTCCGCCGCCGCCGCTCGAACCGCCGCCCCAGGAGCCTCCGCCCCCGCCACTGCTTCCGCCGCCGAACGAGAAGCCTCCGCCTAAGCCGCCACCGAACGAGCTGCCGCTGCTTGAGCCGCCGCTCCACCTGTCCGGTGTCCGCTTGAAGACTTTCTCGGCCTTCACCCGTCCGCAATTGCGACAGACATAATGGTAGACCTTAAGTGTGCCGTTCGCTCTCGGCTTCTTGATCGGGTAGCCCTTCTCCTGATAGAAGCGACCGACAGCGCCGCAGCCTTCGCACCGTATCTGGGGCCTCAATTGTTTCCGGAGAATGAGCTTGAGCAGGAAGTAGAGCAGCGCTATCGGCATTTGGCAGAGGAATAGGCCGGAAAAAGACCGCGGCGATGTTATGCCCCCAAGCGATCTGCTTGAACTCGGAGAAGTCTTTGACCGTCCGGGCGGCGCGCCACTGTTTGCGGAGCATCCCACCGAACCCGAGCAGCCCGAGCGCCCACCAGATGGAGCAGACAAAGGCCGCGAGGGTGTTGCTTTTCTTCTCCTCCTCCGCCTCGAGGGTCGATTCGTTGCTGAGTGCCTTGCGCACCTCCTCGAGGCCGGCCAAGAGTCCTTCGCCATACCGGCCCTCCTTCATGGGCGGGATCATGCGGCGCTTCTGGATCAGCATGCAGAGGCCGTCGGGCAGTTCGCCCTCGAGACCATAGCCGGTCTCGAAAGTGATCTCGCGGAGGTCTTCACGGGTCACGAGCTGGATCAAGAGGCCACGGTTCGTCTCCTTGTCACCTATGCCCCGGTGTTGAAAAAGCTCGTTGGCAAATTCGCGGGCTGAGCTGTACTTCTCACGTCATAGGCCGGGATGACGACGATGGCGATCTCCACCGAGAGCGAATCGCGGAGCTGACCGAGGCGGCGGTTGAGGGCGGCCTCGTCGTCGTCGGGGATGGCGTCGTTCGGGTCGGAGACGAAGCGCGTACTGTCGATGAGTTGCACGTTCGGCACGTCCTCCACGCTGTAAACGTCTCTCGTCTGGGCCGATAGGCCGACGGAGAGCCAGCTCACGATCCAGACAATGAGCCCCGGTATAGCCTTCTCGCGGTCATTCCTTTGCGGCGTTAGAAGCTGACGTTGGGGGCTTTCTCCGACTCCTTGTCGGCCTCAAAATAGGCGCGGCGTTGGAAGCCAAAGGCTTGCGCAAAGAAGTTGTTGGGGAAGTGGCGGATGTAGCCGTTGTAAACGTTCACCAATTCGTTGAACCGTTTTCTCTCCACCGCGATGCGGTTTTCGGTTCCCTCGAGCTGGGACTGGAGCATGAGGAAGTTCTCGTTCGCCTTCAGCTCCGGGTAGCTCTCCGATACCGCCATGAGGCGACCTAAGGCGGAGGAGAGTTCGCCTTGCGCTGCGGAAAAGCGTTTCAGCGCGGCCTCGTCGAGGTGATTGGGATCGACGGTGATCTGGGTGGCCTTGGCGCGCGCCTCAATGACGGCGGTGAGCGTAGCCTGCTCATGGGCGGCGTAGCCCTTGACCGTGTTGACGAGGTTGGGGATCAGATCCGCGCGCCGTTGGTACTGGTTTTCGACCTGTCCCCGGGCGCCTTGCACGTTCTCGTCGAGCTGAACCATTCTGTTGTAAGTACCCGCGAAAAAAAGCGTAGAGTCCGATGAGCACTACGGCCACGATGGCGATCCGAAAGGCGGGCTTACGGATGATGGATGAAGATTTTTGTTTCCATTTCTTTAAGCTATTAGTGGTTGAGATGTTGTTTTATCGGCCTCAAAGATACACTCTTTGAGACGATTCCTCGCGTCGCGGCCATTCGCTTCGAGCCGCGTGTAGGGGGTAAAAAAACAAACGGCTACTCCCTCCGCCCGATGAGGGGCGGTTTCGGGAGCGACCGATCCAAATAGGACAAATCAGTACGCTAAGTCTCTATCCCTGTTTATTTGGCTGCGTCGCGGAGCAGGGCCACCAGTCGGGCGGCGTGATCGTCGGCCTTGCGGTCCAACTCCTTGGCCTGTTCCGGATCATTGCGGAACGCATAGGAGACTCCGTAGGTGATGACCGCCGGATCGACGAGCGTCATGCCGGTCAAGCTGACCGTAGCCTGCGTGGCGGGCATGAGCACGTCTTCCAGTCCGCCGTTGGGTCGGCCTTCGCGGGCGTAGAACTCGGCCGGGGCGCCGGTGGTGACGGATAGGATGAGCTTTTTACCTTGCAGCGCCTTGCCATTCGTGCCGTGCGAGAAGCCGTGAGTAAATACCTCTTCCTCCCAGCGCTGCAGCAGCGACGGTTTGGCGTACCAAAAGAGGGGGAATTGCCAGACGATCACGTCGGCGTCGACCACCTTCTTCTGCTCCGCCGCCGTGTCGATGCGGAAGTCGGGATAATGCTCGCTCAGCGAGTCAATAGTCACTTCAGGCAGTTCTCGCTTCACCACCTCAAGGATGCGACGGTTCACCACGGAGCCGTGCTGGATGTCGGTATGTCCCGACACGATCAATACTTTCTTCATATCTGTTTAGTAAGTAGTTATGGGGCTTCGCCCCGGTATTTATGCGCCTCTGGCGCGGTAGTTAAGCGTAGTCAGAAGGCTACGCCTCGGGTAGGCACACACCGTCGGCACGGTGATTTCGAACCACCTCCGAACGGCGCGAGGAATTGACACGTCAAGGCGTGCATCTTTCGGCCTGATACCTCAAAAAAATCGTCGCTGTTGATAGCCTCGATCTTTATCGGTTTACCATTGTCACGGGTAATAACGACTGCCTCCTCCTCTGCCAGATCAATGAACCTCTTAGGATCAGACTGGAACTCTTTTATTGTGATGATGCACATGACGAATCGTTTTACAGTTAGGTTTCTGCCCACAAAAGTAGGTCGAAGCATCGTATCTATCGGCGGGCATTCTGTATCCTTATTCTCTTTTATGGTTTACTCGGCAGAATAGGTCTAAGCCGTTCGCGCTATATTTCCCTCCGCCTATCCTCCCGCAAAAAAATTCTTCCTTTTTTTCGTTCTTCTTATCAATGAATCTCCCCTTCTCCTAAAACGTAATCCCACGCCAACCCTTCAAATCCGATTTTTTTCTGCCGGCAGGGTAGGGGCGTATTGCATACGCCCTACCAAACGCCCCTGCAAAGGGCGAATGGGTAGACGTTAAATCTATATGGGGCGTATTCAATACGCCCCTACATGGGTGCCTATCTGATAACCGATTAGACATGATGGAATTAAATACGTATTCCTCACCTTTTTGCCCCAAACATAACCCCACGCCAACCCTTCAAATCCGATTTTTTTCTGCCGGCAGGGTAGGGGCGTATTGCATACGCCTTACCAAACGCCCTGCAAAGGGCGAATGGGTAGACGTTGAATCTATATGGGGCGTATTCAATACGCCCCTACATGGGTACCTATCTGATAACCGATTAAACATGGAGAAATGAAATACGTATTTATCCGCCATTGTCCGAGACAATAGATAATACCTACCCAAGGAATCTGCGATTGTCCGAGACATGGCGAAAAGGAACACGTATTCAGCTCCGATTGTCTGAGACAATGGGAAATACCGCCGAGGAATCCTCCGTTGTCTCCATCAATAACAACCCGCAAGGCTTTGGGGGTTAACGTTGTCCGAGACAATAGTAACCCTCAATTTTTAGACGGAACGTTCGTCTGCGCGATCATAGTTTCGAAAGTTGGGAGTGAACGTTGTCTCAAGCAATCATAGCTCATAAGGTTTGGAGTGAATGTTGCCTCGGAAAATCATAGCTCACAACGTTAGGTGTGAATATTTCCTGAGGCAATCGTAGCTCGGTGGGGGTGGAGGTTAACGTTGTCCGAGACAATCAGAGGTGGATGGGCTTGGAAGTGAATGAAAAGCGTTACATTTGCGGAGTGAATGAGGAGGTAAATACGAAAACCATAAACATCCTTAGATAATGGCACGAGAGAGGCTCTACATGCGCCGCTGGAACTACGAGCGCGATCAGGAAGTCCCCGAAGAAAAGCGACGACGGCGCACGGGTGGACGAACACTTGCCGTACGGCCACAGTTTCCGCTGGATGAGATCTATATCACGCTCTTTTCCGAGCGACGCGTCTACGCGCCTGACGGTACCATCCACTACGAACCCATCCCTCAGCGCGCGGCGGATACAGGCGTAGAGCTGCTCGACGATCTCCGGCGGATGCTGAGCGAGGGGAAAAGCAACCTGAAGACTTTTGGCGAGGGTTACGGCCTGACGCCCAGCGATGTCAACGGCTTGGTGCTGGCCCTGACCGGCATGGAGGCCATCACCTTCCGGATAGCCTGGCAGATGCGGAGGGTGGACGAACTGCTGCGGTACACCGACCTCTCCATCGAGGAGGTGGCCCGACAGAGCGGCGTGGGATCGACCACCAACCTCTTCTATGCCTGCCACCGCGATTTCCACTGCTCTCCCTCGCAACGCCGTCGCCATTTGCGCCAAGCGAACGACCTCGGGCGCTACCGATAAGCCCCATCCGCACGGCTTTTTGGCGCCTCGGTCTAACTTTTGATTCACGATTTTTTTCCCCCGACCACTTATACAACATGTCTACAACAAACGAACTCTCGGCCCTTGGCGCGGAGGCGCTCTTGGAGCGCGACCGGCGCATTGGCCCATGGCCCGACAGAACTACGAGGCCCTCAACGACGTACGCATCCGCACAGTGCGCTTCGGCGCATTCCGCATCGACGTCCAGTTTAACCCGGCTCGCATCGTCTCGTCCGGCGCCCGCACCGACGCGGCCTCCATCAGCCAGCGCCCCTGCTTCCTCTGCGACGCCAATCGGCCGCCGGAGCAGGACGCCCTGCCCTGCCTCGACGACCGTTACCTGCTCCTGGTCAACCCTTTCCCCATCTTCCGCCGCCATTACACCATCGTCGAGCGCACACACACGCCTCAGTCGATCGCCGGCGGACGGATGGCCGACTTCCTCGAGCTTGCGCGGCAACTGAGCGGACTCACCCTGCTCTACAACGGCCCCCAGCTGCGGCGCTTCCGCCCCGGATCACCTCCATTTTCAGGCCGTCACCCGCGGGCAGATGCCCCTCGACACGGAGGTCGACAGCCTGCACGCCACGCTGCTGATTCGCTCGCCGGAGGCCACCCTCAGCCGCATCCTTGGCTGCCTGCGCCCCCTCTTAGTCATCCGCGCGCGAACGGCGGAGGCTGCCGAGGCCCTCTTCGGGCGCGTTGTCCGCGCACTGCCCCGGACCTCCCCGGACGAGGGAGCCCATGATGAACCTTACGGCCCGCTACGAGGCCGGGGAGTGGGTCGTGATCGTCATACCCCGGCGTCGCCACCGGCCCCGGGAGCCCGGCGAGGGCATCCTGACGGCTCCCGGCGCTGCCGACATGGGCGGCCTCTTCATATCGGTCCCGCACCGAGGACTTTGAGGCCACCGACGCCGAGACGCTCCGCGCTGTCTACCGCGCCGTTTGCCCCTCGGACGAGGCCATCCGAGCTCTCCGATTCGATAAGTAAACCGTGACTGTGCCATTGGGACACGCCTCGAGGAGGTATCTCCCGTTGTCTCAGCGGCCAGTTCATATCACGTATTAATATCTAACCAATCCAAATATGAAGCAGTTTTTTTCAAGATGATGTTTGCGTCGACGCTGGGCTTTATCCCGGCTTCGATCATAGTCAGTGCCATCCTGTTTGTCACAATGATAGGCATGGTGGCCGGGCTCAGCAAAAAGCTCCGCGGCAGCGGTAGGTCCGAAGGCGGGGGAGAGCGTATTCAAGATAACACTGGCGGGTGAGATCCCCGAGACCACGCCCGAGAACCCGTTTTTCGGCTCTGGTCAGCGGCAACGACGACGCGCTGTCCATGCACGACCTCGTGGCTGCTATACGCAACGCCAAAGAACAGGAGACCGTGAAGGGTATCTACTTAGACCTGGGCGCTTTTTCGAGCGGCGTGGTCACGCTCGATGCCGTACGCCGCGCGCTGGCCGACTTTAAGGAGAGTGGCAAGTTCGTCGTCGCCTATGCCGATCGCTATACCCGGGGGGCTATTACTTAGCCTCCATAGCCGACAAAGTTTTCCTCAATCCCGAGGGATGCTCTCGCTGAACGGCCTCTCTTCGCAGACCACCTTCGTCAAAGGGGCGCTGGAAAAAAAATCGGTGTAGAGATGATGATCTTCCGAGTGGGCACCTACAAAGGCGCCGTCGAACAGTTCATGACCGACAAGCTCAGCGACGCCAACAGGGAGCAAATCACGGCCTACCAGCGCACCATCTGGGGCAACATTACCCGCTCCATCGCCAAGAGCCGCAAGATCACGGCCGACGATGTGAACCGCTTTGCCGACGAAGGCGGCGCCCTGCTCGACGCCCGTAAGGCGGTGGCGTACAAACTCGTCGACGAACTGAAATATCGCCGCGAGGTGGAGCAGTACCTCATGGATCGCGCCGGCCAGAAGGGCGACAAGCTGAAGGCAACCAGCGTCGCTGCGCTCAAGGGCGCCAAGAAGAAGGAGAAGGAATATCGCAACAAGATCGCTGTGGTCTATGCCGAGGGCGAAATCGTGGAAAGCCTGCCCGGGGGCTTCAGTGCCGGCGAGGCAGCCATCACGGAGCGCCTCAATGACGACTTGAAGAAGCTGGAGGGCGACGACGACGTGAAGGCCGTCGTGCTCCGCGTCAACTCGCCCGGCGGCAGCGCCTACGTTTCCGAACAGATCTGGAAGGCAGTGAGCGATCTGAAGAAAAAAAGCCGGTCATCGTCTCGATGGGCAGCGTCGCAGCTTCGGGGGGCTATTACATCTCTGCCTGCGCCAGTAAGATCGTGGCAGAGCCGAACACCATCACCGGCTCCATCGGCATCTTCGGTATTTTCCCCAATGCCACGGGCCTCTATAAGAAGGTGGCCCTGACGACCGACGTGGTCAAGACGAACCGTTACGCAGATATGCTGGATCCTTCGCGTCCCATGACCGAGGACGAGAAAGCGCTCATGCAGGCCTTCGTTAACCGGGGGTACGAAACCTTCCTCACCCGCTGCGCCGACGGACGGGGCAAGAGCAAAGCCGACATCGACTCGATCGCTCAGGGACGCGTCTGGACGGGGGAACAAGCCCTCAAGATCGGTCTCGTGGATGAGCTGGGGGACTCGAGCGCGCCATTGAATTAGCCGGAGAGCAGGCCAAGATCATCAACTATAACGTGATCGAGGTGACCTCCAAGAGCGACTTCCTGCGCGATCTGCTCGAAAAACAGGTGGGGCGCATCAAGATGTCTATCCTGAAGGATGCCCTCGGCGAGGACTACGAATATGTCAAGGCCCTCCGCACGGCCCATCCGACCTACGGCGTGCAAGCGCGCATGCTTTACACGCCCAATAACCTCTGACACAACCCGATGAAATCAAACAAAACAAACAAGCAATACCCCGTAGCATGGCCCTTAGCGCTGTGCTACGGGTTGGGCGTGCGCCTGCGTAACCTCTGCTTTTAGTCTGGGGATCCTTCCCTCGGAGACCCTACCCGATAGCCGTCATCAGCGTCGGCAATCTCTCGGCCGGGGGGGCGGGAAAGACGCCGCTCGTGGAATATCTCGTCCGCCTGCTCTCGCCGCGCTATCGTGTGGCGGTGCTCAGCCGGGGGTACCGAAGGAAAACAAAGGGCTACGTTTTGGCCAGCGCCTCGAGCACGGCGCGAGAGATCGGCGACGAGCCCAGCCAGATCAAGCGCAAATACCCATCCGTCACCGTGGCCGTCGATGGCCACCGTCGGCGGGGCATGCGTCGCCTCCTGGCCCCTGCCTGAGGCGGAGCGGCCGCAGGTGGTCGTACTCGACGACGCTTTTCAGCACCGCTACGTCCGCCCCTCGCTCTCCATTTTAGTCACCGACAGCCACCGCCTCTTCACCCGCGACCGTCTGCTGCCCGTGGGTACCCTCCGCGAGCCCCGCTCCGGTGTCCGCCGTGCCGATATGGTGGTGGTCACCAAGTGTGATCCCGCCATGAAGCCCATTGAGAGTCGGATCATCGAGGATGAGCTGCGGATCGACATCAGTCGCCCGCGCTTCTTCACCTCCATCGCTTACCGGCGGCTCGAGGGCGTCTGGCCCGAGGAGTGCCCCGCCCGCGAACTGTCGTCTTTGGGGGCCGACACAGACGTGCTGCTCATCGCTGGCATCGCCGACCCGTCCCCCCTGATCGAAGAGCTCCGCCGGCACACCGAGCAGGTGGTCGCCCTGACCTTCCCTGACCATCACACGTTCCATCGCGCGGACATCGACAAGATCCGCGCCGCCCTCAAGAAGCAACGGCCAGAGACCCTCATCCTCTGCACCGAAAAGGACGCCGAGCGGCTGCGCACGACACCCCTCTTCCCCGCTGAGTGGCACGTCCGCACCCTATGCCCTGCCGATAGAGGCCACGTTTCTCTTCGGCGCCTCGTCACGCTTCGATGAATTTGTCATCCGCCACGTAGAAACCATAGAGAAGAGCCATATCCTTAGGCGGTAACGCACAAAATGGAGAGCAAGCGGGGCAACACGTCCAGTCTGCGCTGAATTTTTTAGAGGGTACTTCGTCGTGTCTCTCGTTGCGTCGCTCGTTTTTCCGTCCCCTTGGTACCATTCATTTTTAGCTTCTTATTTTTTGTCTCACATGAAAGATCTCTCCCCCCGCACCGAAATCGCCACGCTGGGCGAGTTCGGACTCATCGACCGACTGACGCACGGCATTACGCCCCGCCACGACACAACCATCCTCGGCATTGGCGACGACGCAGCCGCCATCCGTCACTCCGCAGATCGCCTCACGCTTGTCACCACCGACCTGCTGCTCGAAGGCGTACATTTTGACCTCACCTACACCCCCCTCAAGCACCTAGGTTACAAGACGGCCGTGGTTAACTTTTCTGACATCTACGCCATGAACGGTCGGCCTACGCAGCTGCTCGTGGCCCTGGGCCTCTCCAAACGCTTCGCCGTGGAGGACATCGAGGCCATCTATGACGGCATCCGCCACGCCTGCGACGTCTACGGCGTCGACTTAGTCGGTGGCGACACGTCTGCCTCCCTGACCGGCCTCACGCTGTCCGCCACCTGCATCGGCGACGTGCCCTCCGACCGCATCGTCCGCCGCGACGGTGCCCACGATACGGACCTCATCTGTGTCTCGGGCGACCTCGGCGCAGCTTACATGGGCTTGCAACTCTTGGAGCGCGAGAAACGCGTCTTCCGTGGCGAGTCGGACTTCGCGCCAGACTTCGCCGGTCGTGAATATCTGCTCGAGCGACAGCTCCGACCCGAAGCCCGCCGCGACATTGTCGAAAGCCTCGCCTCGGCCGACCTCCTCCCCACGGCCATGATCGACATCTCCGACGGCTTAGCCTCCGAACTGCTCCACATTGCCGCCCGCAGCCATGTGGGCTGCCGCATCTACGAGGACCGTCTGCCGATCGACTACCAGACGGCCGTCATGGCCGAGGAGTTCAACATGAACCTCGCCACAGCGGCCCTCAACGGCGGCGACGATCACGAGCTCCTCTTCACCCTCCCCCTCTCAGTCTACGATCGCGCCGAGCGGTTACCCGGCGTACGCATCATCGGCCACATCACGCGCCCGGAGCAGGGCAGCATCCTCGTCGGCCGCGACGGCGGTGAGGTGCCCCTGCAAGCGCAAGGGTGGAAAGCGTGAAGGAGTAGGCAGCATTGCTATCAGAGACTCACTCCGATATGTCGCTGAGTCCTTAAAGTTTGCGAGAGATCTCTATAAAGGCAAGGATATGAGTCTAACTTTGACCTCAAAAAAATGAGACAGATACTAGTAACACTTTGACGAGAGCACTTCCGTGCAGTCTATCCGCCGCGCCATCAGTCTGCTGCGTGGAGTGAAAGCTACGTCTGTGTATAAAGAGAAGAAGAAAGAAGACAAAACTACGGCTGTGAAGGAGCAGCAGGCGTATGTGAAAGAGAGCTTGAGAAGAGCTTATAAAGAGCAGCAGGCGGTTGAAAAGGCAGGGCGACCGCTGCAATCCGTTGATGAATTTATCCGAGAGCTGGAGGAGGCGAGATGATGGTGGATATTCGTTTGGGCACGGAATTTAAAAGACAGTTCAAGCGATTGATGAAGAAGTATCCATCACTTCTGGAAGACCTCAAAACATTCAAGCAGGATCTGGAGATAAATCCGCAGCAAGGGGTTGCTCTCGGCGCTCACTTATATAAAGTCCGTATGGCGATAGCGTCAAAGGGCAAGGGCAAAAGTGCGGGCGCGCGAGTGATCACTTACCGGATACTTGTTAAGCAGGAGTGTATAGAGATAACCCTGCTTACGATCTATGACAAGAATGAGATAGATAATGTGTCTGACGAATATCTCCAGTCTTTGGTTGAAGAGATGTCTCGTCAATAGCCTCCCCCCCTTTATTTCCGTCCAAAATCCGCCGGGTTTTCGCCCCATGCTTCCGTCTCCCATTTCAGGATGGGGTTGGTGTAGGTGTGGGCGTGGAGCCATGCCTCGGCCCGGCGGATGAGGTCGAAGATGGGGGCATTGGCAGCGGTCGGTGCGAGCTTCGTGCGACAGTGACGCTGCTTGACCCACGCAATGGCGTTGCGGCTGTCGGAGTAGATCGGCAGCTGGGTTTGCCCCGTCTTGGCGCAGAGAGCTAGGGGCGTGGACGATGGCCAGAAACTCGCCGATGTTGTTCGTGCCCTGCGCCATCGGGCCGATGTGGAAGAGCTGGCGGCCGCTGGCTACATGCACGCCGCGATACTCCATGTCGCCCGGGTTGCCGCTGCACGCCGCATCGACGGCCAAGCTCTGCGGGATGCAGGGTCCGACGGCCTTCGACACGGTGGGCCCGGCACGTCGCGGCGTGCGGCCGAGGTGCTCGTAGGGCGACTCGGAGAAGGCGCGTTCGGCCTCTTCGCGCGTGGCGAACGACTTGTACTGAGCGCCTTCAAAACCTTGGGTGCGGCGTAGGCAGTCCGCCCAATTGTCGTAGACGCCCCGCTCGACGCCCTTCCACACGACGTAGTATTTGCTCTTTCCTGACATGGGAACGATAAACGAAAAGCTAAAAAAACGAAAGGAGAGGGAAGGCCTCTGCCGAGGCCGATTGTATCGTACAATCGCGAGGCCCCCTTTGTGCCCATTGTATCGTACAATCGCGAGAGACCCTTTGGGCTCATTGTATCGTACAATCACATGAAAAAAACTTTTTGGGCTGATTGTATCGTACAATCGCTTGAAAAAAACTTTTTGGGCCGATTGTATCGTACAATCGCTTGAAAAAAACTTTTTGAGCCGATTGTATCGTACAATGGCTTGAAAAAAACTTTTTGGGCTGATTGTATCGTACAATCACACGAAAAAAACTTTTTGGACCAATTGTATCGTACTATCGAGGGAGAGCCTTTGGACCCATTGTATCGTACAATCGAAAGGCGGAAGGGCTATCCCCCGTGTACCCGGCAAACTTGGTCGGTGTCCCTGACGCCTCGTGTACCCGGCAAACTTGGCCGGCGTCCCTGAGGCCTATCGCCGTGACCGCTTACGGTCGGGCGTGCGGCGCCAGGGCTTGCCGCCTCCGTACGAACGGGGTGCGGATGCCTTGCGTCGGTAGGGCTTGCGGTCGCCGCGATCGCCATCGGCGTCGTCGTCGTCGTCGTGCATGGGGGAGACAGAGATGGGGCGGCCGTCGACCTCGTAGCTGTTCATGCTGTCGGCCAGCGTCGCGCGGCGTCACGCTCCACCTCGAAATAACTGCTATCGCGACCGATCTCTATGCGTCCGATCTCCACCTTACGACCGGGCACACAGCGGTTGATCAGGTCGATCACCTGCGCGGGATAGAGGCCGTCGTCCTTGCCAAAGTTGAGGCGCAGGCGGCGGAAGCCCGTGTCGTTTCCGCGGCTTTCGCGCTTGGCGGCGCGTCGGTCGGCGCGCTCCTTCTTGTCGCCTTTCTCGCGACGCTCCGGGCGGGCGTCGTCCACATCTTCGATCACCTCGGCGTCGCGGTAATAGTCGAGCATGCGGTTGAACTCCAGCGACAGCAGCCGCTTGATGATGTCTTCCTTCTCGAGCCACTCCAAGCGGCGGAAGACGGCGGGCATGAGGCGCTCGATCTCCGCTTCGTCTACCTTCACCTTCTCCAGCCGGTCGACGTAATGGAAGAGCTGCTTCTCGCAGATGGCCTCGCCCGAGGGCAACTGTGCGCGCTCGAACTTCTTGCCGATGGCTTTTTTTCGATGAGTCGGATCTTGCTCTTCTCGCGGACATGGCAGATGGAGATCGAGATGCCCGTCTTGCCGGCGCGGGCGGTACGTCCGCTGCGGTGGTTGTACGACTCGTTGTCGTCCGGCAGGCCGAAGTGGATCACGTGCGTCAGGTCGTCCACATCCAGCCCGCGTGCGGCCACATCGGTGGCCACAAGCATGTTCAGGTTGCGGAGGCGGAACTTCTGCATCACGTAGTCGCGCTGCGCCCGGCTTAGCTCGCCGTGCAGCGAGTCTGCGTTGTAGCCGTCCTGGATCAGTCGGTCGGCAATCTCCTGCGTCTCCTTGCGGGTGCGGCAAAAGACGATGCCGTAGATGCCGGGATAATAATCGGCGATGCGCTTCAGGGCGGCGTACTTGTCCCGGGCGTGCACCATGTAATAGACGTGCCGGATGTTCTGGTTGCCCTCGTTGCGGCGACCAATAACGACCTCGCGCGGCTCCTTCATGTACTTGCGGGTGATGCGTGCGATCTCTTGCGGCATGGTGGCGGAGAAGAGCAGCATGTGTCGGTCCTCGGGCACTTCGGCTAGGATGGCGTCGATGCTGTCCGTGAAGCCCATGTCGAGCATCTCGTCGGCCTCGTCGAGGACTACGTCGCGGACGCCGCCGAGGTCTACCGTCTTTCGGTTCAGCAAGTCGAGCAGTCGGCCGGGCGTGGCCACGACCACGTGCACGCCTTTCCGCAGCGTCTTGATCTGGCTCTCAATGCTCGATCCGCCGTAGACGGGCAGCACGTGTAGGCCGTCTACGTAGCGCGAGTAGTCGCTCAGGTCGCCGGCTATTTGGAGGCAGAGTTCGCGTGTGGGGCAGAGGATGAGCACCTGCGGCTGGCGTCGCGCGATGTCGATCTTCTGGAGGATGGGTAGGCCATAAGCGGCCGTCTTGCCGGTGCCGGTCTGTGCCAAGGCGATGATGTCGAGGTGTTCGCCGAGCAAGAGTGGAATCACTTCTTCCTGTACAGGCATGGGGGCCTCGTAGCCCATTTCGCGGATAGCGCGCAGCACAGGCTCGGCGATCCCTAATTCTTCGAAAGTCTTCAAGTGGATGATGTTGTTATAATGTAAGGGGAAATGGAGAGCGGGAGAGAGGGGGGAGGCGGTCATTCTTCGCGATGCTTCGCGGCGAATTCAGGCGAGACGTAGTTGGCCGAGCTGCCGCATACCTCTGCGGCGAAGTCGATGCCGAGGCCGATCATCTTGTCCCACATCATGGGGCTGAGGTCTGTGAGGTCCATCTGCCCGATGCGATACTTGATGAGGCTGTAGATCAGTCCGGCGTTGAAAGCGTCGCCGGCGCCGATGGAGCTGACGGCCGTGAGTGGCGGCACGTCGTAATGCGTACGGCCCTTTTCGGTGTAGAGGCTGATGCCGCCCGAGCCGCGGGTGGCGATGAGGCGCTTGCAATAGAACTGCACCTCGTCGCGGTAGACCTCGTCCGGGTCGGTCTTCTTGTACAGGTTCACGAAGTCCTCGTCCGATCCGCGAACGAGGTCGGCCGCCTCGTAGTTGTCCATCACTGTGGCGCGGAGCTGGATGGCCTCGTGGGCGTGGGCCTTGCGGAAGTTGGGGTCGTAATAGACGATAGCCCGTCGCTCCCGGGCGTACTGCACGAGGTCCATGACGCGGTCGCGGGTGTCGGGGTTGAGGGCGTAATAGGAGCCGAAGAGGACGATGTCGTCCGGCTGAATGTCGGGCAGGGCCATGTTCGACCGCCGCTTGGAGCGGTTCGTATAGAACATATAGTCCGTGCCCTGCCCCTCGTCGAGGAAGGCCAACGAGACGGGGCTGAGGCCCTCGGAAAAGCTATCCATGTAGTCCGTCGACATGCCGTTTTGCTGCATGAAATCCCGGATGATCCGGCCCACGCGATCGTCGCCCAGCTCGCCGATGAACGACGTCTGCACGCCCACCCGACTGAGCGAGACGAGCGTGTTGAAGATCGATCCGCCGGGTATGGCGTTGTAGGGCTGACCGTCGCGAAAGATGATGTCGAGTATTGTCTCGCCGATGCCGATCACTTTTCTCATGCTCCGGCCTCCTTTCCGCTCAGCTGTCGGCTCTTCGATCCGAGGTATCCGCCGTGGTGGCGCTTGGCATAGTCGGTCGTGGTGAAGCCGATGCGGTCCATCGTGCCCACGACGAGCACATCGCCGATGACGGTCATCACCGTCGTCGATGTAGTCGGTGTCAGCCCCGTGGAGCAGACTTCACGCGGCGCACCGGTGGGCAGACAGAGGGTAGCCCGTCGGGCCAGCTCGCTCTGCGGGTCAGAAGTAATGAGGATAAAAGGGATGTCGGGTACGAGTCCGCGGGCTAGGGTCGACCAGCTCGATGAGCTCGAGCGTCTTGCCGGAATTGGAGACGAGCAGCAGCAGGTCGTTCCGTCGGACGATGCCGAGGTCGCCATGTTGCGCCTCACCGGGGTGCAGGAAGAAAGCCGGAGTGCCGGTAGAGCTGAAGGTGGTGGCCATGTTCATGGCTATCTGTCCGGCCTTACCCATGCCGGCCGTGATGAGGGTCCCCCTGCTTGTGTACATGTTTTTACGATTAAGTCCACGGCCTCCGCATAGCGCTCCGAGATGGGGATGTTTCGCACGGCGTCCGCTTCTTGCTCGATGATCGAGCGTATGTCATTTGTCATCATAGGGCCGCAAAAAGTAAGCGGCTACACAGATAAATAGGGGTTTCTGTCCAAAACAGCAGTCCCCGACCTTGCTTATCCAGAAACCAACTGCCGACTTGGGAATGACGGATGCCGGAAGCGCCTTCCCGCCGCGGGAAATGGCTTACGAACTTCAAAAAGTCACTTCCCGCGGCGGGAAACCGTTTTCCAACTTCAAAAAGCCATTTCCCGCGACGGGAAACCGTTTTCCGACTTCAAAAAGCCATTTCCCGTGGCGGGAAATCGTTTTTCAACTTCAAAAAGTCATTTCCCGTGGCGGAAACCATTTTTCCAACTTCGAAAGGTCATTTCCCGCGGCGGGAAGGAATGCTTTTTCTCTGTGGCTTTGGGTCAATATATTTTTCAGATTAGATCGAGATCTTCCCTGTTATGGCGTTAAAATAAGATACTTTTTGTAGCCGTAGAACAAGAATGAATGATCCCCCATCTTATGAAGACGAACCGCCTCAATCCCCTAACTATCCTTCTCTGCACGCTGATCGGCCTACTTTCCGGCTGCCAACGATCGGCAAAGGACTTCACCGTCTCCGGTATCGTGGCCGGCGCAGAGGGACAAACGATCTATCTCGAAAACATCGGACTCTCGTCCGTCACCCTACTCGATTCGGCCAAGGTCGGCACCTCGGGCAAGTTCCACTTCAAGCGCCCCCGGCCGGACTATCCGGATTTCTATCGCCTGCGCCTGAAGAACCAGTGGATCAACTTCGCCATCGACTCTACCGAGACGATCACCTTCACGGCTGACGCCAAGAGCTTCGCTACCTCGTACACCGTCGAGGGCTCCGGCAGTGCACGGCCATTAAGGCGATTACCTTGGCGCAGCTCGACGCCAGCCAAGAGATCGCTCACGCTCGTGACGAGTATCAGGCTGGCACCCTCAGCGACTCCTCCTACCGCCAGCGCGTCGTCAGCGCCGCTGAAGCCTACAAGGAGGTGGCCCGCAAATACATCTACGCCCAGCCTATGTCCACCGCCGCCTATTTCGCCCTCTTTCAGCAGGTCGACGGCATGCTCCTCTTTGACCTCTATGACAAGAACGACTCGCGCGCCTTCGGGGCCGTAGCCACCAGCTACAACAACCTCTACCCCGAAAGCCCCCGCTCGAAACACCTCTATAACCTCGCGCTCCAGTCGCTCAAAGTGACCCGAAACCGCCCCGAGCTGAATCTCGAGGGCATCCCCACGAAAGAGGTCGAAATGATTGACATCGAGCTGCCCGACCTCCACGGTCGCACGGTTAAGCTCTCCGACGTTGCCCCGGGCCACATCACCCTGCTTTGCTTCACGGCCTACGAGGCCGAGTGGGCCCCCGCCCTCAACCTCACGCTTGGCTCCATCTATGAGAAGTTCCGCAGCCGTGGCCTCGTCATCTACCAAGTCTCGCTCGACGACAACGTCCACCTCTGGAAGAACGTCGCCTCCAACCTCGCTCGGACTTGTGTGCGCGATCCTGAATCCGTCTACTCGCGCTATACCGCCCTGTATAATGTCCGCAACCTGCCGACCCTCTTCCTGCTTAACCGGCAAGGTGCCCCCATCAAGCGGATCGACAACCCCTGACCGGCTCGAAAGCGAGATCCAAGCCCCTGCTCTAACATCTTTACGTACCCGGCCAGCTTGGCCGGCACCCCTGGTGCCTTGATTTTTCTTTTTGACTCTTTTTCTTGCATCAAGGCAAGAAAAGAGTTCCTATCAGGGCAAGGAAGTTTGGCCGGCACCAAAAGAAAAAAAAGGCGGCCCCGTTAAGGGGTCGCCTTTCCTATATATATATAGCCGTCGCTCCGTCACCGGATCTCCACCCGTCGGAAGGCAGGCGTCTCAGCCTCCTCCTTGAGGTAGGTCTCGATGTGGCGCTTCTTCTTCTCCTCCAAGATTTCGTCGATGGCGATCAGCAAGCCCGTCTCCTCCACGTTGCCGAAGCGCCGATTGATGGCCGTGCCGAACGTCCGCATCTGTGGCGAGAGGCTCATATAGGCATTGACGAGTGGCGGAATGTTCAGCCCCCGCTTACGCACCTCCTGATTCAAGACCCGATAATTCTCCCGGAAGCTCCCATGCCGAAAGAGCGCCTCCATAGCGGCCTCGTCCACGTCCACCGTCAGCGGATGGATAGGCTCCACCAGCCGGTCAGGATCCGGGAAGTGACGGCGGAGGAAGTAGAGGATCATGTTGCGCGCCTCCACGTTGTAGCCCGGATACATGGTCACCTTTGCCGAAGAAATATCGCAGCGTAGGGTCGATCACCGTCAGCGCCCCCAGCCCGTCCCACAGGTTGTCGAGGATGAAGATGCTGCCCGGCCGTGGCAGCGTGGCCTGATAGTCGAGCGAGACGAACGATCGCCCCAGCTCCACCGTGTATGGCAAGTATTCCCGAATAAAGCGATCTGAAAAATGGAACAGTGCCGCCGTAGCCAGCGCCGGTTCACCGTCGGTATCGAGCGCCTCCGACCCGCAGCGAAACCGATAGCCGCCCAGTATCCGTCGATCCTTCGGACTCCATACGATCAGCTGCCGGTAAGCCCCCGGCCGACTGTCGAAGGTGTCCACATCCAGCGCACGACCCGTGCCGCCGCCATAGTAGCGAAACGCCGCCTCGCGTAACCGCCCGATCTCACGCATCACCTGCGGCGCCTCGGCCCCGGTGACTACATAGATCTCATTGTCCGACTTATTCGTCCGTCGCAACCGCCGCGCAGGCGTCAATTCTCTCCAACTCGTCCGGATCCACCGGCGGTATAATCTGCTCAATCATTTCTGTTTCGTTTTTTTAATCGATAAACCATCTCTCTCACTCGTGCCGTCCATTCCTGCGGCCGCCCGTCAGCAAGCGTCTGCCACGCGATCGGAGCGCCTATGTAAACGCCAAACCGCTGGTGTTTGTTTCGGAACATCTCGTCCGGCAGGTAGATCATCTCCACATTCAGGCTGATGCCCAGCCGTTGCCTCCAGCGTGCCGCCCGGTAGAAGCGGTTGGAGTTGCGGGCGTCGAAGAAGATAGGCACCACGTCGCGCCGGTAACGCACCGCGTCGCGCACGAACGAGGGTCGCCGGGCTACGTCAGCGATCTGCCCACCCTGCTGCCGCGAACATAGCCCGGCGGGAAAGGTCAGCACCCTGCCCCGCGCCGCGCATGGCCTCGTCAAACCGTTTTGCGGCTTCGCGCCGCTGCCGACCGTGCTTGTTGACCGGCAGGAAGATCGAGCGCAGGTTGGGGATGAAGAGCAGCAGATCGTTCACCACACAGCGAAACGTCGACCCGTATCGCCCGCCCAGCAGCGCCGAAAGGCAGATGCCGTCCAGCCCGCCCAGCGGATGATTTGAGACGAAAAGGCTGCGCCGATCGGGCGTGGGCAGATGCTCCGCGCCGTGCAGATCCAGCGTCAAATCAAACTCCGCAACCAACGCCTGCATAAACGCCACCCCGTCAAGGTCGGCGTAACGCGTCAAGATGTCATTCATTTCTGCCTCGTGAATCGTGCGTGAGAGCCAGTTCGTCACTGCCGCGGGGATCCACCGTGCCGCCCCCGGTGCCTTGCGTTGGAGCACCTCGCGGACGTCAATGATTTGTTTCTCTTCCTCCATGATGCGGGCAAAGATACCCCCGCCTGAATAGGGGCGCAGGAGGGAGCCGCCTCGTCCCGCCACGGGACGGGGCCAAAATGGCTGTTGAGATGTCGTCCCGCCACGGGACGAGCCCAAAATAGCGGTTGAGATGTCGTCCCGCCGCGGGACGAGGCCAAAATGGCGGTTGAGATGCTGTCCCGCCACGGGACGAGACCAAAATGGCCGTTGAGATGCTGTCCCGCCGCGGGACGGAGCTAAAATGGCCGTTGAGATGTCGTCCCGCCACGGGACGGGGCCAAAATGGCTGTAGAGACGCTGTCCCGCCACGGGACGGGGTAGGGTACCTACAACCCTCTCTACCCGCAGAAGCCGTATTTATTTATCGTCGTAATGCCCCGCTGCACTGATCAAATCGACGGTCACTACGTCTTCATAAATCTCATAGATCAATCTATGCTTTGCAGTGATCCGCCTTGACCATTGTCCCCTCCTATCTCCGATTAAAGGCTCAGGTTTGCCTGTACCCCTCATGGGATGCTTTTTCAACTCTTCGATGATAGCAGCCAATTTGACCAAGACAGATTTCCGTCCGGCCCTTTTTGTGCAACTGAATATCTTCGAGAAACTGCTTTCTGTAGACGATCTTGTACGCCTTTTTCTTCGATCATAAACTGAAAAGCTCCTTCTCTTCTTCTTTGGATAAAGAGACGCTCTCGTCTGACATGGCTTTATCTATGCGATCCAGATTTCGTTTGTCAGCAAAGTATAGATCGCCTGATGGGCTGACATCAAACGGGTTGACCCGATACTCGGCCGGAATGGACAAGAAGGCCGCAATCCAATCTTCGTCCACATACCGCTTCGCGGGGTCGTCAGATACAATCAGGTTGATGTATTTCTTCCCTCGTTTGATTGCGACACGCTCTTTCTCTGCCATTTCGAAATACGACTTCGCCTCACTTCTAAATTCTCTTGTTGTTAAGATCTTCATCGTAGGTGCTGATTAAATGTGTACACAAAAAAATACGCCTGTCTGCATTGTGCCCACCTCCGACAGGGGATCGCAGGCCTCCTAATGGGCAGAAAAAAAGAGCCGACAGCCATGGAAAGCTGCCGGCTCCTCATGAACAAAAACAAGAGCCGCTTAACAGTTCATCAAGCGGCGTGCATTGGTGCTACAGATGTTTTTCTATCGTACGCTTCACGGTCGCTAAGTCGCCGTGAGGCAGTAGACCCTGCTCCACCTCGCGGCCGAAGACGTCGCAGATCACACGGCGGAAATACTCGTGCCGCACCGGGGCCAGCAGCGTGCGTGCTCCGGAGGCGAACCCGACCGACTGTGCGACGAGTCCTTCCGTCGTCATCACGTCGAGATGTGTCTCGAGTGACCCGGGGCGTCCGATATGCCATCCTGCTGGTGCATACTGCACACGCAGTCCTCGACCTGCGAAGCATGCGGCTACGCCCGCCACCGATGGCGCGTCGGCTAGGCGGTCACAACTGACGATCGTCTCCGGTAGGGCACCGTCGGCATCGAGTCGAGCAAAGAAGCGCGCCATCTGTTCCGCTGTAGGCCGGTCTGTCGGTGCGTCAAAGCCTGCGTCAGGGCCGATTTTTCTTGTAGAGCCGTGGATGAAGGTCGCGGAGCGTACCAACGTGGAACATCTGCATGCGTCCTGCCTCGGCGTCCATCTCCGCCAGATCGCGGAGCAACACGGCACGGAAGCTGAGGCACTCGTCCGCTGTCGGTTCGCCACCCTCGCGCACCTTACGCAGCGCCTCATGGGCCGCCTGCACGTCATCAGCGCTCGGTGCGTCGGGGAAGGTAGTCAGCCGATGCAACGTGGCCACACAGCCGGCTTCGCCAAAGGCTTTGTGTCGCCTGCGGAGTGCGGTGAGCAGGTCGTTGTAGGTCGAGATTACGGTGTCGGATGCGGCGGCCAGTTGGTCGAGGTAGAGGTTGTAATGCTCCGGGTGGCGGAGGTCGAGCACACGGTCGGGCGCCCAAGTGGGGATGATGCGGAGGGCATCCACTCCGCCAGTCTCACGCAGTGCAAGGTGGGCATTGAGGCTGTCGGCGGGATCGTCCGTCGTAGCCAGCGTCTCAATGCGTAGGCGTCGGAGGATGGCCTGCGGCAGGTACTCGGGCGTCTGGAGCTTGGCGGTGCAGGACTCGTAGATGTCGCGGGCGTTGGAGGGCTTGAGGGTCTCGCCGATGCCGAACACGCGGTTCAGCTCCATGTGCGCCCGGTGATAGATCGGGTGGCGCATGGCTTGCGGTAGGATCTCGGCCCACTTTTCGAACTTCTCGTAGGGCGTACGATTGCCCGAGATATAGTCTTCAGACACCCCGCCGGCACGCATCAGGCGCCATTTGTCGGGGTCGGTGTCGAGCCAGAGGGTGGTAAGATCCGCCACGGGTTCGTTGGCGGCGATGAGGTCGGCGCGGAGGCGCGTATGGTAGTCAGCTACGGGGAGTTTCTCGGCGTGACGGCGATAGAGCTCTACGGCCGTATCGGTGCGGAGTAGGAAATTGGCGTCGAGGAAGGAGCGTATCATCATGCGGTGAGGTCAGGGGTGAATCAGAACTTCTTTTTCGACAATGGCTTGGACGACGTTGAGGATGTAGTCGCCCATCTTTTCGTACTCAGAGATGATGTCCATGTAGTAGACCGAGTCGGAATAGCTGTAGCGCTTGTTGTCGATGTTGTCGATGTTCTCGTTTTTGAGCATGTTCCGATAGGAGTTGATCTCGTTCTCGAGGTTGTAGGAGAGCACCATGTCGTCTCGCGTGCCGGCCTGACGGTGCAGGATGTCCTTCATGTGCACCAGGGCGGCGTCGGTGAGGCTCATCATGTGCTCCACGCTGTGGTTCTGCTCCTCCGTGAAATGGCCCTTGGCATCGTTGCGATGCTTGATGGTACGGGCGATGTTGTTGCAGGAGTCGGCGATGCTCTCAATCTCGGAGACGGCACGGAGCATGACGCGGATGTTGTTCTTACCCTCGGCACTGAGTCGGCCTTCAAGCACACGGGTGAGGTAGTTGGCTATCTCCACCTCCATGCGGTCGCTGATCTGCTCGTATTTCTCGACGCGGACGAAGGTCTTGAGGAACTTCTCGCTGTCGGTCTCGTGGAGCAACGTCTTGATCATGCCAAACATGCGATAGGTGCGGTCGCTAAAGACGGCAATCTCTTTGTTGGCCTGTATGAGCGAGAGCTCAGAGGTAGAGAGCATACCGGCCGAGATGTATTTGAGTTGGAACTCCTCGTCTTCGCTCTCGCGCGGCGACTTGATGAGGGCTGAGCAGATGCGTTCGTAGAGCTTGACGAACCAGATCATGACAAGGATGTTGCAGACATTAAACAGCGTGTGGAAGAGCGAGAGCCCGTAGGAGACGGCCACTTGTTGTGCTTGGAGCTGCTCGCGGAGGCTGATCAGATGCTGATCGGTGAGCTTCTCGTCCGAGGTGATGAGGCGGACGGTCTGGCTGTCGAGCGAGTGGATGAAGTTCGTCATGGCGTGCGGATCGCCCGGGCCGAAGCGCGTCACGAGCCACTCGACCGTGTGGCAGAAGGGGTAGAAGAGGATCATCACCCAGAGCACGCCGAAGAGGTTGAACATGAGGTGGGCCAAGGCGGCGCGGCGGGCGGAGACGTTGCCCGAGAGGGCGGCCGGGTTGGCCGTGATCGTGGTACCGATATTCTCACCGAGCACCATCGCAGCGGCCATTTCGAACGGCATCCAGCCTTGGGTACACATGATGAGCGTAATGGCCACCGTGGCACTGGACGACTGTACGATGATGGTCAGGATCGTACCGATGGCCGGGAAGATGAGCAGCGAGAGGTAGCCCATCGACGTGTAGTTCTGAATAAAGGAGAGCACCTCAGGGTTGCCCTGAAGGTCGGGCACAGAGTCCTTCAGGTAGGACAGGCCGAGGAAGAGGAAGGCGAACCCAAGTATGAACTCCCCGAGCGATTTGTAGTTGCTCTTCTTGGCGAACATGAGCGGGATGGCCAGACCCATGAGCGGCAGGGAGAGGATACTGATGTCGAACTTAAAGCCGAAGAAGGAGATGACCCACGCCGTGACCGTGGTGCCGACGTTGGCGCCCATGATCACGCTGATGGACTGCCCGAGGGTGAGCAAACCGGCGTTGACAAAGCTGACCACCATGACGGTCGTGGCGCTGGAGGACTGGATCAGGGCGGTGACGAGCATGCCGGTCAGGACGCCGGTGATGCGGTTCGTCGTCATCACGGAGAGGATGTTGCGCAGCTTATCGCCGGCCACTTTCTGGAGCCCTTCACTCATGATCTTCATGCCATAGAGGAACATGCCGAGCGAACCGAGCAGCGTCAGAAAGTCAAGAAAGGAGTAATTCATACGGGGTTATGTTTCGGAATAATCAATTTTTCTTTGCCCGACAAAAGTAGAGATTACACTAAACACGAAAGGAAGACAATGCTTACCCCCACCACATTTACCCCCGACGAAAGCCGGGTGGACTCCATTGAGATCTACTGCAAAAACACCGAGCAGACCGTCCGCGTCCCCGTCGGCGCCACCCTCGAAGCCATCTACGAGGCCGCCGGCCGACCCTTACGTTACCCGCCCCTCGGCGCACGGGTCAACAAGCGCGTAGAGGGCCTCACCTATCGCTGCTGGAACCCGAAGGACGTCGAGTTCGTCGACTACACCCACCCCTCGGGCTATCGCATCTACCTGCGCTCCCTCTGCTTCATCCTCGTCAAGGCCGTCTACGACCTCTATCCCTCGCGCCCCTTCAGCCTCGAGCACCCCGTGTCGAAAGGTCTCTACTGCGCCTTCGAACACCGCGAACCGATGACCGAGGACGACGTCCGCCGCATCAAGCAGCGCATGCAGGAGATCATCGGCGAGGATCGCCCCTTCGTCCGCTACGTCGTCCGCACCGAGGACGCCCTCTCCACCTTCCGCGAGCGAGGCATGAACGACCGTGCCCTGCTCATCGAGACCGCCGGCATGGCCTACACCACCTACTACGGCCTCAACGGTTACATCGACTACTTCTACGGCTGCCTCACGCCCTCCTCCGGCCGCATCCCGCTCTTCGACCTCATCCCCTACGCTGACGGCGTCCTCCTGCAGCTGCCCCAGCGCGAAGACCCCACTCGGCTCTACCCCCTCGTGCCGCAGCAGAAGATGTTCAACGCCTACAAGCAGCACCTCCAGCTGCAGCGCACCGTGGGCGTGAATTACGTCGGCGACCTGAACCGGGCCGTCTCCGAGGGCCACGCCCGCGACATCATCATGGTCTCCGAGGCCATGCAGGAGAAGCAGATCGCACAGATCGCTGACGACATCGCCCGACGCTACCGCGAGGACGGCGTCCGCATTGTCCTCATCTCCGGCCCCTCATCTTCGGGTAAGACCACCTTCTGCAAACGCCTCCAAGTGCAGCTCGTCACCAACCTGCTCCATCCCCTGGGCATCTCCCTCGACGACTACTACGTCAACCGCGAGGACACCCCCGCGACGACGACGGCGCCTACGACTTTGAGTCCCTCTACGCCATCGACCTCCCCTACTTCCACCGCGACCTCGAGCGCCTCCTCCGCGGCGACGAGATCGAGCTGCCCTCGTTCGACTTCTCCTCCGGCCGACGCGTCTTCCGTGGCGACATGCTCCAGATCCGTGACAACTCCGTCCTCATCCTCGAGGGCATCCACGGCCTCAATCCCGAGCTCACGGCCCACATCCCGCCCGAGCGCATCTACCGCATCTACGTCTCGGCCCTGACCACCATCTCGCTCGACGGCCACAACTGGATCCCCACGTCCGACAATCGTCTGCTCCGACGCATCGTCCGCGACTACCACTATCGTGGCTACTCCGCCCGCGAGACGATCGCCATGTGGCCCAAGGTGCGCCGCGGCGACGACCGCTGGGTCTTCCCCTACCGGAGAACGCCGACGCGATGTTCAACAGCGCCATGATCTACGAGCTGGCCGCCCTCCGCCGCTACGCCGAGCCCGTCCTGAGCGAGATCCGCGAGCGTGACGCCGAGAGCGCCGAGGCCTACCGCCTGCTCCGCTTCCTCCGTTACTTCAACTACATCCCCATCGAGGAGCTGCCCGCCACCTCGCTCCTCCGCGAGTTCCTCGGCGGTGGCGTCTTCCGCTACTGAAGTTCACGGCGAGCCATCGGGGATGGGCGCCCCAGTGGGTGGCGCTCAGAACGGCCGGATACAGATGGGTGGCCCACTCCGCCTGTATCCGGCCTTTCTATGCCCCCGAACATGCCCGGCACTGTGTCTGCCACGATCATCTCGGGCCACTTTCCTCTCATCAAGGCGTGCAAAGCGAATCATCGGCCCCACCCAACCCCCGTCACACCCTCTGCCGCCCTTTACGTGCCCCATCCGACTCTCGGCAGACCTTCTGCCCCGATTCCTATGCCTTGTAGAGGTTATGTCTATGTCATGAACACGTTTGATCACTTTTTAGAACCATTGTTTTGAAGCCAAACAGATACTCCAAATCGTTTCCTCTACTGTCCATAATATAGACGGAATCATCCATCCTATTTGGTTCTTGTCTTGATCATAAACAGGATGGATAAGGCTTTTTAGCGTCTATATTTTTGAAGATGAACGAGCTTATAAATCATTTTTAACAAGATGTTTATGGATAAATCACGAGGTAAAAAAATGATGGACTATATTGTTTTGATCATAGACAAGTGTTATACATCTTTCTACTTGAGGATTGAGTCATAAACAGTAGATAAATTCTTTTGGAAATACCGTTCATGGTATAAACACTACCTCTACAAGGCATAGTGATCCGGGCAGAAGCTCTGCCGCGAGTCGGATGGGGTATAGTGATCCGGGCAGAGGGTGTGACGGGAGTTTAGCAGGGCGAGTCAAGGCCGTCGAAGCGGATAAAGGGAGGCTCATGGGGTAGGTCAAGGCCGTCAGAAGGGGCGATGGAGGTTGAGGGATAGAGGAATGCGTCGGCGGCGACGTGTTTCGCGGAAAGAGGAAAGGGCTTACTTTCGCACCCGATTAAAATTGTATTTGGTACAAAAAGAAAGAGATGAAAGTAGAGAACAACCATCCCCGCAACCCCTTGGTGCGCGTCGCACGCTTCTACATCGACGGCTTCCGGCAGATGACCCGGGGCCGTACGCTGTGGATTCTGATCCTAGTGAAGCTGATCATCATGTTCGTCGTGTTGCGCATGATCTTCTTCCCCCGCTTCCTGAGCCGCTTCGACACGGAGGGCGAGCGCCGGCAGTATGTCTCCGAAGAACTCATCCACCGCGCCACTCCCTGATCCCCACCGACTTACTCTAACTACACATTTATATATGCAACAATTGGATACTTCTTTGATCGACTGGTCGCGGGCGCAGTTTGCGCTGACGGCCATCTATCACTGGCTGTTTGTGCCGCTCACGATTGGGCTGGGCGTCGTCATGGCCTTGATGGAGACGATGTACGTCCGCACGGGGCGGGCGTTTTGGAAACAGACGACCAAGTTCTGGATGAAGCTCTTCGGCATCAACTTCGCCATCGGCGTGGCCACGGGGCTGATTCTGGAGTTTGAGTTCGGCACCAACTGGTCGAACTACAGCTGGTTCGTGGGCGACATCTTCGGCGCGCCACTGGCCATCGAAGGCATTGTGGCCTTCTTTATGGAGGCCACGTTTGTGGCCGTGATGTATTTCGGCTGGGGCAAGGTGAGCCGTGGCATGCACCTGGCTTCTACGTGGCTGACGGTCATCGGGGCCACCCTCTCGGCGCTGTGGATCCTTGTGGCCAACGCGTGGATGCAGTACCCCGTGGGCATGCAGTTCAACCCGGAGACGGTGCGCAACGAGATGTTCGACTTCTGGGCCGTGGCGCTCTCGCCGATGGCGGTGAACAAGTTCCCTGCACACCGTGACCTCGTCGTGGGTCTTGGGCGCCGTGTTCGTGGTGGGCGTCAGCAGTTGGTTCCTGCTGCGCAGCCGGCATCGTGAATTTGCGGTGCAGAGCATACGTGTCGCTGCCATCTTCGGGCTGGTGGCCTCGGGGTTGGCCGTCTTGACGGGCGACGGTTCAGCGTATAACGTGGCGCAGTTTCAGCCCATGAAGCTGGCCGCCATGGAGGGCCTGTATAAGGGCACGAACGGTGCGGGGTTGGTGGCCGTGGGCATACTGAACCCGGCTAAGCAGTCGCACGCTGACAGTACGGATCCGTTCGTGATGAAGGTGGAGATCCCCATGCGCTGTCGTATCTGGCGGAGCGAGATCTGGACGCGTTCGTTCCGGGCATCACCGACCTGATCGAGGGTGGATACACGACGCGGTCGGGCGCACGGGCGCTCTCGGTCGAGGAACGCATCGCCAGCGGACGCCTTGCCATCGCAGCGCTGGCTGACTATCGCAAGGCACTCGCGGCGAAGGATGAGGAGGCCATGCGCACCAGTCGGGCTGTGCTGGAGGAGAACTTCCCCAACTTCGGCTACGGGTATATCAAGGATCCAGCCGAGCTGATCCCGCCCGTAGGCCTGACCTTCTACGCGTTTCACGTGATGGTAGCGCTGGGCGGATACTTCGTGCTCATGTTCCTCCTAGTGCTGTGGCTCGGGCGAAAGAACCGGATCGCGTCGCACCGTTGGCTGCAGACCGTCTGCCTCTGGACCATCCCGTTGGCTTTTGTGGCCAGCCAATCCGGCTGGATCGTGGCCGAAGCGGGCCGACAGCCGTGGGTCATCCAAGACCTGATGCCGACGACAGCCGCGGTCTCGAAGCTGCAGACCGGCTCGGTGCAGCTCACCTTCTTCCTTTTCCTCATTCTCTTCACCGTGCTGTTAGTGGCCGAGCTGCGCATCATGACGCGGGCCATCAAGCAGGGACCGGACATGGAATCTTAACCCTTAGCACATCGTCTCATGGATATAACGTATAGCTTTCTTCAACACTACTGGTGGCTGCTCGTGTCGCTGCTTGGCGCACTGTTGGTGTTCCTCATGTTCGTACAGGGCGGGCAGTCGCTGCTCTTCACCGTCGGCCGCACGGAGCGGCAACAAAAGCTGCTGATCAACTCCATCGGCCGCAAGTGGGAGTTCACGTTCACGACGCTCGTGACCTTCGGCGGCGCCTTCTTCGCCTCCTTCCCGCTGTTTTACTCCACCAGCTTCGGCGGAGCCTATTGGGTGTGGACGATCATCCTGCTGTGCTTCGTGCTGCAGGCCGTCTCGTATGAGTTTCAGGCTAAGCGGGGCAACCTGCTCGGCAAACGCACGTATCAAGTGTTCCTCTTTATCAATGGTGTCCCGGGCCCGCTCTTGTTGGGCACGGCCGTGGGCACGTTCTTCAGCGGCGCTTCGTACGTCGTGGACCGCGTGCAACTGACGGACGTCGGTATGCCGGTCATCTCGCGTTGGGCCACGTCGTGGCACGGACTCGAGGCTGCGCTCGTGGTGTGGAACCTGCTCCTTGGTGCGTCCGTCTTCTTCCTCTCCCGTGTGCTGGCGTTGCTCTATTTCATCAACAACATCCGCGACGAGGAGGTGAGCGCCGCTTGTCGTCGCCGCCTACCCATTGAGGCGGTGGCCTTCCTTGTGGTCTTCCTGCCCTTCGTGGGTCACCTGCTCATGGCCGACGGTTTCGCGGTCGATCCGGCCACGGGCAATGTCTTCATGGAGCCGCATAAGTACCTCAACAACCTCGTGCAGATGCCCCTCGTGGCGGTGCTCTTCTTGGTCGGTGTTGTCGGTGTACTCTTCGGCATTGGTCGGACGGTCTTCTCCGCCACGTGCACGAAAGGCATCTGGTCGGCTGGGGCGGGCACCGTCCTGACCGTGCTCGCGCTGCTACTCACGGCCGGCTGGAACAACACGGCTTACTACCCCTCGACGGTCGATTTGCAGAGCTCGCTGACGATCGTCAACAGTTCGTCGAGCGAGTTCACGCTGCGGACGATGATGTACGTGTCGTTCATTATCCCCTTCGTGCTGGCTTACATCTTCTACACTTGGCGTGCGCTGGATCTGCACAAGATCGACCAGAAGGAGATGCAGGAGGGGGAGCACAACTACTAAACGAAAAGCCGTGATCAGGCGGATCGTGATCCACTGACACAAACAACCTGCATGAGAAAAGGTGACTACCCGAATGGGGGTGGTCACCTTTTCGTCTTCTGATAGGGGAGGCGTGGCCCGAACCTGACAGGAGGGGGATGTGAGGCTGAGCTTATTCGCCGTCGTCGTCCTCATCGAGGTCGAAGAAGGGGAAGTCCGGAGCGTCGGGGTGCGTGAACTGCTCCAGATCGCGCCGCTCCTTCTTGGTCGGTCGACCTAGGCCACGGGCGCGGTCGACAAAGCCGGAGATGCGGTTCATCTCCAGAATCTCGTACTGCTCGGGCGGCGTGATGTTCTCCATGAACCGCGGCACGAGCGGCGCACCCATGCGGCTCTCCGTGAGGTCGAGCACGCGGAAAGAGAAGGTGACGGGCGGCTTACGCACCTCGATGACGTCGCCCACGCGGACGGTGCGCGACGGCTTGACGTTGTTTCCGCCCATCGAGACGCGCCCTTTCTTGCAGGCCTCTGCCGCCAGCGATCGCGTCTTGAAGAGTCGCACGGCCCACATCCATTTATCTATTCTGACTTCGTCCATAAGTTGTAGTCGTTAGAGGGATAGTTATCGTTCGTCAGGAATGGATGGCGAATGCGGCACCCCCGCGGGGCATACGCCTATGAATGGGCCATCCATTCCTCTTTGGGGTATAAAATAGCGCCCGGGCACGCCTCATGATTCTCTTTTTCACCTCCCGCGCACCCAAGAACTGTGAAAAAAACAGCCCGCCTTTTTCACCGCGCAGGCAAGAACTGTGAAAAAAACGGGCCGCCTTTTTTTCACCGCGCACCCAAGAACTGTGAAAAAAACAGCCCGCCTTTTTTTGGCCGCGCAGCTCGGAACGGTGCCAAACAGCCCGCCTTTTTTTCACCGCGCAGTCCGGAACGGTGCCAAACAGGCCGCCTTTTTTTCGCCGCGCAGCCCGGAATGGTGCAAAACGGGGCGCCTTTTTCACCGCGCAGTCCGGAACGGTGCAAAACGGGCCGCCTTTTTTTCACCGCGCAGTCCGGAACGGCGCAAAACGGGCCGCCTTTTTTTTCGCCGCGCAGCCCGGAATGGTGCAAAACAGCCCGCCTTTTTGGCCGCGCAGCTCGGAACTGTGCAAAACAGCCCGCCTTTTTTTCGCCGCGCAGGGTGGCGGCTATGCAAACGGCGGCGCCTTTGGGACGCTCCAGCCGTCGCTTTACGCCGCAGTTGGCCCTTTATGAGGCATTCCCGGGTGCGTTGCGGTTGTATCGATTCATCGCCACATCCACGCCCTCGAGGCAGAAGCTGCGCACGATCTCCACGGCCCGGTCGACGATGGCGGGCATCTGGCCCAGCTCGTCGTCCGTGAAGGGACTGAGCACATAGTCCACCTGCCGTCCGCGAGGGAAGTTGTTGCCGATGCCGAAGCGTAGGCGGGCGTAGTCATCCGTGGAGAGCAGTTCGCCGATGTTGCGCAGGCCGTTGTGGCCGCCGTGACTGCCGCGCGCCTTGAGGCGCAGGCTGCCGAAGGGCAGTGAGAGGTCGTCGGCCACGACCAGCAGCCGCTCGCGGGGGATGGACTCGCGTTGCAGCCAGTAGCGGACTGCGTTTCCGCTGAGGTTCATAAACGTATTGGGCTTGAGGACGACCAGCTCGGCGCTCTTGAAGCGTAGGCGGGCCACAGCGCCGTAACGCTCCTCGGTGAAGTCTGCCGAGGCGGCCTCCGCCACGGCGTTGACCACGCGAAAGCCGATGTTGTGGCGCGTGCCCCAGTATTCGGAGCCGATGTTGCCCAGTCCGACAATGAGAAATTTCATCTCTGAGTCATGTTTGAAGCACGAAGAAGGGGGAGGGATGCGCCGCTAAGCACGGGCACCCTCCCCCTCCTTGAATATTCACGAAATGATATCGGCCTGTTGTTATTCGGCTGCCGGAGCCTCTTCGCCCTCGGTATGCTCTTCGCCCTCTTCGTCGAAGGTCTGTGCACCGGCGGCACTCTGAGCGGCACGCGTCATCTTCACGGCGCAAACCACGGCGTTCTTCGGGCTCATCACTTCCACGTTCTCGAAGGTCAGTTCGCCGACCTTGATCACCTGACCCAGCTCCAGCTTGTCTACATTGACCACGAGCTTCTCCGGGATCTGCTCAGCCTGGCCTTTCACCTTCAGGCGACGCATAGCGTGGTTGAGCTTACCACCGGCTTTCACACCCTTGGCGTGGCCCACCAGCTCAACGGGCACGTTCATCACGATCGGCTTGTCGCCGAATACCTCGAGGAAGTCCAGGTGCAGGATGGCGTCCGTCACGGGGTGGAACTGGATGTCCTTCAAGATGGCGCGGTTGCGGCGTCCATCTTCCCAGTCGATCTCTACGAGGTGGATGTCTGGCGTGTAGATCAGCTTGCGGACACCGTCGAACGAGACCGTGAAATCCGTTACGATAATGCCCATGCCACCTTCGATCTCAACCAGCTTCTCACCCGGCTTGAGCGTGCCTGTGTAGGGCAACTTCACCGGTTCGTTGCCGTAGAGTACGGCGGGGATCAGTCCTTGTTTGCGCAACGCCTTGGTTGCTTTCTTGCCGAGGTCTTCCCGCGGCGTGCAGTTCAAATTGAATGTCTTCATTTTCCTTAAGCTATTGTGTTACTCAAAATCAGTCTTGCTCTTTCCGATTTCCCATCACACGTGTAGATAGGCTTTTTCTTCAAAGCGGCGGCAAAAATAAGCCGCTGTTTGGAATATACAGGGGCCGATTAGGCCACCCGAACAGCCCCCATCGTGTGTGCGAAGCATTCGGAGCGGGGAAAACGGGATGCAGGCGATGCCTCCGACGGCCTACTTGCTCTTCGCCTTCTCACGACGGGCAGCCTCCTTCTCACGCAGTGCCGCGCGGCGAGCCGCCTCTTTCTCCTTCAGGCGTTGCTTGTTGGCCTTCTCGCGCTCCTTACGCTCCTTCTCGCGCTGCTTCATGCGCTCGCGGGCCTCCTTCTCTTTCTGCTTACGCTGCGCCTCGCGCTCCTTGAGCTGCTGCTTGCGCTGCTCGGCGGCCTCTTGGCGTCGCTCGGCCCCGGGTCTGGGCCTTCTCGCCTTGCGCCATACGTGCCTTGCGCTCTTCCAGTTCGCGTCGCTTCTTGAGGTATTCCAGCGTGATCTCTTTCGGCTTCACGAGCACCGTGTCCATGTCCACTTCGGGCGTGGCGGTGGTGTCGGCCGCCGGGGTCTCGATCGTCGCAGTGTCGGAGGGTAGGGACTCGGGCAGCGCCGTGGTGTCGGTCGGGAGGGTTCGTCAGCCTGCTGAACCGGTTTGTTCTTGCGGCGGCGGACGGAGGTGGCAGCTGCTTCTTGGCCGCCTTCTCCTGCTTTTTTTCCGCTCCGCTTCGGCAGCCTTGGCGGCTTTCTCCTGCTTCTTTTTCTCCGCCTTCTCGGCCCTTTCCTGCGCTCGCTCCTCCTTCGTCTTCTTCTTTTTGACGGAGGCGGCAGGCCGATCTTGCGTTACGGAGACGGTGTCCGTGGGGGGGCGATGGAATCGGTAGCGTGGGGTGCCTCTCCGGGGCTGACGTCCTCCGGTTGGGCGGCGTCGATCGGCTGCGGCTCGTCGACGGTGGGTTCGTCCACGTCTTGCACACGCTCCTTCACCTCATCGGCGGCTTGCTCCACGGCTTGGTCTTCACGCTTCGCCTCACGTTCGTCAGCGGCCACTTGGGTGCGCCAACGGGCCACCAACTGGGGCGCTTGTCGACCATAGACTTCGGCGAAGAAGGCCATGTAGTCCGATGGCGACTTGCCGTGCAGGAGGGTCTCGTAGTTCGCGTCGGAGATGGGGAAGAACATGACGGCGCGATCCACCTTGCGGGCGTAACCGTCGCGGGCGTAGATCATGCCGTAATACTCGAGCACCTGCTGCAGGTTGTCGAAACCGCTGACGATAAGCATGCCGAAGCGGCCCGCCTCGTCGGTCGAGAGGTCGAAACTCTTGACCTCAAAGTGCGCGAAGTTGTAGGCCGCCACGGCGTAAAGGAGGGCGTTCGCTTCGACGGCGCCTTTGGGGTAGAGCAACACCATGCGATGCGGCGACTCGGGTTCGTCGACGAAGGCGCGGGCGGAATCTAAGTCGGAGATCTCGCCAAACTCATCCGTACCGAAGCGCAGGTCCCACTTCATGCCCGTCAGGCTGCCCTGCACCAGTGCCCGCCCACGCAACACACCCTTCAGCATCTCGCTGGCCAGCTCCGTCACATCGGCCGTGGGATACTTCGCCACGAGCGTTTGCAGCGCCGACTTGAACGACGCCACGTTGCCGGACTGCACATAGGGTGAGCGCCTCGACGAACATGAACTTCGGCATCAGCGTGGCCAGCGGATAGGTGCGGCTGAACTCGCGATAGCTGCGGCGCACGAACGACGTGTCGCCCTTGAGGTAGCGGTTGTACGCCTGCTCATAAATCGAGTCCCTGCACACGGTCCATCATGCGGATATGGTACTCATAGTTCGGATCGGCGACGGCGGTGGCATAGTCGCTCTCGGGGAAGGCCTTCACGAGGCGGTCGCGCGAGCGTGTCTCGAGCGGCTTGTCCTTATACCGAAGGCCCATGAGGTAAGACTGGAAGTAGTAATCCATCCGGTACTTGTTGTCCGGGAAGCGCCGCTCCAGCTCCTCGAATGTCTCGACCGAGAGCGGCTTGTTCTCCAGCTTATCCTTGTAGATCATGCCCATGTTGTACAGCCCGTCGGCGATGATGACGTTCGAGGCCTCCACGTCCTCCGCCGTGAGAGGGATCTGCTGCAGGTAATACTCGCGCGACTTGGGGTCGGACGAGATGGAGTCTTGCAGTGCGTCGGTCGAGTCGGTGGAGGCGATCGGGTTGCCGTTGGCGTCGAGTTGCGGCGTGTCGGGCAGGTTGCCGTCGGCGTTGTCGGTGGACGAAGCCAGCGGCATGGCCTTGTTGCGGCGACGCCAATCGTCCTGATTGACGCGCTTGCCCCACTTGTTTTGGAACTGGGTCTTACCCTGCGCCACGGTCTGCTCGTTGTAGAAATAGAAGCCGCCATTGTTCCCGTTGAGCAGTGGCATCTGCGGCGTCTGTATGTTCTGCCGCTGGCGCTGAAAGTCATTGCCGCGGCTCTGTTGGTCGGCCGGTAACGCTCCTTGTCAGCCTCTTCGGCCTCGCGTTTCTCTTTCTCCTTCACCTCCGCGATGATCTTATCGATCACCGCCAGCCGCTCCTTTTTCGGGCATGCGCGCGAGGGCCTGAAGGCTGTCTTGCAGGTGTACCGCCTCGACGTGCACCACCAACTCGTCGAGCACGGACGAGAGGCGGGCGACGCGTTCGTAATCCCGATACTCCCGGGGCATGGCCGAGAGTGCGCCGCTGAAGCAGGGTTGCGCCCGGACGTAATCCTTTTGCGTGAAATAGATGTCGCCGAGCTTGATCTGGCAGATGGCCAAGTCGAGGCCGTTTTGCACGCTCTTCTCCACGCCCCTGAGCGTAGGCGGCGATGGCCTGCACGGTGTCGCGCCGACTCATGTAGACGTCGCCGATGGCCATATAAACTTGGTCGAGGTAGTTCTTGTTTTTGTCGCTCTTGGACATGCGTCGGAGCATGCTGAGCACCTGCTGCCAACGCGACGGCGGCAGCACTTCAGCCTGACGGATGCGGGCGGCAAACTCCAGCTCGTAGGGCGGGTTGGCGGAGGCCACGCGGCCGAACTCGCGGTAGGCTTCGTCGTTCCGACCCGCCTCGGTGAGCAGTTGCCCCAGCAGGTAGCGCATGCGGTTGCGCTGCCGACGGTTGCGCTCCGTGTCGATCACCTTCTTGAGGGCCGGGATGGCTTGCTCCGTGCGGTTGCTCTTGACCAGAAAGTCGGCATAGACGCGGTCGTAATCCTTCCGATTGGCGGCGGGGAAACCGTTCTTCTCGAGCCGTTCGAGCGTCGATTCCGTCTCGTAGAGCCAGCCCATCTCGGCGTAGCAGCGTGCGCGGCCGATGTGCGCTGCGGCCACCACTTCCGGCTCCGTGGCGTAGTGGCGGGCGATGTAGGAATAGGTGGCTGCGGCTTGGAGGAAGTCGCCGTTGTAGAACTGCCCCTCGGCCACCAGCATCCAGCAATGCTTCAGGAAGGGGTTGTACTCCTCGCGGTTCTGCATGGCCACTTCGCGGGCGTTGCCCTGCCAGCCCGGTTTGCGGACGGGCTTTCTCTGGATCGAATGCTGTTTGATGGCCTTGTTACCCTTCAGGATGGCGCGGTCGAAGGGCCCTCCGGCCGACTGTTTCTCTTTCGGCAGTGCGCTGACGGGGTGCATGAGGATCCGCTCGGTGTAGTTCTCGTGATAGCTGTTTAGCATCGTCTCTAACTGCTCGTCGAAGGAGGTTTTGCCGTTGAAATACGTGTTGTAGCGCGCCGTGAAGGCGTGCCAGCGGCGTGTGCCTGCTGTGTTCTTTTTGGTGCTGCATGCCACGGCGGTCAGCAGCAGGGCGAAGCAAACGATGGTGTAATATCTTCTCACGTCCTCTCTTTTTCTCTCTGGTTTGAAGTGATATGATAACTGGTTGCGCGTGTGTTTATTGTAGGGGTTTGCGTGTCCCTGACGGCTTACGCGATGGAGCGCCTCCGGGGGTCGGGGAGACCACACCTCTACGCCGATACCGTTCGGGAATGGCCCAGAAACCGTGTTTCTACGTTGATACCGCTCGGGAACAGTCCAGAAACCGTGTTTCTACGCTGATACCGTTCGGGAACGGCCCAGAAACCGTGATTCTACGCTGATACCGCTCGGGAACAGTCCAGAAACCGTGATTCTGTGCTGATACCGTTCGGGAACGGTCTGGAATCAATGATTCTGCGTTGATACCGCTCGGGAACAGTCCAGAAACAATGATTCTGCGTTGATACCGTCCGGGAACGGCCCAGAAACCGTGATTCTGCGTTGATACCGCTCGGGAACAGTCCAGAAACCGTGATTCTGCGCTGATACCGATCTGGGAATGCTTGGGGGGCGCCCGAAAAAAGGACCGGGGTGGGCTGCAACAAAAAAATCCCCGGACGGAGAGGGGTTGAGGCTCTCCAGGTCCGGGGTGAAGGCGCGATGAGTTATTGGCTTGTCGAGCGCGCGCTTATTTCTTGATGAGGTTCATGAACTCCTCGCGGGTCTGGACTTGCTGGAAGACGCCGGTGAAGTCCGACGTGGTGGTGAGCGAGTTCTGCTTCTCCACGCCACGCATTTGCATGCACATGTGTTGGGCCTCGACGACGACCATCACGCCGAGCGGGTTGAGGGTCTTCTGTATGCACTCCTTGATCTGTAGCGTGAGGCGCTCTTGGATCTGGAGGCGGTGGGAGAAGATGTCGACCACGCGGGGGATCTTGCTCAGCCCCGTGATGTAGCGGCGGGGGATGTAGGCCACGTGCACCTTACCGAAGAAGGGCAGGATGTGGTGCTCGCAGAGGGAGAAGAAGTCGATGTCCTTGACGATGACCATCTGCTTGTAGTCTTCTTCTTGAAACATGGCTGAGGCGAGCACCGCTTCGGGGTCTTCGTCGTAGCCGCGGAGCAAGAATTGCATGGCTTTGGCTACACGCATGGGGGTCTTTTTGGAGGCCTTCGCGATTGGGGTCTTCGCCGAGCAGGGTGATGATATCGCGATAGTGTCCGCAGAGCGATTCGCGTGCCTCAAGCAGGGCCGGGGTGTCTTGTAAGTCCTTCATTTGCTACTGCTGGAGTTGCTGCTCGATCTGGGGAGCTCGCCGTGGACGACCTTCATGCCGCGGTAGGCGGGGAAGGTCTTATGGATGCGCTCCTTGATGTACATGGCTTCTTCGAAGGTGCCGAAATGGCCGACGAAGACTTTCCAGACGGGGGCTTGATACCTACGGAAGACGTTCAGCTTGGGGAAGGCGCGTTTGATCTGCGATTCGATCGTTTGGGCCTCTTGCATGGATTGGCGTTGGTTGTTGCCGGAGTAGACTTGCACGCGGTAGGCGTGGCCCTCGGTCTTTTCCGTGGGGGGCCAGCTCGATGTCGTTGATGGTGTGCTCAACGGCGGCGTTGGTGTTGCCCGTGATGGCTGCAATGGCGGCAATGAAGTCGAGGTCGGATTTGCTGTCGGACTTACTGTCCGACTTGCTGTCGGCTTTGTCCGCTTTATCCGCAGCGGGGATAACGGCGCCGACGAGTTTGCGGATGGCCGCGGACTGATGGATGGTGACGGTGCCGTATTTGGGTGACTTGCGCGCTAATTCGTCGAAGATGGAGTTTTGCGCCATCAGTGCGCCGCTGCAGCAGAGCAGAAGGCAGAGGCAGAAGAATCGTTTCATGAGGTGGTGCGTTTGTGTGTAAGATAGACATGAAGATCCCTCCACCTTTTCCTCCTTGTCGTGAGGGGCGCCTAGAGTAGGGTGTGATATGGAAAAGAATGGGCGCCGGGGAGGATCGGGGTGGAGGGAATAGGGGGATGCTTTAGAATGCTTCGATGATCGGGAGAAACTTCTCGACCTCGAGGGATGCGCCGCCGATGAGTCCGCCGTCCACGTCGGGGTTGGCGAAGAGTTCGCGGGCGTTACCAGCGTTGCAACTGCCGCCGTAGAGGATGGAGGTGGCGTCGGCCACCGTGGCGCCGTACTTGGCGGCGATGGTCTGGCGGATGTGTGCGTGGATCTCTTGTGCCTGAGCGGCGGTAGCTGTCTTTCCGGTGCCGATGGCCCAGACGGGCTCGTAGGCGAGGATGAGGCGACCGAAGTCGTCGGCCGTAAGATCAAAGAGGGATTCGCGGATCTGCGCGTCTACGACGTCGAAGTGTTTGCCCGCTTCACGTTCGGCCAGCACTTCACCGACGCAGAAGATGGGCGTCAGGGCCGTGTGCCAGTGCCAGACGCACTTTCTCCTTGAGGATCTCGGGCGTCTCGTGATAGTAGGCGCGGCGTTCGGAGTGTCCGATGATGACGTAGCGTGCACCGGTGGAGGCGATCATGGCGGCGGATACTTCGCCGGTGAAGGCGCCCTTCTCTTTGTCGGCGCAGTTCTCAGCGGCTACGCCGATGCGCGTCGTGTCGATGGCTGCGGCCACGGAGGCCAGATGGGTGAATGGGGTGCCGAGAATGACGTCGCAATGGACGGTTTTGCCTCGGAGTGCTTCGTCGATTCCTTTGGCCAGTGCCAAACCTTCGGGCAGGGTGGTGTTCATCTTCCAGTTACCTGCAACAATTTGCTTTCTCATATCTGTTCGTTTTTTTACTTGTCCCTAATTTCTTCGGTTTAAGGGCCCTGTCGCAGCCCCCAAAACAGGAGCAAAGGTAAGACAAAAAGCGAGGACTGTATAGAGCCAGATCCGGCCTGCGGAGCGGAGATTGGGGCGGTTAGCCTCGATGAGCGCTTGCAGTTCGTTGGGGGTCGGGATGTCGTTGTGGTGCCACTTGTCGAGTATCGTGCCCTGCTTCATGAGCACCAGCCCGGGGTTTGACCGGATGATGGTTTTGAGTAGCACATCGTCAGCCGTGAGGAAGGGGATGTCGAGCCCCGTGTGCTTAGCCCATTCGCGGCATTGCGACTCGTTAGATGCGGTGACGGTGTAGATGGGTAGGTCGTGCGTGCGGGCATAGTCGCTGACCGCTTCAATCTCGGCAACGTGTGCCTCGCTGGCCTGCTCCAAGTGGGGCGAAATGAGCAGTAGGACGGGCTTCTCGTCGGATAAGATCTCCCCCGCCACATTGTCGCCCGCCTCGTTATATAGGTCGAAGGAGGATACCGTCGGGATAAAGCCCTGCTTGACTAAGCGTGCGTCAACGTAGACCCAAGTGGAGTCGCCAGCGGGTGCTTCCTCGAGCTTGAACTCCTTCTGCACGCCGTCTTTTTGGTAGATGAAGACGTATTCGTCTTGCGGAGCGTCGGCAGGGATTTCCATCAGCTTGGGGATGTTTGCGCCGATCTTATAGGGGCGGAAATCGACCATCGGCAGGTGACTGTAGTTCCAGTAGCAGAAGGCGACGCCAAAAGCGAAGGCGAAGAGTGCGACGATGGAGTGTGCCCGGTTGCTATAGCAGGGTGTGAGCCGCCGACAGTAGATGAAGGCAATGATGGCTGCGGCTGAGAGGATGATGTTTTTGTAGAACGTCTGCCAGTTGGTGATGATCAGCGCGTCGCCAAAGCATCCGCAGTCGGGCACGGGATTGTAGAGCGCCAGATAGAGTGTCACGGGCGTCATAATGGCCATGAAAAGGAGGATGCCCAGTGTGGAGAGTCGACGGTGGACACCGAGCAGGACGCAGACGCCAAGCATAAACTCGAAAGCGATCATGGCGAACGATAGTAGCGCGTCGGACCATATGGCGTGCCCCCAGCCGAAGGCTGTGAAGTAGTCGCCCATTTTGATGATGGTGCCTTCTGGGTCGATAGCCTTGACGGTGCCCGAAAAGATGAAGGTGACGCCCAGCAATATCCGGCTGAGCTCGGCTAGGATCTTGATGAGAGTCTCTTTACGCATGATGTGTAGGGGTGATTTCTTCCGTTGAGAGTTTGATGATCCCGAAGAGAGCGTAGTTGACGATGTCCATATAGTTGGCGCTGATCCCCTCGGATACAGCGACCTGTCCGCGGTGGTCTTCGATCTCCTTGACGCGACTCAGCTTCATCAGGATCAGATCCGTGTAGGAGGCCACGCGCATGCTGCGCCATGCCTCGCCATAGTCGTGATTCTTGGCCAGCATGAGTGTGGTAGACGTTTTGATGTGGGCGTCATAGAGCGAGAGCGCCCGCTCCGGGTTGATATCCGGCTTGTCGACCGCCCCCAGCTCCAGCTGTATCAGTCCGACGATGCCATAGTTGACGATGGCGACGAACTCGGGCCGTATACCTTCGCCTACGAGACTGTGATCCTCACCGATCGCCTCCAACGTACGGATGCGTTTGGCCTTGATAAATAGCTGGTCCGTGACCGACGTCGGTCGCATGATGCGCCATGATGCACCATAGTCAGCCAGTTTAGCTTTGAACATTGCCCTGCAATCCTTGATGGCTGCAGCAAATTGTTCTTCTGTCTTTGACATAGACATAAAATGAAACGTGAGTTCGACGAAAGAAGGAGATTCCTTATCCACGGAGAATGTCTCCGATAGAGGCTGTAACGGTCAAAGTGTTTTTGAAATGCTTGCACCGCCGGTGCAAAACCTCAAAAACCACTTTTTGGCCTTTGCACCACCGGTGCAAACAGAAAAAAACAGCTTTTTGGCTCTTGCACCATCGGAGCAAACGGGAAAAAAACTACTTTTTTAGCCCTTGCACCACCGGTGCAAATCGCAAAAACCACTTTTTCGGCCTTTTGCACCACCGGTGCAAGCCGTAAAAAAAGTACTTTTTTTAGTCGTTGCACCGCCGGTGCAAGCATTCCCAAAAAAACGTTCTGGTCATCGCATGGTTTCCGTAGCAACTCTCTGCAGGCTTTACTCTTACATCGAACTCACATTAATAAAGAGGTGCACCTGTTACCGCGGAGATGCGGACATCTCCTTCAGTAACCGGTGCACCAAAACCCTGTTGTTTCTATGTGTTTATGAGCAACGCAGCGAACGCCCGACTTTTACCTTGGAGGTTTTACGGAGACCATTGATGCGGCAGAGCTGGTTGACGGTCATACCGTATCTACGTGCGATGGACTTCAGCGTATCGCCTTTCCGCACTCGATAATAAATCTGCTTGCTAGTGGCAAGTCTGCGCCCACCGGGAGTCATCTTTTTAGAAGTCTTCGGGGCAACTACTACTGCTGCTGCGTCGTTATCCGAGTCGTCATCCACGTCGATGTCTTCGCTATTGTCTGCGGCTGCTTTCCCGGCGACGGATGCTTCGGCCTTGGTCGTGGGTGTAGCCTTAGCGATGGCCTCGCCATTCTTATCCAAGGAGATCTTACGCTCTGCACGATAGCAAATGTTTTGTCCCGGTTTCAGTGCAGAGGTGGGGCGGATATTGTTCAGCTTGCAGAGGGCATCGACCGTTGTGCCGTATTGGCGAGCGATAGACATGAGCGTTTCGTCGCTTTCTACTCGATGGTAGGCAGCCGGACGTACCACGGTACGGTCTACGTTCGTGGTTGTCGTTGAGGCTACAGCTTCGTCCTCGGCAATTTTACGTTTGGGAGTAGTGATATAAATCTTCCCGCAGCGAAGAGCCTGTCCGACACGTAGGCGCGACTTACGTCTGAGTCCGTTCAGGCGGCAGAGTTCGGCTACCGAAATATGGTACTTACGTGCGATCATAGCAACTGATTCGACCTCGTCTTACGCGGTGGTAAACGATACGTTCAGAGGTAGATGTATAAATGTTGACGTTTCTTCGGAAGGTACTTTTACGGATCACGTAGAAGTCACGGCGGGGGTGCCGTTATTAAAGTCGATGATTTCATGGGGATTGAAGGCTTCACCCAAGAATCGGGTCTCAAAGTGAAGATGCGGACCCGTAGAGCGTCCGGTAGATCCTCCAAGGCCAATGGGCTGGCCGGCAAGGACAATCTGATTTTCTCCCACTAAGAATCCGGACAGATGTCCGTAAACAGTTTCTAGACCGTTGGGATGGCGAATCACGAGGTAATTACCATAGCCCCCGCGCTCGAAATTCTTGATCCGGACTTTTTCCGCTGAAGGCTGCACGCACCGTATCGCCTATGTTAAGATCGAGATCGATTCCGCGATGCATCCAGCGACGACGTATGCCGTACTCTGAGTTTATTTTCAGACGTTTTCCGACGGGACATACAAATGATGAACAGTCGACCCTGAATGAATCGGGGAAGGGAATATTCTTACTGCGAAACGGATTGACCCAGCGGGTGTCCCAGCTCGAGGCATAGAGCTCGTCGGCAGGGAAGCGTAGCTCTTCATTGCGGAGAAGCTCTGCTTGGGAAGAGTAGGTGACGGGAGCTAACTTGTCCGACGTCATCTTCTTTTTTTGTCACGTCTATGTGACCGGCGATCAATTCCGACGCCTTACGTTCCATCGTACGAGAGCGTACGGTTTGTTGCACACGTGTCGGCAACCTTTTGTTGTGAGTTCTTTGTGCATAGCCTCCTCCTACAGAGAATAGGGCAAAGCAGCACAAGACGCTTACATTTCGTAATACATTCATAGTTTGTCGTCTCTAAAAAGCGCCCAAAGGTCTGTATAACAAGCATACCGGCCAAAAAAAAGCGGGTTTTGGACACTTTGGAGGTGTTTGTGTGGGGCTTGATAAGCCCGTCATCCGTTTTATTTTCAGGGAAATAGCTGACTACCATGTTTTACAACATATTTCAGTCTTGACGCGCTAATTTCATCCCTTCTTCTTGGATTTGGATAACCATACGAATAGGTTTGATCATCATTCGGAGGGGTTGGATAACCTTCCGTTGTGCGGTCTCAGTGTTTGGAGAGGTTTTGGAGTGTGATTTTGGACGATCCGAACATATTCTGAGCCTATCGGCGTAACATCTCCAAATAGACCTCTTCCCTTAGGCCTATCTGCATATTTGTTTGGTCTGATCTCCGACGCGTTTTCCTGACAGCGTCTTTGGAAACGTCTCCGGAGAATCATGTCCCTCTTTGTACGGGCTGGATTAGGATTCGATCTTGTTCAGCATTTTTGACTGTAGCCTTGATGGCGGCTTCGATTTGGTCGGCATCGAGGCCACGGGTCTTGAACTCTATGTCGTTGTGGCTCCACGTGATGATGGTCTGGACAAATGCGTCGGTGCGGCCGCCGGGGGATGGTAACGGCGTAGTTCGTGAGCATGGGGAGGGTACGGCCGAGTGATTTGTAGATCTTCTGTAGGGGCGGCTACGAAGGCATCATATTGTCCGTCGCCCGTCGCGGTCTCCTCATAGACGCGGCCATCGATTTCGATCTTGATCGTGGCTACGGGACGAAGGCCGTGGGTGAGGGAGAGGGAGTAGTTGAGGATGCGGATGCGGTTGCCGTGGATGTTATGGCGGAGGACGTCGGAAACAATGTAGGGGAGGTCTTCTTGGGTGAGGAGCTCCTTTTTGTCACCAAGTTCTACGACGCGTTCGGTCACTTTGTTCATCGTCTCATCATCCAACTCAATGCCGAGGGCTTCGAGGTTCTTGCGGATGTTGGCTTTGCCGGAGGTTTTGCCGAGGGCGTACTCACGGGTACGGCCGAAGCGCTCGGGAACGAGCGGGTTACAGTAGAGGTTACTCTTGGCGTCGCCGTCGGCATGTACACCAGCGCATTGGGTGAAAACATTCTCGCCTGCGATGGGCTGGTTGGGGGAGATATGGATGCCGGAGTAGGTCTCGACGCTTTTGCTGACGCGATAGATGCCGGCTTCGCGGATGGCGGTGCGATAGTGGAGCTGGTCGTGGATGACGGCCACGGTGCTGCTGAATGTGGCGTTGCCGGCACGTTCGCCGAGGCCATTGATGGTGACGTGCACGCCGCGGACGCCTGCGCGAATGGCCATGTAGGTGTTCGCTACGGCCAGACCGTAGTCGTTGTGGGCGTGGAAATCGAAATGGAGTTCAGGGTAGCGCTCGGTCATGCGACGGCAAAAATTCGAAGGTCGTTTCGGGGTTGAGGACGCCGAGCGTGTCGGGCAGCATGAAGCGGCGGATGGGCAGGTGACGGAGCGCGTCGACGAGGGCGAAGACGTAGTCCGGCGAATCGTTTATGCCGTTGGACCAATCCTCGAGGTAGAGATTGACGGTGACTCCGACCTCTTCGGCACGGCGTACCTCTTCGGCGATATCGGCGGCGTGTTGTTCGGGAGTCCGGCGGAGTTGCTCGGTGAGGTGGCGCAGGGAACCCTTGCAGAGCAGGTTCATCGTACGGCAACCGGCGTCGCGGATCCGGGCGAGCGACCGTCCGCCATCGACAAAGCCGAGCACTTCGAAGCGGTCGAGGCATCCGGCTTCGTTGGCCCATTGAGCGATGCGTCGGACGGCCTCCAGTTCGCCGTCAGAGACACGGGCGGAGGCGATCTCGAGGCGGTCTACATTCAGTTCTTTTGACGAGGAGGCGGGCGATATTCTTCTTCTCATGGGCGGTGAAAGAGACGCCGTTCGTCTGTTCGCCGTCGCGCAGGGTGGTGTCCATGATTTCGATCATGGGCATGGTGGAGGGATTCTGATTCATGACTTATGCATTGATGTTTTTGTTCGTAGGCCCTCGATGAGGTTGCGGTTTTCGATGAGGAAATCGATGTCGTCAAGGCCATTCATGAGGCAATGTTTCTTGTAATTGTTGATCTCAAAGTGAGCGCTCTCGCCGGTGGAGAGTAGGGCAATGGTCTGGGCGGGAAGATCGACCTCGACCTCGGTCTTCGGGTCTGCCTCTATGGCGGCGAAGAGGTGGGCGAGGAAGGCGTCCGTAACGACTACGGGAAGGACGCCGTTGTTGAGCTCGTTCTGCTTATGGATGTCGGCAAAGAAGCTGGAGACGACGACCCGGAAGCCGTAGCCAGCGATGGCCCATGCGGCATGCTCTCGGCTCGAGCCGCTACCGAAGTTGCGGCCAGCGACGAGGATGCGGGCGCCGGCATAGGCGGGATTATTGAGCACGAAAGAGGGGATGGGTTGGCCTTGCTTGTCGTAGCGCCAATCGTAAAAGAGATTGTCGCCGAAGCCCTCTTTGGTGGTGGCTTTGAGAAAGCGGGCGGGGATGATCTGATCCGTGTCGACGTTCTCGAGCGGAAGGGGGACGCAGGTGCTGCGGAGGATGGTGAATTTTTTTCGTTCATAATCGTTTGACGAGGGAGGAAAATAAGTAGGATGAAAAAAATCGGATGCCCGTTAGGGGATGATAGGAATATGCCAGATGATGGGTAATCCCCCACGGACGGTCATCCTATATATAAATGTATAGGGTGTGGCCTCAATACGCGAAGTTCGCTCTACCAAAGGAGGTGAGGATGGCCGAGTATGCGAGGCCGTCTTTGCTGATGTCAAGGGGTTGGCTGCGCACCGCTCACCCCATCATGCTTCGGGGATCGGTGACTACGCCGGTGACAGCGGCCGCGGCGGCAACCAGAGGGCCAGCCAACAGGGTGCGGGCACCGGGGCCTTGACGGCCTTCGAAGTTGCGGTTGGAGGTCGAGATGGCATATTTCCCGGCGGGGATCTTGTCGTCGTTCATCGCCAAGCAGGCCGAGCAGCCGGGCTGCCTCAGCTCGAAGCCGGCATCGGTAAAAATCTTGTCGAGGCCTTCGCGGCGGATCTGCGCATCGACCATCCAGCTGCCGGGCACGAGCCACGCCGTCACGCCTAGGGCTTTGCGTTTGCCTTTGACCAGCGACGCGAAGGCGCGGAAGTCTTCGATTCGTCCGTTGGTGCAGGAGCCACAAAAAACATAGTCCACGGGCATGCCGAGCAGCTTGCTGCCAGCCGTGAGGCCCATGTAATCGAGGGAGCGGCGATACGACGCACGACTACTTTCGGGAACGCTCTCGGCCGTGGGGATGGTCTGCGTGATACCCATGCCCATGCCCGGGTTGGTGCCGTAGGTAATCATCGGCTCGATGTCGGCGGCGTTGAAACGGATCTCCCGGTCGAAGACGGCATCGTCGTCGCTGCGGAGGGTGCGCCAGTGCGCCACGGCGCGATCCCAATCGTCGCCTTTAGGGGCATACTCGCGGTCGCGGATGTAGGCAAACGTGACGTCGTCCGGGGCGATCATGCCGCCGCGTGCGCCCATTTCGATGGAAAGATTGCAGAGCGTCAGTCGCCCCTCCATGGTGAGGCTGCGGACGGCCTCGCCCGCGTATTCCACAAAGTAACCGGTGGCGCCACCGGTCGTCATGCGGGCGATGACATAGAGCGCGAGGTCTTTGGCGGTGACGCCCGGGCCGGGTCGGCCGTCGATGGTGATGCGCATCGTCTTGGGTTTCTGTTGCAGGATGCATTGCGAGGCCAGGGCCATCTCCACCTCGCTGGTGCCGATGCCAAAAGCTACGGCACCCATTGCGCCATGCGTAGAGGTGTGGCTGTCGCCGCAGACGATGGTCATGCCGGGCAGCGTCAGGCCGCGCTCGGGGCCGACGACATGGATGATTCCGTTCTTGGGATGCATCATGCCGAAGTGCGTGAGACCAAATTCGGCTGCGTTCTTCTCAAGCGTGTCGACTTGGGTGCGCGATACGGGATCCTCGATGGGTTTGTCTTGATCGTGCGTGGGGGTGTTGTGGTCGGGCATGCAAAAAAAACTTGGTCGGGGCGGAAGACGCGCAGCTGGCGACGGCGAAGTCCGGCGAAGGCCTGGGGGCTCGTCACTTCATGACAGTAAAGGCGGTCGATATAGAGCTGCGTCGGGCCGTCGGCCACGGTTTGGACGACGTGGGCGTCCCAGATTTTTGTCGAAAAGGGTATTCATTGAAAATGAAAAACGGGTGTGAACTAAAAGTTAGCTGTGAAAAACGTAATCGGAGGCGATGAACGCTAAAAAAACACAAAGCTAAAAACGAGATTAGCAGCGATGGGAAACTGCGGACGATAGGCAAAAAAACGAATCGAACCGATGGCCTCCCTACCGCGCTTGGCATTTTTTTAGAAGTCCTTGTTTAGCCGTCAGCCTTTCGCTCCCTCAAACTTATTGATGGCATCGACGAACGCCCTCAACGGAGGCGGCGATGATGTCAGTGTTAGCGGCGAATCCGTAGTAGTTATTGCCTTCGTGCTCGACTTGCATGTGCACCTTGCCCATGTCGTCGCTGCCTTTGTCGATGGCTTGAATGAGGAACTCGCGGATGGTCATTTTGCGGCGGATGATGCTCTTGACGGCCTTGATGGCGGCGTCGACGGGTCCCGTTGCCGGAAGAGGCGGCCTCGAACGTTTCGCCGGCGATCGTGAGCGCCACGCTGGCTACGGAGCGCACCCCGACGCCGGACGTGACTTGCAGGTAGGCCAACTTGATGCGATGGAGGGCCTTGCGGTCTTCGCCGACAAGCATGAGCAGGTCGTCGTCGCTGATTTCTTTTTTGCGGTCGGCCAGGCGGAGGAAGTCCTGATAGACTTTGTCGAGCTTCTCGCGGCTGCCTAGGTCTACGCCGAGCACTTCGAGGCGATGCTTGAGCGCCGCGTGGCCACTGCGGGCGGTGAGTACGATGCTATTGTCGTCGATGCCTACATCCTTGGGGTCGATGATTTCGTACGTCTGCACGTTCTTCAGCACGCCGTCTTGATGGATGCCGGAGGAGTGCGCGAAGGCGTTACGGCCTACGATGGCTTTGTTGGGCTGCACCGGCATGTTCATCAGGCTGGAGACGAGGCGGCTGGTAGCGTGTATGCGCTGGGTGTTGATGTTTGTGTCGATGCCGAGGCGCGCATGGTGACACTTGAGGATCATGGCCACTTCTTCGAGAGAGGTGTTGCCGGCGCGCTCGCCGATGCCATTGATGGTCACTTCCGCCCGGCGTGCGCCGGCCAGAACGCCGGCCATGGTGTTGGCCGTCGCCATGCCGAGGTCGTTGTGACAGTGTACGGAGAGGACCGCCTTGTGTACGCCATCGACATGCTCCATGAGGTAGCGGATCTTCTCGCCGAACTCACTCGGCAGACAGTAGCCGGTCGTGTCCGGAATGTTGACCACCGTGGCGCCGGCTTTGATGACGGCCTCCACAACGCGTGCCAGATACTCGTTGTCGGTGCGTCCGGCGTCCTCGCAGTAGAACTCCACGTCCTCCACGTAGCTTTTGGCGTGCTTCGTGGCGGCAACAGCGCGCTCGATGATCTCTTCGCGGTTCGATCGGAACTTATACTGAATGTGGTAGTCGCTCGTGCCGATGCCCGTGTGGATACGTTTGCGGCGGGCATATTGGAGAGCCTCCGCCGCCACGTCGATGTCTTTCTTGACGCCGCGGGTGAGGGCGCAAATCACGGGCCAGGTGACGGCTTTCGAGATTTCGACGACCGACTGGAAGTCGCCTGGGCTGGAGACGGGGAATCCGGCTTCGAGAATGTCTACGCCGAGCGCCTCGAGGGCTTTGGCGACTTCGATCTTTTTCGACCGTATTGAGTTGGCAACCGGGCACCTGCTCGCCGTCGCGCAGGGTGGTGTCGAAGATGTAGAGTTTGTTATCCATTTATCCTGTGTAGCTAAAAATGAAAAGAGAAAAGGGGAAAAGGAAGCGTGTGGGGAAGCATAAAATGAAATAAACGTCGTGTATCTGCACGGGAGCACTGCCATTTCGTCAGGAAAAACCTATGCTCCTCGCGGGAGCAGTGCTGTTTCCTTGCGCAACGGGGTGTATCCGCACCGGAGCACTGACATTTCCTCGGGAAAAACCTATGCTCCTCACCGGATACGCCTTATTTCCTTGCGCAGCGGGGTGTATCCGCACGGGAGCATGGCTATTTCCTTGCGCAGCGGGGTGTATCCACACCGGATACACGCTATTTCCTTGCGCAACGGGGCGTATCCGCACGGGAGCATGGCTATTTCCTTGCGCAGCGGGGTGTATCCGCACCGGATACGCGCTATTTCCTTGCGCAGCGGGGTGTATCCGCACGGGAGCAGTGCTATTTCCTTACGCAGCGGGGTGTATCCGCACCGGATACGCGCTATTTCCTTACGCAGCGAGGTGTATCCGCATGGGAGCAGTGCTGATGGCAAGGGCGACGGGGATGCTCTGTGGTGACGGGTGAATGGAGAGCCTCTCGGCGGGAGTCGTTCAGACTGAGGCGCTCCCGCCGAAGGTCTCGACGGCGGAGCGAGACGCTGCCCGCCCCTGCCTGATCCATTAAACGCCCTCCGGACGCAGCCCGCGTACGGTGACGGCTGTCTGCCAAAGCTCGCTCTCGCGAAGCGCCTTCAGCTCGGCCTCGAGTTTAACGCGGTAGTCGGGCTTCGAATTGCTGTCGATCGAGCGTTGAGCCTCGCGTCCAGTCTTTACCTCGTCGTAGAGCTTCTCGACAACGGGCTTCACGGCGTCGTGGAAGGGGCCCATCCAGTCGAGGGCGCCGCGCTGGGCTGTGGTGGAGCAATTGGCGTACATCCAGTCCATGCCGCGCTGTGCAACCAGAGGCATGAGCGATTGGGTAAGCTCCTCCACCGTCTCGTTGAAGGCTTCGGAGGGGGTGTGGCCGTGCTCGCGGAGCACCTCATACTGCGCTGCAAAGAGTCCTTGGATGGCTCCCATCAGCGAGCCGCGCTCGCCGGTCAGATCGGAGACAGCCTCACGCTCGACGGTCGTCTCAAACAAATATCCCGAGCCAATGCCGATGCCGATGGCCAGCGTCTTGTCGAGCGCCCGCCCGCTGACATCCTGGTAGACGGCATAAGAGGAGTTGATACCCCGTCCCTCAACGAAGAGGGTACGCAGCGACGTGCCCGATCCCTTCGGTGCAACCAAGATGACGTCGATATCCTTCGGCGGCACAATACCCGTGCGGTCGCTCCACGTGATCGCAAAGCCATGCGAGAAGTAGAGCGTCTTGCCGGCCGTCAAATGCGGCTTAATCTGCGGCCAGCACTGGATCTGAGCCGCGTCAGAAAGAAGCATACAGATCACCGTGCCGCGCTCCGCCGCCTCCTCGAGAGAAAAACAGCGTCTCGCCCGGCACCCAGCCGTCAGCAACAGCTTTTTTTCGTACGTCTTTCCGGGGCGCTGGCCCACGATGACATGGAAACCATTATCGCGCAAGTTGCACGCCTGACCGGGGCCCTGTACGCCATAACCCTAACACAGCGATTGTCTCGCCTTTGAGCGCCTCAAGCGCCTTCACTACTGGAAACTCTTCGCGGGTAACTACGTTTTCTTCAACCCCGCCGAAATTCATTTTTGCCATATCGTTATCTATATAATTGGGTTTAGGTGAATGCTTGTAAAAAACAGCAATATGCGCCTGCGTCCGGCCAGCCCCCTCGGCATCATCAAAGACGCCATCGAGCACCCGGACAAACTTGGCCGGCGTCCCTGACGCCTTGATCTTCTTTTGTTTCTTTTCTTCTATCAAGAGAAGAAAAGAAAGCATGGATCACGTTCGGGCACAAGTCAAAACAAGAAAAGAAAGAAAGAACAAGGAGCACAGGCCCCCTCACACAAAGCGGATCAGCGCCCGACTGACAGCGCGATCACCATCGACCAGCGCACAGGCAAACGACCCCGGTTCGAGCTTGCGGCGGAATAGCGCGAGCGGCGTGCCGTAGCGCCCCTCCGCGTGATAAGAGATCTCGAAATGCTGCACCCGCATCGTGCGGTAGGTTTCGAGGTCGAATCCATCGAGCATCGCCTCCATGTGGCGGATACTGTTCAAGTGACCGTTAATGTCTAGGTCACTGTAACGAACGACGCGCGTGGTAGGTTCATTGTCCGGCGCCTCTTCTGCGGCGGCGATTCGTCCAGCGATCTCCACCGGGCAGTGTCGGTCGGGCACCATCATCCGGTCGGCCCACGCCCCGACGAGCGAGGTTGGTCTGCGCGTGTTTTTGTCGATCGCCGCCCAGATGGAGCGGGCGTAAGCCAGCGGTTTGCCTGTGGCCGCCGACGTCACCTCGAAGCAGCGCTTGATGAAGATCCGCTCCACGGCCTCGGCCCACGTGCTGACGCGGATAGGGGCTGTCAGTCCCTCCGTGTCGATCACCTCGATGGCGAGGCGAGAGAGCACCCAGGCCGTGCCACGGCCCTCCATCACGGCATACCCGGCGCCGCGCTCTTCGGCATGGCGCGTGGCAGCGTCGAGGAGGTAGTTGCCGAGCGTGGGCAGGGGCAGGCGCCCCATGAAATCGAGCGAGTAAGCCTCGGTCGTGTAGTCGTATGTGCCTATGGGATCCATATTCTATTGATGTAGTTAGAAGTAGCCACGGGTAGTTACGCGGCCGCGCCGCAGTAGTCAGAGGTAGTAGAAGAAACAGCAGCAAGCATATAGCTACTTGTAACTACCGCGGCGCAGCCGCATAACTACCCGGCCTTTAGGCCGTAACTACCCGGGCAGCTCAACAAGAGCCGCCTTTCTGGTGCATTTCCTCCTCGATGGTGGAAAGCATGTCGCTCAGTCGCTCGACGCGGCTTCGGGTGATGGCCACTCGGCCCGAGCGGATGAACTGGAGGACGCCGATGCGGTCGCTGAGTTCGTGAAAGAGCGCCTGCGTTTCCTCGTAATGCCCGTTCATCTCCACCACGACACAGTCTTCGTTGATCTCAAGGATGCGGGCGTCGTACTTACGGATCAGATCTTCCACGCCGCCCATGCGGATAAACTTGTCGGTGGCCAGTTTGTAGAGCGCGATCTCTTGGTAGACGAGGTCCTCATCGGTGTTGTAATACGATTTGAGAATGTCCACGCGCTTGTCAATCTGCTTGACGACTTTTTTTCGATCATCACCTCGTCGGCGTAGGTCGTAATGGTGAACTTGTGGATGCCGGGTATGGCCGAGGGCGAGACGGAGAGTGTCTCGATGTTCAGCTGCCGGCGGGTGAAGATGATAGTGATCTGGTTGAGCAGGCCCACGGTGTTCTCCGAGAAGATGATCACGGTGTAGAGCCGGCGGCCGTCCGTGGGGGCTACGATGTTTTTTCGTTTGTCTGCATGGGTTACATCAATATGTTGCTGATACTTGCTCCGGCGGGCACCATCGGGTAGATGATGCCGCATTTTTCCACGTCGGCCACTAAGAGGTAGGGCCCGTCAGTGGCCATCATTTCTTCGACGGCCTCGTCCAACTCTTCGCGGCGGCTGACCTCCCGAGAGGCGATGCGGAACGCCCGTGCGATGGCCACAAAGTCGGGGTTTTCCATCTCCGTGGCCGAATATCGTTCGTTGAAAAACAGTTCTTGCCATTGGCGCACCATGCCGAGGAAGTGGTTGTTGAGGAGGATGATCTTCACGTCCAGCCGCTCCTGCATGATGGTGCCGAGTTCTTGGATCGTCATCTGCAATCCGCCGTCGCCGACGAAGAGGCAGACGGTACGATCCGGTGCGCCGAGCTTGGCGCCGATGGCGGCAGGCAGGCCGAAGCCCATCGTGCCCAGTCCGCCGGAGGTGACGACGCTGCGCGTCTGGGTGTACTGGAAGTAGCGTACGCCCACCATTTGGTTCTGCCCCACGTCGGTCACGAGCACCGCGTTATGGTTCGTGGCCTCGGAGACGCGCCGGACTACTTCGCCCATGTGCAGCTTCCCATCGGTGGGGTGTATCTCTTTTTCGATCACTTTTTCCCACTCCTCGGCCTCGTCCGTGGCGAACGACTCGATCCACGCCGTGTGGCGTGCCGGGCGTACGGCGTTGGTGAGGGCGCTGAGGGAGGCCTTAGCGTCGCCTAAGACTTTGACGTCGGCCCGGACGTTCTTCCCCTGCTCCGAGGCGTCGATGTCGAGGTGAATGATCTTGGCCTGGCGTGCATAGCTCTTGAGCTCGCCCGTAACGCGGTCGTCGAAGCGCATACCGATGGCGATGAGCACGTCGCACTGGTTCGTCTTGCGGTTCGGGCCGACGTTGCCGTGCATGCCCAGCATGCCTTTGTTCAGGCGGAAGTCGGTGGGCATAGCAGAAAGCCCCAGCATGGTTGCTCCGGCGGGGATGTCAGCTTTTTTTCGAGGAAGTCCTTCAGCTGCTGTTCGGCACCGCTGAGGATGACACCCTGCCCAACCAGCGCAAAGGGACGTTCGGCCGCGTCGATCAGGGCGGCCGCCTCTGCCACACGCTCGGCGTTGATTTCGGGCCACGGGCGATAGCTGCGGATGAAGTCGACGGGCTTGTGTTCGAAGACCGTCCGGCCCACTTGCGCGTCTTTTGAGATGTCGAGCACGACCGGCCCGGGTCGGCCGGTGGAGGCGATGTAGAAGGCGCGAGCCACGGCCCACGCGATCTCGTCGGCGCGGCGCACTTGGTAGGCCCATTTCGTGATGGGCGACATGATGCCGATTACGTCGACCTCCTGAAAGGCGTCCGTGCCCAGCAAGGGCGAGGGGACTTGTCCGGTGATGACGACGATGGGGGTGCTGTCGAGCATGGCGTCAGCTACGCCCGTGATGGTGTTCGTAGCGCCCGGTCCGGACGTGACCAGCGCCACGCCGACGCGTCCGCTGACGCGAGCAAATCCTTGGGCCGCATGGGCGGCTCCCTGTTCGTGGCGCACCAAGACGTGGCGCAGCCGGTCGCGGTAGTCGTAGAGGCAATCGTAGACTGGGATCGCCTGTCCGCCGGGGTAGCCGAAGATGCACTCCGTCCCCTCCGCTATCAATGCGCGGAGTAATGCCTCCGCACCGGTTATTGTATCCTTATTCTCCATTTATAAGCGTATAGTTAGAAGTAGTCAGAAAGTAGTAGTTGAGGGGGATGTTAGATGATTCGCACGCCCCCCTCGTCGGCTGATGAAACCATGCTGGCGTAGGCGCGTAGAGCCTTCGATACGGTACGGTCGCGGTGTGGCTGCCAAGCCTCCGCACCACGTGCCTCCTCCTCCCCGGCGCTCGGCCAGTTCGGCCTCGCTGAGACGCACGTTGATGGTGCGCGCGGGGATGTCGATGTCGATGATGTCGCCCGTGCGGACAAGCCCGATGGCGCCGCCTGAGGCTGCTTCCGGCGAGATGTGTCCGATGCTCAGCCCCGATGTGCCGCCACTGAAGCGTCCGTCAGTGATGAGCGCGCACTCGGCGCCGAGGTGCATGGATTTGATGTACGACGTGGGATAAAGCATTTCCTGCATGCCGGGGCCACCCTTCGGCCCCTCGTGCGTGATGACGACCACATCGCCGGCGCTGACTTGTCCGCCGAGGATGCCCTGGCAGGCGTCGTCTTGCGATTGGAAGACGCGTGCCGGCCCACTGAAGCGCAGGATGCGTTCGTCTACGCCCGCCGTCTTGACCACGCAGCCGCGCAGGGCGATGTTGCCCTTGAGGATGGCCAGGCCGCCATCTTTCGAGTAGGCGTGCGCCACGTCGCGGATGCAACCCTCGGCGCGATCCGTGTCGAGCTTGTCGTAGATGGTGCGTTGCGACCCCATCTTGAGGTTGAAGCGGAGGCCCGGCGCGCTGTGATAGACGGCCTTTGCAGCGTCCGTCACGTGCGGGCTGCGGATGTCGTAGCGGTCGATGGCTTCGGCCAGCGTCAGTCCGTCGACACGCCGAACGGAGGTGTCGAGCACACCCGCGCGGGAGAGTTCGCCGAGGATGGCCATCACGCCGCCGGCGCGGTTGATGTCTTGGATATGATACTTCGCCGAGTTCAGGGGCCACCTTGCAGAGGCAGGGCGTCTCACGCGAGAGAGCGTCGATGTCGTCCATCGTAAAGTCCACTTCTGCCTCGTGTGCGATGGCCAAGAGGTGAAGCACCGTGTTGGTCGATCCGCCCATAGCGATGTCCAGCCGCATGGCGTTGAGGAAGGACGCACGGGTGGCGATGCTGCGCGGCAGCACGGAGGCGTCGTCGTCGCGATAGTAGCGGTAGGCGTTCTCCACGATTCGCCGGGCGGCGTCGCGGAAGAGTTGCAGGCGATTGGCGTGCGTGGCTACCACCGTGCCGTTGCCCGGCAGCGCCAGTCCGATGGCTTCGTTGAGGCAGTTCATCGAGTTGGCCGTGTACATGCCCGAACAGCTGCCGCAGGTGGGGCAGGCGTTCCGCTCGACGGCCTCCACTTCGGCGTCGGTGACGGACGCGTCGGCGGCCATCACCATCGCATCGATGAGGTCGAGCGACCGCTCGCCGTGGCGCCCCGCCTCCATGGGTCCGCCGGAGACGAACACGGCGGGGATATTCAGCCGCATGGCCGCCATAAGCATGCCCGGCGTGATCTTATCGCAATTGCTGATGCAGATCATGGCGTCGGCTTTGTGCGCCTGCACCATGTATTCGACGCTGTCGGCGATAAGGTCGCGCGAGGGCAGGGAGTAGAGCATGCCGTCGTGCCCCATAGCGATGCCGTCGTCGATGGCTATTGTGTTGAACTCGGCCGCGAAGCAGCCCATTCGCTCAATTTCTTGTTTCACTAATTGCCCCACATCATGCAGATGTGTGTGTCCGGGCACAAACTGCGTGAACGAGTTGACCACGGCCACGATGGGTCGCCCCATCTGTTCGCGCTTCATCCCGTTGGCGGCCCAGAGCGCCCTAGCGCCCGCCATGCGGCGCCCCTGTGTACTCTTTGAACTACGTAAATCCATTCTTCTTATTTCTTCTGTTTGTTCCGTTGTTGTGCGGCTCTGGGTCTTCCTCATGCCTTTTATGAGGGGGAAGGCTCTTGGCAACATGTCAAAAAAAAAGCCCTCCCCACGCTTGATGAGAAAGGCCCTTTTTCGCACAAAACGAATTGTCAAAAACCGAATCGTTTACACCCTTCCCGTAACGCCATTGGAATAATAATGACATTAATCGATAGGACGACGGAAAGTGTATATACGGACTTCATTTTTGTCTTACATATGCCATGAAACGGCGGCAAAGATAGAGCCGTTTCTGTAACAGGCAAACAAAATCTCTACAATATCCCGCAAAAGGCCGAAAAAAATATTCCATTCTCTTGCGCCCCGTCCTCTATGCCTTCTTTTTTTCGCTTGTGGCAGTCGATTTCCTCCGAGCTTTTGGCTGAAAAAAAGTTTTTTTCGACTGATTTCCTGAGGAAATGAGCCGAAAAAGTTTTGTGGCGAGCGATTTCCTCAGGCTTTTGGCTGAAGAGCTTCGAGCGATTTCCTCAGGCTTTTGGCTGAAGAGCTTCGAGCGATTTCCTGAGGAAATGGGCCGAAGAGCTTCAAGCGATTTCCTCAGGCTTTTTGGTCCCTACGGATGCTATGGATCGATCTGATCGACGACATACCTATATATATAGCGCAAGAGCCGCCCGAGGGACAGTCCCCGGACGGCTCTGTGGGCGCCGCTGATCGCTGGGAAAGCGGGCGGGCGATCTACACGGCGTATTCAATGATCTTCTCAGCCGTTGTCTTGGCGGTCGTTGCGGCTCGGTGCGCTTCACGCTCGGCTATGCGCTTCACGTTACGCCAATAGCCGGCTTGCAGATTCATCCAACTCTCAGCGTCAATGCCCAAGAGCTCTTGTAACTTCACGGCAAAGTCGGACGTGAAGTCTCGCTTTCCCTTCAACAAGTCAGACAGCATAGCGCGTGGCATGCCGAGCTGTTCGGCCAAGGCGTTCTTGCTTATCCTGCGTTCCTTCATTTCTTCCCAAAGCACCTCGCCCGGATGTACAGCTCGGAAAGGAATCATGTCGGCATAATTGCCCCCCTTGTAGTTGTCTCTTGTTCCCATAATGCGTATCGTTTAGTTCTATGATGTATACCTCTATACCATTCTCATTCTCGGAAAAGATCAGTCGCTCAATAGCTCCGTTGGCAATCCTGACTGAGCTTTTTCCCCTTGTAGCTGCCATGCTTTTAGCTTCTCGTAATGCAAGAAAGAGTACTCATGCGGCTTGTCGATATTCTTCACAGACTCCATGAGCTGAATCGTCCTTTCCAATCCCTCCCATAGTTTTTTTCGAGCGTTCGACCTTGCGGTAGCGCTTGTTCTTTTTCGTATGGAGCAGCTCGTCTAAGTCTGGGTCTAAAATCACAACATTCATTGCTGTTTTTGCTTGGATGGCACAAAGGTAGCACCAAATCCCCCGTCATTCCTTTAATGATTTTTGAACAGCGGAGTACCTTTGCCTTAAAAAGAAATAACAGCAAGAAGAGATAGCACACATGAAAAAGGATCTTCATTCTATGGATGATCGCCGTCGGATTCGCCGCCTGTAGCACGACGAAGGAGACGCAGCTCGTCATCCTTTCGACGAACGATATGCACGCGCATATCGACGATTATGCGAAGGTGGCCGCCTTCGTTAGCCAAGAACAAAAAGGCACACCCGGGGCGCGTTGTCGTGCTCAGCGGTGGCGACCTATTCTCGGGCAACCCCGTGGTGGATCATTGCGATCGGCCGGGCAAGGGCTACCCCATCATCGACCTAATGAATCGCGTCGGATACCGCGCATCGGCCGTCGGAAACCACGAGTTCGACTATGGCCAACGCGTCCTCTCTGAGCGCATTCGTCAGGCCCGGTTCCCCTTCCTCTGCGCCAACCTACACGTCGGCGAGGGCGCCGAGATCCGTCAGCCGGAGCCGTCGACGGTGATCCGGGTCGGCCGCCTGCGCCTCGGCATCATCTCCGGCATACAGGTGGAGACCATCAGCGGGCGACTCATCCCGTCGTCGCACCCGGGGCGCCTCACCGGCCTGACGTTCACCGAACCGGTCGAGGAGCTCGCCAAGCTGCGCGACATGCGGAAGCGTTGCGACGTCTTCCTCGCTCTCAATCACATGGGCGTGGAGGAGGATAAGAAGCTCGCCGAGCGCATGCCGGAGTTGGACCTGATCGTGGGCGGGCATTCGCATACGCGCCTCGACACGGGCGTAGTGGTCAACGGCGTACTCATCACCCAAGCGGGCGAATACCTGCAATATGTCGGGCGTACGGAGCTGACGCTGCGCGGACGGAAAGTCGTCGCGCGTCGCAATCGACTGATCCCCGTGGCCAGCATGACGGCGGAGGACCCGACCGTGAAGGCCGCCATCAAGAAGTTTTACGACGAGTCGCCGCTGAACGAAGTGATCGGCCGTGTCACGGCTCGGATCGAGGGTAAGGAAGGGCTGGGCAACCTCGTGACGGATGCTGAAGCGGCCGTGAACGGTGCCGATTTCGCCTTCCAAAACGCCGGCGGCATACGCATCTCGGCCCTCGAGCCGGGCGACATGACGGCCAAGATGGTCTACGAGATGGATCCCTTTGGCAACGAGGTGAACGTGGTGGAGCTGACGCCCGAAGAGATGCGTGATCTGATCCGCGTGTCGCATCGTTACAACAAGCGCCGTCACGCCGTCGACCTACTCGTCTCGGGCATGACCTACACGCTCTACACGAAGAACGGCGAGCCGGATCGCATCGAGATGGCGTTCCCCGACGGCCGACCACTCGAGGAGGGCCGATACTATCGCGTGGCGCTGAACGACTACATCGTGTCGGCCTACAAGTTCTCGCATGCGCGCGCTGCGAAGCCCACGGGCAAGTCGTCCGAAGAAACCATTATTGAATACATCCGCAGCCGCAAAGAGATTGCTCCGCAAGCTCCGCGGACTAAGCTGATCGAAGAATAGAAAGGCAAGGGGTGGCAACGAAGTGCATGAAGGCTTCGTCGCCGCTCCTTCTTTTATAAAGCACACGGGCGGACACCGAAAGGGCCGCCTTCCAGACACTGGCTCTAACTATTTATTATATGTCACACTAAACACGCATTGATCATGAAGAGAATCTATCTGCTATTGTTAGCAGTGATCTTGCCAGCCATTGCATCGGCACAGATCACAACGTCCGCCATCGGCGGAAAGATCGCAGACCAGGAGGGCGAAGCGCTCATCGGCGCCGCCATCGTGGCCGTGCATGAGCCTTCGGGCACGCAGTACGGCGCCGTCACGAACGCCGACGGTCGCTATTCGATCGAGGGTATGCGCCCCGGCGGGCCGTACAAGATCACCATGTCGTACGTCGGGCTGAAGTCCGTCGAGTATCGCGACGTGACGCTCCAATTGGGCGAAATGGCGACGCTGGACGCGGTGCTCCGCGACGACTTGACACTGAACGAGGTGGTCGTCACCGCCGCCTCGTCGAAGTTCACGGGACTGAAGACGGGCGCCTCGACGAACGTCTCCAAGCAACAGCTGCAACTCCTGCCCTCCATCAACCGCAGCTTGACGGACTTCACGCGTATGTCGCCTTACTCGGGCGGCGGCACCGTGATCGCCAGCCGTGACGGACGTACGAACACGTTCACCGTCGATGGGGCGAACCTGAACAACAACTTCGGCCTCTCGGGCACCCTGCCCGGTGGCGGTAACCCGATCTCGCTCGACGCTATCGAGGAACTTCAGGTGGTTGTAGCGCCCTTCGATGTGCGCCAAACGAACTTCATGGGCGGCGGCATCAACGCCATCACCAAGTCGGGTACGAACACCCTTAAGGGTACGGCTTACACCTACCACCGCAACGAGAGCCTGCGCGGGAACACCGTCGACGGTCACGACCTCGGCGACCGCGCTCGCGAACGCACCGAGACGTACGGCTTCACGCTCGGCGGACCGATCATCAAAAACAAGCTCTTCTTCTTCATCAACGGAGAGTATGAGAACTCGCCCAACCCGATCACGAAGTATCACGTCTCCACCGACGGCGTGGGCAACGGCGCCACGCAGACCTCACGCGTCACGGCGGCCGACATGGAAGCCTTCGCCAAGATCCTCCGCGACAAGTACGGCTACGAGCCCGGCTCCTACACCGACTTCAGCGACGGCGGCACGAAGAACTACAAGGCCCTCGGCCCGTCTGGACTGGAACATCAACGACGCCCACAAGCTGAGCGTGCGCTTCAACTACACCACGAACTCGCACATCAATGAGCCCAACTGGACGTCGGGTATCAACCCGCGCGCCTCGTCGAGCCGCATCTCTGACAAGGCCTTCTCTTTCCGCAACTCCTGCTACGGGATGGAGAACAACGTCTGGTCTGTCACCGGCGAGCTTAACAGCCGCTTCAGCAACACGCTCCAGAACCGCATCCTCTTCACCTACTCCGACATCCACGACAAGCGTAACTCGACTTCCAAGCCCTTCCCCTTCATCGACATTTGGGACGGTGCGGGCGACGCCTTTATGTCGGCCGGTTACGAGCTGTTTACCTGGACCACCGGATCGCAGAATAACGTCCTCAACCTGCAGGACCATCTCACCTGGACCATTGGTTCGCACCGTCTCATCGGCGGCCTGAACGTGGAGTATCAGAAGGCCATCAATACTTACATGCGCTATGGTACGGGCTACTATAAGTATGCCTCGTTCGAAGACTTCAAGGCTGGCAATGCGCCCATCGCCTTCGGTCTGACCTATGGCTATAACGGCGATAAGAATCCGGCTTCGGAAGTAGCCTTCATCCAGTCTGGCCTCTTCTTGCAAGACGAATGGAACGTGACTGACCGCTTCAAACTGACCTACGGCCTGCGTGCAGACATGACGAACTTCGTCACACCCATCGAAACGAATCAGGCCTACCTGAAGCTCAACTGGCGTGACCATTTCGTGGCTAAGAACGATCCGAACTACGCCACCTTCCAGTCGCCGCGCGTCAACACCGGCAAGTGGCCTAAAACGTCCGTCCTCCTTTCGCCGCGCGTAGGATTCAACTACGACGTCAACGGCGACCGCTCTCTGGTCGTGCGTGGTGGTACGGGCGTCTTCACCGGCCGCGTGCCCTTGGTCTTCTTAGTCAATATGCCGACCAACAGCGCGATGATCCAGAACACGATCACCGTGACCGACGCCAAGACGCTCGAGAAGTTCAAGAACAACATGCTCACCAACGTGGACGACATGATCAAGCTCCTCGACGCCCCCACGACGCCGATCTATGGCGACCCGAACTCCACCGCCTCACGCGCCTCGATCGCAGGCATAGCGGATGACTTCAAAATGCCGCAGATCTGGAAGAACACGCTCGCCGTGGACTATCGTCTGCCCGTTTCTTTCCCGCTGACCCTGACCGTGGAAGGGATGTATAACAAGGACATCTATAACGTCGTGATGCGCAACTGGAACATCGTCAACAATGGCAACCTCAGTCGCTTCGCTGGCCCCGACAACCGTCTGGATTACTCTACTTCCACCACGGGCAACTACTTGGTGGATAAGAATGTGACCGGTGGTGCCGTCATCCTCGACAACGATACGCGCGGTTACAGCGCCTCTTTCAACACCATGGTGACCGCCGAGCCGATCAAGGATCTGAACCTCATGTTCTCCTACACCCACCAGTGGGCGAAAGAGATCACCGGACTGCCCGGCAATCAAGCCTACTCCACCTGGCAGGGTCTCTATGCCGTCGACGGCCCCAACAACGCCGAGCTCCACAATGCGCAGTACCTCACGCCGGACAAGCTCATCGCCTCCTTGACCTATCGCAAGGACTACGGCAAGTATTTCGCGACCTCCGTCGGCCTCTACTACGCCGCCTATTCCTCCGGCATGTACAACTACTATTACAGCAACGACATGAATGGCGACAAGAACTCCTTCGACCTCATGTATATCCCCCGCACGAAAGACGAGCTGAAGTTTGTCGACAAGAACGGCTTCACCGCCGCCGAGCAGGCCGAAGCCTTCTGGCGCTTCGTGGAGCAAGACAAGTATCTGAGCGCCCACAAGGGCGAGTATGCCGAGGCTTACGGCGCTGCCCTGCCGTGGGTGCACCGCTTCGACCTGAAGGTGACGCAAGACTTCCGCCTGCGCGCGGGCAAAGCCATCCACACGCTGCAGCTCTCGTTTGATATCCTCAACGTCGGCAACCTCTTGAAAAGCTCATGGGGTGTGACGCAGACCACGTCGCCCAGCAACTATGGCAAGATCCTCCGCTACGAGGGCAAGGATGCCAATGGCGTGCCCACCTACTCGATGGGTTACAACACCGTCAACAAGCAGAAGGAGCTTTACAGCCGCACCTACGAGCCGTATCGCAACAGTTCCAACTGCTGGCAGATGCAGATCGGCTTGCGCTACATCTTCAACTGATCTTACCCGTAATCATGCCGTGGGGCCGCGTGCCCCCGGCCTGTAAACAGCGAGAGGGAGGCGATACCACGTATCGTCTCCCTCTCTTTTTCCGCGGGGTGTGGGGGCTAAGAGGCCTTTCCGAGTCGCAGATTATCAACCCTTAGGCTTATGGGTTAACGTCAGCTCGCCTTCCAGTCAATCTTGAAACCAAGATTTAGTATCAGCTCACCTGCCAGTCAATCTTGAAATCAAGATTTAGTATCAGCTCGCCTTCCAGTCAATCTTGAAATCAAGATTTAGTATCAGCTCGCCTGCCAGTCAATCTTGAAATCAAGATTTAGTATCAGCTCGCCTGCCAGTCAATCTTGAAATCAAGATTTAGTATCGGTTCGCCTTCCAGTCAATCTTGAAATCAAGATTTAGTATCAGTTCACCTGCCAGTCAATCTTGAAATCAAGGCTTAATATCTACTTGGCCGGGTATGGGATGTATCCGAAACGTGACGGGGAAAACTTCGCCGGCGGCCGCAGCCGCCCTTCCCTTGATGGAAGAAAAGAAGCTAAAGAAGATCAAGGCGCCGGGGGCGCCAGCCAACTTTGGCCGGGTACTTCTCTTCCTTGATCTGTCATCAACTCAACGTCTCAACAAACAAACTCCTCAACACCCCAACGCTTCAACGCCTCAACGCCTCAACACCTCAACGAACCAACACCTCAACGCCTCAACGCCTCAACACCACTTCATCCTTTCCCAGACGCACTGCGGGATGAGGCGCCAGAGGCGCCAGCCAACTTTGGCCGGGTACTTCTCTTCCTTGATCTGTCATCAACTCAACGTCTCAACAAACAAACTCCTCAACACCCCAACGCTTCAACGCCTCAACGCCTCAACACCTCAACGAACCAACACCTCAACGCCTCAACGCCTCAACACCACTTCATCCTTTCCCCAGACGCACTGCGGGATGAGGCGCCAGAGGAGGACGAGCGCACGGTAGCGCCTGTCGATGGTGACCACGCGCCGCCTACGCTCCACAGCGCCGACGATCTGTCGGGCCACGGGAGCTGGCTCCATCAGCATCGGGTAACGCACCTCGGGATTGAGGAGGGCGGTGCGGACAAAGCCCGGGCGGATGTCCGTGATGCGTAGGCGGAGGCCTTCGCGGTGGGCCAGCTGTGCGAGGGCGTCGAGGTAGGTGCGCTGGAAACGCTTCGTGGCCGAGTAGGCCGCGGCGGCGCCCATGCCACGCGTACCGGCTACGGACGTGATGGCGGCGATATGTCCGCGGCCTTGGGTGCGGAAATAGCGGTAGGCGGCCGTCACCATACGCACGAAGCCTTCGCCGTTGGTGCGGACTGTGGCCAGCTCAATGCTCGGATCTAAGTCCGAGTTCTGCCGACCGATGCCGGAGGAGTGGAAGTAGAGATCCATCCCACCGAGGTCGTCGATGAGGGCGTGGAGACGGTCCGGGGCGTCGCTTTGGGTGACGTCAATGGCGTGGACGCGGACGCGGTCCGGCGCTACGGCTCGCAGCTGCTCCAACGCCTCGACGCGTCGGCCGGCCACCCCGATGCTCCACCCTCGCTCCAATAACAAACGAGCCACCTCCGGGCCCAAGCCCGAGGTGGCTCCAACGATTACTGCTCGTTTCATAAGGGGGACTATGTCCGTTCTACGGCAGTCATACGTTCATACGTGGCGGATCAGAGTGCAGCGCGAGCAGCCTCAAGCGCCTTAGCGTAATCCGGCTCGTGGGTTACTTCCTTCACATACTCCACATACGTGATCTTACCTTCGGGGTTCACGACCACTACGCCACGCGCCAGCAGCATGTTCTCCTTCATCAGGAAACCGTACTTCAGGCCGAACTCGGAGTGCTGATAGTCCGAGAGCGTGTGGATACGGTCGATGCCTTCGGCGGCGCAGAAGCGACCGAGCGCGAAGGGCAAGTCTTTGGAGAGGGTCAGCACGACCACGTTCTCCGACAGCTCCGAAGCCTCCTTGTTGAAGCGACGCGTCTGTGCGGCGCACACCTTCGTGTCGACCGACGGGAAGACGGACAGGATCACGGTCTTGCCCTTGAAGTCAGACAGGCGGACGGGTTTCAGGCCCTCGCCCGTAGCGGTAAATTCGGGCGCAGTGTCGCCCACTTTGATCAGTTCTCCGAGCAGCGTCACAGGGTTACCTGCGAACGTTACTACACCTTGGTTCTCTTTCTCTTGTGCCATGACTAATTGAATGATGGATTGAATGAATAATAGGGTGATGGTTATGGTTGTTCTCATATATCAATGGGTGTGTTCGCGGCAGCGATGGGAACAGGAAAGGGGCGGAGACCCGAGCGTCGTTGTAGCGCCGAACCACCGTCCCTCATCCACTTTCAATACATTACCATGAACACGCTATTTCTGTAATTCCTCGTGTGTCTAAACATTGCCGAATGTGTCCGGCTTATGCAATCTCGATACTCCGTCCGAAGCGATGCACTTCCTCACGCGACACTTTGGGGAGACCGATGAGCAGCACGCCGTCTTCCACGCGGGCCGTGATACGATCCTTGTCCACATCGTCGGGCAGGATCATGGTCTGTTGGAACTTGGCGTAGGAAAAATTCGCGACGCAGATAACGCGTCTCGCGGTTCTCCTCCTTGTGCTCGTCCTTCTTCTCCATAGAGATCGCCAGGTTGTTGTCGGCATCGATGTTGACGCTGAAATCTGATTTCGTCATACCCGGTGCAGCCACCTCCACGGTGTAAGCGTCTTTCGACTCCTTCACGTTGATGGCCGGGGCCGTGGTGCCTTGTCTACTCATCCAGTCGTTCTCAAAGAAGTCGTTGAAGATCGACGGCAACCAATAGTTCTGATTCCTTCTTGCTAAAGTCATTTTCTAATCCTCCGTTTTTATGTTACTGTTTATGTTGTTGGGTTGTCTGAAGCGCCCTTCCCTCTTGCGGGGGATCGGCCGCTTCGCCCTCCCTTATTGCAAACCGTGTACCGAAACCGGAGGCAGACAATTCGTCCGGAGCGGGCTGTCAAATCTGTCAGTCGTGCGGGGTCACTTCTTCCCGCCGATCTTGAAGCTGACCGGGATGTAGAGCGGCGAGGTGATAGGCACACCGCCTACGTTGAACGTTGGGCGCAGCTGTACCGTGACGGTCGATTGGGTCTTCGATTCCCACCCGACGAGGTTCTGCAAGATCCGCATCATGGCGCCCCGCGACTCTCCGGAGAAGAGTCGTCCGACGTCCGTACCGATGCCCACGCTGAGCGTCTTCGTTTGTCCTGCATTCACACTGAACGGTTCCATGAGCTTGCCCTCGGTAAAGTCGAGCGAGTCGATCGACACCTTGTACTCCATCGCCTGGAAGGCTGCAGCGGAGGCGTTCGGATTCTCCACGTTGAGGTTGAGCGTGAACTGTAGCGGTAGCGACGAGACGGATCCGCCGCTGCTGAGTTGGGCCAGCAGCTTGGCGCCGCTCACCAGTCCCAGCTCCTCGTTATTGACCCGGATATTCGAGATCGAGCGGTAGGAATACTTGCAATCCTTGAGGTTGTAAGCGTTCTCCAGATCCTTCGTCACACCACAGGCCGTGGCCAGCACGACCACGACTACGGCGGCACAGAGCCACATCATCTTTTTTTCTTCTTCATACGCTGTGATACATTAATTATTTGGGGTTTATCGGCCGCAAAAGTAGGCCCCGCCGCCTCCTTCTACAAAGCCCCCTACTTTTGTCGCACATAGAAAATGGACGATATCATGCATCGACAGAAAGGAGTTTACAGAGACATCATGGCACAATCCAAGACACAGAACCACGCATCCATCCTGCAAGCCGCTCGGGCGGAGTTTCTCGAGCGAGGATTTCAGGATACCTCCATGCGCACCATAGCCCGACTCTCGGGCGTGACGCTAAGCAACATCTACAACTACTTCCGCGACAAGGACACCCTCTTTCGGGCCGTCCTACAGCCCCTCCTCGACGCCTTCGAAGACCTCCTGGCCCGCCACAACAGCGACTATTACCTGACCACGGACGTGTACTCCATGAAGTCGTATCAGGAGCACATGCTGAACGAGTTCATGCGCCTCCCGCAGCACTTTCGCGCCGAGCTCCGCCTGCTGCTCTTCCACGCCGCAGGTTCGTCGTTGGAGCATTTCCGCGACGACTTCTGCGAGCGTCAGACTCGCGAGGGCATTCGCTACATCCGCCTGATGAAGGAGCGCTATCCGGACCGCGTCACGGGCGACGTATCGCCCTTCTTCCTCCGCACCGTCAGCTCGCTCTGGCTGACCGTCATGGGCGAGATTGTCCGCCACGACGAACTTTCGGAGGCCGACATCGAGCGTTTCCTTTCGGAATACTTGGCCTTCGGCACCGCCGGCTGGAAGGCGCTACTGGGGCTGTGAGAAGAGGGGCGCTACTGTCGCCCCTCGCCTCACTCCCGCATGTTTGACCCCCTGTCTGCTGTTGCAGATGAGGGCTTTTTGTTTTTCGGGCAGACGGTCGGCGGTCGTCAATGGGCTGGAAAAACGTGTTACAGTTGATTTTGTCTGCAGACAAAATGGTCGTTTATATCTAAAACATAGGATTGTCTATGGACAAAACGAGGCGTTACCTATTTTTGGATAGGTTTGTCCGTAGACGATAGATGTGTATAGATATAATGCATACTTTTGTCTACCGACAAGAGTATTTGAAGCGTGTAAATGCGAGGTTTGTCTATAGACAATAGAGATTGAAACATGTTATACGCCGATTTGTCTGCAGACAATGAGTGCTTATACGCCGGATTCACCCCCTTGTCAGAAGAAGTCAGAAGGAATAACGATATGAAGGAATTAATGGCTTGCAACACCACCCGTTTGCAGCAGATGGAGTTCATCACGCTGATGCGCGAGACGGTGGAACAGATCGAAATGAGAGGTGCGACGCTGATCGAGACGGACGCGCCGCTGAAGCGTTACACGATGGCTATCAAAGCCGCTATCGGACCCTTGGAGGGCGCCACGCGTGACCCACTGAGGAGGCCCGAGACGGCCGTGGCGCACACGAAAAACAGCGAGCGGCGGACGGCCATCAGCCGCTTCGGACTCCGATTCAAGGTCTATCGGCTGTCCGAGGACGTGGAGGACTACCAGGCCTACAAGACGCTGAACATCCTCTGGCGGAAGCATCGGCTGGTCTACCCCCTCAACGTCCAGAAGCTGACCGGCGCCACGGACAACTTCCTCAACGACCTCACGAAATCGCCCTACGCCGATGCCGTCCAGCGGCTCCACCTGCAGACGGACGTGGACGCCATCCGCGCCGCCAACGAGGCCTATCGCACCCACGCGGCCCAGCGCCGCGCCAATGAAGCTCAGCGCACCCCGGTCGACGTCGGGGTCATGCGCCGCGCCATCACGGAGGACTATACCCGGCTCAGCCTTTATCTGGCCGTCATGGCCGACGCCTACCCCCGAGGAGGAGGCGTGGAGCCGGACGCTCTCCGGCCTCAACATCCTCCGTAAGCATTACGCCGAGCTCCTCGCCCGACGCGCCGGCGCCCGACGCGCCAAAAAGAACGCCGCCGCCCTCGCCGAGGCAGCGGCCGAGAGCACGGCACCGTCTACCTTTGCCACGAACCCCTAATAGAAAAGAGAATATGAAAGCAACCCTATTAATCACAGCAGGTATTTTTGTTTATGAGCATGACAATGGATGCACTGGCCGGCGGCGAACCCAAATCGGCACCGGCCAAACTGAACGAGGCGACCGTCGTTTTATCGCGGCGCTGTGCTGGAGCATACCGCTTCGGTGACACTGGACAAGGGCGACAACGAAGTGTGGATCGAAGGCCTCAGCTCAGGCATCGACGAGAGCAGCCTCCGGATCGGCATGAGCGGCGGCGCCCTGATCACGGCCTACGAGTATGTCCCGCGCCACCAGACCGATAAGGCCGCCGATGCGGGCACGCAACGCATGCTGGACTCACTCCGAACGTACGAAAACAAGCTCCGCCAGATCGGCATCGAAACGAAGACGAACGAGCAAATGCTCAAACTCCTCGAGACCGGCATGACGCAGAAGATGGCCACCCCGTCCGAGCGCGGCGTGTCGCTCGATGAGCTTTCGCGGAGCATGGATTATTACAAGACGAAGATGATGGCCATCGAAAACGAGCTGATTCGCCTTCGTGAGGAGAAGAAGACGTGCGAGGCCACCGTCAAGCGGCTCAATCAGCAGCTCGCCGAGGCGGGTCACAACGCCGGAGCGCTGCGCCTCAACGTGACGGCACCCGTGGCCGGCGCCGTACGCGTGGCCGTGAGCTACTGCACCTTCGCCGCCAGCTGGACGCCTTACTACGGCATCAACGTGGAGTCGCCCGAGAAGCCGATCCGCATCGTGCAGAAAGCGAAAGTGAAGCAGACGACGGGCGTCGACTGGAAGCAGGTGAAGCTGACCCTCTCCACCGGATCGCCCAACAACGGACGCGTGGCGCCACTCTTCAACACCGGTTCCTCCGCGAGAATCCCCCATGATACTCGCCGAGATGACGGTTCGGAACTCGTATAGCATGAAGACCCGATCCGTCGCCAAGGCCGAAGCCGATATGGCGGTCGAAGACGTGGCCGATGCGACGCCGATGGAGATGTCAATCGATGATCACGTCATCGTAAGCGACAACTCGGCCGTGGCCACCATCTACGCCATCGACCTGCCCTACACCATCCCCGGCAACGGCAAGGAGCAAAAACATCGACCTGCGCACTCAGGAGGCCGCCGCGGATTATTACTACTACGCCGCGCCGAAGCTGGACACGGATGCCTACCTTCTGGCCGAAATCAAGGAGAGCGACAAGCTGGATCTGCCCAGCGGATCGGCGCAGATCACCTACGACGGCGTCTACCTCGGCGAGACCTACATCGACAATGCCGAGGCGCTGAAGAAGCTCACCCTGACGCTCGGCACCGACAAGCGCATCACCATACGGCGTGAGAAAGTGAAGGACTTCAGCACGAAGAAGGTCTTCGGTTCAGACACACGGCAGGTGTTCGCCTACACGATCTCGGTGAAGAACAATCGCAAGCGTGACGTCCGCCTCACGCTCAAGGATCAGTATCCCATCTCGACGCAGAAAAAAACATCGAGGTGGAGCTGCTCAAGGACACCACCACGCCGACGACGAACAACACCGAGACGGGCGTCGTGACGTGGAACGTGACGCTCAAGGCCGGCGAGGCGCGCACCTTCACCTTCAGTTATAGCGTGAAGTATCCGAAGGGCATGGACCTCAATCTGTAACTCAGTTACCAATCACTTGTAACAACAAAAGGGGGACGCACCGAGATTGGATTCTCAAGGTGCGTCCCCCTTTTTCGGTACGTGGGGCTACTCCTCGGCCGTGGCGTCGGGCTTGTCGATGGCTCGGCGCAGGGCGTCGAGGTCGAGCCGACTGAGGCGGGGCTTGCCGGTAAATGTGTTGCGGGCCGGCCGCTCATTGCGCTCCTTGCGTTCTGGTCGCTCGCCGCGTGGAGGACGTTCAGGCCGATCGCCGCGTTTGAACCGCTCGCTGCGCTCCGGACGCTCGCCACGAGCAAAGCGCGCTGTGCGTTCATTGCGTTCCGGACGCTCACGGCGTTCATTGCGTTCTGTGCGCTCTGTGCGTTCGGGCCGCTCGCTGCGCTCAAATCGTTCACTGCGTTCAGGACGCTCACGGCGTTCGAACCGTTCACTGCGTTCTGTGCGTTCGGGACGTTCGCCGCGCTCGAATCGGCGTGCGGGAGGAGCCTCGCTTTGCGCCTTGCGATAGTCCTTATTCGTGCCGGCGAAGAGTTCGTAGCCGCGGTATTCGCACGCCAGCTCGCCGTTCATCAGCTGGAGCTTCGTCTTGGGGCGGAGGCCGATGTGGTCGAAACACTCGTCGCGGTAGCTCAAGATCCACGCTTGGCAGCCCATGAAGACGTGCTTTAGCCGTTCGCCGATCATGCCGTAAAGCTCCGCCACGTTGTCCATCGCGATGCGCTCGCCGTAGGGCGGGTTCGTGACGAGGATGGCGGGCTGTGGTGCGCGCATGAACTGCTGGAAGGGCATGGTGCGGAGCGTGATGTAACGCGAGAGGCCGGCGCTGCGCACGTTGCGCTCGGTGCGGCGGATGGCGTCGGCCGAGATGTCGGCGCCGTGACAGAGGAATTCGAAATCGCGCTCCCCAGAGTCGTCGTTGTAGATCGTCTCAAAAAGTTCGCGGTCAAAGTCTGGCCAGCGTTCGAAGGCGAAGCCCTTGCGATAGACGCCGGGCGGGATGTTGAGGGCGATCATGGCGGCTTCGATGAGCAGGGTGCCGGAGCCACACATGGGGTCGACGAAGTGCGACTCGCCGCGCCATCCGGTCAGGAGGATCATGCCGGCGGCCAAGACCTCGTTCAGCGGCGCCTCGCCCTGCTCCACGCGGTATCCGCGGCGGTGCAGGCTCTCGCCCGAGCTGTCGAGGGCCAGCGTGCAATCGTTGTGCGAGATGTGGATATGGATCGCCATGTCCGGGTTGCTCAGGCGTACGGAGGGGCGCTGGCCGGTGCGCTCCTTGAAGCGGTCGGCTATGGCGTCCTTCGTGCGGTAAGCCACGAACTTGGAGTGGCGGAAATTCTCGGAATAGATGACCGCGTCCACGGCGAAGGTGCGTTCGGGCGAGAGGTATCGCTCCCACTCGACGGCCTTGACGGCCTCGTAGACCCTCGTCTGCGTTTTCGGCACGGAAGCGGGCCACGGGCTTGAGGATGCGCAGGGCGGTTCGACAGTGGAAGTTGGCCTTGTAAAGCATGGCTTTATCGCCACGAAAAGCCACCATGCGTCGGCCCGTCTCCACGCCCTCGGCACCGAGCGCGCGAAGCTCGTCGGCCAGCACATCCTCCAGTCCGTAGAGCGTTTTTGGCTACTAAATCAAATTGTTCGTCAGCCATTCCTATTAATAGAGTATGACGATGCGGAAGGTGCACGTCGGGGGGCGGTTTCCGGTTTTGAAGTCAGAGTAATAGGCATAGAAAGCGATCGAACCGGCTTGCAAGTCGAAGGTGTAGACTTCGTTCCAGAGGTTTTCACGGTTGCCGCTGCGCTCCCCGCGAGGCAGGTTGTAGGGCATCGGGGTGTAGACCTTGCTGCCGTTGTCGAGCGTCAAGATCCGGTAGCCCACGATGGCGCCTTCGGTCATCTCTTTGGTCAGGAGGTTCTCTTTGAACTCAAAGATGTAGTGCGAATTGAGCGCATCCTTGCCGCCCACCAGCTCCCAGTCGCGCTCCAGGACGGTGTATTCAAAGACTTTCCAACGGACATGATCCCCTGATCCGGATCCCGTACCCGGAGGGCCTTGCGGTCCGACAGGTCCCGGAGGCCCCATGGGCCCCTCGCACGCGGTCAGCGCCATGATGACGGCTGCCAGTAAGATGAGATACTTCTTCATAATGGTCTGCTATTTTGATGATGATGGGACAAAGGTAGGGGCGTGGGGCACGAAAAACTAAAACCTACAAACGAAAAATGGCCTTCCTCTCCCCAAACAGGCGCCTGTTTACCCTCGCGCAAATTGTGTAGTGCCAAACAGGCGCCTGTTTACCCTCGTGCAAATTGTGTAGCGCCAAACAGGCGCCTGTTTACCCTCGTGCAAATTGTGTAGCGCCAAACAGGCGCCTGTTTACCCTCGCGCAGATTGCATGGCGCCAAACAGGCGCCTGTTTACCCTGCGCAAATTGTGTAGTGCCAAACAGGCGCCTGTTTACCTCGTGCAAATTGTGTAGTGCCAAACAGGCGCCTGTTTACTCGCGCAGATTGCGTGGCCTCAAACAGGCGCCTGTTTACTCTCGCGCAGGCTGGAGTGCCCCAAACAGGCGCCTGTTTACCCTCGCGCAAATTGTGTAGTGCCAAACAGGCGCCTGTTTACCCTCGCGCAGATTGCGTAGCCCCAAACAGGCGCCTGTTTACCCTCGCGCAAATTGCGTGGCGCCAAACAGGCGCCTGTTTAGCTTCGCGCAGGCTGGAGTGACTCAAACAGGCGCCTGTTTAGCTTCGCGTAAGGGGGGGGTTGTCGTATTTTTGTGCCACCAACAAAGACGGATTATATATGGAAGCAACGACTCTCAATGAAGCCCAATTGGAAATGCTCAAACTGATGTCTGTGATAAAGACCCCTGAGGAGTTGGCCGAACTGAAGCAGGCCATCTCGGACCACTTTGCCCGCAAGGCCGCAGAAGAGATCGATCGCATGTGGGCGGATGGCCGCCTGACGGAAGAGCGTGTAGAATCGTTTCGCCACCTCCACGAACGGACCCCCTATCGGCCATGAGCGGTAAGGTCGTCTTGGATACGAACTGCCTGCTGATGGCTATCTCGTCTCGGAGTCGCTACTATCCCGTTTGGCAGTCGTTTCTGCAAGGTGAATACACCTTGTGTGTTACTACGGACACTTTGAAGTCTTGGAGAAGATCGATTTCCCCAAGCTCGCGGTGATTGGTATCGATCGTTTTTTGGATGAAATAAACGATCGGTGCACGCTTCCTCCCCAAGCGTAGCACGTTTCTTTTCACAAAGCCCCGGAGTTCACGATTCCGGGGCTTTGCTTTTGGGATACTTCGCAGGATCCATGGATCCCGGGGGCGTGGTGAGCCGACGAACGCTTAGTCGCCGTATCCCACCAACCGCCGTGTGGGGTAAGCCCAGCGGATGTCGTTGTGGGTGGCGAAGGTGGTCAGGAGGTCTTCCCAGATGGCGGACTCGGTGCTGCGGATGCGGCGTGGCTCGCAGAGATAGCGTCCGGTCAGGGTGATGCCGTCCTCCATGAGGGCGATGTAGACGATGGGCGTGAGGTGTTGGTAGTGCACGTAGTACATCTTGCTGGCCTCGTTCAACCCCTGCTCGGCGTCGAGGACGACGTCGCCGCCGTAACGGTTAAGCACCTCGAGCAGAATCTCACGCGCACGTTGCCAATTGCTGTCGAAGGTGAGGCGCACCCGGACCTCGTTCCAGATATACCGGAAGCCCTGATCATAGTTGGCCTGAGGCATGGTGAAGACGCGGCCGTTGGGGATGTGGATGATGCGGCCTGTGCTCTGCTCGGCGTCGATGCGGTTGCCGATCTCGAGGATGGTGAACTGGGAAGAGGCGGATGTCGATGATGTCGCCGCGGTCGTCGCCAATCTGCACGCGGTCGCCCACGGCGAAGGGTTTGCGAATGACGATGAAGAGCCATCCGGCCATGTTCTCCGTGAGGTCTTTGAGGGCGATGGCGATGCCGGCCGAGAGGAGTCCGAGGTAGGTGCTGACGTGTCGGAAGGCGTTGATCCAGACCAGCGCCACGAAGAGGAAGAGGCAGGCCGGAGCGGCGTATGAGAGGGCGCGCTTCCAGCGATAGCGCACCTTATGGTTCGTTGTGCTCCGCCACACCATGCGCAGGATGAGGACGCGAGCGAGCCAAACGCCCACAAGGACGATGACCGAGAGGATCACTTTGCTATGAAAGTCGGCGTCGAGGTTCAGGCCGAAGTCGGTGAGGGTGGCGGCGGTAAGCATAATAATAGGAATAGGGGGATGTTTGATGTGTGGCAAAGGTAGGCGTGCGCCTTGTGCCAGTTGGTTAGGGGCGCTTCCCCGTGTCCGAATTTCTTTCCGCGAGGGGGTGATGAAAGGAAGCCGTTGCCGTAAGATGATTCTACAGATTGGGGGTAATCGATGGCTGATTTTCTGTTTTGTGGGGGAGATTGGGGAGATGATCCTATTACAGATAGTTTTGCCGCCGCAAAAAAACAAACCGTTTTACTAATCAAACAAAGAGTATGCAGAAAAAAAGTACTGTACATGTTAGCCTTCCTCCTCTTGGGGGTAGGCTGGGCTTCAGCCCGGTGTCGAGCGTGACGGGGGACCGTCACCTCGGCTGACGACGGAGAGCCGGTCATCGGTGCCTCCGTATTAGTGAAGGGTACGACGACGGGAACGGTGACGGACATCGATGGGAACTTCACCCTCTCGGTGCCCGCAGGAGCCAAGACGTTAGTCGTCTCTTACATCGGCTATAAGACGCAAGAGGTGGCCGTAGCGCCCCGTGTGACGGTCGTTCTCAAGGGTGACAACGAGTTGCTCGACGAGGTCGTAGTCACCGGTTACACCACCCAGCGCCGCGCCTCGTTCACCGGCGCCGCCGCCATTGTGGATAAGGAGGCCTTGAATAAGAAGACCGACGCCAGCTTTATGAAGTCGCTCGAGGGCGCTGTGCCAGGCGTGCAGATGAACAACGCCACGAGTATGCCCGGAACGTTCGGAAGCGTCTTTGTGCGCGGCCGCGGATCGCTCAACTCGGGTACGGCCCCGCTGTATGTGATCGACGGTGTGCCTGTGAATGCCGAAAACGAGGGTAGCTCAACCTCCGGTAACAATAACGTAGACCCGATGTCTACGCTTAACCCCTGCTGACATCGAGAACGTCACCATCCTCAAGCGACGCTGCCGCAACGGCCATCTATGGCTCGCGCGCCGGTAACGGCGTGATCGTCATCACCACCAAGAAGGGCGCTGAGGGCGCTACGACGGTTAACTTCGAGATGAAGCAGGGCGCCGTCACCATGGGCAACCACAATATGGACTACGCCGACGCCAAATCGTCGATGGATCTCTACGCCAAGGGATGGGTGGCCGCCGGGCGTGCAGCTGACTATGATGCCGCATATAAGGCGCTCACGAAAAGTTATGAATGGGACGGCACATCGTATACCGATTGGATAGATCTTATTACTCGTAACGGGCATTATCAGGACTATAATTTGAACATCTCCGGCCGCACCGGTAAGACGGGCTACTACCTCGGCTTAGGCTATTTAGACACCAAAGGCCCTCGTGATTGCCTCCGACTTTGCACGTTATAGCGGCCGCTTGAATGTAGACAGCAAGTTCGGCCGATTCACCGTGGGCGCCAACACCTCGTTCAGCTATTCCATCAAGAATGGCTTCGATCAGCGCACCAACGGCGCAATGAGCAGCCCACTCGTGATAGCCGTCTCTATGATGAAGCCTTCCTACAAGGTGCGCGACGAGAGAGGAAATTACCTTATGTACAACAATCTGAACCCCATTGCCATGTCTGATCCCGAGCTGGGTAATATCAACCGCACCAAGATGCAGGTTGTTAACCTCAGCCCATACATGCAGCTTGATCTCGGTCGTGGCTTCTATGCCAAAAGCACGTTGGGTGTGAACATCAACGACTTGGATGAATACAAGTATTACAGCGCACTCTACTCCAGTGATGGTGCGAGGGTTAATGGTATGGGTGCACAATACAGCTCGCGCACGACAATCGTCACCTGGACCAATATCGCTGGCTGGCTCAAGACGATCGGCGCACATGATCTCAATATCATGCTGGGGCAAGAGATGCAGCGTAAACATTACTACCATCGCTATTTCGAGGGCAAGGACTTCCCCTTTGCGTCATCGGGCATGCGTGAGCTTTCCACCGCAGGCAAGTGGAGCGACGAATCGGTGGATATTCGTGAGGCACGCTTGGCTTCCTACTTCATGGATGCACACTACTCCTACGCCGATAAGTATTACGGCTCGCTGGCCTTCCGTCGTGACGGATCGTCTGTATTCGGATTGAACCATCGCTGGGGTAACTTCTGGTCTGTGGGTGGTAAGTGGCGTCTTTCAGGCGAAGAATTCCTGAAGGATAATCGAACGCTTTCTAACGCCATGTTGCGCGTCTCCTATGGTACGGTCGGCAATCAGGACATCGATTGGTATGCCGCACGTGGATATTACAGCGCCAATCACAACTACAACTCTGTGGCTGGTATCGCACCTGAGCAAAGTCCCAATCCGGAGCTGACGTGGGAAACGTCGAAGAAGTTCGATGTCGGTTTCGACCTCTCTTTCGTCAGCCGCTACCATCTCTCCGTGGACTTCTACAACGAGAACACCTCTGATGCCCTTTATCAGATGCCGCTCTCACGTACTACGGGCTTCAGCACGCTCTTCAAGAACATCGCCGCCATCCGTAACCAAGGTGTCGAAGTGGCCCTCAACGGTACGCTGGTCCCGCAACAAGGGACCTCAACTGGACGGCTTACGTCAATATGACTTATAACCAGAACAAGGTGATCGAGCTGGCTAATCACAAGCCAATCGAGTACGACTATACTATCATCGAAGAGGGTCGCCCCTATCGCCAATTCAAGATGAAGGAATACGCCGGTGTGGACCGTGAGACGGGTAAGCCGCTCTGGTACCTCAAAGAGGAAGGCAACGAGACAACGAGCGACTACAGCAAGGCTGCTAAGCGCTACGTAGGATCGGCCGACCCGAAAGTGTACGGCGGTTTCGGCACCTCGCTTACATGGAAAGGCTTCGACGGATCACTCACGTTCAACTATCGTTTGGGTGGCAAAGTGTTCGACTCTGGTGCTTCTTTTTACCGGATGGGGTATGGGGAACCGCTTGACGCTTAAACGCGTCGTGGAAGACTCTGGACGCCTGAGAACAAAGACGCCAAGTATCCGCAATACATATTCAACGATCCGAATAAGGCGGCCGAACGCTCGTCGCGCTTTGTCTACAGCGGCGACTTCCTGCGCATTAGCAACCTGACTTTGGGCTACACCCTACCGGCCAACTTGACCAAGAAGGCGTTTATGAACCGTGTACGCCTCTATGCTTCCGTAGACAACCTCTACACATTCGTCGCAAAGGACTTTGTCGGATATAACCCCGAGACTTACGATAGCGGCTACATCGGTTGGCAGTATCCCGCTTCGCGCACCCTCATCGGTGGCGTGCAAATCACATTCTGATTCATGACCCATTCAAGAAGAATAGCAATGAAGAAAATCATCATCCATACACTTGTTGCCGCCGCAATGACAGCCGGTTTCTCCGCCTGCGGTGACAGCTTCCTCGAGACGAAATTTCATAAGGGGCAAGACCTTGACCAAGGACTGACCTCAGTTTCTGCTGTCGACGCAGCGCTGAATGGTACCTACGATCGCTTTTACGACTATCGCTTTGTCGGTCGTGACGCCATCGCTATGGGCGACATCGCAAGTGACCCTATCATATTGGAACGCTGAGACTAGCCACTGGAATGAGCATTACAGTTTTAGTCTCCAAGAGTCGGACCTCTATTTGGCCGAATGCTGGGCCTATGGCTACAAGGCGATCGACGCAGCCAACCGCATCTTGCGAGACGCAGCTAAGCTCTACGACGGAGCTACCGACGCTGAGAAGAAAACACTCGACCGCGACATGGCTGAGGCTTACGCGTTGCGTGGCTTTCGCACGCCTGTATCTGACGAACATCTTCGGCCACCAAGTCAAGGTGAACGGCAAAGATTTCTCCGATCAGCCGGGCATTGTGATAACCGATAAGGTCGTTAGCACGACTGAGCAAGTGAAGCGCGCCACGGTGGGCGAATCATACGCCGCCATCGTTAGCGACCTCAAGAATGCTCTGACGCGCTTCACGGCCGCTGGTGGTGATCGTGGGTCGCAAGTTTATTTGGGTGTGGCTGCCGTGCACGGCCTTCTGGCTCGCACCTACCTCTACTTGGAGAACTGGAGCGAGGCTGCTGCCAGCGCGCAGGCTGCACTCACCACCAGCAAAATCACAGAGCTGGCCAAGACAAAAGCTGACTACAAGGCGCTCTATGCCGGCGAACTGACCAACAAGGAGTCCATTTTTCGCCCTCGCCATCAACGGAACGAAGAACTTCGGCTCCGCTTCGCTGGGTACCGTCTGGACCACTTACAGCTATAGTCCAAGCCCCAAGCTGCGGAAGATGTACAAGTCGACCGACGTACGTACCGTCATCATGGATCGAGATCCCAAAAAGGGTAACGAATCTGTTCCGTACTACTTAGGTGGGAAGTTTGCCAATGCCGCTGGTACACCGGCCAACTCGTCGAACTACATGATCAATGCCCCCGAGATGTACCTCATCCAGGCCGAGGCGCTCCTCCAGAAGGGCGATCTCGATGGTTCACGTAAGGCCTTGCTCGCTGTGGCTGGTCGTGACGTATCGATCAAGGCCGTAAGCGACCTGCCGCAGACGAAGGACGCCCTCTATAGCTTTATCAAGGATGAGCGCGCCCGCGAGCTCTTCCAGGAGGGATTCCGCCTCTGGGATCTCCGCCGTTGGGACACCTCCGCTGAGGTCTATGCCTTCGGCGCACCCGAAGTGAAGTTCACCTTCACGGGCTATAAGATTTCCGACTTTGTCTACCCCATCCCTGTGGGTGAAGTTAACGCCGGCTTCGGTGTGACTCAGACGCCGGGCTGGTCAGACGCCCCTGCCGAAGAAGTAGCGCCTCTGAATCTTTATGCACCGCGCCCCCGGATATGCCTTGCCGCATATTCGGGGGCGCTTGCTTTTACGGAGAAGGGCGAGAGAGAGGTTAGCCCCCGATTTAGGCCAAACCAATGGTTTGAAGCAAAACCCGACCCCGATTTAGGCCAAAACCAATGGTTTGAAGCAAAAACCCGACCCTGATTTAGGCCAAACCAATGGTTTGAAACAAAACCCGACCCCGATTTAGGCCAAAACCCGGTGGTTTGAAGCAAAACCCGACCCCTGATTTAGGTCAAACCAATGGTTTGAAGCGAAACCTGACCCCGATTGGGCCCAAACCAATGGTTTGAAGCGAAACCCGACCCCGATTTAGGCCAAACCAATGGTTTGAAGCAAAAACCCGACCCCGATTAGGGTCAAACTGGGTGGTTTTTGCGTTTCTCCTTACGGCCGTTTGATGGGGCGGACGCTGAGCCGCACGGGGACCGAGGAGCCCGGAGATGGTGGAGGGTGAACCGCCCGTGTAGCGGCCACGCAGATTTGTCTGCGTCAGGCGGTCGGAGGGCTGCTCACGCAGGTCGGCAATCAGGCGGTTGGGCCAGAGGTTCGTCACGCGCACCTCTAACGTGTTCTCGCCCTCTCGGAGGAGCGACGTCACCTCCCGCTCGTAGGGCGGACACCACCACACGCCAGCCGGTCGGCCGTTGATCTCGACCTCTGCCAGATGGAGCACTTGCCCGAGCGACAGCACCACGTTCGTGTGGCTCAGCTGGGCGGTCGATAGGCGGAAGGTGTTGCGATAGACGGCCGTGCCCGAATAGTTGCGCACGCCCGGGTCGGGGTGCGTAGGCCAGGAGTAGAGGCGATCGAAACGCAGCTCGCCGGGGCCGCCCCATCGCGGGTCGAACCAGACGCTCCAAGCCGTGGCCACGGGCACCGTCTCCGTGTGATAGCCCCGCAAGGCCAACCGACGGCCGCCACGCTTCTGTAGGCCATACTTCCAGCCGGTCTGGAAGCAGAAGGCCTCGCCGCCGTTGACCGTCGTCACGGGCGCTTGGCCGAAGGAGTAGGGGGGGAGCTTGGGGAAGAGGTCGTCGCCGTTGCGCATGAGGGCGGTGAAGTAGGGACCCCTCGATTGGGCGACGGAAGATGACGAAGAACGAGCCGTAGGGCGGCAGGAAGGCGGGCACACTGATGCGGCCCAGCCGGTCGCTGCGGAAGATGAGCTGCGGCGTCATGGTGCCCGTCATCGGATCCCAGATCTCGGGCCGACGACCACCCCCGTTGCGGAAGGTCAGGTTGACGAACTCCGGTCGGTCGCGCCGATTAACCACGAGGTAGAGGTCGGCCCCGTCGGTCGTGCGATGGATGTAGCTGAGATGGGTGCCGAGGGGCGGGGTGCTGATGTATTCAAAGTCGGGCTGGACGCCGATATGGCTCAGCACCTCGCTGAGTCGTTTGCCCCAAACGACTCGCCCACGCCCAAAGACGCTCTCGCCCGTGAACGTGCGCCCCCAGACAGAATCGGCGTCGGCGCGGAGCAGCGCCTCAGACTCTGGGTAGCCTTGCAGGCCGACGGTGGTCAGCGGCTTAGGCGCCATGACGACGGCGCCACCCCGCACCAGTTCCTTGATCTTGGCCATGACCTCGGGGCGCATGGCGGGACGATCGGGCAGGACGAGCAGGCGATAGCGCACACCGTCGGGCAGGACGATGGCGCCGCTGGAGTGTGCAGTCATACGTGTCAGCAGGGCATCCGTGCCGGCCACGTCATAGTCATACCGTCCGCCCAACTCCTCCTCCACCCGTCGGAGCAGGGGCCTCACAGGCCGCCGCCTCGTCGTCGCAGATGACGCAGACGTCACTCACCGGCTTGCCCCTGCACCAGCATGACCGCGTTGCGAGCCGTCCACGTCAGGAAGGCCCGTGACTGGCGCCACCACGTGGCGTTGGCATTGAAGCAGACGCCGTCCGGACACTCGATGCCCGGCACACCCGCCGAGGCGGGCGAGTGCGTAAAGGCGTTGATGAAGATGCGGTTCGCGCCCCTGCACATAGACGCGATCGACGAGGGGTTTAAGGGCGCGGAGGTCCCACCTCCCATCCGCCGCCGCCATCCGTCTGCGGGCCTTTTGGCGGCGATGAATCGCCGGTTGTAGAGGTGGCCAGCGGAAGCCGCGATCTTGATCGACGCGTCCCCTGCCCGTGGGATAGGTCGCTAAGGGCGAGGGCGTACGTAGGCGGAAATGGGCCGCGGGCACATCGCTAAAAAGCCGCATTGCGTACTGCGTCGGCGGGCACAGATAGGGCCGATCGGCTGATGGGGTGGATGCTGAGGTTGCGCTGGTGAGCCAGCTCGCGGAGGCGTCCGTAACGGTTGCGCGCCAACAGGTCAGCCACCGTGCGCCGATAGTCCGCACGGAAGCGTTCGGAGACGTCGTAGTTCTCGATCGTGAGACCCGCAAAGACGGGCAGATAGCGCGTGAGATCGTAGCCGTTCAGGCGACGGAACTCCGTGGCCAGCGAGGGCGTCCAGTCGGCATCGGACGGCATGGCGCCGTCGTCCGTGATGTACGTCCAGCTCTGCGGCCGATGGTCACGCATCTCCCCAAGGAGCACCGTCACGGTGTGGTCAAAGTGCACGTCAGTAGCCTCCACGCTGAGGAAGTCTGGCGTCAGTCCGCCCGCACCAGGCGTAGCGTGGGCCGATCGCCGCCCTGTACCCGAGCAGACGAAACGGAAGAGGCGGAAGGTGCCTGCGGGCGCCTCCCATGAGAGATTGCCATCGGCGTCGACGCGCTCGCTGAGGTCGTAGACGTCGCCCGGACGAATCGGCAGCAGCACGCGTGTCGTGGTCTTGGGTGCATCGGTCGCGGTGGAGTCCGTCGGCTCGGTCGAGGGTTCCGTAGGCACCTCCTCCTCGCCACCATAGGCGTCGTCCATGCGCACAGCCAGCACGGCCACCGGGATGTAGAAGGGCACCTTCAGCCCCGGGCGCATCATCACGCCCTCGGGCAGCGCCAACTGTATGCGTATCCGTCGGCCGCCCTCGACGTCCGTCTGACTCCAGAATAGGCGTTTGCTGGCCAGCTCGGGCGTGATCCACGGCCCCCACTGTCGGCGCCACTGCCCAGATTGAGGCCGATCTCCATGCCCAGACTGTCGGCTACCCTGACAAGCGTAGCGGAAGAGTGCACGCCAGCGCGGACTCATAAAGCCTGAGCCCATAGAGGCTGCGCCCGGTGTGTGATCCGGGGCGGAGACTCCCGTCTCGTAGATCACGGCGCTGCGTATGCCGACGCGCCACATCTCAGTCAGATCGTGCCGGATGCCTTCTTCCGAGATGCGTCCGCCGGGCCATTGCCAGACGATGCGTGGGCGTGCGTAGGAGGGTGGATTGGTGAAGTCGCGAGCCGGTCTGCGCTGTTCTGGAATCGGGTGACGTCGTTGCGCCGTCCGCCCGAGTCCTGCTCCAGATAGGGGTCGACAAAGTCGCTGCCGTCGGCGCTGCCGCCCGCACCACCACTGCAAGCCGTGAGTCCAAGCCACAGCGTGCCCGTGAGCCAAGCCGTACGCCACGCGCCTACGATCAGGCGTCGGGACCGTAGGGCCATCAACCGGATATGTCGTTTGCGATTCACGGAGGCAAAAGTAAGGACGCGGTTAAAACCCGGACGGAGGTGTGGGGTGTGCAGCTCTCATTCCTCTTGACGCCCCCGGAAAAGACGAAGGGCCGCAGCACCCATGTGTGTGCCGCAGCCCTTCTACCCACTGTCCCACCCGCGTTCGTCGCGTTGTGGCGTCGGTCGATACGTGGTGATGCGCAATGCACCGAATCAATTACGTTTCGGGTATGCTCCCTGCGCCTGTGCGCTGTGCCGATGTGCACAATGCGGGCTCGATTTTTAATTCGATGACTTTTTGCCTCGTCTCCCCGGGGGGGAGTGAGGCGGGTTTGTACCGCCCCCGTACGCCGCTGATAATAGACGAACGCTGCCTTTATGTCTTACTTATTCATCCACATTCTCCTCCTCGATCTCCTCCGAGACCTCTTCCATTTGGTTAGCCGCGCGGGCCTCGTCAAACATGCGCTTCATCGTCGGGTTCTTGTAGGTGAGCTTGCGAATGGTGAGCCTCTCAGCCTTGTTGTTGGCCAGGCGGAGGTTGTTTTCTGAGCCCACGAGTGCCTCCTTGATCTTTTGCAGATGCTCGATGGACTTATCGATCTCGTCGATGGCTGTGCGGAAGCGATCGCTGGCCAAGCGGTAGTTGCGCGCGAAGCCGTCCTTGAACGTCTCCAGCTGCTCCTCGAAGTTGTGCACGTCGACCGACTGTTGGCGCACTTGCTCGAGCTCCTTTTTGTAGGCTACGCTGTTGCGCGAGGCCCCGGGTGAGCAGGGCGATGATGGGCATGAAGAACTGCGGGCGGACGACGAACATTTTGGGGTAACGGTACGACACGTCCACAATGCCCTCGTTGTAAAGCTCGCTCTCGGGCTCAAGCAGGGAGACCAGCACGGCGTATTCGCAGCCTTTCTCGCGGCGATCTTTGTCGAGCTTGGCCAGGAAGTCCTCGTTGCGATGCTTGGTGGCGGTGGTGTCGGCTTCGTTTTTTTCATCTCGAACATGATGGAGATGTACTCCATGCCGTCGATATGGTCGCGGAAGATGAAGTCGCCCTTTGTGCCGCGACTGGCGTCGTTGTCCTTCTCGAAATAGGCGTTGGGGTAGACGCTGCTACGGACGCGGTTGAACTCCGTGCTGCAATGGATCTCGAGGCTCTCGCCGATCATCTTGGTCGACATTCGGGCCTTCAGATCCTTGTAATAATCCACCTGCTCCTGCTGTTGCTTGAGGCGCCGCTCATAGTCATCCTTGAGCGCATTCTCGCGGATGGCGGCCTCTTTTTGTTCCAGCTTGATCTCGTGCTGCAACTGCTCGCCCTCGCTCTTGGCCTTTTGCAGAGCCTCCCTCCATCGCTGCCCTTCCTTGAGCACTTCGAGCTTCACTCGGTCGTCGTTGCCTTTGATCTCAGCCTTCAGGCGGTCGATCTCCTGCTCCTTGCGTGCCAGCTGTGCGCTAAGCTCCAACTGCTTCTTCTCCTCCATGCCGTTCAGCTGCGTTTCGAGGCGTGCGATGGTCGCGTCCTTCTCCTTCAACGCGACCTCCCGCTGCTGCAAGGAACGCTCGTAGGCTTGATTGGCCTTCAGGGTCGCCGCCGCCTGCTCGGCCTCGTGCTGCTTGTGCAGCTCGGCAATGCGTCGGTCGAGGTCGGCCTTGAACTCGCGATCCTTGACTTGCATTAGGATGGCCGCATAGTCAGCCTCGTCCACCTTGAATGCCTTTTGGCAATTGGGACAGATCAGTTCCTTCATTTGTTCGTGTCTTCTTCGATCAAGTCCACAGACCAGTTCAGGGCTTGGATCTTCATGTCCAGTTCACGCAGTTCGCGTGCCGCAGCGTCCGTGCGTCGGCGCAGGTCGGGCACATCCACCACGCGCACCGTTTTGATCTCGTTGCGCCCATAGCGAGCATCGCCCTCCACCACATGGCTGAGCACCTCCTTCATCAGCTGTACACGCATGGCCAGCACATCCTTACGGGCCATGAGTCGCGTCACCGTCTCACCCTCGTGCACCGTCCGCATGTTCGTTGCATTGATGCGGTAGATCAGATCCTCAATTCCTCCAAAGCCGTATTCAGCTCCACGTCCAGCGCAGCCAGATCTTCCGCCGGCGTATCGCCTTCCTGCACCTTGGCGCTGTCCTTAAACCGCACCTTCAGCTCGTTCACTCGTTTCTGTAAGTCAGCCCCTGAGGCTGAGCGCTTCTGCCAGTTTCATCGTAGTCGTTATTGCTATATGATTAAATGTAGATCCCCTTTGATGGGCGCGCAAAAGTAAGTCGCAGCAGCATTAGTGACATGTCGTCGGTATTGTCGAAACGAAGACAAAGCCCCTTGCGGGAGTTTCGCTGGACTCGCGGCGTTTGCCTTGACGTCTGCAGCAACGCTGCAAGTGCCTCGAAAAAAACTTTTTGGGCTTTGCAGGGACGCTGCAAGTGCCTCGAAAAACTTTCTGGCGTTTGCAGGACGCTGCAAGTGCTTCGAAAAACTTTTTGGCGTTTGCAGGACGCTGCAAGTGCTCGGAAAAAACTTTTGGCGTTTGCAGCAACGCTGCAAGTGCAAAAAAACTTTCTGGCGTTTGCAGGAATGCTGCAAGTGCCACGAAAAACTTTCTGGCGTTTGCAACACCGTTGCAAGTCTCACGAAAAACTTTCCGGCGTTTGCAACACCGTTGCAAGTGCCGCGGAAAACTTTCTGTTGTTTGCAACACTGTTGCAAGTCTCGTGAAAAAAACTTTTCTGGCGTTTGCAACACCGTTGCAAGTCTCACGAAAAACTTTTTGGCGTTTGCAACACCGTTGCAAGTCTCATGAAAAAAACTTTCCGGCGTTTGCAACACTGTTGCAAGCCCCACGAAAAACTTTTTGGCGTTTGCAACACCGTTGCAAGCATTTCCAAAAACGTTTGGGCCATCGCGTGGCTTCCGTAGAAACTCTCTGCTGGCTGTCGAACTCACGTTATAGATAGGCTTGTAAGGCAAGAATATCCAACCGGCGGAAAAAAAGGTTTGTCTCGGTTGATTATGCTGTCTGTAGGGCCTATGGAGAATTTCTCTACATGTGGTTTCGGTACGGTATCCCTTGGTCTGACGCCCATTGCCAGCCCTGTAGGCCGTATGGAATTGTTTCTACTTTTGCGGCCTGATTTACAAAACAGAAAGACAGTTCGATAATGGATAAGATAAGCTATGCCCTCGGGCTGAGCATCGGGAACAATTTCCGGGCATCGGGTATCAAAGGGCTGGAAATCGATGATTTCATCAAGGGCATAAACGACGTATTTAATGAGGCTAAGCCAGCCATCGCTTTCGACGAGGCGCAACACTTGCTTCAAGCGTATTTCAAGGACCTTCAGGCCGAGAAGTTTGAGATGAATAAGCAGGTCGGTGAAGAGTTTCTACGAATCAATAAGGAGAAGCGGGGCGTGGTGACGCTCCCCAGCGGCCTCCAGTACGAAGTGCTCAAGACTGGCGACGGGCAGAAGCCTGGGCCGAACGACAAGGTGCGCTGCCATTACCACGGCACACTCATCGATGGACGCGTCTTCGATAGCTCCATAGAGCGTGGTCAGCCGGCTGTGTTCGGCGTTTCGCAGGTGATCCGCGGATGGACCGAGGCGCTGCAACTGATGAACGTCGGATCCAAATGGCGCCTCTTTATCCCCTCCGACATGGCCTACGGCGCACACGGTGCAGGCGAGGCTATCGAGCCGAATATGACGCTCATCTTCGACGTGGAACTGCTCGGCATCGAATGAATGAGAGACGACGAAGAGAATAACAATAGAATAGTAACTACATAACAACCAAAACAGGAAGATGAAAAAGATTAATGTATGGATGATGGCGGCCGCAGCGGCTGCCTGTGTAACGATGAACTCGTGTAATCAAGGCGGCGTTTCAGCAGATGCCACGCTGGGCTCGCAGAACGACAGCTTGAGCTACGCCGTCGGTGTGAACGTTGGAAATAACATCAAGGCCAGTCTGGCTACTTTCCCCGGCGACGACTCGCTGAAGATGGATCTCGTAATCAAGGGAATCTTGGCTGTGCTGAAGGATACTTCGGCCCTGAAGATGACTTCCGACAATGCCAATGCCTATCTCAATGCTTATGTGATGAAGGTTCAGCAGTCGCAGGCTGAGGCCGAGCTGAAGGTGGGACAGGACTTCTTGGCCGCTAACCGTTCTAAGGAAGGCGTCATAACGACCGCCAGCGGACTCCAGTATAAGGTCATCACCGAGGGCACGGGAGCCAAGCCGACGGCGAAGGATAAGGTGCGCTGCCACTACACCGGTAGATTGCTCGACGGAACCGTATTCGACAGCTCGGTACAGCGTGGACAGCCAGCTGAGTTTGAAGTGGGTCAGGTGATTCCGGGATGGCAGGAAGTGCTGCAGCTGATGCCCGTAGGATCGAAGTTCCAAGTATGGATCCCCTCCAATCTGGCTTATGGTACGCAGGGCGCAGGGCCGATCAAGCCTAACTCTACGCTCGAATTCGAAATCGAACTGCTTGAGATCGTGAAGTAATGAAGCAGTTCCACAAGTTGACAACCCTCGCACTCGTCTGCGCAGCCATGCTGCTCGGCGGTGCGATGGCCAATGCGGCTGTTAAGCCGACACGTAAGGCATCCGGCCCCGCACTCAAGTCGCCGCTTGATACGGTCAGCTATGCGCTGGGTGTGAACATCGGTAGCAGCCTCCGCGAGAATCTCAAGACGTTCCCCAACGGCCCAGTCAACATCAATGTCTTGGCCGAGATCTTCGTCCGTACGCTCAAGGGCGATACCGCTGGACTGCTGATGAACAACGCAGCCTCCGAGACGTGCATCCAGAACTATGTGATGGAAGCGCAGCAGAAGGAAGGCGACGCTCGCAAGGCCGAAGGCGAGAAATTCCTTGCCGCCAACAAGAAGAAGGAAGGCGTGGTGACGACTGAGAGCGGTCTGCAATACAAGGTGCTCAAGCCCGGTGAGGGTGATGAGAAGCCGACGGACGCTGACCGTGTCAAGGTGCATTACACCGGCCGACTGCTCGATGGTAAGGTGTTCGATAGCTCTGTGGAGCGTGGCGAACCGGCCGAGTTTGGCGTGACGCAGGTCATCCGTGGATGGCAGGAGGCGCTCAAGCTGATGTGCAAGGGCGAGAAGCTCCAAGTGTGGATTCCTTCCGATTTGGCTTACGGTACGGGTGGCGCTGGCGACATGATCAAGTCGAACGCTACGCTCGAGTTTGAGATCGAGCTGCTGGACATCATCAAGCCTGAGCCCAAGGTGGAGAAGGCGGCTGAAGAGGCTGTGGAATCCGCCGAGAAGGTCGTAAACAAAGCCGTAGAGAAGGTGGACAAAGCCGCTAAGAAGGCCGCCAAGGAAGCTGAGAAGGCTGCTAAGAAAGCCGAGAAAGCTGTCAAGAAGACGGAGAAGAAGTAAGCGAGCCAAATCCCCTCCGCCTCACAAGAGCAACCTCTGTGAGGCGAGACAACGAAACGATAGCGGTGTATCGGTGGGCCATGTCCAGAGAGTTGGACGCCCCCGATGCACCGCTTCTTTATATCGTATAATATCCACCCCTCCTCCGCCGTTTAATCCCCGGTTGAATCAGGGTAGAGCGGACCCTTCACCACTTCTAACTACTCGCTCTCACCACCACTTAATCCCCCTACTTCTTATGAAAAGAAACAAGATCCTCTGGGCTGACGACGAGATCGACCTCCTCAAGCCGCACATCCTCTTCCTCGAAGAGAAAGGCTACGACGTGACGCCCGTCATCAGCGGACAAGACGCTATCGACAGCTGTAGCGAACAGACTTTTTGACCTCATCTTCCTCGATGAGAATATGCCCGGACTCACCGGACTCGAAACCTTGGTCTCCATCAAGGAGATCGACCCCGCCGTGCCCGTCATCATGGTCACCAAGAGCGAGGAGGAGAGCATCATGAACCGAGCTATCGGTAACCGGATCGCCGACTACCCTCATCAAGCCTGTCAACCCCAACCAACTGCTCCTCTCCATCAAAAAGAACCTCCACAAGAACGACATCATCACCACCGCCACCACCGAGAGCTATCAGCAGGAGTTTGGTCGCATCGGCATGCAGATCAACGACTCCTTTACCTCTGACGACTGGGCGGAGGTCTACAAGAAACTCGTCTATTGGGAGATCGAACTCGAGGAGAACCAAGCCCCCATGCAGGAAATGCTCATCATGCAGAAGCGGGAGGCTAACAGTGCCTTCGGCAAGTTCATCCGCAAGAATTACATGGGCTGGATGGCCGATCCTGCCAGTCGGCCGCTGATGAGTCCCGACCTTTTCAAGACGAAGGTCTTCCCCCTGCTCGACGCTGGCGAGAAGGTCTTCTTCATCCTCATCGACAACTTCCGTTTCGACCAGTGGCGCGTCGTGCGGTCGTTGCTTTCGGACCGCTTCACGGTGGACGAAGAGATGTACTACAGCATCCTCCCCACCGCCACCCAGTATGCCCGCAACGCCATCTTCTCCGGCCTCATGCCGGCACAGATCGCCCAGATGTTTCCCGATCTCTGGGTCGACGAGGAGAGCGAGGAGGGCAAGAACACGAACGAGGAGCCGCTGATCCAAACCCAGATCGACCGCTTCCGCAAGCGCTACGACTTCTCTTATCACAAGGTCTACGAATCGCAGTATGGCGAGCGTATCCTGAACGGCCTCAACGACCTGCTGCGCAACCAGCTCAACGTTGTTGTCATCAACTTTATCGACATGCTCTCGCATGCCCGTACCGAGAGTAAGATGATTCGTGAGCTGGCCCAGAGTGCGGCCGCTTACCGCAGTTTGACGCGCTCTTGGTTTCAACATTCCGTCATGCTCGAGCTGCTCAACCGGCTGGCCGACGAGGGTTGCCGCGTGATCCTCACTACCGATCATGGCACCATCCGGTCGACGACCCGATCAAGATCACCGGCGATCGCAACACCAACACCAACCTCCGCTACAAGACCGGCCGACACATGACCTGCGACTCCAAGTACATCTTCGAGATCAACGACCCCTGCCCGGGCCGGACTGCCCTCGCCGCACCTGAGCACGCGCTACGTCTTCGCCACCAACGCCTACTTCTTCGCTTACCCCAACAATTACAACTACTACGTCCCCTACTATCGAGGCACCTTCCAGCATGGCGGTATCTCGATGGAGGAGATGATGGTGCCCTTCATCACCCTGCAACCCAAATGAGCACGATCCACATCCCCTCGCTGGCCTACCTCCACGACGCGGCCCGGGAGTTCCTCCGCACCGTCGGCCCCGCGCCCCGTGTCGTAGCCTTCTACGGCGAGATGGGCGCCGGCAAGACCACTTTCATCAAGGCCCTCTGCGAAGCCCTCGGTGTCCGCGACGCCATCAACAGCCCCACCTTCGCCATCGTCAACGAGTATGTCGGCCGCGACGCCGATCACCCTCATCTACCACTTCGACTTCTACCGCATCCGCACCCTCGCCGAAGCCCTCGACATTGGCACCGAAGACTATTTCGAGCGCCCCTCGTGGAGCTTTCATCGAGTGGCCCGAGCGCATCGAGCCACTCCTCCCGCCCCAAGCCGTCCGCGTCCACATCACCGAGCAAGCCGACGGCGCCCGCGAGCTAACGATCAGTGATTAAGCCCTCTGCCGAGGGCGGGGAAGTTTGGCCGGGTACATCGAGAATAGCCGAAGGTTCCCAAAATGGCCGGCCCCCATCGGGTACCCCCGCCAAATTGGCCGGCGTCCCTGACGCCTTGATCTTCTTTTGCTTCTTTTTCTTCTATCAAGAGAAGAAAAGAAGATCATGAGGTCAGAGAATCTTGCATCAAGGCAAGAAAAGCCGAGGGCAGGGAAGTTTGGCCGGGTACATCGAGAACAGTCGAAGGGCTCCAATTGGGCCGACGCCTCTCTCCGTCATGATGCGCGGACGAGGCGTCGGGCCAACCGCCCTGATTGCCGACCTCCGCGAGCAGCCCTCCGTCCGCCTGACGCAGACAAACCTGAGCGGCCGTTATACGGGTGGATCGCCTTCCACCATCTCTGGCCTCCTCGGCCCCGTGCGGCTCAGCGTTCGCCCCATCAAACGGCCGTAGGGAAAACGCACCTCGCCCCGGGTCGCTTTCACCAAAGCAATGCGAAACGCACCTCGCCCCGGGTCACTTTCACCAAAGTGATGCGAAATGGACCTCGCCCCGGGTCACTTTCATCAAAGCAATGCGAAACGCACCTCGCCCCGGGTCACTTTCACCAAAGTGATGCGAAATGGACCTCGCCCCGGGTCACTTTCACCAAAGTGATGCGAAACGCACCTCGCCCCGGGTCACTTTCACCAAAGTGATGCGAAATGGACCTCGCCCCGGGTCACTTTTCACCAAAGCGATGCGAAACACACCTCGCCTCGGGTCACTTTCACCAAAGCGATGCGAAACACACCTCGCCCCGGGTCACTTTCACCAAAGCGATGCGAAACGCACCTCGCCCCGGGTCGCTTTCACCAAAAAAACGTGAGTTCGACGAAAGAATGAGGTTCCTTATCTCAGGAGAATATCTTTGATAGAGCGCTGTAACGGCCAAAGTGTTTTTTTGGAAACGTTTTTGCACATCTTGTGGCTTCCGTAGAAACGCGCTGCTGGATTTATGCTTTAGATCCAGAGTGCACCTCTTTGACGCACACGAATGGAGGGGCGTTGCCGGCGCATGGTTGGGGCCTAAACCATACTTTTGCCCGCATGTTATAGCAATTGGTTATTTGAGCATTACGTATGAATTTCCCCTTATTGAAATGGATCGAGCCGAGGAAGCCCTACCGACTCGGACTGGCCCTGAGCGGCGGTGGAGCCAAAGGATTGGCCTATGTGGGCGTCTTTAAGTTTTTGGAGGAGCGCGGTATTCGTCCCGACGTCATTGTGGGTACTAGCGCCGGCGCCATAGCGGCTGTGCTGTGGGCCGACGGACACACCTCGGACGAGATCCGCGAAATGTTCGCCGGGCGTGAGTTCTCCGAGTTTGCTCGGGTGCAAGTGCCCACCACGGGCCTGTTCGACAGCCGTGGCGTGAGTGAATTTCTGAAGCGCAACCTCCGCGCCAAGACCTTCGAGGAGCTTCGTATCCCCACCATCGTCATGGCCACCGACCTCGACAACGGCTGCGGCCATCGGTTCAGCTCTGGCCCCATCGTGGAGGCCGTGCGCGCCTCGTGCAGCATACCGATCATCTTCAGCCCCGTCGTTATCGACGGCGTGCACTATGTCGACGGCGGACTCTTCCACAACTTCCCCGTCTCCATCATCCGTGACAGTTGCGAGATGGTCATCGGCGTCAACGTCAACCCCTACACCGCCCGCAAGTACAGCAAGAACATCTACAGCATCGGCGAGCGCTCGTTCCACTATATGTTCCGCGCCAACACCGTCGAGGATCGGCGCCTCTGCGACCTGTTGATCGAGACCGAGGAGTTCGGCCATTACAAGCTCTTCGACCTGAAGAATATCGACCACATCGCCCGCGTGGGCTATGTCACCGCTGTCCGCGCCTACAACCGCCTGGCCCGGACGGCCGATAAGAACAATAAGCTCCTGCGTGCCTATCCGCCGCCCAAACGCACCGCGCCCAAGGCGGCTGCCCCCACCAAACAGGTAGCTGGCGAAGTCGGCCGCCCTCGGTAGAGGCCTTGATCTCCCTTTTTGCTTCTTGCATCCAGAGAAGAAGCACTCCGTCCCCCCCTACATCCGTCACTCACTATGAATAAGAACAGCAAGAAACCCATCATCTATCAAGTCCTCCCGCGGATCTTTGGCAACATGCAGCGCCCCGCGAAGGAGTATGGCAACATCGAAGAGAACGGCTGCGGCAAGATGGCCGACTTCACCCCCGAGGCGCTCGATGCCATTCGCCAATTGGGTGCGACGCACGTCTGGTACACTCGGCATCTTAGAGCACGCCACCCGCACGGACTACTCCGCCTATGGCATCCCCAAGGATCACAACGCCGTGGTTAAGGGCAAGGCCGGATCGCCCCTACGCGGTGAAGGATTACTACGACGTGGCGCCCGATCTGGCCGTGAGCGTGCCCGACCGCATGGCCGAGTTTGAGGCCCTCGTGGAGCGGACGCACGAGGCTGGGCTGAAGGTCCTCATCGACTTCGTGCCCAACCACGTGGCCCGTCAATACCACTCCGACTCCAAGGATCCCCTCGAGCCCGACCTCGGTCAGAACGACGACACCAGCCGCGCCTTCGCCCGCGATAACAACTTCTACTACCTGCCTGGACAGGCCCTCGCGTTCCACTTCGGCGCCAAACAGGAGGACTTTGAGTACAGCGAATTTCCCGCCAAGGTCACCGGCAACGACTGCTTCAGCGCCACGCCCGGCCGCAACGACTGGTATGAGACGGTGAAGCTCAACTATGGCGTCGACCTGCAAGGCGGTGGCACGAAGTATTTCTATCCCGTGCCCGACACGTGGCATAAGATGCTGGCCATCCTCCGCTTCTGGATCGCCCGCGGCGTGGACGGCTTCCGTTGCGACATGGCCGAGATGGTGCCCGTCGAGTTCTGGCAGTGGGTCATCCCGCGGGTCAAGAGTTGGAAGCAGGTCATCTTCATCGCCGAGGTCTACCAGCCCGCGCTCTATCGTGACTATATCCGCACCGGCGGCTTCGATTATCTCTACGACAAGGTGGGGCTCTACGACACACTTCGCAGCGTCGTCTGCGGCCATGCCCCCGCCTCACGCATCACGGAATGCTGGCAGGCCGTCGACGACATCCGTCCGCACATGCTCTCTTTCCTCGAGAACCACGACGAGCAGCGTATCGCCTCCGACTTCTTCGCTGGCCGCGCCGAGGCGGGTATCCCCGCGATGATCGTCGCTGCTACTATCGGCACGGGCCCGGTGATGGTCTACTTCGGCCAAGAGCTCGGCGAGCGTGGCATGGACGAGGAGGGCTTTAGCGGACGAGACGGTCGCACGTCCATCTTCGACTATTGGAGCCTCGACACCCCTGCGCCGACGTTGTCACGGCGGACGCTACGACGAGGCCCTCCTGACCGACGCCGAGCGTAGCCTGCTGCACCAATACACGGCCATCCTGCGCCTTTCGCGTGAGGAGAAGGCCCTGGCTGAGGGCACGTTCTTCGATCTGATGTACGTCAATCCTGCCTCCGACAGCTTCGATCCCGCCCGCCAGTACGCTTATCTACGCAAGGCCGACGAGGTGGTGGTGCTCGTGGCCGTGAACTTTGCCGATACTCCGCGGCGTGTCCGGATACGCATCCCCGAGGACGCCTTCCGCTCCATGTCCATCCCCGACAATACCCCCGCCCGCCTGACCGACCTCCTCACGGGCACGGTTGCCATCGGCACCCTGACCCACGCCTGCGCCTATGAGGTGGAGCTGCCGCCGTGCTCCGGTCGGCTACTGAAGTTCGATTACTCCGGCCTGTCGTGACCCCGTTCATAGGGAGCTTTTAGATTTTAGCTCGTCGCGCCCTACTTTTTGGCGCCATATTTTTTTAACTGATACAGCGGGGGAGACAGTCCGTCATCGCAACCGGTGAAGGACGCCCCTCCGCGCTCAAACTACTTACAACCCACTAAACGGATGAGTGCTTATACGCCTTTTGCCATCTTCTCGGGAACCAACTCCCGTTACCTCGCAGAGCGAATCTGCAAAAGCCTGCATTGCCCCCTCGGGCAGATGAACATCGAGCATTTCGCTGACGGTGAATTTTTCCGTCTCGTACGAAGAAAGTATCCGCGGCAAGGATGTCTTCCTTGTGCAATCCACCTTTCCCAACTCGGACAACCTCATGGAGCTGCTGCTGATGATGGACGCAGCCAAACGCGCCTCGGCGCACTCGGTCATTGCCGTCATCCCCTACTTCGGTTGGGCGCGGCAGGACAGGAAGGACAAGCCCCGCGTCTCCATCGGCGCCAAGCTGATTGCCGACCTGCTCAGCGTAGCCGGTCTCGATCGCCTGATCACTATGGACCCTGCACGCTGACCAGATCCAGGGCTTCTTCAACGTGCCCGTCGATCACCTCTACGCCCTCGTCGGTCTTCTTAGACTACATCCGCGAGGAGTTGCCCTTCGACAACCTCGTTATAGCCACGCCCGACGTGGGCGGCACGAAGCGTGCCAGCAGCTACTCTAAGTTCCTCGAGCTGCCGATGGTGATCTGCTACAAGAGGCGCCTGAAGGCCAATCAGATCAGCGACATGAAGATCCTCGGCGACGTGGAGGGCAAGGACGTCCTCCTTATCGACGACATTGTGGACACGGCTGGCACCATCACCCGTGCAGCCGACCTGCTCAAGCAACACGGCGCTAAGTCCGTCCGCGCGATGGCCAGCCATGCCGTCATGTCCGACCCCGCCACGGAGCGCATTGCCAACTCCTGCCTCGAGGAGATGATCTTCACCGACTCCATCCCCTACCCCAAGGAGTGCGGCAAAGTCACCATCCTCTCCGTGGCCGACATGTTCGCTGAAGCCATCCGCCGCGTCTGCCACGACGAGTCGATCAGCACGCTGTACGCCATCAGGTAACCCCCCCTCTAACCCCATTCAATTATGATTATCGACTTCCCCAACATCCCAGAACAACGCCTGCCGAACTTCAAGGGCGGCGAGAAAGAGTACATCGCCCGCATGTTCTTCGACGGGCAGAACCGCATCATGTACGGCCGACTCGAGCCGGGCGCTTCGATCGGCTTGCATACGCACGAGACGAGCAGTGAGATTATGTATTTCCTTGAGGGCCGTGGCAAGGTGCTGCTTGCGGACGGCGAGGAGCGCGTCGCCGCCGGCCAGTGTCACTACTGCCCGAAAGGCCACACGCACAGCCTTGTCAACGACAGCGACGCCGATCTGGTCTTCTTTGCCGTCGTACCTGAGCAATGAGTAGCTGGCCCAGAGTGGCCGGTTCACCGATGAATCATAGGGGCGCTACCTTCGGGGAATAGCGCCCCTATTTGTAGGGCAACCGCATCAAAACCACGCGTGGTTTTGATCTCCGTAGGGCTGTGGAGAGCGAAAAACGCGTGTGCCCCCAAGCCTCCTGTCATTTTGATGTGGCTACCCTGCCGCTATTTGTGTTCCGCCCGAGGTGGCGGCTATTGACTATACTCTTTTTTCAAACTACTTACTACAATGAAAATTCGACGAAAGAGGAGAGTGATCATCCTCTCCGCCCTTTCCGTCCTCCTGCTGAGTGTCGGTTGTTTTCTGTATCCGATCGTGCGATACAGCGCACACAATTACCAAGAGTTCCAACGCATTCCTGATGAACTGTCTCTTGATATTCCTTTCTCCTATGACGGTCATTTCTCTGTGCCGTGTACCATTGGCGGTAAAGAGGTGAATCTGATTGTGGACACAAAGGCTGGTTGTATGATGAGAGAAGAAGACATTGTGAAGTTTCACGGTTCCTATTTCGGAAGGGCTCCGCTGCCTACGAGAAATGTTCGTGGACAGTGGGATTGGCTACGCCTCTACCGCATTCCTGATTTTCGCATAGATACCTTCGCGATGAATCCCCTTTTTGCGTCTGTCGGTAAGCACAATTACATGCATTTGCTGGTGGGAGACAGCGTTTTCGAAGACAATATCTTTCAGCGGAGCAAAAGGATCTTTTCGGTTAAGGAGGGGCAGATGCATGTGGTCATTGCTTTAGATGAGGCAGAGACGGACATTAGACGTGATAACTTGATGGGAAATGGTGTCTTGGGGTTCAACATTATGCAGCAATGCAATTGGCTTTTTTTCAGTGGATGAAGGACGGGTGCGCATATTCAGTGTTGCTAATGATAAGCGGCTCGAACAGGAGAGCAAGGGCTTCCATAAGATTCAGGATGGGCTGGAAAAACGACGGTATCAGCGCTCGCCTCGGATCGCTTAAAGAAGATCTGGCATTTTCGTTAGCTATCGGGGTAGACGCTGAAGTCATAGTCAACAATGAGGTGGCCGCCCAGATGAAGAAACTATATCCTTACAAGGTGATTCTTACGTTGCGGGGCGATAATAGCATCGACTCCTTGTTTGTGTTTGATGGTGTTCCGGTGGTGTGGGATGGGATAACGATTCCCAACTGCCAAATCATACACAGCCCCAAGTTTGCTTCTAACAAGAACTTCTTCGGAGCTCAACTGATGCATCGCTTCAATTTTATTTTGGATTATGGAGCAGATGAGGGGGACAACCTATACATCCAACCGGGCAAAAACTTCGAGCAACAGCGCGCTAAGCCCGTGCTTTCCGCATTCGGAGTCAATATAGAGGAGAGGGAGCAGGGAATCATTGTCAATCGATTGGAGCCGGACGGCATTGCCGAGAAGGCCGGCATCGCCTTAGGTGATGTGGTGCTGGAGTTAGACGGACATGCGCCCAAAGTTTCACCTACCAGCCAGGATTTCATCCGATATACAGCCGATAAGAAGGAGATCCGCTTACGAATCAAGGGTAAGGGAGAGAGGCAGCTCGCGCTGTGAGGTCTTGTTTCCCCAGAGTAAATTCGTCCAACCGATCTCTTTTGAAGGAATTTCTCCGAGTAAATTCGTCCAACCGATCTCTTTTGAAGGAATTTCTCCGAAGAAATTCGTCCAACCGATCCCTTTTTGAAGGAATTTCCTCGAGTAAATTCCTCCAACCGATCTCTTTTGAAGGAATTTCTCCGAAGAAATTCGTCCAACTGATCCCTTTTTGAAGGAATTTCTTTGAGTAATTTTCACCGTTGACCAGTCATCGGTAAAAATTACTCAAAGAAACGCTCCATTGATCCTTAGTTGGCGTTGTTGTCGCCTCTAAACGTTCACCGCTGCTGCTTACTTTTTGCGCGCTGCAATTAAAAAAATCATAGGAACATGGCATTAGCATCGAAATACGATCCCTCATCGGTCGAGGGAAATGGTATCAATACTGGTTGGACAACGGTTTCTTTCGCTCCCTCCCGGACGAGCGCGAGCCGTACACGGTGGTCATCCCGCCGCCCAACGTCACCGGCGTGCTCCACATGGGGCACATGCTCAACAACACGATTCAAGACATCCTTGTGCGCCGCGCACGCATGACGGGCCACAACGCCTGCTGGGTGCCGGGCACGGATCACGCCTCCATCGCCACCGAGGCCAAGGTGGTGGCACGACTGGCTGAGCGCGGTATCCGCAAGTCAGACCTCACCCGCGAGGAGTTTCTGCGCCACGCTTGGGAATGGAAAGAAGAGCACGGTGGCATCATCCTCAAGCAACTCCGACGCCTCGGCGCCTCCTGCGACTGGGACCGCACGGCTTTTACCATGGACGACACCCGTTCCCGGAGCGTCCTCCGAGTCTTCTGTGATCTGTACCGCAAGGGACTGATCTATCGCGGCGTTCGCATGGTCAATTGGGACCCCGCCGCCCTCACCGCCCCTCAGCGACGAGGAGGTGATTTATAAGGAGCAACAGGGCAAACTCTACTACCTGCGCTACCGCATCGTCGGCGAAGACGGGTATGCTATCGTGGCTACGACCCGCCCCGAAACGATCATGGGCGACACGGCCATGTGCATCAATCCGAACGACCCGAAGAACCAACACCTCCGCGGACGGCGCGTCATTGTCCCGCTCGTAGGGCGTGAGATCCCCGTCATCGAGGACGACTACGTCGACATTGAGTTCGGCACAGGCTGCCTCAAGGTCACCCCCGCGCACGACGTAAACGACTACATGCTGGGCGAGAAATACAACCTCCCCTCCATCGACATCTTTAACGACAATGGCACCATTGCTCCGGCGGGCGAGCTCTACGTCGGCATGGATCGCTTCGCCGTCCGCGAGCAGATCGTCCGCGACCTTGATGCCGCTGGACTGCTCGAAAAAACAGAGGATTACACGAACAAGGTGGGCTTCTCCGAGCGCACCAATGTGCCCATCGAGCCGAAGCTCTCCATGCAATGGTTCCTGAAAATGGACGGTCTGGCTAAGCCTGCACTCGATGCGGTGATGAACGACGAGATCCGTTTCTACCCGCCGAAGTTCAAGAACACCTACCGCCACTGGATGGAGAACGTGAAGGATTGGTGCATCAGCCGCCAACTGTGGTGGGGGCATCGCATCCCGGCTTACTATGCCTCGCCGACCGATGAGGGCACGTCGGGCAATGTGTCTCCGGTCATCATCCTCGTAGCCGAAACCGAAGAGGAAGCGCGTGCACAGGCTGCTGAACACCCCATGTTGAAAGGACGCTCGTTCACACTGCGGCAGGATGAGGATTGTCTTGATACATGGTTCTCTTCTTGGCTTTTGGCCCATCGCCCTCTTCGACGGCATTAACCATCCCGGCAACGACGAAATGCGTTATTACTACCCCACGGCCGACCTTGTCACCGGTCCGGATATCATCTTCTTCTGGGTGGCGCGTATGATCATGGCCGGCTATGAGTATGAGGGGATAAGCCCTTCCGCAACGTCTACTTCACCGGCATCGTGCGCGACAAGCTCGGGCGGAAGATGTCGAAGTCGCTCGGCAACTCACCCGATCCGCTCGCCCTCATCGACAAATACGGCGCCGATGGGGTGCGTATGGGTATCATGCTGGCTGCTCCGGCAGGTAACGACATCCTCTTCGACGAGTCGTTGTGCGAACAGGGGCGCAACTTCAACAACAAGATCTGGAACGCACTCCGTTTGGTGAAGAGTTGGGAGGTTTCCGATGCGGCAGAACAGCCAGATGCGGCAAGAATTGCGATCGATTGGATGGAGGCGAAGTTCTGTGCGACGATCGTGGAACTTGAGGATGATTTTTCGAGATACCGTATCTCCGAAGCGTTGATGACGGCTTACAAACTCTTTCGTGATGAGTTCTCTGCGTGGTATCTCGAGGCTGTTAAGCCTGCTTACGGTCAGCCCATCGATGCAAAAACATATCGTTCCACGATTTTGTTGTTTGAGAAACTCATGCTGACCCTTCATCCGTTTATGCCCTTCATCACAGAGGAAGTATGGCAGGCATTGGCCGACCGTCAGCCGGGTGAGAGCATTATGGTCACTCAGCAGCCTCGCCCGGAGCAAACGAACGATCGCTTGACAGCCGATTTCGAGGTGGTGAAGAGCATTGTGGCCGGTGTCCGCTCCATTCGACTCGAGCGCAACATCCCGAATCGAGACTCTCTATCACTGCACATTGTCTCTGGCGATCATAATGAGACCTACAATCCGGTTATTCTCAAGATCTGTAACGTCGATACGATCGTGCGAGCTCCGAAAGATGCCACTGCCGCCTCGTTTATGGTCGGCACGACAGAGTATGCCGTACCGCTGGGCAACACCATCGATGTGGCTGAAGAGATCCAGAAGATGGAAGCTGAAATTGACTACCTCGAGGGCTTCCTTCGTTCGGTGATGAAGAAGCTCGGCAATGAGAAGTTTGTCGCCAACGCTAAGCTCGAAGTCGTGGCTGTCGAGCGAAAGAAGCGTGCCGATGCCGAGAGTAAACTCGCGCTCCTGCGAGAAAACGTGGCTAAGCTGAAAGACAATGCGTGACTTATCGAAGTAGAGAAATGACACAAACCGATAAAAGAAGAGGTTGGGGCATATACGTATGCCTCAGCCTCTTACTGTTACTTGCCTCATGCAGTACCATCCGCTTCATTGGGATCGACACTTTGGAGCCTTCCGAGCTGCATGTTCCGCATACAGTCCGTCGAGTGCTGATCGTGGATAACGCAGCGATGCCATCTGTCGCCCCTTGTGCATTGACGTTGGGGAAGATCCCACTGGAGGTGAAGGAAGTAACGACTGACAGCATGGCGTTTTACTACTGCCACACCTTGGGCGAACGCATCGCCGATGCGCATCGTTACGACGATGTTCGCCTCTACGACAGAGCTTATCGCCCCTCCCACCTCTCCGATCAACCGCTATCAGCCTCCGAAGTCCGCCAACTATGTACGGACGAGGGTGCAGATGCCGTCATCTCGCTCGATCGCCTACAGTTCAGCATCAAAGGGGACGTCGACCCGCTCTATTTCCTCACCCACGACCCGTTACGAGTCGAAGTGTCTGGTCTCATTCGTCTTTCCATCCCATCCGATTCCCTAACGATGGTCCCGTACCGTCCACCTATCCGACACTCTCCGCGCCGCGTTTGAGGGTACCATCGATAGTCCCTGAAGCCATTAGTCAGGCCATGCGTACCGTATTACGTGAAGTTTCACTCTACATGGCTGACAAATCCTCTTCGCGCTTTGTTCCACACTGGGAGCCGAATGTTCGTTGGTACTATACCTCCTCTTCATCCGCATGGAAAGAGGCCAGCGCCTATGCCGCTGCTGAAAAATGGAAGGAGGCCGCCGTAATCTGGCATCGCCTCTACGACCAAGCTCGAAACTGGAAAGTCAAGGCACGTTTAGCCTCCAACATTGCTGTTAGCGAGGAGCTATGTGGCAATCTATCAATCGCCTCCGACTGGGCCGAACGTTCCTACACCCACTATCTCGAGTATGCCTCAGTAATAGACTCCACCACACTCAATCGCCAGCGACGCTACGCGGAAGCCATGAAGCAGCGTCTTCGCTCTGACAAAGAACTGAGGGATTGGAGGAAGTGAGTCTTGCGGTGTTCCACGATGTGGCTTTGTATAGATGTGAATTCGAGGGGCAACAACAGGACACAAAGAAATAGACACTTGTTTTTAGGATCTCCGGTCAACCCTTCTATCTTTGCCCACCGACAAACAGAGGAATACGTGAAAGAGAATCCAAAGATTCAGGGAATAATAGAATCCATATTCTTATCCGCGATAGATCGGGTAACAAAAGATGGAGCAATACAGACGATCAGCCGTTTGTACGTGCAATTAGATGCTGACGCAGGTGAGATTCAGATTTTTGATGAGCCTGAGCATTTGTTGAAGAAGAAGGTCATCTTTGATTGGGCTGATCCGCGCAATAAGGGAGCCGTTTTTCTGCAGCGAAAACTTGCGATGATTCGTTCGGCAATAGCTCGTGTGGCAGCAAAAGGCGTCTTTAATCATCCAAAGTGTTCAAAGCCGTTCTTTATTAGTCTAGTAGATGATGAATTTAAAGAGTCAGAAGTGTTGTTTGGACAGAAAGAGCAGTCAGAAAAAGGAGAGGAATGCTTGATGGAGGGCTTAGAAAAAGAACTGGATGATTTTTTTATCGGAAACTATTTCCAGATATGGAATAAAGCTCTATCTTTGTCCCCGATAAGAAGAACGATTGTTGGATTTGATGAGATCATAGTCGTAAATTGCCGAAATGGCTCAGTTGGTAGAGCAATTCATTCGTAATGAATAGGTCCCCGGTTCGAGTCCGGGTTTCGGCTCAAATAAAAAATAATAGGAATGTGAAGGGTATACGTATATAGATAGGCGTATACCCTTTCTTGTAAAAGAGAAATGCGGAATACCTCTATGCGGAATAAGTCAAGTCATGTAGAAGTCCTTAAGCTTCGATAGAAGGAGATCGATTTTACGTAAGAAGTGGTGTGGAATAGAATGCTAGGATGAAAAAAAGTAGCCTTGTAGATTGTCTATGTGTAATAGAATACCGAATAGATGCAAGTGTGCTTCAGAGAGGGATTAAGGTTCGAGAGTGAAAGATGGGCATAGCGCTGTTTGTTCTCGGATTTTACTGTTTTGTTGGAGCGCTTTGCCTTTTGGATAAGAATTAGAAGAGTGGATCAGAAAAAAGAGAGGGATGGATTGTGAGAATAGGGCAAATCTGTATTTTTGTTGCGGCGATTGACTCGTGTGGAGCTAATGCAGCGATCGTTGGTTGCAGAGGCGAAGGATGAGGCGAAAGAAGAGATTTTACGAGTATTAATATTTAACTAATTGATTATGAACAAAAAAAGTATTTACTTTGTTGGCGGCTTCGTTCATGCTACTCTTAGGAGCAGTAGGGGCAAGTGCTAGGCCTGCATGGGGGATTCTGTAAAGTATCTACCCGATGGCACAGGAAAGGGTGCTTACCACCTTCAGGTGTCGTTCATCGGTCAGAGGGCTATTAAGGATAGCGTTTTTGATGATGGATCAGGAGGGTCGTTTGGACTTTGCTGATAGTGCTTATGTGTGGAATAAGGATGGAGATCCAGATTCTGCATTTTTTTCAAATTGCGTTCTTCTTTGTGGTGTGTCAATGTTGGCAAGCCAGAGAATGCAGGAAGGGTTCCTGCCTTTACCTTTATAAATAAAGAGTATGGCGCAGAGCTAGCATTTGATTATCAGCCTCATTTGTTTACTGATACGGGTACAACGAGTACACGAGCTACGATCTACCATGATTGGTGGGCACGATTGAGTCCCAGGTTATGGCATTGATCTGATTGCGGGTCAGACGTCAGCTCCGTTGGTAGGTGGTAACTTGTCTAAATGGAAATTTTTCACGTACATATAATGGAGCACACGGATCTGCAGAATTAGAGAAAGATCAATATTTAGCAATTGAAGTGAAACCAGATTATTATCTGACGTTTGCAGTTCCTTCTGCGGGTACCTCGCAGGGTAAAATTCGTCTAGTTGTAGCTCATAAGAATGAGTTCGCTGATACTTCAAGCTTTTACAAAAAGGAATTGGTTCGCTTCAGATTGGTCAATGCATCTCCGAGAGTGTTGACTGCTCACGATTTCAATACGAAGATGCATCAAAATCCGACGGAAGGCCCGGTTCAGCTGTTCTTCTCTCCAGATGTAACACCAGGGCAGACGAATGCTTTTGCTCAATTGCTGAAGGCTACGGATGTTCAGTCATCTACCCGTGGGAAGGATAATCATTATCTTTACTTGAATACCACCGGAGGTCAGTATATAACTATGTCCACGTCGGACTACAATAGTGACTTGGGTATTCGTTATCCAAAGATTGGGACGACTGGCGCTACCAATGAAGATCAGAGTAAGTGGCGTTTAGTTTATTATCCTTCAGAAGATAGTTTGATTATCAATGTGAAGGGGTATAAGAATCATCTAAGTTACGGTACTCAGAAAGATCCGGGTTCATACTCTCTCAATGAGAAATTATACAACAATGACATTTTAAATTATTTAATTGTTCGTGTGCAGGATTTGAATGCTACGGCGGGTCGCATACTAACAGTGGCCAATGCACCGGCTAATACACGCATTCATTTCAATATTAATAGTTGTGTGGTATATGATACGGATCGGACAACTGTTCCTTCGAACTTGTATACGGTAAGGGATCGTGAGGGTCGCTACTTAGTGGTTCCGATGTATGCAGGTGATCTCACACCACAGTGGATGCGTCTGGAAGATATTGAAAATGCAAATCGTACACCGTCCGATCAGTGGTTTGTGACGAAGGTGAATGATGGATCGGGTATATCGAAGATTCATCTGACGAACCGTGAATTCAATAATATCCGCATCGAGTTTGTTCAAGTATATAATGACTACCATCTGTTTAAGGGTGTATGGCATCGTATTGATGAAAACGGATTAGGACGTGACTATAGCCCGATTATGGGTAGAAACTATGTGAATCTGGCTGGTTTTACTGTAGTTCCGAAACCATATCGTAATGATCCTTACTTGGGATATAAATTCTTTAGTAAGAATCCCGATGAGGCTGCTGCTATTAAGGAAGCAACTGACTCATTGAATTGGTTCGCTTATGCCTTCAATTACTTGAATAAGCTGAGTGATGGTAATCACTATATGGGCTTCCGTGACAATGCTTCGAGCACAGATACAGGTTTATATATCTTGAAGGATGACAGAACATACTTCCAACTTGTTGTCCCCGACACTCTGCGTAGAGAGGCTTATGGCGTTGAGAAATATGGTATTGGCTGGAATGATGGTCTATTAGCTAACTTCAGTAACACAAATAGCGACGACTATATCGCTCCGTTGAAACGCTGGTTCTATCACTTACAAGTGAATGACTATTGGAAGTTTAAGCGGAATGAGAACTATGTTGTAATGGACGACAATGCACGTTATGGTTATACGCCAGAGAGAAATGCGAATAGTCGTCGTTTGAATAAGGCGAAGTTCTATCTGCGCTTTACGTATGAGACAAATGGGAAGGATTACTATACGCTGTTAGATCGAATCGATATCTCGAACTTCCACTACCTGACGTATGTAAAGGGTCTTGCTGTTACGGATACGATTAAGGCTTATGATTGGAGTCATGGCAGCATCAGGCAGAATTCGTTTGGCGTAGTAGCTGCTAGCGTAACGGATCATGCTCCGATGTATGTAGCTGCACAGCCGAAGACGATTGGTACATATCGTGTTTCAACGTTTGCTTTGACTCATGAAACAGAGCCATTGTATCGTCGATTCAATTCTTTAGATGAAGGTTCTGTTGCAACTGATGATCCTGATACTGTAGCATTCCGTCGTACAGCAAAGCCCAATGACTATCTGTATGAAGATGCGCACAGTGTATACTCTGCGACTAAGAAGCAAAAATGCAGCTGGCTATAGCAATATCAATTTCGCTGGTGTAGTAGAGAATGCAGACGATGCTATCAAGAATAAGGATAAGGATCAGGTATTCAAACGCCACATTGATACAGATTGGGCTATTTATGTAGATACTGCTTATGTGAACCGTGGTACGGGTCTGATCAAACCGCAGTACTTGCTGGTGGTACGTCCGGAATTTGGTTGGCTGGGTTGCCCGGTTTGTGGTGAAGATGAGTTGAACCGTCCATATGTATATGGCCGCTTCTTACGTAATGAGACTGATTCTGCACGTACTGATCCTCAGCTGGGTTCACAGAGTGCCATCCGCGATCGTGATTACATCTTGCCTTCTAACTGGGATCGTTTGGCCTTCACTCCTGCTATCCATGCAGGCGATACGTTGTATGTTCTCAATGGACATTCGATTGAAGAGTTTTATGTGAAAGGTGCTAATGGACAGCGTTATGTAAACTACAAGAAACTGAATAACACACCGCGTGTAAAGAAAGTATTCTTGGGTAACAACCTCCATAAAGACGAAGTATTCTCGTTCCGCTATATCGAACCTCGTGGTGGATCGAAGAAAGACTTCTTGATCGAGTCTGAGACATGGAATCGTGGTGCTGGACGCATGATTGCTCCGATGCAGGGTGCATGGATCAAGATTCAGAATGGTGTGCCGGTTGTCAGCCGTGGATCGTACTACGATGCGATTACTGAGGCCGAAGTTTGGAACGTACGTAAGACGGACAAGGCTCCGTTGGCCAACAAGGAAGTATCTGCGACGAATGTGGTAGTAACTGCTGGTGTAGGTAACGTAACTGTTCTGAATGCTTCAGGTAAGGCTGTTACTGTAAGCAATATCTTGGGACAAACGGTAGCAAGAGCCGTATTGGCATCTGATAACGAGACGATTTCTGCACCACAAGGTGTTGTTATTGTGTCGGTAGAAGGTGAGAATGCAGTGAAGGCTGTCGTGAAGTAAAAGATAGAATAGATGAGGATTTTCGGACGGTAGAGTTCTATCTACCGTCCGGATTCCTTCGATCGAATTATAATCGACTATTTGAATATTAAAACGATAATGATTATGAACAAAAAGATTTTCACGCTATTAGCGGGAATTCTCATGTTGGGGCTATTTGCGGTCTCGGGTAATGCCCAAGGAAGGAATACCTTCTTAAAGAAGCAAGACCTGCGTGTGGGAAAACCCGTAAGGAAATTGCAGGCTGGCCCCTAACAAAGGCTATTACTACTTATCCGTAGATAGTGTAGTAGGTTTTGATCCTACTACTGTTAGTAGGGCACTGACAAAACTTCAGGGTGGACGCGGAGATACGATATCGTCTTACATCCCAGACGGTAATAATGGATCAAAGAAGTTGATGGTTCTGTTTATGCGTCCGGATACAAACAAAAAAATGGGAGATACTCTTTTTGTTGATACACTCAATGTGATCAAGCGTACAGGGAGTAGAGACTCCGTAAAGGCTAAATGGAAAGGTTATTTTAAGGAAAGTACACCGAAGACGGAGATTTCAGCATCTGCTCTGTGGTGTGTAAATGTAACGGACTATATACAGGGCCAGAATCCAACATTTGATTTTTACGAATAAGCAGTATGGGACTCTGTTGGAAATAGATGCCTATAATCATGAGAGTTGGAGACGTGACTCGTCTAGTTCCTTAAATGCAGATAGGAATAACTGGAGGATGTCTCCTGCACATGGTAAAACGTCATTAGTTCCTGGAGGTCTTTCTGGATGGGAGTTTTCTGAGACTTATGCAACCGTTTTAAATGCGGGTCGTCCATTGGTTACTTATTTGGATGACACGCATGATACAGTAGCTGTATTGTGTATGCCGCGCGATACTTCGAATGGACATCGTTTTGGAGAATTAGTTCCGGATAGCTTTATCTGTGTAAAGATTGCTCCAGCTACGGATGTAAGAGCTGGTAAAGTGGACGGTATGCTCTACTTCACTTTGCGTGAAGCGCTTCCGTTCGCATTGGAAGCCAATGATTTCAATTCGTTGAGCAAGACGAATCCGCTGAAATTCTCTCCGGATGCTTCGAATAATATTTTTACATCCGGTCTGAAGGCAGCACAACTTGACACAAGTGCTCATCGTTCCGCCTTGGTTGACGTAGCTTTCTTGCAATCGTATGCAGCACCAGGGCCCAGTTTTACTGGCGATTGGCAGCACCCGCGTTTGGGAGATACGACGTTTGTGGCTTTTCCGGACTCTGTATTGGACTATATGGGTTATATGCACTTGAAGAGTGGTAATAATTATCTCCGTGTTGATTCAAACTTCCACGTGCGTAATGCAGGGGGTGACCAGTTCCTGAAATTTGCAACGGGTACTCAGGATCAGATGTGGAAGAAACTTACCAATACGGGTGATACGGTATCCCGGAGAGACTCGTTGATGTATGGTCAATATGTATGGCGTCTGGTTTACTATCCTTCGGGAGATAGTGTTTATATCAATCCATTCAAGGCAGCTTATCGTCCTGAGTACGATCCAGCTATCTGGCGTAATGGTGCTGATAGTGTTCGTTCCATTGGTTGGGTAACCCAGCAGTACTACACATTTGCTGCGATTCCGGATACGAGTGTGTTACACATGCAAAGTAACTTGAGCTCCGGACAACTTAGCAATGCTATCTCATTTGCTTTGGGGCGAAATCGGAATCAGAATACGGACCAGATGATTACTAACTTCTTCCCGCTATCTGCGGGTCTTGATAGTAACCAAATCAAAACTGCTCGTCTAAGGGACGGATTCATGGTGAATGCATTAGATGCTGCTTCTGCTACTAAGGGTAGGGCTGAGAATGCTCCATTACCATATAAGTATCGTCATCGTTTGTATGTATCGATTCAGAATCTGGCATCGGGACGTGAGGTTACTCTCCACTCGAACCATAGCGGATTCTTGCCAGCCGGAGATTGCAGTATCAATACGCACATCAATTTTGGTGGCTACTATACTACTTGCTTGGCTACTGGCTCTGATCGCGTTTCGATCCCGTCAGATTTGTATCTGATCCGTAATACAGATGGACAGTATCTGCATGTTCCGTTGTATTCTGCTCACGACTCCGCTGTTTGGACTTACTTAGATGAGTTCGTACATCCAGAAGAACTTCCTTCTTTCCAGTGGATTGTTGAGAAGCGCTATCGGAACTCGGAGAATTCTCCGATCAACATTATCAATCGTGAGTTTGGTCATCGAGTTGGTAATAAGTATGGTCTGGCTTTCGAAAACGTACAGTTGAAGAAAGGCATGAAGCACTTCTCTTTCCGTACTGATCGTTGGAGATGGAATGAGGAGAAAATGGTGAACGAGAGAACGACTACGTTCGATGCTGCTAAGTCGAACATGAGTGAAAAGAACGGCGCTACGTTTATTGCGTTGCCGAAGAAGTATAAGAATAATCCATTGCTGGGTTACCAGTGGATTAATCCGGATACTTCGATCGTGAACCTCTATGCATTTAACTATGCAAGTGGTATCGATGACAGCCGTTACATCTCAACCGCTAAGAACTTCGATATGAATGCTTATCCCAGAACGGATACGGTTCTCTATATCGGTGCTAAGGACAATTTCGATGTTGCCTACTTCCGTATGGATACGATCGGTGCTGAGAATGGCAAGTTGAACGAGTACGGTTACAAGGTGGTTTCTAATAAGAATCAGGTAGAAGACCTCGTAACACTGAAGCGTCAGGCTTATCGTCTGAACTATGAGAATCCGTTCAAGTACTGCTTGGGTACGCTTTCTGTAAGCAATGCTGCACAGCACTACTATTCATTGAGCTCGAGATTGACAGCTCCTCTTACTCACATTCTGGGTAGACCAGTTTTCTATCTGCGTGATGTATATATGGAGAACGATGGTGTAAAAGACTTCGCTCTTGTGCAGGTAATGGATACGGTGGCTATGCAGAGTGCAGATTCTACGCAGCTGAAGACTTATATGACTCAGACGCTGGGATCTCAGATCTCTGACCTGATGATGAGGAACCTTAGAATCGCTGGTAAATTCAATCCGGGTCTCTTTGTCATGGCTGTAGACGAACCGACGCTGAAGCTGAAGTTTGACTATCGTGGTAATTCTGTAACACGTGTATCGACCTTCAGACTGAAGAAGGATGCAGATCCGATCTACCGTCGCTTCAATACGGAGCTTGAGGGTAAGGTAGGTGATGACTCACCCAGAACGATGAAGTTCTTCAGAACAAGCAGTATGACGACAGGTAAGGATTACCTCTTCGAGAATACGGGTGCTCTGACGGATCAGAAGGCTTACTACAAGGGCCCGAGAAACTATCTGGGTCTTGTAAGTAGCAACTCTAATCCTAACGCTAAGACTTCGATCTTCGTGGATACGGCTTATGTAAACCGTGGAACGGGTTATATCAAACCGCAGTACTTGCTCATGATCCGTCCGTCGATTGTAAGCGATACGTTAGGGTTGCGATGACAATGGTGAATTGACGATCCATCTGCCGGGTTACCGTAGAGGTATGTACCTGATCAATGCTACTGACTCTGCTAATATGGAGAGAACGGCCGGTGTTGATGACGAGCGTAACACTTACCTCTGGAACACTCGGTGGGAACGCTTTGTGTTCACGGATGCTATCCATGCAAACGACGCTCTCTATATCCTTGGTGGCGCTGACTTGAGCAACCTCTATACGAAAGTTGATGCTAAGGGTAATGTGAAAACGCTCGATTTGGCAAAGTTGGATGCGGTATCTGATACAACTCCGGCTGCTCCAAAGAACAATAAGATTCGCAAGATCTATTTGGGTAACAACTACCACAAAGACTGCGTATTCTCCTTCCGTTTGGTTGAGCGTGGATCGCCCCAGAAGGACTTCTTGATCGAGTCTGAGACTGCATATCGCGGGGAACCTGACACGAGTAGAAAACCGATGATCGCACCGTGTATTGGTGGTTGGTTGAAGATTCAGAATGGTGTACCTGTAATCAGCCGCTCTGACGAAGAGAAGAGAATACCGGAAGGTGATCTGTTCAATGTAGAGATGACATCTGAAGATCCTGTTTCTAACGTAGTTGTTCCGGCTACTACGGGTGTGAAGGTGGTTGCTGAGAACGGTTCTGTAACTGTACTCAACGCTTCTGGCAAGCGTGTAGTGATCAGCAATGTACTGGGTCAGACGGTGGCTAATACGGTATTGACTTCTGATCGTGCTACGGTATCCGCTCCGAAGGGAGTTGTGCTTGTGGCCGTTGAAGGCGAACCGGTTGTGAAGGCACTGGTGAAGTAACAACTAGTGATATTAATTGAGGGAAGGCTGCTCCTATATGGGGGCAGCCTTTTCTTTTTGATCTTATGGTCCGATGGAATTACAGTCAATTAGAAATGGATAGGGGATAATCTTTCACGCACGAAGGGCGATCGTATTAAGAACATGGCCTCCTTTTCCAAGATTGCCATTCGTTAGGAGAGGGCAAAACCGTACAACGGTGAGGGGGCTGAGGGGCTACAGAGATCAAAACCACGCGTGGTTTTGATCTCCGTAGGGGTACAGACATGAGAACCACGCGTGGTTTTGATCTCCGTAGGGGTACAGACATGAGAACCACGCGTGGTTTTGATCTCCGTAGGGGTACAGACATTAAAAACCACACGTGGTTTTGATCTCCGTAGGAGTAAGTATGAAGAGTGTATCTCGAGCCTATCGCCATTTTGATACGAGGTTACCCTAATTCGTCCTCATATAGTTGATGCATTCCATTACAATTATTTGCTTTGCGGGAGCATTTCGATTTCTATGAGCAAACAGTCATGGAAGCAATGAAGATCACTAAACATCAAATGAAAATAGAGTATGAAAACACGTCTTACCCTACTGTTACTGCTTTGCCTCGCTGTTAGCCTGTACATGCGAGCTTATGACAACGTGCGTCGGCCAGATACGCGTGCGCTGGGATTGGCTGGTTCCGAGGTCGTCTATTCGCCGCTCTTCAACCCATCGCTGACGCCCTTCTTTGCGCATCGCCAGCTACGCGGTGACTATTTCAACCCCTATGGGATGAAGGAGTTGGTCACGGTCAGTGCTGGGCTCAACGTACCGAACCGCATCCTGCCGTTCGGTGTGCACATCGCCTCGTTTGGCTATGACAGATATCGCGAGAGCATGTTCCGCCTTTCGGTCTCTAAGCGGCTGAGCAGCATGTGGTCACTGGGGGTGAGTGTACAGTATGCTCTCCTGCAGTCTGAGATCTTTGAGCAGGACGGGCAGCGGCTGTCGGCCGACGTGGGTGTGGCGCTACGGCCAACAGATAAGTGGCTGCTGGGAGTGTCGGTACTTCATTTCCCCGCTGTTTCGATCGGCTCCGATGAGACGAATCAGGTGCACATGACGCCGCGGATGGTCCTTCTCGGGGTGCGTTATATGATGGACGAGGGCTTGGAACTGTCGGCCGAGGCGGAGTATCGGCAGTATGAGCCCTTCCTCTTTTCAGTCGGGGCAGAGTACACGCCTTTTGCCAATTTCCAACTGCGTGCCGGTGTGAAGTCGTCACCCTTCAGCCCTTCGCTGGGCGTGAGCTATTCCTTCATCGGCCTGACCCTCGACACGGCACTATACTATCACCCCGCGCTTGGAGCCAGTGTGGGAATTGGGCTGGCATATTCGTTTTGATGCGAGAAGCCATTCTTTTTTAACGTGAGTTCGACGAAAGAATGGACTCCCTAATCCCTGAAGAATGTCTTTGATAGCGCGCAGTAGCAGCCAACGTGTGACTCCCGCAGAAACTCCTTGCTGACTTTGTTCTTACATCGAGCTCACGTTAAGGGGCGGAGCATGCTATGTGACGGAAAAAGATGAGACAGAAAGGCGGAATAGGTCTCGAATAGGTTCGACGGGGAGGGACGTATTGTGGCAGCTATGGAGGGCGGGTAAGCATTCGCCCTATATTTTTGGCACCGTTTTTCAACGAATAAGCCTATACGAATCATGTCAGAACGAAAAAGTTAGGGTGCGATTTGCGCCCAGTCCTACAGGACCCCTTCACATCGGCGGTGTACGTACCGCGTTATACAATTATCTGTTTGCGAAAAAAAGCACGGCGGCGACTTCATTCTCCGCATTGAGGACACGGACTCTCAGCGCTTTGTGCCCGGCGCCGAGGAATACATCATTCAGTCGTTCGAGTGGCTCGGCCTCCGCTTCGACGAGGGCGTCGGGTTTGGCGGCAACTATGGCCCCTACCGACAGAGTGAGCGGAAAGCCATCTATCGCCAGTATGTCGACCAGCTGCTGGATGCTGGTCTGGCCTACATCGCTTTTTGATACGCCCGAAGAATTAGAGGCTAAGCGGAGCGAGATCCCCAACTTCCAATACGACGCTTCGACACGCGGGCAGATGCGCAACTCCCTGACGCTTCCGGCTGACGAGGTGCGGAGGCTGATCGACAGCGGTGCGCGCTACGTGGTGCGTATCCGCATCGAACCGAACGAGGATATCCGCGTCAACGACTTGATCCGCGGTGAGGTGGTCATCAACTCGTCCATCCTCGACGACAAGGTGCTTTACAAATCGGCCGACGGGCTGCCCACGTACCACATGGCCAACATCGTGGACGACCATTTGATGGAGATCACGCACGTGATCCGCGGCGAGGAATGGATCTCGAGCGCACCGTTGCATGTATTGCTTTACCGTTACCTCGGTTGGGCTGACACGATGCCGCAGTTTGCACACCTGCCGCTACTGCTCAAGCCCGAGGGCGGCGGTAAGCTGAGCAAGCGCGATGGCGACCGCCTCGGGTTCCCCGTCTTCCCCCTCGAGTGGCACGACCCGAAGAGTGGCGAAAAGTCATCGGGCTACCGCGAGAGTGGCTACCTGCCTGAGGCCGTGATCAACTTCCTTGCGCTGCTCGGGTGGAACCCTGGCAACGACATCGAACTGATGACCCTCGACGAGATGGTTCGCCTCTTCGACCTCACCCATTGCAGCAAGAGCGGCGCCAAGTTCGATTACGAGAAAGGCAAGTGGTTCAACCACCGTTATATCCAGCTGCGCAGCGACCGCGACATCGCTGACATGTTCCGCCCCGTGCTCGAAAGTCATGGCATTACGGACGCCGACCAAGCGTATGTCGAGAAGGTGGTCGGGCTGATGAAGGAGCGCGTCAGCTTTGTGCCCGAACTCTGGCCGCTGACCTATTACTTCTTCGTCGCGCCGACCGAGTACGACGAGAAGACCCGCAAGAAGCGTTGGCGCGAGGACAGCGCGGCACAACTCACGGAGCTGATCGAAGTCTTGCGTGGGCGTGAACCCTTCGACGTGGAGGGCACCGAGGCGTACGTCAAGGAGTGGATTGCAGCGAAGGGCTACCATCTCGGCAACATCATGAATGCCGTCCGGCTGGCACTTGTTGGGCAGGGCATTGGACCGCAGATCTTCCACATCACCGAGGCCATCGGCAAGGACGAAACCATTCGGCGCATTCAGCGCGCGATCGATATACTCGGCTGATGCGCCCCCTCTACACGGCGGCCATCCGCCTCTATGCAGCGGCCGTCTACGCCGCTGCGCCTTTTCATGGAAAGGCGCGCAAGATGATCGACGGGAGGCGGAGCATTGACGATGTCTTGCGTAAGAAGATCGTCCCCGGTGTGCGCTACGTTTGGCTTCACGCCGCCTCGCTCGGTGAATTCGAGCAGGGGCAGCCCCTGCTTGAGGCCATCCACCAGCGCCACCCCGACTACAAAAATCGTCCTCACGTTCTTCTCCCCCTCTGGCTACGATGTCCGCCGCAACTACCCCGGCGCTGATGTCGTCTGTTACCTCCCGTTCGACTTCCCACGCCGCATCCGTACCTTCCTCGACCGTGTCCGCCCCACCCTCGCCCTCTTTGTCAAGTACGAGTTTTTGGCTGAACACGCTCGATGAGCTTCGGCGCCGACGCGTCCCCACCTACCTTGTGTCCGGCATTTTTCGCCCCGGCCAACTCTTCTTCCGCTCCATCGGCCGACCTTATCGCGATGCGCTCCGCTGTTTCGATCACCTCTTTGTGCAGGACGAGACCTCGCGCCAGCTCCTCGCCGGCATCGGTCTGACGAACGTCACCATTACGGGTGACACCCGCTTCGATCGCGTGATCGACATCCGCCATGCCGCGCGGCCGCTCCCCGTCGTTGCCGCCTTCGCTGAACGCGACGCCCGCCCGGTGCTGATTGTCGGTAGCTCGTGGCCAGAAGACGAGGCGCTGCTGATCCCCTATTTCAACGCCCACCCCGACCTAAAGCTCATCCTCGCTCCGCACGAGATCCACGAGGCGCACCTCGCCGCCATTGAGGCCCGCCTCACCCGTCCGGCCCTGCGCCTCTCCCGCGCCGATGCCGACACGGCCGCGGGCGTCGACTGCCTCATCGTCGACTCCTTCGGCCTCCTCTCGTCCATCTACCGCTACGCCCGCATCGCCTACATCGGCGGCGGCTTCGGCCACGGCATCCACAACGCCCCCGAGGCTGCGGTCTACGGCGTCCCCGTGCTCTTCGGCCCCAACCACCGCAAGTTTCGCGAGGCCCTCGACCTCATCGCTTGCGGCGGCGCCTTCTCCATCACCGACGCGTCCAGCCTTGCTACCCGCCTCGATGCGCTCCTCGCTGAACCCGACGCCTGCACTGCGGCGGGAGAGTCTGCCGGCGCATATATCCAGCAACATAGCGGTGCCACCGAGCAGATCCTCCGTGCCATCGGCCTATAAGTCAACAGACTGAGGACACCTATATAGGGTATGCTCCTGGTTAGCGATGGCATACCATTGCTTGTTAGTGACGACCTACCTTACGTGATAGCGACGACCTACCTTACGTGATAGTGACGACCTACCTTATAGGGTAGTGGTGATCTGCCTTATAGGGTGGCGGTGACAAACCTTGGGGTGTGTTTTGAATCGATTTGGGTGCATGAACCCAATTACTTTGGGCCTATATCCCCAATCTCTTTGGACGCATAAACCCAATCTATTTGGGTCTATAGTTCTAATCGTTTTGGACTTATAGGCCCAATCGCTTTGGGTGCATAGTTCTAATCATTTTGGACTTATAGGTCCAATCAAATTGGACTCGTCCACCCGCTCCTACTGGTAAGGGTGCATGCACTTTGCGTTAACGATGGCTCACCTTAGAACGTCCAGCGGAGCATGGCGTAGAGGTCCGTACGATTGCGCCCGCGGATGGTTTCGAGGCCCGAGCCGATGGAGTCGCCGGTGAAAAGGTGCGTCCAGCCGATTTTAGTTGAGAGCGTGAGCCGACGACCCGCGGGGCGCCAATAGAGCAGGCCGGAGAGGCGTATTCCGCGGCCGTAGAGCGAGGGTGTGGCGAAGGTGTAGAGCAGGTTTTTCTCGTAGGAATAGAGGCGAGCGGCGAACCCATCCGTCAGGAAGAGGGCTGCGAAGAGTTCGGCGCGGACGGGCAGCCTTTGAGGGCGCCAACTGATGGCCTCGGAGAGCATGTGGCCGCGTGCGGTAGGGGCGCCGTCGGGCTGGTGAAGCGAGAAGTCAAGGGCGGTGCGGAGCGCCCAAACGGTGTCGATGGTACAGGTGATTTGGGCGCGGAGCCGATGTCTGACGATGGGGCGAAGGGCGATCTCATGTCCGCGAACGGCATCGCTTTCAGTGCGTTGGCTGCGGAAACGGACGTAAGCCGCGATGATCTCGCGTGGATCGGTCCAATCGATTCGCAAGGCGTATTCGCTGCCGGTGGAGGGAAGCTGACGCGGGGCTTCATCCGGGGGAAGCGGAAGAGGTCGGCATGACCCGTGAGCAACCAGCGTGGGGCGGGTGTGAAGGTGAGGCCGAGGTAGAGCCCGTCTTCGTTTCTGACGCGGGCGGTGCGCGCGAAGGCAGAGGCAAAGAGGGCGTGGTAGCGGGGCGAATAGTTGCGGTAGAGCAGGGTGGCGATGATCTCGGAGCTGGGCGTCCATTGCAGGGCGGCGAGCGTGGCTGTGGCGCCGGAAACGGTGGAGAGTGCCGTCTCACCGAAGAGCTTCAGACGGTCGTTTTTGATCATGTAGTCGAGGCCAAGGTCGACGTTGCTGCGGCCGCGAAAAATCGTAATGGTTGTAGAGCGTGGGAGGTGGGTCGACGCGTTGTCCGCCAAAGTCGTAGGCCAAGGCCGTAAGTCCGATGTGCATGCGAGGGCGGGCATAGCGCAGGTTGCCGCCGATGGCACGCAGGCTGACCGTATGTCGGGTGCGGCGTTCGTTACGGGTACGGTGCAGGCCGTTGACCTTGAGGGAGGTGATGGTGGTGCCGTCTGTCGTGGCGTCCACTTTGCGGCTCGATCCGAAGAGGCTCAGCTGCCAGTGCGAAAGTGCGAGGGTGGCTGCGATGCCGCGGAAGAACTGCTGTTCGTCGGTGGAATAATGGCGGCGAAAGCCGTTGTTGCGGTATTCGGGCTCGGCGGCGAGTGTGCCACGGGCGGGCGCATAGTCATGACTTACGACGAGCCCTTGCCCAAAGATGGCCTTGAAATCGCCCACGGCGAGGGTGCGCAGGTGCCCGAAATCTTTCAGGACAAAGTGAACCGAATAGTAGTCGTAGCCTTTATGAGCCGCATTAGCAAAGGGCTCTCCGGCATCTTTCTCTGCCGCAAAGCCCGCTTGCAGACGGTCGTCAAAGGTGTAGGCGTATCGGATGGCATGGCTGAAAGGCTCACCAAGGTAGCGGCGGGAGGTGCTGTCTGGGGCGGGCGTGTAACCTCGTTTCCGTTCCACGGTCTGGCCGTATTTCATCACCCATTCGCTGGCGCCGTGGTGTAGCAGATTAGCAAGGGTGATATTCGGGCGTTCGGGGACCGTGTCTGTTTACGCAAACGAAGGGGCGATGCGTCGGAGTGTGATCCAGTCGAGGACGTCGATGGTTCTCAGTTCGTAGACGGTGAGGAAATAGTGGTGCCGCTGGCGGTAGGAGAGGATGGAGTCGACTTGTGCGTCGGAGAGGAAAGGAAGCTGGTGAAGGTCGTAGGTGGTGGCTGTGTTGAGGTCGATCGGATGTTCGGCCGGTGGGAGAGGTCGGTGTAGAGTGTTTCAAGTCGCTTTTCGTCAAACTCATCGTCAGTGTATTCGGAAAGTTCACGTAACTGCTCCATCCAATCGTCTGTCGGGTGGGAGTCCTGCGACCTGACTACGTTGCTTGCCACAACGAGTAAAAAGCAGGACGACGAATAGGGGGCGGAGCATGGCATGTATAGATTCAGGTGTTGGTAGGATTTCAGGATGAGCTGGTCGACTTTACCGGACTCTCTCCTCGAAGATCTTGTTCCCTTCGAGCAATGCGCGGGTGTCTTCGAAGAATTGCGTGCAGGTTGCGCGTAGGTCAGCTGGTAGCGCGATGGAGTCAGCCGCAGACGGCGGAATAATCCGGTATCCACCGGGACGACAGACCCATCCGGGCGTGTAGGCAGGAGCGATCCGGAGAGCACCGTTACGTTCCTTCTTAATGTCGAGCGTGACGATCAGTCCACCGTTCCGATAACGCTCCTTCTGGTTCGAGACGAGGTTGCCGAGCGAATAGACAGTGACGCTGCGCACGACACCCTCATTGTCGCGCTTCGCCTCAATGGGTTGAATAACGTGTGGGTGACTACCGATGACGATCTCGGCACCAAGCCGATGGCAGAGCGCGGCCAGTCGACGTTGCTCGTCATTCGGTCGACGGGCATACTCTATGCCCCAATGGAAAAAAAGACGATCACGCAGTCGATGTGCTTACGGTTTACTTGCGATAGGTCTCTACGAATAGCATTCGTATCAATCAGATTCACGATCATGCCTTTGGGTATCGGCATGCCATTCGTATCATAGGTATAGTTGAAGAGCGCAAACCGTAACCCTCCAGCTTGGAACAACAGCGGATGTTCTCTGCGTATCCGACTACTGTCGGCGAAGGCCCCCGTGTGTACAATTCCGAGCGAATCGAAGCGTCGTGTCGTGTATTCGATTCCCGTACGACCGTTGTCACAGATATGATTATTCGCGAACATCACAGCGTCGATCCCTATGTCACGCAGTGCGTCAGCCACAGCTCCCGGAGATCGAAACGTGGGGAAACCGTGATAGTCAGTATTTGGGGTTAGCGTAGTCTCAAAGTTTAGGATCGCATAATCTGCCTGCTCAAAAAGCGGCTTGACGTAGCGGAAGCATTCGGAGTAGTCAAAGTGGCCATTTCCTCTTTGTGCAGCTCTTACTTGTGGCATGTGCTGCATTAGGTCGCCCGCGAATACCAGTCTCGCCTCCCTGCGCACCGTATCCGAAGCGCTTGAGTCGAGTTCACCCGATTGTCCCTCCCGCGGATGCATCGTGCACGCGATGCAAAAGAGGAGAGCCACCGCGAGCCAGTAGAGGCGGTGAGGACGGGTGGCCGATCTGTGTATTACGCGTGCGATGCCCTTATTCATACCACGAGGCGTACATGTGATAGTTGCGAGCGATCTTCTGATTCATCTCTTTGGCCTGCTCTGGGTCTACTTTCTTCACGAATTTGGCAGGTACACCCGCATAAATACTCCACGGCTCAACTTGTGTGTGGCTCAATACAACAGATCCTGCGGCTATAATCGCCCCCTCGCCGATCACGGCGTGATCGAGCACTACGGACCCCATACCTACAAGGGCCCCTTTGCAGATCTTGGCTCCGTGGATAGTGACATTGTGTCCTACTGAGACATCATCCTCAATCTCTATCGTTGACTTTTGATATAAGGTGTGCAACACCGATCCGTCCTGAATATTTACACCGTTTCCGATGCGGATAGAGTTTACGTCGCCACGCAATATCGTGCCAAACCAAACGCTGCATCCTTCGCCAAGCACGACATCACCAATAATCGTCGCGTTGTCTGCGAGGAAAGTATCTTTCCCAATGCTGGGAGTAAATCCTCTTACCGATTTGATAAGCGCCATTGTTCTCTTCTTTGATGGGTTATGAATGAAATTAACGCCGACAAAAGTAACAAAAGAAAGACAGCTATTTTGCGTGGGAGAGCATGGATGAAAATCCAACTGAAAGTTTTGCTGGGAATAAAATATCTCTACTTTTGCGCCTGATTTTTAGTATAAGTAGAAGAGAAACAGATACTGAGTAATTCTAAAAGCGATAATATATGATTGTAGTTCCGTTGAAAGAAGGAGAGAGCATCGAGCGAGCACTGAAGAGGTTCAAGAAGAAGTTTGAAAAGACTGGTGTTATTCGAGAACTGAGAAGTCGTCAGGCTTATACGAAGCCTTCGGTGGAAAAAAACGAAAAGGAACGTATGCGTGCGGTCTACGTGCAGCACTTGCAGCAGGAAGAAGAGTAATTCCGCTTACACGAAGTGTCTCTCGTGTGTTTGTCACGATAGTAGGTGTATGGAGAGGTGATATGGAAGCATCTATCGCATCTTTTATAGACTATCTCCGATACGAGAGAGGAGCAAGCGTTGCTACGAGAGTTGCTTATAAAAATGACTTGCTTCAATTTGTGGCATATGTGCGTGAACACACGGAGAGTGGCAAAGCAAGCCTTGGACTTGTCGATTCGGACTTGATACGTCTATGGATCACATCATTGATGGATGGATGTATGTCTCCAACATCAGTGAATCGAAAGCTGAGCGCATTAAAATCGTATTTTAGGTACTTGATGAAGCAGGGATTGGTCTTGAACAATCCGGCGTCTTTAGTTATTGGGTCCCAAATTCTTCCGTCCGTTACCTCAGATCATGAAGGAAGATGAGTTGGCAGAATTGCTCGATGGAAGTTGTTTTAAGGATGATTTTATAGGAACACGTGATCGACTAATGATGGAGTTTCTGTATGAGACCGGGCTTCGACGTCAAGAACTTGCTTTTTTGAAGTGCTCAGATATAGATCTAATGGCGATGGTGGTAAGGGTTTGTGGAAAGCGCAATAGGGAGCGTATAGTCCCTTTCTCGGAACGGTTGAAGGTGCAGATCATTAGCTATCTACAAAAGAGAGGGTCTGGGCTGCAATGTGATAACGCTCACTTTTTTGTTTGTAAGGATGGTCGTTCTGTCACTGGCGCAACAGTATACAATGTCGTGAAGAAGTATATCTCTAACAGAGGCTTGCGTACAAAGTGTGCTCCTCATATGCTGAGGCATTCTTTTGCGACGAGCTTATTGAATAACGGTGCAGAACTAAACGCAGTGAAAGAATTACTGGGACATAGTAGCTTATCCTCAACTTCGATTTATACGCATATCGCCTTTGATAAGTTGAAAGAAATGTATTGTGCTCATCCTAGGGCTAATAGATAAGGAGGTAATTATGGAAATTAGAATTCAGGCAATTCATTTTGACGTGACGGAACGCCTAGATGCGTTTATTCGGAAGAAAGTGGCTAAATTGAGTCAGTACCATGATGGTATTTTTGGATGCTGAAGTCATATTGCGAGTAGTCAAGCCGGAGACAGCGCGAAATAAGCAAGCCGGCATACGTCTACAGATTAAGAGCAATGACTGTTTCGCCGAAAAGGTAAGTGATACTTTTGAAGAAGCTGTTGACGAGGCTGTAGTTGCTTTGGAAAAAGCAGCTGATTAAAAGCCAAAGAAAAGAGTAGATCCAAATAAAAAAAGACCGGAGATTTGTTGCGTAACAAATTCATTCTAAATTTGCGGCCGTTTCGCGTGATAACGGAACGGCTCTTTTAAACTAAACTCGACCATTCATTGCTGAGTTTTTCATCCAGTGATGGCGATAGCTTCTTACGTGAGATAGGTGTGAATGTGTCGTTTTCAAGAGGGTAATGCCTGTGTAGCTCAGCGGTAGAGCACTTCCTTGGTAAGGAAGAGGTCCCGAGTTCAAGTCTCGGCACCGGCTCAATAATTAAAGATTAGAGAATTGAATGTATAAAGGCATTTTGAGTTATGGCAAAAGAACATTTTTAACAGGAGTAAACCGCATGTAAACATCGGTACGATTGGTCATGTTGACCACGGTAAGACGACTCTGACGGCTGCAATTACGAAAGTGTTGGCTGAGAAGGGTTTTTCTAGTGCAGAGGGTGTAAAGTCATTTGATCAAATTGATAACGCCCCGGAAGAGAAGGAGAGAGGTATTACCATCAATACTTCGCATGTAGAGTATGAGACGGCCAATCGTCATTATGCCCATGTAGATTGTCCGGTCACGCCGACTATGTGAAAAAAATATGGTTACTGGTGCTGCACAGATGGATGGTGCCATTATTGTAGTTGCTGCGACTGACGGTCCAATGCCTCAGACACGTGAACATATTCTTTTGGCTCGTCAGGTGAATGTGCCTAAGTTGGTTGTCTTCATGAATAAATGTGACATGGTAGACGACGAAGAGATGTTGGAACTTGTAGAGATGGAAATGCGTGAGTTGTTAAGTTTCTATAAGTTTGATGGCGATAATACGCCGATCATTCGTGGTTCTGCATTGGGCGCTCTTAATGGCGATCCGAAGTGGGAGGAGAAGGTGCTGGAGCTTATGGAGGCTGTTGATACATGGATTCCGCTTCCTCCTCGCGATGTCGATAAACCTTTCTTGATGCCTGTGGAGGATGTTTTTTCGATTACAGGTCGTGGAACGGTAGCAACAGGTCGTATAGAAACGGGTATTGTCAAGACCGGGGATGAAGTTGAGATTATCGGCTTAGGTGCTGATGGTAAAAAATCCGTAGTTACAGGCGTTGAAATGTTCCGAAAGATATTAGACGAAGGTCAAGCTGGTGATAATGTTGGACTTTTACTTCGTGGTGTCGACAAGAATGAGATTAAGCGTGGTATGGTACTTTGTCACCCAGGTCAGGTTAAGCCTCATTCTAAATTTAAGGCCGAGGTCTATATCTTGAAGAAAGAGGAAGGAGGTCGTCATACCCCATTTCATAATAAATATCGCCCTCAGTTCTATATCCGCACATTGGATGTAACTGGAGAGATAACGTTACCGGCTGGTGTTGAGATGGTAATGCCAGGTGATAATGTTACGATTGAGGTTGAGTTAATCTATCCCGTAGCATGCAATGTGGGTCTGCGCTTTGCTATTCGTGAAGGTGGACGTACGGTGGGTGCAGGTCAGATAACGGAATTGTTAGATTAGGATTGGGTTAATTGCAGCCGATCTTAACTAACGTGTGGGTCGGCTGCATATATACGGAAGTAACTCAGTTGGTAGAGTACCGGTCTCCAAAACCGGCTGTCGGGAGTTCGAGCCTCTCCTTCCGTGCAATAAATAGGATAATGAATGAAGAAGGTTATCTCATATATTAAAGACTCATATAACGAACTTGTATATAAAGTATCTTGGCCGACGAGGTCGGAGCTTTCAAAGTAGTGCTGTTGTTGTTATGTTTGCTTCCCTTATCATAGCAGTACTAATTGGGGTTGTTGACTTTGGATTTGAGGCTGTGATGAATTTCATCTATAGCTTATAATGGTTATAATGCCGGATTCTCAGCAAAAAAATTTTTATGTTCTCAGAGCTATTAGTGGCAAGGAGAACAAGGTACGTGAATATATAGAGGCCGAAATCAAGAATTCGGACTTAGGTAATTATGTTTCCCAAGTTTTGATTCCTACTGAAAAAAACTTTCGTTGTAAGAAACGGCAAGAAAGTGATGAAAGAGCGGGCATATTTACCCGGGTATGTTTTTGGTTGAGGCTAATTTGGTTGGAGAGGTTATTCATCGCTTACGTGAGATTCCTAACGTTATCGGTTTTTTTGGGGGAGAAGGACAACCAGTGCCGTTGCGCCCATCTGAAGTAAGCCGTGTGTTGGGTACTTTGGATGAACTACAAGAGCAGCCAGAGGAAATGGAGATTCAGTATTTTGTGGGAGAAACTATCAAGGTGATTTCCGGTCCATTTAATGGTTTTTAGTGGCCTGGTCGAAGAAGTTAATGCTGAGAAAAAAAGAAACTCAAGGTAATAGTTAAGATTTTTTTGGGCGCAAAATGCCTCTTGAGTTAAGTTATGTGCAGGTGGAGAAAGAATAGCCATTGGTTACGGATGGCGGATTTTTTTATTCTATGAGATAAATTCGTGAATTGTTTTTAGGTAAGAAAGATGGCGAAAGAAATTGCTGGACAAATCAAATTGCAGATTAAGGGAGGAGCGGCCAATCCTTCTCCCCCGTTGGACCCGCATTGGGTTCTAAGGGTATTAATATAATGGAATTCTGCAAGCAATTCAATGCCAGAACTCAGGATAAAGCCGGAAAAGTTCTTCCCGTAGTAATTACTTATTATGCGGATAAGACCTTTGATTTTATAGTAAAGACTCCTCCTGTTGCGGTTCAGCTGTTAGAGGCTACTAAGCAAAAGGGGGATCTTCTGAACCTAATCGTAAGAAGGTGGCTCAGATTACTTGGGAAACAGTACGGAAAAATCGCTGAGGATAAGCTGGTAGATTTGAATTGCTTTTACTGTTGAGTCCGCTATGCGGATGGTAGCTGGAACTGCTCGAAGTATGGGCATTGCTGTAAGGGGCGCTTTCCCAACGACGAATCAATAAACTCAATTAAGAAGATGGGTAAAGTAACTAAGAAACGAAAGTTGGCTGAGAGCAAACTTGAAGCGGGAAGGTCGTATACACTACAAGAAGCTTCGGTATTGGTGAAAGAAATTTCGATGACGAAGTTTGATGCATCTGTGGATATTGATGTCCGCCTCGGGATAGATCCTCGTAAGTCTAATCAAATGGTTCGTGGCGTTGTATCTCTTCCTTATGGAACTGGAAAAAGAGACTAAGGTTTTAGCTTTATGTACGCCTGATAAAGAGGCCGAGGCTAAGGCTGCAGGTGCAGATTTTTGTCGGATTAGATGATTACATCGAGAAGATTAAAGGTGGATGGACCGATGTCGATATTATCATTACGATGCCGTCCATCATGGGAAAAATTGGAGCTTTAGGAAGGATCTTGGGCCCTCGTGGTTTAATGCCTAATCCGAAAAGTGGTACTGTTACTAATGATGTAGGCAGTGCTGTTAAAGAGGTTAAGCAAGGTAAGATCGATTTTTAAAGTTGACAAGGCTGGTATCGTTCATACTTCCATTGGGAAAAGTCTCGTTTAATCCAGAGCAGATAAGTGGAAATGCGAAGGAGTTTATTTCTACATTGGTTAAGTTGAAACCTACGGCTGCGAAAGGTACCTATATCAAGAGTATATATCTTTCTAGTACCATGAGTCCGGGTATTAGGGTTGAACCGAAATCTGTTGATGAGTAATACATGTAAGTACGATGAAGAAGGAAGATAAGAGCATTGTTATAGGACAATTGACTGAGACACTGAAGGAGTATGACAACTTCTATTTGACAGATATTGAGGCATTGAATGCTGAGAAGACAAGTGCGCTGAGAAGATTGTGCTTTAAAGAGAATGTGAAGTTAGTCGTTGTTAAAAAAACACCTTGTTTAAGAGGGCTCTAGAGAATATGGATGTTGATTATTCAGCATTATATTCGACGTTAAAGGGGAATACCGCTGTCATGTTCTCTAACGTGGTGAATACTCCGGCTAGGTTAATTAAAGACTTTACTAAGGGCACGAAAGGTGAGGGAAAACCTCAGTTGAAGGCCGCGTATGTACAGGAAAGTTTTTATGTAGGAGTTGAACATCTTGACACGTTAGCAAGTCTGAAGAGCCGAGAGGAAATGTTGGGAGATGTGATTGGCTTGTTGCAATCACCGATAAAGAATCTGATCTCGGCATTGCAGGCCTCTTCTGGACACGTTATACATGGTGTTTTTACAAACTCTCGAGAAGAGATAGAAAATAATTAATACGGAATAATAATCGATTAAATCATAAGAAAATGGCAGATTTGAAAGCTTTAGCAGAGCAATTAGTGAACCTCACCGTAAAGGAAGTTAGCGAACTGACGACGATATTGAAAGATGAATATGGCATCGAGCCCGCAGCTGCTGCTGTAGCTGTTGCTGCAGGACCGGCTGAAGGTGCTGCAGCTGTTGAAGAGAAGACCTCGTTTGACGTGGTACTGAAGGCTGCAGGTGCTAATAAGTTGGCTGTCGTTAAATTGGTGAAGGAACTTACCGGTCTGGGCTTGAAGGAAGCTAAGGACTTGGTTGATGGTGCTCCCAATAATGTAAAGGAAGGTGCAGCGAAAGCCGAGGCTGAAGATTTGAAGAAGAGGTTAGAAGAGGCTGGGGCTGAAGTTGAGCTTAAATAGTCTCTATCTCCTGTTTATCAGGTAATATGGTTAAGTCTCCCCTATGTGTGGGGATACTTAACCTTTTTGTGTCTATCTCATAAGTTCAGAATAAACTCGTTCAATAGAAGATGTCTTCAACAGCCCAAGTCCAGAGAATAAATTTCGCTTCGATAAAAAAGTTTCTACCCTATCCGGACTTTCTCGAAGTACAGTTAAAAGTCGTTCCAAGACTTTTTGCAACTCGATACGCCTCCAGAGAGGAGGAAGAAGGAAGGGTTGTATAAAGTGTTTTCTGAGAACTTCCCCATAGCGGATACGCGAAATAATTTCGTGTTGGAGTTCTTGGATTATTATGTAGATCCGCCTCGTTATTCGATTGACGAATGCATTGCACGTGGATTGACGTATAGCGTCCCTCTAAAGGCAAAACTGAAATTGTATTGTACGGATCCGGAGCATGAAGATTTTGATACAGTCATTCAGGACGTTTATTTAGGGCCGATTCCGTATATGACGGAACGGGGAACGTTTGTTATCAATGGTGCAGAACGAGTGGTCGTTTCTCAGTTACATCGTTCGCCGGGCGTCTTTTTCGGTCAGAGTGTTCACGCCAATGGGACGAAACTCTATTCAGCTCGAATTATCCCATTCAAGGGCTCATGGATTGAATTTGCTACAGACATTAATAATGTCATGTATGCCTACATCGATCGAAAGAAGAAACTGCCTGTTACGACTTTACTTCGCGCCATAGGCTACGAGAGCGATAAAGACATCTTGGAGATATTTCATTTGGCCGAAGAGGTGAAGGTGTCTAAGGCCAATCTGAAGAAATTTATCGGGCGCAAATTGGCGGCTCGTGTGTTGAAGACTTGGGTTGAGGACTTTGTGGATGAAGACACAGGTGAGGTGGTTTCGATAGAGCGAAACGATGTAGTGATTGACCGTGAGGCTGAGCTGGATGAGGACAACATCAACACCATCGTGGATTCGGGTGCACAGTATGTGTTGCTCCATCGTGGAGACCAGAATCTGTCAGACTACGCGATCATTTACAATACGCTACAGAAGGATCCGAGTAATTCGGAGAAGGAAGCTGTGTTGTACATCTATCGCCAGTTGCGTAATGCTGATCCGGCGGATGAGGCAAGTGCCAGAGAGGTCATCACGAATCTGTTCTTTTTCCGAGAAACGCTACGATTTGGGCGATGTGGGGCGCTTCCGGATCAATCGCAAATTGAATCTGTCGACAGCGGTAGACACAAAGGTATTGACGAAGGAGGACATCATCGAAATCATCAAATACCTTATCGAGCTGATCAACTCCAAGGCGGTTGTTGATGATATTGACCACTTGAGTAATCGTCGTGTGCGTACGGTGGGTGAGCAGCTGTACAATCAATTTGGTGTCGGGTTGGCACGTATGGCGCGTACAGTGCGCGAGCGAATGAACGTACGCGATAATGAGGTCTTTACTCCGATTGACCTGATCAATGCTAAGACGATCTCGTCTGTCGTCAATTCGTTCTTCGGAACGAACGCTTTGTCGCAGTTTATGGATCAGACGAATCCGTTGGCTGAGATTACGCACAAGCGTCGTTTGTCTGCTCTGGGACCGGGTGGATTGTCGCGTGAACGCGCCGGATTCGAGGTTCGCGACGTGCACTATACGCACTATGGCCGTCTGTGCCCCATCGAGACACCAGAAGGTCCGAACATCGGACTGATCTCGTCGCTGTGTGTGTATGCCAAGATCAATGACCTCGGATTCATCGCTACACCTTATCGAAAGGTTGAGGACGGAAAGGTGGACTTCTCGGAAGACGCCATAACCTATTACACCGCAGAGGAAGAGGAGAACAAGATCGTAGCACAAGGGAATACGCCGCTGGATGACGACGGTCACTTTTTGCTCGACCGCGTTAAGGCGCGCTATGAAGCAGACTTCCCAGTAGTGGAGCCGGATAAGGTGAGCCTGATGGACGTCTCTCCGACACAGATCGCATCGATTGCTGCTGGACTGATCCCCTTCTTGGAACATGACGACGCGAACCGAGCGCTGATGGGATCGAACATGATGCGCCGGGCTGTGCCGTTGATCCGCACCGATGCGCCGATCGTGGGAACGGGCATTGAGGGGCAGGTGGCACGCGACTCGCGAACGCAGGTGATTGCCGAAAGAGAGGGCGAGATTGTGTTCGTAGATGCGACCTGCATAAAGATCAAATACGACCGGACTGAGGAAGAAGAATTCATCAGTTTCGAGGATGCAATTAAGACTTACAACATCCCCAAGTGGCGCAAGACGAACCAGAGTACGACGGTCGATTTGCGGCCCATTTGTCATCCTGGCCAACGAGTGAAGAAGGGTGACATTCTGACAGAAGGCTACTCCACGCAGAATGGCGAATTGGCGCTGGGACGGAACGTGAAAGTGGCTTACATGCCGTGGAAGGGATACAACTATGAGGACGCCGTGGTGCTGAACGAACGCATGGTTCGGGAGGACTTCTTCACCTCGGTGCATGTGGACGAATACATCCTCGAGGTGCGTGAAACGAAGCGCGGTATGGAGGAGTTGACCTCCGATATTCCGAACGTTAGCGAGGATGCAATTAAGGACTTAGATGAACGCGGCATTATCCGCGTCGGTGCGCACGTGAAGCCGGGTGACATCCTGATCGGGAAGATCACGCCGAAGGGAGAGTCGGATCCGACACCGGAGGAGAAGCTGCTGCGCGCCATCTTCGGCGATAAGGCGGGCGACGTGAAGGACGCTTCGCTGAAGGCTACACCGTCATTACGAGGCGTGGTGATTCGGACGAACCTCTTCTCGAAGATGGTGAAAAAGCGCGCCTCGTCACGCTTGGCTGACAAGGCTATACTGCCCAAGATCGACGAGGAATATGAGGAGAAATTGGCGCAGCTGAAGACCTCGCTGGTCGATAAACTGCAATCGCTGACGAACGGAAAAGACCTCGCAGGGGCGTGAAGGACTATCTGAATACGGAGGTCATACCCCGCGGTGTGAAGTTCTCGCGCAAGATGCTCGAGGAGCTGGACTACAACGCGATCCAAGTCAGCAAGTGGACAACGGATGCAGCCAAAAACGAGCTGATCAAGCAGCTGATCGTGAATTACCTCAAGAAATACAAGGAGCTGGATTCGGAGCTTAGGCGAAAGAAGTTCGACCTCACCGTGGGCGACGAGCTGCCGACCGGCATTGTGCAGATTGCGAAGGTCTACATCGCCAAGAAGCGTAAGATTCAGGTGGGTGACAAAATGGCCGGTCGTCACGGAAACAAAGGTATCGTGTCGAAGATTGTGCGCCAAGAGGACATGCCTTTCCTCGAGGATGGTACACCGGTGGACATCTGTCTCAACCCGCTGGGTGTGCCTTCGCGAATGAACCTCGGGCAGATCTTCGAGGCCGTCCTCGGATGGGCCGGAAGAACACTCGACGTGAAGTTTGCTACACCGAATTTTCGACGGCGCTTCGATCGACGACTTGAACGAATGGACGGACAAAGCAGGCATTCCTCGCTATGGCAAGACGTATCTCTACGACGGCGGTACGGGCGAACGCTTCGACCAGCCAGCCACCGTGGGCGTGACGTACTTCCTCAAGCTCGGCCACATGGTGGACGACAAGATGCACGCCCGCTCCATCGGGCCGTACTCTCTGATCACGCAGCAGCCACTCGGCGGTAAGGCCCAGTTCGGAGGACAGCGCTTCGGAGAGATGGAGGTCTGGGCCATCGAGGCCTTTGGCGCTGCGCACATCTTGCAGGAGATTTTTGACCGTGAAGTCGGACGATGTCGTGGGCCGCTCGAAAGCCTACGAGGCCATCGTGAAAGGCGACAACATGCCGACACCGGGCATTCCAGAGTCGCTCAACGTGTTGCTCCATGAACTCAAAGGGCTCTGCTTGAGCCTCACATTAGATTAAAGATACAGCGCATGAATCAGGGCGGAAGAGGGCACACCCCTCGCTTTCCCTTGTTCATAGGGACGAATAGCAGGGGGGCACAGCAGACTCCTGCAATCTGCGGGAGATGTTCGTACACCTACGGAAGGTCTCCTGCAATCTGCGGGAGATGTTCGCCAACCGACGGTGATCTCCTGCAATCTGCGGGAGATGTTCGTACACCTACGGAAGGTCTCCTGCAATCTGCGGGAGATGTTCGTACACCTACGGAAGGTCTCCTGCAACTTGCGGGAGATGTTCGTAGACCTACAGTGATCCCCTGCAACTTGCGGGAGATGTTCGTAGACCTACGGAAGGCCCAAACACTCGAGGAGATTCAGTTTCACCCCATCATGCGACCCATCGCGATACAAATACGACTATATAATAGAAGAGGATTATGGCTTTTAGGAGAGAGAATAAGATAAAGACGGATTTCACGAAGATCACGATCGGACTGGCTTCACCGGAGGAGATTTTTGGAGAACTCCTACGGTGAGATTCTCAAGCCCGAGACGATCAATTACCGCACGTACAAGCCCGAACGCGACGGACTGTTCTGCGAGCGCATCTTCGGGCCGGTGAAGAACTACGAATGCTATTGCGGAAAATACAAACGCATCCGCTACAAAGGCATCGTCTGCGACCGTTGCGGGGTCGAGGTGACGGAAAAGAAGGTGCGGCGAGAGCGTTCGGGACATATACAGCTCGTCGTTCCCGTGGCTCACATTTGGTATTTCCGCTCGTTGCCCAACAAGATCGGCTACCTGCTTGGCCTGCCAACCAAGAAGCTGGATTCGATCATCTACTATGAGCGTTACGTAGTTATCCAGACCGGTGAGGCTGAAAATGTGAATGATATGGACCTCCTCTCCGAAGAGGAATACCTGAACATCCTCGACACCCTGCCGAAGGAAAACCAAATGCTCGAGGATACGGACCCGAACAAGTTCATCGCCAAGATCGGCGCCGAGGCGATCTATGACCTCCTGACGCGCATCGATCTCGACACCCTCTCTTACGACCTGCGCCATCACGCCATGACCGACACCTCGCAACAGCGCAAGAACGAAGCCCCTGAAGCGCCTGCAGGTGGTCGAGGCTTTCCGTGCGTCAAAGGGGCGCAACCGTCCGGAGTGGATGATCATCAAAGTCGTGCCCGTCATTTCCGCCCGAGCTGCGTCCGCTCGTTCCGCTCGATGGTGGACGCTTTGCCACCTCCGACTTGAACGACCTCTATCGTCGTGTCATCATCCGCAACAACCGTCTCAAACGGCTCATCGACATCCGCGCCCCGGAAGTCATCCTCCGCAACGAGAAGCGCATGCTCCAAGAGGCCGTCGATTCGCTCTTCGACAACTCGCGTAAGTCGAGCGCCGTCAAGACGGACGCCAACCGCCTCCTCAAATCTCTCTCCGATAGTCTGAAGGGTAAGCAGGGACGCTTCCGCCAGAACCTGCTCGGTAAACGTGTCGACTATTCTGCGCGCTCCGTCATCGTCGTTGGCCCCGAGCTGAAGATGCACGAATGCGGTCTGCCCTAAGGATATGGCCGCCGAACTCTATAAGCCATTCATCATCCGCAAGCTCATCGAGCGTGGTATCGTAAAGACGGTCAAGTCGGCCAAGAAGATCGTCGACCGCAAGGAGCCCGTCGTGTGGGACATCCTTGAATACGTCATGAAGGGTCATCCCGTCCTCCTCAACCGTGCTCCGACGCTTCACCGCCTCGGTATCCGGGCCTTCCAGCCGAAGATGATCGAGGGGAAAGCCATTCAGCTCCACCCCTTGGCCTGTACCGCTTTCAACGCCGACTTCGACGGTGACCAGATGGCTGTCCATCTGCCGCTGGGCAACGAGGCCGTGCTCGAAGCGCAGATGCTCATGCTCGCTTCGCATAACATCCTCAACCCAGCCAACGGCGCCCCCATCACCGTGCCCTCGCAAGACATGGTGCTCGGACTCTATTACATCACCAAGCTCCGCAAAGGCACCCGCGGCGAAGGGCTCATCTTCTACGGGCCAGAGGAGGCACGTATCGCTTACAACGAAAAGAAGCTCGACATCCACGCCCCGATCAAGGTCTATGTCAACGACCGCGACGCCGAAGGCAACCCCTGTCCGTCACATGGTCGAGACCTCCGTGGGCCGACTCATGGTCAATGAGTTCGTACCCGAAGAAGTGGGTTACGTCAATGAGGTTTGGGGCAAGAAAGCCCTGCGCGACATCATCGGCAACGTGATCAAGACCTGCGGCGTGGCCCGTACAGCACAGTTCCTCGACGACATCAAGAACCTCGGTTATTACATGGCCTTCAAGGGTGGCCTGTCGTTCAACCTGGCCGACGTGCTTATCCCGCCCGAAAAGGACAGCATCGTCAAGGAGGGATACGACGAAGTGGAGCAGATCACGTCCAACTACAACATGGGCTTCATCACCAACAACGAGCGTTACAACCAGATTATCGACACCGGACGCACGTCAACAGTAAGCTCTCCAAGACGCTCATCGATCAGCTCAGTTCGGACAACGACGGCTTCAACTCCATCTACATGATGATGGATTCTGGTGCTCGTGGATCGAAAGAGCAGATCCGTCAGCTTTCGGGCATGCGTGGTCTGATGGCCAAGCCGCAGAAGAGCGGTAGCGACGGCGGTCAGATCATCGAGAACCCGATCCTTTCGAACTTCAAAGAGGGACTCTCCGTGTTGGAGTACTTTATCTCCACCCACGGTGCCCGAAAAGGTTTGGCCGACACTGCCCTCAAGACAGCCGACGCCGGATACCTGACGCGTCGACTTGTGGACGTCTCGCACGACGTGATCATCAACGAGGAAGACTGCGGTACGCTGCGCGGCCTCGTCTGCACGGGAATTGAAGAACAATGAAGACGTCATCGCCTCGCTCTACGAACGTATCCTGGGCCGCGTATCTGTGCATGATGTCGTTCACCCGATCACGGGTAAAATCATCGTCCACTCGGGTGAAGAGATTCGCGAGAAGGAAGCCATGGAGATCCAGGAATCGCCGATCGAAAGTGTCGAGATCCGCTCTGTGCTTACGTGCGAATCGAAGAAGGGCGTCTGTGCCAAGTGCTACGGCCGCAACCTCTCTACGGGTCGCATGGTGCAGAAGGGCGAAGTGGTCGGCGTCATCGCCGCTCAGTCCATCGGTGAGCCGGGTACACAGCTTACACTGCGTACATTCCACGTCGGCGGTATCGCCTCGAACATCGCTACCGAAAACAGCCTCATCTCCAAGTACGACGGTGTGCTGGAGATCGATGAGCTGCGCGTGGTAGACTCCGAGAGCGATGGCTGCAAGATCGTAGTCAGCCGTCTGGCCGAATTGCGCATCGTAGACCCGAACACGAAGATTGTGCTGCATAACCACAACATCCCCTACGGTTCGAAGATCTTCTTCGACAACGGCGCCACCGTGAAGAAGGGCGACAAGATCATCGAATGGGGACCCCTTCAATGCCGTTATCGTCTCCGAGGCTGCCGGACGGATCACGTTCGAAAGCATGGAAGAGAACATCACCTACAAGGTGGAAAGCGACGAAACCACGGGCTTGAAGGAGAAGATCATCATCGAATCGAAAGACAAAACGAAGGTTCCCGTGGCGCACGTAGTCAGCGACGAGGGTACGACGCTTAAAAAAACTATGCGCTGCCGTTGGGTGCTCACGTGATCAAGGAGGATGGCGACCTGATCAAGACGGGCGAGGTGCTCGTAAAGATTCCGCGCGCCGTCGGTAAGACGGGCGACATCACCGGTGGTCTGCCGCGTGTCACGGAGCTCTTCGAGGCGCGTAACCCGTCCAACCCGGCCGTAGTGTCTGAGATCGACGGTGAGGTCAGCTTCGGTAAGATCAAGCGAGGCAATCGCGAAGTCATGGTGACCTCCAAGCTCGGCGAAACGAAGAAGTACATGGTTCCGCTCTCCAAGCAGCTTCTGGTGCAGGAAAACGACTACGTCCGCGCCGGTATGCCACTCTCTGACGGTGCCATTACCCCGTCCGATATTCTCTCCATCAAGGGTCCCCACGGCCGTGCAGGAGTACATCGTCAACGAGGTGCAAGACGTCTATCGTTTGCAGGGCGTAAAGATCAACGACAAGCATTTCGAGGTGATCGTACGCCAGATGATGCGCAAGGTGGAGATTGCCGATGCGGGCGACACGCGTTTCCTCGAGCAACAGCTTGTCGATAAGATCGACGTCATGGAGAGAACGATCGCATGTGGGGCAAGAAGGTGGTGACTGATCCGGGCGAGTCGGATACGCTCAACGCTGGACAGATCGTCACCGCGCGTAAGCTCCGCGACGAGAACAGTTCGCTCAAGCGCCGCGACAAAAAGCTCGTCGAGGCTCGCGACGCGAAACCAGCGACAACGATCCAGATCCTTCAGGGTATCACCCGCGCCGCACTTCAGACGTCCAGCTTCATGTCCGCCGCCTCTTTCCAGGAGACGACCAAGGTGCTCAACGAGGCCGCCATCAGCGGTAAGTCTGACCGCCTCGAGGGACTGAAGGAGAACGTCATCTGCGGACACTTGATCCCGGCCGGAACGGGCCGCCGCGAGTTCGATCGACTCATCGTTGGCGCCAAGGACGACTTCGATCGCATTGTTGCCGAACGCGAGCTGGCCGAGCTGGGCGAAACCCTTGAGACGCCTGCACCACGCAAGACGAAGAAGAAGAAAGCCGCCCCGGCGCCTGCCCCCGCACCTGTGGTCGAGTCCGAGACGGTCGTTCTGACCTCCGACGCTATCGTGGAGCCGTAAGCGACACGTTACGAGTTACAGGCAGCCTATCCGGCGGCTTGTAACTCGCAACTACTTCTCAGAAGCTCTTCTTACTTATAACAATCCATCACCTCATGCTTGACAACCAAAACAGAGCATGCATAGCCGTAACTGCGGGAGGGGGCGACGTCTGCCTTCTCCCGCAGATGGCTACTAGGCATGGCCTCATCGCCGGTGCCACAGGCACGGGCAAGACTTGCACGCTGCAAAAACATGGCCGAGACATTCAGTCGCATGGGTGTCCCTGTCTTTGCCACCGACATCAAAGGCGACCTCTCCGGAGTGGCCCGCCCGGGCGGTGGTAACGCCGCCCTGCAACGCAGCGTGGACGCGCACCACCTTGCCGAACGAGGCTTTGCCTACGCCGCCTCACCCGTCTGCCTCTGGGACATCTTCGGCGAGGCCGGTCATCCGCTACGCACCACCATCTCCGAGATGGGACCGCTGCTCCTCAGCCAGCTGCTCGACTTGAACGACATCCAAAGCAACGTCCTCTCGATCGCCTTCCGCATCGCGGACGACGAGCAACTCCTGCTGCTTGACCTCAAAGACCTCCGCAAAATGTTGGAGCACATCGGCCAGGAGCGTACCCGCTACACCACGGCCTACGGCAACATCTCCGTGGCCACCATCGGCGCCATACAGCGCGGACTGCTGGCGCTTGAGGAGCAAGGCGCCGACCATTTCTTCGGCGAACCTGCCTTCGATATCCTCGACTTCCTCCAGCCACGCGACGGCCGCGGCGTCATCCACATCCTCGAGGCCGAACGCCCTCATGCGCTCCCCGAAGCTCTACACCACCTTCCTCCTCTATCTCCTTTCCGAGCTTTTTGAGCGCCTGCCCGAGGTGGGCGACCTCGACCGGCCGCGCCTCGTCTTCTTCTTCGACGAAGCCCACCTGCTCTTCAATGGCATAGCCCCCTCGCTGCTCGAAAAGGTCGAACAGGTGGTCCGGCTCATCCGCTCCAAAGGCGTGGGCATCTATTTCTGCACACAAAATCCGGCCGACATCCCCGACACTGTTCTCGGTCAGCTCGGCAACCGTGTGCAGCATGCCCTGCGTGCCTTCACCCCGCGCGACCAGAAAGCCGTCTCGACGGCCGCCTCCACCTTCCGCCCCAATCCCGCTTTTTGATGCGCGCACAGCCATCACAGAGCTTGGCGTGGGCGAGGCGCTCGTCTCCTTCCTCGACGCCGCCGGACGGCCATCCATCGTCGAGCGCGCTGTCATCATCCCGCCTGAGGGCCGCGCCGGCGCTCTCACCGCGGACGAGCGTCGGGCCGTGATTCAGTCGTCGCCATTCTTGGGCAAGTATGACCAAGCGGTGGACAACGAATCGGCCTTCGAACTCCTCACCGCCCGCATGGAGCGCGCCAGCCGTGAGCAAGCCAACGCCCTCCGCGAAAAGGAGGAGCTGCGTCAGCAAAAGGAGCAAGAGCGTCGCGAACGGGCCGAGCGTGTCGAGCGAGAGCGCCTCGAACGCCAGCGCCAGCGCGAGAAGGACAACAGCCTCACGGGAAGCCTCACCAAAATGGCCTCCACCAAAGCCAAGCGTGAGGTGATCAATCTCCTCTTCAAATTCGGTCGCGGCCTGCTGGGATCGCTCCTGAAATAGCCACAAGGCCCGCATATCATACCGATGTGCGGGTCTTCTTTTGGGGGAACACCGACCCTACACTGTCGATGGAGCATTTCAGACTTGAAAAAGCGCCGACCCTACACTGTCAATTGGGCATCCAGACTTGAAAAAGCGCCAACCCTACACTGTCGATTCGGCATTTCGGATTTGGAAAACGCCGACCTACACTGTCGATGGGGCATTTCAGACTTGAAAAACGCCGACCCTACACTGTCGATTCGGCTTTTCAGACTTGAAAAATGCAGACCTACACTTTCGATTCGGCATTTCGGATTTGAAAAACGCCGACCCTACACTGTCAATGGGGCTTTTCATGGGGAAAATGTGGATTTGAACAGCGCCGGAGGCCCTTCTGTACTTTCAAACGCGTCCCGTTCGGCATCTCCGCAATTCCGAAAAAAAAATACTTTTGCGCTCGTGCTACGAATCCCGCTACATATCGAACGCATCCTCCTTGTTAATGATTGCGTAATAATCCCGGATTTCGGAGGCTTCATCCTCCGGCGGCATGCTGCCGTCCACAAAAACCCGGGAATGTGCCTTCCTTCCCGCCCGAAAAGAAATCGTTTTTAATCCCACGCTCACCCATAACGACGGCCTGCTGGCCGAGTCGTATATGGAGATGTACGGCATGGATTTCAACGAGGCGCAACAGGCTATCCGGCACGACGTCAGCGCCCTGCTGGCCCAGCTCGATGAGGAGGGCATCCTCCGATTGGACGCTATCGGAACGCTCCGTCGCAACGATGACGGTGCGCTCCTCTTTGATCCTATCGATCGAACGCCCCTTTATGGCATCGGTTCTTACGGCCTACCTTTATTTTATATGCCGCCGCTCAGCCCCGAACCGTCCGAGGCCCAGCCGATCGACCGGCCTACTGTCCCCGATTCGATACCCGTCACACGTCGCCTGATCCCCGAGAGTGTAAAGGCGCATCTCCCCGCCGCCCTGCGTGTGGTGGGACAGACGGCCGCCGTAGCCGCCGTCGCATGCGCCTTCTATTTTACGGTGTCCACACCCGTGAAGGAGGTGGATCGATCAGCCTATACCGCCGGCTTTGTCCCCTCTGAATTGCTCCACGATCTGAGCGAAAAAAACGCCCGCCGCACCGCCCGCGCCTGTCCCAGAGATTCAGCCGGAAGGGAGGGGCAAACGAAGACTCAAAAAGCAGCAGAGAAAAAGAGATATAGGATCGTCATCGCCAGTCTGGATCGTCTCGAAGCCGCTGAGCAGCTTGTCTCGAAGCTAACGCCCGCTGATCGCGCTCGAGCTCGAATCCGGATGAACGGAGTGGTCCCGCAAGATCCGCGTGATAATCGGCGATTATACAGATCGGAAAGAGGCGGAGGCCGAGCTGGCGCGGTGGCGAAAGAATCCCAAGTTTGAAACAGCCCGGCTCATCGTCGGACCTCAAAGCATAGATCCTCTTCCTCTCCCCAAAAAAAGTGAGGAATACAATACAGTCATTTTTTTACACAGTAAAACGAAGAAATTTATGGCAGAAGCAGCAAAAGAGAAACTGTTCTCGGAGTTCCCGCCCGTCACCACCGAAGAGTGGATGGCCAAGATCACAGCCGATCTAAAGGGCGTGCCGTTCGAGAAGAAACTGGTTTGGAAAACGGGCGAAGGATTCAATGTGAATCCGTTTTTATCGCGCCGAAGACATCGAAGGACTGGCCACCGCCACCTCGTTGCCCGGGGAGTTCCCCTACGTGCGCGGTACGAAAGTCTGCAACACGTGGTTGGTCCGTCAGGACCTCGCCGTCGACGATTGTGCGGCGGCAAACGAGAAAGCCAAACGCCTCATCGCAGAGAGTGGCGTCACGGCCCTCGGTTTCAATGTAAAGAGCACCCTCATCGACGCTGCGAACATCGCCACGTTGCTCGACGGCATCGATCCGGTGGCTGTAGAACTCAATTTCCGCACCTGCAACCATCGCGTGACGGATCTGATCAGCATCCTCGCTGACTATTTCAAGGCCAAGGGCGTCAACCTCGACGAGGTCGTAGGCTCCGTGGCTTACGATCCGCTCAAGAAGCCCCTCGTTAAGGGTGTGGCTCTGACAGGCGCTTGGGTGCAGGAAGCTGTCGCTGTGGTGAACGCCGCCGAAGCCCCTGCCGGGCTATCGCGTGCTGGCCGTCAACGCCGCCAACCTCAACGACGCCGGTTCGTACATCACCCAAGAGCTGGGCTATGCGCTGGCTTGGGGTAACGATTTGATCGCCAAACTGAGCGAGGCCGGTCTGCCCGCAGAGAAGGTGGCGAAGAAGATCAAGTTCAATTTCGGTATCTCGTCGAACTACTTCTTAGAGATGGCCAAGTTCCGCGCCGCACGCTGGCTCTGGGCCGAGATCGTCAAGGCCTACAATCCCTCGTGCGACTGCGCCTGCAAGATCCGCGTGCATGCTCGCTCGTCGATGTGGAACATGACCGTGTTCGACGCCTACGTAAACCTGCTCCGCACGCAGACGGAGACGATGTCAGCCGCCATCGCAGGCGTTGACTCCATCACCGTCTTGCCGTACGACAGCGTATTCAAGACGCCCGACGAATTTTCGGAACGCATCGCACGCAATCAGCAGCTCTTGCTCAAGGAAGAGTGCCACTTCGACAAGGTGGTTGACCCCGCAGCGGGTTCCTATTACGTAGAAGTGCTGACGCAGTCGATGGCTGACGCCGCATGGAAGCTCTTCCTCGAGGTAGAAGACAAGGGCGGATTTGCCGCCGTAGCCAACACGGGCGAAGTGCAGAAGGCCATCAACGAATCGAACAAGGCACGCAAGAAGCTCGTTGCCACGCGTCGCATCAGTCTGCTGGGCACGAACATCTTCCCGAACTTCACGGAGATGTCTGGCGACAAGATCGAAAAAGAAAGAAGAAGGCACCGGCCACGGATGCGGTTGCAGCAAAGACGCCTCGATCGAGAAGCTCGACTTCTCTCGCGGTGCGTCGGAGTTTGAAACCCCTGCGTCTGGCTACGGAGCACAGCGGCAAGCGCCCGAAAGTGTTCATGCTGACCATCGGCAATCTGGCCATGCGTCTGGCACGCTCGCAGTTCTCGTCCAACTTCTTCGCTTGCGCAGGCTACGAGATCATCGACAACCTCGGTTTCGAGACCGTGGAGGCTGGTGTGAAGGCCGCTCGCGAGAAGAAGGCCGACATCATCGTGCTCTGCTCGAGCGACGACGAGTATGCCGTTCATGCCCCTGAAGCTTTCAAGCTGATTGACGGCAAGGAATTGTTTGTGGTGGCAGGTGCGCCTGCTTGCATGGAGGAATTGAAAGCTGCCGGCATCGAACATTTCATTCACGTGAAATCGAACGTGCTGGAGACCTTGCAGATGTTTAACGCGAAACTTCTTTGATGGAAAGATCTTATGAGACCGAACTTTAGAAACATAGATATCAAGTCAGCCGGCTTTGTCGCTACGGATGCGACGGCCTGGGCAAAGTCCAACGGCATCACCGCCGACTGGAAAACGCCTGAACACATTCAGGTGAAATCCGTATACACGAAAGAAGACCTCGACGGCATGGAGCACCTGCACTACGCTTCCGGTCTGCCCCCCTACCTGCGCGGCCCGTATAGCGGTATGTACGCCATGCGCCCTTGGACCATCCGTCAGTACGCCGGATTCTCCACGGCCGAGGAGTCGAACGCCTTCTATCGCCGTAACCTCGCTTCGGGTCAGAAAGGTCTCTCTGTAGCCTTCGACCTGCCGACGCACCGCGGCTACAACGCTGACAACCCCCGCGTGGTGGGCGACGTAGGTAAAGCCGGTGTATCGATCTGCTCGCTGGAGGATATGAAGGTGCTCTTCGACGGTATTCCCTTGAGCAAAATGTCCGTATCCATGACCATGAACGGCGCCGTGTTGCCCGTCCTCGCGTTCTACATCAACGCCGGTCTGGAGCAGGGGGCTAAGCTCGAGGAGATGCAGGGAACGATCCAGAACGACATCCTCAAGGAGTTCATGGTGCGTAACACCTACATCTATCCGCCCGAATTTTCGATGCGCATCATTGCCGACATCTTCGAGTACACCTCGCAGAACATGCCCAAGTTCAACTCCATCTCCATCTCCGGCTATCACATGCAGGAGGCGGGCGCTACGGCCGACATCGAGATGGCTTACACCCTCTCGGACGGTATGGAGTACCTCCGCGCAGGTATCAACGCCGGTATCGACGTTGACGCCTTCGCTCCGCGTCTCTCCTTCTTCTGGGCTATCGGTATGAACCACTTCATGGAGATCGCCAAGATGCGCGCTGCCCGTATGCTCTGGGCCAAGATCGTGAAGAGCTTCGGCGCGAAGAATCCCAAATCGTTGGCGCTGCGTACACACAGCCAGACGTCGGGTTGGTCGCTCACGGAGCAGGATCCGTTCAACAACGTCGGCCGTACCTGTATCGAGGCCATGGCCGCTACGCTCGGACATACCCAGTCACTCCATACGAACGCCCTCGACGAGGCCATCGCTTTGCCGACGGACTTCTCCGCTCGTATCGCCCGTAACACGCAGATCTACATCCAAGAGGAGACGCAGATCTGCAAGGAGATCGACCCCTGGGCCGGTTCCTACTACGTGGAGACGCTGACGAACGAGCTCGTGCACAAGGGCTGGGAGCTGATCAAGGAAATCGAAAGCATGGGCGGCATGGCCAAGGCCATTGAGACGGGTCTGCCGAAGATGCGTATCGAGGAAGCCGCCGCACGTACGCAGGCTCGCATTGACTCGGGCGTGCAGACGATTGTCGGCGTGAACAAGTACCGCTTGGCTAAGGAAGCCCCGATCGACATCCTCGAGGTGGACAACCGCGCCGTGCGTGAGGAGCAGGAAGCGCGCTTGAAGGAGTTGCGCGCCGAGCGTGACGAGGCCGCCGTACAGAAGGCGCTGGCTGACATCACCGAGTGCGTCCGGACGAAGAAGGGCAACCTGCTGGCATTGGCCGTTAAGGCCGCCGGACTGCGCGCTTCGCTGGGTGAAATCTCCGACGCGTGCGAGGCCGTAGTGGGACGTTATAAAGCAATCATTAGAACCATATCAGGCGTGTATTCATCAGAGACAAAGAACGACAGCGACTTCCAGCGTGCCTGCGAATTGGCCGAGAAGTTCGCCAAGAAGGAAGGCCGTCAGCCGCGTATCATGATCGCTAAGATGGGCCGGGACGGACACGACCGCGGCGCCAAGGTGGTAGCCACGGGCTATGCCGACTGCGGTTTCGACGTGGACATGGGTCCGCTCTTCCAGACGCCGGCCGAGGCTGCGCGTGAGGCGGTCGAAAACGACGTGCATGTGCTCGGCGTATCGTCGCTGGCTGCAGGTCATAAGACGCTCGTGCCGCAGGTGATCGAAGAGCTGAAGAAGCTCGGCCGTCCGGACATCCTCGTGATCGCCGGCGGTGTGATCCCCGCGCAGGACTACGACTTCCTCTACAAGGCCGGTGTGGCCGCCATCTATGGCCCCGGAACCTCCGTGGCCAAGGCTGCCTGCCAGATCTTGGAGATCCTCTTAGGGAAGAGAATAAGTAAACGGCATCGGCGCAGAAAATGCGCTGAAGGTGGAGTCGAGGGGAGCGCCCTCTCTCTCCCCACGCTCCACGACTATAACGAAACAGGGACGAACCCCCGCGATGGGATGTTCGCCCCTGTTTTCTTTTGCATGCGGCGCCCCAACCGCCCGGGGGGACGCGCGCAATCAATTACTCCTCCGGCAGACGGATATCCGGATCGCCACCCGTACCGCCGCCTTCGGGCTTCTTGCCGCCGCCCTCTTCGGGTTTCTTCGGATCGGGCTTTTTAGGCCCCTCCTCCGGGTGCTTGATGTCCGGCTTATCGTCGGGCTTGGGCGCGTTCGGCTTAGGCTCCTTGGGCAGCTTGGGATCTTTCTCCCTCTTCTTCTTAGCCATCGTACGGCGGAGCTCCACCTGCTCTTCTTGTCGCTTGATGATCGCGTTGGCGCTCTTAACGAAGGCCTTGTAATGCTCATCACCATGAAGGTGAACCAGAGAATTAACCGAGCAAATCAGATCTCGATAAGCCCTCATCGGCCGCGGTACGTTTCTCCCTTGACGATACCCAAGAGTCGATCGCCCTCCTCAGCTGATCGCGCCTTAACGGATTCTTGGAAAGCCTTCTGCTTCTGCTCCAGATCGTCCAAATAAGGCTTGAGGCCAGCCTTGGTCAGCTTCTCGTTACCCATGGCATGGAGGTCCGGGATGAGGTTTTCCAATATACCCGACTCCTTCGCTTGGTTCATGTGCAGCGCGTTGCCGTACTTACTGAAGAGTTTCAAAGCGTCCGAAGCAATACCTGCGATCTCCGCATTGGGATGATAGAGCGAGCCTTTGACGTAAGCATACATGGCACTCCAAGCCGCGTCGCGCAGCTGATCATTCTTCGCCGCAACAGCCACCGAGGGGAGCGCCGCGGACGCTTTCAATGCATCGTCAAACTCCCCAAAGGCACTGAGAAAGCTGTCGACAGACGTTTTCAACCTGGGTGAAAAGCCCGGAGCGCTGGTCTCCAACGGAAGCAGGCTCAAGTCGCCCTTTACAAAAACCGAGATAGCCGAAGTCTTCTTCGACCATCAGCATCTTGACATTAAAAAAATCTCGATGCTCAGATTCTTTTTTTGTTGTTCATATACCAATCGTTAAATGGGTTAATCATTGACCTTTTTGACTTGGACGGCCGTCGGAGCCGTGAACCCTCAGGGTTTAGCCCTTGGACGGTCGTCGGAGCCGCGAACCCTCAGGGTTTAGCCCTTGGACGGTCGTCGGAGCCGTGAGCCCTCAGGGTTTAGTCCTTGGACGGTCGTCGGAGCTGTGAACCCTCAGGGTTTAGCCCTTGGACGGTCGTCGGAGCCGTGAACCCTCAGGGTTTAGCCCTCGGACGGAGATTCCGGTAGCCTCGTTCGTACGGGTGCAGCATTCGTCGGCTGGAGCTTCACGCAGAAAGAGCTGATCAAGAAGGCCAGCGATCTGCCCAGCGATCTGAAGACGAAAGGCCAGAACTTCACCATTACCCGGGACACGACACTCTTTGCCGTATGGGGTGAGGACAAGACCGGCCCGAACGGAACCTCTGATGGTATCCCCGACTATCTGCAAAAGGGCCTCACCTACAACGGTAACAACCAAACCAGTGGCGACGCCCCGGTAGATAACGACCGCTATAACAGCGGCACGTCAGTAGCTGTAAAAGATTCCGGCACGATGGTTCGCACCGAGGCCGTGTTCCTCGGCTGGAGCTTCGCGCAAAAGGGTCTGATCACGCAGGCCGCGGATGAACCTGCAGACCTGAAGAAGACCGGTGCCCACTTCAACATCACGGCCGATACGACGCTCTTTGCCGTATGGGCAATCGACAAGACAGGCCCGGGCGGTACCCCCGACGGTAAGCCTGACTACAGCCAAGCCGGCGTGACCTACAAGGGCAACGACAACACCGGTGGTACAGCTCCGGTAGATTCGAAGCTTTACAATGACAACGACGACGTGAAAGTGCTCGATAAGGGTGACTTGGTTCGTACGGATGCCGTCTTCCTCGGCTGGCTCTTCGAGCAGAAGCCTCTGATCACGAAGAAGGCAGATGTACCGGCAACGATCTATGTAAAGGATGGCACCTTCAAGTACTCGCCTAATCAGAAGACCCTCTTCGCACTCTGGGGAGAGGATAAGACTGGCCCGAACGGAACCTCTGACGGTATCGCTGACTACCTGCAAAACGATGTCACCTACAACGGCAACAATCAGAGCAGCGGCACGGCTCCCGTGGACGCTAACCGCTATAACAATGGTGAGAATGTAACAGTAAAAGATTCTGGTTCATTGGTACGCACCGAGGCTGTATTTATCGGCTGGAGCTTCACACAGAAGCCTGTAATCACGAAGGCCGCAGATGAACCTGCCGACCTGAAGAAGAAGGGTGCCACGTTTGCAAGCACAAGCGATACGACGCTCTACGCTGTATGGGCAATCGACAAGACCGGCCCGAACGGTACGCCTGACGGTAAGCCGGACTATAGCTAGGACGGCGTGACCTACTATGCTAACGGTGGCACAGGCGACGCTCCGACGGACAACAGCCTCTATAACGACAATGACGAAGTGACCGCGAAGGATAAAGGTACCTTGGCACACACGGAGGCCGTGTTCATTGGCTGGCTCTTCAATAGCCACGCCTTGGTTACGAAGGCTGCCGATGTGCCGACAGGCCTGAAGCAAGCCGGAGACAAGTTCAATTACTCGTCTACGACCAATAAGCTCTACGCTATCTGGGGGTCAGGATAAGACCGGCCCGAACGGCAACTCGGATAATATCCCCGACTACTTGCAGAAGGGCGTTACCTACGACGGCAACGAGAACTCGACCGGTACAGCACCGACGGATAACAAACGCTATAACAGCAATGACGCAGTGACCGTTCTGGGCAAGAATGATCTGACCCGCGATAAGACCGCGTTTGTTGGTTGGAGCTTCGGTAAGAAGTCGCTGCTGACCACGAAAGCCGAGCACGATGCCGTAACCGACCTGAAGAAAGAACACGAGACGTTCAACATCACCACTGACACGATGCTCTTTGCCGTATGGGGTAAGGACGAAACCGGCCCAGCTGGACAGAGCGATGATGTGCCTGACTACCTGCAAAACGGCGTCACCTACGACGGTAACGGTGGAACCGGTGCAGCGCCGACAGATGCCAACCGCTATGACAACAACGCGACCGTAACGGTGAAAGGCAAAGAACAGCTGACCCGTAATCAAGCCGTATTTATCGGCTGGAGCTTCGGCGTGCATCCTTTGGTTGAGACGTCGGCCGCACAAAGTGCAATAACCGATCTGAAGCAGCCGGGTGGAACCTTCGCCATCACGGCCGATACGACCCTCTACGCCGTATGGGCGGTAGATAAGACCGGTCCCGAGCGGCACACCAGACGGCAAGCCAGACTACAGCCAAGATGGCGTGACCCTATCATGCCAATGGTGCCAGTGGCACGGCTCCGCAGGATGCCAACCTCTATAATGATGGTGACCAAGTGACCATCAAGGATAAGGGCGACTTGACGCTTAACCAGACGGTATTTATCGGATGGCACACTTCGAGTGTATCTGTAGTAACAACTGCAGCCAATGTGCCGGCCGACATGAAGCAGCCGAATCAGCAAGTGTCTTACTCATCCGCACTCGCAAACCTCTACGCCGTATGGGGTGAGGACAAGACGGGTCCGAACGGTCAGAGCGACAATGTACCCGACTACCTGCAGAAGGGTGTGACCTATGATGCAAACGGTGCTACGGGAACCGTTCCGACAGATCCGAATCGTTACCAAGACAGTACGATGGTGACTGTAAAGGATAAGGGCAACTTGGCACTTTCAGGTGCGATGTTTATCGGTTGGACCTTCCATTCCTCCGATCCGTCTCGGATTACAACCGAGGCTGAGGCCGACGCAGTCAAGGATCATCTGATACAGCCCGGAGCGAAGTTCCTGATCCGGAACGATGTGACGCTTTATGCCGTATGGGCTGATGACGCTAACGGTAATGGCATTCCAGATTATGAGGAGATACAGGTTACCTGGCACCCCGGTTTCATGCTGAATAAAGCTGGTGCTCCTAAGAATAGACCGGTATCAAAGAAGCGACCAGTCACATTTACTACTCAGGACTTCGCTATGCGCGGTTATGTGCTGATAGGTTGGAGTGCCCAGAGAAAACCCATTTTGAAAACCTTAGCGGCTGAGAAGCAGGTGAATCCACTTTATTTGGTGGGCCATACAAGAACGCTTACTCCTCCGGGCCCTTATACGTTCTACGCCGTGTGGGCTATTGATGCAAACAATAACGGAAATCCTGATTATGCAGATAATAGGAGTGATGTTCAGACTCGCCGTGCATCCTTATTAAGAGGTACGTCTGAGGATCAGACAGATCAGACAGCGCCCCAGCTTGAAGCTGCTTCTATCCGCGTATGGGCTCACGAGGGAGCGCTCTATATCGAGTCCGACCGTCGCGCACGTGCAGAGGTCTACACCCGTAGCGGTGCGTTGTACAAGCGTATCGACGTAGCCGAAGGGCAGACACGCGAACCGCTCGCCGAGGGCTTCTATGTGGTAGTCATCGACGGCAAGACGCACAAAGTAGTAGTACGGTAAGCAGATCATCTGCTACGCCCCCCCCGATTAAATGGATGGGGTCGGAATAAGTGAAGAAGCGGGCATGCCTATCCAAGGCGTGCCCGCTTTTCTTGTCTATGAACCCCAATACAAGGAAGTGAGGGGAGAAGTAGGGTGACCGCATCAAAAATGGTGGTGGGCCTGAGGTATACGCACTGGTTTTGCTCTCGACACCCCTCCGGAACGTATGTTCGACGAAGGGATGGACTTTCTTATTCCAATAGGATGTTTCCGATAGAGCGTTGTAGCGGCTAAAGTGCTTTTGAAAATGCTTGCAACGGTGTTGCAAACGCCAGACAGTTTTTCGGAGCACTTGCAGCGTCCCTGCAAACGCCAAAAAGTTTTTCGCGGCACTTGCAGCATTCCTGCAAAGACCAAAAAGTTTTTTTCGGAGCATTTGCAGCATTTCTGCAAACGCCAAAAAGTTTTTTTCGCGGCACTTGCAGCATTTCTGCAAAGACCAAAAAGTTTTTTTCGGAGCATTTGCAGCATTCCTGCAGAGGCCAAAAAGTTTTTTGTGGCATTTGCAGCATTCCTGCAGAGGCCAAAAAGTTTTTCGTGACACTTGCAGCATTCCAGCAATCATTTCCAAAAGCTATTTAGCCGTCGCGTGGCTTTCAGAGATGCTCTCTGCTGGCCTTTTTTTCTTACATCGAACTCCGCAGCTCTCCAGTTCACTCTCCCCTATGCGTTTGACCTCTGCTAACTGATGGAGAGCTATAGCTTTTGACACGGCTTCCTTGACTGAAAAAGCACGTCGTTTGGCACTAAAATGGGCTATGGAAACAGAATCTTGTCGAGTTTGGGTCGCTTTTTAATAAGTGGAACAAGCCTCACTTCAGGAATATGCGACGTCCCCATTGTTGATGGTTTCCGTCGTAATCATTTGTTTTGCGAGAGCAATTTTTCATAGACAAACCATCATGAAAACAATAGAGACAACCAAAGATCAAAGAGAACAGACAGCGAGAACTTCCCTGCTTTTTATCGTTTGAGCCCCGGCGAACAGCTCGCCAGAGTCATACACACCGTTTTAACTCCGGCAAGTTGCTTACCGGAACTCTTCATTCTCAACGCCCACTTCTGGTCACCCTTCTACTTCTATTATTCATTAGCCATCTGTGTGCATCGGCCACGCCAGCTCCAGCCCATCCCGGCGACATAGTGATCAACGAGGTTATGGCCTCGCCGAAGGGAGCCAAAGGATTACCTGAGACAGATTACGTGGAGCTGTATAACACAACGAGTCACACGATCTCACTCAGAGGCTGGAGTTTTTATCTATGACGGGACTGTGATCCGCTTGCCTGACGTGCCCCTTGCTGCGAATCGTTACGCCGTGCTTTATCGCAAGGGGAAAAGTCTGCCATTGAACAAGAAGGCGTTGGGATTGGGGTTTAGCAACTTCCCGCTCAATATGTCTGACGAGGGAAAACGGCTGACCTTGAAAGATTCATCGGGCACGGTAATCCATAGCTACACCTATCCGAAAGCCAAGGCTGGCCGATCCATCGAGCGCGGTGAAGGCGACAAGTGGCATCTCTCGTCCGATCCGCGCGGCGGTACACCGGGCGAGGAGAACTCTGTGGTGCCGTCTGTTCCCACGCCTAAGCCGGACGATCCGGCTACGCCGCCAGATACACCGTCAGAACCACCCTCGTCGCCATCCGATACGGTCAAGTTCGGCGACATGGTGATCAACGAGGTTATGGCCTCGCCGAAGGGAGCCAAAGGATTACCGGAGACAGATTACGTGGAGTTGTACAACACAACGGATCACACGATCTCACTCAAGGGCTGGAGTTTTATCTATGACGGGACTGTGATCCGCTTGCCTGACGTACCCCTTGCTGCGAATCGTTACGCCGTGCTTTATCGCAAGGGGAAAAGTCTGCCGTTGGATAAAAAGGTGTTGGGATTGGGGTTTAGCAACTTCCCTCTCAATATGTCTGATGAGGGAAAACGGCTGACCTTGAAAGATTCATCTGGTACGGTGATCCATAGCTACACTTATCCGAAAGCCAAGGCTGGCCGATCCATCGAGCGCGGTGAGGGTGACAAGTGGCATCTCTCGTCCGATCCGCGTGGCGGTACACCGGGCGAGGAAAAACACTGTGGCGCCGTCTGTTCCCACGCCTAAGCCGGACGATCCGGCTACGCCGCCAGATACACCGTCAGAACCACCCTTAGTGCCCTCCGATACGATCAAGTCTGGCGACATAGTGATCAACGAGGTTATGGCTTCGCCGAAGGGAACCAAAGGATTACCGGAGACAGATTACGTGGAGCTGTACAACACAACGAGTCACACGATCTCACTCAAGGGCTGGAGTTTTATCTATGACGGGACTGTGATCCGCTTGCCTGACGTGCCCCTTGCCGCGAATCGTTACGCCGTGCTTTATCGCAAGGGGAAAAGTCTGCCGTTGGATAAAAAGGCCTTGGGATTGGGGTTTAGCAACTTTCCGCTCAATATGTCTGACGAGGGAAAACAGCTGACCCTGAAAGATCCATCGGGCACGGTAATTCATAGCTATACCTACCCGAAAGCCAAGGCAGGCCGATCCATCGAGCGCGGTGAAGGCGATAAGTGGCATCTCTCGACCGATCCGCGTGGCGGTACACCGGGCGAGGAGAACTCGGAGGGTGCGCCTGACAAACCGGATGAACCCGAGAAGAGAAAGTCTTCCCCCGGTGATGTCCTGATTAATGAAGTGATGGCTGACCCGCGCGGACTGACGAAGCTCCCTACTACGGAGTACGTGGAGCTGCATAACACGACCGATCATGAGATCGACCTCGAAGGCTGGGCCTTTGTGTATGACAAGACATCTATTCCGCTCCCTGATGCCGAACTCCCTGCTGGTGGTTATGCCGTGTTGTATAAAGCGGGGCGTGAGATCAGTGTGGCTGACGGTGCTGCGGAGGTAGCGGTGAAGCGTTTCCCTGCCAATATGATCAACGCGGGTAAGCCGTTGGCCCTGAAAGATCCATCGGGTACGGTGATTCATAGCTACACTTATCCGAAAGCCAAGGCCGGCCGATCCATCGAGCGCGGTGAAGGTGACAAGTGGCATCTCTCGTCCGATCCGCGTGGCGGAACACCGGGCGAGGAAAACTCGGAGGGTGCGCCGGACAAGCCAGACAAACCCGAGAGGGAAAAATCTTCCCCCGGTGATGTGCTGATTAATGAAGTGATGGCTGATCCACACGGATTGACAAAGCTCCCTGCTACGGAGTACGTGGAGCTGCATAACACGACCGATCATGAGATAAACCTCGAAGGCTGGGCCTTTGTGTATGACAAAACATCCATCCCGCTCCCCGACGCCGAACTCCCGGCTGGCGGTTATGCCGTATTGTATAAAGCAGGTAGTGAGATCAGTGTGGCAGACGGTGCAGCGGAAGTCGCGGTGAAGCGCTTTCCAGCCAACATGATCAACGCGGGTAAGCCGTTGGCCTTGAAAGATCCATCGGGTACGGTGATCCATAGCTACACTTACCCAAAAGCTAAGGCCGGCCGATCCATCGAGCGCGGTGAAGGTGACAAGTGGCATCTCTCGTCTGATCCGCGTGGCGGTACACCGGGTGAGGAAAACTCGGAGGGTGCGCCTGACAAGCCAGACAAACCCGAGAAGGAAAAGTCTTCCCCCGGCGACGTCCTGATTAATGAAGTGATGGCTGATCCGCACGGATTGACAAAGCTCCCTGCCACGGAGTACGTGGAGCTGCATAACACGACCGATCACGAGATCGATCTTGAAGGCTGGACGTTTGTGTATGACAAGACACTTATTCCGCTCCCCGACGCCGAACTCCCGGCTGGCGGTTATGCCGTGTTGTATAAAGCGGGGCGTGAGATCAGTGTGGCTGACGGTGCTGCGGAGGTAGCAGTGAAGCGCTTTCCAGCCAACATGGTCAACGCGGGTAAGCCGTTGGCCTTGAAGGATCCATCTGGGACGGTGATCCATAGCTACACTTATCCGAAAGCTAAGGCTGGCCGATCCATCGAGCGCGGAGAAGGCGACAAGTGGCATCTCTCGTCTGATCCACGTGGCGGTACACCGGGCGAAGAGAACTCGGAGGGTGCGCCTGACAAAACCAGACAAACCCGAAAAAGCCAAAGGCGTCTCCCCGGCGACCTGCTAATCAATGAAGTGATGGCTGACCCGCGCGGACTGACGAAGCTCCCTGCTACGGAGTACGTGGAGCTGCATAACACGACCAATTACGAGATTAACCTCGAAGGCTGGGCCTTCGTGTATGACAAGACAATTATCCCGCTCCCCGATACCGAACTTTCGGCTGGCGGTTATGCCGTGTTGTATAAAGCGGGGCGTGAGATTAGTGTAGCTGACGGTGCAGCGGAAGTCGCGGTGAAGCGTTTCCCGGCTAACATGATTAACGCGGGTAAGCCGTTGGCCTTGAAAGATCCATCGGGTACGGTGATCCATAGCTACACCTATCCGAAAGCCAAGGCCGGCCGATCCATTGAGCGCGGCGAAGGCGACAAGTGGCATCTCTCGACCGATCCGCGTGGCGGTACACCGGGCGAAGAGAACTCGGAGGATATGCCTGACAAGCCAGACAAACCGGAGAAGGAAAAGTCTTCCCCCGGCGATGTGCTGATCAATGAAGTGATGGCTGACCCGCACGGATTGACGAAACTCCCTGCTACGGAGTACGTGGAGCTGCATAACACAACCGATCACGAGATAAACCTTGAAGGCTGGGCCTTCGTGTATGACAAGACGCCTATCCCGCTCCCCGACGCTGAACTCCCTGCTGGCGGTTATGCCGTGTTGTATAAAGCGGGGCGTGAAATTAGTGTAGCTGATGGTGCAGCGGAAGTCGCGGTGAAGCGTTTCCCAGCCAACATGATCAACGCGGGTAAGCCGTTGGCCTTGAAAGATCCATCGGGCACGGTGATCCATAGCTACGCTTATCCGAAAGCCAAGGCTGGCCGATCCATCGAGCGCAGTGAAGGCGACAAGTGGCACCTCTCGACTGATCCGCGTGGCGGCACACCGGGCGAGGAAAACTCGGAGGGTGCGCCTGACAAACCAGACAAACCCGAAAAGCCAAAGGCATCCCCCGGCGATGTGCTTATCAACGAGGTGATGGCTGACCCGCACGGATTGACAAAGCTCCCTGCTACGGAGTACGTGGAGCTGCATAACACGACCGATCACGAGATCGACCTCGAAGGCTGGACGTTTGTGTATGACAAGACAGCTATTCCGCTCCCCGATGCCGAACTCCCTGCTGGTGGTTATGCCGTGTTGTATAAAGCGGGGCGTGAGATCAGTGTGGCTGACGGTGCTGCGGAAGTCGCGTTGAAGCGCTTCCCGGCCAATATGATCAACGCGGGTAAGCCGTTGGCCTTGAAAGATCCATCGGGCACGGTGATCCATAGCTACACCTACCCGAAAGCTAAGGCAGGCCGATCCATCGAGCGCGGTGAGGGCGATAAGTGGCATCTCTCGGCTGATCCGCGTGGCGGTACACCCGGTGAAGAGAACTCGGAAGGTGCGCCGGACAAACCTGACAAACCGGAGAAGGAAAAGTCTTCCTCCGGTGATGTCCTGATTAATGAAGTGATGGCTGACCCGCGCGGACTGACGAAGCTCCCTGCTACGGAGTACGTGGAGCTGCATAACACGACCGATCACGAGATCGACCTCGAAGGCTGGACGTTCGTGTATGACAAGACAACTATCCCGCTCCCCGACGCTGAACTCCCTGCTGGCGGTTATGCCGTGTTGTATAAAGCGGGGCGTGAGATCAGTGTGGCAGACGGTGCAGCAGAGGTAGCAGTGAAGCGCTTCCCGGCCAATATGATCAACGCGGGTAAGCCGTTGGCCTTGAAAGATCCATCGGGCACGGTGATCCATAGCTACACTTATCCGAAAGCTAAGGCTGGCCGATCCATCGAGCGCGGTGAAGGCGACAAGTGGCACCTCTCGACTGATCCGCGTGGCGGCACACCGGGCGAGGAAAACTCGGAGGGTGCGCCTGACAAACCGGATGAACCCAATAAGCCGAATGAACCGGACGCTACGGAGCAAGTGGAGCCGAGGGAGATCATCCTCAACGAAATACTCTTCGACCCGCAGCCGCGCGGCAGCGAGTATATTGAGCTATACAACCGATCTGACCGGACGCTGTCAACCCATGGACTGGCCATCGCACTCCGCAAAAGTGATGGACACCTTGGCACGCGTCACTCGCTCACCTCGCTTGCCACGACCCTCGCACCGGGTGACTACCTCGTTCTAACGTCCGATCCCAACGGAGTGACCAGCCTCATCCGTACGCCCGCCCTCGACGTCATCCGCCGATTCAAGCTGCCCGCGCTGAACAATCAGGGAGCTACGATCGTCCTGCTCCGGACGGCCGACAGCACCGTGGTCGATGAGGTGACCTATTCCGCGAAGTGGCATAGTAGCGCAGTTAAAAATCCGGAGGGGTGTGGCGCTGGAGCGTATCAGCCCGGATGGCAGCTCACAAGAGGCCGCAAACTGGACATCGGCCAGCTCTGAAACGGGTTATGGTACGCCGGGCTATAAGAACTCACAGTCCGGAACGTCGTCACAAATCGCGGAGAGTGCGACAATCAGTGAGCCGGAATACAATGCCTCCACACGCGACTACCTGATTCGCTACCGGATGGACAAGCCCGACTATCGATGTCAGATGGCAGTCTATTCGAGCAATGGCCAAAAAGGTGGCTGTAATCGCCAACAATCAGCTGCTAACCCCCGAAGGAGAGATCCGCTGGGACGGTGCGGGCCTCACTCCCGGCGTCTATATCTTCTATGTCGAGCTCTATCATCCCGACGGCAGCAGCCAGCATATCAGGAAGCCCCTTCTGGTACATTAATTCCCATCGGTCATAAGGGAAGTAACCCTGAGGGTTTTTGCCCTCGGACGGTCGTCGGAGCTCTGAACCCTGAGGGTTTTACCCTCGGACGGTCGTCGAAGCCCTGAATCCTGAGGGTTTTTGCCCTTGGACGGTCGTCGGAGCTCTGAACCCTGAGGGTTTCGCCCTTAGACGGTCGTCGGAGCCCTGAACCCTGAGGGTTTTGCCCTTGGACGGTCGTCGGAGCTCTGAACCCTGAGGGTTTGGCCCTTGGACGGTCGTCGGAGCTGTGAACCCTGAGGGTTTGGCCCTCGGACGGTCGTCGGAGCATAAGCGTAGGCCCATATGAAAAGCGCCCGGCCTTACATCTTGCGTGTAAAGTCGGGCGCCTTCTTTTTGTGTAAGCTGTTATTGGAATAATTCGTGTGGAGCATAGCGGACTCGAACTGCTCACCTCGACACTGCCAGTGTCGCGCTCTAGCCAGATGAGCTAATGCCCCTTCGGTTAAGACGGCGCAAATATAGATCTTTCCTTCAGACGCCCTAATTTTTGATCCAAAAATTCATCTCGAATAGATATGCTTGTTTTTCTACACCACGTTCCATTTCTCAAACCAGACCCTATGAGGATGGACTGAACTATTTGCGAACGACCCTTTTGCCTCGCCATCGGGCAGCACCCAGAGTTCCACACGCTGCGTTTGCAGCGCATCCTGCACGAAGTCGAGGACAGCAACGGCCGATCCGTGTCCATGCAGTTTTGTGTCCCAGACGAAACCACGTTGCATCGTTGGTTAGAGGCCTCCGGCGACGAACTGCTGCAGGCCGTCGCAAAGCGATATGGCACAGAGGTAGCCTATTTCTCCACCCTTTTGGAGGAGTTGGCGCTGCAATGAAACTTCCGGAACAGACCGCGGAGCGCGTCATCATCGGCATCGACCCGGGTACAGTCGTGATGGGCTACGGCGTGCTCATCGTCCGGGGACGCACGACGGCCTTAGTGACGATGGGGGTGCTGAAGCTCGACCGCTACGAGAATCATTACCTCCGCCTGCACCGCATCTATCAGAAAGTGCTCGCTCTGATGGACGAGTATCACCCCGACGAGATGGCGATCGAGGCACCCTTCTTTGGGAAGAACGTACAGAGTATGCTCAAGCTCGGGCGTGCGCAGGGTGCGGCCATCGCGGCAGCCCTGAATTGCGAGATCCCCATCTTTGAATATGCCCCGCTGAAGATCAAAAATGGCCATCACCGGCAATGGCCAGGCGTCCAAGGAGCAAGTGGCAGGCATGCTGCAGCGTATCCTACACATTCCCGAGGCCGACATGCTCCCCCAGCTGGACGCTACGGATGGCCTCGCCGCCGCCTATTGCCACTATAGGCAAAACCACCCGGCCCATGCCTGAAAAAGCATACGCCGGGTGGAAAGATTTCATCGCCAAGAATCCGGGTAAAGTCCGCGGATTATAGGCGGGGGACTAACAGGCTTAGACAATACCTTGCGCCATCATTGCGCGGGCCACCTTCATGAAGCCGGCGATGTTGGCACCCTTTACATAGTTGATGTATTTGCCTTCACGTCCGTGAACAACACACTGTTCGTGGATGCTGCTCATGATCTGGTGCAGACGTTCGTCTACTTCTGCAGCCGTCCAAGAGAGGTGCATAGCGTTCTGTGTCATTTCGAGGCCAGAGGTAGCTACGCCACCGGCATTGACAGCCTTACCCGGCGCAAACAGCTGCTGGTTCTCCAGGAACAGGTCGACAGCCTCAGCGGTGCATCCCATGTTAGAGATCTCGGCTACGCAGAGCGTCTTGTTGTTGATCAAGGCGCGAGCGTCGTCAGCGTTGAGCTCGTTCTGGGTAGCGCAAGGCAGCGCGATGTCTACCTTCTGCTCCCACGGACGTTTGCCTGCGGTGAAGGTAGCTTCCTTGAACTTGTCAGCGTACGGAGCTACGATGTCGTTACCCGATGCACGGAGCTCCAGCATATAGTTGATCTTCTCACCCGAAACGCCAGCCGGATCGTAGATATATCCGTCAGGACCGGAGATGGTAACCACCTTTGCGCCCAGCTCAGTAGCCTTCGTTACGGCACCCCAAGCCACGTTACCAAAGCCTGAAACGGCTACGGTCTTGCCCTTGATGTCGTGTCCATGCTCGCGGAGCATCTGGTTGACGAAATAGAGACCGCCGAAGCCCGTAGCTTCCGGACGGAGGATCGATCCGCCGAACTCCATGCCCTTGCCGGTGAGTGTGCCGGTGTGTTCGCGGGCGAGCTTCTATACATGCCATAGAGATAGCCTACTTCACGTGCGCCAACGCCGATGTCACCAGCGGGGACGTCGGTGTCGGGGCCAATATTACGCCAGAGCTCGAGCATGAACGACTGACAGAATCGCATGACTTCAGCGTCGCTACGTCCGCGGAATACGAAGTCAGCACCGCCCTTGCCGCCGCCCATGGGGAGGGTGGTAAGAGCGTTTTTGAAGGTCTGCTCGAAGCCGAGGAACTTGAGGATAGAGAGATTCACGGATGGATGGAAGCGGAGGCCACCTTTGTACGGGCCGATCGCGTTGTTGAATTGGACACGGTAACCCAAGTTTACGTGCACTTCGCCTTGGTCGTCGACCCGGGGCACACGGAAAGTGAAGATGCGATCGGGCTCGACAAGGCGCTCGATGATTTTCGCTTTCTCAAACTCTGGATGCTCGTTGTAGACGCCCTCAATAGAGGTGAGTACTTCTTTCACGGCCTGCAGGTATTCCTTTTCACCGGGATGCTTGGCCTCTAATGATGACAGAATTTCTTCGGTTTTCATGTTTATATGTTTTTTTAAACGTGCACAAATGTAAGCTCTTTCCTACAACGCCAAAATCTTTCTCGAGAAATGTGTCGAAAGCGCTGTCGTTGTGTTTTTTGGGGGTGAGTTAGAGTGTTGAGATGGAGGTCTTTGTGTTTGTCATGTTTTTTTCGGGATGCATGGCCTGATTCGTGGGTGAATGCCTGAATCAGGGTCGTGATGTGACCTTTCAAGGCCGATGTCGGAGGGTAGGGAAGGGGAACGATGACTAAAGACGTACCATCCATGAGGCGCGCTCGTGTGATGGAATCGCTCAAGGAGGCTTCGAGGAGGTCTTAGCGGGTGAGGAGGGCTACACCGGACATGATCAGAAGGACGCCCAACCAACGGACGGGGGACGGGCTCGTGAAGGATGAGGATGGAGGCGAGGAGGCCGAAGATGTAGCTGATGCTGAGCAGCGGATAGGCCAGGGAGAGATTGTGGTGGCGAAGGATGTAGAACCAGAGCAGGGAGGCGGAGCCCATGGCAATCCCCTGAGGCAGAGAATTGCCAGTTGAAAAGGGCGCTGCGGAAGAAGGCCCACGTCCGGGAGAAGGGGAGCATCTTGGTGAGGGCAAACTTGAGGAAGATCTGGCCGGAGACGAGGAGGATGGACTGGAGGGTAGAGAGGATGAGTAGTCTTAGCATGCGGAAAGAAGGGTGAGGGTGTGGGTTTTATTCATCGAGTGATTGTGGATGAGGATGCGGCGGACGGGGAGGGACGCGGCGGCGGAGTCGAGGCGGAGGTGCGACGGGATGTGGCCACGGCGTAGGCAGGTGGCCGCGACGTAGTGGGCGAGGGCGGACGCGGAGAAGGATTCGCCGAAGAGGTGTTTGTAGCGGATGAGGGGTGTCGTGGGGTAGAGTTGGGCGGCGGTGTCGAGGTAGACCGTGTCGTTATCGGGGTTGGTGTTGAGGCCGATGAGGACGGCGTCGATGTCGTCTAACGAGCAAGCGTTGGCGGTGAGGAGATCGTGGAGGGCGTCGCGGAGGGCGTCGGGCGTAGGGGCGATAGAGGAGGCGGAGGTCATCGAGGCGGCAGAGGGTGTTGGCGTGCTGTTGGCCGTCGAGGAGGAAGCTGACGGCGGCTTCGCCGGCGAAACCGTCGGGGGTGAATTGCCAGCGACCGGTACGACGAAAGAACTGGAGATAGTCGTCGGTGAGTTCGTCGAAGCCGCCCACGAGCGCGTTGCGGATGCTGCCCGAACGGAGCCGCAGGAGGGCGTCGAGGAGGGCGTTCTCGAAAGAGGTTCCGCGGTGAACGTAGGTCGTATTATAGGCGTGACACTTGAGGTCGATAGCGACGGTGGCACTGATGATGTTGTGCGTGGACTGCATGAAGGCCGTGGGCTGGAGGCACTCCTCGCCCTCCTGACGGATGGCGTGGAGGAAACGCTCGGTGTTTTGGATGCACCCAAGGCCTGTGCCGCTGATGATGGCGTCGGGTAGCTCGAGGTCGGCCTCGCGGAGGGTAAGGCGAGAGAGGACGACGGCACGGCGCAGCAGGGTGCAGAGGCGGCGGGCGACGAGTGGCGGGATATGCTCCGAAAAGTTCGGGTCAAGGCTGCGGACGGCCGCGACGTCGCGGTGCAGGATGGGGCTGTCAAACCAGTCGTCGGTGAGGGGCGTCTGGGCGGAGATCTGTCGGGCGGAGCGTATATATATAGGTATAGGCATATAGAGGGTAGAGAGTAGAGGGTAGTTATTAGACGGCGGAGAGGACGAGCGCGGAATCGTTGCCGCCGAAGCCGAAGGAGTTGGAAAGGATGTGGCGAACGGGGCGCGTGGGCTGCGGGTCAGTGAGGGGCCGGAAATTGTGCTCCGGAATGGGGGTCCCGGAAGTGGAGGTTGATGGGGAGGAATTGATGTTCGATGGCCGGGAGCGCAATGATGGCTTCGATGCTGCCGGCGGCGCTGGTGGTGTGACCCGTGTAGGCCTTGACGGAGGCGATGGGCGGGACGCGGTCGCCGAAGAGACGCATGGCCGCGAGGCCCTCGGTGAGATCATTGTTGGGTGTGCCGGTGCCGTGCGCATTGATGTAATCGATGTCGTCGGGGGTGAGTCCGGCGTCCTGAACGGCTTGCTGCATGACCAGATAGGGGCCGAGGCCGTCGGGCGAGGAGGCCGTTGGGTGGTAGGCATCGCAGGCGTTGGCCGCGCCGGAGAGTCGGCCGATGGGGCGGACACCACGCGCTCGGGCGTGCTCGGCCGTTTCGAGGACCACGTACCCCTGCCCCTTCGCCGAGATTGATGCCGGCGCGGTCGCGATCGAAGGGTCGGCAGACGTCCGGATCGAGGATTTTGAGGGTATTGAAGCCGTTGACGTGGTAACGCGAGAGGCATTCGCAGCCCCCGGCCACAACCACATCGGCGCGCCCCGAGCGAAGAAGCTCAGCGCCCCTGCATGAGCGCGTTGGCCGATGAGGAGCAGGCGGTGACGATGGTCGACACGAGCGTGAAACGGCTGCCGAAAAAGTCGGCAATCTGCTCGGTGCATGCGCCGCAATCGTTCAGCTCGATGTAGGCGTTGCGGGAGTCGTTCTGGAGAAAATCGTCGTAATACTGCTCGGCCTTGTCCATGCCCCCGACGGTGATGCCGGAGAGCAGCGCGACGCGCGTGGTCGGTGCCAGATCGCCGATACGGGCCTGCTCGAGCGCCTCCTTGACGGCGGGAATGGCCGGGAGGGAGGAGCGGATGAAGGCCTCCGCGGGCGGTATGCCGAGCTGTTCGCAGAGGGCGTCGTTGCTATGCTTGACTTCGCCCGCGGGCAGGTTGCGGTGTGCAGTCTCGAGGAACTGGATGGGCCGGACGCCCGATTGTTGGTTGATCAGTGCGCGCAGATTGGCGTCTTTGCCGAGTCCGAGGGCGGAGACGATGCCGGCTCCGGTGACATAAATTTCTTTTCTTCATTCTGTTTGGTGCTGTCGGTCCATCCGTTTTGTTGGTGGGGTACTTGCTACGGACGGTGAAAAGCGCGGCAAAGAAAGGGCAAAAGGGTCAAGCGACGGGCGCGGGGGCAGATCGCAGCTCTCGGCTTTGCCTTGCGGCGAGGGTCGAAGGGGCGTTCGGGGGGCAATCAGTTTTGCGCAGTGTGCGTTGGACGTTTAGGGTGCCTGTTTGATAAGCCTTATACTTGTAATTTAGCAGACAGGCGCCTGTTTAATAAGCATCAAACTTATGATTTAATAGACGGGTGCCTGTTTGATAATCCTTAAAATTGTGATTTAATAGATAGGCGCCTATTTGATAAGCCTAGAACTCGTGCCTTAATAGATAGGCGCCTGTTTGATAAGTATCATACTTGTAATTTAGCAGACAGGTGCCTGTTTGATAAAGCCACGAACTCGCGCTTTAATAAACAGGTGCCTGTTTGCCTGTGGAGAGTTTGCGCGGAGCATTTCGAGGGGGCTGTTTGATAGTGGGCATCAGAGAGCGAGTTGGGCTGCATCGCGGATGGCCCGCCACCGGTCGCCTCTATGGGAAGGGGGTAGTTGTCGGGGAAAGACAAGGCTGCGCGTATCAGTATCCCCCTCCGGCCGATCGGTGCGCATGAAAAAAAGTCCCCCGAACGCAGGGTAGAGATCCTGAGCGTCCGGGGACTTTTTCACGTTTTCAAGTCGACCGATTATTGCGGCTTAATGTTCGGCTCCTCGAGGCCGAGGTGGTGCTTCTTGTCGACAGCCTTCAGCAGGATGCCGAGCACGAGGGCGGCCACACCGAGCATGGCGAGCATGAGCAGCGCGTTGGTATAGTTGTACGACACGGCGGCTTCCGTCGGCGTGAGTTGGCCCGAGGCCAGAGCTTGTTCTACCTCTGGGTTGGAGGCTTTGAGCACCTTGCCGATGAGCAGCGGGAAGAGCCAGAGGCCGATGTTCTGTATCCAGAAGATGAGCGCGTAGGCCGAGCCGATCACTTTGCTATCAACCAGCTTCGGCACGCTGGGCCACAGCGATGCGGGCACGAGCGAGAACGACGAACCGAGCACCGTGATGGTGGCGAAGGCCAGCACGACGCCGCCCACGGGGCTGCCCTTGAACAGCGGCAGGACGAAGGCGAACGTGAGGTGACAGATGATGAGCAGGATCGATCCGAGCATCAGCATCGAGGCGGCCTTGCCTTTGTTGTCGACGTATTTGCCGAGGATCGGCGTGATGCCGACGGCCGGGAGCGGGAAGACGGCAAAGATGGATTCGGCCGACTGGCGGCAGTAGGCCATGTAGCAGAAGACAAGCAGCGAGGCGATGGAGGCCACGAGCAGGATGCTCTTCATCACGCCCCGGCTGAAGTTGCTCGTAAAGGCGGTGATGGCGATGATGAGCATGACGACGTATTGCACGTAAGCTACCGTGCTGGAGGCCCAGAAGCTGCCTTCGGCCGGCGGGTTGAAGGTGATGTTGCACTGGAGCATGTTCACGGCGTATTTCTGGAACGGGAAGATGGCCGAATAGTAGAGCACGCAGAGCAGGGCCACGAGCCAGAAGCCGCCGTCGGAGAGGATGCGGCCGAGGTCCCTTGATGTGGAACGGCTCTTCGGCTTCTTCGGCCTCGCCCGTCTCAGCATCGAGCTTGCGATCCATGAAGAAGTAGGCGACGAACATGATCAGGGCGATGAGCAGCAGGATCACGCCGAAGGCTACGGAACGCGACACATCGGGCGGCGTAGACATGCGGGCGATGACGGGCGAGAAGATCATACAGGTGGCCACACCGAGGCGCGCCAGCGCCATCTCTGATCCCATCGCCAGAGCCATCTCTTTACCCTTAAACCACTTCACGATACCGCGCGAGACGGTGATGCCGGCCATCTCTACGCCGCAACCGAAGATCATGAAGCCGACGGAGGCGAACTTGGCCGAGGCGGGCATGCCCTGATAGAAGGGCGAGACGCCCAGCTCGTCGAGCAGCGGGATGTAGTTCAGGTTGGCCGTGAACCAGGCCTCGAGCGAGGAGCCCATGAAGGCGTCCGTGACGGCGTACCAGTTGATAGTGGCGCCGGCCACCATCACCACGCCGGAGAGGAGCGCCGTGAAGCGCACGCCCATCTTGTCGAGGATGATACCGGCAATGATGAGGAAGAAGATGAAGACGTTGAGGAAGGTTTCGGAGCCGGCGTAAGTGCCGAAGGCGGTCGAATCCCAGTGGCGCTGGGTTTCCAAAATGTCTTTCAGCGGCGAAAGGATGTCCATGAAAATGTAGGAGAAGAACATCGCCATAGCCAGCAGGATGAGTGCCGTCCAACGTGCTGACGGCTTGTCTCTGAGGGTTTGTAATGCTTGTGTCATTGTTGTGTATAAGTAGTTAGTAATAGTCTATCGTTAGGGCGGATCGACGGGGGGGAGTGATGCGCCCTGGGTTAATTCTGGGTGAGCAGTGGCAGGGCGTCGGCTAGGACGAAGTGGCTGCCGCCGACGAAGATCATATCGTCCGTCGTGGCCGCGGACTGTGCCGCGCGAATAGCCTCGGGGACGGTGGCGTAAGCCGTGCCCCTGAAGGCCGGCCTTGGCACCCAGCTTGGCCAGCTCGTCGGCCGAGAGGGCGCGGTCGGTGTCGGCTTGGGTGAAGTAATACGTGGCGCGCGGAGGCATGAAGCGGAGCACGGCCGTGATGTCCTTATCGCTGCTCATGCCCACGACCATATGCAGGTGGGCGTGCCGCTGGGCCGACTCGTCGAGGAGGGGGCGGAGGCGGCTCCATGCGCCGACGTTGTGCCCCGAATCGCAGATGATGGTCGGGCGGCGGGCGATGGTCTGCCAGCGGCCTGCGAGCCCGGTCATCTCGACCACATGGGCGAATCACGGCGGACAGCCTCGGGCAGTATCTTTCTTAATACGGGGGGATGGAAGAAGATGTTCAGCGCCGTGAGCACCGTGCGCGCGTTGGCCACTTGAAACGATCCGCCCAGCTCGCCGATGAGCGTGCCAAACTCGGTCGATTCAAACTCCCAACGCCCGTCGGGCAATGGGCGGACCCTCCGCAGCACGTCTTCCTCTTCGGCCCAAAAGATGGGCGTGTCGCACTCGTCGCCCTTGTCTGCAAACACACGGCGCACAGCCTTGTCGTCGACTTCACCCACCACGACGGGCACGCCGGGCTTGATGATGCCTGCCTTTTCGGCTGCGATCTGCGCGAGCGTGTCGCCGAGGTACTGCGTGTGGTCGAGGCTGACGTTGGTGATGACGCTGAGGATGGGCGTGACGATGTTCGTGCTGTCCAGACGGCCTCCGAGGCCTGTCTCGATGACGGCGATGTCCACCTTGCAGCGGCGGAAATAGTCGAAGGCCATGGCCGTGGTCAGCTCGAAGAAGGAGGGCTCCAGGCGGTCGATGAGGTGTGCGTTTTCGGCCACGAAGTCCACCACGCGCTGCTGCGGGATGGGCTGGCCGTCGACGCGGATGCGCTCGCTGAAGTCGATTAAATGCGGGGAGGTATAGAGTCCTGTGCGGAGGCCGTGCGCCTGAAACGTGGCGGCCAGCAGGTGAGAGACGGAGCCTTTGCCGTTGGTGCCGGCCACGTGAATGATGGGGTAGGCCGCGGAGGGTCGCCCCAGTGCGTCGTCGAGGGCCCGACTGCGTTCCAGCCCGGGCTTGTAGGCGTCCGCCCCGACGCGATGGAAGGCGGGCGTCCGTACATAGAGATATTGAAGGGTTTCTGCGTAATTCATACGTCGCCGAATTGTTTAGCGGCGTAAAAGTAGAAGATGTTTTAAGGGAACGTCTAAAATCCAATCATAGACAGCCTTCGGAAATACATTATTTCCATTCGCCGTAGGTTTTTGGGGCCTCGATATACAGTAAATCAGCTCCGCGCAAGCTTGCATGGTCTCGATTTACCGTATATCAGCTCCGCGCAGACTTGCATGGCTTCGATATACAGTAAATCAGCTCCGCGCAGGCTTGCATGGCCTCGATATACAGTATATCAGCTCCGCGCAGGCTTGCATGGCTTCGATATACAGAATATCAGCTCCGCGCAGGCTTGCATGGCCCCGATTTACCGTAAATCAGCGTCAAGCAGACTTGCCCCGATTTACCGTAAATCGGCCTTACAGGATCTCCCGGATCTCGTCGAGGGTGCGGACGGTGAACTGTGGGCTGAGGTCGCCGGGGAGCGGTAGGCCGGCGGGGTTGTACCAGAGGGCGTCGATACCGGAGCGGAGGGCGCCGGCGATGTCGGCCGCGTAGCTGTCGCCGATCATGAGCACCTCCGTGCGACGCGTCCGGGTGTGATGGAGGGCGTAGTCGAAAAAGACGGGGTTGGGCTTGCGGGCGCCGACCCGCTCGGAGAGGATCAGCCCACGGAAGAAGCGGGCTATCCCGGCGCGCTCCATCTTCAGGCTTTGCACCTCGTGAAAGCCGTTGGAGAGGACGAAGAGGCGGTACGAACGGCTGACGTGCTCGAGCAGCTCCATGGCGCCGGGAATGAGCGTCGTGTGACGCGTGGTGCGCTCGTTGAGGTCGCGGTTGAGGCGCATGGCCGGGCGGGTGTCACGGATGCCCATCGGACGGAGCACATGCAGCATGCGCTCTTGCAGCAGGGTCCGGCGATCGATCTCCTGGTTCTGATAGCGCTCCCAGAGGCGTTCGTTATAGGGAAGGTAAAGGGCATAAAAAGCCTCGAAGGAGGCAAAATGTCGATCGAATTGATAGTCGACAAAAAGCTCTTCGAGGCATTTTTTATTGTCGTGGATGGTGTCCCACAACGTGTTGTCCAAGTCGATAAACAAGGACGTGTAGCGGCGCTCGGGGCTGGTCATCCGACCTCCACGACGAGGTACTTGCTCATGCTCCAGAACGATTTTGCGTTGACGATCTCGAGCGTCAGGTTGCCCTCGGCGTCCTTGACGAAGCGATACGAGTTCTCCGGGTGGCTGGAGCGTACGGTGGCCTTGCGGGCGTAGAGCGGGATGGAGGTCACCTCGCGGGTGTCGATGGAGATGAAGTAGTCCTCGTTGAAGTTCTCCTTCGCCATTTTGGACTTCGAGAAGAGTCCGCCGCCGGTCAGGATGTTCTGATCCTTGAGCTCCTTCTTCGTGCCGAAGCAATAGTAGGCGCGGTGGAGCTGCTTATCCTGCTCGTTGATCTTCTTGGTTTGCTCGGCGCTGGTGGCGTTGAGGGTCTCCACGTTCTGGTTGAGGTTGGCCACGATGTCGTCCAGCTCCTTGATACGGATGTCCTTCTTGGCCAGCTCCTCTTGCAGGCTGGCTATCATCTCGGCCTTCTCGTTGAGCTCCTTGGAGATGCGGTCGATGGTCTTCTGCAGGGCCGACGATTGGATGTTGCTCTTCTTCAGTTTCTCCTGCAGGGCGTTGAGCTGCTCGCGGTTGTTCTTGAGCGTCTCGGCAATGAGCTTCATGTTGTTCCTGATCTGCTCCTTCTTGTTGGCGTTCATCTCGCCGCTGGTGGGTTCGATCTTGAGGTACTGCTCGGCGTCCTTGATGGACTGGATGTCGGTCTGGATGTCATTCAGGGTGGAGAGCATCTCGTTCAGCTCTTCGGTGCTCTTGGCCTTGTCAGCCTTCAACTCTTCATTCTCGCTCTTCAGCTTCTGATACTCTGAAGAGTTCTCTACGCAGGAGGCCGTTAGCAGGGCCGTGCTCAGGAGGAATAATACGATCCTTTTTCATTGTTACAATATGGTTTTTTTAAGTAGATGAAACTGTGGATGGATGCCGGTCTTCAGACGTCCCGTCCGCGCCGGCCACCACTATAACAAACTCTCCCCGCGGATCGTTCACGGTGAAGTGCGGAATTATTTCGTCCACCCGTCCGCGGACGGTCTCTTCGAACCGTTTCGAGATCTCGCGCGATACGGACAGGCGACGCTCCGGGCCGAGCACTTCGGAGAGCTGATCGAGCGTCTTGCGGAGTCGGTGAGGCGACTCGTAGAGGATCACCGTGCGACGCTCCTCGCGCAGTGCCTCCAGGCGTGTCCGACGGCCTTTCTTGGGCGGCAGGAAGCCTTCGAAACAGAAGCGATCCGTCGGCAGACCCGATACGACGAGCGCCGGGACGAAGGCCGTGGCCCCAGGCAGACACTCCACCTCTACGCCCTCGGCCACACAGGCCCGGACGAGCAGGAAGCCGGGATCGGAGATGGCCGGCGTGCCGGCGTCCGATACGAGTGCGATGTGCTCGCCCGCCTGCATACGCTCCACGAGCTCCTCTGCCGTGCGATGCTCATTGAAGGCGTGGTGCGACTGGAGGCGGTTCTGTATCTCATAATGACGAAGCAGGACGAGCGTCGTGCGCGTATCCTCGGCCGAGGATCAGGTCGGCCTCACGGAGCACACGCACGGCGCGGTAGGTCATGTCCTCCGGGTTCCCCACCGGCGTGGGGACGATCGTGAGCTTACCCATCAGACGAAGCGTCGCTCGATGAACTTGAGGAAGTCCGTGGCCGTCTCGCCGTCAAAGTCCCACTGGACACGGGCGCGGAGCAGGTCGAGGGATTCGCTGTAGGAGTGGGCCTCGTTGAGCGCACTCAGCGTGTCGTTCATGCGTGTCTCGTCGCGGTCGAAGAGCTCGCGGCAGAAGCGGAAGCGGTCGTTCAGCGTGAAGGCTTTGCGGAGGTCGGTCAGCTTCGTGCGCTCGATAGCGTCGTTGAGCGATGTGTCCGCGTGCGACAATGGGGCCGGGGCCATTTTGGGCACAGGGATGGGCGTCGGCTTGGGAGTGGTGTTTGCGGGCGCCTGCGGAGTTTGGCTTTGTACGGGGGTAGGCTCGGGTGTGGGTGCAGGGTCCGGTTGAGGCTCGGGCACCGGTGCAGGCATGGGTGTGGGCCGCATGATCGGCTCCTCTTCGTCAGCTTGTGGCGCTGGCGGAGGTGTGGTCGAGGCCTGCTCTGGAGTGGGTGCCTCGAAGGAGGGGCGTGCCTTAGTCTCGAAGGCGCGGATCTGTTCGCGATGCTGGCGGAGTTGCCGGTCGAAGAGCTCGATTTGCCCGATCTCCATCTCGTGCAGGTCGACCCTGCATCTTGCCCGTCAACTCGAAGGCGCGGCTGAAGAAAGAGACCGGATAGATCTCCGTGCCGCGAATGCTGGCCGTCAGCTGTGCCAGCTCGTCGATATGTTGGATCAGTTGATCCAGTCGTTCTTGGTTGCTCATAAGTCTATCGTTCGGAGGATGATGTGTAACTATAAAGAATGCCCATCGAGGCCGTGTCTTTGGGCGGACAAAAGTAGGCATAGCCCCCACCCCAGCCACTTTTCAAGGTTTGCAGAGCTGCGCGTCAAGGGAAAAACGAGGCGCCAATACGGGCTATACCTACTTTTTGCGTCGTAAAGACGTATGAGAAATGCGCAAATTCGAGATTCTATTGATGGACGAAGCAAAGGATTTCATATCCAGCCTCCCCCAAGCTGCTGCATACAAGATTTATTACAACATGAAGCGCATAGCCAGTGGGGAGCGTAACAGCGAACTGTTCAAAAAGCTGGAAGGAGCGGAGATCTGGGAATTTCGCACACTCTACAACAAGACGAACTACCGAATATTCGCCTTTTGGGATACGGCGAATAACACGCTCATAGTAGCTGCTCACGGTATCGTAAAGAAGACACAGAAGACACCTTCGAAAGAAATAGCGAAGGCTGAAGCAATCAGAATGGAGTATTTCAAAAACAAATCCGCCTTATGACACAAATGCATTTTACCACCTTGGACGACGCGCTGGACGAACACTTCGGCAAGCGGGGCACCTCTGAAAGGGACAAGTTCGAGGCCGATGTGGAAGCGGCTGTAAACGCTTACCGCATAGGGGAAGCCATACGCAACGAGCGGCTGAAGCAGAACCTCACACAGGAACAATTGGGCGAACGGATGGGCGTAAAAAGGGCGCAGATATCCCGCTTGGAACGCGGCCTGAGCGTTTCCATCCCGACGTTAGGACGTGCATTCAAAGCCTTAGGTATCACTTCTGGCACGCTCGATCTGGGCTTAGCTGGGAAAGTAGTGCTGTGGTAAGTTCTCGCCTTACATTTGGGGCACTTATCATCAGAGAAAGGAGAACGAAACAATGAAGATCAATTTGGGGGTGAAGCCCTACCTCTTTCCTATGCCTGTGTTGATGATCGCCACGTACGGCGAGGACGACCGGGTGAACGTAATGAACATGGCTTGGGGCGGTATCTGCGACGACAACAAGGTGGCGCTCAACATCAGTGACACGCACAAGACGGCCGACAATCTGCGGGCGCGGCGTGCCTTTACCATCAGCGTGGCCAACCAGGATCACTTGGAAGCGGCCGACTACTTCGGTATGGTCACGGGCAACAAGGTGCCGGACAAGTTCGAGCGCACGGGGTTGCACGCTGTGCGGAGCGAACGGGTGGACGCACCCGTGGTGACGGAGTTTCCGCTGACCATCGAGTGTCGCGTGGTGGACATGAAGACAACGGACGGCACGATGCGTGTGGTTGGCGAGATCGTCAATGTGCTGGCCGATGAGACCGTGCTCGACGAGCGGGGACGTGTCGACCCAACGCGCCTTAACGCCATCCTCTTCGATCCCTTCCAAAGCGGCTACTACGCCATCGGAGAAAAAGTGGGGCAGGCCTGGAAGAGCGGCGCGGTGATCTCAAAGAGGGACGCGAACGCATGAAATAAACGGAGGCTTCTGTGGTGCATACGCCGCAGGGCCTCCGATTCATTTATATACACCATAAAAAAACTACAGCGTAATGACAAACGAAGAATTGAAGCAAGGCGGAGCTTATCCGTCAGAGTGTACGACCGTGATCGTAGGCAGTCGCATGACGGCCGATGGGTCGATGATCCTCGCCCGATCGGAGGATTGGAACATGTCCTTCGCCAAGAATCTGGAGATCTATGAGGACCGCGAAGAGGGACCGAAGGAGTTTGTGGCCCAAGACAGCGGCTTCCGCTGCGAATTGCCCCGCGAGGCGTTGGGTTACACCGCGCTCGCGCCCTGTCACCTGCGTGGCAGCTGGGGTAGCGCTGGGTATAACACGGCGGGCGTGGGTATGAGCGCCACGGAGAGCATCTTCAGCAGTGAGAAGGCGCTGGCTGTTGACCCGCTGGTGAAGGACGGTCTGGCTGAGAACTCGGTCTTCAACATCGTCCTGCCCTACATCCGTACGGCACGCGAGGGCGTCAGCCGTTTGGGCAGCCTGATCGAGCAGTATGGCATCTCTGAGGGCTTCGGCATCGGCTTCGTGGACGAGAGCGAGATCTGGTACCTCGAGACGGCTTCGGGCCACCGGTGGCTGGCCTGCCGCATGCCCGAGGATATGTATTTCGTGACCGGCAATCAGAGCCGCTTCCGCACCTATGACCCGAACGACAAGGCCAACTATATGGCTTCGGCCGACCTCATCGAGTTCGCCGAGAAGCATGGCCTCTACGACCCCGCCACGGGCCCCTTCGACTTCCACACGGCTTACATCCGTGACGTGAAGCTGGATACGACCTACAACTATCCGCGCGTCTGGGGACTTCAGGCCATGTTCAGCCCCGCGATCGAGAACGACGTGACGAAGAACACCTTCCCCGTCTTTGCCAAGGCCGAGCACCCGCTTTCCTTAGACGATCTGCGCCGCGCCTTCCGATTCCACTATCAGGGCACGGAGCACGACCCCTACCTGCACAACAACCCGAAGGAAAAGTATCGCCCCGTCTCCATCTTCCGCACCACGCAGACACATATCCTGCACGTACGGCCGGAGCTGCCGCAGGCCATCGGCCGGGTGGACTATATGGCGATGGGCATGGCCGTGCTGGGCGTCTTTCTGCCGCTCTATCAGGGTATCACTTCCCTACCCCGAGGCGTACACGAAGGGCGGGCTCCGGTCGGATGCTGATTCGGCCTATTGGAAGTTCCGCAAGGTGCAGACGCTGGGCATGGTGAACTATAACCGATACGCCCCGCTGATTCAGGAGACCTATGCCCGCTGGGAGGCCGAGACGACGCAGCGTCAGCGTGAGATGGAGGCGCAATACCTGGCCGTCTATGAGACGCAGCCCATCCACGCCCGCGAGTTGCTGCAGGCCTTCTCGGACAAGATGCTCCAGTCGGCCCTCGACGTGACGGATCGCCTCATTGAGGAGCTCTTTACCCGCCTGGCCGAGGACATCCAAGCCGAGTATCGCTTCGCTGGCGCGTGATGGAGCCGCTGAGCCGCGAGTAGCTCATCGATAAGCACGGGGGGCACGGACGCAAGGTCTGTGCCCCCCTTCTTTTTCGTGTCACGTCACCGCGCGGAGCCCTTCAGCGGGAAAGTGGGGCGGAAACGGAGGTAGACGCCGAAGGAGTAGCTGAAGCGTGGGCCTTCGAAGTCGTAACGGCCGGCGGGGTCGGTGATCGGCGCAGCGAGGCGATGGAAGGCGTCGAAGTCGATGCCTAACGAACAGTCGCGGCTGAAGTGGCGCGTGTATTCGGCCCCGAAGCGGAGCATCTGCGGGCGGCGATAGACGGCGCCGTCGAGATAGGTGGAGATGACGCCGAAGTAGGGGTGACCGAAGAGCGACACGAAGCCGTCGCACTGCCAGTAGGCGGCGCGGAGGTAGAACGAGGGCGAGAGATCGGCGCGGAGGTCGAGGTAGCGGCCGTAGCCCCGCTTGACGGGCCAGAGGTTGCCGGCGTGTTGGTAATAGCCCGTGAGGGAGTATTCGAGCGCCAGTCGGCGGAGCACACCACGCCCTAATGTGCCACTCGAGGCCCGCCCCAAGGGCGCCGTTGAGCATCGTTTGCACAGCCTGATCGCCACTGATGGTGTCTATCTCGCCGCCGCGATGCTGCGCCAGGCCCTGCGCCAGAGCGTAGAGATGGAGCGGAGCGTCGGGCGGGGTGATGTGGAGGCGGGAGGAGAGCCCGAAGGTGAAGGCCTCCTGGTGGGTGTCGAGTTTATAGATGAAGCTCTCCCAATTGAGCCAGACGTCGAGCTGGGCGCGGCGCGGGTGGTAGAGGATCTGGAGGCCCGCCTCGGGGTCGGCCGAGAGGTTCAGCTCGGGGTTGTAGAGCGGCTCAATGAGGCGATGGTTGGCGCCGCCGTAGATGTCGCCCAGGATGATATCCACTTGGGGCGAGAGGGCGGCGCGGGCGCGGAAGAAGGGCAGCAGATGGACGTGGTGGCACGACGATTCGCCGCGCCAGACCGCGATGTCATTATAGGCAAAGGCGGGGTATCGGTTGGCCCCCAGAACCAAAGTGTGTGCAGACCGGCCTCGACCGTCACCCGCTCCGCCGGCCGATAGGCAGCCCGGACTTGGAGCCGAAAGCCGGGCAGGGTGTACCCCTTTGGCGGCTGTGGTGGCGCTCTCCACATTGCGGAAGAAGCTGAGGTTGTCGAACTCGAGCGAGAGTCGGTGCAGGTCGTCCGACGGGCGTGTGGTGTCGGTCGTGAAGACTTGTTCGTTGATTTGGGCCCGTGCGGACGGCGTGACGACCGTCAGCAGCAGGATCAGCCCGGGCGGCTGGGCGCAGGATGTATAGACGCATAAAATCGAATAGGGGCGATGATTTTTTTCGGGCGGCAAACATAGGGCGCCGTGGAACTAAAAATCTAACGGTGAAGAGCGAAAGGCTAAAAAAAACGGAGCCGCGCAGGGTGGCGGCGTGGTAAAGGCACCGCCGTTTTGACCGCGCAGCTAAGAATGGTGAAAAACGGGCCGCCTTTTTGACCGCGCACCCAAGAACTGTGAAAAACAGACCGCCTTTTTTTCACCGCGCAGCGAGGAATGGTGCCAACGGCGGCGCCTTTTTTTCACCGCGCAGTGAGGAATGGTGCCAACGGCGCCGCCTTTTTGACCGCGCAGCGAGGAATGGTGCCAACGGCGGCGCCTTTTTTTCACCGCGCACCCCGTCGGGCCCCAAAACAGGCCGCCTTTTGCAGGCCAACACCCCGTCGGACTCCAAAACAGGCCGCCTTTTTGCAGGCCAACACCCCGTAGGCCTTCAAAAACGGGCCGCCTTTTGCAGGCCAACACCCTGTCGGCCTCGAAAACAGTCCGCCTTTTGCAGGCCAACACCCCGTCGGCCTCCAAAACGGGCCGCCTTTTATAGGCTAACACCCCGTCGGCCTCCAAAACGGGCCGCCTTTTGCAGGCCAACACCCCGTCGGGCTTCAAAACGGGCCGCCTTTTATAGGCCAACACCCCGTCGGCCTCCGAAAAAAAGCAGGCTCTCTGCCTCGGTTCGGCTTCAGTCCGCCATCATCCGCCGCCACTTGATGTACCCGAAGATGGGCACGATGGTATAGACGACATAGGTGACGGCGGTCGGCGTCATGCCCTTCCAGAAGTAGAGCGCGGCCGAGACGGCGTTGACCACCATCCAGACGCCCCACTGCTCGAGGTATTTCTGCGCCAGCATCCACATCCCTACGATGCTCAGCGCCGTGGTGAAGGCGTCGCCCCAGGGCACGGGGCTGTCCGTGAAGCGTGAGAGCACGAGGTAGAGCGCCGCCTGCAGCAGGATGTAGGCCGACACGAGCCGGAGCCACATCTGGCGTGGCGTCCGCCGGATCGCCACCTCGTCCGACGCCTCCCGGCCACGGCCGCGCTGCCAGCGATACCAGCCGTAGGCGCTGGCGAAAAGGTAGTAGACGTTGACGCCCATATCGGCGTAGAACTTGTTGACGTAGTAGATATAGATGTAGAAGGCGGGGATCACCACGCCCACTGGCCAGAGCCAGATGCTGGCCCGGTATTCGAGCCAGAGGTAGAGCAGCATGATCCCCGCCGCTACGATCTCGATGGCGTCGTAGAACATAGAGGGTAGAGGGTAGAGGGTAGATGGTGGAGAGGGGGTTAGAATTTCAGCGTTAGCCGCGCCATGAAGTTGCGGGTGGCCCGGGTGAAGTAGCCCGACGAGGTGGTGCGCTGGCCGCCTTGGATGGAGCTGTAGGGTCCAGCCGCCCGACTCATACTCGGCGTTGAAGAGGTTGCGGACGCTGAGGTCGAGGGCGATCTCTTTCATGAAGCTCGGATGGAAGGCGTAGCCTACGCGCAGGTCGCTCAGGAAGTAGGGATCGATGCTGCGCTCGAGGGCGGAGGTGTTGTCGAGGTACTGCCGCCCGACGTACGACGACATCAGCGCCGCAGTGAAGCCCCGCCAGTGGAAGTCGAAGGTGCTGCCGAAGGTCAGGTTGGGCGAGAAGGCGATATCCGTCGTGCCCAGCTCATTGACCGTCTGCGGCAGCACGTTCCAATCCTTGTCGTAGGTGTCGACGTACTCCGTGAAGTTGCGGATCTTGTTGCTGCTGAGCGTTACGTTGCCGCTCCAGTCGAGCCACGGTGCGAGGCGTAGGCCGCCGCTTAGCTCCACGCCCATGCGGTAGCTGTCCTTGATGTTCGACGTGAGCGGCTCGCCAATTTCTGAGATCTTGCCCGTGAGCACGAGCTGGTTGTCGTAGTCCATATAGTAGAGGTTGGCGCCGAGGTGGAAGGCGCGGCCGGTGTATTCGTAGCCTGCTTCGTAGTCGTAGAGGGTCTCGTAGGTTGGCTGCGCCGTGGGCCCGTTCTCGGTGAAGTTCTTGCGGTTCGGCTCGCGGTGTGCCACGGCGAACGAGGCATAGGCATGGCTTCCGCCGCGCTCGTAGGAGAGTCCCGCCTTGGGGTTGAAGAAGGAAAAAGTGCGGTGCACATCGATCGCGCCCGCCTTGTCGTCCGTGCCCGTGATGCTGTAGTTGATGCCGCGGTATTGCAAATCGGCATAGGCGCTGAGGGCGTTCGACAGCCGATAGGAGGCCTTGAGGAAGGTGTTGTAATCCAGCTTCTCGCCCCGGCTGCGGTAATACTCATAGTCGGGCTGCGGCATGGCCTCGACGGTCTTCATCCACAGGACGCGCCCGAAGTGATCGCCCGTGTAGTTGTTGATCGAGGCGCCCCAGACGGCCTGCAGTCGGTTGCGGGTGTAGGTCAGGCGAGCCAGCGCGCCGTAGAAGTCGTTCTGGAGCCACTTGCGCCGCACCGGGTCGGTGCGCTTCTGCTCCTGCCATCGGCGCCCTTGAAATTGGGCAGCTTGTAAGCCGCATACTTGGCGCCGGCCTTGTAATCCCTCGTAATACCCGTGGCCGTCGGTGTAATGCAGCGTCACGTTCAGGTTGAGAGCGTCCGTGAGGCGTTGCGTGGCCAGAAGGTGGTAATGATGCTGCCAGTAGTTGTCCGTCTGGTTGTCGTAGAAGCGCGTCACGCCGCCCTCCTTATACTCGCCGCAGCTGTTGTATCGGCGATTGGTGCGGAGACGGGCCGAGTCGACGCCGTTCCACGCCTGATAGCTCACCTCGCTACTGCCGAAGGTCTGGAACTTGAGCATCGTGCCGCCGTTGTAGTAAGCCGCTGAAGCGTAATACGAGCTCATGTTCGCCCGCGCACGCTCGATGTAGCCGTCCGTTTGCACGTTGGAATAACGGGCATCGAAGACGAAATGGTTGCCGATGAGTCCCTGTTCCGCCGCGCACGGTGTGCGCAAAGGTGCCATAGCTACCCGCCGCAGACGAGGCCTCGAAGTACGGCTCTAACCGCGGGCGCTGCGTCTGCATGGCCACCGTGGCGCCGAAGGCCGCGGCACCGTTAGTCGACGTGCCTGCGCCGCGCTGGATCTGTATCGACTCGACCGACGAGGCGAAGTCGGGCATGTTGACCCAGAAAACGCCGTGGCTCTCCGAGTCGTTCACCGGCACCCCGTCGACGGTGAAGTTGATGCGCCCCGCATCCGTGCCACGCACCCGCATGGAGACGTAGCCCACGCCGTTGCCACCGTCCGAGGTGACGACCACCGAGGGCGTCTGGGTGAAGAGGTAGGGCAGCGACTGGCCCGTGTTGTTCTCGCGCAGCTCAGCCGCCGAGACGTTGCGGAAGGCCACAGGCGTCTCTCGCTTGGCCTGCACGGCCGAGACCACGACCTCGTTCAGTTCATACACATTCGTCGTGTCCACGACCGCCTGTTGCGCCGTGATCGACATTCGGCCGGAAACGATCAGCAGTCCGGCCACTACATAGAAAATCTTCCTCATTTGATTGCATCAATTAAATGGGGGCGATTTACCGCACAATAAAAAGAGATGAAAACCACCTATTGTCCCTCCGCCGGCATTACCCGGATCAGGTTTTGGGGCCGCCCCGAATTATCTCGAGAACTCATTCGGTGGGCAGTCCTTAGGGTATGATCTCAGCCTGTGTAAGTAAGGCACCCCTTGGGGAGGCAACCTTTACGGCGCCTCCTCCTATGTGAATAATTCGTTATCGGCGGCAAATGTAACCGGGCGACGGAAAAACGAAAGCCTTTGCGCCGATAGATGTGGCCTCGATATACAGTAAATCAGCTCCGCGCAGGCTTGCATGGCCCCGTCGAACACTTCGCCAGCGTCATGCAGACTTGCAGGGCCCCGTCGAAGTCTTCGCCAGCCCAAAGCAGGCTTGCAGGGCCCTGTCGAAGTCTTCGCCAGTGTCAAGCAGGCTTGCATGGCCTCGTCGAAGTCTTCGCCAGCCTCATGCAGACTTGCATGGCCCTGTCGAACACTTCGCCAGCGTCAAGCAGGCTTTGCATGGCCTCGTCGAAGTCTTCGCCAGAGTCAAACAGGCTTGCATGGCCCTGTCGAACACTTCGCCAGCGTCAAACGGGCATGGCTCTCGTATCCCGCGGGGCGATTGGGGTGGCGGTCAGTCGGGGGCGGGAAGAAGGATTGGGCGCAGGAATCTATCTTTGTCCACGCTTCAAACCAAAGAAGAAACAGATTTATGAACAATTCGATTTACCGATTCCCGAATCCGGGAAATGAGCCGGTCAAGACGTATGCTCCCGGCACGAGTGATAAAGCAGCCTTGAAGAAGGCTTTGTTGCAGCTGAGCGCTGAAGAATGGGACATCCCGCTGGTGATCGGCGGGAAGGAGATCCGCACGGGTCAGACGGACAAGGTGGTGATGCCGCACGACCACCGCCATGTGCTGGCGACCTACCACAAGGCGGGCGAAAAGGAAGTGCAGATGGCTATCGATGCGGCCATGAAGGCACACCACGACTGGTCGTCGCTGCCGTGGGAGGAGCGCGCGATGGTGATGCTGCGTGCGGCTGAGCTTTTCGCCACGAAGTATCGCTATCTGCTCAACGCGGCCGTGATGCTGGGCCAGAGCAAGAACCCCTTCCGAGGCCGAGATCGACGCCCCGTGCGAGCTGATCGACTTCCTGCGTTACAGCGCCTTCTACGCCGGGCAGATCTATGCCGACCAACCCTATTCGGAGAAGGGCATCATCAACCGCTTGGAGTATCGCGCCCTGGAGGGCTTTGTCTTCTCGCTGACGCCATTCAACTTCACCTCTATCGCCTCGAACCTCAACATGGCGCCGGCTATGATGGGTAACGTGGCCGTGTGGAAACCCTCGACGACGGCTATCTATTCGAACTACCTGCTCATGAAGGTCTTCAAAGAGGCCGGTCTGCCGGACGGCGTGGTGAACTTCATCCCCGGCCGAGGGCAGCACGGTTGGGCGCGTCATCCTGTCCAGCCCCGACTTTGCAGGCTTCCACTTCACCGGCTCCACGAACACCTTCAACACGCTCTGGTGTCAGATGGGCGAGAACCTGAAGAAGTACAAGTCCTATCCCAAGGTGGTGGGTGAGACGGGCGGCAAGAACTTCATCTTTGCCCATCCCTCGGCACCGGCTGAAGACGTGGCCGCAGCCATCGTGCGCGGCGCCTTCGAGTATCAGGGCCAGAAGTGCTCCGCCGGATCGCGTGCTTACCTGCCGAAGTCGCTGTGGAAAGAGATCAAGGAGCGCGTGGGCGAGATGCTGAAGGAGATCAAGATGGGCGACGTGCAAGACTTCACGAACTTCATCAACGCCGTGATCGACGAGGCTTCGTTCGACAACATCATGGGCTACATCAACCACGCTCGTGAGGCGTCCGACGCGGAGATCCTCTTCGGCGGCAAGGGCGACAAGTCGACAGGTTACTTCATCGAGCCGACGGTGATCCAGACGACGAACCCGACCTTCAAGACGATGACCGAAGAGATCTTCGGCCCGGTGATCACCATCTACGTCTATGACGACGCGAAGTATGAGGAGACGCTCGAGATCTGCGATCGCACGTCGCCTTACGGCCTGACGGGCTCCATCTTCGCCTGCGACCGTTACGCCATCGAGACGGCTTTCCGCAAGCTGCGCTATGCGGCGGGCAACTTCTACGTGAACGACAAGCCGACGGGCGCCGTCATCGCACAGCAACCATTCGGTGGTTCGCGTGCCTCGGGTACGAACGACAAGGCGGGTGGCCCGCTGAACTTGATCCGCTGGACGAACCCGCGCTGCATCAAGGAGACGTTCGTTCCGCCGGTGCATTACGGATACCCGTTCCCGGCCGAAAAAGTAAGGTCGCTGCAAAGTTGGCCGGCGTCCCTGACGCCTTGATTTTTCTTTTGCTTCTTTTTCTTGCATCAAGGCAAGAAAAGAAGATCCCTCAGGAGAAAAGAAAAGGCCATAAACAGGAAATCCCGGAAGCGCTCTTTTGATAGAAGCACTCCCGGGATTCTTTTTTTCCCGAGCTTGAGTTTTACCCCGCGTCCTTCGTTGGGCGGGGGCGACGTGTATCCGTAAAGCTCAACCCAAATAAGTTTTCAGCAGCTTGCTGCGTGTACCCTGCCGTAAGCGTCGGATGGCCTTCTCCTTGATCTGGCGGACGCGCTCGCGAGTGAGCCCGAATTTATCGCCGATCTCTTCCAGTGTGACTTCTTGGCAGCCGATGCCGAAGAACATCTTAATGATGTCGCTTTCGCGCTCGGTGAGTGTAGCAAGTGCTCTGTCGATTTCCCTCGACAGCGATTCGTACATCAATGTCCCATCCGTGTTGGGGGTGTCCTCGTTGACAAGCACATCGAGCAGGCTGTTGTCCTCGCCTTCGACGAAGGGGGCGTCCACCGAGACGTGTCGGCCGGAGACCTTGAGGGTGTCCGTGATCTTGTCCACGGGGATGTCCAACTCTTCGGCCAGCTCTTCGGCCGACGGGCGACGCTCATTCTCCTGCTCAAAGCGGGAAAGCACCTTGCCGATCTTGTTGAGCGACCCGACCTGATTGAGCGGCAAGCGCACGATACGTGACTGCTCGGCCAAGGCCTGCAAGATGGATTGGCGGATCCACCACACGGCGTAAGAGATGAACTTGAATCCGCGTGTCTCGTCGAATTTCTCGGCGGCTTTGATCAGTCCCAGGTTGCCCTCGTTGATGAGGTCGGGCAGGCTCAGGCCTTGGTTCTGGTACTGCTTAGCCACGGAAACGACGAAGCGCAGGTTGGCTTTGGTGAGCTTCTCCAGCGCTTTGCGGTCGCCTTTCTTGATGGCTTGTGCAAGTTCGACTTCTTCCTCGACGGTGATCAGGTCTTCGCGGCCGATCTCCTGGAGGTATTTGTCTAACGATGCACTCTCACGATTGGTGATTGACTTGGTAATCTTTAATTGTCTCATTCGATAAGATGATGATATATATCAATGGAATACAGGGCGCAAAGATAGGGCGAGGCGCTGCATCTTCACGCATAGGCGCTATGCTGCGGCGTCTCGCCCATCGGTTTACTCCGCCAGATTGATGGCGTAGAACTGCGTGCGACCGTTCGGGTAGAAGCCTTTGATGAAGAGGCCTTGCTCCTCGGACGAGCCTTTCTGCACACGCTCCACGATCTGGAAGAGGTCTTCAGGCGAAGTGATGCGCTGGTCGTTCACCACCATGATGATGAAGCCCTTGCGGATGCCAGCCTCCTGCACTTTGCCGCGGCTGATACCGTTGACCTCGATGCCATAACTAACACCGTACTCGCGCTTTTTGTTCGTCGCTGAGGGCGCGGAAGGCGGCTCCGAGTACCTCCGACGCATCGCCATTCTTCTTCACCACCGCCGTACTGCCTTGCGAGTTGCGCAGCTCCACGGTGAAGGTCTTTCTCGATCCGTAGCGGTCCACGTCGAGCTTCACCTTGTCGCCCGGGCGGAACTTGCCGATCTGCTCCTGCAACGCATTGCCCGAGCGAACACGCACGCCATTGACGGCCGTGATGACGTCGCCCACCTCCAGGCCGGCTGTCTTCGCCGAGCTGTGCTGGCCGAACTCAGCCACATAGGCGCCCCTCGAGCTCCTTGACCTTCTTATCATTCGAGGCTGCGGCTTCCGCATTCTGAATCGATATGCCTAAGACGGCACGCTGCACGGCGCCGTACTGCTTGAGGTCGCTGACCACCTTGCCCGCGATGCTGATGGGCACGGCGAAGGAGTAGCCAGCGAAGTTGCCCGTCTCGGAATAGATGGCCGTATTGATGCCTACCAGCTCTCCGCGCGTGTTGACGAGTGCGCCGCCACTGTTGCCCGGGTTCACGGCCGCGTCGGTCTGGATGAACGACTCGATCTTGTTGCGGTCCCGAACCGCCCGTCATGATGCCGCGGCCCTTGGCGCTGACGATGCCCGCGGTGACGGTTGAGTTCAGGTTGAACGGGTTACCGACGGCCAAGACCCATTCGCCCACCTTGAGCTGCTCGGAGTCGCCGAAGGGGAGCGTCTTGAGATCCTTCGCCTCGATCTTGATCAGGGCGATGTCCGTGCTGGGATCGGTGCCGATGATCTTGGCGGGGAACTTACGGTTGTCGTTGAGCGTCACCTCCAGTTCGTCGGAGTTCTCGACCACGTGGTTGTTCGTTACGATATACCCGTCGGTGGAGATGATCACGCCCGAGCCCGACCCGACGCGCGGCTGCGGTGTGCGCTGCTGAAAGCCGCCGCCGTTGCCGAAGAAGAACTCGAAGGGGTCGAAGATGTCGTCGCCGCGCTGCATGCGTGTGTCCACCTTGGTGGTGGCTTTGATGTGCACCACGGCGTGCACGGCCATGTCGGCGGCGTAGGTGAAGTCGGTGCGTTCGGCGGGCGCAGCCTCATAGCCCGTCAGGTGCACCGGCTGTTTGAACACATCGTTGTCGCCCACCATGGCACGCACATCGGCGTTGCGGTGAGCCATATACGTGACGGCACCCAGGGCCGACACGAAGCTGATCGCCGCTACGAGGGCGACCGCCAATCCTTTTTTCCACATTGCATTCATTGTTTCGATCTTTAATTGATTAGAGATTAGATGCGGTCTGAAAACTCAAAAAGGGTGCAATTATTCTTTGCTCCGCTGCGCTTTCGGCACTTTTAACCAGCTACTTTTTCAGACTTAACCGGGCTTAACGGCAATAGCCCGACCTCCCTTTGTTTTTAACAGACGCCCCAGCTGACATTGCGACATAAAGCGGGGGGGCGCAGAAGGCGTAACGCAATCGAGCTGCCAGAAACTTTTTTTCAGTCGATTGTCTCAGACAATGGGGTCACACGCACTCTGCCGATTGTCTCAGAATTTGGCTTAAGGGTCAAATATGTTCCTGCGGGTGCTATAACACACTGTGATACATGCATATGTTGTATCTCATAGTATTATGAGAGATCAAACTCGAAAAAAAGTGCCCCCATTGTGGATCAAAAGATGTGATACGTAAAGGCACACGAAATGGAGCGTCTTATTGGTTCTGCCATAGCTGTAGACACTACTTCAGTGGTCGTTCGCGTGTAGATTCTTCAGCAGTTTATCGGTACTATGCTCAAGGTACCTACACCATTGCACAGATCGCAGAGCGATTGGGTATATCTTGTTCTACAGTAAAGCGTCGTATGAAAAGTTTCCCTCTCAGTTCTACCTCTATAGCACCTCGAACTGTGGCGCTTCAAATGGATACCACATACTGGGGTAGAAATTTTTGGCGTAGGACTTTTTCATGGATGTAGCCACCTATCGCGTCCTTCATTTCAGATTCATTTATCGAAAGGAGCGTATAGAAGATTACTTGGCAGGAATAGCTTATCTCAAAAGACAAGGAATACGGGTGAGCGGAGTCATTTCTGATGGATCTCTGGACTGAGAAAAGCCTTAGCACCAATCCCTTACCAATACTGTCAATTTCATCAAATACAGCGTATCAGACAGCTGCTCACCAATCATCCAAAACATCCGGCCTCTATTGCGCTGAAAGAGATCGGCCTACAGCTTACACAATCTGACAAAAAACAGTTTGCTGGTTTATTAGCACAATGGCATGAGCAGTGGAAGGCATACTTGGAAGAGAAAACATTCTCAGAAAATGGAGCGTCTTTCACTTATACCCATCGGCGTTTAAGGGCCGCTTATTTTTAGCTAACAAGGCACTTAGATATTCTCTATAATACCTACCAATGCTTTCCGGAGTTAGGCCTACCAAACACCAATAATGCATTGGAGTCACTGAATGCTTCCCTGAAGACGAAATTGCGCTTACATCGTGGAATCTCTCGGGAAAGAAAGCAAAGACTTATTCAGGCCATTATAATAGCATACAACCCCTGTCCTATAAACGAGAGTTGAACCATCACAGGAACATATTTGACCCTTAATGAGACGCACAGTGTGTTATAGCACCCCGCAGGAACATATTTGACCCTTAAGCCAAAAAGGAATCACAGACACTTATCCGAAGACGTGAAAGATGCTTTTACCGGCCGCTACACACATTATATGCAGCACATTGGATAAGGGGCGGGTGGAGGAGCGGATTTATACGGTGCTTCGGCCTCAAAAAGTCTTAGATGAATCGCAATATGAGTCATGGAAAAATTTGTCTTCTTTAGTTCAGGTCGAGCGTCTTGTCACCTTCTCCGACGGAAGGCACTCAATATCGACTATCTCAAAGAACTCCTCGAAATTTGATGCGGTTGCCCTGATGCAGAGAGGAGCAAAAGGCCTTCGTCCAAATGATTAAGGAGCGCTTCAGAGTTAAGAAAGAGAGCGGCTGTGGAAGTTCCTCCGAAAGGAGATCATCAACACGAAGTTCTATCGGACAAAACATGAATTTCGAGACGCAGTGCTCAAATCCTTTGACAACATCGCGTCTTATCAGAAGGAGACGCGAGTCGCTTCTAACTCTGGACTTCCACGTACTCAATTAGCAATCCATTTTTGATTGACTATAAATTCTCCCCCTACATCATTCCTTCCGATAGCGCCTTCCAGAGCGCGTCGCCAGCGGGCACGGGAGCGATGATCTCGACAGATCGTCCCTGAGACGGGGTGCGTGAAGGCGATGCGGCGCGCATGCAGACTGATGCCGCCGTCCGGATTGGAGCGTTCGGCACCATACTTCAGGTCGCCCTTGATCGAGCAACCCATGTGTGCCAACTGGCAACGGATCTGATGATGGCGACCCGTACGGAGGTCGATCTCCAGCAGGTGATAGCGGTCCGAGGAGGCCAGCAGACGATAATGAAGCTCGGCGCGACGTGCGCCCGGCCGGTCGGACTTGCAGACGTAGCTTTTTGTTCTGTCGCTCGTTGCGCCAAAGCCAGTCGACGAGCACGCCCTCCGGCTCCGTCGGTCGTTGGCGCACGATGGCCCAGTACGTCTTACGGACGCCGCCATCGCGAAAAAGCGCATTCATACGCGCCAGTCCCTTGCTGGTCTTGGCAAAGACGACGGCGCCCGTGACCGGTCGATCGAGGCGATGCACAACGCCGACGAACACGTTGCCCGGCTTGGCATACTTCTCTCTGATCCACTCCCGCAGCTCATCCGCCAGCGAGGGATCGCCCGTCTTATCGCCCTGCACGATCTCGTGGCACGTCTTGCTGACGGCGATCAAGTGATTGTCTTCGTAAATGACTTGCATATTCGTTTCGTTAGATAGATACATTGGGTGGTTGAGGGCAATATGGGTTGATCTTCATACACCTACAATAAGCTCCCGCAAATTGCTGGAGATCTTCGTACGCCTACAATAAGCTCTCGCAAATTGCTGGAGATCTTCGTACGCCTACAATAAGCTCCCGCAAATTGCTGGAGATCTTCGTACGCCTACAATAAGCTCCCGCAAATTGCTGGAGATCTTCGTACGCCTACAATAAGCTCCCGCAAATTGCTGGAGATCTTCGTATGCCTACAATAAGCTCCCGCAAATTGCTGGAGATCTTCGTACGCCTACAATAAGCTCCCGCAAGTTGCAGGAGATCTTCGTACGCCTACAATAAGCTCCCGCAAATTGCAGGAGATCTTCGTACGCCTACAATAAGCTCCCGCAAGTTGCAGGAGACCTTCGTCGTTTGGCGATGTGCTCAACCGTGAATAACTCAGATCATCCCTTCAATAGGCCACACCGATCAAGATAATCGATGAAGCCGTTTAGGATACGTTCGTTACGGCGGACAATGTCGTCCTCGGTGAAGTCCGTCTGTCGATCAGCCAGCTCGAGCAACTCATAGATCCGCGTACCGTTTGCCTTGCCTTTTCTCGTCTGTCGACCTTTGTAGAGGGCGGCTTTGTCGGCAAAGCGATAGTCCGAGGCGCGGATGTTGACCTCTTTTTCAAGTAACGACTTATTCCCTAGCCAATCGCTCTTCTCCTGTATAGATCCAATGGGATCCAGCTTCACCCGCTTTTGAGCATAGATATGTTCTGTATCGAAGCGCGTGTCCAACTTCAATAATTCTTGCTCGTCGAACTGGAATGCCCACCACGCAAGCATTGACCGTGTGATCTGCTTTCGATTATTAAATTCATAACGATTGACTGTGTCAGAGATGTCATCTCTATCAAATTTGAATTTGAAGAACCCTTCTTCCTTGTTCTTGACATTCACCATCTCTTGATAAATGGGAATACTTAGTGCGCCAATACCTGGATTCGTTAATGTGTAAGCCCAAATAAAGGCCGTGATTCGCTCGAGAAAGTGGAAGAATTGCTCCTCGTCCAACTGGCCATCCGGCTCTTGGCGGCACAAGAAATAGACGGAGACGAGGTAGGTCCATATCCCGTTAGGAGCACAGTTCAATACGAAGAGCCTACGGAGGATCCGGTTAGAGAATCTTTCCTCGTCTTGTTTATGCACATCACGCCAAAACTCAGCCAATGCCTTAAGATCAATCAGTGTCTGCTGTTCTTTGAGAATAACGTAATTACCTCGTTCGTAAAACTTTCGAAGGCTCGTCCTTGTGGTGTCAGCATTCCCCTTTATAGCTCTTCTGTAATACATATACCGCGTAAAGAGTTCATCTGTCGAGTTCCCCTTTACTCCTTTGAATGCCTCAGACGAAAGAAATTCCAGCTCCTTCCATTTTTTAACAAAGTCATCCTTTTGTCCTATCGATGTATAGTATTTGTAGAACTGTGATTTGAAAATATCAGCGTCTGATAGGGGTTTGCCTCGGTTGTTCAACGTGGAGAAGATCTGTAGTGCGGTGTCCTGATTGTTCGCCACGATGGGCAATAGGATGCAGTTATTCAGAATACGCACAGGCAGGTAGCGGAAATAGCTCGGATAATCCTGTAAGAAGTCATTGACCTTCTTCTCGAAGAAGCGATAATTATCTGCATAGCGGCTTTTGAAGCCATCGTCTACCTGACCACTTTTTCAGGATCTCAAGGAACTCGCCCTTGTCTTCATCCGTGGCCACCTCGGAGTCGATCTTGAGTGCGTTTTTGTTCGCCTCCTTAAACGCATTGGTCTTCCAGATACACTGCTCGATCATCTCCCGCATATTTTTCGTCTGCTGATCCTCTTGGTTGAAAGATCTTTCATAAAAGGCACGCAACAAGAGCAATAGGGTGGTGAGTCGCTGCTGGCCGTCAATAATCTCATGCTTACCTCCATTTTTCAAAGGTCACAATGGGATCAAGATGGTATTCTTCTATATCATCATCAAAGTCCTCAATATTGTTATTTGGGATAGCAAAGTCCTTTAGGTCATCCCATAGGGTTTGGCATTCGGTTTCTTCCCACGCGTAGGGCCGCTGGTAGTCTGGAATGAGAAAGTCTGCACGTTTCTCAGAGAACAACTCATAGACGGTCTTCTTATCTATTTTGATTTCTGACATCTTATGTTGAATATTTAATTGATGGTTCTTCTAAAAACAGCCTGCATTCAACAGGCATCGGATAATCTCTGGATTTGAAGAGAGGAGATCAGGCCGCAGCCTCCCCTCTCTCTGTACAATCGATACGCTGCGGATACTTACATGTTCATGCCACCATCGACCTGGATCACCTGACCAGAGACGTAGGACGAAAGATTGGAGGCGAGGAACACAGCCACGTCGGCGACATCGTCCGGGGTGCCGCCGCGACGAAGCGGGATCTTCTTCTTCCATTCTTCACGTACACTGTCGGGCAGGGCTTCCGTCATGGCTGTCTCGATAAAGCCCGGGGCGATAGCGTTGGCGCGGATGCCCTTCGGACCCATCTCTTGGGCTACGGACTTGGCCAGGGCGATCATTCCGGCTTTCGAGGCGGCATAGTTGGCTTGGCCGGCGTTACCGTGGACGCCTACGACGGAGGCCATATTGATGATGCTGCCGCCGCGACGACGCATCATCACGGGTACACAGGCGTGGACAAAGTTGAAGGCTGACTTGAGGTTGACGGCGATCACGGCGTCCCACTGGGCCTCGCTCATGCGCAGCATCAGGCCGTCTTTGGTGATGCCGGCGTTGTTGACGAGGATGTCGAGACCGCCGAAGTCCTTCACCACTTCCTCGACGGTCTTATGGGCTTCGTCGAAGTTGGCGGCGTTCGATGCGTAGCCTTTCACGCATACGCCGAGGGCACGGATCTCTTCTTCTGTGGCGCGACCGTTGTCGTCGATGGCGAGGTCGGTGAATGCGATGTCTGCTCCTTCCGAAGCGAAACGCAGGGCGATGGCTTTACCAATGCCGCGTGCGGCGCCCGTGACGAGGGCGACTTTTCCTTCTAATAATTTCATTGTTATACGTCGTTTTGGGGGTTAATCGTAGTGGGATCCTTCTTTTCTTCCCTTGATGGAAGGAAAGAAGCAAAAGAAGATCAAGGCCCCACCGGGGCCGGGGAAGTTGACCGGGTACATAGGATTATACCCGGGTGCACAAGATCATATTTTTGATCAGCGTGGCGCCGGCGGAGTATCCGCCACCGAAGACGCTGAGGCAGACAAGATCGCCCGCCCGGAAGCGTTCGCGGTTTTGAGCGTAGACGAGGGCGGAGCTGGCCGAGCCGGTGTTGCCGAGTTCAGCAATGTTGCTGAGGATCTTCTCCTCGGGGATACTGTTGCTGGTGGCGATGTTCTTGAGGATACGCATGTTGGCTTGGTGGCCGATGAAGTAGCTGAGGTCGTCGAACGTATAGCCGTGGTGCGTGAGCAGGCGGAGGGCGTTCTGCGGCATGTAGGTGCAGGCTTGCAGGAAGACGTCCTTGCCTTCGGGCATGCGTATGCCGCCGTCGCGGGGCCGAAGCTGTATGCTTTCGGGGCCTTTGCCGATGGTGCCGAGGGCTTCGGTGTAGACCTCCAAGACTTCGGCGTCTGTGTCCGCTATGCGTTCGTTGGAGAGGAAAAAGGCGACGGCGACGTCGCCCCAGAGGTGGCCCGACTTGGGATCGTCCTCGTTGCTGTAGGCCGTGTTCTTATCGCCGCCGATGATGAGCGCACGGTGGGCCTTGCCCATTGCAAAATAGCCTTCGACGACCTCGAGCGCGTTGATAAACGATGAACAAGCGGAGGAGAGCGTGAAGGCTTTGGCGTGGGGGATGGCGTAGTGGTGCTGGGCAACGTGGGCGGCGGTGCCGACGGTGTCGTAGGGGAGTAGGTGGCGGCGATGAGGAGGTCTACCTCGCGGATGTCGTAGGGGAGACGGGGCAGGGGCGTCGTGGATGGCCTCGAGCCCCATCGTGTTGATGTTTTTCATCGGCCGCAGCGCGGGAGCGTGTGTGGATGCCGGTGCGCTGGACGATCCAGTCGTCCGTGAGGCCGGTCTTTTCGGTGTAGTACGAGTTGGGTATCCGTTGTTTGGGGATGTAGTACCCGGTCGTGTTAATATACATTGTGCTTGACTTTGATGCCATTGAAGATGATGTTCAGAACGTTCTGCCGCTCGATGCCTTTACTCTTGCCCCACCCGTTGATGTGACCGCGGATGTAGGGTACTTCGAGGCCTTTGAGGGCGTGATGGATGATGTAGGCCGTCATGTCGATGTCGGTGATGGAGAAGAGGCCCTCGTTGACGCCGTCGTTGAGGATGTCGCGCAGGATTTCCGTCTCTCGGAGGTCGAATTTCTTGCGAGCCTTCTCCACGCGCCAGATGTCGCGAAAGAAGGCAGCGCGGAGTGTGCCATTGCGAAAGACGATGGCCTTGACGGCGTGGAGACGCATATAGATGTATGTGATCAGCTTTCTATCTGCTGGCAGTCGGCGCGCGGCCACCTCGAGGAGGGAGTCGACGAGCTTATCGAGCTCGGCCTCGACGACGGCGTCGAAGACGTCGTCTTTGCTTTTGAAGTAGGTGTAAAGTGTGCGGCGGCCCTTTTGCGAGGCTTGGGCAATATCGTTCATCGTGGTGTTTTGGAAGCCCATGCGGGCAAAGAGTTGACGGGCTACGTCAACCAATACTTCACGCGTTTTGGAGACAGAAATAGACACGGACACTGCACACTTTCGATTGATTTGTGCGCAAAAAGTAGACAAAAAAAGGCAGTTACAGGCCCAAAAATGCAGACTCGGGAGGGGCTATGGACAACGCGAAAAGGGGATGCTTGCGGCGCGAATGCTCTTCAGCGAGGAAACGAAGTGTACGCGAAACTTTCGATCGCTCAGATGTGATCAAACTTTGATCACACAACATGCTTTTACCTAGTGCATGAGCTTACGAATCTCTCCGAATACCCCCGGGCCTTCTCCGCCCACAAAGTAGCTCCCTCGGGATTCGCGTACTTTTGTCCGCGTAACAGAAAAAGGGGTGAGCGTAAGCCTCCGCAAATAGAAGTAAGACATGAATAAGCCTACCGTCGAAGTGACTGGCATCTCGCGCAAGGGCCTGATCCCTAATGGTGCGGGGAAAAGAATACGCGCTGCCTTACAGCCGGTTCCCGTGGTTCGAACAGGCACGGGTCAGCGACGTGTTCGACGTTGAAATGCGCGGCAGGAGTCGCATTCGATGGGAAGCCTTGGACGTCGACCTCAGCCTATCCATCCTCGAAAACCCGGACGCCTACCCGCTCACCGCCCGATAACCCGACATTCAAACAGAAACAATGGCCAAAACAAAATCAGTCTACGTCTGCTCTCAGTGTGGGGCGGATTCACCCAAATGGATGGGCAAATGCCCCGCGTGCGGCGCATGGAATACGTATGTGGAGGAGATCATACGCACCGAACCGGCCGCCCGACGTGCCGCGGCTGCCATCGGTCAATCCGACGCACGGCCGCAACTCCTGCGCGACATCACCGCCGAGGAGGAGGTGCGCATCGATATGCACGACGCGGAGCTGAACCGCGTCTTGGGCGGCGGACTCGTCCGCGGATCGCTCGTCCTCGTGGGCGGCGAACCCGGCATTGGCAAGTCGACGCTCGTCCTCCAGACCGTCCTCCGCCTCACCGACCTCCACACGCTCTACGTCTCCGGCGAGGAGAGCGCCCGCCAGCTCAAGATGCGCGCCGACCGCCTCTCCTCCGACGGCGCAGAAGGCATGGCGCACTGCCACGTCTATTGCGAGACACACCTCGAGCAGATCCTCGCCCATGCCGACCGACTCAGGCCTGACCTGATGATCATCGACTCGATCCAAACGATGTACACCGAGGCGGCCGAGTCGTCGCCGGGCAGCGTCACGCAGGTCAGGGAGTGCAGCGCGGCCATCCTCAAGTTCGCCAAAGAGACGGGCACGCCGGTTCTCATGATCGGGCATATTAATAAGGAAGGGAGCCTGGCCGGGCCGAAGGTTTTGGAGCACATCGTGGACACGGTGCTGCAATTCGAGGGCGACAGGCAGTATATGTACCGCATCCTGCGCAGCATCAAGAACCGCTTCGGCAGCACCGCCGAGTTGGGCATCTACGAAATGCGGCAGGGCGGCCTCCGCGAGGTCGACAACCCCTCGGAGCTGCTCCTGACACAGAACCACGAAGGGCTGAGCGGCGTGGCCATTGCTGCAGCCGTCGAGGGCGCGCGGCCGTTCCTCATCGAGACCCAGTCGCTCGTCAGCAGCGCCGTCTATGCCACGCCGCAACGCAGTGCCACGGGCTTCGATCTGCGGCGCATGAACATGCTCCTGGCCGTACTCGAGAAGCGCGCCGGGTTCAAGCTGATCCAGAAGGACGTCTTCCTCAACATCGCCGGCGGACTGCGCGTCAGTGACCCGGCCATCGACCTGCCCGTCATCAGCGCCGTGCTCTCCTCCAGCATCGACCTCTCCATCGACCGCGGCACCTGCCTCGCCGGCGAGGTCGGTCTCTCGGGCGAGATCCGTCCCGTGCACCGCATCGAGCAACGCATCCGCGAGGCCGCCAAGCTCGGCTTCCGTCGCATCATCGTGCCGCAGATGAAAGGTCTCGAGTCCGTCTCCGACCTCATCGAGCTCCACCAAGTGCGCAAAGTCGAGGAGGGCTTCCGATTGTTGTTTGGGTAAAGCATAAAGGATATGAATACAGTAGATCAAGCGATGGCAGACATCACCATCCAGCCCGGGCTGAGCGACCGGGAGCGAGCGACACTTATCGGATGGACAAACCGCAGGGGCGAACTTCTACGCCAATGGGCCGGGCCGACGCCGCACTTTCCGTTGACGCCTGAGCAGGTCGACGACTGGAGCGACCTCTACACCATCTTCCGACAGGGGCGATTCGTCGGCATCATTCAAGAGATCAGAAGGGAGCAAGACAACGTGCACATCGGGCACTTCGTCTTAGATCCCGCACTGACCGGGCGAGGGATCGGACGCGCTGCCTTGCTCATCTTTATGGACATCCTCTTCCGCGACGATGCCATTCGATCCATCACCCTCAACGTATTCGACCATAACCTCGCGGCTCGAAAGCTCTACGAGCGGGTCGGATTTGAAGTTCTCCGAACCATCGAGTCGCCGGAGAAGAAATACACGATGATTAAGCATAAACCCACCTCATGACCAAAGACCTTCAGCTCCGACTGCTGCCCGGAGAGGCGGCGAATGACGACACACTGCGTGCCGTCGTAGCGCGCGAGACGGGCGACGCGCCGCGCGCCCTGCGCATCCTTAAACGATCGATCGACGCCCGACAGCGCACGGTCTACGTCAATGTCACCCTCCGCGCCTTCTTCGACGAGGAGCCGACCGAACCGCTCTTCCCCGACGTCGAACTGCGCGACGTCTCCGGCCGACCCGCCGCCATCGTGGTCGGCGCCGGACCGGGCGGACTCTTCGCCGCCCTCCGACTCATCGAGCTGGGCATGCGCCCCATCGTCGTAGAGCGGGGCCGCGAGGTGAACGAACGCAAACGCGACATCGCCGACATCGTCCGCCGCGGCACGATCGACCCGGAGTCGAACTACTGCTTCGGCGAGGGTGGCGCGGGCGCCTTCTCCGACGGCAAACTCTACACCCGCAGTAAGAAACGCGGCTCGGTGGAGCGTATCCTCATCCGCTTCTGCCAGCACGGCGCCAACCCCGCTATCCTCTACGACGCTCACCCACACATCGGCACGGACAAGTTGCCCGGCGTAATTGAACGCATGCGCCGCTACATCATCGACTGCGGCGGCGAGGTGCACTTCGGCACTTGCATGGACGGGCTGCTCATCCACGACGACGAGGTGACGGGCATCACCACCCGCACGGGGCAAGAGTTCCGCGGCCCCTGTGATCCTAGCCACCGGCCACTCGGCGCGCGACGTCTACCGCATGCTCGCCGACCGCGGTGTGACGATCGAGGCCAAGGGCATCGCTGTCGGCGTACGGTTAGAGCACCCGCAGGCGCTCATCGACCGCATCCGCTACCACCGCCGCGAGGGGCGCGGCCCGCACCTGCCGGCGGCCGAATACACTTTCGTCTCGCAGGCCGGGGGGGCGCGGCGTCTACTCCTTCTGCATGTGCCCCGGAGGCTTTGTCATCCCCGCCTCGACGGCGCCGTACGAGTGCGTCGTCAATGGCATGTCGCCCGCCAATCGCGGATCGCGGTGGGCCAACGCTGGGTGGGTCGTCGAGCTGCGGCCGGAAGATCTTGCGTCGTTTCACCTACCGGATACAGGCGGCGAGCCTGTGCCCGAGGTGCTGGCCATGATGGACTTTCAGGAGCGTCTCGAGCGGCTCTGCCGAATCAACGCCGGGCAGGGCGTCAAGGCGCCGGCGCAACGCATGGCCGACTTTGTGGCGCGTCGCAACTCGTCCGCCCCTGCCGTCGTCGTCGTTCAGTCCCGGTCTGCTGGCCTCGCCGCTCCACTTCTGGATGCCCGACTTTATCACGAGCCGACTGCGCGAGGGCTTCCGCTCGGCCGACCGCGTGTCGCGAGGTTTCCTGACGAACGAGGCCGTGATGATCGGCGTGGAGACACGCACCTCGTCGCCCGTGCGCATCCTCCGCGACCGCGAGACACTTCGTCACGTGACCCTCCGCGGGCTCTACCCCTGCGGTGAGGGCGCGGGCTACGCCGGTGGCATCGTCTCGGCCGCCATCGACGGCGAACGCTGCGCCGAGCAGTTGGCCGCCGCCTACGGGAGATAAACAACGGCCTGCGGATCACCTTCTGAGCCTCAGGTCAGACTTTGCAAGCGTGTAAAATGCAATCTGAGCCTCAGGCCAGATGTACCCGGCCCAACTTCCCCGCCCCCGGCAGGGGGCTTGATCTTTTTGCCTCCTTTTCTTCCATCAAGGGAAGAAAAGGAGGATCCAAGGAAAGAAAAGGAAGATTCAAGGGAAGAAAAGGAAGACTCAAGGGAAGAAAACAGACGAACACCGAGAACTCCCCCCCTAATGAAAAATGGCCGGATACATGACGATGTACCCGGCCATTTTCATTGTCGCGCCTTCGGCAGCTTACTTGAACGTCATCAGTCGGCTGATGTATTTGCCGATGATGTCGAACTCGAGGTTCACCACCGTGCCTTTGACGATGGCGTTGAAGTTCGTGAGGTCGTGCGTGTAGGGGATGATGGCCACCTCGAAGCCATCCGCGCGGGAGTTGCAGACGGTGAGGCTGACACCGTTGACCGTGACGGAGCCCTTCTCGACGGTCATGTATCCCCTGCCGAGCCATCTCCGGGTCGGCGGTGTAGCTGAAGGTGTAATACCAACTGCCGTCGGCCTCGCGCACGTCGGTGCAAACGGCCGTCTGGTCGACGTGGCCCTGCACGATGTGGCCGTCCAAGCGGCCATTCATCAGCATACTGCGCTCCACGTTCACGCGGTCGCCGACGTGCAAGTGTCCGAGGTTGGAGCGCTCCAGTGTCTCGCGCACGGCGGTGACGGTGTAGGTGTCGTCCGTCCGACGGACGACGGTCAGGCAGACGCCGTTGTGGGCGACGCTCTGATCGATCTTCAATTCATTCACGAAGGAGCAACGCAGCGTCAGGTGCAGGTTGCCCTTGTCTTGTTCCAGCGCAACGATGGTTGCGGCTTCTTCTACGATTCCTGAAAACATAAGTAGGTAAGGGGGTAGTTAATGGTAGGGGCGTATTGCATACGCCCCCAACGGCCCCATCGAGGGGCGAATTTGATTGGCGTTTAAATGACGTTTGAATGGTGATGCAATGGCGTTTGAACATAGGGGGACATACGCTTGCCCCTGACGGGGCATTTGTGGGGGGCGTATGCAATACGCCCCTACCGCGATACATGTAAGGGCGGCCTGAAAGGTCGCCCCTACTACCATGGGCGTATGCGATACGCCCCTACTTTCCTTGCTCCAGTTGCAACGTTTTGGTGGGGGCGTCGCAGACCTCGGAGGGGCCGAAGTACTGGATGGGGCCGGGGTAGACGTAATCGGTGGTCATGGCCCACTCGTCACGCATGGCGGCATAGGCACGGAAGGGGGCGCCGTCGAGCTGGACGAGCGCCTTGCGGATGACGGGCTTCATGACGCCGTCGCGCTGCTCCATGTTCATCATCATTGTGATGGGGATACCGCCAGCGGTCCACTCCGCGGCCGGCGCGGTGGTGTTGCGCACGGAGGCCATGTAGCCCGTCTTGCCGGCGCGGATAAGGCACGAGGCGGCGTAACCGAGCGAGTAGCAATAGTCGGCGTCGTAGTTCGACGGCGCGGCGCAGCGGCCTTCGTAACCGAAGAAGTGCATCTGCGTGGCGAACTTGCCCCGGTAACGCCCTTCCTCTTTCCACTCCGAGAGGCGATTGTCGACCATCTCGGCCAGCAGCTTCTCGGTCTCGATGAGCGAGACTTGGACATTGCCGTGCGGATCGCGGTCGAGGGCCAGCTGACGGGCCACGCCCTCGGGCAGGCTGGCGTAGAGCGCTGCGTTCTCTTTCGAGAGTTTGGAAATGAGGTAGCTGTGGCGCACGCTCTTCTTGATCATCTTGAACTCTGCCTTATTGCGGGCCGGGAAGTCGTTCAGCTCGGCGATGAGGCGCTTCATGGCGGGGATGAACTCGATGAGCCCCTCGGGGATGAGCACGGTGCCGAAGTTGTTGCCCTCGGCGGCTCGGCGGGCTACGACGCGTGCTATACGGTTCACGATCTCGTCGAGCGAGAGGTCGTTGGCCTCCACCTCTTCGGAGATGATGCAGACGTTCGGGTGGGTTTGCAGAGCGCACTCCAGAGCGATGTGCGACGCCGATCGGCCCATGAGCTTGATGAAGTGCCAATACTTACGTGCCGAATTGCAGTCGCGCTGGATGTTTCCGATCACCTCGGAGTAGACCTTGCAGGCGGTGTCGAAGCCGAAGGAGGTTTCGATGAGGTCGTTCTTCAGGTCGCCGTCGATCGTCTTGGGGCAGCCGATGACGCTGACGCCGGCGCCGATCGACCGATAATATTCGGCCAGCACGGCCGCGTTCGTGTTCGAATCGTCGCCGCCGATGATGACGAGCGCCGAGATGCCCAGCTCCTTGAGGATCTCCAGCCCCTTGTCGAACTGTTCGCGTCGCTCGAGCTTCGTGCGCCCGGAGCCGATCATGTCGAAGCCGCCCGTGTTGCGGTATTCGTCGATGATGTCGGCCGTCAGCTCCATGTATTTATGCTCCACCAGTCCGCCGGGCCCTAAGATGAAGCCGAAGAGACGTGACTCGGGATTAGCCGTCTTGAGTCCGTCGAAGAGGCCGGCGATCACGTTGTGTCCGCCCGGGGCCTGTCCGCCGGAGAGGATCACGCCCGCGTTGATGGGCGGCATGGGGTCGGCCGCGTCGCCACACTCGAAGGTCACGGCCGGCATGCCGTAAGTGTGCGGGAAGAGCCGCTTGATTTCCTCTTTGTCGCCCGCTGCTTCCGTCGCTGCGCCCTCTACGGCACGCACCGATCCGCGCAGCGCCACGGGCATCTTGGGCACATAGGCCGCCCGCGCGATTTGTAATGCACTTTTCGTCATAGTTCTCTCTATTAAATGTATGAATGATGATAACCTCGCTCTGAGATTTGGATGGGCGCAAAGATACAGGGCCGCGGGGTGTCAGGGACACCTGTCAAGTTTACCGGATACCTGAAAAACTTTCCAGCCTCAGCAGAAGCCATCAGAAACGCTCTCGGAAAGCTTCAAACAACCTGTTTCATTATTTCCGAGCCCTCGGAAACCTTCAAACAACCTGTTTCATCATTTCCGAGCCCTCGGAAACCTTCAAACAACCTGTTTCGTCATTTCCGAGCCCTCGGAAACCTTCAAACAACCTGTTTCGTCATTTCCGAGCCCTCGGAAACCTTCAAACAACTTGTTTCGTCATTTCCGAGCCCTCGGAAACCTTCAAACAACTTGTTTCATCATTTCCGAGGCCTCGGGGCCTCTACGGAGGCCTGCGAAGTTTGCTCGGTACGGGCTTTTGAGGTACCTGGCCAGCTTCCCAGCCTCGGCAGAGGCCGGAGGCCGCCTAAAAAACGTTTTGCCTTTACATTTGCCCGCCCTCAAGAAGAGAGGCATCGCTCAGTATGAAGATATCAACCAAGCAAAAAGAATTCTTTCGGTTCTGCCTCGTGGGGGGCACCGCCACTGGCATCCATTACGGCATCTATTTATTGCTGAATCGGGTGATGAACCCCAACGTAGCCTTCTCCATCGGCTACTTCGTGAGCTTCCCGGCCAACTTCGTCCTCTCGAACTTCTTCACCTTCAAGACGCGCCCCTCGGCTGGCAAAGGCGTGGGCTTCACCCTTAGCCATATCGTCAACTACCTGCTGCAGTCGGGCTTCCTCAACCTCTTCATCTACGTTTTGAAAGTGCCCGAAACCTGGGCGCCGCTGCCGGTCTACGCCATCACCGTGCCCATCAATTTCATCCTCGTGCGCACCGCCCTCAAGTCGCCGCGCCTCTAACCCCCCCGTTGCCCCAACCGTCATGAAGCGCGTATCGATCCTTATCCCGGCTTATAACGAAGAGGAATCCCTGCCCCTGCTCTACCGCCGCCTAGCCGACCTGATGGACGCACAGCCCTATGTACGCGTGGGAGGTGCTCTTCGTCAACGACGGCAGCCGCGACCATACCCGGCCCTCTTGGCCCCAACTACGCGAGAGCGATCCGCGCATCAACTATCTCGACCTGTCACGCAATTATGGCAAAGAGGCTGCCATGTTGGCCGGTTTTCGACTATGTCACCGGCGACTGCATGGTGATCATGGACGCCGACCTGCAACATCCGCCCGAGCTCATCCCCGACATGCTCCGCCTCTGGGAGCAGGGGCTACGACGACGTCTATGCTCGCCGCCGTACCCGCGGCCGCGAATCCTTCCTCCGCCGACGGCTCACCGCTGCCTTCTACGCCCCTGCTCCGCCGCACCACGCGTGTGCCCATGCAACCCAACACGGGCGACTTCCGCCTCTTGGACGCCGTCTGCATCCGTGCCCTGCGCCGCCTGCGCGAGTCGCAACGCTACACGAAGGGCATGTTTAGCTGGATCGGCTTCCGCAAGCATGAGCTGCTCTTCGACCAGCAAGACCGCGTGGCGGGCAGAGCAAGTGGGGCTTCTTCAAACTGCTCAACTCGGCCATCGAGGGCATCACCTCCTTCACCGTGGCACCGCTGCGCATCGCCTCCGTCTGCGGTGCCATCGTCTCGCTGCTGGCCTTCGCCTACGGGCTCTTCATCCTGCTCAAGAACCTGATCTACGACGATCCCGTGGCCGGTTTCCCCACGCTGATGGTGACCATCCTCTTCCTCGGCGGCGTGCAACTGCTCTGCATCGGCATCATCGGCGAATACCTCGGCCGCATCTTCACCGAAACCAAGCAACGCCCCGTCTACTTCGTCAGCTCCTACAACGGAGAGCGGGCAGACTAAAAGACGAAAAAGCGAAACGAAGCCGGGTACATGTCCGGGGAGTCCTCCGATCATGTACCCGGCTTCGTTTCGTTTCCACTGAGAGTATAAAAAGGCGTCCGGAACCCGTCCGGACGCCTTCGAATTGCATTTATGCCTGAATACAATACATCTGCCCCCAAAATCCATAAAAGGGGCTGAATGCTTCTTCAATTAAGATGCGTATGCACCCAATTTCCACAAGTTGGCTTCGATCGCCGACAGGTGATGCTCAACGATCGAATGCGTTGTCACGTCGCCAGCAGCCGTCGCCAGCTTATCCAGCGCGTGATACTTGGCACGGAGCATCTTCCAAGTAGCCAGTACTTGGTCAACGCCCTGCTTCCAGTCTGACACGTTGTGTGTCTCCTTGATCTCAGCCACCTTCAGGTATTCCGAGAAGCGGTTCTCCGGGTGGCCACCCAGCATGACGATGCGCTCAGCCAACTCGTCGATGGCCTCGGCTTCGCCATTGTAATACTCTTCGTAGAGCGCGTGCAGTTCATAGAACTTGTCGCCCTTGATGTCCCAGTGCAAACCACGCAGGTTCGTGTAGCTCACTTGACGGTTGGCCAGCAGGTCGGCCAGACTCTCGATGATTGATGCTTTTGTTTCCATCTAATTCTTTGATTTGATTCTGTTCTTACTTGAAAAATTCGAGACCGTATCTGTCAAACACTATGCCAAAACCTCAGCTTCGGCAGGCATGACAAGTTTGAGGTCATCCTCTACGGTGCCGTTTCCAGCCAGGCCGAACGTCTCAGTCAGCACCTTGGCTACGCCCGGAGAGAGGAAGGCGGGCAGCGTGGGGCCGATGTGGATGTTCTTGATGCCAAGGCTGAGGAGGGCCAGCAGAACGATGACAGCCTTCTGCTCATACCAAGCGATGTTGAAGACGATCGGCAGGTCGTTGATGTCGTTCAGCTCGAAGATTTCCTTGAGCTTCAGGGCGACCACGGCCCAAGTATAGCTGTCGTTGCACTGACCGGCATCGAGCACGCGGGGGATACCGCCGATGTCGCCCAAGCCCAGCTTGTTGTAGCGATACTTGGCGCAACCGGAGGTGAGGATCACAACGTCCTTGGGCAGACCCAGGGCATAGTCCGTATAGTAGCTGCGTGAGGCGAAGCGGCCGTCGCAACCGCCCATGACAACGAACTTGCGCAGGGCACCCGAGCGGATGGCGTCGACAATCTTGTCAGCCAGCTGGAAGACCTGATGGTGTGCGAATCCGCCCACGATCGTACCGGTCTCAATCTCTTTGGGCGGCTGACAGGTCTTGGCCGGGGCGATCACTTCGCTGAAGTCCTTATGACCGTTAGCGTCCTCCTCGATGTGCTTGCAGCCGGGGTAACCTGTCGAATTGGCAGTAAACATGCGGCTGAGGTAGGTGTTGCGCGGCGTGGGCGGCACGATACAGTTGGTGGTGAAGACGATCGGGCCATTGAACGACTCGAACTCCTCGCGCTGCTGCCACCGTGCGTTGCCATAGTTGCCCACGAAGTGCTTGTATTTCTTGAACGCCGGATAGTAATGCGCCGAAAGCATTTCGCCGTGCGTATAGACGTCTACGCCTGTGCCCTCGGTCTGCTGGAGCAGCATTTCCATGTCATGCATGTCATGTCCGCTGATGAGGATGCCCGGACGCTTACCTACACCGATGTTCACCTCCGTCATCACGGGGTTGCCATAAGCCGAGGTGTGCGCACCGTCGAGCAGGGCCATGCCTTGCACGCCGAAGCGACCCGTCTCAAGCACCAGCTCCGTGAGAGCCGCAGCGTCCAGATTGCCGATGGTCATGTCGCTCAGGGCACGCTCCATGAAGGCGTAGATCGCATCGTCCTCCTTACCGAGGCGCATGGCATGCTCTACGTAAGCGGCCAAGCCCTTGAGACCATAGACAGTCAGCTCCTTGAGCGAGCGCACATCTTCGTTCTGTTCGCGCAGCACACCCTCAGCGAAGCCCTTCGACTCATACTCGTCAGCCACCGGCACCCATGTCACTTCGTCAGCCGCATAGGTCAGTCCGACCGCAGCAGCCTGCTTTTTCAGCTCATCGCGGAGCTCGAACATCCGATCCACACGGCGACGGAGGCTCTCCTTGTCAAAGTTGGCGTTCGTGATCGTGGCAAACAGGGCGTCTACAACGGCGTGATCCACCTCACGTCCCACCGGCTGCTCCAGCTTACGCAGCCCTGTGGCCAGCACACTGACACCACGCACGGCGAACAGCAGCATATCCATCATGGCGGAGAGATCGCTCTTCTTTCCGCATACACCTTGTACTGTGCAGCCAACACCCTTGGCCGTCTCTTGGCATTGATAGCAAAACATCTTGTAGTCCATCTTCTTTTCTTTCTCTGTTGAATTTTTTTCTGTCAATTAAATTTCTATCGTCGAGCCCACTTTGAGGCCCAATTGCGGCGCAAAGATCCGTCAGCGGCCCCGCCCAAACTGTAAGCTATGTGACAAGCGGGGTAGGAATAACAAACTACAACACCTATCATCCTACCGATACATTTCCGAGCCCCGTTTCTCTCCCTCGAGGCCATCAAACAGGGTCCCCATTTGGCCGAATATCTCGCCAAGAATCGCCCGTCGAATGCGATTTAGCCGTAACCTCGCCCAGAAATATTGAATCAAATGCACCTTACTTATATCCCGCGCAAGTATCATAATCGAATCGAGCATGAATTATTGTACTCCCCGAGCATCGTGAGTCGATTGCGAATGGATTACGATTCCCAGCAGGTATGGTAAATCAATTGAATGTGGATTATTATAATCTATCAGATATCGTAACCCATGCGCAATCGGATCACGATTTCCAGCAGCTATCGTAAATCATTTGTGCATGGATTATGATTCTTGATCGGAAATTGATCCACCGGCCCACTCGCGGCGGAATTCGAGGTGAGAAAGCTGCAATAAGTCGCCCCCAGCAGCCGTTATTGCAGGCGTATATGAGAAAAAAAGCATCACACTCAGACGGATGGCGGGCCTAGCCTGCCTGTGGCTGATGGCCGTCACGTGCCTCCGGGCGCAGCGTCGACGCCCACAGAATCAGCCGTATGTCGACTATAAGCGTTACCACTTCGGGTTTCACGTCGGGCTGCACACGCAGGATCTGATCCTGACCAACACCGGCGTGGCTGGCGCTGACGGCAAGACGTGGTTCGCTGAGATACCGGCCTACACGCCCGGATTCAGCGTCGGTGTCATCGGCGACCTCTTCCTCAACCCCGTCCTCAGCGTACGCCTCACGCCGACCGTCCACTTTGGTGACAAACGCCTCACCTTCATCGACCCCCAGACCAAGGAGCAGTTCGTCACCTCCCTCCGCTCCAACTATCTGGCCATCCCCATCGACTTCAAATACACCGCCATGCGCCTCAACAACTACCGCCCCTACATGCTGGCGGGCGTCTTCACACAGTTCGACATGGGCCGCAAGCGTGGCTACCCGATGCTGCTGCGGGGCGTAGACTACGGGGTCGAGTTTGGCCTCGGATGCGACATCTACCTGCCCTACTTCAAGCTCTGCCCCGAGCTCAAGTTCTGCTTCGGCCCCGGCCGATGTGCTCGAGCCCGACCGTAGCGACCTAGCCAACCCCCTCGACCGCGTTTACAGCCAGGCCCTCTCCCGAGCCACCTCGCGGCTGATCGTGCTGACGTTCAACTTTGAGTAACGCTCCGACTCGTCGCCCCGCAGACAGGGCTTGCGCCTACCTGCTGGCATGCGCAACAAAAGAAACGGGAGGCCGCCCGAACGTATCGGACGGCCTCCCGTGGTTTTTGCTCTGTTGTTCTACTAGGACTCGAACCTAGAATTTCAGGACCAGAATCTGACGTGTTACCATTACACCATAGAACAATGTCTTTGTCTTTACTTGCTCTCCGGGGCCTCTCGCCCCTCGATTGCGGCCGCAAACATACATCTCTTCTTCACACCTCCAAAAAACGGCCCCAAAAAGTTTGCCATATCTTTGGCCCGTCTAACAGAAATATCGAATTATGGATCAAACAAAAACGCTGGTAAATGCCATAGTCAGAGGACTTCAAGAAAAGAAGGGACGCAGCATCGTGACCGTTGACATGACGGCACAATCGGGCGCCATCTGCCAATACATGGTCATCTGCGAAGGTGCAAGCCCCACGCAGGTGTCCTCTCTTTCAGACTCCGTTTGGGACGTCGTGCGGACGGACACCGGAGAAAAGCCCCTCTCTATGGCCGGGACGCAAAACGCTCAATGGATCGGCATGGACTATGGCACGGTACTTGTCCACATCTTCCTGCCGGAGCAGCGCGCGTTTTACAACCTCGAAAAACCTCTGGGCCGACTCGAAGATCGATCGACTCCCCGACGTGGAGTGACCGCCACGGCTCCTTCCCCCTTACATTAGTTTTATGGACAAAAAAGACAATCAGCCGAAGAACAACGGCAACAAACCCCGCCTGCGCTTCAACTTTTACTGGATCTACGGAATCGTCTTCGTCGCCCTGATGGGGCTCTATCTGATGAACGATTTCTCCATGTCGAAGGAGCTCAGGTGGACTGATTTTTCAACGCTTCACAGCCGACGATGCCTTCAGCCGCATCGTGGTGCATAACCGAAAAAAACATCCTCGAGGCCACCGTCAAAAGCGACTTCCGCGACCGCATCTTTACCCCGCGTGAGGTGCAGCAGCTCACTACCGAGCCCAAGGTCTACGTCCGCATCCCCTCATCCGACAAGTTCTCCGACTTCTACGATAAGATGGTGGCCGAGAAGCATATCTCTACCCAAGTGACCTACAAGGAGAGCGACGACATCCTTTGGAACATCCTCGCTTCCGTGGGGCCCTTCGTCATCATCATCCTGCTCTGGCTCTTCCTCATGCGACGCATGGCGGGCGGCGGTGCAGGCGGTGCCGGTGGGGTCTTCAGCGTAGGTAAGGCGCGTGCGCAACTCTTCGATAAGAACACGAACGTAAAGGTGACCTTCAAAGACGTGGCCGGACTGATGGAGGCCAAACAGGAGGTCGAGGAGATCGTGGAGTTCCTCAAGAACCCCGAGAAATACACCGAACTGGGCGGCAAGATCCCTAAGGGTGCGCTGCTCGTTGGCCCTCCGGGAACGGGCAAGACGCTTCTGGCCAAGGCCGTCGCAGGTGAGGCTCACGTGCCCTTCTTCTCGCTCTCGGGATCGGACTTCGTGGAGATGTTCGTCGGTGTGGGCGCCTCACGTGTCCGCGATCTCTTCCGACAGGCCAAAGAGAAAGCTCCGTGCATCGTCTTCATCGACGAGATCGACGCCGTCGGACGGGCACGTGGCAAGAACGTGAACATGACCAGCAACGATGAGCGCGAGTACCCTCAACCAACTCCTCACGGAGATGGACGGCTTCGGGTCGAACAGTGGCGTGATCATCCCGGCCGCCACCAACCGCGCCGATGTGCTCGACAAAGCCCTGCTGCGTGCCGGACGCTTCGACCGACAGATCCACGTCGAGCTGCCCGACCTCAACGAGCGCAAGGAGATCTTCAACGTGCACCTCCGCCCGATCAAAAATCGACACGACCGTCGACACCGACTTCCCGGCCCGACAGACCCCGGGCTTCTCTGGCGCCGACATCGCCAACGTCTGCAACGAGGCCGCACTGATCGCCGCACGCGGTGGCAAACGCTTCGTCCAGAAAGAGGACTTTATGAATGCCGTCGACCGCATCATCGGCGGGCTCGAGAAACGGACCCGCATCACCACCGCACAGGAGCGACGCAGCATCGCCTATCACGAGGCCGGACACGCCTCCATCAGCTGGCTGCTGGAGTATGCCTACCCACTCGTCAAGGTGACGATCGTGCCACGAGGCAAGGCCCTCGGCGCCGCCCGGTACCTGCCCGAAGAGCGACAGATCACGACCCGCGAACAGCTCCTCGACGAGATGTGCGCCACACTGGGCGGACGCGCCGCCGAAGAGATCTTCCTCGGGGCCATCTCCACCGGAGCCTCGAACGACCTGGAGCGTGTCACCAAGCAAGCCTACGCCATGGTCACCTATTTCGGCATGAGCGACCAGCTGCCCAACCTCAACTATTACGACTCCACGGGCCGGGAATGGGGCCTCACCAAACCCTACAGCGAGGAGACGGCCCGCCTGATCGACAAGGAGGTGCAGAAGATCATCAACGAGCAGTACGACCGCGCCCGGACCATCCTCCGCGACAACGCCGCAAAGCACAACCAGCTGGCCGAGAAGCTCCTTGAGTGTGAAGTGATCTACTCCGAAGACCTCGAAAAGATCTTCGGCAAACGCCCCCGGGCCTCGCGCTCCGAAGAGATCATGGAGCAACAGGCCGCCGACGCCTCAACCACCGCCCCACACGTATGAAGAATTTCACTCTCCGAGGCATCACGGGTGCAGCCTTTGTCGCAGCCATCATCGCTGCGCTGACGCTGCACCCGTTTCTGTTTTTGGGCCTCTTCGCCGCCGTCGTCGGCGCGGCCCTGTGGGAGTTCTACGGCCTCACCGAACGCATCGGGCTGCAGCCGGACGACGCCGCCCCCGCACCCCGCACCGCTGACCGACTCTGGGGCATCGCCGGCGGCCTTTACCTCTTCACCGCCACCTTCCTCTACGCCAGCGCACGCGCCTCGGCCGTCGTCTACGCCCCCTACGCAGCCTTCCTGATCGGCGGCCTTGTCAGCGGCCTCTACCACCGCGGCGGCAACCCCATCCATCGATGGGCCGTCGGCCTCCGGCCCAAGCCTACGCCGCGGGCACCTTCGCCACGCTCAACTTCATCGTCTTCAACCCGGCCGACACGACCCTCCCGCGCACCTTCCACAGCCACTACGCCCTGCTGCTCTTCGTCCTCATCTGGCTCAACGACACGGGCGCCTACCTCGTCGGCTCGGCCCTTGGTCGGCGGAAACTCTTCCCGCGCATCTCGCCCGGCAAGTCGTGGGAGGGCTTCCTCGGCGGACTCGCCATCGTGGCCTGCGCCGCCCTGCTGCTCGCGCCCCTCTTCCCCGAGCTGGCGTGGTATCACCGCGTGGCCCTCTCTCATCATCGTCGGCGTTGGCACGTGGGGCGACCTCGTCGAGTCGCTCATCAAGCGCACCGCCGGCGCTAAGGATTCGGGCACACTCTTGCCCGGCCACGGCGGTATCCTCGATCGTTTCGATAGCGTCATGCTGGCCACCCCCGCCGCTCTCCTCTACCTCGAGGTGTTCGTGCGCGGAAGCTAACCGGGGGCGGCCTGCGGGGGCAGCGAAGGCATCGGGGATGCCTGCCAAGTTTGCCGGGTACATGTAGGGGCGTATTGCATACGGGCGTCTACGGACGCCGGCGAATTTGGCCGGGTACCTGTGGGGCGAATGCAATTCGCCCCTACAACCAGGGTACAAAAAAAGCCGGATACATGTGAATCGAATCAACATGTACCCGGCAAACTTGGCTGGCGTCCCTGACGCCCCTATTCCTCCGGCAGCTTGATGTCGGGATTACCGTATCAAATTTGAGATATGGAAAAAGATCGACTATTTCTCTACTGTACCGGATCCTCGTGTGAAGGGACGTTGCAAGCACAAGTTGAGCGACATATTAATCATCGCTATAGCTACTTATCTCTGTGGCGGAGACAATTATGCATCTATGTATGAGTTTTTGTAAACATCGAGGTGAATCGCTGAAGCCGTTGGTAGAACTACCCAATCCAATGGTTGTCCGAGTGTGGACACAATCGAAAGGGTGATTTCTCGGATTGATCCTACGGCTTTTGCGGAGTGCCTGTCGGTCTTTGGCAACACACTTGTCGATGACTTGAAAGGCAAACTCGTCTCTATTGATGGCAAACGAATCCGCGGATCAAAATCTTCCAACTCGTGCACCCACATACTTTCAGCATGGATCGATGAACACACCATCAGCATTGCGGGTAAAGCGGTGGAAGAGAAGAGCAATGAAATCACCGCCATCCCCCGATGTGCTTGACAGCATTGATCTCACGGAAGCCGTGGTGAGCATCGATGTCATGGGGACGCAAACCCATATCGCTCAGGGAAGATTGTGGAATCGGAGGCCAATTATGTCTCAGCTCTAAAAAGGAGGCTTAAGGGTCAAATATGTTCCTGCGGGGTGCTATAACACACTGTGATACATGCATATGTTGTATCTCATAGTATTATGAGAGATCAAACTCGAAAAAAAAGTGCCCCCATTGTGGATCAAAAGATGTGATACGTAAAGGCACACGAAATGGAGCGTCTTATTGGTTCTGCCATAGCTGTAGACACTACTTCAGTGGTCGTTCGCGTGTAGATTCGCACCTCGAACTGTGGCGCTTCAGATGGATACCACATACTCTAGGTAGAAACTTTGGCGTAGTACTTTTTCATGGATGTAGCCACCCATCGCGTCCTTCATTTCAGATTCATTTATCGAAAGGAGCGTATAGAAGATTACTTGGCAGGAATAGCTTATCTCAAAAGACAAGGAATACGGGTGAGCGGAGTCATTTCTGATGGACTCTCTGGACTGAGAAAAGCCTTAGCACCAATCCCTTACCAATACTGTCAATTTCATCAAATACAGCGTATCAGACAGCTGCTCACCAATCATCCAAAACATCCGGCCTCTATTGCGCTGAAAGAGATCGGCCTACAGCTTACACAATCTGACAAAAAAAACAGTTTGCTGGTTTATTAGCACAATGGCATGAGCAGTGGAAGGCATACTTGGAAGAGAAAACATTCTCAGAAAATGGAGCGTCTTTCACTTATACCCATCGGCGTTTAAGGGCCGCTTATTTTTAGCTTAACGTGAGTTCGACGTAAGAAAAAGTGGTAAAAAGAAGTGGGAGTCAAGAGTGAGATTTGTATCTTTAATGCGCTGAAAATAAAGAGCAAAACCCAACAATGATTCCCACCAATAAAACTGTAGAGATCTACTATCTCGTCGACGAATTCTTGAAAGAATACGACGCCGTAATCAAAAGTCATTCCTTGGAAAAGGGTGCCCCAAAGAAAAGGAGGAACCGCAAATTCACAATGTCCGGTAGCGAGGTGATGACGATTCTCATCCTTTTCCACTTCTCCTTTTTCGAGACCTGAAGCATTTCTATCTCTTCGTCCGATCACACATGAAGTCTGATTTCCCCCATACCGTGTCCTACAACCGATTTGTAGAGTTAGAGCGAAAAGTCTGTATCCCGCTTGCTGTCTTCCTAAAAATGAAGGCTTTGGGGCAATGTACCGGCATATCTTTTATCGATTCTACTCCCATCCGAAGCTGCCATATCAAAAGAGAAAAGCAGCATAAAACCTTCAAGGAATTTGCTAGAAAAGGAAAAAGCACTCTGGGCTGGTTCTATGGATTCAAACTGCACTTGATCATTAACGACAAAGGGGAGCTACTTGATTTTCTTCTTACTCCGGGTAATGTCGACGACAGAGCTCCCTTGAAACACATGGACTTCCACAAACGGATCTTCGGGAAGCTCTTCGGTGACAGGGGCTATATCTCGAAAGACCTCTTCGAACAGCTCTTCATTGACGGAGTCCACCTCTTCACGCGTCTGAAAAAGGGTCAGTGAAGAATGCCTTGATGCTTCAACATGACACAAGATTATGCTTCGGAAAAGATCTCTGATCGAGACTGTTAATGATCAACTCAAGAATATCTGTCAAGTAGAGCATACACGCCATCGTTGCTTCCCAAACTTCATTATCAATCTGTTATCGGCTTTGGCCGCTTTCTCCTTCTTCGACAAAAAAACCTTCCATCAACACCGCTGAGGAGATTCTACACACCTCTTTCCTGCCGGTTGCTTAGGTCGAACTCGCGTTAGCTTAACAAGGCACTTAGATATTCTCTATAATACCTACCAATGCTTTCCGGAGTTAGGCCTACCAAACACCAATAATGCATTGGAGTCACTGAATGCTTCCCTGAAGACGAAATTGCGCTTACATCGTGGAATCTCTCGGGAAAGAAAGCAAAGACTTATTCAGGCCATTATATATAATAGCATACAACCCCTGTCCTATAAACGAGAGTTGAACCATCACAGGAACATATTTGACCCTTAAGCCGACAATTGCACGGTGGAAAGCAAGTTCAGCAGCGCCTTAGCGCTCGCGGAGGGATGCGAATCGTTTCCGCGCGCCGCTAAAAAAAGTCGTGAGGACCGTGAGCAGAAGCGTGAACGGCCGCAGGCGATAGGTCTGCTCGACGGACATTAGATCCGTGTAGGAGGTGTAGGCAAACGTGCGATAGTCGAGCAGGTTTTGCGCCGTCAGTCGGAAGGTGAAGAGCCGTGAGAGGCGCCAAGCGACGCGGGCGTCCAGCAGGCAGACGTGCTTGCCGGAGCCGGCGAGGGTGTGGTAATCATGACTCCCGGAGGCGGTGAAGCTCAGCGCGGAGAGCGGCGTGAGGGTGGCCGAAAGTTGCTGGTGCAGGGTGCGGGTGGTCTGCCGATCGGCGTGATCCGGGCGGTAGATATAGTCGGAAAGGTCGGCGGTGTAATCCAGATCGAGCCGAGGAGCGGGGCGAGGCGTAGACGTGCAGGGCCAGCTGACGCATGGAGCTTGTGAACCGTCGCAAGTGACCGCTCTGCATGAGTTGCGACTGGCTGGACGAGATGCTGCCGTTCAGGGTCACGCCACCGCGAATGGCGGGGATCATATAGCTGAGGCTGGCGGCCACGTAGTCCGAGAGGTTGAGGTGGGGGGGCGATGTACGAAGCCGGACGTGATGTAGATCTCGCCAAAGTCCTGCGTGGGCATCAGTCGGCTGTGTTGCCACATGCGGGTGCAAATGAGGTTGCCGAAAAGGCCGTGAAGGATGTTTTTTTGTAACGGATCGTGGCGCTCACGGTCGTCATCTCCGCACGGCTATAGGCCGTCGTGCCAGTCTGTAGGTAGGGATACGACGCGACGAGGGGGGCGGAGAAAAACGCAGAGGGATCCTCGGGCTGGCTTTGCCATGAGCCGCTGAGCGAGGTCGTAACGTAGCGACCGAAGATGCGGACGACGGATGCCGTGGGCGAAAGATGCAGCCGACGGTCGATGTAGGAGCGGTCGGCAAGGCGGTCGATGTAGTCGCTGTGGCGGAAGTCGGCCGGGATGGAGAGCCCTGAAATTCCGGGCCGTGAGGCCGATGTTGAGCGAAGGGGTGACGCGGAGTGAGGCCGTGCGATAGCAGAAGTCGTTGCGCGCCGAGTCGGCCGGGATGACCCCCCGGAGGTCGCTTTGGAAGTCGCTCTGATCGTAGGAGAATCCCTCCTCGAGCGAGAGGGTGGCTCGGCCGAAGCCGATCATTTGCGAGGTAGAAGTCTGCGCACGGAAAGCTGAGGCGCCGATCCGCTCGCCCATTTCGGCCTCAGCACGCCGGATGTCAAGACGTTGAGGCAGCCGGCTCCATTCGATGGCGGACTTGATGCCGACCACTCTTCGTCCGCGGCGAAAGAGGACGTAGAGATCGTTGCGGAGATAAGCGCCGTCCACCTGTCCGTCGGCCACATTCGAGTAAGTCCCGACGGCGTCCGTATGGCCGGAGGAGCGTCGGATATCGGAAGTCAATACGTTGCTGAGGTACATCCGGCGGGTGTTCGCCTCGAGGCGGACGGAGGGCGAAGCGCCGTGGAGGCGTCGCCGCCCGCTCTGGTGTGTTGTCAACTCGCGCGTCTGCCCGTCGTCAAGGTAGTAACGGCGTGTCTCGGCCGCGTCGCTCTCCGTCTCAGCCCCGAACAGCTCCATGCACGGCGTGAGGGTGAACGATTTCCCCATGTCCCATTGGTTGTTGAGGCTCAGTCGGTGCGAGCGGTTGAAGAGCGTCCTGCTGCGCTCCAAGTACGGATTGTCAGCGCTCGGCAGAGCGATCACCTCACGCGCCGATCCGCCTCCCGACGTGCCTCCGCCTACCACATCGCGCCCCGTATTGTTGCCCTTATAGGTGTTCATCGTCTTCACCTGTTTAGCGAAACGCATGGCGCTTGCGTCCACCTGCCACAGACGCGGCACTCCGCCGCCGGCCTCGACCACTCCCACCCATCGGTTCTTGGCCTTCTCTTTCAGCGTGACATTGACGGCCGTTTGGTCGGAGAAGAGCAAGTCCTCAAACAGTTTGATCGGCTGATGGTGTTCGATCACCTCCACACGCCCCACGTCATCGTGTTTGATGCTGCGTATGGCTGTGGTATAGTTGCCTGTCATCATGTCCGACCCGTCGATGTAGAAATTGCTGATCTCGCGCCCGGCGTACTTGATGCGTCCGTCGGCGGAGATGTTGAAGCCCGGCATGCGCTTGATCACATCGGCCAGCGTGATGTCGTTCTCGCGGGCGAAGGATGAGGCGAGGTAACGCGTCGTGTCGCCGGCGCCACTGATGGGTGTGGCGCGCACCTTCACCTCTTTCAGCATGACAGACGCCTCGGCCAAGACGAATGCGTATTCGCTACGATCCGGCGTCAAGAGCACCTTTTGAGCCGTATAGCCCATCATGCGAGCATGAATAAATCGCGAGCCCTGCGCCGCTTCGGCCACCTTCAACGCGAAGTGTCCCTCGGCATCGGCCACGGCGTAAGCCAATACATGATCGTCGGCCTCAGTCGTGACCGTGACCAGCGCCCTCGGCAGACTCCCCGTGGCGCATTTTACCGTACCCGTGATCTCACGCACCTGTCCCGCGACCCTGAACAGCGAAGCCGAGAGCAAGAACAGTATCGAAAGAAGCATCCTCATGGCGTCGCCTCCTACTTTTTTTATAGTCCCGCTCGAGCAGGTCATAGCGCGCCGTCTCACCGGATGCCCCGGCCATCGTTCCGCCCGGTGTGTTGGCTTGTATATAGCGCGCTAAGCCAATCTGCGCGCTTTTGGCCTGCGTACGGAGAAAGGTGATCCGATCGGTGCGCACATATTGCCGTTCGGCGTACGTGATGTATTCGATCGGCTCACGCACAAAGTCCAGTCTGGACAGGTCGAAGGTGTAATGTCCGCTTACGTCGCGCGCACTCATGATCAATCCCGGCAATCCGGCCAACTTCCACGGCCCGGCGCTGACCGGAATCTCGGGGCGTACCACGCCTCATAGTCGCGCCCGCGATAGTTGCAGACGGCCTTTCGGCAGGTGTATCCGAGGATCTGCCTCACGGAGTCTGTCAAGAGCGTCCATTGCTGCGGCTCGGCATCATCTTCGTAGACGTAATAATCAAGAAAGACGGCGTCCTGCACCGTGCGGCGGTTAGCCGGATACCCGGTATAAATGACCAGCGCGTCCACTCGGCTCAGCAGCGGCATCCCCGAATAGTCGCCACTTAAGGCACCCCGCCTCTATTTCGGCCTCCATTTGGCTCATGTAGTTGGCAAATACCTTAGGGTCGGTGCGTATTCGTTCGTAGCGATCGGTCATCAGTTCGTAGTATTTGGAGGCCTTCCGCCCGATTTGAAGGACAAAGCGGCCTCCCGTCAGCGTGCCATTTTCTAGCTGCGTCGTATCCAAATAATAGAGGGTTTTGTATTCGCAGGTAAGGAGCGTTGTATCGATCACGACAGGCGACGTTTGCGCGTACCCCTGTGCCGCGGCTGCCAGCCATCCGCAGAGGAGCAGGAGGATGGGAGAGATAGATCGGTTCGGTGTCATTAGGGTGAGGTGTTCGTGTGACTCTCATGAAAGGGGGGAATAAAAAAGCGAGATCAACCGCTCCCGAGGGAGTAACGGCCGATCTCGCACATTGCATTCAGAATAGTTCCGTCGCCATGCCAGAGGCTGGGCGGCGGAGGGCATTATACCGGTTCGAAGTCTTCCTTACCGACACCACAGAGGGGCAAACCCAATCGTCGGGGATCTCTTCAAACGCCGTTCCCGGGTCGATTCCGCCGTCCGGATCGCCTACCTCGGGATCATAAATGTAGTCGCATACGGTACATCTGTACTTTCTCATTTCCTTCTTGATTTTTTTAATTAGACGGGGCAAAGATAGACCGGAAAACCTGTACTCCTTTTCAGATCTTCCGGCCGAGAGCGATCTTCAAGTCCTCCCTCCTTCAAAAAAATGGGAAGGGGGATGTACACCCTTTCCTTTACTTGTACAGGTATCGCTTGATGCTCTGCTTGGGCGTCTTCTCGAAGGGCTCATCGCGAAGCTCGACGGCGGAGACGTTGCAGTACTTAGGGATGCGACTGTTGAGCTGACGCAGGTTGTCGGTCATGGTGGCCTGAAGAGCGGCGGCGTCGAGGCCGTCCTTCTCGGCGCGGTCGCGGTCGGGGAGGATGAGGGCGACGAGCCCCTCGGGGCGTTGCACGATGAGCGACTCGGTGACATAGGGCAAGGTGCCGAGGATGCTTTCGATCTCCTCGGGGTAGATGTTCTGACCGTTGGAGCTAAGGATCATCGTCTTGCTACGGCCGCGGATGAAGATGAATCCGTCACGGTCGATCACGCCCAGATCGCCCGTCTTGAGCCATCCGTCGGGCGTCATGGCGGCGGCCGTAGCGTCCGGATTCTTGTAGTAACCGAGCATGACGTTCATGCTGCGCACCTGAATCTCGCCGGCGGTGTTCACGGGGTCGGGCGAGTCGATGCGCACCTCCATGCGGTCGACCGCGCGGCCGACAGAACCGGGGCGGTACGTCTTCCAGTATTCGTAAGAGATGAGCGGACCGCACTCGGTCATGCCGTAGCCTACGGTATAGCGGAAGCCGATGCGATGCAGGAACTGTTCGACCTCCTTATTGATGGCCGCGCCACCGATGACGATCTCGGAGAAGTCGCTACCGAAGGCTGCGCTGAGGGCCTTGCAGATGCGTCGATCGATGAGGCGACCGATACCGGGCAGGCTGCGCAGGAGGCGTGTCGTGGGTTTGTTGATCTCAGGGAAGATGCGTGTGCGGACGATCTTTTCGATGATCAGGGGCACGGCGATGATGAGGCGCGGGCGGACGGCGGTGAAGGTGTCAATGACCACCTTGGGGTTGGGCACGCGCGGCAGGAAGTGGATGTGGCAACCCTTGTTGATGCCATTCATAATCTCGAAGGCCAGGCCATACATGTGGGCCATGGGGAGCATGCAGACGAAGTGATCGCCAGCCTTGATGAAGCTCAGATGGTCGGCCGCGAAACGTGTGTTGCTCCAGAGGCTGCGGTAGGGCAGCATGACGCCTTTGGAGTATCCCGTGGTGCCGGAGGTGTAGTTGAGGATGGCCATCTCGTCAGGCTGTTCGATGTGCACATGCAGGCTGTCGGCCGTGAAGAGGGGGGAGTAACGTTCGGCGAAGTCCGTTTCGAGGCGTTCGCGGAGGCGGTCAATGCCCGGGTGGCGACTGAGGACCACGCTCCAGTCCTCCAAGAGGAGGGCGGCCGTGAGGTCGGGCATGGCGTCAGCCGAGAGCTTCTCCCAGCTGGCGGAGGCGGCCAGCAGGACTTTCGACTCGGAGTGGCAGACGATGTGATGCACATTCTCGGGATGGAAGTCGTGGAGGATGGGCGTAGCCACGGCACCATAGGTAAGGATGCCGAAGAAGGCGATGACCCAGCGCGAGGAGTTGCGTCCGATGAGGGCTACGCGATCGCCCTTACGTACGCCGGCATGTTCGAGCAGGAGGTGTAGGCGTGCCATTTCGGCGGCCATGTCTTTGTAGTAGTAGGTCACACCCTGATGGTCGGTGAGTGCGGGAAAATCCCAGTGGGCCTTGATGCTGTCTTCAATAAGCCCTAAGAAGCGATCCTGATTGTTCATAAGTCTTGCTGTTTTGTTCTTTATAGGCGACAAAAGTAGGCCGAATCGCAGGATGGGAGCCGAATGGAGGCGCTTATAGATGCTGCGCGATCATATGATTGTTATTGACATATCGGACGAGATAGACGGTCTCGTTCGGCCTGTGATAGATGTTGAAAAAGGCATACCATGAGGTGTTTTTGTTCCTTTTGAAGACCGCGTAATACATGCCCGTCCCATACTTGTCAAAGTATTGCGGAGCGGATTTATGATGCATTCTCGGCAGTTCATCTCTGATCTGCTCGAATAGCCCTCTGACGTATTGCATGGCCTCCTCTTCGAACCCGAAATAGGCTTTCTCGTAAAGGATGGAGGCCAAATCCAAGAAGTCATCGATGACCTCCGGGAGGATGATTACACGCGTCACTTGCTCGTGCATGCCCGTTTATGCCGTTCAATGATCCGTCTCATGCCTGCTTCTATCCGCGTGATGGCTTCATCCATTGAGAGGGCACGATCGAAGTCTTCCGAAGTCGATCCTCACCCGGAGCGACGAAAGATTCATGGTGCCTACTGCGGACGAGGGCCACTTCCTGCTTTGTGCGATCTACAGACCTCGTCTTGTTGTCGCGTAATTCCGTTGAACTGATTGTATGCATTGTATCTGTCGTTTATAGGCGACAAAAGTAGTCCAACACCCCGTCGGCCCCCGAAACGTGCCGCCTTTTGTAGTCCAACACCCTGTCGGTGCCCAAAACGGGCCGCCTTTTATAGTCCAACATCCCGTCGGCCCTCAAAACAGGCCGCCTTTTGCAGGCCAACACCCCGTCGGCCCCCAAAACGGGCCGCCTTTTTATAGGCTAACACCCCTGTCGGCCCCCCAAAAAGGCGCCGCCTTTTATAGGCCAACACCCCGTCGGTGCCCCAAACGGGCCGCCTTTTGCAGTCCAACACCCTGTCGGTGCCCAAAACGCGCCGCCTTTTATAGGCCAACACCCCGTCGGGGCCCAAAACGCGCCGCCTTTTGTAGTCCAACACCCCGTCGGTGCCCAAAACGGGCCGCCTTTTTGCAGTCCAACACCCCGTCGGCCCCCAAAACGGGCCGCCTTTTGTAGTCCAACACCCCGTCGGTGCCCAAAACGTGCCGCCTTTTGCAGGCCAACACCCCGTCGGGCTCTGAAACGTGCCGCCTTTTGCAGGCCAACACCCCGTCGGCCCCCAAAACAGGCCGCCTTTTGCAGGCCAACACCCCGTCGAGGTCAAAAAGGCGCCACGTTTTGCATTGTTCCGGACTGCGCGGTGAAAAAGGCGGCCTGTTTTTTTCACCGTTCCGGGGTGCGCGGTGAAAAAAAGGCGGCCCGTTTTTTTCATCGTTCCGGACTGCGCGGTGAAAAAGGCGGCCTGTTTTTTTCACCGTTTCGGGCTGCGCGGTGAAAAAAAGGCGGTCTGTTTTTCACCGTTCCGGGCTGCGCGGTGAAAACGGCGGCCCGTTTTTCACAGTTCTTGGGTGCGCGATGAAAAAAAGGCGGTCTGTTTTTTTCACAGTTCTTGGGTGCGCGGCGAAAAAGGCGGTCTGTTTTTTCACCATTCTTAGCTGCGCGGTCAAAAAAACAGAGCCGCCGTTCACACCGCCTAACTCTTGGGGCGATGCAAACGGCGGACGGCTTGAGGCGTATCCGATCGGCCGATGGGCTTACAGGGCCTCGGCCTCGAGGTCGGGGACGTGGCGCTTGGCATAGGTGTCGGTGATGAGCGAGAGGGCGCCGTCGCCGGTGATGTTGCAGGCCGTGCCGAAGCCGTCTTGCAGGGCGAAGATGGCGATGAGGAGCGCCGTGCCTGAGTCGCCGAAACCGAGCACGGAGGTGACGATGCCGAGCGAGGCGAGCACCGTGCCACCCGGTACGCCGGGCGCACCTACGGCGAAGATGCCCAGGAGGACGATGAAGAGCGTCATCGTGGCGGGGGTCTGGCAGGTGGCCGTAGAGCAGTTGCGAGACGACGCAGACGAGGAACGTCTCCGCAAAGACCGAGCCGCAGAGGTGGATGTTGGCAAAGAGCGGAATGGAGAAGTCGGTCACCTTACGGCTGAGGATGGGGCTGCGGCGGACACAGTCGAGCGAGACGCCGAGGGTGGCTGCGGACGACATGGTGCCCCAGGCCGTGAGGTAGGCAGGGCCGTAGTAGCGCAGCACCTTCCACCCATTCTTTTGGGAGTAGGCCGAGGCAGTGCCGTAGAGCAGGGTGAGCCAGAGGTACTGACAGACGATGATGATGGCCGGGACGGGCAGGAAGATGCCGAGCCGGGCCACGTCGCCCTCGTAAGACAGGGCCGCGAAGTTGGCCGCGATGTAGACAGGCAGCACGGGCATGAGCACACGGCGAACGAGCAGGAGGACAATGTCGCGGAACTGCTGCAGTAGGCGTGTGACGTCCACTGCGCTGGTGCGGAGGGCGCCAAAGCCGAGGAAGACGGCTAGCAGCAGGGCCGACATGACGCTCATTATGGGGGGTATGTCGACACGGAAGATGAGTTCGGGCAGCTGGCGCAGACCTTCTTCAGCCGGCCGTATGTTCAGCAGCGGAATGGTCTGATAACCCACCAGCGCGGCGAACGTGGCGGCGCCAACGGACGAGACGTAGGCCAGAAGAAAGGCGAAGAAGATCAGTCGTGTGGCACCTTGGCGCAGGGCCGTGATGGAGGGGGCCACGAAACCGATGACGATCAGGGGGACGAGGAAGAAGATGATCTGCCCCGTGATTTGCTTGATGGAAAGGATGGTGCGGATGCCTTCCTCACCGACGAGGCGCCCCGTGAAGAGGCCCACGACGACGGCGATGAGGAGTATGACGATGGAGTTGGATAGGATCTTTTTCATTGAATGATGGCTTCTGAGGGGTGAATGGTTAGACATGTTGAGGGGGATTACTGGGCAGCGGCCGCCTTGTGGGTCAGTCGCCGGTGTGGATGTAGTCCACGAGGCGGCGCACCTTCTCGGGGTCGGAATCGTTGGGCAGGGAGTCGTCGGCGCCGAAGATGAAGTTGGCGGGTGCCTCACGCAGGATGGCGTCCACTTCGGCCTTAGCCTCCTCCAGCGTGCCTTTGTACAGGGCGCCCCAACGCTGCATGCCGCCAAGGACGGGGCGACGGAAACGCTCCGAGATCTGCCGAAGGGTGAGGGTGCTGTCCTTGAAGTTGTGCATCGGGGGATTGATGATGCTGCCGGGATAGTCGAGGTAATCGTCGAAGGTGGCGGGGGTGATATGGCCGCCCGATTCGCAGATGTGGAGGATGTTGAAGGGGGCCACCTCAGCGGCCACGTCGGCCAATTGGCGGTCGTAGGGCTTGAAGATGCGGCGGAAGATGTCGCCTGCGAACTCCTCCAGATCGTCGCCTTGGCTGGAGATGTAGAAACCATCGGCACCGGCGCGTCGAGCCTCGCGGATGTAGTGCACAAGGCTCTGGGTGACGGCCTCCAGAGCCGGACGGATGGCCTCGGGATCGCGGCGGATCAGCTCGACCATAGCCGTGCGCCCCGCCTTATCGCTCGAGAGGGGACACCGGCCGCTCGGATCAGCACGCGCAGCGGAGAGAAGACGGTGGGGATGATCAGCGCCTCGCTGCCCAGCTCGCGCTTCAGCTCGCGGATGACGAGCAGCTGCTCCTCCCACACCTCGGGGCTGAAGGGCTGGATGCGCTTCCAGTCGGCCGGCGTACGGACGGCATGCGAGGGGGGGAAGTATTCGTATTTGACGTTCACGAAGTCCACATGGGTGCGGCGGAACCAGTCCACGTGGGCCCGGACGGCGTCGAGGCCTTCGTGCTCCTTGAAGTGGATGTTGAAGAAGACGGGGACGTAGTCGTTCGGCCGACTTTGATCCAGCGTCTGGAGCATCAGCTCGCGCTTGTTGTAGTCCGTGGGAGTTTGTGCCTCGGCGCGTAGGGCCAAGAGGGCGGTGGCGGCGGCCGCAAGGAGGGCCGCCCGGAGGAGGTGGGTAGTTGTCTTGCTCATTGTCTTGTCGAGTATAAGGGTGAGTAAAAAGGAGGGGACTATTGCCAGCCTTTGGCCGTGTAGGGATCGCCGGAGGTCTGTCCGTCGTAGCCCCAGTTCTGCTTCAGGGCAGGATTGAGGGCGATCTGCTCGGAGGGGATGGGCAGGAAGTAATGCTTGGGCGAGATGTTCTGGTGCTTGAGGTCCGTGGCCGGCACCTTCTCGCGGATCGTCTTGACGAGGATATGCCAGCGCTTGAGGTCGAACCAGCGCGTACCCTCCATGATGAACTCCTTGAGCTGCTCCGTGCGCACGGCCTGTCGGAAGGCTTCTTGGCTGAGGCCCGCAAGCTCCGTTTTTCGATCCGTCGGCGGGTGCGCGCTGGATCTGGGCGTAGGAGTCGTAGAAGGCACGCCGACGCACCTCGTTGATGGCCTTGTAAGCCGTTTCGGTGGGGCCGTTCAGCTCGTTCTCGGCCTCGGCCTTGATGAGCAACACCTCGGCATAGCGCAAGACGGAGGAGCTGGTGTTCTGCCCCGAGATGTAGGGGGCGGAGTATTTGGCCATCTCTATCGTGTCGATGTATTTGCGGAAGCGGATGCGATCGAAGTCGAACCAGTGGCCGGTGAAGGGGTCGTAGAGGCGCTTGGTGACGGAGGCCTCGCGGCGCTGATCGTTGGCGTCGAAGAGGTCGTAGAGCGAGTTGTCGAGCGCGGCGATGACGGGCTGCTTATCGTTCGTGAAGCCGGTGGAAAGCACACAGCGACCGATGACGTTGCGGTTGATGCCGAACTTATGCTCCACGGTGAAGATGAGTTCGGCGTTGCCCAGCTTCTTATCCACCGACCAGTTGTCGCAATAGCGATCCAGCAGCTTGTACTTCCCCTCCACCTTCGAGGCATACGCTACGGCCTGACCGAAGAGCTCCCGCTGGTGAGCCCCGGGAATACTCCGTATCGCTCTGCGCCCAGACCGGTGCACCTTAGCCAGCAAGGCCGTTGCGGCACCTGCAGACGCTACGCTTGGCAGCGACGAATAGCCCGCGGGGATGCCCTCGGCGGCCTTCAGGTCGGCCACGATCTGCTCATAGACCTTGTCTGTTGCTGTGCGAGGCTGCCCCTCCCCCTGGCCGTCGTGAAGTACGAGCGGCACGTCGCCATAATAGCGCACCAAGTCGAAGTAGTACAGCGCGCGGAGGAACTTGGCCTGACCCACGATGGCGGCGCGGACACGATCCGAGATGGCCGTGTTGGCCTCGGCTTTATCGATGAGTACGTTGGCGCGATTGATGCCCGTGTAGTGCACCAACCAGGTGGAGACGACGAAGGTGTTGGTGGGCGTGATGGCGAAGTTGCCGATCTCGGCGATGTCCGGGCTGTTGGCGGTGCCACGGCGGGCATACTCGCTTTGCAGATCGTTGAAGAAGATCATCTCGGTGTTATAGATGCCGTACATCTCGCCGGCCAGATCATTGTCCGAGAGGATCTGATAGACGCCGTAGAGGGCGGCTTGCAGGTCGGCCTCGGTCTGATAGAAGTCGTTCTTTTCAATCGAGCTGAGCGGCGTCTGATCCAGGTCGGTGCAGGCGCTCAGCAGCGGAGCCGACAGCGCGGCTGCGAGCAGGTATAGGGTAGTCTTCTTATTCATCTTTATAGGGAGGGGTGAGAAATAGTTTGGAGTGGTAGTTATCGTCCGTTTGGGGGATGTCATTCTCGCGCTCGAGCGACTTTCTGGCTCACTTTGGCGCGAGAGCGGCCCCGTCCGAGCGACTTTTTGACGCCGCTGCGTGCCAGCGGCCTCGTCAAGCGACTTTTTTTGGCGTCGCTGCGTGCCAGCGGGCCCGTCAAGCGACTTTTTGACGCCGCTGCGTGCCAGCGGGCCCGTCAAGCGACTTTTTTGGCGCCGCTGCGTGCCAGCGGCCTCGTCAAGCAACTTTTTGGCGTCGCTGCGTGCCAGCGGGCCCGTCAAGCGACTTTTTTGGTGTCGCTGCGTGCCAGCGGCTCCGTCAAGCGACTTTTTGGTGTCGCTGCGTGCCAGCGGCCTCGTCAAGCGACTTTTTTGGCGTCGCTGCGTGCCAGCGGGCCCGTCAAGCGACTTTTTTGGTGTCGCTGCGTGCCAGCGGCCTCGCCCGAGCGACATTTTTGAGTGAATGAATGGCAGCGGGGGGGCTTATAAAGTCAGCTGTAGCCCCACCTGCACGGTCTTGGCTGTGGGATAAGTGCCCATGTCGACGCCTTGATAGAGCGCGCTGTGCTCATCCATGCCGTTGCGCGAAGCCTCGGGGTCATAACCCGAATAGCGGGTCAGGGTGACGAAGTTCTGGAGCGAGAGGAAGAGGCGGATCTGCGCATCTTTCGTTACCTGTCGGAGGGGGAGGGTGTAGCCCACCTGCACGTTCTTGAGGCGCAGGTAGCTGGCGTCCTCCACGTAGCGACTGTCAGAGACGATCGTCAGGTCGTCGCTGGCGCGCTGTATGCGGTCCGAAGGGTTCGTCTCCGTCCAGCGGTCGGCCACGATGGCCAGGGAGTTATAGTACGTCGATCCCTTCGTCAGACGCGTAGCCAAGCCGTTGAAGAGCTTGTTGCCGTAGCTGCCTGCCAAGGCGAGGAAGACATCCACACGTCCCCACGTGAGGGTGGTGTTGAAGCCGTAAGTAAAGAGCGGCTGCGAGTTGCCGAGCACGGTCTGATCGGCCGTGTTCACCACATTGTCGCCGTTCACATCCTCATAGATCGGGTTGCCCGGGCGCAGGGGGCTGATGGACTGGCGGGGCAGGGCGGAGACATCCGTCTCTTTCTGCACAAGCCCCTTGAACTTGTATCCGTAGAGCGTGCCCAGCGGCTCGCCCACCTTGACGATCACGGGCGAGATATAGCCCAGCGTGGCGCCGCTGAAGTTGGGGACGATGGACGAGGCCGACCCGAGGCTGGTCACCCTCGTTGCGGTTGTGAGCGATGTTGAAGTCGGCTGTCCAGCGCACCTGCTTGTTGCTGACCAGTGTGCCACCGATAGCCAGCTCCACGCCGCGGTTCGTCACCGAGCCGACGTTGCGCAGCGAGGTCTCAAAGCCCGAGACTTGCTCCACGGGCACCATCAGCAGCAGGTCGGACGTGCGCTTGTAATACGCATCCAGCACCACCGTGAGGCGGTTGCGGAAGAAGCCCGTGCTCAGGCCCACGTTATAGCTGGCCGTACGCTCCCACTTCAGGTCGGGGTTAGCCTTGCTCTGTATGTAATAGGCCAACACCTCGCGCCCGCCAGAGTAGCCCGGCGTAGGGGTCGGCGCTACGTTGGCCACGAACTGATAATCGCCAATCTCTTGATTGCCCACCACACCGGCCGAGAGGCGCACCTGCAAATGATCCACGGCGCGGCCGAGGCGGATGAACTTCTCCCGACCCACATTCCACGACAAGCCCGCGGAGGGAAGAGCCCCCATTTGTTGTTCTCTGCGAAGCGGCTGGAGCCGTCGGCACGCAGGGTGAGGGAGAGGTTGTAGCGGCCGTCGTAGGAGTAGTTGGCGCGACCGAGCCATGAGCGCAGTGTACTGATATAAGCACGACTGGTGGCGGAGAAAAGGTCGGAGCCAGCCGCGAGGTTGTTGTACCCCGTCACGTCGTTGGCGAAGTTGCGGACGGTGGTGGCATAGCCACTGCGATCCGTGCGCTGGGCGGTGTATCCGGCCAGGAGCGCCACGTGGTGCAGACGGTTGAACTCGCGGTCGTAGTTGGCCGTGAACTCCGCCTGCCAAACGTTGGCCAGCGTAGATCCGACCGAGGCCACGCCCTTATACTCCAACCCGGTGGTGGTGTAGGAGGGCGAATAGTTGCTCTCGCGGGTGTTGGAGAGGTCGGCCCCGGCTTGCACCTTCAGCTTGAGGTGCTTCACCGGCTCCCATTCGGCAAAGGCCGAGGCGATGAGGCGGGAGTTGGCGATACGGGTCTTGGCGTTGTATAGGTCCGAGATGGGGTTACCCACCACTTGCTCCCCGTTGCGGGTATAGAGGTCTTGACTGATGGGGCTGGGGGCATAGTTGAAATGCCCCGCGGCGTCGTAGATCGGGTGCGTAGGGGCCGAGGTGATCACGGCCATCCAGGTGTTTGAGGCCCACTTAGCGGCCTGCCCCGCTGTGCCGCGATCCACGTTGCGCAACCCATTCAGCGCGCTATAAGCGCCCGAGGCATTGACTCCGATCACGAAGTTGGGCCACATGGTGCGCTCATAGTTGATGCGCCCCGCATAGCGCTTCAGGCCCGTGTTGACGATGATGCCCTCTTGCCCCTTGTAACTGCCCGAAATGGCGTAGCGCGAATGCTCGTCGCCACCGGCGGCGCTCAGCTGATGCTCCTGGGTGAAGGCCGTGCGAAGGGCCTCGTCCTGCCAGTCGTAGCTGTGCGTGGGTGAGGGTAGGGGCGCTTTGGGGTTGATCTCGTTGTAGAGGGCCGTGAATTGTTCGGCGTTGAGGAACTCCAGTCGGCGGGCCGCGGTGCTCCATCCGGCCGTACCGGCATATCTGAGGTTGTTGCGCCCCTTGGTGCCCTTCTTGGTGGTGATCATGATCACACCGTTGGCGCCGCGTGTGCCATAGATGGCTGTGGCACTGACGTCCTTCAGCACCTCGATGCTCTCGATGTCCGAGGGGTTGAGGAAGGACAGCGGATCGAGCGAGGCATCCGCACCCGAAGCGCCCGTGCGAGTGGCCTCGGGATCGTTGTAGACGATGAAACCGTCGATCACATAGAGCGGCTCGTTGCTGCCCGTGATGGAGTTGCCTCCGCGAATGCGGATGTTGCTCGAGGCGCCCGGTTGACCCGACGTGGTGGTGACGTTCAGTCCCGCCACGGCTCCGGCCAGGGCATTCTCTACCGTGGTGGGCGACTGCTTGAGCAGGTCCTTGTTCACGGTCGAGATGGCGCTGGTCAGCTCGCGACGCTTCTGCGTGCTGTAGCCCACCACGACCACCTCCTGCAACACGTCCACCGCCTCATTGAGCGGGATGACGATCGGCTCCGAGGCGTCGTAGACGTCCACCTGCAGCTCTCTGTAGCCCACGAAGCTGACCTTGATAATGGCTGGAAGGTTGCGCACTGTGACGGAGAAATTCCCATCCATATCCGTCAAGACTCCCGAATGCTCGTCCACAACGGCGACGGTGGCCCCAATGATTGGCTCGTCCGTCTGAGAGTCCAGCACGCGTCCCTCCAGCTTAGTTTGTGCCCCTGCCTGACCCACGATGAGTAGCAGCAGGGCGATGATGTAATGCGTAGTTTTCACCTTCATGCTTTGTCCTCCTCATCGTTTTATCGGTCGCTCAGCAGCCTCGAGAGGCGCTTCTGCTCCTTCTGCTCCGTTTTTCTTGTCGATGGTCAGGAAGCCCGACGCATGGTTGTATTGCTGTCCCTCGCTGACTACCCACTGCAGGAAGTCCCTGACGGGCGCCTTGTCGCGATAGACAAAGCCGATCGTTTGCAGCGGGATCAGGTCGATCTCCGCGTCCTCCAGCAACCGCAACGTCTCGTCCAGATTGCCACTGCGCAGGATCTGCTCCTGATCCTTCTTCAGGTTCAGCGGCAGGACAGAGAGCTCCGGCTTCAACTTGCGGCTTTGCAGATCGAAGAGGTAAGCCGTCGTGTTGAACGTGATGCCCGTGCGATCCTTTCCGATGGCCGTCAGCAGATGGATGTCGTCGCCCGCGATGCGTTTGCCGCGGATCTGCGACGGGCGGTATCCGAAGTGCGAGGCAAAGGCCTGCGCACCCGATGTGCGACCCATCGTCGAATAGACCGTCAGGCCGTCACGCAGGGCGTCCTTCTTCTTGCCCTCTTCCACCTCTTGCACGACATCGTTTTTGGAAGAATAGGCGCTTCAGTTCCTTCTTGTCGAATCGGCGGCGATTGATTTGCTCATAGAGCGGGTTGCCCGTCGTCGTGACCGGCAGCAGGGCGTAGCGCCCCACGTAGGCCACGTTTCCTTCGGCCTCTTTGTCGGCCTCGGTCGAGGCTTGCGTTAGCGTCAGGTCGGCCTCGCCCTTGCCATCATTCACCACGCGGATCTGCACCTCCGGGTGTTGCTCCGTATATTTCTTAATCCAAGTCTCTACCAGCCCGCTGCAAGCCTTGGCTGTGCTCACGGTGATCACTTCGCTCGGTGTATCCGATGCGCGCAGCGACGTGGAGGCTGCGATCAGCAGCGTCGCCACCAGCAGTTGCTTGAGTGTAAATCTTGCCTTCATTGTTCCTGTTACTCCTATTCTTTTGGGGGTTCTCAATCGTTGTTTCTATCTCGTTTTTTTGACGGTGCAAAGGTGCGGGCGCCTCAACCCCTGCACAATCCCACGCGTGTGGTATTTTTCCATCCCACAACCGTGGTATAAAGCCGATTCTACCCCCATTTCACCCCCGGAGCACACCTCATTTTCCTCTTTCCACACCCCGTCGGCCCCCAAAACGGGCCGCCTTTTGCAGTCCAACACCCCGTCGGCCTCCGAAACGGGCCGCCTTTTGCAGGCCAACACCCCGTCGGCCTCCCAAACGGGCCGCCTTTTGCAGTCCAACACCCCGTCGGCCCCCGAAACAGGCCGCCTTTTTTTATAGGCCAACACCCCGTCGGCCCCCAAAACGCGCCGCCTTTTGCAGTCCAACACCCCGTCGGTGCCCAAAAAGGCGCCACGTTTTGCACCGTTCCGGACTGCGCGGCGAAAAAGGCGGCCTGTTTTTCACCGTTCCAGGCTGCGCGGTCAAAAAGGCGGTCTGTTTTTCACCGTTCCGGGCTGCGCGGCGAAAAAGGCGGTCTGTTTTTCACCGTTCCGGGCTGCGCGGCGAAAAAAAGGCGGTCTGTTTTTTTCACAGTTCTTGGGTGCGCGGTGAAAAAGGCGGTCTGTTTTTTTACAGTTCTTGGGTGCGCGGTGAAAAAGGCGGCCTGTTTTTTTCACAGTTCTTGGGTGCGCGGTGAAAAAAAGGCGGCCTGTTTTTTTCACCGTTCCGGGGTGCGCGGTGAAAAAGGCGGTCTGTTTTTTTCACCATTCTTAGCTGCGCGGCGAAAAAGGCGGTCTGTTTTTTTCACAGTTCTTGGGTGCGCGGTCAAAAAGGCGATCTGTTTTTTTCACCGTTCCGGACTGCGCGGCGAAAAAGGTGGCCTGTTTTTTTCACCGTTCCGGGCTGCGCGGCGAAAAAAAGGCGGTCTGTTTTTTTCACCGTTCCGGGCTGCGCGGTGAAAACGGCGGCCTGTTTTTTTCACCGTTCCGGGCTGCGCGGCGAAAAACGGCGGCCTGTTTTTCACAGCTCTTGGGTGCGCGGTGAAAAACGGAGCCGCCGTTCACACCGCCTAACTCTTGGGGCGATGCAAACGGCGGTCTGCCAGAGGGTATGTCCGATGAGGAGGGCCTACAAGGCCTCGGCCTCGAGGCTGTAGCTGATGTGGCGCGTGGATCGATCCTCGCGGAGGATGCCTCTCGATACCAGATCTGCGATGTCGGCCTCTGCCTCGATGCGGGAACACTTGGCCAGCTTGGCCCATTTGGCGACGGTGAGCTTGCCTTCGAGACCGTCGAACAGTCGGCTAATGAGCAGGCGTTGTCGCTCGTTCATCGCCATAGTTCGATGCGCATGGAAGAAGTGATGCTTATGGAAGGCCGTGGAGATCCGCTCCAATACGGCCTCGATCGTTTCGCTTAGGCAGGCGAGGAACCACTGGAGCCAATCGGTGATCTCGCCGTCGCCGCGTTGAGTGCGTTCGAGCACGTCGTAGTAGTCCCTTCGGTGCTGCATGATGCTGGACGACATGCTGTAGAAGCGCCGCGCATGGCCTTCGGCGCGCGACAGGAGCAGGTCGGTGATGGCGCGGGCGATGCGTCCGTTGCCGTCGTCGAAGGGGTGGATGGAGACGAACCAAAGGTGAGCGATGGCCGCCTTGAGCACGCCGTCTTCACGCTCGTTGGAGGCATTGATCCAGGTCAGGAAACGCGCCATCTCAGTAGGCAGTCGGTCCGGGGCGGGAGCCATGTAATGCACGCGCTCATGCCCCATTGGGCCGGACACGACCTGCATCTGGCCCGTGCGATAACGCGCCACTTCGATCCGGTACGGCCCGCTGTATCCGGTGGGGAAGAGTGCGGCGTGCCAACCGAAGAGGCGCTCGCGGGTAAGGGGGCATCGTAGTGCTGCGTGGCGTCGAGGAGCATTTCCACGACCCCGTCCACGTAGCGTGAAGAAGGGATGAGCCCGGCAGTATCGATGCCTAACCGTCGGGCGATGGAGGAGCGCACCTCGGTCAGGTCTAACCGTTCGCCCTCGATGGCAGAGGAGTGCACGAGCTCGTCGGAGAGGGAGGAGAGCGTCAGGTCGTCCTGCATATCGCGCCACATCGCCCCCGCCAAGGCCGAAAGCCGCGCCTGCCGGTCGTGTACGTGGCGCAAGGGCGTCTCTGTGGCCTCCGTGTCGTAGCGAAAGCGCCACCACTCCTCTCGTTCGTGCAGATAGATCATAGCAGTCCCTCCAGCTCCTTGAAGTCCGTGATCACCACGTCGGCTTGCTCGGCGCCGGTGTAGGGTTTCCAGCCGATGTTCTTCAGCCAGACGGTGCGGCAACCGAGCGAGGCGGCGGGCAGGATGTCCTTGTCGTACGAGTCGCCGATGACGACCGCGCTCGAGGCGTCGCTGATGCCCTAAGGCGTCGAGGCCGAGGCGGAAGATGGCGGGGTCGGGCTTGCGGACGCCCACCACGGCCGACTCGATGACGTGCGGGAAGTAGCGATCCAGTCGGAAGTCGCGCAGCACGGCGCCGATGTTGCCGTAGAAGTTCGACACGAGCGCCAGCGGATACCGCTCGGCCAAGGCCGCGATGAGGGGGCGCGCAGCCGCTACGCACCGCTCGGCCGAGGCATAGCAACGCCCTGCCAGACGACGCCTCACGTCGCGTGTGGCACGGAAATCGGGTAGCTCGGACTGCTCTTGTAGCCAGTCTACCTGCAGGTCGATCTTGATCCGCATCATGTCCGCAAACGTGTGCTCGGGCCGTACGAGTGGCAGCTGCGCCATGGTCCGCTCGGCCTGCACGTAGGCCGCGCGAAAGTCCTCCTTCGTGACCGGCACATCCTCCGCCTCGTAAGCCTGCCAAATGACCTCCGACCAATGCAGCCCGTTGCTGTCGATCGTGCCCCCGTAGTCGAAAAGGAGCGCCGCGATGTGATCCATTTTCATCTCGAAGCCTCCTTCAGTTGCACGGTGAACTGGGCGCAGAAGCGCTCATGAGTCCGTACCATATAGATAAGCATCGCGTTGAGCACAGTCAACTCGAATGCGAAGTAGAGCCAGGGCGCGTCGATGAGTAGCGAGACGAAGAGGGCGATGACGCGCGTGTTGAACGAGAGCATATTGGTGTACTTCATCAGCGGAAGGCTCCGGGTGCGGAAGGCCGTGCGAAACCACTCGGGCGCCTCGTCGGCATAGTCGTGGCGGATGACGTCCATCATCTCCTGAAAGCGCGGCGTGGAGCGCTCTTGGCCGCGGGTGTAGCGGAGGTAGAACATCTCGAAGACCTTGTAGACGAAGTCGCCGCGCCACGTCATCCGGCGGTAGCTCTCTGCGATGGCCTGCGAGTGCGACAGCTCGCTGCCCGCACGCCCCTTGAGGAAGAGCAGGTGGATGTTGCGGTAATAGTCGGCCATGGCGGCCTGCTTGCTGTGGTAGCTGCCCGTGACGATGGCCAGTAGCCAGATCCACAGCCCCCACTCGGGCATGAGTCGCAGGCAGATGGCTACGTAGATGGTGAAGAACCAGACGTCGCCACAGAATCCGTCCAGCACGCGCCCGAGGGGCGACTTCTGGCCCGTCATGCGCGCCAACTGCCCGTCGGCGCTGTCGTAGGAGTTGGCCCAGACGAGCAGCAGCATGCCGACCACGTTCACCGTGAGGCTGGTGTAATAGAAGCATACGCCGGCGGCAATGCCGATGAAGATGGCCATGATCGTGATCGCGTTGGGCGAGACGCCCTAACCGGCGGAAGAGCAGCGCCCAGCGGTAGCCGATGGGGCGGTAAAACCAGATGTCGATGCACTCCTCCGTGTCGAGGGATTTGAGGGTCGACGCCATGCCCGGCGCCGTGGTTTGTTGGGTCATTGTTGAAAGTAGTTAGAGGGTAGTCAGGGGTAGTCAGAGGGTAGTTGGAAGTAATGAGGCACTACGCTTCACTACTTCTGACTACTTGCGCCGGAAGGCGCATAACTACCCGGCCGAAGGCCGATACTACCTATTATACAGGAGGCGATAAACGGTGCCGCCGCCTCGCGACAGGGGGCGAAGCTGGGCCAGTCGTTGAAGTCGATCAGGCGCACGAGGCCGTCGGTGTCGGACACGATGCAGTCGCCGCCATAGACGCGCAGGCCGAGCACAGTGGCGGCGCGATGGCAGGTCGTGCGGAGCGCGTCGGCGTCGTAGGCAATGCCCCGTGCGGGCCCGTTCACCTGCTCCAGCCCGAACTTGCCGTGGTGCGTGGCCGTCGGATAGAAGGCATAGAAGAAGTCGGTGCCCGCAACGCCGTAGAACTTCACGAGGTCGCCCGTCAGATGCTCGTTCACGACAGCCGTCCGTATGCCGCCGTCGGAGAGCCTGCGGAAGACCTCGCGCGTCGCCTCCCGACTGGCCGCGAAGGTCACGTCGCCCGCACCGACCACGTGGCCGTCGGCCCGCTTCACCCAGCAGGCGTCGATCGCAGCCGAGGCGAGCGCTGGCACGGGGTCGTCAGCCGTGGGGAGAATTAGGCTGCGCGGGTGCGGCAAGTTGGCCTCGGTCAGTAGGCGTGTCATCGGCTCACGGCCACAGCGGGCAATGGCGTAACCGGAGTTGATGACCGGCAGCCCGTCGTCCTCCATGCGCTGCAAGCTGCGGATCGAGCGCGGGTCGCGGGCCATGCCAAACACTGCATCGGCGCTCACGGCCTCGGCCCAGAGGTCGGCCTCGGTGTACTCTCGCACCGTGCAGCCACGCGCCCGCAGCGCCTCGGCCGTGAGGCGGAAGATGGCCTCGTCATTGGCCTCGTGGTGGGGCGAGAATCGTGGATCGCGCCGAATGCCGGCTATTATATAGGTATGCATGTAGAGGGTAGTTATGCGCCTTGCGGCCGCGGTAGTCAGGGGCTTCGCCCCGGTAGTTATGCGGCCTTGCGGCGCGGTAGTTAGGGGCTTTGCCCCGGTAGTTATGCGGCCTTGCGGCCGCGGTAGTTAGGGGTAGTCAGAAGTAGTCAGGGGTGGATAGGAAGGCTTCGGCCTTGGCGATGTCCGCGGCGTGGTCGATGTCGAGGATCTTATCGAAGGCGTAGGCCCGGAGGCGTAGCCCTTCGCTGACGAGCATCCGCTGATAGTTGCGCATGCGGGAGATGCCTTGCTCCATCGCCTGATCGAGCACATCGAGCGCCGACCGACGCAGGCAGTACATGCCGCCCGAGACGTATTGACAGCCCGCCGCCTGGCCCTCCTCACGGTCGAGGAAGCCGCGGATCATGCCCGCCGAGTCGGTCCGGACATAGAGCGGCGCCTCGTCGTCCACGTAGGCTGTGACGGCCATCATCCCGTCGAGTAGCGGGCTGCGCTCGAAGGCGTCGATATAGGCCGCGAACGGCTCCTCGCGAAACACCGTGTCGACCGTCGTCAGGCAACACGTGTCGCTCGTCAAGAAAGGCCTGAGCGCATGAAAGCTGTGCATGGAGCTGGGCGTCGACCGCACCACCAGGTTCAGCGGCACGGGTAGCGCGAGTTGCTCCATGTGGTGTTGCACGTCGGTCATCTCCTCATTGACGATCACACTGATCGACGTGGCGCCATGCCTGAGAAAAAGGCCCATCAGGCGATCGATCATCGGCTCTCCAAGCAGCCTCACGAGGGGTTTGGGTGTCGTGACCCCTTCCTCCACGAGCCGCGAGCCCTCGCCCGCAGCAATTATTGCATAGTCCATAATTGAAAACGTAGTTTAGTAGTGATGGGCCGTTGGGAAGTGAAATGCAGCACCCTCCGTACCCGCCGCAAAAGTAGACCCTTTCGCCGGGGGGAGGCCCCGAAACACACAGCGACGGACCGTCGCAGGCTTGCATGCCCCCGAAATACACAGCGATAATAATCCGCATGCATGTTTTTTTAATATCGCACACAGCGACGGTAAGCTGCATGCATGTTTCTTAATGTCGCACACAGCGACGGTAAGCCGCATGCATGTTTCTTAATGTCGCATACGACGACGGTAAGCCGCATGCGTGTTTCTTATTACCGAAGACTTCGACGATAAATCGCACGCCTGTTTCTTATTATCGCACACATCGACGGGCCGCCGCGCCTCCGTGAACACTTACCGCTGCCCGGTTGTTTATGGGAGAGTTTGTACCCATAACCCCCCACGTATAACAACCCCCAAACTGAAAGGAGAAACAGAAATGAGAAGAATGAAATGGATGCTGGCGGCAGCTGTGATGCTCGTCGCCGTGACGACGGCCCAGGCGCAGTGTCGCTTCGGCGTGAAGGGCGGTGTCAACATCGCCTCGGTGTCGTTCGATCGCCATGTGCTGGACGCGGAGAACATCACCGGCTTCCACGTCGGGCCCATGCTGGAGTGGAACATCCCCTCCTCGGCCTCGGTATCGACGGAGCCGTGCTCTACAGCCAGCGCGGCTTCGGGGTGCGCGGCGAGAGTCTGCGGTCGGATTATATCGATGTGCCGGTGAACGCCAAGTTCAAGTTCGGCCTGCCCCTGATCTCACCCTTCCTGGCGGCCGGGCCCTACGCCTCGTTCCGCGTGTCGAGCGACAAGTCGTGGGACATCTCGGGCATCACCGATCAGGTGATCCGGCAGGTGGAGGCACAGAGCTTTGCCGCGGGGCTGAACTTCACGGCCGGCGCTGAGGTGATGGACGTCGTGCAGGTGGGGCTTACGTACAGCCTCGGCCTGACGGACAATTACAAGGCTTTCGATCGCAGAAACGTGAACTCTTACTCCGGTAAGCCGCACACCTGGATGGTGTCGGCCACCGTGTTCTTTTGAATGATTCAAACCATCCGCGGGGGAGGGCCTACCCATAGCCTTCCCCTGCTTTATGCTTACCCATTAATGACAGAGACAAAATGAAAAAGACAAGCATGATTTTTGGCAGTGTTACTGCTGCTGACAACCGTGATGGGCGAGGCGCAATCCCGCCGCCCCAGACAATCGCAACGACGCACTACCTACAGCCGTGTGCAGCCCGTGCGCTTCGGCCTCAAGGCGGGGCTCAATCTGGCCAACGTGAGCGCGAAGTATGGCATCGATGCCGACCAGGTGGTGGGCGTACACTTTGGCCCGACGATGGAGATCCATCTGCCCGCCCCGGGGCTATACGTCGACGGTGCGCTGCTCTTCAGCCAGCGTGGCATCGGCGAGGGCTACGGACACAATAGAGATTTCCGCAACGATTACATCGACCTGCCCATGTCGTTGAAGTTCCGCTTCCCCTTCCCCAGCACCGCCCCTTTATTGCGATGGGCCCCTCGCTGTCGTTCCGCCTCACGGGCGATAAGAACCACTATGCGGGCACGATGGTCTATTCCGCGCGCAACGTGGCCACGAGTTGGAACTTCACGGGCGGCATCGACATCATGCGGACTGTGCAGCTCAGCCTGACGTATAACTTGGGCATCACGGACTACTACCGCGCCTTCCCCGGCGGATTTCGTAACGGCGCCGGTGCCTACGGCGTGCGGTCGAACACGTGGATGTTCTCCGCCGCGGTGCTCTTCTGATCGTGCTTTACGCCGACGTCCTCCTGCCGCTGCCTATGGCGGATGCGTACACCTACCTCGTACCCGACGATATGGTCGATCGGGTACAGGTAGGCATGCGCGTGGTGGTACCCTTCGGAGCGCGGCGTTACTATACGGGCATTGTGCGTGAGGTGCACCACCGTCCGCCCGCAGCGGGCTACGCGCTCAAGCCCATCTTCGTGGCGCCAGACGAGACGCCCGTCGTCCGACCCGCGCAGCTGCGCTTCTGGGACTGGATGGCGTCGTATTACCTCTGTACGCCGGGCGAAGTCTACAATGCGGCCGTCCCTGCCGGGCTCAGACCCGACAGTGAGACGGTCGTTTCGCTGTCTGACGGATACGCTTCGGCGCCCACGCTCTCGCCTAAGGCAGAGGCCGCACTCGATGCGTTGGCCACCTTTCCCAAGCCGCCCACCGTGGCCGAATTAGAGCGTCGGGCGGGGTGCGAAACCTGCTCCCTACGCTCACGGCGTTGGTGGCTGAGGGCGCTGTGCATGTGGACGCGGAAGTGAAGGCTGGCATCACCCCGCCGCGTGAGACGTTCGTCCGCCTCGCTGCGGATTACCCCGACGAGGAGAGTCTGCGGCCGCTATTTGACACGCTCCGACGCGCGGCCAGTCAGGAGCGACTGCTACTCCACTTCCTCGACGCCGCCCAACCCTTCTCGCCCGACGGTCGGCAGGAGGTTCCCCGCAAGGAACTGCTGGCCACGAGTGGCGCATCGGCCGCCCTGCTTACGGCCCTCGTTCGCCGTGGCGTGCTGACGCTCGTGGAGCGCGACGTGGAGCCGCAGCCCCTCTTCCCCGGGACCGCGTTACGCGTCCCGCCCGCCCCTCACATCGGCACAACAGTCGGCTTACGAAGCCATTGGCGCATCCTTCGATACACAGCCCGTCTGCCTGCTCCACGGCGCCCCCTCGTCCGGCAAGACGGAGATCTTCCTCCACCTCATCCTTGACACCCTCCGCGCCGGTCGGCAGGCGCTCTACCTGTTGCCTGAGATCGCCCTCACGACACAGATGACCGAGCGGCTGGCGGACGTCCTCGGCCCCCGGTTGCTCGTCTACCATTCCAGCCTCACCGACCGCGAACGCGCGGAAGTGTGGCGCCGACTGCTCCGCACGGAGAGCGAGCCTGCGGTCGTCGTCGGCGTGCGGTCGTCGCTCTTTCTGCCTTTCGATCGGTTGGGGCTGATTGTGGTGGATGAGGAGCATGAGCCGTCGTATAAGCAAAACGACCCGGCGCCACGTTACCACGCGCGCAACGCCGCCCTGATGCTGGCTCGGATGCACGGGGCGCGGGCGCTGCTGGGTCGGCCACACCGTCGCTCGAGACGTACTACTTGGCGCGTACGGGGCGGTATGGCCTTGTCACCCTCGCCGAGCGTTATGGCGCTGCGCCCGAGCCGGAGATTGTGCTTGTGGACACGAAGGAGATGCGGCGCAAACGGCGCATGAAGTACGACGCCCTCCTCTCTCCGCAACTGCGTGAGGCCATCGACGGTGCGCTGGCTGAGGGCCGACAGACGATCCTCTTCCGCAACCGACGCGGCTACGCGCCCGTCATGGAGTGTCGCTCGTGTGGCTACGTCCCGCGTTGCGCCCTATTGCGATGTCAGCCTGACTTACCATCGCACACAGCACCGCCCGGTGTGTCATTATTGCGGCCGTTCACAGCCCCTGCCGACGCACTGCCCCGAGTGCGACAGTGAGGAGTGGCGAGCGCTGGGCTATGGCACGGAGCGGGTGGAGGACGAGATCAGCGCGCTCTACCCCACCGTCCGCGTCGGGCGTTTGGACACCGACGCCGTCCGTACGCCGAGGGCCTATCGGCGCGTCCTCAGCGACTTTGAGCAGGGGTACACCCAACTGCTCGTCGGCACACAGATGCTGACCAAAGGGCTTGACTTCGGTCGCGTGGGCGTGGTCGGTGTGCTGAGCGCTGACAGCCCTGATGAGCATCCCCGACTTCCGCGCCCACGAACGTGCCTTTCAGCTGATGATGCAAGTGAGCGGTCGGGCGGGGCGACGCGATCGCCGCGGCACGGTCGTCATCCAAACCACCCACCCGGATCATCCGCTTCTGCAATGGGTGCGCACGTTCGATTATGTCAGCATGGCCACCGCGCTCCTCGCTGAGCGTCGCCGCTTCATCTATCCCCCTACTGCCGACTCATCACAATCATCTTTCGCCACCGCAACGAGGATACCTTGCGCCACGCCGCCGAGACGTATGCCGAGCGCCTCCGCCCGTCCTTCACCGACGGCCTCCTTGGTCCCTACGCTCCCGCCCGTAGCCCGTGTGCGATCGCTTTATATCCGGCAGATCCTGCTCAAGGTGCCCCTCACGCACCCCGCCGATGACGTCCGCCTCCTCCTCCTCACCATCCACCACGCCCTTCTGCCCGACTTCGCCGGCCTTCGCATCCATTACGAGGTGGACTAAAACCGGGTTTTACGGGAATTGTAAGGCGTGCAATGGCCCAAAACCGGGTTTTACGGGAATTGTAAGGTCTGCAATGGCCCAAAACCGGGTTTTACGGGAATTGTAAGGTCTGCAATGGCCCAAAACCGGGTTTTACGAGAATTGCAAGGTCTGCAATAGCCCAAAACCGGGTTTTACAGGGAATTGCAAGGTCTGCAATGGCCCAAAACCGGGTTTTACGAGAATTGCAAGGTCTGCAATAGCCCAAAACCGGGTTTTACGGGAATTGCAAGGTCTGCAATGGCCCAAAACCGGGTTTTACGAGAATTGTAAGGTCTGCAATCCTCCAGAATCAGATTCTAGGCCATTGCAAGGGTCTGCAAAGCTCCAGAATCAGATTCTGAGCCATTGCAACGGTGTGCAATCCTTCATAATCAGATTCTAGGACATTGCAAGGGTCTGCAAAGCTCCAGAATCAGATTCTGGGCCATTGCAACGGTGTGCAATCCTCTAAAATCAGATTCTGGAGGATTCGCGCGCCCTGCAATACGCTCGGAGTTGGTTGGGGGCGTCTAATCCATGGCTGCAAAAGCGAATTTGAATGAGACTCTATCTTTGCGCCGCATTAATTCATTCACAGTAAGAAGAAACCGTATGAACAAATTGAAGTATTTGACGCTCCTCCTACTCCTTTCCGTCGTAGCGTGCGTGAGGGCACAAGCCGATCCGGCTGCGGGCGATGTAGGCGAAGTAATTGTTTTTGAACAAGGCTGATTTCCTGACCAAGGTCTTCAACTACGAGAAGAATCCGTCGAAGTGGACCCTACGAGGGCGACAAGCCGTGCATCATCGACTTCTACGCCGATTGGTGCGGCCCCTGCCGACGCGTGGCTCCGGTGCTCCAAGACCCGGCCAAGCGATATAAGGACGAGATCGTGATCTACAAGATCAACGTCGACAAGGAGCGCGAGCTGGCCGGGACGTTCGGCGTGAGCAGCATCCCAACCATCGTCTTCGTGCCCATGAAGGGCGAGCCACAGGTCAGCATGGGCGCCATGCCGGAGGAGAGCTTCGTGAAGATGATCGAAGAGGTCTTGCTCGAGAAGAAGAAGTAAGCGCCGCCACACGCTCACTCTCTGCATCGGCGGGCTCATCCCGCTGATGCCATAGAAACGGAAGTGTCCGACCCACCCGCAATAGGGGTAGTCGGACACTTCTTTTGTACGCCTGCCCCGATCGATAGCGAGGGGGCAGACTGCGTGGTGGATTCCTTAGTTGGCTTCCGGTGCAGGTGCAGCTTCGGCTTCGGGAGCAGCAGCCTCAGCGGCCGGTGCTTCAGCGGCCTTTGCAGCCTCTGCCTCAGCTTCGGCAGCCGCAGCAGCGGCGGCGGCTTCGGCCTCAGCCTGCGCCTTAGCAGCAGCTATCTCGGCGCGCTTCTTAGCCAGCGCCTCGGCCTTGGCCTTGTTTACTTCGGTCTCTGCGTCGAGGCGGGCCTTGACCTTAGCCTTCGATTTCTCGCGCTCAGCGTCCTTCACCTGTTGCAGGGCCAGCTTCTTCTCCGAGAGCCATGCCTGAAACTTCTCTTCGGCTTTCGCCTCGTCAAAGGCGCCCTTCTTAACGCCCTCCGGGAGGTGCTTCTTAAGGCATACCCCCTCGCGAGAGAGGATCATGCGCGCCGTGTCAGTGGGCTGTGCACCTACCTGCAGCCAATACAAAGCTCTATCGAAATTCAAATCTATTGTGGCAGGATTAGTGTTGGGGTTGTACGAACCGATCCTCTCAATAAACTTTCCATCTCGTGGAGCCCTGCTGTCTGCGATTACGACCTGATAAAAGGCGTAGCCCTTACGGCCGAATCTTTGCAATCTGATCTTTGTTGCCATGTTTGAATAATAAAACTTCGTTGGTGTGTTAAAATGCGGGCGCAAAGATAGACGAATAACGAAGGGCGCAAAGGCCGCATCAACACTTAGCTTTCGATACATCAATCAGATAATCACGATAGGACATGAACATCAAACGAATCATTGTGGCCGCGCTGCTCTGCGCGCTGTGCGGCGTAAAGCTCGGGGCGCAGACTTACGAGGAGCTCATCCAGCAGAGCTACGACTATGCCGATCGGGGCGACCTGCCCGCGGCGGAACAGGCGCTCAAGGCGGCACTGCACCGTGAACCGGCGAACCGCAACAATTTCGCGCTACTCTCTAATCTCGGCACCATTCAACGCCGCTTGGGCCAACGGGATGAGGCGCTCACGTCGTACACCGCTGCGCTCGGTTTGCAGCCGGATAACAAGCTGATACTCTCTAATCGCGCGGAGCTCTTCATCGAGCGTGGCGAGACGGAGCGGGCGCTGGCGGACTATGAGACGCTGCTCCGCGTGGATCCGGCCGATGTCGAGGCGCGCTTCCGGCGTGGTGTGCTTTACGTGGAGTTGAAGGAGTACATGCTGGCCGATGCGGACTTTGAGCAGATCTTGGCTCGCGACCGTGACTCGAAGCTGGGGCGACTGGGCTTTGCGCTCTTAGACAAGGCGCGCGGCAACTATGCCGACAGCGAGGCGGTGCTGACCTTCCTCATCGGCCGTGACCCGGATGACCTCCGACTCTATGAGGAGCGTGCCGAACTCTATTTCCTGATGAAAAAGAACGCCCGCGCCATGGCCGATCTCCGTCGGGTGTTCGCGGGTGAACGGGAGCCGTCGGCTTTACCTATATATACTGCGCGGCAAGATCCGACTGGCGCAGTATGAGAAGGAGGCAGCGGCCACCGATTTTCAAAAAAAAGCCCTCGACACGGGCGCCGATCGGGCGGAGGTCGAGGGACTGATTAAGATGACGTATTAGAGGCACCGGCCAGATTTGGTCCGCGGTACGCAGGATTATTGGGCCACGTGGGCGGCGATCCAGTCTCCTACCTCCGACGTTCCATAAGCTTGGGCGTCTTTTGGGGGCGATGTCTTCGGTGACGATGCCCGCGGCCATCGACGCGTCTACGGCGCGGCGGATGGCGGCGCCCTCGTCCGGCAGGTCGAAGGCGTATTCAAACATCATGGCGGCCGAGAGGATCATGGCCAGCGGGTTGGCGATGTTGCGGCCGGCGGCCTCGGGGTAGGAGCCGTGGATGGGCTCGAAGAGCGACGTGTGCAGCCCGACTGACGCCGAGGGTAGTAGCCCGAGCGATCCGCTGATGACGGATGCCTCGTCGGTGAGGATGTCGCCAAACATGTTCTCCGTGACCACCACATCGAAACTTTTAGGCCACTGAATGAGGGCGCATGGCGGCGTTGTCGACAAACATATAGTCCGTCTCTACGCCGGGAAATTCCTGCGCCACCTCTTGCGCTACCTCACGCCACAGCCGTGACGTGGCCAGCACGTTGGCCTTGTCCACCACTGTCAGATGGCGGCGGCGCTTCATGGCGTAACCGTAGGCCAGACGCACGATCCGCTCGATCTCTTCGCGGGAATAGACGCACGTGTCGTAGGCTACGCGCCCGTCCTCGCTGCGGCCCTGCGGACGGCCGAAATAGAGTCCGCCGGTAAGTTCGCGGACGCAGACGAAGTCCACGCCTTCCACCAGATCGGCCCGGAGCGGCGAACGGTCGAGGAGCGAGGGGAATGTGGTCACGGGGCGGATATTGGCGTAAAGCCCCAGCTTTTTGCGCATAGCCAGCAGTCCGTGCTCAGGCCGGACGCGGGCCGTGGGGTCGTTATCATATTTAGGAGAGCCGATGGCGCCATAGAGGACGGCGTCGCTGCGCATGCAGAGCTCGTGAGTGGCCTCCGGATACGGATCGCCCACGGCATCAATGGCGCAGGCGCCCGTGAGGGCTGTCTCCGTGTGCAGCGTGTGGCCAAATTTTTTTCGCTGATGGCGCGCACCACTTTGAGTGCCTGATCCATCACTTCCGGGCCTATTCCGTCGCCCGGCAAAACGGCAATGTTGAGCTTCATATCGAATAATTATTACGGTCAAAGGGTACGTATTTGGGCTCCATGGGAACGTACAGATTGTCGTCCCAGAGTGTGCTGGTGATCATCAGATCGGCGCTGTATCGGTTGCAGGCGATGGGCACATTGTGCACGCGGCACTGACGGAGGAGCATCTGAATATCCGCCTCGTGAGGCTGCGGGTTGAGGTCGTCGATAAGGAAGACGGCCGGGTTGATCTCCTTGCGCACCACCATGGCGGCGATCTCCGTGTCGCCCCCCATGGGGCCGGAGTGCATGCAGCGGATGTTGCTGTATTCGATGCCCCGCTCCTCGAAGGCCTCCTTGATGAGCGTGCCGGTCGTACCCGTGCAGACCAGATTATGGCCGGCCAAGAAGTCGGCATTAAAGACGGCCCAGTCGATCATGTCGACCTTGCGATTGTCGTGCGCAACGAGCGCGATAGTCAATTTCTTATGCATATAAGTGGGATTAAAAGGGTATTTGAATGCCTTGTGTGAGAGGGATCCTCACGCTGCAAAAGTAGAGCGAGTTTCGGCCCCCGTCATAGGTTTGTAACCGTTGCAAGGCCCCAATACAAGTGTTGTTTTGGTGTTGTAATCGCTTTTGAGGTGCCAATACGCATGTGTTTTGGGTGTTGCAAACGCTTTTCAGAGCCAATACGCGTGTGTTTTGGGTGTTACAAACGCTTTTGAGGTGCCAATACGCATGTGTTTTGGGTGTTGCAAACGCTTTTCAGGGCCAATACGAGTATTGTATTGGGGGTTGTAACTGCTTTTTTTGATGGCTTTACGCATGTTGTATTGGGGTTATAACCGCTTTTTGATGGCTTTACGCATGCTGTATTGGGGGTTGTAAGCGCTTTTTGATGGCTTTACGCATGTTGTATTGGGGTTATAACCGCTTTTTGATGGCTTTACGCATGTTGTATTGGGGATTATATCCCTCAACGATCTCACCCATACGACGCAGCTCCTCGTAGAGTCGGCCGACGGGCAGGCCCATGACGTTGTAAAACGAGCCCTCGATGCCGCGCACACCCACAAAGCCAATCCACTCCTGTATGCCGTACGCGCCAGCCTTGTCGAAGGGGCGGAGACGGTCGATGTAGAGGGTGATTTCGGCTTCGGATAGCGGAGCAAAGTCGACCGTGGAGGCGACGGAGAAATCCGCCTGGCGTTGGCCGTCGCCCGGAGTCAGCACCACGCCCGTGACCACCGTATGGCGTCGTTCGGAGAGCCGGCGGAGCATGCCGAGGGCATCGTCGCGGTCGCGAGGTTTACCGAGGATGTCGCCCTCCAGGACGACCACAGTGTCGGCCGTAATGAGCAGCTCGTCGGCCGCGAGCGAAGGCGTATAGGCACGTGCCTTGGCGTGGGCGATGTACAGCGGAACGTCCTCAGGCCGGAGTGTCTCGGGGTACGATTCATCAATGTCGGGGATCACGCGCACGTCGAACTGCACGCCCAACCCGCCGAGCAGTTCGCGTCGGCGTGGCGACTGGGATGCCAAGATGATGCGGTGCCTCGTGGGTAGTACGATCGCCGGCCGTGCTGGTTCTGTATGCCGCCGGCGTGGTCTGGTGCCCGCAGCCTTTCGCGCCTCATATTGCGCGAACCGTTTCTCTAAATAATTATCAGCCATAATGTAGTTTGTAAGTCGGACGCGAAGGAAACACCAGATCTGGCACTAAGGTTCATGGATGGAGGATGACTTCGTTTTGTAGGGGGGTAGGGTGCTTCTGAGCCTGTTACTTTTGACCGCTCAAAGATGAACTTCACAACGAGGATAGAACAATGAAAAAGATAGACGAACAGAGCCTGGCGAATGCCTTCCGACTGTACGAGTCGGGCGACATCCACCGCATGGAGATAGGCACGACGCGCGGCTTGTGCGACATCCACCGTTACCTCTTTGATGGGCTTTACCCCTTCGCCGGCGAGGTGCGTGAAAAGAATATTGCTAAGGGTGGCTTTCGGTTTGCAAATAGCCTCTACTTGCGGCCTGCGCTCGAGGCCATCGAACGGATGCCGGAGGGGACGTTTGAGGAGATCGTGGAAAAAAATACGTGGAGATGAATGTGGCCCACCCCTTCATGGAGGGTAACGGACGGTCGATGCGCATTTGGCTTGATGGGATGCTGCGGCGCAGCCTCGGTCAGGGTGATCGACTGGCGGCAGGTGGATAAGTCGGTCTACCTCTCGGCCATGGAGCGCAGTCCGATCAACGATTTGGAACTGCGCACGCTGCTGGGCGCGCACCTTACGGATCGTATTGACGATCGCGAGGTGATTTTTTTAAGGGCATCGAGCAGTCGTATTACTACGAGGGCTACCGGCCGGGGAGGAGTGACGGAGAACGGGGAGAGGGGTGGCCTCACCAGCCCCCCGGAGTGTTGATCCGCCGTTGATGTCGCTCTACCTCGGGGCTAATGATGATTTGTCCCTTCGGTCTGCACTGCGACGTCCCTACACCCCCGTTTAGATTCCGTTTGTACTTTTACCGGCGTAACCAACAAACTTTTAGACCCATATGAATATGAACAAAGGATTAGCTGCATGCACCATGTTGGCCGTGATGGCATGTAACACAACGGATCAGAAGAAAGAAGGCGCCTCGGATCAGACTGTGATCGGAGCGCCAGAAGTGAAGATCGAGAACGGACAGATGACCCCCGAGGTGCTCTGGGCTTTCGGTCGCGTGGGCAACGTCAGCGTATCGCCCGACGGCAAGCAAATCGCCCTACACGGTGACCTACTACAGCATCCCCGAAAACCGTGGCAACGCCGATCTCTACATCATGGACGCGGACGGCACGAACAAGAAGCAACTCACCCGCACCGCCGCCAGCGAGAGTGCTGTGGCTTGGAAGCCCGACGGCAAGGCTATCGCTTACCTGCGTGAGGGTAAACTTTGGAACATCGCCCCGGACGGTAGCGCCGAGAAACAGGTGTCCGACATCGAGCAATCGATCGAAGGATTCCTCTACGCCCCAGCTGGCGATAAGATCTTGCTCGTGATCCCCACCAAGATCGAAAAAGTGCATGAATGGCGACCTCTATGAGGACCTCGACAAGGCCAAGGCCTACGTCTACGACGATCTTATGTACCGCCATTGGGACACGTGGAAGGATGGTTCTTACAATCACCTCTACCTCGGCGACGTGAAGGGCGACAAGGTGAAGACCATCGAGGACATCATGCCCGGCGAACCTTTCGACTCGCCTGTGAAACCCTTCGGTGGCACGGAGCAGATCGCTTGGAGCCCCGACGGATCCGTGATCGTCTACACCTGTAAGAAGCTCTCCGGACGCGACTATGCCTTCCAAAACCAACTCCAACCTCTACGCCTACACGTTGGCCGACAAGCAGACGCGTCTCCTGACGCCCGACATGCCGGGCTACGACCAGAACCCACAATTCTCGCCTGATGGCAAGACGCTCCTCTGGTCCAGCATGCGCCGCGGCGGATACGAGGCAGACAAGGAGCGGATGATGATGATGGAGTGGCCGAACGGACAGATGGTGGACGTCTCCGACTCGCTCGACGCCAGTCCTTCGTCGCTGCTGTGGACGCCCGACGGCAAGACGATCTACCTCACCGCCCCGATCAAGGAGGCCTATCAGATCTTCGCCTTCGACGTAGCCTCTCGCTCTTTCCGTCAGCTGACCGATGGCAATCAGGATTATCAACACGTGGCGTTGGCTGGCAATAAACTGATCGCTACGCGCACCACGCTTGTCGATCCAGCCGAAATCTACAGTGTCGACCCGACCACGGGTAAGGGCACAGACCTCTCGCAGGTGAACAAGGATTTGCTGAGCAAACTCAACCTGCCGACGTTCGAAAAACGTTTCGTGACCACGACGGACAACAAGCAGATGGTGACCCGGGTGGTCTACCCGCCCAAGTTCGACGCCTCGAAGAAGTATCCCATCCTGCTCATGTGCACCGGTGGCCCGCAGGGTGTGCTCAGCCCGTCGTTTAGCTACCGGTGGAGCTATATGTTGATGGCTGCACAGGGTTACGTAGTCGTTGTGCCTGCTCGCCGCGGCACGTCCGGATCGGGTCAGGAGTGGGCCGACGCCATCTCGAAGCATCACGGTACGCAGGATGAGCAAGACCTGCTCGCCGCTGTCGACGAGATCTGCAAGGAGCCGTGGGCAGACAAGGATCACGTCGGTGCAATGGGCGCCAGCTACGGCGGCTTCTCCATCTTCCACCTGGCCGGCACACACAAGGGTCGCTTCAAAGCCTTCTTGGCGCACTGCGGCATCTTCAACTCGGAGTTCATGTATCCGACGACGGAGGAGATGTTCTTCGATGAATGGGAGAACGGCGGGGCACCGTGGGACAAGGACAACAAAGTGGCTCAGAACACCCTACTCACACTCGCCTCATCTGATGGTGAAGAACTGGAACACGCCGATCATGATCGTTCACGGTGAGCAGGACTTCCGCGTACCGTATTCGCAGGGTATGGCGGCGTTCAACACGGCGCGCATGTTAGGCGTAGAGAGCCGTTTGCTCATCTTCCCGACGGAGAATCACTGGGTGCTCAGTCCGCAGAATGCCATCCTCTGGCAGCGTGAGTTCTTCAAGTGGTTTGACAAATACCTCAAGAACGGGGACAAACCGAAGGAAGCGGAGAAACCGAAGGCATGACGGGGCCGGATGGGACTATTCGGACGGTTTACGCCTCCGATGAATTCAACCAGTTTTTTTCATGATGCGGATAAAAGAGTGCAGAGCAAGCTAAAGTTCGTGATCGATGTCATACAACGAGTATATGAGATACCGACGAAGTATGTAAAGAAGCTGGTTGAATATAATCTCTATGAGATGCGCATATCCACTGGATATAATGAGTATCGCACGATTCTCTTTGCAGTCGATCATGAGAACATTATCCAATCGACTAAGGTTATTCTTCTGAATAGCTTTTTTTGAAGAAGTCAAACAAGGACTATAAGGCTCAGATCAGAATAGCAGAGCGGATTATTAAATCAATGGAATATGATACGAATCGATGAAGAGAAGCTGAAAAAGCTCCACAACATGAACGAGTACATGGATGAGAAGTATGGCAAAAGTCGGGACATCGCGCCGTGAAGCGCTCCATGAAGAGGCCATGCGTTGGTATTACGGTGAGCTTTTTGAAAGACCGGCGCCAAGCATTGAAGATGACTCAGCAACAACTGGCTGAGCGGGTCGGGCAGGAAAGAAGCTACATCGCGCGTATTGAGGAGGGCGAGTCCGACGTCCGGTTGTCCGGCTTGCTAAGCATTGCCGAGGCATTGGGACTGACCCTGTCCTTCTCTCCGACGACAGAGCTGGCAACGGCTGTGTCGTATGACATGTAATTTGAAATCTCACAGGATATGAGATCGCACATCAATAAACTCATGACGGGGCTGCTTGCGGCAGTCCTGTCTTTTTCATGCACGGGCGCAGATAAGAGTGCTGCGTACGGAGTGGCTGACAGTAGGAGATGGCTGCCGAAGCCGGCAGCAGCTCGTCCGACATCCGCGTGGGTGAAGAGGCTATCCCCTGAACGCAAGCTGACTAAGAACGGCATGCTGCGCTTCGAGACGTCCGACACCCAGAAGACGCGTGCAGCCATACAGAAGGCCGTCACCGAGGCTAAGGGCTACGTGGCCAGCGACAGCAAGGACGAGGAGGAGGGCCGACAGACCTCCACCGTTACGCTGCGTGTGCCCAGCGACCGGTTCGACGCCCTCGTGGATCGTATCACTGCCGAAGCCGGCAAGATCGACTACAAGAACATCGAGGTGAGCGACGTCACCCGGGAGTACATCGACCTCGATGCCCGCCTCAAGACGAAGAAAGACCTCGAAGCCCGCTATCAGGAATTGCTCAAACGCGCCAATAGCGTGGATGAGGTTCTCAAGGTCGAGGCGCAGATCAGCAGTCTGCGTGCCGAGATCGAATCGGCCGAGGGGCAGATGCGCTATCTCAAGAATCAGGTAGCGCTCAGCACACTCACCGTCTCGTTCTACGAGAAGACCGTCGCCGCAGGTTTCGGATATAAGTTCCAACGCGCACTGCGTCAGGGATGGGACAACCTCCTGTGGGTCATCGTCGGCCTCGCAAACCTCTGGGCCATCCTGTTGTTCGTCGCCATTGTGTGGATCATCATCGCACGCATCAGGCGTAATCGAAAGAGAAAGAAGGCGGCTGCGTCGCAATCGTAGTTACGGCCTTCGGCCGGTAGTTATGAGCCTTCGGCGCGGTAGTCAGAAGTAGTTATAACGTGAGTTCGATGTAGGCCATCCCTACGATTTCCTCAAGGAAATGAGTGGAAGCCCATCCCAGCGATTTCCTGAGGAAATGAGCTGAAAAAGTTTTTGTGGCAGGCGATTTCCTGAGGAAATGAGCTGAAAAAGTTTTTGTGGCGAGCGATTTCCTAAGGAAATGGGCCGAAAAAGTTTGTGGCGAGCGATTTCCTCAAGGAAATGGGCCGAAAAAGTTTAGGCAGGCGATTTCCTCCAGAAAATCGCATATCGAACTCACGTTATAACTACTTTCTGACTACTGCGCCGAAGGGCGCATAACTACATGAATCAATCATCATAATCCATTACATCACATAAAATGAACACCAAACACATCTATCTCGGGTTGCTCGGAGCAGCCCTCGTATTCATGGCTGCATCGTGCAGCTCTAACCAAACAGAAGGAGAGAAAATTTTGAAGCAATCCGATTTTCCCGGACCGCCAGTGGCTGAGGTTCACCCCGACACCTTTGTCAACTTCGGCAAGCAGCGCATCGACAACTACTACTGGATGAAGGATAAGACGAATCCTAAAGTCATCGAGTACATCAAGGCCGAGAACGCCTACACCGACACCGTCATGGCCTCTACCCGCGACCTACAACAGAAGATCTACGACGAGATCCTAGGCCGCATCAAGGAGGACGACGAGAGTTATCCCACCTACGACGACGGCTATTACTACTACAGCCGCACCGAGAAGGGCAAGCAATACCGCACCTACTGCCGCCGCAAAGGTTCGATGGACGCCCCCGAAGAGGTGATCTTCGATGTCAATAAACTGGCGGCCGGTAAGCAAGCCTTCATCTTCCGCGGCTACATCATCAGTCCGGACAACAGCAAGGCGGCCTACTTCTACAACGAAACCGGATCGTATGCCGAGTTCACCATGAAGGTGCGCGACCTCGCCTCCGGACAAGACGTCGGATTCGCCGTTGAGGGCGCCGCATCCGTGGCTTGGGCCAACGACAACCGCACGCTCTTCTACAGCGCCATCGATCATACCCTCCGCTCATCGAAGATCTTTCGTCGAGAGCTTGACGCCGCCGAAGGGACACTCGTCTACGAAGAGAAGGACGCCAAGTTCAGCACCTACGTCTCGGCCACAAAGACGAAGCAATTCATCTTCATCACCTGCGGCAGCTCCACCACCTCGGACGAGCGCTACATCTCGGCCGATCGGCCCACGGACCCCTTCAAAGTCTTCCTGCCCCGCACGAAAGACGTCGAGTACAGCGTCTACGCCCACGCCGACCGCTTCTTCATCCGCTATAAAGACAAGGAGCACCTCAATGGACTCATCTACGAGGCGCCCCTCACGGGCTACGAAGACCGCAAAACGTGGAAGGAATTCCTGCCCTACGACAAGGACGTCCGCATCGAAGGCATCGACGTGCTCAAGGATTACGTCGCCTTAGAGCTTCGCAAGAACGGCCTCAACGAGATTCGTATCAAGCCCATCAATGGCGGCGAAACGAAGACCATCGCCTTCCCCGAACCCGTCTACACCGTCTCCCTCGGCGGCAATCCGGAGTACGACGCCACCACGATCCGCTACACCTACACCTCCCTCAACCGCCCCTCGACGCTCTACGAATACGCCATCACCGACGGCAAGACTACGAAGCTGAAGGAGCAAGAAGTGCCCTCCGGCTTCAATCCCGACGACTACGTCGTGGAGCGCCTCTGGGCCACTGCCCCGGATGGCGTCCGGGTACCCATGGCCGTGGTGTATAAGAAAGGCCTCAAGCGCAACGGATCGGCGCCCGCCCTACTTTTACTCCTACGGATCGTACGGCAGCAGCTCCGACGTCTACTTCAGCCCCGCCTATTACAGCCTCATCGACCGCGGCTTCGTCTTCGCCATCGCCCAGATCCGCGGCGGAAGCGACCTCGGCGAACAGTGGTACGAAGACGGCAAGCTGCTCAAGAAGAAGAACACCTTCACCGACTTCATCGCCTGCAGTGAGCTACTCATTAACGAGCATTACACCTCCGCCTCACGCCTGGCAGCGATGGGTGGCAGCGCCGGCGGCCTGCTCATGGGCGCCGTGGCCAACATGCGCCCCGACCTCTACCAGACGATCGTCGCCCAGGTGCCCTTTGTGGACGTCATCAACACCATGCTCGACGAGTCGCTGCCCCTCACCACCGGCGAATACGAAGAGTGGGGCAACCCCAACGAGGAGGAGTATTACAACTACATGCTCTCCTATTCGCCTTACGATAATATCCGGGCGCAGAACTACCCCAACATGCTCGTCACCGGCGGCCTGAACGACTCGCAAGTGCTCTTCCACGAGCCCCTCAAGTACGTCGCCAAGCTCCGCTCCATGAAGACGGACGACAACATCCTCATCCTCCACATGGACATGGATTCCGGCCACGGCGGCGCCACCGGGCGGTATGACAGCATCAAGGACACCGCCTTCGAGTTCGCCTTCATCCTCAATCGCGTCGGCATAGCCAAATGAGCGCCGGCCGGTGTGTCCGTCCACACACCGTTTGCCATGAAAGCCCCTTTCTGCTTCAAACGAGCAGGAGGGGGCTTTCCTTTTCTGGCGACACCTTATACACCGGCATTTTTATGCTCATGCCTCATCAAAATTCGATCACTCGAGAGCTTTTAAAACCTCATGCATCATCAAAATTTGATCACTCGAGAGGTAAAAAGCTCGTGCGTCATCAAAATTTGATCACGCGTGAACAAAATTTGATCACAAGTCAACTTCTTGTTGCTCGCGCGTCATCAAAATTTGATCACGTGAGAGCAACTATTCCTCGAAAAAAAGCAGAAGAGCCGATGTCGAAGCAAGTGGACTGACTGTTAGGCGAAAAAGGGGTAGATATGCTTCCGATAGCGTCGAGCGTAAAAAGGCTGAAAAGTGCGGATCCGAGCAGAAGTTCAGTTACTAAAGCATTACCTCGCTTGATGGTAGGTAACGATGGTGTAAAAAGCCGGTAACTGGATATATCTTGCACATGGTCCCTTTTGCATTGATATACAAGAATCTGCACTAGGTAACGGGCGCTTTGAACCGGGTAATTTTGCCCACAGTTTTCAAAGCGTATGGATGACATGAAAATGAAGGTGTTGCTCTACCTTAAAAAAAGAGCAGTCGTGACAGGTCGGGCAAGGCGCCGATCATGGGACGCATCACACTAGGGCGTTCCATCGCACAGTTCAGTTGCAAACTGTCCTGCAATCCCGATTTGTGGAACCCGCGCGAAAGTCGGATGGATGGGAAGAGTCGCGAAGCGGTTGAGGTCAATGGACGGTTGGACAACCTCCTTCTTGCTGTTCAAGCCTCTTATCAGTCCCTGCTTGCCAAAGGATCGCCGTTTGACGCAACTGACATCAAGGAACATTTCTATGGCAGCGTGCAAAGTCGAACTATGCTATTGGAGCGGTTCGATGGCCTGATCGAGGAAATGAAGGATCACGTCGGTGTAGACATCAAGGAAAAATTCTTTGGCTGCGTACCGTCAGACAAGAGCGCAATTGCAGTGGTTCATTCGGGCGAAGCACAAAGTCTCCGACTTGGCCTTTTTCGCAGCTCACGGAGGACTTCATCAAGCGATTTGAGCAGTATGTAACCGGAGAAGTGGGGCTGAAACAGAGCACTTGCTATAACATGATCGTCTTTATAGCCAAACGGAAAAGGATTGCGAACAGAAACGGTAAAACAGAAACATCTTTGTGGCGGATATGTCATTCAAACTACCGGAACAAGAAATAGAGGAACTACGCAAACTTCAGCGTAACGTTATCGGTCGTACAGACTATGCTCGGGTTAAGTGCATATTATTGATGCTTACCTTGGACTTTAGCCCAGACTTGGTTGCCCAAAGTTTGGGCATAGACGTCGCTATTGTCTATCGGTACAAGAATTCTTAATCATTACGTTCGAGAAAAAAACGGACTATATCTTTGTGCTCATTCGTCGGACAGGGTGTGTCGGGGGCGTTGCTCCCAGCTCTCGCATCCTTTTTTCCTTCCTTCGATGGAAAGACGAAGATCAAGGCGATGATCGCCATCTTTTCTTATTAGGCACGTTCTCACATCTGACTTTCTTCACTTCTAAAATAGGAACCTCATGGAAAATCAATTTGTATTGCCGCGTCGTGTGCGCGCAAAGTATTCCACGTTTGTAAAAACGCTGACGGCGATAGTGCTCGTGGCGAACGTGGCGTGTATGTGTCTGTTATTGCCGGGAGCAAGTCTCTCGATGTGGCTTGTTTGGGGCGGAGGAGTTCCCGGTTTGATGTTAGTGTTTGCTGGTCTTGCGCCGGTATGGTTTGAGGAGCACGAGGATCGATATGTGTTGCGCTTGGTGGCAATGAGCATGACGTTCGATCGGGCTGTGTACGTCGCGACGCCGATCAGCAAGGAGGACTTAGAGGGTGCGATTCGCCTGTTCGCGTCGAGCGGCTTCTGTGGGTTCACGGGATGGTTCTGGAGTCGTCGGATGGGGCGCTTCCGTTGCTTTGCATCGGACTTGGAGGCGCCACTCTTACGTATCCATCGCCCGGGCGAGGAGCGCGGTGGCGTGGTTGTGAACGGTTGACGAGACGTTGTTAGGCCGAAAGGCTTGTGATAGAAGTTCGGATGGAGCTTTCCCGGAAAGGGAGACTATCCGAACTTTTTTTGTTGTGCGTGTTTACGCTCAAGGAGAAGGAGGTCGCTTACAGCAGGGGAGAAAAGAGGCGGAGGAAGGACTCGATGAGTCGGAGGTGGAAGGGGCGACGGGCCCAGTTGTAGGCGCGGATGGGGACGCAGGAGCGGAGGTCGTCCATGTACATCCGGCGGAGACTTTCCGCGAAGGGACGATGGTACACGAAGGCGTTGATCTCAAAGTTGTGCTCGAAACTGCGGAAGTCGAAGTTGGCAGACCCTATGCAGGCGATTTCGTCGTCCGACACGAGGAGCTTTGGAGTGCAAGAAGCCCGCGCGATAGAAGTACACCTTGACGCCGGCCCGAAGCATGTCGTCGAGATAGGAATGCGAGGCGAGATGGGCGCTCCGGGTGTCGGATCGCTCGGGGAGCATGAGGCGCACATCCACACCGCCCAGCGCGGCGGTCTGTAGCGCTTGGGTGAGGCCCTCGGTGGGCAGGAAGTAGGGGGTCTGAATGTAGAGGTAGCGCTTGGCGTTGGTGATGCAGAAGATGAACGCCTGCAAGAGGATCCGCCAGCGCCCGGTGGGACCACCGGAGAAGATCTGCATGAGGTTATCGTCGTAAAAATTTCTCGTCCGGATAGTAGTCTTTGCCCTTGATGAGCTGGCGGGTGACGACATACCAGTCGATGAGGAAGGACGATTGTAGGCCGTGGACTCCCTTCCCTTCGATGCGGAAGTGCGTGTCGCGCCAGACGCCCCATGACACGCCGCGGAGGTAGCGATCGGCGATGTTCATGCCGCCCATAAAGCCGATGCGGCCGTCGATGATGGCGACTTTCCGATGGTTACGGTAGTTGACTTTGCTGGTGAAGAGTGGGAAGACGACCCGCAGGAAGGGGTGGGCCTCAATGCCCGCGTTGCGCATGGCATCGAAGAAACGGCGAGGCACGCTCCAGCTGCCGACGTCGTCATACAGCACCCGCACCTCCACGCCGGCCCGGGCACGTTCGATGAGCACTTGGCGCACGCAGCGCCCGATCTCGTCGTCGGCTATGATATAGTATTGCAGATGGATGTGGTGGCGCGCGCCGCGGAGTACCTCGAGGAAGGCGGTGAATTTTTCCTGGCCGGAGGTGTATATGTCGATGTGGCTGCCGTAGAGGAGCGGCGTGCGACCGTTCCGATTGAGCATGCGCATTAGCGGACGGTAAGCGGGCGGTACGTTCACCTTATCTTGACGTGGTCCGCCGGCGCTCAAGGGACGCATAATGCGGCGATAGGTGCGTCGGGAGATGATTCGGCGACGGCGATTGTCTTGCCCGAAGAAAAAATAGAAGACGAGACCAATGCCCGGCAGGGTGAGGAGGACAATGATCCAAGGAATGGTCTTCAGCGGGTTGCGGTTCTCCAACAAGATTACGAGGGCAAGACCCAACATGGAGAGGAAGTACAGGCTGAAGAAGGTGACACCAAGGGCCGTATGTATGGGGAAGTCAATCATGAATTGCGGGTGGTGCTTGTTCCGAGCGTAAAAGTACGCCGAAAGCCTTAATCGGGGCGCTTTAGTAGGATAAGGCTCTAATAAGACGTGAGTTCGATGAAGGCCATCCTACGATGGCCTGAGGAACGTGAGCCGAAAAAAAGTTTGTGGCAGGTGATTTCCTCCAGAAAATCGTACATCGAACTCACGCGTTTTTTTGAGGGTAAACGGAGGAGTGTAAGGGGAGGGAGTCAGAGGTAAATGTGCTTCACGTTTTTAGCGCGCACTGATTTCGAATGGCTCGGAGCGTGTGATTTTAGATGAGCCAATAGCGGCGGGCGGCAAAGGCGCGGTAGGCGAGGACGACCATCTCGGCCAGAATGAGCGCCCCAGCATAAAGGTAGATGGAGTTGAGGTGGAGGGTGATCATCACCGAGTAGCAGATAAGTAGTGCGACGGTGGAGCAGATGACGCTGACGTTGAAGGGGCGTTGATGGCCGAAGGCGACCAGCACGGAGGTGCCGAGAAAGACCGAAAAGCCGGAGCAGGTCAGCTGGACGCAGAGCATACGTAGTAGCGCGGTAGCCTCGGTCAGCTCGCCGTGCGAGAGGATGCGGACAATGGGATCGGCGAAGGTGAAGAGCGCAGCGGCAACACCGAACACGAGGAGCGTGACCACGCGGAGCAGGGAGCGCACCATCCCCCGGTCGCGTGTGCGGGAGATGTTGGGGTAGAGCGCCTGGTTGAGCATCTGTATGGGCACCATGCCGCCGTTGAGCACCTTCTGCGCCACGTCGAAGGCCGCCACCTCGGCGCCGGAGAGGTATACACCGCTCATGATCTTGGCCATGTAGGTGTTGACGGCCAATGAGGCGCGTGAGGCGAAGAAGGGGACGCTGTCGCGGAAGGTTCGCACGAGTATCGTGGTCGGCGGAATGCGGAGACGGATGCGGTCATGCAGGAACACATATCCGCAGGAGACGACGGCGGAGACCACCAGACCGAGCGACTGCAGCAGTGCAATGAGGGGATAGTCCTCCTCGCGGTGAATGCAGAGAAAGAGCGCCGCGGTATAAAAGGCTATGGAGAGGAAGCGGACAATGGTGAGGGACCTTCATGTTTTCACAGCCTTGGTAATACCACACGGGCAGGAAAATGTCAGCCAGACAGGCGATGAAGGCGTAAAGAATGAGCGTCGAGAGGCTGCCCAAGGCGGGGATGAGGTGAATGGCCAGCGCAAGGATGGCCCCTACGAGAAGGGCGAGGGTGGATTTGATGAAAATGACGGCCGAAAAAATCTGGTTGAGTCGCTCGCGGTTGTTGCGATAGATGGCCACGTCGCGCACGGCCGAAATATCGAGGCCGAAATGGATGAAAAAGGGCGAACAGGGCTACGATGGCTTTGGGCAAAGACGACCGTCCCGTAACGCTCCTCGCCCACGACGCGGAAGAGGTAGGGCAGCGCGATGAACGGCATGGCCATACGCATGACCTCGAAGAGGGTCAGGTAGGAGGCATTCTTGAGGACGAGGCCGTATTTACCAAACATGTCGTGCGGGGTGGTGACGGCGTCAGGATTCGGAGCCTTCGCGGCTGTCGCGTAGCTCCTTGCGCAGCAGGCGATACTGATCTCGGCAGACGATCCACCCAATCGAGAGTAATAAGGTGAGCACCACGAAGCCAGCCAAGGCAAACACCTTTGCGGGGGGCCTATGGGCTTGGCTTTGACGAAGGCCGTGTCGACGATTTTTGCACGGTCCGTACGTTGCCCGAGGGCAAGACTGATCTCTTCACGCTTCTGCAAGAGGATGAGATAGACGCCTTGCAGGATTTCTTGCTGTCGCTTGTAGTCGACATAGACGCGCTCCTGAACGGGGACGGAGCCCATGCGGTCAAGGAGCTCACGTTCCTGTTTTTTTCGAGGGTCCGACGGGTCTGCGTCATGCTTTGTTGCGCGTTATTGATGGTCTGAAACACGGTCTCGCGCAGTCTGTCCACTTGTGTGGTGAGCGACGCGACGAGGGGATTGCTCTCGTTCGAGTTTCGGAGGGCTTTCTCGCGCTCCAAGAGGGCTTGGTTGTAGAGAAAGATGGGGCTACTCTCGGTCTCGCTCGTAGTGAGCAGGGAGGGGACGAGCTTATATCGGTTGGCGGGGTTCTTGACGAAGGCGTCCATCATGGCAATGATGTTCGACTGGGTCTCGGCCTCGATGAGTCGGCCCTTGATGTCACGCATGTACTCGGCGTAGTACTGGATATCGTATTCCACGTCGGTGATCTTGTTCTCGGCCTTGTATTGTTCGATTTGCCTCTCGACCTTCTCCAGCTCGTCCGTCACGTGTATAATCCGTTCACTGAGGAAGGCCAGCGAGACGTCGCTTTGGGCCTTCTTATAGTCGTAGGCATCGTGGTTGTAATAGTCGATGAGTACGTTCAGCATGTCCTTGGCCCGCTGGCGCTCGTAGTCGGTACATGAAAGCTCGATGATGTTGGCCGATTTCGAGTAATCCTCGATCAGGAAGTCGTCCGCAGCCTTCTCGGCCACCCAACTGGGGGGATAGACGGTGATCTCGAGGCGCGTGATGTCGTTTTTAGCCGTCGGCTCGGTGTTGCGGGTGAAGGTGAAGGTGCATTTGTCGAGTTGCACGACGGCCGGAAGGCGGTCGAAGTGGAAGGTTTGCTTCTGTCCCTTGGTCTTGGCTGTGATCTCAGCTGCACCGCGGTCCGTGAGGTGTAGCTTGAACTCCACTTCGTCGTTGAGGGCGGCCAGCGTGGCGGAGTCGCAGGTCACACGCACGGGTTCCTCACCGTACATCCGTAGCAGGGAGTAGGGCCTTCGATAGTCGGCATATAGACCGAGCTCGACGACCATCTTGCGCATGAGGCTGTTGGACTTCAGGGTGGAGATCTCGTCGTCGATGCTTACGCTCCCACCGCCCATGCTGCCGATGCCGAACGTTTTCATGAGTCCGGAGGCTTCACCGAGGCCGATGCTCCCGGTTCCCAGCATTCCAGCGTCTTCCTGTATCTGCACGCGGGCCATGATCTCGTAAGTTTTGGGGTACAACACAAGATAAAGTATGGCTGCCAGGAGGGAGATGGCCGCCGAGACGAGTATAGTGGTGCGTTGTCGTAAGTAACCGACGATAATGGGGCGCAAGCCTACGGCCTCGCGGTCGTCGGCATCATTCGTGGCGGGGCGCCCGTCCTCCCGCAGTAGTTGGTTGTTTGCTTCCATCACTTTCTTCTGAGAGCCACTACGACGGTGGTGATCACCGATGCCGCCGTGAGGATGGTCGATATAATGGTGAGTGTATACTGTTGCGCGGAGCTATAGTTTGCGTTGCGTTTCTTGGCATTGTTGGGCTCGACGTAAACGACGTCGTTTTGCTTGAGATAAAAGTAAGGCGAGGCGAAAATCTCAGGGTTGGTCACGTCCAGCCTCCCGTACTCCTTGCGTCCGTTGTTGTCGCGAACGATGAGAATGTTTTTTTGCGATTGGCGTTGATCGTTAAGTCACCGACCATCCCGAGAGCGTCGAGTATAGAGACGCGGTCATTCCGGATGTTGACGCTGCCCGGACGGGACACTTCACCGAGGATGGTGATTTTGAAGTTGACGATCTGCACATGAACCATAGCACCATCGACATACTCCCTGATCCGAGTCTGCAATGCGTCGATGAGTTCAGCCTTCGTCAGACCTGCGGCGTGCACTTTTCCTAAAACGGGGAAGTTGATGTATCCCTCCTTGTCAACTAAATAAGTAGTGAGCTTTGAATCGGCTGCCACAGACGTCTCGCCTTGGGGGATGTAGGCAAACGGTGGAGGATTGAACGGCGCCACCACGGTGGTATTCCATGCCGTGACGTTGATGGTGAGCAGGTCGTCCGCTGCGATAGTGGTCGCATAGGTTTGATTCATCCGCTCCAAGTCGGCTGTAGTCAGCCGGTCGATCCCCTGAAAATAAGCCACGTCTTTGGGGACAGAACAGGCCCCCAAGAGGGTCAAAACGCATACGATCGGTAATAATTTACCCTTCATTCTTAATTATCATTTTTTTAACGGGTCGCAAAGATATGGATATATCAACTCGTCCGACGGGTCTCCATGCTTTCACGAAATGCGCTGTTAGAACGCGCTCGGAGGTGGTTTATTATCCTAAGTGTTTGGTCGGATTTGCCCGCGTTTTGTCGGGGTGCAGATTTGTCCGGGTACTCCCTCTTACGCTGGGGAGGGCGTGTGTGACCTTTTTACGTACGGATTGGCCCCTACATGGCTTGATATCGGTGTTGTACAACGTGAATTCGACAAAAAGGATGAGATTCCCTTATTGAGAATGTCATTGATAGCATGCTGTAACGGCCAACAGGTTCTCCGAAGCACTTGCGGGACTTCCCGCAAACGTCAAGGCAAATGCCGGAAGACTCGCGGGAGTACCCGCAAACGCCAAAGCAAATGCCGAGAGACTTGCGGGACTCCCGCAAACGCCAAAGTAAATGCCGGGGGACTTGCGGGACTCCCCGCAAACGTAAAAAGCAAAAAGCCGGGAGAGCTGCGGGACTCCCGCAAACGTCAAAGCAAATGCCGGAAGACTTGCGGACTCCCCGCAAACGTAAAAAGCAAAAAGCCGGGAGAGCTGCGGGACTCCCCGCAAACGCCCAAAAAGTTCTTCGAAGCACTTGCAACAGTGTTGTAGGCATTTCCAAAAAAACGTTTTGGTCGGGCTTCCGTAGAAACTCTCTGCAGGCTTTATTCTTACACCGAACTCACGTTGTACAGCGTTTTTTGCGCCATACCTGCCCTGTGTAAAACGACAACTCCCGGTGAGAACTGAGAGCCTCACCGGGAGTATATCAAATGACAACGTTAGAGCGGAGAAATTATCCGCAGTGGAAATACTTCTTCACCAGCGCCAGCATTTCCTCGGTCTTGCCTTCGAGATCGGCACGGAGTGTCTTGTCCTTGTAGCTACGCAGACCAGCCAAGATGCCGTCGATCATGCCCGGGCTGAACACGTCGTGTGCCTCGAACACTTTACGCTGCTTCTCGAGGCAGTCGGCTGATGCTTCGCAGCTGTCGGGCAGCTGGGCGAGCGATTTCAGCTTCTCCTCGTTCTCCTTCTTGTGGATGTTTACGCTGACGTACGTCTTTTCGGCGATCTCCAGCGCATTGGGGATCTCGAAGCCGTGGCGACATGCTACGGCCAGACCGGCCAACAGCAGGTACAACTCGGCCGATCCGTCCGGCGAGCGCATCTCCACGGTCTGCTTCTGTGCCGTGTCGAAGTGGCTCTCCTTCTCCAGCGGGTTGGCCAGAACGCACATGTCGGTCTTGGCAGACCATCCCAGCGGAACGCGTACGAGCACCGAGCGGTTGCGGTCGCCCCAGCATACGTTCGTCGGAGCCTCCTGGTGCGGCACGAGACGGAAGTACGACGTCGGGTTCGTGTTGCCGAAAGCTGTAATTGCCGGAGCCAGCTCCATCATACCGGCGATGGCCTTGCGAGCCGTCTCAGAGAGTTCGCCGTTGGTAAGCATCTGGTTCTTGCCGTCCTTGGTGAAGCGCATGTGTACATGGAGACCCGATCCAGCCTTACCAGCAGTGATTTTTCGGTGCGAAGGTCACGTTGTAGCCATACTGGTAGCCGAGGTTGCGGATCACCCACTTAGCGATCATCAGCTGATCGGCAGCCTCTTCGGCATCAACGGGGAGGAACTCGATCTCGTTCTGCTCGTAGATATAGCCGTTGAGCGTGAAGTTACCCACCCTCAGAGTGGCCGTATTTGATCTGTCCGCCGGTTTGTGCGATGTACGACATGCACTCGGTGCGGAAGTCGTTGAACTTAGCGTAGGGGCCAGACTCGTGGTAGCCCTTCTGGTCCGTAGCCTCGAAGTCCTTATAGTCTTCTTGGGGAACGATAACGTAGTATTCCAGCTCGCCCATGGCTTGGAACTTCATGCCCGTGACGTCCGTGAAGGCCTTGCAAGCCTTGTGGAGTGTGTACTCGGGTGCGCTCTCGAGCGGCTGTCCGTCCTTATTGAAGTAAGAGCAGAGCATGGAGAGGGTCGGGATTTCAGCGAATGGGTCGACGAAGGCGGTACGGAAACGCGGAATAGCGTAGAGGTCGCTACTGCCGGCACCGATAAAGGAGAAGAGACTCGAACCGTCGACGCGCTCGCCGCAAGTCAGGATCGTATCCAGATACTCCTCGTTCGTGATGATGAAATTGAGTGTTTTTCAGTCGACCATCTCCCGCAGGATACATGAAGTTGACCATCTTGATATCGTTCTGACGGATGAACGAGATGATGTCGGCCTTTGGTAAATTCAGAAGCAGGCTTCTGCAAAAAAACGCAACCAAGCGGTTGGCGTTCATTGATAACTCTTGTGGGTTCATAAGCAAGTTCTTTACTCTGATTATTTGCTGATTATTTTTGTTCAAACGGCAGCAAAAAGTAGAAGAAAAAGGATCCGTGCAAGGGGCTTTGATGGGATTGCGGAGGATTTCACTTTCAGGCATTTCGGAGTACAACTTACGATTCGTAACCGCTTTCTTGATTTGCTCTTGAAAAACGGTCTTTTTCACCCCGTTTAGAACGGTGAAAAAGCCGTCGACTTTACTCTTCGGCTTACGAATCGTAATCGACCCTATATTGACACGGAAGGAATGGAGGTGAGGGGGCGGATATACAGCCCGTGACCAGTCTTGTCGACTGTCCCTATTATCCGGCTGAGGAGTGGGTGTACAAGAAAGCCCCCTAAACGCTCTAATACTAAGCATTTAAGAGGCTTTCTCTCATTGTCGGGGTAGCGGGATTCGAACCCACGACCCCCTGCTCCCAAAGCAGGTGCGCTAACCGGACTGCGCTACACCCCGTTCAATGGTTCTTTTTTTCGCCATTGCGGCGGCAAAAGTAAAAAAACGCAGGCCTTACTACCAAACGTGAGCCCAACGAAAGGTGTATCTCCTGACGTCGGGCTCACGGTGCATGCCACTGCTCCTACTTGTCCTTTAGGATCAGTGTGCGGTAGGCGTTGTCCTGCCAAAGGAGGATCAGCGCACGGAGGTCGGCGTAGGCTTCGGGTGAGATGACGGGGTGCGTCAGCTCGATTTCGCGGTGTACAGTGACCTTGTTGCCGTCGCGCTGCAGGCTGAGGCAGATCTTGCCGGCGGCACCGCTCCATTCCTTGCGGAAGGGGAGTGTCTTCAGTTCGCGACCGCCGAGATCGATCGTGTAGTCGCACGTCTCGGTGAGGGCGTAGGGCAGCTCGTAGGGCTGTGTGCGGGTGCTACCGAGCGTCAGGCGCCGGGCGTCGAGGCCTTGGTGGCGTGGGACGGGGAGGGCGTAGACGGTGTAGCCGGCCGAGGATTGCAGCGGTGTCTTGCCGGTGAAGTCGGGCTTGGCTGCGGGATCCTCGCTGTCGGTGACGGTGCCCTCGACGGTCGCTTCGTCTTTGCCGAGGGTGATCTGTGCGCTGCATGCGAGGCGGGCGGCGCGCTTGACGATCTGTACCATGTTGACGCCGTCGTCGCCCGTGAGCCAGAACTGATCGCGGGTGGCACGTAGGGCGGGATCGGGGGCGTCCATGCGGACGGGCGATAGAAAGCGGCCGCCGGTGCGTACGCGGATGTCGGTCAGGGCACCGACGGCGATAGGCATGGCGTGGATGGGGAAGGCGGCGAGGATCTGTGCGTCGAGGTTGGCGGCGAGCAGCATGGAGGCCATCAGGGCGGCCTTCTCGGCGGGTGTGCCGTAGGCCGAGGAGAGGACAACGGACGGCTCGCGGATGTCGGCCGAGAGGAGCACGGGCAGGTTGACCGTGGAGATGTTGTTCACCACGAAGCGCTGGATGGCGTTGGCGCGATCGACGGGCGACGTGATGCCTTGGAGCAGCTTATCGACGAGCCGGGCACAGTCCGCGGGGCGCACCTTCATGGCCGAGAGCCGGGCGATGCCGTTCTCTCCGCCAGCGTTGGAGGCGAAGAGCATCGGCACGGCCTCGGAGGCTCGGTGCGATTCGAGGGGGATGGCCGGCAGGTTGCGGAACTGCCACGTGTAGGTGGTCATGTCGTTTTCGGTGTGCGTAGTCGGCTCTTTGGAGTCGACGCCGGAGATGCCACAGGTCAGCTTGTCGTCGGCGGGCATGGTGATCGAGACCTCACACTCCGTCACGGGCGCATGCTCCTCGAGAGTCTCGGCTACGTCGAGGAAGGGATAGTAACCCACGCCGGTGGTGAGGGTGTAATCGAGATAGATCGTGGCGCCGATCTCGAGTCCGGTGTGGGTGATGACCATCTCGGTGAGGTGGTTGTAGGCCGGGGCATCGACGGCGAAGGCGGGCAGGACTTCGTTGAAGGCGTTGTCTGGCGCCTTGACGATGGTGCCGTCGGCCTGACGGGTGTAGCACTCGTTGATTCGGAGCGTTTGAAACTCCTTGTTGTAGATGATGAACGTTTCGCCGTAGAGCTGATTGAAAGCCATGTGGGTGTTCAGCTTCACCTCCTTGCGGTAGTGATAGGTCATGCTGCCGTCGGAGTTCCAGGTGTACTGCTTGATGAGCTTATTAAAGACGGCCTCGGGCTGTGCCTGGAGGGCGAGGGCGGCCAGAAGGCCGAGCAGGATTGCGGTGTATTTCTTCATGTCGATATCCATTTATTTGTTCCAGTGAGATGCTTATTTCTTCTCCAGTACGAGCCACTCGTCGGCTAGGGTCTTTATGGGCCTTGACGGCCTTGCGGAAGCCGGGCCAGTCGGCGGCGTCATAGACGCGCTTGCGGAGGGTGAGCTCGTGGCGGATGTTGACCTTGTTGCCGCGCTGAGAGAGCGATCCGATGAAGTCGGCTGCGTCGCTCTTTGAGGCGCTCGTCGACGGGCGACTGGCGGAGGGTGTAGCCCGCGGGCACGGTCATCGTCTCCTTCAGCTCGACGAGGCGTGAGCAGGCGTCCTTGAAGCCGTAGCGGCGCGTCGGGCGATCGGTGTCGATGTTCGTATAGGTGCGGACGGAGGGGTAGAGGCGGGCGCAGATGGGGCGGACGAGGAGGACGCCGTCGCCCGTGAGGGCATAGTCCGGGATCTCGAACTTCATGGTGATGCGGATCGGGACCGGCCTGATAGTCGCGCGGATCGCGGCCATAGTCGACGCTCAGCATGCGGGCGCCAGGGGAGACGCGCAGCAGCTCGCTCTCCATGGCGTTGCGCCAGTTGGCCATGAGGCCACGGATGAGGGGCCACCGCAGACGGGCGTCGGACTGCCCTTCGGCCGTGACGGTGAACTCGCCGCGGAGCGTGCCCTTGGCGTCGAGGGCGGTGTTAGCCGAGAGGCGGAAATAGTGATCCTCGGGCGGCGAGAGGGGCGTCTGGAGCAGGTCGGAGCCTTCGGGCAGGCCGGGCAGGTAGTGCTGCTGCTGTTCGGCGCTGGACCAGAGCTCGCGCTGGAAGGGCACCCACGTCGGGTCGAGCGGCATGTATTGGCCGTTGGAGAGCTTGACGACCGTCACGCAGTGGTTGAAGTGGTCGGCCGGGATCGACTCGATGCGTGAGCCGGCCATCGTCATCGCCGGATAGGCCTCGAAGCCGGCCATACGGAGCATGGAGATGAGCAGCGCGGCCTTGTCTTTGCAGACGCCGCAGCGGTCGGTGAAGTTCATCTTCGTGGCGTGGAGCGTGTAGCCCTCGCCCTTGCCCATCGAGATGCCGGAGTAGCGCATGTTGTCGGCCACCCAGTGGGTGAGCGCGGCGATCTTTTTCCATCTCGGTCCCGCTTGCCGCGCAGCAGTTCGTCGACCTTCTTCTTTGTCTCCGGATCGGCCCCGAAGCTGTTGTAGTCCTCGTTCACCTTGTGAAACCAGCGCGATTTGTCTTTCCACTCCGGGGTGGACGAGAGCATCAGCTTCGGCGCCACGTCGTAGAGGTCCCACCATGTTCGGCTCCTTCGGGAAGGGCTTGACGTCGGCCACGGCGAAGGTCATCAGGCGGCGCCCATCTCGCACCCGGACGGACGACTGGCACTGGCCTTGGTAGAACTCATACTGCACCTCCTTGTCGGCGGGCATGTCGACGGTGTAGACCTTGCGCACGGTCGGGGTCGTGACCCAGAAGGGGACAATGTCGTAGAACTGTCCGCGCATCGGGGGCACGAAGCGCTCCTCGTCGTCCGCGCCGGCCGAGAGCAGGGCGTAAGTGAAGCCCTTCTTGTCGATCTCATAGTCGACGATGTCGCCCGAGTCGAGGGCGCCGATCTCGAGCATGATCTGCCGCGCGCCCCAATAGATCATGCGGGCGGGGGCGGCGTAGTCGACGGCCTTCGTGACGTCCACTTCGCGCTTCGTGCCGTCGGCCTTGTAGACGGTGGCGCGGGAGAAGCGGGCGAAGGCGGTGAGGGGGTCGTAGTCGTACTTGACGACTCGGTAACGGAGCGCCGCGGGCACGCTTCGCACCTCCACCACCTCACGGATGGTGAAGCTGCCGGAGCCGTTATCGGCCACCACCACGCCGGTGCTGTCCAGGGAGCACCGTGGGCTTCTTCTTTGACCGGGTCGGCCGCGCCGTCAGCGTGTTGCTTGAGGGGCAGCCAACTCTGCGCTGCGATCGGCGCTGCGAGCGCCATCGTCAGCATTGTGCTGAGTAGTTTGTTGTTCTTCATATACGTTGAATATCTGAGTATGCGGCAAATGTAAGGCGGCATCAGGGATGGGCGGCGAATTTGGCCGGGGGCGTCTGCGGACGCCAGCGAATTAAGCCGGGTACATGTAGGGCCGAATAATTGTACCGGGGGGTAGGGGCGAATTGCATTCGCCCTCCAGACATCCTGCAGGGGATGAATGATCAGGCGGGGCGTCTGCGGACGCCGGCGAATTTGGCCGGGTACATGTAGGGGGCGCAACAGCATACGCCCTCAGGGTACCAGAAAGAGAGAGGCGACGGGGGGGCGACCCACTGCTGGGTTACCCTCCCGACGCCTCTCTTGGTCTTATACCGACCTCTGTATCGGTGTGCAGCGCTTAGCGCTTGATCTCGTACATCGGCTGAGTGCCGCCGATCTTATTTGCCGGATCCCAAATCAGCCGACCATTCACCCAAATCTTCCGCTGTATGATGGCGTTATCGCCATGGTATATTTCAGCTTTGAATACGTCTCGATGCCCGTCTTCCCACTCTAAAATGGTAGTGGTCTTATCTAATCCTATACCAAATGTTTTTAGTATAGAAGCCGAATCCCAACTTATAATGGGTACGATCTCCTCCCGGAGGAAATAGTCCTATTCCATTGGGACGATCAAGATGCGGCTTGTAAAACAAGACCTCTTTCCCGTCTATTACCTCATACATTTTGAGCTTGGAGACATTCACAGCCTTAGGCGACGTAGAAGCTGGATCCAAGAGATCATTCCCCTGCTCATCTGATACAAGCAAGCCTATACCAGCGTGAATAATATCTGCTTCTCCGTCCTTCGTACAACCCTGCAAAAGCAGGGGGAACAGTAAAAGCATAAGTAACTTCTTCATGACTCAATTCCTTTCTTGTTTTAGCGTGTGACCTTATAAATAGGTTCTCTGCCGCCGATCTTATTTGCCGGATCCCAAATCAGTGAGTCGTTGACCCAAACCTTGTGTAGATGGACAATGCTACCATTACGATAGATCTCGGCTTTGAATACGTCTCGATGCCCGTCTTCCCATTTTAAAATGCTCGTTGTGATACGTTCTTCCGATTCAATATTTACACCGACATCTAATTGATAACGGGTGTGATTCCCGCCCGGGGGATACACACTGAGTCCTTTGGGGTAATCAAGATATGGTCTGTAAAACAAGACCTCTTTTCCGTTCATTACGTAATACAAGTTGAGTTTAGAGGTATCCACGGCCTTAGGTGACGCGGAAGACGGATCCAGCAGGTCATTCCCTAGCTCGTCTGACACCCAGATACTCATGACATTGCTAATATCAACACACTTCTCCTCCTTCGTGCAGGCTTGCATGAGGATTGGAAGTAGCAGTAGTAGTAACTTCTTCATGACTCAATTCCTTTCTTGTTTTTGATGTGAATAATACGGTGTGTGACTCGCCCTTTGAAGTCACGGTGGCAAAGTTAAGGGGCGTCAGGGATGGGCGTCTGCGGACGGCCTCTGCCGAGGCAGGGAAGTTTGGCTTGGTACATGTGGGGGGCGTCTGCGGACGGCCTCTGCCGAGGCTGGGAAGTTTGGCTTGGTACATGTGGGGGGGCGCAACAGCATTCGCCCTCAGGGTACCAGAAGGAGAGAGGCGACGGGGGGCGGCCCACTGCTGGGTTACCCTCCCGACGCCTCTCTTGGTCTTATTATACCGACCTCTGTATCGGTGTGCAGCGCTTAGCGCTTGATCTCGTACATCGGCTGAGTGCCGCCGATCTTATTTGCCGGATCCCAAATCAGCCGACCATTCACCCAAATCTTCCGCTGTATGATGGCGTTATCGCCATGGTATATTTCAGCTTTGAATACGTCTCGATGCCCGTCTTCCCACTCTAAAATGGTTGTGGTCTTATCTAATCCTATACCAAATGTTTTAGTATAGAAGCCGAATCCCAACTTATAATGGGTACGATCTCCTCCCGGAGGAAATAGTCCTATTCCATTGGGATGATCAAGATGCGGCTTGTAAAACAAGACCTCTTTCCCGTCTATTACCTCATACATTTTGAGCTTGGAGACATTCACAGCATTAGGCGACGTGGAAGCTGGATCCAAGAGATCATTCCCTTGCTCATCTGATACAAGCAAGCCTATACCAGCGTGAATAATATCTGCTTCCCCGTCCTTCGTACAACCCTGCAAAAGCAGGGGGAGCAGTAAAAGCATAAGTAACTTCTTCATGACTCAATTCCTTTCTTGTTTTTGATGTGAATAATACGGTGTGTGACTCGCCCTTTGAAGTCACGGTGGCAAAGTTAAGGGGCGTCTGCGGACGGCCCCTGCGAGGGGCTGCGAAGTTTGGCTTGGTACCCGGGGTAGGGGCGAATTGCATTCGCCCTCCAGACGATCCCGGAAGGGGCCGAATGATCAGGCGGCGGACGGGGATGCACACTGCGACGAGACTGTGCAGGGGTTGCATGGTCGTTTCACACACTGCGACGACGCTGTGCAAGGGTTGCATGATCGTTTCACACACTGTGAAAAGGCCATGCAGGTGTTGCATAGTCTCGCCACACACTGTGAAAGGGCTGTGCAGGTGTTGCATAGTCTCGCCACACACTGTGAAAGGGCTGTGCAGGTGTTGCATAGTCCCGCCACACACTGTGAAAGGGCTGTGCAGGTGTTGCACGGTCATTTTACACACTGTGAAAAAGGCCATGCAGGTGTTGCACGGTCATTTTTACACACTGTGCCGGCGCCACGCAGGTGTTGCACACTCATTTCACACACTGCGACGGGTCGCGCAAGGCCTGCGAAGTTTGGCTTGGTACATGTAGGGGGGGGAGAGGCGGGCAGCCCGAGGCCTCGGAAATGTCCAAACAGGTTGTTTGAAGGTTTCCGAGGCCTCGGATTGGATGAAACAGGTTGTTTGAAGGTTTCCGAGGTCTCGGATTGGATGAAACAGGTTGTTTGAAGGTTTCCGAGGCCTCGGATTGGATGAAACAAGTTGTTTGAAGGTTTCCGAGGCCTCGGATTAGATGAAACAAGTTGTTTGAAGCTTTTCCGAGGGGGCTGCGGGCCCCGGCGAAGTTCTGCCTGGTACCAGATGTAGGGGCGCAACAGCCTGCCTGACGCCCCGAGAGAGGGGCCGCCCCTTTTCGTTTTTCCCGCCATTACATTTGCCACCCTAAATTTTCACTGATCAAACGAGACACAATGAAACACTCAAGAACAACCCTTCTACTGATGATGACCCTCACCGCAGCCCTGGCGGTGGCACAGAAGCCAACCCCCAACCTGAAGGATTACACCGACGGGAAGTATTCCCCCACCTCGAAAGGCTCCGACCTGCGGTCCCCTGCCCGACGGCGAACACTACACGGCCATGGACAAGCTCGGCACAGCCATCGTGCGCTACGAATACCGCACCGGACGCGTCGTGGACACCCTCTTCAACACCCGTACCGCCCGCGAATGCGACTTCAAAAACTTCGAAGGCTACGAGATCAGCCCCAACGGACACCACATCATCGTCTGGCGGGAGTCGGACGAGATCTATCGCCACTCGCAGCGCTTCAAAGCCTACGATTACGACGTCCGCCGCAAGCTCATCAAACCCCTCAACGAGTCGGGCCGGAAGATCATGCTCCCCACCTTCTCGCCCGACGGACGCATGTGCGCCTACGTGGTGGACAACAACATTTGGATCAAGAAATTCGACTACGACACCGAGGTGCAAGTCACCCGCGACGGCGCCATGAACCGCATCATCAACGGCTCCACCGACTGGGTCTACGAAGAGGAGTTCGCCATGACCCGCATGATGACCTGGTCGGCCGATAGCCGCTTCCCGGCCTTCGTCCGCTTCGACGAGTCGGAGGTGCCCGAATACTCCATGCAGATCTATGGCGAGAAGACCTACTACCCGTCCTACTACAAGTACAAGTACCCCAACACCGGCGACCGCAACTCTACCGTCTCAGTGCACGCCTACAACATCGAGACGAAGGACACGAAGACCATCCCCGTGCCCCTCGACGCCGACGACTACATCCCCCGCATCGAGTTCACTACCGTCCCCGACCAGCTGGCCGTGATGACCTTCAACCGCCACCAGAGCCTCTTCAGCATGTACTTCGCCAACCCCGCCAGCGGCGTCTGCAAGCTCATCTTGAAAGACGAAAACACACGCTACATCAATCCCGAATGGGTGCGCACCCTGCGGTTCAATAAGAACGGCTTCCTCTACGTCAGCGAGCGCGACGGCTACGCCCACATCTACCAGTACGCCCCTACCGGCGTGGAGCAGCGTCAAGTGACGCGCGGCAACTGGGACGTCACACGCCTGATCGGCCTCGACGAAGCCACGAACACGGTCTACTTTGAAGCCGCCGACGAGAGTCCCCTCCGCCGCTCCGTCTGCCGCGTCGATGCCAAGGGCGTCAAGACAAACCTCTCCAAGCTCCCGGGCACGAACGCAGCCACCTTCAGTAAGAACTACGCCTACTACGTCCTCCGTCACTCCTCGTCCACCACGCCCACCATCGCCACGCTGCACGAGACGAAGAGCGGCAGGAGCTGCGCACCCTGCAAGACAACGCCCAGCTGCGCGAACGCCTCGCCAAGCTCTCCTACGCCCCGAAGGAGTTCTTCACCGTCCGCACAGCCGACGGCGTGGAGCTGAACGCCTGGATGGTGAAGCCGGCCGACTTCAACGCGAAGAAGAAATACCCCGTGCTGATGACGCAATACAGCGGCCCCAACTCGCAGTCCGTGCTCGACCGCTTCGAGTTTGGTTGGGAGGAATGTCTGGCGGCACACGGCGTGATCACCATCTGTGTGGACGGCCGCGGCACAGGTGCCCGGGGCGAAGAGTTCCGCAAGTGCACCTACCTGAAGATGGGCGACCCGGAGTCGAAAGATCAAGTGGCAGCCGCTAAGGCCCACGGCCAAGCAGTTCCCCTTCGTCGACGCCTCACGGATGGCCATCTGGGGCTGGAGCTTCGGCGGATACAACACGCTGATGAGCATGAGCGTCGGCGAAGGCACCTTCAAGGTGGGTATCGCCGTGGCTCCCCCGACCGATTGGCACTATTACAACACCATCTACACCGAGCGCTACATGCGTACGCCGAAAGAGAACGCCGAGGGCTACGCGCTCACCTCGCCCATCAAGCTGGCAGAAAAGCTCACCGGCAAGTTGCTCCTCATCCACGGCACGGCCGACGACAATGTGCACTTCATGCAGACGATGGATTACGCCGAGACCCTCGTCCAGCTCGGCAAGCAGTTCGACATGCAGGTCTATAAGGATCGCAACCACTTCATCATGGGCGGTAATACCCGCCTTCACCTCTACACGCGGATGACGGACTTCATCCTCGAGAATCTCTGATGGCTACCGCGCACGTTCGCAAGCCCGACTGGCTGAAGATCCGCCTGAGTGGCAACGATGACTTCCGTCGGACGAAGGAGATCGTCGAGTCGCACGGCCTGCACACGATCTGCACCAGCGGCAAGTGTCCCAACCAAGGCGAATGCTGGAGCCGCGGCACAGCCACGTTCATGATCGGCGGCGACATCTGCACCCGCTCCTGCCGCTTCTGCAACACCCTGACGGGCCGCCCCCATCCGCTCGACCCCACGGAGCCAGACCACGTGGCGATGAGCATCCGCCTGATGGGCCTCCGTCACGCCGTCATCACCTCCGTCGACCGTGACGACCTGCCCGACCTTGGCGCCCGTCACTGGGCCCTCACCATCCGCCGCATCAAGGAGCTGAATCCGCATACGACGGTAGAGGTGCTCATCCCCCGACTTTCAAGGTCGCACGGAGCTTGTCGACGAGGTGATCGCGGCCGAGCCAGAGGTGATCTCGCACAACCTCGAGACCGTCCGCCGCCTGACGCCCAGCGTGCGCAGCGCCGCGAAGTACGACGTCAGCATGCGCGTGCTCCAGCACATCGCCTCGCGCAACGTCCGCGCCAAGACGGGCATCATGGTCGGCCTCGGCGAGACCATCGCGGAGGTGGAGGAGCTGATGGACGATGCGCACGCCGTCGGTGTCGACGCGCTCACCATCGGGCAATACCTCCAGCCCTCGCGCAAGAATCTGCCCGTCACGGAGTACGTCACGCCCGAGCAGTTCGAGGCCTACCGCCTGACGGCGCTCGCTAAGGGCATCCGTTCGGTCGAGAGCGCGCCGCTCGTGCGTTCGTCGTACCACGCCGAGCGTGTCTTGGGCGTAGATATCTGCTGAGTGCGTTGTACGAATGATTACGGGGTGTCCTGCTTACGCGGGGCACCCCCTTTTTATTCCGTCAAACCATGGACGATCGAGCATAGATCATTGGCGTGTAAACAAATCCCCCAGCCTCGGTGTTATTCCGATAACGAACGGATTTTATAGCCCATAACCAGAGAGAGGAGAGGAAGACAATGGATCGCATCGCACGCATAAAGGACAGCTTGGATATACGTCACGGCCTGAACAATCAAGTCGTCGGTTTGACGCCGCTCTTGCTGCTGGTGGTGCTGAACTACACGTACACCTACCTCATCTCCTACCTCATCTCCTCCGCCGTGTGCCTCGTCGGGCTCATCGTCTTTTGGGGGCCGGTGCGTCGCCGACGCTACCAGTTCATGCTCCTGCCCACAGCCGTCGCACTGGCGCTTTACTCGCTCTTCTTCGTCCTTCAGTTGGGCAACATGCTGGCCGACTATTCGCCGCTCGTTACGGAGTGGTTGCTCGTGGTTGTACTCTCCAGCATCAGCACCATGCAACGCGTCATCGTTGGGCGTGTACGCCGCTCGCGTCGCCCCGCCTTGCGTCGGACGCGCCTCCGCACAGCCCTCAACGAGTTCTTTTTCGTGGCTCGTATCACCCAGAACGCCTACACGATTCACCTCTTCATCATCCTCTTTTATAAGATCCTCCCCGAGGCCGACCAAACGCTTCGTCTGGAGCAGCTGTTGCAGCGTGAGTTCTTGCTGGCCATCAGTCTGGGGCTGATGCTTTACGAGCAGATCCGCCTCTCGATGATGAAGCGCGGCTTGGCCGAGGAGGCGTGGTTGCCCGTGGTCGATGTGAAGGGACACGTTATCGGACGCGTGGCCTACTCCGTCAGCCTCACTGCCGAGGCCCGCCACTATCGCCACCCCGTGGTGCGTATCGCCGTCATGCATCGCGGCATGCTCTACCTCTCCCGCCGCGATGCCGACCGTGTCGTCTCGCCCGAGGCGATCGATCATCCCTTCTGCGCGCCCATCCTCTTCGGCCACACCCCCGAGCAGACCGTCCGCGACTTAGTCGGCCGCAACCTCTTTGGCAAGTCCGACCTCAAGCCCCGCCTACTCATCCGCTACGCCTTCGATAACGAGCGCGTCAGCCGCCTCGTCTCGCTCTACGTCATCCACCTCCGCTCCGAGTCCACCCTCGACGACTACACCCGCGATCGCGAGGGCAAGCTCTGGACCACGCAGCAGATCGAGGACAATCTTCGCCAAGGACTTTTCAGCGAATACTTCGAACAGGAGTACCCCTACCTTCGTCAGACGGCCCTCCAAGCCGAACAGTATCTTGCTGCCGCGGCCGTCAATCTCACCCCTCCCGCCGAGGACACTGAGCTGTCGCCTGCTCCCGAAGGTGCCGCTGTGCACGGGGTATAGGCGGCTCTGCCCCCTCCATACGCAAGCAGGCCGTACAACAAAAGAATGGCCGGGTACATGATGAGGAGATCCCTCACACGTACCCGGCCATTTTCTGCTAAGAAGCAGACTTACCGCTTCACACTCCCGCTTCGGTTGCCCAACTCAATCACTTCCATGTCGCGCACCTCGGCACCGTCGATGACGAAGCGCAGCAGGGTGCGCACAGTGTGGAATCCGCTGATACCCGCCGCACCGGGATTGAGGCAGAGGCACTCGAGGTGCTTGTCGTACATCACGCGCAGGATATGCGAGTGGCCGCAGACGAAGACGCGGGGCCGCGCGGTGTAGAGTTCGGCACGGATCGCGGGGTCATAACGACCGGGGTAGCCGCCGATGTGGGTCATCATCACCGAGACCTGCTCCACGTCGAAGCGCAACGTCCGCGGATACATCTGCCGCACGGGGTAACCGTCGATGTTGCCGTACACTGCCCGGAGTGGGCGGACGGCCGTGAGCCGCATCGCCACGTCGGCCGACCCGATGTCGCCCGCATGCCATATCTCATCACACTCGGCGAAATACTCCGCATACTTCTCGTCCCACCAGCCGTGGGTGTCTGATATCAATCCGATCTTTTTCATGGAGAGACAAACGCATTTATTGCAGAAACTATTCTCCTTTCAGCAACTCCCTATATTTCTTTCCGTAGACCTCCCCACGGGATACGATGTATTGAAAGAATAAGGACGAAGCCGTCCGGAGGATGAATATCGCCCTATGATCAGATATCCTTATCCGATAGACCTGCTTATAGCCGGACATCTTCATGCAGTTCCCGATCTCTTCAACACGGTTTGCTTCCTCTGCCTCTTCAAGCACGGTATGAAGGAGCTTCTTGGTGACACTGTCCAGTGCCTTTGCTTGCTTAATGAAGCGTTTGGAAAACGATAGCTTCATCCCTTCAACCACGCTCTAAACTCAGTAACCTCCTCCTCGGAGGCTTCTTCCTTCCCGTCCGGATACATCAGGAGCATGTTTTTTATAAAGCTGCTCATCACTCAACGGCTCTTCGCTTTGCTGTATGAGCAAAACCTCCATGTATCTCTTGAGAGACATTCCCGATGTCTCGGCTCTCAACTGTAATGCCCTGATTGCGCGCTCGGGCAAATCGATAAGTGTGCGCTGTGTTGCTTCCATTTCTGTTCGGTTTATGGTGCAAAGGTACGCCTATGCCTCCGCATACTTCTCGTCCCACCAGCCGTGGGTGTCTGAAATCAATCCGATCTTTTTCATGGAGAGGTGCTGTCCGACTTACGCGTGTACAATTAGGGAGTAGATCTCGGCCGTGGCGTAATGGAAAGCCAACTCGTAGTCACCTAACAAGGCTGCGGGCGGTGGGGTATCGAGTGATTCTTTTACCGTGGCGATGGCGTCGCGGATGCTCTGCTTCACTTCCGCCGCCGTGCGCCCCATGCCATAAATGCCGGGCACGTTTTCAGCATACGCTCCATATGTGCCGTCATCGGCACGCTCAATGATAATACTTATTGTTCCCATGTCTTTTACTTTTTTTCATGGCTGCGAAGGTAGATCGCCCTCGGTAAGCTCCTTGATTTGGCGGAGCACTTTGTCGTCCATCCATTCATGCTCTTTGTAAAATCAAACGCGAGAGGAAGATGCTTAGGCCAAAGGCTGCCGCGAAAAAGATCCATGTCGGAATAACTCGTAGACTGCTCACTCCGACGGCGTCATACGTAGCCCATAAAAAGAGCATGACGAAAGGTGGTAATCCCCAGAGAAAGACCTGCCGCCTGATCTTCTTGAGCAGGATAAGGCCGCGCGATACGCTAATCAGATCTTTCGTGAAGAGCTGCTTTGCTTTTGATGTAGAGGACAAACTCAATCACCAGATTGAGAGCCATGAGGCCAAGGGTGCAGCCAATTAATTGCAGGGATAAGGGCTTGTCCGCGCCTGAAACAAACGCGATATAGATGGCTAAGAGCAGATAGAGCGGTAGGGCAACAATCCCCCATTTACTCGTCCGCTTACCCCACGCCTGATGTTTCCCCATCGACTCGCGGATGTGCCGATCGTCAACGAGCGGCTCGTTGCTCAGCTTGCGGTTCAGGACGGCCCATTGTGCGCGCATTTCGTCCCATTCGTGCGCGGTGGTGGTTTCGTTATGCTTCGTTTCCATAGTTATTCCGGGGGATTATTGATCGTTAGACATGCGTTTGAGTTGTTCCTTGATGCGATAGAGTCGCACGGAGACGTTCTTGGTGCTGATACCGACCACTTGCCCGATCTCGTCGTAGCTCATGTTCTCGAGCCAGAGGAGTACGATGGCACGGTCGAAGGGTTGCAGGCGACTGATGCGGTCATGCAGTTGATTGACCTGGCGCGAGTCCTCGTCGCGATCTTCAAAGAGGTTGATGTCCATCGACAGCGGCAGGGCCGAGGGTCGCGACTTCTTCTTACGGTCGTACGAGATACAGACGTTGAGGCTCAGGCGATAGATCCATGTGCGCATCTGGCTGCGTTCCTCGAACGTCGCCAGCCCTTTCCACATACGGATCAGCACCTCTTGAAAGAGGTCGGCCACCTCCTCCTCGTCCGCCGAGAACATGTAGCACACGCTGTATATCGTGCGCTTATGCTCATGGACGAGCTTCGTGAATGCTTGTTCGGATACTTTCATTTCTCTCTTGAGGGTTGTTTACCCATTAGACGCACCCCACGTGGGGAAAAACTACAAGGGGCGAAGAAAAATGCAGCGCGGGGAGCGCAAGACCTCATAAAGGTTTCTGCGCCCCCCGCTTCTCATAGGTGCTCTGGGGATGACTGCCCTGCGATCACTCCCTTCTCGGCGTTCGGCTCCGTTTGGTCGATGATCGAGCGGCCCTTCGGCTTCACGCCGCCCTCGTTGCCCGGATGACTGGGCGTGGGGGCGTCACCTGCCCCTCGTTGAAGATGTTTTTTTCTCCTCGATGACGAATCGGTTCCGCTGGCGAATGTTGTCGTTCGACTCGGGCAGCGACGGATGCTGCCTCTCCGTGTGTTCCGACCGGGTGTTGGGGTAATGCGGCTCGGGCAGGGTCCCTCTTTGCTGCACGACGAGAGCGTGGCTAGCAGCATCAGCGCTGCGCAAACGGCCGGCACACGCACCGACTGCAGTCGCTGCCATCCGTACGCCGCCGCCCCCACGAAGGGCACAGCCAGGATCATAGCCGCCATTCCCATCCGATAGCTCGCGCGGCGTCCGCGGGCATGCTTCATCAAATCAATCATCGCTACGGCATCCATTGCCAACATCATCGACCATACGGCCGGGAGTCCCAAACTTGCGTTTCCATCTTACTTGTCTTTTTGTTTTTGAATGAATTGTATGTCTTATCTCTTTGTTTTCTGTCGTTACACCCATTAGACGCAGCCCTATCAGGAGAAGCTACACATCCGGGGTGTTTTTTTGACACCGCAAAGATGAAGTGGCTCCAGAAGCCGCATGGTTAGCCGTCAGTTAGTCTATGTTACCGGAATGTTAGAAGTGATTTTTTTGGGCCTTTCCGCCCCCTCGGGGCGGCTCAAAACGGTGGCGGAGCTTTCCGAGGCCTCGGAAATCGTCAAAACAGGTGGCGGAAGCTTTCCGAGGCCTCGGAAATCGTCAAAACGAGCCGCTGAAGCTTTCCGAGGCCTCGGAAACCTTCAGCGGCGCGTTTTGACACTTTCCGACCCCTCGGAAGGCGTTCCAACGAGTGGCGGAAGTCTGCATCAACCTGTGCCCCGCTGCCGCCGATAGGAATTGCCCCTACTTTTTACCCCCACTTAAAAACCAACACATAAAAACCAACACATAAACACCTTTATGAGTACGATCAAAGAGTATATCAAAGAGAACGAGCCACGTTTCGTTGAGGAGTGGTTCAGCCTGTTACGCATCCCGTCCGTCAGCTCGCAGACGGAGCACAAGGCCGACATGGGCCGATGCGCCGAGCGTTGGCGCGAACTGTTGTTGTCGTCCGGAGCCGACCGCGCCGAGGTGATGCCCACCGACGGCAATCCGGTGGTCTACGCCGAGCGCATCGTCTCGCCCGACCTGCCCACGGTGCTCGTCTATGGGCATTACGACGTCATGCCCGCCGAGCCGTTAGAGCTTTGGCAGAGCGAGCCGTTCGAGCCCACCATTCGCGACGGACGCGTCTATGCCCGCGGCGCCGACGACGACAAGGGCAGGCCATGATCCGTGCCAAGGGCTTCGAGACGGCCCTGCGCGCGGGCGCGGTGCATTGCAACGTGAAGTTTATCCTCGAGGGCGAGGAGGAGGTCGGGTCGGAATCGCTCATCGCCTTCTGCAAGACGCACGGCGAGCTGCTCCGGGCGGACGTGATCCTCGTCTCGGACACCAGCATGGTGAGCGCCGAGACGCCCTCGCTGACCACCGGGTTGCGCGGGCTGTCGTACTGGGAGATCGAAGTGACCGGCCCCTAACCGCGACCTACATTCGGGCCACTTCGGCGGCGCCGTGGCCAACCCGATCAATGCGCTTTGCAAGCTCATCGCCAGCCTGACGGACGCGGACGGGCGCATCACCCTGCCGCATTTCTATGACGATGTAGAGGAGCTTTCGGCCGACGAGAAGGCGATGATCGCCCGCGTGCCCTTCGACGAGGAGGCCTACAAGCGGGCCATCGACGTGGACGAGGTGTTCGGCGAGAAGGGCTACTCGACGCTGGAGCGCAACAGCTGTCGGCCGACGTTCGACGTCTGCGGCATCTGGGGCGGCTACACGGGCGAGGGCTCGAAGACGGTTCTGCCGTCGAAGGCTTACGCCAAGCTGTCCTGCCGCCTCGTTCCGCATCAAGATCCGGAGCGCATCACGCGCATGATGATCGATTATCTGCAAGCGGCTGCCCCGACGGGCGTCCGGGTGAAGGTCGACTTCAAGCACAGCGGCGAGCCGTACGTCTGCCCCATCGATCTGCCGGCTTACAAGGCCGCCGAGGCAGGTTTCACGATCGCCTTCGGGCGGCAACCGCTGGCTGTGCGCCGTGGCGGCAGCATCCCCGTCATCCCCGCGTTTGAGAAGATCCTCGGCCTGAAGACGGTCCCTCATGGGCTTCGGTCTGGAGCGCAACGCCATCCACTCGCCCAACGAGAGCTTCGGCCTTGACATGTTCCGCATCGGCATCGAGGCCGTGGCCGAGTTCTACAATCACTATAAGTAGCCCCCCCGAGGTATGAGCAGCATACTGATCCGGTCCGTCGAATGGCAAGGTCGTCCGACGGACCTTTTTATTGAAGGCAACACCATCGCGCGCATCGCCGAGACGATCGACGCCCCCGAGGCGGACACCGTGATCGACGGCCGCGGCAAGGCCCTGATCCCCGGACTCATCAACGCCCACACGCATGCCGCCATGACGCTTTTCCGCGGCTATGGCGACGATATGCCGCTCATGCAGTGGCTCGAGCAGGCCATCTGGCCGAACGAGGCGAAGCTGACGCATGAAGACGTCTATTGGGGCGCCAAACTGGCCTGCGTCGAGATGCTCCGCAGCGGCACGACGACCTTCTTCGACATGTATCACAAGCTCGACGCTACGGCCGAGGCTGTCCAAGAGATGGGTCTCCGTGCCGTGCTCTGCGAGGCCTGTTTCGATCACTTCCGACCCGAAGAGGCCGAACGCAGTCGCCGCCACATCACGCGTCGCTACGCCACGCCTCCGCCCTATGGCCCACGCGTCCGCTACGCCCTCGGCCCGCATGCCATCTACACCGTCTCCGGCGAACTGCTGCAATGGTCTGCCGACTTTGCCCGCGATCACGACACCCTCATCCACCTCCATCTGGCCGAGACGACCGTCGAGACCGAGCAATGCCTCGCGCGCTTCGGGCAGACGCCCGTCCGCTATCTCCACAGCCTGGGCATCCTCTCCCCGCGACTCGTCATCGCGCACGGCCTCTACGTCGATGAGGAGGAGATCCGCATTCTGGCCGATCATGGCGTCAAGGTGGTGCACAATCCGGCGTCGAACATGAAGCTGGCCTCCGGCTATCGCTTCCACTTCGACGAGATGCGCGCCGCAGGCATCACCGTCGGGTTGGGCACGGACGGCTGCTCCTCGTCGAACAACTTAGACATGATCGAGGCCATGAAGCTGGCGTCGCTGCTCGGCAAGTCGTGGCGGGGCGACCCCGAGGCTGTCACGTGCGACGCCATCTTTCACGCCGCCACGGCTGCCGGTGCCGATATCCTCGGCCTCCGCGCCGGTCGCATTGCCGAAGGCTACTTGGCCGACCTCTGCCTCATCGATCTCCGCCAGCCCGCTTTCGCCCCGAACCACAACTTCATCTCGAACCTCGTCTACGCCGCCAATGGCAGCTGCGTGGATACGGTCATCTGCGACGGTCGCGTGCTGATGCGCGACAAGCATGTGCCGGGCGAGGAGGAGATCATGGAGCGCGCCTCACGTGCGGCCTACGATCTGATGCGCCGAGGTGGGAAGCAGGCGTAACCTGCCCCCTATTTCCCCCAAAAAGAAGGACCGGAAGCGCGGCGATTGTTTGCGCTTCCGGTCCCTTTTGTTTTTCCGGTCTGTGGCCTCTCGGGCGAGTTACTTAGCCGGGGCCTCTTGTTGCTGTTGAGCAGGCTGTTGCTCGGCGGGCTGCTGTTCGGCCGACTGTTGTGGTTGCTGCTGCGAGCCGAAGTCGGGGCCTGTGGCGTTCGGATCTACGGGCACAGCGTCGTTCACCTGCTGCTGGATCTCGGACTCCTGTTCGTTCTTCTGCTGGGCATCGCCTTTGGGGATAAACGAAGCGATGAGGATGCTCAGCACGACTACACTGCCGGCCAGCCCCCGGTGGCTTTCTCGAGGAAGTCGGTCGTCTTGCGGACGCCCATGATCTGGTTCGACGAGGAGAATCCGGAGGCCAATCCTCCGCCTTTCGAGTTTTTGCACCAGCACGATCAGAATAAGGAAGATCGATGCCGGGAAAATCAAGATGGATAAAAAAATACGTACATGCGATTCTATTGTTTTGAAATGAATAATCGGTGAGGGTCTCTTTTTTTCGGGCGGCAAAATAAATGTAAGAAAGCGGGGCAGGCAACAGTCGTCCATGTCTCAGCCCTGTTTGCTGTGCTCGACCAGCTTCTCTAAGAAGCGGATCTGATCCTCGAAGTAGATGTTCTTCTCCGGGTGCTTCTCGCTGAGGCTGCGGATGATCTCCAGCGCCTTGGCGTAACGTTTCTGGCGGATGTAGACGTGCGCCAGCGTCTCGGTGAAGAAGGAGCTGTCCGCCGTCTGCTCGGTCGGCTTGGGGGCGGGAGCGGGCGACATCGGCTCGCTGACAGCGCGTTGCAGGCGACGCTTGTCGAGGCGTTCGCTACCGTGCGCGATGAAGGAGTCGATGAGGTCTTGGTGGCGCATCTTAGGCTCGGCGGCGGGTTCGGCGGGCGGCTCCGCGTCGGTGTCTGTGGTGAGCCAACTCAGATAGTCGGTCGAGGCGGAGGAGTCGAAGGCGCCGTGGGCCTCGTCCGTCGTGGGACGGCGCGCGGGGGCGGCGTCGGCCGTGTCCTTGAGACGGGTCTCGTCTTGGAGCAGCAGGAAGAGGCGTGCGCGGTCGGGTACACCGACGGCCAAGCGCTCCAGCTCGCCCTTGAGTCGGAGGTCACCCGTGAGAGCGAGGTTCTTGAGGTAAAGCATCCGCGCAGCGTGGAAGCAGGGGAAGGCCTCCACGATCCGCGCCAACTCGGGCAGCGTGGCGGCCGTGAGCAGTGCGGGGCGGTCGATGTAGCGATAGAATTCTTCGCGGGTCATGGGGGTGAGGGTTACCAGTCGGCTACGGTGGCGTTGTAGATCTGATTGACGAGGTCGTCGATGATCTCGCGACAGAGTTGCTCCTGCACCTGATCGATGGTGCGAGAGTTCTCAAACTCTTTGTACGACGAGAAGGTCTGCTCGAAATCCTTGTCGGGATTCACGCGGTTCGTGTAGCGCACGCGGACGGTGACGGTCAGGCGGGTCAGGGCGGCCGTGGCTCTATTCGCATCCTCGCGCACGGCCTGCGGCGTCAGCTCGTAGCCCGTGATCTCACCCTCGAGGTCCAGCGTACCGTTCTCGCGCAGCATTTGGAGCTTGGTCTGACGGACGAACTTGTCCCTTGAGCTCGTCCGTGAAGCGTTGTGCCAGCGGACCGTAGACGAGGGGCGCCATGTTGGAGAAATCCTTGATGGAGATGGAGCGCACCTGCGTATAATCGATCGACGTGCCACTAAACTGATACGAGATGGAGCAGCCGCCCAGCAGGATCACCCCCACGACGGCCGCCAGTATCTTATAGATAGATGTGTGCATATTCCATTATGAATAGAGGGCTTTGGAGAGTGGCGACAGATGCAAGGCGTCCAAGACCGAGGCGGAGGGAGCATACTTTAGTATGTGACCGAACGCCAAGAGTCGCAGGCAACGCAGCAGATGCGCCGCTATACAAGGCCCCTAATCCAGTAGTCCATATTCCTTGATCTTACGATAGAGCGTCCGCTCCGAGATGCCCAGATCAGCCGCCGCAGCCTTCCGACGGCCGCCATGTCGCTCCAGTGCGCGGCGGATCATCTGTCGCTCCAGATCGCCGAGCGCCATCGGCTCCTCCACCGCCTCGGCCTCCTCGACCGTCTCCGCCTCATGCACCGGATGCGGCTTGGGGGCGACGTACGGCACGGGCTGCGGCTCCACGGGCACGGCCGCGGTCGGCATGCTGCCGCTCATGATGTCGTGCACCAGCTTCTAAGCTCGGTGACGTCTTTCTTCATATCGAAGAGCACCTGATAGAGGATCTCGCGCTCGCTCGAGAAGAGCTTGCCGTCCTCCTGCGGCCGACCGACAGGCACAGGCAGATGCGTGGCCTCGATGTTGGGCAGGTAGGGGCGTAGGCGATCGGCGTTGATGGTGCGTTCAGGCTCAAGGATGGAGAGGCGCTCGGTGACGTTCTTCAGTTCGCGCACATTGCCGGGCCAGCGGTAGGTGAGGAGCAGCTGGCGGGCGTCGTCCTCCAGCCGGATGGCCGGCACGCGATACTTCTCGGCCGCGTCGCTGGCGAACTTGCGGAAGAGCAGTAGGATGTCGTCGCCGCGGTCGCGCAGCGGGGGATGACGATGGGCACCGTGTTGAGGCGGTAATACAGATCCTCGCGGAAGCGGTTGTGGGCCACGGCGTCGACCAGGTTCACGTTCGTGGCGGCCACGATGCGGACGTTCGTCTTGAGCACCTTCGACGATCCGACCTTGATGAACTCGCCGCTCTCCAGCACACGCAGCAGGCGTGCTCGGGTCGGGATGGGCAGCTCGCCCACCTCGTCGAGGAAGATGGTGCCGCCGTCGGCCACTTCGAAGTACCCCTTGCGGTCGGCCAGTGCGCCGGTGAACGATCCCTTCTCGTGTCCGAACAGCTCCGAATCGATCGTGCCCTCGGGGATGGCGCCGCAGTTGACGGCGATGTATGTACCGTGTTTGCGGTGGCTGTTTTGGTGAATGATCTGCGGAAAGTTTTCCTTGCCCACGCCGCTCTCGCCCGTGATCAGCACGGAGAGGTCGGTGGGAGCCACCTGCATGGCCACGTCGATGGCACGGTTGAGCGTCGCGTCGTTACCGATGATCCCGAAGCGCTGCTTGACTTGTTGTATGGATTCTTCTTTCATATCTGGTGTGTATATTCTGTCAGTTTTGCCTGACAAAATTACAACGATACCCTCAAACCGATCGCGTTCACCCCTTCGCCGCACCGATAGGCTCCGAAATGCGCCTCGTTCGGCCCTTCGCCTCCCTTGCAAGCTCCAAAAAGCGCCTCGTTTGGCCCTTCGGCAGCCTTGCAAGCCTCGAAATGAGCCTCGTTTGGCCCTCCCCAACTCTTTAGGGGGCTGAATGGAGATATTTATTTGAGGCTTTTATATGGATAGGCTATAACTTGCATCGTATATTCAATGCTTTTTACACTAATAGGATATATACTTCATCGATGATATGGTTCTTTTTATGTTGAAAGCATGATACTTTCAGTGCAAGTTGTTTGCTTTCACTATAAAAGCACACTATATAGAATATAGGCGATAAGCTTTTATATATAAAGACCAAAACTTGCAGTGCAATGAACCAGCTTTTATATTGATATCAATCTACATATATCGAAGTTTATAGTCTCTCATATTAAAAAGCATTTTACTTTGCGGTGCAAGTGATAGGTTTTTATTGTGGGAGCTTCTAATAAATATTCCCATTGGGCGCCCTGATGGGAGGTGAAGGGCCAAACGAGCCACTTTTCAGAGCTTGCACGACTACCGACAGGCCAAACGAGGTGCTTTTTGGGGCCGCGGCGAGTGATGGAAGGCAAACGAGGTGCGCCGCGAGGGCTGCTTATCTTTGTCCACGCTAATCCACATTAAATACAGATCCACATTATGCATACACATCCTCACCACGAACACGATCACGACTGTTATCACGCGCACGGCCACGGTCATGCGCACCATCACCACCACGGGGCCGACATGAAGGGGCGCAAACTGCTCTGGGCAACGGCGCTGAACTTCTCGATCACGCTCGTGCAGATTGTCGGCGGACTCGTCTCGAACAGCCTCTCGCTACTCTCCGATGCGGTCCCACAATCTGGGCGACTCGTCGGCCATCTTCATCGCCTTCCTGGCCGGCCGACACGCCGAGAAGTGCCCCGACCTGCGCAAGACATTCGGCTACAAACGCTCCGAGATCTTGGCCGCACTCTTCAACGCCGTGGCGCTGATCGTGATCTGCGTCTTCCTCTTTGTCGAGGCCTATGAGCGCTTCCGCAACCCCGAGCCAATCCGCGGCGCAGTGATGCTCATCGTGGCCACCTTTGGGCTACTGGCCAACCTGATCGCGGTCGTCATGCTGCATCGCGACCGGGAGCACAACCTGAACATCCGCGCGGCTTATCTGCATTTGCTTGGTGACACGCTCTCGTCCGTGGCTGTCATCCCGGGCGGCATCGCCATCTGGATTTGGAAGCTGTATTGGCTCGATCCGCTGATCACGGTTGCCGTGGGCGTGTATATCATCTGGCACACGTGGGGCATCGTCCGCCAGACGGTCGACATCCTCATGCAGGCCGCGCCCGAGGGCGTCGATCTGCACGCCGTGCAGCGTCACACGGAGGACATGGCCGAGGTTAAGGACATGCACCACTTGCACATCTGGAAGATGGACGACGAGCATATCCACCTCGAGGCGCACATCAACCTCTGCGAAAATCTGCCACTCTCGGACGCGCAAGCCATCGGCCGACGCATCGAGGAAATGCTGCGTACGGAGTTCGGCATCAGCCACGTGACCCTGCAATTGGAATACGAGGGCTGCCACCTCCAGTGCGGCCTGATCCAGGGCGTAGTGAGGCGGCCCAAATTGCTGGCTATATATGAGCGCGGGTGAGGACTCAGATGGATCCATCTCAGCCTCACCCGCTCGCTTTCTGTATCGTTACCAGCGGTAGCCCATGCCCAGCGTCAGGTAGCCCTTCACGCCATAGCCCAGCTCCCAGTTGGCGAACAGCGTACGCCCCACGGAGACACCGAAGAAGGTCACCTGCCCAGTGGGGAAGACGCTATACCGCACGTCTGGGTTGAAAAACTCCCGTTCCCATTTCATGCCCACGCCCAGCCCAAGGCCTGAATAGAGGCGGACCATCGGCCGGTTGAGGTACGTGAAACGTACGGCGGGATAGATGGCCAGGCGATGCGTGTAAAGGTGATCCACCGACATGCCGTCGAGGCGTTGGCTCTGGTAGATGCCCGAGTAGGACGTCTGTACGCCCAGTGCCAGCCAACGGCTCAGCTCTTGGGTATAGCCCACCGACAGCGCCTGCGTATAGATCCGGTCGCCATAGCTATATCGACTGCGGTCGTAGCGTTCCCACGGTGTGTTCCCCTCGAACCGTCCCCTCCGGCCAACCGGGTGTATCGTCGTGATACATCTCGAACGGGTTCTCGACTAATCCCCAGCTGATCGACAGCTCATTTTTTTCAGTTTATAGGCCGGTTTGATCCCCAGCCAACGCCAACATGACTGCGCGTCGGAACTAAACGCCAAGGCAGTCATGCAAATGATAAGCAGCATCTTTTTTGTCATATCCGTAATTGTAGATTTGTGAGGGGGCAAATGTAAAGCAGCCCGTCCTGCCGCCGCAGATAGCCTGTGGCGATAGATGGGGTTGCTTCCCGGTACACTTCGAAAAGAGCCGGGCGATTTTGCATTTATCGGATCGTTTTTTTACCTTTGCGGCCGTTAACAACAAGATCGCGGAGTGGAGCAGGGGTAGCTCGTTGGGCTCATAACCCAAAGGTCGTAAGTTCGAATCTTACCTCCGCAACAGTGATAAGCCCCGTCGGTAGTTTCATGCCGGCGGGGCTTTTTCGTGTCTATTCCTTGGCTGATGGCTTCCATGTCGAGAGGCAATCGTTACGGGGTGGCAGAGATGGGCGCTGCAAGGGCGGAGCGTCTATCGAGTGCGTGTGAATGGCGCATACTTCGAGGGTACTCACACGTTTGCGCACCGCTTGACATGCGACACTTAGGACTACTTGTAAAGCCACACGAGCCTCCGCACCTGCTTCGGATAAGGCTTTCTTCTACTTTTTGCGCGCGCAATCAGAAAAAGGCGCGGACCGTCCTCACACGAGGCGGCCGATGCGTCTTCCCCCCGAATGAACAAGCAATCCATCATAGATTATTACAACCGGACGGCGCCCGAACGGCAGCGCCACAAACATATGCGCCGTTATTACCACCGTTCGCTGGAGCGCTACTTCTCGTTTATCATCCCGCCCGGCAGCCGCGTGTTAGAGATCGGATGTGGGACGGGCGAACTCTTAGCGGCTATGCGGCCAGCCTACGGCGTGGGTATTGACTTCTCAGAACGGATGATCGAAATAGCCCGACGAACCTTCCCGGAGCTGCGCTTCGAGGTGGACGACATTGAGGAGCTACGGCTCAGCGAGACGTTTGACTATATCATAATGTCCGACCTGACGATGTCGCTCTGGGATGTGCAGCGCGCCTTTGAGCATCTGCCGCAAGTATGCCACGAGCGTACGCGTATCGTTATTTCCAACTATAACTTCCTCTGGGAGCCAATCCTCAAGCTGGCCGAGCGGCTCGGCCTGAAGCTCCAGCAACCGAACCAGAACTGGCTCTCGGTGCAGGGATATCGACAATCTGCTCCGTCTGACAGGCTTCGAGCGGGTAAAGCGTGAAAACAAGATCCTGCTACCCATCAATATCCCGCTGTTGACCCCCTTCTGCAACCGCTTCTTGGCGAACCTGCCCCCTTTCATCGCTTGGATTTGGTGAACCTGATCGTAGCCCGACCTGAGCCTCGACGGGAGGCACCCGAGCGGACGGTATCTATCATTGTCCCGGCGCGCAATGAGCGAGGGAACATTGAGAATGCCGTCCGGAGGCTACCTGCCTTCGGCGCCTCACAAGAGTTTGTCTTCGTCGAAGGACACTCCGAGGATGGGACGTACGAGGAGATGCTCCGTGTGCGCGACGCCTATCCAGAGAAGCGGATCAAGGTGCTCATCCAGTCAGGCCGCGGCAAGGGCAACGCTGTGCGTGAAGGCTTCGAGGCCGCTACGGGCGAGATGCTCTTCATCCTCGATGCCGACCTGACGACGCCGCCTGAGGATATGCCGAAGTTTTACGAGGCGCTCCGCCAAGGTAAGGGCGAGTTCATCAATGGTTGCAGGCTCGTTTACCCGATGGAAAAGCAGGCGATGCGGCTCCTGAACCTGATCGCCAACAAGAGCTTCGGGGTACTCTTCTCCTACCTGCTGGGGCAGGGGCTGAAGGACACGCTCTGTGGCACGAAGGTGCTCTACAAGTCGGACTACGACACACTCAAGTTAGGCCGCGCCTATTTCGGCGACTTCGATCCCTTCGGCGATTTTGACCTGCTCTTTGGCGCTGCCAAGCTGAACCTGAAGATGACGGAGATCATCATCCGATATAAGGACCGCGAGTATGGCTCCACGCAGATCAGTCGTTTCCGACACGGTTGGCTGCTGATAAAGATGTGCGCCTTCGCCGCACGGAAGATTAAGTTCATTTGAAAAAGGAACAAGAGAGACTATAGAAAGAATGGAAGAGAGATTACAACATGAGATCGCCCATGGGAAATACCTCGTGGAACATGGTGCCGGAGAGGTTTGGAACTGGGAATCGCCTGCGGGGAAAGAACGCTGGCGGAGGCGGGTAAAAATGCTTACCGAATTTATTCCAGCCGGCAGTGCGGTACTGGAATTAGGCTGTGGAACGGGCTATTTCACCAAAGAAATCATCAAGACAGGCGCTAAGGTGACGGCTATTGACATTTCGCCTGACCTGTTGGCCGTTGCGAGAAAAAGAGGTCGGAGCGCCTAATGTGGTATTTATGGAAGAGAACGCCTATCGGATGACTTTCCCGGACAACCACTTCGATTATATCATCGGCAGCTCCGTATTGCATCACCTTGATATACCCAAAGCCTTATCGGAGATGTTCCGCGTGCTGAAGCCCGGTGGTCGCATTGCTTTTTACCGAGCCGAATATGATGAACCCGCAAATAGCGGTTCAGAAGAACGTGCCTTACGTCAAACGCAAGTTGGGAGACTCGCCCGACGAAACGGCTTTCTTCCGGTGGCGCCTGCGTAAGCTGCTTCGGTCTTATGGTTTCGTGGATATAGCTATCCGCCCTTTTGATTTTTTACACCCTGCCACACCTGTAAAAATGATTCCGCTCATCTCCGGTATAGGCCTCAGCATCGAGAAATGTCCGATCATCAAAGAAATATCTGGTTCACTCTTTATCAAAGCAAGCAAACAATGAAAGCCTCTCACACCACCTCTTTCGCCCAACGGTTCGACGCCTTTTTTTCGATCGACATCGGCGGGCTTTTTTTCATGCTCACGATGGCTCTGGCCACGCTGATGAGCATCGTTATGTTTGACGCCAAAGTCAGCCTCAGCGGCGACGATTGTGACTATATCCTTGCCGCCGACGCCTTCTGGCACCACTTTGCCTTCCCCGGCCATCACGGCTCGCTTTTACCCCATCGTCCTCTCACCCTTCGTCGGACTGTTCGGTTATCGGCTCGTCCTGCTTAAGTTCCTCTCCGTCCTCTTCACCGTTGGCGCCTTTGGATTCCTTTATAAGGCTTTCGAGAGGCGAATCCCCTCGGCCGTGCTGATCCCATCCATGCTGCTGGCTGCCATCTGCTCCTACATCTTCTTTTATGCCGGCTACACCTACAGCGAACCGCTTTTTCATGCTCCTTCAGTCGATCTACTTCTACTTCTTCTCCCGCTATTTCTGGGTGGAGGGTGGCACACCGAGCTACACGCTCAGAAAGGACTGGAAGAAGTACCTCACCCTCGGTACCTTGACACTGGCGATGGGACTGACACGCGAGATTGGCTTCTGTGTCATCGGCGTCGTTATCCTCTATTTTGCGATCAAGGGCCGGTGGAAGGATCTGCTCTATACCGTCGGTGCGGCGCTGCTGATGCTCGCTGCCTTCTACTTGGTCAAGGCTATCCTATGGCCGAACGCATCGGCGGGACACAGCTTTACGAACCTTATGGCCAAGGATTACTATAATCCCAACGCAGGGATGGAAGACGCCGCCGGACTCCTATCTCGCTTCTGGGACAACTCCCGAGTCTACCTCTCCGCCTTTCTCTGCCAAATGATGGGCGTGGTGCCTGAGACACCCAGCAACCGATTCGACATGAGCGCCACACGGACGCTCATCATCTACGGGCTCTACTTCGCTGCACTGGTGGTCATCTTGGTGCGTCGTGATGCCCCGCTGCTTTTCGCGGGACTCTATGCTGGGGTGCTCAACTTCGCCAGCTTCGTTGTCTTGCAAATCATCTGGGCGCAGGATCGATTGATTACGATCTACTATCCCCTTATCCTTCTCTTCCTGCTCGGTGCGCTTTATTACGCCTTCAGCTCGGCACGCCTGCGACGCTTCTTTATCGTCTACCCTGTGGTGCTACTCATCCTGCTGGGCGGTACGTTGAACATCACCCGCAATCGGGTGGGTCGCACGCTGCCCGTCCTTCAGCAAAACCTGTTGCTGGGCGATCCGCTCTACGGCTTCACGCCCGACTGGCAAAACTTCATCAAGGCCAGCCAATGGGTCGCGACGAACACAGAGAAGGACGCCGTCATCGTCAGTCGTAAGCCGTCTATGTCGAAGGTCTACACCGGACGCGACTTTGCCGGGTTGCCAGCCTCGCTGACCGTGCCCGCCGATACGTTGAACTATCTCAAGGGCGACACTTCGCTCGTGGCTGTCGTGGCCGATGCGGCTAAGGGCGTCATGCCCGGCGAAGTGCTCCGCTATATCATCACGCCCATAAGCAAGTTCATGGTTGGCAATACGCCGTCTGCGGCTGTCTGTGTCTATACCTTCCCACGCGCAAACTTAGCGGAGGCACTCCGCGAGATGGAGCAGATGGGCGTGCCCTACACGCTCGACTTGGATCAAACCATCGCCCAGTGCCAAACTGCGGACGTTCGTATCTACGACCCAGACATGATGCTGCGCCTGCTCAAGGAGCAACATGTCACCTACCTGCTGCTGGCTCAGCTGCGTATCGACCCCACACGCAACACGGGGCAGTACATCAACAATATCCACCGCTACGCCTAGTTTATATCTACCAAATACCCGGACAGCTTCGAGATCATCAAGACCTTCGGCACCTCCGAACCGTGCGAGATCCTGAGGCTGATTCGGTAACAGTCTTGCGGGCGTATTCCGTTTAACGACCGAGCGCCCGCAAGCCCTCTACAACCCTCTATACAACCCGCGGCTCAGTCGCATAACTCCACATCACGACTTGTAATCATGTTTCGAATCGGTTGTCACCTCTCTGCCTCCAAAGGCTTTCTCGCCATGGGCAAAGCCGCCGTATCTGTCGGCGCCAACACCTTCCAGTTCTTCACCCGTAACCCACGCGGTGGCAGTGCCAAGGCCATCGATGAGGACGACGTCGCAGCCTTCCAGCAATTCGCAGCTGAACATGACATCGCCCAGATCGTTGCCCATGCGCCTTACACGCTCAACGCTTGCGCTGCTGATCCGAATATCCGTCGCTTTGCCACCGAAACGATGGCTGACGATCTGCGGCGCATGGAGTATGTGCCCGGCAACTACTACAACTTCCACCCCGGCAGCCACGTCAAGCAGGGCGTCGAGGTGGGTACGGACCTCATCGTCGAGATGCTCAACCGGATCCTTCGCCCCGAACAACGCACCACAGTGCTACTCGAAACGATGGCCGGAAAGGGCAGTGAGGTGGGGCGCACCTTCGAGGAGCTACGCGCCATCATCGACCGGGTGGAGCTGAGCGACCATCTTGGCGTCTGCCTCGACACGTGCCACATCTTCGACGGCGGCTACGATATTGTCAATCATCTCGACGATGTCCTCGCCGACTTCGATCGTGTGATCGGACTCGACCGGCTCCGCGCCATCCACCTCAACGATAGCCTCAACACACTCGGCAGCCACAAGGATCGTCACGCCAAGATCGGCGAGGGGAACATCGGCCTTGAGGCCCTCGCGCGTGTCATCAACCACCCGGCCCTGCGCCACCTGCCCTTCAACCTCGAGACGCCCAACGAGCTGGACGGCTATGCGGCCGAAATCAAACTCCTGAAGTCTCTGCGTACGGATGATTAAGAAAGTTGTCATCACCCTCCTGCTCCTCCTACTCGTCATCGGCGGTGGAGGCGGCGCCTACCTGCTTCTGGCCCCCAACTTCACTCCGGCGCGTGGCACGGCCTACGTCTACGTCCGCCCTGACGACACGTTCGACGGCCTCTGCCGTCAGCTCACCGACTCGGCCGGATGCCGCCAGATGGAGACGTTCCGACTCGCCGCACGTGCGCTGCGCTACGCTGATCGCCGCATGCCCACGGGCCGCTACGCCGTCCGCCCGGGCATGAACAACCTCGACCTGCTGCTCGATCTGCGTCGCGGCAACCAGTCGCCCGTCCGCATCACCTTCCAGAACGTCCGCCTCAAGCACGACCTCTCCGAGCGGCTCGCCGATCAGCTCATGGTCGATGCCCCCGCCATCGAGTCGCTTCTGGACGACAGCACCCTACTGCGCCGACTTGGGCTTCACGCCAGAGACTATCAAGGCGATGTTCATCCCCAACACCTACGAGGTCTATTGGAACATCCCGGCCGACAAGCTGCTGCGCCGCATGAAGCGCGAATACGACGCCTTCTGGACCGAGGCACGTCGCAACCGCGCCGAGCAGATCCGCCTCACGCCCGTGGAAGTCTCCATCTTGGCCTCCATCGTCGAGGAGGAGTCGGCCGTCCCAGACGAGTACCCGACCATCGCCGGCCTCTACCTCAACCGCCTCTACCGCGGCATGCTCCTCCAGGCCGACCCCACGGTGAAGTATGCCGTCGGCGACTTCGCCCTCCAGCGCATCCTCGATCGCCACAAGGAGGTCGATTCGCCCCTACAACACCTACCTCTACCCCGGCCTGCCCCCGGCCCCTGCGCGTGCCGTCGATCACGGCCATCGACGCCGTCCTCCACTATGCCCAGCACGACTATATCTATATGTGTGCCCGCGAGGACTTCTCCGGCCGTCACAACTTCGCCTCCACCCTGGCCGAGCACAACCAGAACGCCCTCCGCTACCGTCAGGAGTTGAACCGTCGGGGGATCTACTGACGGCCGCGGCCGGCCTCCGCTGGGTCGAGTCGGTTGTTTCTAACAACCGACATGGAAGAATCCGCTGAATATCCTCTGAAACAAGTCCCCAACGGCCTCTTATTTCGAGGATGATCCAGAGCGAGGCATCCAGCCCCACCGTTTTGCCCCCGTATACGGCAACCTTCGAAATCAACCGAATCTGATACATCCCGGATCGCACGTCATCCATCCACGAACTTATCCGCTTGATTCCGTATGACATGAATACTTTATGTCACTCCATTTTGTATTCGCCTAAATGGTATTCCATACGTATGGATGCAGATTTGATTCTCTCCGAATCGCGTGCAATCTAATCTGAGTCAATTTTGTATTACATCGGATTGCGCGCAATCTAATCCGAATCAATTTTGTATGGCATTGGATTGCATGCAATCTGACCTGAACCAGTTTTGTGTGGCATCGGATTGCATGCAATCTAATCTGAATTAATTTTTATATTACGTCGGATTGTATACAATCTGATCCGAATCAATTTTGTATCACATCGGATTTCGTGCAATCTGATTCGAATCAATTTTGTATCGTATTGGATTGCATGCAATCTGGCCCAAATCAATTTTGTATGAGGTCGGATTGCACGCCATCTGGAGTGAATCTACTTTGCAAATTACGCGAGTTTAGTGTACGACGGCTGAAGGGAATCGGCCACCGCAAACTTTTTCGGTCGATTCCCTCAAGCAATCGTAAGCGATAAGATGGCCTACGTCAAACGCACGTTTGCTCCGTGGTTTTCTCTCGTTGAACGGTTTGGAGGTAGACGGCGTAGGTCTGTTGGGCGATGTGATCCCAATCGTAGCGCGTCAGGTCGTAGGTGTGGGCGACGCCGTGATTCACTTTCTCTCCGAGGGCTTGGGTGAGGGCGGTGACGCAGCCCGCTTCGTCGTAATGAAAATAGCAGTCAGCGGGTAGACCCACGGCATGGTTGGCTGGAATGTCGCTGACTAAGACAGGGGATCTGGTGGCTCATGGCTTCCAGCATTGTGATGGGTAGCCCTTCGTGCGACGAGGGAGGACGAACAGCCCCGCGTGTGCATATAACTCCTGCAAGGGTTGCCCTTGATCATCCCGGTCAGGACGACGCCGTGCTTCGCAGCTTGCGCCTTGAGCGACCTGGAATAGGGGCTCTCATGGTCGGCGTCGCCGGCTATCACTAACCGGAAATCCGTCGGCAGGCTCGCCCGGGAGAAGGCCGTCACGAGCTTGTCGAAGTTCTTTTCCTCCACGAAACGCCCCACGGCCAGGATGTATCGCTTGGGCGTCAAACCCCACGCGCGGATCTGGTCGGTGGACGTGATGCGTGGCGGCCGCGTGACTCCGTTATAGATCAGATGGACGTTGGTGCGGCCGTATTTCTTTTTCGAGGATGTCTTGGATCACGGTGGAGATGACGATCACCTCGTCCGCCCATCGGGCCGCAAAACATTCGCCAGCACGCAGGATGAACCGAGCCAGTCGTCCCCATTTCCTCCGGTCGTAGTCCGGGCCGTGGTGAGTGGCCACGACCTTCAGTCCGAGCAGCTTGGCCAGCGGGACGGCAATGCAGGGGCCGATGGCCTGAATATGGACCAAGTCGGCTTGGGTGCGATAGGCATACCAGACGCTGCGGAGGGTGTGCACGGCAGCTTCAAAGCCGCTTTTCTGGGGGGGCATTGAGGTCTTTGAACTTGACGCCTTGATAGGTGGTGTAGGGGGACGCTCTTTGATGAAGGGTTTGCGGCGCGTTACGGTGATGTCGCCTCCTAAGGCGGCAATGCGGGGGCATAATTCTTCGCAATGGGTTTCTACTCCGCCCTGTATGCCGGGGAATCCTCGGAGGCCGGTGACAACGATTCTCATGTGATTGTATATGCAATAAAGTAGTATGGGGGGAATGTTTAGGAGCGATACGTGCTTGGGTGTGAACGCAGGCGGCTTGAATGCCCCAGGCATAGAAACAGCAAACAGGTGTTGAGGAGGAATGCCCCCAACACCTGTTGCGTCTCATCTATTATCCAATAAAGCGCACGCTTAGATCCGCTCTAGCACTTTTTCGATTAGCCCGACGATGCTGGCCTTGTAGTCCACGTTCATGTTCTTGGCTACGCGTCCGGCGATGACGCAGCAGACGGTCAGTGCGCGGTGGCCCAACAGGGCGGCCAGTGCGGCGAGCGAGGCGCTCTCCATCTCGAAGTTGCCGATCTGTCGGCCATCGAACTCGAAGGCCTCGACCTTAGCGTTCAGATCCGGGTCGGCCAGCGGGAGGCGGAGCGAACGGCCTTGCGCACCGTAGAAGCTACAGGTGGCGATGGTGATGCCGCGCACGATGTCGTCTTGGGTAATGCGGTCGGTCAGCTCTGGGTCGGCGGGAATGGCGTAGGGGCGAAGGCCGTCGATGCGCCAGCTGAGTTGCGAGCGGAGGGCTGCCTCGAGCGGGAGGTCGCGGACGCGCTCGGTATCGGCATAGAAGTAGGGTACGCCATCAAAACCTACGGCACGCTCGGCGGCTACGTAGGTGCCAATGGGAGACCAGGGGCTGAAGACCGCCGCAGGTGCCGATGCGCACCAAGGTCAGCACGCGGGGAGTCTCACGCGGCAGACGGGTGGAGAAGTCGATGTTGGCGAGGGCGTCGAGCTCGTTGACGACGATGTCGATGTTGTCGCCGCCGATGCCGTGCGAGAGGATGGTGAGGCGTTTGCCGGCGTAGTGGCCGGTGATGCTGTGGAACTCACGGTTGCAGACGTCGCACTCGATGTCGCTGAGGTACTTCCCGATCATGGTCACACGGTCGGGGTCGCCCACCAGCACGATGCGGTCGGCCAGTTGTTCCGGTCTCAGGTGCAGATGAAAGATGCTGCCGTCGCTGTTGATGATCAGTTCGGACGGCGGGATGGGGTTCGTTTTTCGTATCCATAATAGTCTTCATTTGATGATTGTTCGGTTCTCGGCATTGCGGGCACGCTTTTCCCGGGTTTTGGTTTGGGTGCGGAGGTCGTCGAGGGTGCGCTCATCGGCGCGGATGGCGGCGCGGAGCTGTGCACGGTCGGCCTTGCTGCTTTTTCTCGTAAGCGGCATAGGCGTCACGCAGACGCTCCTCGATGACCTCGGCCTGCTTGCGCAGCGTGGCGGCTTTCTCGAAGGCTTCGGCGGCGTCGGCACTGCGGAAGTCGCGCTCGGAATAGTAGACGGTGTTGTCGTTGATGATAAACTCAAACTCTTGCGCTTGCTTTTTTTGCTGGTGGCGTCCGCATTGGTGCGGGCGGCAGAGATGAGGGGGCGTAGTCCGAACCCTCAGGCCGGTGGCGCGAAGGGAGGTGAGGGCGGAGAGGGTGCGGAGGCGATCGGGGTCGATGTCTTCACTGACGCGCGGGCGGGCTTCGTTGGGGACGAAGAGGTAGAGGCAGACGCGCCCTGCGAGTTGATTACGGTCGGTGGCGAACCAGCCTACGCCTTTGGCCTCGTCGATGACCATGAGGTAATCGTTCGCGGGCGAGTTGAAGGGCATGCCGAGCTGCTCGGGGGCGAGGTAGGCGTTGGTGGCGATGTTGTAGCGGGTGACGAAGAGGTCGTAGCCGCCGATGGAGCCGTGTCCGCGGGAGGCGAAGTAGAGCGTGACGCCGTCGCCAGCCACGAAGGGGTAGTTGTTATCGGCCGAGTCGGTGGGGAAGAGCGGCTGCTCGTCGGCCCATTCGTTTTGCAGTTTCGACTGGGTGAAGAGGGCGCTGTGGCCGTCCTGAATGCGGGCGTAGGTGGCGCGGTCGCCCCGGGGGCTGACGTAGACGGGCGAGGCGCCGAGGGCGTTGGCCGCGTTAGGGAAGAGCGTGGCGTAGGGCACGAGGCGGCCGTTGTCGTCGCTCAGGAAATAGGTGGAGAGCAGGCGATCCTTGTCAACCACCATGCTGTCGATCACGCGTACCACCTCCGTTTTCTCCTGCATGCGCTGCATCTGCTCCAGGGCTTGCAGTTGCTGCTCTATGGGAGCGGTGTCGGCGCCGCGCTTCTTCTTGAGCTGAGCCATGTGTCCGCGGAGCATCGTGGCGGCTTCGTCGAAGCGGTAGGTGCGCGTGTAGAGGTCGGCCGGTAGCGGTTGGATTCGGGCGACTTGCGTCGGTAGGCCGCCATGAGGTATCGCTCGGCCGTGTCGAGGGCACCGGTCTCGTAGCAGCAGACGCCGTACCAGAGGTTGTAGGAGGCATTGGCGGGCGATTGGGTGACGAGCTGTTCGAAGAGCGGTTTGGCCTCCGCGTATCGGCCTTCGTTGTACAACTGCTTAGCCTGCTCCGGGCTTTGCGCCCGTGTTCCGCCGGCGATGCCCGCCCAGAAGAGGAGGGTCGGCGCGATGATTCTTAGGATGGATCGTTGCATACTGGGTGTGGGGGTTATTTTGTTGAGATAGCTGCTATTCGCGCGGACAAAAAAATAGAGATCGATTGGGGATAGCGCAGGCAGCGGGTGGCCTCTGGCAGAAACTTCCACGGTATCCTCACCGGCTATTAGGCCGCAGGCAGAAACTTCCACGGTATCCTCATCGGGTGTTTGGTCTCTGGCAGAAACTTCCACGGTATCCCCACCGGCTGTTGGGCCCCTGGCAGAAACTTCCACGGTGTTCCTACCGGCTGTTGGGCCTCTGGCAGAAACTTCCACGGTATTCCCACCGGCTGTTGGGCCTCTGGCAGAAACTTCCACGGTATCCTCACCGGCTGTTGATGCTCTGGCTGAAACTTCCACAGGAAGGCCTGACGCTCGGCGGGGACTTTGCCCTCTATCTTTGCCCCGCAAATGGATTCACCCTATAAATAAATGATGTATCGCATGAAGAAAAACCTACTCCTTTTGACTCTCATGGTCGTGGCGCTGGCCGCCTGCCGTGAGGATGACCCGGAGCATCGGATCACGGCGCTCCGCATCACAGCCCCTGACACAACCCTTTACCGCGGCGACTCGCTCCGGCTCACCCTGACCCCCACGCCGCCCGATGCCGACATCCGTGGCGCGGTCTGGACCTCCGGGGATTCGCTCGTGGCCGTCGTTACGCCGGACGGACTCGTGCGCTGCGTCGGCCCCGGTCGCACCGCCATCACGGCCCGGCTGGAAGGCACGTCGCTCTCGGCCAAGTACGACCTCACCGTTGCGGCACGCGCCACGCAGAGCATCGCTTTCAGTGAGCCCACGCTCAGCCTGCTCATCGGCGAAGAGCAACCCACGGCTCTCGTCTTTACCCCCGCCAATGCCGACGACCGGCAGGTGGTCTACACCTCGTCAGACACGGCCGTGGCCACCGTCAGCAGTCAGGGCGTCATCACAGCGCGCGGCCGCGGTAAGGCCATCGTCCGGGCCCGGACGGTAGGCGGCGGACAGACGGCCGAGTGCCAAGTCAGCGTGCAGCACTTCACCGAACGCATCAGCGTCTGGCTCTCCGGCACCTGGATCTACGAGAGTGACAACCTGGTCAGCGCCTGCGCCCGCATGACCCTCCGCAATGACAGCAACCGTGACCTCTTCGTGGAGCGCTTCATCGTCGAAAGCGACGGCCGCGAGATCCACCGCGAAGAGATAGGTCGCACGCTCTCGAGCGGCAGCAAGTTGGCCTGCGACGTCACCTTCAAGAACGCCCACGATCCGCAGTTCAAGTACCAGTTCACCGTCGGCAGCGAGCAGTACGAGGCCCACTATCGCCCGCACATGATCGGCGCCAAAACGTTCCCCACTGACGGTCCCACGGACGCTGCCGATCGTCGTCTCTCGGAGGCGGTGATAGACGAGCCATCTCCCGAATGCGCCGTATCGCTGAGCTGCGACGGCGTGCCCTACGCTCCCCGACATGGATATCCGTTCCGTGCCGGGGAGTGATTTTTTGTGCTTCTGACGATGCTCAACGAATGGCAGATTCATCCCGTACGAAGACGCCGATTATGGTCCCTCCCACCGACTCCATCCGCCGGTGTGCGTGCCGCGGAGCTGGCCGAAAACGGCTACTTTCGAACCGCGAAAGCAATCCGACGTTACAGCACTCACTTTTTTTAATACATACAGCATCATGAGAAGAAGCATTCTACACTTAGCTATCGTGGCGATCGCGGGGCTTAGCTTCGCCTCCGCCCAAGCGCAGGACGGCTCGGACGCGCCGATCTTACGCGACAACCGAGTCGACACGGCCATCCTCAGTCGCCAGATCAACCCGAAGATGGACCTCTCCCGCTTACCGCTTTACCTGCTCCGCATCTACCGGCAGATCCCCGCCGCACAGCAGGGCTACTGGATCATGCAGCAAGACCTGAACGCGCTCTTCAGCCAGACGGACTGGTACTACAACCGCGCCGAAGAGGCTGCTTTGCACGGAGACGGCGAGCCTTTCCGGGCCGTCCTGAAGCCCGACGAGCAGGCCTTCGTCGACCGAGTGCAAGCCCGCGAGCGCGAGCTGCTGAAGCAGAACTTCACCGTCCCCAAAGGCTACCGCGTGAACCTGCGCAACCTTGCCAACCCTTACCAATTCGAGGCCCTTCCCGCGGGTATGCAGGGAGGCATTGGCCCGCAACGGATTCGTGATCGTGCCCCAGAACGACATCCAGCTCTTTCACGTCTACGAGAACAATGACTACCACAACTTCCCCAGCTTTGTCACCACCGATCTCCACCTCCAGCTCTTCCACATGTACTTCGATTTTGTCCTTCGGCAACTGGAGCAGGAGAAGCTCATCCCCATGCTCAGCACCTTCGCGGGGAGCATGTACAACCACATGAAACGTCAGGCCGAGACCGCTCCCGACGCCGCCACACGCGCGGCTGCGGAGTACAATCAGACCCTACTACGCCGTGGGATGTGCCCTCCTCACCGGACGGCCCCTCCAGCCCGTCCCTGCGGCTTACCGCGCGATGGCCGAGCTGGAAATGAAGCACGTGGCAGCCGCCAGAGACGAGCTCTCGGAGTTCTTCGGGTACACCGAAGTGAAGTATCCCTACAGCCTTTACCGGCCCCGGGGCCACTACACGCGCAATAAGTCGCTGGAGCGCTACTTCCGGGCCATGATGTGGTTCCAAACCGCTCCCGCGTGCCTGGACAACGATCGGCAATTCCGCGCTGTCGTCATGCAGGCCGCGGTCCTCAGCGACCACCCCGAGGACATGAAGCGCTACGACGACTTGATGGAGCCGATAGCCTTCCTTGTCGGTGAGCCGGATAATGTGGCCGTCCGACAAGTAGCCGATCTGCTTCGCCGTGGCCGATACGTCCTGAAGGCGCTCGCGACCGACGATGCGACGTTAGAAAAGTTCCGCCGGGAGGTGAAGGTGATCGCCGAGGCGCAAAAATAGGATCCGGCCGGACGAGCGATTTGAGCTTTCATGCCGGGATAAGATCAACCTCATGCCGCAACGGTATTTGGCAGATAGCGAGGTGATGCTGGGCATGGTGGACAACGATAGCCCGACGACTCGCCGCGGCTGCCCGCGCGGGTTAGATGTCTTCGCGGCTTTTTGGCAACGAGACGGCCGAGCGCATCCTGCTCGACGAATTAAAAGAGGCCACCCGGTGGGACCAGTTCACCGCCCGCCTGGCTCGAGCTAAGGAGCACATGGCCGGCCTGGATCGCAGCCGGACGGTCTACAACCGATGGATGGAGGCGCTGTTGGAGATGTCGCGGGCGGACACCCGCCACCCCTATTTCATGCAGACGCCGTTATGGGCCAAAAAGAACCTCAACACCTCTCTCGCCTCCTGGGCCGAGCTCAGGCACGACGTGATCCTCTACGGCGAACAGCCGGTGGTGGCCGAATGTGGCGCCGGGGGACTGCCCGACCCCTACACCGTGGGCTACGTGGAGCCCAACACGCGCTATTGGCGCCGCGCCATTGAGCTGATCGACCTCACGGAATCCGTGCTCCGCAAGCACGGGCTGACCTCGGAGCGCATTGAAGCCGTCAGCCAGTCGCTCCGTGAGCAAACCGAGTTCCTGCTGCGGGTCAGCGAAAAAGAACTTAGCGGACAGGCGCTCACCGAAGAGGAATACAACCAGATCGAGACCGTGGGTAGCAACGTGGAATGGATTACGCTCGAGTTCCTTCGCGAGGGGGACGAGCCGCTAAGCGGATGGGACGACGTCCATGGCGCCGACAAGTCCGTGGCAGTCGTGGCCGACGTCTTCACTGCCAACGGGGGAACAACCCAGAGAAATGCGTCCTCTACGAGGCCACGGGGTACGTCGACCACCTCTATGTCGTCGTCGAGATCGAGGGATACCTCTACCTCACCCGCGGCGCCGTCTTCTCCTACCACGAATTCAGCCGTGCCGTAAGCGATCCGCGCATGACCGACGAGGAATGGCAGAAGACGCTCGAGAAAAAGCCTCGCCACGGTGTGCCGGACTGGATGCGTGAGCTGATCCTCCCCGGGGCCATCCCGGTGGACAACGAGAAGGTGTTTTACAGCGGCGGCTGCTGAGCCTCCCCGCTTCATCGACCGCGCACACTGCGTCCGCTCACCGTCTGCCCTATGAGACACCTTTTCCGCATGGCTCCCGCTCCTCGTGGCGGGGGCCATTTCTTTTGGGTCACAGTCCGTCCGCGATGCCTCCGGACACGCTCCGGGTGGCCTTCGTCGGCGACGTCATGCTCGACCGGGGCGTCCGGCAGTCCATCGAACGCCACGGCGTGGACGCCCTCTTTGCCCCGGAAATCGACTCCCTCTTCCGCCGTTGCGGACGTGTGGTGGCCAACCTCGAATGTCCCGCCACGGGCATCCGACGGCCTGTCCATAAGCGCTTTATCTTCCGCGCCGAACCAGAATGGCTTGCCGGCCTCCGTCGCCACGGCGTCACCCACCCTCAACTTAGCCAACAACCACACCATGGATCAGGGGCGCGAGGGCCTCCGGGACACCCGCCAGCAGGTGCTCCGCCACGGCATGACGCCCTTCGGCATGGACTCCACCGCCGACGCCGCCTGCCGTCCCCTGCTCCTGGCCGAGTCGCCTCGCCGCGTCTGGATCTTCACCTCGCTGCGTGTCCCGTCAGAGAACTGGGCCTACCTGCCCGACCGACCCAGCGTCTGCGAATGTACCATCGACACCCTCGCCGTGCGCATCGCCCGCCTCCGTCGTCGCGAGCCGCAAGCCGTCATCGTGGCCATGCTCCACTGGGGTCTGGAGCACGACACCCTGCCCACCCGTCGCCAGCGCATAGCCGCCCGCCGCCTCGTCGCCGCCGGGGCCGACTGCCTCGTGGGTCACCATACGCACACCGCGCAGCCGTCGGAGTGGGTCCCAAGGTCGGCCCGTCTTCTACGGCCTCGGCAACTTCATCTTCGACCCCACGCGCCCCCTCAACGCCGCCGCGTGGCTCCTCCGCATGGACGTCACCCGCGACACCATCTACTACCTCCTCCACCCCATCCGCATCATCGATTGCACCCCTCGGCTACACTAACCCCCACCGCGCCCCATCGTCTCTATATGTAGCTGATAAATACGTATTTAATCTCTTATTGTCTCAGACAATAGCGGATTCCTACACCTTTCATCTATCAAATACGTCCCTACGTAAAAATACCCTCACCATCTATCTATCAAATGCGTGTACCCGTGTAGGGGCGTATTGCATACGCCCTACAAACATCCCGCAAGGGATGATTGTATATCCCATGAACCCCCAAATGATTATCCGTTTTTGTTGGGTATGATCGAGGGGCGTATGCAATACGCCCCTACCTAAAAACACCCTTACCACCCATCTATCAAATGCGCGTACCCGTGTAGGGACGTATTGCATACGCCCCACAATCATCCCGCAAGGGATGATTGCATAGACCATGAATCCCCAAATGATTGTCCGTTTTCGTTGGGTATGATAGAGGGACGTATGCAATACGCACCTACCTAAAAATACCCTTACCACCCATCTATCAGATACGTGTACCCGGGTAGGGGCGTATTGCATACGCCTCACAAACATCCCGCAAGGGATGATTGCATAGACCATGAATCCTCAAATGATTGTCCGTTTTTGTTGGATATGATCGAGTGGCGTATGCAATACGTCCCTACCTGAAAACACCCTTACCACCCATCTATCAGATACGTGTACCCGTGTAGGGTCGTATTGCATACGCCTCACAAACATCCCGCAAGGGATGAATGGATAAACAAGGAATCTCCGAATGATTGCCCGTTTTCGTTGGGTATGATAGAGGGGCGTATGCAATACGCCCCTACGTAGAAACATCCCCACCATCTATCTATCAAATGCGCGTACCGTGGTAGGGTCGTATTGCATACGCCCCACAAACATCCCGTAAGGGATAAATGGATAAATAAGGAATATCCAAATGATTGCCCGTTTTCATTGGGTATGATAGATGGGCGTATGCAATACGCCCCTACGTAGAAACATCCCTACCACCCATCTATCAAATGCGCGTACCGTGGTAGGGGCGTATTGCATACGCCCCACAAACATCCCGCAAGGGATGAACAAATGGCCCATGAACCCACAAATGATTATCCGTTTTTTTGTTGGGTATGATCGAGGGGCGTATGCAATACGCCCCTTACCTAAAACACCCTTACCACCCATCTATCAAATACGTGTGCCCGGGTAGGGGCGTATTGCATACGCCCCACAAACATCCCGCAAGGGATGAATGGATAAATAAGGAATCTCCGAATGATTGTCCGTTTTCGTTGGGTATGATAGAGGGGCGTATGCAATACGCCCCTGCACGGTCGCACATGTACCCCAAACCTCCTATTGTCTCAGACAATGACGCGTCCCTATACCTCAAATTTTCCGTTGTCTCGGACAATAATAAATGCCTTTTTCCTGGAATTGAATATTGTCTCGATTGATGATAGATATATCGTATAATTATTCATCATCGCCTCGATCAATAATAAATAAGATCGCTTCTATTTATTATTGTCTGAAACATTGATGAATACCTTGATCAGGTATTTAGTATTGTCTGAGACGACGGTTCTTGCCTACACCAGAAATTACCCATTGTTTCGGACAATAAGGGATTTGATGCATAGATGCGCCTACGTGTAGGCGTTTTTTTCATACGCTCCCACAATCGTTTCCAGCGGAAACGGACGGACGTTTTCAGATTTCGGGTCTATGCATTCATTCCTTGCGGGGTGTTTGTGGGGCGTATGCAATACGCCCCTACCCGGGATACACGTATTTGATAGATGGATGGTGTAGATGTTTCCGGTGGGGGCGTTTTTTTGATAGATGGGAGATAAAGGAAGAAGCCAGATACGCGGCGGTTTGCGCGTATCTGGCTTCTTTTTCGGTGTCCGTTTTTTTCGATGTTTACTTTTTCTCGCCAAGAGACCTCTAACTCGTCTCCGGGTGAGAGGGGAAGACGATGGCGCCAGCGATAACGGGGCACGATACGGAGTGTCCGCCCAGACGGACGCTCAGATCGGCGGCCGTGGCGGGCAGTTTGATGCGGAACACGCCTGCTCGCACGGCGCGTAGGCCGGCGTGTACCTCCCGACCGCGCCACCGGGCCCACACTTCGCCCCCCGCCCCGGACACGGAGTCCGCGAAATTCGCCGTCAGACCAGGATGCGGGGCGCGCGGGGAGAAAACGGATACCGTCGTCGTCGCTTTGGACAAGCATCTCCGCAATGCCGGCCGTGGCGCCTAAGTTTCCAGCCAGGAGGAAGGTGGGCGCGGCGAAGAAGAGGTTCGGGTAGGTGCCCCCGGACTGCGTATCGTCCGCCGCAACAGGTCGCAGGAGGTCGCGGAGGAGGCGATAGGCGTGGTCGCCGTCGCCTAAGTGGGCCCAAAGGCTGATGCGCGCGGCCAGTGGCAGACCTGTCGCCCCCTCGTCCCGCGCCTCGAGGGTGCGGCGGGCGGCTTCGGCCAACTCGGGCGTGCGACTGAGCGAGATTTCGGTGGACGGGAAGAGGCCGTAGAGCTGCGGCACGAAGACGGTGCGCGATTCGGCCTCACGGAGCGGCTCGGGCCACTCGGCAATGCGCCCATCGCGGGTCAGGGGTATGGGCGCGAGGCGAGCTATGTAAGCCGAGAGCAGGCCGCTCAGCTCGATGTCTGTGCGGAGGATGGAGGCAGCGTGGAGGGTGTTCGTAAAGAGCTCGCGGACAAGGGACTGATCCACCGTCGATCCGACGCCGAACGTGTCGCGCCGACCATTGGGCGAAAGGTAAACGTTCTCGGGCGAGAGGCTGGGTGCTATGACGAGGCGGCGGCTGCGCGGATCCTCGCTGAGGCGGTCGGAGAGGCAGAGCGCGGCGTCGCGCAGCAGCGGGTAGACGCTCCGGAGGTAGGCGGTGTCGCGCGTGAAGCGGAAATGCTCGTAGAGCGAGGCGCAGAGTCGGGCTGCGGCGGTCGGTGAGGCGCTCCAGACGGGCTGCCGGTCTGGCGCAGTGAAATCCCAGACGTTCGCCCAGGTGTGAGCCGTCCACCCGCGTGCGCCGTAGTAGGCCGCGGCCGTGTTTCTGCCATTCGCTGAGAGGCGGCGCGTCCACTCCACCAAGGGGGCGATCGCCTCGGGCAGGTTGCCCGTTTCAGCCGCCCAGTAACTCATCTGGAGCGGCCCGTCGAGGCGGTAAGCGCCGTTGTCCGGCGTATGCGTGGTGGCACACCAGAGTCCCTGCGAGGCAGGCGGCAGGGCGCCGGGCCGGGTGGAAGAGATCAGGAGGTAGCGTCCGAACTGGTAGTAAAGGGCCACGAGCGACGGGTCGCGCCGTCCGCGAGAGAAGGCGTCGAGGCGGCGGTTGATGGGCCGGGAGTCGCGCAGGCCGGGCCGACCGAGGCGGAGGTGGACGCGCTCATAGCGCTCGCGGTAAGCAGCGACGTGTTCGCGGCGGAGCGTCTCGTACGGTCGGGACGCGGCGGCCTCGAGTTGCTTACGCACGGCGGCGTCGGGCGACTGTCCGGAGAAGTCGGTGGCCATAGCTACCAACAGGATGATCTCTGGCGCGCCCTCGACGGCCAGGGTCGAATCGTTCGCCGCACGCAGCTGCCCCCGCGGGGAGGACGACGCGCACCCGAGCAGCGTAGCGCACCCCGCCCCTCCAAGCGCGCGGCACGGGTGACGGAGTCTTCCACCACCACGCCCGTGTCATTCGGCGTGCGTGTGGGCGGTGCCAGCTGCCCGTCTCCGACGTAGAGTCGGCCGTGCATCTCTAACTCGCGGCCGTCGGTCGAGACGGCGTAGCGTTCCGGGCGGTCGAGGCCAATGCGCAGCCCGAGCGTGCGCTCACGGTCGGCTGTGAGTCGGACGACCGCCACGTCGGAGGCGAAGGAGGTGAAGGCCTCGCGGGTGTAGGGTGGCCTTGCCGCGGCGGAAGGTGACTGTCGCCACGGCGTCGTCCGAGCTGAGCTCGCGGCGGTAACCTGTGGCGGAGGTGCGTTCGCTGCCGTCGTAGGCATAGCCGAGGGTCAGGCGGCCGAGCAACTGATAGCTTCCGAAGGGCTTGTCTGCCGCATCCCCGCGGTTGGTGCCGACGCCGCGGCAGACGAATGCCTCGTTCATCAGCGCCTCAGCTTCAGCGGCGCGGCCCTCTAAGATCAGTTCGCGGGCGCGGCCGAAGGCGTGCGCGGCGTCTGGGTTGTCGGCCTCTTGCCGGCTGCCAGACCACATGGAGGACTCGTTCAGGATGATGGTTTCGCGGTCAATGCCGCCGTCAGGTGTCAGGCCAATGCGTCCGTTACCGAGCGGCAGGCATTCCGGCCATTCGGTGGCAGGCGCGTCAAAATGGTAAGCCATGTGAGGCTGCCGGCTGAAGTCCGGCAGCTGGTCGCACGCCGCGAGCAGCAGTGCGCAGATCAGGGAGAGAATGGAGAAGGGTTTCACTTGTTTGGGGGTCATTATGCGAAAAAAAGACGCGGTGATAGGGGCGGTCGCAGATGGGCCGTCCGTTGGTGGGAAGCGGTTAGAAAGTTTGCATGTCGCAGAGGCGCTTGTAGTATCCGTCGAGGGCGAGCAGCTCCTCGTGGCGTCCGCGCTCGACAATCTCGCCCTCGTGCATAACGCAGATCTCATCCGCGCGGCGGATCGTGGAGAGGCGGTGGGCGATGACGATGGTCGTACGGTTGCGCATGAGCCGCTCTAACGCCTCCTGCACCAGCCGCTCGGACTCGGTGTCGAGGGCAGAGGTGGCCTCGTCCAAGATCAACAGCGGGGGATTTTTTTGAGTATGGCGCGGGCGATGCTGATGCGTTGGCGTTGGCCGCCGGAGAGCTTGCCGCCGCGGTCGCCGATGTTTGTGTCATAGCCCTGTTCGGTGGCCATGATGAAGTCGTGGGCGTTGGCGATGCGCGCCGCCTCCTCCACCTCTTGGCGCGTGGCCCGCCTCGACGCCGAAGGCGATGTTGTTGAAGAAGGTGTCGTTAAAGAGGATCGCCTCCTGATTCACGTTGCCCATCAGCCCGCGCAGATCGGTGAGAGACGCCTGACGGATGTCCACGCCGTCGATGGTGATGGCGCCGCGCTCCACGTCGTAGAATCGCGGCAGGAGGTCGACAAGCGTACTCTTCCCCGAGCCGGATTGCCCGACGAGCGCCACCGTCCGACCCTTCTCGATCGTCAAGTTGATGCCCCGCAGCACCCACTCCTCTCGGTAGCGGAACCACACGTCACGGTACGTGATGGCCTGCGCTAACCGCACCGGTTGCGGCGTGTCAGGCTCCACAATGTCCGATTCGGCCCGGAGAATCTTGTCCACGCGCTCCACAGAGGCGAGGCCCTTCTGGATGGCATAGACGGATTTGCTGAGATCCTTAGCTGGATTGATGATGCTGTAGAAAATGACGAGGTAATAGATAAAATGTCGGGGCGTCGATGGGGCTGTTGTTTCCGAGGATGAGCGTTCCGCCGTACCAGAGGATGATGACGATCGTGGCGGTGCCGAGGAACTCGCTCATGGGGTGGGCCAGCTGCTGACGGCGGTAGATGCGGTTGGTGGTGCGGCGGAAGGTCTCATTCTGTGCCTCGAAGCGTTGCTGGATCTTCCGCTCGGCGTTGAACGCCTTGATGATGCGCAGCCCGCTGAGCGTCTCCTCGATCTGACTCATCAGCGCCCCCCACTGTGCCTGCCCCACGAGCGACTTGCGCTTGAGCTGCTTGCCCACCTGACCCATCGCATAGCCAGCCACGGGCAGGAGGATGAAGACGAAAGCCGTCAATTGCCAACTGATTAGGAGCATGGCCGCGAGGTAAATCAGAATGAGGATGGGATTCTTGAAGAGCATGTCGAGCGAGCTCATGATTGAGGTCTCGATTTCGTTCACGTCGCCGGAGACGCGCGCCAGGATGTCGCCTTTGCGCTCCTCGGAGAAGAAGCTGAGGGGCAGCTCGGTGATCTTACGGTTGATCTGGTTGCGCACATCGCGCACTACGCCGGTGCGGATGGGGATCATGGTGTAGAAAGCCATGTACATGGCCAGCACCTTGAGGAGCGTCATCACGATCAGCGCCACGCCAAGCAGGATGAGCGCTGTGGAGCTGCCTTGGGTCTCAATGAGGGTGGTTGACGTACCAGTAGAAGTTGTTCTGCAGCACACCGGGGAGCGCACGCCATGCTTCCCAGTCGGTGACCGAGCAAAACGTCCACGCGGCATAGGTGTAGACGCGGTCGTCCATCTTAAAGAGGATGCGCAGGATGGGAATGATGAGCGCGAAGGAGAAGACGTTGAGGATGGCGGAGAGGATGTTGAAGGCGATGTTCAGCGCCATGAAGCGTTTATAGGGCGGAACGAACCGTCGCAGGACGCGGAAGAAGTCTTTCATATTCTATCTATACGTGGGATGAACCTTGCGTGAGGATAAACCTTCTTCTCTTCCTTGGATGGAAGAAAAGAGGTCAAAGAAGATCAGGCCTCCACCGAGGGAGGGGAGTTTGGCCGGGTACCGGAGTGGGTGAGGGCGGCGATCACCCGCGCTGCGCGCTGCGAGGCGCCGGCGGGGCCGAGGCGCTGGATCATGCGGTCGTAACCGTCGAGCATCTGGCGACGCTCGGGGGTGTCGTCCGTGAGGCGCGAGAGGGCGTCGGTGATGCGCTGGCGAGTGAAACGTCCGCCGAAAAGCTCGGGGACGACGGGCTCGCCGACGATGAGGTTGACGAGCGAGATGTAGGGCACGCGGAAGAAATGGTCGAAGACGTAGTTGGCCAACCGTCCGCCGCCCACGGCGTAGCAGACGACTTGCGGCACACGGAAGAGCGCGGCCTCGAGCGTAGCTGTGCCCGAGGTGACCAGCGCCACGTGAGCGTGGGCGAGCAGCTCGTAGGTGCGATCGAAGACGATCTCCGGCAACGCGTCCTGACGGCCGAGGCTACGTCGGTAGTCGTCCATCGTCAGCCCGGGCGCACCGGCCACTACCGGGCGAAGCGTGGGGAAACGACGAGCCACGTCGAGCATGGTCGGCAGATTCTCCGCGATCTCGTTCCGTCGGCTACCGGCCGGGATGGCCAGCAACGGCCGACCGTCGTCCACCATGGGCGAGACTCCGGCCACGGCGCTGCTTCGGAAGTTCTCCACGGTGTCTACCGACGGGTTGCCGACGTAATCGACGGCGTAGTCCAGCGAGCGATAGAAGTCCGTCTCGAAAGGCAGGATGCACAGCATACGGTCGACGCAGCGGCGGATGGTGTGTATGCGGCCGCGCTTCCAAGCCCAGATCTTGGGTGAGATGTAGTAGCAGATGGGCAGCCGGAGCGTGTCGTGCACATAGCGGGTGATGCGAAGGTTGAAGCCGGGATAGTCGACGGGGATGACTACGTCGGGGCGCCAGGCACGGATGTCGTCACGGCAGAGGCGCATGTTGCGGGCGATGGTACGCGCGTGGAGCACGACGGGGATGATGCCCATGTAGGCCATCTCGCGGTAGTGCATGACGCACGTCCCCCCGACGGCGCGCATGAGGTCGCCGCCGAAGAAGCGGAACTCCGCCTGCGGATCTTCGTCGCGCAGCGCCGCCATCAGGTTCGAGGCGTGCAAGTCGCCGGATGCTTCGCCGGCAATGAGGTAGTATTTCATCTCTTATAGGGTAGTTACGCGCCGTTGGCGCGGGAGGAGGTGATTGCACGTACCGCGGTAGGGGCGTATTGAATACGCCCTACAAGCGGGCCAACGGCCCGAATACATATATCCGGCATTTGCCCCGTGCCGGGGCATTTGTGGGGCGTATGCAATACGCCCCTACCGCGGTACGTGCAACCTTTACTATCGCGCAACCGCATCATCCAGACCACGGCTCTTCAACTCATCCATAAACGCGTGGTGCGTCACGTCGAGCAGGCAGGGCACGATCGAGGCCCAACCTTCGGAGAGGCGCTGCGTGTCGTTGTCGGGCTGGATGGGGGATAGTTCAGGTACTCGCCCGACATGCGGAAAGCCGGCGAGCCGTCGGGCGTGGAGACGCGGTCGAACTCCCGGATCCACCGTCCGTCGGCCTGACGGCAGATGGTGAGGCCCTTGACGTGGGGTGTGTTGGGGACGTTGAGGTTGAGGTATGTGCCGTGTGGCAGGCCATTCCGGAGCAGGTCTTTGGCCACGCGCTGGGCGAGTCGGACCGCCTCGGAGAAGTCGGCCTCGCTGCGATAGTGCACCAAGGAGACACCGAGCGAGGGGATGTCGAGGACGCAGCCTTCGATGGCGGCGCCGATGGTTCCGGAGTAGTGTACGCTGAGGGGCCTCGTTGCCGCCGTGGTTGACACCCGAGACGAGCAGGTCGGGCTTGCGGTCGAGCACTTCGCTGACGGCCAACTTCACACAGTCGGTCGGTGTGCCCGAGCAACTGCAGATGGTCATGCCCTCCGCTTCGGAGAGCACCCGGTAGGTGATGGGCTGTGTGGTGGTGATGGCGGACGACATACCCGAGCGGGGCCCATCGGGGGCCATGACGAAGACGTCGCCCAGCAGGCGCATGCCTTCGGCCAGCGCATGGATACCGCGCGCATCGACGCCGTCGTCGTTAGATACCAATATCAAGGGTCGCTGATTCATTTGTTCTGTCATTCTTTCAATTAACGGGGCGCAAAAAGTGGGGCATTAATCTCAGAAGCTGTTTTGAATTTATTGAGCAATTGTTTTATGGAGCTGTTTTGGCGGATCTTTCTCCTTTCTGTTTCGGGTCTATCGGGGCCTGTTTCTGCCCTTTTGTTCCATCATTAATCCTCACATAGCTTGCTATGCTCGTCTAATGATGAAACAAAAATCATCAGAAACATACTCCCCGATAGCCTCCGAAATAAATTCAAAACAGCTTCTCAAGATAGCTGTCTGGCGGAGTGTCTGTGGGGGATAACGTTCCAAAATGTGAGGGGATGAGCACTCTTTTTGCGATTACACCCTCATCCCCTCAGGGGACGGGGGCGTCATTCTGAAATTACGGTCTATCCCCTGAGGGGACGGCAGTGTCATTCTGGAATTACGGTCTATCCCCTGAGGGACGGGGCTTTTTGCGATTACACCCTCATCCCCTCAGGGGACGGGAGCGTCATCCCGAAATTACGCCCCTATCCCCTGAGGGGACGGGGGCGTCATTCTGAAATTACGGTCTATCCCCTGAGGGGATGGGGGCGTCATCCTGAAATTACGGTCTATCCCCTAAGGGGACGGAGGTGTCATCCTGAAAATAGCTCCCTATCCCCTGAGGAGATGGGAGTGTCATCCTGAAATTACGGTCTATCCCCTGAGGGGGTGGGGTGTCATTCTGAAAAATAGCTCCCTATCCCCTTGGGGGACGGGATCCGGTATCCACCGATCAGCCCTTCCGCCGCCACGAACGATAGATGATTACCCCCAGCAGCACGATAAAAGCCACGAGGATGATCAGCATTTCGTTGCGATACTCCAGCGGGTGCACCCAGATCTCGTGCAGGATCTGCCAACGCATGATCACCTCCACGAAGGTCCCAGAAGACGATCACCGTGGGGATGGCATAGCGGATGGCGTAGCCCCAGCTCGAGATGCGGATCAGGCGGCCGAACATGTAGAACGACGAGGCCGGGGCGCCGAAGGCCACGAGCGTTGTGACGGGGTGGCGGTCGCCGAGGAAATGGTCGTCGTAACAGAAGAGCAACACGAGGTAGCTGGTCCAGAGGATCAGGTTCAGCTCCATGAACGTGATCAGCGCCGTGTGGCGAGCCAGCGGTTTCAGCTCCACGCGCACCGTGCTCTGGCGGAAGAAGACGCGCTGCAGGTAGTTGAAGAAGTTGCACCCCGTGCGGACACTAAAGAGGTAGAGCAACATAAACATGGCCCAAAAAGCCGAACGAGGAGGGCATGATGAGATACTCCGGTTTGGTGACGATCTCTCCGGCCGCGTCCCTGAGTGGCTCCACACCGAAGCGGTGGGCGTAATAGACGAAGAGGAACTCAATCCAGCCTGTCCAGAAGAGCAGTCCGCCGAAGAGTCCGAAGAGCGTCTGGCGTGTGTCGCCGCGTGCGAAGACGCCAGCCACGGTCACCGCCAGTCCCACGGCGCCCATCGAAAAGGCGGCGTAGTAGAGCCAGGGCGGCTGCAGGTAATGCTCCATGAGGATCATCAGCGCATGCCCCAGGGGCATAGAGAAGAGTACGACGAGGAAAGCCATCGTGCCCGTAAACACCGTCTTGCCGGTCACCTTCGGGCGGGGGAGTAGAAGTTGTAGAGGTCATTAGTGTAAAATTTGAAGTATAGAATGATGGCCACAAAAGTAGCCCTGACCTTGGCACCGGCTAAATCAGACGGGGCGCTGTACCTTTGCCCGCACAGAGGGGCAGCCCGAGTAAGGGCGCCCCCACTACTAGACTACCGCGCCCTCAGGCGCATGACTACTCCTAACTACTTATTATATATGAATACCGACAACATGAATCGTGCGGCGGACAACATCCGGATCCTGGCCGCATCGATGGTCGAAAAAGCCCGATCCGGACACCCCGGTGGCGCCATGGGCGGCGCCGATTTCGTCAACGTACTCTTTGCCGAGTTTCTGAACTACAACCCCGAGCGGCCCGATTATCCCTATCGCGACCGCTTCTTCCTCGACCCCGGACACATGTCGCCCATGCTCTACGGCGTGCTGGCTGCAGCTGGACTCATGCCGCTCACGGAGCTGGAGAATTTCCGCCAGTGGGGCAGCCACACCCCCGGCCATCCCGAGCGCGACGTGCAGCACGGCATCGAGAACACCTCCGGCCCGCTGGGGCAGGGACACGCCATGGCCCCTCGGCGCTGCCATCGCCGAACGCTTCATGGTGGCCCGCTTCGGCGAATGGATGGCCCACAAGACGTACGCCTACATCTCCGACGGCGGTATCGAAGAGGAAGTCTCGCAGGGCGTCGGCCGACTGGCTGGGCACCTCGGGCTGCACAACTTCATCATGTATTACGACGCGAACAACATCCAGCTCTCTACCAAGGTCGACGAGGTCAACACCGAGGATGTGGCCGCCAAATACCGCGCTTGGGACTGGCGCGTGATCACCATCAATGGGCAGTCCGTCGAAGAGATCCGCCATGCCCTCCGTGAGGCCCACGCCGAGACGGAGCGCCCCACGCTGATCATCGGCAAGACCATCATGGGCCGTGGCGCCGTGGATGCTGAAGGGCGTAGCTTCGAGGATCGTGTCTCTACGCACGGCCAGCCCCTCTCCGCCGCGGGTGCCGACATCGATGCCACCATCCGCCATCTCGGCGGCGACCCCGCGCACCCCTTCGCCCTCTTCCCCGAAACGACGGAGATCTACGGCCGTCGGCGTGAGGCATTGCTCGCTTGGTATGGTGCACGTATGGAAGCCGAGGAGCGTTTCCGCCGCGAACAGCCCGCGCTGGCCGCTAAGCTCGACCGCTTCCTCAGCGGTAACATGCCCGAAATCGATTACGCCGCCATAGCGATGAAGCGCGACACGGCCACCCGCGCCGCCTCAGCCGCCATGCTGGCACTCTATGCGGAGCAGGTGGAGAACATGGTCGTCTCCTCAGCCGACCTCAGCAACTCGGACAAGACGGACGGCTTCCTCAATCACACGCACGCCTTCACCAAGGGCGACTTCACGGGGCAGTTCCTGCAAATGGGCGTCAGCGAGCTGACGATGGCCTGCGTGATGAACGGCATGGCGCTGCACGGCGGCATCCCTGCCCGTCTGCGGCACCTTCTTCGTCTTTTTCGGACTACATGAAGCCGGCCGTCCGATTGGCCGCGCTCATGGAGCTGCACGTGGTCTACGTCTGGACGCACGACTCCTTCCGTGTCGGTGAGGACGGTCCCACGCACCAGCCCATCGAACACGAGGCCCAAATCCGTCTCATGGAGCATCTGCGCAACCACAGCGGCCACCGCTCCATGCTCGTCCTCCGCCCCGCCGACGCTGACGAGACGGTCTACGCCCGGAAGATGGCACTCGAGAGCTACCGTCCCACGGCGCTGTTGCTCTCGCGTCAGAACATCACCTCGCTGCCCGCCGCTTCGGGTGACCGTCGCACGGAGGCCCGTCGCATTGAGCAGGGCGGCTACGTGGTGATGGACACCGAGGGCACGCCGGACATCGTCCTGGTAGCTTCCGGATCGGAGGTCTCTACGCTTGTCGAAGGCGCTGAGCTGTTGGCTGCCGAGGGCATCCGCGCACGCGTCGTGTCGGTGCCGTCCGAAGGCCTCTTCCGCGATCAGGATGCGGACTATCAGCAGAGCATATTGCCTGCCGGTGTACGTCGCTTCGGCCTCACATCCGGCCTGCCCGTGGCGTTAGAGGGACTCGTTGGCGAGGGAGGCTTGGTGCACGGCCTGTCGTCGTTCGGTTATTCGGCGCCGTACAAGGTGCTCGATCGCAAGTTTGGGTTCACCGGTGAGCGCGTCAGTGAGTTGGTCAAAAAAAGTTCTTGGGGAAATGAGTGCGATGGACACACAACCTTTACCGATAGGTTTTTGCTTGCGATCACGCGGGCATAGAGATTAAGGAAGCACTCATGAAGCACGTGGCCGAGTTAGGTTACGAGGTGCGCGACTTTGGTACGGATACGTCTGACAGTTGCGATTATCCCGACTACGCCCATCCGTTGGCCGAGGCCGTGGAGGCGGGCGCCGTCTATCCCGGCATCGGCCTCTGTGGCTCGGGCAACGGCATCGGCATGACGCTCAACAAGCACCAAAGCATCCGTGCGGCGCTCTGCTGGAACGACGAGACGGCGCGCCTCTCGCGTGCCCACAACGACGCAAATGTGCTCGTCCTGCCTGCACGCTTCGTGACCGTCGAGGAAGCCGTGCGCATGGTCGACATCTTCCTCACGACCACCTTCGACGGTGGCCGCCACCGCCGCCGCGTGGAGAAGATCCCGGTGGTGTAATCGATAATTAAAAACTAAGCCAGGTACACAGTCGGGATGGTCTCTCAACTTGTATCTGGCTTTCCCATTTTCCAAAACAATACGAACATGAAAACATCATGGCTTGCGGGGCTGATCTTCCTGTCGATGCTACCGATCGGCGCCGCGGCTCAAGACAAAGGCATCGACGACTTTTCGAAGAATGAATCCATCTGTTATTGCATGCCAAACTGGTCGACGCCAAACAACGTTGTGGGGTTTGACAACAACTGGCAACTGCTGCGCGCGATGCAAGTGCCGCGATCGAAGGAGGAATTAGACAGCCTTGGCATTCCATGCACCTACAGCCAGCTGCAACTGCTGCGCGACTGGGGGGCTGATCGCGCGCAACGAGGATGATCGTTATCAGACGGCCATCGTGTTACTCGACAGCGCCGCGACGGCTCGGCTGCGTGCGCACTCGCGGCGGCTGAGCGATGAGTTGGTCGGCGTGATCCGGCCCAGCGTGGTGGATTACGTCCGCCTCTTGGAGCGCGACGGCCTTGGCGGGCATGCCTACAGCCTGCTCTTTTCGCTCGTGACTGACGGGCTGACTTGGAAGCGGCTCGAGGCTGACGGACGTGTCCGCAAGATGGAGCTGACACTCAAACATCCGATGTGGGACGGTGAGTTCTGGACGCTCTACCCGAAGCGCGACTTCTACTGTGGGACGAACAAATCGACCCTTGGGGAATTCAGTATCTCTCTCAATTGGTCTGAGAAGGCGTTCCAAAAGATGATTCCGCTTTTCAAGAACTCCCTATCTGGTTCCGCGCATGTTTGATGATCTGTCGAAATCGGATCGGGTGAGCGACGCGGAAGTGATTGCAGGGCTGTCGCCCTTCGGCTTAGTTGACGGCGAGGGGCACCCGACGGTTCCCGTGATCAGGGAGGATACGACGAATATGATTTATGCGGCATCATGGAAGATAGCGGGTACGATAGCCGACTTCTTAGCGTCGCATATAGACACAGTGGCGCTGCGGAAGGAGTTCGGTTTCGTTGACGGCTCGCAGTCGATCGTCATCCTTTATCACGAGATGCTGTGGGATGTCCTCGCGCAGCTGGAGCAGGCGGGTCTCGTCAAGCGGCCAGCCGTCTTGGCCGATCCGGAGCATACCCGGCCGGAGGAATTCGGGAAGGTGATCTTTCTGACAAGGAGCGAGGCGGAGAAGTGAGAAGCTGATCGGACACAACGCATAGCGAAAACGAAAAATTCCCCGGACGTTGGGCGGTGAGCCTTCGTTCGGGGGATTTTTAGACAAAGATGAGGAGAGGCATCATGGTCGATCTACCTTTGGGGCGGTCAACAATAATCCCTCATTAGATGAAAAGAGAAATCATATCGGAGTTATACCAAGGCTTCGAGGCGGCCGCCATCGAAGTGGACGGCGTGGAGTGCTGGAGTGCAAGAGCTTTATGCCCCTTGTTGGGGTATTCGCAGTGGAGAAACTTTGCCGGTGTCATCGAAAAGGCAAAAGAAGCCTGTCGGAATGCGGAGAATTCGGTGTCCGATCATTTTGCTGACGCCAGCAAAACGATACCAATGCCCAAGGGCGCTGAAAAAGTAATTGATGACATGCTCCTTACGCGTTACGCCTGCTACTTGGTGGCACAAAATGGCGATCCGAGGAAGGAGCAGATTGCCTTTGCTCAGACCTATTTCGCTATACAGACACGAAAGGCCGAACTCATTGAGCAGCGTCTGCTGGAGATCGAGCGCGTCAGGGCACGCACCAAATTGCAGGAAACGGAGAAGCATCTTTCTGGTGTGCTCTATGAACACGGCGTAGATAGCAAGGGGTTTGCCATGATCCGATCGAAAGGCGATCAGGCGCTTTTTCACTTGGATACGTCGCAGATGAAGCGAAAGTTGGGTGTGCCGGCGAATCGTCCGGTGGCCGATTTCTTACCTACCATCAGTATCAAGGCGAAAGACTTTGCGGCCGAAATGACCCATGTGAACGTGCAGCAAAAAGCACTCTACGGGGAATCGGAGATCAGTCGTGAACATGTGGACAATAATGCGGCCGTGCGCCAAATGATGATCGAGCGCGGTATTGTCCCGGAAAATCTGCCCCCGGCCGAAGACGTGAAGAAGGTGGAGCGTCGATTGGCCGCTGAGAAGAAGAAAGCGCTCAGCAACAAAACGAAATAAAAGAGCCTCGCCGGACATCTCGTCCAAGGCGAGGCTTTTCTCATAGATGCCCAGCCGTGCGGGGCAACTTTGTGATGAGCGTCTGCTTGAGCTGTTGCACACGTAGGGCCTACCCTTTGGACCCTATAAATTCAGAATCCCCGCCCCATTGACAGTGTAGGTCGGGGCTTTTTCAAGTCCGGAAAGCCGAATCGACAGTGTAGGGTCGGCATTTTTCAAGTCCGAAAAAGCCGGATTGACAGTGTAGGTCGGCGCTTTTCAAGTCTGAAATGCCGGATCGACAGTGTAGGTCGAGGCTTTTTCAAGTCCGGAAAAGCCGGATTGACAGTGTAGGTCGGCGCTTTTCAAGTCTGAAAAGCCGAATCGACAGTGTAGGTCGAGGCTTTTCAAGTCCGGAAAGCCGGATTGACAGTGTAGGTCGGCGCTTTTCAAGTCTGAAAAGCTGGATCGACAGTGTAGGTCGGGGTTAACAGGCCGGGATAGACCCGAAATAGAATGGAGAAAGAGCTGCCCAAACAGCTTCTGAGACAATGAGTCGACAACTATTTCTCGGTGGTGATTGTACGTCGAACTCACATTAAAAAAAGGGCAGCCACGATGGGCCGCCCGTATGATGTATTGAAAAAGTTGCCAGTGTTCCTATCGGAGCTCAAACGCATCCCCATCCTCTAAGACGGGGAACTTCTGGCGGAAGGCGGCGAGACGTTCCGGGTCGAGCACGGCTTCGGCCGCGCTGACGTGGTGGTCCTCGCACGTGGCGACGGTGCGGCCATAGGGATCGATGATGACCGACGCGCCGCTGTACTCCGCCACCGGGTCGTGCCCGACGCGGTTGACGCCGACGACGTAACACTGGTTCTCGATGGCCCGCGCACGCAGCAGCGCGCTCCAGGCCTCGATGCGGCCAACGGGCCAGCTGGCCACGTAGAGGGCCACGTCGTAGTCGCCGCGGTTGCGACTCCAGACGGGGAAGCGCAGGTCGTAGCAGACTTGCAGCAGGATGCGTACGCCGCGGAAGGTGACGATCACACGACGTGTGCCGCGCGTGTAGTGACGGTGCTCGCCGCTGTAAGTGAAGAGGTGGCGCTTGTCGTACGTCTCCACGCGGCCGTCGGGGTGGACGAAGCAGAGGCGGTTGTAGTAACGACCGCCATCTTCCACGGCCAGCGATCCGGCCACAGCCGCACGGCACGTCGCCGCCTTACGAACCATCCAGCGGAGCGTCTCGCTGTCGGCCGGTTCGGCTACGCCCTCGGGGTGCGGCGCGAAACCGGTGGCGAACATCTCCGGCAGCACGTAGAGGTCGGCGCCCGGCCGACGGTCGATGGCTGCCTCTGCCTGCCGCACGTTCTCCGCCGGATCCGCCCGGGCAATGTCTTGTTGCAGAATAACGACTCGCATGGCTACAGACTCCATTCGGCGCCGTCCTTCGTGTCCTTGACCACGAAGCCGAGGGCGGAGAGCTCGTTGCGGATGCGGTCGCTCGTAGCCCAATCCTTGTTTTTGCTTGGCCTGCTGACGGACGGAGAGCAGCAGATCGACGGCGCGGCGATAGGCCTCGTCTTTCTCGTCAGACGGGGCGGCGCTACGCAGACCGAGGATGTCGTCCATGAAGAGACGGAAGGCGGATTGCAGCTCCGCGAGATCGTCCGCCGAGAGCGTCGCGCGACCGTCGTGCACGGTGTTGATGGCCTTGGCGGCGTCGAAGAGGTGAGAGATGACGATGGGCGTGTTCATGTCGTCGCACATGGCCTCCTCGCAGCGTGTGCGCAGCGTGCTGACGTCGATGGTCGAGGGACCGTCGGAGGGTGTGAGCTTGGCGAGCCGTTCGGCGGCTTCGAAGAGTCGATCGAGACCCTTCTCGGAGGCTTGCAGCGCCTCGTTGCTGAAGTCCACCGTGCTGCGATAGTGTGCCTGAAGGATGAAGAAGCGGATCGTCTCCGGGCGATAAGCCTGCGCCAACAGCGGATGGCTACCGGTGAAGAACTCCTCCGGGGTGATGGCGTTGCCGAGCGACTTGCCCATCTTCTGCCCGTTGTAAGTGATCATGTTGTTGTGCACCCACCAGCGCACCATCTCCTCGCCCTCGGCGGCTACGGCTTGCGCGATCTCGCACTCGTGGTGGGGGAAGATGAGGTCCATGCCGCCGCCGTGAATGTCGAAATGGTCGCCGAGGTACTTGCGGCCCATCGCGGTGCATTCGCAGTGCCAGCCCGGGAAGCCCTCGCCCCACTGCGAGGGCCAGCGCATGATGTGCTCCGGTGCGGCGCGCTTCCAGAGGGCGAAGTCGACGGGGTTACGCTTCTCCGTCTGCCCGTCCAGCTCGCGGGTGGTGTTGAGCAGCTCGTCGACGTTTCGGTTGGAGAGGATGCCGTAGCGGTGGTCTTGGTTGTATCGAGCCACGTCGAAGTAGACCGAGCCTTCGCTCTCGTAGGCGTAGCCGTTTGCTAGGATGCGATTGACGAGCTCCATCTGCTCGATGATGTGTCCCGAGGCCTGCGGCTCAATGCTGGGCGGGAGCACGTTCAGCAGCTCCATCGCGCGGTGGTAGCGGCGCGTGTAGTGTTGCACGACCTCCATCGGTTCGAGTTGTTCGATGCGTGCACGCTTGGCGATCTTGTCCTCACCCTCGTCGGCGTCGTGCTCGAGGTGGCCCACGTCGGTGATGTTGCGGACGTAGCGCACCTTGTAGCCGAGGTGGGTGAGGTAGCGGAAGAGGATGTCGAAGGTGATGGCCGACCGGGCGTGGCCGAGGTGCGGATCGCCGTAGACGGTGGGTCCGCAGACATACATGCCGACATGCGGTGCGTGGAGGGGTTCAAACTCCGCCTTCCGGCGCGTGAGGGTGTTATACAAAACGAGTTTCTGTTGTTGCTTATCCATATTACTATCCATTATTAATGCAATGTTCGGTGAGGCCGCAAAAGTAGGGAGGCGCATGCAGCACCGTGCAAACGCCTCCCAATCTCTTTTCGGTTCCCAACGTCGGGCCTTACCATTCGTCACTCATCGCTGGTTCGGCGACCGTCTTGAGACAGCCTCGTCGCTTGGGCGTCGTGCTCCACTTGCGCCGGTATTCCTCCCACGCCGAGGGCCCTATTCTTTTTCTCTTTCGGGCGATCCTTCGCGCCCTAATACTTCGTCGAGCAATGCGTCGACGTCGTACTTATCCTTTTCGATCTCTCTTAGTTGCATCATATTCCTTTGTGCCTCTACTGTGGTATGTGCATTTGCCCCTGCGTGTTCTCGACTAACTTCCCAGCCTCGGCCAAGGCCGCAGCCCGCTCTATCTCACTCTTGAGCGACGCCCGCAGCCGGTCGGTCATAAAAGGTGAAGAAGGGCGTGCAGTCCACATTTTCCACCTCTTGCGATTGTCGCAAGGATGCGATGTATGCGCCACGATCTTCACGAAGAATCTTCACGGGGAAGAGGTCGTAGTAGAACTGGATGTAGTGCATCAGCAGGCGTGCCGTACGACCGTTGCCGTCCACCCACGGGTGGATAGTGGCCAGTTCCAAATGGGCCGTGAAACTCAACTCATACTGCGCGCGGAGGGTGTTGACGCCGGTCATTTTCATTTGTTTCTGAAGTCGTTCGCAGAGCGCCTCTATCCGTATCGGCACCTTTTGATAGTTCATATACGACCGTCCGCCGACACCCGCCGTAACGCCACACAGGCGGTAGTCACCTCGCGACGAGTCGAACGTGTCCGCAGCGACGTGGTGCACACTCCCGGTGCGCCGCATCAGTATCCCATTCAGCATCCGCAAGAACGTCGGCGTGATAGCTGTTCGGCGCACCGCCTCCGTCTGTGCCTGCTCATAGGCCATGCGTAGGTCGTCATTCATCAAATGATCCATGAGTGGCTTACCACCAGTCGTCACGCCCTCGTCGAAGAGCATTTGCGCCTCCAGCTCCGTCAGCGTCGACCCCTCAATGGCCGTCGAATGGGCGATCAGGGAGTAGAGGTAGTACTTCTCATAATCCACCGCCTGAGCGATGCCCATGTCTGCGAATCGATGTAGCAGCGCCTCAATTTCCGGCCAGACGTCGTGCTGGTTTGGTGTGATCCTTTCTTGTGTCATCTTGTTTTTTTGGGGGATGAATTGCTGATTACGTGGATTGTTTAGGTCGCCCGAGCCTCGGAAACGACCTCTCCCGAAGGTTTGACCCATTTCCTCGATGCGGAAATGGCCTCTCCCGAAGGTTTGCCCCATTTCCTCGATGCGGAAATGGCCTCTCCCGAAGGTTTGACCCATTTCCTCGATGCGGAAATGGCCTCTCCCGAAGGTTTGGCCCATTTCCTCGATGCGGAAATGGCCTCTCCCGAAGGTTTGACCCATTTCCTCGATGCGGAAATGACCTCTCCCGAAGGTTTGCCCCATTTCCTCGATGCGGAAATGACCTCTCCCGAAGGTTTGCCCCATTTCCTCGATGCGGAAATGACCTCTCCCGAAGGTTTGACCCATTTCCTCGATGCGGAAATGGCCTCTCCCGAGGGTTTGACCCATTTCCTCGATGCGGAAATGGCCTCTCCCGAAGGTTTGACTCATTTCCTCGATGCGGAAATGGCCTCTCCCGAAGGTTTGACCCATTTCCTCGATGCGGAAATGACCTCTCCCGAGGGTTTGACCCATTTCCTCGATGCGGAAATGGCCTCTCCCGAAGGTTTGCCCCATTTCCTCGATGCGGAAATGGCCTTTCCCGAAGGTTTGACCCACTTCCTCGATGCGGAAATGGCCTCTCCCGAAGGTTTGACCCATTTCCTCGATGCGGAAATGGCCTCTCCCGAAGGAGGGATTCACTTCCCGGCCTTGAGCGGCTGGATGTCCACGCCTTCGAGGGTGCGGGCCTTGCGACTGAGCGTGTAGTTGCGGTAGGGCACGGGAGCGGTGAGGAACGTGGGATGGGTGAACGATCGCATCGTGCGCCGGTAGCCATTGGCCTCCTTGAGCGGCAGGAGGAAGGGCTTCGAGGGGCGCCCGTCGGCCGAGAGGTAGGCGATGACGGGGTATTCGTAGAGGCCGTCGATGCTGCGTGTGGTGTAGACGATCCAGCGCCCGTTGCTGCTCCAAGAGTAGGCGATCTCCGAGTCGTTATCGGCGCAGAGCGTATCGACGGGCAGGAAGTTCCGGTGCTTTATGTCGAAGAGGGCCACGTCCGACGTGGGGCGATCGGCGGGGTTGGAGCCTACGTCGGCCACGGTGAAGAGCAGATAGCGTCCGTCGGGCGAGGGCAGGGGACGGGCCGCGCTGCCGTCGGGGCGTACCTCGGGGCGTCGGAGCGGCGTCTTGTCCGACTTCTTCCGCGGAGGCGGGGGCGGCGCAGGGTCGGGAGTGGTAGAGGGTGTCTGCCTTACGGCCGAAGCGGCGTCCGCCGTGGATGTTGAAGGCTAGGGCGCAGAGGTGATACTTGGCGCTGTCGGCGCGGGTGTGAGGCCATGAGTGAGGTGGCGCAGAAGTAGAGCGTCTCGCCGTCGGGCGAGAAGGCGGGGTAGGTGACCGAACTGGAGTCAGAGAAGAGTTGCGGGGAGGTGAAGAGCTCATGCTTGACGACGTCATAGATGACGATGCGCGAGGCCGTCTCGCGGGCGTCCTGCCGCACGCTGCGGTTGACGGCGAAGGCCATGTAGCGCCCCGAAGGGTGCCAGGCGACATGGGTCGGCGTGGGTAGCCCGGGGATAGTGTGCGTATTCAGTTTCTCGATCTTGTCGCTGTCGGTCAGCAGGGCGCAGGACAGGGCGCCGCTTAGGGGCAGAAAGAAGCGCTGGGCGTCGCCACCGCTGAAGGTGGCCGGGCCGATGCCGTCGCCGCGGGTCATGTCGCTCGTGAGCACGGCACGCTCGCGAAAGTCCTCCAAGCAGCGGCTGTAAAGCCCCGTATGGCCCATCACGTTGCGACTCGGATCCGTGCGGCCGTAGACGATGTACGGGTCGATCGAGTCCGTGGCCACGTAAAGGTTGAAGGGCGCATAGCCGACCCATTCGCCGGCGATGCGGGCCGTCACTTTCACGCTGATCACCTTGCCTGCGGCGTCCTTCATCAGGCGCTTCCATGCACGCGGCGCGATGGCGATGGACCGTCCGTCGGAGGCCCAGACCGTGACGCGTTCTGCGCCGCACTCGAACGTGGCCGCGGCCTTGTCCACGTCGCACGTGTCGGACAGCAGGAAGCGCAGCGGCGCAATGTTGGGCGGGATCGTCACCTCCGTATAGTCAGGGAAGATAGGCGGCCGATGGTCCACCAGCCGGTTCGTCATCGGTGCTTCGTGTCGGCAGGCCGCCGTCAGCAGGAGGATGAGCAGGAGTGTGATGAGGTGTCGAAGAGTGGGGGAGAATCGTTTTCATTACGGGTCATTTCGTCGCGCCGGACGTGAAGGTGAAGTAATACCAGTAGCTGTCGCCGAAGGTGTCGCGCAGTGCCTCGGCCGACTGGCGGTTGCCTCGCGCCGCGTCAGCGCGTCGGCGGAAGTCGGTGTAGCGCCGCGTCATGTCGGCTGGCAGTCGATAGCGTTTCTGCGCCGTTGTGTCGCCGACGAAGGTGTAGAGCAGCGTGGCCTCCGCGAAGGATTTAGGGCAGGCGAGGGAGCACCATTCGCCCCGCGCAACTGTCGACCAAGGTGCGGAAGCGCCCGAGGTCTTTTTGCAATAAGAGGAGCACGCCCGCATACTCGATCGAGGCGCGGTGCGTCGGGTTTTGTTCGGCGATGGCATGCAGTGTGCGCGGTAGATCGCCCGACGCACCCGTCGAGGCAGCGACGCTTGCGGCCCAGCAGGGAGTCCACCACCACGGCCGAATCGTTATACAGGAACCGTCGGGAGTCGTGCGCCCACTGGCCGTAGTAACGCGTATGCTCCAGCACCGAGAGGTACTTCTCGGCCAGCGGATAGGCGCCGCGGATAAGGCTTGTCTCGGCCAGTCGCTTGATCATGCGCGGGCTGCGGTCGTCCATGCCCGTATTGGCTTCTATCGCCATGCGTTGTGCCATATCGATATCGCCCATCGAAAAAAATAGAGGTCGCTCAGCAGTGCCGCCACTTGGGGATCGCTGCCGTCCCATGTCGGCAAGATGGCCTCCACGCCGTGCGGAGCGTAGGCAAACAGGCTGTCGGCCAACTGTCCGCGTTCGGCCAGCGCGATGCTCAGCATGCATGCCTCGGTCGGCGTCGGGTTCTGCCTATATATAAAGGTATAGCGATCGATGACGTCGTCCCATCGTCCTTGTCGGAGGTAGCAGTCCAGCTCTTTGCTGTAGCCCGACGTGTCGTGATCCGTCAGTCTGTCGCGCCCGATCCAAAGCAGTCCGCCCACTAACACGAGCTGCACCGTTATCTCCGCGATCCATCGTCCCACCTCCTTCTTCTCGCGTCCCTGCCCACGCAGGCAATAAGCCACGGCCAACATCACCGGCAGGCAGGCCCATACGCCGTAAAGCACCGGATCAGGCGCCACGGTCGGCGCATAGTATCCGTCCGGACCCTAACAGGAAGCGATACTCCCCGCCCATGCATCATACACGCCCCAAACGGCCGCTCCCACGGCCACCATCAGCGGCAACAGGAAACCGTAAGCCCGCCAAAAAAACGCGTCGCCAGTTCCCACAAAAAGATGCACGTCGCAAAGAGGAACGCCACCGATCCGCCGAGCCAAAACAGCAGTCCCGTGGCCACCGTGGCATAGACTACCTGCCCCACCATCGACGGGATGAAGAAATAGCCATACATCGCCACGAGCGTCAGCGCATAGGCCACCGTCCCGGCGTACGAATAGTTCATATCGAACGTCATCAGCAGCTGCGCCGCCGTCGGTAGTAGCCCCAGCAGCCGCAGATTCGCCCGCGGTGCGATCCGTCGCATGATGCTCACCGACAGCATGGCCACGGCCGTCAGCACCACACTTCCGGTGGCCGCCCCGAGGTACGGCTTTACGAAGAACTGCGTCGCATAGTCCGTCACCAACTGCGCCCCGCCCCCCGGCCGCGTGAAATACGACCCGATGAACGATGCCTCGCTGAGGAACAGTTTCCGCTGCTCGATGAAGAAAAAGTAGAATCGGCCCTCACGTTCCAGCCAGAAAAACAGGGCCAGACAGACGGCCAGCCAAAAAAAAGCGGCATGGCCAAATATCGCGGCCAACCGCTGAAACACATTCGGCTTTTTCCTCGCGGAAAGCCGCCTCGTAATCCCTTTTTTTCCGGGTGCTGATCTTCTGAAATTCCCTCATGAAATGCCGCTTATTTCGGTCTCTGTCAAAAAAATGTCGGGCAAACTTAGGTAAAAAGCCAAAGGAAGGTCTATTTTTGCCCCCGCAACACCCGAGCAAGACGCGGCAGTAGCTCAGTTGGTAGAGCATCAGCTTCCCAAGCTGAGGGTCGCGGGTTCGAGCCCCGTTTGCCGCTCGTTTTTTTGTATTTCATGGCGTTCTTCACGGTAAAGGCCCCCTCTGATTCAATTCAGGGCGGGGCCTTTCCTCGTTTAACCCCCTTGGGCAACCTCCCCGAATAGCTTCTTGGTTAGCCCTCCACAGCGGCGTCCTTATTCCGCTTCCGTTTGGCGAACACCACCTGCCGATAACGCTTGATCAGCGCGTTCATGAAGTCGATGAAGTGGCCCACGCCGGCCTCGTCGCCCAGCAAAACCTGCATCGCGTTCACCACCTCCACGAGCCACCGATAGGCCGCGTCCGACTGTCGCCGCGCCATGTCCACCTCTGCCTCCTTGCGTAGCCGTTGGTTCTGCATCCGCTCGTTGATCAGCCGGTGCACGCGCTCGTTGGCCGCCTTCATCGCCACCACGTACGGCCCGACGCCGAGCCGCTCCACATGCGACGCGTAGGCCCCCTCGCAGTCCTCCACCAGCTTCCCGATCATCGCCGTCTCCCCGTCCAGCTGCATGCCGCGCTGCAGCCGGTAGTCCTTGATCCGCTGCGTCAGCTCGCGCGCCGCCTCCGCCTTGGCCGCGTCCGGCATGCGCTGCTGCGCCATCACGGTGCCCTTGAAGCCGGTGAAAAGGCCGTCGCGCTCGGTGTCGGCCGCGTGGATGTCGTCCGTCAGCAGGCTTTTGTTCGAGAGGATCAGGTTCTCCCGCTCCTCATCGTAGGCCGCCTTGAGTCGCTCCGCGGCTTTCTTGGCCACCGCGTTAGCCGTCACCTCCGGACTCTCGTCCACCGCGATGCAGACCGAGTGAATGAACTCCACGTGCGCCGCCTTCGTGGCCCGTGTCAGGTCTATGTTTCCGATCTTTTTCATGTCTCCTGTCGTTTTTTTATGTCCGAATCACTTTGCGAACCCCTCGCGGACTTCCGTTTCATGCCATTTCGGGCATGCGAACCGTCCGCAGCACTCTTCGCGCCCCATGATCGGGCCCGTGAAGGCCTTGCGGACATCCGTTTTATCCTTGAAAGGTGCCGCCAAAGGTATATCGTTTCACGTTTCTACACATCGGAATTTCCCGAAAACGTATTCCTTTTTTATTTCCATCGTTCGGAATTTCCCGAAGTATGTCCTCTATATGTAGCAATGTTTCGGATTATTCCGAAGCGTATTCATTGTATGTACCTAATCCTCAGGGAATCCCCGAACAGGCTAATCTGTATGTTTCCAGCTCCTCGGAAATCCCCGAAAGTATAGAAATGGATTTTTTTATATCAATCGGATATTCCCGAAAGGCTATATATCTTGTTTATAACTTCTCGGACACTCCCGAATAATGACTATTCATATTTTTTTATCCGATCGGACTTTCCCGAAGAGATGATACATCAGTTTTCTATTCTTCGGATAATTCCGAGCATTTGTAAACGGATGAGATATAGCTTCGGTAAGTTCCGAACGCTTGTAATAGGTAGTCAGAACATTTCGGGAAGTTCCGAACGGGCGAAAAAAGGGGCCGATAAGGCCTTATCCGAGAAGAAAGGAGGGAAACGGATCTCCGCGAGCAGTGCACAGAGGCGAGCGGGCCGCAAACGGGAGTCGGCGGGCCGTGAACGGGCTTACGCAAGGGGCTAAACGGACGCTGCGGGGCCTTCGCGAGACGTTTCTGAGGCCGCGACGTATGTTTTTGGCATCGCCCCACGGTAATTGCCAAGAACGTCTATTTTTTTGCCCGCGGTTGTCACCAAGAAATTGAATCATCACCAAAAAAATATAGAACAATGGCAGATTTCAGAATCGAAAAAAAGACACGATGGGCGAGGTGAAAGTCCCCGCCGACAAGATCTGGGGAGCGCAAACGGAGCGCTCGCGTAACAATTTCAAGATCGGGCCGTCGGCCTCCATGCCGCTGGAGGTGATCTACGGCTTTGCGTACCTGAAAAAGGCCGCTGCTTACGCCAACCACGAGTTGGGCGTGCTGCCGGTGAGAAGCGTGACCTGATCGCACGGGTGTGCGACGAGATCCTGGAGGGGAAACTCAATGACCAGTTCCCGCTCGTGATCTGGCAGACGGGCTCGGGCACGCAGTCGAACATGAACGTGAACGAGGTGATCGCCAACCGCGCCCATCAGCTGGCGGGCAAGAAGATCGGCGAGGGCGAGAAGACGCTGCAGCCGAACGACGATGTGAACAAGTCGCAATCGTCGAACGACACCTATCCCACGGGCATGCACATCGCGGCCTACAAGATGGTGGTGGAGACGACGATTCCCGGCGTAGAGCGCCTGCGCGACGCGCTGAAGAAGAAGTCTGAGGAGTTCAAGGACGTGGTCAAGATCGGCCGTACGCACCTGATGGACGCTACGCCGCTGACGCTCGGACAGGAGTTCTCGGGCTATGCTGCACAGCTCGATCATGGCCTCCGCGCACTCCGCAACACCCTGTCGCACCTCAGCGAGCTGGCGCTCGGTGGCACGGCCGTGGGCACGGGCATCAACACGCCGAAGGGCTACGACGTGGTCGTGGCGCGTTACATCGCCCAGTTCACGGGGCTGCCCTTTGTGACGGCTGAGAATAAGTTCGAGGCGCTGGCCGCACACGACGCCATGGTGGAGGCTCACGGCGCACTGAAGCAGCTGGCCGTGTCGCTCAACAAGATCGCCAACGACGTCCGCATGATGGCCTCCGGCCCGCGCAGTGGCATCGGCGAGATCATCATCCCGGCCAACGAACCGGGTAGCTCGATCATGCCGGGCAAGGTAAACCCGACGCAGTGCGAGGCGGTGACGATGGTGGCTGCCCGGTGATGGGTAACGACGTGGCTATCTCGGTCGGCGGTACGCAGGGACACTACGAGCTGAACGTGTTCAAGCCCGTTATCTGCGCCAACTTCCTGCAGTCGGCCCGCCTGATTGGCGACGCCTGCGTGAGCTTCGAGGAGCACTGCGTGAGCGGCATCCAGCCGAATTATCCGCGGATTAAGGAGCTGGTGAACAACAGCCTCATGCTCGTCACGGCGCTCAACACGAAGATCGGTTACTACAAGGCGGCAGAGATTGCCAACACGGCGCACCGCAACGGTACAACGCTGCGCGAGGAGGCTGTCCGCACGGGCTACGTCACCCCGGAGCAGTTCGACGAGTGGGTGCGGCCAGAAGATATGGTCGGCAGCCTGAAATAAGGCTTGCCGCCGAAAGTGTATCCCGAGTTGTGAGGCTCTCAGGGCCAATCAATGAGGGTTATTATTTTTTCCATAATATAATATTGGTCCCTCCCTCGCGCGAGCGCCAGGGAGGATTTTTTTACCCCACACCATGTCCAATCCCTATTTTCGATTCAAACAATTCACCGTTCGCCACGACCGTTGCGCGATGAAGGTCGGCACGGACGGCTGCCTGCTCGGAGCGTGGGCCGACGTGTCCGGTGCGCGTCGCATAGCCGATGTCGGCACGGGCAGCGGGCTTGTCGCTCTGATGCTCGCCCAACGCAACACGGACGCCCACATCGATGCGCTCGACATCGACCGCGACGCCTGCCTACAAGCCGCGGAGAATGTCTCTGCATCACCCTTTGCGGCACGTATTCGTATCCTCCGCACCGACTTCTGCACGTACGCCGCTACGGCTCCCCGGCTTACGATCGGATCGTCTCCAATCCGCCCTATTTCGACGAATCGCTGAAGTGCCCCGACGCTGGGCGACGCATGGCGCGGCATAGCGACACGTTGCCGATGGGCGAGCTGCTCAGCGTGGCCGCGGCGCTGCTTGCGGACGACGGTCGGGTGGCGCTTGTGTTGCCTTATGCGCAGCGTGAGGGCGTGTTGAGGCTGGCCGAGGCGAGAGCATTGCACCTCGTCCGCGAGACGCACGTCGTGCCCGTAGAGGGTACGTCGCCCAAACGATGGCTGGCCGAGCTGGCACGTCGGCCGTCGCCCTGCGTGCCGGATGTGCTGATGCTGGAGACGCCAGATCACCGTCGGACGGCGGCCTACGCGGAGCTGATGAGAGCGTTCTATTTGTAGTGCGTGCCTTCTCAACGCCCCGGCGGGCTTATGCATAATCGGCTACTTTTGCGCCCCTATCTAAAAATCAAGAATGTATATGAGAGTATCAAAGAACAAATTCGTGACGGTCACCTATGACCTGCACGTGGGCGATGCGGACGACCGCACACTGATGGAGTCGGCTACCCCAGAACAACCCCTGAAGTTTATCTATGGCATTGGCGCCATGCTGGAGGCTTTCGAAAAGAATCTGAGCGGCCCGGAGCCGGGCGATCGCTTCGAGTTTTTCCCTTACGCCTGAGCAAGCATACGGCCAGCGTATAGAGGAGAATGTGGTCGATCTGCCGAAGAGTGTCTTCATGGTGGACGGCGTGTTCGATAGCGAGCGCGTGAAGGAAGGCGCCACGCTGCCCATGATGAGCGCCGAGGGTCAGCACATGAACGGCTCCGTGCTGGAGGTGAAGGACGACGTCGTAGTGATGGACTTCAATCACCCGTTGGCGGGCGAGACGCTGCACTTCGCCGGACAGGTGGCCGACGTGCACGAGCCGACGGCTGAGGAACTGGCCGAGATGGAGCAGATGATGCACGGCGGCTGTGGCGGACATGACCACGACGGTTGTGGTGGTTGCGACGGCTGCTGCCATTGATCTATAATCTTCTAATCTCCCTTTTTGAAGTAGCTCTTCATTCCCTAACCCTCGGTGGGTCTCGGATGAAGGGCTTCTTTTTACCCCTCTTCTAATAACTACTTCTCCCTACTCCCCACGATACGATATGAATACGTTCGGAAACAACTACCGCCTGACCACCTTCGGCGAATCGCATGGCACGGCCATCGGCGGCATCATCGACGGTTGCCCCGCCGGCATTGAGGCGGATACGGCCTTTATTCAAAGCGAACTCAACCGCCGTCGGCCGGGACAGTCCGCACTGACTACCTCACGCAACGAACCCGACACGGTCGAGTTCCTCTCCGGACTCTACGAGGGCCGAACGACGGGCACACCCATCGCCTTCCTCGTCCGCAACCGCGATCAGCATTCGAAAGACTACGACGCCATGCGCGATCTCTATCGCCCGTCGCACGCTGACTATACCTACCAGATGAAGTACGGCATCCGCGATCCGCGTGGCGGTGGACGCAGCTCGGCACGCACCACCATTGCGCAATGCGTCGGCGGTGCCGTGGCCAAGCTCGCCCCTGCAACCCGAGGGCATCACCGTCCGCGCCTATACCTCGCAGGTGGGGCGTATTCGCCTCGACGGCACGTATCGCGATTACGATCTCACGCTCACCGAGACGAACGCTGTGCGGTGCCCCGACGCACGCAAGGCGGCCGAGATGGAGGCGCTGATCCGTCGTGTCAAGGAGCAGGGCGACACGGTGGGCGGCGTCATCACGGGCGTCATCACGGGCGTGCCCGTCGGCCTCGGCGAGCCCGTCTTTGGCAAGTTGCACGCCGCGCTCGGCGCCGCCATGCTCGGCATCAACGCCGTGAAGGGCTTCGACTACGGCGACGGCTTCGACGCCCCCCTCTACCTCGGTTCGGAACACAACGACACCTTCTGCAACGACCACGGCCGTATCACCACTCGCACGAATTATTCGGGCGGCATACAGGGCGGCATTTCCAACGGCGAAGACATCTATTTCCGCGTAGCCTTCAAGGCTGTGGCTACCCTGCTGCGCGAGCAACAGACGGTCGATCGTGACGGACGCGAGACCATTATAAACGCGAAAGGACGCCACGATCCGTGCGTCCTTCCCCGTGCCGTGCCGCTCGTCGAGGCGATGGCGGCAATGACTATACTGGATTATTTATTGCTCGCGAAGAGCCGTTGACCGGCTGGCGGCGTATCGATAGCCTTACCGTTCAGCGGGCGGTTCGGGTTATCGATGGGCAGCTCGCGGAGCGTAGGGCTGTATGCGGCGTGAGCGCGCTTTAGCCACCTGCTTGCCCTGTGATCAGCTCCAGCGCCTTGCCCAGCAGCGGGTCGCGCTCGTCGCCGAAGGGATAGAGCTCCAGCAGGTATTCCTTCACGACATACTTCGGTGCGAAGCCGCGCGGAAACTCGTCGTTACGCTTGTTGGAGAACTTGTAGATCATCACGTACATGCCCCAGTTCTTGATCTCTTGGTAATACGAGGCCGCCCTGTCCCACCAGAGGTGTTTCGGCATGAGTACGATACCGCCGCAGAATTTGCCATGCGTCGTGTCGCCGATCTGCACCACATCCATGTAAGGCGTGAGCCCCGTGAGGGTCAGCTCCGAAGCCGAGGCTGTGCCCTTGCCCGTAAGGATATAGAGCCGGTTGAGGTTCATGTTGATGCCCAAGGTGTCGACGAAGGTCTCATACAGTTCGTCGTTCCGGCCCTTGCTTTTCCAGTAGCTCATGTAGTTTTCGTTCCAGAGCTTGAACAGGAAGCGCTCTTTCTTTTTCATGGCCGCCTCAGGCGCAAGGATGCTACAGAGCGCGCGCGCCGTGCTGACGTAACCGCCGCCATTGTAGCGCAGATCGAGCACGACGTCGGTCACGCCGGCTGTCTTAAACCGCGTAAAGACCTTGATCAGCTCCGCGGTGGAGCGCTCCGTGTAGTCCGAGTAACAGAGGTAGCCCACGCGGTGGCCATCCTTGTTGATCACGGTGTCCTTGAGGATGGGATCTTGGTACATCTCCACGGCCGTCATAGCCATGCCGACCGGTTCGGCCGTGAGGGTTTTGTCCTTGAGAATACCCTTGTTGACTACGATGGTGGGTTTGTCGTAGAAGTCGGCATAGTTCTTCACCGTGATGGGTCCGCCGTTCAGCTTGAGCAAGAGGTCGCCCCGTCGGATGCCCGCACGGTCGGCCGGTGTGCCGGGATAGACATAACGGACGATGGCCACGAGCTCTTCCGTCTGTCCGATGTAGCTAAAGCGGAGATCGAAACCGTAGGTGGTCGATATGCCGGCGAAGCCTTGGTTCCAAGCCTCGGCATTGTCGGTGAGGTTTGTCCAGCGATCGTCTTTATAGATCAACCGTTTGAAGAAGGCGTGCGGATCCTTCTCCTTCTTGAAATCGATAGCGTTCCAATTGATCGTATTCTCCCACAGATATTCACTCCGTAGCCCCTCGTAGATGAACTCGTTCACCTTCAGGGTGACTTTACTCTCCGGATCTGGTTTGGGTGTTGGTGTGGGATCCTTCTCGCAAGCCGTGAGGAGTCCCCAAGAGACCGAGGCCGCAGATCGCCAGCCCGGCATTCATTGTCTTTTTTTCATACACTGTCTTGATTACGTTGTTGTGTTATACATAAAGAGGCGTCGGGAGGGAGGTGTTGGCCTCCCGACAGGGGCAAAAAGTAGTTCTGAAACACTCAATCACTCTTCGGAGAGGCGTAGGCAGACAGGGCAACCGCACCCGAATAGCTGCAAACTTGGGGGCACTTCTTTGCTCTACATAGTCCCTACGGAAAGGAGAATCACGTGTGGTTTTGATCTCCGTACCCCTACGGAAAGGAGAACCACGTGTGGTTTTTGATCTCCGTACCCCTACGGAAAGGAGAACCACGTGTGGTTTTAATCTCCGTACCCCTACGGAAAGGAGAACCACGTGTGGTTTTGATCTCCGTACCTCTACGGAAAGGAGAACCACGTGTGGTTTTGATCTCCGTACCCCTACGGAAAGGAGAACCACGCGTGGTTTTGATCTCCGTAGATGAGCAGACGGTTGTGGGACGTAGGTGAAGTTTTTGATGTGGTTACTCTGTAGACATGCGGCAAGTCACCAAAGGCCGCGGCCATTTTTTTCTACTTTTGCCGGCGACATTTTTCACAAAAAGACAAGGTTAAAACCTCCACAAACATGAACTTATTGAGAGAGAAGCTGGCGAAATACGACGCCCCACAGCGAGCTAAGGCCGCCGGCATTTACCCCTACTTCCGCGAGATCCAAAGCGATCAGGATACGGAAGTCGTCATCGACGGGAAAAAAAAGGTGCTGATGTTCGGCTCGAACGCCTACTTAGGCCTCACCAACCACCCGAAAGTGAAAGAAGCCGCCATCGAAGCCATACGTAAATACGGCACGGGATGCGCCGGTTCACGCTTTCTGAACGGTACGCTGGATATTCATGTGGCCCTTGAGAAACGCCTGGCCGCCTTCGTCGGTAAAGAAGACGCCATCTCCTTCTCCACAGGTTTTCAGGTGAACGAAGGAGTGATCTCCTGCATCACAGGCCGCGAGGATTACATCATCTGGGACGAGCTTAACCATGCCTCCATCATCGAAGGCATCCGCCTTTCCTATTCCCGCAAACTGAAATACAAGCATAATGATATGGCCTCCCTCGAACGCCAGCTCCAGAAATGCGAGCCGGACAAGGTGAAGCTCATCGTTATGGACGGCGTCTTCAGCATGGAGGGCGACATCGCCAACCTGCCCGAGATCATCCGTCTGGCCAAGCAATACAACGCCAATGTGATGGTCGATGAGGGCACACGGTATCGGCGTTTTGGGCCAGTGTGGACGCGGCACATGCGACCATTTCGGCGTGACGTCCGACGTGGATCTGATCATGGGCACCTTCAGCAAATCACTCGCCTCCCTCGGCGGATTCATCGCTTCCGATCACGACACGATCAACTACCTGCGCCATCATGCGCGTACCTATATATTCAGCGCCAGCTGTACCCCCGCTTCCGTCGCTGCCGCAAACGCCGCCCTCGACATCATGCTCACCGAACCCGAACACATGGAGCGCCTCTGGGAGTTGACACATTACGCCCTCGACGGATTCCGTCAAATGGGCTGCGAGATCGGGCACACCTCCACGCCGATCATCCCCCTTTTCATCCGCGACAACGACCTCACCTTCCTCATCGTTAAAGAGCTCTTCGAAGCCGGTGTCTTCGTTAACCCCGTCGTATCGCCAGCCGTAGCGTCGCAAGACACCCTGATTCGCTTCTCCCTCATGGCCACCCACACCCGGGCGCAGTTAGACTATGCCTTGGAGGCCATTCGGAAAATATTCAAGCAGCACGCACTGATCCCCTAATCTCCCCGCCCCCTTTCCGAAGAATGAATTTCGTACAGAACACAGAAAGAGGCTGTCTGGAATGTAAAGGATGCTGTGAAACGTCAGGAAGCAAACTCTCAGTCCACGACTGGCTGTGTGACATCCCCGAGGAGGAGCATGCCACGGCCTATGTGGAGGTGCAATTCAAGAATACGCGCAAGGAATACTTCCTAAACGAAGACCATATCCCACTCGAAAAAGGCGACATAGTGGCCGTCGAGGCCAGTCCGGGGCACGACATTGGCATGGTTACATTGACCGGCCGACTTGTCCTCTTTCAATTATGGAAACACAGCACCCGGCACAGCACAATCAACAAAAAGATCTATCGCATCGCCCGCCCCTACGATTTAGAGCGCTGGGAAGAAGCCAAGGCGCGAGAACATGAGACCATGATCCGCTCCCGACAGATCGCCGCCGAACTGGGGCTGGATATGAAGATCGGCGATGTGGAGTTTCAGGGCGACGGCAACAAGGCCATCTTCTACTACATCGCAGAGGGACGTGTCGATTTCCGCCAACTGATTCGTGTCTTGGCCGATAACTTTCATGTGCGTATTGAAATGAAGCAGATCGGTGTCCGACAAGAAGCCGGACGCATCGGCGGTATCGGCCCCTGCGGACGCGAACTCTGCTGCGCGTCGTGGATGTCGCACTTCACCTCCGTCTCCACCGAGGCCGCACGCCTACAGGATATTTCGATGAACCCTCAGAAGTTGGCCGGGCAGTGTGGGAAACTCAAATGCTGCATCAATTACGAGGCCGACATGTACGTCGACGCCCGCAAGGGCATGCCCTCGCGTAAGATCGTGCTGGAGACGAAGGACAACGCCTACTATTACTTCAAAACGGGACCTCTTCAAGCGCGAAATCACCTACTCGACGGACAAGACGATCGCCAAAGACCTCGTGACCCTCACCGCCAGACAAGCCTTCGACGTCATTAACATGAATCAAAAAGGCATTAAGCCCGACACCCTGCTGCCCGAGTCGAAAGAGACGCAGACGAAGAAGTCGGACTCGCACGACATTCTGGATGACAACGTAAGCCGCTTCGATAGCGCCCGAAAAAAAGAAAAAGAAGAAACGCACCGCGGCTCCAGCTGACGGGCGCCCAAAGGCCGCTGCGGAGGGACGGCCCAAACGCTCTCCAAAACCGTCAGCAGACGGCGCTCCACAAGCCGCCACTAAAGCGTCCGCCCCCCAAGTCCCCGCGCCGTGAGCGAAAAAGGCAACAACCCCCAACCGACTCCCACCGATGGTCCGTCGCCGCAGTAACCGATTGCACAGCGTAATTCGCGCCCTCCTACCCATGGTCTTCGCTCTGCTGCTCCTTGCTGCCTGCACCGACACGGCCCGCTACGACCACTATCAGTCCGTCGAGAAGCCCCGGACGAAGGATCACATCTACTACTTCACGTACGACATCGACGACAACACCGTGCCCTACGACCTCGCCCTCGAGATCCGTAACAACGACCTCTATCCCTACCAAAACCTCTGGCTCCTTTGCAGCGAAGAGCCCCCGTCGGCCCCATGACGCACGACACCATCGAGTGTATGCTGGCCGACGACTATGATAGCTGGCACGGCGCTGGAATCGCCATCCATCACCTCAGTGTCCCCCTCCGCTCGCGTTACCGCTTCCCTCACAAAGGGCAGTACACCTTAGGAATCCGTCAGGGTATGCGCGACGAACAGCTGAATGGTATCGAGGCCATCGGCCTGCGTATCGAAGCCTCGCGCTGACCCTCGTAACGCGAGTTCGATGTAAGAATAAAGCCAGCAGAGAGCCTCTACGGAAGTCACGCGAGGGGCCAAAACGTTTTTTTGGAAATGCTTTGGCCGTTACAGCGCGCTATCAAAGACATTCTCCAGGAGAAAGGCCCTCATTCTTTCGTCGGACTCACGCGTTAAACGACCGAGCCCTCAACTGCTGACGGTTGGGCTTACCATCAGGCGATGGCCGCCCCTCGAGGTGCAGAGAAGGAAGTCCATAGTCGCTTTATCCTTATGGGACAATAACATATATTATATCCGGGGCCACGAACATTCTCTCTTATAGCACTTTTTCAGAATGGAATTAAACCATACTTTTGTGCGACTTTTTCGAGAAATAGAAAGTGGACAATGAATTCAAACGCATGATGACGGATGAAAAGAAGCGGATAAGCCGAGCCCTAATCTCAGTTTATCACAAAGACGGACTATTAGAAGACATAATAAAGACGCTCCACAACGAAGGCGTGCAGCTCGTCTCGACAGGAGGCACACAGACCTTCATCGAATCGTTAGGCATACCGTGCGAAACGGCCGAGAGCCTGACCGGTTATCCCTCCATCTTAGGAGGGCGAGTGAAAACGTTACATCCCAAAAATATTTGGCGGCATCCTTGCCCGCCGTGAATACGACACAGACCTCCGGCAGCTGTCGGAATATGATATACCGACGATCGACTTGGTGATCGTCGACCTCTATCCTTTTGAAGAGACCGTGGCCTCAGGCGCAGGCGAGGCCGATGTGATCGAAAAGATCGACATCGGTGGCATATCCCTTATTCGTGCCGCGGCAAAAAACTATCGCGACGTAACGATCGTTGCTTCACGAGCGCAATATGCCCCCCTATTGGAACTGCTTAAGCAGGGCGGTGCACAGACAACGCTCGACGATCGTCGCCGATTCGCACGTGCCGCTTTCGCCGTTTCATCCGGCTACGACGCAGCCATCTTTCGCTATTTCGACGCCGACGAACACACCGCATTTCGCGCTGCATTCGACGACGCCATGCCCATGCGTTACGGAGAGAATCCCCATCAACGGGGCATCTTTTTTTGGCTCATTCGATACACTCTTCGATCGCCTGCATGGCAAACAAATATCCTACAACAACTTGCTGGATATTGATGCTGCGGTCGCACTTATCGACGAGTTCGACGAGCCGACCTTCGCTATCCTCAAGCATAACAATGCGTGCGGAGTGGCTTCCCGTCCGACGATGGTCGAAGCGTGGAAAGCGGCCTTGGCTGGCGATCCCGTCTCAGCCTTCGGCGGCGTGTTGATAGGCAACCGAGCGATCGATGCCGACGCAGCCAACGAGATCGATCAGATATTTTTCGAGGTGATCATCGCACCGGATTATACTGAGGACGCGATCCGTATTTTGAGCAAAAAGAAAAACCGCATTATCCTGCGCCGCAAAGGCGGTTGGGGCGGGACAAGGCCTTGCCTTCCGTTCCCTCCTCAATGGCGTACTCGTGCAGGGATCGCGACCTAAAGCACACAAACCGCTGGCGACCTCAAGCCGATGACAACAGCTCTCCCCACCGAGAGAGAAACCGCCGACTTGCTGTTTGCCAACAAGATTGTGAAGCATAGCAAGTCCAATGCAATCACACTGGCGAAAAACAAACAGCTCTGCGCCAATGGTGTGGGGCAAACATCGCGTGTGGATGCACTCAAACAGGCCATCGAAAAGGCCCGTACGTTCGGCTTCGATCTGAGCGGCGCGGTGATGGCCTCGGATGCGTTCTTCCCCTTCCCCGACTGTGTCGAAGCAGCCGCTGAGGCGGGAGTTACGGCCGTAATCCAACCCGGAGGATCCGTCAACGACGAACTTTCGGTGGAGTATTGCAATGCGCATCATATAAGTATGGTAAAGACGGGTATCCGTCACTTCAAACATTAACATTGAACTAAAGACATAACGAGTAATATGGGATTATTCTCCTTCACACAAGAATTAGCTATCGATCTGGGGACGGCTAACACGATCATTGTCAGCGATGGGAAAATCGTTGTTGATGCGCCGTCTGTGATCGCATTAGATAAACGTACGGACAAGGTGTTAGCCGTCGGCGAGACAGCCCGCCAGATGCACGGTAAAACACATGAGAATATACGTACCGTCCGTCCACTCCAAGACGGTGTCATAGCTGACTTTTATGCCGCCGAACAGATGATTCGCGGATTGATCAAAATGATCCATTTCCGGAATCGTTGGTTCTCCCCCTTTGCGCGTTGTGGTTTGCATTCCCTCCGGTAGCACAGAGGTAGAGATACGTGCCGTGCGTGACTCTGCAGAACATGCAGGTGCGCGTGACGTCTACATGATCTATGAACCCATGGCTGCGGCTATCGGTATAGGTGTCGATGTGGAGGCGCCAGAAGGAAACATGATTGTCGATATAGGTGGAGGCACGACGGAGATCGCTGTAATCTCGCTCGGAGGCATTGTCTCCAATAAGTCTATCCGTATAGCCGGCGACGATCTGACGGCCGACATCATGGAGTATATGCGTCGTCAGCACAACATGAAGGTGGGCGAAAGCACGGCCGAGAGGATTAAGATCAACGTAGGTGCCGTCTTGACCTCGCTCGACAATCCGCCAGAGGATTACGTGGTGCACGGTCCGAATCAGATGACAGCACTGCCTATGGAAGTGCCCATCTCTTATCAGGAGATTGCGCACTGCCTCGATAAGTCCATCTCGAAAATGGAGGCAGCCATTCTCAGCGCCCTCGAGCAGACCCCGCCCGAGCTTTATGCCGATATTGTTCGTAACGGCATCTATCTGGCTGGTGGCGGTGCCATGATTCGCGGTTTAGAGAAGCGGTTGACGGACAAGATCAATATCCCGTTCCGTGTAGCCGAAGACCCGTTGCATGCCGTAGCCAAGGGGACCGGTATCTCGCTGAAGAACATCGACAAATTCAAGTTCTTAATTAAGTAAGTACCGGGGCCGTGTGCGGCGTGCATAGAGCCTTTCGCCCCGGTAAAGCGGAGGCTTTTTAGCGTACGCACTCCAGTCCTTCCACTATCTATGCGGAAACTGCTTGAATTCCTTATAGGGAAAAGGCATTGGTTCTTATTCTGTTTCCTTGAGATCGTTTCGTGCATACTCCTATTCTACAATCAGGATTACCACCGAAACCTAATCTTTGGTTCTTCTAACACCGTAGTCGCCCAGATCTCTTCTATTTCGGGCAGGGTGAGGTCGTACCTCGGACTCCGAGATGAGAACAAGGCCCTGTTTGAACAGAACGGGCAACTACAACTTCAGGTTATCAAACTGGAGCGAGAGATCGCGTACATGAAAGCCCATGCACAGACGTACGATAGCCTGTTCGTGGCCGACACCGTGACGATGCCTTACCATTTTGTCACGGCCGAGATCGTCAATAGCAACGTCTCTTCACTGTCGAATTACCTCACCATCGACAAGGGGACCAAAGACGGGGTGAAGGTCGATATGGGTGTCGTCACCACGCAAGGCATAGTCGGCATTGTATCGGTGGCGGATGAGCATTTCTCGGTTGTCATCTCTGTGTTGAATCCCAAGCTGCTCGTCAGTTGTAAGCTGCTGAATGGGAACTATCACGGGTCACTGGTTTGGGATGGGCGCGATCCACGATATGCTTATTTGGATGATCTACCTCGCCACGCCATCTTCAAGGAGGGCGACACGGTGGTTACTACCGGATTTTCGACGGCCTTTCCGCCGAACGTCATGGTCGGCACCGTGGCGAAGTTTGAGAAGAAACGGGATCAGAATTTCTATTCACTCAAGATCAAGTTGGCCACTGATTTCTCGGCCATAAAGTCCGTCCGAGTGATACAGAACGATTTCCGCGAAGAGCGTGAAGCGGTGGAAGAAAAAGCGCGTACCCTCATAACGAATAAGACAGAATGATTAAGGGCTTGCTCAAAGTCGTGGCGTATATCGTCGTGTGTGTACTGTTGCAGGTGACGGTGTTTAACCACATCCACCTCTTCAACCTCATGACGCCCTTCTTGTACCTCTACGCCATCGCCAAGATCCCCGCCGGATTCACGCGCGTGCAGGTCATTTGGATGGCTTTCATTACGGGGCTACTGGTCGACATCTTCTCCGGGACACTCGGCATACATGCCGCCGCGTCTACCCTGATCGGCTACTATCGCAACCCGCTTATGCACGCCTTTACCGACAAGGAAATGCTCGAAGACGCTTCGCCCTCGTACGTTACGCTGGGCACGGGCGCCTTCATGAAATATATCGTCTGCCTGACGTTCCTTCATCACACGGCCCTGTACGCCATCGAGTCCCTCTCCTTGTTCGATCCTCCCTACCTACTCCTTCGCATCGCATCCAGCACTGTGCTGACTACGCTTTGCCTCTTTGTGATTGAAGCCTTCCATATGGAACGTCGAAGTGGAGAACTTTAAGAAATACGCTTACGAAAACCGGCGATTCATCGTCATCGGCTCCGTCATCTTTGTGCTGCTCGTCTACATCGTGCGGCTCGCTCTTTTGCAGCTTGTAGACAGTAATTACAAGGCCTCGGCGGACAATAACGCCTTTCTCAGGAAGGTGCTCTATCCCGCACGCGGCGTCATTTACGACCGCAACGGCCAGCTGCTTGTCTACAACCAACCGGCCTACGACGTGATGCTCATCATGCGCGAGATACAGGCCTTCGACACCCTTGATTTCTGTCGCACGCTGGGCATTACCAAAGAGGTATTCGACAAGCGCATCGCCGATATCAAGAACAAGAAGCTCAACCCCGGCTATTCCTCTTACGTGCCGCAGGTGTTCATGAACCAGCTCTCCTCCTATGAGTACGGCGCCCTGCAAGAGAAGCTCTACAAGTTCCCCGGCTTCTACATACAGAATCGCACCATCCGCGAATACACCTATCCCAATGCCGCCCTACTGCTGGGCAACATCGGCGAGGTGAACCGACGCGACATCAAAGAGGATAACTACTACAATCAGGGCGACTATGCCGGGCGTGCTGGTGTAGAGCGTTCGTACGAGAAATGGCTCCGCGGAAAGAAGGGCATCGAGGTGCTTCTGCGCGACGCTCGCGGACGTATCAAGGGCCGATTTGAGGACGGAAGGCACGACGAAGTGCCCATATCGGGCAAGAACCTCACCCTCGCTATCGATATCAATCTCCAGATCTTGGCCGAGAAGCTGCTCAAAAACAAAGTAGGCAGCATCGTCATGATCGAGCCTGCCACCGGTGAGGTATTATGCTTGGCCAGCTCGCCCGGCTACGATCCCAACCTGCTCGTGGGCCGTAAACGCGGAAAGAACTACGCCATGCTGGAGGAAGACCCCACCAAGCCCCTCTTCGATCGATCCATCATGGCCATGTATCCCCCGGGATCGACCTTCAAACCCACCCAAGGGCTCATCTTCCTGCAAGAGGGTGTCATCACTCCCGATAAACTCTACACCTGTGCCCGCGGATACCCCTACCACGGAGGCAAACCCGCCTGCCACGGCCACGGATCGCCCCTCGGCACTTATTCCGGCTATCGCCACCTCCTGCAACTCCTACTTCTGCTGGGGACTGCACGACATGCTCGACAGCCGTCGCCGATACCCCACCGTGCAGGAAGCTCTCGACAAATGGAAAGACTACATGGTGGCCCGGGGATATGGCTATCAGCTGGGCATTGACCTGCCCGGTGAGAAGCGCGGATACATCCCCAACAGCAAGGTCTACGACAAGGTCTACAAGTCGGCACGCTGGAACTCCAGCACCATCATCTCCATCGCCATCGGACAGGGCGAGGTGCTCGCCACCCCGCTGCAGATCTGCAACCCTGGCCGCCACCATAGCCAATCGCGGTTACTACATCGTCCCCCACGTCGTCCGGAAAATTGAGAACGCACAGCTGGACTCCATCTACACCCACCGCAAATACACCGGCATTGATCAAGAGCACTACCGCGTCATCGCCCAAGGCATGCGTATGGCCGTCGTCGGAGGCACCTGCCGCGGGCTCAACATGCGTGACGTCGAGGTCTGCGGCAAGACAGGTACCGCCGAGAACCCCCACGGCAAGGACCACTCCGCCTGCATGGCCTTCGCACCCTATAACGAACCCAAAGTGGCCATCGCCGTCTACGTCGAGAACGCCGGCTTTGGCGCACGCATGGCCGTCCCCCTGGCACGCGTCATGCTCGAACGATACTTCCACGGCGCACAGGCCAACTCCGAGGCCGACGTGGAATCCCTTTCCAACACCGTAGTCAAGGCTACCAACAACAATAACCGTGTACCGAGATAACGAAAGAAGGAGTCTCTGGCTCTCTGTCGACTGGCTGACCATCATCGTCTACATACTCATGGTCGGCTGCGGATGGCTCAGCATCTGCGGCGCCAGCTACGAGTATGACACCACCGGCCTCTTCGACCCCGCCGGCCGACCCGGCTCACAGCTCATCTGGATAGGCTCCGCTTTCGCCCTGAGCTTCATCATACTCATGCTCGAGCGCGACATCTATGAGACCTTCGCCTACCTCTTCTATGGCCTCATCATCCTCCCTACTCATCGCCACCATCTTCCCGGCGCCCGACATCAAGGGGTCGCGCTCCCGGCTCGTCCTCGGCCCCATCCGCCTGCAGCCCGCCGAGTTCGCCAAGTTCGCCACCGCTCTGGCCTTAGCGCGCCTGATGAACAGCTACAACTTCAACCTCTTTACCCTCCGCAACTTCGGCCTCGTGCTGCTCATCATCCTGCTGCCCATGGGCCTTGTGCTGATGCAGAAAGAGACCGGCTCGGCCCTCGTCTTCCTCGCCTTCGCCCTGATGCTCTATCGCGAAGGCATGTCTGGCTACTTGCTGCTGGCCGCCGTCTGCGCCGTCACCTTCTTCGTCACCGTGATGAAGTTCGACGACACCCTCCTCGGAGCCACCCCAGCCGGCGCACTCATCGTCTCCTCCCTCACCCTCATCATTGAGATGCTCCTCGTCACCGGCCTTCGGAACGACCGCCTCACGCTCCGCATCATCCTCTACGGCCTCGTGGCCGCCCTCCTCACGGCCATCATCGCCTCGCTCTACATACCCGTCAACTTCGTTTGGGTGCTTGTTGGCGTCATCCTCACCTCCAGCCTCATGCTCATTGTCCAAGCCATCGTCAAGCTCAGTTGGCGTTACGCCCTTGTGGCCCTCTTTGCCCTCTCGTCCGTAGCCTTCATGCTGTCGGTCAACTACGTCTTCAACGACATGCTCGAGCCCCACCAGCAGCAACGCATCCGCGTCTCCCTCGGCCCGGAGGACGACCCCGGCGGATCGGGCTACAACGTCAACCAGTCCAAGATCGCCATCGGCTCCGGCGGCCTGTTGGGCAAAGGCTTCCTTAACGGCACACAGACGAAGCTCAAATACGTGCCCGAGCAAGACACCGACTTCATCTTCTGCACCGTCGGCGAGGAGTTCGGCTTCGTCGGCTCCATTGTCGTCCTGACCCTTTTCGGTGTGATGATCGTGCGACTCATCACGCTGGCCGAGCGACAAGACACCCTTTTTCGGGCGCGTCTACGGTTACAGTGTAGCCTCCATCATCCTCTTTCACCTCGTCATCAACGTCGGCATGGTGCTCGGTCTCACCCCCGTGATCGGCATCCCCCTGCCCTTCTTCAGCTACGGAGGCTCCTCGCTCTGGGGCTTCACCATCCTCCTTTTCATCTTCCTCCGCATCGACGCCTCGCGGAAAGAAGTGTGAGTCGCCAAAAGCGAAGCCCGGGAGGGGGGCGTTTGAATGATGTTTGAATACGTGTGCCGACTTGGACGTTCTCTCCTTACGGCTTCGCACCTATCTTCGTGGCCGTTTCAAGAAATCAATACGACAGAACATCATGTACAATAAAAAAATCTTACCCCTTCCCTTCAATTTATCGACAAGCTAACTCAAGAAAAAAAGTCACTATTTCCGGCTTACCCTTCACGGAAAAAAAGAAGCCCGACTCTCTATTAATGAAAGGCGTCCTTCGTTTCTATTACCCACTAAAGAGATGATCAAAATGCTTGTTATGGACATGGAAGGAACAACGCAGTTCAAATCTTTAGAGGTAAGCATGAGCAATGAAAACTACGAGATATCCCGAGCCAATCTATCTTTTTCTTCTGAAGAGAATGGAGATGATTACGACTACACATGCCAGATCAAGTTTTTCTCGCTTTTATGGACTCTCGATGGGATGAAGAGGCGGAGTACTTCTACCGACTTTTTCTCCCCATCAAGGGACATAATTGGCGTGATCTTGTTCATAGCACTGCTTATTATCAGCATTCTGTTTATCGCTCTACTCCAACCGAAAGTCTGATAAGAATTGATTTCGGGGGGGGAGGACAGATTCATGTATTCTCTATACGTAGTGGGCAGGATAATTTTTCTCGTGATCGAGTCTCAATCTTCTTGCACATATAGCGCCATAAAGAAATACAGGTATCCCATATCGCTCTCCTTAGGCTTGGTGACTTCCGTTGCTCCCTTCGATTACGCCTTTGTTGTGACCTCAGAAACACCGGAGTTTGACGGCAAGATTATGGGTGGTATAGTCAAGTTGCGTTCGACAATCTACAATCCATACAGCTTCTTCATTACTTATACTCTTGGCTTATATGAAGGCCTGAAGGGCATAGCTGACTACACCCTTCATCAGCTATGTGAAAATGGAAGACTAAAAAGATCCTCTTGATCGCCCCATAGAGGAACAAGAGTTTGCAGCGCTTGCTCGGATGCTATTTGAGAATAGAGGACTTGCTCAGGCAGCATTAAGTCTATTATCTGCCCCCATAGATTTTTGAGCTTATGGGCGCAACTTATGCCGTAACACTTGAGACGATCTGCTCAGCGTTAATGGTAGAAGAGGCGAGTTCCTATATGGAAAAACGATAAATGGAAAGTAGTGCACGATGAACTCATAAAGGCGGTCTCAGACCTCTACGAGAAACATCTCATTACAGAGGATCACAAGAAAGTCATGATAAATAAATTGCATGGCTTCAACAGCCAAACGAATGGGGATAAGCTGACGGCGCCCTTTGAGCGAATCGGTTACAAGCTATCGGGCCCAGAAAAGAAGGTGATCAAAGAGCGAAACCGCATTCTCCATGGTAAGTTATATGAACGTATCCCGAAGGAATCATACAAACAAAACAAACTGTTCTACACCTGCATGGAGATGCGGAAGCTCTGCGGCATACTTCTATTCCGTACGGCCGGCTTCAAAGGACCGATCTTCAACAACGCTATTGAATTGGAATTAGAAGAAGCGCTTAAAAACAAAGAGCCGCTGTTCATCACTTACGATGAGAAAACAGAAGTCTCCCCAACCAACGGAAGAGCCTGAAGCGAGCGTGTGAAATCCTTCTCCACCCTTTCTCTTTTCAGTAGAGGGCTTACATAGGTCGCCTCCTTGCAAAAATCCTCAGGGGCCAGCTCCACTTTTTTTCTGGGCAGCCTGAACCCTGAGGGTTTAGCCCTTCTTTTTTCAAGTAGCCCCTGAACCCTGAGGGTTTAGCCCTACTTTTTTTCTGGGTAGCCCTGAACCCTGAGGGTTTAGCTCTACTATTTTTCAAGTAGCCCCGAACCCTGAGGGTTTAGCCCTACTATTTTTCAAGTAGCCCTGAACCCTGAGGGTTTAGCGCCACTATTTTTCAAGTAGCCCCGAACCCTGAGGGTTTAGCCCTACTTTTTTTCAAGTAGCCCTGAACCCTGAGGGTTTAGCCCTTCTTTTTTTCTTGGAAGTATATTCTATCTTCGGCCCGCTGTTTACAGATAGACAGCAGTCATTTATAATCACTTTAATAGCTATTTGAATCATGAAAATTGAAGTATTCAATGTCAAAGGACTCAGAGTAGAAGACGATTTCGGGTACCTCGGATTCGTCAAGCGTAAACTAACCCTCCTGCCGCTTGCGGATTCGGCGGCGGGCTACACCGTGGGATTGAAAGAGGCCGCCAACAAGTTCTCCACCGCTGTCGATGAACTCGACAAAGTGTTGGAGCCGGCTCGGAACCTTCCCTCGACCAAGGAGGCCACCCAAAAAGACGAGGATCGCGACAAGGCGTGGAATGCCTTCCGCAGGATCGCTAAGGCCACCAAGGGACACCCAAACAAGGAGATTGCCGACTTCGCCGTCAAAACGGAAGAAATCTTCCTGCGGTACGGCGACATGCTGCCACTGGCACAGCAGGAAGAGACGGCGCGTATAGACAACCCTCATTCAGGATCTCAAGGCGCTCGACACGACGAAGATGACCCGAGCCGGATTCACCCCTTCCTCACCGACCCGGAGCAGAAGCAGACGGCTTACGTCACCATCTCCGACACGCAGAGCTCGGAGCACGGGCACCGCATGGTAGGCGTCATCAAGCAGAAACGCGCTGAGGCCGACGCCGCCTATCGCCGACTCGTGGAGACGGTCAATGCGCTCGTCGTGGTCAATGGCGAAACGGCTTATAAGGAGTTCGTCTTAGACCCTGAACGGACGCATCGACCAGAACAAAGCCATGCTTGCCAACCGTCGCACCGTAGCCGAGAAGAAGAAAAAGCCTGCCGATCCGAAGGATCCTAAGGAACCCAAGCAGCCCAAGGATCCCAAGACTCCCGATCAGCCGAAGGAACCGAAGCAGCCGGAGAAGCCCGGTGGTGGCGCTGGCGAACAGCCCAAGAAACCGGACGAGAAACCGAAGGATCCGAAGAAACCCGACGACGGTAATCCCGACATCAAGCTGCCGGAGGAATAGGGGCGTCAGGGACGCCAGCCAAGTTTGCCGGGTACATGTGAAGCAACTCACATGTACCCGGCATTTTTGTGTCTGGGTGTACATTCATCCCTGCGGGATGTTTTGGAGGGCGTATGCGATACGCCCCTACCCGGGTACCGAGCCATTCATGTACCGAGTAAACTTCCCTGCCCCGGCAGGGGCCGTCCGCAGACGCCCGTATGCGATACGCCCCTACATGTACCAGGCCAAACTTCGCCGGCGTCCGTAGACGCTAATGTCTGTCCCTCTACGGAGATAAAAACCACGCGTAGGTAGGATCTCCGTAGGGGGACAATTCGTTCTCCTGTGTGTGGCTTAGACCTCTGCTAACCGACGGGAATCCTCGGGCATGTCTGGATGGTGATGTGGTGGCCCAAAAAGGCGACACAGGCACTTTTTTTGTTTTTTTCATTTTTTTAGCAGTTAGATCCTCCATCTATATTTGCGGCTGCAAGAAGAAAAGCGACAACCATCCGATCGCACACAACCGAATGACTATTTCAAGCCTCGACATACCACAGCCCTCCGATGAGCCGTTAAACAAGCACCCATAAAGGTGTTTGGCGATCTGGTTATCCTCTATAGCATATGAGCAACAGAAAATATTATTGCGCGTACTGCGGCCAGTCTTTCAAGAGCGTTAGCGAGTTGACGCGGGCAGGGCTGTGCGCGCGCCATCCCGACGGCCCCGTCCGAGGGAAACACAAAGCTCTATGAGGGGACCGAGAAGACGGTCTACACCTGCAAATACTGTGGAACGGAAGCCCGCACGATTGACCGTCTAACGTCTTCCACCTGCGTACACCATCCCAAGGGCCACAACCGCGGCCATCATGAGCCAGCACTATAGCGTATTTGATTTTTACACACCTCTATACATCACCACTTAAACGAATGATTTTTATGGAAAAGGGAAAAGCAACCCAGAGAGAATTGAAATGGCATAGAACCAGCCAGTGGCGCGCTGCTAACGGATGGTGTGCGATCCCCTTGCGCCGGTGGACATTTGATTGAAAAAAATGAATTCAAGAGAAAGTTCAGATGAATCAGCGAACAAATCAAGGATGGAACCGTACCGGTAAAATGGAATACGGCAAGCAGACGCCTCGTTTACGCGTCGCAGAGAGCCGATTCGGATTCCGTCCAGTTAGGGTTAAGTCTACCGTCGGCAGGCTGCTTATCGGACGATGAGGCAAGCTGTGAGATGCAGCCAGTAGGCGTAGATGTTGAGCTCGAAAAAGTGCACGTCTGCAACTACCCTAAGAAAGAGACTGTGTGCCAAGGGTGGCGCAGAACTGACCGGTGGTGTGCCGCGAATGGATGGCGCGCTTCCACATTGAAATGGGAGGATCCCGATCCGATCAAAAAAACGGATGGTTGGCTTACTGGCCACAAGTAATCATGACACTCTCGCCGAGCAGCCCAAGCATTAGCCTAGAATCGCAACCAGCAAGCAGGCATGCAGAGAAAGAGCATAACGAAAGCCCCTCCGCAATGAATGTCCCATATAACGCAAGCAAGAAATACGAGCGATTTGAAGCCCGTTATCAGGAGCTGTCGTCTTACTTGTGTTCCATCGCTGCGAAGATTGACGCGATCAAAACGGACAATACGAAGCAGGTCGGTATCAAGAGGAGCCTCCTGGCGTTCTTGGAGACCTACATCAAAGATTCGATGAATAAACTGAGTGAAATCAAGACGAGTGCCCGGTGGGATAAGTTGGTCATTGCCTTTTTCGGCGAGACGAATGCTGGGAAGAGTACCATCATCGAAACCTTCCGCATCCTCTTTGACGAATCGCGACATCGGGCGGGGGAAGAAGGGGACGGACTGATCGTAGGCGACGGACGATCAGACTTTACGAAGGTCTACGAGGAGTATAATCTAAAGATTAATGGCAAGGAGTTTATCTTGATCGATGTGCCGGGGATTGAGGGACAGGAAGAAGACTTCAGAGATGAAATAAAGCGTGCATTGAATCAGGCGCATTGCGTGTTCTACGTGCAAGGGAAAAACAAGAAGCCGGACGTGAAGACGGCCGAGAAGATCAAGAAATATCTCCGCGATTGGGTCAACGTCTATTCCATCTTCAATGTGCGTAACAATGCGGAATATTATGATGAGAGTGAGGAACGCGAAACATTAGAGACCGAAGCCGTACGCAAGAATGAGCAGCTTATTCAAGACACTTTCCGAGGAATCTTAGGGAACATCTACAAAGGGAATATCACCCTTCAAGCTTTGCTGGCCATGTGTGCATACGGACGTTTCCCCAGCACACGCGAAAAGCTGCGCCGGTCGCAGAAGAAGTTGCTCGGCTATTTCGGGAGTGCCGACGCAGTGCTTCGGTTTAGTCGGTTCGACCGGATCATGCAGTTAGTGGATGAAAAGTCGGAGCACTACACGGACGAGATCGTAGAGGCCAACAAGCAGAAGCTGATCGCGCAGTATCGCAAAAGTCTATCAAGGCTTGGTGGATATGATAGCGGAACAACAGCGAGACATTGACCGATTAAAGGAGCGGCTGATCCGGTTTGATGTAGATATGAACATGTCATTTGAAGAGACGATCCGAGCAATCCGTAATCGAATGGCCTATGAGCACACCAAAGTCTTTGACGACTTCAAAAGAGAGGTTTGCGACGTGCTGGATGACGACTATAACAGGGAAGACAGCGAGAAAGAGATTCAGCAACGTGCAGAGAGGTTATTCGAGGCCTACACGATGGAATCTAAGATCATCGTCGAATATGAATTCAGTCGCTTAGAAGAGAAGATCAGAGAAAGACGCAGGGAGCTTGACAATATTCAAATCGGCGGATTGCATATCGATATATCGAGCTTAGAAATGCCTAACCTTGATGAAGCCTTTGGCAAGATGAATCTCAATTTTGGCGATGTCTTTGGTTTTTGCCACCACGGTGGGAGGAACGGCTCTTGCTTTTTAGTGTTATCCCCGGATTCGGAACACTTATCGGCGCGGGTGTTGGTCTTTTGCTATGGGGCGGCAAGCAGCTTTTTCTTGGGAGATGGCAAGCGAGAAGAAGCCAAGGACAAGGCCCGCAAAAGAATCGATGAGAAGAAACGAGAGAGCCAATCCACCAGCCTGAACAAACAGATTAATTTGATAGAACGGACGCTCGATAACGAAAAAGACCGCTTCCGGCAGATCATCAGAAACGAGCGCAGCAATTTGCAACAACTCAGCGGCGCGATAGAGGATGCCCAAAAGGCAGGTCGTAGCGTACGCCAATCACATTAAGAACACAGCATATGGAGAAATTTGAAGTAAAGAAGCAGCGTCTGAAAGAGGCGCTGTCGGAATTGGAGCAACTGCTCGATGAGGGGCAGCGTTTAGGGCTGGATCTTACCGACGCCGCCCAGAAGCTCCGAAGCGTTGTCCAAGCCTCAGAAGACGAAACGATCCGCATCGTCCTGCTCGGTTCCTTCTCGGACGGCAAGACGAGTGCGATAGCCGGTTTGTTGGGGCGACTCGAAGACTCGATGAAGATCGACCAAGACGAATCGTCTGACGAATTGAAGATCTATCGCCCGAAGGAGTTGAAGGATGGATTCGAGATCGTCGACACCCCAGGGCTGTTTGGAACGAAAGAGAAGGAAACGGACGGGCAAACAATGAGGTATTCTGAAATCACCGAGCGATATATCTCCGAGGCGCACATCATCATTTATGTCTGCCATGCCGTCGTGCCACTCAAAGACAGCCACAAGGAGATTATCCGATTAGTGATGCGCGACTTCGGTAAGCTGGACTGCTCCATCTTCGTCATCAACAAAATGGACGAGGCCGGAACCGACATGCTCGACGCGGACGACTATGCCGAAATGGCTGCCATCAAAAAGAAAAAAACCTGACCCAACGATTAAGTGACACCATCCACCTGACGCCCGAGGAGGAAGCCGGATTGCGCATTGCCTGCATCGCCGCTGACCCTAAGGGTAAAGGGTTGGCGCATTGGTTCGCCCGGCCGGACGACTACATGCGGCGCTCTCACATTGGCCTCCTGCGCGATTACATCACTGAAATCACCGAGAAGAAAGACGCCACTACGCTGCGCGAAAACAAAAACATTGCTGCGGTGAAAGATGCGATGATGCAGGGTGGAAAAAGAGATTTTTCGAACGCGAACGCCTTCTGTCAGCCGACTTAGAGCGAAGCCAAGAGGCGATGAAGGAAATCAAATCCGAGCTCCAATTGATGAAAAAAAGACGTAGAGGAAGCTCGACGAACCATGTCCGACCGCTTCAAAGCGCTCTTTGAAGGCATTAAGACTGACATCGACAGCGCCACGGCCAAAAGCATTTCCCAAGTCATCGAACAGCGCCTTGGGTTCAAAGACGGCGAAGTCGGGTTTATCTTGGAGCGCGACGTAAATCAGATCCTCCAAGACTGTAGCGAAGCGAATAACCTCCAAGTCTCATCGGTACATGTGGACAAATTGCAGGAGCTTTTTGCCAGCCAAAACAAGCTCATGCAGCAGATGGTTAAGCAGGGCGGAAAGGCGCTGGGATCGGTGAAGCTGTCTGGAGGTATGATCAAGTCCGCCCGCAACGTCGTCGCCAAGGGATTTAAGTTCAAACCTTGGGGAGCCGTCAAGTTGGCAAAGAACCCTAACGAATGCCTTGGGCGCTATCGGCATCGTACTATCCGTTGGTATGGATATTTGGGACGCTATCGCCTCAAAGAAGCGGGAAAATGATTTGGCTGAACTGAAAAAGCCAGCTCAAAGAAATGCTCACCGATATGCAGGCCGATATCTACGCCCAATTCAACGACAACGAATCGTACTACAAGAACTTTGCGCCCTCCTTCCTTGAGATGCAGCAGCACGCCGAGGAGATGCAAGAGGCCGTTGATCGAATCCGCAAGCAGACCGAAAGGCTGCACGATTACGGCGAGCGCCTGAGAAAACACTTTGACATCAAAGACACGGTCAAGGACACGGTCATATAAAACGGCCCTCCTCTCCCCATCTTTCCGTTAAAATATTTAAGAGATTGGCCATTGACAGCAGTCAGAGGCATGCAAAACGCGTTTTTTTCTATCCATTGACAATAGTCAGAGGTGTCTAAAAACGCGTTTTGGGGATCCCATTGACAACAGTCAGAGGTGTCCAAAACGCATTTCTTAGCCCATTGACAGTAGTCAGAGGCATCTAAAACGCATTTTGCATACCTCTGACTGCTGTCAACGTCTTTTTCCATCCGCAAAGAGGAGGACGCTAAGGCCAGGGCTGACGCATAATCGCTTTTTCGAGGTCAGGGATTCCGTTTAGCTTCGTCCCATCAAACTATACATGACAATAATGGAACTGCCCAGCCTTATCCGGAGTCTCACCCTGATTGATGACCGCCGTAACAACAAGAACAAACGTTATCTCTTGCCCCTCTTGCTTCTGATCGCATTCTGTGCCAGTATCTCTAAACATGACTCTTGGTACACCATGCAAGATTATGTACTGGCACACGAAGCCAGTATTCGTGAGCTCTACAAACAGCTCTTTGGAGAGGAGTTAGAACACGTTACGCCCTCCCACGACACACTTAAAATCGTGCCCAGCAAGTCACATTCCCCCACAAGGTCTTCAAGGAGGCCTATCTAAACTCTGGATTGTGGATCTCCTACAGTGAGATGAACAGACGCGCCAAATCTGTATCGACGGCAAGACAATGTGTGGCGTTAAAAAGCTCAGTCCGGATACAGAGTCGCATATTGTCTCTGCCTATGACCCACATCTACAGCTTTGTTCTATCAATGGACGCCGTGCCCGTCAAGCGCAATGAGTTGGACTCTATTCGTCGGCTTTTTGGATGAACTTGACGTCACCAATGCCCTGATCACCATCGACGCAATCGGCTGTCAGCACGACGTGGCAGCGCAGGTGTTGGAGGCCGGAGGCGATTACGTGCTTCAGGTCAAAGGCAATCAACCGACCCTGCTACAAGAACTGGAGGACAGTTTCCCAAACATATCTAAAGGTTACACGGTGAACAAAGAGGAGGGTTTGGAGCACGGGCGCATTGAACATAGGCAGATGAAAAGCGTAGTCTTGAGCCCGGAAATGCTCAGGGTGATTCCTACGCCTTTAAAGATTGGGCCGGGATCAAGAGTGTTCATCGGATCACGCGCAAACGTTACGACAAGCGCCAGGGAAAAGAGACTACAGAGATGTCCTATTACATCAGCTCTATAGAGGACAGCAAGCCTATTTTCCGCGCCATCCGCGACCACTGGAAAATAGAGAATCAGCTTCACTACATGCTTGATGTTTACCTTGGAGAGGATGGTTGGAGCAAGCGTGCGGGGGAGGCGGCTATAAACATGGAGCTCATGGCCAAAATCGATCTTTTCATCCTACAGCGTCTAAAAGCAAAGCTCGGAAAGTCGATTCCACGAGTGCAGATGTTCTTAGCCAAGCTCAATCCTCTGCAACTCTTCGAACTAGGGCTATAGTGCGGATTATGCGTCAGCTCCGGGAGTCCCGCCGAGGCAACCGCATCAAATTTTGAGTAGCTTTTTGAGGTAGTCGATATTGAGAGCTGCCTTGAAGAGCCTCTTTCTAACGTGAGTTCGACGTAAGAAAAAGGGGCTTAAGGGTCAAATATGTTCCTGCGGGGTGCTATAACACACTGTGATACATTCATATGTTGTATCTCATAGTATTATGAGAGATCAAACTCGAAAAAAAGTGCCCCCATTGTGGATCAAAAAGATGTGATACGTAAAGGCACACGAAATGGAGCGTCTTATTGGTTCTGCCATAGCTGTAGACACTACTTCAGTGGTCGTTCGCGTGTAGATTCTTCAGCAGTTTATCGGTACTATGCTCAAGGTACCTACACCATTGCACAGATCGCAGAGCGATTGGGTATATCTTGTTCTACAGTAAAGTGTCGTATGAAAAGTTTCCCTCTCAGTTCTACCTCTATAGCACCTCGAACTGTGGCGCTTCAAATGGATACCACATACTATAGGTAGAAACTTTGGCGTAGTACTTTTTCATGGATGTAGCCACCCATCGCGTCCTTCATTTCAGATTCATTTATCGAAAGGAGCGTATAGAAGATTACTTGGCAGGAATAGCTTATCTCAAAAGACAAGGAATACGGGTGAGCGGAGTCATTTCTGATGGACTCTCTGGACTGAGAAAAGCCTTAGCACCAATCCCTTACCAATACTGTCAATTTCATCAAATACAGCGTATCAGACAGCTGCTCACCAATCATCCAAAACATCCGGCCTCTATTGCGCTGAAAGAGATCGGCCTACAGCTTACACAATCTGACAAAAAAACAGTTTGCTGGTTTGTTAGCACAATGGCATGAGCAGTGGAAGGCATACTTGGAAGAGAAAACATTCTCAGAAAATGGAGCGTCTTTCACTTATACCCATCGGCGTTTAAGGGCCGCTTATTTTAGCTTAACAAGGCACTTAGATATTCTCTATAATACCTACCAATGCTTTCCGGAGTTAGGCCTACCAAACACCAATAATGCATTGGAGTCACTGAATGCTTCCCTGAAGACGAAATTGCGCTTACATCGTGGAATCTCCGGGAAAGAAAGCAAAGACTTATTCAGGCCATTATAATAGCATACAACCCCTGTCCTATAAACGAGAGTTGAACCATCACAGGAACATATTTGACCCTTAATGAGACGCACAGTGTGTTATAGCACCCCGCAGGAACATATTTGACCCTTAAGCCAGAAAAGGAGCAAAAAGAGGTGGGAGTCAAGAGTGAGATTTGTATCTTTAATGCGCTGAAAATAAAGAGCAAACCCAACAATGATTCCCACCAATAAAACTGTAGAGATCTACTATCTCGTCGACGAATTCTTGAAAGAATACGACGCCGTAATCAAAAAGTCATTCCTTGGAAAAAGGGTGCCCCAAAGAAAAGGAGGAACCGCAAATTCACAATGTCCGGTAGCGAAGTGATGACGATTCTCATCCTTTTTCCACTTCTCCTTTTTCGAGACCTGAAGCATTTCTATCTCTTCGTCCGATCACGCATGAAGTCTGATTTCCCCATACCGTGTCCTACAACCGATTTGTAGAGTTAGAGCGAAAAGTCTGTATCCCGCTTGCTGTCTTCCTAAAAAAATGAAGGCTTTGGGGCAATGTACCGGCATATCTTTTTATCGATTCTACTCCCATCCGAAGCTGCCATATCAAAAAGAGAAAAGCAGCATAAAACCTTCAAGGAATTTGTTAGAAAAGGGAAAAAGTACTCTGGGCTGGTTCTATGGATTCAAACTGCACTTGATCATTAACGACAAAGGGGAGCTACTTGATTTTTCTTCTTACTCCGGGTAATGTTGACGACAGAGCTCCCTTGAAACACATGGACTTCCACAAACGGATCTTCGGGAAGCTCTTCGGTGACAGGGGCTATATCTCGAAAGACCTCTTCGAACAGCTCTTCATTGACGGAGTCCACCTCTTCACGCGTCTGAAAAAGGGTCAGTGAAGAATGCCTTGATGCTTCAACATGACAAGATTATGCTTCGAAAAAGATCTCTGATCGAGACTGTTAATGATCAACTCAAGAATATCTGTCAAGTAGAGCTTGACCCGCCATCGTTGCTTCCCAAACTTCATTATCAATCTGTTATCGGCTTTGGCCGCTTTCTCCTTCTTCGACAAAAAACCTTCCATCAACACCGCTGAGGAGATTCTACACACCTCTTTCCTGCCGGTTGCCTATGTCGAACTCGCGTTTGAATAAGAACCACAGAAAACACCGACAACATGCACATCCACATCATCGCCAATCGAATCAGCCTCGGAGGGCAGGGTCTACGACACCACTTTCGTCGGCAATCGAGCCGCGAGAGTGGCCGAAGAACTCAGCCGCAAGCATGGGCTGACCATCGCCAACGAAGTCCACTCCGCGCGACCACATCGGAAAGCTCAAGCCGATCCCGCAAGAGAGCGGACAAAGCAACAAGTTTAGAGCATCTGCTGCGCCCTACTCGACAAGCACCGCGGGAAAGGCCTTTCGGGGTCACTCCATGTTCCTCTACGAACTTTACCGAAGCGGCGTCACGATCGAGCGCATGAAGAACAAGCAGGGGAAAGTCTATGGGCTGAAGTTTACCTATGACGGCCAAAGTTTCAAGGCCTCCGAGATCGGTCGTGAGTTCGGCTACCATACCCCTGCCGAAACAGTTCGAGTCCGGCAATACTCTGAAGCCAATCATTATTCCATCAAGCCATTCCTCCATGAGCCCTACGAAAGACAGTACCTCTATCGTACAAGTCACAGGTTCTGTTTTAGATGCCGCGGAAAGCCTTCTTTCGGAGGTTGGCGAAGTCACAACCCTGCAGACACACGGCACAGACTACGCCGAGATCGCATGGCAACGGCGCTTAAGAAACCAAGCCGGGAAAAAAAGAAGAGGGGGCGGGGTATATGACATTGACACATGCGTCCGACCATTTATTCCGGATCCCAAATCCGAAATCCAAATTGGAAGAATCGCATTAAAAACGCCTGTAATTCAAATAGTCATAGTAACATTGCACCGTCAAATGACAAGCGCCCTTTGTTTGTGCAGATTCTAGCAACTCAAGCGCTTCGCTCGTTTCCACCTCGTTACCCGTCCAATGCCTACGACCGACTAACTTCTTCTTTTGCAGAGGGATATTTCTGAATAGTTTTTCTACGTGATCAAAATTAGATCAAGTGCCATTGGATTTTTGCTTGCATAGGGGACAAAAAAACTCGTGCGCGAGCCGAAGCAGCTCAACGCACGAGTCGAACAATATAGATATGAAGTCAAACGGATGATCTGAAGATCAGAGCGGGTGTTAGAGCTCGCCCGAACGGCGGCGTTGCAAGAAGTGGGTGTACATCTTGCGCACCTGTGGGGCAAGACAGACGATGGCGATGAGGTTGGGGATGGCCATGAGGCCGTTGAAGGTGTCGGCTAGCTCCCCAGACAAGGTCGGCGGCGAAGATGCAGCCGCAGAAGATGCAGCAGCAGACGATCAGACGGAAGGGCAGGACGCCGTATTTGCCAAAGAGGTAGCGCACGTTCATCTCGCCGAACATGTACCAGCCCATGATGGTGGTGAAGGCGAAAAAAAGAAGAGGGCGATGGCCAGGAAGGTGACGCCGCCGGAGCCAAAGGCGCGGCTGAAGGCCTCTTGCGTGATGGCTACGGACTTGAGGTCGGTGCCCTGATAAGCGCCGGTGAGCATGATGACGAAGGCCGTGGAGCTACAGATCAGGATCGTGTCGACAAAGACGCCGGCCATGGCCACGAAGCCCTGAATGGCGGGGTCCTTGACGTGCGCCATGGCGTGGGCATGCGGCGTGGAGCCCATACCGGCCTCGTTGGAGAAGAGGCCGCGCGCTACGCCGTAGCGGATGGCGTATTTCATCACCGTACCGGCTGCACCGCCCGCCGCGGCTTTCGTGGAGAAGGCCTCGCTGACGACGCTTTGGAACATGTGGGGCACGTCGCCGATATAAAGGAAGAGCACGACGAGCGAGACCGAGGATGTAGATCAGCGCCATGAAGGGGACAACGAGCTCGGCGATGGCCGTGATGCGTTTCTGTCCGCCCATGATGACCACGCCCACGAGCAGTGCCAACGCGACACCGATGAGGTAGGGCAGGTAGGCCATGGTGTCCGGCCCGGTGCCGAGGGAGTTGACGATGGCGATCGAGATGGAGTTGGCCTGCACCATATTACCCACGCAACCGAGGGCGAGGATGATGGCCAGGGCGAAGAAGACGGCCAGTGGGTGGCATTTGAGGCCTTTGGAGATGTAGTATGCGGGCCCACCGGCAACGCCGCCGTCCTTCACCTCGCGGTACTTCTGCGCCAGCGTGGCCTCGGAGAAGATCGTTCCCATGCCCAGCAGCGAGGACACCCACATCCAGAAGATGGCGCCCACACCACCGGTGGCGATAGCCGTAGCTACGCCGCCAATGTTGCCCGTGCCCACCTGTGCGGCCACGGCTGTGGCCAGGGCTTGGAAGGAGTTGACCTTGTGGGCCTCGTCCTGCTTAGCGTGCTTGTCGCGCTTCTTGCGTCGCTTGAAGGCTGGCCCGAAGGCGTACTTAAACATGAGTCCGAAGTGTCGGATCTGTGGGAATCCGAGGTAGATGGTGTAGAAGATGCCGACGGCCGGGAGGACGTACATCAGGAAATCGTTCCAGAGGAACCCGTTGAATTGCTTTACGTAGTCTAATGCGTTCATGTGACTGTAATATTAAGTGGTTGGAAAGTGGCGGTTGGAGTGGTGTTCGAATGGTGTTTGGAAGGTTTACGCCATGCAGCAGGCGGAGACGTCGGTGCCGTTGAGAAACTGGTCGGCCGTCATGCGGCGTTTGCCGGCGGGCTGCACGTCGAGGAGTCGGAGGAAGCCGTCCTCGGTGGCCACGTCGAGGTGGCGTCGGCCATCGGTGCGGATCGCTCCGGGCGAGAGTGCGTGTGGCTCGGCGATGCGCTCGCTGCGGAACACTTTGAGCGCCATCCGCCGTCCGTCGGCCGAGAGGATCTCGGTCCCAGGCCGCGGGATAGGGAGCCAAGCCGCGGATGAAGTTGTAGACGCGCTCGGTGGACTGACACCATTCGATGTGGCACGTGTCGCGGAAGATCTTCGGGGCGTCGCGCAGCGGGGCGGTGTCGGTCGTGAGCGACTCCTGCTCCGTCGTCTCCACATGTCCATCATGGTCGATGATTCGGTCTACGGTCTCGACAACCAATGCGGCACCGATGGCCATCAGTCGGTCGTGCACCGTGCCCGCGTCGTCAGTCTCGGCGATGGGCACGCGGCGTTGCAGGATGATGCGCCCCGTGTCGATCTCATGGCGGAGGAAGAAGGTGGTGACGCCCGTTTCCTTGTCGCCATGGATAACGGCCCAGTTGATCGGCGCCGCACCGCGATACTGCGGCAGCAGGGAGGCGTGCAGATTGAACGTACCCAAGCGTGGCATTTCCCAAACAACGCGCGGCAGCATGCGGAAGGCAACGACGATTTGTAAGTCGGCGCGGAGTGTGCGGAGTTCGTCGACGAAGGCGGGGTCAGAGAGGCGTTCGGGTTGCAGCACGCGTAGGCCGTGCGCAGCAGCGTATTGCTTGACGGGCGATGCTTGCAGCACACTGCCATGTCGGCCCATGGGTTTATCGGGCATCGTCACCACGCCCACGACGCAGTACCCGCCTTCTACCAAGGCCTTGAGGGAAGCCACGGCAAAGTCGGGCGTTCCCATGAATAGAATTCTCAGATTCTGTTTATCCATCAGTATTTCTTTCTGTGAGTGAACGGCGCCAAAATTAGAAATGTTTAGTAGCGAAGCAGCGCCAGACGTGCATTATTCATCTTTGCCCACAGATAAGCAGAAAAGAATAGAGCACTCGAAAAAAACGAACCCTCATAGAATAGAAAGGAAAACAGGTTATGAAGAAGCTGAATCGCAAATTGATCCGCGGCACCAACTGGGCGCTGGCGGGCATCTTGTCGTTGTTAGGATTCTCCGGCTGCAACGGAATAATAAGAGTAGAGTATGGCTCGCCGAATGCAGACTACAAAGTCTCGGGGCAGGTGACAGACGAGCAAGGCACACCAGTGCCGAATGTCAAGGTGCAACTGGGTAAAGGTGAGCAACTCCATTACGCCTCTTTCGATTCTACGAGGACGGGACAGGATGGCCGCTATTCCGTGTCGGCAAATTACCTCCCCCTCGATGCCTTGGATCTGGTCATATCAGACACCGATGGCGAGGCAAACGGTAGCTTCGAGAACGATACTATCCATGTGACGTTCGAGAGCAAAGACTACTACAAGCGTGGCAAGGGAGCTTGGTACGAAGGCGCAGCAAAGAAGGAGGTCAACGTGAAACTGAAAGCAAAGAAGAAATCATAGAAAGGAGACAGAAACATGAAGAAGCTGAATCGCAAATTGATCCGCGGCACCAACTGGGCGCTGGCGGGATTGTTGTCGCTGCTGGGATTCTCCAGCTGCGGCAATCCGGTGGAGGAGTATGGCTCCCCGCATGCTGATTTTTAAGGTGACGGGGCGTGTGACCGACGAAGCGGGGAGCCGCTCTCCGGGATCCGCGTCGTGCCGACCAACCTGAAAGACCACTATCCGAGTCCGCACGACACCGTCTACAGCTCTCCCGACGGGAGCTACAAATACCGCTACAACGCCGGTTTTGCGCCGGATTCGTTGTACATCAAGCTGAAGTTTGAAGACCCCACGGCGCGATCGGCCTATGAGTCGGACAGCATCACCGTCGGCTTTGCCAAGGGCGACCTGAAAGGCGGCGACAACCACTGGTTCAAAGGCGAGGCAACGAAGGAGGTCGACGTGAAGCTGAAAGCAAAGAAGAAATCATAGAAAGGAAAACAGGTTATGAAGAAGCTGAATCGCAAATTGATCCGCGGCACCAACTGGGCGCTGGCGGGACTACTGTCGCTGCTGGGATTCACCGGATGCGGCAAAGACAACAACGGAGACGGAGGGATCAGTGTGGAATACGGGTCGCCGAGCTCCAACTTCAAGGTGTTGGGACGTGTGACGAACGAACAGGGACAGCCGCTGGGAGGTATGCGTGTCGTGGCGTCGGAAGTGACGGCGATTTGGGGCAAAGGCCCCGGCCAATGTTACTCCGGCCTCCTGCGTGACACGGTCTACACCGCGTCAGACGGCTCATTCGTTCGGGAGTACAGCCTCTTCCCCGCGGACTCGGTCTACATCCATATGAAGATTGAAGACATGGTTGAACCGTCCGCCCTATGACTCGGACAGCGTCAAGGTCGGCTTTGCCAAGGGCGATCTGAAGGGCGGTGACAATCGCTGGTTTGAAGGCGCGGCGGAAAAAGGAGGTCAACGTCACGCTCAAGCGCAAGAAGTGATGAACGACGTCAAGATCAACCTCAAGAAACGGCTCGCGCTCGAGACCTTCCGCCGCCTGCACCGCAACCGCGTCAAGCTGCACGAGCTCCGCACGCTCTTCTGGGAGTGCACGCTGCGCTGCAACGTGGCCTGCCGGCACTGCGGCAGCGATTGTCGCGTCTCGTCCCTCATGCCCGACATGCCGATGGCGGACTTCCTCCGCGTGGTGGACGAGATCCGGCCGCACGTCAACCCGCATAAGGTGCTCATCATCTTCACCGGTGGCGAGGCACTCGTGCGCCCGGACATTGAGGCTTGTGGCCGCGAGCTCTACCGCCGCGAATTTCCTTGGGGCATCGTCTCCAACGGACTGCTTTTCGCCGAGCGGCTGCCGGGCTTGCTGGCTGCCGGCATGCGGTCGGCCACCATCAGCCTGGACGGATTTGAGGACGATCACAACTGGATGCGTGGCCACCGCAACAGCTTCCGCGCAGCCACGGCCTCCATCCGCGGCTCGGCGCAGACGACGGACGTCAATTGGGACGTCGTCACCTGCGCCAATCGTCGCAATTTCGACGACTTGCCTCGCTTCAAGCGTTACCTCATCGACCTCGGCGTCCGCCACTGGCGCATCTTCACCGTCTTCCCCGTTGGCCGCGCGGCGCATGTGCCCGAATTGCAGCTCACCGACGAGCAGTTCGTCCGCCCTCATGCGCTTCCTCCGTGAAACGCGCCGCGAGGGCCAGATCGACGTCTCTTACGGCTGCGAGGGCTTCTTAGGCGGCTACGAGATGGACGTCCGCGACCACTTCTACGAGTGCTCGGCCGGCGTCTCCACCGCCTCCGTCCCGCCGACGGATCCATCTCGGGTTGCCCCAGCATCCGGGCCGACTATTACCGGGGCAACATCTATCGCGACCGCTTCATGGACGTTTGGGAGAACCGTTTCCGGCCCTACCGCGATCGCCAATGGGCGCGTCAGGGCGAGTGCGCCGACTGCCAACTGTTTCGTTACTGCGAGGGCAACGGCATGCACCTCCACGGCTCTGATGGCCAGTTGCTCGTCTGCCATCATCGGCGTATCGAGCGGGGGTTAGCGGCGGAAAAAAATGACCCCCGGTTGGGAGCCGGTCGGGTGATGGCTTCGCGGCGTCGTTTCCGTTCGTTCGCAGCCTCTCGAGAGAGATATTCAAGAATAGTAATCGTGCACTACGTCAGATGGTATAACCTATGACGTGGTGCACGATTGTTTTATGTCATCAGTCATGCTGTCGGATCATTTACGGAATAGATTTATATAAGATGGCGTGCAAGATGATCTGGATTAAAATTGATTTGGATTATATGGCATGCAATACGGTGTGATTCAAAATGGATTCGGACTACATGGCGTGCAATATGATGCAAATCAAAATTGATTCGGATTATATGGCATGCAATACGATGTAATTCAAAGTGGATTTATACTACATATTGTGCAATATGATGTAAATCAAAAATTGATTCGGATTATATGTCATGCAAGATAATATGATTCAAAAATGGAATCAGGTCGTATGGCGCGCAATTCGAAGCGGTTCCAATCTGTATAAATAGAGAGGGTATACTATTTGAATAAATACGAGATGGAGTGATATAAATGTCTATGTCATACGGTATAAATCAGATTGCTTAATGGATAGATGACGTGCAATCTGAGGTGTATCAGATTCGGCTGATTTCAGAGGTTGCTGTATGCGGGAGCAAAACGCTGCGGCCGGATGCCTCGCACTGGATCATCCTTCGGAATAAATGCGAAACGGCTGTCGTGTAAAGCCTATTGGATCTATTTTTTTGCTACGGATAGAGCGCGGTGCAGCGGTTTTTTTCTCCCCTCTTGCACCGATTTCTATCTCTCAAAAATACAACTAACCCATTAATGATAGGAGGAACGAATGATGAGAAAAATTGAAGACAATGATCCCGGCGCTGTTTACGGCCCGGGAGTGTATGCAGCCGACATCACGCCCATCACGGAGGCGATGAAGAGCGGCAATACGGGCGCCCTGTCGGGATCGATGTACACGGAGGCCGACGTGTCCGTGCCCCGGCGTCTCGCAGCGGGCGAGCGCGGCGGAGGCGGCAGCCATCCTCGGCCGATTCTTTTCAGGGTAACCCGCCGACGGGCTTCACCGTCGTCCATCAGGCCGATAAGAACGGCGGCGGATTTGTGGTCGGCAAGTTGCAGACCGCCAGCCGCGAGTATCGCGTGAATATCACCCTACGTCCTCGAGGACGGACGGGCGCTTATGCAAACGATTCGCATCGAGTAAATGGCACGTGAGCGCATATCCATGAGCCGTTTTCGCCTCCTCTGCTACCAGCGGGGAGGCGTTGTTGTGTCCGGGCGTTGGGGCTCGTCTTCGGGTTGCTCCTTAGCCTTACGGCCAGCCTCAGGGCGCAGACGCTGCAAGGCGAGGTGGTGGACGATCGGGGGCACCCCGTCGCCTACGCCACGATCTATGTCCGCGAGACGGCCACGGGCATCGTGGCTGACGAGGCAGGCCGCTTCATCTCGCATCTCGAGCGGGGCGACTATACGGGCGAGTTCTCCGCCCTGGGTTATGAGAAGGTCGTGGTGCCCTTCACCGTTACGGGCGACGCCGCGAAGGATCGCCTGCGCGTCGATCTGCGGGAGATGGCTTATGCGCTCCGTGAAGTCGTCGTCCGCGCCGGCGCCGAAGATCCTGCCTATGCCATCATGCGCCGCGCCATCGCCCACGCGCCGCAACACCGCTACATGGTGCGTAGCTACACGGCCGATGTCTACATCAAGGGGACCGTCAAGACCGGCAAGCTGCCCGGCATCGGCTCCGTGAACATCGATGGGCGCAACGTCAAGCTCAAGACCTTCTCGAATAAAACCTTCCTCCTGGAGTCTCATAACGAGGTGCGCTTCACCGCGCCGCGCCGCTTCGACCAACGCGTCCTAGCGCTCTCCACCACCGTGCCCGCCGAGTTGGACGACGACGATGCCGCCGCCGCGGCCCTCACCACCAACGTCTACGACCCGGAGATCATGGGTTGCGTTTCGCCGCTGGCACCGGGCGCGTTCAGCTATTACCGCTTCCGGTTGGACGGCGTAACGCACGAGAATGGGCACGTGATCAATAAGATCTACGTCACGCCCCGGCGGAACGACAGCCGCTTGGTGGATGGCTGGATCTACATCTTGGATCACACCTGGAGCCTACAGCATGTCGACTTCAGCGTGCGCCGCCCGGGCGTCACCGTCAGCAATCGCATCGCCTTTCACGAGGTGCGGAAAGACGTCTGGATGCCCACCGCTTACGACGTCCAAATACACCTCAGCGTGATGGGCATTAAGGCCGACGGACGCTATTACTCGTCGGTCCGCTACCGCAATGTGGTTTCCAACACCGCCCCGACGACGGTCTACATCCCACCGCTCCCCACGGCTCCGGCCGCGCGACCCTCACTGACCAAGCGACAGGCCAAGGCGCGCCGCAAGCTGGAGGAGCTGGCCGCGAAGGAGGAGCTGACGACGCGCGACGCGTATCGCATGGCGCAGCTCATGCAACAGGTGTCGGAGGACGAACGAGGAGAGAAGGGGCTGGAGCGACAGCCGCACGACTCGATGGTGCACATCACGCGCGACTCGCTGGCGTTGCTCCGCGACACGACTTACTGGCAGGCTGTCCGTACGCAGCCGCTCCAGCCCGACGAGACCGTGAGCTATCAGCGCCGCGACAGTTTCCGCGCCGTGGTGCGGTCGGAGCAGGTGCGCGATTCGGTTCGTCGACGCTCCCCGGGTGTGGTGGCTTGGGACGGGTTTAGTGGGCGAGACGGTGCACTTCAGTCCGAGCGTCTCCTTCGGCTACGAGGGACTGCGCGGGGCCGTGCCGGAATACAATTTCGTGGATGGCTTTTGGATCGGGCAACGGCTGATGTTCTCCTATCGTCGCCCCGACAGTAGACGCTCACTGCAGATCACGCCTGCGGCCTACTATGCTACGGCACGCCGTGCCTTCATCGGCCAACTCGACGCCACCTTCCGTTATGCCCCCTTGCGCCACGGCGAGCTGACCCTCACGGCCTCCGATGCGACGGCGGATTACGCCGGTGAGTATGCCACGGCACGCCTGATCAATGCCCTCTCCTCGTTACTCTTTGCCGAGAACGCCTCCCGGCTCTATCGCCGCCAGACGGTCGGACTCACGCACCGCATCGATGTGGCCAACGGACTGCGTCTTTCGGCCGGCCTGCACGTCGAGCGACGATCCGCGCTCGCGAATGCCACGTCGTACAGCGTCTTCGGCGGCCGACCTGCCCCGAACGTGCCCGGCGATCCGAACGATCCGCCCATGCCCTCCCCATACGGCCTGGATCGCCGACGTCCGCGTGACGTACACGCCCCGCCGACCGTATTCTGTACGGTTCGGAGAGAAGTTCTATGCCGAAACGCAGCGGCCGACGTTTATGCTGCGCTATCGCGGCGGACTGCCCATCGGCGGTGGAGAGGCGGCCGACTTTGCCATGCTGTCGGCCTCTGTCGTGCAGACGGTGCGCGTCGGTCTCTTCGGGCGCTTCTTCTACGGCGTGGAGGGCGGCTTCTTCCCCGCCACGCGACGCGTCTACCGACCCGACCGTCGCCACTTCGCCGCTGCGCCGCTGCACCTCTCCGACCGCCCGATGTCGGCCACCTTCCAGTTGCTCGATCCCTACGCGCAGTCGGCCGACGATCGCTGGTTGCAGGCACACTTGACCCTATTCGTCCGACTACCTCCTGCTCAAGCAGCTCCCCGTCCCACAGTCCGCCCTCTTCAACGAGGCGTTGCATGTGCACGCGCTCCTTCGGCCCCGCTTCAACCACATCGAAGCCGGCTATTCCCTTGGCCTCGACGACGTGGGGCGCCTCGGCGTCTTCGTCGGATGGGAGAATGGTCGCTATCGATCCGTCGGCTTCACCGTCAGCCTGCCGCTGCTCAATCAGAACCACTAAGGTGTCAGGGACACCAGCCAAATTAGCCGGGTACGTGATGGATCTCTCCATACATGTACCCGGCTAACTTCTCTTGTCCCTTTCTCCGTGTCAAGACAAGAGGAGGGGGTTACTCATCCACCCGCGCCACCTTTCCTGCCTTCAATAGATACTGCGCGCCGCTTTCGGGACACGTGGCACGACCGTCGGTATCGAAGCGGAGGCGATGACCGTATTCGCTCACCCAACCGATGTGCCGCGCCGGGTTACCCACCACGAGGGCATACGGCGGGACATCCCGCGTCACTACCGCGCCCGCTCCGATCAGGGCATAGGCACCGATCGTATGTCCGCAAACGATCGTGGCATTGGCCCCGATCGAGGCGCCCCGTTCGACACGCGTCGGACGGAACTCATCCTTGCGCGGCACGGCGCTGCGCGGATTGATGACGTTCGTAAATACGCAGCTGGGCCCGAGGAAGACGTCGTCCTCGCAGGTCACGCCCGTGTAGACCGAGACGTTGTTTTGCACCTTCACGCCATCGCCCAGCACGACGCCCGGCGAGATGACGACGTTTTGCCCAATCGAGCAACGCTCGCCAACGATGCATCCCGACATGAGGTGCGAAAAATGCCACACCACAGTGCCGCGCCCAATGCAACATCCGGCATCGATCACGGCTGTCTCGTGGGCCTGAAATTCTTTATCCATAAACGAGTAACTAAGAGTGTAAGAGGAAAAATGAGGGCCAGAAAAAGGCCTTATGCGCTACGCGTGGCCGCCCGCCAACCGATAACCCGCGGCGACGGCCACGAGGCCCGCCACCACGCTGCCGCCGACATAGAGCACAAAGGCCAGCAACCGGCCTTCCTGCCAAAGCGTCAGGCCATCGCGCGAAAAAGGTGGAAAACGTGGTGAAGCCACCGCACACACCGATCGTCAGGAAGCGTTGCGCCGCCAGCGAGACGTTCGGATGGCGTGCGAAGAGTCCCGCCAGTAGCCCGATCAGCAGACACCCGAGCAGGTTGACCGCAAGCGTGCCCCACAAAGAGGCCACCCCCAAATGACGCACGCCCAGGCCCACCAAGTGGCGCGCCATGCCGCCCAGACAGCTGCCGAGCCCGATCAGAAGCAGATCTTTCATCCGTGCAGGTCGTTCGGGGGCTATTTATACAGTGCGAAAAATCGTCGGCCGGTGACTCAGATCCGGGGCCTTGTGCGCCCACTCCTTCACCGGCCGCGTGCGGATAAACTCATCGGCGCACGTCACATTTGTCGCCACGCAGAGCCGCGTCGAGGGGCGGCAGGTGCGGACCAGCTCCTCCAGCAGTCGCTCGTTGCGGTAGGGCGTTTCGATGAAGAGCTGCGTCTCATCCTCGGCATAGATGCGGGCTTCAAGCTCCTTGATGCGGCGCGTGCGACGGTCGGCCTCGATGGGCAGGTAGCCGTGGAAGGCGAATCGCTGGCCGTTGAACCCGGAGGCCATGACGGCTAACAAGATCGACGACGGCCCGACGAGGGGTACGACCCGCAGCCCCTTGCGCTGCGCCACGGCCACCACGTCCGCCCCCGGATCGGCCACCGCCGGACAGCCGGCCTCGGACAGTACGCCCACGGGCTGCCCCTCGGCCAGCGGCGACAGCATGGCGGCCACGGCCTCGGGCGGCGTGTGCTTATTGAGTTCGCTGAAATGCAGCGCGTCGATGTCGATCGCCGGGTCGGCCCGCTTGAGGAAGCGGCGCGCCGTGCGCAGATTCTCGACAATGAAATGCCGAATGCCGCGCACCACCTCGCGGTTGTATTCCGGCAGCACCCGCTCATGCTGCGTATCGCCCAGCGTGACGGGGATCAGATAAAGTGCAGTTTCCATCCGTTCTGAAATCGTTAGGGGTAATCGGGTTGGAGTCGCGTGTTCACGCGCTCCGGGGGTGCAAAGAAAGGGTTCCTGCCGGGGGCGGCTGCGGCCGCCGGCGAAGTTTGGCCGGGTACTGGATAAATCGCCGCTATTTCTTGTATCAGGCAAACTTCCCTGCCTCGGCAGAGGCCTGCGCGAGGGTAAACAGGCGCCTGTTTGAGGCTATGCAATCTGCGCGACGATAAACAGGCGCCTGTTTGAGGCTATGCAATCTGCGCGAGGGTAAACAGGCGCCTGTTTGGGTCTATGCAATCTGCGCGAGGGTAAACAGGCGCCTGTTTGGGTCTATGCAGTCTGCGCGAGAGTAAACAGGCGCCTGTTTGGGTCTATGCAGTCTGCGCGACGATAAACAGGCGCCTGTTTGAGGCTATGCAATCTGCGCGAGAGTAAACAGGCGCCTGTTTGAGGCTATGCAATCTGCGCGAGAGTAAACAGGCGCCTGTTTGGGTCTATGCAGTCTGCGCGACGATAAACAGGCGCCTGTTTGAGGCTATGCAATCTGCGCGAGAGTAAACAGGCGCCTGTTTGGGTCTATGCAATCTGCGCGAGGGTAAACAGGCGCCTGTTTGGTTCACTCCGGTCTGTGCGGCGGTAAACAGGGCCCCTGCGGGGGCAGCGAAGTTTTTTGTATAGCCAAACAGGGCCCCTGCCGGGGCTGGGAGGTTTGCCGGGTACGAGGATAAACTTCCTCGGCCTCGGCAGAGGCCTGCCGCAAGCCAAACGCATACTCGATGGGGTTGCCCAAAGCCTAACGTAAGGGCACAAAAAAAACGTGGAGTCGGAGGCGCTTTTCGCCTTCCCGATCTCCACGTAAAAAATTTCTTTTCAGTGTTGCCGCAGCGGGATTATACCGCTGCCGGATGAATAGCCTCTGAGGGGCAAACTGCTGCGCACGAACCGCAGTCGGTGCAGAGTTGTGGATTGATGAGGTAGATCTTACCTTCTGAAATCGCCTCTACGGGGCACTCGTCAATGCATGAACCGCATGCAACACAATCGTCATTAATTACGTAAGCCATATTTCTTCTCTGTTTTTTTGTAAGTCGGGGGCAAAGATAGACGAATCCCCAATAATGGGGATATGGGCGGTAAAAAAATTTTTTTGGGTGGACGGGCGATAAACGAGGTCGATTAGAGGGAGTATATGCCCTTAGAAGTGGCTCTAAGACTTGATTCTTGTCGATTTTTTTACCCTTCCGTGGACAGGGCGTAAGATTTTTTCCCCTTATCCCCATCGCATCCCCATTGTTCCCATGTTGTATCCCCATTGGCTACCCCATCCTTCCCCGATCGTCCACCCTCCGATCAGATCTTCTTTCGGGGCGTAGTGGCCACGAATTCCTTGAGGTAAAATGGCTCGAAATACGCCGTATCCACGAAGCGACGCTCGGCGTATGCACGCTCGGCGATGGGCACCATCTCAGTCGCCACGGGGGTGATCTGCCCGAGGAACGAGGCGCGGGGTGAGCGAATCACGTCGCGACATTTCTCCGCCCCGTCTCCACAGAAGCAGACGTCCGCGTCGGCCAGCTCCGTGGCGAAGCTCTCCGGCGTGATGATCTCCGGACGTGTCTCACAGAGCGGCTTGAGATTGCCGTCGAAGAGCGTCGCGTAGACTTCCATCCGGCGGGCGTCGATGAGGGCGCAATAGAGGCAGTCTGTGCGCCGGTGCACCTTCTGCGCCATGGCCGCGATCACTTCCGGCGTAGGGACGGCGATGAGTGGCACGCCCCAACCGACGCACAGCCCTTTGGCGAGCGAGACGCCAATGCGCAGGCCCGTGTACGATCCCGGTCCGGCACTCACGGCCACGGCGTCCGGCGGTGTGCCGCCCATGTGCGTAAGCGTTTCCTCGGCGATGGCGCCGGCGTAGGCCGAGTGGCTCATCGGTTCAAAAATGGTTTTGGCAAACATCACTTCGCCGTCCGTCGACCAGGCGACGGAGCAGAGTTTGCCCGATGTTTCGATATGCAGCAAGTTCATTTCTCTTGAGGTTTGTTGATGTGGGCGGCAAAAATAGAGACGTTGGGGCTCGAGCGCCTACCTTTGCGGCCGTCGGAGGTGACACACCTCCCTCATAACCACTTTCCACTACGCATCACAACGTCTCCTCGATTTGTAACTCCCGGCCTCAGGCCGATAACTACCTATTATTATATGATTCAATCAATGACCGGCTTCGGTAAAGTCACCGCCGAACTGCCCGACAAGAAGGTGACCGTAGAAATCAAATCGCTCAACAGCAAACAGCTCGATCTCTCTGTGCGTATCCCCGCGGTTTATCGTGAACGCGAAATGCAGCTGCGCAACGAGCTGCTGCAACGTCTGGAGCGTGGCAAAGTGGATCTGAACATCAACGTGGAATACATCGGCCGGGACACCTCCGCGCGGATCAATGCGGCGGCCGTCACGGGTTACTACGAGCAGATTCACGAGCTGGCGGGTCGCCTTGGTGTGCCCGAGCCCGCGGACTGGTTCGCTACGCTGCTCCGGCTGCCCGAGACGGTGCGCAGTGAGGCCGGCGAGGTGAGTGAGGCGGAATGGCAGGCGGTGCACGGCGCCGTCAGCGAGGCCGTCACGCGGCTGATCGACTTCCGCACGCAGGAGGGCGCCATGCTCCGCCGTGTCTTTGAGCAGAAGATTGGCATCATCGGCGATCTGCTTCGTGAGGTGGATCCTTACGAACAGGAGCGCGTGGAGAAGATTCGCAGTCGACTGACGGAGAACTTGAAAAAGATCAGTGAGGTGGAGTACGATCGCAACCGCCTCGAGCAGGAGCTGATCTATTACCTCGAGAAGTTGGACATCAACGAGGAGAAGGATCGGCTGGCGAACCATCTCAATTACTTCCTCCGCACGCTCGACAGCGAGCACGGACAGGGTAAGAAGCTCGGCTTCATCGCGCAGGAGATAGGCCGTGAGATCAACACGCTCGGGTCGAAGAGTAACCACGCCGAGATGCAGATCATCGTGGTGCGCATGAAGGACGTGCTGGAGCAGATCAAGGAGCAAATCCTCAACGTACTGTAAGCGATGAAACGAGGTAAGCTGATCATCTTCTCCGCGCCGTCGGGGTCGGGCAAGTCGACGCTGATTCGGCACTTGTTGCAGCAGGGTTTGCCACTGCGATTCTCCATCTCCGCCACCAGTCGGCCGCCGCGCGGTGAGGAGCAAGACGGGCGGGAGTACTATTTCCTCTCGCCCGACGAGTTTCGCCGGCGCATTGCTGCGGGCGACTTTCTGGAATACGAGGAGGTCTATCGCGATCGATTCTACGGCACGCTGCGTTCCGAAGTGGAGCGCATTCGCGAGCGTGGCGAGACGGTGGTCTTCGACGTGGACGTGGTGGGCGGATGCAACATCCACGAGCAATACGCCGGTGAGGCGCTCGATCTTCGTCCGACCGCCGTCGGTGGAGGCGCTGCGGGAACGGCTCGTGACGCGGGCCACGGACGCGCCAGAGGTGATCGAGGATCGGCTGCGTAAGGCGGAGTTTGAGCTGACGTTTGCCCCGCGTTTCGATGTGGTCATCCTCAACGACGATCTCGAGACGGCGCAGCGCGAGGTGGTGCGCGTGGTGCGGGAGTTTATCGAAGGATAGGGGAGGAGCCGACGGATGATGCGTCACGTGGGGATCTTTTCCGGGTCGTTCAACCCGATTCATATGGGCCATTTGATGCTCGCCAACTGGATGTGTGAGTACGGTGGCGTCGACGAACTGTGGTTTGTGGTCACGCCGCGCAACCCGCTGAAGTCTGAGTACGTGTTGCTCGACGACGCTTTCCGGCTGGAGATGACGCGGGCCGCCGTGGGGGATTATCCGCGGTTTCGGGTCAGCGATGTGGAGTTCGGATTGCCGCGACCGTCGTACACGATCCACACCCTGCGCACGCTGCGCGAGTCGCACGCCGACTGCCGATTCTCGCTCATCATTGGTGCCGACAGCTGGGCGGACATGGGGCGATGGCGCGACGCGGAGGTGCTCCGGCGTGAGTTCTCGCTCGTCGTCTACCCGCGTCCCGGCTATCCTGCCCCCGAGATAGCGCCAGACGAGACGGCCGACGTGCGGGCCGTGGCGGCGCCGATGATGGACGTCTCGTCCACCTTTATCCGCGAGGCCATCCGTGCGGGGCGCGACGTGCGATTCTTCTTGCCCGAAGGCGTGCGGCGGTATGTGCCGGAGATCGCGCGACGGTTGGCGGCGATGCGATAGCTGACGTCTCGCGAGGCATAGTCACAAAAAGAAAAGCGGGGAGCGTGTTCCGACGGTTGGGACGCGCTCCCCGCTTTTTCTGTGCCATAATCATCATTGTCTATGGTGTAGTTGGGAGCGTTGCCCCCGAGTCTTCACTTCCTTTTCTTGCCTTGATGCAAGAAAAGGAAGCAAAGAAGATCAAGGCGTCAGTGACGCCGGCCAGATTGGGCGGGTACGGGATGCGTCTATGTAATGTACCGGGCCCATTTTTCCCAGCCCCGGCAGGGGTCGTCAGGGACGCCGGCCAAATTGGGCGGGTACGGGATGCGTCTATGTAATGTACTGGGCCCATTTTCCCAGCTCCGGCAGGGGCCGTCAGGACGCCGGCCAAATAGGGCGGGGTGCCGGGCCTGACTTCGCCGGCGGCCGCAGCCGCCCTCTTGATGGAAGAAAATCACCAATCTCCGCGGCACCAGAGCACTTCCCAATGCTTCTGGGTGGCGATACCTTCGTTGCCGGCGCCGGTGCGACCGGGGGCAGGGCGTCCTCGTTGAGGATGAAGATGTGGCCCGGTTCGTCCTCGCCGGTGCGGTCGGGCAGGGAGCGATAGAGTTCTTCGGTGGCGGCGTAGCTGAAGTCGTTGTCGCAGCAGTAGGCGGTGCGGAGGGAGTTGCAGCCGGAGAAGTCGAGGTTGGGGAGGTAGTTCTTCCCGCAGCTCAGCTCGGTGAGCCGAGCGCAGCCGCGCAGCTGTAGTTCGGTGAGCTTGTTGCGGTAACAGTAGAGGACGGACAGCTTGCTGCACATGGTCACGTCGAGCTTCGTGAGACCGTTGTTGATGCAGGCGATCATCTCCAGTTTGGGGCATTTGGAGAGGTCGAGGGCTGTCAGCAGATTGTCGCTGCAATTGAGGCGCTCCAGGGAGGGGCAGCGCGAGACGTCGAGGGTGGTCAGGCGGTTGGAGTAGCACTCGAGGATGCGCAGCCCGGAACAGCCGCCGACGTTCAGCTCGGTCAGCGCGTTGTCGTGACACTCCAGACTGCGGAGCATGGTGTCGCGGCTGCAGTCGATGGCTGTGATGCCGCCGCCGTTGGTGCTGCAATTGAAGGCCGCCACCTCGCCGTGGATCGTCATCTTCTCCGCGTCGGCGATGAAGTAGCGTGCCGGCGTGCGCTTCTTGCCGATGACGAAGCTGGTGTCCAGCTTTCCGCATTGGATGCGGATGGACGTGGTGTCCGTCTTGCCGGCGAAGCTGAGGAAGATTTTTGCGCCCGGGATCGACGGTGAGCGTGATGTTGGGCACTTCGTGAGCCGCTTTATGGCAGGCTGTGGTGAGGCTTAGGGCCGCGAGGGCGAGGAAAAGGAGCGTCTTAGTTTTCATAAAGAGAGAGGTTGTGAATGCGTGAATGATGAGGAAAGAGGGATGAATGGCGGCCGGACACCCCGCGTATGGCCGAGGCATCCGGCGCGGGCCGTTCATCAATGAACAAATGATAGGAGTATATAGGATTACTCTTCTGGCAGATGGATCTCCGGGCCGCCGCCTGAGCCTCCCGTACCGCCCGTGCCGCCGCCCTCGCCGGGTTTCTTGGGATCGGGCTTTTTGGGGTCAGGCTGCTTCGGATCGGGCTTTTTGGGCTCCCCCTCGGGCAGTTTGATGTCCGGCTTCCCGTCGTCCTTACCCGGCTTTTTGGGTTTGGGCTCCTTCGGCGTTTTAGGCTCCTTGGGCGTGTCCTTTTTGCGTGGCACGACGAGGTTGCGCTGCATCGTTTTGAAGTCGTTCGAGGTGGCGTTCATGTGGTCGGCCAGGCGCTCGAGGAGGGCCTTGTCGTCGGCCGAGGTGGCGCTGTTGTAGGCCGCCTGGATGTATTGGCAGACGACCTCCGGGGCGGCGTCCGTTTGCGGGCGGATCACGGAGGCCGGGGGCAGCTTCGTGTCCGTGTTCTCGACGCGGCGGCTGACGTGCAGCTTCTCGAACTCTTCGTTGAGCTTAAAGAGGTTGTCAAACTCGTCGTTCAGGCCCAGCGTAGCGACCTCGGCGGTGCGTTTGGTGAGGTCTTTTTTTCATGCCTTCGAGGCGTCCACTTTCCATCTCGTAAGCCAGCGAACGAATGTTTTCGTACGGGCTGAGCGTGTTGGAGAGGCGGATGGCGGCCTCGCGGATGTTGGTTTTTGTGCGAATGGCGTTGCGCGCGAATGATTCCGAAGATGTTCATCAGCTGTTCGTCGCGCTCTGCATCCTTGACTTTGAGCAGGGCGGTATCGTCCGAGATGGTGGCCTCTTGGTCGATCATTGTCTCGTAGTCGATACCCTTGTTCCACGCCTCAGGCAGTCCGAGGGGAGTTTGAGTTTCGTTTTGTCCACAGCCATAACCAGCTCATACTGTTTGCGATGATACTGCACGTGGAGGGTGTTGTTCAATCTTGTGCTACTCACTTTGGTGAAGATTAGCACGCGGGGGATGTCCAATTTGACTTGTTCCATAATGGGTCTTGTTTGATGATTTAGCTCGATCTCTCTGTTGAAAACCACGGCGAAACTACACGTTTTTTCCAATCCTCAAAGCGTCCGTTTTGGCCTCATTGCATGTTCCTATGGTCGATTGTATCGTACAATCGCATGAAAAAGTTTTTTTCGGCTGATTGTATCGTACAATCGCGTGAAAAAGTTTTTTTCGGCCGATTGTATCGTACAATCACGTGAAAAAGTTTTTTTCGGCCAATTGTATCGTACAATCGCATGAAAAAGTTTTTTTCAGCCCATTGTATCGTACAATCACGTGAAAAAGTTTTTTTCGGCCCATTGTATCGTACAATCACGTGAAAAAGTTTTTTTCGGCCGATTGTATCGTACAATTGCCTCCAGTCAATACCTCTCATTGTATCGTACAATTGCCTCCAGTCAATACCTCTCATTGTATCGTACAATCGCCTGCCCCCGAATGATCGTTTTCACTTTTCGCGGCAGGCCTATCTTTGCCCGCGGCAAGGCCATGGTGGCCTATACGTATTATATACAGCAACAAGATGAAGGAATCCATCCATATCCAGAACTTCGGCCCGCTCCGTGATGTGCGGATCGACTCTCCCCAGTAGTCCTCCCTATACCTTTACATATATGCACATAACCCCCAAACACATACACGCAATGCAAACGAAACGCTTCCCTTTTGCGGCGATACTCTTAGCGTTTATCGCGTTCGTCGCCCCACTGGCGCTCCATGCGCAACACGAGAAACCGGACAATTCGGCCCTCCTCGCCGTCGGTACAGAGGCGCCGGACTTCAGCCTGCCCACCGTCGACGGTGAAGCTACCATCGCGCTCTCAGACTATCAGGGCCGCTACCTCGTCATCGACTTCTGGGCCTCTTGGTGCCCCGACTGCCGCAAGGCCAACCCCCGCATGGTCGACCTCTACCGGCGTTATAAAGACGAACCCATCGGCATCGACTTCCTCGGCGTCTCGTTCGACACTGACCGCGAGGCCTGCCTCAAGGCGGTTGAGAAAGACGGCATCACGTGGCCTCAGGTGAGCGAGCTCAAGAAGTGGAAAGAGACGGAGATCTCGCGCCAGTACGGCATCCGCTGGATCCCCACCGTCTACGTCATCGACAACATGGGCCAAGTCCTCTACGCCGGTAGCGACCTCGACTACCTCGAGGAGCTCCTCCACTACATCGGCGGCGTCGGCAGCGGTGAAACGAATTAGAACGACTCCGCACCGTCATGTCCACAGCCATAGCAGACGACAGCCGCAAGGTCACCACCCACCGGCTCTACGAGATGAAGCAGCGCGGCGAGAAGATCGCCATGCTCACGGCTTACGATTACTCGATGGCGCAGATCATTGACCGCGCCGGCATGGACGTCATCCTCGTCGGTGACTCGGCCTCGAACGTCATGGCGGGCAACATCACCACGCTGCCCATCACGCTCGATCAAATGATCTACCACGGCAAGTCGGTCGTCAAGGCCGTCCGCCGCGCCCTCGTCGTCGTCGACCTGCCCTTCGGCTCCCTATCAGGGCAACTCCAAAGAGGCGCTCGCCTCGGCCATCCGCGTGATGAAGCAGACGCACGCCGACTGTATCAAGATGGAGGGCGGCGCCGAGATCCGCGAGTCCATCCAGCGCGTCCTCTGCGCCGGCATACCCATCATGGGGCACCTCGGCCTCACGCCGCAATCCATCAACAAGTTCGGCACCTACACCGTCCGCGCCCGCGAGGAGGCAGAGGCCGCCAAGCTCGTTGAAGACGCCCGACTGCTCGAGGAGCTGGGCTGCTTCGCCTTGGTTCTGGAGAAGATCCCCGCCGATCTGGCCACACGCGTAGCCAGCGAGCTGCGTATCCCCGTGATCGGGATCGGTGCCGGCGGCGGAGTAGACGGACAAGTGCTCGTCATGCACGACATGCTGGGCATCAACCAAGACTTCTCGCCCCGTTTCCTGCGTCGCTACGCCGACCTCAACGCCGTCATCACCGACGCCGTCCAAGCCTACATCGGCGACATCAAAACGCGCGATTTCCCCAACGAAAAAAAGAACAGTATTAGGCGCCCACGAAGTTTAGTCAGGTACCCGGCCAACTTCCCCGGCCTCGGCAGAGGCCTTGATTTTCTTTAGCTTCTTTTTCTTGCATCAAGGCAAGAAAAGAAGGCCCCCTCAAAGGCAAGATCAAGGCAAGAAAAAGAAGACCCCAAGAGAAAAAGAAGAATCGATCAAAGAAAGAACCCGGCAGGCACAAAGCCCGCCCCCCACACCTATCACATCACCTTCATGGCAAAAAGAATTAAAGGAACTCACCAGTAAAGACGCGAACTACGCGCAGTGGTATCAAGACCTGGTCATCAAGGCCGGGCTGGCAGAAAACTCAGCCGTCCGCGGCTGCATGGTCATCAAGCCCTACGGCTACGCCATCTGGGAACGCATGCAGCGCATCCCGGACGACAAGTTCAAGGAGACGGGCCACGAGAACGCTTACTTCCCCCTGCTCATCCCCAAATCCTTCCTCAGCCGCGAGGCCGACCATGTCGAAGGCTTTCGCCAAGGAGTGCGCCGTCGTGACGCATTACAGGCTCAAGAACGCCCCGGACGGCAGCGGCGTCGTTGTCGACCCGGCGGCCCGACTCGAGGAAGAGCTCATCATTCGCCCCACCTCCGAGACGATCATCTGGAACACGTATAAGAACTGGATCCAGTCCTACCGCGACCTGCCGATCCTCGTCAACCAGTGGGCCAACGTCATGCGTTGGGAGATGCGCACGCGCCTCTTCCTCCGCACCGCCGAATTCCTCTGGCAGGAAGGCCACACGGCCCACGCCACCCGCGAGGAGGCCGAGGAGGAGGCCATTAAGATGCAAGGCGTCTATGCCGACTTTGCGGAGAACTACATGGCCGTGCCCGTCGTGCGTGGCGTGAAGACGGCCAGCGAACGCTTCGCCGGCGCCGTAGAGACGTACACCATCGAGGCCATGATGCAGGATGGCAAGGCCCTCCAAGCCGGCACATCACACTTCCTCGGACAGAACTTCGGCCGCGCCTTCGACGTCACCTTCATCGATCGCAACGGCAAGACGGACTACGCCCGGGCCTCGTCCCGGGGCGTCTCCACCCGCCTCGTCGGCGCGCTCATCATGGCGCACTCGGACAACAACGGCCTCGTCCTGCCGCCGCACCTCGCCCCCGTGCAAGTCGTCATCATCCCCATCTACCGCTCCGCCGAGCAGCTGGCCGCGATCAGTGAAAAGGTAGATCGCATCGCCGCCCGACTCCGCGAGCTGGGCGTCCGCGTCAAGTTTGACAGCGACGACACGAAGAAGCCCGGATGGAAGTTCGCCGAATACGAGCTCAAGGGCGTCCCCGTACGCCTCGCGATGGGCGGCCGCGACCGGAGAACGATACCGTCGAGATCATGCGCCGCGACACGCTCGAGAAAGAGACGCGCCCCTGCGCCGGACTCGAGGAATACGTCCGCGACCTGCTCGAAGAGATCCAGTCCGGCATCTTCCGCAAAGCCCTCGACCACCGCGCCCGCCGCACCGTCCGGGTCGACACCTACGACGAGTTCAAGGAGCGCATCGAGGAAGGCCTCTTCATCATGGCCCACTGGGACGGCACACCCGAGACCGAGGAGCGCGTCAAGAACGAGACGAAGGCCACCATCCGCTGCATCCCCCTCGACACGGCCGACGCCGAGCCCGGCCGCTGCATGGTCACCGGTCGCCCCTCCGCCCGCCGCGTACTCTTCGCCCGAGCGTATTAAATCGGTGCCGGCCAACTGGGCTGGCGTCCCTGACGCCTTGACCTTCTTTTTCGCTTCCTTTTTCTTGTGTCAAGACAAGAAAAGGAAGATATCAAGACAAGAAAAGAAGATAGAAGTCAGCCGGACGCCAGTCATCATCCCGCTCAAACACAATACACATAATAGATAAACAAATGGAACTCACAGGAAGAATCGTAGCCGTGCAGCCCGTCCAGACGGGCGAAGGCCGCAACGGCACGTGGAAAAAAACAAGAGTATGTCGTCGAGTACGACCGTCAGGCGCAGTATCCGCGCAAGATGATGTTCGTCCTCTGGGGCGACAAGATCGACCAATACAACATTCAGGAAGGGCAGGAGCTGAAGATCCACTTCGACATCGACTGCCGCGCCTACAACGGCCGTTGGTATAACGACATCCGCGCCTGGAAGGTCGAGCCGGATACGGAGGCCGCGCCCTCCATGCCCTCCGAACCCGCGGGACGCTTTGCGGGACCATGTGCCGCCGCCCCCGCCCGAGCTGCTCGCCTCGCCGTCTGACGCCTCGTCAGATCTGCCCTTCTGAGCCGCCGCACACAATTCGGGGTCTGTCTCTCCCTCGGGGGCAGGCCCCGAATCTATATCGTTCGACCACAAAAGTCCCTCGCCGCTCCTCATCCCCTTCAGGGGACGGGAGCTTTTTCTCAGTGACACCCCCTGTCCCCTGAGGGGATGGGAGCTTTTTTTGCGATTACACCCCTATCCCCCGAGGGGACGGGGCGTAATTTCAGGATGACACCCCTATCCCCTGAGGGACGGGGCGTAATTTCAGGATGACACCCCTATCCCCTGAGGGGACGGGGACTAATTTCAGGATGAAGCCTCTATCCCCTGAGGGGACGAGGCGTAATTTCAGGATGACACCCCTATCCCCTGAGGGGATGAGGTGTAATTTCAGGATAACGCCCCTATCCCCTGAGGGGACGAGGTGTAATTTCAGGATAACGCCCCTATCCCCTGAGGGATGAGGCGTAATTTCAGAACGAAGCCCCTGTCCAAGTGCGACCCAGACCCATCCCCCGCTCAGGGTGCGCGTATTCGTATTTGTTTGACTTTACCTTTGCGCGCGTTTCAAAAAGAGAATAAAGACGAGAGAGAATGAAAAAACTGCTTACCCTATGCTGCATCGCCGCGAGCCTTCTCGTGGTCGGTTGCAATCGTACAGCCGACAAAGGCGAGGCCGACGGCTCCGAACTCTACGGCTACGTTAATATCCGCCTACCGCACATCGAGGGCATGCACGAATGCCACACCCACCCCCGCGTCATGGCCTTCACCGAGCGCTATCGCCAGAGCGGCCCCATCTCGGGTTACTATCTCGACGACGCCACCTACCCCCGTGTCGATAGTCTGGGACAGATCACGTTCGACAACTATTTCATGATCTATGGCGACTATAACCGCGAGAACTACGACGCTACGCCCGCCGACCTCCCCCTCATGCAGGAGCAACTCGAGCGCAGCTTGGTCGGCACCAACTGGCAAGAGCAGGGCCGACGCACGGAAGACGCCTATAACACGCTCATGGTCGGTCAGCCCGCCATCCTCCAGAAGTATAGCCCGCAGGAAGGTGTCCTGACCATGATCATCCTCATGAAATACCGTCAGGAGAACGGTGCCGAATCGACCGTCGTCAGCGCCGCCAACTGCCTCCTCATCAAAAAGCGCCTGCTGAGCATGGCCTACTACATGGCCTATCAAAACGCCTCCACCATCGACGCCCTCAAGCAGCGCAACGACGCCGCAGTCAAGGCTGTCATGGCTGCCAATTGACGCCCGCCCTTACCTTATATATATGAGAGAAAACCGAAGCGCCCGCCTCTACGCTCGCCAAAGCGACGGCGAGGACGTCGCCCCTTTTCGAGGGGGAACCCGCTACCCTTCTTTTGGCTCATGCTGCTCGGCCGTGAGGACGTCGAGCTGTACTGCATACGCATGCGCCGGCTCATCGCTGCCGGAACCTCACCTTCACGCGCCACCCTCCGCCTCGACAAGCTCCGTGCACTCATGCAGGCCACCATCCGGCGCCCCTATCTGGAGCGACATTTCGCCTCTTGGCTCGGACTCTTCGACGACTGGATCTACTTCCTCCAGATCTCCGACTTCTCGGATATGAAGATCTATCTCGACCTCTACAGCGTCAGCCTCTACTATCCCACCCTCAGCCAGTTTGAGGATAGTCTCCTCCGCGCCCTCGACTGTTTCGATCGCAACATCGCTACCGGTTACGAGGAGTCGATCGCCGGCACCTGTGGACACGAAGCTCACAATCGCAACCGCCGACGCTTCGAGCGCTTCTCAGAAAGCTATCGGGTCAAGGCGCAAGACGACATCTACGGCCTCTCCAACCGTCGCATCCATTTGGAGAGAAACTCCCTGCCCAACGAACGTGGCCGCTTCGCCACGCTGGCCTTCCTTCTGGCCCTCATCACTCTGGTGATCGCCGCCATCGTGGGGCTACTCATTATCAAGAAATAATCGCATACACACATCAAGAGACCTATTATAGAATGACTGAAGAAAAGAAACTGGAGACCGTCGTGAGCGGTATCCGCCCCACGGGCAATCTGCATCTGGGCAACTATTTCGGAGCCGTCAAGAGCTTTCTGCGTATGCAGGACGAGTATCGCTGCTTCTTCTTTATTGCCGACTGGCACTCCCTGACCACCCACCCGCGCCCCGTCGACATCCGGCGCAGTGTCCGCACCATCCTCTCCGAATACCTCGCCTGCGGCCTCGACCCCGACAAAGCCGCCATCTATATCCAAAGCGACGTCCATGAGGTGCTTGAGCTTTACCTCTACCTCAATATGAACGCCTACCTCGGCGAGCTCGAGCGTGTCACCACCTTCAAGGAGAAAGTCCGCCAGCAACCCGACAACGTCAACGCCGGTCTCCTGACCTATCCCACCCTCATGGCCTCCGACATCCTCATCCACCGTGCCGTCAAAGTGCCCGTTGGCAAGGATCAGGAGCAGAACATGGAGATGGCCCGCAAGTGTGCCCGCCGCTTCAACATGATCTACGAGACCGACTTCTTTCCCGAGCCCGCCTCCTTCCACCTCACCGAGCGCGCCGTCAAGGTGCCCGGCCTCGACGGTTCCGGCAAGATGGGCAAGAGCGAAGGCAACGCCATCTATCTTGTCGATGACGAAGCGACGATCCGCAAAAAGGTCATGAAAGCCGTCACCGACTCCGGCCCCGCCACCCCTGACAGTCCCAAACCCGAGCCCATTCAGAACCTCTTTACGATGATGGAGATCGTCTCCTCTCGCGACACCTACGACTTCTTCAACGACCAATACAACCGTTGCGCCATCCGCTACGGCGACATGAAGAAGCAGCTCGCCGCCGACATCAACGCCTTCTGCGCCCCCATCCGCGAACGCATACTCGACATCGCCGCCAACGAAGCCTATCTCGACAAAGTAGCTCGTGAAGGCGCAGAGAAAGCGGCAGAGAGCGCCTCGAGTACCATCAAGGAAGTTCGCCGAATCATCGGCTTCAGAACCGCTCCGTAATACGTTACGGGGCACATGGCGTGAAAAAATATTTGCGCATACCGATACGCCGTATGCCGATTCGTCTACTTTTGCGCCGCTCTTTCAGAGCAAATAATAAGAGAAAAGAAGATGCATAAACAGATCATCATAGCACGCGCCCGGGTGAAAGCCGGCAGAGAGGACGCTTTCATCGACTCCGCAAAGAAGCTGGCCGATATGGCACGCACTGAGCCCGGTAACCTCTGCTATTCCTTCTATCGCTCCGTTACGGAGCCAGAGAACTTCATCTTTTACGAGGAGTATAAGGATGCCGTTGCGGTAACTGCCCACGCCTCATCAGTGGCCTTCAAAGCCTTTACTGAAGCGGTAAGAGAGCTGCTGGATGGCGATTTAATCGTGGATAAATACTAAGCAAATAGCCCGCAAGGCGTCACTCTTATTTGGGAAAAAAAACGTTTTTCGTGTTGCGAAACATTTTTCTGCTACCTTTGCGGCGAATTAGACCAATCAGATTTTAAATTCAAACGAGATGAAAAAGATTTCAATGTTTTTGGTGGCTTCGGCCATGGTAATGATGGTTGCTTGCAACAACAAGAGTGCAGCAACTGAAGGTGAAACGACAGATTCTACGGCTGTAGAAGCTCCGGCTCCCGCAGCTGAGGCCGCTCCTGCTGAGGGTGGAAGCGCATTCGATCAGTATCTGAGCCTTGTTGACGAGATGCTTCCTCTGTATGAGAAGGCAGCTGCCGGTGATGCTGAGGCTAACCAGAAGCTGACAGAGCTGGGACAGAAGATGCAGGACTTGGCTCCGAGTCTTCAGAACGAAGCAGCTAACCTGACACCGGAGCAGACGCAGAAGTATCAGGAAGCTATGCAGAAGCTGGCTGAGGCCGCTAAGAAAGCTCAGGAGAAGAAGTAAGTTCTACCCTTATTTCTGGCAAGAAAATGAAGAAGGCAATTCGCGTAAGCGGGTTGCCTTCTTTTCGATATATACCTCTGCATAGTGGTCACAGCCAGGGCAACCGCATCAAAACCACACCTACGTCCCAGTCGTCTGCTTATCTACGGAGATCCCACCTACACGTGGTTCTGCTTTCCGTAGGGGTACAGACATCAAAACCACGTGTGGTTCTGCTTTCCGTAGGGGTACAGACATCAAAACCACGCGTGGTTTTCCTTTCCGTAGGGGTACAGACATTAAAACCACGTGTGGTTCTGCTTTCCGTAGGGGTACGGACATCAAAACCACGCGTGGTTCTGCTTTCCGTAGGGGTACAGACATTAAAACCACGCGTGGTTCTGCTTTCCGTAGGGGTACAGACATTAAAACCACGCGTGGGTGGGATCTCCGTAGGGTCGTGGAGAGTAAAAAGCGCCTCAGGCCCGCAGCTATTTGGGTGCGATAGCCTTAGAGTGGTCAGCCCTGCCACTCAGTGTGATACAAAGCAGTCTCTATCTTTGGCGCCCGAAATGAAGTACAGCATATACACCTTCACCTTCCTCTTGGGAATCCTGTATATCACGGCCGTATCCGCGCAAGATCGAACTCGGAGCCGGGGCGATCGCGGCGGGCGTAGATTCTCACTCGCTATGCGTAATGCTGCTCAAGCAGCCGATAGTCTCCTTTCCCCAGACAGCGCGCGCATCGGTGTCGCGCGTATCAACGCCTACCGTCTCACCGATAAGCTCGGCGATCCATACATCGCACCGATGGATACGGACAGACTCAACACCGCAGATCATACCCTGATGGAAAGTCGGAGTCTGGCGGGTGCATATACGGCTAATATGGGTGCACCGTTCCAGTCTCGGATCTTCAGCGAACGGTCCGAGGCGCGCGATTTCATCTTTGCTGACGCCTTCGATGGAGATATTCTCACGCCCACGAACGCCTATTTCTATGACGTTAAAGTGCCCTACACCAACATCCTCTACACCCGTGCTGGCGGATCGACCAAACGCGAGGAGCAGCTGCGTGGTGTCATCACCGGTAACTTCGGGCGGAAGATCAACTTGGGCGCAGATTTCAACTACACCTACAGCCGTGGCCAGTACACCTCGAATAACAACAAACTGCTCTCTTACCGCCTTTTTTTGGCAGCTATCGTTCGGGACCGTTACGAGGCCTTCGCCCACATCCGCAACCTGAATTTCGTTACCAACGAAAACGGTGGCCTGACTGACGACCGTTACATCACCGACCCGGACAATTTCGAGGACGGTCGGCGTGGAGTCGACAGCAAATCTTTCCCCACGCGATTCACGGAGACCTATAATCGCTTGCGCGGTCGTGACTTTTTCCTCACGCACCGCTATAATCTCGGTTTCTATCGGCGCATGACCGCCGATGAGGCCGATCGCAAACGAAAACGTGACGAGCGGCGCGAGAAGATCCGTCAGCTGAACGCGGAGAAAGAGGGCACGGCCGACGTGCGGCCTCTCACTCCTCGGAGTCAGGACGATGTGCCAGACGACGACGGTGGACTTCACGCGGACGAGGTGTTCGTGCCTGTGGCGAGCATCATCCACACCTTTGAATGGGAGGATTTCCGTCGCCGATTCATCTCCAACGACGCGGGGATTGACACCTGCTACACCCACCGATTCGATACGACCACGGCACACCCCGACGATCTCCAGTCGGCCCGTACGTTTCGCAACACATTCGCCCTCTCCCTCCGCGAGGGCTTCCAGAATTGGGCGCAAATTGGCCTCACGGCCTATATCTCCTTCGAGAATCGACGCTTCGAAATGCCCGGTGACACCGCGCGTGGTGTCTTCCAAGGGCGCACGAAGACCGACGAATACGCGGCCTTCCTTGGTGCTGAACTCTCGCGCACCCGTTCCGAGTGGCTCACCTTCCGCGCCCGGGGAGAGTTCGGTCTGCTCGGCAATGACATCGGTGAAATCCGCCTCATGGGGCATGTCGCGTCCCGTTTTCGTGTCTTCGGACGTGAAGCGTCGATCCGTGCCGAGGGCGCATTCCAAAATCTCAGAGCACCTTTCTATCAGCGCCACTTTCACAGCCGATACTTCATGTGGGACAACGATTTGCACAATACGCAACGTATCTATGTAGGTGGTGTGGCCGAGTGGGAACAGACGCGCACCCGCATTTCCGCCGGCGTGGAGAATGTCACGAACTATGTCTACTTCGGCACCGACGGCCGACCGGCTCAGTACACCGGTAGCCTCCAAATTGTCACCGCACGTCTCCGCCGGGACTTCCGTTACCGCGCCTTCGGCTGGGACAACGAGATCATCTACCGGGCGACGGGCCACGATGACATCGTTCCGCTGCCCCGGCTTGCACTTTTACTCCAACGCCTACGTCGTCATTCACCCCGTGCGCGTCCTGACCCTCCAACTTGGTGCTGACGTTCGCTATTTCACCGCCTACCATGCCCCTTATTACGAGCCCGCGACCCAGCAGTTTCAGAATCAAACCGAGATAAAAGTGGGCAATTACCCCTCATCAACGCCTACGCCAATTTTCACCTGCGCCAAGCGCGCTTCTTCGTCATGGCCTATAATCTCGGCCGTCTCTTCACCGATCCGCGCTACTTCTCCATGCCCCACTACCCGCTCAATCCGATGGTCATCAAGCTTGGCATTGCCGTGACCTTCAACAATTGAGGCGTGTAGAGAGTGCGCACCCCATACGACCCATTCTTTTTGTATTTCACCCCCGCAACCGTCCATAAAAAAAATGAGAACTCGCAAAATGCTTCAAGTCTACGTCGGACTACTCGTCGTAGCCGTGGGCACGATGGGCCTTATTGGTGTCTATCGCGCTATGAATAAGCGCACGGAGGTGGTGCGCGATTATGCTGACATCCGTCGTGAGGGCATCCTCCGCTTCGTGGCTGAATATGAACGCCCCGGGAGCTATGTGGCCGTCGATGACACGGCGTTGCAAGGCTTCCAGTACGAGTTGAGTCGTGCCATTGCCCGTTACGCTGGGCTCGAGATGGAGATGCACTTTGAGATGAGCCTCGAGAACAGTTTCGACGGGCTTCGTGACGGGCGTTACGATATCGTCGCTCGCAATTTGCCCACCACGGACGAGCTGAAGGCCGACTATTTCTTGACCGATCCCATCCTGACAGACCGTCAGGTGCTCGTGCAACGGCGCGATACGGCCCGCCTCCTCCGTAACCAGCTCGATCTCGCGGGCCACACCATCGTCGTACCGCGTGAATCCCCCGCCATCCTGCGGTTGGAGAATCTCAGACGCGAGATGGCCGACACGTTCCGCATCGTTGAAGATCCGCTCTATTCGTCTGAGCAACTAATCGCTATGGTTGCGGCTGGCGACATCGATTACACGGTCTGCGACCGCCGTGTAGCCGCTGCGGCCCTCGAGCTCTACCCCGAAATCGACATCAATACCGACATCGGTTTCACGCAACTCCATGCCTGGGCCGTCCGTAGGACCTCACCCGTGTTGCGCGATAGCATCAACGCTTGGTTTGCCCGCATGCACGCCGATGGCACCTTCGATCGCATCCTCCGGAAGTATTACCCCGCCGAGGATGCTGCGACTGACAGATCGTCAGCTAAGAAGGACGGCGTGAAGGCCGTCGCACCCGTCGGGACGAAGGCCACGCCCGATCAGGCTACCCCATCGAAGACGAAAGCGGCAAAGTCAAAGGCTAAGTCGGCCCGACAGAAAGCGAAATCGACAAAGTCAAAAGCCAAGTCGGCCCCGTCGAAGACGAAAGTCACAAAGTCGAAGTCCGGAGCGGACCGACAGAAGGCGAAAGCGACGAAGGCCAAGTCGTCCAAGGCCAAAAAATCCACCTCGAAACGTACCCGCACCAAGCGTAAGGGGTAAACCGGAAGTGTTTGCAACATGAATGACCATTGAGACGCCATCGTGTCGCACGATGAGACCAAAATGGTCGTTGAGACGCCATCGTGTCGCACGATGGGACCCAAAATGGCCGTTGAGACGCCATCGTGTCGCACGATGAGACCAAAATGGTCGTTGAGACGCCGTCATGTCGCATGATGGGGACTCAAAATGGCCGTTGAGACGCCATCGTGTCGCACGATGGGGACCCAAAATGGCCATTGAGACGCCATCGTGTCGCATGATGAGGCCTAAATGGTCATTGAGACGCCGTCGTGCCACATGATGATCGAACTATCACGATATGTAAGCCTCAAAAAAAGGACGGATGAGGGCCTCGCGTCCCTTAGTGGGGAGCGGATCGAAGCGACAAAATGACACACGAGGAGCAAGACCATCATGTCGTGATTTTTTTAGCTTTTTACTTTGCTGACCAGGTCTATTTTTTTGCGCGCCGAAAAAGGCCCGCAGTAGAGGCGGTTCGGTCGCGTGGCTGTGGACACGGGTCGGACTACCGATGCAGCGGATGCTCACCGCGCACCATCACACTACACGATAAATGAAAATGAACAAGCGCCCCACACACGCGGCAACGACGGCGTGAGGGCCCCAAAACAAACTGCTAAACAGATGAACATTAAATGGATGCTACTCTCCTGCGCGTTATTGGCAGGGGCTCACCTCGGGCTGCGAGGAAAAAACGGAAGAGGCACCACCGCGCAACTCTTACGAACTGAATCGGCGCAATAGCGCGAGGCTCCTTTTGGGTATAGCGACGGATCTGATGCGAGAAGATCGGTTTATCCCGGTGCACATTTCCGACGCGCACCTCTCGAGCTGGTCGAGCAACAATCCGTGGCGCCGTCCGGAGAATCTGATCGAGGCTGTCAACTTTGTCAACCGCCCGCCGACCAAAGTGAACGCCATGGTTGCCACGGGCGACTTCATTTCGAACTCACCGAAGACACCCCGACAGACGGCCTTGGCCTATCTGAGCGCCTTTGCCACCCATTACTTCAACGCGAACCTCGTCCCTCCTTCGTTTGCACCGGCAACCACGACGGTAACATGATCAATCCCGCGCCCGAGGAGTGGATCACCCGCGAGGACTTCTATTCCGCCGTCACCGCCGGGATCAACTACCCCGTGTATACCGACGGGCGCAGCAACTATTACTACACCGACCTGCCGGACAGCCGTGGCGGCCGGATCAGAATCATCGCCCTCGACGAGATGGATCGTACCTACAATGCCGAGAACACCCAGCGCATGGCGGTATACTCCCCGCGCCAGATCGAGTGGCTCACGCACGTGGCGCTAAAAGCAAGGAATGACGGCAGGGGCACAGCGTGATCGTCCTCTTGCATCATTCGCTCCCCTCGGACAACGCCACGGCACGCCGTTACATCGCCAACGAGCACGTTTATTCGTGGTACATGATCCCGGAAATCATCGAAGCCTTCCGCAGCAAAACCCACTTCCAGAAGCGATACCCGAATAAAGTCGTCCCCGGGGACACGCTCACCGTGGATGCCGATTTTACCCAGGCACCGGGAGAATTCATTTGCTATATGGGTGGCCATGTTCATACCTATTTGAATTACGAAGTCTCGTGGATGTCGAACATCAACCGCGCGCTGCCCAAGCAGCAGGTGCTGGTGGCGAACAACATGTCGCCGTCGGAAAAAGAACCCCCAGTCGCCTATCGAACGTCAGCCGCGCGGCACCCAGAACAACACGTTTAATATCTACGCCATCGACACGCGGGAGAAGATGATCTATGTCACCTTTTTTTCGGCGCCACCTTGTCCTATTACCCCCGCGTGATTACCCTCAATTACGGCAACGCGCCCATCAACGATCTCACGAAGGGGAAGTAAACGCGACTAAGAAGCTGTTTTGGAATTTATTTCGGAGGCTATCGGGAGTATGTTTCTGATGATTTTGTTTCATCATTAGACGAGCATAGTGAGCTATGTGAGGATTAATGATGGGACAAAAAGAGCAGAAACAGGCCCCGATAGACCCGAAACAGAATGAAGCAAGCTCCACTCAAACGTCCCCTTACAACAATCACTCAATAAATTCAAAACAGCTTCTTAACACCAGCAAGCCCCTGCCTGCGAAGCCCTGAGGTGTGAGTACCTCGGACTTGGCAGGCAGGGCTTGTCATTTCTGTGCCGCGGTGCAGCCTATCCACGCTGGCGTAGGGCCTCGTAGAGCAATACGCCGGCGGCCACCGAGACGTTCAGGGAGGCTATAGTGCCGCGTTGCGGGATGCTCACCCACTCGTCGCACAGCTTGAGGTGCGCGGGTGCCACTCCTGTGTCCTCGGCACCCATCACGATCGCCGTGGGACCGGTATACGTGATGTCGGTGTACGTCGTGCTCGCTTTTTTTCGGTGGCAGCCACCGGGCGCACGCCGCTGTCGCGCAGGAATCGGAGGGCGCTGTGTAGGCTCCGCTCCCGACAAACCGGGACGACGTTGAGTGCTCCGGCTGACGCCTTCATCGCGTCGGCCGTGGCGGAGGCGCTCCCCTCGGTCGGGATCACAAGCGCGTCGACGCCGACACATTCACACGTGCGCGCGATGGCTCCGAAGTTGCGGACGTCGGTCACCCCGTCGAGCAGGACGTATAAACCGTCGCGCCCCTGCTCATAGACCGCGGGGACGATGTCCTCGATCCTTTGGTAGGTGATTTCAGCCACGAACGCGATAACGCCTTGATGGTTTTTCGGGTGATCCGGTTGAGGCGCTCCACAGGAACGTGTTGCACGGGGATCATCCTGCCGCGCAGGAGGTCGTGGAGTTCGCGGAGGAGCTCGTTGCCCTGTCGATCCTTCTTGATGAGGATTTTATCGATGTCTCGCCCGGCTTGCAGGGCCTCCATGACGGCGCGAGTACCGAAGATGATATGGTTGTCGGTCATTTTGTCGGAAATAATAGGGAAGTAGTATCTGGTGGATAGGGTAGGCTGGGAAATGCTTACTTCATGTCGAGAAGCTCTCGTGCGTTGGCGATGGCTGCATCCGTGAGAGATGCGCCGCTAAGCATGCGCGCGATCTCACCGACACGCTCGTCTGGGGTCAATGGGCGGATGCGAGTCAGGGTGCGATCGGCCGTATCCTCCTTATAAACGTAGTAATGGGCCGCTCCCTCGGCTGCGATCTGGGGCTGGTGCGTGATGGTGATGACTTGCATGCGGTGTCCGAGGGTCTGCATGATGTCGGCCATACGATCCGATATGTCGCCGGACACTCCGGTATCGATTTCGTCGAATATGATGGCGGGCAAGGCCGCAAATCCCGCGATCATGGCCTTGATACAGAGCATGAGGCGCGAAATCTCTCCGCCTGAAGCGGTCTGCGCCACCGGACTGAGGGCTTCGTTCTTGTTGGCCGAAAAGAGGAAGGCCACCTCGTCCATCCCGTCCGCCGCGGGACGGGCGCGCCGGGTGAAGTCGATCCGAAAACGTGTGTTGGGGACACCCAGCGTGCGCATCCGCTCCGCAATTTCTCGCTCGACACCAGCCGCCGCCTCGGTGCGGCGCCGTGTGAGCGCGTCGGCTCGGGTCAGTACGTCTTGCAGGGCCTCGTCGCGCTCGCGGGTGAGGGCCGCAAGGCGTTCGTCGAACGAATCGATGGCCGCGAGACGGGCCTCAAAGTCGGCCTGAAGGCTGAGGAGCGCTTCGACAGACTCCACTCGGTGCTTGCGCTGCAAACTGTAGATGATGTTCAGGCGATCATTGACGTACGTCATGCGCTCGGGATCGAAGTCGACATCCTCCTTGAGGTGATCGATGTCCGTGTACAAGTCTTCGAGATCAAGCCTTGCGGTGCGGATCCGCTCGGCGTAATCGGCCGCCCCGGCAGGTAGTCCCTGATCCCTCCATCAGCCCGAGCGCCTCATGCAGGCGGATCAGGGACCCCCGCGTCGTCGTCGCCCAGCATGCCCGCGGTGCGGAAGAGTGCTTCGCGGATCTCTTCGGCATGCGACAGCGTCTTCAGCTCCTCCTCGAGCTCCGCTTGCTCACCCGCCTTCAGACGCGCAGTCGTCAATTCCTCAACTTGGAAACGGAGATAGTCCTCGTTCTGGTTATTTCGCTCAGCGGCATCCTTTAGTTCGTCCAGCCGGCTCTCCGCGTCGCGGTAAGCCTCGAATCGCTCGGCGTACGCACGCTGAAGATCCGCCGTTTGCGCCATCACGTCGACCACGTTGAGCTGAAAACGCGTGTCGGCCGGGAGTAGGTTCTGGTGCTGGGAGTGAATATCAATGAGATGCCCACCCAGCTCCTTGACCGTGGCCAGCGAAACGGGCGTATCGTTAATGAACGCGCGTGACTTACCCGTTGCGCTCAGCTCGCGACGAAGTAGGCAGGAGGTGGGATCATATTCGAGGTCGTTTTTCTTGAAAGAACGCCTCGAGGCCATAGGCCGAGATGTCGAACTCGGCCTCAATAACGCACTTGTCGGCTCCCGCGCGCGCGCTTTTTGGCATCTGCACGCCCGCCAAGGACGAGTGCGAGTGCGCCGAGGATGATTGACTTGCCGGCGCCGGTCTCACCGGTGATGACGGAGAAGCCTTGATCGAAGGTGATATCCAGTCGGTCGATGAGCACAAAGTTTCGTATGTGAAGCGATTTAAGCATGAGGGCTATGTGAGCTAAAAACTAATAGTGATGATCTAAAAAAATGCGTGCTTTTTGAGGGAGAAACACGAAGCGAAAGTCTGAAAATTCGGGGATTTTTTTGGCCGGTCCATAGGCGAGGGCCTCACAATGAGGCGCGTTTTGAGGCCTTTCCTCGGGGTATTTAATACCCTTCGGAACGTGGTGAAATACCGTTCGGAGGTGGTCATAATCACGTTCCGAACGTCATTAAATATGGTTCAGGACGTGATTAAATACCCCGCCGAACCGTATTAAATACCCTTCGGAACGGTATTAAATACCCCTCAGGACGTGATTAAATACCCCTCTAAACCATATTAAATACCCCTCGGAACGTGGTTAAATAACGTCCAGAACGTGGTTGTGACCACCTCGGAACCGTATTAAACCACGTTCGGAACGTGATTAAATACTATTCGGAACCGTATTGTAATACGTTCTGAAGGGTATTTCACGTGAGCTCGTACGCGTCGAACTCACGTGATTTAGAGGATTCAGGCTTTGCTGGTCGTGCAGGGGGTGATGAGCCTTTTGTTGGGGTGCACGTGGTGCGAGTCGTGCCTAATCAATTTCGGAGCGACTCGAAGCGACTGGTGGATCCGGGGAAGAGGTTGGAGAGTAGCTTGTATCCCTCTTGCTTTTTCCTGCGTGGTCGCCTTGGCATAGATGGCGGTCAGCTCGTCGAGTTTCGCGTCGGAGAAGAGGTTCAACAGGACCGAGGTGGGACGTGCGCTTTTGAGCGCAGTCAGCGCGGGGAGCGCGGCGATGATGTTCGTGCGCCCGCGATCCGGATTGGCGGCCATCTCGTCGAGCCCCTTGCGGTGATAGTCATACCAGAACTGCCGGAAGCCCTCGCCCTGCGGTTCGGTGAGTGCCGTGATGAGGGCATGGCGATTGGCCGTGTTGTCGAAGGCCTTCCAGCCGTTCCAGGAGGGCTCGGACTGCGCGAGGGTGACTATCTGCTGTGCTTGGCTCAGAAATGGGCTGCCGCCTTTGGGGGAAAAGCTGTCGAAATCCAACCCGAGGATGGTGTAGATGTAGAACACGATGGTGGCGGTGAGATTACTCTGGAGCGTAGCCTCGTTATACTCGAGCGGCTCGTGCTCGGTGTAAGTGAAATCGAGCTTCGTGTCGCGGAAATTCAGAATGGTCGTGGTGTAGGCGGAGTTATAGACGGGGCGGCGGGCTTGGGACTCGGAGTTCGCAACTAAACCTATCGTTCTCCATCGTGTTGACGATGAGCGTGAAGGTGCAATCGATGCGCTCATTGGGCGCGAAGCGTGCGTTAGTCCATTTCCTGTTGTTGATGAACTCGTTGAGCGCGGTTTGAAGGGTCTTGAAGATGTCCTTATTCGTGCCTTGGATCTTATCGCTGTTTATCGTCAGGCGGGCATTCAATTCGGAGACTTGTGCGGGGGCTGCCACGGCGGTGAGAAGGGTGAAAACCAAGAAAAGCGTGGCTCGTATGCTGTGCTTCGTCATTGTTTACTCGTTTTTTGGGGAGGAAGGGGAGCAGGCAGTCGATGATGTCGTCGGCCAGCTCTGTCTTGCTTTTGAGAGGGAAGTCGCGTGCGTTCCCGAGGGTGTCGATCACGGTGATCTTGTTCGTGTCGACGCCGAAACCGGCGCCCGCGTCTTGCAGGGAGTTGAGGACGATGAGGTCGAGGCGCTTACGGCGGAGCTTCTCCTCAGCGTGCGCGCGCTCGTCGTTCGTCTCGAGTGCGAAGCCCACGAGGCGCTGATCGGGACGTTTGCGACGGCCGAGCGCGGCGGCAATATCGCGGTTGGAGACGAGCGGCAGGGTGAGGTGGCCCGTCTCTTCACGTTTGATTTTCACCTCCGCGGGTGTGTGGGGCCGATAATCTGCGACGGCGGCGGCCAAGATGGCGATGTCGCACCCGGGGAAGAGCGCAGTGGCGGCGTCATACATCTCGTCGGCCGACTCGACATCGGTGCGGGTGATGTGCGGGTGTGTCGTGCTCAGCGCCACGGGGCCGGCCACGAGTTGCACCTCTGCGCCGCGGCGTGCGCAGGCCTCGGCGAGGGCAAACCCCATTTTGCCGGAGGAGTAGTTGCCGATGAAACGGACCGGATCGATCTTCTCATAGGTTGGCCCGGCGGTAATCAAGACTGTACGCCCGCGCAGATCGCCCACCTCGTTGAGTGCAGAGGCCAGTATGTCGACGATGCGCTCCGGTTCCTCCATCCGCCCACGGCCCACGAGTGTGCTGGCCAGCTCTCCCTCAGCGGGCTCAATGATCCGGTTGCCAAAGGTGCGCAAGCGAGCGAGGTTAGCCTGTGTGGCGGGGTGCGCATACATGTCGAGATCCATTGCAGGGGCCACGAAAACGGGCGCCTTGCACGAGAGGTAAGTGGTGACGAGCATATTGTCAGCCACGCCCTGAGCCATCTTGCCGATCGTCGCTGCCGTGGCGGGCGCGATGAGCATGGCGTCGGCCCAGAGACCCAGATCGACGTGGCTGTGCCACGAGCCGTCGCGTCGGGAAAAGAACTCGCTGACGACGGGCTTTCGGCTGAGGGTAGAGAGGGTGAGCGGGTGATGAACTCCTTGGCTGCGGGCGTCATAACCACCTGCACCTCTGCGCCCTCCTTGATGAGAGCGCGAGTGAGGTAGGCCGCCTTATACGCGGCTATACTTCCCGTGACGCCGAGGATGATCTTCCGCTCCGCGAGTCTTGGAGAGGGGGATTGACTATTCATCGTGCTTGGGTTGGGGGATAAACGGTGTGATCCGCAGGCTACTTGAGGCGCATGCGTATCTCGGTCAGTTTTTGTTTGGTGTTCAGCGGGAAATCGCCGCTCATCATCCACGCATAATAGCCCGGATCAGCCTTCAAGACCTCCGCGACGAGGCGCCCCTTGTATTTGCCGAAGTTGATCACCTCTTCGCCCTTGTCGTTGTAGATCATACGTCCGGCAAAGTCCACGTTGTTTGTGAAGCAGGAGAATTCCGAAAGGAAGCGGATGTCGTTTTTTTGAGGTCTGGGTAACGGTCCAGTTGCGCCTTGAGTACCTCGTACGTAGCGAAGGTATCTGCCGCGGCACTGTGGGCGTCTTCGAGGCTTTTTTTCCGCAATAGAACTTGTAGGCGGCCGACAGTGTGCGCTGTTCCATCTTATGGAAGATGGTTTGCACGTCGACAAATTTGCGTTTGGAGAGATCGATATCGACGTCCGCCCGCAGAAATTCCTCGGCAAGAAGGGGAATGTCGAAGCGGTTAGAGTTAAAACCGGCTAAATCACAGCCTTCAATCTGTGCGGCGAGCGATTTGGCGATCTCTTTGAAGGTAGGACAGTCCTTGACATCCTCGTCGCTGATACCGTGAATAGCCGTTGCCTCAGGTGGGATGGGTATGCCCGGATTGATACGACGAGTCTTACATTCCTCCTTACCGTTGGGGGCGACTTTCAGGAGAGAGATTTCGATGATCCTGTCCTTGCTGATATTTACGCCGGTGGTCTCGAGGTCGAAGAAGACGATGGGGTTGGCTAAGTTCAGTTGCATGACTTAGAAGCTGTTTGGAATTTATTGAGCGATTGTTTTTATGGAACTGTTTGGGCGGGTCATTCTCCTTTCTATTTCGGGTCTATCGGGGCCTGTTTCTGCCTTTTTTTGTTCCATCATTAATCCTCACATAGCTTGCTATGCTCGTCTAATGATGAAATAAAATCATCAGAAACATACTTCCGATATCCTCCGAAATAAATTCCAAACAGCTTCTTAATTGTTCAGCATCATGGGCATGAGTAGGGCAAGCAGCTGTTCGTCCTTCTCGTTTTCTGTGGGTACGATGACGCCCGGGCGTGACGGATCGGCCAGTTCGATGTAGATCTCGGTGGCGTTGATGTTGTTCAACATTTCGATTAGGAACGTCCCCTTGAAACCGATGTCTAAGTCGGTACCGTCGTATTGGCACTTAACGATCTCCTCGGCCGAGGTGGAGAAGTCGATATCCTGTGCTGAAATGGTGAGCCCGTCCTCCTGACTTAGCTGCAATCGAACAAGTCCGCTGGCGGGATTGGAGGAGAGAGATACGCTTGAGAACGTTTAGCAGATAAAGCCTATCGACCGTTACACGGTTCGGATTGTCCTTCGGAATCACACTGCTGTAGTTAGGGGTAACGCCCCTCAATCAGGCGGCAAACCATCTCAAAATGGGAGGCCTTGATAGAGGCGGTGTTTTTCGTCGAAGCGAATGCTCACTTCTTCTGTCTCTTTGGCTAGCAACGTCTTCAGAAGGGTTGCCGATTTTTTTCGGTAGCACGAACGACGCATGAGTTCCGCTCCTCGTTGCCAGATTGCTAATCTGCACCAGCTTGTGGCCATCAGAAGCGACGAATGTGACACTGTTCGGCTGGATATCTAAGAAAACGCCATTCATTACCGGGCGGAGCTCGTCCTCGGCCGTAGCAAAGAGTGTTCGGCTGACGCCGTTAAGCAGCACCGATGCTTCTATTGAGAATGTGGCAGCGTCGCTCTTCATTTCCTTTCGCTGTGGGTAGGTATCGCCTCGTTGTGCAACAAATTCATACTTCCCATTTTCGTATAGCATGACAGTTGAGAGGTTGTTGTCGTTAACGTCAAACATTAGCGGTTGCTCCGGCAATTCCTTCAACGGATCCAATAATATTTTTAGCAGGTATGGCGAATACGCCTTCTCCTTCCACGTTCAGCGCAGTGATCGAGGTCTCTAAGCGCGTCTCAATGTCCGAGGCGGTGATGAAGAGTCTACGTCTTTCTTTATCCAGACGAAAGAAGAAGCAATCAAGGATGGGAACAGTATTCTTTGAAGCGATTACTTTACTGATTGCCTGTAAGTGAAATGATAGGGCTGAGCTTGATACATCGAATTTCATGAGGGTCTATATTTTTTTGATTTTTGTACAGCTAAGTGAGATATAGTAATGTGGCATTTGCCAGTTTCGATTTCGCGGAGGGTCTAACTAAATAGTAAAAAGCTCTTACCCAATAAGATATTGAGTAAGAGCTTTTACTACTTGCGATTCTTATTCAAAAAGACTATTTCTTGAAATATTCTTTTACGTCGTCATTCGGGATCATCTCTTCCTGAAAAAAACGTAGGCTCCAGTTTTTTTGGTGACTTCACCATTTTGATCACTTTCGAGTAAGTACGTCCGCCTTCTCCAGACTTAAACGTTGCGACGGTCTTTTTGCCATGATCTACGATCTCCTTATTGATTACTTTATCTCTTTGTGTACTGTCATTCTTTTCAGAATCGGATTGTATTTCTTCAACTCAAGTCGCTGTGTAGTGTTTTTTTGCGATTTTTTTCGTTGTGATGTAACGCGACATTCCGGGCATACCGCTCTCTTTATGCTCTGTGCATTCGAGAATCACTTGTATTCTATTGCCTTTTACCTTCTTTTGCCATCGCTTGTTTCCTCCTTTTATATGGGCGTTATAGTCAGCTCAAGAACCCTTGAGCGGCTGCATTTTTGATTGCTGCATCGAGTCCTATTTTGTTGATGAGCCGTAATCCTGCGGCTGAGACATTCAATGTAACCCAGCAATCCTGCTCTACCCAATAGAACTTCTTTGCGAAGAGGTTCACGTTGAACTTGCGCCTTGTTCGCACATTAGAATGAGCGACGTTGTTTCCCGACATCGCTTTCTTTCCCGTAATCTGACAACTCTTAGACATTGCTTCGTATTTTTCTATCTTGTTTATTCGGTGATGTGGAGACGAAAAAAAGAGAATCGCTTCTCTTTTCTATGTTATCTTCTTCCACTTCTTGTACGCAGGATGAGATTTGAACTCACACACCGTTACCGGCACTACCCCCTCAAAGTAGCGTGTCTACCAATTTCACCACCTGCGCATTATGAAAGGGGTGCCCAGAACAGGACTCGAACCTGCATGCCTCTCGACACACGCACCTGAAACGTGCGCGTCTACCAATTCCGCCACCGGGCCTATTCATCTATTGCTGGAAAGACGAGCGTTCATTCATTTGCTGTATCTCTTTTTTTCCGTGTATTCTATAGAGGCTACAGTGATTGGAGGTGTTACTCGTCTATAAAAAGAGAGCGGAAGACGGAACTCGAATCCGCGACCCCAACCTTGGCAAGGTTGTGCTCTACCAACTGAGCTACTTCCGCTTATGTTTTTTTTGTCTCTCTCTCTCGATTGACGGGCGCAAAAGATAGAGCCGTTTTCCAAACGTCCAAACGTTCTGCGATTATTTTTTTCTCGTGATTTCTGAGGAGAATCGCTGGTGAAGCGGGCTATCTTACTTATTTTTGAGCCTGTCTACCGTGACTCGTCAGGATAAAGATCGATCCATTCGTAAGCGTTTCCGGTGTGATCCATGAAGCGAATGAAGCCGTCAAGGGGTAGGGTTAGGGAGGCTGTGTTGAGGCAGGGATGGAAGCTGAGGTGAGAGGATTGGAGGAGGTTCTTGTCGAGAAAGACGCGTACGTGATGCTCGGTGTCGTGGATGAGGGCGAAGGGGCTGACGGAGCCGGGCGTGACGCCGAGGTAACGCTGCAGGCGGTGCTCGGAGGCGAAGGTGAGCTTGCCCTCGTGGAGGCGATGCTCGATGGCATGAATGTCCATCGAGCTGTCGCCGGAGAGGATGACGAGGTAGTGACGGTTGCCCTTGTGATTGCGGAAGAAGAGGTTCTTGCAGAGGTGGACGTCGCGGTCACGGAGGACTTCGCGGGCTACGTCGAGGGTGGGGAGTGGGGGATGCTCGATGTAGTCGAAGGGGATGTCGAGACGTCGCAGGAGGGCGTAGAGTGGGGTGGGACCGATCATGGGGGAGGAGGGCTTACTCGGTGCGTTCGATGAGGGCGGTGAAGAGGCGTGTCATGACGTCGGTGGCTCGATTGGCGGCACGGACGACTTCATCGGCGTCGTTGACGAAGTCGTCGGCGAAGTGGTAGCCTTCGTTCGTGATGACGGACATGCCGAAGACGCGTAGGCCGGCGTGACGGGCGACGATGACTTCGGGGACGGTGCTCATGCCGATGGCGTCGCCACCGAGGCGACCGTAGGCGGCGTATTCGGCGGGAGTCTCGTAGGAGGGGCCGGTGAGGCCGACGTAGACACCTTTCCGGAGGGTGATGCCTTGCTCGAGGGCGATCTCTTCGGCGGCGCGGATGAGGTCGCGGTCGTAGGCGCGGGTCATGTCGGGGAAGCGTGGGCCGAAGCGTTCGTCGTTGGGGCCGATGAGCGGGTTGGGCATCATGTTGATATGATCGCGGATGATCATCAGGTCGCCGACGTGGAAGGTGTTGTTAATGCCACCGGCGGCGTTGGAGACGAGCAGGCGGCGGACACCAAGGAGGGCCATGACACGGATCGGGAAGGTGACTTGCTCCATACTGTAGCCTTCATAATAATGGAAGCGGCCCTGCATGGCCATGACATACTGACTGCCGAGGCGGCCGAAGAGGAGGTTGCCTTTGTGGCCCGTGGCTGTGGAGCGTGAGAAGTGGGGGATGGCGGCGTAGGGGATGGCGGTGGCGTTGGTGAGGCGGTCGGCCAGGGCGCCGAGGCCGCTGCCGAGGATGATGGCCGTCCGAGGCATGTCGGGGATGAGGCCGGCGAGGAAGTCAGCGGCTTCTTGATAGGTGGAGAGTGAGGTTTTCATATTCCTGCGGGGTGTTGGGGGTTAGTCTTTTTCGTAGAGTTCGAGGGGAGGCGGTCGGGGTCGGTGAAGAAGAGGAACCGTCGGCCGGTGTAAGGGTCGGTGCGGACGGGCTCGTGGGGGACGCCGAGGCGGTCGAGGTGGCGGACGGCGTCGTCGATGTTGTCGACCTCAAAGGCCGGTGACGCAATCCTGCGGCTTCGGGATGCGACGGCCGCGGGGGCGGGGAGGGGAAGGAGAAGAGTTCGACAACGTAGGTGTCACCCAGCGCAAGGTCGGCCTTGTACGACTGCCGATCGGCGCGATAATGTTCGGCGCGGAGGGTGAGTCCGAGGACGTCGATATAGAACTGTAGCGATCGGCGATAGTCGCTCGCGATGACGGCTACGTGGTGCAGGCGGCGGAGGGGAGGGGCATGCGGTCTCTGATGATTCTGTGGTCAATGGTTGGCCGATGATCCCCGGGGAGCAGCCCCTTTGGGGCCGTCCCCGGACGATCATGTGCCACTCTTTTGGGGGCTTATTCCTCCGGCAGATGGATGTCGGGATCACCGTCGTCGCCGCCCGGTTTGGGGTTGGGCTTCGGGTCGGGCTGAGGCTGAGGCTTGGGATCGGGCGCGGGCTTCGGGTCCCTGGGCTGCTTCGGCTCTTTTCGGAGTCTTGGGTTCCTTAGGTTGCTTGGGAGCGTTCGGGTCCCTAGGGCTTGCGACTGGCCAAGATCTGACGCTGGTTACCCTTGATGTCAATCACGACTTTATTCATGCGGTCGACGAGCTGCTCGATCATCGCTTTGTCCTCGTCGGCTGTGGCGTTGAGGTAGGCCGACTGGATGTACTGGCAAACGACATCGTAGGTGGCATCGGTCAGCGGACGCACCTGCTGAGCTGTCGGCAGCTTCTCGTCGGAGGTTTGGATACGGCGATCGGTGCGGAGCTTTTCGTACTCCTCATTGACGGTATGCAGCCGCGTCAGAACGTCGGTGAGGCCAACGGCTGCAATGTCCGCCGTCTTCGTCTTCATGTCGTCTTCCAAGCCGCGTATACCCACACTTTCCATTTCGAACGGGCGACTGCGGAGGTTGGTGTACGGTTTCAGTTTGGCCTCGAGGCGCAGCGCGGCTTCGCGGGTAGCTTCCGTGGGCGAGTACTTTCAAACCGCTGACGACATGAAAGATGCCGTCCAGCAGGTTGTCGCGTTCGTTGTCCAGAGCCAGCATTTTGGCGGTACGCTCGGAAACGGCCGATTGTTCGACGAGCTTCGTCTGCGCGCCGATCGTCGTGTCCCAAGCGTTCATCACTGTGACAGGGATTTTGAGCTTTGTCTGATCCACCGCCTTCACCAGTCCGTATTGCAGGTAGTGAAACTGGGTGTGGAGCGAGATGTTCAACATCTGTCTGTTGCCCCCTTCAAATTTCATGACCCGGGGCAAGGTCACTTCGAGTATTTTCATTTCTCTCAGGGTGTTTATTAACCATGCAAAGGTGCATGAAATGCCGAAAGATTCGATGCTCCCCCTGAATTGGAGCAAGATGTTTTTTTGAAGCAGAAAGGTCGTCCTCAAACACGAAATGGATCTCTGCTCCCGTGAAACGCCAAAATGAAACGCGAAACCGATCGCTGATTTCCAAAAACGCCTTCCCGCCGCGGGAAACCGATCAAAACTTCCGAAAAACGCCTTCCCGCGGCGGGAAATGGGGTAAATTCTCAGAAAAACGCCTTCCCGCGGCGGGAAATGGGAAAAAAATTCTCAGAAAAACGGTTTCCCGCGGCGGGAAAGCGATAAAATCTCCCGAAAAACGGTTTCGTGCGGCGGGAAGGCGGTAAAATTTGCTGGAGATCGGTTTCCCGCGGCGGGAAAAGGGCAAATTCTCCGAAAAAAACGCTTTCCGCCGCGCGAAGAGCATTTTCAAGAAGCCGCCGTCCCCGCCGCGGGAAGCCCCCCGCCCGCTTCCCTGCAAATCGCTTCTTTTGCGCCCCAAATCACTTACCTATTATATACGTAACGAATGAAGATTGCAATCGTTGGAACAGGCTACGTCGGTCTCGTCACCGGCACCTGCTTTTGCTGAGATGGGCGTCGAGGTGTTCTGTGTGGACATCGATCGCCAAAAGATTGAGAACCTCCGGAACGGCGTCGTGCCGATCTATGAACCCGGCCTCGAGGAGATGGTGATCCGCAACTACGAAGTGGGCCGACTCCATTTCACCACCGACCTGACCGAGGTGCTCGACCGGGTCGAGATCGTCTTTAGCGCCGTCGGTACGCCGCCGGACGAGGACGGCAGCGCCGACCTCAAGTACGTCCTCGACGTAGCCCGCACCATCGGCCGGGCGATGAACAAATACCTCCCCGGTGGTCACCAAGAGCACCGTCCCCGTGGGCACCGCCCGCCGCATCCGACAGACCATCGCCGACGAGCTCGACCGCCGCGGCGTGACGATCGACTTCGACATCGCCTCCAACCCCGAGTTCCTCAAGGAGGGCGCCGCCGTCAAGGACTTCATGCATCCCGACCGCATCGTCGTCGGCGTCGAGTCCGACCGTGCCCGACGGCTCATGGAGAAGCTCTATCACCCCTTTATGCTCAACAATTTCCGCATCATTTATATGGACATCCCCTCGGCCGAGATGACCAAATATGCCGCCAACGCCATGCTTGCCACCCGCATCAGCTTCATGAACGACATGGCCAACCTCTGCGAGATCATCGGCGCCGACGTCAACATGGTGCGCAAGGGCATCGGCGCCGACACCCGCATCGGCAGCAGCTTCCTCTACGCCGGCTGCGGCTACGGCGGCTCGTGCTTCCCCAAGGACGTCAAGGCGCTCATCAGCACCGCCTCCGATCACGGCTACCCGATGCGCATCCTTCAGGCCGTGGAGGATGTGAACGAGGAGCAGAAGACGCTCCTTTTCCGCAAGCTCTCGGCTCACTTCGGCGGTGATCTCCGAGGCCGCAAAGTGGCCATGTGGGGCCTGGCCTTCAAGCCCGAAACGGACGACATGCGCGAGGCCCCGTCGCTCGTCCTCATCGATCGACTGCTTGAGGCCGGTTGCCAGATCACGGCCTACGACCCCGTGGCCATCCCCGAGGCTCGCCGCCGCATCGGTGATCGCATCGCCTACGCCAAGAATATCTACGAGACCGTCGAAGGCGCCGACGTGCTCATGGTCGTCACCGAGTGGAAGGAGTTCCGCCTGCCTGCCTGGGCCCGCATCCGCAGCCTGATGAAGACGCCCCTCATCCTCGACGGCCGTAACATCTACAACATCGCCGAGATCGAAGAAGCCGGCTTTACCTATCACTGCATCGGCCGGTAATCCAGAACCATTATATAATAGTAGAGATATGAAGAAGAACCTCTTACTCTGCGGCATGGCCGCCGCGCTGACGCTGAGCTTGGCGTCATGCAATTCGGCCGGAAAAAGTGAACGATAACGCCGAGGCGCCGACCGATAGCACGGTCGCCGTGGCCGAGGCCCAACCGGAATCCGCAGCCTTCGACAAGGCGGGCGTCTACACCGGCGTCATCCCCTGCGCCGACTGTGGCGGCATCGAGACGACCCTCGAGCTGCGTGCCGATGGCACCTACAGCCTGACGGAGATCTACAAGGACAAGAAGGACGGCCGATTCGAGTCCAGCGGGAAGTTCCAGTGGGACGCCGCTAACGCCTGCATCACCGTGGGCGAGGGCGAGGGACCCTGATCTCTTACATCGTCGAGGGCGACCACCTCATCATGCTCGATCAGGACGGCCACCGCGTCACCGGTGAGTTGGCCGACCACTACGTGTTGACTAAGCAGGCCGTGTAAGCGAAAAGCTGAAAACTGAAGCCGGGTACACGAGGGAACGCATCCCATCATGTACCCGGCTTTTCGTTTTTAGTTTTTCGCCCCGAGGATCACCATCTTCTGGGCGCGGGTGGCCTCTGACGAGCCCGCCGTACTGATGGCCGCGCGGTAGATGTAGATGCCGGGGCGCAGACGGGCGCCGCGTCCGTTGGTCAAGTCCCACGTGACGGTGTAGGCGTGGAAGAGCTCCGACGATCCCTGCTCGGTGTGCTGCCATTGCAGGCGACCCGCCAGATCGTAGACGCCGATCGTGACTTCCATGCGTGACTCCGGGCGATTGTGGTCGAGATAGAAGGTCACTTGGTCGCGGGCTGGCACGGGGCCGGCGCGTAGCTCGGTGATGGACGGTCGGAGTCCCTTCTCGACTTGGAAGGTGAAGGTGCGCGTGGTGGAGTTGTTGAAGATGTCCCACACCTTGAACTCCGCCGTGTGCGTCCCCTCGGCAAGGCGCGGGATGGAGAAGCGCACCACGCCCTCACCCTGGACATCGGTACGGTCGGCGTAGTAGCTGTTCAGGTTGTAGCTGAGGGCGGGATTGTTGTCGATGGTCAGCGTGATGTCGTGTCCGACGCTGCTGCCGGTGATGTTGATTCCCGAGGCGTCGCGCAGGTGGGCGACGAAGAAGGGCGTCTCGTTCGTCCTGTCGCCCTCGCTCCAGGTGCTGTCGTTGAGGTAGAGCAGGCGGATGTCCGGGCCGACGGTGTCGCGTTCGATCTGGGTGGCGGTGCCGCCCACGGTATAGCGACGGTAGGCACCGTTTGCCTCGCGCTGCTGCGCGGCGTCGTAGGCGTAGAGGCTCATTTTCCCGTTGCGATTGGAGTAAGAGATGTCGGCAGGGACGGTGAAGCTGAGCGTGAACTGGCCATTGGTGACGACGGTGTTACCCCGGTGGATGGTGTTCGGGTAATCGGTGTAGGTGTAGGTGTGGCCCGTGCGGTTGTTGTTGAGCGTGGTGATCTCCTTCTCGCTGTCGAGGACGACGGCCGTCAGGGCGCCGTTGAAATCCGTGAGCCGCGCGCTGTCCAAGCCGATCACCTCGCCCTTGATCGTCACTCGATCGAGGGCCCGGAGGTTCACCGTCCCCTCGGTGGCGGACTTGCCGTTGATCTCTGTCACACGGATCCCGTAGGTGGGGAAGGAGAGCGTCAGGGCCGGGTCGCCGATGAGGACGAAGCAGCGGTTGAGGTACGACAAGTAGCCGTTTTTCATCCCCATCAGTGCCTCCCCAAGGGTGGCCCGACGACCGTCCGCGCGGCGTTTGAAAAGTTGCTCGAGGAGGATGCCATTCATATTGAAATTAGGCTCATCGTAGGCCACGCGCGAGGTGGTGATCAGCGCAATGCCGCCACTCTTCTCGTTGAGGAAGACATCCTCGCCGGCAGAGGTGACCGTATGATCGAAGGGCGTGAAATCGCACGAAGCCGTGATCCAGAGCGGCAGGTGGGAGTAGGTATATTGCTGGATCATGCTCTGGGTGATGACGTGCTCATCGCTCAGGGCTTGGGCGTTACCGTGGCCATTGTAGTTGATCAGCATGGTGCCTTCGCGCTGCAGGTTTCGGAGGGCGGTGACCACGTCGGGGTAGGCGCCGCTGCCGCCTCCGCCCGAGCTGCTCTTCTTATAAGCGTCGAAAAGGAGGCGGTGGTTGATGTACTCCGGGTAATTCTGCTCTACGAATTGCGAGAGGCGGTTGGCGTCGCTCATGTGGCGCGTCTTGTAGCCGTCGGTGGAGTTGCCGTCGTCGCCGATGAAGCAGAGATTGTTTTTTTCCGGGCGCCGAAGGAGGGGTTATCGATGTAGCCGACGACCTTGTTGACGGCCGCGCGCGCCCGGCTGATCGTGCGGACGGGGAATCGGCCGATGCCGAGTCGCAGGTTGCAGGTGCCGATGCGAGCTCCCTCGCCGTCGTCCAGAAAACCGAAGTAATCATCCGTCACAAAGGTCTCGTGCTCCTCGCCTCCGCCCGTCCAATTGCCACCTAAGGAGAAGTGGGACTGGTAAGTGAGGAGGAAATTCGTCATGTCTATCCCCTTCCGGGCCGAAGAAAGCTGACGGTTGTCGTGCGACCCATCGCCGAAGAGCAATAGATATTTCAGGGGCGTCGGACTCCGAGGAGCGACGGTCGTAAAACATCTTCATGAAGCGACGGATGGCGGTCGCATCTGGCGTGCCGCTCGAGAATTCGTTGTAGACCCTGCTCGGGAGTAACGATGGTGACGCTGATCGAGTCGCGCTTCGTGCGGTGCTTGGCGGCCAGCCGCTCGGCCTCGCTGAGGAAGGCCGGGGAGAGAGGATCACCATGTCGGTTTGCGGAAGGGCGTGCAGGTTTTGTGCCGTCACGGCCCCGACGGTCTCGGGGGTGGGGAAGGTCTTCGTGGGGTCGATCAGCACGAACTCCCGGAGGGTGTCGCCACTGGCGGGGATGGAGAACGTGAGCGCGGAGCCGTCGCGGCGCGTGGCCATGCGGCTGACGCGTTGAGGGTGGGTGACGTCGAGGACGATCATCGCCTCCGTGGCGCCGGAGATGACGAAGCGGGAGGCGGAACGCATCGAGGTCAAGTCGCGGAAGAAGGTGAAGGGCGCGTCGTAGGCGCGGAGCGTGCGGCGGACCTGGAGGCGGATGTAGTCGAGGAAGCTGTTGGCGGCCGCTGCCTTGTCGTAGGCCACGGTCACCTTCGGCGCCTCGCTCTTTTCGCCTCGCCGGGGAGCTGGTGCCGACGTATTCGTGGGCTTTGGTGTAGGTCTCGTTGTCGAACGGGATCGTGCCGCGGAGCAGCTGCGTGCCGTCGATCGCGAGCGTGACTGTGCCGGCGCCCGTCACCCCGGTGTAGGCCACGAAACGGAGCGTGACTTTGCCCTCTTCGCCCGTGATGCCCGGCACGGAGAAGGGGAAAGTCTGCGATAGGGTGCTGGAAAAACTCTCGCCGAAGAGGTCACGGCCGGATCCGGTCTGCCCTAATTTCTGAAGGAACTCGCGATCCACCTCGTGCAGCAGGTGGTCGTCGAAGACGGTCACGTCGCGTGCGGTCGTGACGTCGGTGGAGGTCGTGCCCGCGTCGGCGGTGGGCGTGGCGTCGGTCACGAAGTAGTAACCGTGCGTGGCGTAGGGGTTCACCTCGTGGGTGAAGGTGCCGGCCTTGCGGTCGTAGGTCCACTTGATGGGGCCGCGCCCGTAAAAGAGGATGTAGTCTGCGCCTCGGTAGACGGGCGTGGCGGGCAGGTCGTCGACATAGCCGCCGTGCGAGAAGTCCTCGTCGAGGATGTAGCCGCCGTAGCCGTGGACAGAGACCTTGGTCGGGTCCGCGAAGCCCATGGCGCGGAGCTGGTCGTAGGTGAGTTTGTAGATGCCGTCGTCAGCGACGCGGACCTTCACCCACCGTCCCTCGGCCAGCACGGAGCTGCGGGCATAGAGCTTGGCGTCTGCGCGCGCGGCCGTGGCGGTAAGGGCCCAGAGGGCGAGGGCGCAGCATATCGTGGTCAATATACGTGTCATATGTAGAAGTTAGATGTAGACATGAGCGAAAAAGTGGGGCGAATCTATGGATAACGCGCCATGGATTCAAACGAAGAAGTTCGAAAAATGTACCCATCTCCCGCTGTCTTTAGCAATAAGAAACGTCTTCTGCCTGAAGGTCTCATTGTCCGAAACAATAAGAAATACCTTCTACCTGAAGGTCTCATTGTCTGAAACAATAGAAAACATCTTCTACCCGAAGGTCTCATTGTTCGAAACAATAGAAAACAGCTTCTGCCTGAATGTCTCATTGTCCGAAACAATAAGAAATACCTTCTACCTGAAGGTCTCATTGTCTGAAACAATAGAAAACATCTTCTACCCGAAGGTCTCATTGTTCGAAACAATAGAAAACAGCTTCTGCCTGAATGTCTCATTGTCCGAAACAATAGAAAACGCCTTCTGCCTGAATGTCTCATTGTCCGAAACAATAGAAAACGCCTTCTGCCTGAATGTCTCATTGTCCGAAACAACAGAAAACATCTTCTACCCGAAGGTCTCATTGTCCGAAACAACAGAAAATACCCTCTGCCCGAAGGTCTCATTGTCCGAAGCAATAGAAAACACCTTTTGCCCGAAGGTCTCATTGTCCGAAACAACAGAAAACACCTCGTACCTGAAGGTCTCGTTGTCCGAAACAACAGAAAATACCTTCTGCCCGAAGGTCTCATTGTTCGAAACAATAAGAGAAAGCAGGCGTATCCAGAAACCGTTGTCTCAGAAAATACTAAATACCTGATCGAGGTATTCGTGATTGATCGAGACAATAATAAATATCCGTCATCTCGTTTATGATTGTCTGAGATGATCGTAGATTCCTGATGTACCCATTTGTTATTGTCTGAGACATTATTGAATACCCGGATCAGGTATTTAGCATTGTCTGAGACAACGGGATTTTTCCTGCGGTTGGAATGCGTCATTGTTTGAGGCAATGAGAGAATCCGAATGCAGGCATTACCCATTGTCTGAGACAATAAGCAATCCCGAGCACAGGCGTTACCCATTGTTCGAGACAGTGAGACCTTCACGCAGAAGGCATTACCCATTGTCTGAGACAATGAGAGATCCCGATTGCAGACGTTTCCCATTGTTTGAGACAACGGGAGATGGGGGAAAACCAAATTACTTAATGTAGAAATCGAGCAACCGCTTGTCGCCGATGAAGCCCTCTAAATGGTCGCCGATGGCTACGGGGCCGACGCCCGAGGGGGTGCCGGTGTAGATCAAGTCGCCCATGCGCAGGGTAAAGAATCGACTGACGAAGGCAACGATGCGGTCGACGGGGAAGAGCATGTCGGCCGTTCGGCCCAGTTGCACTGTCTGACCGTTGAGGTCGAGACGGAAGGTGATTTGGCCGATTTCGCCGCCCACCTCTTGCAAGGGGACGAAGCGGCCGACGGCTGCGGCGTTGTCAAAGGCCTTACAGAGCTCCCGTGGCAGACCTTTGGAGCGCAGGTCTCGCTGCCGATCACGAGCGGTGAAGTCTATGCCGACGGTCACCTCGTCATAGTATCGAGCAGCGAACCGTTCGTCGATGTTTTTACCCAGCCTGTTGATCTTGATGACGAGCTCCGTCTCGTAGTGCACCTCGTCCGTAAAGTCGGGGAGGAAGAAGGGCTTGCCATCTTTCAGCACGGGATCGGATTTCATGAAGATCGTAGGCTCCGGGGAGAAAAAAACGTGTGCTGTAGTTCTTTATTGTGATCGGCGTAGTTCATGCCGACGGCGAAAAATCTTCATCGGGTGGTGAGGCTGTTTAGGCGATTGAACATGACGGCGAGATTGGCATAGATGGAGGTGTTCTGCACCACGACGTTGTGGGGTACCCGGATGCGGAAGGGGGTAAAGTTCCAGAGGGCGCGGATTCCGCAGGCCAGGACTTGGTCGGTGACGCGCTGGGCTTCTTCTACCGGCACGGTGATGACGGCAATGGTGGCGTCGAGCGTGGGGCAGCGGTCCGGGAGGTCGTCAATGTGATAGACGGGGATGCCTTCGATCTCGGTGTCCACCAGCTCGGGGCGGACATCGAAGCCGGCCACGATGTCGAGTCCGTATTGCCCCAGACCGGCGTCACGCATGAGGGCGGCCCCCAGCTGACCGACGCCGAAGAGTAGGGCTCGGTGGGCGTGCGAGAAGCCGAGGAAGTCGTCGAGGATGCCTACCAGGGCGTCCACCTCGTAACCGACGCGGGTTTTACCCGATATGTTGATGTAGGAGAGGTCCTTGGCCACCTGCACGGGGGTTACGCCCGTCTCCTCTCCGATGCGGGTGGAGGAGACGACCGTTTCGCCGCGCCCGCGGATCAGCTTGAGGTAAGCCAGATACCGGGGCAGGCGGCGGAGTGTGGGTTCGGGCAGGCGTTCGTGGCGGGGACGTTCGTCGGAGGCGGTCATTCGGGTTTCGTGTCCCAGTGGTTCTTGAGGGGGTTGGCGTACATCTCGAGCATTTTTGGTGCGCAGGTAGGGCTCGTCTTTTTGGGGCAGGTCGATGCGGTCGAGTTGTCGCTGTAGGTAAGCCTCGAAGCGGGCTTTGTCGCGGAGGTCGTAGTTCATGCGGAAGCGCAGCGTGGCGTGTAGCAGATCGTAGGCCACGTAATTGCTTGGGTAGAAGCGGTAATGGGCGTAGATGTCGCGGTCGATAGCCGTTGCTGCGGCCGCGAGGAGCTCGTGGCGGGGCATGGCGGGGTCGAACTGTCGGAGGGTGTCGTTCAGGGGCGTGCCGATGGTGAAATGCACGCGCCCTTTGTCGCCCATGATGCCGGTCTCCATGCTCAGCAGGTCGTCTCGCTCGCTCTTGACGTAGTTCAGGTCGTCGCGCCTCAGTTGGAACTCTCGGGCTTTGAGGTAGTCGCAGGGGTCGTACTCGTAGGAGATGGCGATGGGCACGATGTTGAGCTCCATCAGGTTGTCGAGCAGGCCCTCGTCGCCCTCTCCAGCCATGCAGAGCATTTTTGAGGACTGAGGTCTGGGTCTGGTCGTTGGAGTCTTTAGCGCGGCCCTCTCGCTGGGCGATCCAGATGGACTCGTGCGTCTGGCGGAGGGTGTGGCGGATGTAGGCCGAGAGGATGCGGCTGTTTTCGAGCAGTCGTCGGGCCGATAGGTTGCGCTTGACGATGAAGCTGTTATTGAGCCGCACCAGGAGTCGGATCCAGGGATAGATGAGGAGGTTGTCCCCGATGGCGATTTGGGTCATGTCGTAGCCCACGTCGTAGAGTAGGACGTTGAGGAAGGCGGCGTCGAGGACAATGTCGCGGTGGTTGGAGATGAAGGTGCAGGGCGCTTTGCCTGCGGGCAGTCGGCTGCGGCCGGAGATGGTCAGCGAGAAGGTGCTCCGCCGTGCAATGGCCATGACTGTCTTGTAGCCGATGGTCTGCTTAAATTCAGCCTTGGTGTGGCAGGAGCGCATCGTCTCGATGAGGGCTGCGCGGTCGGCATCCGGGGCGATGTAGCTGAGGGCGCGCCAGAGTCCGTCGGACGAGATCAGATCCTCGACGGCTTGGGGCACTTCCGCGTCGTTTACGGGGCGGATGTCGTCGAATGCGGGGGAGAGGTAGGTCGTTTCCATTGCGATGTCTCGGTGTTTATGTGGATAGGAAGGGTGGGGTGGGGCGTTGTTCAGCGGTTGTTCAGCTCGTTCTCAATGATTTCCGTCATCACCTCGGTGATTTGGAGACCGGCGGCGCGGATCTGCTGCGGGATGAAGCTCGTTGTGGTCATGCCCGGGGTGGTGTTTACCTCCAGCACGACGGGTTCGCTGCCGTCCGGGGGAGAATGAAGTCCACGCGGATGATTCCCTTGGCCCCGATCAGGCGGTAGATGTTTTTGCGTCAAGTTTTGGACCCACCGGGTCATCTCGTCTGAGATCCGCGCGGGGGTGATCTCGCTCACCTGTCCATTGTATTTGGCGTCGAAGTCGAAGAAGTCGTTGCTGGTCACGACCTCCGTCAGCGGCAGCAGCGTCATGTGCCCATTCGCCCGGTAACAGCCGCACGTCACCTCGGTACCGGCCACGAAGCGCTCGATGATCACCTCGTCGTCGCAGGTGAGGGCTCGCCGTACGGCCTCCTCGATCTTGTCGGCCACCTTCACCTTTGTCGTGCCGAGGCTGCTCCCCCCCGCGTTGGGTTTGACGAAGACGGGCAGGCCGAGGCTCTTGACGACCGTGTCCTCGGAGACCTGCTCGCCGCGCCGCAGACGGATCGCGTCGGCGACACGTAGGCCTTGGCTCCGTAGGAACTGCGTGCAGGTGTATTTATTAAAGGTGAGGGCCGAGGCCAACGTGCCGCAGGAGGAGTAGGGGAGGCCTATCATGTCGAAATAGCCCTGCAGCCGACCGTCCTCGCCTGGCGTGCCGTGGATGGTGATGTAGGCCAAGTCGAAGTGTACTTGTCGGCCGTCGGGGGAGCGGTAGCTGAAGTCATTGCGGTCTATAGGCACCTGGGATCCGTCGGCCAGAAGAACGCTCCAGACTTCACGGGTCAGGAGGACGCGATGGAGGTCGTAGCGCGTTCGATCGATAAAGGAATAGAGGCCGTCGGCGCTCTTGAGCGAGACTTCGTACTCGCCGGAGTAGCCCCCGGCTACCAGTGCAATCTGCTTTTTCATTGTTCGTCTATGGGTGGTAAGGGTTGAGTGTTGTTGGCGCAGTAGGTGCGCCATTTATTGATCAGCCCCTGCATATCGTCGGGCAAGGGAGCCGTGAAAAAGAGCTCCTTTCCCGTGGTGGGATGCACGAAGCCTAACGTCTCGGCGTGCAAAGCCTGACGCGGACAGGTGTCGAAGGCCTCCTGCACGAACTGTCGGTAGCTTCCCGTGGGGCGTCCCTTGAGGATGCGTTCGCCGCCGTAGCGGGCGTCGTTGAAGACAGGGGTGGCCGATGTGGCTCATGTGGGCGCGGATCTGGTGCGTGCGACCGGTCTCAAGTTGGCAGGTTAGGAGGCTGACGTATCCCAGCCGTTCGGTGACGCGGTAGTTTGTGGCGGCCCACTTTCCCTCCTCGCTTCCGGGCGGATAGACTGCCATGCGGAGGCGGTCGCGCAGGTCACGGCCGATGTTACCCTCGATGTGCCCCTCGTCCACTTTTGGGGATGCCCCAGACGAGTGTCTGGTAGCAGCGTTGGGTAGTCTTCTCGAAGAATTGGCGGCTGAGGTGGGCCTTCGCGTCGATGTTTTTGGCTACGACGAGCAGTCCGGACGTGTCTTTGTCGATACGGTGCACGAGTCCCAGGCGGGGGTCGTTGGGGTCGTAATTCGGCAGGTTGCGGAGGTAGTAGGCTGGGGCGTTGACCAGCGTGCCGGTGTAGTTGCCGTGTCCGGGATGCACAACAAGACCCGCCGGCTTATTGACCACCAGCAGGTCCTCGTCCTCATAAACGATATTGAGGGGAATATCCTCCGCGATGACTTCGAAGGCGTGCCGCGGACGCGCCATGACGATCGTGACCACGTCGCCCGGCTTCACCCGGTAGTTGTTCTTTACCGGCACCCCGTCCACCCGCACATAGCCTGCATCGGCAGCCAGCTGAATGCGGTTGCGGCTCGTATGCGTCATGCGGTCGATGAGGAACTTGTCGACGCGGAGCAGAGATTGGTTCGGGTCGGCCGTAAACCGGAAATGCTCATAGAGCACTTCGGGAGCCTCGTCGTCGTCCTCTTCATCGAAGAGGCCGTCTGCCATGGCATCTTGGAGGGTCATAGGTCGGTGGTCGGTAGTTACTTCGTTGGGGATCATTCTTCGTCGTCGGTTCCTCGTTCTTCGTCGTCGTCTGAGTCATCGCTGCTGCGAGAGGCTCGCCATTCCGATTCGGAGCGTGGCGACCAGAATGTGGAGTCTGTGCCGCCTTCGCCGCCGTCGCTTACCCGGAGCACGATCTTGGCTGCGATGGGTGCGCGATCGCCTGCCCTCAGCGTCTTACCGCGCAACTGCACGCCCAACGCCAGATCGCGGTAGCTGCCGCTGACGTAGACGACGTCGATGGACGTGAATCCGTGCGATTGCAGCAGGGCGAAGGCTTGGCGCAGAGAGAGGTCGGTAACGTCCGGTACGATGGCCATCTGTGCCGTGCGGGCGTTGATAGTCAGGTAGAGGATGCGGTCTTTCTTGACCTTCGATCCGATGGCGGGCACCACCTCGACGATGGCTCCCGGGGCCATATCCTTGGAATAGATGGAGTCGAGTACGATGTAACGCAGCCCTATTTTTTTCGGATCTCCCGATGGGCCTCTTCGGGCGTTTTTCCCTTCACGTTGGGCACGACGATGGACTCGTTGTGGCGGGTGTATACGTCCAGGGGACTTCAGCACCATGAGTGAAAGGAGCCAGAGTGCGATGGCGGCTAGGGAAGATGTGCACTACCACCGGTAGGCGCATGAACCATTCCCGTATGTCTTCGGCGTCTTTTTTTCTTTTTCCATAAGGCTGCGTGTGCGTTTTTGTTTGGGGCTTTAAAACGAAGAAAGTAAAAGTCTTTTTCCTTCAAACTTTTACTTTCTCATGTGTGAGGGCCAGACAGTTTTTTTCTGTGGCTTTTTTTATTCCCGATGGGGGCTTTTAGGCCTTCGGATATTCGTCGGATACGGTCAGTTTCTTACGTCCCTTTGCACGACGTGCGGCCAATACGCGGCGTCCGTTAGCGGTCGACATTCTCAGGCGAAAACCATGCTTATTCTTTCTCTTTCGGTTGGAGGGTTGGAATGTTCTTTTTCATTTGATCTATCTGTTATTGTTATGATTATCCGTGGATTCAGGGCGCAAATGTAAATCCATTTTTTTGATTGCAGCAAAGCCGGCCGGCCGGGCTGGAAGCGGCCGGTAGAGCCATGAAATGCCCCCTGTTTAACGTGAGTTCGGTGTAAGAATAAAAGCTCGCAGAGAGTTTCTACGGAAGCCCAACCAAAACGTTTTTTTGGAAATACCTACAACACTGTTGCAAGTGCCTCGAAGAACTTTTTGGGCGTTTGCGGGGTGTCCCGCAAGTCTCGCAGCATTTGCTTTGGCGTTTGCGGGTACTCCCGCAAGTCTCCCGGCATTTGCTTTGGCGTTTGCGGGTACTCCCGCAAGTCTCCCGGCATTTGCTTTGGCGTTTGCGGGTACTCCCGCAAGTCTCCCGGCATTTGCTTTGGCGTTTGCGGGTACTCCCGCAAGTCTCCCGGCATTTGCTTTGGCGTTTGCGGGTACTCCCGCAAGTCTCCCGGCATTTGCTTTGACGTTTGCGGGGAGTCCTGCAAGTGCTTCGGAGAACTTGTTGGCCGTTACAACATGCTATTAATGACATTCTCTATGAATAAGGGTATCTCATTCTTTCGTCGAACTCACGTCTGTTTACCGTCTGCTGAAGCCTTTTTGTTGGCGCCCGAATTACGCTGCTTATCCGGGCCACTGTGCGAAGCCGGTCGAGTGCCTGTTTTGAGGCCGCGCAGGCCTCCGCCGAGGCCGGGGAAGTATGCTTGGTACATGATGAGGTGAAATTACACCTCGTACCCGGCCAAACTTCGCTGGCGGCCACGGCCACCCCGATCGCTGCGAAAAAGAGCCCGCCCCTATCTTCGCGCCCATGATTTTTTTGACTCGTAAGCATGAAAAAGACAACCCATCCACAGCGTGATCGCTTTGCTACTGATCCTCCTTTTCGCCCCACATACGGCGGCGCAATACGCCCATTATCCGCCAGCGGCGCCTGATACGGTGACAGTCGGCGGCTACGGGATGCGACATATGCCTGACAGTGCGACCATCGTTCCCCGTCGTCGTATGCACACTGTCTTTGACCATGACGCTATGCGCATTGGCTTTGCCCCGGCACTCTTCTTTACCGCCTCGGCACTGACGTGGAGCGAGCGCGAACATATCCGACATATCCGCAATCGTTATGTGCCGGGTTTTCGCAACACGTTCGACAACTACCTGCAATATGCGCCAGCGGTGGCGACCTATGGATTGAAACTGGCGGGTGTCCGTGGGCGTAACAAGTGGCCTCGGACGCTGCTTTCGCACGCTGCGAGCCCTAGCCATTATGACGGCCGTGGTGAACTCCATCAAGTACACCGCCCGCGTGGAGCGGCCTGACGCCTCGACGCGTAACTCCTTCCCCTCGGGGCACACGGCCACGGCTTTTGCCAACGCTACCTTACTGCACAAGGAGTATGGCGATGTGAATCCCATCTACAGCATCTCGAGCTATGCCAGCGCCACCTTCGTGGCCTTCGGGCGCAGCCTGAACAACCGCCATTGGGTGCCTGACATTCTGGCCGGTGCTGGTATCGGTATCCTCTCCACGCAGCTCGGCTATTTCTTCATCGATAAGATCTATCACAACCGCGGCGACAACCTCAGCCTCTTCTCGCGCTTCGAGAGTAGCGGCACGCCGTCGTTCCTAACCGTGCGCGTGGGTAGCGCCGTGGCCATGCATAATCTGCTGGCCTATCCGGGTACAGGCGCCGATGCGCCGACGCGCCCGGGGCTGGAGGCGGGCTTCGAGGGTGCGTGGTTTACTGGGCCACGCTGGGGAGTGGGCGGCGAGTGTGCTTTCGTGACGTTCGCTGTCGATCCGTCGGAGGAGATGGCGGTCGACGCTGTGCGGCCCGAGCGTGGACACATGCGGCTGCAGGCGCAGTCCGTGGGGACGGTGAACATGAGCGTGGGCCCCTACTTCGCCGTCGAGCCGGGCGAGCGTTGGGTGCTAATGGCCAAGGCGAACGTGGGGCTGGCCCTTGCCGCCAAGGGGACGGTGACGGCTGAACCGGCGCACGACACCAGAGATCTACAACGCGAACTCTCGCTCTACACCTACGAGCCACAGACGGCCTGGATGGGTGGCGTGGGGGCGTCGATGACGTACAAATTTCGCGACGAGCTGGGCGTGACGTTTTACACCGACTACCATTACGCCCGCCCTTCGGTGCGCATCACTTACACCGACCCCGACCGTCCCTGAGGAGCAAATCCGGTCCGTCAGCCGGGTTCGCACCTTCGATTATCTATCCGCCGGCTTGCGCTTGACGGCCTTCTTCTGATGCGAAATTCCAAACTGCTTCTATATTTGCCGCCCGTTAACGCATCGTTCACCCTCAGGGCGGAAGTTAACCCGGATAATCCCGAAACAGGCGGCTGTGGTGTAATTGGTAGCCACGTCAGACTTAGGATCTGATGCCTCCGGGCGTGGGGGTTCGAGTCCCTTCAGCCGCACGCAGACAGAAAGAGAGGGGTGTCGACAGCAGATGTCGGCACCCCTCTTCATTTTTCCTTCCGGGGTAAAAGGGAGGAGAGGTTTACTCCTCTTCCTCGCTCTCCTTCATGTTGTGGAAGACGTTCTGCACGTCTTCATCCTCCCTCGAGTCGCTCGATGAGCTTGTCGATCGTCTCGCGCTGCTCGGGCGTCACGTCCTTGAGGTCGTTGGGGATGCGGACAAATTCGCTGGAGGTGATCTCGTAGCCGTTTTCTTCGAGATACTTCTGGATGGCGGCGTTCTGCGCGAAGTCGCCGTAGAGGATCACTTCGCCTTCGTCTTCTTCCAGCTCGTCAACGCCGTAGTCGATCAGCTCCAGTTCGAGGTCGTCGAGCGATACGCCGTCCTTCTTGAGGATGTGGAACACGCACTTATGATCGAAGAGGAACTCCAGCGATCCGGTCGTGCCCAGGGTGCCGCCAGCCTTATTGAAGTAGCTGCGGACGTTGCCCACGGTGCGTGTGGTGTTGTCCGTGGCAGTCTCCACGAAGACGGCAATGCCAAACGGACCGTAGCCCTCGTAGTTCATCTCCTTGTAGTCCGTGTAATCTTTTGAACTGGCTCGTTTGATGGCCCTGTCGACGTTGTCCTTGGGCATGTTCTCCTTCTTGGCGGTCTGCATCAGCACGCGCAGCCTCGGGTTGCTGCCCGGGTCCGGTCCACCGGCTTTTACGGCGATGGTGATCTCCTTACCCAACTTCGTGAATACGCGGGCCATGTTGCCCCAACGCTTGAATTTCCGCGCTTTGCGGAACTCGAATGCTCTTCCCATAGTCTGTCTCTTTTATCTTATTGTTTTACAGTTTGCAGTTTACAGTTATCTCAGTTGTGCCCCCAGCTTCGACTCCAAGTTGCGACGGAGCTTGGCCATGAGGTCGTCTATACGGCGGTCGGTGAGGGTACGTTCAGCGTCTTGCAGGTAGAAGCTCACGGCGTACGACTTCTTGCCGGCCGGCAGATTCTTGCCCTCATAAACATCGAACAAGACGACGCGGCGGAGTAGCTTGCGATCCGTCTCGGCGGCTGTTTGTTCGATCTGTGCGAACGTCACGGCGGTGTCAACGAGCAGCGCCAAGTCACGCCGCACTTCGGGGAATTTCGGGATCTCACTGAAGACGGTTGTCGCCCGACGTGTCTCTTTCATCAGTGCCGTCCACGACAGTTCGGCAAAGCTGACTTCCGTGTCGATGTCTGCCTGTCGAGCAATGCGTCGGTCGACGATGCCGAAAGTGGCCAGTGTGCGTCCCGCGGCCGTCTCGATGGTCATGCCGGAGGAGTAAATCTCGTTGGTAAATGTGCGTCGCACGGTCTTTTTTTCTCATCTACGCCGAGGCGCCGGAGGATGTTCTCCACATAAGCCTTCAGCTCGTAAACAGAGGTCTGTTCGTCGGCGTGCAGCCAACTGTTCTCTGTGCGTGTGCCACTCAGCCAAAGGCCCAGTCGATGTTCCTCTTCGAAGCCTTTAAGCGGTGTGTCAGCTTCCGCAGACTGTCCCTCAGCGCGGCGCGTGTAGCAATTGCCGAACTCGAAGAAGCGGAGGTTGCGCTGCTTATGGTTGATGTTGTGCGCGATGGTCTGCAAGCCGCCGAAGAGGAGCGTTTGGCGCATCACGTTCAGGTCGGCACTCAGCGGATTCATGAGCGTTACGCAAGCGTCGGCAGGCATCGTTGTGAGGCCCTCGTAGTTGGCTCGGCGCGTGAGCGAATTGTTCATGATCTCGTGGAAGCCTGCGCCGCAGAGCTGCTCGGAGATGAGCGACTCTAAGCGTTGGCTGCGGTCCGTCGGCGTGCGATAGCTCAGCGTGGACTGCACGCGGTCGTCGAAGGCCACGTTGTTGTATCCATAAATGCGAAGAATGTCTTCGATTACGTCCACGTCGCGGCGGACGTCGATGCGGTAGATGGGCACACGCAGCGAGAGGCCCTCGGGTGTCTCATGAGCGATCTCTATTTCTAACGAGCGGAGGATGCTCTTCACTGTCTCGGGCGGGATGGTCTGCCCGATTGTCTCATCAATCTTGCGGTAGGTGATGTCGACGGCGTACGGCTCGACTTTGTTCGGATAGACATCTTGAATCTCGCCCGTGATGCGTCCGCCAGCCACCTCGCGGATGAGTAACGCGGCGCGTTTGAGCACCTCAATCGTGCCGTTCGGATCCGAGCCGCGCTCGAAGCGGAAGGAGGCATCTGTGCTCAGTCCGAAGCGCCGTGCCGTGCGACGGATCCATGTGGGATTGAAGCAAGCCGACTCGAGGAAGATGTCCGTCGTGGACGCTGTCACGCCCGAATCGAGTCCGCCAAATACGCCGCCGATACACATCGGTTTCTCGGTGTCGCAGATCATCAGATCGTCGGCTGTGAGTGTGCGTTCTATGCCGTCGAGCGTCGTGAAGGGTGTGCCCGTGGGCATGGTGCGAACCTGAATCCGGCCGCCGGCGATTTTCGCTGCGTCAAACGCGTGCAACGGTTGACCAAGCTCGTGCAGGACGTAATTCGTCACGTCCACCACGTTGTTGATCGGTCTAAGGCCAATGGCCATCAATCGACGGCGCAGCCACTCGGGGCTCTCGCGGACAGTCACACCGCGGATCGTCAGGCCGGAGTAACGTGGGCAGCCCTCGGGGTCGACGGACTCGATGACGATGGCCGGCGATGGGTCGTCCATGCCGAAGCCCTCGGTCGATGGGCGTTGCAGCGCAACGGGTGTGCCCCGTTGCTGGAGGTAGGCGGCCAAGTCGCGGGCCACCCCGTAGTGCGACGTTGCATCGACGCGGTTCGGCGTGATGTCGACCTCCAGCACGTGGTCCCGTCTCGACCTTATAGTATTCCGCCGCGGGCAGGCCCACGGGCGTGTCAGCAGGCAGGACAATGATGCCGTCGTGGCTCGCACCGACGCCGATCTCATCTTCGGCGCAGATCATGCCGAACGACTCCTCGCCGCGTATCTTGCTTTTCTTGATTACAAACTCCTTGTCGCCGTCATAGAGCTTTGCGCCGATCACGGCCACGACGACCATTTGTCCGGCCGCCACATTGGGCGCGCCACAGACGATCTTCAGCGGTTCGTCGCCGCCCACATCGACCGTAGTCAGGTGCAGATGATCTGAATTGGGGTGCGCCGTGCAGGTCAGTACACGACCCGTCACGAGTCCAGCTAATCCACCGCGGACGGACTGCACCGTCTCTACGCTGCCCGTTTCGAGTCCGATGGATGTCAGCGCCGCCGCCACCTCGTCGGGCGTCAGGTCGAACGGCAGATAATCCCTTAGCCAGTTGTACGATATATTCATTGCTTATAAATAAGTAGGTAGTAAAAATGCAGCCTCTGGGGGAGTGCCCGGATTCCGTATCACTATATATAATAGGTATAGGGGTAACCGACTATATAGCTAATCCCCCCCTTTGAAAATAGGCGCGCAAATGTAAACTAAAATGGACGGTGGCTCTTGTGAAGTAGCCGCCGCAGGCAGGGCAACTGCGTCAAAACCTTGTATCCCTACGGAGATTAGAACCACGCGTGGTTCTGCTTTCCGTAGGGGTACAGACATTAAAACCACACGTGGTTTTGATCTCCGTAGGGGTACAGACATTAGAACCACGCGTGGTTTTGCTTTCCGTAGGGGTACAGACATTAGAACCACGCGTGGTTTTGCTTTCCGTAGGGGTACAGAGATTAGAACCACGCGTGGTTTTGATCTCCGTAGAGGTACAGACATTAAAACCACGCGCTGGGAGTGGCTCCCTATTCCTTGATATCGGAGATACGCAAGAGGGATCGGCGCACGGATCCACCGTCGGATGGCCTTCGTTAGAGGTTTTCACTCTGTTCCGTCTGCTCCTATATAGATGTAAGCAAAGGCCTGCGTGGTAAAGAAAAATTTGAAAGTTATTTGCTGCTGTGATAAGCTTTTTCTATTTTTTTGCGACGGATACCTAAAAAACAATAGCTTATGGCAAGAGTAAAAGGAATGGTAGTCGTAAACACCGAAAGGTGTAAAGGCTGCGACTTATGTGTAGTAGCGTGTCCCAGTGACGTCTTGGAGTTGCATCCGCGAGAGGTCAACAACAAGGGATACCATTATGTGTACATGAAGACGCCTAAGGCGTGCACTGGCTGCTGTAGCTGCGGCTGGGTGTGCCCAGACGCCTGTCTGACGATTTACAGGGCTAAAGTAGGATGAACGAGTCATGGAAGATGTCAGATTAATGAAGGGAAACGAAGCGATCGCACATGCTGCGATACGCTCCGGAGCGGACGGCTATTTCGGTTATCCGATCACGCCACAGTCCGAGGTAATGGAGACATTGATGGCTGAGAAGCCTTGGGAAACGACCGGTATGGTCGTCCTGCAGGCTGAGAGCGAGGTCTCCTCGATCAACATGGTGTATGGTGCTGCGGGGTCGGGCAAACGAGTGATGACCTCTTCGTCCAGCCCGGGCATGAGCTTGATGCAGGAGGGCGTTTCTTACATCGCGGGTGCCGAGCTGCCCTGTTTGCTGGTGAACGTTATGCGTGGCGGCCCGGGTCTGGGAACGATCCAGCCGAGTCAGGCAGACTATTTTCAAACCGTCAAAGGCGGCGGGCATGGCGATTACCGCCTCATCACACTGGCACCCTCGTCGGTGCAGGAGATGGCCGACTTCGTGGCGCTGGGCTTTGACCTAGCGTTCAAGTATCGGACGCCTGCCATGGTGCTCTCTGACGGTATGATCGGGCAGTTGATGGAGAAGGTAGTGCTGCCGCCTTTCCGCCCACGCAAGACGGACGAAGAAATCGAGAAAGAATCGCCTTGGGCCACGACGGGTCGCAAGGGCGGGCGCGAGCCAAACATCATCACGTCGCTCGAGCTCGATCCGTCCATCATGGAAAAGCGCAACCTGCACCTGTTAGAGAAGTATCGCCAGATCGAAGAGAACGAGGTGCGCTACGAAGAAATCGGCTGTGAGGATGCCGACTATCTGTTGGTCGCCTTCGGTTCGTCGGCTCGCATTTGCCAGAAGGCCATGGAAGTGGCGCGTGGCGAGGGACTGAAGCTGGGCCTGCTTAGGCCCATCACCCCTGTGGCCGTTCCCAACGAAGGCCATCTCAGACCGTGCGGACAAAGTCAAGGGCATCCTCTCCGTCGAGCTCAACGCGGGCCAGATGGTAGAAGACGTTCGGCTGGCCGTCAACGGACGCGTGAAAGTGGAACACTTCGGCCGCTTGGGCGGGATTGTCTTCACACCGGACGAGATCATCGCCGCGGTGAAGGAGAAACTGATGTGACGCTTATACCGTAAACATTGAAAGGAGACCAGACAAGATGAGACGCGGAGACCGATGGGACGAACTATTCACGTTACTATTCATGCTGCTCGCCATCGCGGCCGGCATCCTCTATTTTACGGTAAAAGGAAATCGCCTGCCCTTCATGCTGTGCGGTGGCGCGGCTATCCTGTTGCGACTGGTGCAGTATTTCCTACGAATGGGCGGGCGATAAGTCGATAATCATAAAAGACACCTGCATAAAATGGAAACATTAGAATTGATCGAAACCGAAACTGAGTTGGTGGAAACGCTGACCGAACCCAATGAGATAGACTTTGATATCATCAAACCGGAAAACCTCGTCTACACGAAGCCGGCGCTGATGAACGATACCCCCATGCACTACTGCCCCGGCTGTAGCCACGGCGTGATCCACAAACTGGTCGCGGAAGTGATCGGCGAGATGGGCATGGAGGATAAGACGGTGGCCGTGTCACCTGTGGGCTGCGCCGTCTTTGCATACAACTATATAGATGTGGACTGGGTGGAAGCGGCCCACGGACGCGCACCGGCCGTAGCCACGGCCCTCAAACGAGTGAACCCGGGCAAGCTGGTCTTTACCTATCAGGGCGATGGCGACTTGGCTGCCATCGGTACCGCTGAGACCATCCACGCAGCCAATCGCGGGGAAAACATCGTCATCATCTTCGTCAACAACGCTATCTACGGCATGACGGGCGGACAGATGGCCCCCACCACGCTGATCGGTATGCCTACCGCCACCTGCCCCTACGGCCGCGACGTGGCCCTGAATGGCTACCCGCTCAAGATTGGTAACATCCTGGCTCAGCTCGACGGCACCTGCCTCGTGACTCGCCAGAGCGTCCAGACACCCGCCGCTGTAAGGAAGACGAAGAAGATGCTCCGACTGGCTTTCGAGAACTCGATGGCCGGCAAAGGCACCTCCGTTGTGGAAGTCGTTTCGACTTGCTCCTCAGGCTGGAAGAAGTCGCCCACGGCGTCTAACCGCTGGATGGAAGAGAACATGTTCCCCGCCTATCCGCTGGGCGACCTGAAGAATATCTGATCCCGATCCGTTTAACCGATAAAGAAGATACAACCATGCAACATGAGATTATCATCGCCGGATTCGGCGGACAGGGAGTGCTATCGATGGGTAAGATTTTTGGCTTACTCGGGGCTGATGGAAGACAAGGAGGTCACCCGGATGCCCTCCTACGGCCCAGAGCAGCGTGGCGGTACGGCCAACGTGACCGTGATTCTGAATGACGAGCGGATCAGCTCGCCGATCTTGAACTCGTACGACATAGCCATCGTGCTCAATCAGCCCTCGTTGGACAAGTTTGAGCCGAAGGTGAAGCCGGGCGGCGTCCTGATCTACGACGGCTACGGCATACAGCGCCCCGCCACACGCACCGATATCAATGTCTATCGCATCGACGCGATGGACGCGGCTACGGAGCTGAACATGCAGAAGACGTTCAACATGATCGTCCTCGGCGGCCTCCTCAAGGTGGTTCCGATGGTACAGCTGGAGAGCGTCCTGCGTGGGCTGAAGAAGACGCTCCCTCGAGCGGCATCACAAGCTGATCCCCGTCAACGAGGAGGCTATCCGCAAGGGAATGGAGCTGATTCGTAAGGTCGGCTAAGGCCGGCCGCACTTGATGCGATTTTTTTCTTTTTCATAAGTCATCAACATTAGACGTGAGCCGTCGCCTTCAGAGTGCTTAACTCGGGCGGCGGCTCTTTTTTTGCCCGGACGGGATGCGTATCGGGAAGCGCATCTTTTGAAAAAGACGTCGGTGATCTCCGGAGTCGCGTCATGTCGCATGAAATGACATTTCCGGCCGTCGAAGCCGTTTCATGTCGCATGAAATGGCACTTCCGGCCGTCGGAGCCGTTTCATGTCGCATGAAATGACATTTCCGACCGTCGAAGCCGTTTTATGTCGCATGAAATGGCATTTCCGGCCGTCGAAGCCGTTTCATGTCGCATGAAATGACATTTCCGGCCGTCGAAGCCGTTTTATGTCGCATGAAATGACATTTCCGACCGTCGAAGCCGTTTCATGTCGCATGAAATGACCTTTCCGGTCGTCGAAACCGTTAACTGGTGACCCGAAATGGCCGCAAACCTCTTTTTTTGGTCGTTTCTGGCGACCCGAAATGGCTGCAAACCTCTTTTTAGTCGTTTCTGGTGACCCGAAATGGCTGCAAACCTCTTTTTGGTCATTTCTGGTGACCCGAAATGGCCACAAACTACTTTTTTAGCCGTTTCGGGCGAAAAGATGCGCTTTCGAGGGGGGCGATACGTCTGTCCAAAAAGCAGAAAGGCCGTTCGACACTTCGTCAAACGGTCTTTTTTCGTGGATATGAGGGGGCACCGAACGGGCGGCTACTCGTTGCTCTTGCTTTCCTCCGTCATGCGACGGATGATGCTGTAGGCGCTCGGCAGACCCAACTCGCCGGCCTTGCTCAGGTCGGTGATGCCGCGCGTGGCGTTGCCCATCGAGAGTTCGGCCAGCCCACGGTTGAAGTAGGCCTCGGCCAGCTCGGGGTCGCGGCGGATGGCCTCGTCATAGTCGGCGATGGCGGCGCGGAAGTCTCGGCCCGTGCAGCGCAGGTTGCCGCGGTTGAAGTAGGCAAAGGCGAAGTCCGGAGCGAGGCGGATGACCCGGTCATAGTCGCGCAAGATCAGCTCGTGCTCATGCCGTCGGGCCTCGTCGGCGGGGAGGGGTCGCGGGCGTCGGCCGAGGTGGACGGTCGCGTGGCGGCGCCGAATCGGAAGGGCGAGGCGGCGGCAGATGTGACGTCAGGCTGTAGCGAACGCGCGGACTCGAGCTGCTTGTAACGCACCACGGCGCGGGCGAAGTAGGCGAGGGGGCAGCGTCCGGGGCCAGCTCAATCGTGCGGTCGAGATCGCGCAAGGCCTCGGTGAAATCCTGCACGAGCAGGTAGTCCGGGGCGCGCCCGAAGTTCAGATCGGCGTTGCCGGGCGTGCGTTCGATGCGCTTGGAATAGCTGTCGATGGAGGCGAAGTGGGCCGCGATCTGTTCTTCGGTCAGGGGCCGCCTCGCGGTTGGTTAGGAGCAGTCGCCGTGCCAGCACCCGACGGTCGTTGAAGCGCTCCACGAGCCGGTCGTAGAAGACGCGCTCGCGGACGTCGGCCTGCCGTTCGTAGTACGTGAGGACGAACATCGGCTCCAGCTCCACCTGCACGTTGCGGTCCTGCACCCGGCCGCGGATCTCGCTTTGATACTTGCTTTTCTGCTCCTCCTTGCGGTCGTAGACGACGAGGCGGCTGAACTTTTCGATGTTGCGGTCAGACTCCTCGCGCGTGCGATCGTTGGCGCCCGACCGGGTGCTGTCCTTCGCGGCGGTGGAGGCGACGCTGCGGCGTCCGCGCCGGCGATCCTCCTCGATCTTCATCGCCGCGATATAGTCGCGATCGGCGCCCTTGAGGTCGTTCAGGCGTCGCTTCACGTCGGCGCGGTAATAGTAGCCCCGGACAAAGTCGGGGTAGCGACGGAGCACGGCGTCGAGGTCGCGGATTGTGGCCCGATAGTCGCCCGTTTTGAAGAGCAACGTGGCGCGGTTGAAGCGGGCGATGTCGTTGTCAGGCTCCAGTCGGAGCACGACGTCGAAGTCCTCGATGGCGCGGTTGTCGTCGCCCACCTGCGCCCGGAGCAGTCCACGATTGAAGCGGGCGATGCGATTGTCAGCGTCCATTTCGATCACCTGATCATAGTCGGCCATCGCGCCGCGCAGGTCGTTCAGCTCGTAGCGCACCAGTCCGCGGTTGATGTAATAACCGGGCTCCCGCGTGTTGAGTCGGATGGCTTGGTCGAGATCCTTGAGCGCCTCGGTGTAGCGGCCGGACTGGTAAAGCGTCAGGGCGCGGTTGGCGTAGCACGGTGCATAGAACGAATCGAGGGCGATGGCCCGATCGTAGTCCGAAAGCGCCTTCGCCGTGTCGCCCTTTTCGAGATACAAGGCGGCGCGCGTGAGGTAGCCCAGCGACTGCTTCGGGTGCGCGCGAATCAGTTCCTCAAAGACTTGCTCGGCATCCGTGAAATCCTTCTTCTGTACGTATGCGATGGCTTTTGTTCGACATCATCGCCCGGTCGCCCGGCTTGAACTCCAGCCCCTTCGTGTAATCCTCGATCGCTCCGGCATACTTCTCGAGGCTCTGCCGGGCGATGCCGCGCGCATAGTAGGCCTGCGCCAAGAAGGGGTTGCGCTCGAGGCTGAGCGTGCAATCCTCTTCGGCGCCCTGGAAATCATCCAAGTTCAGCTTCGCCACAGCGCGGTAGAAGTACGGCTCAGCCATCCATGGCTTGGCCTTGATCACCTGGTTGAAGTACTGGATGGACAGGACATAATCCTCGAAATAGAGCGCATTACGGCCGATGGCCATCACCCGGTCGGTGTTGACCTGCGCCTGCATGTGCACCGTGATCGCGAGCAGGAAGAAGAGGTATGTCAGTGCCCGTCTCATGGCGACTTACTTTTTTTGTTGGCCGGCTTGATGCGGTAGCGGCACGACGCTTTGCCCTTGATGATGTTGTTCAGCTTGGCCTTGTTCAGCTGTCGGCGGATAGGCGAGATGTTGTCGATGAAGAGCTCTCCAGCCGGTGTTCGCACTCGTGCTCTACGATGCGCGCTGCGAATCCGCCCAGCGCCTCCTCGACCGGCTCGAAGCGTTCGTTCAGGTACTTCACGCGGATGCGCTCGGCCCGCGTCACGCGCTCATGCACGCCGGGGAAGCTGAGGCAGCCCTCCTCATAGGTCACGCGTTCCGGACTCTCCTCCACGATCTCGGGGTTGATCAGCACGCGTTTGAAGTCTTTGCAGTCCAGGTGATCGTTGGCCAGCGGTGTGCCGTCGATCACAAGCAGCTTGATCGAGCGCCCGATCTGCGGCGCGGCCAGCCCGATGCCGTCAGCATTGTACATCGTCTCAAACATATCGGCGATTAGCTGTTGCAGCTCAGGATAGCTGCTGTCGATGGGCTTCGTTTCTTCTCTTAGTACGGCTTGGCCGTAGGTATAAATCGGTAGTATCATTAGTAGTAATAGTAGTTATGTGGGCCTGATGCCCACAGTCGTTATAGGGTTGTTATAAGTAGTCAAAGTAGGTATGGATGACCGCCAGCGCCGGGACTTTTCATCCATTCCATATAGCCCTGCAGGATGAGCACGGCGCTGATCTCGTCGACCAAGGCTTTGTCTTGCCGACGTTTCCGACCGAGTCCTCCGTCGATCATCGCCCGATGTGCCATGACAGACGTGAAGCGTTCGTCGTAAAACGTGACCTCCACACCTGCCGGTAGTGCGGCCTCCAACCGACGGGCGAAGGCCTCCACCCGAGCCATATTTTTCCGACGGCCGATTGTCCATCTGCTTGGGCAGCCCCACGACGACCCGCTCCAGCGGTTCGCGTGCGGCATAGGCCACGATATAGTTCACGGCCTCCGCACTGGCCACCGTCGTCAGCCCGCCGGCTGCGATTTGCAGCGTGTCGGTGACGGCCAGCCCCGTACGCTTCGCGCCGTAGTCCACGGCTAGGATTCGTCCCATCGTCAGTACGCGTTTTTTTCGCCTTGAAACATGTTGATCACCGTCACGTAGATGATCTTTAGATCGAGGAAGAAGGACCAGTTTTCGATGTACCACACGTCGCGCTTGACGCGCCCCTCCATCTGCTCCAGCGTCTTCGTCTCGCCGCGATAGCCCGTGATCTGCGCCCAACCCGTGATGCCGGGCTTGACCAGATGGCGCACCATGTATTTGTCGATCAGCTTCGAGTATTGCTCGGTGTGCTTGAGCATGTGCGGCCGCGGCCCGACGACGGACATGTCGCCCTTCAGCACGTTCACAAACTGCGGGATCTCGTCCAGATTCGTATGTCGGAGGAAGGCCCCGATCGGCGTCGTGCGTGGGTCGTCACGCGTGGCCTGTTTCTCGTCGGCCTCCTTGTTGACGCGCATGGTGCGGAACTTATAGCAGTCAAATTCCTTGCCGTAGAGCCCCGTGCGCTTCTGCTTGAACAGGATCGGCCCGGGCGAACTGAGCTTGATCAGCAGCCCGATCACGAGATAGAGCATGGGGTAAAGGAGCAGCATCACCAGCGACGAAAAAGAGGATGTCGAACGCCCGCTTCACAGCCCGGTTCGAGGCCGACTGCAGCGGCTCGTTGCGGATCGACAGCAGGGGCACGTACTCCATGATTTCCATCACCATACTCTTCTTGATGTCTCGATAAAAATCAGGCAGAATGTAGAAGCGGATCATGTGCTTCTCGGCGAACGACAGCAGGCCCGAGATCTTCTCGCTATTGGCCCCCGGGATGGTGCAATAAATCTCGTCCACTGGGTGCGTTTCGATGAAGGCTTCCGTCTCCTTCAGCCGCCCGAGGTAGTTCGGTAGTTCGCCTCGAAGCGCCTCGTTATCATCGAAAAAGCCGTACACATTGAAGCCGTACGCCATGTCGTTTTTGAGCACTTTGTACAGTTCCAACCCGTTCTTTCCGGCCCCCACAATGATCACGTTTTTTTCACGCTGTACCCCTTCCGCCGATAGATCTTTACAATCACCCGCATCACCACGCGCCACAGCGAAAAAGCCACCAACAGCGTGCCGTAAAGAATGATCAGAAAGCGCGCCGATCCGTGCCCGATACGCATGAAAATGAGGCATGTGGTGAACATGATCATCTGAAACGTAATCAGCATGAACGACCGTTTGACGATGTTGTCCAAGAAGACCACCGAGAGGTGCACCCGGACGGGAACGAAGTAGAGGGCGAAGAAGTAACAGAAGTTCAGCAACAGGATGATTTCCTTGAGGCTGTGACCGATAAGTCGCGTGTAATCAGCGCTGAGCGCACGATATAAAACGAGAAACAGGGCATTGATGAGCACCAAGTCACCCACCCCGATCAACCATTGAAGAAAATATCCCTGTCTCGAGTTTTTTTCCATTTCCACTTGAAGTTAAGGCAAAGGTACGGACGATTATCCCAGCGCACAAAATGGCACGAATCAGCGGATCTACGTCGTGCGGACCGGCCATACCGCCGCTTGGAAGCGCTTTTTTGGGCCATCAAACGGCCCGTCATGCCGCATTCCGGCCCCTTGTTTTGCGTCCGATCGCCCCCTTGTCTTATTCCCTGTGCTTGGTCTCTCGTCTGTCTCTCCAAGCAGTCCTATAATCTCATTATTCCATCTGAATGTATATCTCCATAGCCTATTAAAGATGATATTAGTGTATTGATTTAGTATCATTGACTATAATATTAAGTGTATGGTTTATTGTTTATTTTCACAAGATATGAGGGAGTATATGCATATAGATAAGATCTATCATAGTCTATAATTCTTTCTATTGATATGTATAGAGATATTCATAGCATATAATGATAGATGTAATCTATCTAAGGACTATTCATAGGCTATGATTTTTTTATGTTTCATGCGTATAAGAACTTTCATAGCCTATGACAGATGGTATCTATTCCATAAAGTATCATCATAGACTATGATGCATACTCTTCATATGAAGAATGATTGTCATAGCCTATGACGATCGTCTCTTTTAGAAATACCTTTGCGCAAGGAGGAGTTGGGTCTTTGTTCGCTGTCGAAGTGACAAAATGGCATGCGGTCAGGTCTCGACAACTCGAAAAAGTACACATATATATATAATGTAAGGAGAACGACAAAATGAAAGTAGATGGATTGAGCATAGGACTGCTCCTTTCGATGGAAGATTTTGGCTATCAATCCCTGATACAGGAGATGCTTCCGGATCTGCCGCTCGAAACCGCGGATGAAGGCTATTCCGACAAACTCAAATCGGCCGTCGAGGACTATCGGACGGCTTTATCGTGCGTTCGACGACGCCGTCGAAACCTCTGGAACCACCTCTCCAGCCGTCATCGCCGCCCACCACGACAAGGCGCGCGACAACGCCTGGCGTACCCTTCGCGCTTACGTTAAGGTCTGCACCCGCCATCCTGATCCGGACGTGGCCGCCACCTCAACCCGCGCCCTTCAACTGATCCGTAACATCGGCGACCTCTCCATTCGGAACCGTACCGACGAAACCGGGCGCCTCAATACCCTCATTCAGAGCCTCCGCGAGATCGGCGCCGCCCCACTCGCGCAGGCTGGTGTTACGCCTTTCATCGACGATCTGGAGCGTAAGGATCACGCCTATCGAGAGGCTTATCAACACTGGATAGACGTCAAGGGCGACCGTACGATTGGCCTCGTCCAACTCAAACGGCGCGCTGCCGACGCCGCCTACCGCAACCTTATTACGACTGTCAACGCCCTCATTCACCTCAATGGTGACGCACCCTACGCTGCCTTCGTGCGCTCCGTCAACGCCCTCATCAAGCGCAACAAGACGACCCTTATCACCCGCCAGACCCTCCGTGTCAAGCGTCACCTTTCACCCATGGCGCCCTCTCCCGCAACCGACAACCAGCAGCACATCGAATCATGAACGTCGAACTTTGGATGATCGGCAAAACCGACCTCTCCTATTGGCGCGAGGCACAAGACGAGTATGTCCGCCGCCTGACCCACTATCTACCCTTCTCCTTACGCATCATTCCCGACGTCAAAAACGCCGCCCGCCTCACCGAATCGCAGCAAAAAGCCCAAGAGGGCCAACAGATCCTGAAAGCACTACAACCAAGCGATCAATGTATCTTACTCGACGAAAAGGGTACCGAACACACCTCCGTTGGCTTCTCCGTCTACCTCTCGAAGCGACTGCAACAGCCCTCCAGACGGCTGATTTTCGTCATTGGCGGCCCTTACGGGTTCAGTGACGCCGTCTACACCCGCGCGACAGATCGTTTATCCGTTAGCCGGATGACCTTCTCCCATCAAATGGTTCGAGTGATCTTCTTAGAACAACTATATCGCTCAATGACGATCATCAAGGGGAGCCCTACCACCATGAATAGAGATTTAGCCTCTTGAATTGGCTGTCTTGATAAAAAGATGGCGGTCCCTCGTTTTTTTGCATAGTGTCTGCAAATCAGCGATCAAGCATAATTTAACACGGAGAATATGGTGGTAAAAATTTGGATGAGAAGAAAGTCCATGTACTTTTGCACCCGCTTTCGAGAGAGGGAGCGACGTTAAAAGATGAAATGTTGGAAAAAGCGAATGGTGAGAGTCGTTGAAGAATTTGAAAAAGCAACCTTCTTCTTGACTATTAGGAAGAAGTTGAAATATTCAAGTGTAGAATTTGGCGACAGGAAGCTCGATAAAAGTTATTCTCTCAAATGTGAATAAAGGAGCAGATACCGTTCAATAAGAGAATCCACTCAAAATTTTTTTCTCGAAAAATTTGGTGGAACGGAATAAAGGGTTTTATCTTTGCGCCCCGAAACCTGCAAGAGACGGCAGGATAGAAGAAAGAAAAAAATGCTATAATAGGGAGTCAATAATAGACTTCTATCAGCGGAAGAGCGATCTTTGTAATATTTACATGTATACAAGATGTAGTACAGAAAGAATAAGAAGTACCGTCAATGATACAATAAGGAAAGGACATCTATGAGCGAAGCGAAGGATATAAACAATATCAACAACGGAGAGTTTGATCCTGGCTCAGGATGAACGCTAGCGACAGGCTTAACACATGCAAGTCGAGGGGCAGCAATTTGTAGCAATACAAAGTTGGCGACCGGCGCACGGGTGAGTAACGCGTATGCAACCTACCTACAACAGAAGAATAATCCGGCGAAAGTCGGTCTAATACTTCATAAAACAGGGATACCGCATGGTGTTATTTGTTAAAGATTTATCGGTTGTAGATGGGCATGCGTACCATTAGGTAGTTGGTGAGGTAACGGCCCACCAAGCCTACGATGGTTAGGGGGTTCTGAGAGGAAAGTCCCCCACACTGGTACTGAGACACGGGACCAGACTCCTACGGGAGGCAGCAGTGAGGAATATTGGTCAATGGGCGAGAGCCTGAACCAGCCAAGTCGCGTGAAGGATGACGGCCCTATGGGTTGTAAACTTCTTTTGCAGGGGAATAAAGATATTCACGTGTGGGTAGTTGTATGTACCCTGCGAATAAGCATCGGCTAACTCCGTGCCAGCAGCCGCGGTAATACGGAGGATGCGAGCGTTATCCGGATTTATTGGGTTTAAAGGGTGCGTAGGTGGGCTATTAAGTCAGTGGTGAAAGTTTGTCGCTCAACGATAAAATTGCCGTTGAAACTGGTGGTCTTGAGTATGGATGAAGTAGGCGGAATGCGTGGTGTAGCGGTGAAATGCATAGAGATCACGCAGAACTCCGATTGCGAAGGCAGCTTACTAAGGCATAACTGACACTGAAGCACGAAAGCGTGGGTATCAAACAGGATTAGATACCCGGTAGTCCACGCAGTAAACGATGATTACTAGGAGTTTGCGATATAGTGTAAGCTCTACAGCGAAAGCGTTAAGTAATCCACACGGGGAGTACGCCGGCAACGGTGAAACTCAAAGGAATTGACGGGGGCCCGCACAAGCGGAGGAACATGTGGTTTAATTCGATGATACGCGAGGAACCTTACCCGGGATTGAAATGTACCTGACGAACCGCGAAAGTGGTTTTTCCAGCAATGGCAGGTATGTAGGTGCTGCATGGTTGTCGTCAGCTCGTGCCGTGAGGTGTCGGCTTAGTGCCATAACGAGCGCAACCCCTGACTGTCAGTTGCTAACAGGTTAAGCTGAGGACTCTGGCGGGACTGCCGGCGTAAGCTGTGAGGAAGGTTGGGATGACGTCAAATCAGCACGGCCCTTACATCCGGGGCGACACACGTGTTACAATGGCAGGAACAAAGGGCAGCTACCGAGCGATCGGATGCAAATCTCTAAACCCTGTCTCAGTTCGGATCGGAGTCTGCAACTCGACTCCGTGAAGCTGGATTCGCTAGTAATCGCGCATCAGCCATGGCGCGGTGAATACGTTCCCGGGCCTTTGTACACACCGCCCGTCAAGCCATGGGAGCCGGGGTGCCTAAAGTCCGTAAACCGTTGAGGATCGGCCTAGGGTAAAACTGGTGACTGGGGCTAAGTCGTAACAAGGTAGCCGTACCGGAAGGTGCGGCTGGAACACCTCCTTTCTGGAGCAAGCTCAGAAGATGTCCGATTTTTCTGTATTATAAGAGAGTGCTTCGTTTGAGTATGTACTACTTTCTTGTTTGCATGTTATAAATAGAAGAATAAAAGAAGCTGGGTTAGCTGATACTTGGATGTTCGCAAACGATCATCATGATGAGGCTAAAGAAGAAGTTTTCCATATTCCCGGCGGAAGTTGAAAGAGAGTCCTATAGCTCAGTTGGTTAGAGCGCTACACTGATAATGTAGAGGTCGGCAGTTCAACTCTGCCTAGGACTACTTAAAAGGATAATATGGGGGATTAGCTCAGCTGGCTAGAGCACCTGCTTTGCAAGCAGGGGGTCAACGGTTCGAATCCGTTATTCTCCACATGATTATCAGAGCCTATATTTAGGAATTGATAAGAATGAGATCTTTGACATTGATGGACAAAACAAAGTAAAGACTTCGCGTTGAAGTAATAAGGGGAAAAGTATCCTCAAGAGGATATTTTTGCTCAAGATAGCTTCAATGCAAAGGAGACTAAGAGAAATTAAGGTGAAAATCGAAAAGAAGAGCCTATAGATAAAACGGATTGTACGTTCAGTGATGAACGATCAATTAAAGATAAAAAGTAAAAGAAGGGCAGACGGTGGATGCCTTGGCTCTCGGAGGCGACGAAGGACGTGATAAGCTGCGAAAAGCCCGGTTGAGGTGCAAATAACCCTTGACGCCGGGATGTCCGAATGGGGAAACCCGATTGGTGGAAGACCAATCACATCGAAAGATGGGCGAACGTGGGGAACTGAAACATCTAAGTACCCATAGGAAGAGAAAATAATAATGATTGCGTAAGTAGTGGCGAGCGAACGCGCAAGAGCCCAAACCATAGATGTTTTGGCATCATATGGGGTTGTAGGATCGCAATGTGGCAAGAAGCAAAGGAAGTGGAACCCGCTGGAAAGAGGACCATAGAGGGTGAAAGTCCCGTACACGAATCTTTTGTGAAGCCTAGCGATATCCTGAGTAAGTCGGGACACGTGAAATCCTGACCGAATCTGCGGGGACCATCCCGTAAGGCTAAATACTCCCGAGAGACCGATAGTGAACCAGTACCGTGAGGGAAAGGTGAAAAGAACCTCGAATAGAGGAGTGAAATAGACCCTGAACCCGTCTGCCTACAAGCGGTCGGAGCACCTTTAAGGTGTGACGGCGTGCCTTTTGCATAATGAACCTGCGAGTTGTTTTTTTTGGCAAGGTTAAGCATCAGTAGGTGCGCAGCCGAAGCGAAAGCGAGTCTGAATAGGGCGACTAAGTCAAAAGGAGCAGACGCGAAACCAAGTGATCTACCGATGGCCGTGCTGAAGGTTGGGTAACACCAACTGGAGGGCCGAATGGATATACGTTGAAAAAGTGTTCCAATGAGCTGTGGGTAGGGGTGAAAGGCTAATCAAACTTGGAGATAGCTCGTACTCCCCGAAATGCATTTAGGTGCAGCCTCGGGTAAGGTACTGATGAGAGGTAGAGCGACTGATTGGATGCGAGGGCTTCACCGCCTATCAAGTCCGGCCAAACTCCGAATGCTCATCAGCAACATCCCGGGAGTGAGGGCATGGGTGCTAAGGTCCCATGTCCGAGAGGAGAAGAATCCAGATCACCGGCTAAGGTCCCCAAATAGCAGCTAAGTTGCATTAACGAAGTCCGACCGCAGCGACAGCCAGGATGTTGGCTTGGAAGCAGCCATTCATTTAAAGAGTGCGTAACAGCTCACTGGTCGAGGGGTCGGGCATGGATAATAATCGGGCATAAGCTGTTTACCGAAGCCGTGAGATCGAAAAGATCGGTAGGGGAGCATTCCATTATCAGCGTTGAAGATGAGAGGTGACTCTTGTTGGAGCGGATGGAAAAGCAAATGCAGGTATAAGTAACGATAAAGGGGGTGAAAAACCTCCTCGCCGAAAGACCAAGGGTTCCTGATCAACGCTAATCGGATCAGGGTTAGTCGGGACCTAAGGCTAAGCCGAAGGGCGATGCCGATGGAAGAACCGGTTAATATTCCGGTACTGCTTTGTGGAGTGATGTGGAGACGGAGAAGTGACAGCTTGGCCATCTGACGGAATAGGTGGTTGAAGGGTGTAGACGTTGATTGTTGTAGGCAAATCCGCAACAAGAGTTGAACCTGACAGTATGCAGCGTACTTGTACAATGTAATAAGAGCGTAATCAGGCTCCCAAGAAAACCCGCTAAACATATCTACAAAGCACCCGTACTCGAAACGGACACACGTGGTCGGGTTGAAAATACTAAGGCGCTCGAGTGATTCACGGTTAAGGAACTAGGCAAAATGGTCCCTGTAACTTCGGGATAAAGGACGCCAATAGCAATATTGGTCGCAGAGAATAGGCCCGAGCGACTGTTTAACAAAAAAACACATGACTATGCGAAATCGAAAGATGAGGTATATGGTCTGACACCCTGCCCGGTGCTGGAAGGTTAAGAGGAGATGTCATCTTGTAAGGGAGAAGCATTGAATTGAAGCCCCAGTAAACGGCGGCCGTAACTATAACGGTCCTAAGGTAGCGAAATTCCTTGTCGGGTAAGTTCCGACCTGCACGAATGGTGTAACGATCTGGGCGCTGTCTCAACTGTGAGCTCGGTGAAATTGTAGTATCGGTGAAGATGCCGATTACCCGCGATGGGACGAAAAGACCCCGTGAACCTTTACTATAGCTTTACATTGAAATTGGGCATGCGATGTGTAGGATAGGCCGGAGGCTGAGAGACGGTGACGCCAGTCATCGTGGAGCCGCTGTTGAAATACGGCTCTTTGTGTGTTTGGTTTCTAACTCCCGGGAAGGGGAGGACGGTGTATGGTGGGTAGTTTGACTGGGGTGGTCGCCTCCAAAAGCGTAACGGAGGCTTCTAAAGGTACCCTCAGACCGATTGGTAACCGGTCGTAGAGTGTAATGGCATAAGGGTGCTTGACTGAGAGACCTACAAGTCGATCAGGTAGGAAACTAGAGCATAGTGATCCGGTGGTTCCGTATGGAAGGGCCATCGCTCAAAGGATAAAAGGTACTCCGGGGATAACAGGCTGATCGCCGCCAAGAGCTCATATCGACGCGGCGGTTTGGCACCTCGATGTCGGCTCGTCACATCCTCGGGGCTGGAGAAGGTCCCCAAGGGTTGGGCTGTTCGCCCATTAAAGTGGCACGCGAGCTGGGTTCAGAACGTCGTGAGACAGTTCGGTCTCTATCTATCGTGGGCGTAAGATATTTGCGGGGATCCTGACACTAGTACGAGAGGACCGTGTCGGACAGACCTCTGATATGCCGGTTGTTTCGCCAGGAGCACAGCCGGGTAGTTAAGTCTGGAAAGGATAAGTGCTGAAAGCATCTAAGTACGAAGCCTTCCTCAAGATGAGATATCCATTAAAGGGTCGTCGAAGACTACGACGTAGATAGGCTGCAGGTGTAAAGTCAGTAATGGCAAAGCTGAGCAGTACTAATTGCCCGAAACTTTTTATCGGAAAAGAGTTTACAAGACGTTTTATCGCTACGGCAAGAAAATCCCTTAAAAAAAGAGTAGATATCCGATGTAAAGCGGAGTCTTAACTCTTTGTTTTGTCCTGAAAATGTCAGAAAAAGAAAGATATTAAGGTAGTTATAGCACGGGGGATCCACCTCTTCCCATTCCGAACAGAGAAGTTAAGCCCCGTAACGCCGATGGTACTGCTGAACTAAAAAGTGGGAGAGTAGGTAGCTGCCGTTTTTTTGAAAGGGAAGTCCCTCTGTTGATCGATTAAGATCGGCGGAGGGATTCTTTTTGCTGTTATCCCATGTGCTTTCCCTTAAAGGAAGAAAGAGAAGAGGGCAAAGGGGGCATCAAGATCTCCTCTGGGAGCGGAACAGGGGACTTTGAGGGAATGCTTCGGATTGAGGTGGGCTAAGAAGATAGCTGCCTCTGTCGGTGGAGGAGAAGCGCATGCAATACGCCTTATGTGTACCCGGACCCTGATCACAAGCCCCTCATAGGCCCCCATAAGAGGCGGATGTGATACGCTCCCCAGCTCTGGCTTCTCTCTTATGACCGATTTGAGATGAATAGAAACGCCCCACCGCCTACGATGGCAGTGGGGCGTTGTTTTTTTAGGGAGGGGCGGAGGCTTTAGTCCGTGAGGGTGAAGGCTGGGTGAGCGATGAGCTCTTGCTTTTGGCGCTCGAATTCCTCGGGGAGATGGGGTGGGTGAGCCGTTCGGAGAGGGTGACTTCGTAGCCTAAGGAGAGGGCGTCCTTGATGGTGTATAGTCAATCAAAAAAAGAAATTTGAATTGATCACGCGAAAGTTTAGAGTTAGAAGAGACTCCAAGTGCGGCCGGAGAGACGCGGTTGAGTGGGGGAGCGTATTCCGAGAGAGACGTGTATGTAGTCTTAGTCCGCATTCTGTTGATGCACTAGGGGAATTGTCATTCGAAACAGCGGGCGACAAAAAAAGGGGCGAGCACAAGGCCCGCCCCTTTGGGGGATGTTCGGATGCCTGTTCAGCAGCCGGATCATTCTGATCATTTACTCAACGAGCACCTTCACGGTGGAGCCGTCGGCGAAGCGGACGAGGTAGAAACCGGACGGCAGCCGCTCCGTGACAGTCAGGCCGACAGGTAACGACAGCTCACGGTAGAGATGCCCCATGACAGTGTATAACCGCACTGACTGCGGGCGGTCGACGCGGAGATACAGCTGCCCCTTATGCGTCCAAGCACGGCGCGCGGCGTCGTCCACCACGGTGTTACCCACCGGGCTGACACCGTTGATGCGGATCTGGAGGTTGTGCGTCACTTGCCGCACGCGTACGGTCATGAGGCTGTCCGAAATCATCGTGCGCTCTATTCCTCCGCCATGCTCCGTCCACGCCGGGTGATTGGCCGTGATGGTGGCGTAGCGGAGCGACTGCCCGCTCTGGGCACGGACGGTGAAGCGGAAGTCTCGACGGCTGGGCACTTGGTGCATCTGTCCGGCGGGTTGCGTCACCACGGTGTTGGGAGTAAACAGCTCGACGGTGCGCGCGAAGGGATCCCAGCGGTCGTCGCAGAAGTCGATGTAGCAACGGCGGCTCAGCACGCTGTCACCACAGGGGTTCATCACGCGGACGCGGTAGAACCCAGACGAGTCGTAGGCCGAAGCCATGTAGACCGAGTCGGTGGCGCCGGGGATGGGCAGGCCGTTGCGGTACCACTGGTACAGCATAAAGCGTCCGGTGTGCTCGACGGAAAGTCCGAGGTAGATGCTGTCGCAATCGCGTCGGTCGGGCAAGTCTTTGGTGATGACGGGGCGCTCGCGGAAGTAGACGTCGGCCGTGTCAGAATAGATGATGTTGGGCGGCGTGACGGAGTCGTGAACCATGACGTGATAGCGCCCCGGGCGGTTGACGACGAGCATGGTACCTGTGGCGCCGACGATGGGTGAACTGTTGTGGAACCATTGGTAACGCACATCCATACCACCGGCTTTCACGCGGAGCGTGTCTTGCTCCTCGCAGATGTATTTGAACTTCGGCAGGTTCTTGATGAACCACGGACGGAGCCAAAAGCGCACGAAGTAAGGGAGGCGCACGTCGCCGAAGGAAGTGCCAAGAATAGAAGGCGTGAAGTAGAGGACAGTGTCGCCCACCAAGCCCGTATCTAAGGGGATGTTCACCCACGGGTTGTTAGAGGATGTGGGTGAACCGCCCGTCTTTGTCTTGTACCATTGGCCGTCGAAGTCGCGCGAAGTGATCTCAAAGCGCGCCGTGTCGCCGATCCAAGCGATGTGGGGATAGGCCACGGCGGTAAAGAGAGCCACCTTACGTTGGCCGTTGCCGAAGTCTGTAGGCACAGGGGCACAGTCGCCAAACTGCAGCTCGCTCCAAACGGTAGCCCGCACGGAGTCGATCGGGTTCGGGGCGCGCGTCTGTCCCTCGGGCGTGTAGATCACAGGGATGCGGCATTGGATCGTCTCTCCAACGCCCTTGACCGGTACCGCCGCGTTGTACTGCGCGATGGGCAGCGGCAGCTTTCAGGCGGCGCACGGTGGCCGTGCGTGTGTTCTCCATCAGGGTGTCGTTCGGGCGGGCGTTGAGGGAGGCCATCGCACCGGAACCGAGGTATTTGATGGAGTCGCCGTCGATGTTCATCTGGGGCGGGAGGAGCACCTCCGGGTAATCCGTCGGCTTCATGTTCGTCGTGGTGCCGAGGATGCGTCGGATGTTCAGAATGAGCGTATCTCGGCGCCAGCCCTCGTTGTAGGCGTAGGACTGCGAAGTGGTGCGTATGTCGATGTCGCCAAAGAGATAATCGTAGACCACATCGGGATAAATCATGAATGCCGTGGCATCGTTGCCGTCGTCCGTGGCGGGAGCGTTACAGATGTTTCGGGCGTAGACTTTTCCGGCGTAGCGAATGCCGCGGAAGGGAGTGTTACACATGGCGCGGAAGTCCGGTGGAGGCGCGCCTGCAAGTAGACGGAGTCGGCATCGGTGCGGTTGCTACGATATCCGGGCAGGATGAAGTTCGTGCCGAGTGCAGGAATGCCCGTATCACTCCATTTGAGGCGGACGGAGCGCACCCGGGGCGAGTCGGCGGCGATGGCGAGTGGGGCCGGGGCAGCTTCAGGGCCGATCCTGCGGGCAGGGGGGTGAAGGTGCCGATGGGATACTCCATGCGTGCGCTGCCGGGGACGTAGATCTGCCCCACGGGGACGGTCAGCTGGAGCTCCGGCTGGCGTACCATGCCCTCGGAACCGGCCGAGCTGAGCGACGCGCGGAGGGTGTAGGTCTGTGCCGGATTGGTGGATCCCTCGGGGATGGTGTCGGGCTTGGCGGGGTTGAACAGCAGGAGCTCGCCGGCTATCTGCGCCGTGGTAGAAGGCTTGATCTTGAAGAGGGTCTGCTCCACGAACTGTGGCTCGGTTTGCGGATTAAAAGCTTGCGCCGTGTTAGGTGTCCAAGTGCCGGCGTAGCCCGATCCGACGTATACTTTAACCGTGTGACCGCTGCATTGCGGCGCCGTGTCGGTGTATTGCAACTCATACGTGTGGCGGGTGTTGGCCGGCAGGTCGGCCACCTTGACCCAGCATCCGTATTTGTTTGGGGTGGTCGAGGCGTGCGTGTAAGTCGTAGTGCCGCCGACGACTTGCTTCATGGTGACGTTCTTGATCGGGCCGTCGAAGAAGTAGTACACGTCGCGTAGGGGGAAGGGCTATTGTTTTTGGAGCGTTACCTGTGGGCCCACCACAGTGGGAGCATAGGAAATAACTTCCGGAGGCGTGACATCCAGCTTGACGTCGAAGTTGTAAATCAAGGGAACTTCTTTCGATAGCACGAGATTCTTGCCTTTATTCCCACCTTCATTTGGAATTTTTATAAGGCTGATTGGTACGCGGGTCGTAATACTCACACGTCATTTTCAGCTTCGCAGTGTCTTTGAATCCGGGGGCAGTGGGGTCGACGCGCAAGGTGCCTTGGAATCGAAGGTTCCAATTTTCCTCGGGCAGCTTCCATTTGCCCGAAGCCACTGGTGCAATAGGACTCTTCTGATATATGGCATCGAGATCCCACTTTACGGTGCGTGTGCCTGAACCACTGGAGGAATTGTTCATCTTCAGGCTATAGCTCGTGACCAGATACCCCTTGTATAAAACAAGTGAGTCGTCGATGGTGTAGCCTCGAGGTAGCTCGATGGTGATGAACCTCATGTAAGAGGATAGGCGAGACTCTCTAACGAAGTTTTTCTATGGATTGTCCGACTTCTCCGATCATAACGCCGGTTTTAGGCGCTCGCGTGGTAAAGACTATAGGTGACGTTGGGGTGTTGAGGCTCCAGTTTGGGGAGACGACTCTTGCGCGTACGTTCGCCACGTCGGTTCCGACTCGCCCGGGGGAGGTGGGGCTGAGCGGATTGGCCACGGGATTCTTGCTGACGTAGAACTCGCTGCGAATAATGGCTTCTCTGACACCGCTGATGCCCACGTGGGTGGTGAAGGGCACTTTGATCTTGACCTTTTTTCCGGCGGGGAATCCTGCGGGGTTATGGATGCGGAAATAGCCTCGGTGCGTCGTGCTGGGGGTATAGGTGACGGGAAGCGCGGTGGGCGTACCATCGACGGTGACGACGGCCGATGAGAGATTGGGCTCGAACGTCTTTTCACCTGTGGCGAAGTCGAAAGCCCATACCCCTGTGACCGTAACGTCGATAGGCATATCGATGTAGTGATACGGGCCGCCAGAGGGCGCTATGCTGCCCTCCCAATGCATTTCGCCGTCTTCACCGACTATGAATTTGTTGTTATCGATGCTGTCGCGATCGGCAGGCGTTCCGTCGTCGAATTCTGTCAGCCAAGGCATCACCTTCTCCTTGAGGCCGATGTCGGGGCGGTGCAGATAGAAGGTGTCGAGCTCGATGCCGGGGAGGTCACAGAGGTGGTGTACGGGTTGTGCGACTTGCGATACGTGCTGGATGGTGGTGCCGTCTGGCCATTGCTGAGAGACGGTATAGTGCACGGTGTCGTCGAGATTGGTGAGAGGGGCGGTGCATGCGGAGGAGGTGTAGGTGACGTGCAGAACGCAAGTGAATGATAGATCCTGACTGGTCGAAGAGATGCGCACTCCACGTTTGTTCGGCCCATGTGGGATTTGCGTCACCGAGACGCTCGAATGTATCTTATTGTTGGGGTTGTTTGGATCCTCTTTCAGCTTGATGTCGTCGATCGTCAGCCAAGAGGGCGCTTCGATGGTGAAGGTGGCGGGGGCACGGCTCACTGATGCGGGCCTGACGATGATCTTCGCCTCCTTCGTGACGGCGCGTTTGAAGGTCATCTCTTCAGGTTTCGCCGTATAGTGTGCGGAGAAGAGGTTGGGAGAAGCGCGCCAGACCTTGCCGCTCCAGTCGTTGTTGCAGAATCCTTTGACATTAGAGAGGGTGACGGCTCCTCTGTTGGTGTAGAGGTTGCCATCGTAGTAGACTTCGCGGGTGCCATTGTCATAGATGTCGCCGTTGTATGTGCCTGCATAGACGGTCAGGGTGCTGCCGGCCGGTATGGTCTCTTCGGTGACGAAGGCGATGGATACGGGTTTGTCTTTCAAGGCGGGCTTGATGTAGCCAAACTCTCTACGGTTGTAGACCTTTGAGTACGTGCTCATATCGAGTTCCTGATTCCGGATCTTCCGCGGTGGATTGTTGTCCACCTGTATGTAGATCTCGCTGGTATCGACCCATCCAAAGAATCCTCCTGCGCTTACTCCGACTTGGAAACTGCGTGCTGCAGCCGAGGATGTGTTGTTGAAGATGGCTCTGATGTAGGTCAGTGTGGTTCCGTTCATGGGGATTTGGTGTGATGGGATGGGCGTGCCGGTGAAGGGTACGGAGGGCACATAAACTGGAGTGATGGTAGCCGGCGGCATGGTAAAGATGGGCTGGCCCGCGGTGCTGATGTTGAGCGTCACGTTGGGGCCGGCTTGGGCGGGTCCCGCAGGGCGTGGCGAGGGGTACTGCACGGTGGAGGTGATGGTCTGTTGCCCGCAGAGGACGGCCGAGCCGGTGGCGGTGAAGGTGATCTTCTTATCGTTGGCGTTGGTGATCTTGCTGCCGCCCATCGCGGCGGGCGAGGGGAAGTCGAGCGTGTAGGTGCGCATGCCTGCGGAGACGGGCGAGACGGTGGGGGTGAGGGCGTGCCGTTGAGGCGGAAGTTGGCGGCGGTGACCTGCGCGCTGAGGCGGAAGGTGAGGCGGGCGGACGAGGCGCCGTGGGGCGTGGTGGTGCGGAGGTAGTAGCCGATGGTTTTTGTTTCGGTGGCGGTGCTGTAGCTGACGATGCCGCTGCCGTCGGGCACGAGGGTGACTTGCGGGCGGGCGATGTTGAGCGGGGCGGAGGCGGTGGCCTTCGATGTGCTTCCGCTCAGGGACCTTCACGGGCAGCGTGGTGCTGCCCTCGGCGCGACAGTCGGCGCGCATCTTGACCTCGAAGTGCATCTCTTGCTCTTTGGGCAGTGTGCCGCCACCCGAGGTGACGGTGAGCGTCAGGACGCGCCCGGCCGGGGTGGGGGCGACGGTGACGCCGGCGGTGAGGCTGTTGACGGCGGTGTAGTTCACGTCGTCGGGCAGGGTGATGGCCGGGGCGGCGTGGGTGAGGTCGTTGCTGGTGACGGTGAAGCGGATCGTGAGGGTGCGCTCTTCTTCCAGCATCACCGGGGTACCTTTGGTCGAACCGCGGATAGCCGGCGGTGAAGTTGATGACCTGTGCCACCACGGGCCGCAGGGCCGCGAGGAGGACGACGAGGATCATCGCCCGGCGGAGCCACGCGGCGGGTCGGGCGTTGGACGTTGTGGGGTACGGTGCTTTCATTCTGTTTTTTTGGTGGGTGTAGCTGTTAGGGGTGAATGTGGGACTAGGAAAAAGAGCGAGGGGGCGGACACTATCGGTCGGCCCCCTGCTTCACGCGGTTTACTCCTCCGGCAGATGGATGTCGGGATCGCCGTCGCCGCCTTCTTTAGGCGGTTGAGGCTGCTCCGGCTTGTCCGGCTTCTTGGGATCCTTCGGCTGATCGGGCTTCTTAGGGGTCCTTCGGATCCTTGGGCTGCTTCGGCTCTTTCGGATCCTTCGGTTTACGCTGCGCATGCATTTGTCGCTGGGTGGCTCGTGTCTCGCGCGAGATTTTGTTCATGCGGTCGACGAGTTGGTCGAAGAGGGCCTTGTCATCCTCGGTGGTGGCGTTGAGATAGGCCGAAAGGATGTATTGACAGACGATGTTGAAGGCCGCGTCTGTGAGCGGGCGGACCGTACTGGCTAAAGGCAGTTGGGAGTCTGCCCCGGCGAGGCTGCGTGTCTTTTGCAGCTCGATATACTCGTCGTTGATGGTGTAAAGCTGCGTGAAGGAAGCGGTCAAGCCCAGTGTGGCAATGTCGGCAGAGAAGCCGGCCATGTCTTTTTTGATACCCTAAGATCAGGCTGCTCTCCTTGTCGTAAGGGGCTTTACGGGTGTCGGAATAATAGGCGCGAAGCTTTTCGTCGATGCGTTTGGCGGCTTCACGATTGGCGGAGACGGAGGAGAGTTTATTTCCGCGAACAATAAAGAAGATGCTCTCCAGCTGCTCGTCGCGTTCCTCGTCTTTCTTCAGTAGCTCGGCCGTATGGCGAGAGAAGGTTGATTCTCGGCTGAGGTCTCCTTCGGCCTCAATCCCTTTATACCAGTTGGGCATGAGGCTGGCGGGCAATTTCAGCTTGGTGTTGTCGATGGCCTTGACCAAGTCGTACTGTTTACGATGAAACATCTCATGGATCGGCAGGGTTAATCGATCCGTACTTATTGGCTCAATGCGCAACACTCTCGGTAAATCCATTGTGAATGGTTCCATGTGAGTCGTTTTTTTTGAGTTAGTAATTGATGCAAGAATGTATGATCTCGATTTTGAGGTCTAAGAGGGTAAGGGAAGAACTACATGGTTGTTTTTCGGATGACAAGATTGAAAAAAACGCCGCTGACAGTGTAGATCGGCGTTTTTTTCAAGTCCGAAAAAGCCGAATCGACAGTGTAGATCGGCGTTTTTCAAGTCCGAAAAGCCGAATCGACAGTGTAGTTCGGCGTTTTTCAAGTCTGAAAAGCCGAATCGACAGTGTAGGGTCGGCGTTTTTCAAGTCTGAAAAGCCGAATCGACAGTGTAGATCGGCGTTTTTCAAATCCGAAAAGCCCGAATGACAGTGTAGATCGGCGTTTTTTCAAGTCTGAAAAGCCGAATCGACAGTGTAGGTCGGCGTTTTTTTCAAGTCTGAAAAGTCCGAATCAACCGTGTAGTTCGACCGGTGATTCCTTACTTCTCCGGCACAGCCTCGAGGGTGGCTACGAGTAGGCGCCACGACTTCTCGACCGAGGCGATGCCCACGGCCCTCGTCGGGCGAGTGCGGGTGCGTGATGTCGGGGCCGAACGAGATCATGTCCATGTCCGGATAGGCCTCCTGAATGATGCCACACTCCGGGCCGGCGTGCATGACGGTCACGTCCGGCTTACGGCCGAAGAGCGACTCGTAGGCCCTCTCCATCGTGCGCAGGATGGGCGAGTCGATGTTGGGCTGCCAGCCGCCGTAGGGGTTGGACAGCTCCACCTTGGCGCCGGCCAGCGAGAAGACGCTTTCGATCGACGAGCAGAGCGCGTCCTTGCGACTCTCGGACGAGCTGCGGACGAGGATCTTGACATCGATCCGGCCGGCAGCGTCGTCAGACTTGACGATGGCGGGTTGGACGACGATTCGACCGTCCCGGGGAAGTCGTGCAGCATGCTGATCGGGCCGTTCGGGCAACCCTCGACGGCGTTGATCAGGTCGTCCTGAATCTCTTCGGGGATGAGCGTGGCGGGCAGCTCGGCCGTGCGCTCGGCGGTGAAGCGGATGTCGCCCTCCACGCCCTTGTACTCCGCGCGGTAGAGCGCCTCGTACTCGCGGACGAACTGCTCCACGTCAGCCACGCGGTCAGCGGGCACCGTGACGAGGGCCGAGACCTCGCGCGGGATGGCGTTGCGGAGCGAGCCGCCCTCGACCGTGGCCGGGCGCACATCGTAGTGGCTGACGGCCTTCTTGAGGAAGCGGAAGAAGAGCTTGTTGGCGTTGGCGCGGCCGAGGTGGATGTCGACACCCGAGTGGCCGCCCTTGAGTCCGGCGGGTGAGGCGCAGCGCCACGTCGCCCTCCGGCGTCGGCTCGCCGTCGCGATACTGGAAGCTGATGTTCATGTCCACCCCGCCGGCGCAGCCTACGAAGAGGCGCCCTCCTCTTCAGAGTCGCCATTGATCATGATCGTGCCCTTCAGGAAGCCGGGCTTGAGGCCCACGGCGCCGTCCATGCCCACCTCCTCGTCGATCGTGAAGAGGCCCTCCAGGGGCCGTGCTTGATCGTCTTGTCGGTCAGGGCGGCCATGGCCAGCGAGACGCCCATGCCGTTGTCCGCGCCGAGGGTCGTGTCGCGCGCCGTGACCCACTCGCCGTCGATGTAGGCGTCGATCGGGTCGCGGAGGAAGTCGTGCGCTACGCCGGCGTTCTTCTGCGGCACCATGTCGACGTGCGCTTGCAGCACGACCGTCTGCCGCCCCTCGTAGCCCGGCGTGGCGGGTTTGCGGATGAGCACATTGCCCACCTCGTCTTGGTGCGTCTCCAGGCCATGCTTCTCTCCGAAGGCCTTGAGGTAATCGGTTACTTGTTTCGTGTGACCCGTCGGACGCGGGATCTGTGTGAGGTCATAGAAATAACCCCCAGACGGCTTCAGGGGCCAGTCTCTTGATTTCTTCTGCCATGATTTTGAATTGTGTGATAAGTGATATGGTTATTATGAGTTACATGAAAAATTCACGGGCAAATGTAGAGACGTTTGCATAGCGACGTCTCTGCCGGGTTGCTGCGGCTCTTCTCTCTCTGCCCTGAGGGGCTCAGCTATCTCGTTTTACAATGGCGCGTGAGGGCCTCGATAAAAGCGTGACGGCGGTCGATGAAAACGTTGTGCGAACAGGAGTCGAGCGTAATCATGTGGTCGGGGCCGAGCAGGTGGCGGAGGGCATCGAGCTGCGCGGCGGAATAGAGGCCGTCGTCCGCGCCGTAGAGGCCATAGACGGATGTGCCACGACGTAAGATGCGGCGGAGGGTGTCGGTCAGGTCGAGCGTCGTATAGTGTTCGTTGCGGTGGAAACCCTGCGGGGCCTGCCACTCCGAGAGTTTTGAAAGAGGAAACAACGCACCGTCCGCCTCAAAGGCCGCGTAGACGGATTGCCCCTCCTTCGTGCGTGCTTTCGGAACATAGAATCCGTTCCCGGCCGCGTGCATGAAGCAATAAGAGGCGTACTCCATCGAACCCTTGTCCATGGCGTCGAGCATGTTCATGTAGCGCAGGTTGACGCTGTCGGCACGCGAGGCGTAAATGGCGCGACAACGGTTGCGGATATGGTCGAACGAGGCTTGCAGGGCCAGCGGCGCGCTCATCAGCACGACCGAACGGACCTGTTCGGGGTGTTTGTCGGCGTAAAGCAGCGCCAGTATGCCGCCGAAGCTATGGCCCGGGAGCACGGGGCGATGGAGGTCGTACGTGCGGCACAGACTGTCGATGTCGTGCAATGCCTCGTCGAAGGTGTAGCGCGCTGCCGTGTGCAGACTGCGTCCCTCGCCCCGTCGATCGTAGACAAGCACGCGAAAACCGTTATCGGCCAGCGCTTGCGCGGCGACGGATTCAAAAGCGGCGGCGTTATAGCCGGGTCCGCCATGCAGGAAGATGAGCGGCACACCGTCAGCCTTTCCGAAAGTCTTCACATAGAGGGATTGCGCATGCCCCTCGACCGTAACGCCGAGAATCAGCAGGGCTAAAAGCAGGCATCTTGTCATCACGGTGCAGAGGGTAAAGGTTTTGGGGTGATCGGTTATGTGTTTCGTGTGACCCGTCGGACGCGGGATCTGTGTGAGGTCATAGAAATAACCCCAGACGGCCTCAGGGGCCAGTCTCTTGATTTCTTCTGCCATGATTTTTGAATTGGGTGATAAGTGATATGGTTATTATGAGTTACATGAAAAAAATTCACGGGCAAATGTAACAAAGGCCTCCGGGGCGCCTGCGGCCGTCAGCGATTTACTGCCGCCTGTCCTCATCTCCGCGGCGAGGATTGTGGGCCGGGGGGCAAAGGCCCGTACTTTTGCGGCCACGAAACATGTACACTACAAGAGATAGAATGAAAAGACAAAGACGATGCTCCCCGACGCTGGGGATAATGGCCTGCGCCCTGCTGATGATCACAGCCGCGCCCGCCGCTATGGCCGGGCGTACCGCTGAGATCCCGGAACCCATACGACGCTTCATCGAACGCCCCATCCTGCGCGGCGCCTCGGTCTCGTTCGTCGTCAAACGCGTCAAGGACGGCAAGACGCTCTATAACTACGAGGGCGACCGGCAGCTCACTCCGGCCTCGGTCATGAAGACCGTCACCTCGGCCACGGCCCTCGAACTCCTCGGCGAGGATTACCGCTTCGAAACGACGGTGGAGTACGACGGCGAACTGCGTCCGGACGGTGTCTTGGACGGCAACCTCTACATCCGCGGTGGTGGCGATCCGACGCTCAACTCGTCCGAGTCGCGCACCCCCAAAGACAGCGTCGTCAACGCACGGGTCGACGCCGTGCGCGCAGCCGGCATCCGCGAGATCACCGGCGCCGTGGTGGCCGACGAACGCATCTTTGACAACGAGGGCGTATCCATGAAGTGGCTCCTCGAAGACCTCGGCAGCTCCTACGGTCAGGGTTGCTACGGCCTGAACATCTTCGATAATCGCATCGGCATCTCGCTCTCCAGCGGCGCCAAGGGCACCACGCCGCAAGTCACCGCCGTCACCCCGCGCGTCGAGGGACTCACCTTCCACAACTACCTCCGCGCCGCAACGAAAGACAGCGCCTACGTCGTCGGCTTTCCCTTTGCCAACGAGCGCTCCCTCTTCGGCACACTCCCCGCGCGGCGTTCGGGGCTTTACCTCGGTGCCGACCTGCCCGATCCGCCGCTCTTCGTGGCCCGTTACGTCAGCGAACGCCTCCGCGACCGCGGCATACGCATCCGCAAGCGCCCCTCCTCCATGCGCATCGAGGCCGAGGCCGGACGTGAGACGTCGCGCCCTCGTCGCCCGATCATCACCACCCGCTCCCGCCCCCTGCGTGAGATCGTCCGCGCCCTCTGCGTCGTCAGCCACAACCTCTACGCCGACGCCCTGCTCAAGACGCTCGGCCGACGCCTCACCGAGAGCGAACAGTCGTCCTTCGGGCGCGGCGCACAAGTGGCTCGTGGATACTGGCAGGATCGCGGTCTGGATGCCTCCTCGCTGTGGATGTACGACGGCAGTGGCCTGGCGGTGACGGGCAAGGTGACGGCCTCCTTCCTCTGCGACATGCTGACCTACATGGCCACGCAGTCGCGCGCCTCGGAAGCGTTCTATCAGGCCCTGCCGCTGGTCGGTCGTGAGGGCACAGTGCGCCGCATGCTGCGCGACACCGATCTGGACGGCCGCGCACGCCTGAAGGGCGGCAGCATGAGCCGTGTGCTCTGCTACGCCGGCTATGTCGACGACGAGGACGGCGTGCGTTACGCCGTGGCCGTGATGGCCAACAACTACACCGGCGGCGTGCTGTCCATGCGCCAAGCCATCGAGTACCTGCTGGTAGATGTGTTTGAGTGAGCATTAGGCAAGCCCGTCCGCGCGCTTATTTTTGCCGCCCTTTTCGCTGATAGGACTATCAGCAATCTGATTTGACTATACGTATATATATCACCACCCACTTATTATGACGAAGAAAACCATACAGCAGCTCCTTCAGGAGCGCATCCTCATCCTTGATGGGGGCATGGGGACAATGATCCAGGGCTTCCGACTCTCGGAGGCCGACTATCGCGGCGAACGCTTCGCCGACTTCCCCAACCAGATCAAGGGCAATAACGATGTACTCAACATCACGCAGCCCGACATCCTGCGCAACATCCACCGGCAATACCTCGACGCCGGTGCCGATATTTTCTCTACAAATACATTCAACGCCAACGCCATCTCGATGGAGGATTACGGCATGCAGGAGTTCGCCCGCGAGATGAACCTCGCCGCCGGACGCCTCACCCGCGCACTGGCCGACGAATATATGGCGGAACATCCGGACCGCACCGTCTTCGTGGCCGGCTCCTTAGGGCCGACGAACAAGACGGCCTCGATGAGTCCCGACGTGAGCGATCCGGCCTATCGCGCCGTGACCTACACGGACCTCTTCCGTGCTTACTACGAGCAGGTCGATGCGCTCATGGATGGCGGTGTGGACGTGATCCTCTTCGAGACGACTTTCGATACGCTCAACGCCAAGGCGGGCCTCGAGGCGGCCGTTCAGGCGATGGACGACAAGGGTCGCGAGCTGCCGATCATGCTTTCGCTCACGCTCACGGGCAAGGGCGGACGGACTTTCTCGGGTCAGACGCTCGGCGCCTTCCTCGCTTCTGTGCAACACATCCCGCTGCTGAGCGTCGGCCTGAACTGCTCTTTCGGCGCGGCCGACATGAAGCCGTACCTCAAGGAGATGGGCGATCTGGCGCCGCTCTACATCAGCGCCTACCCCAACGCAGGCCTGCCGAACCAGTTCGGACAGTACGACGAGACGCCGGAGAAGATGGCCGTGCAGATCAAGGATTTTATCGACGAGGGACTCGTGAACATCGTCGGGGGGTGCTGCGGCACGACGCCGGCACACATCGCCCACTTCCCCGAGCTGGCGCGTGGCAAACGACCACATGTGCCCGCCGCACCGCCCAAGTCCGACACGCTCTGGCTCTCTGGACTGGATCTGCTGGAGGTGAAGCCGGAAAACAACTTCCTCAACATCGGCGAGCGATGCAACGTGGCCGGCTCGCGCAAGTTCCTCCGACTGGTCAAGGAGAAGAAGTACGAGGAGGCGCTCACCATCGCCCGCAAGCAGGTGGAGGACGGCGCGCAGGTGCTCGACATCAACATGGACGACGGTCTGCTGGAGGCCGAGGACGAGATGCGCATCTTCCTCAACCTGATTGCCTCGGAGCCGGACATCGCCCGCGTGCCTATTATGATCGACTCCTCGAAATGGAGCGTCGTAGAGCAGGGGCTGATGTGCGTACAAGGCAAGAGCATCGTCAACTCGATCAGTCTGAAGGAGGGCGAGGAGGAGTTCCTTCGTCATGCCCGGCGTGTGCGTCGATTGGGGGCCGCTACGGTCGTGATGGCCTTCGACGAGACGGGTCAGGCGGACGTCTTCGAGCGTAAGATCGCCGTCTGTGAGCGCGCCTACCGACTGCTCACCGAGAAGGCCGGCTTCCCTCCGCAAGACATCATCTTCGACCCCAATATCCCGGCCATCGCAACGGGTATGGCCGAGCATAACGGCTACGGACTGGATTTCATTCGCGCCGTCGGCTGGATCAAGAAGAACCTGCCCGGGGCGAAGGTCAGCGGTGGCGTCAGCAACCTCTCGTTCTCCTTCCGCGGCAACAACTACGTGCGCGAGGCCATGCACGCCGTCTTCCTTTATCACGCCATCCGCGAGGGCATGGATATGGGTATCGTGAACCCGTCGACATCGGTCACGTACGAGGATATCGAGCCGTCGTTCCGCACGCTGCTGGAGGATGTGATCCCGGCGCGTCGCCCCGAAGCGGCCGAGGAGCTGATCACCCTATGCACAGAACCACAGTGAGCAGGCGTCGGGCGAGCAGGACAAGGTGCAACGCGACGCTTGGCGCGACGGATCGCTCGAGGAGCGGTTGGAATATGCGCTACTGAAGGGCATCGGCGACTTCCTCGAGGCCGACTTGGCCGAGGCGCTCACGCGATACGACCGTGCCGTATCCATCATCGACGGGCCGCTGATGAACGGTATGAACCGTGTCGGCGAGCTCTTCGGAGCGGGCAAGATGTTCCTGCCGCAGGTGGTCAAGACGGCGCGCACGATGAAGAAGGCGGTGGCCATTCTGCAACCGGCCATTGAGGCCGAAAAGACGTCCACGGAGGGCGCCGCCAAGGCGGGCAAGGTGGTCTTCGCCACGGTGAAGGGTGACGTGCACGACATTGGCAAAAACATCGTCTCCATCGTGTTGGCATGTAATAATTACGAGGTGATCGACCTCGGCGTCATGGTTCCGGCAGAGAAGATCATCCAAACCGTGCGCGAGGAGAAGCCTGACCTGCTCTGCCTCTCGGGCCTCATCACGCCGTCGCTTGAGGAGATGGTGCATGTGACGGAAGAGATGCAGAAGGCGGGTCTCAGCACGCCCATCATGGTCGGCGGTGCTACGACCTCGAAGCTGCACACGGCGCTCAAGATCGCCCCGCATTACAATCATCCCGTGATCCACGTCGTCGACGCGTCGCAGAACCCGCTCATCGCGGCCAAGCTACTCAACCCGGATACGCACGATGCGTACGTGGAGCAACTCTCGGAAGAGTACGAACGCCTGCGCCGCGCCAAGTCGGGCCGTGCGCCGAAGCCGGTGTTGCCCTTCGCCGAAGCGCGCGCACAGGGATTGAAGATCGACTGGGCCGCGTTCACGCCCGACGTGCCCCATACACTCGGCCTGCAACACATCGAGCTGCCCGTCTCTGACGTGGCCACGTATATCAACTGGGTCTTCTTCTTCACCACCGGCGCCTGCTGGGCCGTTACGCCGACTTGGCCGGCCTGCACGACTGCCCGTCGTGTCGCACCGAGTGGCTCGAGCGATTTGCCGAGGGCGAGGACCGCGAGAAGGCCAGTGAGGCGATGAAACTCTTTGACGACGCGCAGGCCGTGCTCCGCGAGCTGATGGCCGAGAACGCGCATTGCCGCGCCGCTGTCGGGCTTTACCCGGCTGTCTCGGAGGGCGACACGATCCGTATCACCGGCCCGAACGGCGAGGATGTGCTCGTGCCTGTCATTCGCCAGCAGTCAGACGGCGAGCGGGGCGTGTGCCTCTCGTTGGCCGACTTCATCATACCCGCCACGGAGGGCCGCACAGACTATATCGGCGCCTTCGCCGTCACCGTCGGCAACTGCACCGAGTCGCTCCGTCAGCGTTACGAGGCCGAGGGCGACAGCTACCGCCTGATGCTGCTCCAGACGCTCTCTGACCGCCCGGCTGAGGCGTCGGCCGAGTGTCTGCACGTGAAGGTGCGCCGCACGTATTGGGGCTACGCACCGGACGAGGATCTGCCGCTCGACGAACTGTTCAAGGAGCACTTCCGCGGCATCCGACCGGCCGTCGGCTACCCCTCGCTGCCCGACCAGAGCTTGATCTTCACGCTTGATCGCCTCGTCGACTTTGCTGGCCTCGGCATCACCCCAACGGAGAACGGTGCGCTTTACCCGACCTCGTCGGCTGCGGGTTTCTACTTCGCCCACCCGGATTCGCGATACTTCAGCATCGCCCGCATTGGCGAGGATCAGCTGGCGGATTACGCCGAACGCCGTGGCAAGTCGCCCGACGATCTCCGACGTTTCTTGCAAAAGGTGCTTGAAGGATAAGGCTACTAAAAAAACTAAAAAGCCGGGGGCATCAGGGACGCCTGCCAATAAAGTCGGGGGCATCAGGGATGCCAGCCAAGAAAGCCGGGGGCGTCAGGGACGCCAGCCAAGAAAGCCGAGGGCGTCAGGGACGCCAGCCAAGAAAGCCGGGTACATGTGGAGACATTCTCTGCATGTATCCGGCTTTTTTTATGCCCGCGGAAGCCGCCGGCCGGTAGGGTAGGGGCGTATCGCATACGCCCCCTCACACGCCACGGTATGGGGCGAATGATCATACCCGGCGTCCGTCCATTCGGGCCGTGAACCCGTTTGGTGGGCGTATTCGTTACGCGCATCATGTACCCGGCTTTCTTCGCCGGCGTCCGCAGACGCCCCTGAGGGCTCGGAAATGATGAAACAGGTTGTTTGAAGGTTTTCGAGGGCTCGGATTTGATGAAACAGGTTGTTTGAAGGTTTTCGAGGGCTCGGAAATGATGAAACAGGTTGTTTGAAGCTTTCCGAGGGCTCGGAAATGATGAAACAGGTTGTTTGAAGGTTTCCGAGGGGTCGGAAATGATGAAACAAGTTGTTTGAAGGTTTTCGAGGGGTCGGAAGGGATACCAGCCAAGAAAGCCGGTTACATCAAACGCATACCCGGCTTTCTTCGCCGGCGTCCGCAGACGCCCCTGAGGGGTCGGAAGGGATACCAGCCAAGAAAGCCGGTTACATCAAACGCATACCCGGCTTTCTTCGCCGGCGTCCGGCCTCTGCCGAGGCTGGGAAGTTTGGCCGGGTACCTTAAAAGCCCGTACCAAGCAAACTTCGCCGGCGTCCGTAGACGCCCGCCGGCTTCCGCAGATGCCCCGAGGGGGAGTCAGAAGCTCGAGCTGGCGCCACCGCCACCGCTCGAGCCGCCGCCCCACGATCCACCGCTATCGCTGTCGCCGTCGCTGCTGCCCCCAATAGTAACCGCTGTCCGATGAGGCGTGCTTTTCCTTCACTCTGGCCGGCAGTTTCTCCTCCACGATATGTCCACAGTTGCGGCATGCGAAGTGGTAGACGTCCAGCGTGATCAGCTGCATCTCTTTCACGGTGTCGAGGTCAAGAGTCCCGATGGACCGGCACTCAGGGCAGAGGGCCGGCTTCTGCCTCCGACGTATATCCAAGACGGCCGTATGGTGACAGTTGCGACACCAGACGGAGTAGACCTTGACCGGGGTCTCCTCCCGCACCTGATCTTTTTGACCCTTTTGAAACGCCCCATGGCGCCGCATTCCGGACAGTAACACTCAGAAACAAACTGCCGCCGGAAGATCCATTTGACGAGGAAGTAGATCAACATGGCCGGGATCTGGAAGAAGAAGATCCCCATGCCGAGCGCCATGGAGTTCGCCTTCCGATTCGCCCGATCCATCGTGGCGATGTGTACGGAGTATTGCGCCTTCTTCCGCTCTTCGTAGAGGTAAAAGCCGTAATAAAACAGCCCTACGAGCCACCAAATCAGTATCCGGTTCCTTGTTTTTCGCTTTTTTTCTCGGCCTCGAGCGTCGAGTCTTTAGTCAGCACCTTGCGCACCTCCTCGACTCCGGCCAAGAGTCCTTCGCCGTAGCTGCCGTCCTTCATAACGGGGGTCATGCGGCGGTCTATGATCAGTTTGCAGAGCCCGTCGGTCAGTTCGCCCTCCAGTCCGTAGCCCGTCTCGAAGGCGATCTCGCGTTTATCCGTGCCGGTCGTGAGGAGGATCAGCAGACCGCGATTCGTCTCCCTGTTACCGATGCCCCACGTGTTGAAGAGTTCGTTGGCAAACGCGCGCACGGAGTTGTACGCGCTCCCGTCGTAGGCGGGGATCACGACGATGGCGACCTGCACCCCGAACGAGTCGCGCAGCGCGGCGATACGTCGGTTCAGGGCCTCCTCGTCGGCGGGACGGATGGCGTCGGCCGGGTCCCGAGACGAAGCGGGTGCGGTCAGTGAGCTGCACGTTGGGCACGTCCTTCACGCGGTACGCCTCTGGCGCTGCCGCAGCGCTCAGGGTGCTGAGGCCGAGCAAGAGGGCGATGAGTAAGAGGGGTAATCGGTTCATGAACTTGGGGTATGAATGAGTGATGAGTGATTCGAGAACATAGGTAGGGGCGTCCGCAGACGGCCTCTGCCGAGGCTGGGAAGCTGGCCGGGTACCTCAAAAGCCCGTACCAAGCAAACTTCGCCGGCGTCCGTAGACGCCCGCAGACGCCCCGCGGATCGGTGCATCAGAAACGCGAGCTGGCACCGCCGCCACCGCTCGAGCCGCCGCCCCAAGAGCCGCCACTCGAGCTGCCGCCGCCGCTGCTCCATGAAGAACCGCTGTCGTTATCGGATGAAGATCTTCTACTTGCGGGGCCTTCCCACCAGTAATATTTGAAGATCTTCTCCTCCTTCACGTGGCCACACTCGGTGCAGACGTAGTGGTAAGTCCACAGCTTGCCCCACGGTCGCTTCTCTTTGGTCGGGTAGCCCTTCTCTTGTGTGAAGCGATCCACGGCGCCGCACTGCTCGCACTTGACTTGGGGGCGCAGCCACTTCCGGAAGAAGAGTCTGAAGAGGAAGTAGAACAGCACCACGGGGAACTGGCAGACGAGCAGCCCGACGATACCCATAAAAAAAGTCCAAGTCCCCGACGCTTCGCTTGTACTGGGTGAACGCCGTGGCCTTTTTGGGCTTCCTTCCGCTGTGAATGGAGTAAGTAAGCGCAGATGAGCCCGCCGAAGAGCCACCAAATACTGCAGACCATGATGACGAAGGCGTTCGTATCGTCTTCCTCTTCGGCCTCGAGGGTAGATTCGCCGGTGAGGACTTTGCGCACCTCTTCGACTCCGGCTAAGAGTCCTTCGCCGTAGCGGCCCTCCTTCATCGGGGGGATCATGCGGCGCTTTTTGGATCAGTTTGCAGAGGCCGTCGGTCAGTTCGCCCTCCAGTCCGTAGCCGACTTCGAAGGTGATCTCGCGGTTGTCTTCGTTCGTGATCAGCAGGATCAGGAGGCCGCGGTCAGTCTCCTTCTTGCCGATGCCCCTGGTGTTGAAGAGTTCGTTGGCGAACTCGCGTGCGGAGCCGTACGTGTCACCGTCGATGGCGGTCAGGACGACGACGGCGATCTCCACGTCGAGCGAGTCGCGGAGATGGCCGATGCGTTGATTCAGCGCGGCCTCGTCCGCCTCATTGATGGCGTCGGCCGGGTCGGAGACGAAGCGCGTGTAGTCGATGAGTTGCACGTTGGGCACGTCTTCCACGCGGTAGGTGGTCTGTGCCGTGGCGCTCCATGTGGTCAGGGCAACCAAGAGCGCGATGAGTGAGTGATGTAATCGGTTCATGAGCTTTGGGTGAATAGAAGTGTAAAGAATGATTCGAGTTCATAGGTAGGGGCGTCCGCAGACGGCCTCTGCCGAGGCTGGGAAGCTGGCCGGGTACCTCAAAAGCCCGTACCAAGCAAACTTCGCCGGCGTCCGTAGACGCCCGCCGGCTTCCGCAGACGCCCCGCGGATCGGTGCATCAGAACTTTGAGCTGGCGCCGCCTCCACCGCTGCGTCCGCCGCCCCGAGAGCCACCTCTCGAGCTGCTACTGCTGCCGCTGCTCCACGAACGGCTTTTTGCGGTCGTCGTCGCGATCGCGAATGGTTGACGAGCTGCTTTCTTTTTCGAAGGTCTCCTCCTCCTTCTCATAGCCGCAGTTGCGACAGACATAATAGTAGGGTCCCTGCGTGTGCCGTTCTTCATCTTGTGCTTCAGCGGGGAGCCATCTAACTTGAAGCGCCCCACGGCGCCGCACTGTTTGCACTTGACGCGGGACCGCAGCAACGGCCAGAGGAGGAGCTTGAGGAGGAAGTAGATCGGTATTAACGGGAACTGGCAGAAGAGCAGCCCACCGCCGATCACAGCCAAATTGCAGTTGTGTTTCGTCTCCTTTATCTCGGCATCTGACTTAGACGTCTGGGCTTCCATTAGCTGTATAAGCAGCAGGAGAATGACCACGACTGCGCCGATCCCCCACCAGATTTTGCAGGCCTTGATGACGAAGTCCTTGGTTTCCTTTTCATCCTCGGCCTTCGCGTCGGCCTCGAGGGTGGATTCGCCGGTGAGGATCTTGCGCACCTCCTCGACTCCGGCTAAGAGTCCCTCGCCGTAGCTGCCGTCCTTCATAACGGGGGTCATGCGGCGGTCTATGATCAGTTTGCAGAGCCCGTCGGTCAGTTCGCCCTCGAGGCCGTAGCCGACTTCGAAGGTGATCTCGCGGTTGTCTTCGTTCGTGATCAGCAGGATCAGCAGGCCGCGGTTCGTCTCCCTGTTACCGATGCCCCACCTGTTGAAGAGTTCGTTGGCAAACGCGCGTGCGGAGCCGTACGTGTCGCCGTCGATGGCGGGCAGGACGACGACGGCGATCTCCACGTCGAGCGAGTCGCGGAGATAGCCGATGCGTTGGTTTAGCACGGCCTCGTCGGCGGCGTCGATGGAGTCGGCCGGGTCGGAGACGAAGCGCGTGTAGTCGATGAGTTGCACGTTGGGCACGTCTTCCACGCGGTAGGCGGTCTGTGCCGTGGCGCTCCATGTGGTCAGGGCGACCAAGAGCGCGATGAGTGAGTGATGTAATCTGTTCATGAGCTTTATGAGTTATGAGTTACGGGTTACGAGTACCTGTAACTTGTAACCCGTAACTCGTAACTCGTAACCCGTAACCCGTAACCCGTAACCCGTAACCCGTAACCCGTAACCTGTAACCCGTCAGCTGTCGCTCTTCACGCCGCGGAGGATCTTTTCGTAGGCCTCGGCATTGTTGATGATGCGTAGGGCCTCGCGAAGGCTCTCGTTGTCTTCGTTGATGATGCGGTAGTAGGCCGTCTCGTCGAAGAGGTCGCGGGCGATGAGCGCCTTGAGTTGGAGGGCGATCAGGGGCGCGACTTGGCGTACTGCGCGGAGTCGAAGGCCACGGAGTCGGCCGTGGCGCGCGCGCAGAGGTCGGAGAGCAGCTCGTCGCCGACGGTGAACTGTTGGCTGAAGGACTTGAAGTCCGGGTAACGCTTGCGGAGCGCCTTGCGATGCCCGTCGACGTAGCTGAGAACCGTGCGGTAAATATAGCCCGAGCCGACGAGCCGGCGATGATAATCCGTGTAGCGCGAGGTGTCGAGCGGAATGAAACGATCGGGCATGATGCCTCCGCCGCCGTAGACGGTGCGGTGGTTGACGAGCGTACGCGAGCGGAGCGAGTCGGGGAAGTGGATGCTGTCTGCGTTCATCAGCTCGCCGTGGTTGTAACGGTCGATGAGGTCGCGATTGTAGGCTGCGGCGTCGCCACCGGTGTAGGGCTTTTTGGATGTTGCGTCCGCCGGGGGTGTAGTAGCGGGCGATGGTGAGGCGGATCATGGAGTTATCCGGCAGGGGGATGGGACGCTGCACGAGGCCCCTTGCCGAAGGTGCGCCGACCGACGATCACGCCACGATCCCAGTCCTGCACGGCGCCGGAGACGATCTCGCTGGCCGAGGCCGACGATTCGTCGACGAGGATGACGAGGCGACCGTCCTCGAAGTTGCCCGTAGCCGTGGCCGTGGCCTCCTCGCGCGGCGAGTTGCGGCCCTCGGTGTAGACGATTAGGCGGCCGTTGCTGAGGAACTCGTCGGCCGGGTTGCAGGCCACGTGCAGGTAGCCGCCGCCGTTGCCCCGGAGGTCGAGCACGAGGTGCTTCATGCCCTCCTTACGGAGCCGGGTGAGGGCCTCGAGAAACTCCTCGTGCGAGGTGTTGGCGAAGCGGTTGAGGCGGATGTATCCCGTGGTGGAGTCGGCCATGTAGGCGGCGTCGAGGCTGTGCACGGGGATCTTGCCGCGGATGATCTTGAACTCGATCAGCTTCGGGCTGCCTCCGCGTTGCACCTTGACGCGCACCTCGGTGCCCTTGGGCCCACGCAGACGACGCATGACGTCGGTCGTCTTCATCTTCACGCCCGCGATGACCGTGTCGTCGACCATGATGATGCGGTCGCCAGCTGCCAGCCCGACGCGCTCGGAGGGCCCGCCGGAGATGACCCGGACGACGTAGAGCGTATCCGTAAGCATATTGAACTGGATGCCGATGCCGTCAAACCCGCCTTGGAGCGGCTCGTTGAGGTCTTTCGTCTCTTCGGCGTCGGAGTAGGCCGAGTGGGGGTCGAGCTTGTCGAGCATGCCGCGGATGGCGTCCTCGACGAGTTTCTTCTTGTTGGGCTCGTCCACATAGAGGGTTTTTCGATCGCATAGAGCGCGATGGAGAGCTTGCGTGCGTTCTCGTCCGGCCACTGTGGCTGCTGGGCGCGGACGTGGCCCGTCATCAGCAGGCTGCCGATGAGGAGCAGGGGGTATACTATGGTCTTTCTCATAATCTGTTTTTGTTGAGGGAGAGCACCTCTGGGTGTCTGCCCTTTCGATGTATTGTCAATAATCAAACCACCGGTTTGACCCTTTCCGGGGTCGGTTTGGGTTCAAACCACCGGTTTGACCCTTTCCGGGGTCGGTTTGGGTTCAAACCACCGGTTTGACCCTTTTCAGGGGTCGGTTTTGGACCAAACCACCTGGTTTGACCCTTTTCAGGGGCCGGTTTTGGACCAAACCACCTGGTTTGACCCAAATCGGAGGTCGGTTTTGGACCAAACCACCTGGTTTGACCCTTTTCGGGGGTCGGTTTTGCTTCAAACCATTGGTTTGGCCCAAATCGGAGGCCGGTTTTGCTTCAAACCAATGGTTTGGCCCGAATCAGGGGCGGGTTTTTGCTTCAAACCAATGGTTTGGCCCAAATCGGAGGCCGGTTTTGCTTCAAACCAATGGTTTGGCCCGAATCGGGGGCGGGTTTTGCTTCAAACCATTGGTTTGACCCAAATCGGGGGCAGGTATTACGTCTGCGCCATGTCGCGGATCTCGGGGGGGATAAAGTCGGAGATGTCCTTGCCGAAGTGCAGCAGCTCGCGCACGATGGAGGAGCTGATGTGCGTGTGCTCCGGCTCGGTGAAGAGGATGAACGTCTCGATGCCGGCGAGCTTACGGTTCACGTCGGCGATGTTCTTCTCGTACTCAAAGTCGTTGACCGTGCGGATGCCGCGCAGGATGAAGCGGGCGCCGACGGTGTGGGCAAAAGTCGACGGTGAGCGTGTCGTAGGCGGCCACACGGACGCGTGGCTCGTCGCGATAGAGGGTGCGGATGAACTCCAGCCGTTTCTCGATCGGAAAGTAGGTCCGTTTGTTCTCGTTCGTGCCGATGGCCACGATGATCTCGTCCACCAACCCCGTGCCGCGGTCGACAAGCGAACGGTGGCCGATGGTGAAGGGGTCGAAGGTGCCGGGGAAGATGGCGATGCGATGCATAGAGGGTTTATAGAGGGTAGAGGGTAGAGGGTGGAGAATAGAGGGTAGAGGGTGGAGGGTAGAGGGTAGAGGGTTGACCTTAGTTGTTCTCGAGGTCTTCTTCAACCACGAGGTTGTCGATGATGAAGTTCTGCCGGTCGGGCGTGTTCTTGCCCATATAAAACTCGAGCATCTCCTTGATGGAGTCTTCCTTCTTGATCGACACGGGGTCGAGGCGGATGTCTTTACCGATGAAATGCTTGAACTCGTCGGGCGAGATCTCTCCGAGGCCTTTGAAGCGGGTGATCTCGGGGTTCTTGCCCAAACGGCGGATGGCAGCGGCGCGCTCCTCCTCGCTGTAGCAGTAGAAGGTCTGCTGCTTGTTGCGCACGCGGAAGAGGGGCGTCTGGAGGATGTAGAGGTGCTTCTGCTTGATCAGGTCGGGGAAGAACTGGAGGAAGAAGGTGATCAGCAGCAGGCGGATGTGCATGCCGTCCACGTCGGCATCGGTGGCGATGATGACGCGGTTGTAGCGCAGTCCGTCGAGGCCGTCCTCGATGTTGAGCGCGGCCTGCAGCAGGTTGAACTCCTCGTTCTCGTAGACGATCTTCTTGGTCAGGCCGAAGCAGTTGAGCGGCTTACCGCGGAGGCTGAAGACGGCTTGCAGGTTCGGGTCGCGGCTCTTGGTGATCGATCCGCTGGCCGAGTCGCCCTCGGTGATGAAGAGGCTGCTCTCGGTCTTGTTCTCGCTCTTGGCGTCGTTGAGGTGGATGCGGCAGTCGCGCAGCTTGCGGTTGTGTAGGTTGACCTTCTTGGCGCGCTCGCGGGCCAGCTTGGCCACGCCGGCGATGGCCTTGCGCTCCTTCTCCGACTCCTGAATCTTGCGCAGCAGGGCGTCGGCCGTGTCGGGCGTCTTGTGGAGGTAGTTGTCTACTTCTTTCTTCACGAAGTCGCCCACGAATTTGGCGACGGAGACGTCGCCCTTGGGGCTCATGTTGCGCGATCCGAGCTTGATCTTCGTCTGCGATTCAAACTCCGGCTCCTCGACGCCGATGTAGATCGCGGCCACGAGCCCGCTGCGGATGTCGGCCGTCTCGAAATTCTTGTTGTAAAACTCCTTCACCGTCCGGGCGAAGGCCTCCCTTGAAGGCTGCCTGATGGGTGCCGCCCTGCGAGGTGTATTGGCCGTTGACGAAGGAATAGTAGTCGTCGCGCGACTGGTTGACGTGCGTGAAGGCGATCTCGATGTCGTCGGCACGGAGGTGGACGATGGGGTAGAGGATCTCGTCGGTGATGTTCTCGTTGAGCAAGTCCTCGAGGCCGTTTTTCGGATAAGAACTTCGTGCCGTTGTAATAGATGGCCGTGCCGGAGTTGAGGTAGCAGTAGTTGCGAATGAGCGATTCGACGATCTCGTTGCGGTAGGCGTAGGCCTCGAAGATGGTGGGGTCGGGGGTGAAACGGATCAGTGTGCCGTTCTTCTCCGTGGTGGGCACGGTGGGGTGGTCGGCCGTCAGTTTGCCGCGCGCAAAGTCGACGCGCTTCTCCACGCCGTCGCGATAGGAGACGACGGTGAAGTCGGTCGAGAGGGCGTTGACGGCCTTGATGCCGACGCCGTTCAGCCCGATGGATTTCTTGAAGGCTTCGGAGCCGAACTTGCCGCTGGTGTGGAGCGTGGAGACGGTCTTGGCGAGGTTGCCCTCGGGGGATACCGCGCCCAAAGTCGCGCACGCTGACGGTGCCGTCGGCGATGTGGACGTCGATGCGGTGGCCGGCCTTCATGCGGAACTCGTCGATGGAGTTGTCGATCACTTCCTTGAGCAGGACGTAGATGCCGTCGTTACGATCCTCGCCTCCGTGCGTGTTACCGATGTACATGCCGGGGCGTTTGCGGACGGCCTCGAGTCCTTCGAGGGTGACAATGTCGCGGTCGTCGTATGCGGTGATGGGGGAGATGTCCATAATTAGAGGGTAGAGAGTAGAGGGTAGAGGGTAGAGGGTAGAGGGTAGAACATAGAGGATAGAGAGTGGGGGATAGAGAGAGGAGAGTTAGGGAGAGACAAATGATGTACCCGGCTCTACCCTCTACCCTCTACCCTCTACTCTCTACCCTCTACATTCTATAAATGCTTGATAAACGCGCGGCGCGACTTGTGGTGTTCACGCTTGAAGTAGTCCCACTGTGCTTGCACGGCGGTGTTGTTTTCCAGCTCGATGTTGCTCTCGGCATACTCGGCGCCCATCTTGATATACTGCGGGATGAGGTCGGTGAAGAGCAACGCGTTCACACCCTTGTTCTGATACTCCGGCAGGACGCCCGTGAGGTAGAGATCGATCACGCGCGCCTTCGACTTGAGTGCCTTCATCAGCGGGAAGAAGCCGAAGGGCAGCAGACTACCTCGGGCCTGTTGCAGGGCGTGTGAGAGGTTGGGTAGAGAGACGCCGAAGCCCACCACGGCGTCGTCCTCCTCGCGAACGATGACGGTCACGAGGTCGAGTCGCAGCAGGGGGATATAGATGTCGACGTAGTAATCAATCTGCCGCTCGGTCAGCGGAGCGAATCCGTAGAGGGGCGTGTAGGCGGCGTTCAGCGTCTCGAACACCTTGTGGGCATAGGGCATGATGTCTTTGCGGCGACGGAACTTGAGCACCTTCAGCCCGTACTTCTTCTTGACGATCTCGGCGATGCGTAGGTGCTTCTCGGGGATGGCGTCGGGGATGTAGATCTTGAACTCGTGCCAGTCCTGATCCTTAGTGTAGCCCATGCGCTCCATGTGCTGCGGGTAGTAAGGATGATTGTAGATGGTGGCCATCGTGCCGATCTGGTCGAAGCCCATGATGAGCATGCCCTCGTGATCCAAGTCGGTAAAGCCCATGGGCCCGTGTAGGGCATCCATGCCCTTCTTACGCGCCCACTTTTCGACGGCGGCGAAGAGGGCGTCGACCACCTCCTGGTCGTCGATGAAGTCCACGAAGCCGAAGCGGGCGTGGTGTTGCTTCCAGACGCGGTTAGCGGCGTGCGCAATGATGCCCGCGATGCGTCCGACGATGCGTTCGCCCCGATAGGCCAGATAGTAGATGGCTTCGCAATTCTCGAAGGCCGGGTTTTTATCTCGCGACAGGGTGATCATCTCTTCGTCGATCAGCCCCGGCACATAGTAGGGGTTGCCCTTGTACAGGTCGATGGGGAACTTCACGAAGCGCCTGAGCTCGCTCTTGGTCGTGACCTCCCTGATGGTTACGCTCATAAGGATATATAGTGTATGATGAAATCTGTATGGTGGGCGGCAAAAAGTAGGCCAATTCGTAGGAGTGCCTTGGGGGAGGCGTCGAGGCATGGGCTTTTGTCGATGCAGACTCGCCTTTCTCCGGCCCCGGCCTCGGGCATCCGTTGCGACACCACACCGTCGGGTTATATGCGCCGATGTGCAGGCGGATGGTCAAGGGAGGGGACTGTTGGCTTCATGTTGGATCCATTCTAACTTCTGGAATGGATTTGGAGTTTTCGTCGAAGGTTGGAAGGGTATTATTTCAAGCCATAAATCCGTGCCTTTGGGGTTATTCGACGCTTCGGGACAGATGGATCAGTGGGTGTCCATAATGGCGTATTATCCGCATTCCAAGCGCGTTTTTGCCTCGCTAAATGCCAGCAAACGAAACGAATACTCCCTAAGTGTTTGGCACTGAACGGGCGCGACCTGTGCAAGCCCTCGTTCACGGGCCGAGGCCGCTTTTGGACTTTGATTTATTGCCAGACCTTTACGCCGCAAAACAATCATCCCACGCTGTCTAACCCCCCACACTTACATATGCTACAATGAAGTCTGAATGTCAACTTTTATGGGATAAATGCCTGTCGATAATCAGGGATAACGTGCCGGAGGCCGCGTTCAAGACGTGGTTCCAGCCCATCACGCCCCTGTCTTTCGACGAGCAGAAAGTAACGATACGGGTGCCCAGCCCGTTTTTTTACGAGTATCTGGAGGCCAACTTCGTCAACGTGCTTCGCATGGCCGTGCCGAAGGTGTTTGGCCAAGGCGTCTCGCTGAACTACCGCGTGATGGGCGAAGAGGGTGCCGACGATACGTCCTCGGCTGTTTCCGCGCGTGCAGCCGCACCGAGCCCCGGCGTGAGCCGCATGATCCAGACGCCCTTCACGCAGGTGGCGCCCGAGGAACTGGACTCGCAGCTCAACCGCCGCTATACGTTCGATAACTTCTTCGAGGGCGTGACCAACAAGCTGGCACGTACGGCCGGCGTGGCCGTGTCGAACGATCCGGGCAAGACGACCTTCAACCCGCTTTTTCATCTACGGTCCTTCGGGTGTCGGCAAGACACACCTCTGCCACGCCATCGGCCTGCGCATCCGCCAAATGCACCCCGAGAAGCGTGTCCTCTACGTCTCGGCCCACCGCTTCCGCATCCAGTACACCGACGCAGTGATCAAAAAAACACGTCGAACGACTTCCTGAACTTCTACCAGAGTCTTGACGTGCTCATCCTCGACGACATCCACGAGCTGGTCGGCCTGAACAAGACGCAGATGGCCTTTTTCCACATCTTCAACAACCTGCACCAGCTCGGCAAACAGCTCGTGCTGACGGCCGACAAGGCGCCCGTTGATATGCAGGGATTGGAGGAACGTCTCATCACGCGTCTCAAATGGGGCCTCACGGCCGAGCTCGGACGACCCGATGCGGAGCTGCGTCGCACCATCCTGCGCAATAAGATCGAGGCCGAAGGACTTGTGCTCAGCGACGAGGTCTTCAACTACATCGTCGATCACGTGACGGAGAATATCCGCGACTTGGAGGGCGTGCTGGTCTCGCTCATGGCCAATTCGCTGATCAATAACAGCCCCGTCGACATGGCGATGGCGCAGCGCGTCGTAGGCCAGACGGTTCGCGTGGAAAACAAGGAGCTCTCCATCGAAAAGATACAGGAGAAGGTCTGTCGCTTCTTCAACCTCGAAGAGTCACTCGTGCAGACGCCTTCACGCAAACGCGAGATCGTGCAGGCACGCCAGATCACCATGTTCTTGGCCAAGAAGTACACCTCGGCCTCGTTCTCACGCATCGGCAAGGTGGTTGGCGGTAAGGATCACGCCACCGTGCTGCATGCTTGCAAGACGGTCAAGGATCAGATGGACATCAATAAGAACTTCCGCTCCACCGTCGAAGCGATCGAGGAAACGCTCAGGAGCTGACCCTCTCCCCGGCCGGAACCGTTTCGGCCCCGATGACCCGATGATCGGATCATTTGAGCCCACCCAAAAAGGCCTCAAGTGATTCGATCATTTGCGTAGGCACCCTGTCGTTCGCCCATTTGTGGTTAATGCTTTCTGGAAACGCCAAAATGAGACGCGAAACCGATCGTTGACCTTCAAAAAAACGCCTTCCCGCGGCGGGAAATGGGGTAAATTCTCAGAAAAAAACGCCTTCCCGCGGCGGGAAATGGGGTAAATTCTCAGAAAAAAACGCCTTCCCGCGGCGGGAAATGGGAAAAAAATCTCAGAAAAAAACGGTTTTCTGCGGCGGGAAGGCGATAAAATCGCTCGAAAAAAACGCCTTCGTGCGGCGGGAAGGCGGTAAAATTTGCTGGAGATCGGTTTCCCGCGGCGGGACGTGGAAATAAGTTCTCGATAGCTTCCCGCCGCGGGAGGGATTGCGCTACGGTCCATGTCTCTCTATGAATGCGCCTGTTTGTCGTCGCTTGAAAAAGGTTGTCTGGAGACATATGCAATCGTTCCTCTCTTCGAAAGGGCACAAAAAAAGATCCTGCCGGAGGGGGGGACGCCCGCATCTTTGCGAGCCGTCCACTCCGGCAGGATCATGGGTCAGGAAGCAGTGCCCTCGAGGGAGGGGGCGTTCCTTTTTATCGGTGCTTACTTCTTCAGCAACAGTCCGCGAGCCACCTCATCGGCCGTTTCCGAGCCCATCAGATAGTCCACCACGGCCACGCCAAAAGCATAGACCATGCCCGGCTATTTGTTTGACAATAGTTTCTTTTTGTGCCAAACTCGCATATTAGTGAGTCTTGTCGTATTAATTGCAGATGCTTTTTCCGATACTGATCCCTGCTATTGAATTTGTTACGAGTGTATCGTCGATGGTTCAATTTGTATTTAAAAAGGAGGTCTATATGGATAAGGCAAATTATAAATTGGGCGTGATGGGGAACCCGGCAGCACGATTCCGTCGGATTTTATCTGCATAGTTCGTAAGGCTACAATATATGAGAGTTCCCCAACGCTGTCACCTATAAAGAGGCTCACTAAAAAAAGTGAGCCTCTTCTTTTGAAGACATCTATGTTACCACAAAAAAATCCTGCCGGAGGGGAGGGGGTAACGCTCGCTTTTTCTGCGAGCCGTCCACTCCGGCAGGATCATGGGTCAGGAAGCGGTGCCCTCGAGGGAGGGGGCGTTCCTTTTTATCGGCGCTTACTTCTTCAACAACAGTCCGCGAGCCACCCTCATCGGCCGTTTCCGTGCCCATCAGATAGTCCACCACGGCCACGCCGAAAGCATAGACCATGCCCGGCCCGCGTCCGGTGATGATATTGTCCTCTTTGACCGTGTCTGCCTCCACCACGGTTGCGCCCGTGAGGTATTGCTCGAAGCCGGGGTAACACGTGGCGCGACGTCCACGGAGCAGCCCCAGTCCGCCGAGTACGAGTGGTGCGGCGCAGATAGCGGCCACTAATCGGCCCTTCTCGTAATGGCGGACGATGGCCTTCTTCAAGTCTTCATAATCGTTGAGCATGGGCCCACCGCCGGGCAGTACGAGTGCGTCCGCGTCGGTCAGGTCGATGTCCTCAAAGAGTGCGTCTGTCACGACAGGGATGCCATGCCCACCCGTAACCGTTCGATCGCCGGTCATTGAAACCGTGACCGTCTCTACATTCCCGCGACGCAGCACGTCCGTCGTGCCGATGGCCTCGGTCTCTTCGAAGCCCGTCGCAAAAAACACATATGCCTTCTTTCTCATTGTTGGTAGATATTATGATGGATGTAAATGAATAGCTGAAGGGCTTACTTCAGTCTGAACATGTAAGTGATCGTTCCGCTCTGATTGTTCGTGCCCTCGATGCTGTTGAACTTGGCGCGACGGGCAGCTTCGACGGCGCTGCGGCGCATGGAAGCGTTGTCGATGTTCGTGCCCTTGCCGATGTCGGCAGCAATGACGTTACCCGCCGGATCGACCACGATATTGACCACGATGCGACCTTCCTCTTGCACCGTGTAGGCCGGATGCGGCAAGCCTCCCGCTCCGATAGATCGGCCACTTAAGCTGAACCCCGTGCCAACGCCTTTGTTGGCACCCCGATCAACGTTGCCGAGGGGACTGCCCTGGTTGCCAGTGGTCGTCTTGCCCGTGCCTTGACTTGAATTGTTCTTACCGAAAGCACCCGCCACACGGTCACGAATAGCCTGCTCTTTTTTTGCGCTGCTCCTCGGCTTGACGGCGACGCTCAGCCTCAGCTTTGCGTTCTGCTTCGGCTTTCTGTTCAGCCTCTTTGCGTCGGGCCTCGTCTTGTCGGCGGCGCTCCGTGTCTTGACGCTGACGCTCCTCTTGTTGCTTGCGTAGCTCCTCCTGTCGGCGTGCTTCTTCTTTCCGCTTCCGCTCTTGCTCTTTCTTCCGCTGTTGGGCCAAGGCCACGGACTCTTCTTGGTCTTGTGTGATGAGCTTTTTCCGGTTGCTTGGGTGTGGGAGGAGTAGGAGGCGTAGGTGGAGCGGGGGCGTAGGATGCGGAGGGACGACGGTCTCCTCTTGCACCTCTTCCGTCGGTTCGTCCTGCGCAGGCTCGCCCTCCGGCTCAAACGTTCCGGTGGCCTCGTCTATCGTGCCGAAGTTCACCATCACACCGCCATCTTCCTCCGGCTCCACGGCTTTCAGCACCGTGAAATAGAGGATCAGCAGAATGACGGCGTGGAAAAGGATCGATCCGACAATAGCCAGCAGGTTGTTTTTTTCTTCAGCTTCATGGCGTGCGCTCCGGTGGACGGGTGGCCAGCACCACCTTATATTTATTCTCGTTGGCCGGGTTCAGCACGCTCACGATCTGACCGTAGGGGACGGTCTCGTCGGCATAGAGGGCCACGAACATCTCCGGGTCGGCCTCGTATTGCTCTTGCAGGAAGGGGGCGATGTCTTCAAAGGCCACCTGCTGCTCGCGTTGGTTGCCTGCCGCGACGTAGAAATTCCCTTCCGCGTCGATTGTTACGCGTGTGATGGGTTTGGCTGCCGTCTGTTTCTGCGCCTGCGGCAAGGTCAGCTTGATCGCGTTCGGCACCACTACCGTAGAGGTCACCATGAAGAAGATCAGCAGCAGGAAGATGACGTCCGTCATCGAGGCCATGCTGAAGGCTTCATTCACTTTCGTTTTTCGTTTCAGTGCCATGACGTCGTTAGTGTGCAGGTTCGTTCAACAGATCCATGAACTCCATCGTACTTGCCTCAAGTTTATTGACCACGTTCTCCACGCGAGCCACTAAATAGTTGTACGCAAACAGAGCGATGATACCGACCACAAGTCCGCCGACCGTAGTCACAAGTGCCTCGTAGATACCCCCTGAGAGCAGCGTCACGTCCACATTGGTTCCCGCGTTAGCCATGTCGTAGAAGGCGCGCACCATACCCGTAACTGTCCCAAGGAATCCCAGCATAGGTGCACCCGCTGCGGTAGTTGCGATGACAGGGAAGCCACGTTCGAGTTTCGAAATCTCAATGTTGCCCGCGTTTTTCGATGGCAGCCAGCACATCGGCGGTGGGGCGTCCGAGGCGGAGGATGCCTTTCTCAATCATGCGAGCGGCAGGGGTTGGCGTCGTCCGACAGAGGTTGAGCGCCTGATCGATCTTGCCTTCATAAATGTAGTCGCGGATACGGTTCATAAACGTTTCGTCGTTTCGTCCCGCCTGACGGATCACGAGCAGTCGCTGAATAAAGAAGTAGATGGCCACCAATGAGAGCACCAGTAGGACGCCCATAATCCATCCGCCTTTCATGGCGAGATCGATGATATTGATTTGAGCCTGTGCTTGTGCGGCGTCGGCCGCGATTTCAGTTGCTGCATCGGCGGCTTCTTCCGTAGCCACTTGCGCGAAGAGGAATAAGATGTTCATATCGTTTCTAATTCTGTGTTGTATGGGGTTACTGTTAAATGCGGCTTCAAGACGGGAAGGACAGAGCGGGGACTTGCCCTCCACTCCCCCGAATAACTATTTCGGTTCTCCTTTCAAGCAGGCCTTGTAAAGGCCAATGGTTCGCTCTAGTCCGTAATAGAGCGCGTCGCAGATCAAGGCGTGGCCGATCGAGACTTCCTCAATCCACGACAGGTGCGAAGCAAAGAAGGCTAAGTTTTGTAGGTTCAGATCGTGCCCTGCATTGACACCGAGGCCGAGGCTTTTCGCCCGCTTTGCCGCTTCCACAAACGACGCTATAGCATGGTCTCGATTGCTGTTATATCCGTTGGCATAGGGTTCGGTGTAGAGCTCGATGCGATCCGTCCCCGTTTTGGCTGCCCATTCGATGTTCTCCAGATCCGTCTCCACAAAGAGCGACGTCCGAATGCCGTGGCCTGTGAATGTGTCCACCAGTTCGCTCAGTTGGTTAAAGTGCTCCTTTACGTTCCAACCCGCGTTGGACGTCAGCACGTCTGGCGCGTCGGGCACCAGCGTCACCTGCGTCGGCTTTACGGTGAGCACCAGATCGACGAACGACTGGATGGGATAACCTTCAATGTTCAGTTCTGTTTTGATGATCGGCTTGAGCGCATAGACATCGTTATATCGGATGTGTCGCTCGTCCGGGCGCGGGTGCACGGTAATGCCCCTGTGACCCGTAGGCTTCGCAATCTTTAGCGATCTGCACCACATCGGGCACGTTTCCGCCGCGTGCATTGCGAAGAGTCGCTGCTTTGTTGATATTGACACTTAACTTAATCATGTGAAAAAAATCTGGTTCTGCTATGTTCCTTACATTTGTACGTCTAAAAAATGCAGCGCAAAAGTAGGACGATTCGGGAGGGAACGAAACAAAGTCATACAATTAAAAAAATCAGAATATGAAGATCGGAATATTCGGCTGTGGATATAGGCCGGATAAGCTGCCCTTGTTGCAGCGACTGTTTGAGAAACTGAACCGCTTGGATGCAGAAATCTTCGTCTCCAAAGACTTCCACGCCTTTCTCACTACAACGCCCCACTTCTGCCCGCCCATCTCTGGCGTGCTGACCGTGGCGCCGTTTGATTTGGACGTTGCCCTGAGCGTGGGGGCGATGGCACCTTCCTGCGTGCCGCTGAACAGATTGGACGGCAAGACATCCCCATCTTGGGCATTAACACCGGGCGCCTCGGATTTTTTTAGCCGAAGCCGGACCGGAACAGATCGAGGAGACGCTCGATGAGCTTTTTCCGCGGCGATTATCGGATTGAGCGGCGGATGATGCTGCGCTTACAGACGCGCGGTTCCGACGGCTTGACGCGCTCGGAGATCTATTCCGAGACACCGTCCGACTCCGAGGAGCCGTCCTCGAACTATGCCTTGAACGAGGTCGTCCTGCTTAAGCGCGAAACCTCGTCCATGATCACCATCCATACCTATTTAAATAAGGAGTACCTCACGTCTTACCGGGCCGACGGACTCGTGATCGCCTCGCCTACCGGGGTCCACAGCTTACTCCATGAGCGTCAATGGGCCGATCCTCTTGCCCGGAAGTGATAACATCGTGCTCAGCCCCTGTGGCGCCGCATAGTCTGAATGTGCGTCCGTTGGTCATTCCAGCCTCGTATGAAATAATCTTAAAGACCGAAAGTCGGAATGACTCCTATCTCGTAGCCCTTGACGGACGGTCACGGAGTCTCTCGACAGACGTCGAACTCTCTGTTTGTAAGGCGGATTTCTCCACACAGATGATTCATCGTAACAATCGAAATTTCTATCAGACGCTGCGTGATAAGCTGATGTGGGGTGCAGATATAAGAGTTAAATAAGCGTAAGCGTAGGCCCTTTTTCGTCGGCGGGTATTGCCGGAATCGGGAACAGGCCTACTTTTGCATCGTGTTTTTCATGGTATTAGATTTAAGGTTAACAATGAAGATTGTGGTTGTCGTGAGACAACCATTTCTTTTTATACCCACCCGTAGTTTTATCGCACATCTATCCGCTTCATCTCATATACAGCCGTCGGCCCTCACAAAGGGCCGTTTTTTTGTTTCTGCATGCGTCTGGAGGATAGGGTGCCACAGGAATACGACGAACCTCTTTCTGTGGCACTGTTCTATTCCGTTCATAACGAATGCACCTGAAGCGGTAGGGGCGTAATGCTTATGCCCCCAAATACATCAAAGAGGGGAGAGGAGAGGCGGACATTTGAGGCAACCTGTTCCGATTCTATTTATAAGGATACGCGAAATCGTTTCCGTTGGAAAACGTCCTGAGGGCGTATGCCATACGCCCCTACAAATACATCGAAGAGGCTTTTTGAGGAAGCGAGAGCTGACGGACATCATTTACACCAAGAAGCCGCTCTGTTTTTGCGTCGCTCTGCCCTGAGCTGAGGTCTCGTTACTTCATGGGACAACTCGCGGCCCTTTTGGGGCGTTCCATGTCGCACCCCCATTTCCCTTTCCATACCTCGCCTCCCGCCGGAATAGCCCTGATGCGATGTTCAGAAAATACCTTCTCTGGTTCATAAAGCCAGAACCGTAGCCGGACCTTTATATTCCAAATTCATTCCGTAACGTACTGATTCTGCGAGGATACAATCCCCCTCAGAGTTACATAGTCTTTATTCGTCGCAAAAATCCTTTTTGGTTTTGTTGTTATTATGCACTTAACTTTGCCCCGTCACTTCTCGAAGGAATAGACAAGATGGGCTTCCTATCAAACATAGCAAACACATACATCCGGACATCCGATGGTCGACGAGGCAAACTACACCCCTGTCGTCGGCGGTCACATTTTTTTGCCTTTGTCCCGATTAACAAATGTCTTTTTAGCCCGGCTCCGAGCGACCAGCGTAGGGGTACGGACGTCTCCAGCAAGTTGCAGGAGATCACTGTAGGGCTACAAACATCTCCCACAAGTTGCAGGAGATACTCCGTAGGGGTACAAACATCTCCCACAAGTTGCAGGAGATACTCCGTAGGGGTACAAACATCTCCCGCAAGTTGCAGGAGATACTCCGTAGGGTACAAACATCTCCCGCAAGTTGCAGGAGGCTTTCGGAGGCTTACGAAGGTTTCCAGCAGATTGCAGGAGGTTGCCGTAGGAGTATGGAAGGGTAATGCAGAGCAGAATTTTATTTTATGATATAGACGATGAATATAGCATTAACAAGACTATCAACCAGAGCTTTAGGCGGTTTGGCACAACGCGTAGTCAAATCATCCAAAAACGGAAAATTCAAGATTGTTGAGGAGCACGAACTGCTCAAGTCGCTCGAAAAGGAGTCGAAAGAGTTCGAAGACCTTTACGGCAAACTGACCTACAGCGGGAAGGGCAACGAAATCGTGGCCGCAGACGTGGCGCGCGACAAGACGTTCACCGCCCTCCGCACGTTGCTCAAGGGCTACAAAGAGCTGCCCCTGCCTAACGCCGCCGATGCGGCAGCCCTCTACAAGGTGTTCGAACAGTATGGCACCAACGTGGAGCGTATGAACTATGTGGCTGAGACGGCGCAGATGGTCGTCATCTTCAAGGAGCTGGACAAGCCTGAAAAACGCGGCTCGCTTCGAGGCCCTCAAGTTCAAACCCGCTTACGAGGAGCTGAAAAACGTCAGAACGCCTTCGAAGACCTCTACGCCGTGCAGGCCGAAGCCAACGCAGAACTGCGCAAACTGCCCCCAGCCACAGCTGCTCGGGCGCGTCTCCAGAAGTCCCTCACGGCTTACCTCAACCTGCTCGAGGCCATGAAGGATCTCCCCACTTGGGACACGCTCTACCTCGACATCAACGAGATGGTCAAGTCCGCCGCAGCCACCTATCGCAACGACCGCAGCGACAAGGCCCCCTGACGATCCCAACGCACCCAAGGAGCCGAAAGAGCCCAAAAAGCCGCGCAAACCCAAAGACAACGATCCGGACATCCGTCTGCCTGAGGACGGCAAGCCCAAACAGCCCGAGGCCGGTGGCGGCGGAACGCCGGAGACGCCCAAGCAACCCGAAACGGGCGGCGGTGGCACGCCGGAGAAGCCCAAGCAACCCGAAGCGGGTGGCGGCGGAACGCCGGAGATTCATTTGCCGGAAGAGTAAACGTACACACGATTAGATGGTTAGGAGCAATGGCGCCCCCCTCCCCCGGACGCGACATTCGTCAGAGGCGAGGGGCGGCCCACTCCGAAGAACTGTCGGTCTTTCCCCCTCACGCATCCCTAATTGATAACTCAAGTAATTTCATAACGGGTCGCCTCCGCGCGCCGCTCTTCGCCTCGCAAGGGGCGATGTAGAGAGGCCGCGGGGAACCCTCATTTTCAAACTTCAAAAAAACAGATACAGGTATGGAAAAGAAACAACTTATTTCAGTAGTCAAACCCCTCATCGCCGCAGCGCTCCTCTTCGGCAGCAGCGGCGGCGTCGCGTGGGGACAGAGTTATACCTCCAACAATAAAGATGGAGGAGGAAACATTGTACCTCACACCATAGCTTCCCCTCTAATCATGGAAATGACTCATGGTATATCTTGATACAAGGGCATAGAGAGGCCTCTTGGTGGGATCGAGGTGGCCATTGAGCGGGGGTACGGCACTGCTCCTGCCGACAATCTCTAATCCTCATTCGGAATCTCCATCATCTCCCGGCCAGTATTGGTGTTCTAGTACTAGTAGCAATGTGAATTATAGCTATTAGTCAATTGGCTACTGGACACCCTCATTATCCGTCATGCCAAGTTGGGGTGACTACTTATAATGGGGGTAATTTGGATCCAAATGGTCATTATCAACAAGGGAATGGTTCTTATCAAGCTTCTTCCTGTAGTGATGCGGGAGATGCTTCAGGTTCAGCACAAACAGCTGCTCAAACATGGTTAAACGCAGTGCCTGATGTGTATTTCACAGTGCCTGCTAACAATGCTGCTTATAATGAGTATACCACCATTAACTACTATAATCGTTTTGCTTATGGACTGGTAATGCATAAGGCGACATGGGGTTGGCAGAATGGATGGGATAAATCGTCTTTTCCTTGGGAAGGCTCGGGAAGTAGTTCTTCTTATACAGATCCTTTTGGAAGCAATTGTGGCAGGGGTTATAGCCGCACTTATGGCAAAGATATCTACCCGACATATGATCAGAACAGTCAAACGCGCAATAACACGCAGACAAAGTCTATTATCGTTATCTCGTCTAATGCCTCTGTTCGTCTTCGTGGAAACAATGGTAGCCCGACAGGGCTTAAGACGATTGAAAAGTTGGCGTCCAATCCCGGAACAGGTAACCAAAACCAGTTGGTTATACCGGGTACGGGAGCGTACGCTGTGCGGTTTGACTATAAATATGATGGTAAGAATGGTGTATCGTTAGTCCCTACTGCAAACGGTGCTGATGCAACAGGCGATTGGCCGGATGTGAAAGCCTCTCAGGTTTTAGGCTTTTGGGAAGGCTATGCAGCTAGCTCGAATGTTAAATTCCAAAAACAACTCCACTTTTATTGCTTGGTGATGCAAACCACAGGACAGGCTAAGTTCAAGATGACTACGACGACAGGAACAAATGGTCTGAATGTCTTCAACTATTGGACGAATAAGGATTCCTTAGGGCGGCTCCCCACTAATAATTTTACACTCATTCCCACAAGCCACGGTCTTTACTATGATATACCGAATGCTAATGTAGATCACTCCGGAACGGGTGTTTACTTGATTAAGAACGAAAATAGTGGTGGAGATGGATGTGACAATTTGGGGTGGATTCGTGTTACCCAAGACTTGGAGAACAACTACGTGAAAGGAAGCGGAGGTAAGTTCTTTATTGAAGCCAATGGTCATATCCAATTGGATAAAGGGATCAATATGACTACTGTATCTGGAGCGCACCACGAAAGAGTCGTCTCAGCCCAGAGTTTCATCGAGTCTCTTCAAGGGATAACTTGGAAAGGGAATAATGGTGGTTTGCTTAATATATACGCCCAAGGACCATATACCGCGCCTTTACAACATTGCGGCTATGTAGGAATCGCTGGAAATGTCACCACAGAGATGACCGGTGGTGGATTAGGTAGTGATATTGTCGGTGCACTGAGTTCGTTGTTTACTCCGGCTAACAACAACTTAGCAAGGTTGACGAATTGCAGTAATGGAAATACGATAGCGGCACATGGTGGTCTTGGAACAACTGTACAGACAGCTATTCGATCAGATGATGACTCGGTACATATCACAGGAAACCTGAATCATAAGGCAGTGGACGGTGCTTTGTGGATACAAGGCGGTCGTCAAGTGCGTGTAAGCGGTACAACCGACATAGACTACACAACAGGTACAGGCGATGTTGCTATTCGTTCTGTTGGAGGGGCTGTCGTTTTCGGTGGAGCCTTTACCTATAAAGGAAAAGTCACCACGGATTTACTTATTGATGGTGGAGCAGGCGTGTACTTCAATGCTGGTTCGCTGATAGATTATACCATGGCTGATGCTACGGCACATATAGGTATTCAGTCTAATGGAGGTTCAATAGTGTTTAGTGGAGCTCCCTTTGATTTTAAGAGCAAGTCCACTGGGAAGACGCAGCTTTGGGCAGGCACTCATATCACAAGTACAGCCGCAGCTCCACTGACGTTTACCTATGAGAAAAAAGCTAGTGTCCAAGACATTGACTGGTATGCAGGGCGAAACATTGATTTGTCAGGCACACTTACATTTAATCATAACAATGCAGCAAATCATACGGGCTTTATCAAGCTGCGCGCTAATACGAACGAGGCCGTGCTTTGGAATGACAATTCCGGTAATCCTACTGGAAGGCCAGGCGTAGGCATTTGCCCGAATAAGTGCGAAAACAGCACAAATGGTAACATCTTTCTTCGGAACAATGTCGCGGTTAATTATTGGGGTAAGGAAAACGTTTGGATGGCCGCGAACTACGATATTCATGTTCAGCGGAATTACACTCATATAGCTGGAGGTTCAGGACAGGATCCTCAAGGTTTTACGCGCTTTGTTGCCGGACATGACATTGTAACCGGTGAAGCAGGGGTTGTGGCTGGAACAACGGGAAGCACATTCGGCTATCTGCATATGGGTGACAAAAAGGGCCACTTCGATATGAAGGCTTACAACGATATCATCACACACAATCATGTGAAGATCGGATACAATGCGGCCGCAAAAGATGCGCTCAATACGACCCTCTTTGCTTGTAATAACATCGATTTCCGCAACTCATTCTGGTATGCAGACAGCTCCGGGTACGCCTAACACGAATAAGTGGGTGCGTCTCTATGCCAAGCAAAAATATTCTGTCAAACAGCACCTGTTTGAGTTATGGTGCTCGGTCAATTTTTACACCAATGACAATACAAAGACGGAGTGGAATGCCGGTCGGAATATCATCACAAGCGACTCCGTGAATTTCCGCTATGGAGACACTGGTAATAAAGTAGGCCCCCTGTCTATCATTGCGCAGGGCGGTAATATTGAGATGAACCGGTGGACGAATATTAACTACGACAGTAAGGAGCGCATTTTGATTTCTGCCGAACGGAATAAGCCTTATAGTCAGGCCTTATTAGCCAACTTGGCTGTATTAGCTGGAGCCAATCCGAATTCCACCTTGGACATTCCCCGCTACCTTAGTGATGGACATATCTTCTTCAACGATTCGATGAACATCACACGTAACAATGCAAACAGTAGCTCGGAAGACGGTGTGACAGACATCTATGCCGACTACCATATCCGTACGGCGATGATGAACATCACTAACACCGATCAGGCAAACCGAAACAAGACGACGATCGAATCGCACAAGGGTGATATCTGGTTGGGTTATAGTGTTCTGCCTTATACTTGTGCAACCCCGGGTCAGACGTCTATTGGTTATGATAAAAAAACCTTTTTCCACTATAAAGATGCCGCAAATACAGATGTTCAATCGCTGAAGATCCGTGCGGGTTATCAAGACCAAGCGAATACGGGCCGTTATGGTGGTGGAAACATCTATATCGCGCAGATGAAAGGTGAGACAACGATAAATGGTACGACGAACACAGACATCACCATCCCGTTCTCGAATGAATATTTCTGCGGCAGCGCTTTGGAGCGGTGGTCTCTTGCACAATCGTCGAGTAGATACGATGATGATGTACGAGCACGCCGGTATCATCTTTGGTCTTGGTCATTGCGGTAGAGACAAAGACATCAATAGTTATAAACCGGGTATTCCCAAGGAAAGCGTGGATCCATATATCACCAAGCGGAGTTTGACGTATCTCGGAAATAAGGGGAACCTGACGGTGGACGCCGGTACACGTGGTAACATCATCATCAATCGCGGTGCTTATCTGAATTTCCAAGATCCTTCCTCTACGGGTAATGCGACCTTCCGCACGCGCTTTGGTGATATCGATATGCGTGAGCCGTTCAATGTAGACTCGATGGTTGGTAGTTTGCTCTTCTTGGCGCAAATCGAAAACATCAGCGATCTGTCGAAAGTGAAATTCTGTGGTTGCGAAGAGGAACGTAACAATGTCTATCTGCAAGATTTTTCAATATCGGGCACGCGCCGCAAGTGGTAGCGTGTTTATCGGTGCCGACAATAACATCAAGTTGAACTATGGCGGTCTGCAAAACATCGGTACGCGTCACGATCCATTCCTGAGCAAGGATTATACTCCCTGCCCTGATGGCGGACAGCAAAAGATTGGTTATGGCTACAACGGCAGCACATGTAGCGATGATCTCCATTGCGATGCAGACTCGAACGTGAACAAAGCGCGTACGTTCTTGATGAAGTTTGATAAGGACACGGCTGGTAACGCAATCACCAGCGGTGGTTTCGGTGCAGTGGCTTCGGACTACATCGACGTGTACAGAAAGTTTGAATACTACGGCGGTAATGGTTCGGGTATGAGCTCTGTACCGGTACAGGTACGCTACACGGCGAAAACGTAGCAGGCTACGGTCTCTTTATGAAGACCCGTGCCAACAAGGGTAACTGGGATTACAACATCTTCGAGAAGACTCCGGACTGCCCAACGCCTTGTGATGGCACGAGTTGTAGTCACGATTACCTGCATATGGTTTCGCGTATGACCTTCCACGACGATGCCTATATAGAAGCGCACAACCAAAAGGTGATGCTTTGGTCGCCGGTAGTAGAGACGTTTGGTCTGATGACGCTCAACACGGAGAAAGATGCCGGTGGTAACACGGAAATCACCTTGAAGGCGGATAGTTTGATCTTCCATGACGACTTCATCAAGAAGGGTAACCATGTGAAGCTCTCCACTTGGAGCGGTCTTCACAAAGACTTGCCGATTATGAAGTTCGGCCACATGCGTAAGACGCCTCCGTTCATCGAAGCAAAGAAGTCCGATTGCCAGACGTACACCGAGTGTGTCCCTTGCTATCGCTACATCCGCTTCAGCAAGGATCCGCTGCATATGTTGGATACGATCACGATCAAGTTTGGCGACGGTGCTTATTTGGAGCGCCTCAATACGGTGGTCTTCGATCATACCGTCCTCACCTGCCTTACCGACTCGTTCGATCACGTGAAAGGTGGTGAGGTACAGAACGCACAGATCTTCACCGACACGTTCAAGATCCGTCATCAAGTCGATCTCTTTGCTGACGAGAAGCACGAGCGTGACGCTCACCTCGAGCTGATCTCTGAGGAGCAGATGGGCTCGAAGGATTATGCCGGTATTTATACCAAGCACTTGCACATGGAGCCGATCGGCGCGTGCGGTACCCCGTATAGTGAGCTTTGGACTTCGGACGACTTGGCGCTCGACGTGATCACGACGTCCATCTTCGGTGGTTTCGGTTTCATCCACTCTGATGTGCACGTAGAGAACGGTGCGCACTTGAACGCGGGCTTTACCTCGCTGCGTCTCAAAGGCATGTGCTATGAGCAGATGTGCGGTACGCAACGCATGAAAGACCTCCGTCTCGACGTTGGTGCACAGCTGCACTTCTCCGTGGGTACGACGAAGGGTCTGAACGGCGAATACAGCGACGCCATCGAGGTGGACCGTCTGACGACCTACGGCTCGGTAGACGTGAACATCGAGATCCGTCCTTGCGAGAAGATGGAGAAGCGCTGCTATCCGATCATCTATTACAAGTCGGTTACGCCGAACAGTTTGAACCAACTCAAGCTCAACCCGCGCCGCGTCGTAATTGATGGCGAGGAATATCCGCTGCACCTGAATATCGGAACCGACGGTGTTGTCTATGTCTGCGTAGGCGACGAGGTTCCGCCGCCCTTGACCCACACGGTAACGATCCCCAACGTATCGGGTGTAACGACCGATCCGGGTGCAGGCATCTGGCCGACGCCTGCACGTGGCAACTTCAAGTTCAAAGCCACCTTCTCGGGCTCGAAACCGCTGGCCGTACGCACGAACCGTACAGTAAACGGTGCACCGGAACTGCTGACGGGCACGAAGAATGCCAATGGTGAATACGAGTATATCGTTCCGAACGTACAGCAAGAGATTACGCTGTCGATCGGCCCGGACTACGTCTCCAACCAGCTGTTGGCAGGCACGGCCGTTTGGTCGCACGGCGAGATGATCTACATCCGCGTCGATCGTGCTGACATCGCCAGCATCTACTCCGTAGCTGGACAACTCGTTCGTAAGGTAGACTTGCCCGAAGGCGACACGTCGATTCCGATGAGTCGCGGTGCATACGTGATCACCCTCAAGGACGGCTCCGTTCATAAGGTGATTGTGAAGTAAGCATGAGTCCATATGAGGACGCTCCTGTTAGCGTCCTCGGGTGTGGGTGGATACTGAGAGAGGGTCCCGCCCCACCTTTATAAAAGAATCCCCGGCACAGCCTCGTAAAGGCCCGTGTCGGGGATTCGGTGTATTGGGGTGGGATGGCTATAGGCGTATGCGATGCGTCCCTACCCCGGATATCTCCTAACAATTGATTGGGACGATTATTCACGACGTGAGTTCGACGAAAGAAGGGCCTTTATCCTTGGAGAATGTCTTCCATAGAGCGCGCTGTAAAGGCCAAAGTGCTTTTTGGAAATGCTTGCACCGGTGATGCAAACCTCAAAAAAACACTTTTTGACCTCTTGCATCACCGGTGCAAGCATTTCCAAAAAAACGTTTTGACCATCGCATGGCTCCCACAGGATCTCTGCTGGCGTTATTCTTACATCGGACTCACGTGAGGGTTAATGCTTTCTCGAAACGCCAAAATGAAACGCGAGACCGATCTCGGACTTTGCGAAATGCCTTCCCGCCGCACGAAATCGATCAAAATTTTCTGGAAACGCCAAAATGAGGCGGGAAACCGATCAAATTCTCCGAAAAGGCACTTTTTGCGACGGGAAACGGGGAAAATTCTTCAAAAAGTCATTTCCCGCGGCGGGAAAGGGGAAAAAAATGCTTCGGAAAACGGCTTCGTGCGGCGGGAAGGCGTCTAAAAAGTTTCGGAGATCGGTTTCGCGCGACGGGAAAAAGGAGGATAATCTCGAAAAACGCCTTTCCGCCGCGGAATGACTCTATGGAATCTCCATAAATCTACGTGAGTTCGATGTAGGCCATCCTACGATTTCCTGAGGAAATGAGCCGAAAAAGTTTTTGGCAGGCGATTTCCTCCAGAAAAATCGCACATCGAACTCACGCAAATCAAAAAGAGAACGCTTTGGCGTTTGCGGGACTCCTGCAGGCATTTCCAAAAAGCACTTTGGCCGTTACAGCGCGCTATCCAAGGCATTCTTCAGGGATTAGGAACCCCATTCTTTCGTTGAACTCACGTTAAATCTAATTCACATGGCCCCGCGATTTGCAGGCTTGTGTACCGGCCTCGCTGAAGGCCGCAGCCATCCCTACCTTTGCGGGCATGAAAAAGATTCTGATCACTGGAGCCAGCGGATTCATCGGCGGACACCTTGTCCGGGAGGCGCTGGAGGGCGGATACGAGGTCTGGGCGGGCGTGCGACAGAGCAGCTCCCTCGGCCGGTTGCCCAAAGACCGCATTCACCTGATCGACCTCCGTTATGCCGACGCCGAGGCGCTCGCCGCCCAAGTGCGCGAACATGCGGCCGAGCATGGGCGGTGGGACGGCGTGGTCCCACAACGCGGGCGTGACGAAGACCGTCCGCCCGGCCGACTTCTTCGAGGTCAACACCGAATACACCCGCCGCCTTCTGGCTGCCCTCAACGCCGGCGGCCAGGCCACGCGCCCCGATCGCTTTGTGCTGATGAGCAGCCTCAGCGCCTTCGGCCGCGGCGACGAACACACCTTCCGACCCATCTCGGCCAACGATGAGCCTCGGCCCGAATCGATCTACGGCCGCAGCAAACTGGCCGCCGAGCAGTGCGTCCGCGAGCAGACGACGATCCCCTACACCATCCTCCGGCCCACGGGCGTCTACGGACCCGGCGACCGCGACTATGGGATGGAGATCGAGAGCATCCGCGCGGGCTTCGACTTCAAGATCGGCCGCACGCCCCAGCGTCTCACGTTCATCTACGCTCGTGACCCGGCGCGCGTCGTCCGGCTGGCCCTCGAGCGCCCCGAGGCCGTAGGCCGCAGCTACTTCGTGGCCGACGGCGACGTCTACACCGACGACGAGTTCGCCGGCCTCATCCGAGATCTGCTCCACCGTCGGCACGTGCTCCACGCCCGCATCCCGCTCTGGTTGGCGCGCGTGGTCTGCACCGTCTCCGAGGCCATCGGGCGCATGACCGGCCGACCCGCCACGCTCAACACCGACAAGTATCACATCCTCAAGCAACGCAACTGGATCTGCGACGTCGGCCCTCTGCGCCACGAGCTGGGCTTCACGCCCGAATACAACCTCCGCCGCGGACTCGAGGAGATCATCGCCGAAACAAATCACTAATCATCTACCCTTATGCGCAACAAACTACTCCTTGCCCTCGCCCTGCTCCTTAGCCTCGGCGCATGCACCACATCGCGCCTCGTGAAGCAGGAAAAACGCTTCTATCCCAAACGCGAATTTCGCGGCGCGTGGTTTCAGACCATCTACCAGAACGACTACCGCGGACTCTCGGCCGACGACTTTCGCGCGCTCATGGATCAGCGCCTCGACCGCCTGAAACGCTATGGCATCAACGCCATCTTCTTCCAAATCCGCCCCGAGGCCGACGCCTTCTACCCCTCTCGCTACGAGCCTTGGAGCCGCTGGCTGACGGGCCGTCAGGGCGAATCGCCCGAGGACGACGCGTTCGATCCGCTGGCTTACCTCATCGAAGCCTGCCACCTGCGCGGGCTGGAGTTTCACGCCCGGCTCAACCCCTATCGCGCCGGCGCAACGGACTTTGAGGACTTCGCCGAGACGCACATCTACCGCCGCCATCCCGAGTGGTTCGTGCGCTATAACCGCATGACGCTCTTCGATCCCGGCATTCCCCGACTGCCGCCTCTTCATCTGCGGCGTGGTGCGCGACATAGTCACCCGTTACGACATCGACGGCATCCATATCGACGACTATTTCTATCCCTACCCCGTCGCCGGCGAGCCCTTCCCGGACGAGGAGAGCTTCTCCCGCTACGGGACCGCCCGCGGGCTTCTCCGCCAACCGACGCGATGACTGGCGGCGCAACAACATCAACCTCCTGATCCGCGAGCTGAAGATGACCGTAGCCTCGGCCAAGCCCCGGGTCAGCTTCGGCGTCAGCCCCTTCGGCATCTACCGCAACAAGTCGTCCGACCGCCACGGCAGCGACACGCGCGGGCTGCAAGACTACGACGACCTCTATGCCGACGTGGTGCTGTGGATGAAGAACGGCTGGATCGACTACTGCGCCCCGCAGCTCTATTGGGAGATCGGCCACAAGTCCGCCGACTACTCGACGCTCATCCGCTGGTGGAGCGGCCTCAAGACGCGCACACCGCTCTACATCGGGCAGGACGTGGCCCGCACCATGAAGGCCGGGCAACTGGCGCAAAAGATGATCGAGGAGCGCGAGGCGAAGCGCGTCGACGGACACATCTTCTGGCCCGCCGGCGAACTGCTGCGCAACAACGGTCACGTGGCCGACAGCCTCCGCCGCATCTGGCATCGCTACCCTGCGCTCACTCCGCCGCTCTCCAAAGCCTACACCGACCGACCCGACGCCGTGCAGAACCTCCGCATCGCGCAGACGGACGGTGCCACGCGCCTCGTGTGGGACATCGCCCCGCAGGATCCCCGCACGCCCCGTAAGACGCCCATGCGTTACGTCGTCTATCGCTTCCCGCTCGGCGAACGTCGCGACATCAGCCGTGCCTCTATGATCGTCGCCATCACCGGCGAGCCCTCTTTCCAGCTTCGCGACAGCGACCTCGAGCTCCCCTACACCTACGTCGTCACCGCCGTCGATCGCTATCACAACGAGAGCAAACCGTGCAAGCCCCTCAAGCTCGATGGCCGCACGCGCTACATCAATCTCAGAGGAGAACTTGGCCAGCGTCCCTGACGGCCCCTGCCGGGGTCAGGAAAATAAGCTCGACCATGTACCCGGCTCATTTTCGTTCCTCATTCTCCCCCACAGTCTTTCACTTTTAGTTTTTCGCTCACTATGATCCCCCATTTCGCAGAACTAATCCACCATCAGGCCGAACGCTACGGCCAACGCGTCGCTCTGCTTCATCGCGACACACGCTCCGGCAAGTGGATGAGCATCTCTTGGAACGCCTTTGCCGACCGCGTCCGACTCACCTCGCAGGCCCTGATCGAGTACGGCATCGGCGTACAAGAAAACATAGGCATCTATGCTCCCAACATGCCCCAGTACTTCTACACCGCCTTCGGGGCCTATGGCGCACGCGCCGTGGAAGTGCCCATGTACCCCACCGGATCGCCCGACCAGATCAAGTACATCGTCCGCGATGCTAACATCCGACTGCTCTTCGTCGGCGAGCAGCAGCAGTACAACAACGCTTACAAGGCACAGCAGGAGATGGGCGACACGCTCCGGAAGATCGTCATCTTCGACCGTAGCGTCGTCCGTTATCCCACCGACGAGACGAGCGTCTTCTTCGAGGAGTTCGTCCGCCTCGGCGACAACGCCCGCGCCGAAACCGCCGCGCGCATCCGCCGCAACGAGGCCACCGACGACGACGTGGCCCTCATCATCTACACCTCCGGCACCACCGGCGAGCCCAAGGGCGTCGTCATCACCCACGCCAACTTCCGTGAGATGATGCGCATTCACACCCTCCGTCTGCCGATGGTCACCGAGCGCGACCTCTCCATGTGCTTCCTCCCCTTGGTTCACATCTTCGAGAAGGGCTGGACCAACTTCTGCCTCTGCCGCGGCGTACGCATCGCCATCAACCGCGACCCGAAAAATGATCCGCCAGACGCTGCTCGAAGTGCGGCCCACGCTCATGTGCAACGTGCCGCGCTTCTGGGAGAAGGTCTACGCCGGCGCCAACGAACGCCTCACCCGCGCCGCCGGGCCTATGCAGCGCCTCCTGCGTGACGCCCTCCGCACCGGCCGCGAGTATGTCCTCAACTATCGCCGCACGGGCGAGACGCCTCCCCGCACGCTGGCCCTCAAGTTCGCCTTCTACCAAAAGACGGTCTACAGCGCCCTCAAACGCGCCGTCGGCATCGAGCGCGGCAACATCTTCCCCGTGGCCGGCGCGCCCCTCTCGGACGAGATCACCGAGTTCCTCCTCTCCGTCGACATCCCCATCGTCTACGGCTACGGCCTCTCAGAAACCTCCGCCACCGTCTGCTGCTACCCCACCGTGGGCTACACCCTCGGCTCCATTGGCACCCTCATGCCCGACATCGACGTCCGTATCGATCCGGAGAACAACGAGATCCTTGTCCGCGGCAAGACCATCATGCGCGAGTATTACCGTAAGCCCGAAGAGACCCGCCGCGCCTTCACGCCCGACGGATACTTCCGCACCGGCGACGCGGGTAGGCTCGGGGAGGACGGCTGCACGCTCTTCTTCCAAGAGCGCATTAAGGATCTCTTTAAGACCTCGAACGGCAAATACATCGCCCCGCAAGCGATCGAGATGAGCCTCGGCGGCAACCCCTACATCGAGCAGTGCGCCGTCATAGCCGACGAGCGCAAGTTCGTCAGCGCCCTCATCGTGCCTGCCTTCGACGCTCTCGAGGCCCATGCCCGTGCCCGCGGCATAGCCTTCACCGACCGTGCCGACCTCATCGCCCGTGAGGACATCATCCGCTTCTACCGTTCGCTCATCGAGGAGGCGCAGCAGCATTTCGCCTCGTTCGAGAAGATCAAGCGTTTCACCCTCCTCCAGCGCCCCTTCACCATCCAGGACGGCGAATTGACTGACACCCTCAAGCTCCGTCGTGGCGCTATCGCCCGTCGCTACGCCGCTGAGATTGAGGCCATGTATAAGGACACGGAGAAATGATGCACTAAGAAGCCAAACAGGGCCCCTGCGGGGTGCAGCGAAGTTTGGCGGGTACCGAGATAGACTTCCTCGGCCTCGGCAGAGGCCTGCGTAAGGGTAAACAGGCGCCTGTTTGGCGTCCTGCAATCTGCGTAGGGGTAAACAGGCGCCAGTTTGAGTCCCTGCAATTTGTGTAACGATAAACAGGGCCCCTGCGGGGGCAGCGAAGTTTGGCCGGGTACCGTGCAAAACTTCCCAGCCTCGGCAGAGGCCTGCGCAACGGTAAACAGGCGCCTGCTTGAGTTCAAACGAATAAGATGACCTTTGGGGATCATTAAAACGACGAGATACATATGACAACGACAAGCAATGACCTGCCAGAGGTCGCTAAAATCGAAGAGCGCGGCGGATGGAACTTTACCATTGCGCTGCATGTAGAGTTTCAGTATGAGCAATACAATCGAATCAAGGATTTTTGATCAGGCGAAACTGAAATTTCCCGCTGGCCTGATGGAAATATGGAACGGGCGGCTGAGCCGGGAGGTGAAGGTGAACAAAACGGTGAAAGAATCGGCTTTTTGTCACGCAGCTGAGCAATCTCGACAAAGAGCGAGACAAGATGCTGACGAGCATTTTTGCCATCGTCCGCGGCCAAAAACTATCGCCCAAAAAGTCTACTGCCGAGGCCGCCACACGCTTGGCGCGCGTGCTGAAGCCTTACTCAAATACTCAGCGGGCTTCGCTCGACGAGGAATCGGCCAATATCCGAGCGCTGAAGGAGGACGTGAGCACACGGACGGACGACATCGCCACACTGGGACTCACCGACTCCTTTACGGAGCTTTTCGCTCTGAACGAGTCCTTCGTCGCGCTTCGCCTCCAGCGGCAAGTGGAGTCGCCGAGGGAGGATCTGCCCAATTCGCGCGTGGCGCGCGCCGAGACGAGCGAGGCTTACGACGTCGTTTGCTGCTACATCGAAGCCGCTTTCTGCATGCCGCCAATGAGGAAGACCGCGCCGCGATCGGTGCCCTGATCAAGGATTTGAACAAGGTGACGGCCGCTTACAAGACGACGTACAACAAGAAGGTCGGGCAGCGGAATCGGGGCGCGGCGAAGCCTGACGGCGATCAGTCGGAGGAGTGACCGGGGGCGGTGACGCGCCGATTGGGGCGCATCCCTTCGCCTTCGTTGGGCCGGGGGCGGACAAAGAAATGCCGGGTACATGTGGGGAGCGTCCTCCTCATCATGTACCCGGCATTATTCGTCGGTGCCCGCAGCCGCCGTCAGCTTCGGAAGAAGAAGCGCAGCACGTCGTTGCCGTTGGCGTAGAGCAGCAGGCCGAAGAGCAGCACCATGCCCACGATCTGGGCGTACTCGAGGAACTTATCCGACGGCTTGCGACGCGTCACCACCTCGTAGAGCAAGAACATGATGTGCCCGCCGTCGAGCGCCGGGATGGGCAGGATGTTCATGAAGGCTAGGATGACGCTCAGGAAGGCCGTCAGCATCCAGAACGTGCGCGCGTCCCAAGCCGCGGGGAAGATGTTGCCGATCGTGCCGAAGCCGCCGATCGACGAGGCGCCCTCGCGGGTGAAGACGTACTTCATATCGCCCACGTAGCCCGTGAGCGTGTTCCAACCCAGAGCGACGCCGGCGGGGAAGGCCGTGAAGAGGTTGTAGGTGCGCGTCGTGGTCTCGTAGAGAGCCATCGGCGAACGCATCTGCACGCCGATATGCCCGGCCGAGTCGATGGGCACGGTGAGCTGCGCCGTGGAGCCGTCCGCACGGACAATGCGCAGCGTGGCCTCGCGTCCGCGGTCGGCGTAGAGTTGCTCGCGGAGGTCGGAGAAGGCCACGCTGGCGACGGTGTCGACGGCCGTTATGCGGTCGCCCTCGCGCAGCCCGGACTGCTGAGCCGTCTCGGCAACGACCTTGTCGATGACCGCCGGATAGCGATAGTTGGCGAAGCCGTCCTTGTTGCGGAGCAGGCGCTGCATGGCGTCGGCAGGGGATGGCGATGGCCGTCTCCTGTCCGTCGCGCAGCACGGTGACGGTGCGCGCACCGACCACCTGACGCAGGCAGTGTTCGTCCAAGCGCTCCAGTGGTTCATCGTCGGCACGGAGCAGGATGTCGCCGTTGCGGAATCCGATCTCGCGGAACGTCTGGCTGAACTCCATGCCGGCCGTGACGTTCCGGAGCGGCAGGTACGTGTCGCCCCACGTGAAGAGCACCATCGAGTAGATGAAGATGGCCGGGAGGAAGTTGAAGAGCACACCGCCGACCATGATCAGCAGCCGTTGCCCGGCCGGTTTGGAGCGGAACTCCCACGGCTGCGGGGGCTGTGCCATCTGCTCCTTGTCCATCGATTCGTCGATCATGCCGGAGATCTTACAGTATCCGCCGAGGGGCAGCCAGCCGATGCCGTATTCCGTGTCGCTGTTTTTGGGTTTGAACCGGAACAGGGCGAACCAGGGGTCGAAGAAGAGGTAGAACTTCTCAACGCGCACCTTGAAGAGGCGGGCGAAGAGGAAATGCCCTGAACTCATGCACCAGCACAAGAATCGACAGGCTGAGGATGAGCTGTAGGGCTTTTAATCAAAAAGGTTTCCATTTATCTCTGAGTAGTTAGGGGTAGTTATGCGACCTGCGGCCGCGGTAGTTACGGAGCTTTCGCCCCGGGTAGTCAAAGGGTAGTTAGAAGTAGTAGGGGGTAGTTAGGGGGAGTAGTTTGAAGCCATTCTACTTTTGACTACCTGTTATTTCTGTTGCAATGCGTCGAGCTTCGGCGTCGGTCTGCACGTAATCGTCGTAGGTCGGTGTGGCGATGAACGTCGTGCGGGCCATCGTTTCGGCGATGAGGTCGCTCATGGCCGGGAAGCCGATCTTTCCGCTGAGGAAGGCCGCGACGGCCACCTCGTCGGCGGCGTTGAGGATGCAGGGCATGTTGCCGCCGCGACGAGCCGCCCTCGTAGGCGTAATCCAGTTGCGGAAGCGCTCCCTGTCGGGCGCCTCGAAGGTGAGCGTCGAGAGTTGGGCGAAGTCGAGCCGTGGCGCGGCGCTTCGCAGTCGGCGCGGGTAGGCCAAGGCGTAGGCAATGGGGAGGTGCATGTCGGGCGTCCCCAGCTGAGCCATCACGGCGCCGTCGGCAAACTGCACCATCGAGTGGACGATCGACTGCGGGTGCACCACGACCTCAATCTGCTCGGGCGGCAGGCCGAACAGCCATCGCGCCTCGATCATCTCGAAGCCTTTGTTCATCATCGACGCCGAGTCGATCGTCACCTTGGCGCCCATCGACCAGTTCGGGTGACGCAGCGCCTCGGCCGGAGTCACGTCGGCCAACGCCTCGCGCGTCGTCGTGCGGAATGGTCCGCCGGAGGCCGTGAGGATCACCTTCTCCACCGCGCTCGCGTCTTGTCCGACGAGGCATTGGAAGATGGCTGAATGCTCCGAGTCGACGGGCAGGATCGGCGCGCCCGTACGTCGGGCCGTGGCCGTGACGAGTTCGCCGGCCACAACCAGCGTCTCCTTATTGGCCAGCGCCACGGCCTTGCCCACCTCCAGTGCGGCGAGCGTCGGACGGAGCCCGGCATAGCCGACCATCGCCGTGAGCACCACGTCGACCGGCGCCATCTGCACCACGTCGGCAATGGCACCCGCGCCGGCCCACACTTTCATTGGCAGGTCGGCGAGCGCCTCCTTGAGCGGCGCGTAATACTGTTCGTCGGCAATCACGACCACCTCGGGCCGGAACTCGCGTGCCTGTTGGGCGAGCAAGTCGACGTTTTGTCGTGCCACGAGGGCGTAGATCTCGAAGCGATCCGTGTTGTCCCGGACGACATCGAGCGCCTGTGTGCCGATCGATCCGGTGGAGCCCAGCAGGGCAATTTGTCTCTTATTCATGTTTGTCAGAACGCAATGTATTCTTCGGGGTTGACTGACGTGCCGCGATACCACAGCTCGAAGTGCAGGTGTGGGCCTGTGGAGAGTCTGCCGGTGTTGCCGACCAGTGCGATGGCCTCGCCGGCCACCACATGATCGCCGACATCCTTCAGCAGTACATCGTTGTGCTTGTAGACAGACATGAAGCCGTTCTTGTGTTGCACGGCGATCACGTTGCCGAAGGCCGGATCGTTGCCGGTGTAGATGACGGTGCCCTCCAGCGTGGACACGACGCTCTCCTTGATCCCGGCCACGAGGTCGACGCCGTAGTGACGCTTCTCGATGTTGTAGCGCGACGAGATGACACCGTTGACGGGCTTGTAGAAGAAGGCGTTTTCCGTCAGTCGTGGAGCGTTGGTGGAGCTGAGGTTGTACTTCTCCTCTTCCTCATACTTCTTGACGAAGGCCGCTTCGTCCTTCGAGCGGGGTATGTTGTAGTCGGCGTTGATGTAGGGATGACGAGTCGACGGCGTGAATAGAGTCGGGCTTCATCTTGCCGGTGATGATGGCCGTGACGTTGGCCAAGTAGCGCTGTTGCAGCTTCAGCGCCGCGTCGAGCGAGTCTGCCTTGACGGCGCTCTGCACGATCTCACGACGCACCTCGGCGTCGAGGTAGCCGGGCAGGTAGTTGCGGATCGGTGTGGTGATGATGATGAGCGAGGTGATGATGATCAAACTCAGCGCAAACAGGCAGACGGCGGAGAAGAACCACAGCTGCGAGACACGGAAGCTGAACACCTCGTCCAGCGTCGATTCGTTGATGAACGACAGCTTATACTTGAAGCGGATGCGCTTCCAGAACGATTTCTTTTTCGCGTTATGGCTCGCCGCCTTTTTTTCTCTTCTTCATAACAGGTTAGTTCAAATCCAACAGTCCCTCGGGTATATCCACCGCGATGCGTCGCGCGGCATGATCCACCGTACGCACCACCTCGACCGCCACCGGGATGAGTAGTTCTTCTCCCTTGCGATCGACGCTAAACAGCACATTGGCCGTCGATGTGTCCACGCTTTCCACCGTACCCACCGCATGGCCCGCGGTGTCCGTCAGCTGATAGCCCACGAAGCGCTCCCACGTCGGTTCGTCGCCTTCGGGATCATCCTCGGGCAGGCAGTCGATGGGGTAATAGACCGTGTGATGGGCAAATCGCCGCGCCGCCCGATCGTCGTCTACATAGTCCAACTTCACCAGCAGCGAGCTGCCACCCCGTGGGCGATAACTCTCGATATAAAATGGCACGAGGATGCCGTCCATGTCGCAGACGAGGTAGGGATCCTCCATGTCGTCAAACAGCCCGTCGTACACCGTCGTCATCACCATCTCACCGGCGATGCCGTGCGGCTTGACAAGCTCCCCGACGGCCGTGACTTCCTCTTTCCGAATCATGCGTTCTCTTGTAGCTCTTCCCGCGTTCGTCAATCCACCCGCGTGATGCAGGCCCCCGGGGCATTCAGTCGTTTGTCGATATGTTGGTAGCCGCGGTCGATCTGCTCGATGTTGTCCATCCGACTCGTGCCATCGGCACTCATGGCGGCGATCAGCAGGGCGATGCCCGCGCGAATGTCTGGCGACGTCATCTTTCCTCCGCGCAACCGGAAGCGGTGTCCCAGCCCGATAACCGTCGCCCGATGGGGGTCGCAGAGAATGATCTGCGCGCCCATGTCGATCAACTTATCGACGAAGAAGAGCCGGCTCTCGAACATCTTTTGGTGGATCAACACGCTGCCCCGCGCCTGCGTCGCCACGACGAGGATCACGCTCAGCAAGTCTGGCGTCAATCCCGGCCACGGCGCATCGGCGATCGTCATGATCGAGCCGTCCATGAAGGTCTCGATCTCGTACGTCTCATGCGTAGGGATGTGGATGTCGTCGCCCTCCTGCGTCATCTGTATTCCCAACCGACGGAAGGCGTCGGGGATGATCCCCAGCTGGTTGTAGTTCACGTTCTTGATGCGCAGGTCGGAGCCTGTCATGGCGGCCATACCGATAAAGCTGCCCACCTCGATCATGTCCGGAAGCACCGTGTGCGTCGTCCCCCGCAGCGAGCCCACGCCCTCTACGGTCAACAGGTTCGAACCCACCCCCGAGATCTTCGCCCCCATGCGGATCAGCATGGCGGAGAGTTGCTGGATGTACGGTTCGCACGCCGCATTGTAGATCGTCGTCACGCCTTCGGCCATTACGGCCGCCATGAGGATGTTAGCCGTTCCCGTCAGCGAGGCTTCGTCGAGCAGCATATAGGTGCCACGGAGCTTTTTCGGCCCGTAGCTCGCCCGTGCGCCGCGCCGTGTGATAGATCATCTCCGCACCGAGCTTGCGGAAGCCCAAGATGTGCGTGTCGAGGCGCCGTCGCCCGATCTTGTCACCGCCCACGTTGGGCAGCACAGCCCGACCGAAGCGTGCCAACAGCGGCCCGGTCATCATCACCGACCCGCGCAGCGACCCCTGCCCGACGCAGGAAGTCGTCCGTCTCCAGATAGTTCAGGTCCACCGCGTCCGCCTGAAACGTGTATGCACCCTTCGCCACATGCTCCACCTTCACGCCCATGTCGGCCAGCAGGCGGATCAGGTTGGCCACGTCCAGAATGTCGGGCACGTTCCGTATTTCCACCTTCTCGCTCGTCAGCAGCGTGGCGCAGATCACTTCCAGCGCCTCATTCTTGGCCCCTTGCGGCGTGATCTCACCCCGCATCCGGTGCCCCTCAATCACGAACGAGCTCATTTCTTCTTGCGGAATTTCTTGCTCTTGTTCTGGTGTTGCGCCGCTGCGGCCACCTGTTGCAGCTCGCGTCCATCGATCAGCTTCAGGTCGCCCTCCTTGAGGTCGATCAGGCCGTCGGACAGCTGCGCCAAGTCCTTGAAGATCTTCGCGTCGCTCACCGTGTCTTTGTTATTCCACGTCACGTAGGAGCGCTTCATTTGGTTCGCCAGCGACCGCACCGGGTAGTCCTTCGCCTCGCTGTTCTCCATCTCCGTCGCCTTGCCCACCATCTGCTCCATGATCTTGCCATATTGGCGCGACCGGATGCGGGTGCTGACGTACGGAATGCGCGGCGGCCGCGTCTCCAAATCCGCCTCCTTAACCACCTCGTAAGGGTAGTCCACATCCAACTTGAAGCCTGACATAATGGCCAGATGATCCCAGAGAATATGCTTGAAGTCGTTCAGTGTCGCGCTGTTGGGGATACAGGTTGCCCATGATCGAGATAATCGCGTTTGCACAGCGGTTGCGCTCCTCTCGGTCTTCGATCGTCACGCAGTAGTCGACCAGGTTTTGAACGTTGCGCCCATACTCAGGCTGTGCCAAATGTTTCTCGGCAGTGTTGTACTTCATTGTTAGCTTAATCTATTATTGATGAGGCCGCAAAAGTAGGTATTCCCACCGATTGCCCCGGGGCGCATCGCCTCCTCGTTTTGCACCTACAGCCCGCCTCACGGCCCCGTTTTTGCTCCTCGGACGCTCCCCCAAGCCCCTGTTTCAGGCCCGTTTCTTCTCGGGGTTATGCCCAAAAACCGCCTTCGGGAGCCATTTCCGGTGAAATACATGGCCCGAATCGCGGATTTTAGCCCATTTCTTCCTTGTTTTCGATCTAGCAAGTAGATAGACGATATTTCTGATCATATACGTATATCAGAACTTGTCGCACGATCACATCCTTGATCACTGCGCGATAAATAATCATGTAGCATGCACATACTACAGATCTCTACGCGCGTATTACAAACTATATAGACCGCTCTATGGATATAGATCGAAAGTATAAACCTGTTGCAATTTTTACTCTATCGATTATTGCGCGATATGCAACCCTGTTGCATGATTATGGCTTTGATTACATTCAAAAAGCGGAAAAATTGTAGCATGATACACATCTTGATTTTTATTCGATAGCTATATGCAGTTACCTATTTGTACTTTTTGATTGTAATCATCGGTGCATCTTACTTACATATTGCTATTTTTCCTCAATCTATTTTTTTATGCTGTCAATAAAGTGGAGAGGGAAGACCGTATTCGCGTGGAATACTGCCTTCCCTCTCTTTTTATTTCGACGTATAGACGTAATGGGCTGAATCGTTACGACAGATCGCTTCCCTTATCGATGTATATCGTACGCGAGGGGAAGGCGAAGTTAAGCCCGGCTGCATTGAACTGCGAAAGTATATCGAAGTTGACCTCCGTTTGGGTGCCTAAGATGTCAGCCGATTTGCGGATGAAGTAAATGAGCCGGATGGTGAGCGACGAATCAGCAAAGGCGACAAAGGCCGCTATGATGCTGCCCGGCTCCACGCCACGTACACGGTCGTCCATGCTGCTGAGGATCGCCATCGCCTGACGCATTTTCTCTGGCGAGGTGTCATAAGTAAGCCCCAGATCAATGACGATACGTCGTCCGGGCTCGGAGGAGATGTTCGTCACTACCGCGTCGATCAGTTGCGAGTTAGGCAAGATCACCAACTGGCCGTCGTAGGTGCGAAGGCGCGTGCTGCGAAGACCCACGTCTACTACCGTCCCCTCCGTGTCGCCAATGCGGATGATGTCACCAATTTGAAACGTTTGATCCGTGAAGATGGTGACACCGCCAAAAATGTTTTTGATCGTGTCTTGCGACGCTAAGGCGAAGGCCATACCGCCAATGCCGAGCGTACCCATCAGTGTGGTGACGGTCACGCCTATATTGTGCAGGGCCATAACGATACCGATGGCCCACACAACAATCAGCACGCCGCGCTTAATCAGCGGGATGAGATGCGTATTGATGTTCAGTCTCGTGGTGGCCGACCCGTCGCGCGATGTAAACAAGGATTCGATCAGGCGGGCGATGACACGCGCGAAGAGCCACGTGACGTTGAGCATGACGAGCACCTCGTACGCGTTGCGCAAGAAGTGATGAAACTTCGCGCCCAGATCCAGCCTCCCCAGCGAGATCCATACAGCGAACAGCATCACGCCGAGCAGGATGGGCGGTTCGAGTGCATCGGAGAGCAGATCGTCAATGCGCGTGCGGCTACGTTCCGCAATGCGGCGCACAACGCGTCGGTTGATGATCGAAATCAGTTTGTTGACAACCAGTGCGCCGACGATGATTAGCAGCGATATGCCCCAATCTCGGAGCGAATTGCCGTAATAGAGTTTATCCCACATGTGAGTCAGAGGTTTTGTGTATGATGTCTTGTATAACGAGTCCGGAGAGTGTGAAGCCGAAGATGGCCGTGATGTGCGCCAACGTGCCATTGATGCGTGCCTTGCGGGCGTCCCAAGTGGAGACCGGCGTAGGGTTGGCGCCGTCGAGCGAGGCGGTCGGTATGCCCTGATTTTTCGAGCACTTCGTCGCTGTAGACGCAGAGGAAGTCGCGCGCTGGCGGTTCGCCCTGTTTCAGCCTGCGGCGCAGCGCAGCCGCTAATGGGCAGCCCGCCACGCGGCGGAATTTGGCCACGCTGATTCGCTGCGGATCGGCCTTGAGCGCAGCGCCCATACTGGAGAAGAAAGTGGCCTGCGGCAGGCGTGTAGCCGTGCGGATGAGGTGCACTTTTTCCTGGAGGCTATCGATGGCGTCGATGATATAATCGTATTCCTCCAGACCAAACGACGCCGAGGTGTCAGCATTGTACACACCTGCGATGGCGTCGATCGCGGCCTCGGGGTTGATCTCAGCGAGGCGCTCCTTGAGGACGTCCACCTTCACGCGCCCCACCGTCTGCCGCGTGGCTGGCAGCTGGCGGTTGATATTGGTAGGGCTTACACGATCAGAGTCCACTAACGTCAGCCGGCGGACACCCGAGCGCACCAAGCCCTCGGCACACCAGCTGCCCACGCCGCCCACGCCGAACAGAATCACGCGCGCGCGCTCCATCCGCAGCATGGCCTCCCGTCCGATAAGCAGCTCGGTGCGGGAAAAAAAGAGGTCATTTTCATTCATAGTGATGGCTGTCAGTCGTTATTCGTAAGTCGTCAGTTGTGTTTAGTTTCAGAACATCACCCCCACGGACATACTGAGTCCACTGGTGCGTCGACTGATGCGCATTGATGCAGGGGGTAAGGTGGAGGCGCCGTAGGTGTAAGCGCCTAAGTCGGCGTGCAGGCTATTCATGCCGTATTCATAGCCGACATCGAAGGTGAGGCGGTCGATGCGCACCTCCAGCGCGGCGCAGACCGACCAATGGCGCTGCGAATCATCACCGCGGAAGTCAAAAGAGGTCTCAGGGGTGTCAGGCGTGAGGCGTACCCGATAATTGTACTTCATTTTTACCCCACCCATGAGGCTAAGTTGGAAGGGCGACTGCTGCACCAAGTGGCAACCGATAACGAGGGGGGCCTCCAGACGAAGCTCGCGCAGCGTCATCGACTGCGGGAAATGGGCCACCGGCACGGCGCCCGGGGAGGCGGAGAGCAGGTTGAACCCGATGCGGCTCTCCGACCGGCTCCACCCCACGGCAGGCTGCAGGAAGACGCGCCGTATGCCGATGCGCAGCGACACCTCCGCCGTGTGTCCCACACCGGAGTGTACCGCCACGTCGCTTACGGTTGTCCCTGCGCCGCCCGGATGGATGGCCGTCAGATCCGGTTGCAAGGCGCAGACGCCGACCTTCACGCCCGTGCGTAGGCGGTCGCTACCGACCTCCGTCGTCTGGGCCCGCGCCCCAGTCATGCAGAGCATGGCCCAGAGCAGCGTGCCGATGGTCCGCAAGGTCCGTCGTGCGCCTCGTCCGCCGTTCATCGAGCCGCTACTTCAGTACGATCTCGTCGCGATGAATCTTATGCTCGCAGTAACGACACTGCACCGTGCCGCACTCCTTGTCCGTGACGTAGAAGCGCGACTTCATCGGTTCATTGTTCGTGATGCACTTCGGGTTGTTGCAACGGATAATGTCCGTCAGCTCGTCGGGTAGCTCCACGCGACGTTTTTTTCCACCACTTCATAGTCGCGGATCGTGTTCAGCACCACATTGGGCGCCACTACGGCGATGCGGTTGATCTCATCCTCCTCAAAAAATTTATCTGCGATCTTGATCACGCCCTTATGCCCCATCTTGGAGCTCTTTAGATTATTCCCGATCGTGATGCGATGGTCCATATGTTCAAGACCTAACAGTTGCGCCACCTTGAAAAGGTGCTCGGATGGAATATGGTCGAGTACCGATCCGTTCTCGATCGCGGCCACTTGCAGTTCGGTTCTTTTCTTCTGTTCAGACATGGGTCGTATGTATATTATAGATGTATAAGCGCGGTGGGGTGGGTTAGTCGTCTACTTCGATGCCGAGCACGTCGCAGATGATCGCTTCGCGGGTGAAGAGTCCGTTGCGGGCCTGCTGAATGTAGTAGGCCTTGGGACTGTCGTCCACGTCGTACGAGATCTCGTTCACGCGGGGCAGCGGATGCAGCACACGTAGGTTCTCCCGCGATCCGTCAAGCATGCGCCGATGCAGGATGTAGACATTTTTTACACGCTCATATTCCATAGGATCCGTGAAGCGCTCCCGTTGCACACGGGTCATATAGAGTATATCGGTCTGGTTGATGATCTCCTCCGAGAACACGGTGTGCTCGTGAAACGCAATGTTGTGCGCCCGACAGAACTGCTTCTGCTCCTCCGGCATAGAGAGCTCGCGGGGCGCAACGAAGTGGAACGTGGGATGGAAGTGCGACAGGCCGACGATCAGCGAGTGGACCGTGCGACCATACTTCAGGTCGCCTACCATCGTCACGGTCAGGTTGTCTAACCTCCCTTGCGTTTTCTGGATCGAGTAGAGATCGAGCAGCGTCTGCGAGGGGTGTTGGTTGGCACCGTCGCCAGCGTTGATCAGGGGCACATCCGTCACCTCCGAGGCGTAGCGCACGGCCCCCTCTAAATAGTGGCGCATGATGATGACGTCCGCGTAGTTACTGACCATGAGGATGGTGTCTTTAAGCGTCTCGCCCTTGGTGGAGCTGGTGGTCGATGCGTCTTGGAAGCCAATGACGCGTCCGCCGAGCCTATTGACCGACGTCTCAAAGCTGAGCCGCGTGCGGGTGGAAGGCTCGAAGAAAAGTGTGGCAACGACGCGCCCACGCAGCAGGTCGCGGTTCGGACGTGCTTCAAACCGGGCGGCATTGCCGATGATGCGCAGAATGTCTGCCTTCGTACATTGATCGATGGAAACTAAACTCTTATTCAGCATGACAGGGGTATTTTTTTCGTGCGGCAAAAAGTAGAAAAAGGGGGTGGCGGCCGTGGCGGATTCACATTTTTACCGACTCCGTATGAAGTTGGAACGTGGATCGGTCGCGCAACAGGCCCCCGCGGTATGGTTTCCTTGGAGCCGCGGCGGACGGAATCTGCACCATGAACGCTGCTTTTGCACCGCGCAAAAACGCTCTATCTTTGCGCCAACAATTTGAGACGGCCCCTTCAGACCGTCCCAATGCGTTGAGAACCAAATAAACTATACATCGTTATATGGGATTGATAAAAGAGTTCAAGGAATTTGCCATGCGCGGCAACGTGCTCGACATGGCCGTGGGTATTGTGATCGGTGGAGCCTTCGGGAAGATCGTATCTTCGTTTGTGGAGGACATACTTATGCCGCCGATTGGTGTACTGTTGGGGGGTGTAAACTTCTCCGACCTGAAGATTGTCTTCAAACAGGCCGTGATGGACGGTGAGAACGTAGTCACACCGGAGGTCGCGTTGCGTTACGGCAACTTCATCCAAGTCATCTTCGACTTCTTGATCATCGCCTTTGCTATCTTCATGCTGCTCAAGGCGGTCAACAAGTTCAACAAGAAGAAGGAGGAAGCTCCCGCAGCGCCCGAGGCACCACCTGCTGATGTGCAACTGCTGACGGAGATCAGAGATTTATTGCAGAAGAAGAACTAACGCAGAATGAAACCGGGAGCCTTCATCCCGGTTTTGTCTTTTATAGAGGTTACTCATTAGAGGTAAACACACGATAGATAGAATGATACAGGAATTGAAAGCTGCCGATGGACGCTTAGCCGTCCTGATAGCGGGCGTGGGCGGAGCCGTATCCACCACGATGATTGCCGGTGTGATGGCCGCCCGACGTGGGCTGGCTAAGCCGATTGGATCAGTGACGCAAATGGGCCGTATGCGCAGGCAGGATGGTCGTGAGCAACTGATCAAAGAGATGGTCCCCATAGCAGGACTGGACAGCCTCGTCTTTGGCGGGTGGGACATCTTCCCTGATAACGCCCTCGAAGCCGCACGATGCGCCGAGGTGCTGAGCGAGAAGGATCTGAAGGGCGTGGCCGACGAGCTGGCCACCATCCGACCGATGGCCGCTGCCTTTGACCCGCGTTGGGCCAAGCGGCTGCATGGCACACACACGCTGCAGGGTGCTACGCGTCGGGAGATGATTGAACACCTGCGTGGTGACATCCGCCGTTTCATGGCGGACAACAAATGCAGTCGCGCAGTCGTCCTCTGGGCCGCCAGCACGGAGATCTTCCTGCCCATGACCGACGAGCATCGCTCGCTCGAGTCGCTCGACCGTGCCATCGATGCGAACAATACGGAGGTGATCTCGCCCAGTATGTGCTACGCCTACGCCGCCCTGTCCGAGGGCGTACCCTTCATCATGGGCGCGCCGAATTTATGCGTCGACATTCCCGCCATGTGGGAGTTGGCCGCACAGAAACACGTGCCCATCGCCGGTAAGGACTTCAAGAGCGGGCAGACGCTGATGAAGACCGTCTTGGCGCCGATGTTTAAGACGCGCCTGCTGGGGGTCAGTGGATGGTTCTCCACCAACATCCTCGGCAACCGCGATGGTGAGGTGCTGGACGATCCGGACAACTTCAAAACGAAGGAGGTGAGCAAGCTCTCCGTCATCGAAAGTATCCTTGACGCCGATGAGCAGCCCGATCTTTATAAGGATATCTATCACAAGGTGCGCATCAACTACTATCCGCCCCGCAAGGACAATAAGGAGGCCTGGGACAACATCGACCTCTTCGGTTGGATGGGCTATCCGATGGAGATCAAGGTAAACTTCCTCTGCCGCGACTCCATCCCGGCTGCGCCCATAGCCCTCGATCTGGTGCTCTTCAGCGATCTGGCCGCAAGGGCAGGCATGAGTGGGATCCAGACGTGGCTCTCGTTCTTCTGCAAGAGCCCGATGCACGATTTCGATCATGTGCCCGAGCACGACCTCTTCACCCAGTGGCGCATCGTCAAGCAGACGCTCCGCACTTTGGTGGGCGAGAGGGAGCCGGACTACTTGAGCTGAGCTCCCCTCCGGGCAACTAGAAGGAAGAAGTCCTGCCGGACGTGGGGTGGGGGTGTATGTGATACACCTCAGCACTCCCGTCGGCAGGACTTCTCGTTTTTAGCTCACTACGGCACACCCTTAGCTCATTATAGTGGCCCGCTGTCGAACAACCGCCGCTCGGCCGGGGCCTCGTACCGTGTGCCAGGTCGGCCGTAGGTGCAGAGTGGGTGGATGCTGATGCCTCCACGTGGCGTGAAGATGCCCCGCACTTCGATGTACTTCGGATCCATGAGCCGGATCAGATCCTTCATGATCAGGTTCACACAATCCTCGTGGAAGGCTCCGTGCGTGCGGAAGCTGAAGAGGTAGAGCTTGAGGCTTTTACTCTCGACCATCTTCACGTCCGGGATGTAGTCGATCGTGATCGTGGCGAAATCTGGCTGGCCCGTGATGGGGCAGAGGCTGGTGAACTCGGGGCAGTCGAAGTGCACGCGGTAATCACGCTCCGGGTGGCGGTTGGTGAAGGCCTCCAGCACCTCGGGCGCATAATCTTGACGGTAGTCCGTCTTCTTACCCAAGAGGGTTAATTCTCGTTTTTCCATGCCGCAAAAGTATTTCAGCGGACATTTTGCCCGCAGCTCAGCCCGAACAAGCGCCCTCCTAAGGGAATAAAAAGCGTGTGCCCCACACGGATCGTGGGACACACGCTAAAGATGGTCGGAGCACGGGACTACCTCCCGTTTACTGCCTCGGTCAATCGGTCCAGCGCCGTCTGAAGCGTGGCACGCGGACACCCGACGTTGAGTCGCATGAAGCCCGTACCCTCATGGCCAAACATGGCGCCATCATTGAGTGCCAGCCGTGCACGGTCGACAAAGAGCTGGATCAGTTCGTCGTGCGACAATCCCAGTCCGCGGCAGTCAAGCCAGACGAGGAACGACGCTTGCGGTCGATAAACCTTCACTTGGGGCAATCGCTCCCGGAGGTACGCCTCAACAAACGCCACGTTCTCCCACACGTAGGCCAGCATTTGTCGTCGCCATTCGGCGCCATCCGGGGTGTAGGCTGCCTTGGTAGCCTCGTAAGCGAAGATTGTCCCATGGTTGAACTCGCCCGCTTCGAGGAACGAATAGAAAGCCTGCCGCAGGCGGTCGTTCGGTACGATGGCGTACGAGGAGACGATGCCGGCAATGTTGAACGTTTTGCTCGGGGCCGTGAAGAGAATGCTGCACGCCGCTGCCTCGTCCGATACGGTCGGGAAGGGGTAATGGCGGAAGCCCGGGAAGGCCATTTCGGCGTGGATCTCGTCCGAGACGACCATCAGGTTGTGGCGCACGCAGATGGATGCCAGTTGCTGCAGCGTCTCCTTAGACCACACGATGCCCGCGGGGTTGTGCGGATTGGAGAGGATGAGCAGCTTGCAACGATCGTCGATGATGGACTCCAATTGCTCAAAAATCCATCTCATACACACCGTCAACCAGCCGCAGCGGGTTGGTGATCACCTCGCGCTGCATACCCTCGGGTACAAGGCGGAAGGGATGATAGACGGGCGGCTGAATGATGATACGGTCACCGGGCTTTGTGAAGTGATCGATCACGAAGGCAAAGCCCTTGACGATGCCCGGGATGTAAGAGATCCATTCGCGGCGGATGTCCCACCCATGCAGGTCGTGCACCCAGCGAATGATGGCGTCGTAGTACGCCGACGACGGAAACGTATACCCGAACACAGGGTGCTCGCAGCGTCGGCGCAGCGCATCGAGGATGAAGTCCGGCGTTCGGAAGTCCATGTCAGCCACCCAAAGTGGCATCAGACCATCTCGCCCGAAGTTCTCCGTCAGTGCGTCATACTTAATAGAATCAGTGTTTGTTCTCTCGATAAACTCATTGAAATCATACTGTTTCATGGTGCAATAATTTTTCGGGAGGCAAATGTAATAACTTTGCCCCGACTTAATTAATCATAAATAGAAAAGAAAGAAATGATGAGAAAGAATTTGATCTACGGAGCACTGATCCTCTGCATGGGGTTGCTCCTGGGCAGTTGCAGCAAGAATGACGACCCGAAAACGAGCGAGTTAGCGGGCACATGGAAGCTGAAGGAGAAGGGCCATACAGAGGTTGTATGGGAAGCACCGAGCGACCTTACGCTGGAGATGATGGGGCGGAAGTTTCCCGCCAGGATGCTCTCTGGCTACCTCACACCGATGCTCAGCAACTTAATTGGCAATGCTCTGCAAGGCGTGACTTTGACGTCCGATGGTAAGGTGAAAACCACCGTCTATACGGACGCGGCGAAGAAGACCACAGCCGTCTCTGAGGGCTATGCCACCTATAAGGACCAGGGCAACGGTCGCCTGACGCTTTACTTCACCGACAAGACTTTTTCTGAGTTGAAGAACGTCGATGCTCAGACGTTGACGCAGATCAAGGCTGCGCTGAAGGACGGTGTCCCCGTGCGCTACGCCATCAGCGGCAATAGCGCCCGTTTCTATCTCGACACCGAGACGATCAAGGCTATGCGCAACTACCTCCCCGCCTCTTCTCGATGGCTGGCGGTATGCCTCCCCAGGTATTGAAAGGTCTACAGGCTGGGCTGGCTAATGTGGTGGAGAAGTCGACCAAGATAGAGCTCGCACTGAACGTAGAGCGATAAACCGCTCTCTCCGTTAAAAGAGAAATCCCCCTTCTGCCGATGGTGGAAGGGGGGATTTCTGTTTGGTATGCGGGGGACGAGTCGCGGGGGTCAGAAGAGTGAGAAGCGCACGTAGCGTTTCGGGTTCTGCTTAAAGTCGATCAGCAGATTGTTGGCGCTCCCGACGGTCTGATTGAGGTTCTGATAGAGCGACGTATCGTTGAGCAGCAGCCCCATCGAATTGTCCTTCGCGTTCAGCTTAGCCGTCGTCTGATTCAGGTTGCCGATGGTCTGATTGAGCGACTGCACAGTGCCGTTCAGATCCAGCGTGCGCAGATCGCCACTCAGGGCTGAGAAGTTGGCCGAAGCCGTGTTGAGGTTGCCCGCAATGGCCGGCACATCCCTTTGCAACAGTCGGTTCAGCTGTCGAGACGATTGCTCCAGCCCAGCCGTCGTTCGTTCGATGTTCTCCAGCGACTGTGTCAGCGCAGGATGGTTGACCAGCACTTGCAGTCCGGCCGGGATCGAATCCAGCTTGGGTAAGAGCGCCATCACCTGCGGCAGCATTTGGTCCCTGCACGGTCGACATCAGACTCTCCGGCTGGCGACCCTCGATGGTGTCGCCTGATTGCAGGTATTCGTCCACATATTTATTGAGTTGGATATGCAGTTCAGCACCGCTGAGGAGGGTCTTTTTCCAGCGATACGTAGCTGCCCCGATTGATGCGCATACTCTTTTCGAGGTTGATCTCAACGAGTATCCGGTTCGTTGTCGAATAGTCGTAAAAGATGTTTCTCACCAGTCCCACCTTGAAGCCCTCGACGTAGACAGGGCTGGAAATCGTCACGTCCTTCACGTTCGTGCAGGCCACGAAATAGCGGTTGACGGGGCGGAACAGGTTGATCCCCTTCAGGTAATTGACACCCAAGTAAAAGCAATGTCAGGCTGATGATCGTCACAAGGCCAATCGTCACCTCTTTGGAAAACTTCATCTTCATATTTCTGTTATAGATCTGTCTCTCTCCGGTTATTTCAGCCGCTTTCCGTCCTTCATGCGGATAATGAAAGCGTTGGGGAAATCCTTCTGGAGTTCCCGGTGGAGCCGCTGTATATCTTTGAACTCCGTCGTCTCGCCACACGTGTATTTATACTTGCTTCCCTCGCGGTAATAACTCGTGCGACGGCCCTTGAAGGCTCGGGCATTGTCCGGTAGTGGTTTGTCAGAAGTCAAGATCTGCACCTTGTAAACGACCCCGCTGCTGCTTGCTGACGAATGGCGGCTCTCGCCCACCACGCTACGTGCCGGGCCATCAAACTGCACCGACACACTCGACCGCGATGACGATGAGCTACGACTTGTGGGCGAGCTTTTCGGCTCCTCTTTCTTCTTTTCTGGAGCCTCTTTACGGCTTACGCCCCGGCCCTGCTTGCGTTCATAGTCGCGTTTGTAGCGTCCGAACGCGTTATAAATAGCCCGCGCCAACTCTGTGCGCCCCTTGTCGGAGGCCATGTAACTCTCCTCGTCAGGGTTCGAGATGTAGCCCACTTCAACGAGCACACTGGGCATGCTGGTCGCCTTCAGTACCAAGAATCCGGCCTGTCGCACACCGCGATTTTTCCGCCCCGCTTGCTCGAATCCACGCTGGATTTCAGTGGCCAGTGCGATGCTTTGCGCCATGTTTTTTTATTCTGAATCAGGTCGAACATGATGTACGACTCTGAGGAATTGGGGTTGAAGTTTTCGTAGCGCTTCTTGTAATTGTCCTCCAGTAGGATGGCGGAATTTTCCAGCATTGCCACGTCCAGATTCTCCTTCGTTTGCGCCAATCCCAGGGTGTACGTTTCCGTGCCCCGGACAGAACTGCCGTGCTTCAGCGAATTGGTATGGATGGAAATAAAGAGGTTGGCGTTGTTGTGGTTGGCTATGTTGGCACGCGTCTCCAAGCCCACAAACTTGTCGCTTGTCCGCGTGTAGATCACCTTGACATCCTTGTGCCCATCGGCGATCATCTCGCCCAGCCTTTTGGCGATAGCCAAATTGATGTTCTTCTCGTTCGTTTTGCGCCCCCGGCGCCGGGATCGCGTCCGCCATGTCCAGCGTCGATCACCACGGTGAATGTTTTTCTTACTCGCCTGCAGCTGTGGAGCACACCACAACGTGCAGAGGATGGAGACGATAAGCACGCTCCACAGCTTGTTTCTAATCGTTCCGTTTACCACCACTTTGTTTTTTTGCGCAGATTGTTTGAATGTGCATCCTTCAAAAAGAAAAAAAGGTCGATTGGCAACCGTATAGGCTCCCCTCATTTGTTTCGATAAGTGGGGGCTATCGTGCTGATCGACGGGGACAAAAGTAGGAAAACTTTCAAGAGGCCTTTGTGGCGCGGCGGCTTCCACGGCCGATCCTGCGGCTCTGTCGTGCCCCCGCGAAGCCTCCGCCGAAACCTCCGCGAAGCCATTTTGAACATGCGAACCTCTCGCCCGAACCTCCGTGGCCCCATTTCCAATCTGCAAAGGCATCAACCAAAACCGCTGTACCCCCATTTCCTATCCGTGAAGGCATCTACCGAACCACGGTGGCCCCATTTCCGATCCGTGAAGCCGTCAACCCAACCTCCGCGAAGCCATTTTCAATCAATGAAGGCATCAACCGGATTTTATCTATGTTTTTGTGATGTCACGAAGGTGTGTATGATATAGTCATAATATACACATGCATGCATAAGTTATAGATAAGCATTATATTTATAAGAGAGCGCGTGGATAAAGTATAGCACAATGAGTAGAATAGATTCATGTGTAATCGCGAATAATTATATACAATACGATTTGTAATCTTGTGAACACAACAATCTGTGTAAATTGTATTCTCATATATAGATGCATACAGGATTAATCGTGTGAGATATGATTATCCTTCATGTGATATCATGAAGGCATGTATGATATATTTTTAATATACACATGTGCGCATGGGTTATAGAAGAATGCTATATTTATAAGAGTATGCGTGGATGAGGAATAGTATAACAAGTTGAATAGATCTATATGTGATCACGGAGGATTGTTTGCAATGTTATTTATATTCTTGTGAGCGCATGTAATCGTATATATTATATCCTAAGATGTATATGCGTGCAGAATGAGTTATAGGAGATGCTATTATTCTTCATGTGATATCACGAATTGGTGATTTCTTTGAAAGTGGACACTTCACAGATTGAAAATGGCTTCGCGGCGTTTGGGTTGGGGGCTTCGCGGGTTGAATATGACGTTGCGGGAATGGCGATGAAGGCTCCGCGAGTTGAATCTGAAGCCGACGGATTCGGTTTGAGAGCTTCGCGGGTTAAAAAAATGACGTTACGGGAATGGCGATGAAGGCTTCGCGGGTTGAATCTGGAGCCACCGGATTCGGTTTGAGAGCTTCGCAAAGTGGAAATGGCCTTGCGGGATTCGTGGTGATGGCGTTGCGTCAGGAGGGGAGGGTGGAGGCGTTGTCGGTGGGTGTCATGCGCCGGCAGGAGGGTGCGGATCGGATTCAGGAGGCGAAGGGTGAAAACAAAAAGGCTGCACCGGATGAACCAGCGCAGCCTTTGCTTTTATCTATTCAATCGGAAGAAATTATTTCGGTGTGACCCCGGAGAGGCTCGAACTCTCGACCCAATGATTAAGAGTCATTTGCTCTACCAACTGAGCTACGGAGTCAAAAATCATCATTCCGTCGAACGATTACGGCCGCAAAAGTAGTGCTTCGATTCACTTCTCCAAATCTCGACCCCTATTTTTTCTCTGATTGCACGAAAAAGCCCCCTCACTCTTTGGGGGAGAGGAGGGGGCTGATGATTCCTTTTGGAGGGCAGTTAGGCTGCCACAGCGGGGAAGGTGAACGATATCAGGATGGACACAACGAGGGCGAGGATGGCGTAGAGCTCGGGGAATACGGCCATAACCATCGTGGCGGCAAAGACGTTGTGGCCAGCGCCGGTAGCGGCGATACCGTTGGCGCAAACGTGTGCCTGACGAATGGATGAGTAGAAGCCGGCAAAGCCCATGATCAGTCCGGCACCGAAGATACCGGCGGCCGTCACCCAAGGCATGTCAGCAACGAGGAATTTTTGCACCATCATATAGGCTACGAAGCCGTAAAGTCCCTGCGAACTGGGCAGGGCGCTCAGGGCGATGTATGTACCCATTTTCTCTGGGGCTTTCTTCATCGCTCCCACTACGGCGTTACCGCAAATTGTCAATCCAAATGCACTGCCGATGCCGCTCAGGCCGACCATCAGTGCTACTCCTACATACGCTAATAATACTGGTCCCATAATTCTAAATACTTTGTTTTTGAGGTTCTATTATTCTATTCATTGATTCATATTTTCCGGAAGGGAGCGTAGGCGGTGCCGCCGCCTTCAAACTCGAGTTTTTTTGTAGTACTCCACGTAGATCAGACGCATGGGGTGAACCAGCGAGCTGACCATGCTCAGGCCGATGTTGAGGGCGTGGCCGACGAGCAGGATGAGGAGCATCGGTAGCCAGCGCACCCAGATGGGCATGGTGGCGGTCATGTCGACGGCCATCGTGTTGAAGACACCACCCAGCAGGGATCCGGTCAGGCCAATGGCGTAGAGTCGGATGTAGGAGAGGGTGTCGCCCAGAAGGCCGGACGCGGTGTTGTACGTCGCCCAAATGCCCGAACCGAAGTTGAGGAAGACGTTCTTGCCGGGCGAGTTGTAGAAGAAGGCGATGAGGGCGCCGACGCCGGCCACGCCATAGAGGGCGTAAACGACGGGTTGCGGCAGGTGGATATTCATCATCGGCAGTCCGACGGCCAGGGCGAGAGCCAAGATGAGGAACACCCACGCGAAGGCGGCGAGGCTGTACTTGAGTCCGCGCTGCACCTTGACCTTCATCGCGGCCACAAACTTGCCGTAGAGCACATGGATGAAGCCGATGACGAGTGAGAGGGTCATGATGTTGTCGCTCGTCAGGAAGTAACGCTTGACGCTGGCCGGGGCGGGAATCTCGGCGATGTTGACGCCGAAGAAGGAGCCGGAAAGGGTGCCCACGACTAACGTAGCGATACCGAAACACTGGAGGAGCGAGAGGATCGGTTTCATGTCGGCTTTGGCCTTCCGCTTCATCAGTGTGCCCAAGAGAAGGAGTAGGAGCCCGTAGCCGCCGTCGCCGAAACAGATGCCGAAGAAGAGCATAAAGAAGGGGGCGAAGAGGGGCGTGGAGTCGAACTCGTGGGCGTTGGGCAGGGAGTAAAGCCGGGTGATAGGTTCGAAGAGTCGGTTGAAGCGGTTGTTCTTCAGTTCGATGGGGATGTTGTCCTCATCGCTGATCTCGAGCTTGCGGCAGTAGTAGTCGCCACGGTCGAGGGCCGACTCGAGCGACTGCGCCTCAGCCGTGGGGATCCACCCCTCGAGGAGCATGAGTCGATCGTCAGCCTCGCGTTCGGTTTGCACCTTGGCGTTGTCCCACGTGTACTCGTTTTCAAGCAGTCGGCCGTAGGCTTCGAGCGTGCGGTAGTCGTTGAGAGCGACAGCCAACAGCTCAGCGTTCAACTCCTTGCGCTGGCGACGCTGTGCCTCGCGCAGGTCACGGAGGGCACGGAGGTCCCTTCTCTGGCATACGCACCCGTTCGGCGTCGATCTCGATCGGGCTGCCTACGGGTGTGATGGTGATGAAGTAGGTGGCTGACTGTGCGGTGGCGATGGGAACGGCATAGAAGTCCGTCTCCCAGGCTTCGTCGTAGCGTGCGGCGGGGCAGGAGAAGAAGGTGACTTCGTAACCTGCGTCGCGGAGGCGACGTAGGTTGGCGTAGTCGAACTCACCCCAGACTTGCATCGTGGCGAGATCTTTCTCTGTGGCCTGCTCAGCGGCCTGAGCCTTTTTCGATCCGGTCGCGTAGGTCGTCGATCCGGTCTAACAGGGCGGCGCCCCCGTCGGCCGTCACGGGTCGCTCAGGGGCGAGGGGCAGCGTGACTTTCGCCTTGTTACCGGTGGCTTTCGCGTCGGCCTTGAGGGCTTCGAGGCGACTCTCCTGCGTGTGCTTCAGCTGGCGCATCTCGCTTTCGAGGCGTTTGCGCTCGGCCATGAGGCGTTGCAGCCCCGCGTCGTCTTTCTCCGACTTTGTTTCCCGGATATGCACCACGCCTAAGGAGCGCAGCAGCTCCAGAAAGGCGTCATATTCTTTATGGTACACCATGAAGGCGTACTTGCTCATTTTTTTACAATCATGCTTCTGCCTCCTTCGCGTTACGTTTTTTTCTTGATTGGCGCGCATAATCTTCTGCGACGATTTGAGAGGCTCTCTTCGTCTTCCATAAAGCGCTTGATCTTACGGATGGCGTCCTTGTAGCCGGGGATCTGCACCTTTTCGAAGAGGTTCAGCTTCTGTGTGGTGCGTCGACGGGCACGCTCGAGCATATCGAGTTTCAGGTTGGTGAACTCTGCTTCGATACCCGTTTCGGCCATTGTCTTGAGTAGCTCGATGCCGTCAGCGTACCACGAGGGGGCGCTGAAGAGGCTGTAGCGGGCGATGCGGAACTCTACGCCGTCGAGCACTGGGATGGGTACGCCGGCGATCTTTCGGGCCGACAGTCGGACGTCCTCCACGGAGATCAGTTCGGGGCGGAACTCGTTCCAGAGCGCCATCATGTACTCATAGTTCCGAATCTCGTTCTCTAACCGATCCTCCAACGCCGCAGCCTCGCCTTTCGTTCGTTTCACCTCCATACGCAGTGCGCTCTCCTTGCTTTTTGATGGTTGGCAGGGCACGCTCGCGCACCTTCAGTTGCTTATCGAGGCCCTGAAGGGAGGTCTTGTTGTATTGAAATTTAATAGCCATGACAGTTCACTGCGAAGCGTTCGCTCATTTCGCCGTCGGCCAATACTTGTCCACAAGCGCCTGTTTGATGTTGACCTCCTCCTGCTTGAAATGCTTGGCAAAGAGGGTCCACGCCACGTCGAGCATTTCCGTCGTGTTAAGGTTGACGTCGATGGCGAGTAGTTTCTCGAGGTAGTCGCGGGCGAAGGCCAGAGCGCGGTTGTCGTAATCGGTCAGGTCGAAACCGTTCTCCAATTTCGTTTTTGGCATCGGCGGCGTCGGCATAGAGTCGGACGGCGGCGTTCATCACCTGCGGGTGATCCTCACGCGTCTTCTTACCCGTCACCAACTGCTTCAGTCGGGAGAGTGAACGGAACGGGTCGACGATGACCTTGCCCACGTCGCTGTCACGGCGCAGATAGAGCTGTCCCTCGGTGATGTAACCCGTGTTGTCGGGTACGGCATGTGTGATGTCGCCACCGGAGAGTGTGGTTACGGCGATGATGGTGATCGATCCGCCGTCGGGGAACTGCACGGCCTTCTCATAGATCTTGGCCAAGTCAGAGTAGAGCGAGCCCGGCATGGAGTCCTTTGATGGGATCTGATCCATACGGTTCGACACGATGGAGAGCGCGTCGGCATAGTTCGTCATGTCGGTCAGCAGCACCAAGACTTTCTCGTGCTTCTCTACGGCGAAATATTCCGCGGCTGCCAGCGCCATGTCAGGCACGAGGATGCGCTCCACGGATGGGTCTTCGGTCGTATTGATGAAGCTGACGATGCGGTCGAGTGCACCGGCATTGCTGAAGGTGTTCTTGAAAAAGAGGTAGTCGTCGTTCGTCATACCCATGCCGCCGAGGACGATCTTGTCCGACTGGGCGCGCAGGGCCACCATGGCCATCACCTCGTTGAACGGCTGATCAGGGTCGGCAAAGAAGGGGATCTTCTGTCCCGTCACGAGCGTATTGTTCAGGTCGATGCCAGCGATACCTGTAGCGATCAGTTCCGACGGCTGTTTGCGGCGCACGGGGTTTACCGATGGCCCACCGATCTCCACCTCGCGCCCTTCGGGTACGGGGCCACCGTCCACCGGATCGCCATAGGCGTTGAAGAAACGTCCCGCCAGCTGGTCGCCCACCTTGAGCGATGGTGCCTTGCCCATAAACACCACTTCGGCGTTTGTACGAATGCCTTCGGTGCCGGAGAACACTTGCAGTGTCACCTCGTCGCCGGTGATCTTCACCACCTGCGCCAGCTTGCCGTCCACTGAAGCCAGTTCGTCGTAGCCCACGCCTGTAGCTTTCAGCGAACAGGTCGCTTTGGTGATCTGCGTGATCTTCGTAAATATCTTTTGAAATGCTTTTGTTGCCATATCTCACTTGATTCTTATTGTTTCGACTCGGCGGCAGCCTCCTGAAGGAGCGTCTCGGCCTGCCGGCTGTAATTCTCGAACTGTTCGCTGCGGAACTCTGAATAGTTCATCTGCTTGAGCACGTTGATCAGTCGCTTGAAGTAGTCCGTTACCCGGCTGAAGTTGTCGAAGGCAAAGTCTTGGTGGCAGATGTCGATCACGCGCTTCATCATGTATTCCTGTCGCTCGAGCGGCGTCACGGAGTCGGTGGCGTCGAAGGCGTCTTGCTGCAGGATGACGAAGTCGATCAGCTCCGACTTCCAGAACGTCACGTGGTAATCCACCGGCACACCGTCGTCGCCCAAGATGTTGATCTGCTCCGCGATTTCCTTGCCGCGCAGCATACGCGTCTTCACCTCGTTCACCATGCCGAGCCATTCGGGCGAGATGTGCTCCGAGACATAGGCTTCAAACTCGGGGTACTCCAAGTATTTCGAATAGCTGTCGATCGGGTTGACGGCCGGGTAACGCTTGCGGTCGGCGCGTGCCTGCTCGAGGGCGTAGAAACAACGTGCCACCTTCTTCGTGTTCTCCGTGACCGGCTCTTTCAGGTTACCACCCGCAGGCGACACCGTACCGATGAACGTCACCGAACCGGTCTTTCCATTATTCAACACCACCATGCCGGCGCGAGCGTAGAAGTTGGCCACGATCGCAGACAAGTCCATCGGGAAGGCGTCCGGTCCCGGCAGCTCTTCGAGTCGGTTGGACATCTCGCGGAGTGCCTGTGCCCAGCGTGATGTGGAGTCTGCCATAAGTAGCACCTTCAGCCCCATGCTGCGGTAATATTCTGCGATAGTCATGGCCGTGTAGACCGATGCCTCACGCGCAGCCACGGGCATGTTCGAGGTGTTGGCGATGATGATCGTGCGCTCCATCAGCTTGCGGCCCGTGTGCGGATCGACCAGCTCGGGGAACTCTACGAAGATTTCCACTACCTCATTAGCGCGTTCGCCACAGGCCGCGATGATCACAATGTCTGCCTCGGCCTGCTTCGAGATGGCGTGCTGAAGCACCGTCTTGCCCGTTCCGAACGGCCCGGGGATGAAGCCCGTGCCACCCTCGACGATCGGGTTCACCGTGTCGATGATGCGCACACCTGTTTCGAGCAACTTGTACGGACGCGGCTTCTCCTTGTAACACGTGTTGGCGCGCTTCACCGGCCACTTTTGGATCATCGTTACCTCATGCTCCGCACCCTGTTGGTCCGTCAGTACGGCGATGGTGTGCGTCACGGGATACTTGCCCGCAGCTACCACCGATTTCACCTTATATGTACCCTCAAACTTGAACGGCACCATGATGCGGTGCGGCTGTGCGTTCTCTTCCACCTCGCCGAGCCACGCACCGGCCTCGACGGTGTCGCCGGCCTTAGCCAGCGGCTTGAAGTCCCACAGCCGGTCGTTGTCGAGCGGGTAGGTGTATTCGCCGCGTTTGAGGAAGACGCCGTCCATCTTGTCCAGATCGTTTTGCAGCCCGTCGTAGTTGCGCGAGAGCATGCCCGGCCCGAGCGTCACCTCTAACATATGGCCCATGAACTCCGCCTCGTCGCCCACGCGCATGCCGCGTGTGCTCTCGAAGACCTGCACATAGGCGTTGCGCCCGATCACCTTGATCACCTCGGCCATCAGACGCACGCCGCCCACGGTGATGTAGCATATTTCGTTTTGAGACACCGGCCCGTCCACTTCCACAGTGACCGGGTTCGACACGATGCCCTTCACAGTTCCCTTTGTTGTCATTCTCTGTAGTATCTATTTTTGTATGATTTCGTTTGAATTCGTCCAGCACTGCGGCGCTGCCCTTCTTGAGCGCGCCCACCATGCTGCGGAATGTCTTCTCGCCCGCGGCTGCGTCGAGCGTTGCCCACCGCTCAAGCATCTCCGGGCGCAGCAGGTAAGCAAAGACGCTCTCGAAGTCGAACGTTCGGAAGAACGTCTCCTCCTCTAACCAGTTCCATTTCATCACGTCTAACCTCCGTTCGCGCATCAGCAAATCCGTCTCTTCGGCCACGCGCATCAGCTCCGGCAGGTAGTCCAACGATTCGCCCAGCCCAAAGTCGCGCGCATTCGATGTACGGAGCAGTTCGGCCGTCTCATTGCCCGGCACGACATACTCCGCGCGGTCCAAGCCATGCTTCCGACAGGTGATCGCCGTCAGCACGTTGGCCATGTTCAGATTCAGCTCATACCATGCGCTCACGAACGCGTTCTTCGAGCCCATCGCATAGCGGAAATAGCGCGCCGAGAGTCGGTCTTGCCACACCACCGCGTCCATCTCCCGTCCCTCTTCTGCAACCTGGAGATACTCCCGCATGAAGTCCACGAGATACGCCGGCAGCGACGTCCGCGGTAGGGCCTCCTCCGTCTTCAGGGCCGTCAGCACCGCCTCCGCGTCGTCACGAGTCACCGTTCCGCGCGCGTCCCACGCCGTCTCCGCGTGTTGCAGCATCGACAGCACGTTCCGGTTGTCATATTGAAGGAAAAAGCAGGAAAACAGCGGGCGATCCGTGGCCGAAAGCATCGGCATCACCTCCGCCTTGAAGTCCGCCACCGTGTAGGGGCGCCTTCCGTCGTCCAGAGCCACCTCAGGCAGCCCCGCGATCAGGTAATAGTATTTGCTCATTTCGAGAACAGCATCTCAATCAGCTGCGGGCGCAGGAACTCCTTGAAATACTCCACGAACTCCGCCTCGCCGAACTGCACCTTGAACGATCCGTCGGCCGGGGCGATGGCAAACGAAGTCTTGTGGCCGTTCACCTCCTCGATCCGCACGCCGCCCTGGAGCAGCTCCGCAGCCTTAGCCTTGAAATAGGCTGACAGTTTGTCGGCGTCGGAGGTTTGGATGGTCATCTCGCCGTTTTTTTCGCCCATTCGCGAGCGATTTCGAGCATCATCTGCCGCATGAAGTCGGCGTCCCCCGTGGCGGCCTTCACTTCCCTCCGCACCACGCGGTCGGTGACGAGGTCGGCCACCTCCGTCTTGAGCGCCTCCACAGCCTGGGCGGCATACATCCGGAGTTCTGCCTCCGTGTTCTTACGCAGTTCGTCGGCCTCACGGCGCGTCTGTTCTACGATAGCGTCGGCCTCCGTGCGCGCCTCGCGCAGCATGCTCGCCTCTTTCTCCTTGGCGTCAGCCACGATGCGCCAGCCTCCTCGTTGCCTTTCTCCACGCCTTCCCGATAAATTTTTCTCGGTCAATTCCTGAATCTTACTGTCCATAACGACGATATTTTTCTTGTTAGAGTGTATCTGTTTACTGTTTTGATGCCACAAAGTTACGGCAATTCCACCGACTGCTCGGGGCCGAAGCCCTGTCCACGCCCCCGTGCCGACCCGTTGCAGAACGCCGTAGCACTGTCATTATGGCACGAATCGTGGGCGTGACGCTCTACATCTTCTGCCTTTCATACGTCGCCAAAGCCGCTTGACGACTCCGCTGGCACGCAGCGGCGCTAAAAAAAGTCGCTTGACGGGGCCGCTGGGTCGTAAGTGGCGCGAAAAAGTCGCTTGACGGCTCCGCTGGCACGCAGGCTCTCCAAAAAGTCGCTTGACGGGCCCGCTGGCACGCAGCGACGCTAAAAAAGTCGCTTGACGAGGCCGCTGGCACGCAGCGACGCTAAAAAGTCGCTTGACGAGGCCGCTGGCACGCAGCGGCGCGAAAAAGTCGCTTGACGGCTCCGCTGGCACGCAGGCTCTCCAAAAAGTCGCTTGACGGCTCCGCTGGCACGCAGCGACGCGAAAAAGTCGCTTGACGGCTCCGCTGGCACGCAGCGGCGCTAAAAAAAGTCACTTGACGGCTCCGCTGGCACGCAGGCTCCTCAAAAATGTCGCATGACGGGGCCGCCCTCGCACCCACGTGACCCGAAATGTGGCGCGGTTGCTATACCCTATTTATATAGGGGAAGGAGTAAGCAGGGGTGCCCCTGCTTTCCACATCCTTTTTCTGCCCGTGATGGGCGAGAAGTTTGCCGCCCG